>Ga0316222_1000001_pt1 | contig 804284 bp, 630 predicted proteins | sample TBH18011metaG_FD_206008 | JGI IMG/M metagenome (GOLD analysis project Ga0316222, IMG submission 206008) | Freshwater microbial communities from Trout Bog Lake, Wisconsin, USA - TBH18011 | ecosystem: Environmental > Aquatic > Freshwater > Lake > Hypolimnion/Profundal zone | place: USA...
CGTGCCGGCTCCACCGCGACAACCGGAAAATCCGGCGAGATCCGCGCCATCTCCGAGCGAGTCGTCGTCCGCATGGCCGAGCAGAGTCAGTGCGCCGGCAACGCAGCCGAGGCCGTCGCCCAGCTCTCACAAGACATTGCCACCATCTCCAGCCACACCCTCGATGCCTCAAAGCTGGCGCGCAACGCAGCCCACGCCGCCCGCCAGGGGGGCGTCCTCGTTAACTCCGCGGTCACCCACATCCAGGAACTCTCCCGCGATACCCAGGAGAGCGTCAATCGCATCGCCACCCTCAGCGGACACGCAAAGCAGATTGGCTCCATCGTCGGCGTCATTGAAGAGATCGCCGCCGGAACCAACCTGCTGGCCCTCAATGCCTCCATCGAGGCCGCTCGCGCCGGCGAGCATGGCCGCGGCTTTGCCGTCGTCGCTGGCGAGGTCCGCCGCCTCTCTGAGCGCACTGCCCAGGCTACCCGCCAGGTCGCCAGTCTCATCGGCGGCATCGCCAGTGAAACCGAGCTCACCGCCGCCGGCATTGACTCCGCCTCCCGCCGAGCTGTCGAGGGAGCCGGCATTGTCGCCAGCCTCAACACCACCTTCGATCGCATCGCCGAGATGGTCATTGAGGTCGATGGCCGCGTCGAGAAGATCGCCGAGGCCGCCAATCATGAGGTGGCCGCCGCCGCTGCCGTCAGCGACACCATGCGCTCCGTCGCCTCCAGCGCCAGAGAAAGTTCCGGAGGCGCCGAACAGGTCGTTGCCGCTTCTGAACAACTCTTAGGCACCGCAACCATGCTTGAAGCCATGGTCGACCAATTCCACCTTGTTGATCTCGCTCAGGACCGCGCCGCCTGACGATCAGTTCACGGCTTCACTGATCCTCCTGGCCCCCTGCAACCGTATTGACACATGCACCAGCCCCAGCGCAGCCGGCGTAACCCCCGGAATCCGGCTCGCCTGCCCAATCGTCAGCGGTCGCACCCGCTCCAGCGTCTCCCGCATCTCCCGCGATAAGCCACTGATCGCCCCATACTCAATCCACTCGGGAATCGTCACCGACTCAGCCGCCTTCAGCTTGGCAATCGACTTCTTCTGCTGATCCAGATACCCGGCAAACTTGATCTCCGTCTCTACCGCCCGTGCCGCGCTCCTTGCCTGCGCGTCGCGGTCCGGCGCTGCAGCCCACGCCGCCAGCAGCGGGTCCGCCACCAACTCGTCCCGCACCGCGCCCAGCACCGATTCAATCCCCACCTCGGGCCGCTTCAGCAGGTGAGCCCACGTCAATCCCGCCGTCGCCGGCAACTCGCCAAAGCCTGCCGACTGCAACTTTTCCGGGTCCGTCTTCCCGCTCACCAGCAGCCGCTCCAGTGCCTCCATCCGCGCCTGCTTCAGCTCGTACTCGGCCCATGCCTCGTCATTGATCAGCCCCAGCCTGCGTCCATACGGCGTCAGCCGCCGGTCCGCATTGTCAATCCGCAGATGCAGCCGGAACTCCGCCCGCGATGTGAACATGCGGTACGGCTCATCGGTTCCCTTTGAAATCAGATCGTCGATCAGAATCCCGGTATACCCCTCGCTCCGGTCCATCGTGAACGCCGGTTCGCCCTTCAGCCACAGCGCCGCGTTGATCCCCGCCATAATCCCCTGGCACGCTGCCTCTTCATAGCCGCTTGTCCCGTTAATCTGCCCCGCCAGGTAAAGGCCTTCCATGCTCTTCACGCGCAGCGTCCGGTCCAGCTCCGTAGCGTCCACGCTGTCGTACTCGATGGCGTACCCGGGCCGCAGCATCTCCGCCGCTTCCAGGCCCGGAATCGAGCGCACAATCTCCGCCTGCACCTCCATCGGCAGCGAAGTCGACATGCCGTTCACATAGACCTCGTGCGTGTTCAGCCCCTCCGGCTCAAGAAAGAACTGGTGCTGCGTCTTGTCAGGGAATTTGACGATCTTGTCTTCAATCGACGGGCAGTAGCGCGGCCCGATGCCTTCAATCCGTCCCGAGTACATCGCTGAGCGATGAACGTTCTCGCGGATAATGCGCAGCGTCTCTGGCGTAGTGAAGGCGATATGGCAACTGATCTGCCGCTGCACAATCTTCCTGGTGCGGAAGCTGAACGGCGTCGGCTCGGCGTCGCCCGCCTGCTCTTCAAACGCATCCCAGCGAATGGTGCGCCCATCCAGCCGCGGCGGGGTCCCCGTCTTCAGCCTGACAGTCCTCAGACCCAGCGCCCGCAGCGCCTCGCCCAGCAGCACTGAGGCCGGCTCGCCGCTGCGCCCCGCAGGATACCGCTCTTCGCCGCAGTGAATCAGCCCATTCAAGAATGTGCCGGTAGTGATGATCGTGGCCCCGGCCAGCAGCCTCCGTCCATCTCGCAGTTTCAACCCCAACACCCGCCGCCGAGCAGATCCCGCCCCACCAGCCGCATGAGTCCCTAGTCCCTCAGTCCCTGGTCCCTCGCTCTCGTCGAAAACGAGCCCGACGACCTCCGCCTGCCGAATATGCAGCCCCGCCTGCGACTCCAGAACCTCTCGCATCTTCACGCGATAAAGCTGCTTGTCACACTGCGCCCGCGGACTCCACACCGCCGGCCCCCGGGAAGTGTTCAGCAGCCTGAACTGGATTCCAACCGCATCCGCCACCTCGCCCATGATGCCGCCCAGCGCGTCCACTTCGCGCACCAGGTGCCCCTTGGCCACCCCGCCAATCGCCGGATTGCAGCTCATCTGCGCAATCAGGTCCAGGTTCATCGTGATCAGCGCGGTCTTCAGCCCCATGCGCGCCGCCGCCATCGCTGCCTCGCAGCCCGCGTGCCCCGCGCCCACCACCGCCACGTCATATTGTTCGGTAAATGCCATCCAAGGCTATTCTACGGGGTCTGCAAATGCGACGCACCAGCAGAGCCTATGCGGCCAGAAGAGAGTCCAACCCTATCTATTCTCGTTCCCCGTCAGCCGAAACGTAATCGTGCCCCAGAACAGCCGCGCCCGCATCTGCACCGGCAAATGCCGCTCGTCGTCCGTATACCAGATCCAGATCTCCCCGCGATTCTTCACCACTCCCGCGTCGGCCGTCGGCTGTGTGCGCAGGGTCTTGAACGTGCCCAGCGGCGTCTTGATCTCCTCGCGCCCCTCCACCTTCATCGTCACCAGCACCGGGTGCATCGCGTCTACCACCGGAATCCCAAAGCTCTTGCCCACCGTCATCGGCTGCGACGAAGCATAGAACACACCCGTCAGCAGGTCCGTCAGGCAACCCGGAACGCCCGCCTCCACATGCTTGCTCTTGCCCGTCACCAGGTTCTTCTCGTCCAATATGGATTCGCCCTGCGCATAGTCCAGCCGCAGCGTTGAGTTGATCTGCCGCCGGCCCTCCACCGTCTGCTTGTCAAACTCAGTCGTGCATCCCCGGTTGCGGTCAAACGTCGATTGAAATCGGTCGCCCACGTGGAACAGCAGGTTGATTGCCCCGATCGTGTCTGCGTTCGCCGTAATGCGTTCGCTGTCCCCCGAGGCGTCAAAATGCATCACTGCGGTTCCGGCCGGAAAAACCCGCCAGTCCACGCTATAGGTGAGCGTCTGCTTCTGTGGAAAGCTGAATCCGGGGCGGGGCGGCGTGAGCGTGGGGACTTGCTGGCCGCCAACCATCGGAGCCAGTGCCAGGACGCAAACATAGATTGCGGCGGTCGTGCGCGTCATCAACTTCAGGCGAGGCTCCTTGGTCCAACTGATTCAGCTGCTCATCCCACGCGAGAATCATTCATCGCGGCTGCTGGACAAGCGCGGCGAGAGCAGGGTGCAGCAACAGCAGGCTCAGGTAAAGCAACGCTGCCCCTATACCTGCATTGTACTCGCGATGCTTCAGATAGAGCGAGAACGAGAACGCCCCCGGGGCCGCTTCGCCCTCCGGATTCCGGCCCTGCGTCAGCCGCGGAATCAGCCGCGGAACCCGCTTGCAGTAGCCCTCAAACTCAGGGAACGTCGCCCGTAAAAAACGCTCCTCCCCCGCAATCACCGGAACGTAAATGATCGCAAACCCTGCCGCCAGCACCACCGCCACCGGCCAACTCAGCAGCGCCACGGCAAACCCGCCTGCAATCAAAATCGAACCCAGATAAAGCGGGTTGCGCGTGTAAGCGTAAGGGCCAGTCTGCGTCAGTTCGCTGTTCTTCTTCACATAACCAGAGGCATATCCGCGCAGCCACAATCCCGGTAGAATCAGTGCCAGGCTCCAGCCCACCGCCGCCGGTTGCGGCGCGCGCCGCCAAAGCTCAAACACATAAAGCGCCGCCGTCACAAAACCCAGTGGTACGCGAATCCGCCGCGCCACCTGCTGCCACCACTGCGTGGGGCGGGCTCTTGGAGGAGTCGAGTGCGAAGTCAAGAGGCATTCTCCGTTTCAAGCAGTTCCGTGGCGGCGCTCAACACGTCTGCCGGCTCAATCGTCAGCAGCCCCGCCTCAGGCCGCTCGTGCCGCGTGTGGTCGCGGCGGCTCTCCGGATTCCGCAGAACTTTGTAATGTGTCCCAAACGGCCCGTTGCGGCTCGGATCGGTCGGCCCATAGATCCCCACCACCGGCTTGCCCAGCGCGCACGCCAAATGCAGCGGCCCAGTGTCCCCGGCAATTACCAGGTCCACTCTCCGCGTCAAAGCAATCAATTGTGCCATCGAGCAGAGCAGCGGCGCCGCCGCTCCGTTCGTCTCCTTCACAATGGTGTTGGCCAGCGCCTCTTCGCCCGGCCCTGCGTTCACCACCACACGCATCCCACGCCCAATCAGACTGTTTGCCACTTCCGCGTAGCGCTCCACCGGCCAGCGCTTCGCGCCCCATCCGGCCCCCGGATTAATCAACACGGTGCGCGCCGCCTGAGCCGGCAACCGCAAATTGGCCCACGCTTCGGCCACCGGGTCCACCGGCAGCCACGGCCGTACAGGCTTCAGATCGTCGCCCGCAATGGCCGCCGCCAGTTCCACGTCTTGCTCAATCACGTGCGCGCCGCGCGTGGCCACCGTCTCCGTAAACAGCCGCCGCGCCGCCCGCTCGCGAGGCTCGGCCTCGCCAATCACCCGCCGGCACCCTGTTAGCCGTGCCACCAGCGCCGAACGGATCGCCCCTTGCAGGTCGATCACCGCGTCATAATCCCCGGCGCGCAGCTCCTTGCGCAAACTCCTGATCTCGCGCAGTGTCTTGCGGCTCAGCAGTTGCCTGCGCCACTGCTTGGTTGAAGCAAAATGCAGCCGGTCCGCCACCGGTCGCGCCGCATTCGGCTTGCCCGCCTCGCCTGCGCCGCTTTCAGCCCCCAGCAGAGCCTGCCAGTGCGGTTCCACCACCCAGTCGATCACCCAGTTGGGGTGAGCCTGCCGCAGCGCCGTCACCGCCGGCAGCGCATGCAAAATGTCGCCCATGGCGCCGAGCCGGACAACGAGAAGCCGAAACTGAGTCTGCGTATGCAAACTCCGATTTTCTCACAGCCGTGCCCCGGTTGACCCCTCCGCCAGCCGCTTCTCTAACCAAGAAATGCCCCGCTCTTCCTCTTCAATCTCAATCCGCAACTTTGCGGTCTTAAGCGGTAGCCGCTCCGCAAACCCCGCCGCCAACCCGCCCAGCCGCACAAAATCCTTTTCAGTCGTGACCAGCGCCGCTGCTCCTGCAGCGCGAGCCGAAGCAACCAGCCGCTCCACGTCTCCCCTCGTGTACCGATGGTGGTCCCTGAAAGCAACCCGCGTCGCCAACGTCAGCCCACCCGCCTCAAGCCCCGCGAAAAACTGCCCCGGCCGAGCGATCCCGCAAAACGCGGCTACCGGCCCATCCGGGGCCGGAACATCCATCGCCCTCTTAAGCCGCCACACAGGCCCTTGCCAACCCCAGGCGCGCAACTCGTCTTCGAGCGCGGGCTCGTCGGAAGGGATGGCGACCACCGCAGCTCGCCGCGCGCTCTCGCGCGGTTCGCGCAGGTTCCCCGCAGGCAACACCCTATCCTGCCAATCCGCAGAGTTCACCAGGAGCACATCCACATCCCGATAAAGCTGCCGATGCTGAAACCCGTCGTCCAAAAGGTGCACATCAACCCCGGAGCCAGCCTCGGCCAGCAGCCCAGCGTCATACCGCTGCCGCGCCACCCAAACCGGCAACCCAGTCTCCCGCGCAATCAGCAGCGGCTCGTCGCCAAAATCTTCCGCCGCCCCCTCCGGGGCAACCCGCGCAGCCAGCCGGCTCGTCCGTCCGTATCCGCGAGACAGCACATCCACCCGCAGCCCACTCCGCGTCAGCGCCTTCGCCAGCGCAATCGTCAGCGGCGTCTTCCCCGAGCCGCCCGTCGAGAGATTGCCAATGCTGACCACCGGCAAAAACAACCGCCGCACCGCCTTCGTGCCGTCGTCAAAACCCCGGTTCCGCCAAGCCACCCCGGCAGCGTAAAGCGGCGCCAGCGGTGACAGCCAGCCTCGGCTCATCGCGCACACTCCTCGCCGGTGAGCAGGCTCCGAATCGCCTCAACGCACCGCGCCGTCGCCCCCGCCTGTGCCTCGAACACCTGCCTCGCCCGCGCGCCCATCGACTCAGCCGCGACCGTATCCGTGAGCAAGCCGATCAGTGCCCCGGCCAGATCTTCCGCCGTCGCGATCCGTGCTGCATCGTGCGCCAGCAGGTCCTCCGTGATGGCGCGAAAGTTGGCATAGTGCGGCCCCATCACGATCGGCACGCCGAACTGCGCCGGCTCCAGCGGATTGTGCCCACCCGCCGCAACCACGCTCCCCCCCACAAATGCCACCGCCGCCAACGAATACACTGAAGCCAACTCGCCAATCGTATCCAGCAGCACGATCTCGCCCGCGCGCACCGAACCCTCCGCCTTTCGCCAATCCGACCGCCTGCTCCACGCCCCCCCCAACCGTTCCAGCAGCCCCGCCACCCCTGCAAACCGCTCCGGATGCCGCGGCGCAACCACCATCGCCAGTTGCGAATCACCCTCCAACAGCCGCGGCCACGCCTCCACCAGCGCCGCCTCTTCGCCCTCCAGTGTGCTCCCGGCCACAACCAGTCGCAGCCCTCGTGCCCTCTCCCTCAGTTCGCGTGTTGCCTCAGCCTCTTCCGCCGCCCGCACATCGAACTTCAGATTCCCGCCCACCGTAACCCGCCCCGCCCGGCACCCGATCGCCACCAAACGCTCCGCATCCGTCGCGCTCTGTGCCAGCACCCGCCCAATCCGCCCAAGAAACACCCGCCAAAGCCCGCGCAGTTTCCTGTACCGCGGCCACGACCGGTCCGACACCCGCGCATTCACCACCGCCACCGGAATCCGGCGCCGAAAGCACCCGCTCAACAAATTGGGCCAGAACTCCGTCTCCGCCAGAATCAGCAGCTCCGGTTGCAAAGCGTTCAGATAAGCCCCCACCGCCCACGGCAGATCCAGCGGGCAATAGAAAACCCGCTCCGCTCCAAACCGCTGCCGTGCCAGCTCCTGCCCGGTCCGCGTCGTCGTCGAGATCACCACCCGATGTCCGGCAAACGCCCGGTCCAGCTCTCCCACCAGCCGGCTCACCGCCAGCACTTCGCCCACTGAAACAGCATGCAGCCAAATCACTGGCCGCTCGCCGCGCAACCCAGCCTTGACCCACCCCAGCCGCTCCAGCAGTCCCTCGCGGTACTTATGCGTCGTGGCCATCTTCCACAGCCACCAGGGCGCGCCCGCCACCAGGGCCGCCAGCAACGCCAGGTTATAGAAAACCAAAATCATACGTGACGGATTGTCCCCATACCCGGTCTAACCATCACATGATACAGGCGGGCTCCAGATGATACATTCGAGCACGATGACAAACCTCAGGGCCATCTCGCCCCTGTTGCTTTGCCTGGCCCTCCCGGCCCTGGCCAGCGACCATACGCCGCCCCCCGTGCAGCCGGCCACCTCCTTCGCCGCCGTCGAGGTTCACGAAGACGAGAAAGTAGCCATCGCCGCCGAACCCTACGACACCAAAGAGAAGGCCTCCCTCTTCCGCGTCGACTACCTCAACCACGGCATCATGCCGGTGCGCCTCATCGTCACCAACAACAGCAACCGCCCCATCAACCTCAGTCAAGCCCGCATCCTCTTCCAAACCGCCGCCGGCGACCGCATCCAGGCCGCCGAGCCTGAAGACGTCGAGCGCCTCATGAACCGCAAAGAGCGCGAGGGCGCCAAAATCCCCTTGCCCGGCCCCATCCCCAACATCCATCTCAAGCCCAAGGGCAGCATCAAAGAGATCGAGGCAGACTTCGACCAGTTCGAGTACGGCGCCATCGTCGTCGAGGCCCACTCCACCCGCGCCGGCTTCCTCTTCTACGACGTCTCCGACCTGGACCACCCACTCAAAGGCGCCAAGCTCCATCTCCACAAGCTCCGCGACGCCGACGGCAACGAGCTCTTCTACTTCGAAATCCCCTTCGACAAATACCTCAAATCCAAGTCCAGCCAGATGAACTGAGAGAACTCCGCGCAGACCACGCGCAGCCTGCGGGTGTCTCCGCCGGCAAGTATTCTCCGCATGGCCGGTCGTCCGACAGCAATCCCCAAGTCGGAATCCTCCCGGCCCGTGCGATATTGAAATCTGGAGGATCTCCCCGTGAAACGATTCCCCGTTTCCCTGACCGCACTCTCGCTCGTCTTCGTCTTCGCCCTGGCACTTCCCGCCCGCGCACAGACGCCCCCAAACGAGCCATCCGACTTTACAACCCGGTTCGTCGCTTATGGCAGCCAGACCACCATCCTCGAACTCGTCTCCGGCAACCCGAAAATCCAGTGGCTCCCCGGTTTTGTCATGGGCAATCTCTTCGATGACTTTACCAACAATCGCGTCAGAATCGACATTCTCGACCTCCATGGAACCGCGGTCCAGTCCGACTATCTCTTCTATGACAAGAAGCGGCAGTACACCTGGAACTACGCCAGAGGTTCCTGCCAGCAAACGGCGCTTACGTCCTTGCTGCATCCCTTCTTCAACCTGGGCGCCGGCCCGGAAAAGCTCGCCAATGATCCCAACTCCCCACAGCTGGGGCTTTCCACCTGGAGATATCTGCCCCCTTCGGGTGTAGCATGGGATCCCCCGAGGATTGACCTCACCGTCGCCGAGGATGCCCCCCAAACGCCCATCGCGATCGCGTGGTATGCTCCCTTCGTCCCGAGCCCAGCCGTAGTGACCTTCGTGACCTTCAACAGCGGTGCGCCCGACGCTAGCCTTTTCAATCTCCCAGCCGGTTGCGCTCCCTGACCCGCGTAGCCTTTCCCAGGTCCGTGGTACCGGAAGCATGACGCCCGGACCTGGGAAACTCCAAAGCTGAACCAGCTTTCGCCCGTCCACCAGGCCTGTAATTCATCCGTGCAATGCCTTCCTGAATCACGTTATTCAGACATAGGCCGAATGATCGGTTCGTGGCGCATGGGGCAGTACGCTGCGGGTGTTGATTCAGGAGCTTCGTTTCGCGCGGACCTCGTGCCCGCTTCACATCGCGCGCCCCGCGCCCAGCATGCTACCGTACATCTGGATGACGAAGGATAGCGCTTCACCACGCCAATCCCCATCCCCACCGGAGACTCCCCGCCATGACCATCGAAAACAAGATCTCCTCCCGCCGCTCCTTCCTCAAAGCCGGTGCCCTCACCATGCCCGCCATCGTCGGACTCAACGCCCTCGTCCGCGCCGAAGCGCAAAAAGAAGGCAAGATCGGCGTGGCCCTCTGTGGCCTGGGCGGCTTCAGCCGCGTCAGCATTGCACCCGAACTGCCCTTCGCCAAAAATGTCTATCTCGCCGGCGTCATCACCGGTCACCCTGACACCAGCGGCCGCGAGTTCGCAAAGCTCTACGGATTCCCCGAGACCTCCATCTACACCTACGACCAGATGCCCCGCCTCGCCGACAACAAAGAGATCGTCGTCGTCCACGTCGTCACGCCCAACAGCATCCATCCCGCCAACGCCATCGCCGCCGCGCAGGCCGGCAAGCACGTCATCAGCGAGAAGCCCATGGCCACCCGCTCTGCCGACTGCGAAGCCATGATTGAGGCCGCCCGCAAGGCCGGTGTCCGGCTGGGCGTCAACTACCGCCTCCACTTCGAGCCCCATCACAAAGAGATGATCCGCCTCTCCAAAGAAAAAACATACGGCGGGCTCAAAGCCATCACCGCCGAGTTCAGTTGGAACCGCGGCAACGCCAAGCCCTGGCTGCTGGTCAAAGAGATGGTCGGCGGCGGCGCAGCCTTTGACACCGGCGTCTATCCCATCCAGGCCGGCAGCTACATCACCGGCGAAACCCCCATCTACGCCAGCGCCGTGCCCACCACCACCCGCGACGTCTATCCCCCGGGCCTTGAAGAAACCATGAGCTACACCCTCGAGTATCCCTCCGGCGCAGTCATGCAGGCCCGCGCCAGCTACGCCTATGACGGCCATCTCCTTCAGGTCCGCGCAGAAAAGGGAACCTATACCTGCATCGCCCCGCCCACCGGCGGCAGCACCTTCGGCCAGAGCGGCGACGGCAAGCCCAACCCCAAGCAGGTGGTCCTGCCCGACGGCTCCATCTACAAGCGCCCTGACACGCTCCAGCTCGCCGTACTCCACGATGAGTTCGCCGCCGCCCTCCGCGAAAATCGTCCCTTCGCTTGCCCCGGCGAGATGGGCCTCCGCGACATCCGCATGGTCGAGGCGCTTTATCGCTCGGTCGCGCGCAACGGCGAGCGCGTCAAAGTCGAGGCTGGCCCCAGCATGGGTAGCTGAACCTTGCCACTCAGATTGAATATTGAATTGCGGGTGCCCCAGGTCTCGCTTTTGAGACCTGGGATACCACGATGCCCCTGCGAGGGACATGAAGATTTGCGCTGAGCGGAAGAGTGTTTCCGGATTTGCACGAAATGCGAAAGGGCTCGACTTCAGTCGTGCCGAAAAGCGCGAGTTTGAATTTGGGCTTCAGCCCCAGCGGGCCTCTAATCTGTCGATTGAACTCGACTCGGGCCATTTTCCGCAGCCCATAAGCGCGCCTACTCGTAATACGTAGCCGTAGCCCGATCCGTCTCCCAAATCGTACAGTCCTTCATCCGCACCCGCCCCTCGGTCATCCCGGCCAGTTGCACGTTGGTCTCGTCATAGAAATATTTAGCCAGATTCTCGGCTGAAGGATTCAGCTCCGTGAACGGCTCAAGATCGTTCAGCATCTGGTGGTCGATGCGATCGATAATGGGCCGCATCACCTGCTTCAGAAGCTTGAAGTCCAGCAACAGCCCGGTCGCGTCTAGTTCGGTCCCCATCAGCGTCACGCGCACCTTATAGTTATGCCCGTGCGGGTTCTCGCACTTGCCCTTGTAGTTGCGAAGATAATGGCCGGATGAAAACCCAGCCTCCACGGTGACTTCATACATCGGCGTCTCGGTAATCCTGTCGGGGAAAGCGTCCCGCTTCTATTCTAGTTCTTTTCTCTGCGTCGCCTGTTTCGTGCCGCGAGACGCGCCTCTTCGCTGCGCCGGTCCACCTGCTCAAACAAGTGACTCAACACGCCGATCAGCGCTGCCCCCAGCCCCGCCAGCAGCAGCAAAAGCGCTACCGATCGCCACAGCGACGCGTTCGCCGGCAACCCCGGCTGAAACCCCGAAGGCACCAGCGCCATCGCCCCCGATATCAGCGCCAAGAAGCCAAGCGTGGCAGCCAGAATGTAGAAGTTGCGTGACATAAAAAGCGCCGGCGCAGCCGCTTCGCTGCGCCTGTTGCGATTCTAGTGCATCAGTGTGTGTCGCGGCTCACACGCTGTACCTGCTGAGCAGGATTATCTTTCCGCTTAGTCATGCGCCGCGCCATCTCACTTTCGCTGATGCTCGTCTTCAGTTGGATGCTGATTGCGCCTTTCTTCGCTCCCGATGCCGAAGCGAATCTCCCCCCCTGCTGCCGCCGCAACGGCAGGCACCATTGCATGATGCGGATGATGCGCGCCAACATCGGCCAGAGGGGTTTTACCACTGTCTCTGAAAAGTGCCCTTGCTGCCCCAGAGGCGGCAACGCGGTGCATTCCGCCGTCAACCGGCCCGAACCCTCAGAGCTGTTCTATGCCGGCATCGCTCGCCATCCCGCGATTGCGCCGCAAACTGAGGCGCTTCTGCGCATTGCTCTCCTCCGCAGCCATCAAAAGCGCGGCCCTCCCTCTCTTCTCGCCTGAACTTCCGTGAAGCCTTATCCCCGGGAGAGTTGGCCTTGCCATCTCTCCGCGTCGTCACGCGTCGTGAATAAAGAGGAGCCCCATGAAAGCCAAGTTATTGCTGGCGTTGCTCGCGGCCGTCTGCCTGTGCGGGCCGGCTTCGCCCGCACATGCCCAGCAGAGTCCCGTTGCCACCCCGCCCCCCATCGCCACCGGCAGCCTCGCCGGCGTGTTGGAAGATCCCCTCGGCGCCGTTGTGCCCGCAGCGAAGGTCGATGTCAAATACCTCGCCTCCGGCCTCACCCGCTCCCAACAAACCAACTCCGCAGGCAGATTCGCGTTCGATGCCCTCGCGCCAGGTCTTTACAGCGCAACCATCACTGTCTCTGGCTTTGAAATCATCCTCATTCCGGATGTTTCCGTCGCCTCCGGCAGAGAAACCACGCTCAGCGTCACCCTGCGCATCGCTCCGCTTAAAACCGTCATTGAAGTCAACTCGCACGAACCAGACACCGATGCCGCTTCCCACCGTAATGTGAGCGATGCCGACCAGGCAGCCAGCCGCAACTCCGCCGAGCTGCTTCAACACACCCCCGGCGTCAGCCTGCGAGAAAACGGCCAGCTCGCCTCCATCCCTCTTCTTCATGGCCTCGGCGACGAGCGCACCAAACTCGTCGTCGACGGCATGACCGTCTCTTCTGCCTGCGCCAACCACATGAACCCCCCGCTCTCTTATGCAGCCCCGTCGCATACGGCCGCGGTCACCGTCATGGCCGGCATCACGCCGGTAAGCCAGGGTGGTGACAGCCTCGGCGGCACAGTCACCGTGGATTCGCCGCAGCCCATCTTTGCCGCCGCTGGAGAAAGCCTGCATGAGCAAGGAGGCGCAACGGGCTTCTATCGATCCAACGGCCAAAACTACGGCGGCTCGCTGCGAGACTGGGTGGCCGGCCGCAATCTAGGCATCGGCTACACCGGCTCATGGGCCACCAACCGCGACTACACCGACGGCAGCGGCCACAAGGTCACGTCCACCTATGCGCAGACAACCGACCACACCCTAACTCTGGCGGCTCAAGGCGCGGGCCATCTGGCCGTGCTCCAGGCCAGCCTCCATCACACTCCTTACGAGGGCTTCGTCAACGCCCAGATGGACCTGGTGCGCAACTTCGCCGAGGCGCTCAACCTGCATGACCGCTGGAACTTCCCTCGCGGCGTGCTCGACACCCGCGTCTTCTGGCAGAACACCTGGCACTCCATGAACATCGGCCATGACAAGTCCACCTTTCCCATGCCCATGGATATGCCCATGAACACGCATGGCCGCGACTTTGGCTACGCCGTCAAATTCGACCTCCCGCTCTCACCGCGCCAGACCCTTCGCCTCGGCAACGAACTCCATCGCTTCGTTCTCGATGATCGCTGGCCTGCCGTTGCCGGCACAGCGCCCTACATGGGCCCTGACACCTTCATCAGCATCAACAACGGCCACCGCCTCCGCCTGGGCGCCTTCGCCGAACTGGCCAGCAAGTGGAACCCGCAATGGACTACGCTCCTCGGCCTGCGCAACGACACCGTCTGGACCAACGCCGGCCCCGTCCAGGGCTACTCCGCCATGTATGCCGCCGACGCCGCGGCATTCAATGCCTCCAAGCGCACCCACGCCGACCCCGACCTCGACGCAACCGCATTGTTGCGCTACGAGCCAAACGCGCAATCAAGCTTCGAGCTCGGCTACGCACGCAAAACCCGCGCCCCCAACCTCTATGAGCGCTATGCCTGGTCCACCAACATGATGGCCAGCGGCATGATCGGCTGGTTTGGCGATGGCAACTACTACGTCGGCAATGGGTCCCTCAAGCCGGAGACAGCCCACACCGTCAGCGCCACCTTCCTCCTGCGCAGCCGCTCGGCCGACGCAGGTCAGCTCAAACTCACTCCCTACTTCATCCACATCCAGGACTACGTGGATGTCGACACCATGATGGCCTACACGCCCATGGGCAGCATGAGCACCTTCGCCCAACTCCAGTTCGACAACCACAACGCCAGCCTTTACGGCGCCGATCTCTCCGGCAACGCGACCGTCTGGCACAGTGCCGGCTTCGGCCAGGGCCAGCTCAGTGGCATCGCCAGTTGGCTCCACGGCGAACGCCTCGACACCCACACCCCGCTCTATCAGATGATGCCGCTCAACGCGCATGCGGCACTCGATGAGGAGCTGAAGGGTTTCACAGCCGGCATCGGCGTCGAGGCAGTCGATCGCAAATCCAACGTCGACCCGCACCGCTATGAGCAAGTCACGCCCGGCTACGCGCTCTTCAGTCTCCACGCCGGTTACAAACGCGGCCCCTTGCAGGCAAGCGCCGGCGCAGACAACCTTCTCAACAGAAACTATGAGCTACCGCTGGGAGGTGTAAACTTCGACGACTTCATGGCCAGCGGCTGGATGAGCCAGATCAAACCCCTCACCGGCCGCGGCCGATCAGCCTTCTTCAACTTGACGGCGAGGTTCTAGCCTTCGCAACTGGGTGATTCTGATCCGTTCCCACGAACTTGAGTGCCCCATCCTTGCGCGGCTTCATCGCGCAAGGGTGGGATACCACAAATCTCAACCAGCCGCTCTCCGACCCACCACCAAACCTGGGTGCCCCAGGTCCCGCTTTTGGGACCTGGGAAACCACAAATCTACGCGGGCACGCTTCTAGCGCGAGTAATCCGCCGCGGAGTCAAAAAACGCCTCAACATCCGTAATCGTCGCCGTCATCCGGTACGGCGGCAAGCTCTTCAAAAACGTCTGCCCATACCGCTGCCGCGTGATCCGCGGGTCCAGCAGCACCAGCACGCCCCGATCTTCCAGCGACCGAATCAGCCGCCCAAACCCCTGCTTCAACGTCAGCACCGCCGCCGGAACCTGGTAGTCGAAGAACGGCTTTCCGCCCGCTTCTTCAATCGCCCGCATCCGCGCCTGCACCACCGGATCGCTCGGCACCGCAAACGGCAGCCGGTCGATGATGACGCAACTCAACGCCTCGCCCTGCACGTCCACGCCCTGCCAAAAACTCGACGTCCCAAACAGCACCGCATTCGGCGTCGCGCGAAACTCCTCCAGCAGCGCCTTCCGCGGAGCCGTCCCGTGCAGCAAAATCGGAAAATCCAGCACCGGCATCAGCCGCTCATACAAGTCCCGCATCTGCGCGTAGCTGGTGAACAAACAAAACGCGCGCCCCTTTGTAATCTCCAGCACGCGTCGAATCGTGTTGGCCGCGGCCTCCGGAAAATCCGGCTCGCGCGGATCAGGCATATTCGGCGGCAAATAAAGCAGCGCCTGCTCGCCATACTTGAAGTGCGAAGGCACCACCAGCTCCCGCGCCTCCGTCAGCCCCAGCCGCCGCCGCATGTGCTCAAACCCGCCCTGCACCGTCAGCGTCGCCGAAGTCAGCACCACCGTCGGAATCTGCTCGAACACCATCTCGTGCAGCAACTCGGAAACATCAATCGGCGTCGCCTGCAAAAACGTCGTCCGCCCCGTGTTCCGTATAGCCGATCTCTCCGTAGCGCTCCCCGCAAAAGCCCGCCGCTCCATCCAATACACCATGTTGCTGGCGTTCGACTCCAGCAGAAACTCAAGCTCCGTCCGCAGCCGGCTCACGCGCTTCCGCAGACCCGGCGCCTCATCCACGCCTTCGAGCTCTTCCATCTCCGTCTCCAGCCGCAGCAGCGTTGCCCGCACCGCCATGTAGAGATCGCCCGATGTCTCCAGAAACTCCTCGCGCCCCGTGAAAGGCTGCCGTCCATCGCCCGCCATCGGCAACCCGGCAAAAAACATCCGCGCCCGCTCCCGCAGTTGCTGCGTCGCGGCGGGCACGTTCCCCGCCCCCTCCTTGCCGCGCAACAGCACATCGGTGTCCCGCGCCAACTCTTCAAACCGCACATTGCTCACTGAGAGCCCGAAATAATTCGACGCTACTTCCTCCAACTCATGCGCCTCGTCAAAGATCACCGCCGCGGCCTCGGGCAGAATCCCCGCGTCCGGCGCGCCCGCCGCCTCCTGCCGCACCGAGAGATCGGCAAAAAACAAATGATGATTGACGATGATGATGTCTGACTCAAGCGCCTTGCGCCGCATCTCGGTGATAAAGCAGCGCCGGTAATCCGGACACGTCGACCCCAGGCAGGCCTCTGTCCGCGCGTCCAGCTTGTGCCACAGCGCGCTTTGCTCCGGCATCCCCGAAAGCTCCGCCCGGTCGCCGGTCTCGGTCTCCTTCTCCCACGCGCTGATCTGCTGAAACTGGTCGATCTCCTCCAGCCCGCTCAGAATCGGTTGGTCGCGCAATGCCGTCAGCTTGTGCCGGCAAAGGTAGTTCGCGCGCCCCTTCATATAGCAGACGCGCAGCCCGCCCAGCAGCGTCTCCAAAAAAGGCACATCGCGAAAGTAGAGCTGGTCCTGAAGCGCCTTGGTTCCCGTCGAGATAATCACCCGCTGGCCTGTGCGCAGCGCCGGCAGCAGGTAAGCCAGCGTCTTGCCGGTTCCCGTGCCCGCCTCCACAATCAGGTGCCGCCGCTCCTCCAGCGCCTGCTCCACAGCCTTGGCCATTGCCAGTTGCCCAGGCCGGTACTCGTAAGGCAACGCCGAGCGCGCCAGAATCCCCCCTGGCGAGAAAAACTCGAACAGCGTAGGCAGTGCTCGGGTTGGGGTATCGGTAGAAGGCATCGGGCCGGCTCACTCCATCATAGTGAGCCCGACCGATGCAGCGGGCCGCCTCAACGCGCGTCAATGCTTCGAAATCAACCCTCCGCGCGCTCCGACGTGGTTGGATCGATCATCCTCACCACCTTCGAGACGCTGTTGGCAGGAAATCCCCCCAACTGCGCGTGCTCTCGCACAACCTCTTCATTGGGCGCAATGTAGACGCAGTAAATCTTGTCCTCGGTCACGTAGCTGTGCAGCCATTGAATCTGTGGCCCAAGACTTCTCAGCACACTGCAGGACTTCTCCGCAACTCCTTGCAGTTGCTCGGCAGACATGGAACCAGCTCCGGGAATCTCTCGTTCAATCACAAACTTCGGCATCGGACAACCTCCTGAGAATGGGAATCTCATTAGTCTATACGGGCCGTGAATGCATCTTGCAAATCACTGTCGCGGTTCTCGCTCGAGGTCGGTGAGAACCGGAATGAGTACATGATCGCCAGCAATCAATTTCCTTGAGAGATTCCAGAGGCTGTGGCCTGGCCTGTTGTCGCCGCCGTGCTGAAGCCGAAACACAGCCTCAACCAAAGTCATCATTCTTCCCAGCCACGCTGTCGCGATACGCGTCCCCGCTCAGCACCTGGCTGTGCCGTCCGTCCATCCATTGGCTGATCAGCAGCGTCTCTTCCGGGCTTGCCGCGGCATCTACCCCTGAAGCGCCCTTCAGCAGCCGCTTGCGAACCTCCGTCGCCCGCTCGGCCGCCGCCGCCCGCTCCCCCTGCGCCGCAGAGTAAAGGTTCGCAGCGTTTACGTTCATCGCATTCCCGTGAATGTGCATCGTCGCCTCCTGAAAGCCCCGGCAAGCAACCGGCCGACCGCGATTTGGGCAGAAAGATTGAAAAACGCTTAGGATAGAGGTTGCTGCGGTTTGTCGCTGCTCCCCGGTTCGACCGGGTTTGAACGCTTATTGCGGTTGGCTGTTTCCCTCATCCAGTCACTGGAGTTAATTTTGGCGAAGTATCGCAGATCCATCACGCCCCGCGACCCGGGTCAGGCCGCCTTGCCGCTCGTGGCCATCGTCGGCCGCCCCAACGTCGGCAAATCCACCCTCTTCAATCGACTCACCCACACCCGCCGCTCCATCGTCGGTGACGAGCCCGGCATCACCCGCGACCGCATCTATGGCGAGTTCGAGTGGCTCGGCCGCCAGTTTCGCCTCGTCGACACCGGCGGCATGGTCCCCGACGACCCCGACCTCATCCCCACCGAAATCTACAACCAGGCCAAGGTCGCCCTCGAAGAGGCCGACGCCATGATCCTCGTCGTTGATGCCCGCACTGAGCTGGCCAGCCCCGACTACGACCTCGTCCGCATGCTCCTCCGCGGCGGCAAGCCGCTGTTTCTCGCCGTCAACAAAGTTGAAGGCGATGCCATGGCCTACGCCGCTGAGAATTTCCGCCAGCTCGGCATCCGCAACGTCTTCCCCATCAGCTCAGAGCATGGCCTCGGCATCGGCGACCTGCTTGAAGCCATCGCTGAAGCCTTGCCCGCCCCGCCTGCGCCTCCCAAAACCGAGGAGCAACGCGAAGAAGAGGGCAGGGAAGCGACCACGCCACCCGATGCGCCCGCCCGCGAGCTGGACGGCATCTCCGAAGAACTTCAGGAAGAGCTCGCAGACGTCGAGTCCGTCCATCGCACCCATGGCGAGTTTGAGCAGTACGAAACCTCCGTCGCCATCATCGGCCGCCCCAACGTCGGCAAATCCACGCTCCTCAACGCCCTCACCCGCACCTCCCGCGCCATCGTCTCGCCCATCGCCGGAACCACCCGCGACGCGGTCGACGAGGTCGTCGAGTTTGAAGGCAGCCAGTTCCGCTTTGTTGACACCGCCGGCATCCGCCGCAAAAGCAAAACTCATCTCATGGCAGAGAAGCTCAGCGTCGTCATGGCTCGCCGCCATCTTGAAGCGGCCGACGTGGCACTGCTGGTGGTTGACGCCTCTGAGGGCGTCACCGGAGCCGACGCAACCATCGGCGGCTATGCCCATGAGAGCGGCCGCAGCGTCATCATCGTCGTCAACAAGTGGGACCTGGTCACCACCGCCCGCACCGACGGCAAGCCCCAGGCCGACCGCGACGTCTACGAGCAGCAGTTGCGCCGCGTCCTCAAATACCTCAACTACGCCCCGGTCATCTTCCTTTCAGCTCTCGAAGCCACAGGCCCTGAAGCCAAATACATGGCCCGTGTGCTCCATGAAGTCAAAGCCGTCGCCGCCGAGCGCCGCAAGCGCGTCACAACCGGCCAGATGAACCGCTTCCTCGAGAAAATCGACTTCCAGCGCGCCCCCGTCCCCATGGCCAAGCGACTCCGCATCTTCTACATGACCCAGGCCGCCGTCGCCCCGCCCACCTTCGTGCTCTTCACTGATCGCGACATCGACCTCCACTTCAGCTTCGAGCGCTTCCTCGAAAACCAGATTCGCGAAGCCTTCGGCTTCAAAGGCACCCCCATCTGGTTCAAAGTCCGCGCCCGCAACGCCCCCAAGCCCGAATAACAACAGCAGAGAACTGGGAATCGGGAAGAACCTGGTGGGATACCTCAAACTCCAGTTCTCCCCGCCAAAGGAAATTGAACCCACCGCGGGTGGCCCCGTGCCCCATCCATTCGACGTTTTCTCTCGAATGGTTGGGACACCACAAACTCAAATCCAGGAGCGGTAAGACCCCTGCGCAGACGGCACACGCCGCGGTCTATCATGATCCCGTGCAACCACAAGCAGAAATCAGCGAATTCAAACTGGGCGACATCCTCGCCAACGCCATCACCCACGGCATCGGCGCCGGCCTCGCCATCGCCGGAGCCGCCGTGCTCATCGTTGCCTCCACGCGCGGCACCGCCTGGCACGTCGTCACCTGCTCCATCTTCGCCGCCACCCTGGTCCTGGTTTATCTCTGCTCCACGCTCTATCACTCCCTCGTCCGCACCCGCGCCCGCCACGTCTTTCAAATCCTCGACCATGCCTCCATCTATCTCCTCATCGCCGGCACCTACACGCCCTTCGCCCTCGTCTCTTTGCACAGCCCGCTCGGCTGGGCCATCTTCGGCATCGAGTGGGCCCTGGCCGTCGCCGGCGTCATCTTCAAAAGCTTCGCCGTCGGCCGTTTTGAAGTGGCCTCGGCCCTCGTATACCTCTTCCAGGGATGGCTCGCCGTCTTTGCCATTCGTCCCCTCGTCCACGCCATCGGCTGGCACGGCATCGCCTGGATGGGCGCCGGCGGACTCGCCTACACCCTCGGTATCGTCTTTTTCGCCTTCGACCGGCTCAAATACTTTCATGCCACCTGGCATATCTTTGTCCTCGCCGGCAGCATCGCCCACTTCTTCGCCATTCTCTTCTACGTCATCCCGCCCCGCCCTTGAATGCATGGCTGAGAGCCGCCACGCCACAAAAAGTCGATCCCCAAACCGACCGCATGAGGAGACTGATCATGGATTCAAAAGAACAAGCTCAGATTCTGGCCCTGCTTGAAGACGGCCAGGCCGCCCTCGTCCTCGCCCTCGAAGGCGTCAGCCCTGAAACCGCGGTGCAGATTCCTGCCCCAGGTGCGTGGACCATCCTCGGCTGCGTCGAACACCTCGCCATCACGGAGGACTATCTCTTCTCCCAAATCGCCGCCGCCAAAGTCTCCGCCACTCCGCTCATCAACCCCGAGCGCGAAGCCAAAATGCTCGCCCGCGGCACAGACCGCACCCGCCGCATCGAGTCTCCGCCCGAGGGCCACCCCAAAGGTGTCTTCCCCACGGTGCCCGCCGCTCTCGCCCATTTTCTCTCGAGCCGCAAGCGCACTATTCAGTTCGTAGCCGCCAATCCTGACGACCTCCGCTCCCGCATGACATGGCACCCCATCCTCGCCGACGCCAATGTCCATGAGATGCTCATCAGCATCGGCGTCCACTGCCTCCGCCATGTCCAACAAATCGAAGAGATCAAGGCCGCCGTCGCCGCCCCCGGCTGGCTCTGACCCAGCGACAAATCCAACTCCCGCTCCTCGCGCGTAACTCGCCCTCCGCAAAACTCCCTGAGATAGTCATCGCCAATCCGACGCCCCTGCGTTTACCATTCCCTCACGGTCACACTTCCCCAAGGGCACAGCCGGTTCTTCACCCCCAGTCCCTCCCGCTGTGTCGCATGATCGCCTGCCCCAACCGCGGAGGTCGTAAGAATGCAATTGCACACACGCGCCACCTGGAGCGCGCGCCAGGATAGACGAATTACCTTGCTATGGCTGGGACTCTTTCTCGCCATTGTCCTCATCGGCTTCGGCTTTGACTTCACCAACTACCTCCATGAAACGCCCGCCGTCCCTAAAGTCGTTCACGTCCACGCCGCCCTCACCACCATCTGGCTCCTCATCCTCACAACCCAGGTGCTGCTGGTTGAGCTCGACAACGTCAAACTCCATCGCAAGCTCGGTTGGTTCGCCGCCGGCTGGGCCGTTCTGTTGATCTTCTTTGCCGCCTGGGGCGAACTCAGTTGGGAGGCCACCAACCTCCACACGCCCGGCGTCACGCCCGCCTTTCTCGCCATCCCCCTCGGCAATCTGCTTGGCTTCACGGTCCTCATCACCTGGGGAATTCTGCTGCGCAAAAACGTCGCTGCCCACAGGCGCGTCATCCTGCTGGCGAACCTCTCCATTGCGACAGCGGGTTTTGCGCGCCTGCTTGAATTGTTCATAAACCATCCAAAATCGCCGGGCGGCAGCTTCTTCTTCTACTACAGCGGTGCGCTCTTCATTGCCGTGCTGATGCTTCTCTGGGATTGGATGAAGAATCGCGTCATGCAGCAATTCGTCATCGGCGCGGCCTTTCTCGTCGCCGTCCAGGTGGTCTCCATCTCCCTCTTCTACAACCCGGCCTGGAAACCCCTCGCCGGCGCAGTGATTCAAGCCTGGGCCAAGCTCAATCTCTGAGGAATTACGAAAGAAGGGGTGTCACCCGAATGAGCAGCGTCGAACAAACCCCCGCCATTGCCTCGGCCGCCGGCCGCGCTGCCGTGCGCCGCTTCTATCTCTGGCCCGCCTCGGCTGCTTTTGTCCTCGCGTTCGTGGCTTTGCCAGGACCCTCTTCCTCAGGTTCCTGTTCCATCTGTCCCCGCTTTCATGGTTCCTCATCGGGCACGGCGTGCTCTTGACGGGATGGTCGTGCTGTTCTTCGTGCAGACCGATCTCGTCCGGTCCCGCTGTGTTGCCCTGCACAAGCGTCTGGGAATCTTTGGCGCCGCATTCGTCGTGCTGATGGTCGTCTCCGGCATCGCGGTTGCCATCCACGCCGCGGCTCGCAACGTGCGCGAACCCAATGCCAATGCCATACCGTCGCTCATGTTCATGGGCCTGTTGTTTGTTCTGATGGCCGTATTCGCGGTTTTCGTGGCCGCGGCCCTGCTGCTCCGGCATCGTCGCGGCTTTCGCAAGCGCCCCGTGCTGCTTTCCCTCCTCTGCATCCTTGCGCCGGCCCGGTTCCGCATCTCCGCCGCAAGCTTTGGCGCCTTCGCCCTCCTCAAGACCGGCGGGCCTTTCGGCGTCTTCACCATCGAACTTCTGCTGCTTTATGCTTCCGTGGCCAGGGACACACTTCGCCATCGCCGCTTGCATCCGGCGTTCACGGTTGGCGCGCTCCTCATTTTCACCCCAGGAACCGTAAAACACTCCTCAAATCCCCGCCTGCGTTCTTGTAAAATCCACCTAACTCATTCCCCCTCAATCACCTGCCACCACCGCCAAAAATCGCCTTCAGCCCCGGTACGGCGCCCCGTTCTTCCCCCTCGTTGACCTTTACCCTGCAAACCCGGTAAACTACTCTAGTTTGGCGATTCCTGCCTGTCGCCGTGGAGCCAGACGCTCGCCTGGGTTTGAGTGGCTTGAGCGTACCGCGGTGCAGAAGTTTCCGCCCGAGCTATTTTTGAGGAGCTAAGCGCACCCGCCAGGCGGGAGCCGCGCTGGAGGGTTTATGTACGCCGTAATTCGTACCGGTGGCAAACAATATCGCGTCGCTCCTGGCGACGTAGTCAAGATTGAGAGTGTCAACTCCGGCGACCAGACTGTCGAATTCACCGACGTGCTGGCCGTCAGCGGCGAACCCGGAACCGTGGCCAAGCCGGCCACCGCCAAGGTGACCGCAGAGATCCTCGGCGAGGGCCGCGGCGACAAGATCCTGGTCTTCCACCTCAAGCGGAAGAAACAGTACAAGAAGCTGCAAGGCCACCGCCAGAACTTTACTGAGGTACGCATCAAGGCCATTGAGGCCGATGGCGTCACCTACAACGCCTAGTTACTCTCAGCTTTCAGCCGTTTTGTGGCTGAGGCAGCGGCGGGGCAAATCAAGGTTCATTAGCTGAGAGCTGAAAGCCTGACAGCTGACAGCTCGGTTTAGAAGGGGATACGGCAATGGCACATAAGAAGGGTGGAGGCAGCTCCACAAACGGACGCGATTCCAATGCACAACGGCTGGGCGTAAAGGCCTTTGGCGGCCAACTCGTCACCGGTGGCACCATCATCATGCGCCAGCGCGGAACCCGCATCAAGCCTGGCGTCAACGTGGGCATCGGCTCAGACGATACCCTGTTTGCCAAGATCACCGGCAAGGTCAAGTTCCAGGACCGCGGCAACCGCGGCCGCTTTGCCTCCATCGAGCCCGTCGTCGCAGAGTAAGCAAGCTCGCTCCCACGCATCAACAAAAAGGCCGCGGCATTGCCGTGGCCTTTTTTGCGCTTCCCTAACTCCTAACCCCTGCCTTTAAGACTCCGACTCCCGGCCCTTCAGATTCTTGCTGAGAACCTTTTCCACCACCTTCTCGACATCGGTGAGGAAGAAGCTGCTGGCCGGCTGCTGCACAGCCACCTGCGTTCCGGTGTGGCCCAGGGCTGAGGCAATCTCGTTCCGGCGGTAGATGGTCGAGTTTACCGGCAAGGCGACCGGGCGCCGCGCCAACTCAGGCAGCGCCGCGTAAACCGCCCAGGTGCCCAGCGTGACCAGAACCACCGACTGATAGACAAACTGCAGCGGCGTAACCAGCGAACGGTTGTTGTTGAGAAGCAACGCAATCACCAGGTCGTTGGTTGACATCATGCCGAATCCCAGTGCGATGCCAAATGCCAGGTCGCGCACTGAAAGACGCAGGGCATTCATGCTGAGGCAGAGGAATGCCAGTAGGCACAACTCCAGGATGCTGACCGAGCGCATCAGCCCAAACGCCACGTCGGGGATGATGAGAATGCCGCGATGCGCAAACGAGATCGAAGAGAACGTGACGATTACCGACGCGATCACCGCCCACCGGAAGATCAGGATCCCAAACTTCATCAGCCCTGAGAAGGCTGAAAGCGCTGAGCGAAAGACCTCGATGCATACAAAAAACAGCAGCCCGGCGCTGGCAACATAAACCACCCAGTACGAGAAGAAGTAGACCGGAAAGTAGTTCCGCCCCCAGGGCTGCGACTGGACAAAAAGAATCCCCAGCAGCAGCGGTGTCGAAGTCATCCGCAACGCCAGATAGATGCCCATCGCCGGGAAACGGCGATGCAGACCCTTGCGCCAGAACAGAAGGCCAAGCAGAGCCCACAACACCATCTCTGCGCCGCTCATGATCGACATGGCAAGATTCAAAGGCATAGCGGGCCCTTCGCTATTCTGAATACCTTTTCAGAATAGCGCCAATTCCCCCCTCGCTCAACAAGAAAGGAATCTGCACCCTGACACTTTTGTGCTATTACCTGCCTTTTATTGCGGCGGGCAGGTAGGCATGTTCGGTCCGCAAGAGGGAACCGGCAAGCTATTGGGGGTCGAAACGCCTCCACCGACAGCCTGGTGGCTGGGCAGTGTGCGCGAATGGGAGGACGAGACGGTGGCGGCAGCGGCGCCGGCAAAGAACAAAGTCAAGGCGAGAATGCGAAGTGCAAGTTGCATAATAGGTAACCCCTTCGTGGATTTGAATTGACAGGAAGAATCACACCTTCCATGCTGGCAATGCTAATGAAAAAATGCATCCTAAGTCCAGCAATTTCATATATATGCTGAATAAGTCACCAGTTAAGTTACTAGCGTCATATGCCGCCTTCGTAATCTACCTTCAGTACCCGCTTTTCCTCCCCGCCTCCAACCATCCGAAGCACCCTTCCACGTGGTAAAATCAATACAGGCAGTTTCGCGTAAAGCCCACGTCTTTCAAGCGGTTACTCCCCGAATTCCAGCCCCCGGCCTTCTTCCGGGAACTGCCGCCTGTAGGCAGCTGAAAGCGAAAGCCTTGCGAACGGAATCCTATGGCGACTGATGTTCTGAGCGGCACCCCCATCCACGGCGACAACGACAGCTATACCGGCGAAAACATCAAAATCCTGGAAGGCCTTGAGGCTGTGCGCCTCCGGCCAGCCATGTACATCGGCTCCACCGGCGAGATGGGCCTGCACCACCTCGTCTATGAAGTGGTCGACAACTCCGTCGACGAAGCCCTCGCCGGCTACGCCAAAAAAATCGAGGTCGTCATCCACGTGGACAACTCCGTCACGGTCGTCGACGACGGCCGCGGCATTCCCGTGGACCTCATGCCTCTGTCCAACGGCAAAATGATGCCCGCCGTCCAGGTGGTTCTCACCAAATTGCATGCAGGCGGCAAGTTCGACGCCTCCACCTATAAAGTCTCTGGCGGCCTCCACGGCGTCGGTGTCAGTTGCGTCAACGCTCTCTCGCAGGAGTTCAATGTCGAGATCTGGCGCGACGGCCACACCTGGGAGATGGATTTCAGTTGCGGCGATCCCGTTAGCGAATTGCGCAAGGCCGGCACCAGCAAACGCCGCGGCACAAAGGTTCACTTTCTGCCTGACAAGTCCATCTTTACTGCCACCGAGTTCAACTACGACACGCTCGCCCAGCGCCTGCGCGAGATGGCCTTCCTCAACAAGGGCCTTGAAATCACGCTGACCGACGAGCGCACCGCCGACCCAAAAACCGGCGAAGCCCGCCGCGCTGAATTCAAATACGCCGGCGGCATCTCCGAGTTCGTCAAGCACCTCAATCGCGGCAAGTCCGTCCTGCATGACAAGCCCATCGTCATGGAAGCCTCCCGCGACGGCGTCGAGATCGACATCGCCCTGCAATACAACGACAGCTACTCAGAGACCGTCTTCAGCTTCGCCAACAACATCAACACCGTCGATGGCGGTACGCACCTGTCGGGGTTCCGCACCTCGCTCACCCGCACCATCAACGCCATCGGCCAGCAGCTCGGTCTCTTCAAAGACATGAAAGAAAACCTCAGCGGCGACGATGTTCGCGAGGGCCTCGTGGCCGTGGTCAGCGTCAAGCTGCCCCAGCCGCAATTCGAAGGGCAAACCAAGGGAAAGCTCAACTCTGACATCGCCGGCACCGTGCAGGCCTTCGTCAACGAGCGCCTGGGCGGATACCTTGAGCAGAATCCGCCGGTAGCCCGCAAGATCATCAACAAGGCCATCGAGGCCTCCCGTGCCCGCGAGGCTGCCCGCAAAGCGCGTGACCTCACGCGGCGCAAGGGCGCGCTCGACGGCGGCGGGCTGCCCGGCAAATTGGCAGACTGCTCTGAGCGCAACCCCGACCGCTGCGAACTCTACCTGGTCGAGGGAGAGAGCGCCGGCGGCACCGCCAAGCAGGGACGCGATCGCCGCTTCCAGGCCATCCTTCCGCTCAAAGGCAAGATCCTCAATGTCGAGAAGGCCCGCTACGACAAGATGCTGGGCCACGAAGAAATCCGCGCCATGATCACCGCGCTCGGCTGCGGCATCGGCAAAGACGACTTCGACGCCACCAAGATTCGCTACGGCAAAATCATCCTCATGACCGACGCCGATGTCGACGGCTCGCACATCCGTACACTGCTGCTCACCTTCTTCTTCCGCCACATGACTGAGCTGATCAAGCGCGATAACATCTACATCGCCCAGCCGCCGCTCTACAAAATCAAGAAGGGCCGTTTCGAGCAGTACATCAAAGACGATCGCGAGTTCGTCAAAGTGATGGTCAACCGCGCCTCCGAAGGCATGATCGTGCGCCACGGCGAGGATGCCCTGCGCATTGAAGGCGCTGACCTTACCCGCTTCATGGGCACGCTCAATGAGTATCTCGGCTTTGTCGAAAAGGTCGACAAGCGTATCCGAAACGAAAAACTCACCGAACTGCTGGCCCGGGCCGAACTGGTCCATCGCGCCGACTTCGCTTCCAAAGCCGAAAGCAATGTCCCCCCCAAGCTTGCCCTGCTTCACCAGCAGTTGACCGAACTGGCCGACGAATTTCAGTTCAAGGTCCACGACCCGGTTGAAGACGAGGAACACAACACCTGGTCCATCAGCTTTACCGACGCTCAAGGCGCCACGCGCTCCATCGACTGGGTCCTCTGCTCAAGCCCCGAGTTCCGCCAGATGATGGCCAAATACACGCTCATCAAAGAATTCCTTGAGCCGCCGTTCCTCATTGAATACGCCGTCAAGGCTGCAGCCGTCGTTGCCGCCGAAGCAGCCGAAGATGCCGAAGAGGCGGAGGGCACTGAGATTCAGCCTGAAGCCAAACAGGCCCGCCGCGCCACGCGCATTCCCCGCGAGCCGGTCGAAAAACAAACCGCTCGCGAACTGTTCGCCTACATCGTGGAGCAGGGCAAGAAGGAATACTCCGTGCAGCGCTACAAGGGCCTCGGCGAAATGACCGCGACCCAACTCTGGGAAACCACAATGGACCCGGATCATCGTACATTGCTCCAGGTCAAGCTTGAGGACCTCGTCGAAACCAATGAGATCTTCACCACCCTGATGGGCGAAGATGTCGAAAAGCGCCGCAAGTTCATTGAAGATAACGCCCTCGATGTCAAAAACCTCGACATCTAGGCGCCCATATGAAGACCGGCTCCTGCACTAAGCTCACAAGGCTGGCACTGAGCCGGGAACACCAATCGAACCCCACCCAGGGAGCTGATCTAGTGAAACTGAATTTGAAACTTGCCTCCGCCTTCTTGCTCGCCGCATTGTTCGCCGCTCCGGCTTTTGCCCAGGGCGACGGCCCTGACACCTTCACGTCCAAGTGCGCTCCCTGCCACGGCGCGGATGGCCTGGCAGCGACGCAGATTGGTAAGGCGCTCAAGGCCGCGTCGTTCAAGACGCCCGCCATCGTCAAGGCTTCTGATGCCGAATTGATCGGCTTCGTGAAGAGCGGCAAAGGCAAGATGCCCCCCTGGGCCGGCAAGCTCTCTGACGCGCAGATCAAGGCCGTCGTTGCCTACATTCGCACGCTGCAGAAGTAACCAATCAACGCGAAGAGCGCAGACCTTCCGCTCCAGGTCTAAACGCGTTTGCCGGCCTTGTGCCAGTGCCAAAAATGTTGCGCACCGCCCATGTTTACTTGTCTCCTGCGCCGGCCTTGGTAAAGAACCCATACCGCCACAGCATCACCGCCCACAGCGCCACGCCCGCAACAAACACACCCAGAAAAAGCAGCAGCGGCGACCATTGCGTCTGCACGGCAAACGGCTGCGCATTCAGGTATGGCTTGAGATACGCATCGCGCACCATGTCGCGCATCACGCACATCGTCGCAATCACCACCGCCGTAATGCTGGTCACGCCCAACCCAGCCAGCCGAATGTCTTCCTTCCGCAACGCCGCCGACATCAAAAAGATGATGGCAAAGGCTCCCACCATGCCAATGCCCAGCAGTGCGGAAGCCAGCGGACTGTCGCCCATGAACAGCATGCGCACTTCTCGCGGCAAACTCATCAGGAAAGCCATGCCGATCACAATCTGCGCCATGTTGGCATACATGAACGCCTTGCCGCCAAACTGGAACAGCGCCACCGCATACTCTCGCTCCTGCTTCCACTTTGCCCAGGCCATCAGCACCAGCAGCAATCCGCCCACCGCCACCGCCGAGGTCATGAAGTGCAGGTACCGCGGAAACAGTGTGGGCTCGGCCAGGTTTAAGTGCCAGCCCGATGCGCTGTTAAAGTACTTGTGCGCCCAGCGTGTGGGAGCCAGACCCAGCGTAATGTTGTTCGTGTAGATAAAGCCCACCAGCAGCACCAGCGTGGTGCTGAACAGCAACACCCGCCCCGCGGCCAGCGGTCGGTGCTCGCCGCGATACGCCACAAAATAGAAGCCGTAATACGCCGCAATCACAAACACAATCACCAGAAACCACGGCCATGCCAGCAGAATTGAAGAGGTGTAAAAGTATTGCCCATAGAGCACCTGCACAAAAAGCAGCGGGGCAATGCCCAGGCTGATGGTCGCGGCCATCAGCGACGGCACCTTCTTCGCCACATCCAGAAAAATCCGATTCCCAAAAGCGTTGCCCTTGCGCCAGCGAGCCAGCAGAGCCATCGCGGCTCCGCCCAGCATCAGATTCATGGCCATAATATGCAGCGTGAACGTAACCACAAGCAGCAACTTGAAAACCCAATACGGCGCGGGCAGCGGATTCGGATCAAGCGTTGGAACCATGCCGGGATCGATCATCTCAGTTACCTCCTTTGGAGGGTGCCGCAGTCGCAGGCGGCGCCAATGCTCGGGGCGCGGCAGCAGGCCGCACCGTGTTCACCCATTGCACAAGCGCCGTTCGCTCGCTTTCGCTCAACTTCAAATCGGGCATTACCGGGAACATGCTCGGCAGATCCTTCAACGCATCCACCGCAGCCTTCGGATCCCTCGGCATATTCGAGAACAGATGATCCTCGGCCCGTAGCGCATGGCACATCGCGCAGTCGTGCTCGTAAACCGTCTTGCCATCCGCCGAGCTGCCTGCGACTGGATGCGCAGTCTGCAGCGTTGCCAGATAAGCCGCCAGCGCATCCCGCTCCGCATCGGTCCCGGCAAACGGAGGCATCACGCCGTTGTGCATCAGATACAACCCGCCGATCATCCCCCTGATCGTCTCCTGATCCCACCCTCTCTTCACCAGCAACTGTTGAATCCCGCGGTAGCTGTCCGGCGTGTGGCAGCTCGCGCACTCCACGCGGAAGATCTCTCGCCCCGCCGCAACTTGGTTGCCCTGGGTCAGCTCGCGGTTCCTCACCCAGCGCGCCGCTTTCAGCACGCCCGCGTCGCTCACCTTGTCCACGGTAAACCCGCCGTCTCCGGCCATCGGCCCCGCATAGAGCGAGTTGGCATAGAGATAGTTCTCAATCACATAAGGCTTTCGCACCGATTCGCGCACAAACTCAAACGAGTCCATTGCGCCAAAGGCAACCAGCGCCACAACCAACGCGAACGCAAGGTGCATCCGCTTCGGCCACGCCAGCGCAACCAGCGCCAGCAGCAGCGTTACGCTCACCAGCACGCAGGCCAGCCCGGCAAACATCGTTCCCGTCGGCATTGCCCCACGCGTGCTGGCCCACAGGTCCGGCGGAATCCTGCGGATATACCACCGTGCAAACACCGGCAGCAGCGCCAGTGAAGGCACCGTCCACAGCGCGGCCCAATGAACAATGCGCGCCTTCAACGCCGCATCCTTCAGCACGCTGGCGGTAATCAACGCATAGATGCCGGCCAGCGCCAGGCAAATGCACGTGCGAAACCCCAGCGACGGCCAATACGTCGGATTGAAGAACCCGCTCCAGAACTGGTGATTCTCAATCCACTTTCCCGGCGTCAGCATGAACGTGAGAATCCCGTTGATCACCACCAGGCTGGCATAGGCCGTAATGAAATAGATCCATCCATACCACTGGTGCAGCCGCGGTCCCAGCTTCGCCCAGCCGTTCAGGTAGAGCAACGCCGCTGTAATCTCCAAAAAGAAGAACACCCACTCAATCGCCCAGCCCCACACGTAAATGTGAATCAGGTCGCTGGTCGCCGTGGGACTGATCAGCCCGATCGTGAACCAGATGCCCACGCCGGTCATCGCGCCAAACACCACCGTCGTCAGCACAAAAAATTTGGTGTGTGCCTTCAGCCAGTTCAGCAGCTGATGATCTTCGCTGCGGCGAGCCTTGATCTCAGTGAGGATGAGAAACAGTCCGCCCCCCACGGCAAAGTGCGACACAAAAACGTGCAGCCCTGCCACCAGCGCCATCAGCAAACCGGCGCCAAAGGCCACGTCCCACACTGGATAGTTCATCCTGCGTCCTCCCGCTCATCGGCGGGCATCTGCGACTGCAAATCCCCGGCCTCGAACCAAAGAGAATTGTAACCCCGGCTGCGCTCGCGCGTGCCGCTCCCGTTTGCGGCTCTTTACCACGCCGGTTTACCATCCGGACCAGCGAGCGCAAACGCCCAAAGCCCACGCTGAGTGAGGAGTCCCATGCGAGCCTACCGAACTTTTCTTCGCTTCAATCGCCGCAACTTCCTTGGCCTGCTCGGCCTGGGCGCTTCCGCAATGGCCTTACCCCGCCCCGCCTGCGCCCTCGCCGATGCCGCGCCCGATCTGACCCACGATACCGATCGCCCGGAGTACCATTTTCTCGCGCCGCGCAGTTGGATGAACGATCCCAACGGCCCCATCTGGTTCAAAGGCAAATACCACCTCTTCTATCAGTGGAGCCCTTACGCGGTGACCGGCGGCCCGCCGCACTGGGGCCACGCCGTCAGCACAGACATGGTCCACTGGCATCATCTGCCCATCGCGCTCACGCCCACTCCCGGCTCAGCCGATCGCGACGGCTGTTGGACCGGCTCCGCCGTCGTCCGCGATGGCGTGCCCACGGTGATTTATACAGGCGTGGTTCACGACGACGCAGCGAAGGGCACCGACAGAGAGTGGCGTCAGGCCCAGATGCTTGCCACCGCTGAAGACGACACCCTGTTGCGCTGGAAGAAGCTGCCTGACCCTGTGGTTCCCGCCCCGCCTGAGGGCATGGCCGCCACCGGCTTCCGCGACCCGTGCCCCTGGCGCGAGGCCGACGGCTGGTATCTCGTCATCGGCTCCGGCGAGCGCGACAAGGGCGGCTGCGTCCTCCTCTATCGCTCGCAGGATCTGCGCCACTGGCAGTATCTCCACCCACTGGTCCACGGCACGCGCACGGCAAACATGGCTCCTGACTCGGTGGATCGCGGCGACATGTGGGAATGCCCCGACTTCTTCGAGGTCAACGGCCAGCACTGCCTCTTCTATTCGTCCGAGAACAAGGTCAGTTGGGCCACCGGCGACTACGACAAGCAGACGCATCGCTTCACCATCAAGCGCACCGGCCTGGTCGATCAGGGAGGCATCGCCTACTACGCGCCCAAGGGTTTCTACGCGCCCGACGGTCGCCGCATCCTCTGGGGATGGGTCCGCGAGATGCGCTCGCAGCAGGCCTTCGCCGCCTCAGGCTGGGCAGGCGCCATCACTCTGCCGCGCGTACTCACCATCGGTGCGCAGGGCCAGCTTGAAATCAATCCCGCCGTCGAAGTGGAGAAGCTCCGCGGCGAGGAGCAACGCGTCGCGCTCAAGCCCGGCACGCCCTTCCGCCAAAAGCTCACCACCCTGCGGCAGGAGTTGCGCATTCCTATGAACCTGCTTACACCCGGCGCAGTCACCGTGCGTCTGCTCGCCGGCGGCGTCAAGGCGTGGGAGCTGACCGTCGATGTAGCCGGCAACGCCGCCCGCTGCGGCGATGTCAGCTTTCCGCTTCCCGGCCTGCCCTGGCCGCGGCCCACGCTGCGCATGTTCCTCGACGGCTCCATCATCGAGTCGTTCATCGGCGGCCGCGAAGCCCTCACCAGCCGCGTTTACGGCCTCAAACCCGGCGAGACAGAAATCGAAATCACACTCTCCGGACCAAAGAGCGTTGAGCTCTCCCTCTGGCCGCTCGAAGCCATCTCGCCCGACCGGCTCACCACGTAGACTTCTTCAGAGCGCGCGCTGAGATTCAAGCGGGCGCTAGGCCAACCCTCGCCGCAAAGGAAACGCAATCATGACACTCGACCGCCGCGACTTTCTCGCCGCCTGCACCCGCGCCGGCATCACCTCCGCTCTGCTGCCGGGCATTCTCTACACCCTCGCCGCGCAAGCTGAGGAAACCAATCCCGCCGCCAAGCCTCCCGAACTGCCCAAGATCACTCCGGAGATGTTGGACCAGGCTGCGGCGCTGGCCGGCGTCGGTCCCTTCACCTCCGACCAGAAGCAGATGATGCTGCAAGGCCTGAACGACCAGCGAGACTCCTATGCGCCCATCCGCGCCCTGAAGATCCCCAACTCCGTCGCGCCCGCCTACGTCTTTCATCCGCAACCGCCGGCAAAGGATGAAGCCTCCGCAGACTCTGCGCAGCCCGTCCACGCGGAACGCAGGAAGATTATCTACTCAAGTGTGCTGAGCACTATCCCCAAAGCTCCAGAGCGCATAGAAGACCTCGCCTTTGCGACGGTAGAGCAGCTGGCCGCTTTAATAAAAGATCGCGTAATCACATCCCTTGCACTTACAAAGATGTATCTCGACCGCCTCAAACGCTACGACCCCAGGCTGCACTTCGTCATCACGCTCACCGAAGAGCGCGCGCTTGCCCAGGCGAAGAAGGCGGATGAAGAAATCGCCGCAGGAAAATATCGCGGCCCGCTCCACGGAATCCCCTGGGGCGCAAAAGACCTCCTCGCCGTCAAAGGCTATCCCACCACCTGGGGCGCGGGCGGCTTCGAACATCAATCGTTCGACGAAGACGCCACCGTCGTTCAGCGGCTCGATGCGGCTGGTGCCGTGCTGGTAGCCAAGTTCGCCCTCGGCGCGCTCGCCAATGGCGACAAGTGGTTCGGCGGCCGCACCCGCAACCCGTGGAATCCCGAGCAAGGTTCCAGCGGCTCCTCTGCCGGCTCAGCCTCTGCCGTCTCCGCCGGTTGCGTAGCTTTTGCCATCGGCTCTGAGACGCTGGGTTCCATCTCTTCGCCCTCCACGCGCTGTGGCGTCACCGGTCTGCGTCCCACCTTCGGCCTCGTGCCCCGCACCGGCGCCATGGCCCTCAGTTGGACCATGGACAAACTCGGCCCCATCTCCCGCTCAGCCGACGATTGCGCCCTCATCCTTAGCGCAATTCACGGCCCCGACGGCAAAGACGCCTCCGTCTATTCCGCGCCCTTCGACTGGAATCCGGGCTTCGACTGGCGCACACTCCGCATCGGCTACCTCAAAAGCGAATTCGACCCGCCCCAGCCGCTCAAGCTCCAGGAAGCCGCGCCCAACGAATCCGCCGACGAAAAGAAGAAGCGCGAAGAGCACAACGCCCAATTGCGCATCTCCCGCGCCCGCCGCGACTACGACCGCCGCTACGAATCAGCAGCCCTCGACAAACTGCGCTCCATGGGCGTGCAACTCATTCCCGTCGAGCTGCCCAAGCTGCCCTGGAGCTCCATGGTTCCGTTGCTCACCGCCGAGGCCGCAGCCGCCTTCGACGCCCTCACAATGACCGGCCGCGACCGGCTGCTGATCGAGCAGGGAATTGAAGACTGGCCGAATGGATTCCGTGTCGCTCGCCTCTACCCGGCCGTCGAGTACATCCAGGCCAACCGCGCCCGCACCCTCGCCATCCAGCAGGTCTCGGCACTTTTCGAGCAGGTGGACATCATCGTCACGCCCACCACCGACACGCAACTGATAGCGACCAATCTCACCGGCCATCCGGCCCTGATTGTGCCCAATGGCCTGCGGGGAGCCGACGCTCCCCCTCCGCCCAAGATCGACGACGGCGACAGCGACGACATCGGCGGCCCGGGCACGCCAGTCTCGCTCACCTTCCTCGCCGGTCATTATCAGGAAGCGAAACTCCCCGCCTTTGGCTCGGCCTACCAGCAGGCCACAGGCTTCCACAAGCTCCATCCCAAACTCGACTGACCGCGCAGTCGCGCGATAAGTCCGCCACGCCACAGCTGCCCGCTGGCGCCGTATGAAGCCCTGTCTCGTCAAAGATTGTCTTGGGGATTCACCGTGCCGCATCCATGCGCCTGAAAAAAAGCGCATGGATACAGCAGCGAAGCAATGCGAAGGGAACTACTTGGGTTGCGGCTGGGCTGGCGTCGCCGGAGCAGCAGGCGCCGGAGCAGTTGCCGGTGCCGGAACGGTGCCCGGAGAGGCCACCTTCGGCGCGGCTGCCGGTGCGGCTGGCGTCCCTGGAGCAGGAGGAGGAGCGGGGGCGGCAGCAGGCGCAGCTGCGCCAGTTGCAGGAGATCCGGGCGCCGGTGCTCCAGTTGCAGGCGCGCCAGGTGTCCCAGGCTTCGGAGGAACTGCTGCACCGGGCATTGGCCGTCCCGGAGGCATTCCACCCATTCCGGGCCGCGCCGGCGGTGCGGGCAGGTCGGCAACCTCAACCAACTCAACATCGAAAATCAAATCAGACTTCGGCGGAATTCCCGGATGATCAGGCCCATGGTCCGGCATGTCGCGATTTCCATACGCCAGTTGCCAGGGGATAAACAGGCGGCGCTTGCCGCCCACCTTCATGCCCCCAAAACCCTGGTCAAACCCGGGAATCAATCTGCCCATGCCCTGCGGAAACGAGATCGGCTGCGGATCGCCCAACTTGGGCTTGCCGTCGGCGTCCAGCACCGGCTTGCCGTCTTTGTCTTTCACGGGCGGCCCCGGATGGTCGGCAGAGGAGTCAAACTTCACGCCATCCTTGGCGCGCCAGCCTGTGTAAAGCACCTTGTAAAGCTTGTTGGGCTCGGCATCGGGCCCCGTGCCAATCTTGATGTCCTGGTATTGCAGGGTGAAGGCAGTCTTCTTGACAGTCTTCACCGCTGGAATTCCGGGCGCCGGAACGCCGAGGGGCAGCTTCGCGGCGGTGGTGGCGGCCGTCGCTGCGGGCTTGGCTGCCGCCTTGGCAGAGGGCGCAGCGGCTTTTGTCTGAGTTTGGGCGCTTGCGGCGGCTGTGCATGCCGCCATCAACAGGATCAGAACAATGCGTTTCATAGGGTGCTTCATCTCCTGCGAGGTTCTTCATCGGAGTGTATCAGGCGTCGCTGTGCCCGGGCATCTGCCCAAATCCACCCAATGAAGCGCTTGCAGTTTCAGCCCTGTCAGGCCAACAGCCCCGCCAGCAGTGCCGTGCGCGGCGCCAGGTGTTCCAGCTCGATTGATTCGGTCTTCGCGTGCGCGCCCTGCCCCACGGCCCCCATCCCATCCAGCGTCGCAATCCCCAGCGCCGAGGTCAGGTTGCCATCCGACGCTCCACCGGTCGCAGCCTCCTCCAACTGCCAGCCCAACTCCGCGGCCAGTGCCCGTGCCTGCCGGTAGAGCCTCACCGTTCCCCGCGTCCGCTCCATCGGTGGCCGGTCCATACCCCCCGTCACGGTCAGCGTGCATCGCTTGTCTACCGGCTTCAGCCCGGCAAACTTGCGCGCGATGCGCCCCCCGTCCGCCTTGCGGGCAATCCGCACATCCACCGCCGCCCAAGCTTCGGCCGGAATCACGTTGCTCTTCGACCCGCCGCCTGCCACGCCCACGCTCACCGTCAACCCTCGCTTCAAATCGGTCCACCCGCTCACTGTCTCCACCACGTGCGCCAGTTCGCGCAGCGCGCTTGCTCCCTTCTCAAAGTCCACGCCGGCGTGTGCCGCAACCCCCTTGACCTCGATTCTCCAGTTGCCGGTGCCCTTGCGCGCCGTCTTATAGGCCAGCCCCTGCGCCGGCTCAAGCACATAAACAGCCGAGCACTCACCCGCAAGCCGTTCGGTCACAGGCCGCGAAACCGGGCTGCCCACCTCCTCATCCGTATTCAGCAGCAGCACGATCTCCCGCGCCGGCGCGCGGTCAAGAAGGCTGGCCTCGGCCAGCATCTCAATCGCTGCAAACGCCATGGCCACTCCCGCCTTCATGTCCAGCGTTCCCGGCCCCCACAGCCGCCCGCCTTCCACCTTGCAGGGCATCGTCTTCAGTGTCCCCACCGGCCATACGGTGTCCAGATGCCCCAGCAGCAGAAGGCGTCCGGCCGCGCCGGTTTTGGACTTCGGCCCAAACCGTGCCTCCAGCAGGTCGCCATAGCCGCGCTGCCGGTGCAGTTTCACCCGTCCGCCCAGTGCCTTGGCATGCTCCGCAGCCAGCCGTACGCAGCCGTCCACCGCGGCCTTATCCTCACTCGGCGACTCGGCTCGAACCAGCCTCTCAATCAGCTCAATCAGGGCGGGCTGCTTGCGCCGCGCCCCGGCCAGCAGGGCGCGCATCGGAATCGGAACATCGGGGTGGGTGAGCATCCAGGTACCTTTCTGCACTGGCGCTGGCCTGTCAACCAGCGGAGACTTCCTGATTCTACGACGGTTAACTCCTATCCCCGGGCAAGAATCCGCTTCTCCCAGGTACCCAGCAAGGTGCAATATGTGGCAAAAATACCACAGTACAGACTTGCCGCATCAGGTCTAATCTAATCCAGCATCCTGTTTAGCACAGTTGGAGATTGCTCTTGCCGCACCCTGCACACTTGGAACAAACGATTGCCTCAGCTCTGGAGTTTTCTGGCGTTGGGCTCCATTCAGGAGCGCCGGTAACCCTCCGCATGCTGCCGGCCCCGGCCGGGTCGGGCATCGTCTTCCGCCGCACCGATCTCGATAACTTTGAGATTCCCGCCAACGGCCGCAACGTGGCCAAGGTCAGCTACGCCACCAGCCTCATGCGCCAGGGCGTACTCATCTCCACCACCGAACATCTGCTTTCAGCCCTCATCGGCATGGGCGTTGACAACGTCATCGTCGAACTCGACAACCTCGAACTGCCCATCCTCGACGGCAGCGCGCTGCCCTATGTCGACGCCATTCTCACCGCCGGAATCCGCACCCAGCGCCGCCGCCGCGAAACCATCCGCGTCCTGCGCCCTGTTGAGGTCCGCGAGGGCGACAAGTTTATCGGCGTTTATCCCGGCTCCGGCTACAGCATCCAATATGCCATCGAGTTTCCCCCGCCCATCGGCCGCCAGAGCGCCTTGATTGACCTGGCTGCTGAAACCTACGGCGCCTTCATCGCCCCGGCCCGCACCTTCGGCTATAAGGCAGACGAGAAAAAACTCCGCGATATGGGCCTTATCCGCGGCGCTGGTCCCGATAACGCCATCATTTTGGGCAAGAACGGCCCAGAGAACGGTCCGCTCCGCTTTGCCGACGAATATGTGCGCCACAAGGTCCTTGACCTCATCGGCGACCTCGCCCTTGCCGGCCGCCGCATTGAAGGCCATGTGGTGGCCGAGCGCGCTGGCCATGCCATGCATACCGCCCTCGTTGCGCGCTTGCTCAAAGACCGCTCTGCCTGGGAACTGGCGCACGTGCCGGTGCCCTCGCCCGCAGAGCAGCAAGCCCCGCCTGCGCCGGCAAGCAACCCCCTTCCCAGTCCGCTTCTGCAGGGCGCGTAAACCCGGGTGGTCCGCGCGGTTCGTCCGCTCTTTTCCGTGTCCGGCAGTACTCATGGGCATATAGAATGGCCCTACGTACTCGATTCACGTCTGCCGGAATCTCAACTGTTCAAAGAGATACGAGGAACCAACTGATGGCCTCAGGCACGCCTCCAACCTTCCGCATCCCTCTGATTTTGCTCGCAATCGCCAATCTGGTGCTGCTCGGCATGCGCCTCTGGCCCTGGCAGGATGTCTTCAATCTGCCGCTCAACGGAGCCACCGGCATTGATCCGGGCGTGGCGCTTGTCGGTTCCATCGGGCTCCTGTTCTGGATGGGCAATACCCGCAACAACGCTACCAGGGCTGGCCTCTCCTCCGGAGCTTTGATCGGATTGCTGGGCGGGGTCCTGCTGGTTGCCGAGGTGCTCTTGACAGCCCAGCCGGCCGCTGACGCCAACCACCGCGCGGTCTTGTTGAGCCGGGCTTTGCTGGCAGGCGCTGCCTTGCTTTGGGGCATCGCCGGCTATCGCGGATCGCGCATTTCAAACGATGCCACGCTCGGCCTGCTCTCCGGCGCATGGAGCGCGATGACCAGTTGCCTGATGGCCTGCACGGCCGTCCTGCTTGAGATGTTTCAGGCTTCCCCCGCGCCCGTCACCACGGATCCCTGGAAGCAATATGAAGGTCTGGCCATCGGCAACGCGGCAACCCAGTCGCTGGTCAACTCCCTCAACATGGGCCTCACATTCCTGCTCGTGGGCCCGTTGATCGGCGCTGCCCTCGGCCTCATCTTCGGCTTGTTTGCGCAGTCTGAAAAATAAGCACGGCAACGCGGCAACCAAAACAAATGGGCACGGCGCAAGCCGTGCCCATTTGTTTGCTTGCTGCCTGTTCGCTAAGTGAACAGAATGCACATCGGCTTCTCTGCCGCGATGGTCTTGCCCTTCTCGGCCAAAACGCCCGTCTCCGGGTCGCGCGCAAACACGCTGATCCCACTCGATCCCTGGTTGGCCACCAGCATCCACCGCTCTGTCGGATCCAGCACAAAGTTCCGCGGAATCTTCCCCCCGCAGTTGAACCGCGAAATCGGCGTCAGGCCTCCCGTCGTCGTGTCGGCCTTGAAACCATAAATAAAGTCGTACTCGCGATTCGTAAAGTAAACAAACCGGCCATCCTTCGTGATCACCGTATCGCAGGCATGGCCGCCGCCGGTGTAGTCCTCGGGCAGCAGGTCGATCCGCGTCACCAGCGTCAGCCCGCCGCTTGTGCTGTTCCACTCCAGCACGTCCACGGTCCCGCCCATCTCATTGATTGAGTAGGCCGTGTGCCCATTCGGGTGAAAGTGCAGTGTCCGCGGCCCCGACCCCGGCTTGGTCCGGTAGATCCCCGCCGGCGTCAGCACGCCGGTCTCCAGGTTCGGCTTGTAGATGTGGATCGAGTCGCCGCCCAGGTCGTTGATGTAGGCAAACTTGTTGTTCGGCGAGAAACTCGCAAAGTGTGCATGGGCGGTCGGCTGCCGCTCGACATTTGGCCCGTGTTCGGTATAGTGTTCGCTCCAAACCAGCTGGCTCAGCTTGCCGTCTTTGGTCACAAAGCTGGCCGCGCTGCCGCCAAAATAATCCGCCGCCAGCAGCACGCGTCCCGTCTTGTCCAGCGCCACGTGGCAGGTGCCTGGGCTGGCGGAGTTGCGCGCCGATAGCGGCTCCAGCTTCCCGTGATCGACTGCAAAGCTGGCCACTTCGCCCGTCGGCTTGCCTTCAAACTCATTCACCTCGGCGGCCGCGTAGATAAACTTCCGGTCCCCTGTGAGCGTCAACCAGTCCACGTTCGTGATCTTGGCGGCCACGCCGGCAGGCGTCAAATCGCCCGTCGCCGGGTCCCAGTCAAATGCCAGAATCCCATCGGTCGTATACGAGGCCACAAAAACCCGCTGGCGGCCCGGTGCGGCAAGACTCTTGGCAGCAGCAGCGGCAAGCGTTGCGGCTGAGGCGGTCATCACAAATTCACGGCGAGAGATGTTTTTCATGGTGCCAGCGATTATCGCCCATGGGCCGTGCGACGCGCCAGTGGTGCGTGCGCATGCAATTGATCCGGCCCATCATCCCTGACAATCGAGTGCCCCGTCCATTCAGCGTTCTTGCTGAATGGACGGCAGGCGCCACACCATTGTAGGGCCGGATCAATCGTTCACGCCCTGTATCCCGGCGTTGCCTTATCAAGCGCGTAGGCGGCGATCGCCGTCTCCCGGCAGATCGCCCGCTGCTCATCGCCGCTTAACTCGTGAATGAACGACAGGAATGCACTCATCCACTTCGTGGTTCCCCCAGCCATCGTCACCACCGGCCAGTCCGACCCGAACATCATTCGCTTCGGCCCGAACGCCGATAGAACCACGTCGAAATAAGGCCGCAATTCCTCCTTCGTCCAGTGCTCCCAATTCGCCTCCGTCGCCATGCCGGAGACTTTGCAATACACGTTCTCGCGCCGGGCCAGCTCATGCATCTTCTCCTTCCACGGCGAAATCGCTTTGTCCTTGATGCGCGGCTTGGCAATATGATCCACCACAAAAACCTGCCCCGGATGGCGCTCAACAAAAGCGAGCGTCTGCGGCAGGTGACGCTCAAAGATCAAGATGTCGTAGCGCAGGTTGTACTTCTTCAGCAGGCTCACGCCGCGATTGAAATCGTCTCGCAGCATGTAGTTGTCATCGGCCTCATCGTGCAGCACGTGGCGCACACCCTTCAATCGCGGGCTTTGCGCAAACCGCTCCAGATCCTTGTCCACGGCAGCATCAATCAGCGGAACCCAACCCACCACGCCCAGAAGAAACGGATGCCGCGCCGCAAGCTCCAGCAGCCATGCCGTCTCCTCCTTCATCTGCCGCGCCTGCACGGCCACCGTGCCTTCCACGCCGGCCTCGTGCATCACCTGTTGCAGCTCCGGAATGAGAAAATCGCGCCGCAGCCCCGTCATCGCGCCGGTCATCCACACATAGTCCCTGTCGTTGTACTTCCACAGATGATGATGCGCGTCGATCACCATCTCAGTAGCTCCACTCTTTGTCCAGAACCGGCGTCAGAATCTTCCGCACCTCCGCCAGCAGGCTCGCGTCATACGGCTCCTCATGGCACTCCACATTGCTCCGCACCGCGGCAGGATTCGCCGAGCTGAATAGCGTCGTCGGTATCTCCTCGTTCTGGCTCGCAAATTGAATCGCCAGCTTGCTGATCGACGTCCCCTGGCTCCGGCAAAACTCCGCGGCCCGGCGAAAAATCGCCCGGTCCTCGGCGCTCGCCGGATGCCACGCGGCCGGTCCCCGATCCGTCAGCAGGCTTGAAGCCATCGGCGACCCATTCACAATGCCGATGCCTTTCTCGGCAGCAATAGGCAGCAGCTCCAGCAGCCGCGTGTCGTTCAGGCAATGATGGTTGTGAACCAGCGCCGCGTCGATCTCCAGTGTCGTGAAGATCCGCTTCCACAAATCCATCGGGTAGATGCCGAAACTTACGTTGCCGATTAGCCCCTCCCGCTTCAACTCCTGCACACTCTCATAGCCTTCCGTCAACGCCCACTCGGTATGCTTGCGATCCTGGTACTCGATGTCGTGTATGTGAATGATGTCGAAGTACTCGCTCCCCAGTCGCGCCGCGCTCTCAGCCAGCGATGCCCGTATCCGCGCCCGCGAGTAGTTCAACTCATCGTTCCCATAACTGCCCGGCGCCGTATACTTGCCCACCTTCGTCGAAAGATAATATCGGTCCCGCGCAATCCCCTTCAGCGCCTTGCCCAACACCGTCTCTGACAAAGTGCCGCCGTAGGCCGGGGCCACATCAAAGTAGTTAATGCCCAGGTCCAATGCTGTATGGACAGCCTTGATCGCCTCTGTCTCATCCACCGGATGAAACACCGCGCCCAGCGCTGAAGCTCCAAAGCTCAGCCGCGAAACCTTCATTCCAGTCTTTCCCAGCAGGTTATAGCGCATGCTCAATGACCGCCTTTCACAGTGACTGCAACCCGATCTCTAAGACCCCATCCCCTAAGAACCAATCATCGCGCTGCCCACCGCCAGCAGCACAATCGCCCCAATCAGCACCGCCAGCCCCGCGTAGAGCGTGCGAATGCTCTTAACCGGCGCGCCCTTCCACTCATGCGTCAGAAACCCAAATACATTCGCCACCAGCAGCGACGAGGCAATGTTCACCGCCCATCCCACCGATGTGCCCAGCCGCCCCAGGGTATACGCGCCCATCCCATATGGAATCGTCGCCAGAAACCAGATAATCCCCATCAGCACGCCCATCAGCCAGTCATGTCCGGCATCCGGACCAACGTTCCTGCGCCACGTTCCCCGCTTTATCTGCAACCCGCCAAACCAAAGCAGCAAGGCGAATGTCGCGCCCAGAAACACCGGCATCCAGCTTGTCAGCGTCGAATACACCGGGCTCACGCCCAGCTTCTGCGCCTCATCGCCCACTCGGCTGCTAAATGCAAATCCCAGATTCGCGCAGGAGGACAATATGCCTGAAGCGGCACAGACCAGCAGCGCTCTGCCCAATCCGCGCCGCTCTCCGGGCGCGCCGGCCGCCTGCTCGCGAATCGATCCCGCTCTGCCGCAAACCGCGACACCCGCCACGCATCCCGCAATCCCTGCCAGAACCACTAACCCTCCCGGCGTCAGCAGATCCCCAGGCGACTTCACCAGAAACGGCAACATCGAGCCCACTGCCGTATTGATCCCCATGATGGTGGCAAAACCTACTGACATGCCCGCCATCGTCACGCCGTAGCCAAACAGCACCGCACCCACGCCCCAGCCCAAACCGTAAGCCACGCCCGTCCACACCGCGCGCGTCCCGGCCATCTGCATCGCTTCCATCCATTGCGGCGCAACCAACGAAGCCATCGCCAACGGAAGGATCACCATCATCACCAGCGTCGCAGGAATGTAGATGTTCTCAAGCTCAAAGGTGCGCCGCTTCTTCAGCGGCACCGCCAGCCCTCCGCCGGCTATCGCGGCGATAAATACCAAGGCGAATCCCAATACCGGTGAGTGCATTCAATCCCTCTTCCTGCCCACGCTGCCTGAAGCTGTCAATCCTATCTCACCAAACGATGGCTGGACCAATGCGCCGAGCATTCGTACTCCGGACCGATCGCCAACAGCTTCTGCCAGTCTGCAAGCGCGCACACACTGCCGGATTTGCCTCTCCACTTTACCAGCCCGCGGTTGAGCAGCCTATTCCAATTGGTTGCTGCGTAGCTCGGCGCCGCGTCCGCGCCTCCCAAACAAAAAAACTGCCTTTCCCCAGCGGGAAAGGCAGTTGTGTTTCCACCTGGCCGAAGGGAGGCCTCAGGGCTTGGGCTGTGTGGCAGGTTCCGCGGGTTTGTCGGGTGCGGGCTTGGCATCCACTGGCGCCGCTGGCTTGGTTGTGTGGGCGGCTCGGCGCTCTTCCGCGGCCTTCTCCAGTTCCTCATCGTGCTTGGCCTTGCTCGCCACGGCCTCGGCCTCCGTCACGTACTGGAACATCTGTACACGCCCGGGATACTGTTCCGATGTGAATACGCGGTTCTTCTTGTCGATCGCGACATTGATCAGAGAGCTGAACTGGCCGGGAAGCAGCCCGTGTTGCACCCCGATGTAGGTAAGCAGATTTCCTTCCTTGTCGAAGATCTGCAGCCGGTCGTTCATCTGGTCCGCAACCCAGATGTGGCCGTCGGCATCCACGGCGATTCCCTTGGGACGGGCAAAGTAACCCGGGCTGTCACCGCTCTTGCCCCAGGTCCGGATGAAGGCTCCGTCGCCGTCGAAGACCTCGACTCGATTGTTCAGGGTGTCCGTAACGTAGATGTTCCCATCCTTGTCGACCGCCACGCCCGTGGGGGCCCCAAAGTCACCGGGCGTGGTGAGGTAGTGGTTCTTCCCGCCGGTCCCGATCCGCCGCTGCAGCTTGTAGGTGTCGGCGTCGTACACCAGCACCTGGTCCTGCTGCGTATCAACCACGTAGAGAATTCGGTTCTCGGTATCGATGGCCACACCGACCGGGTCAATGAGTCCCTCGGTGATGGTGCCCTCCACCGTGTGATCCGGCTTGAAAATTAGCACGTGGTGCAGTTTGCCGTCGGTCGCAAAAAGACGATCGTCGTCGTCGATTGCTAGACAGTTCAGCAGGGCGAAATGTGCCTCGAAGCCATTCCGGATCAGCACCGTGTCGTGGGTCTCGGTGTTGAAGACGAAGATCGCGCCAACCTTGGTGTCAGCCACATACAACTGCCCCTTTGAGTCCACCGCCATGCCATACGGATTGATGAACTGGAAGGGAATCTGCTTGGCGCTGTCCTTCTCCGGGGTCGTCTGCTCGCCGGCCAAACGGTCCATCCACGACGCCTTCGTCTGCTTGGTGGTCAGCTTCGAGTAGTCAATCTTCTGGCCCGTGAAATAGTCAAGCCAGTGGATGCGGGGCAGGGCAGGCGCGCCGGGCCACACCAGTCCCTTCGGATCGAACGGGAACTTGATTGGGCCGGCAGGTTGCTCGGCTGTCGGTTGTGGCTTCTTCTTCTTGTCGGCTGCGTGCGCGGGCGCTGTGAGTCCAAGACAGGTCGCGATCGCCAGAAGAAAGGCGACCGGGGCACGAAAGGAAAGGAAGCGTATACGGAACATCACGATCTCCAGTTATTGGCTCGGGGAAACGGTGTCTCTCATGTTGAGCCGGTTCTTGTGGCAGGTGTCGCAGAATGCCATGTTGTTGACCTGATCCTTGACCAGAAGGTCTGCCTGGGCCGAGGCGTGGGGCTGGTGGCAGGTCAGGCAACTCAGCGGCGTCTTCACCTTGCGCTGATCGGTCGGATCCATCACGTCGGCGACCGGGTGATTCTCGACCGGATGACCAAGACCGTATTTCAGGGGCAGGACGACGACCTTGTTCTTCGTAAAGTAGTCCTCAGGCAGTTTCACCTTGCCGTCAAAGATGCTGATCAGATGCTCATCCTTGAGCGGCGTTGAGGTCCTGTCCGGTCCGTGGCACTCCAGGCACAGGATGTCGCCCTTGGCCCGCAGCAGATGATCGTTCTCCCCGCCGTGCGGCGTGTGGCAAATCGAGCACGCCTGCCCGAATGCCGGCTGGTGATGAAACGCCTTCTTCCCCAGATCCCCGATCTCGCTATGGCAGCCCGTGCAGATCTCAACGCCGTTGGTCTTGGGCAGGCCCGGCTCGCTGGCGGCGTGCGGGCTGTGGCAATCCGTGCAGTCGCCCATGGCGCCAGGATGCGGCACCTTGGCCGACTCAATGGTCTTGCCCTTGTCGTCGTGGCACGTGAGGCACAGGGTCTTGGCGTCAGGCTGGGTGAGCACCACCTTGCCGTCCTTGGCCGGTGCGTGGCACATCTCGCAGCTCTTGGCCTCAAACGGCGCATGCTGGAACTTGCGCATCAGCTTGGGCTGCGCTGACTGGTGCGGATCGTGGCATTGCAGGCAGTTGGCGCTGCCGAATGGCTGGTTCTGGTGGGCCTTCTTGAGGTCGGCATCCTTCACGTCGTGGCAATCCACGCACAGTGCCGGCGCTGACTTGGTGAGATGGAACCGGTTCTCCTCTGTCGGCGTCGCGCCGGTCTTGTGGGTGATGTGACAGGTGTCGCAGCCCATCTCCAGCGCCGCATGACGGCTTCCCTTTTCAGGCACATTGAGGCCCGTCTTGTGGCAGCCGAGGCAAAGATTCTCTTTTTCCCCGCCTGAGGTCGGCTTGAGCAGTTGGTTCTTGTTGTCGCTGCTGTGCGGATCGTGGCAGCCAAGGCAGTCCCGGACGGCCGGAGAGTGCACCGTCCCCTTGATGTTCGCGGCCTCTTTGTCCGCGTGGCAGCTGATGCAAAGCGCTACCGGCGTGGCGGTGATCAGCTTCACTCGGGTCACGTCGTGGCTCACCCGGATCTCATGGCAGCTGGTGCAGCCGGTCGATATCGCCGTGTGGACGGCCTTCCCCTTCGTCTTGTCCTCATGGCACTCGATGCACTTGGCAGAGTCCGTCTTGGGATCCAGAGGCACGGGATGGACTGCCGCGCTGGCCCGCGAGAGCCCCAGAAACAAAAGCAAACAAAACACCGCCAGACCACGCCGGCGCTGAGCCGATGCGAGTGTGACGAAATGCGCAAAAAGAGGGACCGGTCTCATTCGACCTCCAGTGAGTAGCCTTGCACGAATGCTTCCGGAACCAGGGGGGACGGGTGAGGAAGCCGGATTCTGCCTAATTGATTCATAGTGAAGGAATTATCCATCATCGCAACCCCAGGGAAGCAACCCCCGAACGTGCATAAGCCGGCAAGATGGGCGATCTGCCGCAGCGCACGCCGTCAAATGCCCCAAACCAATCCCGTAAAAAACCAGCAAGGAAATATGAGGATACTCCATCAGGGCATGAGCCTCCAAGAGGAAGTGGAGGGGCCGGGATCTCATCTCAACCACCATGGGAATCGGACCCACGACGGGTCCCTGTCTGGGTATAAAACCCCGTGCGGTTCACGCTCAATTGCGCGATTTGGCCCAGATGGGTACCCCCCCACAAAGGCCGAATTGCTGCTCGCCGCTCACTCTAAACCGGTTATAGTTCGCTCCCCGATTGGTGTACCAGTTGCAGATACATAGACGCGGGGTCGGGAATAGAGTGCAGGGTGAGGATCATGGGCATGGGAACCTACGCCTTTGTCCGGAAGATCTGGCGCATAGCTGCCTCAATTGAGACGGGCGTCGTTCTCTTGATGCTGGTCGTCATCCTGGCGGCGCTCGGGACGATCGTGTTGCAGCGCCCGGCAACGCGGCCCGACGAAATGCAACGCTCCTACTCGCCCTTCCTGCTGCGCATTCTCGATGCCACAAGCCTCACAGATGTCTACCACTCCTGGTGGTTCCTCGGCCTTTTGCTGCTGGTCAGCCTTTGCATCGTTGCAGCTTCCCTTGACCGGCTTCCCAACCGATGGCGGTACTTTTCACTCCCCTGCAAATTCCCCGAGGAGGGCTTCAGGAGGACGTTGCAGCCCCAGCGTACGCTGGATCTGGACCCTGAGGCGGGGCTCAACGAGGCGGCTGCCATCGCCGCCGCCGAACTCGCCCTCGCGGCCCGGGGCTATCGCTCCCAGAGGGTCGTCCACGGGGGCCAGACGGGGCTCTTTGCCGAGCGAAACCGGTTCTCGCAACTGGCCGTCTATGTCGTCCACCTGAGCCTGCTGCTCATCTTCCTCGGCGCCATCGTCGACGGACTGCTGGGCTGGCGCGCCAGACTCACCCTCCACCCCGGCCAGATCGCAAGCGCGGTCCAGCTCGGCAACGGAGCGTTGCGCCCGTTGGGGTTTACGCTCCGTTTCGACGGCGCCGGCCAGGAGCACTATCCGGATGGAACGCTGAAGCAAGTCTGGACCAGCGTAACCATCATCGAGGACGGTTCGCCCCCCAGGCCAACTCGGATCCTGATTAACGCTCCCCTCGCGTACCGCCAGGTGCGCATCTACCAGTCTCATACCGGCGGAAGCGGCGAAGAGTTGGAGGTGGCCCACCAACCCGGCTCCTGGATCGTCTGGTGCGGCGTCGTCGTGATGGGCATCGGGCTGATCTTCGTGTTTTACTTGGTACACGTGCGCCTTTGGGTGGTGCCGGTGCGGTCCGCGAAAACCGGAAAGCTTTCAGTCTGGTTGGGCGGCAGCGTGAACCGGCACAGGGATGGTTTTGAGCCGCGCTTCAACGATCTGGCTCGCTCAATTGAAGAGGAGTTGAAGCGTACCGTCGCCGCCCAGGGCAATGGAGTTTCTTCGCCTGGAATTGGCCAGGCAGAATGACTTACGGGTCCCATGAAAGAAGATACGATGGCGCAGCAAGAAACAGCAGAGCGGCAGCCGCAAGGCGGCAAGACGCTGATCGTTCTGGCTGGCCTGCTGATCGCCCTGCTCCTCTCGACGGCGCTGCTGAGTGGGTCGCGCGGCGCTGACCTGCTCACCGAAACAACACTGCTCTATGCGACGCTGCTGTTCTATGTGGGTGCGGCCGCGCTCTACCTCGGTTTTGGCCTGCGGGCAACTGAGGCGTATCTGCGCTGGGCCTCGATCGCCACTTGGCTGGGCCTGGCCGCGAACACCGCCGCCCTGGCCCACCACTGGTACCAGGCCGGCCATCCCCCGCTCACCAACCTCTACGAGACCCTCCTCAGCTTTGTCTGGGCCCTGGCAGTGTTGACCGTGGTCGCTCAAGGCCGCTATGGCGTCCGCGTGATCGGGATGATCACAATGCCGCTGGCGATTGCCGGCGTCGTGCTCGTGGAGCAACTCAGGACTGCCGTCCATCCGCTCTCGCCTCTGCTCCAGTCGAACTGGCTCCAGGTACACGTGACCCTGGCGATCCTGGCCTACGCCGCCTGCGCGGTCAGCTTTGCGCTGGCGGTGATGTTCCTCATCCAGGACAGGGTCGAGACGCGCACCTTTCTGGCCATCTGCAGTGCCGCTTCGCTGGCCATCTACGCCAGCGTTGTGGCGGCCTGTGTGCGGATCTGGGGAGGCCTGGCCGGCGCCGGCTGGGCAGAGATCGCAATCTGGCACGGCCTCCGGCTCAAGGCGCCATTGGTTCTGCTCAGCTGGGCCATGCTGGCGGCATTGGCGGTGGTAGCCACACCGGTCGCCTGCTGCGCACTGGACTTCCGGAAGCCGGGCAAGAGGTTGATGCAGATTGCGAAACGCTGTCTGCTGGCAAGCATCCTGCTGCAAGGCCTGTCTCTGGCGGTGTTGCTTCGTCTGAAAGGTCCCAGCGCCGCGGCCGCGAGCGGGCGGCTGCCCACCCCGCTCGGCTCAAACCCGTTTGTCGTGACCGGCCTGGTGAGCGCTTTGCTCATCTCAATGTTCTTCCTGGTGTTGGCGTGGCGCAGGGCAGATCTTGAACGCTTGCTTCCCCCCGTCGAACTGCTCGACCGCATCACCTACCGGGCCATCTGCCTGGCCTTTCCGCTGCTCACCCTGACCATCGCCACGGGAGCCTACTGGGCCAACCAGGCATGGGGATCCTACTGGAACTGGGACCCAAAAGAAACCTGGGCTGCCATCACCTGGCTGGTCTACGCGCTCTATCTGCATATGCGCATCACCGTCGGCTGGCGCGGCCGGCGCGCGGCATACTTTGCCGTCGCCGGTTTTGCGGTCGTCATCTTCACTTTCTTTGGCGTCACCTATCTGTTGCGGGGAATGCACGCTTTTGTGTAAGGCTGAGCGCCTACAGCCGGGCGGCAGCCGTTCACAGGCAGCTCAACCTTCCCCTCATTTTCCGGGCGGCGTTCGCTTCCGGGATCGCTAAAGGCGCCACGAAGTCTCTCTTGGGCAGTGCCGGAACGATACACACAAAAGTAACTCAGAAGAGAGCATTGGTTTGCCGATTCAGCCAGCGATGGGCTTTCCGCAGTTGAAAGTCCTTCCCGTCCTGTACGATCCTTTCGTATCTGGATTAAGCCGATCCGGATTGACCCGGCGCCGGCGGAGGATCCCTGTTTGGAAGCAGTTCGCGTGAATTGGCAATTGAAGGCCCTGCTGCCCGTTGTGTTTGTCCTGCTGGCGGGGCTGTTGCTCTTTACCGTAGCCACCGTCTCGCTTGAGGACCCGGATCGGCATTTGCTGCTCTGGCTTGCTGGTGCGGGTGCGGTCGTGATCTGCCTGGTTTCCATTGGGGTCCTCGCCTACCTCGTGCAGCGGCCCATGCTCGAACTCCAGGAGAAAGTGGCCGAGATCAGCGAGGGCAATCTCGATGCCGAAGTGAGTTTTTCACGGCGAAATGACGAGATCGGCGACCTGGGGCGCAACTTCAACCACATGACCCGGCAGTTGCGCGAAAGCCGCCAGGAGATTGAGACCATGCACCGCACCCAGATGTCGCGCGCCGAACATCTGGCTACGCTGGGTGAACTGGCCGCGGGACTGGCTCATGAGATTCGCAACCCGCTGGCCGGCATTGCCGGCGTCATCGAGATTGTGGGCCGCGACCTGCCCCCCACCAGTCCCGCGCGCGAGATGGTGAAAGACCTCAAGCAGGAGATCAACCGGATCAACCGGATCCTCTCTGACCTGCTCGACGCGGCACGGCCGCATCCGCCGAGCAAACTGCTCGGAAACCTCAACACAACCGTCGATCACGCTGTGATGCTGGCGCGGCAACAGGTGCTCTCAAAGCCAATCGAGATCCGGATCGAGATGGACAAGACCCTGCCCGAGGTGGAGCATGACAGCGACCAGATCCATCAGGTGGTCCTCAACCTGCTTCTCAACGCAGTGCAGGCCATTGACGGCCAGGGCTCGGTCACGGTGCGCGTTGGAACCAGGGATGAGTTCGCCAGCATGAGGGTCATCGACACCGGGAAGGGAATACCCGACGAACGCCTGCCGCACATCTTCCGGCCCTTCTACACCACACGCGGCAATGGAACCGGCCTGGGCCTCAGCCTGGTACAGCGAATTGTAGAAGACCACCACGGCCGCATCGCGGTTACAAGCACCGTCGGCCAAGGCAGTTGCTTTGAGGTACTGCTGCCCTTCAGTGCGGCGCCTGTGCTGCCGGACGGCGGAAGTTCGGCGGCCGCAGATCAATGAATTTGTTGCGGATGACGATCGTCTGAGAGGCGCGGGCACAGCCCTCGGGGCCTTTCCGTGCATGGTAAAGTAAAGCTCGATGCCTGCTGAAAAAATCATGATCGTCGACGACGAGCGCCTCGTGCGCTGGTCGCTTCGCCAAAAATGCGAAGAGTGGGGATACCTCGTGGTCGAGGCCGCCACCGGCGAAGAGGGCCTGCTCCTGGCCCAGCGGGAGTCCCCTGACCTGGCCCTGCTCGACGTGCGCCTCCCCGGCCTCACCGGGATCGAGGTGCTCGACGAACTCAAGAAGAGCGGCGACGCGCGGGCCATGATCATGATTACCGCTGACCCCCAACTGGAAGACGTGAAGGCCAGCCTCAAACTCGGCGCTTATGACTTTGTCGGCAAGCCGATCGACTTTGACGAGCTGCACGTGGTGGTCCGCAATGCCCTCGAGGCGACCAGCCTCCGCTCTGAGGTGGCCGCCCTGCGCGGTGAAGTCCGCCAGGGCGTCGGCTACGACAGCGTCGTGAGCTTCAGCCCCAAGATGATCGAGCTCATGAACTTTGTCCGCAAGGTGGCCAGTTCCGAGGCAACCACCATCCTCATCCAGGGCGAGAGCGGAACCGGCAAAGACCTGCTCGCCAAGGCAATCCACTATGAGAGCTCGCGGCGCGACAAGCCGTTTGTCGCCATCAACTGCTCGGCAATTCCCGATACGCTCATTGAGGCCGAGTTGTTCGGCCACGAGAAAGGCGCATTCACTGACGCCAAGCAGATGAAGAAGGGCCTGTTCGAGGCCGCGGACGGCGGAACGCTCTTCCTCGATGAAATCGGAGAGCTCAATCCGCTGCTCCAGGCCAAGCTGCTGCGCGTGCTCGAGGATCAGGTGATCCGACGCATTGGCGGCCTGCGCGATATGCAGGTTGACGTGCGCGTCATTGCGGCCAGCAATCGCGACCTGGAAAAGGCTGTCCGCGAGACCCAGTTCCGTCAGGATCTCTACTACCGCCTCGCCATCATCGCCATCTTCATTCCCCCGCTGCGCGACCGCAAGGAAGACATCCTTCCGCTCGTCGAGTTCTTCATCGATCGCTATAACCGCAGATTCAAAAAGTCGATTCGCGGGGTGACCAGCGAGACCCGCAACCTGCTCATGAGCCACAACTGGCCGGGGAATGTCCGCGAACTGAGAAACGCCATCGAGCGCGGCATGATCCTGGAAGACGAATCCCTGCTCCGCCCCGTTTACCTGCCCTTTTCCGTGGGCGAGTCGGGCGGCCGGACGCTCTTCGAGCGAACCTCCGCGGCTGAGGGCGGCAAGAAGCTGCCGAACGGACGATCCCTGCCGAGGCTCTTCATCCCCGAAGGTGGAACCTCCCTCGAAGAACTCGAGCACTCGATGGTGGAGCTGGCCATGAACCAGGCAAACGGCAACCAGACCAACGCCGCCAAGCTGCTTGACATCAGCCGCGACGCGCTGCGCTACAAGCTGAAGAAGTTCGGCCTCGGCCGCGCCGACGAAGACGCCGAGAACAGCGCTGACTGAGCCGCCGACACAACGCAAGCACTCCAGCATAGTTTCAGAACAGCAGTGTCCCATCGCGCACCAGACATCTGCGCCTCCGCTCCCCGGCAAGGATGCGGTTCTGCCGAATCGGAATGATGGTAAGTCATAGAATATAAACAACATAGTGACGCCAAGACCTAGATGTACTCCGGTAAGCTTACCCGGCGCCGCGCGTTCTCCCCCATAAGGCCTTTTGTCATTTGCAATGACTTTGTTTCTCAAATTGGGAAAACACCGAATGTACCATTCCCAGACAATCGCCCGGCAGCCGGCAAGCATTCCCGTGCCGTTCAGTGCAGGCCCCTGCAAGCCGATGACCGGAGTGAGCATGAGAGGTGCTCACTCCGATGAAGAAAAATACCCTCCTTATGCTGTTCCTCACGGTAGCATCCACTCTTGCCTCAGCCCAGATGATGCATCCGGTGACCGACGTGCTCGGCGCGCACTTGAATTACGGCCGCGGTTGTGTCGCCTGCCACGCCCCGCACAACGGCAGCGCCGAAAATGGACCGATGGCAGGCGGATCCGGACAGACCAGGAGCGCGGGGCTGTGGGCCGCGGACGCAACCGGCCTGTTTGGCAAAACGCTCTCCACCGGCGGGGGCAGTTTCGTCGAGGTGCTGCCAACAAAGGTCGACGATACAAGACCGGACTCGACTGGGATTCTTACCTGCCTCGCATGCCACGACGGAAACTATTCCAGAAGCGCAATGATGCGCAACGTGGTCTACGAGACACTTCCCGCCTCGTATGCGGGCAAGTCGATGCCAACGCTGCTCGGCATCAGCGGCCCTCAGTCTTACCTGCAAGAGCACCCGCTCGGCTTGACGGCAAGGCTCAAGTGCGGAGGCCCGAAAAACTGGGATTGTTCCATCAGTAACGGAATCGTGAGGATGAAAGGCGCAAAATCAAGCCAGTTTGTAAAAAACTATGGCTTCTTCGTGAAGCCGGGAGCGTACCAGCAAAGTGCCGTCGTCACCTGCCTCACCTGCCATGACCCGCACAAGATGAACGTGGTCACGGTCAGCAACGGGCCAGACTCCGGCCTGCCGTCAGGCACGTACGCAACCACCTTCTTCCTGCGCGGACCATACAACGTATCCGACACCAATCCGAACTCCAACCAGGCCGCGCAGTTCTGCCGGCAGTGCCATGCCGACTTGTCCAATGAGATGAACGGCAGCTCCGCGGGCACCGTCTTCTAGAGCAGAATCACGATTCCCGTGCCCTGAAATGCTGTGTGCTGGGAGTCGATTTCTTAAGGAAATCAACACTTTGCTGTGGCGGCCTTGGGTTCATCTATCGTGATTCTGCTGTAGTCCGGATTCTCTCCCTCCCACCGATCCCGCGCCTTCTGCCGGCATCGCTGCACAAATTCAAAGGGGCCGTCCTTCCCATCGGAAGAACGGCCCCTTTCCTTCTGTACTCGCCCGCGGCATGCGACCGGACCGCGGCAGCAGCTACCGCTTGATGATCGGCCTCTTGGGGATACGTGCCTTCATCGCCGGTGTCACGTGGCCGGTCGTAGGATCGTGAACCGCGTTATGGCAGGTAAGACCGCAAATGTTCGTCCCCGCGTTATAGGTGATATCCACACCTACCGATGGGCAGTCCACAACCCCTGCGTCGAAATTCACCAGGCCGGTCCCCGGAATATCCGCGTTGTTTGCCCCAACCCCGTGTGCCGTGTGGCAAACTGAGCAGCTGGCCCCATACGTCTGCACGTGTGAAGTGTGCCCGGACCAGCTCGAACCACTCGTGTAAATGGCATTCAGATCGTGGCACTTGGCGCACATGCTGAACGGCCCCGTCACCGAGGTGTCTGTGAATCCCGAGGTGATCGTGTTCTGGATCTCCGAGCCGCGTGCTGCCCCCACTGTGATGTGGCTGAGCACATAATTGCGCTCCAGAATGTGGTTGTAGGTCGATCCGTGCGGGCCGTTTGCGCCTGCCAGGCCAGACTCGCTGTTGTCATCGCTGTTATGGCAGTCGGTGCAGAAGATTGTGGTGCCCACGGCCAGGCTCCGGTTGGTGTTCGGCGATCCATCAAAATGGAGCGGGTTGGCGCGGAGGCTCGGCTGCGGCCGGATGCTGTTGCGCGCGTGCATCACAGGATGGCTCGATGTCCCCGCCAGCGTGAACTCCGGAATTACGTTATACGGGTTCCCGGCAACCACCGCCCGAATCGGCTCATATCCAAAATTCGTCGGCGCAGTCCCCGGCGCATTCTGTCCGTGGCACCGCAGGCAGTTCTCATACTGGTTGTTCACCGGTGACAAAATGTCTCCCGAGATGTCAACGCCCTGTACGTTGAACTGCGCGGCACGAAGTGCGGGCGGTGCTGTCAGGCTCGAAAACTGCGACGCGTGCACGTTATGGCAATCGGCGCAGGTCGCGTGACGGTTGGTCGTCGGAAGCAGAACCGGCTCCGCCGCGTCATGAACGTTAGGCGGTGTCGGCGTTGTCGAGGGCGACGGCGGGAAGGGATGTATGTAGTACTTGGCGTACTCGGCAAATACATTGGGCGGCGCCGGCGAGATGTTCGCCCCGAAATGGCAGGAAGAACAATCTCCCTGGTCCACGTTATGCAGCAGCCGCGCCGATGAACTCGCATTGTGCTCGGCATGGCACGACGTGCAGGCGTTCCCTGCAACGGTCGTGTAGGGGCCCACTGAGATGCTCGACGACGTGATCTTTGCCGTGGACATCCCGTGCGCGTTGGCGCTCAGGTTCCAGCCGCCGAGAGGATTGAACGTGGTCACGCCCCCAAAACTCGTGCGCGTCGGGTCATGACACGCCAGGCAAAGCGCGCCGTTCGCGCTGTTCATCACCAGAAAATTCTGCGAGTAAAGGTCTCTCGCCTGCACGTGCGGATCGTGGCACGACGTGCATTCCACATTCCCATGGATCAGCCTCACCGAGTGGGTCAGGTCCATCGTCTTGCCCGTCTGCAACGAATAGGCGATATCGATGTTATCGGCAGGCGGCACTGAGGCCAGGCTGAACGGATGCGAAAAGCGCATGTCAGAGTTCAGAATGTTGGCCGAGAGAAGGCTCCCGCTGGCGATCTGCCCGTAAGCCGTGCTGGCGCCTGCCGCCACCGTTCCATCGTGGCAGCTGAGGCAGCGATTGCTCGACTTGCCAAGCGTCGGCTGCACGGTATCGTTCTTTTCCGTCGAACTCGACGTCTTCGTGTAGTGCGTATAGTTCGTTGTCGTCAGTGTCTGGTTCCAAAGCCCCGACTGCCCGCCATGCGGCGCGTGACAGTAGCCGCATGCGTTCGCGCTCGAGCCGGCGATGCCCGTCGAGGGACCGCCCTGCGCCAGATTATGCACACCGAGGTTGTCGCCCACAAACGTCTGCGCACGAACTGCCCCTGCCACAGACAGAATCACGAGAATGCAAAATAGATTTCTGTAACTCACTTCGCTCCCTCTTGAGCCGCGGGCTTCAGCCCTGAGTACTGGAAGACCTGGACACGGCGGTTGAACGAATCCACTACGTAAACCTTGTCGTTGTGATCGATAAACAGACCCGACGGCAACTGAAACTCTCCCGGATGCGTGCCCTGGCCGCCGAAATAGTAGAGCAGCCGCCCTTCCCGGTCGAACACCTGAACCTGACCCCACTCCGCATCCACAAGATAGAGGTGATTCTCCGAGTCAACGCCCATGGCCTTGGGCCGGAAAATCGACCCGATCTCGTCGCCGGCCTTCCCTACCGCGTACTGGAAGCTGCCGGAACGGTCAAACACCTGAACCCGGAAGTTCATTGCATCCAGCACAAGCAGGTTCTGCCCATCCAGGCGGAGCTCGGTGGGAAGGTTGAATTCCCCATCTCCGCTCCCTGACTTGCCGATCGTCTGCAGCACGACCCCCTTCATATCCATTACAAACACCTGATCGCGGAGCGTGTCCGTCACATAGATACGCTGAGCCCCCGAGTCGACCGCTATTCCCGTCGGGCGCTTGAAATATCCCTCCCCGCGCTTCAGCCGGCCGATCGTGCGCTGGTACTTCCCGTTGCTGTCGAATACAAAAATCTGCCCCAGCCCGGAGTCCGTCACATAAATGTTGTCCTCGGCGTCCACCGCCACGCACTGCGGGCTCTGCATCCCGTCGTCTTCGTCCGGCCTGCGCTGGATGAATTTGTACTTGCGCTGCACAAAATCGAAGATATGCACGCCCGGAACCCCGGGATCGGTCACGATAATGCGCCCACGCGAGTCCGTCACGATGCTGTACGGGTGAACCATCGCCCGAAAATCAGGCGCGCCCGCAATGATGTCGATCACCTTGTTCCAGAAGCCCCGGTCCGGCTTCACCTGAGACTCGGAGTTGAAGTTCCGCTCCCAGGTCAGCTTGCGGCCCCCGTCCAGCGCCAACTCCCACATCTCCGGCGGCGTCGCGGCCTTCTTCGGCTTGGTCGAGGCGGAAACCGGCACAAGCAGAAAACCCGCTCCGGCCAGAACAATGGCTGTGCAGATCCGCTTCCGTCCCACCGCTCTCAAAAGAACTTGAACCACCGCGACACCCCGATATAGAACGAGGATAAACTCTCCGCCTTGACACTCGAACTCGAGAAACCTTGATCGAGATGCGTGTATCCGCTCACGAAGTTCAGTTTCCGAACGTGGTACTCAACTTGGGAACTCATCACCGTGTTGCTGTTCGAGGACTCGGTGGCAGGTCCGGATGGATTGGCAGAGGACGAATTCACGTCGGCCTTGGCGTAAGTTGTGGAAAGAATGAGTCCACGCCGCGGCGTGCTCGAAACCGAAAACGCGTAGCTGTCCCCGCCGTAAAGGCTGTACAACCCATACGGCAACGGGCCGGGCTGGTAACCGCTGCCGCTCAACAATGCCTGGCCCGTCCCCTTCGAGTAGCTCCCGCTCCCGGTCAAAAAATTGCGATACGTGACATTGCCATAGTAGTTCTGGTTCCCGCTCGAGTAGCCCTTCTCGCTCGAAAAGCCCGTGTGGCCGCTCGCCGCTCCCACGCTGACCAGAAGCTTGCCCACCCGCCGGTGCGCATTGCCGTTAAAGTTGAAATACGACGTCGTATAGGCAACCAGAAGCGTCTGGTTGTTCTGCGCATACGTGAATGCCTCTGAGAAATCCCACCCGTGGTAGGTGCCGGTGTAATTCTGGTTCACGTTCACGCCCAGAGTGCTTGAACCCCCGCCGTCCACCACGCTTCCCGTCGCGAAAACCGTCAGGTTGAAGTTCCCCTGAAAAACCTTGTGCGCGTAGGCGGCTCCGCCTCCGAATGTGTTCTCGCTGTAATTCGTGCCCAGGTAGCTTTGCGATCGGCGCTCGTACGACAGCGTTGCCTGCAACGTCCCGTCCGCGTGGAATGAAACCTGGTTGATCAGATCCAATGCCCCGGAACTGGTGTTCGTCGTGCCGTCGGCCACTCCACTGGTGTTTAGAATCTGGCTCAGAACCTGGCCCTGAAGATTGTCGGAGTAGTTCAGGCTGCTCGATACGGATACGGTCCTGGCCGGAAAAAATGTCGCCGATGCATTCACAAGGCCCACGCGCTGGTTCGTCTTGAACCCCATGTACGAGGCGTCAAAAATCGACTCACTCGCCGAGGCCGACGCCGTACCCCGCAGCGGAAGCGGGTGATACACATTGAATCCAAACGTCTGGTTGTGGCTGTCGATCGTCGAGGCGGCCTGCCCGCTCACGATCTCCGGAATGTCGGAATGGTTGTCGCCCAGCGTGTAGAACGCGCCCAGGCCGAAGTGAGCAATCTGGTAGTTCGAGTTGAGATTGAAGTTGTTGTAGTTGCTCGATCCATTCGAGTCGGAGCCGTAAAGCGAGTAGTCGTTGTTTCCCCGCTGATACCGCGCCGTCAGGCTCGGCATCTCGGGTATCGCCTCGCCCCACCCGATCCCGAAGCCCGTGCCGTTCCCGTGCGTCACGTAGTTGGCTACTCCCGGCAGATTATAGGTGCCTTCCGCGTCCCACGTCTTCGAAAAATTGACCGACCCAGGATAATGGCTGCCGTTGAAAATGCCCACATCCGCGGCCACGCCGCTCGCGTTCGAGACCGACCGGTAGTCGGAGTTGTCCCGCGACTCATTCACGTATGGCTCAACTGAGAAAGTCAGGAATCCGGGATTGTGGTACGATCCGTTGACCGTCCCCATCCCAGAGATCTCCCAGTTGTGCGTCGACGTGATCGAGTTGCCGTAATTCGCCGTGTAGCCCGGCTGAATGTTTCCACTGGCAGCGACTGACAGGTCGCCCAGCTTCAGTTGCGCACTCAGTGGATGGGCCAGAAGCAGAATGCCTGCCGACACCAGCAACGTGACGCGTGGGTATCCAGCCATTGTCCGCCATCCTCCCATTCCGGCTCTACGCCGAGATTGCTGCACTCTAACCCTCACCGCGCCGGATGCCTGAAACCTTCCAGTTGAGAGGAAAAACCTTTTCGGTTCCGCCTTCGCCGGCAGCGCCGAGGGCGCGTCTTACAACTTCTCGATCTTTGCGTTCTGTCTGAGCTTGCTGTCCAGCGCCGCCCTTAGCTGACCGCGCCGGGTCTCCGTCAGTTGCTTCTCCAGCCCCGGCCTGGCGGTTTCAAAACTGTCTTTGCCGGCCGCCGTGTGCGCAATCGGCCGGACAATCGTAAAAATATTGCCCACCTGCAGCACATCGCTGACCTCCCCGGCCTTCAAGGTCCGCAGCGCGCTCACCACGTCCGGAGGCAGGTTGGTCACCTCAACCGGCTTATGCTTGCCCATCATCACCCGATAGTCGTCTTCCGAGATCTTCTCGGCCAGCAGCCCGAACTGTTCCTCGGTCTTCGTCGCCCTGGCTTGCTTCAGCGCTTCGCCGGCGCGCGTGCGAGCATCCTGCAGCTGGGCCGCGGTCGCGTTGGCCGGCGGAATGATGCTGATCGTCTGAAACGTGAACGACTCCGCATGATCGAAGCGCGCAGGATCCTCGTCGTACGCCTTCTTCAGCTCCGCCGGCGTCGGCTTGCACTTGTCCTCAACCTCAACCTTCAAAAGCGCGTCAATCAGCAGTGAGCGGCGGATCTTCTGGCGCACCAGCGGAAGCGAGTTCTGGAAGTCGTTGGCCAGGAATGCGTTGAAATCCGCCGGTGTGCGAAACTGCTTGCGGAATTGGGCTTCGGCCTTTTCCATGGCCGGGGCGGGAATCGTCATCTGACGGCGGCGCGCCTCCTGGTACACCAACTCCTCGAAAATCATCATTTGCATGGCGCCGGAACGGATGCCCGGCTCCATCTCCTTCGGGATGCCGCCATGCTGGCGCCCGTAAGGGAAAATCGTGTACTCCTCGCGCAGCAGGTCGCCCTCGGTGAGCACCGTTCCGTTTACCCGGGCTACGGGCCTGGCTGTGGAGGATTGAGCATTCGCCGCGGTCGGGGTCGAGGGTGGAGCGGCAAGCACCGGCGCATGCGATGCAACCTGACCAAATGCGGGAGCCACTGAAAACAGGGACCAGGCGACGATGGGGAAAATGAACTTCATGAGATGCAGTCCTGAGGGAAGAAGGGAGGGGGGCCGCGAGGGGCCCCCCTCCCTGGTTTGGTGCGGATTTGAATTACATGATGGTGGGGTTAACGCCGCCCAGCTGTTCGTTGGTGCCGTAGCCATGGCACTGGCGGCAGAACTGCGCCGCCGAGTTGGCGCCGGCTACCACGCTATTCGGGTTATACGGTCCAACCAGGAAGAACATGGTGGTGTAGACGCCCGCGGTCATGCCCGAGCTCCCCGAGGTGACGTTCACCGAGTTCATGTTGTGCTGGTTGTGGCAGGTCGTGCACAGAACCTCGCCCGGGGTCGTCTTGCCGAAGGTGACAAAGAAACCATAGTCGATCTTGAACTGAGCCGCCGCGCCAGTCGTCGGAACGATCTTGCCGCTGCCGTTAATGCTCGTGCCCGCCCAGGTGTACGTGCTGCCCGGGGTCCAAACTGCCGTCGGACCAACCGGGTGGTCGTTATGGTAGCCGCCGTCGGCGCCAAGCAGTGTCGGGGGGTGAACCACCGAGGTCGTCGTTCCGTTGCTCAGGTTCACGGCCTCATACGACGTGCCCTTCATCATCGCTACGCTGGTCAGGTTGCCATCGTGGCAGCTGAGGCAGAGCAGGATGCCCGTGGTCTCATCGGTGCCGTCGCTCAGAGAGCCCGGCGTATACGCATACGTCGTGCCGTCACCGAAATCGAAGGTGTGGCCCGCGAGGAGCGAAGTATCCTCACCCCAGAGGGCGAAGCCGCCGCTGCCGGTGGCCAGTGTGCCGCCGTTGGCCTTGGGGCCGCCGTGCGGGGCGTGGCAGCCTACGCAGCCACGGCCATACATAAGGTGGGCGCCCAGGACGTCAGACGCCGGCGCGCCACTCGGTTGGGCAACCGCCAGCATTCCGGCGGCCACAACGAAGAGAAGGGCGATAATTAGATTCCGTTTCATGAAAATCTGCCTCCTAGGCACTCGTAACTGCTTTGACTCGTCTGAACCGTGACCCCAACCGCGAGGTAGATTTCCCAGCCCAGCTCTTGCCAACATTCTTGCAATGTAGATGCCGTAATCCAGGGCCAGATGTGACCTGCATCACTCGCGTGTAAGCTGCTGTTAAGAATGGGTTTCCCCATTAAAGTAAGCCAAGACACGCGAAACCTTCGTGCAAATCTGGTGGACAAGTGCGCCTTCTGCCGCAGTCCCGTGGTGAAATGCCCCACACTGTCAAGTTTAACAGGCTGATTTCCGGCTGCTTCGAGGCCCGATGAGGTCCATTCTTTGAATCGCCTCAGGCTCTCCCGCAGCCTTTGAATCTCCTCACACCCCACATCGGCCTAATGAGAAATGCCTTCAGTTCCCAAAGTCATGAGAAGATTCATGTTGTGACCCGTATCACCTCTACATTGCCATCACGCACGATATGCATGGCTAGACATCCTTCGAAATTCACCCAGACTCCTCTAACGGTCCCGTGAGACGGATTTTCTTGACAAACCTGGCCACCTGAACCTGTGCTTCCCGTCTGCACAAGTTCCCAGGTGGCTGCTGACCGGCGCGCCAGAGCTCCAGCTCTCCCCGCAGCCATTCCTCATCTGGAATTGTGCCGGGCCGGCGGGCCGTGCTGCAGCGCCAGGTGGGAATCTACCTCTGCTCCCGCTTCGCCCCCTTCTGCAAACTGACGGGCAAGTTGGATAATCGGAACAGTCCGGTACAACAGTCGCGCCGGACGGAAAAGAACTTGAAGATGGACAACCAACAAACCACGGCGCTGGCGGCCGAGTCAGCCCCGGAATCGAAACCCGAATCGAAACCGGAACCGATACTGGAGCCCAAACGCGTCTACGCCCTTGCCATGCTTTCGCTGGCCGCGGGCCTCGCCATTGGCTACGTGCTCCACGGCGTCGGCCCGGCCGCTCAACCTCAACCCGTCGCTCTGCCTGCAAAGCCGGCACTGCCTGCCTCGCCCCACGGCAACGCCGCCAACGGCCACATGCCCACAACCGATGAGATGCGGCAGATGGCCGACAAGAAGGCCGCGCCTCTCAAAGTCAAGCTCAAGGCCGATCCCAGGAACCCCCAGCTGCTGGCACAGGTGGGCGCCATTTACCACTCGGCCAACCAGTTCGAGCAGGCCATCGGTTACTACAGCCAGGCGGTGCAGGCGGATCCAAAGAACCCCGCTTTGCGCATCAAGCTGGCTTCCAGCCTCTTCCGCGACGGCGACGCGGACTCTGCCATCGCGCAACTGAACGCGTGTCTGAAGATTGACCCCGCCAACGCCAATGCGCTCTTTGACCTTGGTGTCATCCGGCTCCAGGGCAAGCAGGACGCGAAGGGCGCGGTGGCTGCCTGGCGGCAACTGCTCAAGTCAAACCCTGACCTGGCCCCGGAGCGCAAGGCCGCGGTAGAAAAGATGCTGGCGCAGGTGAGCGCCAACCCGTCCGTGACCAGCGCAACCGTGAAAGGAGCCGAGACCCATGACGGAGCAAAATAAACAGGTGCGGCAATGGCTCTGGACCCGGCAGCGCGCGCTGCTGCTTGCTGCCATCTGCCTGGCGGTTGGAGTCGGCGGCGGCTGGCTCATCCGGGGTGTCCAGTTTCCCGGCCCGGGAACGGCTCCGGCCGTCGGCAAAACGCCTGAGTCGCCGGCCCAGAGCGCCCCGGCGGCGGCCCCGCAGCAGCCCCCGGCCCCGGCCGTTGACCCACTCAAGCTGGCCGCCGATCAACAGGCGGTCCCCCTGCTCGCGCGTCTCAAAAACGAGCCCAACAATCCTGACCTGCTGGTGAACCTCGGCAACCTCTATGACGACGCCAAACAGTACCCGGCCGCGGTCGGCTACTACGAGCAGGCCCTCAAGTCCAGGCCCGCCGATGCCAACGTCCGCACCGACATGGCGACCGCCTACTTCTATATGGGTCAGCCGGATCGCGCCCTGGCCGAGTTTGACAAAGCGCTCACCACCGCTCCGGCAAACCCGAACACGCTCTTCAACCGCGGTATCGTGCGTTGGAAAGCCAAGGCCGATGGCAAGGGAGCGATGGCCGACTTCCAGAAAGTGCTTTCGCTCAACCCGAACTACCAGGGCAAGGCGCAGGCCGAGCAACTCATGGCCGAGATCAGGCAGCAGGGGGCGGCGCAATAGCGCCTCCTGAGAACTCACACGCCGAGGGCCGGTCGCGTGCGACCGGCCCTCGGCGTGTGCGCCTCTCAACGCATCCGCTTGCTTAACGTCAGCTGATTGCTTCCATCCCGCCGTTCATACGCAATTTCATCGGCCAACTCGCGCAGCAGATAGATTCCCAATCCCCCTGCCGGCCTCTGCTCCAGCCCGAGCGAGAGATTCGGAGCCGGAACCGCCAACGGGTCAAACGCATGCCCGTCGTCCGTCAACCTCATCGTCACCTTGCCGTCTGCCACCCACAAATCGACCGCGATCATGTGCTCGCCGTCATCGTCGTATCCATATTGGATGCAGTTCAGCACCTGCTCCTCGATCGCGAGAAGCACAAAGTAGAGAGCCTCCGGCGACGGCCTGTATCTCTCCAGCCAGGCCTCCGCCGCCTCGCTCGCCGGCCCTATCGCGTCGCGGGCATTCCGAACCTTCAAACTCAGGCTTGCACCCACGGCCATCCCTGCCCCGCTTCAACTGCCCCAGATTATATGCGCTCTTTCCATCCGCCTTCGCGCCGCGCGCAACCGTCCGCCTGCCCCGTTCGCGAAAAGTCTCCTTGCCATGTCTTCCGCAAGCCAGTTATCTTTCACATGATGCTTCCCTTCAGTGCCGTGCTGAAAAAAATCGCTTTGGGTTCGCTGCTCATTGCCGCTTCGGCGGCGGTTCTGCTCTACTCTGATCTCGGCTCCCGCACCGGCAGCTCCGCCCGAGGTTCGAGCAGCGGCTGCCCGTTGCGGCTCGCCATCGTCCAGCAAACCTCCACTCCGGTGCTCGACGATGGCATCCGGGGAGCTCTCATCGCCTTGAAAGAGCGCGGCTACGTCGATGGCGGGCGCATCGTCATTCACCGTTACAATGCCCAGGGTGACATTGCCACCGCCAACGCCATCGCCCGCGAGGTCACCACCGGAGACTCCGACCTCATCTTCACCGCCTCTACCATCAGTCTCCAGACAGTCGCCAACGCCAACCGCTTTGCCACTCCGCCCCGCCGCCACGTATTCGCCATCGTCTCTGATCCCTACAACGTCGGCGTCGGCGTCAGCCCCCAGAACCACTTGATCCACCCACCCTACATGACCGGGCTCGGCAACCTCGCGCCGGTTGAAGACATCTTCCGCCTCGCTAAACAAATGTTCCCTCCGCTCAAGACCGTCGGCCTGGTCTGGGATCCCTCCGAGGCCAATTCGGTCATCACCACCAAACTCGGGCGCAAGGTCTGCGCGTCCATGGGAATCACCCTGGTCGAGGCCAACGCAGAGAACTCCACCATGGTCGGCGTGGCTGCTGCCTCTCTGCTGGCCCGCGGCGTCCAGGCCATCTGGGTCAGCCCTGACCTCACCGTCTCCCACGGCCTCAGCGTGATCGTCAGCCAGGCAAAAGTGGCAAAGATCCCCGTCTTCGTCTCCACTCCCGGCGATACCACGACAGGTTCCCTCTTTGACCTCGGCGCAAACTATGTCTCCATTGGTCGTGTGGCTGGAGGCCTGGTTGCCGATGTCCTCGATGGCCGCGACCCGGCCAGGGTGCCCGTCGAGAACATCATGCCCATCACCCTCCACCTCAATCGCCTCGTCCTCAAAGGCCTGCGAGATCGCTGGCAGTTCCCTGATTCCGTCGTCCAGCGTGCCGACGTGATCGTCGATGAAACCGGCAAGCATGTGAGAAACTCACCGCCACCCGCCGCCGATGCCGCCGCAAAGCCCGCTGCCCCTGCTCAGCCTGCAAACACAAAATGACTCCGCACACCCAAACTTCCCCCCATGCCGCAGAGAGGGCCTGATGGAAATCACGCAGCATCCGGGACCCGAATCCCTCGAACTCCGACTTACCGGCCGCATCGATGCCAGTTGGGCTGAAGAACTCGGCAGCATCATTGAGAACGCGGTGCGCGATGGCTCCCATCGCGTCGTGCTCAACTTTGCCGGCGTCAAATACATCAGCTCTCTTGGCATCCGCGTCGTCTTTCTCCAATACAAAACCCTTAAGGCGGTCAACGGCAGCCTCCTTATCAGCCATCCCAACGAGCTATGCCATCACATCCTCACCACGGTCGGACTGGCTGAAATCCTCGTCAGTGACGATGGCCAGGCGCCAGCCGGCGCTCTCCCCGCCCACGCGCAGCGCCAGCGCCGCGGAGCCGCAATCTACGAGGTCTATCCGCAACCCGGCGCCAGGCCGCTCTCCTGCGCCCTGGTTGGCCAGCCCGCGCGCCTTGCAACCACCGGCTTCAGTGATGCCGACTGCCGCTCGCTCACTCTCTCCCGCGGAACGTTCGGTCTCGGCCTGGGCGCCTTCGGAGAAGGTTTCGCTGATTGCGAATCCCGCTTCGGCGAGTTCCTCGCCGCCGCCGGTTGCGCTATCGCCCTGCCCACCAGCGAGGCAAACACTCTGCCCGACTACGTTGTCGAAGAAGGCGAGCTGATCCCTAAAATCGAAACCCTTTACGGCCTCGTCGGTACAGGCGATTTCCCCTCCATGGTGCGCTTTGACGCATCGGTTGAAAGCCACGGAAAAATCGCCCTCTCTGAACTCGTCAACACCCTCGTCGAACTCTCTGCCGCAAGCGCCATCGCCTTTGTGGCGCTGGCTGAGGCCGCCTGCCTGGTCGGCGCAACCCTGCGCAAGTCGCCCGCGCGCCAGCCGCTCGCGCACGACCTGCCTGGCGTCCGAGACTGGCTTTCCTTCACCACTGAGCACAAAAGCGAAAAAAGCCTCTGCCTGCTGGTCGGCGTGGCAGGGCGGGGAATCGACGGCGACGCGGCGCAATTCCTCCGTCCCATCAACGCCGGCTCTCCGCTCGCGGCTCACATCCACGCCGCCGTTTTTCCTTATCGGCCCGTGCAGCGCGGAGAGCTGCCCTTCGCCGCCACCGTGGCCGGCGCGCTCGCCGCCGCCACGCCCAGCGCCGTCCTCCATCTCATGGCCGATACCCGCCGCTTTGAGGGCGTCGGAGAAACTGAGCTGGCCCGCGGCGCCGTTTGGATGGGACCCCTGCACACCTTCGCACGAGCATGAGGCATTCATGAGTTTATTGATTGGGGCTTTGACCCTCGGACTGATTCTCGCGTTGCTCGCACTCGGCGTCTATGTGAGCTTTCGCATCTTCAACATGCCCGACCTCACCGCCGAGGGCTCGGTCACGCTCGGCGCTTCGGTCGCTGCGGTCATGATCGTCAGCGGCCACAACCCGGTCCTCGCCACCGCTGCCGGTGCCGCCGCCGGCGCCGTTGCCGGAACCGTCACCGGCCTCCTCGCCACCAAGTGTCAAATTAATCCGCTCCTCAGCGGCATCCTCGTCATGACCGGCCTTTACAGCGTCAACCTCCACGTCATGGGCAGCAGCAACATCCCCCTCATCGACGTCAAAACTCTCGCCACCTATGCCGAGCACGTTGGCATCCGCATCTTCGGCGGCCCGGCCAATCTCAATATCGCCGGCTGGGCCGTCAGCGTCCGCGATGCTTCCATGCTCGTCTGCATTCTCCTCTTCGTCGTTGCCGTCTGCGTCCTGCTCTACCTCTTCTTCCGGACTGACATGGGCACCGCCATGCGCGCCACCGGCGACAATCCCCAGATGATCCGCGCCCTCGGCGTCAGCGTGGATACGGCCACCATCTTCGGCCTCGCCATGTCCAACGGCATGATCGCCCTCAGCGGCGCATTGATCGCTCAGTACCAGGGATTCGCCGATGTCCAGATGGGCGTCGGCATCGTCGTGCTCGGCATCGCCAGCGTCATCATCGGCGAGGCTCTCGTCGGCACCCGAGCCCTCGGCCTGCTCATCGCCGGCACCGTCATGGGCTCCGTCCTCTTCCGCCTGCTCGTGGCCATCGCTCTGCGCTGGGGACTCAGTCCCAACGACCTCAAGCTCATCACCGCCGTCTTTGTTTTCGCGGCACTCGTAATGCCGAATCTCGCTCGCCGGCTCAAGCTTCACCGGCAGGCTCCCGCGGAGGCGGCCTGATGCCCGTACTCGAAATCAATAAGATTGCCAAAACCTTCAAGCCCGGAACGCCCAACGAGGTCAAGGCCCTCAAGGGCATCTCCCTCAGCCTCAATGCCGGCTCGTTCCTTATCGTCATCGGCACCAACGGATCGGGCAAGTCCACCCTCCTCAACGCCGTCGCCGGCACTTTCTTCGTTGACACAGGCAGCATCTCCATCGCTGGCCAAACCATCACCAGGTGGCCTGAACACCGCCGCGCACGCCTCATTGGCCGCGTCTTTCAAGACCCCTTCAGCGGCACCGCGCCCACCATGTCCATCGCTGAAAATCTCGTCCTCGCCTCCCGTCGCGGCCGTGCCCGCGGCCTGGGCCTCGCCGTCAATCGCCGCTCTCTCGAGGAACTTCGCGCCCGCATCCATCCCCTCAACATGGGACTCGAAGACCGCCTCGACAATCCCATCGGCAGCCTCTCCGGAGGCCAGCGTCAGGCCCTCACCCTCCTCATGGCCTCATGGCTCAAGCCGGAACTGCTCCTGCTCGACGAGCACACCGCCGCCCTCGACCCCAAAACCGCCGACCAGGTCATCCGCCTCACCCACGAAATCATCGAGCGCGACAAGCTCACCACCCTCATGGTCACCCACTCCATGCAGCAGGCCGTCAACCTCGGAGATCGCATCGTCATGATGTACAAAGGCAACATCATCCACGACCTCGAAGGCAGCGAGCGCGCCCGCGTCCGTCCCCAGGACCTCCTCGCAAGATTCGAAGACATCCGCCGCCGCGAGCAGTTGGATCACTCCGTCGCCGAAATGCTCACCAGCAACTACGTCTAGCGTTCTGTTCCTGAAACTCACAATAAAATGGACGCCGTCATCCCGAGTCCATATCCACTGCCGTCATCCTGCTCACCCCCCCCTAAAAGCTGCCGTCATCCTGCTCACCCCCTCCTAAATGCTGCCGTCATCCTGAGCGAACGGGGCCCCAAGCGCTTTTCAGCTTGGGGGTGGTGAGTCGAAGGATCTGCATTTGCTCTCCCACAGCCCCGCAGCGAACTTCAACCCCGAGAGCCTGGCCGCGCGCAGCACTCAATCTCCTCATTACGCTTCCCTTACTTTTGCCATCCACGCGCCCGCCCACCCCCGCACACTTGAACACCCCGCTCCCGCTATGTTTTAATTCGAGTTCTATCCGAGATATTCTTCGGCTTCGCCGATAGAGGGTGATTGCTCTTGATAGCTTTCGTTCGCAAGCAGAGGCTCTGTCCCGGCCTGCCCTGTCCAGGGCAGTTGTGGATGTGCGTTTCCGCTGTTTGCAAGAGGAACGAAGCCTAAGTTCACACGCTTCGCAGCTTCTCACTCAGCGGCCCGCGCACTTCAGCGTGGGCCGTTTGTTTTTCTCGTTCGTGACTGAAAGGAAATGTCAAAGATGACTCCTCGAGTTTCTCTCAACGCCGGCGCCAACAACCCATTCCGCTCCCTGCTCGCAGTTGCCGTTGTCATTGCCGCATCGCTCTCGCAGTTGCCGGCACAGACTCTCGCGCACGCTGATGCTGATCGCTACATCCACGACATTCAGGTGCTCTCGGCTCCCAACATGGAGGGTCGCGGCGACGGATCGCATGGCCTCGTCCGCGCAGAGAAGATTCTCGTCCAGCGCTACGCCAGCCTCGGTCTTCAGCCCAAAGGCACTGAGGGATTCCTCCAGCCCTTCGATGTCATCGTCGGCGCCGAGCTCACTGGCGCCAACAGCCTCTCCGTTGAAGGCGCCGGCCCAAAGCAGTCCCTCAAACTCCACGAAGACTACATCCCCTACGCCTTCTCCTCTGCCGCCAAGGCCGCTGGCCCCCTCGTCTTCGCAGGCTATGGCATCTCCGCCGATGAGTGGAAGTTCGACGAGTACAACGGCCTCGATGTGAAAGGCAAGGTCGTCGTGGTCATTCGCAAAGAGCCCGCCTTCGCCACCGCCCATGGCACAAAAGGTGAATCCTCGTCGCACGGTGACCTCATCACCAAGGCCATCCTCGCCCGCAAGCATGGCGCCGTGGCCGTCATCGTTCTCAACGGCACCCTCGCCAAAGGCGAAGAAGATCTGCTGCCCCACTTCGGCGGAGATGGCGGACAGGAAGACGTCGGTATTCCCATCGTCGAAGTAAAAAACGATGCCGCCGCCCCCTGGTTCCGCGCCGCCGGCAAAGACCTCTTTGACCTCCAGCATTCCATTGACAACTCCGGCAATCCCTCCTCCTTCGCGTTCCCTGATGCGCTCCGCGTCACTCTCGATGCCGGCGTCAAAAAGAAGCACGCCATCGTCAACAACGTGCTCGCTTATCTGCCCGGCAAGTCCGATGAGTACGTCATCCTCGGCGCGCACTATGACCACCTCGGCCGCGGCGAATATGGCTCCCTCGCTCCATCGCTCCTCGGCCAGTTCCATCCCGGCGCTGACGACAACGCCTCCGGCACCGCCGGACTGCTTGAGCTGGCCCGCATCCTCGCCCCGCTCAAAGGCCAGTTGCCCCGCGGCATTCTCTTCGCCTCCTATGCCGGCGAGGAACTCGGCCTGCTCGGCTCCGCCGCATGGGTCCGCCAGCCAACCCTGCCCCTCGACAAAGCCGTCGCCATGCTCAACATGGACATGATCGGACGCATCTCCAAAAACACCCTCTACATCGGCGGCGTCGGCACCGCCGCCGACTTCCGCCCCATCCTCGAGAAAGCCACCGCCGCCTCCGGCTTGAAAACCGAACTCACTGAGAGCGGCTACTCCTCCAGCGATCACACATCCTTCGTTGTCAAGCAGATTCCGGTCCTCTTCTTCTTCTCCGGACTCCATGCCGACTATCACAAACCCTCTGACACCTGGGACAAAATTGACTCCAAAGACGCCGTCCGCGTCGTCGATCTCGTTGCCGACGCCGGCGTGCACATTGACGAGCTGCCCGCCCGCCCCGCCTTCCTCACCGTCGTTGAAAAGCACTCCACCACCGGCGGTTCCGGCGGCGGCGGCTACGGTCCTTACTTCGGCTCCATTCCAGACTTCGGCCAGGTTGAAACCGGTGTCCGCTTCTCTGACGTGCGCCCCGGCTCTCCCGCGGCCAAGGCCGGCCTCAAAGCCGGCGACACCATGATCCAGTTCCGTGACCAGACCATCAAAAACCTCTATGACTTCACTGACGCGCTGCGCCGCAGCAAGATCGGCGACGTCGTTCAAGTCACCGTCCTGCGTGACGGCAAACCGCTCAAAGTCCAGGTAACTCTCGAGCAAAGAAAGTGATCGCAGGAACTTCGGAATGAGGAACTTCCACACCTGCTCGCCCTCCGGCCGCGCCGCCATCCTTCCCGGGTGCCGGCGCGTCCGGCCTGCGAAAAATTCGCCAAAAAATCGCATCGCTGTTGCATTCTCAAATCAACTTCGCTATATTCCAGTCAAACAGGCTATGCATAACTCCTATCTAAATCTCGCCATCTGTTGCCAAGGCCGCGGGTTCGTGTGTGCTTTCGGCAAGGCTTGTAGAACCTAGTCGATCCAGCAACACCCGAGACTTCCGGCGGCCCACGATCTTCATCGTGGGCCGTTTTGCTTCTTGCCCCACATTTCAGGCCATCATGCCAATACTCATCAGGAGAGTGTGCAAATGAACCGTCGTCTTCGCTCCCGCCTTCGCCTCAAAATCTTCCTCGCCGTTGCCCTTCTGGCCGGTCTTCAACTAGCAGTCGGTGCTGGCGCGCAGACTTTTCGCGGAGCCATCCACGGAACCATCGTCGATCCATCCGGCGCTCTGCTTCCCTCGGCCTCCATCACCGCCGGCAGCACCGCGACTGGCCTTGAATACCGCACTGTCTCTTCCAGCGCCGGCAACTTCGCATTCTCCGATCTCCCCATCGGCATTTACAAAGTCACGGCTCACAAAGATGGCTTCCGCGACCTCGTCGCCGAGCACATTCCCATCGATGCCGGCGCAGTCTACAGCCTGTCCCTCAAGCTTCAGGTCGCCTCGGCGCAAACGGCCGTAGTCGTCACCGCCAATGCCCTCACCGTCGATACCGCAACCACTACCCAGGATGCCGTTCTCGATTCCACCACCGTTGAAGCCATCCCCCTCAACGGTCGCGACTTCACCCAGCTCCTTTCCCTCAGCCCCGGCTACTCCGGTTACACCGTCGGCTTCATGAGCGCCATCAATGGAACCCAGGGCTCGCAGATCAACTGGCAAATTGAAGGCGCTGACAACAACGACCTCTGGAACAACACCTCCGCCGTCAATCAAGGCGGCGTCTATGGCGTGCCCGGCGTTCTGCTGCCCCTCGATTCAGTCGATGAGTTCTCGCTTGTCACCCAGGGCTCTGCGGAGGCTGGCCGCAATCCCGGCGGCGTCGCCAATCTCCTCCTCAAGTCCGGAACCAACCAGATCCACGGCTCGGCTTACTACTACAACCGCAACGAAGCCCTCGCCACCGGCAATCCCTTTGCCCCCCCCGGCGCTGAAAAGCAGAAGATCCGCAATCAGCAGTTCGGCGCCTCCATCGGCGGCCCCATCCGCCGCGACAAAACCTTCTTCGAGGCCAGCTTCGAGCGGCAAAGCTTCGTCATCGGCCTCCCTGAGCACGTAACCGAACCATCGGCCGACTATCAGGCTGCCGCAACCGATCTGCTCAACAACCCCGGCAACAAATACGGCACCTACGCTCCCATTCCCGTCAACCCCGTCTCCCTCAAACTGCTTCAAACTCTCTGGCCCGCCAGTGCGCTTACTGGCCCCGCTACTTCAGGCAACTACTTCGATCCTGCCAACGAAACCGGAAGCAGCAACAACGGCGTCCTCAAGCTCGATCACGCCTTCACCCAGAGCCAGCGCATCTCCCTCAGCGCTTTCATCGGCGTCGGCACACAGACCGCTCCCACCAGTTCTTACCTCCAGCCCTACTTCGAGCAGGCGCCCCTCCACGACGAGAACTGGTCTCTCGTCTACAACGCTACCCTCTCCCCCCGACTCGTTAGCCAAACCACATTCGGCTTCAACTTCTTCCACCAGTCCTTCGCCGATCTCGACCACAGCTTTGATCCGGTGGCTCTCGGCTTCAATACGGGAGTCACAGCCCCTGACCTTGCCGGAGCCCCCAACATCTCCATCGCCGGCTTCGATCCCATCGGGCCCACTCCCTCGTCCGGCCGTGAAGATATCACCGCCCATCTCACTCAGGCTTTCTCTTACGTCGTCGGCAAACATCAGTTCCGCTTCGGCGGTGAAGTCCGCCGCGGCCAGGTCTACGACATGAATCACTCCGGCCAACGCGGCACGTTCACCTTTCAGCAGCTCACCTCCGATCCCTGGGCCAACTCTCCCCTCGTAACCGATGGCAACGTCGGCGATCTCGCTGACTTCCTCGAGGGCGAGGTCTACTCCGCAGGAATTGTGCAGGGAAACCCCGTCAGAAAAGTCTTTGAAGACAGCGTCTCTTTCTTCGGCCACGATAACTGGCAGGCCACGACCAGCTTGAACCTCAACCTCGGCCTCCGCTATGACTCCAACAGCCCCGTCCACGACGGCAACCAGGACCTCTCCACCTTCCTGCCCGACAAAGGCCTCGTCCTCGTCGGCTCCGGCCTCGGCTCCATCTTCCCGCGCGACTGGAAAAACTTCGGCCCCCGCGGCGGCTTCGCTTACCAGCCAGGCGGCATCCGCAATCTCTCCATCCGCGGCGCAGCCGGCATCTACTACGACACCGTCAACGTCTCGCCCTTCCTCGGCAACAGCTTCGTCTTTAACGGCGGTCCCAGCGGCGTTGAAGGCAACCCCATCGGAACCAACCCCGCCGTCTCTGTCTCCCTTCAGCCCGGATCGCTCCTGCCCTCCAACGGGTCGGCCATCTTCTCCGCGGCCAGCGCCGGCGGCTTTGCCAACATCTACTCCGTCAGCCAGAACTTCCGTACCCCCTACACCTACAACTACAACCTCAATCTTCAAAAAGGCATCGGCAAATCCGTCGTCTTCGAAGTTGGCTATGTCGGCAGCCAAAGCCGTCATCTGCTCCAGCTCATCGATCTCAATCAAGCCGCCCTCGGCAGCGACTTCAACAACGCCGACTTTGACGCCAACGGCAACAACATCACCCGCCCCTATTACTCCAAGTACCCTCAATACGGGGTAATCGACGAGCTGCAAACCCGCGCCAACTCCAATTACAACTCCCTCCAGACCTCCCTCCGCATCTCCTCATGGCGCGGAGTCACCGCCCAGTTCCACTACACATGGGCACACACCCTTGACGTTTCCAGCTTCGGCGGCGCGCCGCAAGACAGCACCCATCCCGACGCCGACTACGGCAACAGCGACTTTGACTCCCGCCACAACTTCACCGCCTTCTTCCAGTACGACCTTCCCGGCAGCCACTACGGGCCTCGCTGGCTCTCCAACGGCTGGACCGCCAACTCCACCCTCAGCTTCCGCAGCGGCCTCCCGTTCTCGCTCGCTGCCATCGGCGACTGGAGCGGCACTGGCGAAAACACTGATCGTCCCAACCTCGTCAGCCCTCCCTATGCCGGCGTCTCCCACACGCCCAACCCCAACGGCGTCCAATGGTTCGACCCCAACGCATTCGCCTTCCCAGATCCAGGAACCTACGGAACCTTCCGCCGCAACCAGCTCATCGGGCCCAACTACAGCGACGTCGATCTTGCCGTCGTAAAGAACACCCAGGTGGCTGAGCGGCTCCGCGTCCAGCTCCGCGCCGAGCTCTTCAACATCTTCAACCGAGCCAACCTCGGCAACCCCACCTTCCTCGGCGCAAACCTCCTCATCCCCGCCGGACCCGGCGCTCCCTTCACCATTCCCATTACCTCCACCAACGGCGAACAGTTCGGCCTTCCAGGCATCGGACCCGGTGAACCCTTCAACGCCCAGCTCGCCCTCAAACTCATCTTCTAAAATCTAGGGGAGAGCCCTTTGCGAGCTCTCCCCTTCTTCTGGAAAGGAAAACAATGAATCGCTCGCTGCCCTCTACCCGCACTAGCCTGCGGCCTCTCGCCTGCTCGCTCGCAACACTCTCTGCCCTGGCTCTCTGTGCTTTCAGCGCCTTCGCCCAGGCTCCCGCCCCGCCCGCTCCTTCCGATACATCGAAGGAACTCCCCGTCCACCGCATCCCCAATCTCGGCCCCGGCGCCGAGTTCTACTTCGCCCCTGACAACCTGCACATCATCGGCAATGCCAAGCGCGATGGCGACTCCAGCTACCACGTCTACACCCTCAAAATCGACGGCACTGAAATCACCCGCATCAACGACAAGGGCGACGACGCCTGCTCCTTCTTCTTCCCCAACGGCAAGCGCATCATCTGGACATCCTCCAAAGATCACCCCGAGCTCGACAAATCCAACTACTCCAACCCCAGCGACTATCCCCAGGGCGCGGAGCTCTACACCTCAAACCTCGATGGCTCCGATGTAAAACGCCTCACCAACAACACCGTCTACGACGCTGAAGTCTCCGTCGCCCCCAACGGCAAGTGGATACTCTTCGGCAGCCAGCGCTCCGGCAAAATGGAGCTGTGGAAGATGAACATCGACGGAAGCAACCCCGTCCAGATCACCCATCTCGACGGCTGGGAGCCCGGTGGCGCATTCCTCTTCCGCGACGGCAAAACCATCATCTTCCGCGCCTGGCGCTCTGAAGATGCAAAGGCCAACAAGAAGGGCCTGCCCATGACCCTCTACACCATCCAGTCTGACGGCACAGGCCTCAAAGCCCTCACCCACGACGACGGAACCAACTGGTCCCCCTTCCCCGCGCCCGACGGCCACCACTACGTCTTCGTCAAGGTGCTCCCGCCCCACAACTACGAAGTCTTCCTCGGCGACATCAACAGCGACACGCAGGTCCGCCTCACCTGGAGCGACGCCTTTGACGGCTATCCCTCCATCTCGCCTGATGGCCACTGGCTCATCTTCACTTCCAGCCGCGACTCAACCCCCGGCGCGCACCAAACCGGCGTCTACCTGATGGATATCTCCAGCCTCCACCTCGGCCCCCGCTAGGTAACCTCTGCTCAAGGCAACGTTTTGCAAGGGCGCGGTTTTAACCGCGCCTTGGACGCAACAAAATGAGTGTGGGCTTTAGCCTCTGAGGGAACGCTGAATTCTCACCGCGGCTTCTTCAGTGATTCCTTGGACCAGCGAACTCGGCAGGGACGGTAGATTGATCCGCCCCTGCCGAGCCCCGCTCCCCGCGCAACGCCACCGCGGCGTTCACAAATTAAACAGAGCAACCGACGCCGCCAGAATCGCCAATCCCGCAATCTCGGCAGCCAGGTTCATGTCGATCTCAAACATCGATCCGAACGCCGTCACCCGCAGCGGCAGAATCCCGTTCGCGTCAAACAGCGCGCCGCCATAGATCTTCCGCGTGAAGAACGCGGCCAGGCAGCTCACCATCGGAATGCCCGCCAGTATCGCCGCCAGATAAAACCGTTCCCGCTCCAGGGGCCCTGGCGCAACAATCAGCGCAACCTCCAGCACACTCAGCAGTGCATAGCTCACAACCTGCCAAACCAGGTGAAACCGCGCATGCCGCAGCCACTCAGGGTTGGTCGCGTGCGTCCGGTTCAAATCAATCGCCACTGTCGCAAGCCCTTGCCCGCCGCACAGCGCCGCCAGCAAAAGCCGTGCAATCGCAACAAGTCTCATCGCTCTCTCCTGCCTGAATCGCTCTAGGCTCCCGCCGGGCCGGCCAGTGGCCCATGCCGCTCCGCGCCAACAGGCAGCGCAACCGCGATCTGCGCCCCCTCAACACCGCGGTTACACGCCGCCACCGTTCCTCCATGCGCGCGCACAACAGCGTCAATAAACGCCAGCCCAAGACCGTGCCCGTTCGATGCCTTTCCCTTCACGCGCCGCTCAAACAACTGCGGAATCATCTCCGGATCGAAACCCGGCCCATCGTCTTCAAGCACAAGCCGTGCCGCATCCCCCTTCACTTCCAGTGAGATCGTCACCGCACAGCCCATCGGCAGGTGCTTCAACTCGTTGTCAAACAAGTTTGCAATCATCCTGTGCACCAGCGCCGCATCCGCTGAAACCCGCACCGGCCCCTCGCTGCGCAGCCTCACCTCAAGCCCCTTCTCGCTCATTGACGGCTCGTAGAGATCGATCATCACCCGCAGCAGCTCATCCAGGTCAACCTCGCTCCGGTTCAACCGCAGTGCATCCGCCTTGGCTTCGGCCACGTCCAGTGACTTGTTCAAGAAATCCGTCAGCCGGTCCAGCTCCTCAATCGCTGAAACGATCGGCTCTGCCTGTTCCCCATCCATCGCCGCTGACAATGAAACCTCCAGCTTGCCACGAATCGCCGTCAGCGGGCTGCGCAGATCGTGCGCCAGTGAGTCCGTGATCGTGTGCAGTTGGTGAATCGTGCTCTCGATCCGGTCAAGCATTCGATTCAGTGTCAGCGCCAACTGGCCCACTTCGTCGTTGCGGTCGCTCGTCGGCACCCGCGCGCTCAGGTCCGTGTGCCCAATCGTTGAGGCCGCATCGGCAATCTGCCTTACGTGGCTCAACATCCGCCTGGTCGTGTAAAAAACAATCCCGAACCCAAACAGAACAAGCAGCAGCCAAAGCAGAACAAAGCGAACCCGAAGATTGTTCAGCACCCGCAGTTCATCCCGTTCTGAAAGCCCTAGAAAAATTGAACTCCCATCGTCAATCCGCGTTGATGCCACGCGAAACGGCACGCTGAATCCCTGCACATGCAAATCCGACGGATGATCCGGCACAATCCGGCTCGCCTCAATCGCCTTCAGATTGGCCTCGCCGCTGCCTGCCCCCACCCATAGCTTGAGCTTGCCGTCACTGCCCATTTGCAAAAAAAACACTGAGTCGTTCTCGCTGCCTTCTGCCGCCAGCCGGTTCGGCACTTCCTTGCCCGCAAGCTCGGCCACTTCTCCAACCACCCGGCCATACAGCGCATCTTTTGGCGTCCGCTCGGCCACGTCCCCAAGCACTTCCACTTCCCCTGAAAGCCAGGCATCGCTCCGCCGCTGAATGTCGTTGGCCACAAACTGGTGCAGCCCCACAAACACCAGCATCGTCCCGCACGCAAACGCCAGCGTCGCCCACAGCGAGATGCGCCACGCGGCGCTCCGCATCCCCGGCCTATCGGTCCTTGAGGACATACCCCACCCCGCGCAGCGTCCTTATCAGCGCCGTCTGCCCCTTGCCGTCCACCTTGCCCCGCAGCCTGTAAATATGTACGTCCACCACGTTCGTGTCCGGCTGGATACGCATCCCCCACACCTGGTCCAGAATCATCGAACGCGTCACCACCCGGCCCGCATTGCGGCAAAGATACTCCAGCAGCACAAACTCCTGCGGCGTCAGTTGCAACACCTGGCCTGACCGTGTCGCCTCCCGCCGCAGCAGGTCCAGCTCAAGATCTTGCACCCGCAGCCGCGTCGCCTCCGCCCCGGGAGGACTGTTGCGCTTCAGCAGATTCCGCAACCTGGCCAGCAACTCGGCCAGCGCAAAAGGCTTCGTCAAATAGTCGTCGCCGCCCTGCTCCAATCCCCGCACCCGGTCGTCCACGCTCCGCCGGGCCGACAAGATCAGCACCGGCGCGCTCACCCCCTGCCGCCGCAGCTTCAAAATCAGGCTGATCCCGTCTTGGTCCGGCAGCCCAAGGTCTACAATTAAAATGTCGAATTGGCCATCGATCGCCAGTTGTTCCGCGGTCTTTCCATCCCCTGCTGCCTCCACCTGGTACCCCGCCTCTTCCAGTGAAGAGCGCAGAAAGCTCTGGATTTCGATCTCGTCTTCAACCAGCAAAAGCCGCATGCGAGGATATTAGTCGATTTCCCCCTCAACCTTCATCGCCTTCGGGCCGCGAAATCAGGGCGAAGTCCCGCAAAATCCCCCGCAAACTACCAAATGACAACTTTGTCATTTAAGCGTTCGCAGCCCGTCATCTGCCCCCGTTATGCTTGAAGGTACAAACCCATGCTGTTCCGCCGCTACGGCCCGATTGACCAGCAGATGAACAGATTTTCATCGCCCCATTTGCGGCTCGCCGCTCCCGTTCGCACCCATCGTTCGTCTCACTCATACAGCGCAAAAAACTTGAGCCGGGCTGCGGAGATGCAGGTTAACCCCGATGCCAAAACAATCGTCAACCAACATCAGAGAATAGGGTGAGCAAAAACGTGCCAGCCACAGAGTGCATCAAGCCTGTGAAGATCACCGAGTTCGCGGACGCCTTCAGAACATCCATGGCGCTGCCGGCCAGCCTTGACCCTCCATTCGAGGAGGCGCTCTGCCACGTCCTCGACAATCCCGGCAGCCTCGTCCGTCCCCGCATGGTCTATCAAGTGGCGACCGCTTACGGCCTCAATGAAACCGATGCTAAAAACCTGGCCATTGCCCTCGAATACTTCCACACCGCCTCGCTTGTCTTTGACGATCTGCCCTGCATGGACAACGCCCTCGAGCGCCGTGGTGTTCCCTGCGTCCACTTCGCCTTCGGCGAGGCTGGCGCAATCCTTACCGCCCTCGCCCTCATCAATCGTGCCTACGCCCTCACCTGGCGAGCGGTTTCCTCTTGCCCAACGCAGGTTCAGTCCCGCGCGTTGGACTATATCGAGAAGCGCCTCGGCGTTGAAGGCCTGCTCAACGGCCAAAGCCTCGACCTTCATTACGCAACCCTGCCCCACACCCGCGAAACCACTGAGTCCATCGCGCGCGGAAAAACCGTCTCGCTCATTCGCCTCACTCTGGTTCTCCCGGCCCTGCTCGGCGGCGCATCAACGCGTGAGATTCAACTCCTTGAGCGCATCTCCCTCTACTGGGGCCTCAGCTACCAGATGGTTGACGACCTCAAAGACGTTCTCGGCACCGCCGCCGGCGCTGGAAAAACAGTCGCCCGCGACGCGCTCCTTGATCGCCCCAATGTCGCCGCAGCCATGGGCATCCCCGCTGCTGTCGAGCGCCTCATGCGCTTCATCCAGCTCGGTGACCACACCCTTGCCCGCCTCCTCAAGCGCCGCCCTGAGATGGCCTTCCTTGAGAAACTCCGCGGCGACCTCGAAGAAGAACTCGTTCGCGTCACTGGGAATGCCTGCGCCGCCAAACCCGGAGCGCGTGCGTGATCTTCCTCAAGCTCATCCTTACCAATCTTCGCCGCCATCGCATCCGCTCTCTCATCAGCGTCGCCGGCATCGCCTTCAGCGTCGCCGCCATGCTCACCGTCGTCACCATCCTCCAGGGAGCCATCGGCATGTTCGCCGGCATCCTCTCCAGCGATAGTGAAATCATCGTCTTCGAGCGCAACGTCTCTGACCTCTTCTTCAGCAACGTCCCCGCTGCCGCCGTCGAGCAAATCTCCTCCTGGCCCATGGTCGCTCACGCTGATCCCGTCCTCTTCGGCATCGTCTCCAGCGCCGGCCACCCCATCGTCACCTGCTTCGGCGTAACCCCCGCTGACGCCCGCATCCGCAAAGCAACCTGGATCGCCGGCGATCGCCTCACCTTCGGCAGTCAATCGGACGGTGTCGTCCTCGGCGAGCGCGCCGCCCAGTTTCTCGCCGTCCAGGTCGGCGACCATGTCCCCATCGGCCACGCCGTCTTTCACGTCATCGGCATCCTCAAAACCGCCAACGGCTTTGAAGATGGCGGCGTCTTCATGCCCCTCGCCGCCGCGCAAAGCTTCTTTCACAAAGAAGGCTCGTCCTCCGTCATCACCATCAAGCTCAAAAGCAAAGACGACGCAGCCTCTTTCAAGAACATGGTCAAGGCTAACTACGGCAGCCTCATCGCCCTTGAAGACGCTGAGTTCAACCGCTCCTACTCCCAGTTCCGCATTCTCAAGGCCACCGCCTGGGCCGTCGGCGCATGCGGACTTCTCCTCGGCGGCCTCGGCGTCGCCAACACCATGATCATGTCCGTCTTCACACGCATCCGCGAGATCGCCATCCTCCGCGTCAACGGCTTCTCCAATCCCCAGATCGGCGCCATGATCTTCGGCGAGTCCGCCGTTGTCTCGCTCGTCGGCGCCCTCGCCGGACTCCTCATCGGAACCGCCATCCTCTTCGCCCTCAAATTAATTCCCGCCCTTGACGGCTACGTCGATCCCACCATTCATCCCGCAATCCTGCTCATCGTCATTCTCCTGGCCCTGTTCACCGGTGCAGCCGGCGCTTTTTATCCGGCCATCTATGCCATGCGTGTTCGCGCGGTGGAGGCGCTTCGCTTCGAATGATCGCCTCAACCCAATCCAACGCACCGGGCCGCATCGTTCTCCGTGCTGAGAACCTCTGGAAGAGCTACGACAACGGCGCGATCGCTGTCCTGCAAGGTGTTGACTTCGAGGCCATCGAAGGCCAGGCCGTCGCCCTCTGCGGCCCCTCGGGCTGCGGCAAAAGCACACTCCTCCATCTCTTCGGCGGTCTCGATGAGCCCGATAGCGGCCGCGTCTTCGTCAACGGAATTGAAGTCAATCGCCATCGCAATCTTCTTCGCCTGCTGCGCCACGAGGTCGGCTTCGTCTTCCAGCTTCACAATCTCATCCCCGATCTCACGCTCGCCGAGAACTGCCTCATCCCCACCGTCGCCGCCGGCGTTGACCGTCGCGTTGCCCAAGCCCGCCTCATGGAACTCACTGAGCGTACCGGCCTCAGCCATCGCCTCCACCAGCGCATCCAGAAGCTCTCCGGCGGCGAGCGCCAGCGCACCGCCCTCTGCCGCGCCCTCATGAACAGGCCCAAAATCCTCCTCGCCGATGAGCCCACCGGATCTCTCGACGAGAAAAACAGCGCCATGGTTTTCGACCTCCTGCTCGACCTCGTCGCCACTGAAAATGTAACTCTCTTGATGGCCACGCACGATCGCAATCTCGCCGAGCGCTGCCATCACCTTGTTGAAATGCACGATGGAAGAATTCATGAACTCGCAAGCGCTCGATGATTCCACGCTCCCAGGCGTCCGGCCCATTGCCTCTGCCGCATGGCACGGCCTCTTCTGGCTCGTCTTTGCCAATGCCGTCGGAGTGCTCATCGCCGTCTTGCTGCTCTTTCCATCCCTGAGCACCCAACTCGGCGAGTGCACCTACGGCCGCTGGATCATGGTTCACATGAACCTCGAACTCTACGGCTGGACCAGCCTGCCCCTCGTCGGTTTTCTCTTCCACGTCTATGGCGCTGACCGCGGCGTACCCGCTCCCTGGTCCAGGCCCATCCTCTGGGCATGGTCCGCCGCTCTGGCCGTCGGCGTCCTCTCCTGGCTATCCGGTCAATCCAGCGGCAAGCTCTTCCTCGACTGGAGCGGCTACGCCCGTGTTCTCTTTCCCGCCGCTCTCCTCGCTCTCTGGCTTCTGCTCACCGTCGCTTTCATCGCCAACCGCGGTCAGCTGCGCTCAGTCCCTGTCGCCGCCACAAGCGCAAAGGCGCTCGGCCTCCTCATTCTGCTCGCCGTCCCTTTCCTCCTCTACTTCGCCTCCAGCCCCGCCATCTATCCTCCCGTGAACCCTGACACCGGCGGCCCCACCGGCGCAAGCCAGTTGGAGTCTTCCCTTGACGTGGTCCTCATTCTGCTCGCGCTCCCCTTCGGTCTCACTCGTCGCAAGCCTCGCAGAGCCCGCGTCATCGCCCTCGGTTGGATCGTCCTCGCAGCCGAAGCTGTCCTCTGTGCCTCCTTGGGCCGCGGAGACATGAGCCATCGCCTCCCCGCGCAATACCTCAGCCTCGCCTGCCTTCTTCTCTGGCTCCCGCTCACACCCGCTTACTATGCCGCCTTTCAGTGGAACAGCAACACCCGCCGCTGGCGCATCGCCTTTCTCTCCTGGTGGGCTGCCCTCGTTCTCACCGGTTGGGTCTTCTTCCTTCCCGGCATCCTCGATCACTTCAAGTTCACTGACGCACTCGTCGGTCACTCCTTCGTCGCCATGGCCGGCTTCACCTCCAGCCTTATCATCTTCGTCATGGTTCAACTCCTCGGCGATGGCGGCTGGATCTTCAATCGCTCTCGCTCCTTCTATCTCTGGAACGCCAGCGTCATCGCCTACATCCTGCTCATGACCGTCGCCGGTTGGCGTGAAGGCTTTGACCCCACACTCACCATCGTCCCAGGCCCGGCTCGCAATCTGCTTTACACCCTGCGCCTGCTCACCGGCATCTGCATGTTCCTTGCCTCGCTTGACTGGCTCGTCGATGCGTCCGCCTTGCTCCGCGAGCCCCCTTCCACTTCCACTCTCGTTCCCATGGAGAAGACTGCATGACCCGTCCCATCCTTCTCGCCTATCAACTGCTCACCGGCCTCTCTGACGCTCTCACCGGCGCGCTGCTCATCGTCGCCCCTGCGTTCGCGCTGCGGCTCATGGGCCTTCAGGTGCCCGCCGACGCGCTGCCTTTCATCTCCTTCATCGGTGCGTTTGTCTTCTCCGTCGGCCTCGCCTGCCTCTTTGGCGCCCGCGTCGTCTTCCGCCGGGGCAGTCCCTGCCGGCTTGAAACCGTCTGGCTCCTCACCGCCATCACCCGCGCCAGCGTCGCCATCTTTGTCATCGCGCAAGTGCTGGATCACTCGCTTCAGGCCGGATGGCTCACCGTCGCCTTCGCTGACGGCGTCTGCGTCATCATCCAGGCCATCGGACTGCGCAAGGGGTGGGTGGCCAATGTCGCGCGGTAAATCTCACCCCATCGGGTGGCAAGGCGCGGCTCTTGTCGCCGTCACCTACGTCTACTTCCTCATCTTCGCCCAGTTCGCGTTCCTCAAGCGGCTGGCGACGCTGGGCGTAGCCGGCGCTCATCTCCAGGCCGTCATGGCCGCCATGGGTATTGGCGGAATCCTCCTCAGCCTGCTCGCCCCGCGCCTCAGCCTCTGGCCCGCGCCCGCCCTCCGCCTCCGTTTCGCTCTCGCCGCCTCTGCCGCCGCAGCGTTCCTTTCGCTTCTCCCGCTCGGCGTCGCCGCCAGTGTCGCTGTCGCCTTCCTCATCGGCGCCTCGCTTGGCCTGCTTACCGTCACCCTCGTCACCCACCTGCGCCAATTCACCGGCAACCGCAATCCGCTCTTGCTCGTCGGCCTCGGCACCGGCTTCGGTTACTTCACCTGCAATCTCCCCTTCTTCTTCAACGCCGCCCCTCGAACGCAATCCCTCGTCGCTGCACTCCTCTGCCTCGCAGGCATCCTCGTCACACTTCGCCCCATCCATGCCGAGCCGCAGCCCACCAGCTCCGCCCTGCAATCGACTCTCCCCTTTCTCGGTGTACTGGCCTGCTTTGCCGCGCTCGTCTGGCTTGACTCTGCCGCCTTCTTCATCATCCAAAACACGCCCGCCCTCAAAGCCGGCACCTGGCAAGGCACGGCCCATCTCTGGGCCAATGCGGTTCTCCATCTCTCCACGGCTCTGGCCTGTGTCTGGCTTCTTCGCCGCCGCAAGCTCGCCCTCATCCTCTCCGCTGCGGTCCTCGCGCTCGCCTTCGCGTGTCTGCTGCTGCTCGATCCCAGCCGCGCTCCGCTCGCGTCAATCTTTTATCCCATCGGCGTCTCGCTCTACTCGGTCGCCTTGGTCGCTTATCCCTCGCTGCTTGCGCCCGCCGCCTCAGCCGCACAGCGCGGCCGCCAGGCCGGATGGCTCTACGCCGTCGCCGGATGGGCCGGCTCCGCCATGGGAATCGGCATGGGCCAGAACCTCGGCTACGTCCCTCCGCTCTTCGTCGCCGCCGCTGCTGCCGTTGTCCTGCTGCCCACGCTCTCCTCCTTCCTGCGTCGCCGCCTGCGTGAAGCAGCCTTCACCGCCCTCCTCGCCCTCGCCGCCTTCTTCCTACACAGCGTTCTCCTTGCCGCCCATAAACCACCGCAGCTCTCCCAGGTCGATCGCGGACGCCTCGTCTACATCTCTGAGGGGTGCATCCACTGCCACTCCCAATACGTCCGCCCCAACTCGCCTGACGTGCTCATGTGGGGCCCCGTCGAAACCATCGCTGACCTGCGACTTCAGCATCCGCCGCTCATCGGCAATCGCCGCCAGGGTCCTGACCTCTCCCAGGTCGGTGGCCGCCGTTCGCCCCTCTGGCTCAAAGCTCACTTCTACAACCCCGCTGAAGTCAGCGGCTCCTCCATCATGCCCTCGTTCGCCTTCCTCTTCCGCGACCGCCGCGGTGACGACCTCGTCGCTTATCTCGCCAGCCTCCACGGCCCCGGCACTGTTGACCACCAGGCCGATGAACGGCGCTGGCAGCCTTCCGCGCAAGACCTGCGCGATGCCGACCCCGCGCTTGGACAGCAGCTCTACGTCGAGAACTGCGCCACCTGTCACAGCGCCCTGGGCCGCACCCGTCAGGCCTGGCAAGCCAGCTTCAAGCGCCTCCCGCCCGACCTCGCCCGCGGCCCCTTCTACTATCTCCCGCCCTCGGGCCCGCAACCCCAACTGCTCGCCCGGCTCGCCCAGATCGTCAAGTTCGGCGTTCCCGGCACTGACATGCCCGGACACGAATACCTCTCCGGCAAACAGGTTTCTTCCATCGCTCTCTGGTTGTCGCAGCTCGTTGCGCAATCAAGACAAGACTGATCACCACTCATCCCCACAGGAGACAAATCATGAAGACCATCGCAAAATCCGCCATCCTCGCACTGCCGCTTCTGCTCGCCACCGCGGCCTTCGCTCAGCATCAAACATTCACCGTCAATCCCGGCGCCAGCCAGGTTGCCTTCGCCCTCGGCGGCAGCGGCCACCATGTGCAGGGAACATTCCATGTCCAGAGCGGTTCCATCAGCTTTGATCCCCAAGCCGCAACCATCTCCGGCACCATCGTCGTCGCCGCCGGCAGCGGAGACAGCGGCGAACCCGCCCGCGACAAGAAGATGAACTCCGATGTCCTCGACGTGCCCCACTTCGCTGATGTCTCGTTCGCTCCCAAAAGCTACACAGGAACCATCGCCCCCTCAGGCGACTCCACCATTCAAGTCACGGGCGTCTTCACGCTCCACGGCACTCCCCATGACCTCACCGTCCCCATGCAGCTCCACGCTGACGCAGCCGGCCTCACCGCCAAAACCCACTTCACGATCCCTTATGTGCAATGGGGACTCAAAGACCCCAGCATCTTCATCCTCAAGGTCGCCAAGGAAGTCGATATCGACCTCACCCTCGTCGGGCGTTTGTCGCCTGCAAACTAGCGTCCTGAGTCCGAACAGCTGAACAAATTCGCCGCCGTCATTCTGAGCGCTTAACAAATTCGCCGCCGTCATTCTGAGCGCTGAACAAATTGGCCGCCGTCATTCTGAGCGCTTAACAAATTCGCCGCCGTCATTCTGAGCGAACGGGGCCCCGAACGCTCTTCAGTTCGGGGGTGGTGAGTCGAAGAATCTGCATTTGTCCTCCCACAGTTCTGCAGTGAACTTCAGACTCGGGATGCTAGCGCCACACCATCAAAGGCCCGCGAACCTCCTCGCGGGCCTTTTTCACTTCTTCTCGTCCGGCCGTATCGACGGCGTCGTGTACCCCTCCCGCGCCAGATGCTCTCCCATCTGCGCATACATCGCCTCATCCCGCGGTTGCCATGTCGCCAGCCCGTCCACATAGCGGTTATACATGCAAAACGCAGCCGCTATCAGCACCGTATCGTGAATCTCCACATCCGTCGCGCCCTCTGCGCGCGCTGCATCCACGGCCTCGCGGGTCACGCTCTTCCCGCCCTGCTGCACCATCCCCGCAATCGTCAGCAGCCGCTTCAGCTTCTCTGAGATCGGCGCCTGCGTGAAATCCGCATGCACCTGCCTCACCGTCTCGCTGCTGCCCAGGTGGCACGCCGCCGCCGCCCCGTGGCTCGTCTGGCAAAAATAGCACTCGTTGCGCGACGACACATACGTCGCAATTAACTCCCGCTCTCCCGCCGTAAGACTATTCGGCTCATGCAGCAGAACGTGCGCCAGCTCGCGCAACGGCTTCGCCGTCTCCGGCCTGAATGAAAACGCTGAACTGATTCCCGGCAGCTCCGCCGGCAAGGGAATATGCGGCATCTTCAAGCTCCTTGTTTCGTGTGATCTTCTTGCGGCAGATACTCCCGGCTCATCGTCACATAGCCTTCCTGCGCCGTCTTGCGCCCGCGTTGCCGGTAGAGCTCCTCATCGTGCGGCTGCCACGTATCCAGCCCATCCACGTAGCGGTTATACATGCAGAACGCCGCGGCAATCAGCACCGTGTCGTGAATCTCAACATCCGTCGCTCCCTGCCTCCGCGCCGCTTCCACATCCTCGGCCGTCACCTGCTTGCCGCCCTTTTGCACCTTGCCTGCAATCGCCAGCAGCGCCTTCAGCTTCTCTGAGATCTTCGCATTGCCAAAGTCCGTCTTCACGCACCGCACCAGTTCCTCATCGCCGTCCAGGTGCGCCGCCGCAATCGCTCCGTGAACCGTCTGGCAAAAATAGCAGTCGTTCTTTGCGGAAACATAGGTCGCAATCAGCTCCCGCTCGCCCGCCGTCAGCGAGTTCGGCGCGTGCAGCAGCATCTCCGCCAGCTCGTTCAGCGGCTTGGCGGTCTCCGGCCTGAACGCCATCGCCGCCCGAATCCCTTGCAGTCCCTCGGGTAATTGAATGTGTGCCATGTGTCAGTCAGTCCCCTTCCGCAATCAGCGGCGCGCTCACCCGCTGCGCATTCAAGTATTGATAAAGTGGCAGCCCGCAAACAACAATGCCCACGCCCATCAACGCTGGCAAAGGATTGTGCGCCAGAATCAGCCCGCCCACGACAACGCAGAAAACGATGAACAGAATCGGCGCCCACGGAAACCACCAGCCCTTCACCTTTTCGCCCATGCGAAACAGCGTCGATGCCGCCAGCGCAAGAAACAGCACCGCTGAAAAAATAATGTAAGCCAGCACCCGATCGAACGCCCCCAGCAGCAGCACGCCCAGCGACAATCCCGTCTGCAGCAGAATCGCATTCGCGGGCGTCCCAAACCGCGGGTGCAGTTTGCCAAACGCGGGAAAGAACGCTCCCGCCCGCGCCATCGCATACGTCACGCGCGGTGACGCCATCGTCAGCGCCGCAATCCCGCCCGCCACGCAAACCAGCACGCAAACTGAAAGCACCTTCGCGCCCGCCGTCCCAAACAGTGCCTCGCCAAACTGCGCCACAAAGGCCGTGTTCGAGGTCAGCCGGTCAATCGGCAGCACCGCCAGAAACGCCGCGCTGATCAGCAGGTAAATCATCGTCACCAGCGCTACTCCGCCAATGAAAGCAAGCGGCAGCGTGCGCCTCGGGTTCCGCACCTCGCCTGCAATCTTGCTCGCCTCCCACCATCCGCCAAAGCTGAAGAACGCCGCCACAATCCCCCCGGCAATCGCTGGAATCAATTCGTCCGACCCCGGCCTTCGCTCCGCCAGCGGCATCAGGTTGCTCAGGTGTGTGTGCCCTGATGCAACCGCCCAAGCCACCAGCCCGAACAGGATCAACAACTTCAGAATATTCGTGAACGTCATCAGTGTTCCGCTCAACCGGGTCCCCAGAAAATTCACTCCGCCAAACGTCAGCAGAATGCCTGCCGGCACAAACCCCAAAGCCCGCGCGCCCAGCGGCGTCACCTGCGCAACATAGGCCGTTGCTCCCACCGCCAGCGCCGCTGCCACGCCCGGATACATCACCACCGAGCTCATCCAGCCATAAAGAAACGCCACCCGTTCCCCGTACCCGGCCCGCAGATACACATACTCCCCGCCCGACTCCGGAAAGCGAATCGCCAGCTCCGCGTAGCACAACGCTCCGCACATCGCCATCAGCGCCATGCCCAGCCACACCAGCCCCAGCAGCAGCGGAGACCCAAGCGACTTCGCCATCGTCGCCGGCGTCAGAAAAATGCCCAGCGCAATGGACTCGCCCACAACAATTGCAATTGCGGCCGGCAGCCCGAAGCGCCGCCGCCCAATGGATTCGGGGGAAGACATAGCTGTCACTCTACCATCAGCAAACCACATCGGCCACGCACATCGCCGCCCTATTAAGGTGGAGAGTTCCCTCCACCCAAAGGAGGAGGACGCCAACCGCATGCGCTTGTAGGATTCACTACGGCTACGCTTCACCACGGCCCCACGAAACTTGATTCAGCTCTGCATTTCACTTTCGACTGCCTTCAGCGGTCCTTCCGGAGGTCCCGATTCATGCGCAAGCTCCTACTGTTCTTTTGCCTGTTCCTTCTCCCTGTTGCTGCTGTGGTTCAAGCGCAGACACCCGCTTCCACAATCTCCGGCATCGTAAGAGACTCACAAGGCGCCGTAGTTCAAGGCGCAAAAGTAGCCGTCGCCAGCGTCGCGCAGGGCGCCACCCGCACAAGCGTCACCAATGCTGGCGGCTCCTGGTCCATCCCCGATCTGCTGCCCGGCGAGTATCGCGCTGAGGTGAATGCATCTGGCTTCGCCGCCGCCAAGTTCGCGGCCATCATCCTTCAAGCCGGCCACACCTTCACCCTTGACGCAACCCTCGCCCCCGCCGGCCAGATCACCACTGTCAACGTCACCGCCGCCGCGCAAACCGTCGACCTCGCGCAGTCCATGCTTCAGGGCCAAATCACTGAGAACACCATTGAGAACATCCCCCTCAACGGCCGCAACTTCCTTGAGCTCGCCTATCTCATTCCCGGCAATCGCCCCGCCCCCACCTTCGATCCCACCAAGACCAACACGCTTGAGGTCAGCTCGGCCGGCGGCTTCGGCCGCGGCGGCAACATCACTATCGATGGCGGCGACAACAACGACGAGGTCGTCGGCGGAACCCTCTCCAATCTCCCTGAAGACTCCATCGGCGAGTTTCAAATTGCCACCGCCCGCTTCACCGCCGAAGTCGGTCGCTCCGGCAACAGCATCATCAACATCATCACCAAGGCGGGAACAAATAACTATCACGGCTCGGCCTTCCTCTACGAGCGCAACCGAAACCTCCAGGCCCTCCCGGCAACCTTCAGTCCCGGCCAGCACACGCCACCCTTCGACCGCGAGCAATATGGCGGCTCCATCGGCGGTCCTCTGTGGAGAGACAAAACCTGGTTCGTCTCATCCGCCGAGTTCCGTGACCAGAACTCCTCCATCCAGACCGGCACGCGCGACTTCATCACCGGCGCAATCAACAACACCGCCGCCGCCGCGCCTCTCCGCGATCTGCTCCTCTCCAACCGCTTTGACGACCGCCTCAACAACGCCAACAGCCTCTTCGTACGCTACAGCTTTAACCGCTCCACTGACACCGCCCAGGCCAGCGCCTCTTCCACCACGCCAGGCAGCACAGCCGCTGAACGCCAGAACTCCCTCAATCGCTTCCACTCCGTCCAGGCCGCATGGACCAGCGTCCTCAGCCCAACCCGCGTCAACGAGATCTCCTTCCACTACGACAACTTCTATAACGACATCCCTCCCTATCCGGGCGCTGCTCCGCTCACAAACCCATCGCTCGGCCTTACCAGCGAACTCATCTTCCCCGACCTCGCCGACGGCCCCAACTTCAATCTCCCGCAGGAAACATTCCTCACCCGTAACCAGTTCCGTGACGGACTCACGATTGCCATCGGCAAGCATTCCCTCAAGCTCGGCGCTGAGTTCCAGCACTACACCGCCCATGGAATCATCAACCCCTTCGGCAACGGAACCGTCATCCTCGTCTCAGACTTCGCCTTCGCCGATCTCAACAACGACGGCGTCGTCAACGACCTCGACATCCCCATCGCTGTCGCCATTCACAGCACCGGCCCTGTCGTCCCCGTTCCCATCCCCCAGGTCGGCGACTCCTACACCGCCGTCTATGCCCAGGACGATTGGCGCGCTCGTTCCAATCTCACCTTCAACCTCGGCCTCCGCTGGGAGTACGACTCTGACCTCACAGGCACCAGCAGCGACCACGATCCCTGCCCCAACCTCACCACCATCCCCAACCAGCCCTGCGTCTGGATCGCCAACGTCATCAACCTCAAAAAATCCTCTGACAAAAAAGACTTTGGCCCGCGCATCGGCTTCACCTACGACCCCTTCAAGCACGGCAAGACCGTCGTCCGCGGCGGCTACGGCATCTACTATGACCGCATCATTCTTGAAACTGGCGCGGAAGAGCGCGTCCAGAACGATCGCGCCCTCGCCGTCGAGCAGTATGCCGGCTCCAGTTGTGTGATCCCCGGCACCGGCGCTCCGCCCAGCCTCAACAACTGCTTCGCCCCCGGCGCCCTCTTTGCCCCCGGCACGCCCACCCTCGCCAGCGCCTTCAGCGGCCCGCATCAGGTCGGCGGCGTCGGCATCATCGCCATGGGCCCTGACTCACACCATCCGCTCTACCAGCAATTCTCCCTCGGCCTGCAACAGCAGATCGCAGCCAACTGGCTGCTCAGTGCCGACGCCCTCCACGTCTTCGCCGAGCGCCAACTCATCGGCAGCCTCCTGCGCGCTACCACTTCCACCTCGCCCAACATCAGCTGCCCCGGCAGCAATGTCCCCTGCACCATCACTGATCCGGCCACCGGAATCTCTGACAACATCACCCTCATCCAGTCCGGCGCAAAAAGCTGGTACGACGGCCTGCTCGTCAGCCTCGCCCATCGCTCCGCAAAGATCGGCAAAATCTCTTATCAGTACAACCTCAGCTACACGCTCTCCAAAACCTTTGACTACTCTGACGACGATCAGCTCACCAACAACAACCAGGATGAGCAAGTCAATCTCGTTGAAGGCACATCCGGTCTCCGCAAAGAGAAAGGTTACGCGCTCACTGACGAGCGCAATCGCCTCACCTTTTATGGCGAAGCGCAGCTCCCCTTCGGCTTCTCCATCGCGCCCATCTATACCTATGGCTCCGGCGTTCCGGCTGATACCTTCCTGCCCAGCACCGCGGGCAACGGAGCCAGCGGCTCGCGTCTCCCTCTCCTGCCGCGCAATGCTCTCGGCCGTGAAGTCAAAAACAGCAGCCAGTTAAATCAGCTCATCGCAAAGTGGAACACGCTTGCCCCCTGCCCAGGCGCCAATCCCTGCCAGGCCGGCGGTCCCATCAACATCGTCCCGTCAGGCATCAGCTACTCCAGCCCCTTCAGCTCGTTTGACCTCCGCCTGCGCAAACGCATATCCTTCGGCAGCCGCGCCTCTCTCAGCCTCATCGCCGAAGGCTTCAACCTCGCCAACCAGGTCAACATTCGCGGATCGAACACCGCCAACTTCTCCGGCCGCAACATCTCCATCGGCCCCTGCCAGCAAAAAAATCAATCCGATTGCTTGACTACCCCGCAGGAGCAAACCAATTTCTTCTCGCCGGTAACAGTAGCCGGCGGATTCTTCGGCTCAGGGGGCCCGCGCGCCTTCCAGTTCGCAACCCGCTTCGAGTTCTAGTGCATCTTCGCCTTTACTCTAGAATTCTGTGCCCCATCCATTCCGCGTTTTCCTGAGGAATGGGTGGGAGACCGGCAAAATCCCGGTCTACTCGATTCCGGAAAATGCTCTAACCAGAGGTCCATGATGCCATTGCCCGAGTACGAAAAAATCGCCAACTCCCCCCGCATCCCGGGCAGTGCCGCGCCGCTCAACATCCCGCTCGTTGAAGAGGCCGCGGCCGCCGGCGAAGTGGCAACGCTCTACCAGCACTTCCGCACCCACTTCGGCCGCCCCGATGTTCCCGGCATCCTCAAATGCTTCGCCACCCATCCCCCGCTGCTCCAGCACATGATGGCCCTGTCAGAGTCCCTCATCTTTGCCGACGGCGCTCTAGGCCGAAATCTTAAAGAGATGATCGCCACCTTCGTCTCCGCGCAAAACGCCTGCCCCTACTGCGTTGACAGCCACAGCTACTTTCTCCGCCTCCACGGCGGCTCTTCGCAAGTCCTCGCCGACCTCTATGCCGGCAACCTCAACTCACCCGCGCTCTCCGCCGCCGAGCAGGCTCTGCTCCAGTTTGCCCGCAAGGTCAACTCCAGCTCCCACCAGATCCATCGCGCCGACGTAGACCTCCTCGTCAGCGCCGGTTTCAGCGAACTTCAAATCGCTGAAGCCGTCCACGTCGCCGCGCTCTTCTCCACCTTCAACCGCGTCGCCAACGCCTTCGGCCTCCAGTCGCAACAGTTGCTCGCCCTCTATGACAGCGACGCCACTGTTTCTCCCAATCGCGCTGCAAACTCGGAAAGGACCGCCCCTTGAGCACCGCGCAGCCCGCTCCTTCCTTGCTCCTGCCCGGCGTCGAAAACAATCCGCAGCCCAGCCCTTACTTCGATCTCATCGCCGCCGCCAAGTCTTCTGGCTCCGAGTACTGGCAAATCTGGAACCTCCTCGCCTTCCGCCCAAAAATCGCCGAGTCCCTCGTCCGCCTCTCCCAGGAAATCATGCACGAGGACGCGCCCATCTCCATCGCCCTGCGCGAACTCATCGCCGCCTACACCTCCTCGCTCAACAACTGCGAGTTCTGCATGAAGGCCCACGCCGCCGTAGCCGCTCACCTCTATAAGGATGAAGCCCTCGTCTGGAGCGCGATTCTTGACCTCGATGCCTCCCCGCTCCCTGAAAAAGACAAAGCCATCCTTCGCTTCGCGCGCAAGGTCACTCTCAACTCCGCCTCCATTGATCGCGCAGACATCGCCGCCCTCCACGCCGCCGCGTGGGACGACACCTCCATCTTCTACGCCATCGCCGTCTGCGCCCTCTTCAACTTCTATAATCGTTACGTCTCCGCCAATGGAGTAAAGCCCGTCTCCGATCAAGCCTTCCGCCGCCTCGCTGCGCGGATGGCACAGAAAGGCTACATCCGCGAATGAACATCCTCCGCCCCATCGCCTGTCGAGTCCTCTCCCGCGCCGTCAACTTCGCGTTCGCCTTGCTGCTCGTTGCCTCCAGCCTCTGCCACGCGCAAACAACTCCGCCTCATGCCTTCTTCCACGTCGCCCTTGACCGCGCCTTCCCGGCCCCGGTCGCCGGCCGCCTGCTGCTCTTTGTCGCGCCCCCTTCCGGCGACATCTCCGCCGTTGACATCAACATGATGTCCCCTGACAGCGTCTATGTGGCCGCAAAAGAAATCCCGCATCTCGCACCCGGCGAGCTCGTTGACATCGACGCCGACGATCTCGTCTTCCCCCGTCCGCTCTCCCAGGCCGCCCCCGGCGCCTATCGCGTCCAGGCCGTCCTCGACGTCCATCACACCTACAACTATGATGGCCGCGAGCCCGGCGACCTGCTCAGCCTTCCCATCGCCGTTGATCTCCCTTTCTCCGCCTCGCCCACGCTCACCCTCACCCAGGTCGCCCCGGATCACCCCGATCCATTGGCTGCCCGCCCTGACGTCGCCGCTGCCCTCAAGCCTCTCGACTTCGTCAGTCCGCTGCTCTCCGCCTTCTGGGGCCGCCCCCTGCACATGCGCGGATGGGTCCTGCTCCCTCCCGGCTATGACAGCCATCCCAACGACCGCTATCCCACCGTCTACTTCACCCACGGCTTCGGCGGCACGCTTGAGGGTCTTCGCGCCCGCTATGCCTCTGTCCTCTATGACCGCATGAAGCAGAGCCGCATGCCGCCCATGATCTGGGTCCTGCTCGACGAGAGCAGCCCCACCGGCACCCATGAGTTCGCTGACTCCGTCAACAACGGCCCCTGGGGCGCGGCCCTCACCACGGAACTCATTCCCGCCATTGAGGCCGCCTATCGCATGGATGCGCGCGTCAACGGCCGCTTCCTTCAGGGCCACTCCTCCGGCGGATGGGCAACGCTCTGGCTCCAGACTCACTACCCGAAAATCTTCGGCGGCACCTGGTCCACCTCGCCTGACCCCAGCGACTTCCACATCTTCAGCACCATCGATCTCTACGCCCCGCACGCAAACTTCTATCGCAGCCCCGATGGCTCCTTGAACCCCATCGTCCGCGACCACGGAAAACCCCTCGCCTCCATGCAGCAACTCACCGCCCTTGAATCCGTCCTCGGAGACTACGGAGGGCAAATCGGCTCCTTCGAGTGGGTCTTCTCTCCCCGCGCTGCCGATGGCCGTCCCCAGCCGCTCTTCAATCGCTCCACCGGAGAAATCGATCCCTCCGTCGCCGCCTACTGGCGCAGCCACTACGACATCGCCGAATACCTCAAAGCCAACTGGCCCGCCCTCGCTCCTGACCTGCGCGGCAAGATCCATCTCGTCGTCGGCACAGACGATACCTTCTATCTCGACGGCGCGGCCCACAGCCTCGAGTCCACCCTCACCCGCCTCGGCGGCGACCCCCACTTCACCTTCCTCCCCGGCCGTTCCCACTTCAACGTCTATGTCAAAAACGACGATCGCTGGGCTCTGTTCGACCAGATCGCGGAAGAGATGTACCAGGTCGCCCGTCCCGCCCACGCGCAGCCATAGTTCCAAGACAGCGCATTTAGCTCCCGGCGTTGGCTGTCCCTCTTCAAAAATGCGGCCCCAAAGGTCGAGATTCCGCGCCATCGCAACCCAGGTTCACCGCCAAAGGGGACGCAGATCACCGAAAGAATCTGCCGCGATGGTAGCCTCAGGGCATCATGCGCGGGGGTGTCTTCCCGTTCGCGACTGCAACTTCAATCTGCAGAAGCAAGCTCACGATCTGCTCCGGCGTATGCTTCACTCCTCGTGCCATTCAAGGCTCCTCTCATACCAGTTCCTGGCATTCAAACTGGTACAAAAAGTGCCGGGCACTCCACAGTTCGCCCGATGCCGCCGATACATGTTGAGCGTGAGACATCTCATACAAGTTAGGTACAGAAGTTCATGGAAATCGATAAGCATATGAATTTAAGAACTATATTTTGGTGCCGGGAGGGGGGGTCGAACCCCCACGACCTTGCGATCGGCGGATTTTGAGTCCGCTGCGTCTGCCAGTTCCGCCATCCCGGCGCTCGTTCAGTATCGGATGCGCTCAGCGCATCGACTCTTGCATTGTAACCCGTTCCCTCATCCGGCCCCAAGCGCCCCGTGCGCTCCGTCGGCTGCCCATACCCGCTTAACCGCCGTACTCCTTCGGGAAGTCAGCCAGCAATCCCACCCCGCGCAAATCGAAATTCTTGAAGCCCAGCTTCAGCGCAGGCGACTCTGGCCTCACCCGATAATCCCCATTCCCCGCATCCACAAAAAGCGGATCGGCAAACACCGAATGCTTGTCGCACCCCATCGCCTGCCACTGCTCCAGCGTCAGCTGCGCCGTCTTCCCGTCCCGCGGCGTGTACTCGGCGCTGAACTGCCCCGCCTCCACAAAAATCAGATTGCCATCCACCTCTCCGGCAAACGGCCCTTTCAGCCCTGGGCTGCCCACCTTGTAAGCTGGCCCCGCCTTGCCCGTCCCGTCCGGCCGCGGAACAATAATATTCCGCGTGAATCGGTCGTTGTTCGCCTCATAACTTCCCCAGAAGTTCACCGGGTCCACCGCATGAACAAAGATATTGTTCTCCACCAGGCGCCCATCGCCGGGGCTCAGAGTTATGCTCAATCCCACGCACAGATTCTCGTGTACGTGAAAATGGCTCGACCCATCGTCCAGATCGATCCCCATCTGCCGCAGCCAATACTCCCCATGCTGCGAAGGCGCTTCGTGAAGATAGTTGAACCGGAACTCATTCACATATCCATCTTCCTCCGGGTTATAGAACACAAAGTCCTTTTCCCCGTCGTGATGGCCCGAACCGTGCGAAAACGGCCCATGATTCTGCTCATAACACCAATATCTTCCCCGCCCCCATGAGCTGATCGGCCCATGGTCCGAAGTCTCCCTTACCGTGTCGTGAATCTCGTTGTACTCGATAACATGACCGCCGCCCCAGCCATCGTTGAAAGTCATCGCCGCCTGTGGCATGTTATAGATTAGGTTATGACTGATCGTGTTCCTCAATGTTATCGAAGAAAACACCCCCGCAATCTGCTTGCCGAAGACTCCGCAGTCATGAATCAGGTTGTTTGAAATCAGATTCTCCGTCGGCACCGGATGACTCGTCCCCTGCGCCATCGCCTCGCTGCCCACCATACAGATGGCGCTGTCGCCCGTCTCCGTAAACTTGTTCCCGTACACCCGCACCCGCCGGTTATAGTTGCTCAAAAACAGCCCGTTCCCGCCCACCGCATCAAAGAAGCAATTCTCCACGCCGCAATCTTCCGCGCCCTCCATGAAAACGCTCCCGCCGCGATGAATCGTCCAGTCGCCCCGCGATGGCGCCTCATATTGCTTGAAAAACGTGCTCGCCGTATGCGCAATCCTGAACCCCTCCACATGCACATGCCGCACCGGCTCCTGCTGGCTCCCGCGAAACTCCACCACCTGCTCCAGAACAGGCGCCTCCACCCTCGCCTTCCCCAGGTCCACTCCCGCCGCCGGCATGTAGTACAAAACACTCTCCTCCGCGTCCAGATACCACTCCCCCGGAGAATCCAGCTCCTCAAATACATTCTCGATATAGTACCGGGCCTTATAAGGCGCCTCCGCCGCCGACTCATCCGCATAAAACTTGCCCGCGCCCAGTCCCGTCGAGCACTTACCCCACTCCAGCTCGTTAATCTGGAATCCGCCCCACCCCAGCTCCACCCGGTGCGCATCCCAGTCCACGCCCTTCACCTGCCACTGCAGCGATCCCCAATACGCCACCGGAAATATCTGCACCACCGCCAGCTCAGGCCGCGCCCATTTCTTCTTCGTAAACGTCGCCGGCTCAAAATGAAACTGCGTCGGCGGCCACGGCTCTTCAACCTGCGCCACATCCAGGTAACCCGGCCCCCAAACCACCGGATTCTTCGCGTCATAGTTCGGATACCGCGCCCTCGTCTGCCGCTTCCCATCCACAAACAACTGCGTAAACGCCCCCCGTCCCTTCTCCCCAGGCAGCTTGCACATCATGATGCCGTCCCTGTAAGCCGTCCACGCGCACTCCAGCCGCCGCCCCCCCCTCAGCGTTACCTGCTCGCCCTTGTACGCCGCATACCGCACCGGGCACTCCGCCGTCCCTGAGTCCTCCGCCTCCAGCACCAGCGGCTTGTGCAGCGAATAGCTCCCCTGCCTCACCCAAACCGTAATCCCCGTCTGCTTCTTCCGGTCGATCCCGCGCACCAACTCCTGCGCCCGCCCCAGCGTCGCCACCGGCCTCTCCTTCGTCCCCGGATTCCCGTCGTCCCCTCCCTTCGCCACATACAACTCCACGCCCGCTGCGTGCCCAGCGCCTTTGCCTTTCTTCTCGTCCAGCAATGCGCCAAAAGACCTCAGGCTGGCAGCCGGTCCAAGGGCCGCAAGATATGACAAAACCGTCCGTCGAGTCGTGTACATGGTTTTCAGCGTCCTCGTGTTCTCAAAATCCCTGCCCGCGCCGTTTCGCGCCGCCTCCGCAGGCTTTTCCTGAATCGGCCGGGATTCTAGCACATCCCTCATTCCCGCCGCAGTGCTGTTGCCTCCGCATTCATCCCCGCCGCCGCCTCCCATTTGCACCACAAATGCCCCATTTCCCCCCCACCCCGCTTTCCACATCCATTCCTTCACCCCCGTATATGAATGCCATGCGACAATAAAGGCAATCGTGATGACCTCAGCCTCCTCTGCAGTCGTTCCCGAGCCGGCAGCAATCACCCCGGAAGTGCTCGCCGCGCATAGCATCACCGCGGATGAGTACGACCGCATCCTGAAAGCTCTCGGCCGCGTCCCATCCCTCACCGAATTAGGCATTTACAGCGTCATGTGGAGCGAGCACTGCTCCTACAAGTCCAGCCGCGTCCACCTCAAACGCCTCCCCACCAAAAGCGACCGCGTCGTCCAGGGCCCCGGTGAGAACGCCGGAATCATTGACGTCGGCGACGGCTGGGCCTGTGCCTTCAAAATCGAGTCCCACAATCACCCCAGCTATATCGAGCCCTACCAGGGCGCGGCCACGGGCGTCGGCGGCATCCTCCGCGATATCTTCACCATGGGCGCTCGTCCCCTCGCCGTCATGGACTCCCTCCGCTTCGGACCCATCTCCACTGACCCAGGCCAAAGCGTGGACGAGCGTGAGATCAACAAAAATCACTCCATCGTCGAAGGCGTAGTCAGCGGCATCGCCGGCTACGGCAACTGTTTCGGCGTTCCCAATCTCGGCGGTGAAACCAAGTTCGAGGCCTGTTACTCAGGCAACCCCCTGGTCAACGCCTTTGCTCTCGGCCTCGTCAAAATCGACGAAATCTTCTACGGCAAAGCCTCCGGCGCGGGCAACCCCGTCATCTACGTCGGCGCAAAAACCGGCCGCGACGGCATCCACGGCGCAACCATGGCCTCTGAGGAGTTCCACGAAGGCACTGAGGCCAAGCGCCCCAACGTCCAGGTCGGCGACCCCTTCATGGAGAAGCTCCTCCTCGAGGCCTGCCTTGAAGCCATGAAGACCGGCGCAATAGTCGGAATCCAGGACATGGGCGCCGCCGGCCTCACCTGTTCCACCTGCGAGATGGGCGCCCGCGGCGGCGTCGGCCTTGACGTCGAGCTCGACCTCGTCCCCCAGCGCGAAACCGGCATGACCTCCTACGAAATCATGCTCTCCGAAAGCCAGGAGCGTATGCTCCTCGTCGCCTCCAAAGGCCGCGAGAACGAAGTCCTCAGCGTCTTTCAAAAATGGGGCCTCGACGGCGTTATCGTCGGTGAAGTCGTCAATGAGTCCCGCCTTCGCATCAGTCATCACGGCGTCCTCGTCGCTGACATCCCCAACCAGTCCCTTACTGACGATGCGCCCCTCTACCACCGCCCCGTCGGCGTCTGGAAGACCCCCATCCCCCTCGAGCCGTCCGACCACGTCCAGGCCCAGCTCGCTGAAGATCGCGACTTCACCGCCGACCTCATCCAGCTCCTCTCCAGCTCAAACGTCTGCTCCAAGCTCTGGGTTCACCAGCAGTACGACACCATGGTCCAGACCAACACCGTCCTCGGCCCCGGTGGCGAAGCCGGCCTCATGCGCATCAAGGGCACCGGTACCCCCGGCCACGAGCGCGGCCTCGCCATGGCCCTCGACGGCAACGGCCGCTGGGCTTACCTCAACCCCAAACTCGGCGCCATGCACGCCGCCGCTGAAGCCGCCCGCAAAGTCGCCTCCTGCGGCGCAACTCCCGTCGCCGCCACCAACTGCCTCAACTTCGGCAACCCTGAGAAGCCTGAGATCATGGCCCAGCTCTCCGCCGCCATTGACGGCATCGCCGAGGCCTGCACGGCCCTCTCCACGCCCATCACCGGAGGAAACGTCTCTCTCTATAACGAAACCAAGGGCGAAGGCATCTACCCCACCCCAGTCCTCGGCATCGTCGGCATCCTTGAAGACATCGGCAAAGCCGTCCCCGCTCACTTCCAGCAGCCCGGCGACGCCATCCTCCTCCTCTGGCCCATCCCTTCAGGCGAGCAGCCCAACCCCGACCTCAAAGTCCCCATCCGCTCCCTCGAAATCAACAACTACATCGTCCCGCCCATCGACTCCGAGCCCGTCGTCTCTGAAGATCTCGTGCCCGAGCACCTCACTGACCGCTCCGCCCTCGACGTTGATTCTGAAGCCATCGCCCCGCCCGAGCTCATCACCTTCGGCTCCTCTGAATACGCCAAAGCCGTCCTCGGCGGCGTCTGGGGCCAGCCCCCGCCGCTCGACCTCGACGCCGAGGCCGATCTCCACACCCTCCTCGCCGTCCTCGCCGACCGTGGCCTCCTCCACTCCGCCCGCGACATCTCCGATGGCGGCCTCGCCGTCGCCCTTGCCCAGGCAGCCTTCCCCCTCTCCATCGGCGCAACCGTCGAGCAGGACCAGTCCCTCATGGTCCATCCCCTCTTCGGCCTCTTCGCTGAGCCCGCCTCCACCATGCTCGTCTCCACCAGCCCCAGCCAGATCGCCGACATTGAAGAGCTGGCTGACCAGTACGGCTACTTCGTCGCCCGCATCGGTTCCACCGGCGGTGACCACCTCGAAATCAACGTCTACCGCCAGCCCATGATCTCCGCCTCCCTCCACTCCCTCCGCGGCCCCTGGGCCCACGCCCTTGAGGCCACCCTCCACAACGAGGTGCCCGCATGACCCCGCGCCTCTACCAGGGGGCTGCAGGATTCACCGATGCATCCTTCCCGCAAACACGCCATCCCTCCCCACAAATCTGTCATCCTGAGCGGAGTTTGGCGGCTCTTTCGCCAAACGCAGTCGAAGGTCCCGCGTTTCGGGCACTGACATCACGCCTCTATCAGGGAGTCGCCAATGTCCCAGACACCACAGCCCAACTGATCCCTGATCCCTGTTCCCTGATCCCTGAGTTCGTCGCCTCCGGTGACGAACTCCACGAAGAATGCGGCGTAGTCGCCATCCACGGCCACCCTGACGCCGCCCGTCAGGCCTACCTCGGCCTCTACGCCCTCCAGCATCGCGGCCAGGAGTCGGCCGGCATCGCCACCGCCGACGGCGCGCATCTCGCCAACATCAAAGGCATGGGCCTCGTCTCTGAAATCTTCACTGACGACGTCCTCGCCAAGCTCCCCGGCCACATGGCCATCGGCCACACCCGCTACTCCACCACCGGCGACTCCGCACTCCTCAACGCCCAGCCCATCCGCGTTGACTCCGTCAAAGGCCTCATCGCCATCGCCCACAACGGAAACCTCGTCAACCTCGGCAACCTCCGCACCAGCCTCGAACGCGACGGCGCTTACTTCCAAACCACTTCAGACTCCGAAATCATCGTTCAGCTCATCGCCCACTCTCGCGCCAGCTCTCTGGTCGATGCCATTGCCGATTCGCTTCGCCAGGTCGAGGGCGCATTCTCCATCGTCATGATGACCCGCGACCGCATCTTCGCCGCCCGCGACCCCCGTGGCTTCCGCCCCCTCTCCATGGGCCGCATCCGCAACTCCAACGGCCCTGACACCATCGTCTTCGCCTCCGAGTCCTGCGCCTTCGACCTCCTCCGCGCCGAGTACGAGCGCGACGTCCTCCCCGGCGAACTCGTCATGGTCACTGAAGACGGCGTCACCAGCCGCCAATACGCCACCGGCATTCCCCAGTCCAGTTGCATCTTTGAGCATGTCTACTTCGCCCGCCCTGACAGCCGCATCTTCGGCCGCTGGGTCCAGGAGAGCCGCGACCAGATGGGCCGCCAGCTCGCCCGCGAGTCTGCCGTCCCCGCCGATGTCGTCGTCCCCGTCCCCGACTCTGGTGTTACCGCGGCTCTAGGCTACGCAGAGCAAGCCGGCATCCCTTTCCGCCTCGGCCTCATCCGCAACCACTACGTCGGCCGTACCTTCATTGAGCCCGAGCAGCGCGTCCGCGACTTCGGCGTCCGCCTCAAGCTCAACCCCGTCCGCAACCTCCTTGAAGGCAAAAGAGTCATCCTCATTGACGACTCCATCATCCGCGGCACCACCAGCCGCAAGATCGTCCGCATGGTCCGCGGCGCGGGCGCAAAAGAGGTCCACCTCCGCATCAGTTGCCCCCCCACCGTCTCCCCCTGCTTCTACGGCGTTGACACCCCCAGCAAGCGCGACCTCATCGCCGCCAACAAATCCATTGAAGAGATCCGCCAATTCATCGAAGCCGACTCACTGGCTTACCTCTCTCTCGACGGCCTCCTGAAAGCCTGCGACGGCGGCGAACACAACGGCTACTGCACCGCCTGCTACACCGGCAACTACCCCACCGAGTGGGTAGACGTAGAAGAAATCCTCCCCGCCGCCGCCATCATTTAATTCCAGAGCGGATGATTTTCCAAGCGATCTTCAGGGAAGCGGGCTATGTCGAGTTTGGTATGGGTCGAGCACATCACAATATTTTCTCTTTTTATTCGCTATCTGTGAGAGTATGATTTCGCCCATGAGGAACGAGACGCTTTTCGGCGAGGACGATGGGCTGCTGATCCCAGATGACTTAGGCCCGTGGACGAAAGACAAGTTCGACCTGATCCGGCTGTATTGCCATATCTTTTCGTCTGCGATGAAGAACAAGTGGACGAGGGTTTACCTGGACCTGTACGCCGGTAGCGGCCTGTGCCGGATCAAGGGCCGCAGCCAGGTTTTGCTCGGATCGCCACTCATTGCGTTATCTGTAGATGCACCATTCGACCGGTACATATTTTGCGAGAGCGACCCTGAGCGATTCTCAGCATTAAAGGCACGGGTGGAGAAGAACTATGCCCAGCACGACATTCACCTGATTCCCGGAGAATTCGAGACGCACGTCGAAGAGGTTTGCTCGCTAATCCCAAGCAAGTCTCTGGCGCTTTGTTTTGTCGATCCATTTGACTGCGATTTTAGTGTTGACGATCTAAAAACCATTTCGAAGAGCGCCCGAGGCGTCGATTTTCTCTGCCTATTAGCTCTCCATATGGACGCAAAGCGTGCCATCCATCACTACCTGCAGCCAGGGAGCAAAATCGACAGGATGATCGGGAATACAACTTGGCGGACACGATGGAAGAACCGGTCGGACATCCACGAAGATTTTGCTAAATTCCTCGCCGAGGAATTTGCAACTACTATGTCAGAGGCCGGCTACCTAAAAACTCCGCTGCACCGCATGAAAGAAGTCAAAACGCATGACAAGAACGTCCCCTTGTATTTTCTCGCCATGTTTTCTAAGAACCAGACGGCCTTTAAGCTCTGGGATCAGGTTCTGAAGTACTCAACCCCGCAACGTAGCCTGTTCGACTAGGAGGTCAACATGTCGCTCGGCACATCAATCGAATGGACAGACGCAACATGGAACCCTGTACGTGGCTGTTCGAAGATTAGCCCGGGGTGCAAGAACTGCTACGCGGAGCGATTCGCAGAGCGTTTTCGAGGTGTTCCGGGCCATCCCTTTGAACAGGGGTTTGACGTGCGCCTTGTTCCTGAAAAGCTCAAGGAGCCCCTCCGCTGGAAAAGCCCCAAAAAGATCTTCGTAAATTCAATGAGCGATCTTTTTCATGAATCCATCCCGGACAGTTACATCCTGCAAATTGCTCAGGTCATGCGGGCATCAAATTGGCACATTTTCCAGATTCTAACCAAGCGACATGATCGCATGTCTCGAATGCTCGCCGGAACGTTAAGCGATTTCGCTTCCGATCCGCATATCTGGTGGGGTGTCAGCGTTGAGAATAGGAAGCATGGGCTCCCAAGATTGCGGCGGTTGCAGAAGACCCTGGTCGCGGTTCGCTTTTTATCGATTGAACCCCTGCTCGAAGATCTGGGAGAAATCGACCTGAGCGGGATTGCTTGGGTAATCGTAGGCGGGGAAAGCGGACCCGGAGCGCGCCCAATGCAATCGGCATGGGTCAAGTCAATCCAGGAACAATGCCGCCGAGATGACGTCCCGTTCTTTTTCAAGCAATGGGGAGGCGCACGGAAGGCCGCCGCTGGCAGAGTCCTGAACGGAAAAACGTACAGCAATTTCCCGGATGTATCACCCGCGAACCCCACTCGCATGCCCACGAAGGCCTCGATTCCCGCTGGCAGGACCGCCTTCGTGCCAGTCCAATCCCTCGCCGGAAATTAGTTACGGAGCGGACGTTCCAAGACCAATCGTCAAGAGGAGCTCAAGAAGACGATGTCAGCGCTGTTCAACGACCTCATGACCGCATTGAAGGAAGCGGATACCTTCCCGCCCGGCGACAAAGCCGGCTGCAAAGTTCACGCACCGTCCAACACAGGCCGAACCAACGTAGCCAACGAACTTCTCGACGCCATGCGTGAAGCCGCCGAAATCGCCGAGGGCAAGACCGAACCCGCAGCCGTCCATCGGTTCCCAAGCAACAGAAAACCCCACCCCAAGCCACCACCCCGCTAACTTGCTAACCCCGCGAAGCGGCGCTAACTCGCCAAGTCGCTACCCCGCCACCCTCCCCTTCCAGGGATCAAGCACCGCCACCTCCATCCCGCCCACTCTCCCCGCCCTCCGCGTAACAAACGTCATCCCCCGCACACTCGCGCATGCCTCCAGCCACGTCTCCACCACCGGCCTCCGCCGCACCGCGCACCACTCCCCCCACAACTTCGCCGCCGCCACGTCCATCCCCAGCAGCCGGTCCGCAAACGTGAACTCCAACCCATACACCCATCCGGCCAGCGCCGTCGCCGCCGCCGTGTCGGTCAGCCGCAGCTGAGCCACCCCCTTCCACAACTCCCCCAGAGAGATCGTGCTGATGTACAGCGCCGTCGGCTCCGTTGTCGTCAAAAACTCCAGCACCCCCTCATCCATCCGGCTCTTCCGCGTCTCCGCCAGCACCTCCGTATCCAGCAGGAACTCCCTCCGCCCGCTCAAAGCCCCACCTTCCGTCCCAGGTCCCGCTCCCGAACCGCCTCAAACCCATCCACCTTTGGCCCGCCCAGCAGATACCCCTTCAGGTCCGGCTGGTGCGCGGTCAGAGCACGGTAATCCCCGATGGACAACACCACCGCTCGCTCCGCACCGTGCCGAGTAATGATCTGCGGGCCCTTGCTTTGGGCCTCCTCAATCACTTCGCTCAGCCGCGTCTTTGCCTCCTGCACCTGCCAAACTGCCATCACCGGTTTCTCCATTTCAACCAGAATTATAGTCGTTCTAGTCGTCGATATCCAACCAGCTGCGCTGCCCTCACCCCTTTGCCCTAACCCAACCCACACACCCCGCCAACGCCGCTAGCCCCGCCAACCCCGCTAGCTCCGCTAACTCCGCTAACTCCGCAAGCGCGCACAGTCAGCAAATTCCAGAAAACCCAAGCCTTTTCAACGCCTTACGCCGCCAAACTACACCGTTTCAACGCGTTTTGCGCAAAACAGGTTCAATTTAAAGCAAACCAACCCCCAATTTGTAGAACCATGCAAGGTTCCGTTTCCTTAAATGCACAACCATCCAAGGTTCGTTTTGACACTTTTCCCAACCATAGAAGCCAACCTTTGCCCACTAAACCGAACCATCTAAGCAAACCTTTGGCCCCTTTTCCGAACCTTACAAGCCAACCTTTGCAGCCAAAAGTTAACTACCCGGTAACCCCCAGTCCCTACGTCCCTATGTCCCTGCGTCCTCTGTCCAACTTCCCCCGTTTTCCACGCCCCTCCGCCAATCTTCACAGCCATCCTCCGCCCCCTTTCGGCCTAGACTCTACCTATGCCCGCCATCCCCGACCTCACCCTCGACGCCGGACTCCCCGCCAATGTCGAAGCCGAAAAGACCATCCTCGGCGCCATCCTCCTTGACAACGCCGCCCACGCCGAAGCCGCTGAAAAGCTCTCCCCTGACGACTTCTCCCTCGACTCCCATCGCCGCATCTTCCAGCGAATGAGTGAGTTGATGGACGCCCAGCGCGCCGTCGATATCGTCACCCTGGCCAACGAACTCTCCCGCTTCAAAGAGGTTGAGGCCGTCGGCGGCGTCGCTTACCTCGCCTCCCTCACTGAGGGTCTGCCCCGCCGTCCCGTCATTGAAGACTACATCCGCATCGTCAAAGACAAGAGCATGTTGCGCCGCCTCATGCTCATCTGCTCAGCCGCCATCGCCCAGGCCGCCGACCAGAGCGATGAAGCCATCGCCGTCCTCAGCGAGGCCGAGGCTAAACTCCTTGAAGTCACAGAGAAAGGCCTCACCCAGGGCTTCCAGTCCCTCGACCAGATCGTCCAGCACTCCTTCGGCTCCATCGACAATCTCTACAAGGAAAGCCGCGAAGTCACTGGCCTCGCCACCGGCTTCACTGAGCTCGACCGCATGACCAGCGGCCTGCAAAAAGGCGAACTCATCATCATCGCCGCACGCCCCTCCATGGGCAAAACTGCACTCGCCATCAACCTTGCCCAGCACGCCGCCGTCAACGGTCAGGCCATCGTCGCCGTCTTCAGTCTTGAAATGAGCAAGGAGTCGCTTCTGCGCCGCATGCTCGCCTCCCAGGCCTGGGTCGATCAGCGCAAACTGCAAACCGGCTTCCTCGGCCGCGAAGACCAGGTCAAGCTCGAGCGCGCCCTCGAGCAGCTCATTGAAACCCGCATGTTCATTGACGATTCCGCCGGCATCTCCCTCGCCGAGATGCGCGCCAAGTCCCGCCGCCTCCGCCAGACCGCCGGCGGTCTCGACCTCATCGTCGTCGACTACCTCCAACTCATGTCGGCCACCCTCCCCTCCGCCAGCAAAAAAAATTACGAGAACCGAACCCAGGAAGTCTCCGCCATCTCCCGCGGCCTCAAAGCCCTCGCCAAAGAGCTTCATGTCCCAGTCGTCGCCCTCTCTCAGCTCTCCCGCGCCAGTGAACGTCGCGGCGACGACAAGCGACCCATGCTCAGCGATCTCCGCGAGTCCGGCTCCATTGAGCAGGATGCCGACGTCGTCGCCTTCATCCATCGCGAGGCCTACTACAACCGCAGCGAAGAAACCACCGAAGCTGACAAGGCCAAATCCGAAATCATCCTCGCCAAGCAGCGCAATGGCCCCACCGGCACGGTGAACCTCCACTTTATCTCCCAGTTCACCCGTTTCGAAAACCCCGACGCCGTCCACGATGTTTAAAGTCCTTCGCTTCAATTCTTTCCGCCCTCTCCCGCACCGTTGAGCCGCAATTGCAGCGGGCCCATCTACCGCCTTTGGTGGCGATGGGCCCGCGCAGAAACTCTGCTTGCCCGCTCCTGTCTTTCTCCCCGCACCGATTGACGAACCCTTCATTCGCGGCTATATACTGTGTGCGCCGCGACAGCCGTTAACTTGCGGCGCCCCTTCCCCAGCCATCCGCAATCGGCTGTCAGAGGGGGAGATATGCTCACCTGCTCGAAGGCTTCGCATCCGCAAATTCTGATTCTCTTTGGACTGCTTCTTGCTTCCACCGCAGCAGTGGCCGATGACCGGCCGTCTGCTTCCTCGAATGCCGCCAGTTTCCAAAAGGCCCAAGTCGTTGAAAGGTACGGCAAGCTTCCCTTAAGCTTTGAGGCCAACCAGGGCCAGGCCGATCCAGCCGTGAAGTTCCTCTCCCGTGGCAGCGGCTACTCCCTGTTCCTCACCGGCACCGGCGCCGTTCTGGCGCTCAGCGGGGGACAAAGCACCAACCTGGCCACCGGGACAGAGGTTGTGCGCATGCAACTGGCCGGCGCAAACAAACACATTCATGTGGCCGGCGCAGACCCGCTCCGCGGCACCGCCAACTATTTCCTCGGTAGCGATCCATCCAGTTGGCACACGCGCATTCCCACCTACTCCAGGGTCCGCTATAGCCAGGTCTATCCGGGCGTGGACCTCGTGTATTACGGCAACCAGCGTCAGTTGGAGTATGACTTTGTTCTCGCCCCCCGCGCCGACCCCGGCCAGATCGCCCTGCGCTTCAAAGGCGCTCGTCGCTTGCGTCTCACCCCCGAAGGCGATCTCGAAGTTCTTGGCCGCCATGACCAGATCGTCTTCCACAAGCCGGCGCTTTACCAGCAAATCAACAGCAGGCGGCTGCCGGTTGAGGGCGCCTTTCTGCCTGGCGCGCACAATACGGTTCGCTTCCGCGTCGGCCACTACGATCCAGCCCGGTCGCTCACCATCGACCCCGTGCTCATCTACTCCACGTATCTCGGTGGCTCCGGCAAAAGCACTTTCGGAGACCAGGCCAACGCCATTGCTGTCGATGCTACGGGCAATGCCTACATCGCCGGATACACGGACTCCACCGATTTTCCGTTGAACAGGGGAGCATTCCAGTCGAAGAACAAGGCGACCTGGCCCTACACCGCATTTGTCACTAAACTTGCCGCTTCCGGCTCGGACCTTGTCTACTCAACCTACCTTGGAGGTTCCACTCAAGAATCGGCCCAGGCCATCGCCGTGGACAAGGCGGGCAACGCTTACGTTGCCGGAGTTACCTGGTCCTCTGATTTTCCCGTGACCAGGGGAGCGTTCCAGACCCAGCGATTGGGAGATGCCACGTTCACGGCATTCGTCTCCGTGCTCAATCCTGGCGGCAGCGCGCTCGTCTACTCCACCTACCTCGGCTCGAAAGAATCGTATGTGGGAGACAGGGCTAATGCCATTGCGGTGGATGCGGCGGGCGAAGCCTTTGTGGCTGGAACCACCGATGGCCCATCGTTTCCTGTTACCAGCGGCGCCTTCCAGACCAAAATCAACACCTACACGCAGACCGGCGATCAGGCTACGGGCTTTGTGGCCAAATTCAACGCGGCCGGTTCCTCACTGGTTTACTGCACCTACCTCGGCGGGTCAGGAAACGGCAATGGCGGAAAGAACTGGATCGCTGACTCGGTCAACGCCATCGCTTTGGATGGCTCCGGCGACGCCTACCTGGCCGGAACTACCTACTCCCCTGATTTTCCGGTCTCGAAATTTGCGTTCCAGTCCACCAACAAAGCCAACAAGGATAAACAGAATAACGGCTTTGCTGCTGAACTCAATGCCGCTGGCAGCGCCCTCGTCTACTCCACGTACCTCGGCGGATCAGGCAATGCCTCAGGACCTGCCGACCCCTATGGGCATGGCGACACCATCAACGCGCTTGCTCTGGATTCGTCGGGCAACGCCTATGTTGCCGGTCATACTTATTCGTCCGATTTCCCGGTGACGAGCCTGGCCTTTCAGAAAGTAAACAAGTCGCAGTACAACGGCAACGCATTTGTCACCGAGATCAACCCAAACGGCTCCGCTCTTGTCTACTCCACTTTCCTTGGAGGCAAGAACGACGATAGCGCCAACGCCATCGCAGTGGACGCCAGAGGAGAGGCCTTTGTCGCGGGAGCAGCCTCGTCGAGCGACTTCCCGATCACGCGAGGAGCCTACCAGACACAGAACTTCGCGGCGTATGCCACCGTTTTTGCCACTGAACTCGACCCCGGCGGTTCCGCGCTCATCTACTCCACTTTTCTGGGCGGGGCTACCTATGAGAAAGCCTATGCCCTTGCCCTGGATAACACCGATATGGCCTACCTGGTCGGGCAAACATCCTCTACTGACTTCCCGGTGACCAGCGGATCCTACCAGACCAAGAATCACGCGGCCGGCGCCACCGCCTTCGTGACAAAGATGCTCCTCACCGCCCCTGCCGGACCCGCCGCCACAACCACCACCCTTGCCTCCAGCGCCAATCCAGCCGCTTTGGGAACTCCCGTCACCTTTAAGGCCACCGTTTCGTCCAAGTCCGCCATGCCCTCCGGCAGCGTCGCCTTCACCATAGGCACCAATCCTTCTGTCTCGGCCAACCTTAACGGTTCCGGGCAGGCAATTTATACCACCAATTCCCTTGCCGTCGGCGCGCACTCTGTCACGGCCGCCTACCCGGGCAACTCGTCGTTTGCTCCTTCCACCAGCGCCGCGCTCACTGAGACCATCACCAAGCCCCAGGCATTCCCGCCGACCTTTTCGCCCGCTGTCGGCAGTTACAGAACGCGCCAATTTGTGACGCTGACAGACGCAACCAAAGGCGCCACTATCTACTTCACAACCAACGGAAATGCTCCGTCCATTTCTTCAACTGTGTTCAAAAATCCAATCCAGGTAGCACAGACCACCACCATCAAGGCCATCGCCGCGGCAACAGGCTATACCAACAGCATCGTCGCTTCAGGCACGTACTTCATCACGCCTTTAGTCACCACCCAGGCTGCCTCAGGCCTCACGGCAACCAGTGCATTGCTGCACGCAACAGTCAACGCCAACAACGCCACTACCCAGTACTGGTTTGCCTACGGAACCACCAGCGCCCTGGGCGCCACAACCCCCAAAACAGGGGCGCTGACGGGAACAATCGCTACCCCAGTCACCGTAACCCTCACCGGCCTGAAGTCGAAAACCACCTACTACTTCATGGCAGTCGCCTCCAACGTGGCGGGTACAACTAACGGAGCCGTCCTGAGCTTCAAAACCAAGTAGCACTGAAAGCGGCTGGGCGATTGCAACCCCAGCCTCACAACTCGTTGATAATCAGCGCAATCCGCCCCACAATCAGGTCCGCCGGCGACTCGCCCGGGCTCACCTCAATCAGGTCTACAGGGAACGCAATGTTGTGCGGACGTAGCACCAGCCGGTTCGCCACAAAATCCACATAACGCAACGCCAGGTGGGCTCCGTGCCGGACCGCGTAAAGGTTTGGGCGGTTGGGCCGGTAGGGCATCAGCGAGTTGTAGTGGCGATCAAGCAGGGCAATGGCCTCAGGCAACACCAATGGCTCCATCGGCAACGCGTCTGCGGCCGGAATCCGCACGGCCACAAACCGCTGCCACGCCCGTCGCTGGCTCGATGCGCGGGAGCGCGTGGACTGAAGCACTCCGGTGGGCATATGCATCATGGTTTGCACAGCAGCCGGTCGAATGTGCGGCTCAAACAGTGCCACGGCGTGCGACACCAGCGGCACGGTGCTGCCTTCTGCGTCCTGGGGCAGGTCTGCGGGCCGGTAGGTTGCCGGCAGCAGATCGCCCGCGCCCAGGTGCTGAGCGGCCAGAATCTTGTCCATTGCCTCCAGCGACAACTGCCGCCGGTTGTGAAGAAAATTCGAAAGATGACTTTGCCCAAATCCCGTCTGCCGGGCCAACAACGAGACGCTGACCGTCCCCCGCTGTATCCTGCGCAGCAGTTCCAGGCGGAGTCGTTCGTGCATCTGAGTAAAGTTCATTTGTGGAAAATCCACCACCAGCAATGACTCGGGATGGCAATTGTTTTCTTACAGAAAAGCTATCAGGGCCAATTGGCCTTCATTCTCAGCGCTCCGGCTGGGAATGGAAAGTGCAGAACCGGAAAAGTTGTCGCGGAGATTGACGCAGAAGACACAACTTTCTACATTGGCTTTACTTAATCTCGTGATGGTTTGTGGGAATCTTTCGGGAAACGTTTCTTTGCCGCACGGCTGAAACGGGCGCACTCTCGCCCTCTTCAGCAGCAAATGAACATTGTCCGGCTCAGCAGTTATGTGCCGGAGCATCCCATCCCGGCTTCAATGCGCTCAGCAGAGGCGCCTGAAGCAGACCAGGGCGAGAAAATTCCGGGATCTGCGCGCTATGAGCATGACAAGAAACGAGAGAAGACGAGTGGCTATCCCCCATCAGGACAGAAGAAACCTGAGCAGCCGTGCCCGGTTCTCTCCACCCCGCGGAAAAAGAATCACAAACAAGAACCGTCGGGAGTTGCCTCGATTACGGAGAATTCGTCATGGAATTGCGCGTGCAATTGAAAATTTGCGAGGGGTGCGGTTGTCTTTGGTACCGTGCCCAGAACCATGGGAGTGTGTACTGCTTCGGATGTGAAACCAAACTGAAAGATTTTCCTTCGCCGGAAAGCCGTAAGCGGCGCGGGCGGCCGGCTCGCAAGCCGTTGATCAAGGCCTGGGCGGCGGCTGCGGTGGCAGGGGGTGCGCGATGAGTGCAGCCCTTCAGTTGCCAGTGGTATGGGGAGTAACCAATCAACAAACAGCATGGCGTGAAGACAGGAGAGTCTGGAAAGAGAAACCGGCGGTCGTTCCCGCCGCCAAACCGGCCGCGAAGGCGCCGGATGCAGGGCCGGTCACCAGCCTGGCCTTCTATCGCAAGCATACTGAGAGCATGTTGCGCCGCTATCTCTATGCTTCCATGCAGGTCGGCCGGGCGCCGTCGATCCTGGGCGATCCTGTCGCCCGGGGATGGGTCTCCAGCCGTCCCGTTCGAACCTTCGAAGATGCGGTCATCTTCGTGCTTGACGTGGAGAAGTGCATCGGCCAGCTGGGTTCGCTCGACCGCGAGATGCTGAGCCGGATCGTCATTCAAGAGTACACCCAGGCTGAGGCGGCCACTTTGTTGGGGATGAGCGTTCGCACCATCTCCTACAAATTCCCCCAGGCTCTTGACCGGCTGACTGAAAAACTGCTCGAGGCCAGCCTGCTCGTTTTACCGCACTAATGTAGCAAAGCTTGCCGGCGAAGGGGGCGAATCAACGCCCGCTCCTTCGCCGGCAAGAATCCTGCCTGGAACCTCGCCGTGGTTTCCGCTTCCTGTCAGGCGACAGCGCAGGTGGTTGGGTTGCGCAGGCACAGTTTAGAATCGGTTCTCCGAGGGAGGAGACCGATTCCATGCATTCAACGCCCCGCTCCGCCGTCCTTTTGATCCTGCTGGCTTCTGCCGCGATGGCCGCGCAGCAGCCCGCCCCCCAGCCCACAACCGCTGCTCAAGCTCCCAACAACGACACCAGCTACATTGATGCCCAGGGAACCGCTCACGTCACCCGAGTCGTCCCCGTGCCCCAGACCATCAGCGCACAGGCGCAGCTCGCCTTGGGCCGGGCTGAGCCCGACCAGGGCCCACCGGAATCGCTCGCCCAGCGCCGCGCACTTACTGACCAGTACACCGCCAAGGCCCGCGTTGCCTGGTCCCGCCTCTGTCCCAACCAACTTGTTGAAGACACCATCGCAGGGGTCCCCGTGCACATCGTCACCCCCGACGGAATGCCTGAGGCCAACAAAGACAAGGTGCTGCTTAACGTCCACGGCGGCGGTTTCAACGCGGACTCCGGCTCGTACACTGAGTCCATCCCCATCGCCGGCTACGCCAAAATCAAGGTGGTGGCCGTGCTTTACCGCCTCGCCCCCGAGCATCCCTTCCCCGCCGCCGTTGATGACACAGTCGCCGTCTACAAGGAACTCCTCAAGACCTACAAGCCGCAGCACATCGTCCTCTATGGCACGTCCGCCGGCGCCATCCTCACCGGCGAAGTAGCCGTCCGTCTCAAGCAACTCGGCCTGCCTCTGCCTGCGGCTCTCGGCATCTTCAGCGGCCTCGGCGACTTCGCTCATGAAGGCGACTCCATCGCCTTGTTCGCTCTCCGCGGCCTCACCGGCCATCTCGATCCACCCGACTCAAGCCCGCACGACCCGGAATACCTGCACGGCGCCGACCCCAAAGACCCGGTCCTTTCGCCCATCTACGCCGATCTTCACGGCCTGCCGCCTACGCTCTTTGTCACCAGCGGCCGTGACCTCCTGCTCAGCGGCACCGTCAACCTGCACCGCGCCTTTCTTCTCGCCGGTGTCGATGCGCGTTTGGTTGTGTATGACGCACTCACCCACGCCTTCTGGTATGACGCCCGCCTGCCCGAGGCCATTGAAGCCAACCACATCATGGCGGACTTCTTTGTGAAGCAGCTGGGGAACTAGAGATCGGACCGCAGGCCGCAACGCTAAACCGTCGGACCCGACCACGCGGAATGCCAAATGCAGTTACTCGCTCACCGGGAGCGGCGTTACTGGAATGTTCAGCGCTGAGTTGATTCGCGGAAACATCTCAAACGCCGCCGCCACGGCCGTGAGCTCAATCAGTTCCATCGAGTCGAACTGAACGCTGACGGTCGCAAACGCCGCATCGTCGATCGCGTTGCCTGAGACATGAAGCAACCCCGCGTACCGGAACCCCGCTTTTTCCTTAGTCGTAAACGGCCCCCGCTCAAACCCGTTTCTCCCCGGCTCCTCCACGCAAGCCACCTGTTCGGCTGTCGCTCCGCGTTGCAGCGCCAGGTAGCGGTGCGCGCTCACGCAATACTCGCATCGGTTGAGCCCCGCCACATACGTCGCAATCAGCTCCTTGTACCAGCCGGCCAGCGCGCCCTCGCCCATCAATGGCTTCAGCAGTGCGGTAACTCCCAGCGCCAGCGCAGGCACATTCGCCAGTGCTTTAAACATGTTCGGCACTACCCCGCGCGTGGCATAAAGCTGGTCGTAGAGCTGGGCTATCTCAGCAGTTGCCTGGCCCTGCTCCAGCAGCGGAACGCGTGCTTGCGGTGAAGAATCAGCAGACATAAGAACTCCTTGGGATGTGCTCCGCCAGTGTATATCCCTGCTGCCCCCCTCCAGTCCCGAAAACAAACCAACGCAAAAGCGGGAAACCCGGCCCGCAAAAGCCTGTGCAGATCCTGATTTCCAATGGAAACCCCGCTCAAAACCCTCTAGCGTCCACTGTGTCAGGCAGGCAAAGCCGGAGTCGCGCCTCCGCACCGCTGCCTCTCATCATGTGTTTTGCGCGTAAGCAGGGAACTCCTGGTCATGAGCGAACATCGAAAACAATCGGGCGATCTTACAGGGCGGCTCACTGATGTGGCGCTGGGTTATCAGCGCATGCTCAACGAGAACCCTCAGCAGCCTGACGCGCTGGTGGGCATCGCCCTTGTAGCGCTGGCCAGCAATCAGAATGCGGCCGCCGTGCAGATGGCCAAGGCAGCCGTCACCGCGGCTCCCAGGATGCTCGAGGCGTGGGTGGCGTTGGGTCAGGCCTTCAAGGCCGCCGGCCAGCCGAAAGACGCTGAAAAAGCTTATTGCAAGGCGATTCGTCTTGACGGCATGGACGCCCTGGCCCGGATGGGCATGGGTGAGCTGCGGCTCGCTGACGGGCAGCCTGAGGAGGCCGTGCGCGAGTTCAAGATGGCTCTCCAGCGCCGGCCCACGCTGGTGGGCGCGCACCTGGGCCTGGGCAATGCCTACGCCTGCATGGGCAACAACACCGCCGCGCTTGACCGCTATGAGCAGGCGCTGGCGCTGCAGCCGCGATTGCCCGAGGCCGAGTTTGCCGCCGGGTTTGTTCTGGAACGCCTGGGCGGGCTCAAACTGGCCGAGACGCGCTACCGCCGCGCGCTGGCCCTGCGCCCAGACTTTGCCGCCGCCTGGATGAACCTGGGCGTCATTCTCCGCGAACTGGGCCGGGCCGCCTATGCGGAGGCCGCCCTGCTTCGTGCAGTCGAACTGCGCCCCGACCTTATCTCCGGCTTCGTCAACCTTGCTCTACTCAAGCGAGAGCAGCGCCGCCCTGAAGAGGCTGAAGCCTACCTGCGCAAGGCCTTTGCTCTCAACCCGGATCAGGCTGAAACGCATGTGGCGTGGTGCCAGTTCCGCGCCGCGGAGGGCGACGTGGCAGGCGCCTGGGGCTGGCTCCGCTCGGCCCTCGCGCGCAATCCCTCCCACGCCGAGGCCGTCAATATGCATGGCATCCTGCTTCACAAAGAAGGGTGCTTTGCTCAAGCAGTGCAGATGTTTGAACAGGCTGAGGCGCTCGGCAATCGCGCCGCCGCCTCAAACCGCGGCAACTCCCTGCTCGATATGGGGCGCATGGGCCAGGCCCTCCGTGCCCATGAGATAGCGGTTGAACGCGCGCCTGAAAGCGCCGGAGCTCTGTATAACCTGGCCCTCACCCGGCTGCGCCTTGGCGACTGGGAGCGTGGCTGGGTTGACTACGAGGCCCGATGGTACTTCCGCGAGGTCCATCGATCTCCGCGGAAATTTGAGCAGCCCCGCTGGCGTGGTGAGCCCCTCGATGGCCGCCGCATTCTGCTCCATGCCGAGCAGGGACTGGGCGACACAATCCAGTTCAGCCGCTATTTGACCCTGGTGACCGCCCGCGGAGGCGTGCCAATCCTGCAAGTGCAAGAGCCGGTCGCGCGGCTCATGGCATCGCTGCCCGCAGTGCGCGCCGGCCTGGCACAGGTTGTTCTCCTCGGTGAGCAGCCGCCGCAATTCGATATCGAGTGCCCCCTTCTCAGTCTTCCCACCGCCTTCTCAACCACACTGGCAACAGTTCCCTGGACAGGGGCTTATCTGGGCGCTACGCCGGCTCTTGTCCATGAAAAGCGAACCCGGTTCCCGTCGACTCAGGCGGGCCTTCGCGTGGGGTTTGCCTGGGCCGGCAATCCCCGCTACAAGGCAGACAGCCAGCGCTCTATGCATCTCCGCACGTTGCTTCCCCTGCTGCGCGCGCCCGGCGTCACTTGGATCTCTCTGCAGAAAGGCGAACCGTCCAGACAGTTGGAATCCTTGCCCGGCGACGTCTTCGCTTGGGACGGCTCCAGCCGCGACCGCGATCTCGCCGAGACCGCCGCTCTTATCGCAACCCTTGACTTAGTGGTTACGACCGATACCTGCATCGCTCACCTGGCCGGAGCCCTCGGCAAACCCGTCCTTATCCTGCTGCCCTGGCTCTCCGATTGGCGCTGGATGCAGCGCATCGAGACCACCCCCTGGTATCCCACCGCCCGCCTGCTGCGCCAGAAAGTGCCCGGCGACTGGCCCGGCGTTCTCGATCGAGCAATCGCAGAGTTGCGCTCCTTCCGCAGGCCGGCACCGAAGGGGTTGCACCTGCCCTCGGAAAGGGATCAGGCGCCGAGTCGCCTCAGTCCGGCTTAGCCACAAAAATAGCTCCTCCCAGGCAAAATAGTCCTTGACATCTAAGACTCTATACACTAGAGTACTTCTTGTAAGAGATGGCTCTAGATGTAAAAACGAGCCATCGAGGAGAATCACCATGAACAGGAATCCGGAAGAACTCGAACTGAAAGACAGGCTCAACCTCATTGAGACCATGATCGCCGAAGGACGGCGTAAAACCGAGAGCTGGGGATGGACCTTTGTTCTATGGGGTGTTGCCTATTATGTGGCCATGGCCTGGTCGACGTGGGGCCACAGCAATCTGGCCTGGCCGATTACCATGATCGCCGCCTCCATCCTGATGGGCATCCTCGTCTCGCGAAAGGCAGGCAAAGGCCCTGAGACAACCCTCGGCCGTGCGATGGCAGCCATCTGGATCGCCATGGGCGTCTCGCTCTTCACCTTGTTGGTTGCCCTCGGCTTCAGCGGCCGTTTTGACTTCCACGTTTTTATTGCCATCATCGGCGCCTTTCTCGGGTGCACCAACGCCGCCTCAAGCATCATTCTCAAATGGAAGATGCAATTCGCCTGCGCCATCATCTGGTGGGCCTCCGCCGTGGCCGCTTGCTTCGGCTCTGAAAACCAGGTCACAGCCGGCTTCCTGGTCGCCATTTTCTTCTGCCAAATCGTCTTCGGCATCTATGGAATGATCGCCGAGTCTCGCAAGCAAAGGCAGGATGTCTCCCATGCCTGACTTACCTGAACTGAATCCCATTGTTCACGGAAAGCTGCGTCTGGCCCTGCTTTCGCTTCTCTCCACGGTCGAGGAAGCAGAGTTCACCTGGCTCCGTTCAAAGACCGGCTCAACCGACGGAAACCTCGGCGCGCAGTTGCTCAAGCTGGAGGAAGCCGGCTATGTCGCAGTCGAAAAAAAGTTCGTCCAACGCAAGCCGCAGACTCTCTACCGCATGACTGAAGCCGGCCGCAATGCCCTCACGGAGTACGTTCAGGCCTTGAGACAGCTTCTGGGCGGAGCCATCACCGGCTGAGTGCCAGGGCCTTCAATTTCCGAATTGAAGGCTCAGGCGCACCCGCTCCATGATCCCCAGGTAATACGCAAGGTTGTGGATCGTGTTCAGGATTCCAGAAAGCGCCTCGCCCGCCTGCATCAGGTGGCGCAGATAAGCTCGCGAGTACCGTCGGCACACCATGCACCCGCAAGCCGGATCCGGCGGACGCTGATCTTCGGCATACCGCTTGCTCTTGATGTTCAGCCGGCCCTCGCTGGTAAACAGCAACCCATGGCGCGCCGCGCGGGTTGGCAAAACGCAGTCCATCATGTCCAGCCCCATCCGTGCATACTGCTCAATCTCGTCCGGGTAGCCCACGCCCATCACGTAGCGCGGCTTGTCTTTGGGCAGCAGGGGCAGCACCTCGGCAATCATCTCCAGGGTCTTGTCGCGCGGCTCACCCACGCTGAGCCCGCCAATAGCGTAGCCGTCAAACTCCATCTCCACCAGCCTCTCCGCGCTCTCGCGGCGCAGGTCGGTATAGGTGCCGCCCTGCACAATCCCGAACAGGCTCTGCGTGCGCCCGCCCTGCTGCTCGTGCCAGGGCACTGCATGGGCAAAAGCCCGAAACCGCTCCAGCGACCGCTGCGCCCACGCCATGGTGAGCCGCAGGCTCTCCTGGGCTCTGCTCCGTTCTGCAGGGTATTCGGTGCACTCGTCAAACGCCATGCAGATGTCAGCGCCCAACGCGATTTGCACATCCATCGAGTGCTCGGGAGTAAACATATGGCTGCTCCCGTCCAGGTGCGACCGGAACTCCACGCCCGCATCCGTCACCTTGCGCAACTGGCTCAGGCTGAAAACCTGAAACCCGCCGGAGTCGGTGAGCAGCGCCCGCGGCCAGCTCATGAACTTGTGCAGCCCGCCCATCCGCCGGATGGCCTCGTGTCCCGGCCGTAGGTAGAGGTGGTACGTGTTGCCCAGAACGATCTGTGCGCCTAGCGATTCCAGCACATCCTGCGCCACGGCCTTCACCGTCCCGGCCGTGCCCACCGGCATGAAGACCGGCGTCTCCACTGTCTGATGAGGCAAAACGATCTGCGCACGCCGTCCTCCGGCATCGCTTGCGCTGATTACGTTGAAGTCGAGGCTCACCAGTCGATTCTAGCGGGATAAGGGGCCGTTACGGTCTGGTTCCGCCCAACCGGATCAGAAACCCGATCCGCGCCACGCGCGGCATGGCCAGCGTGGTGGTGGGCGTCTGAGCCACCTGAACCTGGCGATTCAGTAGGTTTTCTCCGGCCGTGAACAGCTGGATGCGCTTGCCAAAGTCGTGCGAGGCGTAAGCGTCCATCCTGAAAAATCCATGCAGCAGGAAACTATTGGCGGCATCGTCATACTGGCGTCCGCTCAACCGCGTCTGCACGCTTAGCGTTCCCATGGCAGACCGGTATGCGCGCACGTTCAGCGTGGCCATGTTACGCGCTACCTCGGGAATCCAGTTGCCCAGGTCCTGGCTGCCCTTGGTTACAGTGGCCTCTGCGTGCTGGTAGCCGCCATCCACTGAAAGCCAGCGCCGCGGCGACAGTTGGAAGTCCACGGCCACGCCGCGGCTTTCAATCTGGCCCAGGTTCTCGCGGCGCAGCAGAATTGGCGGCGGCGCCGTGGACGCGCTCAGTGCAACGGCAGTGATTGGCCTATTTACCTGGGTGAGGAAGTAGCTTGTTCGGATCGTGCCCCAGCGCCACTCGGTTGCAACGCCTGTCTCCCACCCCGTCGCGCGCTCGCTTAACAGTGCGCCGTTCGGGTAGGTCAGCTCGCTGCCCACCTGGGTCGAGCGGTAAAGCTCGTTGGGCGTGGGAGCGCGGAACGCCCTGAAGCCCGATGCGTTGATTGCCCAATGATTGAAGAGCTTTCGCGACAGCCCTAGGCGCGGATCAAAAACTCGTTGGCTCCCATGGACAGGCTGTATGGCGGTCGGCCCCCAGCCTGTCCCGTTCCACATCATTTGCTGGCCGTCGTAGTTCTGGAACCAGTCCAGTCGGCTCGAGCCGGTCAGGGTCCAGCCCTTGTGGACCCACATGGCCTCGGCATAGGCGGCGGAGTCGCGCTGGTGGTCACGCAGATTCGTCAGTGCCGCTGTGCTCCCAAAGGTCTGTTCCTGGTCCCAAACCCGAATATCGTGCGTGTCCGCCCCAAACACAAACAGCAGTCCCGCGCCCAGTGGCTGGTTCCAATGGGCCACTGCGCCTAGTTCGTTATCGGGCAAGATCGAATAACGCGTCGGGTTCTCGCCGCACCGGTAGACGCAAGAGGGGTCTCCAAAGTTGGCCAAACTCGAAATGCTCGAGAACGTCTGGTGGAATCGCTCGTCCGAGCCGTAAAACCGCGTGGTCAGAGAGCCGCCATGCGGGCCCTGCCAGTCGCCGCCGGCAACATAGCGCCACAGCCTGGTTCCGTTGGTTTGGAAGAGTGTCCCGTTCCGCCTGGCTTCGTTGAAGCCGCTTCCTCGCAGAAACAACCGCAGCGGGCCGCGCTCGCGGTCCACCAGCATCATCGCGTTCTGGCTGCGCATGTTCGAGTTCACGTCCACCGGACCGCGCTCAGTTGGCGCCTCCTGGATATATCCGTCGGTGCTCAGGGCGCCACCTGACGCCAGCACTCCCCACGGCCCATGCTTGGTTGTAACCAGAAGGCTTTGGTCGTAGGTCCCTTCGGCGCCATAGCTTGTGCGCAACTCGGCGCTGCTGGCGCCAGGCCGCGCTGCCACCAGGCTCACCACGCCGCCGATCGCACTCGACCCGTAGAGGTCGCTAATGCCCCCTCGCGCCAGTTCTACGCTTCGGATGGTCAGTTGTGGCTGCTCGTCCCAGTGAATCCAGCCCCCGACAGGATCGTTTAGCGGCACATCGTCTTCGGTGATCAGCGTGCGGCTGGCTGAAGTCGAACCCAGCCCCCGCAGGCTGATGCCCTGTGAGGATGGATTGGCCACCAGTGAACTCGAGCGGCGAAAAAGCTCAACCCCAGGCAGTTGCCGCAGTTGCCCATCCAGAGTCACCGCCGGCGTGCTGTCTAAAGCTGTCTCAGAAAGCACGCGCGTAGTCACGGGGCTGCCTAACTGCCCCAGGGGCACGCGATAGGCGGTCACCGTCACTTCCTCTTTGATGGTGGCCGGCTCAAGTTGAAGCGTTGTTCCCGCGCTCAGTTGCAGGCTCTTGCCCTGAAATCCCCGAGCGTCTACCCGCAGGCGGCAGGGTACTGCGCAAGTCAGGGTCAGCCTTCCGTCCGCATCCGTATGTCCCAGCAGATTGCCACCTGAATCCGCAACCGTGGCGCCGGTCAGTGCGGCTCCGCTCGTGTCTTCCACGGCCACTGTCATCGTTGCCGGCGAAGGTGCATTCGGCAGAGGGGCATCCGGCAATTGTGCATTAAGGCGCGCCGCCGCACACACCATACCAACCAGGGCCAACGCCCCAACCATCGTATTGAATCCGGGCCACCGCATCTTTTTTGCTTTCCGAGCCGGGGAGCAACTCGTTGAGCAATTGTGACACGGTTCTTCCCTGCCTGGCATCAAAAATGAGGCCGTCGATTTCGCAAAGCGGGACAAGCACAAAGGCGCGCTCGGCCAGCCGCGGATGGGGGATCTCCAAACCCGGCTCGCTCACAACTTCGCGGTTGATCAGAAGAATATCCAAATCTAACGTTCTAGGGCCGTTAGTGAAGCTTGAGGCCCGGTCGCGGCCAAACTCAAGCTCGATCTTCAGCAGCGCATCCATCAGCTCGCGTGTGGCGAGTTCTGTCTTCAGTTCCACCACCGCATTCACAAACCGCGGCTGGCTGGCAAAACCCACCGGCTCGGTTGAGTAAAGGGACGAACGGCGGCCCACCCGGCCCAGAGATTTAAGCCGGATCGCAGCTGCGGTCAGGGTCGCCTCAGGGGAGCCCGCCCAACTGGCCAGGTTCCCCCCCATTCCGATGTAGGCCGTCCGCATAAGCTTCAGGTTATCCCAATGCCGGCGATGAGTTCTTGCCACAACCCTCAACTTACCGCGCCGAACGCAGGTGGCCCCACCACAGGTGGCTACAGCCCGGCAATGCTCTCCGGCGTCGCGCAGCCGTGGCCTTGCTCCAGCCAACGGCGCGCCAGCCGCCGAATCTCCTCCAAGTTCTCCGCACGGCCCGTCAGCGTGTAGTAGACATGCCGCTCCGACCAGCGATTCAAATCCATGTCGTTGGCTTCACGCAGGTAGTCCTTTGCGCCGTCCTTCAACGGATGATTCACGATGTAATGCGAAAACGGTCCAAAGCTGTAGGGGTACTTTGAAGCACCCGGTTTGTAGTCGTTCTCCTGCGCATTCAGCCATCCCACCGGCCAGTGATCCCATCGTGCCGCGCCCCAGCCCCATCCGCCGGTTTCGTTGAACGAGTGGTCCACAATCTGGCTCTTCTCAGACGGGAATCCCGACGCCGCCCCAAGAATCGTAAACAAATATCCAGCCTTGAACGGCATCACCAGCGCAAAGCCGCGCGAGTGCGAAATCTCCAGCAGCAGCGCCGCGTCGCCGTTGCGCCGCGCCTTGCCATTGTCGTCCCAGAACACGTCGTAGCGCTTGGGGCTGAAGGCATCGAGCGCGGTTGCCACCAGGTAATCGCCGTGCGCTTCATCTCGAGGAAATAAATCTCTCCACTCGGTCCCATTTGGCGCAGCGGCAAAAAAGTCGATCGGCTGCCAGCTATAGCCTTCCGGCTTGTCCGCCATCATGGTCTCGTAGGTCAGCCGCCGCCACATCAGCCCATTTGGGTAGGCCACATAGTCTTCCGTCCCATGCAGCACCGGGTGCGAGTCGTCGTCTTTGTTCACGCAAAAGTAGTTCCACCGCACCCACGCGCGCTCCGGCCCGGCCTGGACGATGTTCACAAAGCTGTTCCGCGTCTTGCGCCCGTTATTGTTGAACAACTCCGCGTACCCGTTGTTCCCTTCGAAGAACTGGTTACACAGCCCCACCCCGTTGGGCAACTCCATCCATGGGTCATAGCTGGCCTCATGCGAAAACACCACGCGATGCGGCTTGCCCTGCCACTTGATGATCACCGCATCGTTGGGATTCATGTCTGCGTGGGGTGGGCTCGGTTTCAGCTCGCCCTTGTAGCCGCAGATCGAGTAATCGCTCACTTCCGCCGCGTGAACGCCTGCCTCGGTGCGTGCTTCCAACTCTGCCACCTTCAGCGGCAACGGCTTTTCATACAGCGGATCGGGCCCCATGCCGTACCCCGCACTCACGGGCTCAGCCGCCTCTTCTGCCGCTGCAACCTTGCCCGCCGCCAGCAGACCCAGTGAGGCAGCCAGCCCTTTAAACACGTTCCTTCTTGCGATCCTCATCCTCTCAATGCCCCCTTTCAATGCATGCTTGACTTTTCAACAAGCCCGGCGCCCCACCCATCCATGGCTTCTTCGCGGAAGGGTAGAGCACCCCGGACCTGGGCCTGCCAAAACCTAACTGGTTTGCAAACCGGCTATGCTCTCCGGAGTTGCGCAGGCGTGGCCTTTCTCAAGCCATTGCCGCGCCAATTTGCGGATAGACTCAATATCTTTTGCCGCGCCGGTCAGGGTGTAATAAACGTGCCGCTCCGCCCACCGGTTATGCTCCATGTTCAGCGTTTCTTTGTGGTAGTCGTTGTTGGCATCTTCCATGGGCAACTCCCCGCAGTTCTTCAGCGGATGGCTCACGATGTAATGCGACAGGGGTCCGTAGTGATAGGGGTACTTCGACACATCGGGCTTGTAGTTGTTTGCCTCGGAGTTCAACCAGCCTACCGGCCAGTGGTCCCAGCGGATGGGTCCCCAGCCCCAGCCGCCCGTATCATTGAACGAGTGATCCACCACTTGGCTCTTCGTCGAGGGGAATCCCGATGCGTCCCCAAGAATGGTGAACAGGTTGCCGGCTTTGGTGGGCAGCACCATCGCCAGGCCGCGCGAGTGCGAGATCTCCAGCAGCAAAGCGGCATCGCCGATGCGCCGCGCCTTCCCATTGTCGTCCCAGAACTTGTCATAGCGTTTGTCGCTGAAGGCGTCCAGGACCGTGGCCACGTGGTAGTCTCCGTGCTCCTCGTCGCGGGTCAAGAAGTCCTTCCACTCGCTTCCATTCGGAACCCAGGCAAAGAAGTCGATGGGCTGCCAGCTATAGCCCTCTGGCGACTCTGGCATCATGGTTTCGTACGTCAGCCGCCGCCACATCAAGCCGTTCGGATAGGCAATGTAGTCTTCAGTGCCTTTCAGCGCGATCCGCGTATCGTCGTCTTTGTTGACGCAGAAGTAATTCCACCGCACCCAGGCCCGCTCCGGTCCGCTTTGCACTATGTTCACAAAACTGTTCCGCGTTCTTCGTCCCAGATCGTTGAACAACTCATCCCCGGTGCTGCCCTCGAAGAACTGGTTACACAAGCCCACGCCATTGGGCAGTTCCATGGCCGGCACGTAGCTCGCTTCATGGCTGAAGATGAACCGGTGCGGCTTGCCTTCCCAGGTCACAATCGCCGCGTGGTGCGGATTCATATCCGCGTGCGGCGGGCACGGCGCGAGTGGACCGGTGTAACCCACAGGTAGATAGTCGCTCACTTCCGCAACCGAAGCCCCCGGCGCCTTCCGGGCCTTCAGTTCCGCAACCGTGATCGGCATCGGCTTCTCATACAACGCATCGGGGCCGCCCCCATGGCGCGCGGCCGCCGGCTTTGCGGGCGCAACCTCAGCGGCGTCGCCAACCTTGCCCGCTGCCATCAATCCCAGCGAAGCTGCCAGGCCCTTGAAGAGATTTCTCCGTGGAATTCTCATATTCCCAACCTTCCTCTTTCCTCGGTCTTCTAATTCCGTTTCATTGGTCGCCTACGCGGTTCCGCCGGCAAAGTAGTCCACCACCACGCCTTCTGCCAGCAACCGCTTGCCCTTGCGCTCCGTCCTGGCGCCCGCGGGCACGGCCACAATCAAAGCAGCCGAGTCTCGTGCCAGCCGTACGCCCGTCTTTCCCACCGCGCCCTTCTTCACCCATCGCTTGGCCACCGCGTCATACAGGTCCACCCGCGTCGCGCCCACATCCACATGAATCTCTCGCTCCTCGTCGTGCGGATTGTAGTAGAGATGCGTGGGATATGCCGTCGCCTGGTTATAGTCGGTCTTCAGGCAATCGAGGCCCAGGATCTGTTCGTCGTCTGTCCGCGAGATGATCGATCCAAATACGCCGGCGGATGTCGAACTGTACAAGCTGAAGTGCGAGATCGGCGGAAACACATACCGCTCCCCGGTCGTCGGCGACCAACACTCCCAGTTGTCGCGCGACGCCACAAACGAGACGCCGCGCCGCTTGGCCAGCACTTCCTTCTCCTGCGCATCCAGCAGTTTTCCGCCCCGGCCCAGCAGCACCTCATACCCAATCAGGTTCCGCGAAACCTCCTTCAGTTCCGGCACAGCCTGGTACTCATCCGGAATCTCCCCCGGATAAAACAATCGGGCATTGCTGGCCGCGTTCAGCATCCACTTGCCCACTGCCCGCGCCAGTCGCGGCTCATAGCGCGCCAGCGGAACAAGCGACGATGCCAGTTGATGCGTCTCAAACAGGTAAGGCCGGTCCTCGCCCATCGTCACTAGCCCGCTCACGTCGTAGTCGCCCCACTGCGCCGAACTTACCCCGCCCATGCAAATCTTGCCGCCCGCAAAGCACCAGTCCACAATCTTCCCCGTGTCATAGCTCGTGCCCTGCTCGGCATTCATACGCGCCGCCGCGTAAGCGCCAAACGGCAAAATCACGTCGTAGAGCGGGCTGCTGGTCTCGGCATTCAGCGCCTCCATCGCAACCTTCGCCGCATCGAGATACTTCGCTTCGCCAAACTTCACATATGCCATGTACTGCAACCAGCCAAACGCGCCTGAGGAGTCTGGCTCAATCCAGTGCATCTCTTTCGGTCCGTCATACGGCTTCATCGTCTTAAAGTTGAATGTCTGGTGATGAAACTTCAGCGGGTCGTCCTTCAGCACCTGCACGGCCCGGTAAAACTGTTCCGCCACCGTGTGCTGCAACTCGTCAAACTGCCGCTCATCCGGATACAGGCTCGCCAGTTGCATAAACAGCATGTTCGGTACGGTGTCATACCAGAAATCGATATTCATGGCGCCGCCCACCTTGTAAGAGAAGTCGCGCACCATGTCCATGAAGATGTTTTTGCCGTCGGCCTTGTGGAAGAAAGCCTTGCTCATGCTGACCCAGTCGCGCCCACCCTGGTTGCTCTTGTCAATGCCCACCAGCGTGGCCGCGATCAGCGAAGGCAGCTCGCACACCGCGTCGTGAAACTGTCCGCCATTCTCCTTCGGCCCGCCCCGCGGATCGTCCACCGTCACGTAGAGCCCGAACGTATCTTCGTCAAAGTTCACCCGCGACCGGTCCATCCAGATAAACGGCCGGCCCGGCCCCTTTGCGTCCAGATCGAAGAGATAGGCGTCCAGATCAACGGCCACATGCCGCCAGTCCCGCACCTTGAACTTGCGCGGAACGTTCGGCATCTCCTCAATTCGCTGAATAGCAATCTGTCCCGCGCCGGCCTCAGTCGCCGCAGTCAGCCCTTTCAGGCTTCCCACCGCATACGCAGCCCCGGCCGCGCCCACCTTCAAGAAACCTCTACGTGAAAGAGTCATCCTGTTCCTCCATCCCACACGGGCGGTCTTTCCGCAAATCAACGCAGGCACGGCAGCCGGTCGCGGCAGGTTGAGCCGCTTTAGCATCAGAAATTATCAGCCGCTGATTCGAAGCCATGGTAATGCCGTGGATGAATTCAGGCAATCATATCCGAACACAAAGTGCAGTTTCACGGCACAAAACGCGCACCAGCCCAAACGCCACGCACCAACGCGCAGCCGACTTTGCGATAATGGGTCCCGTAAAATCGAGGCCTATGAATCTCATGATCAAACTCGCTCGCTTCGCCGCGCTTGCGCTTCCGCTCAGCCTGTGCTGCGCGGCTCAGACCCCCACCGCCACTATTGCCAACGGTTCGGTCAAAGCCACGCTTTACCTGCCCGATGCAAGAACCGGCTACTATCGCGGCACCCGGTTCGATTGGTCAGGAGTCGTCAGCAGCCTCCAGTACAACGGGCACAGCTACTACGGCCCCTGGTTTCAGCAGATCCGCCCCGAGGTCTCCGACTACATCTATGACGGCGCTGACATCGTCACCGGCCCCTGCACCAACATGATGGGCGTGCCTGAGGAGTTCACCAACGCCAACCACACTGCCCTCGGCTGGGAAGACGCCAAGGTTGGCGGCACCTTTATCAAAATCGGCATCGGCGCCCTGCGCAAACCCGACGACAAGCCCTACAGCAACTACCGCCTCTACGACATCATCAACGGCGGCAAGTGGACCGTCCGCAAAACCGCCACTTCCGTCGAGTTCACCCAGGAGCTCACGGATCCCGGCTCCGGCTACGGCTACGTCTACCGCAAGAGCGTCTCCCTCACTCCCGGCAAGCCACAACTGATCCTTGAACACAGTCTTCGCAATACCGGCCAGCACACCATCCAGACCAGCGTCTACGACCACAACTTCATGAGCCTCGATAACCAGGCGCCCGGCCCCAACACCAGCATCCAATTTGGATTCCATCCCGAGATGGTGGCCACGCCCGACCCGAAACTGCTGGAACTCCTCACCCTCAGCGGCGATCGGGTCACTCTCACCCGAACGCTCACTGGCGAGGACAAAGTAGCCGCACTGTTCATCGGCTTCAGCTCCGACCCAAAGGACTATGACATCCGCATTGAAGACCGCAAGCTGGGCTTCGGTGTCCACGCCACCGGTGATCGCCCGCTCTCGAAGGTCGCTCTTTGGGGCATCCGTACTGTCATCTCTCCCGAGCCCTTCATTGACATGACCATCGACCCCGGCAAAGAATTCACCTGGAAGATCACCTACGACTACTACACGCTGCCCAAAGACACGAAGTAGTCGCCGCCGGCTTCCACCTGCCGGTTCTTCCATCCATGATGAGTGCCCCAGATCTCGATTTTGAGACCTGGGAGAGCACGATCCTCCGAAGGCCCCTTTCGATTAACCGTGGGTGCTAGGCGGGACCCACCAAAGCCCGTGCGAGCGGAAAGCGAGCAACTGGCCCCACCGCAGGTGGATTCTGCTAGCATCTCTCTTTGGAGATCACTCACTATGGAAGCCATCAACACCGCCGGTCTCGGCGCACGCCGCAATGAAGATATCGCTCTCGACCTGCTCAAGTTCGTCGCCGGTACGGCCGGCGTAGGCCGCCCTGCCGCGCCCTCCACCGGTTTCAGCGGCGCGTCAACCCCCAAGCCGGAAGAGCACGTCACACAGCTCCTGGAACTTTACTCGCGCTGCCTTAAAGCGGTTGAAGGAAAAGGGGCAACCAAATAGCAAGCTCGTCCATCCTGCGCGTTGCCGTTGCCGGCGCCGGCGCTTTTGGCCGCAATCACCTTCGTGTCTATCGCGAACTGGAATCGGCTGGCCTCGGTGTTGCTCTCGTGGCCGCCGTAGATCCTGACCCGGCCCGCGCCGCCGAAACCGCTGAAAAATACACCATCCCCGTCTTCCCCAGCGTTGGTGCGCTCCTCGCCGCCGACCTTCATCTCAACGCCGCCACCGTCGCCGTTCCCACCATTCACCACCACGCCGTCGCCTCGCCCCTGCTCGATGCTGGCATCGATCTTCTCGTCGAAAAACCGCTCGCCGCGACACTCCCCGAGGCCGACGACCTGGTTGCTCGCGCTGAAAAGGGCAGCCGCATCCTCCAGCCCGGCCATCTTGAGCGCTTCAACCCCGCCATCCTCGCTGTCGAGCCCAAGCTGCGCCGCCCCATGTTTTTCGAGTCCCATCGCCTCTCCATCTTCACGCCCCGCGCGCTGGATGTGGACGTGGTCCTCGACCTCATGATTCACGATCTCGACATCGTCCTCACCTTCGCAGCTTCGCCCGTTCGCGAAGTCCGCGCCGTCGGCCTGCCCATCCTCTCGCCCAAGGTCGATATCGCCAACGTCCGCGTTGAATTCGAGTCCGGCTGCGTCGCCAACTTCACCGCCTCCCGCGTGTCCACTGAGCGCGTTCGCAAGCTCCGCTTCTTTGAGCCCCGCCAGTATGTTTCCATCGACTACGCCCGCCAGGACCTGCTCGTCATCCGCCTCGATGGCGAACCTGGCTCCGCCCAACCTGCCGGCATCGCATCACTCCTCCAGAAAGCCATAGCCGCCGGGTTAGATCCGGGCAAGTTGGCCGCTCTCGCTGCTGCTCTTCCGCCCCAGGCGGTCTCCGCGATCACCGCCGGAAAGATCGACGTCGATGTCACAGCCCAAATCGCCGCAACCGGCTTGATCGATCCAGCCATCCTCGCCAAACTCGGTCTGGCCTCGTCTGGCCCCGCCCCCGGCCTTTCCTTCGTCAAGCCCGAAGTCACACCCGGCGAGCCATTGCGTCTCGAGATCGAATCATTCCTGAAATCCGTCCGCACCCGCCAACACCCAAGAGTCACCGCCCGCCAGGGTCGCAACGCCTTGGCTCTCGCTCTCGAAATCCAGTCCTCCATGGCCGCCCACGCAACCCGCGCCGGCCTGAATGACTTTTTCACCCCCGGCGCGTAAAACCAGCTTCTAGCCACTACCTCCCAGCCTCCAGCTCCCAGCCGGTTCCTGCTCAGCTTCCAAGATTCCCAGATGCAAACTTCCACCCGACAGCAAAAGAGGGACCCGAAGGTCCCTCCGAAGCCCGCCCAAAAGCTGGAAACTGTGAGTTGGCAACGGACAACTGTTAGCTTCCAGCTGTCCACTGTTAGCTGGAATCACCCAATCCCCAGCACGCGGTTTAGAAATCCCACGAGATACTTCCAAATCAGGTAGTAGCCCACCAGCACCGCAAGAAAACAAGGCGCAATCAGGGTATACGGAACCTCGCAAGCTTGGAACCATGTCGCGCCATGTGAGCCAAGTCGCAAGATCCCCAGGCAACTGGCGACCACCGTTCCACCCGGCAACAGCAGCAGCGGCAGCACCGCCCCGTGCAGGCCCAGCGGTTGGTGCACTCGCGCCTGCGTTCCCAGCCACAGCATGTTCCACAACCCCCACATCGCCGGAACCAGCGCCATCGGAAATACCAGTCCCCGCTCGATCGGGAAGGGAACCTGCAGTACCAGCCGCGCTACAACAAACCCAGTCAGCATCACCGGCAGCAGCAGTGTCGGAAAGAAAACCCCCGCCAGAAATGCTCTCAAATAAGGATGCGTATTCATCGGAATTCTCCTCTCTCGCCGGCCCTGCCGCCGGCTGGATCTCACAGGTAATAGAGCAACACCGGAATCGAAACCGGAGCCAACGCCGTCAACCCCAACAGCCCCGCCAGCAGAGCCCAGTCGAACCACGGCACCGCCGCTTGCCCATCCATCCGCGTCAACACCGCCGGCCACACATCGCGCCCCGGCTCGTCATTCCCCACCGGCGGCAGCGCAGCCTTCAGCAGCCTCGTCATCCGCTCCTGTTCCTCTGCATTCATGGTGTAATCCCCTGTCGTTGTAAGTCTCGTCTCAGCAGCCGCAGCGCCCTGAAAACCCTAACCTTCACCGCCGCAACTGAAATCCCCAGCGCCTCCGCCACTTCCTTGGCCGGCAGCTCTTCCACCACCGCCAGCATCGCTGCAATTCGCAGTTTCGGCGGCAGCCTAGTAAAGGCAAGTGCTGTCTTCAAACGAATCTCCGCCGTCACCGCTGCGTCCGCAGCTGCCGGCGCTGCCAAATCCTCAACCATTTCAGAGTCTGTCTTGCGCGTCGGCAGTTCCGCGCGCAGCCAGTCCAGCGCCGCATGACTAGCGATCCGCCGCGCCCAAGGCGCAAATCCTCGCACCGGATCAAACCGCGCATGTGCCTTGTAGATCCGCCAGAATGTTTCCACTGTCACATCTTCAGCCGCGGTCGCATTCCGCACAATGCGCAGAATCCATCCGTACACTGCCCGCCCGTGCATCCTGAAGAGGGTCTCGAAAGCCTCCACGCTTCCGTGCTGAAACTGGATCAGAACATTCTGCGTTTCGTCCTCCATCCGGCCATCCCCTTCTATACCCTCTTACGCGCCTGGCAGCAGAAAGGTTACATCGGCGCCATGTCACTCGTGCGCAGGGTGCGCCTCCGCCTCTCGTTCAACTTCTTTCATCTTCAAATACACTCCGTTCGTCGACCCGAACCCCACGCCATTCTCCTTGTACCCCGCACTCACCTTCACATCCCCATCCCCAGCCACCACGCTATATCTCTCCCGGATTGCCCCATCCAGTTCGAACCCCTTATCGACCGTCGCATTAAACTTCCGTGCGATCCGCGTCGCCTCCGAGCGATACCCATTCGCTTGAAGCCCGGCCACTACAATCCAGTTCGCCGGCGCACTTCCCAAAGGCTCATCACCCTGCAGCCCGCTCGCCGTCGCGCTCATGGATAATCCGCCCGGCCGCTCAAACACGTCTAGCTTCTTCACCATCGCCGCCGCCTGCTCCCGCGTGGCAACGCCCGCCCACAGCGGATACAGCGAAGTCACATACGCGTAGCTCGATCCCTTCGCATGCGCAAAATCAAAGTCGGCAAACACCCCATCCTTGGCTCGCCAAAGATACCGCTGAATCGCCGCCAGCCTCCGCTTTGACCTCATCTCCCACCGCTCCGCCTCTCGCGGCTTCACCAGCAGATGCGCCAGGTGTTCCATGTCCCGCTCATACCGGTAAAGCAGGCTGTTCAGGCATACCGGCGCATAGTGCTGCGTGGCTCCGCTGAAAGCACCGAAGCGAAAACTCGAGTCATACCCCGACTCCCGCATTGCCCTGTCGCCCATATAGAAATCCCTGCTCAGCCGGTAGCCCGCTACCCACGCCCGTGCGCACGTTGCGCTCGCCTTTACATCGCAGCTGGTCAACTTCAGCCGCGCCGCCTCCGCCGCCTCCGGATGCTCCGGCCCCTTCACCAGAAACCCCTCGCCGCCCGCCTTTGGATGCCCCACCAGCCACCGGATCACGTCCGCGTAATACGTGCTGTCATTCATCTCCGGCGCCGGCCCGCTGCCGTAATCAAGGTACCGGGCCAGCCCCGTCGTGCCCGCCAGGTGCTCCGGCCTTATCCATGTCGAGTGGTCTTTCTCCGCCATCGCATACGCGTGCGCCAGCCAGCTTCTTTCCTCAATCCGCCCCTGCGGTGTCGCCGCAAAGCTCGCCGGGTTTTCAATTACCGCCCGAATCATCGAAGTAAGCAGCGGCGGCTGCGATCGCGTCAGGTAATGCGTTCGGTTCCCGTTCAGTACCGCCCCGTAGTGCTCCACCTCAAAGAGAAAGTTATCCACGATCCCCTTGGCCAGTGCCTCCTTGTGATCTGCCTCCAGCCCAAGCACAATAAAATAGCTGTCCCAGCCAACCATCTCGTTGAATCGCCCGCCCGGAACCACGTACGCATTGGGGAGATACAGCAGCCCCTCCGCCGCCAGTTCCTCCGGCTGCACATCGCCCAGCTTCTCAATTCGACGCGGCAGCGCCTTCAGCTTTACATGGCACTTCTGTTCTATGGCTCCCAGTTCCGGTGTAGCCGCCATCTCCGCCGGCAGGTAGAGTACCGGCTCGCCCGACCACTTGGTGTCTCTGTGCGCCTCGCAGTCCGTCACCCGCCGCGTCAATGTCTCCCATGCGCCATGAATGTAGCTGAGTGTCGCCGCGGAATCGGGCGTTGCCGGGGCAGTGCCGCCGCCGGGCGTTTGGGCATTTGCACTCATAAGGGAACCAAAAGCAAAAAGAAACAGGCAAATCAATCTCATCGAGACTCCACAAATGAACACTTTTGTTCTTTGGAGTGTACCCGAGGCATATGGGATTTGCCCGTTGCCGAATCCAGACTGGATGTGAACTCCCTCGCCCCCCAAAAAGGAAATCGGGTGGCGGCCCTCTGCAAGTAGGGCTGCCACCCGATGATCACGCTTTTTAACGCCAGATCAGAGGACCACAATCAGGAGACATGCACAGAGTATCGGCGCATCTGCGGCGCGTCTTGAGTCATTCGGCTGAGGCTGGCCTCCACCCAAGGGTGGAGACGGAATGCCATTTTTGGCTCCTAGACCCATCTGATGCCTGTGCATTCGCCCATCTCTCCAATTACTGTTGAGGTGCGCAATCTTGCGCCCACCGCAGCCGCGACGCCAGGAGTTAGCCCGCTCCCGTGACTCAGGTTTCTCCCAATCCGAGCCGCCCATCGCGAGAAACTGAACTGCGCCCCCGGATTGCGCCTGCACTCTTTCCCGGATTGGCAGCCGCGTTCCTGCTCGTCTTCCCACTCACTGCGCCGGGTCTCGAACCCACCACCCCGTTAGCCGCCTACGCCCGCCAGTCCTGGGTCATGGAAAACGGCCTCCCGCAAAACACCGTCCAGGCCCTCGCCCAAACCCCCGACGGCTTCCTCTGGATCGCCACCGAAGTCGGCCTAGTCCGCTTCGACGGCGTCAGCTTCACCGTCTTCGAAAAAACCACCACCCCCGCCCTCCCCGGCAACGACATCCGCTGCCTCCTCGCCGCCCACGACGGCGCCCTATGGATCGGCACCAGCGACGGCCTCGCCCGGCTCAAAGACAACGCCGTGACCACATACACGACCAAAGACGGCCTGCCCGGGAACACGATCGAATCGATGGAGGAATCGCCGGATGGACCGCCCGTAGTCTCGACGGATTTGGGATACGCAGAACTGAAGCAGAGACGATTCATTGCCGTTGACCTAGCGGAATATAAGCTCGAAGGAAAAAAATGGCCCCTGAGATCTGGCTCAATGGGACTCCCTCGCAGCGCGGTATTGGACTCCGAACTAGCCAGAGGGGAGATTGAGTTTTCGCAAATCTTGCAGGGGAATACGTTTGCATTGGCGAGCAAAAGCATCCTGATCATCTCACACGGAGACATCGTGACCGAGCGTTATGCGGTTGGCCGCGATCTCCCCGGTAGCCGCATTCAGACGTTGTTCACTGACCGCCAAGGCACCCTCTGGATAGGCACCAATGCCGGTCTCGCCCGCTGGACGAACGGCAAACTCGAAAAACTCCCCATCACCGACCCCCTCGCTACAGCCTCCATCCTCACCCTGCTTGAAGACCGCGAAGGCAACCTCTGGGTTGGCACGGAAACCGGCGGCCTCCACATCCTCCGCGACCAGCGTTTCCGCACCTTCGGCGTCCGCGACCGCCTCTCCTCTGACGCCACCACCACCGTCGTCGAAGACGCCGCAGGCACCCTCTGGGTAGGCACTTCGAACGCCGGCCTCAATGCCCTGCAACCCAACGCCCAGGATCACGCCAAAGTCGCCGTAAAAACCTACACCGTCCGCACCGGCCTGCTCAGCGACGTCATTCTCTCCCTTGCCGCCGCGCCCAACGGCGACCTCTGGGTTGGCACGCCCGACGGCCTAAACCGCATCCATCATGGCCAGATCGACGCGCTCACCTCCGCTGACGGCCTTCCCGACGACTTCATCCGCTCTCTCCACGCGGACACAGACAACTCCCTCTGGATCGGCACCCGGCGCGGTCTCACCCACCTGACTGGCCCCATCACCGCCCCACATCTCGAGACCTTTGCCCAGTCCAGCGGCCTGGGCAGCGATCTGGTCGGCGCCATGGCCCGCGACTCCGCCGGCGATCTCTGGGTGGCCACTTTCGCCGGCCTCTCCCGCATCCACGCAAACCAGATCACCAATTACACCACCGCCAACGGCCTCTCCAGCAACGTCATTACGGCCCTCCTGCCACGCCCCAACGACGCACTCTTCATCGGCACTCAGGATCACGGTTGGAACCTCTGGGATGGTCACAAAATCACCGCAACCGAAGGCTTCGCCCAATCCCAACTCTCCAACCACGCCATCATCGACGACACCGAAAATCACCTTTGGCTTGCCACCTCCAGCGGCATCTCCCGGTGCACCCTTGCCCCATCCAACACCTGCACTAACCAGATCGACTTCGGCCCCGCCGACGGCCTCCACAGCCGCGAGACGGCCACCAACAGCCACCCCTCCGCCTGGCGCTCGCGCGATGGCCACCTCTGGTTCGCCACTCCCAAAGGCCTCGTTGAAGTCGACCCCGCTCACTTCCCCGTCAACTCCATCCCCCCGCCCGTCGCCCTTGAGCGCTTTACTGTTGACGACGCACCCCTCACCCCCGCCGCCCAACTCAGCATCCCCGCCGGCCACGTCCACTTCGAGTTCGACTACGCCGCGCTCAGCTTCATCGCCCCGCAAAAAGTCCGCTATCGCTACATGCTCGAGGGCTTTGACCGGGCGTGGACCGACGCCGGCTCTCGCCGCACCGCCTACTACACCAACATTCCCCCCGGCCGTTACACCTTCCGCGTCCAGGCCGCCAACAACGACGGCCTATGGAACACCACCGGTGAAGCCCTCGCCTTCGAACTCCGCCCCCACTTCTACCAGACCGCCTGGTTCTACCTCCTTCTTGCCCTCGCCGCCATCGCACTCATCGTTTTGCTTCTCCGCCGCCGCCTCCTGGTTGCCCAGCGGCAATTCACCGCCGTCCTCGGCGAACGCAACCGCATCGCCCGCGAAATCCACGACACCCTTGCCCAGGGCTACGTCGGCATCTCAGTACAGCTTGAAGTGCTCTCCGAACTTCTGCGTATGCACAAGGTCGATGCCGCCCAAAAGCACCTCGACACCACCCGTGGCTACGTCCGCGAGGGCCTGGCCGACGCCCGCCAGTCCATCTGGGCCCTTCGCTCCCAAGACTCCGGCGAAACCACGCTCCCCGTCCGTCTACGCCGCCTTGTGGAGGCCGAGCACTCTGCGACACTCGACAGCCAATTCAGTATCTTCGGCGCCTATCGCCCGCTTCCTCCCGGCACTGAGCGCGAAATCCTTCGCGTCGCCCAGGAGGCCATCCAGAACGTGAAGAAGCACGCCGGCGCTGCCCACCTGCGCGTTCAGCTTGAGTACGGACCTGCGCACATCGCTCTCGAAGTCCGCGACGACGGTCGCGGTCTGCCCTCTGTGCCGCACTCCGAGCCCGGCCACTACGGCCTCACCGGCATGCGCGAGCGCGCCGCTGCCATTGGCGGTACCCTCGAAGTGACCGGCGAGTCCGGCCAAGGCACCGTCGTCCGCCTGCAAGCCCCTGCCCCCCGCGAACCGCGAGAATCATCAGGAGATACACTTTGACTGAAGCACATCCCAAAGACTCCATTCGCGTTCTCGTCGTCGAGGACCACCACGTTGTCCGCGCCGGCCTCGTCGCTCTGCTCAACGTTGTTGATGGCCTTGAAGTCGTCGGCGAAGCGGCGGACGGCGTTGAGGCCATCGCCCAGTTTCGTAAACATCAACCGGCCATCACTCTCGTCGATCTGCGCCTGCCACGCCTCAGCGGCGTTGAGGTCATCGAACGCATCCGCATGGAAACCCCGGGCGCTCGCTTCATCGTCCTCACCACCTACGACGGAGACGAAGACATCTTCCGCGCCCTCCAGGCCGGCGCACGCGCTTACCTGCTCAAGGGCATGACCTCCGAGGAACTCATCTCCACTATCCGCGCCGTCCACGCCGGGCGCCAGCACATTCCTCCGGCCATCGCCCAGAAACTCGCCGAGCGTATGGGCACTGAAGAGCTCACCCCACGCGAGTTCGACGTCCTCGAGCAGATCGTCCACGGCAAAAGCAACAAGGAAATCGCCACCGAGCTTGAAATCTCCGAGGCCACCGTCAAAACCCACATCAACAGCCTGCTCAGCAAACTCGGCGTCACGGACCGCACCCAGGCCGCTACGGCCGCCATTCAGCGAGGCATCGTCCCCCTCGAATCCCTGAGAAAGCCAAAGCCATGAACAACCGCCCAATCCTCGACTTCAAAGCACACTCGGCAAGCCAAGAATGCTGGGTGCCCCTGGTCTCGTTTTTGAGACCAGGGATACCCCAAAGGCCCGTTCTCCCCAGTTCCGCAACGCCACAAATCTCGGGTGTCCCATCCATTCGGCATCTTTTTGGCAAATGGGTGGGAAACCACAGCCCCAAACTCCCCACACTCTTCGTTCCCGCCCTCCTGATCGCACTCCTGTCAACCCTCAACCCCGCGGCTCGCGCCCAAAAACCAACCTGGCGTCAGGCCTCCGACGCCGAACTAGCCTCGCTGCTGCCCGCCCGCGCCCCCGTCGAGCGCGAGCACATTGAAACCGAAGCGCGCACCGCCTCCGGCATCGTCAACGCCCATGGCCGCTTCATCGCTGGCGTAGTCCTGCTCACTGCCGGTTACTCCGCTGACGGCAAATATTCCCACTACCTCATCGTCCAGGCCCCCCTCCGCATCGGAGGCATCGCCATCAAGCCCGGCGACTACGTCTTCGGCTGGACCCGCAACCCCGCCGGCGACGCGCTGAGCGTCCACTTTCACGAGGCAGCCACCGGCATGCTCCTCGGCACCACGGAAGCCCATCGCATCGCAGGCCCCGGCCGCATCGAGAGCCTCCATATCTGGCCCCCGTCCGACAAAGCATTCATCCAGATCGGGCGTTTTGCTCTTCCCTACGAACTCGGTGAAGAATAGGGGTTGCTCCTCCTCCACCTTTCGGCGGATACCTGCCCTCATCCCGCCCCGTATACTGGCTGCAATGTTTGAGGCACTGCGCACTACCACTGTCCTGGGACTGTTGGCGGCAGGATTTCCCGCACTTCTCTCCGCCCAAGCCACAGCCCCCGGTGCTCTTCCCCCAGGGCAGCCGACCCAGCAACCCGCCGCGCCCGCGCAACCCGCCGCAAGGCCGGTTCCCATCACAGCTTCGGGATTCGTGAAGACCGGCCCCATCGTCTTTCAGGACGTCTCTGAAAAAGCTGGCCTCACCCACTGGACCCACAAGATGGGCACCCCCGAAAAGAGCCTCATCGTCGAGACCAAGGGCTCCGGCGTCGGCCTCATCGACTACGACAACGATGGCTGGCTCGACATCTACATCGTCAACGGCTCCACCGTCGATGCTCTCACCGGAAAAACCACGCCGCCTCACGCAGCCCTCTTCCACAACAACCACGATGGCACCTTCACGGATGTGTCTGCCAAAGCCGGCGTCACCAACGACCGTTGGGGCACGGGGGTGGCCATTGCGGACTACGACAACGACGGCTGGCCCGATATCTTCGTCTCCAATGTTGGCAAGAACCGCCTCTACCTCAACAATCACGATGGCACATTTACTGACGTTGCCGAGAAGGCCGGGGTCCAGCTCGGAAACTGGTCCTCTTCCGCCACCTGGGGCGACTATGACGGCGACGGGCGGGTTGATCTTTTTGTGGCCGGCTATCTCCACTGGGACTGGAACAACCTGCCCACCAACGACGGCGCAACGAACGCCTACTGCACCTTCCGCGGCGAAAAGGTTGCCTGCGGTCCGCGGGGCCTGAAAGGCGAGCCCGACCATCTCTTCCACAACAATGGCGACGGCACGTTTACGGATGTAAGCGAAAAAGCCGGCGTGACCGACAAGCCAGGATACTATGGTCTCGGGGCTGTCTTCGCCGACATCAACAACGACGGCCGCCCCGATCTTCTCGTCGGCAACGACTCCACGCCCAACTATCTCTACATCAACAAGGGCGACGGCACCTTTGAAGACGTAAGCTACTCCTCCGGCTTCGCGCTGAACTCCGCCGGCCGGGAGACTGCGTCCATGGGCTTGGCGGTAGGCGACTACCAGAACAACGGGATGCTGGCGGTCTTCAACACGACGTTTTCGGATGATTACAAGCCCTTCTACCAGAACGAAGGCGACGGCAATTTCACTGACATCAGCGATCAGCTTGGCATTGCCGAGGTCTCCGTCCCGTTCTTAAGCTGGGGTGACGCCTTCATTGATTACGACAACGATGGCTGGCGCGATCTGCTCATGGCGGACGGCCACGTCTACCCAGAAGCCGACAAATACAACTGGGGCACTAGTTGGGCAGAGCGTCCTATGCTCTTCCACAACCTCGAAGGAAAGAAATTCGAGCCCGTTCCGGCGGTTGAAGGCACTGGCCTGGCCGACGTCATCGCCGGCCGTGGCATGGCCGTGGGTGACCTCTTCAACGACGGCAAGTTCGATGCGGTCATCAACGTGATGGACGGCCATCCCGTCCTGCTGCGCAACGTCAATCCCGACCACAATCACTGGCTGGAACTGAAGCTCATCGGCGGCCCCAAAAGCCCCCGCGACGCTGTCGGTGCCGCGGTCTACATGAAAGCCAACGGCATGAAGCAGCGCGCCGACGTTCTCAGCGGCGGCAGCTATCTCTCCTCAAGCGATCCGCGCCCCCATTTCGGCCTGGGCCAGGCAATCAAAATCGACGACATTGAGATCCACTGGCCTAGCGGCAAAGTTGAACACTTTACCGTCCCCGGCGTAGACCGCATCGTTACCCTCACCGAAGGGGCAGGGAAGTAACCACATAGCTCTGCCGCCGTTTCTCAATCGACCATCTGCGCTTGCCGTGATGCCAGCGCAACCACAATCGCCATCGCCGCCAGCACGCACAGCAGCCCAAAGAGAAAAGCGCTGGCATAGCCGAAGCCGCCAATCACCGCCCCGGCCAGCGGCCCCACCAGAAAAAACGAGACATCGGCAAACGCGGTAAACACGCCCAGTGCGGTGCCGCGGTTGTGTACCGGAACACGCTTCACAGCTTCCACGCCCAGCGCGGGAAACACCAGCGAAAAGCCGAACCCGGTTAGCGCCGCGGCCGTCAGTGCCGTCCACGGTGAGTGCGCCCGCCATAGCAGCAATAGCCCCAGTGACTCGACGGACATGCAGACCAACGACACAGGGAATCCGCCGAAGCGGTTGATGCCCTGAATAAACAGCAGCCTTGCGGCGATAAAGGCCACGCCAAAGGCTGTCAGGCACAACGCCGCCCCGCCCCAGTGGCGGCTGGCGTAGAAGAGCGTGACAAAGGTGGCCAGCACGCTGTAGCCCACGCCGCTCAGCGCCAGCCCCATCCCATGCGGAGCCACGCGCAACATCACATCGCGGAAGGGCAGATGCTCGCCCGGCGTCACCGCAACCGGCGGCTTGCCGCTGGCCACGGCCAGGCTCGCCGCGCCCAGCATCATGGTCACCAGTCCAATCGAAACCAGTCCCCACTGCTGATCGAGCACCACGCCAAGCGGCGCGCCCAGCGCCACTCCGCCATACGTGCTGATGCCATTGAACGAGATGATCTTTGCGGTGTGTTCCTGGCCCGCGCTCGTGATGGCCCAGAGCGTTGAGCCGGTCGAGGCCAGGCTTTCACCCACGCCCAGCGCCAAGCGGCTGGCAATCAGCGAGGCAAAGCTGGCCCACGGAAACCCATGCAAAGCCGCACCGGCCGCCAGCAGAGCGCCACTCGCCGCGCAGGCCGCCATCCCCCACAGCACGGCAATCTTGGCCCCGGCATGGTCAGAGATGCGCCCCGCCCACGGCCGGCTGGCGAAGGTTGTAATGTACTGGATGCTGATCAGAAGTCCTGCCAGCGCCGCGCTGTAGCCCATGCGCAGATGAACAAACGTAGGCAGCACCGCCAGCGGCAACCCGATGGCGACGTAGCAGACAAAAGTGAACGAAACGAAGCTTACAATGTGACCCGTCCCGCCACGGGTAGGCGAAGCTGGAACATTGACAATGGCGGATGTTTGCATGCTTGGGGACAGGAACCTGAGAGGAATCGTTGTTCCTCCCCAGTATAGCTAGGTTCGTGTGGCCTCCCTGCTTGAGATGAGCGCACCATACCGCACAACTGCGGCAAACGGTAGACTGGATGCGTGGCCTCGACCTTCCATGTGGAGCACTTTGGCTGCCGCGCCGCCCGCGCCGATGGCGAAGCGGTGAGCGATCGCCTGCGCGCTGCGGGGCATTGCATGCAGCAGGCCTCTGAAGCCGACTTGGTGATAGTCAACACCTGTAGTGTGACCGCGGAAGCAGACCGCGCGGCGCGGGCCTTCATCCGCCGCGCCCACCGCCTCAACCCGGCCGCAAAGATCGTCGTCACTGGCTGCTATGCGCAGCGCGCTCCTGAAGAGCTGGCCGCGCTCGCCGGTGTAGCCGCCGTCGTCGCCAACAGCCACAAGGGCCTCGCCCCGCAGATCGCCTTGAACCTGATGGGGTCCGCGGTGCCCCAGGCAGGCGCCGAGCTGGTGCAAATCCAAAACGCAACAATGCCCGAGCGAGCGACCAGCGAGCAGTTGGCCCCACCCCAGGTGGTTTGGGCAGACGATCGATTTGCCCATTCGTTCCTCGAAGAAGCGCAACTGGCGCCCGGAGCCCAGACCCGGCCCAACCTCAAGATTCAGGAGGGGTGCGGCAATCGCTGCTCGTTTTGCGTAATCCCGTTTACTCGGGGACCCTCAAAAAGTCTTCCCTACGAGGCGGTTCTCCGCCAGGTGCAAGGCTTCGTGGCCGCTGGCGGCAATGAACTCGTACTCTCCGGCATCAATCTTGGCCGCTGGGGCCGCGATATTCCGCCCGGCGCAGAAGCTGCAGCCCCGCGGACGCTGGCCGCACTCGTGCGCAAAATCCTCGCGGACACGGCATTGCCTCGCCTTCGCCTCAGCTCCATCGAGCCCATGGATTGGGACGACGAACTCATCGCTCTCATGGCGCAATGCGGCGGCAGCCGCCTCGCCCGCCACGCCCATCTGCCGCTCCAGTCCGGCTCTGATTCGGTCTTGCGCCGTATGCACCGCCGCTACCGTCCCTGGCACTACCAGCAGAAGGTTGCGGCCCTCCTTCGCGCCGCCGGCTCTGAACTGACCCTGGGCGCGGACGTGATGGTGGGATTTCCCAGCGAGACCGACGCCGAGTTCGAAGAGACGGTCGCCTACATCCGCGCGCTGCCCTTCGGCTATCTGCATCTGTTTCCATTTTCTGCGCGGCCTGGCACCCGCGCCTGGACGCTTCACGCCGAACGGCCGGTTCCCACGGCTGTTGTGGACGAGCGCATGGCCCGCCTGCGCGCCTTGGCTGCGGAAAAGAGCAGAACCCACCGAAGCTCCATGATCGGCAGGGAACTGGAAGCCATCACGCTCCACACGCCCGCCGATCTTGAGACCTTTGGCCGAACATCCGCCATGACAGAAAACTTTCTCCCAGTCGAAATCAATAGAGGGCTGCCGGCCAACCGGCTCACCCGCATCCGCATCTCATCTCTCGATGCGGAGGGAATTCTGCGAGCAGACGTTGCATGCACTACGAGAGCCAGGGGCGCTCGCGAAGATTCAATGGCCGCGCACATGCCGGTGGCAGTCTAGTCACCCGAGTCCCAGGAAGAATATCCGAATCTGTTCTTCCGCTCCTGGGCCATCCTGCCCGCCTCCGTCTAAACTGCGCATTCCACAAACCCTGCCCAATGCTATACTCAGGGTGCGTTCGCGTGTGCGCGGCCGGTTCGGGAAAATCCCCAATTGGCGCGCCAGCGGCGACTTTTGGAGGAGTACCATCGCACTCGACAAACGTTCGGCAAAGTCTTTTATCCGCATCAACGACCGGATTCGCGCACGCGAAATCCGCGTGATCGACGAAAACAGCGAACAACTCGGCATCATGGCGCCGTTTGAGGCCCTCAAGATTGCCCGCGAGCGGGGTCTTGACCTGGTCGAGGTTTCGCCCAACGCGGTCCCCCCGGTCTGCCGCATTCAGGACTACGGCCGCTTCCTCTACGAGAAGGAAAAGAGCGAGCGCGCGGCCAAGAAGAAGCAGAAGATCATCGTGGTCAAAGAAGTCAAGTTCTCTGTCACCGTGGACGAACATGACTATCAGACCAAGAAGAATCAGGCCGTCAAGTTCCTGGCCGGCGGCGACAAGGTCAAGGCCAGCCTTCGCTTCCGCGGCCGCCAGATGGCCCACCGCGACCTGGGCTACAACATCATCAACCGGCTCATTCAGGACATCGGCGACACCGGCATTGTGGAGTTCATGCCCCGCATGGAAGGCACCATCCTGCACGCGATTATCGCTCCATCCAAGAAGCAGGAGCAGGTGGTGAAGCCCAAGCCAGTGGCAGCTCCCGCGGCCGCTGCCCCAGCCGCACCGGTTCAGTAAAGCCGATCGCGCAGTCATCGTTCACGCAGGCCGCCCGTTTTTGGGCGGCCTGCGTGTTTTCATGGCAGGGAGTTCGAGGCCCAATACGCTTGAGACCCAAAACGTTGCTGAGTGACAGGCTTGACCCGACGCCGAGGCTAAAGGTGCCTCAGTTGCTGCTTTGAAATTCAGAGCCGCGGCGCGCACCTTCGACAGCCCCGCCGCAGGCGGAGTTGGCCCCACCGCAGGTGGCGCAGGGGGTCAATCGAGCCAGCGCAACCCCAGCGGCTTCATCGGCCGCAGCGGCAACACAATAAAGCCTTCGCGCCAGTGCCCCTCTTCGCGCCGCGGCGGATGCCCCACAATCCGCGCCCCGGCCGCATTGCGCTCTTCCAGAGCCAGCCCCGGCAGCCCGCCCACAATCGCCTGCAACTGGTCGTGATTCGGTGGCCGGTTCACGGCCAGCGGCGCCACCGTCCGCAGCGCGCCAAAGGCCTCAGCCAGATCGCTCACCTTCGTACGGCGCTTCGACGGCAGCGGCTTCAACCCCAGCGACTTCCACGCCGCGTACGGATAGCTCTCCACCAGCACCCGCTGCGGCGGTGAGCCGGGTTGCGGCAAGGTATCGAGCCGCCGCCAGCCCCGCTGGCACAGCCCGTCATATACGTCCAGGCAGAATTCGGCAAACGCCCGGTAGGTCACCGGCTTCACCATTCCCGGCAGCCCGGTCTTGGCCGCGGTGTTCAGCTGCCGCTCGCTTACGCGCGCATGTTCCAACCCATTACGGCGCGATTTCCACGCCTGCGGCCCGTCGAGCATCATTACGTTCACGCCGCGCACTCCGCACAAATGGTTCAGCCGCCCCGCAAGAATATTGGCATCCACCGCGCCGGCGTCATTCCACTGGAAGATCTCGCACGCAATCGTGCCATCGCCCCCCGGTGCCCGCTCCAGCAGCACAATCCCCACGTCACTCCAGCGTCGAAACGCAAGATCCACAGAAAGTACGCCCATTCCCTGACACTACGTCCCCGCCGCCCGCAATCGCAACAAAAGATGCACGCAGCCGGCCCAACGCTTGTCCTCATTGAAACAACAACGCCGAATTGGAACGGAATTCCCCTGTGGTAGACTCCCTTCCGTCATGCGAATCCACCTTTCCGCGTTGCCAATCCTGCTCGCCCTCGCCGGCCTCCTTACCGCCTTCCTCTCCGCACAGCAGCCCACCGCCCCTCACCTTGAAAAACGCGGCCTTGCCACCCAGCTCATCGTCGATGGCCATCCTTTCCTCATCCTTGGCGGAGAACTCCACAACTCCTCATCCTCCAGCCTTGACTACATGAAGCCTCTCTGGCCCAAACTCACCGATCTTGGCCTCAACACCGTCGTTACGCCGCTCAGTTGGGAACTCGTCGAGCCCCAGGAAGGCAGCTTCGACTTCACCCTCGTTGACGGCCTCCTCGCGCAGGCCCGCGCCGCCCACCAGCGCATCGTCTTCCTCTGGCTCGCCTCCTGGAAGAACGGCATGTCCAGCTACGCCCCCGCCTGGGTCAAGCAGGATACGCACCGCTTCCCCCGCGTCGTCGAGCGCAATAACGAAATCGAGATTCTCAGCCCCCTCGGCACTGCCACGCAGGAATCTGACGCCCGCGCCTTCGCCGCCCTCATGCAGCACATCAAAGAAGCCGACAGCCGTGACCACACCGTCCTGATGATGCAGATTGAAAACGAAGTCGGCGTCCTCGGCGACACCCGCGACCACTCCGCCGCCGCCAACCGCGCCTTTGCCTCCCCCGTCCCGCCGGAACTCGCCGCTTACCTCCAGGCCCACCGCGACGCGCTCTATCCTGAACTGCGCGCCCTGTGGGATGAAAACGGCAACAAGACCGCCGGCACATGGGCTGAGGTCTTCAGCGACTCAGCCCGCGCCGACGAGATCTTCATGGCCTGGAGCTATGCCCGCTTCATCCACGCCGTCACTGCCCGCGGCAAGGCAGCCTACAACATCCCCATGTACGCCAACACCTGGCTCATGGGCGAGGACAGCCGCCCCGGCGACTATCCGAGTGGCTGCCCCGAGCCCCGCGTCCTGGACATTTGGAAGGCCGCCGGCACGGCTCTGGACTTCTACGCGCCCGACCTCTACGCCGAAGACTTCGAACTCTGGTCCCGCCGCTTCCACCGCGACGGCAACCCCCTCTTCATGCCCGAGACCAAAGGCGGCGCGTTGGGCGCGGCCAATGTCTTTTATGCGCTCGGCCAGGAGGCCGGCTTCGGCTTCTCGCCCTTCGGCATTGAAGACGAGACCGACGCCAAAAGCGAGCTCACCGCCAGCTACAACTTGTTTGCCAGCTTTTCCCCGCTGCTTGCCGAGCGCCAGGCCGCTGGCGCCGTCCACGGCTTTGTGCTGGGCAAGTTCCGCTCAACGGCGGATTTTGTGATGAACGGCTACACCCTCCACGTCACCCTGGATGAGATCTTCGGCGACCGCGCCACCATCGGTTTCGGCCTCATTATGGCCACAGGGAAAGACGAGTTCCTCGGCGCAGGCAAGGGCTTCCGCGTCACCTTCACGCCCCGTTCGCCCGACGCGCCCAAAGTTGGCATCGCCGCCGTTGACGAGGGCAAATTCGTTGACGGCAAAGGGGTCCCGGCCGCCGCCTCAATGGCGACGAGAACGACCAGGGCGCAGCCTGGCGCTTTGACTCCCGCCAGGTCGGGATAGAAAAGGTGGCCCTCTACCGCTTTGAGTAGCAAATCCAGGACGTTAGAACCGCTTGTCCCCCATTCGCCGGGAAGCGCAGCTTGCGTTATACTGGTTGGAGCCTCAAAAGGGCAGGGAAGTCCCTGTCTCCATGAGGACTGGACAGGCCTCAAAGGCCAGTCCAAAACGAGAGAAAAAATGCCCAAGTTGAAGACCCATACGGGCGCGAAAAAGCGCTTCTCCAAGACTGGAACCGGCAAAATCAAGCGGGGCCAGACCAAGACGCGCCATATCCTTACGTCGAAATCGCCAAAAGTGAAACGCAAGCTGGGCCGTACCCTGCTGGTTTCCGATGGCGACTACGCCAAGGTAGCGCGCATGATTCCCTACGCCTGAGCCACCTGCGGTGGGGCGGACCCTTGGATTGGGTTCGTGCCGCACTTGTGACGGGCCCCAGTCGAATCCGCTTAGGCGGAAAGGGCCCCCGGAAGTCAACCGATTGCCTTCCGAGAGATTCAGGCTTGCAGAAAGCGAGTGAAGAGGTTCTGCCCAAGAGTTTTGGGCCTCCTGCCTCCAGCCGCTCAACCGACTCACCAAATGGAGATACACCATGCCTCGCGTAAAGCGTAGTACTAAGCGGAATGATCGCCGCAAAAAAATTCTTGAAAGAGCAAGTGGCTACTTCCTTACCAAGTCCAAGCTCTATCAGGCAGCGCAGGAAGCCGTTGAGCGCGGCCTCAAATTTGCTTACACCGGCCGCAAGCAGAAGAAGCGCCAGTTCCGCTCTCTGTGGATTGTTCGCATCGCCGCCGCCTGCAAGCTGAACAACTTCAGCTACTCGCAGCTGATCAACGGACTGAAGAAGGCCGGGATCGAACTGGACCGTAAGATATTGGCAGATATAGCGGTACACGACGCGGCGGGCTTCACGGCGCTGGTTGAAAAGGCCAAGGCCGCCCTCACCGCGGAGAAGAAGGCAGCGGCGTAGAAGCAAGTCAGCAAGTCAGGAGAAATGGCCCGGCGCGATGCGCCGGGCCTTTTTTTGTTGGCGGGTTGGCGACGTTCGCTCCGGTGAGCCGGCGGGGAATTGGGGCAGGAAATGGGGGGTACCAGTTAGTTAACTTTTGCTTGCAAAGGTTTGCTTCCAAGGTGCGGAAAAGGGGCCAAAGGTTTGCTTGTATGGTTCGGTTTAGTGGGCAAAGGTTAGCTTCCATGGTTGGGAAAAGTGTCAAAACGAACCTTGGAATTGACCCTTTTTTGAAAAACGGAACCATGCATGGTTCGACATATTGGGGGTTGGTTCGTATGGAATTGAACCTTTTTTGCGCAAAGGGCGTTGAAACGGGGTGGGTTGGCGGCGTAAGGCGTTGAAAAGGCTTGGTTTTTCTGGTTTTCGTTGATTGTGCAGGTGGGCGGAGTTGGCGGGGTTAGGGAGACTAGCGGGGTTAGCGAGGGTCGCGAGCCCGCAAGGCGATGGACGGAGAACAGGGGCTCTGGGATCTCTGGCCGGTCCGCCAAGACCTGTCCGCGGGGGCCCAGGAGGGGCCCACCGCGCCAGATGGATCATTTTCCGCCCAGGAACTCTCCGACTGCCTTGTGCCACAGCTCGGGCTGGTCCACAAAGTTCATGTGGCCGGAGTTGGGCAGAATCACCAGTTGCGATCCGCCGATCTTCTCGTGCATCTGTTTGCTGAGCGAGGGGGCGCACTCGTCGTGGTCGCCTACCAGCACCAGAGTGGGGACATGGATGGTGGAGAGCCGGTCAACGTACTCGACGGATTTCAGGTTGCCGTCAATGACGAACTCGCCGTGGGAGCCCCACATCTCGCGGTAAAGCTCCCAGTTGGTGGGAGCGTTGCCGGTGGCGGGGTCGTAGGTGGAATCGGGCCGGGCGCCATAGAGGAAGGGAAAGTAGCCCGGGCCCCAGGCCAGAGTCTCGTACTCGGCCGGGTAGCGGCCGTGCTCCCAGAGCTCGCCCTTGCCGAAGAGGCCAGCGGCCTCCAGTTCGTTCAGGCGTTTCAGCTTCGCAGGGGGCATCTGCGCCTTCTCCTGGGCCAGCACCTCGTTCATCTCGCGGGTGGAAGGGAAGGTCGAGTTCAGAATCAGGTGGTTCAGGTTCTGCTGGTATTTGAGGGCATAGGCCTCGGCCAGCACGCCGCCGCAACTGTGGCCGAGGAGCGAAATCTTGCCCAGGTGGAGGGCGGCGCGGACGTCTTCAACGTCCTCGACCATGGCCTCGATGGTGTAGAGGCTGGCGTCTTCAAGCCGCTGGGAGCGGCCGGAGCCCCGCTCGTCGATGAAGATGAGCCGATGCGTCCGCGCCAGGGGCAGCAGGTGGGGCAAGAAGTAGTCGTGGCTGGCGCCGGGCCCGCCATGCAGCACCACAAGCGGCGGGCCAATGCCGATGGATTCGAAGTAAATCATCACGCCATGGGCGTCGACATAGCCCTCCTGCTGGGGGTAGACGGCGGGAGCCATCTGGGCGGCGGCGAGGACGGGGGCGAGCAGGAGCAGGGCGGAAAGGAAGGCCTTTTTCATGGGGTTTATCTTAAGCTATGGGGGCACGGGTGCATTCTCAAGCAGGCGGGATTGAAATGAAGGAATATGCGGCTGTATTTGAGAAGACAGCGAACGGTTGGAGCGCCTATGCTCCGGACTTGCCGGGCCTCGGCGTAGCGGCGGCCACTTTCGAAGAGGCAGAGCAGTTGCTGCGCGAAGGCATCGAGTTCCACATCGAGGGGATGCGCGAGGATGGCCTGCCTATTCCTGAGCCTATTACACGTGTGATGCGGATGCCGATCCCGGCCTGATCCCCAAGTTCGCTGAACGGATTCGATTCTGTTTTTCTCTTGCGCGGAAGAGCAGATAGCCGATTTTCCCGCATTCTCTCACAGGGATGGATCAGGCGCTCCCAAAGAGAAACTCTGAACAGGTTGCGTTCACCCTCGGCATTTCTTCAGGGGCTAAAGAGGCTGTGGAGAAAGGCCCGGGTTGGCGTCAAATCGACGGAGAAGAGGCCCGCAGGGGCTAAAGCCCAGTTGAATTCATTGCATTATTGGCACGACTGAAGTCGTGCCCTGACACTTCTTGCACCTCCTGACGCATTTTTCCGCGAGCTGTAAGACCCGCGCCGGTATCGTTACGTTTGCGGCACGGCTTAAAGCCGTGCCCTTTCAAAACACCGACTTGATCGGTGGCGAGCTGGCGCGGTGCCACGCAATGGTGGTTTATCCTAAACGCTACGCATGACGAACGATACGATTCCGAATTTGACGGCATTTGACGAGGCCGCGCTCGACGGGGCGTTTGCTCAGTTGGAGCAGCAGGCGCGCGGGGCTGCGGCGGCGCTGGACGGCGAAGCGGCGGTTGAGGCTTTCCGTCTGGAGTGGCTGGGGCGCAAGCAGGGGCGGCTGAACGATGTGTCAGGCCGGTGGCTGAAGGCTGCGCCGGCTGAGGCCAAGAAGGCGCTGGGGCAGCGGTTCAACGCGCTCAAGGCGGTGGTGGAGGGTCTGCTGGACGAGGCAGCCGGCGCAGGGCCCACGGATGCTGCGCTGCGCGCCGAGGCCATTGACATTACGCTGCCCGGGACGCGCCGGCTGACGGGCGCCGAGCACCCGATTACGCGCACGATGAATGAGATTGTTGCGGTGTTTGCCGCGCTGGGCTACTCGGTGGGCGTGGGGCCGGAGGTCGAAACCGACTACTACAACTTTGAGAGCATGAACTTTCCGCCGGGGCATCCGGCGCGCGACACGCAAGACACGTTGGTTGTCGCGAACCAGGAACGCCGCTCGCAGCGCGACCGGCTCTTGCTGCGCACGCACACTTCGCCGGTGCAGATGCGGACCATGGAGCAGCAGCCGCCGCCGGTGCGCATCGTCATTCCCGGCAAGGTGCACCGCAACGATGCACAGGACGCGACCCACTCGCCGATCTTCCACCAGGTGGAGGGGCTTTGCGTGGACACCAACATCACCTTCAGTGACCTCAAGGGCACGCTGGACCACGCCATGAAGGCGCTGTTTGGCTCGGCGGTGAAGACGCGCTTTTTTCCCTCGTTCTTTCCGTTCACCGAGCCGAGCGCGGACGTGCAGATCAGTTGCATTTTTTGCGGCGGCAAGGGCTGCCGCAAGTGCAAGAACTCGGGCTGGATTGAGCTGCTGGGCTGCGGCATGGTGGACCCGGCGGTGTTTGCGTTTGCTGCCGAGAAGCAGCCCGGCTATGACCCTAAGAAGATTTCAGGATTTGCGTTTGGCATGGGCGTGGAGCGGATCGCGATGATGAAGTATGGGATTAGCGAGATCGGCGCGCTCTTCGCAGGAGACGTGCGGTTTCTGGGGCAGTTTCTGTGACGAAGCGGAGTTAGCGGAGCTGGCGGGGTTAGCGGAGTTAGCAACGGACGCGAAGTTGAGTGCGAGGAGCGATGGCACGGTCGAATAGCTATCGGGAACTGATTGTCTGGCAGAAAGCGATGGCTTTGGCGCGCCGGGGATATGAGCTGAGCCAGGGGTTGCCAAAAAATGAGGCATATGGGCTGCTCACTCAAATCAGGCGCGCGGCTGTTTCAGTGCCAAGCAATATTGCAGAAGGGCATGGCAGGCTGACCGATTCGCAGTTTCGGCATTTTCTGGGCAATGCGCGCGGATCACTTTATGAGATGCAAACGCAGGTGGAACTGGCTGGCGATTTGGGTTATCTCGACAGTGCGCTCGTGGGTGAATTAATGGATCTGGGATGGGAAGTTGCACGACTGTTGAACGGATTGATTTCGGCCATTGGCCAGGATGAAACAACAGAGCGTGAAAAGAAGGCTGGCATCAGTCGTCGTGCTAACTCCGCCAACTCCGCTAACCACGCTAGCTCCGCTGACAAAGGATTGCCCCAATGAACATACTGACGAAATGGCTTAGAGCGTATCTTCCCACGCTGCCGGTCGACGACGCACAACTGGCTGAAGACCTCACCCTGCGCGGGATTGCTGTTGAAGGCGTGTACTCGCTTGGCGACGGCAATGGATCGCTCTACGAGATGGACATCACCACCAACCGCGTGGACGCCATGAACCACTACGGCGTGGCGCGGGAGGCGGCGGCGATTTATGGGCTTGCACTGAAGCCGCTGGATGTTGCGCTGCCCGCGGTGAAATCCGCGGCCACGGGCTTCCCGGTGAAGATTGAGGCCGAGGACGCCTGCGGCCGGTTCACTGCGCGCGTGCTGCGCGGCATCACCATCGCCGACTCGCGGGACTGGTTTGCGGGCGCTGAGGTCTCCACCTACTTCGGCCTTCTCGAACAGAAGTGCATCTCGAACGCCGTGGACGCGACGAATTTTGCATGGCTGGCGATGGGCCAGCCCACCCACGCTTTTGACCTGGACAAGATTGAAGGCGGCATCGTTGTGCGCCGGGCCAGGAAAGGCGAACGCCTCAAGACGCTGGACGGCGTGGAGCGCACGCTGGACCCCGAAGACCTGGTTGTCGCCGACCATGCCAAGGCGCTGGCGCTGGCCGGCGTGATGGGCGGCTGGGACACGATGATTACGCCGGCGACCACGAACGTGCTGGTGGAGGCGGCCTGGTTTGACCCGATCGCCGTGCGCCGCACCGCACGCCGCCACGGACTGCATACCGACGCCAGCCATCGCTTCGAGCGCGGGGCTGATTTCAACGCCGCACCGGTGGCCTCGGCGCTGGTGAGCAAAATTCTCCTCGCCAACGGCGGCCACATCGAAGGCGAACTGGTGGATGTGCGCATTCCCGACCTGGAGGCGCGCACTGCAACGCGCAAGCCGATTGCGCTGGCGCTGAGTGAAGTGCATCGGCTGCTGGGAACCACGATCGACAAGGAAGGCATTACCGCCGCAACGGTTGAAGGCGTGCTGATTGCACTTGGGTGCAATCTGGCGGAGTCAGCGAAAACAGCGGGGTTAGCGGAGTTTGCACAAAAAGCGGAGTTAGCAAGTACAGCGCAGTTAGGAAAAGACAACGCGGCATGGCTTGTCACGCTGCCCAGTTGGCGGCTGGATGTGGAACGCGAGATCGACCTGATTGAGGAGGTGGCGCGCGTCTACGGCTTTAACCGTTTTGCGAACACGCTGCCGGCCTTTGGCGGGGGCGTGAAGGCGCTGCCGTGGGCTGAGAAGGAGTCCGCGGTTCGGCGCACGCTGCTGGCGGCGGGATTTCACGAGGCGATCGGCAGCACGTTCTGCTCGGCCGCGGAGGGAGCGCTCACGGCGCCGCAGCCTGCGCTGGTTGTTCCGCTGGGCAACCCGCTGAGTGAAGAGGCCGGCGTGCTGCGTCCTTCGCTGGTGCCGGGCATGCTGGCGATGGTGGCCGGCAATCTGAATCGCGATGTGAGCGACGTGCGCCTGTTCGAACTGGGCACGGTGTTCAGCGGCACGACGGAGAAGGTGGAAGAGCGGGCGGCATTGTCAATTGCCGCTGTTGGCAGCCTGCCGGAGCTGGGCGCGCTGCACGCTGCGCGGGCCATCGAGTTTCACGATGTGAAGGGCGTGGTGGAGCAGGTGCTTGCGCGCTTCCAGGTGCGGGGGGGGTACTTTGACCGCTTTGCTGCCGATGCCGGGCTGACGCCGCCGTGGCTGCATCCGTATCGCTCGGCACGGGTGACGGCAGGGGGCCTGACGGTGGGCTGGTTTGGGCAACTGCATCCGAGTGAGGCCGCGGCGCGCAAGCTGAAAGAGGCGGTGCTGGTGGGCGAGATTTATCTTGACCGGCTTTACACGCTGCCTCTGCGCTCGCCGGCGGCGCGCGAGGTTTCGCGGTTCCAGCCGGTGCGGCGCGATTTCTCATTGGTGCTGGACGAGAGCATTGCGTGGGAGAGGATCGATCAGGCGCTGGGAGGGCTGCGGATTCCCGAGCTTGTGGAGTGGCGGGTGCGGGAGGTGTTTCGCGACGCCAAGCTGGGCAAGGGGGAGTATTCGCTGCTGATGGGCGCCACGTTCCAGGCCGCGGACCGCACGCTGCGCGAAGAGGAGTTGCAGGGCTTTCAGGCGCAGGTGGTTGAGGCTGTTGGCAAAGTAGGGGCGCGGCTGCGCAGTTAACGCAAAAAGCGGCTCAAATGGCGCTATACTTGCCCGGATAACGTGCTTCTGCGCGGAGGTTTTTCCATGTCGCAATTCTCCTGGGAGTCTGAGGTGGTTGAGCAGGTGCAGCCGGAGCATCATACGGAGCACCAACCGGAACAAGGGCAGGAATCGTTCAGCGATCCTGGCGCGCTGGCGCTGAGCGTGGACGATTTTGCGGCGCTGGAAGATCGTGTTTTGCGCGCGGTGAACCTGGTGAAGCGGGAGCGCGTGGCGCGCGCCGAGGCCGAGGAGCGGGCGGTGATGGCAGAGGCTCGGCTGGCGGAACAAGTGCCGCAGGTTGACCGGCTTCAGGGCGAATTGACCACGCTGCGCACCGAGCGCGACCACGTGCGGCAGCGGGTGGAGCGGCTGCTGGCGCAACTGGACGCGTTGGAGCTGTAGAACAGGAGGTCAAGGCTTGGCCCAGGAAGACACAGGGAACACCATCAATTACGTCACTGTAAAGATTTACGACCAGACGTACCATCTGTCCGGGCAGGACCCGGCACACATCCGGCGGCTGGCGGAGCGGGTGGATGCGAAGATGCGGGCAGTGGCGGCTCGTGGCCGGACTGTGGATTCACTGCGGGTGGCCGTGCTGGCGGCGCTGAATCTGGCCGACGAGCTGACGCAGGCGTGCGAGGCGCTGGGCGCCGATGTGGGGCAGGGCAGCGCGCGCGCGGCCAGCCTGCGGGGGCTGCTGGATGAGGTTCTGGGAGCGGAGCGCAGAACCGGCTCGTAAGCCGCTGGACCTCCCACCCAGGTTGCCAAAGCGTAAAACTTCAGTTCAGGGCGCAGATTGAATCCACTTGACGTGTGCGCATTCGGCGTGTTCCCCTTCGTACGACCCTCAGCTTCCAAGACCGTCAGAACCCCAAATCTGAGACGGCGCATCTGAGCGTAACGCGACAGTTATGGCTGAGGCGCCGACAGATTGCCGGCTCTGAACCGTGAAGAGGAATCAACAGCGCGGGCCCCAACAAGCATGAGTCATCGGGCGCAACCCTGGCGCGGCCGGATTTTCGGCAGCGCCGAACAGAGGTTTTTGAGATTGAGGTAAAGGAGATCATCGTGAAACATCGCATCGCAGCCACCTGCTTTTTGCTTCTCACCATGGGCACACTGCTCAGCGCGCAACAATTACCGGTGTTCCAGAAGGGGTTGCCGTCGGGCCAGCGTGGCAGCGGCAAGATCTTCACTCCAACCGCCAGCATCGAGCGGCCCGAGGATCAAGGCATTCGCATGCACACCAATTTTCTGATCTACGCGCCTCCGGGCCGGCCGGACGAAGTGGCTGGATTTCCCGCAGAAAAGAACAGCCCGAAGAATACGCCCGTGAGTGGCTACTTCGCGGAAACGCCCGCCTCGCTGGCCTGCATTTATGGCGAGGTACCGTGGACAGCCGGCTGCAGCCCGGCAACGGTTACCACCGTCGCCACCGGCGGCTCCAAGGCGATTGCCATCGTGGACGCGTACGACTACCCGACGGCCATGTTCGACCTGACTTTCTATTCCAAGGCGTTCGGACTCCCGGCTCCCACCACATCCACCTTCACCGTGGTATTTGCAGGCGGCTCGAATCCAGGCCCCGATCCCAACGCGGCCGGGAACAACGGATGGTACGCATGGGAGTCAGAGGAGGCGCTCGATATTGAGATGGCGCATGCTGCCGCGCCCTCGGCGCATATCTACCTGGTTGAGGCCAATTCGAGCTCGAACGCAGACCTATTCGCCGCGGTCAGAAAGGCAGTTTCGATTTTGACCACTTCGCCCAACACAGGCGGCGAGATCTCGATGAGCTTTGGAGGCAGCGAGGGCTCCGGCGAAAGCGCCTACGACTCAGCGTTCGTCGGCACCAACGTGGTGTCGTTTGCTTCCACCGGCGACAGCGCAGGCGTCCAGTATCCATCTGCCTCTCCCAATGTTGTCGCGGTCGGGGGTACGACCCTGGCGCGCAATCCATCCAGCCTTGCCATCGAAGCTGAGATCGCCTGGGAGGATGGCGGCGGCGGCGTAAGCCAATATGAGTCCCGTCCCTCGTTCCAGAGCAGCATTTCAGGGATCGTCGGCGGCAACCGCGGTGTTCCCGATATCGCGGCGGACGCGAATCCGCGAAGCGGCGCCTGGGTCTATGACAGCTATCAGACTCTTTACAACGGCAATCCCGCCCCCTGGAACATCATCGGCGGCACCAGTCTGGCCTCGCCCCTTGTTGCCGGGCTCGTCAACCACGCCGGCAGCTTTAAAGCCTCAACGTCGGCCGAGGAGACGCTGCTCTACGGATCTGGCCTTCTCAACCCCAACTTCCGCGATATCGAATACGGAAACTGCGGCTATTATGGCGGCTGGTTCGCGGTGATGGGCTGGGACCCCTGCACCGGTCTCGGAGCGCCTTACGGCAGTGCCGGGAAGTAGCTGATGCAGCGCGGCGCGCCAGGGCCCCTTCTGCTTCAGGCAGAAGGGGCCCTGGCATTTTTCAGCGATTTTTCTTGACGAGCATGCGCCGCCGGTGGTTCTCTTCCAGTTGCCATGAGCTTGCGCGACTGTCTGAGCCGAAAAACTCAGACGGTACTTCTGAGCGCTGCTCGACAGTCCCTGCCCAGGCGCCGGCGGATTGCCGGCTCAACTCGGTCAAAACCTGGCTATCTCGCGGGCCCATGTGAACGTGCGGTACCCCTTGCAATTGCGGGCAGCGCCGGCTCGCGGAAAACCCGAACGGACTCGTCGGGATCGACGAAGAGGAGATTGCCATGAAACCTATGATTTCAACTGCATGTCTTCTGCTTCTGGCCGCGGGCACTCTGCTGCGGGCGCAAGAGGCGGTTGAGATTCAGGGCTCGACTCAAGTTGGCCATTCGCAGGGCGGTCACATTGTGATTCCCAATTCGAATGCGCAAAAAGCGGTGAATGGCAAGATGAGCGCGCACACCAATTTTCAGATCTTCGTTCCGGCGGGGCGTGCGGAGGGCAAGATCGGATTCTCAGAGGAAGAGAGGAACTCAAGAAACACCCTGCCAATTCCCGTGACGACCAGTAATGCGGAAACGCCCGCATCGCTGGCATGCATCTATGGGCTGGCGGCAGTGACGACGGGTTGCAGTCCGGCCTCGCTTGCCAACAGCAAGCATGCCACGGGCGGGTCGAAGGCGATTGCCATTGTGGAAGCCTGGGACTATCCGACAGCGCTGGCAGACCTGACGGCGTACTCGACCTACTACGGGCTGCCAGCGCCGTCATCCAGCAACTTTACGGTGGTCTATCAGGATGGGGCAACGGCGCCTTTGCCCGACCCTTTATGCGACACCGAAGGCGGGTGGTATTGCTGGGCGACGGAGTCCGCACTGGATATTGAGATGGCCCATGCGGTGGCTCCCTCGGCGCACATCTACCTGGTGGAAGCGGACTCGAACTCGGACGCCGACCTGTTTGCGGCGGTGAAGATCGCCATTGCGAAGGTGAAGGCAGCGGGCGGGGGCGAAGTGTCAATCAGTTGGGGCGAGAACGAGAACGACGGCTATGTGACTCTCTCTGGAGAGCAACACTACGATGCCGGCATCAGCGGCACGGCGGTGGCGGGCGTGAATGTGGTGTTCTTTGCGGCCTCCGGCGACGGCAGATCGACGATTTACCCCTCGACGTCTCCGTACGTGGTTGCGGTGGGCGGCACAACGGTTTCGCGCAACCCGGCCACGCTGGCATTTCAGGGCGAGTTTGCCTGGGAAGATACGGGCGGCGGCGTGAGTATGTTTGAGCCGCGGCCGGCGTTCCAGAACAGCATTTCATCGATCGTGGGAGCGAATCGGGGCGTGCCGGATGTCTCCGCGGTTGGCAACCCGCGCACCGGCGTCTGGGTCTACAACAGCTTTGACAATGTCTACTATCAGAATGGCGAAGCGGAACTGCTTCCCTGGGACATCATCGGCGGCTCCAGCGTGGGCGCGCCCTTGTGGGCGGGAATCGTGAACCGTGCCGGAACGTTCAGCGCCACCAGCACCGCGGAGCTGGGCCTGATTTACAGCAATGCCTCCACTGCCGCGGATTATCGCGACATCGCGGTAGGCACGTGCGGCTACTACCAGGGCTATCTGGCAGTGACAGGCTGGGACCCTTGCACGGGCAACGGCACGCCGCAGGGCAGCGCGGGCAAATAGCCGGCGGCTGACGGATGAGAACTCTTCGACAAGACCCTCTCCCGTGGGAAGGGATGGGAGGGGGCTTGCCCTCTGCTTATGGTGGGCCCGTCCGTCGATTTGGGCCGTGCTTCCCAAAAGCGGCGGGAAACAGTAGCACGCCACGCCCCCTCATTACAAGACTTGTAATTCCTGGCGCCGCCCCATACTATCCGCAATAGAAGCCGGCCTGCAAAGCAGGTGGTTGGTTAACGCTGGTTGAACCAACATTCATGAACAGGGGCTCAACTCGACAATCGGTTCTGTGTGCCGTGTCCGCCAGTCCGGAATGCCTAATGAACCGCGGAGAGCTCCACCTTCTTAGGAAGGGTTCACCAGCGCATCAACCACGGCCCAGTGGGCCGGTCTCTACCTCTTCCTGATTGCGCCAATCCCCGCAGCTCAAAGCTCCATGCCGTATTCTGAGACTGGTGCATCCAGTCCTCTTCCATCTCGGCTCGATCGTGATTCCCGCATATGGCGCGCTGGCGGCGCTGGGCGTGCTGCTGGCGCTGCTTCTTGCGTTGCGCACCGGGCCAAAAGCGGGCGTGGACCCGAACCAGCTTTGGAACCTCTGCATTGTGGCGCTGTTTTCCGCGGTGGTGGGCTCGCGGCTGCTGCTGGTTGCCCTCAACTTCAGCGCGCTGCGGCTGCACCCGCGCTGGCTGCTGGGGCTGGCCATGATTCATCATCCGCTGCTTGCCGGCGTGGGAGGGGCCTTTGCGGTGGTGGCTGCCGGCCTGTATAGGCGCTGGCAGCAGATGCCGCTCTGGGCGACGGCGGATGCGGTGGCCGCGCCGCTTGCCCTGGGGCTTGGCATGGAGCAGGTGGGCGCGCTGCTGGCCGGCTCGGGTTATGGAACGCCCAGCACACTGCCCTGGGCGGTGACTTATTTTCATCCGGTGACGACGCTCTGGAGCGGCACGCCGCTGGGGGTTGCGGTGCATCCGGTGCAGGCGTATGCGGCGGTGGCTTTTTTTGCACTGTGTCTCATGCTCTGGCTGTGGCTGCCGCGCCAGGCCAGGCCAGGCGATGTTGCGGGACTCGCGCTGGCGGGGTTTGGCGTTGCACTTTTCGTGACTGAGTTCTGGCGCGACGCGGAAGGCCGCGGCTCGTTGTTGGACGGCGCGCTGGACGGGCCGCAGGCTGCCGCCGTGATGCTGGTGCTGGCCGGCGCGGCGATTCTATGGGAACGAAAACCGCGCGCCCTGGGGGCCGCACCCCGCGACCCGGCTGAAAAGAACGAGGCATCCGATGTTTGAAACCCGCACCATCGTCGTTCCGCCGGAGGCCGCGGGCCAGCGCCTTGACCAATTTGTGGCTTCGCAACTGGACGGCGTGAGCCGCTCGCGCGTGCAGATGCTGATGGACCAGGGCGATGTTCTGGTGGATGCCGGGAAGGGGGCCGAGCGCGAGAAGCCGTCGCTGAAGCTGCGCGGCGGCGAGTCGATCGTGATTACCGGCGAGCCGCATCCGACGCCGCTGAAGGCCACGGCCGAAGACATTCCGCTGGATGTGGTGTTTGAAGACAAGGACCTGGCGGTGGTGAACAAGCCGGCGGGCATGATGGTGCATGCCGGCTCAGGCCAGAACGAAGATGCGCGCAGCCGGGGCACGCTGGTGAACGCGCTGCTCTACCGCTTCAAGAAGCTGTCAGCGACGGGCGGCGACCTGCGGCCGGGGATTGTGCACCGGCTGGACAAAGACACGAGCGGATTGATTGTGGTGGCCAAGAACGATCGCACGCATCTGGCGTTGGGCGAGATGTTTTCAGGCCGGAACATCAAGAAGACGTATATTGCCTTGGTGCAGGGCGAGGTGGAGCGGAAGAAGGGAACCATCAACGCCAGCGTGGGCCGCGACCCGCTGCGGCGCACGCGGATGACCACCAAGCCGCAGGACAACGCGCGCACCGCGGTCTCTCATTACGAAGTGATCAGGCGGCTCGATAACCGCTTTGGCAAGTTCACGCTGGTGAAGGTGAGGATCGAGACGGGCCGGACGCATCAGATTCGGGTGCATATGGCGTCGATCGGTTATCCGGTGGTGGGCGACACGCTGTATGGCGGGCCCGGGCAGTTGACGGACCAGGTGGCGTCGCAGGCGGCAATCTCGAAGGCCGCGCGGCGCAAAACGGAGCCGGAGCGGCTGAAGCTGGGGCGGAATTTTTTGCACGCCGCGCGCCTGGAGTTCACGCACCCGACCACCGGCAAGCTGCTTGAGCTGGAGGCTCCTTTGCCGGTGGAGCTGGAAGAGTTTCTGGCGCGGCTTGAGGCTGGAGACGGGATTCCGGGCCGCAAAGCGCGCGGCTGAATGATTTGCCAGTTCCAATTGTTAAAATGAGAGAGCTATGACCATAAAGATTCCAGGACTTGTTTTGGCGGCGGCGTTTTGGGCAGTTGCGCTGCATGCGCAACCGCCGGCGTCGCCGCTTGCAGCTCAACCCGCGCAACCGGCAGCCACGCAACCCGCGGCCACGCAGCAGTCGGCAGCGGCGTCCGGCGGGGATCAAACCGATACCGGCACGCCCGTGATCCGCCTGGGCGTCAACGAGGTCAACCTGATCTTCACGGTGACCGACAAGCACGGGCGGTATATCCCGAACCTGCAGCAGAGCGATTTTGCGCTGCTGGACGACCGCAAGGCTCCGGCGCGGGTGAACTCGTTCCATCAGCAGATCAATCTGCCGCTGCGGGTGGGCATTGTGATTGACGCCAGCACGTCGATCCGTTCGCGGTTCCAGTTTGAGCAGCAATCGGCCACCGAATTTCTGCTGGAGATTATCAAGGCGCGGAGCGATCGCGCGTTTGTGATGGGTTTTGACTCGACGCCGACGGTGGAGCAGGATTGGACGAACAATATCGACGGTCTTGAGTCTGGGGTGAACCGGCTGCGGCCTGGCGGCGGCACGGCCTTGTTTGACGCGGTTTATACGGCATGCCGTGACAAGCTTCTCGACATCTCGCGCGGCCAGGAGCCGGTGCGGAAGGCGATGGTGCTGCTGTCAGACGGCGAAGACAACCAGAGCCGCGTGCATCCGGACGAAGCGATCAAGGAGTGCCAGCGGGCCGAGACCATTATCTATGCGATCAGCACCAACTGGACCCCGAGCCGTGGGAAGGGCGACAACATCTTGAAGGAGATGGCCCAGGATACGGGCGGGCAGGTGTTCTTTCCGCCGAGCGTGGAAGAGGTGTCAAACAGCTTCAAGGATATTGAGGAAGAGCTGCGCAGCCAGTATGCGCTGACGTATACGCCGGCGGATTTTAAATACGATGGGGCTTTCAGGCCGATTTATCTATTTTGTAACGACCGGCGTTACCAGGTTCGTGCCAAAAAGGGATACTTTGCGCCGCGGCAATAGGGTTTGAGGCGCGCCGGGGCCGGATTTTTGAGGCGGCTCCGGCGTTTCGTCTCGTATTTTTGCAATTCGGCAGGCCGGTGCGTTCCATTTCAGCACAATATTTTCGTTGGTTGTCTCGATTTGCCCCTTTTTCAGATTCTCAGGCTCCGCTGCTCTCCGATTTCGTTCCCCGCACGATGAAATGAAAGAGGGCGATTGCGCAACTTCTCCGTATGGGCTGTTTGCGGAGTTGCGGCTTTTTGTCTGCGTGCGCGCCGCGCATGGGCAGGCAAAGGCCCGGAATCGTCCATCCGCCAAAAAGATGGGGGCGGACAGGGGGAATAGCGGTGATCCGGCAGGCCATATCCTGCGATATCTGCGGAACCGAAAAGAAGCAGACCAACCATTGGTTTGTGGCGTATGACCAGGGGGGAGAGTTGCGGGTAAGCGGCTGGAACACGCGCAACCGTCTTCGTCCGGGGTCAAAGCACCTGTGCGGGCAAACCTGCCTGCACAAGCTGGTGGACGAGTTTATGGCCCGGGCGCTTTCAGTGCGGGCGCATCCGGTGGAGGCGGTGGAGGTGGAGCTGGAAGAGCAGATTCCGGCGACCAATGCCAGCCTGACCTCGGGAGCGGCTTACGCTGAGGTGCAATCGTCGGCGCGGCTGCTGAAGCCGCCAGTGCCGGACCCGGCGCCGCTGCGGCCGCTGCTCAAGTCGGCGGTGGAGCTGGTGGCCGTGCCCGCGCGGCCGGCGCCCAGAGAAAGCGCGGACAAGGGCGACGAGCCGCCGCTCTATATGTCGCGGCAATGGAGGGCCGAGGCCTGGGAGCGGGAGCGGGAACGGGAACTGCGCACGGTGGAGCGGCGGCCGGAGATCGCGTTCCGGCGGCGGTCGAACTGAGGGGCTCGCTATTGCGGGGGCGGCGGATTCAGCAAGGCCAGCAGGGCAGCTTCATCCAGGACCGGGACCTTCAACTCGAGAGCCTTTTCGAGTTTGGAGCCGGCTTCTTCGCCGGCCACGACGTAGCTGGTTTTCTTGCTGACGGAGCCGGCGGTCTTGCCGCCCGCGGCTTCAATCCTGCGCCTGGCCTCGTCTCGGGTGAGGGTGGGCAGCGTGCCGGTGAGCACAAACGTGAGCCCTGCCAACTGCTCAGAACGCTGCTTCTTCTCGGCGGTCATATCGATGCCGGCGTCTTTGAGGCGCTGCACGAGGGCCAGGTTCGCGGGCTGGGCAAAGAACTCAAGAATCGCCTGCGAGATGCGGGGACCGACTTCTTCCACGCGCTCCAGCTCTTCGGCTGTCGCGGCAGCCAGCGCGTCAATTGAGCCGAACTGCTCGGCCAGCAGTTCGGCGGTGCGCTCGCCGACGAAGCGAATGCCGAGGCCCATCAAGACGCGAGCCAGGCCCGCCTTCTTTGAGCCTTCGATTTCAGTGATCAGCGCGCGCGCCGATTTCTCGGCGAACCGGTCAAGCCCGGCCAACTGCTCTTCGGTCAGTTGGTAGAGGTCGGCTACGCTGGTGACCATGCCGCGATCGAGCAATTGCTGAACGACGGCGTCGCCGAGGCCCTCGATGTTCATGACGTCGCGGCGGCCAAAGTGGAGCAGGCTCTCGCGCAGCTTGGCGGGGCAGTTGGAATTGGCGCAGCGGAAGTCCACTTCGCCCTCGGCGCGCACCACGGCCGATTGGCACTCAGGGCAAACAACAGGGAAGACAAACGGGAGCTTCCCGCGCGGGTGGTCGGCGTCGTCAACGACCTCAACGACTTTTGGAATGACGTCGCCGCCGCGCTCCACTTTGACCCAGTCGCCGAGCTTGAGGCCGAGCCGCTCAATGAAGTCGGCGTTGTGGAGCGTGGCGCGGCTCACGGTGGTGCCGCCGATGAAGACCGGGTCGAGCTCGGCCACAGGCGTGAGCTTGCCGGTTCGGCCGACCTGGACTGTGATGTCGCGTGCGACCGTTACGCCGGACTTGGCGGTGAATTTGTAGGCGATGGCCCAGCGCGGCGCGCGGCCAGTGTAACCAAGGCGCTGCTGCGTCGGGTGCGCATCGACCTTGAAGACGACGCCGTCAATTTCGTAGCCGAGCGTGGCGCGACCGGCCTCGGCCTGGTCAATGAACTGCGTCATCTGGTCGACGGTGGCCACCAGCTTGCGATGCTTGTTGACGCGGAAGCCGAGGGCGGCCAGGGCATCGAGGGTGGCGCGCTGGCCTTGCGGCCAGAACTCGCCCTGGAGCAGCAGGAAATAAGCGTAGACATCGAGGCGCCGGTTGGCCACGATGCCGGGCTCCAGGGTACGCAGCGTGCCGGCGGCGGCGTTGCGGGGATTGACGGCCGGGGCGAGGCCCTGCTGCTCGCGCTCCTCGTTGAGGCGCTCAAAGGCAGCCTCGGGCATGACGGCTTCACCGCGGACTTCAAACGCCTGGGGCAGGCCGGCCTTTTGGAGCTGGCCGGCGGAGATGGTGAGCGGCACGCTGCGAATGGTGCGAATGTTGGAGGTGACGTCTTCGCCGATTTGTCCATCGCCGCGGGTGAGTCCGGAGACCAGCCTGGAACCGCCGCCGGCCGCGGGCTCGTAGCGCAGCGCGACGCTGAGGCCGTCCATCTTGAGCTCGGCCATGTACTCGACGGGCAGGCTGCCGGCCAGGTCGCGCACGCGCGTATCCCAGGCCGCAAGCTCCTCGGCAGAGTAGGCGTTGTCCAAACTCAGCATGGGCCGGGAGTGAGCCGCCTTCTTGAATCCATCGGCCGGCTTTCCGCCGACGCGCTGGGTGGGCGAGTCGGGGGTGAGCAGTTCAGGGTGATCGGCCTCAATGCCCTTCAACTCGTTCACGAGCGCGTCATAGGCCGCGTCGGTGATCCGCGGCGCGTCGAGGACATAGTAAAGATGCTCATGGCGGCGCAGTTCGTCGCGCAACTCTTCTGCCCGTTGCGCCACGGCCTGCGGAGTTTTTGCCGGTTCACCCATGGGCTGGATTATAAGAGGCGGGCGCGGGGTTGGCGCAGGGGTTCGGCGGACAGGCCATCGTGTGGGGGGTGGGCCGTTGTATGCTGGGCATCAAGCCATGGAGCCTGTCACCCACTTTTTAACCGGAGCCTGCGTTGGCCGCGCGGGGCTGAATCGCAAGACGGCCTACGCGACGCTGACCGCCGTTCTGGCCGCCGAAGCAGCGGATATCGATATTCTGTGGTCGTTTGCCGGGCCGGTGGAGGAACTGAAGCACCATCGCGGCATTACGCACACGTTTCTGGCGGCGCCGGTGGTGGCCGGCGCGGTGGTGGGGGTTGTGTGGCTCTTCCATCGCTGGCGCCAGGCTCGGCTTCAGCGCAGGCAGGCCGCCGCGCCTCCTGTCGATCCGCGGGCTCCGGTTCTAAGGCCGCCGCAGCCGGTGAGCTGGCCCTGGCTCTATTTGACGGCGCTGATCGCCGCCTTGAGTCACTTGCTGCTTGACTGGACCAACAACTACGGCCTGCGGCCGTTTTTCCCGTTCAATCCGCGCTGGTATGCGGGCAGCTTTATGTTTATCGCCGAGCCGCTGCTGTGGGGGCTGTTTCTGGTGGCGCTGGTGGTTCCGTGGCTCTTCGGGCTGGCCGACCGCGAGATTGGGGCGCGGCGCACGGCCTTCCGCGGGCGCGGCTGGGCAATCTTTGCGTTGACCGGGATGGTGCTGCTGTGGGCGTGGCGGTGGTCAGAGCACGGGCGCGCGCTGGCTCTGCTGGCCAACACGCAGGTAGCTTCGGCCCCGGTGACGCGGATGACGGTTGAGCCCTACCCGATCAATCCATTCCTCTGGCACGCGATTCTGGAGACTCCCGGCTACTACCAGACCGCGGAGGTGAACACCCGGGCGGGCACAATCGACAGCGACGCGCAGCGGGATCTGCTCTATAAGCCGCCCGCCACCGCGGCGAGTGAGGCTGCGAAAGCCACTCTGCTGGGCAGGGTGTATCTGGATTGGGGCAGGTGGGCGGTGGTACGCGACCTGGGCCAGGAGCCCGTCGCCGGCCTGGATCCGCCGCGGCTGCCCGCCAATCGCACCTGGACGACGGTCGAGTTCACCGATCTGCGTTTTGCCTATTCGTTTTTAGGGACAGGGAGCGACCGGGCCCGAGCGCCGCTGGCAGGGTATGTGTATGTTGTGGATGGCCGCGACGAGGCAGGAGAGATGATGGGCGGGCGGGAGCAGAAGTAGGAGCGCGGCCGCCGGTGGGGGTTTTTTAGAGAGGGCTACGCCAGTTGGCCGGCGCGCTTTTTGCGGAACCACCACCAGCCAAAGCCGGCCGCTGCCAGGATGCCGACCACGGCCATGACGGCCAATCCGTGGTGGGCCACCAGGTCAACGGCTCCCGGGCCCAGCTTGAGCACCAGGGCGGAGAGGATCATCCAGCGGATCACTCTGCCGCAGAAGACGGCCAGCATGAACGGGGCCACGCGCATCTCGAAGACGCCCGCGGCAAAGACGAAGGCCTTCCATGGGGTGGGCGGGGGCAGCATGGAGGGAATCATCATGGCCAGGAACTCCTGGTTTTCAAAGCGGGCGCGCATGCGTTCGTAGCGCTCGCGGTTGACATGCTTGAGCAGGAAGAGTTCTCCTCCGGCCCGGCCCAGGCCATAGGGCACCAGCCCGCCAATTGCCGACCCGGCGGCGGCGAGCAGGCAAATGAGCCAGAAGTGGCCCTTGTCGTTCCAGACGTAAACAGCCAGGAGCGCGTCCATGGGGATGGGAATGGTGGAGGAGTCAAGGAGCGCGGCAGCGCCGACGCCAAAGATGCCGAATCTTGCGAGGAACACGACGACCAGCTTCCACTTGGCCATGATGCGTGCGAGAGCTGCCTTCAACGAGCGTTCCCTTCTGTCTTCTGAACCGTCTTAACGATTAGGTATCATTGTACGGGCCGGTGCCAACGCACGGGTTACAGCGGAATGAGAGAATAGAAGGAAAGGACTCGAATCGGAGCCGGTGCGCTGGTATGCGCCGTGTGAGGCTCCCGTTGAACGAATGCCCACCAGCGAAGCGCCAACTGACGTGAACGAGCCCAGGGATCCGGCTGCCACCAGCCCAGCGACCGACCGCGCCCCCGAGGCCGGTGCGACCGCGCAGGATGGGCAGGCCGAGCCGGCGCTCCCGATCGTGTCTCAGTCGCGGTGGGTTGACTACAACACCCACGAGTTGCTGCAGATGATCAGCGATCTGGAGGATGAGCGCCGCTGGGCGCGCCTCCGCGAAGGCATCTGGATCGCCATCCTCATCCACCTGGCGCTGATTTCGGCGCTGTTTCTGCTGCCCAGGTATATCTTCGTCTCGCCGCGGGTTGTGGATCGGAATCAGGCTCTCAAAGCAAACAAGGACTTCACCTATCTGGACACGCCGTTCTCGCCCAAGCCGAAGGTAGAGATCAAGCCGGTGCCGGAGAAGCCGCCGACGATCGACAAGAAGACGCTGGACGAGATGAACAAGCAGGCGCCGCCGGCCCCTGCGCCGGCCCCCGCTCCCCAGGAAGCGCCCAAGCTGGCCTCTCCGGTGACGCCGCCGCCGATTCCGCCAAACCAGCAGTCCCAGTCGCAGCTTGAGGCGCCTCGGCCGGCGGCTGTGCCGGCCCATCCCAACTTTGCCATGAACAGCGGCAACCCGGCCGACCAACTGCGCGACGCGATGCGCGGGGCGTCTCGCAACCCCGGCATGAACGGCAACCTGCCCGGCAGCGGAGGGCTGGCGATGCACCCGGGGGCGGGAACGGGCGGCATTGAAGTGCTGTCAGACACGCAGGGCGTGGACTTCAGCGGGTGGCTGCAACGCTGGCACCGTGAGACGGAACGCACCTGGGACCCGCTGATTCCCGACGAGGTAAACCCGCCGCTGCTCAAGGCGGGCGCGGTGCAGATTCGGTTCAAGGTGCTGCCGAACGGCCGCATCATGGACGGCAGCATGCTGCTGGAGGGCCGCTCGGGCGATGTCGCGCTGGACCGCGCCGCCTGGGGCGCGTTGACCGGCTCGAACTATCCGCCGCTGCCGCGGGACTTCCATGGGCCTTATCTTGAGCTGCGGGCAGTCTTTCTGTACAACATTGAGCCGGGGCGGTAGTTGGCTCATCCAACGCGCTGCTTCAGGCTTCAGCCTCTTCGGCTGGATTTTCGACCGGGCGGTCGATTGCCCTGCGAGGATTTCCATGAGGCAGGTAAATCCCATCCTGCGCCAGCAAGGCCTCGTAAACCGGCGTGTGCCGCCAGTGGCGCGCCAGCGCAAACGCGCTCATGTTGGCAATCATCAGCGGCAGCACCAGGCCGTAGCCGCCGGTCATCTCAAACACAATGAGGATTGAGGTCATGGGCGCGCGGATGGTGGCCGCGAACACCGCGCCCATGCCGACAACGGCAAATGCGCCAATGGCGTCAGCCGAGTGGTGGAAGACCGCTACATCGATATAACCCACGGCCCCGCCCAGCATGGCGCCCATGAAGAGGGCCGGCGCAAAGATGCCGCCGGAGCCGCCGCTGGAGTAAGAGCAGACGGTGGCGAGCAGTTTGACTATGCAGAAGACCACCATGGCCAGCACGGGCAGTTTGCCCATGGAGCCGGTCAGCGCCAAGGTGAGGGTCTTGTAGGGGTCGCCGGCAATGCCGTTGAGATGGAAGAGCGCCAGAGTGGCCACGGCCAGGCAGCCGACCGCCAGGCCGCCGATGGCCGGATGCGCCCATTTGGGCACGGCATTGAACCGCTTGAATTGCAGCCGCAGCCCGAGAAGCGAATCGGTAAACGCCACTGAAAGCAGGGCGGCGAGCAACCCCAGCAGGGCATACCAAACCAGCGACGAGGCGTTGGTGAGTGTGTAGGTGCGGTTGACGTGGAAGACGGGGTTCGTGCCCAGAATGGTGTGCTCGACGACGGCGGCCAGGGCCGCGGCGACAATGACGCCGGAGAGCATGGTCTGGTCGAGGTCGCCGATGAGCTCTTCAAGGGTGAAAGTGACCGCGGCAATGGGCGCGTTGAAGGCTGCCGCGATTCCAGCCGACATGCCGACCGAGGCCATGCGGCGGCAGTTTGCGGGGCTCAGCCGGGCGGCGCGGGCCAGCATGCTGCTGACTCCGGCGCAAATCTGCACGGTAGGCCCTTCCAGGCCAAGTGAGGCTCCGGACCCGATCTGGAGTGCGCAGAGAACGAACTTGCCAACGGTTTCGCGGACCGTGATGAGCCCGTTGCGCAGCGTATAGCTGACCTTGACCTGGGGAATGCCGCTGCCCGCTGCCGCCGGCGCAAACCAGGTGAGGCCCAGGCCCACAACCAGGCCGCCGAGCGTGGGCGAGAGAATGGTCCACCAGATCCAACTGTTGCCGGGAGCGGCGTTCGCGCGCTCGATGAGCAGGGACTCAAGCCAGCCGATGCTGAGATGAAACAGCACGGCGGCCAACCCGCACAGGCCGCCGGCCAAAATGGTGACCGCCAGCAACCGCTGCCGCTCGTTGGGCACACGGCGCATCAGCCAGGCTAGAAAGCGCGCATAAAGACCCGGAAGACCGACCCAATATTCCAATGTCCGCTTAACCTCGCAACGGGGAGCCTTGCACCTCAAGTATAAGATTGCGGTCCGGAAGAGTCTCACTTGGTGAAGCTTCTGGTGGTGCATTCCGGCTGCGCTATCGCCTGTGTTGCCTGAAGGCAAGGGACGCGTGGCAGCTTCTACGTGGCTGCGGAAGTCTGCCGGTCATTCCCCCGCGTCGCCGTTCCGCGTTAAAATTCTTGTGTCTGCTATGTGGAACCGTCCCGCAGCCCGAATCTCCTCCACGCCCATGCTGAAGCGCTTTCGCCATGGCCGGCCCGACCGTGGACGGGGCCTTTGCCGGTGAGGATTCTCTTCAGTTGAAGTGTGGTTTCTCAGGCCCTCTCCGCTGCGTTGGAGGGCCTTGAGGCGCCCGGCCTCCGAGTTGAAATTTAGAGATCCATCCGCCTCTTTGCGGATAGAAAGGTCTTTCCCTTCATGAGTTCCAAGACAAGCAACAGCTTTGCCAGCCGCGCCACGCTCGCCAGTGGCAACCAATCCTATACGATTTATCGCCTGCCCGCTCTCACGGCCCGCGGCTTTGACTTGAGCCGCCTGCCGTTCAGCCTGAAGATTCTGCTGGAGAATCTGCTGCGCCGGGAAGATGGCGTCAGCGTGACCGCCGCGGACATCGAGTTCCTGGCCAACTGGAATGCCAAGGCCGAGCCGGACCGCGAGATCGCGTACATGCCGGCCCGCGTGCTGATGCAGGATTTTACCGGCGTGCCGGCGATTGTGGACTTGGGCGCGATGCGCGACGCGATCAAGACTCTGGGCGGCGACCCGGAGCGCGTGAATCCGCTGGTGCCGGCCGAGCTGGTGATCGATCACTCGGTGCAGGTGGACGAGTTCGGAGCCGCGGGTTCGCTTGCGGCAAATACGCTGTTGGAGTTTCAGCGCAACCGCGAGCGCTACGCGTTCCTGAAGTGGGGCCAGACGGCGTTTCGCAACTTCTCCGCGGTTCCGCCGGGCATGGGCATCTGCCATCAGGTGAATCTCGAGTACCTGGCTCGGGTGGTCTTCACCACGCAGATCGACGGCGAGACGGTTGCGTACCCTGACACCGTGGTCGGCACCGACTCGCATACCACGATGATCAACGGCCTCGGGGTTCTGGGCTGGGGCGTGGGCGGCATCGAGGCCGAGGCGGCCATGCTGGGCCAGGCTGTGAGCATGCTGGTTCCGCAGGTGGTCGGCTTCAAGCTGACGGGCAAGCTGCGCGAAGGCGCAACGGCTACGGATCTGGTTCTCACCGTCACGCAGTCGTTGCGCAAGCTCGGCGTGGTGGGTAAGTTCGTGGAATTCTATGGGCCAGGAGTAGCGGAGCTGCCGCTGGCCGATCGCGCCACCATCAGCAACATGGCTCCCGAGTACGGCGCAACCTGCGGCATCTTCCCGGTGGATGCGGAGACGCTGCGCTACCTGCGGCTCACGGGCCGGAGCGAGGAGCAGATCGCGCTGGTGGAGGCTTATTACAAAGAGCAGGGACTGTTCCACACGGCCGACTCGCCAGAGGCCGAGTACACGCAGACGCTCTCGCTCGATCTGGCAACGGTTGAGCCCAGCGTGGCCGGACCCAAGCGTCCGCAGGATCGCGTGCTGCTGAAGGATGCGGCAGCCAGCTTTGCGCAGCAGTTGCCGAGCCTGCTTTCACCCGCGGCCAAGCCGCTCGGCACGCGCACGGCCATCGCATGGCAGCGGGAGGCTGTGACCGACGCCGCAGAGGCGCCTCATCACGGTGAGCATCTCGCGAGTTCGGTGCACAAGCGCTTTGGCGTCGATCCCGATCCGTATCTCGATCACGGCTCAGTCGTCATCGCCGCCATCACCAGTTGCACCAACACGTCGAACCCCTCGGTGATGTTGGCCGCGGGTATCCTCGCGAAGAAGGCTGTAGAAAAAGGCCTCACGGTTCCGCCGTGGGTGAAGACATCGCTCGCGCCCGGATCGCGCGTGGTGACGGACTACTACACCAAGGCCGGCCTGCTGCCTTACCTTGAGAAGCTGCGCTTCAACGTGGTGGGCTATGGCTGCACGACGTGCATCGGCAACTCTGGCCCGCTGCCCAGCGACGTGACGCGCAGCATTGAAGAGCATGGGCTGGTGGCGGTGAGCGTGCTGAGCGGCAACCGCAATTTCGAGGGCAGGGTGAACGTGGACGTGCGGGCGAATTATTTGATGAGCCCGCCGCTGGTTGTGGCTTACGCGCTGGCAGGGCGCATCGGGCATAACTTTGAAACCGATTCGCTCGGCAACGACCAGGCCGGGCAGCCGGTTTATCTCAAAGACATCTGGCCCACGCAGGCTGAGGTGGCGGCGGCGATTGAGAAAGGCCTGTCGAGCGAGAGCTTCCGCAAAGAGTACGCGACGGTGAACCTGGGCGATACGAATTGGCAGGGGCTCAAGTTTCCCACGGGCGAGGTGTACCAGTGGGAGCCGGACTCGACGTACATTCGCAAGGCGCCTTACTTCGACGGCATTACGTCCAAGCCCGCGCCCATCTCGGACATTCTGGGCGCGCGCGTTCTTGCGGTGCTGGGCGACTCGGTGACCACGGACCACATTTCGCCGGCCGGCAGCATCAAGGCCAACGGTCCCGCGGGCAAATATCTCGCGCATCACGGCGTGAAGCCGGCTGACTTTAACAGCTATGGCTCGCGGCGCGGCAACCATGAAGTGATGGTGCGCGGGACGTTTGCGAATGTGCGCCTGCGCAACAAACTCGCGCCCGGCACCGAAGGCGGCGTCACGCGGCTGCTGCCCGAGGGCGAGCACATGTCGATCTTTGACGCGAGCGCCTTCTATGCGCAGCGGGGCGTGCCGCTGGTGATTCTGGCCGGCAAGGAGTACGGCTCCGGCAGTTCGCGGGACTGGGCGGCCAAGGGGCCAAAACTTCTCGGCGTGCGTGCGGTGATCGCCGAGAGCTTTGAGCGCATTCACCGCTCGAACCTTGTGGGGATGGGGATCTTGCCGTTGCAGTTTGTGGACGGGCAGACGGTTGAGTCGTTAGGCCTCACCGGCGAAGAGGTTTACGATTTCGCCGGGCTGACCAAAATGCTGGATGCGCGTTTGGCCAACGGCCGCACGCTCACGGTGACCGCCACCAGTCCGGACGGCTCGAAAAAGCTGCTCAATGCACTGGTTCGCATCGATACGCCGCAGGAGATCGAGTACTTCGAGCATGGTGGCATCCTGCAATACGTGTTGCGGCAGTTAGCGGCAAAGTAAGCACCAGCGGTGCGGCAGACGGCGCTTGCGCGCCGCGAGGGTCGCGGTCTCCCAGGTCTCAGAGTCGAGACCTGGGGCGGCCGCAACCTGGCAAGTGGAATCTGCTGTCGGGCTGAACGGGATTTCGCCCCAGTGCGTGAATGCTCACGTTCAAATGTCCCGAATCAGACAGGACGCGTAACCTCCCACCTGTGCTAGGATGTTTCTGTGGCCAGGAAGGCGGGTCTGGTCAGGAAGCTTGTCGCCGAGGTTTATCGCCTCAAGGGGAAGCGCAGGGGCGGCGTCCTCAAGGATGAGGCGTGGTGGGAGGATGGTCAGGTCGTAGCCTACAACCTGGCCTACATCAACCGGCGCATCTGCCGCGTGGACCATGGCCGGGTTCTGGGATACGACAACAGCCACGGCTATCATCACCGGCATTTCATGCGAAAGACCGAGCCGGTCGAATATATCTCCTACGACGCTCTGATGGGACGTTTCTACCGGGAGCTTCACGAGCTTTGGAGGGTTGAAGATGCCGAAGACTAAAGTCAAACTGATTGTTTCCACCACGGAGGAGTACTTTGAGCGTGCGCGGAAACGGGCGCGGGCGATGGATCGCGGGGAGATGCCCACGCCGGGGATCACGATCAGCTTTGAAGACCCGGTGGAGTTGCTGAAGATGATTACCTCCGAGCGGGTGCGCCTGCTGCGCCGCGTGAAAGAGGGGTCGCAGCAGATCTCCGTGCTGGCGGCGGGGCTGAAACGCGATGTGCGCGCGGTAAGCCGCGATGTGAACCTGCTGGAAAGCGCAGGATTGCTGAAGACCAGTTACCGGTCTAACCCCGGGCATGGCCGGATGAAGATTGTCGAGTCCGTAGCGCAGGAGTACAAACTGGTGGCCAACCTGTAGGGCGGCACGATGAAGATAGAGTTACAAAAGCGGCCGCGCCCTGGCGCCGCTTTTGCTTTGCTGCTGTAACTCGTCTTGTGTATACTCGCGGAATCCTATCCTCTGGCTTCTAATATCCTTTGCTTCCCAGGAGAAGAGATGAACCTGAGCAAGACTGGGTCTGTGTTGGCTGTGGCTGCCGCCATGGTCTTTGTTTCCATCTCGCACGCGCAAGCGCAGCGCTTCAAACAGGGCGACGCGGTAGACATGAAACTGGGCGGCACGTGGATGTCGTGCACGGTCACATCCGGTTACTATGCCGGCGGGTACGACCTGAAGTGCGGCACAGGCACGGGCTACCGCACCTCGGGCGACCCGGAGCACATCCGGGCGCATCAGGCGGAAGGCGCGGGGCCGGGACGTGCTGCGCCGGGCCAAGCCGCACCGCAGGCAGCACCGGCAGCAACCGCGCCGGCGGCGGCCGCGCGCAGGCCCGCTGCGCCCGCGGGGGCTGGGCAACCGGGCGGTGGGCAGCCGGGCGGAGCCGGGACCTTCAAGGTGGGCGACTCGGTGGAGATATTGAGCGCTTCCAAGTGGATTCCGTGCACTGTCTCTTCGCCGCAGTATGGCGGCGGGTATGACGTGCAGTGCGGGCCATTGAACCTGAGGGCCAAGGCGGATGCGGAGCACATTCGAGCCCATGCGGCCACGGCGGCGGAGCAGGGCGCACAGCAGGAGACCAAAGCCGCGATGGCCAATCGGCCGAAGGGCAACGGCATTGGGGCGCAGTACGGCACGCGCGAGCCGGCCACCTGCGCGAACCGGGGCGGCCCGCTGACCACTGCCACGGCCCGGCAGTACTTCATCTGCGACGCAGAGGGAGAGAAGGCCGGGTATATGTACCTGGTGACGGATGTGACGATTCAACTGGGCCACGCGCGGGCCTTCAACTGGAACCAGGATTCGGCGAGCACGGGGATTGACACCTCGCAGCCGGTATACGACGTGCGCGGCAGTTACAACAAGTACTCATGCACCAAGCCGACGCCCATCGACAACGCATTCTCGCGGACGCATAACTGTGCCTTGTATGACGAGCCTAACTCCGAGGGACGGTGCTACAAGACCACCTTCGGGGAATGGCACTGCGCGATGGAGGACTTTCACCGCGGCTCATGGCCCAAGGCCAAGGATCAGATGCCGCCGGCGGGAAACTGAGCGGGTGGGCACCCTGTCCCAACCGAAATCGCAGGGTGCCCAATCCGCCTGGGTGCGGCGATACACTGGACGCTGCAGGAATGTCGTGAACTGAAAGTCCAACTGATCCAGCGAAACGGGCATTCCCCTGCCCGCCTGAGTTCTCACCCAATCATCCCCGGAGGTCAGATGCAATCAGCAAGAGTCTCAACGGCAATCTGTGCGGTTTTATGTTTTGCCGGCATGGCGGTCTGCGCGCAGGGTGCGCCTACCCACGCAACGCAGGCCAAGCTCGCAGGCAAAACGCGCACCTACTATGTGGCCGCGGACGAAGTGCAGTGGGATTACGCGCCCTCTGGCCGCGATGAGGCCATGGGTATGGAGTTCGATGCGATCGGCAAGGCCTTCACGGAGTCAGGGCCGCACCGTATCGGGCGGATTTACAAGAAGGCGGTCTATCACGAGTACACGGATGCGAGCTTTAAAACCATGAAGCAGCGCGGCCCCGACGAGCAGTATCTCGGCATCCTGGGGCCGGTTCTTCGCGGGGCCGTGGGCGACACGATCAAGGTAGTGTTCAAGAACAACGGGTCGCATCCGTACAGCATGCATCCGCATGGAGTTTTGTATAAGAAGGACTCAGAGGGCGCCGACTACAACGATGGAACCAGCGGCGCCGACAAGGAAGACGGCGGGGTGGAGCCTGGGGCGACGCATACATATACGTGGGAGATTCCCGAGCGCTCGGGTCCGGGGCCGAACGACCCCAGCAGTGTGTTCTGGCTTTATCACTCGCATGCCGACGAGTTGCGCGATGTGGCTTCAGGGCTGTTTGGCGTGATTGTGGTGACGCGGCGCGGCATGGCGTTGGCCGATGGGCGGCCGAAGGATGTGGATCGCGAATTCGTCACCATGTATATCGCCATCAACGAGAATGAAAGCTGGTTCCTCGAAGACAACATCCGCGATCACACCACCGATCCCAAGGGCGTGAACAGGCGAGAGACCAACCCATTCACTCCCGGCGGCATCGCAGGCACGGTCGCAGGCCAGGGATTCATCGACACCAACGTCAAATGGTCCATCAACGGCTATATCTTTGGCAATACGCCCATGATGACCATGAAGAAAGGTGATCGTGTCCGCTGGTATGTCGCCACGCTCGGCGACTTCAATAACGCGCACACACCCCATTGGCACGGCAACACCGTCCTCGTCGCCGGCCAGCGAACCGATGTGCTGGTGGTGACCTCAGCGCAGATGATCACCGCGGACATGGTTCCGGACGCGCCCGGAATCTGGCTTTACCACTGCCACATCAGCGACCACATGCTGGCCGGCATGGCGGCGCGCTACGAGGTGAAGGACACAAAGTGACGGGCCGACAAGGCAGGGTGCTCCCTGGCCCGCACCTTCAATCTCAAGAGCTACAATGGACCCCATCGACGCGAGCGGCATCTCCGGTGCCGGCAAGTTTACTCTCGCGCCGATGAGGTGAACGATGCAAAACGATCGAAGCCGCTCTCACACTGCCGCAGCCTTTCTGGTTGCATTGCTCCTTGCCGTCCTGGTTGCCGCTTGTCCTCTCGCCGGCTCGCAGCCAGCCTCGACTGCCTCGCAAGGCCTTGCGCCGACGCCGCCGATGGGCTGGGGAAGCTGGAACCCGTACTTCTGCGACTATAACGATCAGTCGATCCGCGACCAGGCGGACGCTCTTGTCTCCAGCGGCCTGCGCGATCTGGGCTATCGCTATGTGCTCATCCAGGAGTGCCTCACGTCAGGACGCGCAGCGGATGGGTCGCTGATTGTGGACGCCAAGCGCTTTCCTCATGGAATGAAGGCGCTGGTGGATTACGTGCATTCGCGCGGGCTCAAAGCCGGCACCTATACCGATGTGGGCGAATTTACCTGCGCCGGCAAACCGTATGTGGGCAGCTATCGCCACGAAGACCAGGACGCCGCCACGTTCGCGGGGTGGGGCATGGATTTTGTGGAGATGGACTACTGCAACCGCCCCCACGAAGCGACAGGCCGCGCGATTTATGAACGCATGGCCGAGGCCATCCGCAAAACCGGCCGCCCCATGCTGTTCTATATCTGCTCATGGGGCAATGAGAGCCCGTGGACATGGGCGCAGGGCACAGCGCAGTTGTGGAGAACCGATAGCGACCTGAGCAGCGAAAAGAATCTCGCGCAATGGGAGAACGTGGTCAAGAACTTCGAGTCCAACGGCAGAGACGCTGTGTTCAGCGCCCCCAACAGTTGGAACGATCCGGACATGATGGAGGTGGGCAACCCCGGCATCACGCCTGCTGAAGCGCAGACGCATTACTCGATGTGGGCCATCTCCGCGGCTCCGTTGTGGGCCGGCAATGACCTGACGCGCATGGATGCAGCCACGCGCGGCATCTATGGCAACACGGAAGCGATCGCCGTCGACCAGGACCCGCTTGGGGCGGGGCCAGTGATGGTTCGCGGATACGGCGCCGGCATTGAGGTCTGGGCGAAACCTCTCGGCGACATGGGCAGCGGCACGCAGGCGGTCTTGCTGGTAAACCTCGGCTCCGCGCCGGCCGAGGCCGCGGTGGAGTGGAGCGATCTCGGTCTCGCAGGCAAGGCGCAGGTGCGCGACCTGTGGGCGCACAAGGACCTGGGCGAGGTCCACGACGGTTACAAGACCATGCTTCCAGCGCACGGTTCTGCTTTTCTCAAGGTCAGCGGGGAGTTTGACTGGGCCAGAGGCGCAACGTATGAGGCCGAATGGCCGGGGAACGTTCGCGCCGGGAACGCATCGCTGCTGGCTTGCCCGGAGTGCAGCCATGGTTACGCTGTTCAATTGCGCGGGCCGTCCAACGGCTCCGCGGGCGGTTCTCTCCGCTTGACGCACATCGTGGCGCCGCACTCCGGCAGGTTCTATGCAAATGTCGTTTATGTTTACAGCGGCGAGACCCACAACCCGGTCCAGGTGCGGGTGAACCAGTCTCAACCCGCAGATGTGGTCTTCCCCGACGCAATCTATGGGACGGTGCGGATTCCCGTGGATTTGCAGCAGGGCGAGAACTCCATCGATTTCCGCTTTTTCGCCGCGGGCACAGTCGACATCGACCGGATTACCGTGACGCGATAGGCGGCCTGCATCCGGCATCAACAAAAAACGCCGCTCTCTTGCGAGGGCGGCGTTTTTCGTTTGTGCTGTGTCTGTCGCCTGCTTACGGGTTTGAGATCTCCGGGGGATTGGGCGAGGGGTAGAGTTTGAAGGTCTTTCCCTTGCGCGGGGCGCGCTTCGGTTTGAGCTCGGCCGACTCCTTGCCGGGGGTGCTGTGAAAGCGGACATCGCCCATCTCGCGCTCGCCCATGACGTGGAGGCGCAGGAAGTTGGTTGAGCCGGACTTGGTGCGGGTTCCGGCGACGATGGCGATGACCTCGCGGGGCCGCACGAAGCCATGCATCTCGAGCAGGTTTTCGGCGCACTCGACGAGCGCTTCAGTGGTGTTGACCTTGGGGCAGCGGATGGGGATGGTGCCCCAGAGCAGGTTGAGGCGGTGAATCGTAATCTCGACCGGGCTGAGGGCAAAGATGGGCGCGGTGGGGTGGTACTTGGAGAGCTGGCGCGCCGTCTGGCCGGACTCAGTAAACAGGGCAATGCCGCGCAGGTCAAGGTCGTCGGCGGCGTGCGCGGTGGCTTCGCAGATTGTTTCGGCGATCGACAGGCCGGTGTGGCGATGGCGTGTTTCAGTATCGGTCTCTTTGTCTTCCTTGATGTGGCGCTCGGCGTCGGCCACAATGCGGGCCATCATGGCCACGGTCTCAACCGGGTACTTGCCGACGGCCGACTCGCCGGAGAGCATGACGGCGTCGGTTCCGTCATAGACGGCGTTGGCCACGTCAGAGACCTCGGCCCGTGTGGGGCGAGGATTGTCAATCATCGACTCGAGCATCTGGGTTGCCGTGATGACCGGCTTGCGATGCTCGGCCGCGCGGCGAATGATGTACTTCTGAATGGCGGGCACCTTCTCAGGCGGCACCTCGACGCCAAGGTCGCCGCGGGCCACCATGATGCCGTCGGCAACCTGGAGAATGGCTTCAAGGTGCTCGATGGCCTGGGGTTTTTCAAGCTTGGCAATGATCCAGGTTTCGCTGCCGAGCGCGGTCACGCGATTGCGCACAATCCTCACGTCCTCGGCGGTGCGGACAAAGGAGACGGCGATGGCATCCACGCCATGCTTGAGCGCGAACTCGAGGTCATGGGCGTCTTTTTCAGTCAGCGAGGGAACGCGCACCGGAATGCCGGGCAGGTTGATGCCCTTGTTTTCTCCGAGCATGCCGCCATTGACGACCTCGCAGATGACATCGTCGCCAACCACTTCATGCACGCGCAACTCGATCAGGCCGTCTGAGAGCAAGATTCTCGAACCCTGCTCGACGTTCTCTGCCAGGGTCTTGAAGGTGGTGCCGACCAGGGTGGCCGTGCCGGAGACTTCGCGGGGAGTAATCGTGAGCCTTTGGCCTGCCTTGAGCAGCACGGGATGGTGATCCTTGAGCTTTGCGGTGCGGATCTTCGGTCCCTGTAGGTCGCCCAGGATACAGAGCGGCTTGTTCTCTTCGCGGGCCACTTTGCGGATCATGTGGATCAGCTCGAGCTTCTCCTCGTGCGTGCCATGGGAAAAGTTGAGGCGAACCACGTCCACCCCGGCGCGCACCAGCTCGCGGAAAACCGGCTCGGTGTTGGAGGCCGGCCCAAGGGTAGCCACGATTTTTGCGCGGCGTTGCGACGGCTCATCGACAAGATTCAGTTCAAAGGGCATGGGGGAAGCTCCCGGGAAATCAGGCTTGGTTGTGGGATTGAAGATGCGCGGCGCGGTCTGTCTCATTGTACATCGCAGAGCATTGCACAGAGACGCGGCAGATTGCGGCCTCTGCTCCCAAAACGGGCTAAGTTGATGACTCTGTTGAGAAAGAGAGCTGAATGGCGAGATGCTTCAGACGGCAGGCTGCGCGCCAGGAGTCCCTGGGCCCACATACCGCCTTTATGCAGAATCGAACCTGAGACAGGCAAACGGCGGTGAGAGCGGTCACAGGCCCACCCAATCCCTCTGCGGCTGCTCCGCGGTGGAGACTCGCTCCCTGCGCTGCCTGAACAGCAGGCCGTTCAACTCGGCGCCCAGCAGCGCGCTGAACGAGCTGATGTAAAGCCAGACCAGGGTGGCGATGCCGGCGCCGAACGAGCCATAGAACATGGAGTAGTCGGCAATCCGCGTGACATACCAGCCAAACGCGAGCGTGGCCGGGAACCAGAGCAGCGTGGCGGCAATGGCCCCGGGAGCCACCTGGGTCCAATGCTCCTTGTGTTTGGTGCCGAAGTGATAGAGGGTGCAGAGGACGGCGATGCTGGTGGCTCCGGCGACCGTCCAGCGCACCATCCGCCAGAAGAGCAGCACCGCGTGGCGCAGCTCATGCACGGCGTTCTGGATCATCCAAATTTCAATCTGGTGGCCGAAGACAACCACCATGGTGGCCAGCGACAGGGGCACGAGGGCGATGGGAACCAGCATCAAGGCCCTGAGGCGGCGGGGCCAAAAGCCCCAATCTCCGCGCGGCAGGCGGTAAGCGCGGCGAAAGCCCTCCATGAGCGACAGCATCATGCCCAGGCCGGCAAACAGGCTCAAACTGGTGGCCGAAAGAATGACCTGATGCGAGTGGACGCGGCGCGACAGGACGTAGGACTGGAGCAGGTCCATGGTGTCGCCGGGCAGGAAGTGGCCGAGCAGCACGCGGAACTCGCCGACCAGATTCGTGCCCTCCTGCACCTGGGCGAGCAGGGTGGTGACGACCAGCAGCGCCGGAAAGAGCATCAGCATGCCGGAGTAGGCTGCCGCCTTGGCCGTGTTCAGCACGTCGTGGTCCAGCGCCTGCCAGAGGGCATTGCGCAGATGAGTACCTAGCCGCTTGATGACCATCACAGGGAAGAGTAGAGCATTGGCTGGGTTTTGGGCGACAGGTTTTTCCGGGGAGGGGGTGACAGGCGGCGGGGAATCGGGTTGAGGGGCATGGCGTGCGGGCAGGCAGGGCCGTGTTAAGGGAATGTGAAGGAGGGCGATTGGGGTTTCAATGAGGTTTTCTTAATTTTTCCAATGCCAGATTGGTTTCTTTTTTGCTTCATTCCCCCGCGTGCCCCCCTGGACATTCGATGTAGAGGACAAGAGTTGAGATGGGCACCATTGCAGGGAGAGAGACTGATGATGTTCCCCGTTTCTGCGTCAAATCAACCGCGCTCAGGGCAATTGACGGTAGCCGCGGAAGGGATTGCGGCGGCGCAGTTTGCCCGCTGCGGGTTTGATGTGTCTGTGCAGTATGGCGTTGAAAAGCCGAAGTATGACCTGGTGGTGGCGCGCGGCGGCAAACTGCTGAAGGTGACGGTGCGGGGCAGCCAGGACGGGGTGTGGAATCTGATTCAGCCGTACGCGGAGCGTGGGACGGACCGGGCGGCGAGCCGTGCAGATTACCAGCGGGGCATTGACTTGTGGCTGGATAACCATGGGTCGCGGACGGTGTGCTGCCTGGTTCAGCTTGAGGGCGTGGCGATTGACGAGATGCCGCGGCTTTACCTGGCGACGCCGAAAGAGATTGCGCAGCGGCTGCGGGCAACCGAACCGGGCCTGGGCGGGCTGATGCTTTTTGAGGCGGCCGAGCGGGCGCCTGATGCGCAGGAGCCGGCCAGCCGGAACACGATCCCGGCCAGCTGGAGATTTTCACTGAGCCGGATTGAGGAGATGGCGATGAGCCAGGAGCCCGCTTCATTACTGAAGCTGCCGCCGGTCGTTGAAAATGCGCAGGCTCGGGTCTTGGCCTTTCCTGACCAGCTTGGCCGCCAACGACAGCCGGCGATGGCCATAAGCGCCGGATGAGAGGCACAGGGATGGGCGGCCCCGATTCTTCGTTGCACGGTTTCATGCGAACGGTTTCAACGCACGGTTCCGCAGTTCCTGGGTTTTGAGATTTGAAGCCCGGCATTCCAGTCCCCCGGGGACAGAAAAGGAGCACCTTTCAACGCTATGTGGAAATCCACTCAAGCTGCATCCACTCCCAACCCGCTCTCGGCAGATTTTTTACGCCGGGCTGGACTGCCTCCGGTTCCCGAACCGGGCATACTGAAAGCGATCACCGGCAGCGACCGGTCGAGCATCGGCAAGATGTTGAAGTTTGTGGGCCAGATTACCGCCGCGGAACCGCTGTATATTGACGGCAACATCGAGGGCACCATCAACCTGCCCGGCCACCGGGTGACCGTGGGCCAGAGCGGCCATGTGAACGCAACCATCTCAGCCGCGGAGATTATTGTTCTGGGCACGGTGGTCGGCAACGTATCGGCTACGGACAAGGTAGAGATCCGCGCCGAGGGGTCTCTGACCGGCGATATCTCGACGGCACGGATCCGGATTGAGGAGGGGGCGATCTTCAACGGCTCGCTGGAGGTGTGCCGTCCGGCGGCCGGCCTGGAACTGGTTGCGGGCCGAAGCGATGACACCCTGGAGCAGCCGGTTGTGACCCTGGCCGCATCGGAGGCAAGAAAGCGGGCCATGCCGCATCTGCTTCAGTCGGCTTAGAGCATCTGGGCTGCCGGCCGGAAATCCCGACCGAAGGACCGCCGCAGCATGGAAGGCGCCTGCCCTCCCGCGCTGACCATGCTGCCGGCGGCGATTTATCATCAACGCATCATGAGAATCCTCTCACTTCGTCGCCAAGCCTACTGGTCATGTTTCCTCTCGTTCGCAATGGCTGCCGCACTCTCTGCCGGGGCCCAGGCTGCGGCCAGGCCCAACGCGCAGCTGGCGTCAAACGAAGTGAATGCGCGCGTGGATGCCCTGCTGAAGCAGATGACGCTGGACGAGAAGATTGGCCAGTTGGTGCAGGTGTCAGCGGGGTTTGCCACCGGGCCGGGGGCCTCAAATCTGCGCTACGACGATCTGGCGGCCGGCGGGCAGGTGGGCTCGTTTTTGAACGTGACCGGCGCCGAGGCCACGAACCACTATCAGCATCTGGCTGTGGAAAAGACGCGGCTTCACATTCCCATCCTCTTCGGGCAAGACGTGATTCACGGGCACCGCACCACATTCCCGGTGCCGCTGGCGCTGGCGGCCAGCTTTGACCCCGCGGCGGTGGAGACGGTGGCGCGTTTTGGAGCGACGGAGGCCCGGGCCGACGGTATCGCGTGGGTGTTTTCGCCGATGGTGGATATTGCCCGCGATCCGCGCTGGGGCCGCATTATCGAGTCGGCCGGCGAAGACCCCTACCTGGGCTCAGTGATGGCGCGGGCGTGGGTGAAGGGCTACCAGCAGGGCGATCTCTCGAAGGCCGATTCAGCAGCGGTGAGCGTGAAGCATTTTGCCGCTTATGGCGGGGCCATCGCGGGGCGCGACTACAACGCCGTGGACATGAGCGAAATCACGCTGCGGCAGGTTTACCTGGAGCCGTATCGCGCCGCGGTGGAGGCGGGCGCGGCCACGCTGATGAGCTCGTTCAACTCAATCAACGGCATTCCGGCCTCGGCCAATGCCTTTACGCTGACGCAGATTCTGCGCAGGGAGTGGGGCTTTGACGGCTTTGTGGTGTCAGACTGGGGCGCGGTGAGCGAGCTGCGCAACCACTCCATCGGCGATGGGCCGACGGTGGCGCGCAAGGCCCTTGAGGCCGGCGTGGACATGGACATGGAGGGCGGCCTCTATGGAACCGTGATTGCCGCGCAGGTGCGCGCGGGCAAGATTCCCGAGGCGGTTGTGGACGAGGCGGTGCGGCGCATTCTGCGCGTCAAGTTTGCGATGGGCCTTTTTGACCATCCCTATACGCCGGCCGGGCCGGCCTACGAGGCGACGCCGGAGCGCCGCGCCGCGGCCCGCAAGGTGGCCGAGGAGACGTTTGTTCTGCTCAAGAACGATCCGGTTGAGGGCCAGGGCAAGCTGCTGCCGCTCGCGGCCAGCGGCAAAAGAGTGGCCCTTATCGGCCCGCTTGCCGACTCGCAGACTGAGATGCTGGGGGCCTGGGCGGTTACCGGCGATCCAAGATTCGCGGTGACGCTGAAGACGGCGCTCTCAGCCCGGCTGGGCGAGCGGCTGCTTTATGCCAAAGGCTGCGGCCTGTTCAGCGGCAAAGACGCCAATGTGCTGGAGCGCGCAAGCTTTACCGATCAGCCAGCGGCCGGCCCTCTGGGCCCTGTCCCGGACGACGAGAAGACCATTGCCGAAGCGGTTGAGACGGCGCGAAAGGCCGACGTGGTGATTCTTGCGCTGGGCGAGAGCGCGAGCTGGATGGAGGGCGAGGCGGCCAGCCGGGCCACGCTGGGCTTTACGGGAGCGCAGCAGCAACTGCTTGAGGCGGTGGTGGCGACGGGCAAGCCCGTGGTCCTGGTTGTTCTGGCCGGGCGGCCGTTGGAATTGAAGTGGGCCGCCGAGCATGTGCCGGCCATTCTGGAAGCATGGAGCCCGGGCATTGAGGCCGGTCCCGCGCTGGCCAATGTTTTGTTTGGCGACGTGAACCCTTCAGGCAAGCTGCCCGCCAGCCTGCCCCGCGGCGTGGGCCAGGAGCCGCTCTACTATGCGCAACTGCCCACCGGCCGCCCCGCACGTTTCGACCTGAGCCGAATGCCGCAGACCGCCGGCGAGCGGTTTGTCTCGCGCTATATGGATGAGGACAACGCGGCGCTGTTTCCCTTCGGCTGGGGACTGAGCTATACGGCGTTCGGTTTCTCGCAGCCAAACCTCAGCCGCGGCGCCGTTGCGCTGCACGAGCTGCTCAGCTCAGGCCATCAGCCTGTGGTCACGGTGGGCGTTGACGTGAAGAATATGGGCAGTGTGGCCGGCACTGAAGTGGTTCAGCTCTACATACGCAACACCGCCGCCAGCGTGGAGCAGCCGGTGCGCGAGCTGAAAGGCTTTGCCCGCGTGACCCTGGCCGCGGGCGAAATCAGGCATGTGGAGTTCCCGCTGGGGTTTGACGAGCTGAGTTTTTATAACGCCGATATCCAGCGCACCGTGGAGCCGACGACCTACACGATCTGGGTGGGCGGCAGCTCGCTGGCCACGGCGGAGACGAGTTTGACGGTAACGCCCTAGAAAACGTCAGCAATGCGCAGCCGCACGGGCAGAGTGAGCGTGAAGGCCGGGCGCGCGAGGGCATTAGACGTGATGCGGGGCGGATTTTTTCAATAAGGAGTGCAAGGTGAGCCTTACTCGGCGCAGGTTTCTCTCGACCGCTGCCACCGCGGGCGGTGCGGCACTGGTTTCATCCGGCGCGTGGGCCGCGCCCTACCAGGCTTCAGTGCAGCGAGCCGATGGAGCAGGGGGCAACACAGCGGGCGGTCCTAACACGCCCAGGGCGCCCCTCGCGATCCCTTCCACCATGCCCATGGGTTCGGGAGCGCCGCTGGGAGGCATTGGCACGGGCTTTGTTGAGATTCGCGCCGACGGCTGCTTTTATGAGTGGCAGATCTTCAACGCCGGTCCCTGGGCGCAGAATGCGCCCTCAACCACCGCGCCGCCGGCTCCGGGCGCCCAGTATCTGCGGTTTGTTCTTCACAGCCGCACAGCAGGGGGCGAGACGCCGCAGGTGAGGCGGCTTTATCTGCGTTCCGACGAGAACGACGTCTACTCTCTGCCGTTTGTTCAGGATGTGGAGTCGATTGACTATTCCGCGGCGTTCCCCATGACCGGGCTGCGTTACAACGACGCCACGCTTCCGGTTCGTGTTTCAGCGCAGCTTTTCTCGCCGTTCATTCCCGGCAATGCCCGCGACTCGGCCACCCCTGGATTCCATGTGGTTTACACGCTGGAAAACACGGGCAAGCAGGCGGTGGACGTGTCGCTGGCCGCGTTTCTGGATAACCCGCTGGCATCGGCGCTGGCGGAACGCCGCCTGACCAATACGGTTTTGCAGGAGGAGGGCGTTACGCGGCTACTTCTCGAAACGGCGGCGCACTCCGATCTTCCTTCGGGCATCGGCAGCCTGTGTCTTTCAGTGGCGGGCGGCGAACGCTCCCACATGGCAGGCACCTTCAAGGAATATGCGATGCCGGGCAACTGCGTCTGGCGGACGCCGCGGGTGAACTACATGGTGTTGAGCGTGCTGCAGGATTTTTTGGCCACGGGCCGCCTGCCGAACACCAGCGGAAGCACCGACCCCAGCCGGAGTTTGCCCAGCGAAGCGGAGATCGATGCGCTCACGGAAGGCGAAGTGAGGGCAAAGATGAAGGAACTGAGCCGCGACGCTCTGCTGGCGCGGGTGTTTGCCGAAGCGGGAGCGGCAGGCGACGAGGCCGGCAACGGGGCCGGGAACGGCTTGGGCAGGAATCTGCTCAAGGAAGTGCGCGGCAATCTGCTGGGAAAAGCGAACGAGCCCAGGCTTGGCTGGGGCACGGGCGCTTTGGCATCGAGTGTGCATCTGGCGCCGGGCGAGAAGGCCGAGATCCGCTTCACGCTGAGCTGGCATTTTCCTCATCACCTGACCACCGACGGGCGCGAGATTGGCCACATGTACGCGAACTGGCACAGCGATGCCGCCGCGGTGAATCGTTATCTGACCAGCCGCTATGCCGAGCACCGCGCCGCCACTGAGAGCTTTGCCCGCACGCTGGCCGACACCACGCTGGGCGATGCCATGGCCTTTGCGTGGGCAAGCCAGCTTTCAAGCCTGGTGACCAACACATGGTGGACGAAAGATGGAGGTTACGCCATCTGGGAGGGGCTGGGTTGTTGCGGCCTTTCGACCACCGATGTCGATTATCAAGGCAGCTTTCCCGTCGTCGCGCTGTTCCCTGAGTTGAAGCTCTCGCAGATGCAGCGCATTGTGGCCCACCAGAACGCGCTGGGCCAGGTGCCGCACAACTTCGACGGCGATCTGGATCGCGTGGACGACGGGTTTGCGCGGGTCGACATGAATCCGCAGTTCGTGATGATGGTCTGCCGCGATTATCTATGGACGGGCGATCGGGCTTATCTGGAGTCAATGTGGCCCCATGTGGTGCGCGCGATGGCCTTTACCGAGTCGCTTGACAGCAACGGCGACGGGCTTCCCGATCGCGACACAGGGTTGCAGACCTATGACCAGTGGAGCATGCGCGGCGCGCCGGCTTACATTGCATCGCTGTGGATTGGCGCGCTGCGGGCCGCGGTGCGGCTGGCCGAACAGATGAATCGGCCCGGCGAGGCGGCCCGCTGGAGCCGGTTGCTGGCACAGGCCTCAGCCAGCTTTGACAGCTTGCTCTTCAACGGCGAGTACTTCAGCCTGTGGGTGGATGGCGCCAAACGCGACGAGCTGTGCATGACCGACCAGATCTCGGGCGAGTGGTTTTCAGCACTGATTGGCCTGCCCGGCACAACCTCGGCAAAGAACAGAGCCCAGGCCATCGACAGCATCTTCAAACACAACTTCAATCCGGAGTTCGGATTGCATAACGCCACGGCTCCGCGGCGCGGCGCGGGCCTGCTGGCCTTGAACAATCTGCAGGCAGGCGGTCTTTGGTCGGGAATCGAGTTTGCCTTTGCCGCCTTGCTGATGGATCACGGCCGGTATGCCGACGGGGTGAAAATTGTGGAGGCCACCCACCGCCGCTACCTGCGCGCCGGCCAGCCCTGGAACCATGTGGAGTGCGGCGGCCACTACTCGCGCGCCATGAGCAGCTGGGCCACGCTGCTGGCCGCGACCGGGTTCAAGCCTGACTTGGCGAACCGGACCCTGGCCCTCCTTCCGGCCGTGCCGGGCGACTTTCGCGCGCCGTGGGCCACGGCCACCGGCTATGGCTCGATCGTCCAGAGCGGCAGAACGCTGGCCGTTCACTGCGCCCAGGGAAAGCTCGAGTTCAGCCGTCTGAAACTCAAGGGGGAGGCCGGCTCTGCCCGCCTTGATGCAACGCCGCTGGCCACCCGTGCGGTGAAGGCCGAGGACGGTGTCACGCTGGAGTTTTCGCCGGCCGTAGTGGTGAACGCAGGGAAGACTTTGTACGTATCCTAGTGCGAGGGCCAACGGGCCGCGTACACTGTTGGCTCAGGGAAGGACTGGCGCCAGAAGCGGCGCCGATGCAGCATTCCCTCGGGGGCTAAAGCCGGCGTTGGTTTTTCATGCGTTTGCGGCACGGCTTGAAGCCATGCCCTTTCAAAACATCGACTTGATCAGAGGTTGTTTAGAGGAGACTTCAGCCATGCAGACGAAAATTCTCGGCACCACCATGCCCGTGCTTGAAGTGGAGCTTGAACCGAACGAGAGCGTTTTCTCAGAGAGCGGCGAGCTCTCGTGGATGACCTCGAATATCCAGATGACCACCCACACGCAGATGGGCGGGGGCGGGGGCCTGTTTGGCGTGATCAAGCGCGTGGCCGGCGGCGGCAGCCTGTTCATGACCGAGTACCGCGCGATGCAGTCGGCCGGGTCAGTCTCGTTTGCCACCAAGGTTCCGGGTCACATTGTTCCCGTGCAACTGGGGCAGGGGACGGATTACATGGTGCACCGGCACGGTTTTCTGTGCGCCACGCCCCAGGCGACGATCAGCGTGGGCTTTCAGCAGTCGCTGGGCGCGGGCATCTTTGGCGGCAGCGGCTTTATGCTGCAACGCATCGGCGGGCAGGGCACGGCGTGGCTGGAGCTGTCAGGCGAGTTGATTCAGAAGACCCTGGCACCCGGCGAAACGCTGCTGGTGCATCCGGGGCACGTGGGCGCGTTCCAGGCCTCGATGGGGTTCCAGATCACGATGGTTCCGGGCATCAAGAACATGATCTTCGGCGGGGACGGAATGTTTCTGGCGGTGCTTCAGGGGCCGGGTACGGCGTGGCTGCAGACGCTGCCCATCTCGCGGCTGGCGCACCAGATATCGGAGTATCTGCCGCATACCGAAGGCCGCCAGATGACGGCGGGCGGCGCGGGCGGAGCGCTGCTGGGCGGCATCGTGGGCTCGATTTTGAGCGGAGACCGGTAGTTGGCGGGGGTTACAGGCTCTAAGTGAGGAGTGACGCATGACCACGTCCAACGGTAATCCGCGCACAGTGCGCAGCGACATTGTGTTTGTCTTCGCCCTGCTGCTGACGTGTTATGTGGCCTGGCTCATCCGCGACGTGCTGATCATGCTTTATGTGAGCGCCTTGTTTGCCGTGGTGCTTGGGCCGCTGGTGCGCTCCACCGCTCACCTGGCCATTGGCCGCTGGCACCCGTTCCGGGGCAAGGCCTTCTATGCAGTGCTGCTGCTGGCCATTGCGGCGGCCAGCGTGTTTTCCTTCCAGGCTCTGCTGCCCGTGGTGCGCGACATGCGCGACATTGGCGGCGAGATGCCGACGCGGCTGCCGGATCTGCTGGAGAAGCTGAAACATGTTCCCTTCGCCGACCGGCTGAATAATGCCCAGACCATTGCCCAGCTTCAGAATCTTGCCAGCCAGGCAGGCGCTTATCTATTCCACTCGATCGGCACGTGGGCGGATTGGGCGTTTGAGTTCGCGATGAGCATCGTGCTTACCGTCTATTTCATGCTTGAAGGCAAGCACTCGTATCAGTGGTTCCTGAGCTTCTTTCCTCCGCCAAACCGCGACCGGCTTGACAAGACGCTGCAGCGGGCCGGCGTGCGCATGGGCAGGTGGCTGATCGGCCAGGGCGCGCTGATGCTGATCCTGGGCATCACCAGCACCATCGTTTATCTGTCGCTGCATGTGCGCTATGCCTATGCGCTGGGCCTGCTGACCGGACTGCTGAATATCATTCCCGTCATCGGCGGGGTGGTGGCCATCGGGCTGGCCTTGCTGGTGGGCGCCATGGACTCCTGGGGACGCGTGGCCGGCATCGCCATCTTTTATCCGCTCTATCTCTGGATTGAAAACACCTACATGATTCCGCGCATCATGCGCACCAGCGTGAACCTGCCCGGCATCGCCATTCTGGCTTCGTTGCTGATCGGTTCCGCGCTGGCCGGCGTGGTGGGGGCCATGGTTTCGGTTCCGACGGCGGTGCTGGTGGCCGTGCTGGTCGATGAGTACCTGGTGAACAAGACGCCCGCCTGATTTTTACGCGATCAGCGGGGGCGGCTTGCCGGTTACCGGGCCGCCTGCAAGCCGGCATCCACGGCCGCCTTCATCGCGCCGCAACTGGATAAGAACTGCGTGAGGTTTCCGGTGAGCGACTTGCCCGGCGCGAAACCAGCCGGCTGCGCAAGCGTTGCCTGGTGCAGCTCGCCACTGCCCTGGGCGTCAAGAATCAGCGCCGTCAGTTGCCGGGCCGTCTCAAGCGGGAAGCTCTCGGCCACAAACACCAGTTTGCCGCGCGTGGTAATCACCACCGGCCCTTCGTCGGTGGAGTAGACCTGCTCCACATCCTGGGCCTCGGGGGAGGCCGTTGAGAGCGCGGCGGGTTTGGGCTGTTCCACGCCCGTGACCGCCTTGAGGCCGGAGTATTTCCGCCCCAGTTCCTGCGCATAAATCTGGGTAAACGCCTGGGCTGAAGCGGCGTTCTTCCAGGCGGAAAGATAAAACAGGGCGATGGATTTGGTGCTTGCCTGCGCCTCGGCGGTTTTTGCGTCGAGCCGCTGGCCGGCCCAGTAGAGGCCGCCATCCCAGGCCGGGGTCAACTGAGCCGCCGCCCGGTCGCCGCCGAACAGCTTGGTGAGGATATGCACGTCCAACTGGCCGATCTGCCCGATGTCATAAGCCTTGTAGGTTCCATCCACCAGGGGATGAATATTGGGCAGCAGCGGCAGGGCGGGCACATGGCGCTTTTCGTATTCGAGTGGATTGATGATCTCCCAGCTCGACGTGGGCGGGCGGTCGAGCGCGCCGGCAAAGGCCGCGCCGCGGCCCTGGCCCATCCACACGTCCTGCTCGAAGCTGAGCCCCTCGCGATAAGGGAACAGCAGCGACTCAGCCAGCAGCAGCGGCGCGCGCGCCAGCACCGGCGAACTCTCCGAGCCGGTCATCTGCTCCTTCATGACTTCAACAATCTCCGGGTCTTTCACCAGGCTCTTGCCCATCGGCTTGAGCATGTAGTCCATCATCACGGCGGTCGCCTGGCCCTCGGCCACGGCTTCGCGCGCGGTGTCCATCTCGTCTTTGGCCAGGTGTTCGTTGTCTTCGCGGGAGTTGTGCGAGACCTCGGTGGGCGTCTGGTTGTTCCACTTTTCCATGTCCACATGCTGGTCTTGCAGCGCGTGGGTCAGCTCATGGGCCAGCACCGGCTTTTGCTCTTCCACGCTCACCCAGTCAAGCATGTAAACGGATTTCGTCTTGGCGTCGTAGTAGGCCTCAATCTGCTCTTTGAGCAGGGCCAGCAGAAACGGCTTGAGCGCAAAGTCACGGTCAAGGAGGCCGAACTTTTTCAGCACAATCTCGCCCTGCTGCATGCGTTTGGCGCCCTCGTCCTCGTCGAACCTTTGCTTCAGATAGGTCTCGACGTCGGCACGGCTGGTGAGTTGGCGCTTTACCTCGCTTTTTATGGGCAGTCCCGACTCGGAGGAAGAAAACTTGATCAGCTCGTCCACGAGAGAGAACAGTTGGCGGGCCTGCTCAGGCGTGATTTTGGCCGCGGGCTTGGCGGCCTCAGGAGCCTGTGTTGCCGGGGCCTGCTGGGCCGCTGCCGCCAGAGAAACACACAGCACGGCCGCCAAAGCGCCGATGCGCCAAGCTTTTGGCCCTATTGCATACTGCTTGCTCATTCACTCTCCTTGACCGCCATACCACGTGGCCCGCTGCCCGAATCTCCAGGCTTAACCAACCCGGTTCCCTGGCCGGGGAACTCCGTCCTCTTTCAAGGCTATAATCAGGATGCGGTATGGTGCAGCGCCGCCACTCGAAAATCTGCGCGCACCCCGCGGAAATGCTCTCCCCATGATGGATACCGACCTCGCCGCACCAACTTCAGCCACTCCGCTTGCCACGCTGCTTGAGTCCGCCGCCACGCCGCATCAATTGGTGGCATGGCGCGGCGTGTTGACTCCACAGCATTTTGACGCGCCAGCCCGCGAAACAGCGGCGCTGCTCTCGTCTGCCGCCGTCCACGATCTGGGATGGCTGCGCCGGGTTGCCGTCCACGGCCAGGACCGTTTCCGCTGGCTCAGCGGAATGGTGACCAACATGGTCAACGACCTGCCCGCCCATAGCGGGGCATGGAACCTGGTGCTCAACGCCCAGGGGCGCATCCAGGGCGACGTCCATGTCTGGCGCGAGGAAGATGCCCTCGAACTGGAGATGGCCGCCGACCAGTATGAAAAGCTTATCGCCCATCTTGAGCACTTCATCATTATGGACGACGTGGAACTGGCCACTCTGGATGGGGAAACGGCCCTCGGCCTCACCGGCCCGCTGGCCGACGAGGTGCTTGGCCGCCTGAGCCTGCCCGCTTTGACTGAGCCGCTCACCAGCGCTCACGTGGAGTGGAACGGCTTCGATCTGAAGATGATTCGCGCTTACGGCGCGCTGGCCCCGCATTATGAGCTTTGGGTTCCCACCGCCGGGCTGAGCAAGCTGTGGAAGTATCTGCGTACCGCCGGAGCCCTGCCGGTGGGCTGCGAGGCGCTGGAGGCGTTGCGCATTGCCGAGGGCATTCCTGCCTACGGCATCGACATGGCCGAGCGCGACCTGCCCCAGGAGACCTCGCAACTGCGCACACTGCACTTCAGCAAGGGCTGCTACCTGGGCCAGGAGATTGTGGAGCGCATCCACTCGCGGGGAAACGTGCACCGGCATCTGCGGCAGTTGGAACTCGCCGGGCCGCTGCCCACTGCCGGGACAGAACTCACCCTGGACGGAACCGAGGCCGGCACGATCACCAGCGCGGTCAGGATTCCGCTGGCCGGCGAGAGCCGCACCTTTGCGCTGGCCATGATTAAAGGCGCTGCCGAGCTGCGCAACCAGCCGCTGGCCTACACCGTTGAAGCTGTTACCGGCACTGCAAGCCTTCTGGCAGCGCCGCCAACCCTTGAACCCGAGCAAATTTGACCGTTCGCTCCATTGATCTGGACTGGAAACTAGAAGACTATGACTGAACCGCCCAAATTTACCGTGATTGACCGCCGCAAGATGAAGGCGGAAGAAGAGCAGGGCAACCCGCAGCCAGCCGCGCCCGCTGCCGTTGCGCCGCCGCCGGCCCCGGAATCGGGAACTGGCCCGGGAACTGCCCCGGCAGCCGGCCCGCGCCTTGTGGTGAGCGAGCCCGAGCCTGCCGGCGAGCAGCCGGAGCAGCCTGAGATGCCTCCGGCGCCTACCGCCCAGGAGAGCTCTGAACAGAAGACCGCCTACGACGCCTCAGCCCAGCGGCTTGAAGATCTGGTGCGCGCGCAGAATCCCGCCGTCGGCGCGCAGCCGCCGGTGAGCTTTGAACATCTGGTGCAGCAGTTTTATGTCTCCGCGATGATCCAGATGGGCGCCGGAGCCCAGGAGGGCCAGCGTCCGCGCATCGATATTCTTGGCGCGCGCCAGACCATCGACCTGCTGGGCGTGCTGGCCGACAAGACCCGCGGCAACCTGACCGATGCGGAAGACAAGATGTTGCAGACGGTGCTGTTCGAGGTGCGCATGGCCTTCATGGAGCTGACCAGCATGATTACCCTGCAAAGCATGCAGCCGCCGGCCCCGCCGCCGCCGGGCAAATCATAAGTTCCTGAGGTCACAGCACTGATTCAACGGGAGCGTATGCAAGGGCGGCTCATATTTCTTGGCACCGGGACTTCGATGGGCGTTCCCACGCTGGGTTGCGACTGTGCGGTGTGCACCTCGCAGGACCCGCGCGACCGCCGGCTGCGCCCCTCTGTGCTGTTGCGCTGGACTGAACCCAGTTCGCCAGAGCGCATTGTTGTAATCGACACCGGCCCGGACTTTCGCGAGCAGGCCCTGCGCCAGGGCCTCACCCGCCTGGATGCTGTTTTCTACACCCACGCGCACGCCGACCACATCATGGGCCTGGACGATCTGCGCCCCTTGAGCTTTACCGTCTTTCGCGAGGGCGGGCCCATTCCTCTCTATGCCTCCGCCGAGACGGCTGAAGCCATTGAACGCATCTACGACTACACGTTTTCGCCGCAGGCCACTTACCCCACCCGCGCCCGCGTAAAACTGAGGCCGCTCGACGGCTGCACCCCGGTGCATGGCGTCGAGTTTCTCCGTGTGCCGCTGCTTCACGGCGAGATGGAGATCGCCGGCTTCCGCATGGGCAGCGTGGCCTACCTTACCGACGTCAGCGCCATCCCCGAGACGAGCTTTGCCCTGCTTGAGGGGCTTGACCACCTGGTGCTCTCTGCCCTGCGCCACAAGCCTCATCCCAACCACGCCACGGTGGAGCAGGCAGTGGGATGGGCGCGGCGCATCGGCGCAAAGCACACCTGGCTCACCCACATTGCTCACGAACTGGGCCACGAAGAAACCAACCGTTCGCTGCCTGAGACCATCCGGCTCGCCTGGGATGGCCTTGAGCTTGCCGTGGACCTTGGACCCGTGAACACGTCGGCGGGCGAGAATGAGTGAGGCCCCCGCCAACGTGATTGCCGTCTATCGCTCGGTTGCCCAGATCCCAGCCGGCTTTGGCCCCAGTGTGGTTTCCATCGGCAACTTTGACGGGGTCCATCGCGGCCACCGCCAGATTCTCTCCTCGGTGGCGGCCGAGGCGCGCGCCGCGGGCGCTCGCGCCGTCGCCGTCACGTTCGATCCCCACCCCGAGCAGTTTCTGCGCCCCTGCAAGGCGCCGCGGCTCATCACGCCCATGGCTGAGCGGCTGCGCCTGCTCGCGGCCACGGGCATTGACGCGGTGCTGGTTCTGCCTTTTGACGCGGCGTTGGCGGGTTTGCCCGGCGAAGATTTTGTGCGCACGATTCTCGTCGATGGCTTGCGCATCCGCTCGGTTCACGAGGGCGGCAACTTCCGCTTCGGCCATCGCGCCCAGGCCGGCGTCACCGAACTGGCTGCCTTCGGCGCGCAGTTTGGCTTTACCGTTCAGGTGCATGAGCCGGTTCGGGTACACGGCCTTGAGGTCTCCAGTTCCGCCATCCGCGAGCGTGTGGCCGCCGGCGACCTGACTCGCGCCCGCTGGATGCTGGGCCGCGGCTTTGCCGTCCGCTCCACTCCGGCGCGCGGCCGGGGCATCGGCACCCGGCTGCTGGTGCCTACCGTCAATCTGGCCGCCTACGACGGCCTGCTGCCGGCCTTCGGTGTTTACGTCACTCGCCTCAGCATCGCCGGGCGACGCTTCAAAGCCGTCACCAACGTCGGCAACCGGCCAACCTTCGGTGAAGCCTCGTTTGCCGTCGAGTCGCACATTCTGGACTTTGAGCCGGTCGATCTCGACGAGCAAACGCCCCTTGAACTCGAGTTTCTCCTGCGGCTCCGCGGAGAGATTGAGTGGCCGTCGCCCGATGCTTTGAAGGCGCAGATCTTCAAGGATGTGGCGCGGGCGCAGCGGTATTTTCGCCTGGTGGGTTAGGAGCGGGCTGCGGCTACCGCGAGGGGCCTTGAGGGCTGACCGCAGCCTTGGTACGCTTGCCGAAGGCAGCCTGCCGGATGTCGGGCCAGAACTCGTGAAACGCGAAGGTGACCGCGTCGTAGGTGATGTCGAGTCCCCAGTTGCGCAGCCCATTGCCGACGGTGCGCTCGGCGCTGGGATAGTAAAACATGGAAACGCTGACGGCCGCGGCAGAGCCGGCAATCTCAGCGGTGTTGAAGGTCGGCTTGCCCGCGTCGGTGCGGGTTCTGATGACACGGCTCAGCGAGTAGCCGAAGCGCTTGCCGAATCCTCCGCCTTGCCTGCCCATGGCAAAGTAGCGCGAGTCTTCATGGGTCATGGCGGGAACGATCAACTCAACAAAGTAGTTCTCCACGGACTGGTCGGCCACCGTGTGCCAATAATAGCGGGCAAACCCCGCCCCGCCCTGGTGGAACTCGGGCGTGCCCTTGCTGACAAACGAGTCTGCCGCAATCACGCCGGCAAAGAGAAGCGAGGTGTAGTCAAAGTTGTCCTCGGTGGCCGTGATCAGCTTGTCTCGCGTGGATTCTTTCCGCACCTGGGCGCCGGGGCTCACCGAGCGGAAGTTGGGCAGCAGGCCCATGATCCGCTTGGTCTGTTCTTCGTCGGGGGAGGCAGCCGGCGCGCTCTTTTGAGCGGTTGCGCCGGGCGAGTCGGGCAGGGGCGCGGGCGGGCTCTGCGGATTTTGCTGCCCGGCACACAATTCACAGTACACAAAGCAAACGGCACAAACCGCTAATCGGGAATGCTGCCAGAAGAACCTGCCCATGGAAGACCTCGTCGGCGATCCGTCCCAATCAGCGTGAACCAAAGCAGGCGCGGGGCCAATGGTGGATAGCCATCTCTCATTCATGCGCTTATGAAGAACAGCCGCGGGGGAGCGCGCGTTCAGCCCGGACAATCAGGGGAAAATTGCGTGACCTGCGGCAGGTGGTCCGTGCATCTGCCGGCTCACTTCTGATTTTATTGAATCAGCGCAGACTTGTGGATGACATGTTGTTCATGTGCCGGTTTATCGCGGAGCGGCCGGGCTCGTGGGGGCCGGCGGGTTCTCAAGAGCCGGCTTGACCGTGGCGGCAGGCGGACCCGCGAGAGGCTTTGCCGCCGGCGGCAGCGCAGGCTTCACGGCGGTGCCCGCTCCCGGCACAGGCTGAGCATTTGGTTTTGCCGGCGCTGCGTCAACTGCCGCGGGCTTTGCCGGAAGCGCCGCTAAGCCGGGATGCGCCAACACGGGGGCAACCGTGGCCGCCTTCATCGGCTGGGTCACCGGCTCATCGCTCAAAAACTTTTCGTCGTCCTTGCCGGCGATGGCGACCTTCATCACGGCCATCCAGATGGGCAGCGCGGCTTTGGCGCCGGTCTCTTTGTCGCCCAGCACCTGGTTGCTGTCAAAGCCCACCCATACGCCGCAGGTGACCGAGGGTGAGAATCCCAGGAACCAGGCATCGGTGTAGTCGCTTGTGGTGCCCGTCTTTCCGCCCAGCGGATGGCGCAACTGCGAGGCGGCAGCGCCGGTTCCGTACTGGGTTACGGCGCGCAGCAGGCGCATCATGGTCCGCGCTGTCTGCTGGTCAATCACCTGGTCGACCGAGGGCGCTTCTTCCCAAAGCGTGATGCCGTCGGCGTTTTGCACCTTGCGGATGAGCCGCGGCTTGACGCGAATGCCGTCGTTGGGAAACACGGCATAGCTGGCCACCTGCTCTTCGAGCGTGACTTCAACCGCGCCCAGCGCAATCGGCAGATAGGCGGGAATGTTCGACGTAACGCCAAAGCGGTGCGCCATGTCGATGACTTTGTGGATGCCCACGCGGGCCGCCAGCTTGACGGCGGGAATGTTGCGCGACTCGGCAAAGGCCGCGGTCAGCGTCATGGGCCCGCGATAGTCGTTCTCGTAGTTGTGCGGGGTGTAGCCGCCAAAGCTCACCGGCGCATCGTCAATCATGTCGCCCGGCTTGGCGCCTTCTTCAATCGCCGCGGTATACACATACGGCTTGAAGCTCGATCCGGTCTGGCGCTGCGCCTGCGTGGCGCGGTTAAACTGCGACAGCGCGTAGTCGCGCCCGCCCACCATGGCCAGAACGTCGCCGGTGGTGTTGTCAATGGCCATCAGCGACCCCTGCACGCCGGAGTCCTGCTCCAGCGCGGCGCGGCGCGCACCGCCCTGGAGTTGGTCGGTCAGCCGGACATAGACAACGTCGCCGGGCTTCACCAGCGCGCTGGCCAGCCGCTGGCCTGTCCACTCCCAGTCCTGGGCCAGCACCACGATCTCTTCCTCGCCCACCCGCGCGCGAATCTCCGCGGGCAGCACGCGGGTGACGAGGGCATGCACAAAATCTCCCGGCCCAATCTTCATGCCCCAGTCAGGATGCTTGTAGTCGTCAAGTTCCGTGCCTTCGGCCACCACGTTTTCCAGCTTGCCCTTCCATCCGTGGCGATGCTCATAGGCCGCCAGCCCCTCGGCGACGGCACGGTTCGCGGCCAGTTGCAGATCCAGGTCGAGCGTGGTTTCAACCTTGAGCCCGGCCTCGTGGACCTGAGCGGAGCCAAAGCGTTTTTCCAAATCCCGCCGCACCTCTTCCTGAAACCAGGGCGCCACGGACTGCACCGGCTGCGCCGTGCGCAGACCCAGAGGAGCCTTGCGCGACTGCTCGGCCGCCAGGTGCGAGATCAGGCCGTCGGACTCCATCTCAGTGATGACCAGGTTGCGCCGGCGCAGCGCCTTGTCAGGATTCAGCAGCGGCGAATAGGCGCTTGGGCCCTTGGGCAGCCCCGCCAGCAGGGCGGCCTCTGGCAGCGTCAGGTCTTTGGCATGCTTGCTGAAGTAGAACTCCGACGCGGCCTCAAAGCCATACATTCCATGGCCGAGGTAGATCTGGTTGCCATAGAGCGTGAAGATCTGCTCCTTGGTAAAGGTGCGCTCAATCTGGATGGAGAGATAGGCCTCCTGAATCTTGCGCGTCGCCGTGCGCTCCGACGAGAGAAACAGGTTGCGCGCCAGCTGCATGGTGAGCGTGGAGGCGCCCTGCGCGCGGCCCTTGTTGCGCAGGTCATACCAGAGCGCGCCGGCCACGCGGAAGATGTTCACGCCCCAGTGCGACTCGAAGCTCTTGTCTTCAATGCTGATGACGGCCTGGCGCAGCACGGGGGCAAAGTCGTCATAGTTCACCACTTCGCGCCGCTCCAGCGCGAACGAGCCAATCAGGCGGCCCTTGTGGTCATAGAGGTCGGTGGTGGTGGAGGGGCGGTAGTGCTCAAGATCTTCAATCTGGGGCAGATTGACTGAGTAAACCAGCGTGAGGCCGGCGAGCGAACCGGTAATGGCGGCCAGCACCAGCAGCACGGCCAGCGCAAACTTGCCCGCCAGCTTGCGCCGGCGCCGCTCAGGCACGGGGTCTGCGCCGAACCGGCGGCTCCGGGTCCGGCCGCGTGGCGCAAGCGGCTGAGTAGGGGGGGCAGCCAAGCGATTCAGGCCTCATGGGCGTTGTCTCTGAAGATGGCCCGGAGAAAACGCATCAGCCTAAGGCTACCATTGTTCCGGCACGAGTGGAGTGCAAGCCGGGCGGTCCGCCCCGGTCTTTGCGCGGCAAAGGTTTTTCATCGCCCGCCGCGGGCACGATCCGCAATAGAAAACGCTCGCCGGCAAGAGATGACGGCGAGCGTTTTTTGCTGCATTGCAATCGGGAACTGCTTAACCCGCAACCACTTCTTTCATATCCGGCCGGGTGTTTTCGTAGGTCTTGTTATAGGCCAGTAGTTTGGCATCCGGCTCAACGCCCCAGTGTTTGCAGGCCGCCTGATAGACCTCAGGCCACCAGTTGCGGTGCTCGGTGAGGCCGTCGTCAATCCACTTTCTCCAGTCCACCAGGACGGTTGACCAGACCTGGTCGCCGTAGGCCATGGCCTCGACCTGAGTGCCGATCTGGGGCACCAGCCACTCGCGGCCAATGCGCGCATGCAGCACCTCATCGGCCCAGTCGTAGTCCTGAATCCGCGCCGTGAGCGGGCAGGCCGTAGCCACGCCCACCTCCCACTCGTACTCTTTGCCGGTTCTGCGCGGCATCAATCCCTGCTCAATCGTGAACAGAATCGCGTGCCGCTCCTTGGCGTTGAGCATGGTGTTCAAACCGCGCGACCAGGTAAAGTTGAATGGAATCTTCGTCCAGTCCACGCCAATGGACACGAACCCCACCTCGCCCATCATGGCGTGGCGCGCCTCGTCCCAAAGCTGGCGGGTCATGTCGCGATAGTAGTCCCAGGGCTTGCCGCTCACTTCGGTCAAAATGCTCGACATCATCTCAGGCACGTCGATCTCGCGCATGCGCTTGAAGTAGAGCATGATGGTCTTGGGCAGGGCGGGAATATCCCCGTCAAACAGCATTGCCTCAGCGTTGACGCCCATGTTGTAGGAGTCAATAAACCGCTCGTCGCGCCGCGGCACCGGATCGTACTGGTAAGGCGTCGCGGAGAAATGCCGCGCCACCGTTTCGCCGCTCTTCGGCTGCTTTCCGTCCAGATCGCCGGCAGCGGCGAGCATGCGGTCCAGCGTGTGAAGCCAGCCGGCCAGCTCAGCGCGGTCCGCGGCTGTTACCAGGCGGGCCACGGCTTCAGTGCCGTACTGCTGCGCTTCTTCAAGCTCCAAAAGCGTGAAGCGGCAAATCCTGTAGCTGGGATGGTCGAACATCTTGTTGGTGTCGGCCATCAGGTTCTGAAGCCCGCGCAGGATGGCCGGCAGGGCCTTCTCATAGAAGCCGAGCAGCAAGGCCGGCGTTGAAGGCGCGCCCAGAACCTCGTCGAAAAAGGCATCGAGCGAAGCGTCGGGAGCAACCTCAAGCCCATAGGGCGGCTGGCGCATCTCTTTCACCCGCTTGGCGTACTCGCCCACATGCTCAGAGCAATAAAACGCGTGCAGGCTGAACGCCATCTTCAGCTCATAGATCGGCATGGCGGGGATGTGCGCGATCAGCGCATAGTGGAGCCGCTTGAGCCCCCAGTGGAGCCGCTTCAGCCGGTCCACCGACTCATCCACCGTGAGGCCCTTGTTGATGGCCTCGCCCATCGTCAGCAGCCCGGTCAGCGGCGGCAAACCGGCATAGCCGCGATACTCGTCAATCGACACGTCTGCCACAGGCAGAGAGTTCCCAGTCTCTTTCATCTTGACCTCTCATTGCATCCAAAGTTGGCTGATTGAAACCCGGGGGGATCAGCTTTTCTTGGTTTTCAAAAAGTCCAGCGCCTTGGTCAGGGCTTCATCGCCCTTGGCCGGCGGCGCGGCTTCGTCCTGCTCTTCGTCCGCTTCAGTGCCCACCGCGATGTTTGGCAGCACGGCGGTGTCCTGAATCTTTTTACCAGATGGGCTCTGGTACTTGGCAACTGTCAGCAGAATTGCGGCGCCGTCGGGCAGCTCGATGGTTTTTTGCACCGAGCCCTCGCCAAAGGTCCGCTCGCCAAACACCATGCCGCGTTGCGAGTCCACAATGGCCGCGGCGGTCAGCTCGCCGGGGCCATATGTGCTGCGATTGACCAGCACCGCCAGCGGGCCGTCTGCAATCACCTTGGCCGGATCGGCCGCAAACGTCTGCAAGGGGAACTTTTGCCCCACCAAAGTTGCCAGCGTGCCCTGCTTGAGAAAGAAGTTTGCCAGGCGCAACCCCTGCTGCGGGTCGTCGCCTGAGGAGTCGCGCAGGTCAAGCAGAAGCTTGTGGCCGGCGCCCGCCGCCTTGATTTTGGCCGCGATCTCGTCCACGCGCTCGGCCGTCAGCACGCCCGGCTTGAGGTAGAGAATCGAAGACCCCTCATACTGCTGCTCGGCCATCGGCGCCGCGGCGGTAACCGTCCGCGTCAGCGTCAGCTTGTCCGGGTCGGCTTTGCGCGGGCGCACCACAGAGAGCGTTACTGTGGTCCCCGGCTTGCCCTCCAGCATCAGCCGGATGATCGCCAGCGAGAGCTCCCGCGTGGACTGCTCGCCGATTGACTCAATCACGTCGCCGTCGGTCAGGTGCTCCTTGTCAGCAGGCGAACCGGGCAGCACGCTCACAATGGTCGCGTATCCGAACCGCTTGGAGACGTTGATTCCCACCTGGGCCATGCCGGCCGGGTGTTCCTTGTAAATCTTGTATTCGGTCGGGCTCAGGTAGCTGGAATCCGAGTCCAGCGACTCCAGCAGCCCATGCAGCGCGCCGGCCGTCACATCGTTGATGTTGGGCTCGGTCACATAGTCTGTCTGGACCTTTTTAAGCACATCGGCATACACCCGCATCTGCCGGTAGGCGCCGTCCTGCTCGCTGCCGGCATGCACGCCGAACCACCCGAACTCGCCCACCGCGTAACCCAGGCAGAGAGCGGCAAAAATTACCGTTGAAAGCACGAATACAAGTCGCTGGAAGAATCGAGACACACACACCACCGGGGCAGCCCTTAAGGGGAACAGGACGCTCACTCTATAGACGCGATTGTAGCGCAAGGGGTTTGAAATGTGCCTGTTTATGAGCGGAAGCCAGCCAAAACCAGCTCCGGGGAAGGGAACTGCCGGGAAAAATGGCTGCCGGAGCCGGAATTGAGCGCCCGGCCCTCTGGTTATGAAAGCGCCAATAGGGAATACAAAAGACTGCCGTGATGCCGTAAAGGGACGCTGAAGCACGCCGAATTACGTGCAAAACGGGCCAATAAGTGGGTTAGAGAGCCGCGAATACGTACCCGGGATTTTCTTGCAATCGCGCGCCGCGCCTATGGTTGCCAGTGCATGAAGTCGAGGAGCCATTGCCAGGTTGCATCCAAATCCAACGAGGCTGGCGGAGACGGCAGGGTTGCAGAGGGAATGGTGACGGTCTTTCCCTTGTAGGCCGCAATGATCTGCTTGTAAATCTTGCCCTGTTCCTTGATGACGCCGGCGTTTGTAAAGAGCCCGAGACTGTATTCCACCGCATTGAAGTCAGTAAATTTTGGATTGAGGTCGTGACTGTCCCAATAGGTGAACCAGCATACGCCGGCATCGATGGCCGACATGGTTGCAGTTTCCAGCCAGGCCGCCTGCTGCGTTTCCGGCATGGAGACGATGCAGGTGTTGTACTCCCCGGCCCAAACTGGCTTTTGCAGGTTCCCCGCATACGACCGGATAAGGGCGGCGGTTGCGGAGAGCAGTTGCGTGCTGGGAGGGTCCATGGGGCCACCGTATTTAAGCGAACCGAGCCAGTAGGGATAACAGTGCATGACAGGCAGCGGGTTCGCCGCGAGGGCCTGCGGCGAAAAAGTATGGTAGCAATACCAGGACCCTGAGATCCCGTTGACGTGGAGGCCACCGGGGCAGGCGGAATGCATTGCAGCCATGATCCTTGCCATCCAGGCACCGCCCGTTGCCAGCGGGGCGGACCAGCAAGTATCCACCTCGTTGCCAAAATCGAATCCGATGAAATTATCGTGCGCGCTCACCAATGCAGCGAGCTTCTGGATATAGAGCACCTGAGCATTCCAGATGCCATTATCCGTATAGAACGCCAGGTCTGCCTTGTTGAATGCCGGCAAGAAGTAGTGGCCGCTGAGCTGGCCGGTGAAGACGGGAATCACCGCATCGAGGCCGCGCGTACCCATCTCGGTGAGCAGTTGGCTCAGCAAGTCGAAGGAGGCGCTGCTGAAGTCTGCGGCTCCGGTTTGAAAAACGGGCCAGATGGGGAAGATCCGCACGTGATCGACTCCCACACTGGCGATGGCATCAAGATCCTGCTTGATTGAGTCGATATTCCAGTTTTGCCAGGAGTACCACCAGTCTTGCGACGGGGTGTAATTGACCCCGAAACGATGGCGGGTGAAATCGAGGTTTGGCCGCGAGGGATTCGTAGGGGGTGCGATTGCATCAAACGTAACGCTCTGGCAGCCAGACAGCGACAGGGAGGCAGTCGCACAGGCGGCATTGGCTATGAACTCACGTCTCTTCATTTCATTTGCGGTACCGGCGCATCAGTTCCAAGGAGGGTACATCGATTCTACTCCTGCGGCTCATCGCGGTTGCCTTTCGCTCCTGGCTTGCGGCCGCGATGTGAAGGCAGCCCGAAGCATTCCGCGGCACGCCAACCCCAGTACCACCCGCGCACTCTACGCACACGATCACGGCTAAGTTCGCAGGGACGCGCAACGGGGCATGCTTACAACACTTCTCCCGCCGCCGAAGAAGCCGCCTGCTGAGACGGTGCGATAGAAATCACGGGTGCATCACGGGCGAGCGATTTTCCTGTGACCGGCCCTGAAGCCATCAAGGATATTGATTCTATAGTTGGAACCTGGTGGCGGGAGGCAGGTTCCAACCGCCGGCCTGCGGGGCATGAAAACGCCGACAGTTGCGAAGGCCCTCCGGTTGGTGCGAGGGGAAACCCAAGCTGCTGCGTTCAAATTGCCTCAGGAGAATCGAGTCCGCCGCCACAACAGCGTTCCACACACTCCCAGGGGCAGCAGAGTTCCCACCACCAGGGCAATCAGCCAGGGCATGTTCAGCGCCAGGTGCTGGCTCTTGGTGCCGATGCCGAGCCAGACAAAGATGCCCACGGCAACCACCATCAACACGGCCTCCCACCAGTGGCGCACCGGCTTGTGGTCGGCGCGCGGGTCGTTGCCCGCCACCACGGCGGCCACCTTTTCCGCGTCCAGGCCATAGCGGTCGCACTCCCGCTCCATGGCCAGCTTCCAGTTGAGCAGCTCTGAGGCGCCGGGGTCGGCCATGCTGATTGAAATGGCGCCGGCGATCATCACCAGCGATCCGGTGAGGATGAGCGCTTTTTGAGAGAAGCTCAACCCGGAGAGTTCGCTGAACACCAGCGCGCCCCACGCCAATCCCCAAAGCTGATTGGTGTTTGAGAGCGGGATTCCGCGCCCTACGCCAATGTACTTGGCGGCAAAGTTCTGGAACAGGTCGCCGATGACCCAGCAGAAGCCGCCGAGGAAAGGCCAGAAGAGCATGGGGCGCGCCCGGTGCAACTCCGCTATCACCGGGCCGACGCCGCCAAAGTAGAACCATCCCACGGTGAGGATGGTGCCCAACTCGCCAAAGGTAAAGATAGTGACAAACGAAAGCGGGTTCATGCCGCTGATATAGGCCTTGCGGTAGGGGATATACATGGTTCCCAGCAGCAGGCCCGCCCCCAGCGCCGCCGCAATGCCCACGGCGGCCTTGCCCGGCGTGTCGGACTGGCGGGCCGTGGCATAGGCCAGCACGGCTGCGCCGCCGACGATGGCCGAGGCTCCGCCCACAACTTTGGACCAGCCCTTCCATCCAGCCCCGCGCAGCTCCTTGAAAAACAGACAGCCCCAGAACAGGCCCACCAGGCTGTTGGTGTTCCACAGCGGAAAGGCAATAGCCAGGCCCACGTTGCGCACCGCGTAGATGGTGAGCGTATTGGCCACGGCCCACAACATGCCCGCCAGCAGCGCCCACACAATCAGGTGCGGCTTGTCGCGCAGGTCGGCAAAGAGCTGGTCCGTGCCTTTCAGCAGCGTGGGAACCGTCCACCGGGCCACAAACGCGCCCATCACCATGCCCATGGAGATGAGAATGGGAGAGAAGCCGGCGTTGACCAGCTTGGTGGGTGCTTCGGCGGTGCCCAGCCAGACGGCCGCGGCCAGTCCGCAAAAGACACCAAGTTTATGCAGGGAGAGTGTCGATCGCGCTCCCGCGGCGGCTAGCTTGTCGCTCAAGAATTCACCTTTGGCACATCAGAAGGAAGATACCAGAGTCGATGTACCGGTGGGCACCCGGAGATGCGGGTCGGTGCGAAGGGAAGTTCTTCGGGATCGCGTCATTCGCTCATCCATTCAGCTGTCGGGCCGGCACTCGTCGCAGCAGGTGCGTGGGGCAGATCGCCGTCCTCCAGCCCCGCCGTACTATCATGGTCACGACCGCCTCAACCAGAGACCATAGGACTCCCATGCCATCGACTCTTCGCTTTGGACTGATCGGCGCCGGCCGCATCGGCCCGGTTCACGCCGCAACCCTTTCCTATCACGTGCCGAACGCCCGCCTGGCCGCGGTGGCCGACCTCAATCAAGACGTAGCCAAGTCTCTGGCCGCGCGCTTCAACGTGCCCCGCATCCTCGCCTCCGGCGCAGAGATCATTGCCGACCCGGAGATTGACGCGGTCGCCATCTGCTCCTCGACCGATACGCATGCCGACCTGATCGTCGCCGCCGCCGCCGCGGGCAAACACATCTTCTGTGAAAAGCCCATCTCGTTGAGCCTTGCCGAGATTGACCGCGCCCTGGCCGCCGTGGCCCGGGCCGGGGTCAAGCTCCAGGTGGGCTTCAATCGCCGCTTCGACTCGAATTTTTTGCGCGTGCGCCAGGCCGTGGCTTCGGGCGAGATCGGCACCCCCAACATCTTCCACATCGTCAGCCGCGATCCGTTCCCGCCGCCGCTCACCTATCTGCGCCCGTCTGGCGGAATCTTTCTGGACATGATGGTTCACGACTTTGACATGGCCCGCTTCCTGCTGGCCGACGAGGTGGAAGAGGTCTACGCCCAGGGCGCCGTGCTGGTCGATCCGGGATTTGCGGCCGAGGACGATTTCGATACCGCCCTGGTCATGCTGCGCTTCCGCTCCGGCGCCATTGGAACCATCGACAACAGCCGCAAGTCCACCTTCGGCTATGACCAGCGCGTTGAAGTTCTGGGCAGCAAGGGCAAGATCGCCACGGAGAATCGCTATGCGAACCAGGTGGTCGTCAGCAGCGAAAAGAGCGTTTATTCCGATCCGCCCTACCTGTTCTTCATGCAGCGCTACCCTGACAGCTTTGCCGCCGAGATTCAGGCGTTCACTGAGTCGGTGCTGGAAGACAAGCCGGTGGCGGTGACGGGAGAAGACAGCCGCGTCCCGGTGGTGATGGCGCTGGCGGCCGGCAAATCGAGCCGCGAACACCGCCCGGTGCGGCTGGACGAGATTACGGCCTAAGGGTTCGCTGGAAAGCTCAAGCCGAAGTGCTGCTGCACTTCGGCGAGCGTATGCCGGATGGAATGCTGGTGGCGGGAGGCAGGATCGAACTGCCGACCTACGGGTTATGAATCCGTCGCTCTAACCATCTGAGCTACCCCGCCGGAAGGACACAAGGGCGCGAAGACCCCATTGCGAGTGGGCGAGGACTGCATCCGCGCACCTGTTCCATGATACGGGGGGGCGGAATGAAGGTCAAACTTATTGCCCCGCTTGAGGCATGACATATCAAAGCCCCGGATTGGCCCATCTCCTATTCAAGCGCAGGGTGCGCGCAGACGGAGAGTAGAATCTATCCGGGTCGGAGAGGCTGGGTGGCCGCAGCTGTGAGCCTTCCCCATCGAAAACCGCCGGCCCCACCGCAGGTGGTCTAGTAAACTCGCCAGCATGAGCACGTTGCGCATCGCCGCGGTGATTCCGGCCCGTCTCAGCTCCACCCGCCTCAGCCGCAAGGTTCTGCGGCTCATCGCCGGCCGCCCCATGGTGGAGTGGGTCTGGCGCGCCGCCACGGCGAGCGGCCTGATGGACCCCGTCCTGGTGGCGACTGACTCGGAGGAGGTGGCCGCAGTCTGCCGCGAGCGGTCGATCCCGGTCGCAATGACTTCGCCGCAATGCCCCAGCGGGTCAGACCGCGTGAGGGAGGTTGCCACCCAGATCGACGCCGACATCTACTTCAACATCCAGGGCGACGAGCCCACGCTGACGCCGGACTTCTTCCCGCCGCTGCTGGCCCTCTTCGAGCAGCCCGGGGTCGAAGTGGGTACGCTGGCCGTCCGCTGCCCGCCGCATGAGATCACGAACCCCAACGCCGTCAAAGTGGTCACCGCGCTCGACGGCCGCGCCCTCTACTTCTCCCGCGCGACGATTCCGTTTGACCGGGACCAAACCGGCTTTACCGGCTATCGCAAGCATCTCGGCATCTATGCCTACCGCAAGGCCGCTCTGGAGCGGTTCGCCGCGCTGCCGCCCTCGCCGCTGGAGCGGCTGGAGAAGCTGGAGCAGTTGCGGCTGCTGGAAAACGGGATCGCGCTCTACGTGGCTGACGCTCCCCGCGACACCATCGGCGTGGATACGGAAGAAGATCTGGCAGCGGCGGAGGCCATGCTGAAGGAACTCACGGCAAAAAGCGGCAGTTGGCATCCGGGGTCTTAAGTCGCCCGTATCGCCGTGGGAGCACAAACGCAGATTCTTCGCTCACCACCCCCAAACTGAAGGGCGTTCGGGGCCCCTTTCGCTCAGAATGACAGCGGCATTTATGTAAAGAGCATCGGAAACAGGGAATTAAGAAGAAATCGGAATTACCCGCAAGAACCGGATAGCGCGGCGGCCCATCTATCGGCGACGATGGTTCTCGTGAGCAACAAACCTCAATCCGCGCCGAACGCCCGCCCAGCCCTCGATTCTGAATCCGCGTGGCGGCAGGTTCTCGCCCGCGACCCAGCGGCCAGTTTTTTTTATGGTGTCTCGACGACCGGCGTCTTCTGCCGGCCCAGCTGCACAAGCCGCCGGCCGTTGCGCGCGAATGTACGTTTCTTTCGGTCGGCTGTGGAGGCACAGAAAGCCGGCTTCCGCCCCTGCAAACGCTGCAATCCCGGCACTGCGTGCGGCAGACCCATGGATGAGATTCGTGCGCACATAGAGGCCAACCTCGACCGCGCCGTTCCGCTGGCCGAGTTGGGGCGGTTGGTAGGTCTGAGCCCGTTCACCGTGCAGCGGATGTTCAAGCAGGGATTGGGCGTGAGCCCGCTGCAATATCAGCGCGCGCTGCGGGCGGGCAGCCTGCGCCGCGCGCTCAAGCAAGGAGACACCGTGACGAATGCGATTTACAACGCCGGATTCGGCTCGTCGAGCCGCGCGTATGAAGGCGTGGGGCTGGGCATGACGCCTGCTCGTTTTGCCAAAGGCGGCAAAGGGGAACAGATTGGCTGGGCTGCTGCTGCTTCGCCTTTTGGCTGGGTGATTGTGGGCGCAACCGAGCGCGGTCTCTGCTGGCTGGCGCTTGCAGCGACCAAGGCTGCCGCCGAAGCCAGCCTTCGCGAAGAGTTTCCGCTGGCCACGCTGAAGCGCGATCCCTCGCTGGCAACGATGGTGGACGCGGCGCTGCAAACGGTTTCCGGCCAAACAAACTCATCCAGAAAGTTGGCCGCACCGCAGGTGCCGCAGGTGGACCTGCGCGGGACGGCGTTTCAACTGAAGGTGTGGCAGGCTCTGCGGACGATTCCGCGGGGCCAGACGCGGACTTATAGTCAGTTAGCCCGCGAGATGGGCATTCCGAAGTCGACGCGGGCCGTGGCTCGCGCCTGTGCGCTGAATCGCGTCTCGGTGCTGGTTCCGTGCCATCGCGTGGTTGGCGTGAGCGGCTCGCTGACTGGGTACCGCTGGGGCGTGGAACGCAAGCGGATGCTGCTGGAGGCGGAAGGCGCCAAGCGCTAGCTCGGCTTGTCTCCCACTGCCAGCAGCGTTTGGAACTGCGGCGTCTCCGGCTCCTTGTGCACCACCGAAGTCTGCACGTCGCGGAAACCGGCTTTCTGGAGCATCGTCTCCAGCTCTGCCTCGCTGAAGCCGAGCCACTCATCTGCATAGAGCTCGCGGGCCTCTTCAAAGCGGTGCTTCACCAGGTCGAGGACGGCGATGCGTCCGCCGGGGCGGAGGATGCGGGCGGCTTCGGCGAGGGCGCGCTCGGGGTGCAGCGCGTGATGGAGCGATTGCGAGAAGAAGACGAGGTCCACTTCCGCGGCGGCGATGGGCAGCTCCTCCATGTCGCCGAGGCGGAACTCGACGTTGGTGACGCCGTGGCGGAGGGCCTGGTCGCGGCCGAACTCAATCATTTTGGCTGACGTGTCCACGGCAATTACCTTGGTGGCCCGCTCGGCCAGCAGCAGGGCAAAGGTGCCGTCGCCCGTGCCGAGGTCGGCGATGACCATGGGCGGCATGAGGCGCAGCAGGGCTTCGGCCACGCCCTTCCATGACTGGCCCGGCACGTAGTCGCGGCCCAGGCGGCCGGCCACCGAATCAAAGAAGCTGCGCATCTTGTCTTGCCGCTTGCGGACCACGAGGCGCATGGACGCCTGGTCGGCGGCGGCTTCGGGGATTTCGCCCTTCGCTCGGCCAAGAATCTCATCCAAAGGGCTGCCCCCCGCAGGGGAGGTGAGGTGGTAAAAGCTGCTCTTGCCGGTGCGGCGGTCTTCCACCAGGCCGGCCTGCTTCAACTGCGACAGGTGGGTGGAGATGGTGCTCTGGCCCATGGCCAGAATCTCCTGCAACTCGGCCACAGAGAGCTCTTCGCCGCTGAGCAGCAGCAGAATCCTCAGCCGGTTGGGGTCGGCGGCGGCGCGCAGGGTTTTTACGATGGACGGCATCTTGCGGATTGACTCCCGGCTCTGGTTCTGATACATATCAACATATCACGATGTGACGATATAAGGAGAAACCGGATGGCAACCTCAACCCTCGAATCCGCCGAATTGGCCTACAAAGTAGCTGACATGTCCCTGGCCGACTGGGGCCGCAAGGAAATCAACATCGCCGAGCACGAGATGCCCGGCCTGATGGCCATCCGCCACAAGCATGCGGCCAAAAAGCCGCTGGCGGGCGTGCGCATCACCGGCTCGCTGCACATGACGATTCAGACCGCGGTGCTGATTGAGACGCTGACCAGCCTGGGCGCTGATGTGCGCTGGGCAAGCTGCAACATCTTCTCCACGCAGGACCACGCCGCCGCGGCCATTGCCGCAACGGGCGTCCCGGTGTTCGCGTGGAAGGGCGAGTCGCTTGAGGAATATTGGTGGTGCACCTACCAGGCGCTGAATCACAAGGGCGGCACGGGCCCCGAGCTGGTGGTGGATGACGGCGGCGACGTGACCCTGCTGATCCACAAAGGCTACGAGCTTGAAGACGGCGACAAGTGGGTCAACAGCCCCTCGGAGAGCCACGAAGAGCAGGTGATCAAGGACCTGTTGAAGAAGGTGTATACCGAAGATCCGCAGCACTGGCACAAGGTGGTGAAGGCCTGGCGCGGCGTCTCGGAAGAGACGACGACGGGCGTGCATCGCCTCTACAAGATGATGGAGCAGGGCAAGCTGCTGGTGCCGGCCATCAACGTGAATGACTCCGTGACCAAGTCGAAGTTTGACAACCTCTACGGCTGCCGCGAGTCCCTGGCTGATGGCATCAAGCGCGCCACCGACGTGATGGTGGCGGGCAAGGTGGCCGTGATCTGCGGCTATGGCGACGTGGGCAAGGGCTGCGCTCACTCGCTGCGCGGCATGGGCGCGCGCGTGGTGGTCACCGAGATCGATCCCATCAATGCGCTGCAGGCGGCAATGGAAGGCTTTGAAGTCACCACCGTGGAAGACACGCTGGGCCGCGGCGATATCTACGTCACCACCACCGGCAACGTGGACATCATCACCCTCGAACACATGAAGCTGATGAAGGATCAGGCCATCGTCTGCAACATCGGCCACTTTGACAACGAGATCCAGATGGACCGGCTCAATTCAGAGAAGGGCGTCACCAAGCTGAACATCAAGCCCCAGGTGGACACCTACACCTTCCCCACCGGCAACACCATCTTCATCCTCGCCGAGGGGCGGCTGGTCAATCTCGGTTGCGCCACCGGCCACCCGAGCTTTGTGATGAGCAACAGCTTTGCCAACCAGACGCTGGCGCAGCTTGACCTGTGGGAGAAGAAAGACAGCTACAAGATCGGCGTCTACGTTCTGCCCAAAAAGCTGGACGAAGAAGTCGCCCGCTTGCATCTGGAGAAGATCGGCGTCAAGCTGACCACGCTCTCCAAGCGCCAGGCCGACTATCTCGGCGTGGCAGTGGAAGGGCCGTACAAGGCGGAGAACTACCGCTACTAAGACAGCTAACAGCAGACAGTGAACAGCTAACAGCTAACAGCAATCGGCGGCCGGGGAGGCAGCTGCTTGCTGTTAGCTGTTTCTATCTCTTTCTCTTTTTGCGCACTACCCGCCGGTAAACCCGCGAGGTGACTGAGTGGAGCAGGCGGGTCTGCTCGGCTTTCAGCGCTTTATAGGACCGCTCGACGTAGCCGTCAAACTCCGGCGGCCAGCCGATGGTGGAACGGCGCTCGCTATAGTCGCCCTCGGCCCACTTGCTGACCACCGCCTTGTAGCCCACCACGTGGGTCACAAAGTCGAGCAGGCAGTGGGGCATCTGCTCTTCCACGATCAGGTGGGCCTTCTCGATGATGATCTTTTCCCTGACATTGTTGAGCGGCATGAAGATGGTCTTCATCCACAGCACCCACTCCTTCATCTCGGAGTCGAGAATCGGCTCGCTCTGCGTCTTGCCCTGTTTTTTGAGCAGCGACCGGTAGGCGATGTTGCCCGCCTGCGAGGCCACGTAGAGCGGCCCGTAAAACTCGTTCAGCCGCTTGTTCACCAGCTCCAGCTTGTCGCGGCGGCGGGCCACCATGCGCGCGCTCAAGAAGGTAACAAGGTAGCCGGCAAAGGCCAGCACCACGGTCAGAATGGCCGCGTTCTGCGTCATGGAAAGGAAGGATCCGTCAGAGGCTTGCACGGGCAGAAGTATACGCGCAGTTTCGGGCAATCGGCAGTGACCGCTTCAAATTGTCTGGGAGTCGGGTTGGGAAGCCAGTTCCGGTGCGCAGGGCAGTCCCGTTCTAGTTCACGTCGTCGGCCACCACCAGCACCAGGGGCGGCTTGTTGGTGAGTTGGCTGTCGGTAATCAGAACCGTGCGCACCTCGCCCCCCGCCAGGCTCAACGGGGTGGACGAGTAAATCGTGGTCTGCCCGCTGGGCGCAACGATCATGGTGAGCGCTTCGGCCGGGACAATGGTGTAACCCACCGTCTGGCCCAACGGGACGGTCAGCAGCAGGTTGGCATTGTCCAGCGTTGAGCCGCTGGGCACCATGTAGATATCCACGCCGTTGGCGCCGGTGCGCGGCGCTTCATTGATAAACCTGAACTCCGAGTGAGCCTCCGGCGCGGTAATCTGCTGGTCGGCAATCACCGTCACGTTGTAGCTGACCGGCGACGACCCGTTGTCTGTCAGAAACACTGAGTGTTTTTGCCCGGCAAGCGCGGTCACATGCGAGGTGACCAGGGCGTTGGTCAAAATGGGCCCGGTGGCCGAGGCAGCCGTGACCACCACCACCGCGTTCCCTGAGGCCGGCAGGGTGGCATAGTTGGCCGCCACGTAGGGCGCTGCGATATTGCCCGCCACCAGCTCGTTCTCAACCCAGATATTGACCGCGCCGGCAATATAGGAGGCGTCGATGATGCGGATCAGGCTGGGCGAGGTGTATCCCTGAACGTTCTCGCAGGCTGAGAGTCCCAGCGCCACCGCCAATGAAGCGGCAGCCGTCGCGGCCAGCGGATGCGTGACGAACCGCCGGGCCTTGCCAATCCACCGATTCCAGGTCGTTTTCATCCGCTTCTCCGGCATGGGCTCTTCCGCGTCCTGGGCGAGCCTCTCACCCATACTACAGGGGTTGGATGGAAAGAGTTTACGACTTTTGGGGCAACTCGGCACAGGGGGATTCAGGCAGGTAACGGCAGCACGCGCCGGCGCCCTGTCCGCTCACAGCCCCCCGTGGAGCCGCCCGAAGTTGTGGGCCGCAATCAGCGCGATCAGCAGCATCCCCGCCCCCAGCGCCAGCACATGCCGCGTAGTACGCAGGTTGAAGCTGCCCACGCGGCATACCAGCAGGTAAGCAACAGCCAGGTTAAACAGCCCCCACAGCACATTCACCGTGGAAGACGAAAGGCCAATCCCCGGCGGCGAGGCAAACGGGCTTTGGAAAGCATGGCCTGAGATTCCATTGCCCAGATGAGGCAGGCAGTTGGCCAGAAACGCTCCGCCGAAGAAGTATGAAACCGAGTGGTGCCAGCGCACGATGGCCCTCTTCCAATTTCGGAACCCATGGTAGCAGGCGGCTAGCCGGCCGTCAGGTAAACAAAGCGGAACAAGAACAGCACCGCCAGCACATACAGCAGCCAGTCCTGACGGCGGAACCTGCCCGTGGCCAGATGGATCACGGCCCAGGAGATGATGCCAAAGCCCAGCCCGTTGGCAATGGAATACGTAAACGGAATCAGCACCATGGTGAGAAAGGCCGGAACCGCGACCAGCGGATCGTCCCAGGAAATCTCGCTCACGGTGGACAGCATCATGGAGCCGACCAGAATCAGCGCCGGGGCGGTGGCCGCCGCCGGCACAATGCCCACAAACGGCGCCGCGCCAATGGCGCACAAAAACAGCAGCCCGGTGACGATGGCTGTCACGCCTGAGCGGCCTCCGGCCGCCACGCCGGCCGACGACTCCACATAGCTGGTCACCGTTGAGGTTCCGGTGAGCGAGCCAAAAATAGTGGCCGTCGCGTCGGCAAACAAGATGCGGCTCAGCCGCGGAATCGTATGGTCGGCCTCGATCAGGCCTGCCTTCTTGGTGACCGCAACCAAGGTTCCCAGGTTGTCAAACAGCTCCACAAAAAAGAAGACAAACACAATCTCAAGCAGGCTCTTGTTGAGCGCGCCCTTGATGTCAAGCTTGAAGGCGGTCTGCGACAGGCTCTGGAAGCCTCCCGGCGCCGGGGTCCAGTGGACAAGCCCGAAGGCCCAGGCCAGCGCGGTCGTCGAGAGTACGCCGATGAGGATGGCCCCGCGCACCTTGCGCGCCTCCAGCACCACCATCAGAATCAGCCCGAACATGGCCAGCGCCGGCACCGGGCTGCGCAAGTTGCCCAGGCCCACCAGCGTCGCCTGGTCGGCCACCACCAGCCCCGCATGCTGAAAGCCGATAAACGAGATAAACAGCCCGATGCCCCCGGCCACGGCCGCATACAGCTCGTGCGGGATCGCCTTCAAAATCATCTGCCGGATGCCGCCCGCCGTCAGCGCCAGAAAAATCACGCCGGAGAGAAACACCGCGCCCAGCGCCGTCTGCCACGGCACGTGCATTTTGAGGCAGACCGAGTAGGTAAAGTAGGCGTTCAGGCCCATCCCCGGCGCCAGCGCAATCGGGTACCGCGCATAGACACCCATCAGGATGGAGGCAAAGCCGGCCGACAGGCAGGTAGCCGCCGTCACCGCCGCCAGCGGCATTCCGGCCTCAGAGAGGATGGCCGGGTTCACCAGCACAATGTAGGCCATGGTCAGGAAGGTGGTAACCCCGGCCAGGATCTCGGTGCGCCAGTTGGTCCCCAGGCGCGTGAATTCAAAGTAGGATTCGAGTCGATTGAGCATGAGCGATATGAGTAGGAGAGCATACCAGGGTCGGCGCGTCCAGACGGATATCCTGGCGCGAGTGCCAAGCCGCCCTGGAGGTTGTTCGGTCTCGGTGGGCGAAGCCCACTTGCTCTTATATCCCACCAGTATTAATATCCCACCATGCCTACCTTCGCCGTTCTCAAAGATACCGATTTCCAGTTGATCTCAGAGTTCGCGCAGCCCGACGCCAAGAAGCGCCTCTCGCTGGGAGCGGCTCTGTCGGACGCAACGGCCTACAACATCTACCGCAATCCTCTCGGCCAGCTCATTCTCGATCCCGTCAAGGCGATTCCTGCCTCTGAGATGTGGCTCTATGAGAACCCGCAGGCGCTGGCCAGCGTGAAGCAGGGCCTCCGGGAGTCGGCAGAAGGCAAGAGCAGTTACCGCGGTTCGTTTGCGAAACACGCCAAGGAATGATTAGGAAGCTCAAGTTCACCCGCACGGCGGACGCGCAGTTGACCGCTTTGGAAGATGCGCCGGCCAGGGCAGCGCTCCTGTCCCAGGTGCGCAAGGCTCTCGGGTACCTGGAAATTGATCCGGCCCACTCCGGCCTTCATACGCACGAGTTCACCTCGCTCAAGGGCGCTCAGGGCGAGAAGGTCTTCGAGGCTTACGCGCAGAACAACACCCCCGGTGCTTACCGTATCTTCTGGCATTACGGTCCGGACGAAATCAAGGGCAGGAAACGAACTCCCGTGATCACCATCGTGGCCATCACGCGCCATCCGTAAACGCCTGCGGTGTGGCTGGTGGTAACCGCGAATCCATGCGGCAGCCCGCTTACCCCAGCAGCTTGCCGGCCGCCTTCGCGAAATACGTCACAATGAAGTCCGCTCCGGCGCGGCGGATGCTGGTCAGCGACTCCAGCGTGGCCCGGTCGCGGTCAAGCCAGCCCTTCTCAAACGCGGCCTGCAGCATGGAGTACTCGCCGGAAACCTGGTAAGCGCCGATCGGCACGTCCACGCGGTCGCGCGCGGCCAGAATCACATCGAGGTACGGCATGGCCGGCTTCATCAGAATCATGTCCGCGCCTTCTTCAATGTCCAGGTCAATCTCGCGCATCGCCTCGCGCAGATTTGCGCCATCCATCTGGTAGGTCTTGCGGTCGCCGAACTGCGGCGCAGACTCGGCCGCCTCGCGGAACGGCCCATAAAACGCCGAGGCAAACTTTGATGCATAGCTCAGAATCGGCGTGTCGTTGAGGCCGCCCTTGTCCAGCGCCTCGCGGATCGCCGCCACGCGCCCGTCCATCATGTCGCTCGGCGCCACCACGTCGGCTCCGGCCTTCGCCAGGCTCAGCGCCGTCTTGCCCAACAAATTCAAAGACGGGTCGTTGTCCACCGTCCACCCATCGCGCGTCTCGATCACCACGCCGCAGTGGCCGTGGCTGGTGTACTCGCACAGGCAGACGTCGGCAATCAGCACCAGCTTCTTCGAGGCGGCCGAGTTCCTGAGCGCCCGCAGCCCCTGCTGGACGATTCCGTTTTCGTCCCACGCGCCGGTGCCCTGCTCGTCTTTCGACTCCGGCAGCCCAAACAGCAGCAGGCCGCCCAGGCCCAGGCTCGCGGCCTCTTCGGCCTCGCGCACCGCTTCGTCCACTGACAGTTGAAACACGCCCGGCATGGAGCCGACGGCCCGCCGCACGCCGGCGCCGGGACAAATGAAGAGGGGATAGATCAGGTCCCCGGGCTCAACCGTGGTTTCGCGCACCAGGGCGCGCAGGCTCTCACTGCGGCGCAGCCGCCGCATCCGACTCTCTGGGAAACTCATGCTTCAAATTGTAGACGAAAAGCGGCTTTCAGCTCTCAGCCTTCAGCCCTCAGCTCATGCAGTGCGGATGCGAATCGTGGCGCAAGAGCGAGACGAAGCCGCGATTCGCATCCCGCCTCCTCCGCATCCTTAGCTGAAAGCTGAGAGCTAAAAGCTGAAAGCTGCTCTCACAGCTGCTCGTACAAGGAAGAATTCCGATACCCCATCAGCACCACCAGGGTCCAGATGCCAAGCGCGGTCCCGAAGGGGAATTTGAGCAGGCTGAGAAACGCCGCCACAATGGCCACAATGCGGCCCCACTGCGTGTGCTCCATCAGGCCCCATGCGGCCACCAGCGCCAGCGCCACGCGGCCAATCAGGAAAATCCACGCAAATTGCAGAAGTGCGGGACCGAAAAACTCCGGCGGGAACGGGCTGTGTGCCCACGGTCCGTGCATCCAGGGGCCCAGCCGCCCCGAGAACAAAGCGCTGGCAAAGGCCATGCCCATGATTCCGGCCACCAACGCCAGCCCCGCATAGATAAACCACACCACGCTCAGCGCCTTCACCTTGCCCGCGTAGCTCTCCAGTTGAAACTGCAATCCCGGCACTGCCGGAACCGGCGCCGCCACCGGACGGCCGCACTGTGTGCAGAATCCCTGCCCGGCTTCAATTGCTTGTCCACACCCGCTGCAATACATATCTGCCTCCTCGATACGGCCCCGCTACGGCTTTGAGATTACTACGGAACCAAGTGCCGCGGCGTTCCATCCGCGCGCCAAGCTTTCAGCTATCAGCGGTCAGCTTTCAGCCACGCATGCAAAGGAAGCAGCATCAACCTGCGGTCACACTCCGCTCAGGCACAACAGTTCGCACTCCCACCGCCGAAGCTGAAAGCTGATAGCTGTGAGCTGAAAGCTGATTTTCAGCGGCTGGAAGCCGCCGTCTGCTTCTCCCACCGCTCCTCGTGCCGGTCATCGCGATACACAAGCGCCAGTACGTGGCCCTGCGAGTCGCGCTCCGTGGTCAGCCGCGTCAAGCTGCCGCCGGTGGGATAAAAAAACATCCCGGGCGATTCGGCGGCCAGTTCCATCACCTGCCCATACGGGTTGCGATCGAAGAGCTGCTCTCCCTGCCGGTAAACGATTGCCGTCAAATGCCCACTGCCATCGCGGTACTCGCCCACCAGGCCCTCCAGCAGCGCCACAGGCAGCTTGATAGCCGGCGGATGCAGCGGAATCATCAGCCGCTCGGCCGTCTCCGTCGCCGTTGCCTTCGCATCCAATCGATGCGCCAGCAGCCAGCGGGGCAGTTCCGCCTCGCCATAGGCCCGCGTCCAGCAGTCGTGCTTCAATCCCTGGAATATCCACAGCCGCACCGGCGTTCCCGCCTGCTTGAGCGCCTCATACATCAGCTCGCTCTGCCGCGGCGCCACAATGTCGTCGTCGCCGCCGTGGAACAGCCACACGGGCGTGTGCCCCACCGCCTGCGCGTATTCTGCCGGCAGCGTGGCCTCCTCTTTCCACCGCTCCGGCTGGTAGCTCCAGAAGACGCCGCCCGCCGCCACGGCCACTGCCGCCCAGCGCCGCGGATAGAGCCGCGCCAGCTCCCAGGCCCCATAACCGCCCATGGACAACCCGGTCAGGTAGGTTCGCTGCGGGTCGCCGTGGAACTCCGCTGTCTCCCGGTCAAGCGCCGCCATGGCCATGGCCAGCATCTCCGGGTCGGTCCAGAAGCTGGCCTGCGCGCATTGCGGCATCACAATCACAAACGGCCAGCGGTCGGGGTGGTCGCGCACCGCCTGCGGCAGGCCGATCTGCGTCTGCCACATCCCCTCCGCGCCCCGCTCGCCCCGCCCATGCAGAAACAGGATCACCGGCCACGGCCTGCGGTCGTCCCGCCGCCACTCCTCAGGCAGATAGACCTGGAAGCGATACGTTACCCCGTGGAACTCCAGCCGGCGATTCAGAAAACCGGTCTCCTGCGGGGCCTGTTGCGGGGCGGCGTGGGCAGCGCCGCTCTTTCCCTGAGCCCCTGCCGGCACGGCCGCAATGGCCAACCAGACACAGATCGCCATCCAATGTGAAATCCGCGGCATACACGCATCCAAACACAAAACCCCCTGCCTTGGGGGCTATTTCTGCGCCGGTGCGCCCGGCAGGCGCCAACTCCGTGACCCGCAATCTGGCGCCACACCCTGGCCAGCGCCGCCGGCCCTGCTGTTCTTTTCATTTCCTTGAGGGTTTTCTTACAACTCCCGTGAAACACTCAAATTGTTATGCTGGACACACTCATGCCCACGTTGGAAGTCGGCGACAAACTGGACCACTACCGCATCGAGGCCACCGTTGCCCGCAGCGGCATGTCCGTGCTCTACCGCGGCACTGACCTGATCGATGGCAAGCAGGTGGCCATCAAGGTTCCGCTGCCTGAGATGGAGGCTGACCCGGTGCTGATCGAGCGCTTCAAGCGCGAGCAGGAGATCGGCGTCGAGCTCGACCACCCCGGCGTGGTGAAGACCTACAACAGCGAACAGCGCAGCCGCTCGTACATGGTGATCGAGTGGGTAGACGGCCGCCTGTTGCGCGCCCTGCTCAACCAGGGCTGCGAGAACCAGGCCTGCAAGCTGCCCATCGATCAGGCCGTGAAGATCACCCTCGGCATCTGCGACGCCCTCGATTACATGCACAAGCATGGCGTGGTGCACCGCGACCTGAAGCCGGAAAATATCATGGTGGACGATCAGGACCGCATCAAGATCATCGACTTCGGCATCGCCATGAAAGAGGACGCCCGCCGCCTCACCTTCGCCAATCTCTCGCCCACGCTGGGCACGCCGGACTACATCTCTCCCGAGCAGGTGAAAGGCCAGCGCGGCGACCAGCGCAGCGATATTTATTCACTCGGCGTCATGCTCTACGAGATGCTCACCGGCCAGGTGCCTTTCAGCGGCCCCAATCCCTTTGCGGTCATGAACGAGCGGGTGCTCAACGACCCCAAACCGGCGCGCAAGCTGAACTCTGAGATCACCCCGGCGCAGCAGGAGATTCTCTACCGCGCCCTGGAGCGCGACCCGCGCCACCGCTACGCCACCGCCAGCGAGATGGCCTGGGACCTGGAACACCAGGAGCAGGTGGGCGTGGACGAAGGCGAACGCCGCCCCACGCTGCGCGGACGCTGGCTGCCCAACAGCCGCAAGCTGCTGCTTTACGCAGCCCTGGCGCTGGTGCCGATTCTTATCTTTGGGTTGATGGTGCTGCTGGCGCGCAGGTAGCGTTTTCCGTGGCCCGGCTTTGCCGCGGGTGCCATGGCCCTCATGGCTTAAGCAGGCAAAGCAAGATTATTTGCCTCTTGCGGCGTTAGCCCCAGCAGCCGGTCTTCCGCGGACAGAAATGGCGGAGACGCCGCGTCTCCGCCATTGATCCTGCTGAGCAGTTCTACCTGCGATCGTCCCTGTGCTCGTCCCTGTGCTCATGGCGATTGGCGGCTTCCGCGGCTTCCTTCAGCTCGCGGCTGGCCTCAGCAAGCAGCTCCTTGGCGCGTACCCCATGGCCTTCCATGTCGTTGAATCTTTGCGCCATCGAGATCTTCTCATAGGCCATGCCGATCATGTGCTGCGCGTCAGCCAGGTTCGGATGGCGGGCAGGATCGATGTTTTCCACGGGGCGTTCCTGCGCCATAATGGCGCCGCCGGCCAGCAGTCCAAAGCCGAGAATTGCGGTCATTACGAGATTGCGTTGTTTCATGGGTATCCCTCCTCGAAGAACTTACCAGATTTGTTTGCATCCACACCAGAAAAAACAAAACTGTCAAGACCGGGTCCGGGCATGCACAGTTCGCGCCAGCCGCCTGAGCGTCTTACCCACTCTGCACGACCCACTGCTTTACCGGTAGGACTCGTCCCGGTGAATCACGAATTCCGGATAAGCCCCGCCGCCCAGCTCGTGCAGGTCCATGCCGATGCGCTCGCCATCCGCGTCTGCGCGGAACGGCACAAACCGGTTCAGCAGCCAGAACAGCAGATAGAGCAGCGGCAGCAGCAACCCCAGCAGCGCCGCAATGCCCACCAGTTGCGCCACCATTTGCCCGGCCTGCGGCGCAAACAGCCCCGCCGCCAGCAGTCCCAGCAGCCCACCCGCCAAGTGAACGGTAATCGCGCCTGAAGGGTCGTCGATTGAGAGCGCCAGTTCCAGCACCTCCACCAGCAGCGGCGTCGCAATTCCGGCGATCAGGCCCACCAGGATCGACTCGCCCGGCGTGGCAACCCCTGCGAACGCGCTTGAGGCCACCAGCCCCGCCAGCCAGCCATTGGCGCACAGGCTCGCGTCCGGCTTGCCAAAACGAATCCGCGTTACGGCAAAGGTGGCCGCCACCGCGCCCGAGCCGGCCAGCAGCGTATTCACCGCCACCACCGGCAGCCCGGCAAGCGGCGCATGCAGCCAGATCACAGCGCCCGCCACATTCCACGCCAGCCAGCCCACCAGAGCCAGCAGGCAGCCAAACAGCACATACGCGGTGTTGTGCCCCGGCATGGCCGTGGCCAGTCCCTCGCGGGGAAACTTGCCCCGCCGCGGTCCGGCTATCCAGATGACAACCAGCGCGCTCAGCCCGCCCAGCAGGTGAACGGTGGCCGCGCCGCCGCTATCCAGAAACCCCGCGCCCAGCCCAAAGTTCACGCCCAGTTGCCCCAGCCAGCCGCCGTTCCAAATCCAGTGGGCGGCCAGCGGAAACACCACCGCCGCCGTCACGGCCGCCGCCGCGCAGCCCCCGGTCAACTGCCAGCGGTCCATGCCCGAGCCCCACGGAATCATCGCCGCCAAAGCCACGGCCAACATCTCAAACAGCAGCCCCAGCTGCGCCTGTGCCGGCATCGCGCTCAAACCGCCCAGCAGCCAGGGGCCGGCCCCCAGCCAGCTCCACGGCTTGCCGCCCAGGTGGAAAATATGTCCCGCGCCCCCGGGCGCTCCGGCCAGTGCCGAGCCCACCACGGCAAACACAATGGCTGAGACCGCCACAATCGCCAGGTTGCCCAGCAGGGCCTGCGCCGCACTGCGCGACCGCCCCAGTCCGGTGTTGATCAGCGCCACGCCGGCAATGGCCAGCGGCGCCACCAGCAAAAGCGCCAGCGTCAAGGCAAAAACCGAGTCCGTCATTGCCGCAGGTGCCTGGTTCATTGCCGTCCCTCCCGCCGCGCTTCCATGTGGCCGCGCACCGCCACGCCCAGGCCCATGGCCTCAACGGCCAGCCCGCACACCACAAACGCCGCTCGCTCAACCGGCGCCTGAAACAGCAGCAGCGCGGCTATCGAAAGAAAAAATCCGGCTGGCATCACCAGCAATCCGGCGTATTTCATCAGCTTTCCCTCTCGGACGTCGATTCGATGGAAGGCGGCTCTCCGGACCCAACCGCGGCGGATCCGCATTGCAGATTGTTTTTTAACAGAGTACTGCCGGCCGCAATAGCTGATTGAATTCTAAAGCATTCGTTCAATTCGCTCGGGGCCGTTCGTACGCCTCGCCTGCCGGCGTCGCCAAGCCTGAGAACGAAAACAGTACGCATCTTTGCCTGCATACTTCTTGAAAATGTAAGCAAAAATGCGTACAGTGGAAATGTGAAAAGCACGGAGTTCAAACGGTGGCTCACGGCGCAGGGTGCGACGTTCGAGAGCGGGAAGGGCTCGCATCTGAGGGTGAAGCTGAACGGAAAGACATCGTTCCTGCCCATGCACGCGAAAGAACTCAAGACAGGGCTGGTCGAAGGCATCAAAAAGCAGCTGGGGCTCAAATAGGAGGAATCATGCGCTATCCCGCACATCTCGAACTACAAAAAGAGGGTGGCTACGTTGTCACCTTTCCCGACATCCCCGAGGCAATCACCCAGGGCGAGAGCGTGAAAGACGCCTTGAGTCATGCCGCAGACGTTCTGGAATCGGCCTTTGATTACTACATCGAAGAAGGGATGCCAATCCCCGCGCCGTCGAAACTGAAGCGCGGCCAGCATCTAGTAGAAATCCCGGCCAGCTACGCCGCAAAGATCCTGCTCTTGAACGAAATGGCAGCCCAAAAGGTCAGGCCGGCCGAGTTGGCGCGGCGACTGAAGATGACCCGGCAGGAAGTGAACAGGCTGATTGACTTGCGCCACACGTCCAAAATCGACGCCTTGGCCGGGGCACTGAAGGCGCTGGGAAAGAACCTTGAGATTCGGGCAGTCTAGTTAGGTATGCAGTCAGGGCCGTGGCAGGGATTACGGCGGGGGGCAACCTTGCTTCCGCGGACGGCTTCAGGGGGAGCGAACTTCGCGTGTTCCCCCCCCGCCCCTTATGTCTTCCTTGCGGCAAAAGGACGATGATGAACCTATGTATACCCGCCTTGACCGGGCTCACCGGTTCCTCCCCGTACTCCTCGGCGTCCTTACCCTGGCCGACGTTGCCGTTCTGCTGGTCTGGGACGCCTTCCCCGCGCTCTTTCCTCCCCGCGCGCACGATTTTCTGGCCGCCTTCTCCCTGACCCTCATCGCTGTCGCCTATCTCGTCTATCAGAACGCGCACCGCCCGCCGCCCAAGGAGATCTTCAAGGCCGTCCTGCTGGCCGTCGCCTTTATCTTCTGGGCGGCCAACCAGCTGTGGCCCAACCTGGCCCAGGCCACTCTTTTCAACGACATAGCCATCGCCCTGTTCGTTCTCGACGTCTTCCTGGTCATCGTCGGCTGGCCCCCCTCCTCGCCCGATGAGTCGTTTGCCGAGACCTGGCACGGATCGGAGAAGGAAGAGCACTTCTAGAGCGCCCCTTTCCTCGGCCGGCGGGGTGATTTCAGGGCCCCGCTCTCCCCTTCGGCTTTTCCACAGAAAAGGATTTTTCATTTTGGATTGGCAAGGTCCATAATGCCGTGGTATTTTGGTTACAAATACCCCTTACTGGCAGGCACCCGCCCCAGGTCAGAGGTGCGTCCCGCGGTTCCGGCATTATCACAAAGGGTTTTCCTTTCATCGCGTTACGATATGGGACGAATTGCAGTTTTTCCCTAATTTTCCCCGAATGGCCCTGTGAAAGAGCCCTCTTCGGCTGCTATATTGGGATTTCGGGGGCCTCTGCCCCGGCGTTTTTTTTTGCCCGAATCCCGCACCTGAACACAACCTGTGTGACCGCCAGCACAGCGCGCACATCCTCCAAACGCAACCGAAACCCAAGCAGGGAAAGCATTCATGGCGCAGATATTTGACCGCAGCTCCAACGCTCTGGCTCGCGCGAGCCTGGTGTTGACGGGGCTGATCGTGATCGCCCTGGGGGTGACTCTGGACCAGTTGCAGCGTTCCCCCTGGGTAACGCGCCAGGGCCAGCGCCCCGACCAGCCGGTACCCTTCAGCCACAAACATCATGTCCAGGGCCTTGGCCTCCAGTGTCAGTACTGTCACGTCACTGTTGAGAAGTCCTCCTACGCCGGCATCCCCCCCACCAAGACCTGCATGAACTGCCACGCACAGATCTGGACCAACGCCCAACTGCTTGAGCCCGTTCGCCAAAGCTGGGCTACCGGCCAGTCGCTGGCCTGGACCAAGGTCCACGACCTGCCCGATTACGTCTACTTCAGCCATGAAATCCACGTCAACAAGGGCCTGGGCTGCTCAAGCTGCCACGGCCGCGTTGACCAGATGCCGCTGATGTACGCGCAGAACACCCTGCAGATGGAGTGGTGCCTGGACTGCCATCGCAACCCCGCCAAAAACCTTCGCCCCACCAGCGAGATCTACAACATGGCCTGGGAAAAGCCGGCGGAAGATCGCCCGGTGTGGTGCTCGGTGGGCGAAGAGAAGAGCGGCCTGCCCACGGCGCAAAGCGTCAACTGCACCACCAAAGACCCCGCCAACTCCGGCCCCGAGGTCGCTTCGTTGCAGTTGCCCTCGCTCGGCGCGCTCGCGGTCTCAGGCGATGTTGCTGCGGCCACGCTCCCCGTTGCCCCGACCTACAAAAAGTTCACCAGTCAGGATGAGTTGGGCCACTTTCTGGTGGATCACTACAAGATCCGGACGCCCAAGGATCTGGCCAGTTGCGAGGTCTGCCACCGATGAGCGGACAGAAGAACGACATGAACCTGAATCAGCCCCCCATGACCCTCGCCGCCGTGCGTGAAGAACTCAAGGCCGTCAAGGGCAAGAAGTACTGGCGCTCTATTGACGAGCTGGCCAACACTGAAGAGTTCCAGGCCGCCGTCGAGAAGGAGTTCCCCTCGGCCGCCCAGGAGTGGGTTGACCCCGTCACCCGCCGCGGCTTCATGAAGCTGATGGGCGCCAGCATGGCCCTGGCCGGCCTCGCCGGTTGCGCCAAGCAGCCTGACGAGCCCATCTATCCCTACGTCAAGGCTCCCGAAGACCTCATCCTCGGCAAGCCCATGTACTTTGCCACCGCCCACCCCTTCACCACCGGCGCGGTGCCGCTGCTGGTCAAGGCTGACCAGTTCCGCCCCATCAAGATCGACGGCAACCCCGAGCACCCTTATAACCAGGGCTCCTCTGATCCGTTTACCCAGGGCACGCTGCTCGACCTCTACGATCCCGACCGCTCGCAGCATGTCACCTTCCGCGGCGAGAACCGCGAGTGGGCCGAGTTCGCCCAGGAGCTGCGCCTCAAGGCAGCCGCCAGCAAAGACGGCACGGGAATCTACTTCCTCAGCTCCACCATCACCTCGCCTACGCTGGCCCGCCAGTGGAAGGCAGTCCAGGCCGCTTACCCGAAGGCCACGCTGGTGCAATACGACCCGGCCATTGCCGGAACGCCGATTGAGAACGGCGTCAACGCACAATATTCCCTCGCCGACGCAGACGTCATCGTCTCGCTCGACGCGGATTTCCTCTCTGGCGCCGGCTTCCCCGGCTTTCATGCGCTGGTCCGCGAGTACGCGGACCGGCGCAAGAACCCTGAGAAGCTCAACCGCCTCTACTCCATCGAGTCCACCCCGACCACCACCGGCCTCAAAGCCGAGCATCGCCTCGGCCTCCGCGCCAGCGAGATTCCCGCCTTTGCTGCGGAGTTAGCCAGGGCCGTAGGAGTTACAGGCATAGAGGCTCCAGCTTGGAACTGGACTGACGAGCAGAAGAAATTCCTCGCCGCTCTTGCCAAAGACCTCAAGGCCCACGCGGGCAAGTGCGTGGTGATTCCGGGGCTCTATCAGCAAGAACCTGTGGAACCGCTTGCGCTTGCCATCAACGATGCTCTGGGCAACGTTGGCAAGACGGTGCTTTTGAACCCGCCGAATCTTTCATTCGAATTCCATGGTGCAGGCTTGCCTGGCCTGGTAGCGGACCTGAACGCCGGCAAGGTGGATTGGCTGGTGATTCTGAATGCCAATCCCATCTACTCCGCGCCCGCCGACCTGGAATTTGCCGCTGCCTTCGACAAGGCCAAAACGGTCGCGCATCTCGGTTCGCATGTAGACGAGACCGGCCAGATCGCCCACTGGCACATTCCCGCCGCCCACTTCCTTGAGTCCTGGTCCGATGCTCGTGCGTATGACGGCACTGTTTCGATCGTGCAACCGATGATCGATCCCCTCTATGGCGGCAAGACGGCGCACGATGTCTTCCAGGCCCTGCTCAACGAGCCCGGCCTGAGCGCATACGACGCAGTCCGCGAGACCTGGAAGTCCACCATCAAGGGCGACTTTGAAACCGGCTGGCGCAAGGCGCTTCATGCGGGCTGGATTGAGGGAACGGCATTCGATACCAAATCGGTACCGCTTGGCGCACAGGGGCTGCACATAGGTCCGATTGTGCCGTCTCCCAAAGACGCCCTCGAAATCATCTTCCGCCCCGACCCGAATATCTATGACGGCCGCTGGGCGAACGTCGGCTGGCTTCAGGAACTCCCCAAGCCGGTTACGAATTTAAGCTGGGACAACGCGGCTCTCGTCTCCGGCGCAACGCTGACCAAACTCGGCCTCGAAGAAGACGACATCGTCGAGCTCACCGTCGCCGGCCGCAAGGTCAACGCCCCGGTCCTCGTCGTTCCCGGCCACCCGGACAACTCCGTCACCGTCCATCTCGGCTACGGCCGCCAGTTCGCCGGCCGTGTCGGCTCCGGTGCAGGCTTCAATGCTTTCCTGATTCGTACTGCGGCTTCCCCGTTCTACGCGACAGGCACTCTGAAAAAACTCGACGGCAAGTGGGGCGTGGCTGTCACCAAGTCGCACTTCCAGGATCACCGCGGCGCGGCCTTCGGCCAGAAGGGCAACGGCAACAACTCCCTTGAAGCCGACGAGGCCATCAACGAGCGCGGCATCATCCGTTACGCCACACTCGACGAGTACAAGAAAAATCCCGGCTTCGCCAACGAAGGCGAGAATCACCCCAGCACCGACAAGAGCGTCACCCTGTTCCCCAACTGGGAGTACAACGAGAACGCCTGGGGCATGTCGATTGACATGAACAGTTGCACCGGCTGCAACGCCTGCATCGTCAGTTGCTATGCCGAGAACAACATTGCCGTGGTCGGCAAGCAGCAGGTGCGCATCGGCCGCAACATGCAGTGGCTGCGCATCGACACCTACTTTGAAGGCGACCTGGCCGCTCCGCGGGCTCACTTCCAGCCCATGGCCTGCCAGCACTGCGAAAACGCCCCCTGCGAGCAGGTTTGCCCGGTGGGCGCAACCGTGCACACGCCTGAAGGCCTGAACGCGATGATCTATAACCGTTGCGTCGGCACCCGTTACTGCTCCAACAACTGCCCTTACAAGGTGCGCCGCTACAACTTCCTGCTCTACTCCGACTTCGAAACCGAGAGCCTGAAGCTGATGCGCAACCCCGACGTCAGCGTTCGCTCCCGCGGCGTGATGGAGAAGTGCAGCTACTGTGTGCAGCGCATCTCGGCCGCCAAAATCGACGCCGACAAAGAGAACCGCCCGGTGCGCGATGGCGAAGTGGTCACCGCCTGCCAGCAGGCCTGCCCGGCCTCGGCCATCAGCTTTGGCAATATCAACGACAAGCAGAGCCATGTGGCCAAACTGCAAAGCGACGAGCGCAGCTACCAGGTGCTCGCCGACCAGAACACGCGCCCGCGCACAAAATATGTCGCGGCCGTGTTGAATCCGAACTCAGAACTTCAAGACACGCCGGTGGAACACTCCCCGGTGAAGGGTTAAGGCCACGATGCCGACCAGCGACCTGAAACCAAATCCCGACGAAACAGAACTTGCCCGGCGCATTGATCCCGCCACCGGCGAGTTCCGGGTCATCGCGCCCGGGCAGACCTTCCGGTCCGTCACTGAGAAGATCGCGCGCATTGTTCTCACGCCTGAGACGCCGCTGGGCTGGTTTGCCCTGTTCGGCGTGGGCGGCGCGGTGGCCACCATGCTGCTGGTGGCGCTCACCTGGCTCTTCCTCAAGGGCGTCGGCATCTGGGCCATCACCCAGCCCGTGGCCTGGGGCTTTGCCATCATCAACTTCGTCTGGTGGATCGGCATCGGCCACGCCGGAACCCTCATCTCCGCCATTCTGCTGCTCTTCAAGCAGGGCTGGCGCAACTCCATCAACCGCTTCGCCGAGGCCATGACCATCTTTGCCGTGGTCTGCGCCGGCATGTTCCCGCTCATCCACGTCGGCCGCCCCTGGCTGGCGTACTGGATGCTGCCCCTGCCCTTCACCATGAACGTCTGGCCGCAGTTCCGCTCGCCGCTCATGTGGGACGTCTTCGCGGTCTCAACCTACGCCACCATCTCCGTGGTCTTCTGGTACATCGGCATGGTTCCCGACTTCGGCACCATGCGCGATCGCGCCCACTCCAAGGCTGCGCAATATATTTATGGTCTGGTCTCGCTCGGCTGGCGCGGTTCCGTCCGCCACTGGATGCGCTACGAGACAGCATCGCTGCTGCTCGCCGGCCTGGCCACGCCCCTGGTGCTCTCGGTTCACACCGTCATCAGCTTTGACTTTGCCGTCGCCGTCCTGCCCGGATGGCACACCACCATCTTCCCGCCCTACTTCGTCGCCGGCGCCATCTACTCCGGATTCGCCATGGTGCTCACCCTGGCCATTCCGCTGCGCAAGTTCTACCACCTTGAAGGCCTGGTCACCGAGCGCCACATCGACAACATGGGCAAGGTGATGCTCGCTACCGGCCTCATCGTCGCCTACGGCTACGGCATGGAAGTCTTCATGGCCTGGTACTCGGCCAGCCACTGGGAAGCCTTCATGATGTGGAACCGCATGTTCGGGCCCATGGGCTGGTCCTATTGGGTTCTCATCTTCTGCAACATCGCCTTCCCGCTGACCACGCTGTGGTCGCGCAAGCTGCGCACCAACATCGCGTTCATGTTCCTCATCTCGCTCATCGTCAACACCGGCATGTGGTTTGAGCGCTTCGTCATCGTCGTCACCAGCCTCTACCGCGACTTCCTGCCCTCTTCGTGGGGCACCTACCGCGCCACCAAGTGGGATTACATGGTTTACGCCGGAACCATCGGCCTGTTCACCGCGCTGTTCCTCTTGTTTGTCCGCTTCCTGCCCATGATTCCCATGTCTGAAATCCGCATGATGCTGCCCGGGGCAAAAATCACGCCCAAGAAGGCGGCGGAGGCTGCTGACTAACTATGCCCCCACGCGAAGGAACCTACGGCCTGCTGGCCGAATTCGACACTCCGGGCGACCTGGTAAGGGCCGCGCAACAGGCACGCCACGATGGCTGGCGCCGCATGGACTGCTACACGCCCTACCCGGTTGAAGAAGCGGCCGAGGCCATCGGCTTCCACCGCAACAAGGTGCCGCTGCTCACCCTGGTAGGCGGCCTCATGGGCCTCACCGCCATGTTCCTCTTTGAGACCTGGGTCTCGGTATGGGCCTACCCGCTCAACATCGGCGGACGCCCGCTCTACTCCTGGCCGGCCTTCATCGTGCCCGCCTACGAGTGGACCATCCTCTTCGCCGGTCTCTCGGCGGCCTTCGGCATGCTCGCCCTCAACGGACTTCCGGAGCTGTATCACCCGGTGTTCAATGCGCCCAACTTCCGCGACGGCGCAACGACTGACAAGTTCTTCCTGTGCCTTGAGGCGCTCGACCCCAAGTTCAATCTGGTCGAAGCACGAGCCTATTTGCAAAAGTTCCAGCCGCTCTCGGTCGTGGAGGTGGAGTACTGATGCGCAAGCAGCTTTCAGCTCTCAGCTCTCAGCCCTCAGCCGGGCGCCCCATCCCCACCGCAAATGCCGGGTGCGACCTCCCCGCCACAGAGGCTCCGTGCCCCATCCATGTGACAGCTACTCGTCGCATGGGTGGGATACCACAGACCGTGATCTCCCGCGCCTTCGTCTTTGCCGGCCTCGCCGCAACGCTGCTTCTCGCCGGCTGCCGCCAGGACATGCAGGACCAGCCCAAGATCATCTCGCAGCGCGGCTCGGACTTCTTCGCCGATCACCGCGGCGCGCGTCCTCAGGTCGTCAACACCGTCGCCCGCGGCCAGCTCCGTGAAGACAGCTACTTTTACACCGGCGTCGTCCAGGGCGCCAACGGCTACCGCGAAGAGAAGAACGAGATGCCCTTCCCGGTGACATTGGATGTTTTGAAACGCGGCCAGGAGCGGTTCAACATCTACTGCACGCCCTGCCACTCGCGCGTGGGCAACGGCCTGGGTGAGATTGTCGAGCGCGGCTACAAGCCCGCCGCCAATCTCCATGACCAGGTGCGCCTGGCGCAGCCACTCTCTCACTACTACTACGTGATGACGCACGGCTACGGCGCCATGCCTGACTACTCGTCGCAGCTCACGCCCGTTGACCGCTGGGCTGTGGCGGCTTATATTCGCGCCCTGCAGTTGAGCCAGTCGGCAAAGCTTGAGGATGTTCCCTCCGGCGTGCAGGTGAAGAGCCTGAAAGAAGTCGCGGTCGAGAACCATCTGCCGGAAGGGTACGCCGAGCCCTGGGCGCTGCCCTCCACAGCCATCCAGGCCTACGCGCACGACGCAAAGCAGGGAACTCCCGGCATGGCGCCGGCCAACCCCGCCGACCCTGAAATCAAGATCCCCTTAAGCAAACCGGCCCCGCCGGCCACCAAGTAAGGAACCAGGAAATGGCTCACTTGACGCACGCCAACACGCTTCCCGCCGATCTGGGCGCTCCGGCTTTTGTCGATAGCTGGAAGACGCGCGCCCTGGCCATCGGCCTGGGCTTCTCGGTGGCCGCCGCCGGCCTGGCGCTCGCCGATGGCTCTGTGGACCACCTGCTCCGCGGCTGGCTTCTCGGCCTCATGCTTACCTTCGGCTTTGCTGTCGGCGGACTCGCCCTGCTCATGCTGCAGTACTGCACCGGCGGCAAGTGGGGCCTGCTGCTGCGCCGCCCGCTTGAGGCCATGAGCCGCACCCTGCCGCTGGTCTTCGTCTACTGGGTCGTCATCGCGCTCTCGCTCAAAAAGCTCTACCTCTGGGCCGCCGTCACCGATGTCAGCGCCGCGTTCAAAGCCGGCCTCATCAACGAGGCTCAGGCCCACGCTATTGAATTCAAGCGCCCCATGCTCAACCCCACCGCCTTCATCGTCTGCGGCGTGGTCTGCTTTGCCATCTGGGGCCTCTACACCTGGCGTCTCAACTCGCTCGGCCTCAAGCGCGATGCGGCTTCCCCTGACTCCACGCCCCAGTGGATCAAGCGCTTTGAAAACATCAGCGGCCCCGGCATCCTGGTCTACGCCCTCACCATGACCGCCTCGGTCATCTACTGGGTCATGTCGCTCGATCCCACATGGTACTCCTCGGTCTACGGCCTGCTGTTCCTCGTCGGCCAGGCCTACGGAGTCCTCGCGCTCTCCATCATCCTCGTGGTTTCGCTCTCCAGGGCCGAGCCCTTCAAAACAGTGCTCCGCCAAACCGAGCAGCATGACCTGGGCAAGTTCACCTTCGCCTTTGTCATGCTCAACATCTATCTGGCCTTCTCGCAGTTCCTCATCATCTGGTCCGGCAACCTGCCTGAAGAGATTCCCTGGTACATCAACCGCTTTGCCGGCGGCTGGGGTGTCATCATCACCCTCGACTTCATCTTCCACTGGCTTATCCCGTTCACCATGCTGCTCTCCCGCGACCTCAAGCGGAACAAGAAGCGCCTGGTGCGCATCTGCCAATGGATGGTCTTCGCCCGCGCCTTCGATCTGTTCTGGCTCATCGAGCCCAACTTCAAAGACGCCGCGCGCAATCTCCACTTCAGCTGGGGAATCCTCGAGTACATTGCCGTGCCTGTCGCCATGGTGGCATTCTGGTTGGCCTACCTGTGCATTCAGTTGAAGTCGCGGCCCCTCGTGCAGACCAATGACCCGCATGTCGCGGAGATTCTGGAGCCTGAACATGCACACGCATAACCCTCACGACGAAGCCGGCCACGAGCCTGAGGTGATTGACGCCTCTCACGGCTTTGAGCGTTCTGACGTAAAGGTTTCGGGCATCGTGGTGTTTCTCACCGCGCTCACCATCTTTGTGGCTGTGGCCGGGGCGTTGTCTTACGGCATCGGCAAAGCCCTCAACGCCCACATGGCCAAAGAAGACGGGCCCACCAGCAAGTGGTCAAAATCCGTCGACGTCCGCCCGCTCGGCAACCTGGCCTCAAGCCCCGAGCTGCAGAACAAGCTGGCCGACATGACGCAGCAGTTTCCCACGCCGCGTTTGCAGACCGACGACGGCAACCAGGACGTAGCCGACCTGCACGCGCGTGAAGATCTGCTGCTCCAGAACTACAGCTGGGTCGATCAATCCCAGGGCAAGGTGCGCATCCCCATCGAGCGCGCCATGCAGTTGATCGCGAAGACCGGCCTTCCGCAAGCGCCCGCAGCCGAGCACGCGCCGCTGCTCACCGGAGACAAGCAACCCACCGTGGCTGTTCCGCTCACCAGCGGCTTCACGCTCACCGGCTACGAACAGGAACAGGCCCTGGCACAAAAGGTTGAAGGCGCAAGGCCCCACTAGGTTGCGCCATGCCGCACAGCAATCGCGGCAGCAGTACAAAGAAGAAGGAATCATGCAAGTCGCAGTCACAATCCGCAGAAAGGTCTCTCACCCGGCGCTCCTCGCTCTCGCCGCCGCGGGCCTGTGTGCCCTCGCGCTGTCTATGCCGCTTGCCGCCCAGGTCTCAAGCTATGCCGACAAGGAAATGGGCCCGGTCAACGACAAGCCGCCCGCCATCCTGAAAGGCGTCGGCATTGAGCAGCGCCTCAATGAGCAGCTCCCGCTCAATCTCGCGTTTACTGACGACAAGGGCCAACAGGTCCAGCTTTCCAGCTACTTCGGCAAGCACCCCGCGATTCTCGCGCTGGTTTACTACCAGTGCCCCATGCTCTGCTCTGAAGAGTTGAACGGCCTCACAGGCGCTCTGCAAATGGTGGATGAAGTGCCCGGCCGCGACTTCAACGTGATCGTCATCAGCATCGACCCCACCGAAGGCACCGATCTCGCCGCGGCAAAAAAGCGCAGCTACCTCAAGAAATACGGCCATCCCGATACGGCCGCCGGCTGGCACTTCATGACCGGAACCCAGGCCAACATCGACGCGCTCACCCAGGCCGTCGGCTTCGGCTACGTCAAGATTCCCGGTCCCGATGGCAAGCTCACGCAGTTCGCCCACGCCAGCTCCATCCAGATCGTCACGCCCGAGGGCAAGCTCGCCCAGTACTACATGGGCGTCGAGTTCTCGCCCAAGGATCTGCGCCTCGGCCTGGCTGAGGCCTCTGCCCATCGCATCGGTTCGCCGGTCGACAACATTCTCACCTACTGCTACCACTACGATCCAAAAACCAACAAGCACTCGCTTATCGTCGCCCGCGTGGTCCAGTTGGGCGGCCTGGTAACGCTCTTTACGCTGGGTGGATTCATGCTGGTCATGTTCCGCCGGGATGCCCGGCACGACAGCCAACCGGGAACGGAACCAACCTCGGGGACAGACACTAAGGTGAACGGATAACGGAATGTCGCATATCAGTCCAATAATCTGGCAGTTTCTCGTCAAATGGATGACGAACTTCGCGCTGTTTCCGCCGGAGGCGTCGAAGATCGCGCCTCAGATGGACGCGCTCTATTTCTTCATGGTGCTGGTCTCGCTCATCGGCCTCACCATCGTCGTCCTGCTGATTACCGCCTTCTCCATCCTCTACAGCAAAGAGCGCCACCCGGTCGCCGAACAGATCGAGGGCTCCACGCTGCTTGAGGCCACCTGGACCATCATTCCGCTGGGCCTGTTCCTGATGATGTTCGTCTGGGGAGCGCTGATTTACTTCCGCGTCTTCACCCCGCCGGCCAACGCCATGAACATCTATGTCGTCGGCAAGCAGTGGATGTGGAAGGTGGAGCATCCCGGCGGCCAGCACGAGATCAACGCGCTCCACGTGCCCACCGGCCGCGCCGTGCAGTTGACCATCATCTCCCAGGACGTGTTTCACAGCTTCTCCATCCCTGCCTTCCGCGTCAAGCGCGAGGCCATCCCCGGCCGCTACACCACGGTCTGGTTTGAGGCCACCACGCCGGGCACCTATCACCTGTTCTGCACCCAGTACTGCGGCACCGAGCACTCGCACATGATCGGCGAGGTCGTCGTGCTCACGCCGGAAGACTACAAGAAGTGGCTCGCCTCCTCGGTCAGCGGAGCCTCGCTGGCGCAGAACGGCGAGCGGCTCTTTGCCAGCCTCAGTTGCGCCGCCTGCCACAATGCGCGACCCGATGCGCGCGGTCCCTCGCTGGTTGGCGTCTACGGCGCAAAGCTGCCGCTCTCCAGTGGAGGCACCGTCACCGCCGACGACGCTTACCTGCGCGAAGCCATCCTCAACCCCTCGCAGCACATCACCCAGGGCTTTGCGCCCATCATGCCCACGTACCAGGGGCAGGTCAGCGAAGAGGGAATCATCGAGCTCGTGGAATACATCAAGAGCCTCGACTCCGGCTACCGCATCCAGCAGACCACCAACACCACCGATCTTCTGCCTGAAAGCGAACCCCAGGCGCCGGCAGCCAAAACACCCGCCTCACAAGCGCCCGCATCCAAAGGAGTGGCCAAGCCATGAGCACGATCATCAGCCTTCCTGACCAGCGCACAGCCCGCATTCCCAAGGTGAACTATCTCTCCAAAGAGAATGGAATCCTGAGCTGGCTCCTCACTGGCGACCACAAGCGGATTGCCATTCTTTATCTGATCTCGCTCAGCTTCTTCTTCTTCATCGGCGGAGCCCTCGCGGGCCTCATCCGCCTCGAGCTGCTCACGCCGCAGGCCGACCTCATGGCCACCGACACCTATAACAAGGTGTTCACCATGCACGGCGTCATCATGATCTTTTTCTTCCTGGTGCCGTCGGTCCCCGCCACCCTGGGCAACTTCCTCATCCCCATGATGATTGGCGCCAAAGATCTGGCACTGCCCAAGATCAACCTGCTCAGTTGGTACCTCTACATGGCCGGCGGCCTGCTGGCCCTTTACACCATGGCCACCGGCGGCGTTGACACGGGCTGGACCTTCACCACGCCGCTGTCCACGCATTATGTGAACACCAACGTGCTCACCACCGGCCTGGCCGCCTTCATCGCCGGCTTCAGCTCCATCTTCACCGGCCTCAACTTCATCGTCACCATCCACAAGATGCGCGCCCCCGGCATGACCTGGTTCAAGCTGCCCTTGTTTGTCTGGGCCCACTACGCCGCCAGCGTGCTCATGGTGCTCGCCACCCCGGTCGTCGCCATCGCCATCGTGCTGGTCGCGCTCGAGCGCACCCTCGGCATCGGCGTCTTCGACCCCACCAAGGGCGGCGACCCGCTCCTGTTCCAGCACCTGTTCTGGTTCTACTCCCACCCCGCCGTCTACATCATGATTCTCCCCGGCATGGGCGTCATCAGCGAGGTCATCTCCACCTTCAGCCGCAAGCGCGTCTTCGGCTACACCGCCGTCGCCTTCTCCTCGGTGGCTATCGCCATCTTCGGCTTCTTCGTCTGGGCCCACCACATGTTCATCATGGGCATCTCCAACTACGCGGTCATCGTCTTCTCGCTGCTCACCATGCTGGTTGCCGTGCCCTCCGCCATCAAAATCTTCAACTGGACCTTCACCCTGTACAAAGGTTCCATCACCTTTGAAACCCCCATGCTTTACGCCTTCGGCTTCATGGGCCTGTTCACCATCGGCGGACTCACCGGCGTCTTCCTCGGCGTCTCAGGCACCGACATTCACCTGACTGAGACCTATTTCATCGTCGCCCACTTCCACTTCGTCATGGTCGGCGGCATGCTCATGGCCTTCCTCTCCGGCATCCACTTCTGGTGGCCCAAGATGACCGGCCGCATGTATCCGGAGAAGATCTCGCAGCTTGCCGCCGTCGTCACCTTTATCGGCTTCAACTTCACCTTCTTCCCGCAGTTCATCCTGGGCACGCTGGGCATGCCCCGCCGTTACGCCTCCTACCCGCCTGAGTTCCAGATCCTCAACGTCTTCTCCACCGCCGGCGCAACCATCCTCGGCGTCGGCTATCTTCTCCCGGTGCTCTATCTCGTCTGGTCGCTCAAGTACGGCCAGGTCGCCGGCAACAACCCCTGGCAGGCCACCGGCCTCGAGTGGCAAACCCAGTCGCCCCCGCTCACTGAGAACTTCCCGGTGATGCCCATCATGGACCACGAAGCCTATGACTACGAGTGGCTCGAAGCCCAGAAAGAAAAAGAGGTGACGAGTGTCGGATAATTCTCCCATCGCGCACGGCGACGCCGCGCACGCCGAGCACCCCGCCTATCTGCGCCATCACTTCAACTCCGTGGAGCAGCAGGCAGACACGGCCAACTTTGCCATGTGGCTCTTCCTGCTCACTGAAGTCATGTTCTTCGGCGGCCTGTTTACCGCTTACCTGATCTACCGCAACTGGTATTACCCGGCCTTCGTCGCCGGCTCTCACCAGTTGAGCATTCCACTCGGCGGATTCAACACGCTGCTGCTCATCACCTCAAGCTTCACCATGGCCATGGGCGTGTGGTGCGCTGAGACCCGCCGCAAAAGCGGCCTTGTGCTCTGCCTCTGCCTCACCTTCATCCTCGGCCTGGGCTTCCTCGGCGTCAAAACCGTCGAGTACTCCGAGAAGATTGAGAAGCATCACGTTCCCGGCTTCCACTACAGCCTCAGCTCGTTCCTCGATCCTGACTCCGATGCCGCCGCCAAGGCCGCCGGCGACAAGCCCATGGCCCTCGACATGGCCCGCCACACCGAGGTCTACTTCAGCCTCTACTTCGCCATGACCGGCATGCACGCCCTGCACATGATCATCGGCATCGCCATTCTCGGCTTCATGATCGTCCGCGCCCAGGCCGGCGCTTACACCTCAGGCCACGTAACGTTTGTTGAGAACTTCGGCCTCTACTGGCACTTCGTTGACATCGTCTGGATCTTCCTCTTCCCGTTGCTCTATCTCATCAGCAGGCACTAAAGGAAAACGCATGAGCGAACAAAACGAGCACGCCCACCATATCGTCAGCCCGGCCGTCTACGCCGGCATTCTGCTCGCCCTGCTGGTGGGCACCGCCGTCACCGTCTGGGCCTCTTACATCGACCTCGGCGAGTGGATACCCCTCCCCGGCTTGGTCATCGCCTGGAACCCCATCGTCGCCCTGGCCATCGCCTGCACCAAGGCTACCCTGGTCGTGCTCTTCTTCATGCACGTCAAATACAGCACCAAGCTCACCATGCTCACCGTCTTCTCCGGTGTCTTCATGTTCCTGGTGCTGGTCGGCATGACGCTGGCCGACTACATCAGCCGCGCCTGGGGCCGCTGGTAGCCGCAGGGGCTGGAGCATGTCCGGCTCTACTTTAGAATCTCAACACGAGGCCTGAGCCGGGATTGGGCGTCATTAGTCGGGATGAGTCCAGTAGCCTGTATCGCTCGCCCGCGCAACTTCATCCAGATGATCTCGTCGCACTTCGAGATCGAATCCGCCCTGCATTCCCAGACGTCTACAGCCCGCTGGGAGGCAGCGGCATCAAAGCAGATATAAAGATCAACGCGGATAAATCGAATCCACGGTGAACGGCACCTGCACTGGCACGAATGCACCGCCATCAGACGTCGGAACCACAACGTAGTGACTCTTGATGGGAAGGCCCCCGGATAAAAGTATTTCATCGGCTGCCCACTCCCACTTTCTGTCCCCGATTTTCGACACTGATTCTGCGAACCTTAGGTCTGCTCCCATGCAAAAGGTCTCCTTACCGGTGGGAACTATATATGCATCCCCTCCCGGAGGAACAGAAATCTCATCCCCAAAGAAAGCAAGAAACGCGGTCTTCCCGCTCAGTCGATACACGAGGACGGCTACCGGATGCCTTGAATTTGAAATAACGAGCCTGTCGGTCGTCTCGTAGCTCGTCATCTCAAAGCCACAGCGCCCCTCTCCGTAACTGTCACCGGTTGGCTTGAGAATCAATCTAGCGTCGGGCGGACCAAGCATCAGTGTAGTTAGGTTTCTGTTCATTCCAGGGCGCAAAAAGTACCGGCCGAGACTGAAATGAAAATATATGAGCCCGATTAGGAATAGACAGGCGGCGGCCAGTCCCGTCAACTTCATTCTCAAGTGTCGATGTGGCGCTCGATTCATCTCAATGAACGTGGCGAATTGAACCCCTCCGTCGGCTTTCTCCATCGATAGCCCCCTTTATGCTTTTGTCCGCCTGCCCAGTCTGCAATTCTATCCTTCAACCGGTTCGAGCCAGAATCTCATTCTGCTATTGGCTGGAGCCTCCCATCTCGCCCCGGGCATCAAGAGATTGAATCGCTCCTGATGCAGATTGCACGGCTACCTACCCCGCGATCTCCCGCTTCTCCCGCACCCCGCGCCAATACAGCACCAGCCCAATCAGCACCGAAGCCACCGTGCCCCCCACCAGCTTCATCTCAAACCCAAACTTGTTCGACGAGTCCCCCGGCGGCACCAGTGAAACCAGAATCCCCAGCAGCACCACGGCAAATCCAAGCCCGGCGCAGATCCACACCCCGAGCTTTCCTCCCGGCACCAGCACCGCGTGCGGGTTCGCCTTCCGGTCCCGCCGAGTGGCCAGCTTGATGGCTGCGGCAAACATATACAGGAACGGAATGAAGTAGAGAATGATCCCCGCGTCAATTAAGAATTGGTACGCCCCTCGCGTCGTCTCGCTGATCTCGCTGCCCAGCAGAATCGCGCCCGAGATCCCCGCCTGCACCAGGATCGAAACCCACGGCGTCTTCCAGCGCGGATGAATCTTGCCAAACGCCGCCGGCAGATAGCGGTCTACGCCCACCACAAACGGAACCCGCGCAATCCCCGCCACCGTCGAACCCACGCCGCCGGCGTTGCCCACCGTCACCAGCATGGCCGCCAGCACGCCCAGCACGCCCACCTTCAGCGCCACCGCGCCCACCGTGATGGCGTTGAACACGCCGCTCTGCGGGTCCAGGCTCGCCGCCGGAACCAGCGCCAGAATCGCAAACGTCCCGGCAATGTACATCAGCGCGATCAGCGCACCGGCCCCGAACACCGCCCGCGGCAGCGTCCGCCGCGGATCACGCACCTCTTCGCTCATCGCGCTCACTAGCTCCAGCCCCGTGAACGCAAACGCAATCTGCGACCAGAAGTTCACCGTGTCCCAGTTCCACGTCGGCATCATGTTCTTCGCCGTAAAATGGGTCGCCGAGCCATACTTCCAGGTCACCACGGCCGCAATCCCCACCAGCATGACAAGCGGCACATAGGTACCCACGCCACCCGCATTCTGAAGCCATTTGCCGATGTTCAATCCGATAATGTTCAGCACCACCGCGATCACCAGCAGTCCCATGGAGACGCTCAGCAGAAACGTCCGGTCCTGCGCCAGCGCCGCTCCCCGCCCGCCCAGGATGTAGGCAGCCATCGACGCGCTGGCCAGCAGCAGTCCTGGGAAATAGAACACGGTGTAAATCCAGTAAGTCCACCCCGCCACAAACCCGTGAAACGGCCCGAACGCCTCGCGCGACCACGCATACAGCCCGCCCTCTTCAGGGAAGCGCGACGAGAGCTCGTTGATGACCAGCGCCCCAGGGACAAAAAAGAACACCGCCGCCAGCGCCCACAAGCTGATCGACGAGGTCCCGTTGTGTCCCGCCGCCGCAATCCATCGCGGCCCCAGCACCGTGGCAATGTTAAACAGAAGCACATCCCAGAACCCCATGGTCTTGCGCAACTGCGGCTTGGGGTCGAACGCGGCTTTCGTTTGTATCGTCATCGGGTCACCTGAGATGGGGCACAAAGCTGAATCTGCACTCGCAAATCATAACGGAAGCGGCGTATGAGATTCTCTGAATGAATAGGTGCTTGTCGAAGGTGAAACGGATCTCCAACGACACAACCATCCCCGCAGACATTGCCCGCCTCGCCGCCACCCCCCGCGTCCAGGTCCGCCACCCCGCGCCGCCGCGCCTGCCTGCCCGATGCGTCGTCTACTGGATGCAGCGCGCTCTGCGCATCCACGGCAACCCCGCCCTCGATCTCGCCATCGAGGCCGCTAATCTCCTCGCCCTCCCGGTCGTCGTCTACTTCTCCGTCATCCCCAACTACCCCAACGCCAATCTGCGCCACTACCACTTCCTCGCCCAGGGCCTGCGCGACGCCGCCGAAGACGCCGCCGCCCGCGGCATCGGCTTCATCGTCCGCCGGCCCCCTGAAAACTCCCTCGAGAAATTCCTTGAAGAGGCAGGCGCAGCCCTGCTCATCGGCGACGAAAACCCCTGCCGCGAGCCGGAACGCTGGCGTCAGGTTCTCGCCCGCCGCCTCAAGCTTCCTTTCTGGACGGTAGACGCCGATGTCGTCGTCCCCTCCCGCATCTTCAACCGCAGCTACGTCCTGCTGCATCACTTTCGCCCCCACCTGCAGCGCGAGCTCCCCGCCTTTCTCGTCGCCCCCGCAAAAATCGAGCCCCTCCACCCCTGGGAACCCGACCAGCCGCCGGTCAGCTTCAACCTCGCTGAAGACATCACCGCCGGCTTCACCAAACTCGACCGCACCGTCCAGCCCGTCGAAACGTTCACCGGCGGCACGCACGCTGCCCTCCGGCGTCTGCGCCACTTCGTCAGCCACGGCCTGAAAGACTACGACACCGCCCGCAACCACCCCGAACTCCCCGGCACCAGCCAGCTCTCGCCCTGGCTCCACTTCGGCAACATCGGCCCCCTCACCATCGCTCTCGCCGTTGAGAAGGCACTCTGCCAGGGCAGCGTCACCCAGGCCACTCGCGACCGCTATCTTGAACAGCTCATCGCCTGGCGCGAGCTCGCCGTCCTTTTCGTCCGCCACGAGGCCAACTACGACAACTGGGAGTGCGCCGCTCCCTGGGCCCGCAAAACCCTCATCGAACACACGGCCGACCCCCGCCCCTACCGCTACACCCTCCCGGAGTTAGAGCGCGCCCACACCCACGACGAGCTCTGGAACGCCGCCCAGCGCCAGATGCTGGTCACCGGCTGGATGCACAACTACATGCGCATGTACTGGGCCAAGAAGATTCTGGAGTGGGCCCCCGACCCCGCCCGCGCCTTCGAGTGGGCCGTCACCCTCAACGACCGCTACCAGCTCGATGGACGCGATCCCAACGGCTACGCAGGCATCGCCTGGGCCATCGTCGGCCGGCATGACCGCCCCTGGTTCAACCGCCCCGTCTTCGGCCTCGTCCGGCCCATGACCGGCACATCGCTCGCCAAAAAATTCGACGCTCAAGCCTATATCCGCCAGAACCCCGGCCCAGGTGCTTAAGCTCCCCCGCTGGCCCGCCTTGCCCAACTCTTCCGCATCTGGTCTATAATCGGCGTCAAATTCCAATCCCGGAAGCTGCGCGTTTCGCACGTCGATTTCCATGGATTCCGCACAATCCCCCTCAGAAGATCAACGAGAGGGGAGATCGGAACCGATCACCGGAAGCGTGTGAACCTTTGGCCCAGAACTTTTGGCCTTTTGCCCGGATTGCCCGTCCAACTGCCTCCGCCGGCAGTCAAGGGAGTTTTGCGCCCCAGCCCCGCCTCACCCGCAAAGCCCTGAAGCTCCTCGCCCTCGCGCTTGTTCCGCTCTTCAGCGCGTCCCCCTTCGCGGCCCAAACCGCAGCCCGGCCCAACCCGATTCCCCCCCGCCTCGCCCAGGCCCAGCGCTTTCTTGCCCGCCGCGGCTGGGCCGCCAAAGGCTTGGCCCATCCCGGCTGGCGCGCCAGCTCGGCCCGGCCGCAAACCCAGTCTCCCGGCGCGGCCGCCTGGCAGCCCTTCGGCCCCACCGCCGTCCTCACCTCCGGCTATGGACTCGTCTCAGGCCGCATCAGCGCCCTTGCCCTTGACCCTTCTGACCCCACCGGCAACCGCCTCTTTGTGGGCGCCACCGGCGGCGGCGTCTGGCTGGCTTCCAATGCCGGCGCGCAGAACACCGCCAACATCGCCTTCAATCCACTCACTGACGATCTGCCGGCCCTGGTCAATGCCGTTGACGCCTCCATCAGCATCGGCGCCCTCGCCGTCCAGCCCGGTGGCACGGGCGTCGTGCTGGCCGGCACCGGCGACCCCAATGACAATCTCGACTCCTACTACGGCGCAGGCATCCTTCGCTCGGCAGACAACGGAACCACCTGGAAGCTCATCCAGCTCACCGCCGACCAGCAGTTCTCCTTCATCGGCGAGGGCTTTGCCGGCTTCGCCTTCAGCACCGCCAATCCGCAGCTTGTCGTGGCCGCCGTCTCCCAGGCCTGGGAGGGCACGCTGGTCAACGCCGACCGCAAAGATCTCAGCTACGAGGGCCTCTACTCCTCCACCGATGGCGGCCTCACCTGGAACCTGGCCGTCATCACTGACGGCGCGGCCGACGTGCAGGGCCCCGGCGACCCCCTCGCCCGCCCCGATGGCAACGCCGCCACGTCCGTCGTCTGGAACCCCGTGCGCCAGCTCTTCTTTGCCGCCGTCCGCTTCCACGGCTACTACCAATCGTCAGACGGCATCACCTTCACCCGTATCGCCAACCAGCCCGGCGCAGCGCTCACCACCTCTCTCTGCCCCACCAACCCGGCCAGTATCGGTTCCACCGCCTGCCCCCTGTTTCGCGGAGCCCTCGCCGTCAATCCCCTCACCGGCGACACCTTTGCCTGGACTGTGGACCTCAACAACCAGGACCAGGGCCTCTGGCAGGACCAGTGCGCCGCCAGCGCCAACGCCTGTGCCAATCCCCTGACCTTCGCCCGCCAGTGGAGCACATCTCCGCTCCAATCCAACACTTCGCAGGGCGCGGCAACCATCCCCAACGGCGACTACAACCTGGCCCTCGCCGCTGTTCCTTCGCAGCAAGACACGCTGCTGCTGGCCGGCGCAAACGACCTCTTCAAGTGCAGCCTGGCCATGGGCTGCGTCTGGCGCAACACCACCAACACCCAGACCTGCATGAGTGCCCAGGTAGCCCCCTACCAGCACGCCCTGGCCTGGAATCCCGCCAATCCCCTCGAGATCTTTGCCGGCAACGACGGCGGTCTCTGGCGCTCAATGGATGCGATCGGCGAGACCGGCGCGGTCTGCTCCTCCAGCGACGCGGCCCACTTCCAGAACCTCAACGGCAGCCTCGGCTCTCTCGCCGAAGTTGAAAGCCTCGCCCAGCCCGCAGCCACGCCCTTCACCGTGCTGGCCGGCCTGGGAGCCAACGGCGCAGCCGGCATCAAGAGCACTGCCGCCTCCCCCGCCATCTGGCCCCAGATGCTCTCCGGCTACGGCGGCCCGGCCGCCATCAGCCCCGCCGGCAACTCCTACGTCAACAATCAGGACGGTGTCGCCCTCTACGCCTGCACCCAGTCGGCCCCCTGCGCCCCGGCGGCCTTCGGCGCTACCCCCGCCGTCACCGATGCCGATGTGGGCGGCGACGGCCTCACCATGCCCACGCCCGCGCCCTTCCTCGTCGATCCGCTCGATCCCGCCCAGCTTCTTGTCGCCACCTGCCGCGTGTGGCGCGGCCCGGCCAGCGGAGCAGGCTGGACTGCCTCCAATGCCATCAGCCCCATCCTTGACGGCGCCGCCAACACCGCCTGCGACGGCGACGCCCTCATCCGCTCCATCGCCGCCATGCCCGTGGCCGGCGGCGGCGAGATTGTCTACGTGGGCATGTATGGCTCGGCCAACGGCGGCGCTGCCCTCCCCGGTCACGTGCTCAGCGCCACCTTCAACCCCAGCGGCGGCGCGCCCGTGTGGCGCGACCTCACCCTGAACCCGGTCACCAATGACAGCCAGGCCTTGAACTACTACGGCCTCGACATCTCCAGCATCGTGATTGACACTCACGACGCCACCGGCAAAACCGTTTACGTCACCGTCGCCGGCTTTGCCAACCCCGTCCAGGAGGTCCAGGTCCTCTACCGCTCCACCGATGGTGGCGCGCACTGGGCCCAGCTCACCGCCAATCTGCCCCCCGCCCCGGCCAACGCCCTCGCCGTTGACCCGCAAGACCTCAACACCGTTTACCTGGCCACCGATGCGGGCGTCTTCGCCACCCGCTCCGTCGCCTCCTGCGCCACCGCCGCCTCCCACTGCTGGTCGGCCTTCGCCACCGGGCTGCCTGATGCCCCCGTAGTCGCGTTAACGGCGTCTCCTGCCACGGCCTCCGCCCACCTGCTCACCGCCGCCACCTATGGCCGCGGCGTGTGGATGACTCCGCTGTGGACCGCCAGCCAGAACCTGACCACCGCCTCGGCAAACCCAAACTCGCTCGCCTTCGCCGCCCAGGCCTACGGCACCACCAGCAGCGCCCACACAGTCACCGTCACCAACTCCGGCACGTCGGCCCTGATGCCCACTCTGGTCGCCGCCACCGGCGACTTCAGCGAGACTGACAACTGCCTCAACGCCGTCGTCAACGTCGGCGCCAGTTGCACTGTCCAGGTCACCTTCACCCCATCCCAGACCGGAACCCGGAGCGGCCAGTTGACCCTCGACGCGAATCTCTCCGGAGGCCAGCTCACCGTGCCCCTCAGCGGAACCGGCTCACCCTCCGGAGCGGTCACGCTCACTCCGTCCTCCATCGGCTTTGGCCCGGTGGGCATCGGCACTGTCTCCGCGCCGCTCCAGGTCACGGCCACCAACACCGGCGCGACGGCCGTCTCCGTCACCAGCCTCACTGTCAGCGGGCCATTCGCAATCGCCGGCAATGCCTGCGGCGCCTCGCTGGCGGCTGACGCGGCCTGCCAGTTGAAAGTGACCTTTGCGCCCACCCAGGCCGGCCCCGCCACCGGAACCCTCACCCTCACCGACCTCGACGGAACCCAAACCGTCGCCTTGAGCGGAACCGGAACCACCCCGCCCACTGACACGCTTTCGGCCACCTCGCTTGCCTTTCCCTCCACTGTCACCGGCCAGGTCTCCGCCGCCCAAACCGTCACGCTCACCAACAGCGGAGGCCAGGCGCTCACCTCCATCGCGGTCTCGGTCACCGGTCCCTTCCAAACCTCAAACAACTGCACCGCCAATCTTGCCGGTCAAACCAGTTGCGTGATCAGCGTCGCCTTTGCCCCCACCCAGGCAGGCAGCCAGTCCGGCACGCTCTCGGTGGCCGACATTCTCAAAACCCAAACTGTCGCTCTCAGCGGAACCGGCCTGGCGCCGCCCCAATTCAGCGTCAGCCCCGCCGCCCTCACCTTTGCGGCACAAAAAGTGGGCCAGCCCAGCCCCGCCTCCCTCCTTACCGTCTCCAACACCGGCGGAGCGCCCATGGCCAACATCGGCTTTCAGATCACCGGCCAATCCGCCTCCAGCTTTACCGTTGCCGCCACCACCTGCGGCGCCCTGCTCAACAACGGCAGCAGTTGCACAGTCTCGGTGGTCTTCACTCCCTCGGCCACCGGCGGCAGCACGGCCTCGCTCGTCGTCTCCTCCTCCACCAGCGGCGTCGCGGCCATCTCCGTCCCCTTGAACGGCACCGGCTCAGCCCCCGGCGCAATCCAGGTCTCCCCGGCCCAGTTGGCCTTCCCCATCGTGGCTCCCGGCCAAAGCAGCGCGCCCCAGGGAGTCTTTATCACCAACACCGGCGTCAACCCCCTCACCCAGCTCAATCTTGCCCTCAGCGCCCCCTTTTCGCTCTCCGGCGGCACCTGCACCGGCACCCTCGCCGCCGGCTCCAGTTGCTCCACCGGCGTCGTCTTCTCGCCTGCCGTCAACGGCAACTTCAGCTCGGCCCTCACTGTCAGTTCGCCGTCGCTCTCCACCACCGCCACCGTCACCCTCACCGGCATCGGCGGCGTGCCCGGCTCGGTCCAGGCTCAGCCCGGACTGCTCAACTTCCCCCTCACCGGCATAGGCTCCTCCAGCAGTCCTCAAACTGTCACCCTCACCAACCCCAGCGCCGTCACCAGCCTCACCAGCTTCGCCCTGGCCGCTACCGGACCCTTCAAGGTCGCCTCCACCACCTGCCCCGCCACCCTCGCCGCGCAGGCCAGTTGCACGGCCCAGGTCGCCTTCGCTCCCTTCAGCTCCGGCCCGCTCACCGGCAGCCTCACCGTCAGCAGCGCGGCTCTTGCCTCCAGCGTTGCCGTCCAGTTGAACGGCGTCGGCTTTGACTTCACCGCCGCGCCCTCCGGCTCCCCCAGCGCCACGGTCGTCAATGGCCAAACCGCCTACTTCCCCGTCACGGTCTCCCTCATCAACCAGTCCCGTCCGGCCGTGCTCACCGTCGCCTGCAACACCGCGGCGCCCTTCCCGCCTTACACCGTCTGCACCTTCAACCCCTCGGCCCATCCCAGCGTTCCCGCCGGGGCCACCGGCTTCGTCACCGTCCAGGTGGCCACCGGGCAAAAGCAAACCACCACCACCGCCGCCACCGGAGCCGCCCCCTGGCGTCTGCTTCCTCTCGCCTGCGGGCTCATTCTGCTGCCTCTCGCCCGCCGCCGCAAAGCGCTGCTGCTCGCCGCGCTGCTTGCCGTCCTCGTCTCCGGCGTCTCCAGTTGCGCCTCTTCTGGCGTCGTTACCGGCAGCGGAAACCCGGTCGCCGGCCCCGGCATCACCCCGTCGGCCACTTACTCCATCCCCGTCACCCTCAGCGCCAACGGCGTTACCCACACCGTCACCTTCACCCTCACTGTCGATTGACCCCGCCCTGAGCGCTTTTCGAAACAGCTATACTTGTCCTTCGGGCAACTCCCGCAAAGGCTCCACAACTCCACCGGCAGGGAAGTGCACTGTATGACAGCCAAAGTCACCGTCGAAGACGTTCAGCGCGTCGCCGAACTGGCCCACCTCGAACTCAAGCCCGAGGAGACGCCCGCCATGCTGCGCGATCTCAACGCTATCCTCGACTACGTCGCCGAACTCAACCAGCTTGACACCGCCGGCATCGTCCCCCTGGCCCAGGTCAGCGAATTAGTCGACGCCGCCGGCAAGGGCGTTCTCCGCAACGACGAGCTCCAACCCTCCATCGACCGCGCCGCTGTCCTCTCCCAGGCCCCTGAAACCGACGGAGCCTTCTTCAAAGTCCCCAAGGTCATCGAGCGCTGAGCGCCCGTCCGCAGCCCGCTTTACCGGTTCGTCGCGGGCAAGAGATAAAAAAGAACCGGCAAACGTGGCCCGCCTCAAAGGGGGCGAAACGAGGAAAGCTCGATTGCACAACCCAACCAAACCCGTTGAAAACAGCGTTGAAAACTTCGTCCAGAAGCCCAAGACCCTCGCCGACCTCCGCGCCGAGATCGCCTCCGGCCGCACCACCGCCGCCTCGCTCGCCGCCGGCTACTACGACCGCATCGCCCAGCTCAATCCGCGCCTCAACGTCTACTTGAGCCTCACCAAAGAGCGCGCCCTCGCCCAGGCCGCCCAGGTCGATGCCGCCGCCGCCAAGGGCAACCCCCTCGGCCCGCTGGCCGGCATCCCCGTCGGCATCAAAGACGTCCTCGTCGTCCAGGGCGCGCCCGCCACCGCCGGGTCCAAAATTCTTGAAGGCTACCGCCCTCCCTACGACGCCACCGCCGTCCAAAAGCTCGAAGCCGCCGGAGCCGTTCTGCTGGGCAAAATCAACTGCGACGAGTTCGCCATGGGCTCCTCCAACGAGAACTCCGCCTACGGCCCGGTCCGCAATCCCGTTGACACCGACCGCGTCCCCGGCGGCTCCAGCGGCGGCTCCGCGGCGGCGGTCGCGGCCAACCTCGCCGTCGCCACCCTCGGGTCAGACACCGGCGGCTCCATCCGCCAGCCCGCCAGCTTCTGCGGCGTCGTCGGCGTGCTGCCCACCTACGGCCGCGTCTCCCGCTACGGCCTCATCGCCTTCGCCTCCTCGCTTGACCGCGTCGGCCCCTTCGCCGCCAACGTCCGCGACGCCGCCACCCTCCTCGGCGTCATCGCCGGCCACGACCCCAAAGACGCCACCAGCTCCCCGGCCCCCGTCCCCGACTACGCCGCTGAGAGCGACAAGCCCGCCGCCGGCCTGCGCATCGGCGTGCCATCGGAGTATTTTGCCGAAGGCCTCGACCCCGAAGTCCGTTCCGCCATCGAGCGCGGCATCGCCGCCCTCGAGGCCGCCGGCTGCTCAGTCCATCCCGTCTCCTTACCGCACACCAAGTACGCTGTCCCCGTCTACTACCTCGTCGCCACCGCCGAAGCCAGCGCCAACCTGGCCCGCTTTGACGGCGTCCGCTACGGCTACCGCTCGCCTGACTCCGCCACGCTCGCGGCCATGTACTCCCACTCCCGCGACGAAGGCTTCGGCGCGGAGGTCAAGCGCCGCATCTTCCTCGGCACCTACGCCCTCTCCGCCGGCTACTACGACGCCTACTACCTCAAGGCCCAGCAGGTCCGCCGCATCCTCGCCGAGGAGTATCTCCGCGCCTTCGCCCAGGTCGACGTCCTCGTCACCCCCACCGCGCCCACGCCCGCTTTCAAATTAGGCGAAAAAACCGGCGACCCCCTCGCCATGTACCTGGCCGACATCTACACCGTCACCGCCAGCCTCGCCGGCATCTGCGGCGTCACCGTCCCCTGCGGCGCCACCCCCTCCGGCCTCCCCGTCGGCATGCAAGTCCTCGCCGCCCACCTCAACGAGTCCACCGCCTTCCGCGTCGCCCGCGCCGTGGAAGCAGCCAACCTCTAACCCCGCAGTCAGCCTTACCCAAACAGCTGGGTGCCCCCGGTCTCGCTTTTGAGACCGGGGAAACCGCAATCTTCAGTTCTCCCCGTCTCAACCGGCCACAAATCCCGCTCACCCACGCCTTCCGCGTTTTGTGCGGAAGGGTGGGATACCACAACCGCAAGTTCTCCCCGCCGAAGGCAGTTGGCCCCACCGCAGGTGGCCCGCCACATTTCCCCCGCCCTCCCCGCCCGTTTCTGCGAGAATGGCTTGCAATCACGATCTCTTTCATTCGAGGACGTCATGCGCACCACAATGACGATTACGGCGCTCCTTCTGGCCGCGCTCACCACCGCCCAAGCCGCCCCCCGCAAAGGCCACACCGTCATCCTCGGCGCAGCCCGCCGCGTCCACTACTCCAAAGCCGGCGACCCCGCCGGAGCAGCCCCCGCCGAGCAGGAGCTCAGAATCCGCGCCCTCCTCGTCGATGGCGCGCTCAAAGAGTGGACCACCGGCGACGCCCACGACATCACCGACCGCAGCTTCGTCGTCCGCCGCGCAATCAAGCTCAACAACGCCCTCCCCGGCGAAAAACCAGCCGCCAGGCAGGACCCCTGGGTCTGGCAGCGCGGCCCCTGGCTCTTCATCGACCGCGTCACCGGCCGCGTGCTCGCCCTCAAACTGCCCCACTACGACCCCGCCGTCAGCCAGGTCAGTTGGTTCCGCGACTACGCCGCCTACTGCGGCGTCACCGCCAGCGGCAAAAGCCTCTATGCCGTCGTAGCCCAGGTGGCCGCCCGCAAGCCGCTGCTGGCCAAAAAACTCTCCGCCTTCGACCCCGCCAGCCACCCTGACCCCGCCTGCGCCCCGCCCGACTGGCAGCGCGAGCCCCTCCGCATCACCTTTCACCCCACCGGCAAAGACACGGCCGCCTTTGACATCGTCCCCGGCTCCGCTGTACTCGTTGAAGACTCAGCCGACGAGCCCGAAGCCCCCGCGGCAGCCGACGAAAAATCCAAATAGACAGCCCCGGAAACGAGCAGAAGCCCATGGAATCCCTCGACGCACTCCTCGTGAAAGCTAAAGCCGCCCACGGCCACCTCTGCGCCGGCCAGATCCTCGGCGTCCGCATGGCCCTGCTCGGCCTTGACCGCCTCGCCACCGAGTGCGATCTCCGCGACCCGCGCGGCGCAGACCGCAAACGCCTCATCACCTACGTCGAAATTGACCGCTGCGCCACCGACGCCATTGCCCTCGTCACCGGTTGCCGCCTCGGCAAGCGTTCGCTCAAATTCCGCGACTGGGGCAAGATGGCCGCCACCTTTGCCGATCTCGCCAGCGGACGCGCCCTCCGCATCGTCGCCCTTGAAACCTCCCGCGACCTGGCCCGTCAGCTCTATCCCCACATCGAGCCCAAGGGCCGCCAGCAGATGCAGGCCTATCGCGAACTCTCCGACGCCCAGCTCTTCGCCGAGCAATGGGTCCAGGTCCACCCCGGCCCCGCCGAACTGCCCGGCTACAAGGCCGAGCGGCTGCTCTGCCCCCGCTGCGGCGAGGGCGTCAACTTCGGCCGCTTTGTTGAAGTAGCCGGCGAAAAACTCTGCCTCAGCTGTGCCCACCCCGAGCAGCGCTATTGGTCGCCCGGCGCTCCGCAACCCTGATTTCAGCGTGGTCCCAGCCCGCGTTAAGGCCTGCCTGAAGCCCTGAAGAATCCCCAAAGCGCGTAGACCATAAACGCCACACCCAGCGCCGCCAAAACCAGCAACAACACATTAGAGAGAACACTCTGCATGGTGCCCACTTTTCCGCCGGCCCGGCCTCGCGGCTGCATTTCAAGCGCAGCGTCAGGCCGGTCAGCTTGCAGTTACCATGGGAAATCTGCCCACGTAAAAATGGGATACGCACTCCATAAGAGCTTCATAAGGCCGCGCGAGAGCCCGGGGAACTCGGCTCCCACCCCGCCCGCCCCAACCGGCCAATCCCCTTACGCCTTGACACGCAACCGGCCACGCGTATCTTATCTTTCTAGGCATTCTTTTGGGATTCGCCCGGAGACCGCACCGGAAACGGTGCAACACCATGTTCCAGACCTCCGGTTTGCGCCCCTGAAGGAAAGCTGTGTCGAACAGGAAGCAGACGGTAGCTGGGTCACAGGATTCGACGCGGTCGCGGGCAGCCTTCATCTCCCGGCAGCGCCATCCTCACCCCTCTTCCAACGTCGGGGCCGGCTCAGCTCAGCCCCATTCCCGGAGACAAATTTTTTTCGTCAGGCGCCCGCTGCGGCGGATTGGCCTCAGGCCCTGAGCGGTGGTTAATCCCTGCCGCGGGGCCGGATTAAGGATGATTGTGACCACGAGTTTTGCTTTCTGGGCGGCTGCGCCCGTCGGTGGGGCTGGCAGCAGCCTTCCCATGCTCCTGCCCCTGCTCCTCATTCCCGTGCTCTACCTGGTGATGATTCGTCCCCAGCAGAAGCGCCAAAAAGAGTGGCAGCTCATGCTCTCCAGCATCAAGGCCGGTGACCGCGTTACCACCGCCGGCGGCATCCGCGGCATCATCCTGTCGCTCAAAGACGACGTCGTCGTCATTCGCGTCGCGCCCGATAACATCAAGCTTGAAGTCGCCAAGAGCGCCATTGCCTCGGTGACCACCGACAGTGCACAGTGAACAGTAGACAGTGAACAGGTGCAGCGAGCAGTGAACGTTTGGTTTGAGCCAATGTGCCCACCCCGCAAAGAACCAACTGATCACTGATCACTGACCACTGATCACTGTATCGAGAAACGGAACAATGAAGAAGAATCTCAACAACAAAATAGCCCTCATTATTGCCCTCCTGGTGGTTTGCCTGCTCAGCATCTTCTGGGGCGCCACGGGCGTTACGCCCAAGGCGCTCACCGATGCCCTCACCAAGCGCATTCACCTCGGCCTCGATCTGCGCGGCGGCGCCCACCTTATCCTCCAGGTGGTCGTCTCTGAAGCCATCAATGCCGAGACCGACAACACCGTCGGTCGCGTTCAGCAGGATCTCAAGGCTGCCGGCCTGAGCTTTACCCAGGTCTACAAGCCCGATCCGGCCACCCCGCAGACCCTGCGTGTCGAAGGCACGGCTGCCGCCAAGTCCAGCGCGGTCCGCTCCATCCTCGATGGCAAATACGCCACTGAGTACGACCTCACCGGCGGCGGAGCTGACAACACCTGGACCCTCACCATGAAGCCCAGCGTGGTCACCGCGCTCCAGGCCAAGACCGTCCAGCAGGCCATTGAGACCATCCGCGACCGCGTCGACACCCTCGGCGTCAGCGAGCCCGTCATTCAGGAGTACGGCCTGGGCGCAAATCAAATCCTCGTCGAACTGCCCGGCATCGACGACCTCGATCGTGTCAAGAGCATCATCCAGTCCACCGCCCGGCTTGAGATTCACGCCGTCGTCGGCGGGCCTTACAAAGACGACCAGTCCGCTCTCGCCAGCACCGGCGGCGCGCTTCCGCCTGACCAGATGCTGGTCCACGGCTCCGGCACCCTGGCCAACGGCTCTGACTCTGACAGCGTCTACGTCCTGCGCCGCGTCTCCGTCGTCGCCGGCAGCGACTTCCGCTCCGCCGACCCCGGCACTGACTCCAACACCGGCCAGCGCAACGTCCGCTTCACCCTCACCAACGAGGCCGGCGACCGCTTCTACGAGTACACCAGCAAGAATGTCAACACCTCCATGGCCGTCGTCATGGGCGGGCGCGTCAAGGAAGTCGCCAACATCGAGAGCGCCATTCGCGACTCGGGCGAAATCCGCGGCAGCTTCTCGCCCGACGAAGTCACCATCCTCTCCAAGATGCTGAGGACCGGCGCACTGCCCGCGTCTCTGAATTATTTAGAGGACCGCACCGTGGGCGCGTCCCTCGGCGCTGACTCCATCAAGCGCGGCGTCACCGCGGCCGTCGTGGGCGTACTGGTCGTTATGGCCTTCATGCTCATCTACTACCGCGGCTCCGGCATCAACGCCGACCTCGCCCTCATCCTGAACCTCGTCATCCTGCTCGCCTTCATGGCCTTCACCGGCTCCACGCTCACCCTGCCCGGCATCGCCGGCGTCATCCTCACCATAGGCATGGGCGTTGACTCCAACGTGCTCATCTTCGAGCGCATTCGAGAAGAGGTTCGCGCCGGCAAGGCGCCCTCGGCCGCCGTCGATCAGGGCTTTGCCCACGCCTGGGTCACCATCATCGATACCCACGTCACCACCATCGTCTCGGCAGCCATCCTGTTCCTCTTTGGCTCCGGCCCCGTCAAGGGCTTCGCCGTTACCCTTACCTTCGGTCTGGCCGCCAACCTCTTCACCGCGGTCTATGTCTCGCGGGTCATCTTCGATGCCCATTTGAACAAGATGAAGCCAGGCGAACTGGTGTCAATTTAGAACGCAGCTCTCGGCGATTGGCCTTTAGCTTTTAGCCTTCCGCGGAAGAACGTAGCCTGGTTCCCGCATGAAGAAGCTGAAAGCTAAAAGCTAAGAGCTAAAAGCTAGGAGAAACAAGTGGAATTCTTTCGCAATGTAAACGTGGACTGGCTTGGGAAAAAGTGGTACTTCCTCGCCTTCTCGATGATCTTCAGCGTCGCCGGCATCATCTCCATGTGCCTGCACTATGCCAGCATTGGCAGCCCGGTGCCCCTCGGCGTTGACTTCCGCGGCGGCACGCAGGTCCAGGTGCAGTTCCAAAGCACCCCTGACCTGGGCCAGATCCGCAACGCCACCAGCGCCGCCGGCATCAAAGACGCCAGCGTTGTGCCCTATGACGTGGCCTCCAACAACGAAGTCCTCATCGGCCTGCCTGAGCAGCACGATGAGACCTCGCTCGACGTCGGCCGCCAGTTGATCGTCGATGCCCTCCATGCCCATTACGCCAACCCCTTCACCGTGCGCAACGTCGCCGTCGTCGGGCCCACCGTGGGCAAGCAGCTTGAGAAGCAGGCCGGACTGGCCACCCTTTACTCCATGCTCGGCATGCTGGTCTACCTCTGGTTCCGCTTCCAGCTCATCTATGGCGTGGCGGCCGTTGTGGCCTGCTTCCATGACACCCTGATCACCGTGGGCTTCTTCGCCCTCACCAATCAGGAGGTCTCGCTGACCGTCATCGCCGCCATCCTCACCCTTGTCGGATATTCGATGAACGACACCATCGTCGTCTTTGACCGTATCCGCGAGAACCTCCGCCTCAGCCGCCGCGAGTCGCTGCCCGATGTGGTCAATCGCAGCATCAATCAGACCCTGAGCCGGACCGTGCTCACCTCCGGCCTCACATTCCTCACCGTGCTTTCGCTTTACATCTTCGGCGGCGCGGTGCTCAAGGGCTTCTCTTTCGCTCTGGTCGTCGGCATTCTCATCGGCACCTACTCCTCCATCGCGGTCGCGGCGCCCATGCTGGTCGCCTGGCAGCAGTGGCGGGCAAGCCGCGGCAAGGGAACCACCACCCTGCCCGCCGCAAAACGCGCCAAAGTCTAGGTTTTTTTGGGTATTTGCTCCGGTTTTGTAACTTCGCTTTGCATGCAGAGGCGTCGGTCTGATAATGTGGACACGCTTCTATCAGACCGATTTGATGCACGGGAACATTTCAACTTCCCGCGGTGTCTAAATAGAAGTACCAACACCCGATTCGAGGCTGGCCATGTTTGAAGATTCCACGTTTGAATCCGCGGGCAGGATTAAGAGCAAGAGCAAATATTGGATGATGTTCACCTTCATCACCAATGGTTCCATCCTGCTTCTGCTGATCCTCATTCCGCTGATCTACCCTGAGGCGCTGCCCAAGGCCGCCATGCTGACGGAACTTACCGTTCCGCCGCCTCCGCCCCCGCCGCCTCCGCCGCCTCCGCCCCCGGAGCAGGTCCACGTCGTCCATGTGCAGTCCGAGATGATGAACAATCAGCTCACTGCGCCTACCCGCATCCCCCACGACATCAAAATGGTCGCGGAAAAAGAAGCGCCGCCCACTGGTGGGTTCGGCGTCGCGGGCATGGAAGGCCTCGGTGGCAATGGCGCCGGATTTGGCAATATGTTCGGCGACACCAACAAGCCCAAGATCAAAGCTGAGGCCCCCAAAAAGGTCAACATCTCAGCCGGCGTCATGGTGGGCTTGCTGTTGCAGAAAACCACCCCCGTTTACCCGCCCATCGCCAAGGCCGCCCGCGTCTCCGGAACGGTCGTCCTCCAGGCCACCATCTCCAAAGCCGGCGCCATTGAAAACCTTCGCGTAGTCAGCGGGCCGGCCATGTTGCAGCAGGCCGCCATGGACGCCGTCAAAACCTGGCGCTACAGGCCCTACCTGCTCAACAACGACCCCGTCGAAGTCGAGACCACCGTCAACGTGATCTTTACTCTGGGTGGATAATCGTCCCTTGGGCTCTTTCCGCAATCCGGGAAAGAGCCTCACTTTTGACCCGAATGCGGCCCCGCACTACGGCGCATTCCCAGCAATCGTCCGCCACCGCGGACCGTCACAGTTCACAAGAAACTCCTTAGGAGGAACGATTCAGTGATTCTCGCTCAGCTCGCACATTTCGCTTCGCACACGGCCGCCAACATGGCTTTCATCTTCGACGGTGAAGAGCAGACGGTCAGCTTCAGCCCCATGGGGCTGTGGGAACACATGGGATGGCTCGCCCGCTGCGTGGCCATTCTCCTGTTCGTCGAGTCCATCTGGTCCCTCGCCGTCATGATTGACCGCTACCTGTATTTCTCCGCAGCCCGCAAACAGTCGCGCGAATTCGCGCCCAAGGTTGCCGGCGCCCTGAAAGACAGCAAGCTTGAAGAAGCCATCAAGATTGCCGACCGCAACAAGAAGTCCCATCTGGCTGAAGTCGTGACCGCTGGTCTCCAGGAGTTCCGCGCTGCTGGCGGCACTGCCACCGAGGAGAGCATCGCCAGCTCCGGCCGCGCCCTCGAGCGCTCCGAAGCCATCGTCCACGCCAAGCTCAAGAGGGGCCTCGCGGTTCTGGCCACCATCGGCGCCACCGCCCCCTTCGTCGGCCTGTTCGGCACCGTCGTCGGCATCCTCAACGCCTTCCAGCAGATCGCCACCCAGAAAACCTCGGGCATCGGCGCCGTTGCCGGCGGCATCTCGGAAGCCCTCGTCACCACCGCCTTCGGCCTGCTCGTCGCCATCCCGGCCGTCATGGCCTTCAACTACTTCACCGGTCGTGTCGAAGCCTTCGACGTCGAGATGGATAACTCCTCGAGCGAACTCATCGACTACTTCATCAAGCAGAGCCACAAGCGCTAAGCTGGGTTGCTGCCGGTTCGAGCGAGAAGCTGCGGCCGGGTGGGAGAGCCTGAACTCTCTCCCACCCGCCGGTTTCCCCTCAAGCCAACCTGGTGGTCCTCGCAGTGCATCGCAGACCATCCGGAATAAAAAATTTCAGGCAACGGAGCCCCAACTATGGGAATCGCAGTACGTGACGTAAGCAAAAATGTCAGCTCCAACATCAATGTCACCCCCATGGTGGATGTGATGCTGGTCCTGCTCATCATCTTCATGGTTATCACCCCCATGCTCCAAAACAAGGTGGCCGTGGATATGGCGAAGGTCGACAATCCGACCAACATGCCTGACGCGGATAAGGAAGACGCTATCGTTGTCGCCATTACGCGCGATGGCGGGGTCTTCCTGGGGCAGAACAAGGTAGCCACCAGTGAGCTCGGCGCCCAGGTTCAAGAAAAATTGTCCGACAAACCCGGCAAGACCATCTACATTCGCGCTGATGCCCGCGCACAGTTCCGCGCCGTTGAAGACGCGATCGATGCCGTGCGTACCGCCGGCGTTGACGACGTGGGCTTGCTCACCCAGAAGAAGGAAGGCAACTAAGCCGGGCGTCTACACTTCGCCCCGGTGCGGTTCCTTCAACGATTTCGAGTAAACGAGGAGTTTTAAGCCATGGCAATGTCAATGGGAGGCGGGGGAGGCTACTCGTCCGACATCAATGTTACGCCCATGATCGACGTCCTTCTGGTGCTGCTGATCATCTTCATGGTCATCGTGCCGGTGACGCCCAAGGGCCTGGATGCGCTGGTGCCTCAGCCGCCCAAGAATCCGCAGAAGCAGCAAAACCCCACCGACCGCACCATTGTTGTGCAGGTTATGCATCATCCCGGTGCCCAGCCGACGTACAAGATCAATGAGACCGACGTCCTCAAGGGCGAGTTGCTGCCCAAGCTGACTGACATCTACGCCAACCGTGCCGAGCGCATCATGTTCGTCCGGGGCGACGATGATGTCAACTTTGCCTCCATCGCCGAAGTCATTGACATCGGCAGGGCGGCAGGTGTTGATCACATCGGTTTGATGACGCCAAAGATCATGGCTGGCCAGTAAAGTTTCGCTGTCGCGGCGCCTTCCGGCTCATCGGAAGCGCCGCTCTGGCAATCGGCATCCGGCTATTGCCGGTGCGGGTCGCGGCAGCACCATCAAGCGATGTTTTCTTCGCTGGCGGGAAAAGGGAGCCGAAGCAGTACCTTCGCTTCGGTGGTTCCAAGGGTAGCCAGCGCCGCCTGGAGGCTTTCAATCCGGTCGGGAAACAGGAGTACAATTTTTTCATCCTGGTTTCGGTTACTCCCGCCCGCGGCCAGCTGCATACAATTCCAGGCGTGCGAACGATAAGCACCTGCCTGAAGGAGAAGGATAAGAACATGAATGGACCCGCACGTATTACGGCGCTCGCGGTTGCCTTGGCCGGCATGGTGCTTTCCATGAGCGGGTGCAACCGCCTGGCAGCACGCGACCAGTTGAACAAGGGAGTGGATGCCTACAAGAGCGCCCGGTATGAAGAAGCCATCGGGCACTTCCAGAAGGCCACCCAACTTGACCCCAGCCTGCCGATGGCCAAAAGCTATCTGGCTACCGCGCTGGCCATGAACGTGGTTCCCGGCCTCGACACCCCGGACAACCTCAATACCGCGCAACAGGCTATCTCCATGTTCCAGGCGGTCCTTGATAAGGATCCGCACGATGTGAACAGCATGAAGCAGATTGCGGGCATCTATTTCAGCATCAAGAAGCTTGAAGATGCAAAAGGCTGGCAGAAAAAGGTTCTGGCCGAGGATCCAAAGGATCCTGAGGCCGCCTACACCGTCGGCGTCATCGACTGGACCCTGGCCCACATGAACAAGCTCAAGGCTCTGGGCGCCGCCGGCGTCGACGACGATGGCAAGGGCAACGTCAAGGCCCCCAAGAAGGTCATGGTCGAGCTCGCGGCTCAGAATGGCCCCCTGGTCACCGAAGGACTCGACTTTCTCAACCAGGCCGTCGCCAACCGCGCCAACTACGACGATGCCATGCAGTACCTCAACCTGATCTACAGGAACAAGGCTGACGTCGATTACGGCAATGCCGAAGCGGTCAAGGCCGACGTGGCTGCCGCCGAAGAATGGACCTCCAAGGCCATGGGCACCCGCAAGGCCAACGAAGAGAAGAAGAACAAGGGACCGGGCGGAATCACCATGGATGCCAGCGGCAACCTCAAGTAGCCCAGGCTCCATCCAGAACAACAACGGCCTCCGCCCAGCGCGGAGGCCGTTCCTTTTTCTGCCCCTCTCACGAATCCCGCGTCCCCCCGCCGGCCCCCTCGTAAAACCCAACCCGACTGACCAGCGGCCACAAAGAAGCAGTCCTGTGTCTCTGTCGCCGCCCGGCAGACCCAGCCCCCCCGGAGACTGCGCCTGCGCTGCCCTGCACGCCAGCCCCGCACAACCCTGCCCGGCCATTGCCTCAATCAAGGCAAGCCTTCGTTGCCGGGGCGCGGTTCCGCCCTGCCCAGCCCAGCCGATTGAGCGCGCTCTCGCCCGCCCAATCGCGCCATCGCGCAAAAACAGCCAGCCCGGAAACCTTCGCCGGGCTGGCTGCGCATGTGTGTGTTGTCTCCGGCGATTCCCGTGCCGGCCCGGACCCCTCGGCCTTGTCTGGTCATGCGCCCTTCACGCCTGGGCCATGTCCAGCATGATCCTGAGTTAAGCCTGCCCCTGCCGTCCTACTGGGCGCCGCGCTTCAGAATCTGGTCGGCAAAGTAGTTGTGTACCTTGGCTTCGTTGTGCAGCACTTCACTGTAGGCATTCTTCAGCAGTTGCGCGTGGTTCTCGCGCAGCAACTGGCGAATCGTCTGCTGCACCCGCGGGTCGTTCAACTCCCGCTGCCCGGCCGGCTCGCGCGCAATCAGCTTGTAGATCGCATAGCCCACAATCCGCCGCCCGGGGCCTGACGTGTCCTGCACCGGAAGAATATCGCTGATCTGCCCGGCCTTCAGCTTGCTGATCGCATCATAGGCCGCCCCGTCTGCATGCAGCGCCGACTCCGGCACAAACCCCAGGTCGCCCCCGTTGGACGACGTATTCGCGTTCTCTGAGTACTGCATCGCCAGTGCCCCAAAGTCGTCCCCGCTCTCAAGCCGGTTGTGCAGCGTCTGGATCTTCTTCCGGGCGTCTGCCTCGCCTGAGGCCTTGTTGTTCTGCAGGTTGGCTGACTGCTGGCTTGGCGCCGAGGTCACCATGATCTGCGCCAGATGATAGTTCGGCTCAATCAGGTTGAAGTCCGACTTGTGCGCACCATAATAGCTGGCGATCTCTGAGTCCGTAATGTTGATCTTGGACTCGATCTCCTTGTTCAGCAGCTTGGTCTTGGTCATGGACCGCCGCAGGTCCCGCTTCAGATCGTCCGTGGTAATGTTGCGCTGCTTCAGCTGCTTGTCCCATTCCTCCTGGGTATACGGAGCCTTCATCTCGGTCAGCTTGGCGTTCACATCCTCGTCGCTGGCCGCCAGGTTCAGCTTGGCTGCCCGCTGCCAGAGAATCTCGTCGTCAATCATTCCTTTCAGAATGTTGAGCCGCACAATGTTGGCCTGCTCCGGGCTCGGCTCCTGCTGATCCTCTCCCAGGTTGGCGTGGTAATACTTCTCCACCTCGGAACTCAGAATGTCTTTGCCGTTCACCGTTGCCATCACGTCTGGGGCGGGAGCGCGGTTGCAGCCGGCCAATGCGGCCAGCACGGCTCCGCCAGTAAGAAAGAGAACGGCAAAACGGGAGTGCGCGCGGGTAAAACGGTCAGATTGCAAGCTGCTGTCTCCTGCGGGCCCGCAAAGGGTCCCAGCACTCAAGGATAAATCCACAGACCGGGCCGACGATACGCATTTTCACATTCCAGACGAGAAACGGCCCCAGGGCGAACCATCCCTGGGGCAGCAACCCGCGAGTGTTGCTGCTCGCCCCGGAACCTATTGCAACGACGTAGAAACCGGCCGCTGCGGCTCGGCAACCTGTGCCTGCGGCGTTGCTGACGCCGGAGGATCTATCCCCGCGGCGCGCAAAGCCCGGTCAATCACCAGCCAAACCTGTGCCTCAGGCAGTGCGCCGTTGATCCGCTCCCCTTCCACAAACACCGCCGGTGCGCCCTCAATGCCCAGCGCCTCAGCTTCCTTCAGTGAGGCCCGCACCGCCGTCTCGTCCTGCTTGGCAATGCAGCCATCCAGCTTGCCCGCGTCCAGCTTGCCCGCCGTCGCCTGTTCCCGCGCAATCCGGTCCAGCGCCGCAAAGCTCTTCTCGTTGTTCCGGTCCGGCCCGGTCACTTCCTGCCCGTGCTGGTGCAGGTAGTCCACATACGCCCAATACACATCGTTGCTCTGCGCCGCCAGGCAGTTCCCATCCACGGCCGCGTGCATCGCCCAGGGGTGAATCTCGCTGAGCGGGTTGTCTTTGTAGACAAACCGAACCTTGTCCTTATAGCGGTCCAATGTCCCCGGAAACAGCGTCCGGTGCATCTGCGCGCAATAGGGGCACTCCAGATCGTCGAAGTTGATCACCGTCACCTTCGCCGCCGGGTTTCCGCGAACCGGTCGTCCGCTCACGTCAATCAGCGTCGTCATATCGCGGTCCAGATTGAACTGGTCAAGCCGCGCCAGCGTCTTGTTGTCCGTCGAAATCAAAAAATCGATCGACTGCTTCCGCGCCCCGTGCGACAGGATCACTGACACTGCGTCAAAGCCGTTGAACTTGCTCGGCTTTCGCTCTCCCACTGCCAGGTCAATGTCAGGCGGCACGTTAAACTGCGCGCGAACAACCAATTCAATGCGCCGGCTCAGTTGGGCCTCCGGTGCAGCCTGTGGTGCGGGTTGGGCCTTGCAGCCCACGGCCAGGCCAACGGCCAGCAGCCCGGCAAATATCTTCATTCGTGACAAGTTGAAATCCTCTTCAAAAAGCATACTCCAGCGGAGCTTATTCCTCGCCAGTCGCTCCCAGGGTTGCCTCATTGATAACGATTAGACGCCCGAGCGAACCAAACGCAACGCGCCCGCCGCCTCGCCAGCTCCGGCTCTCAATACGCCGGCGGCAGGCTCGGGTCGCGAAACGCCGTGTTCGACCGCCGAATATCCCCAACTGACCCGAAGTTCGCCAGCGTAAAGCTGTAAAGATACTGCGTCTCTTCGCGCACTGAGCCAAGATCGAAACGCCGGTACCCGAACGTCACCCCGCAGCAGTTCCAGTTATAAACCGCCTGTGCTCCGGCATACTGCAAAATGCCGTGAGTAAAGTCATAGCCGGCGTTTGCCGCCAGGTTCAGCCCCTTGCCGCTCGCCTTGCCCACCGCCAAAAACGGCTGCACCTGCTGGCTCTTGATCGTCGTCGCCGCGCTGCCGTTCTCGTCCACCGCGTTCAGCATCGAGTGGCCCACGCCCACTGTCGTCCGGCCCCAGCTGTAACCCGCATACAGGTTGTCGGCGCCCAGTTGACCGGCCTTCGGGTCGTAGTCCATGTCCCACTCCACCCGCAGGTTATCAATCGCCTCAAACCGCAGTCGCGATGTCAGCGGCGAAAGGTTCCGCTGCCCCGTCAAAAACGCCACCCCGCTCAAATCAAGCGTCGCGTCAAACACGTTCCGCCGGTTGGGAATCAGCGCCCCGCCGAAATTCGAATTGATATAGAACTTCTGCCCTATCTGCCAGCTTGCCCACTCCCGCGCCTGCGCCGGGCAGCTCCCCGCAGCCTGCGCATCGTTGGCTGGGCAGGGCTGCGGCCCTGTCGGCCGCAAATAGAAGCGTTGCGTCAGCGTATAGCCCACCTCGTCCGTGTTGGTCGCAATATCGGTCGTATCAATCAGCAGCACTTTTCGCGCGCTGGCTCCAATGCCCTCCACCAGCCGGTAGGTCAGCTCCGGCTCAATTACGTGCCGCAACTGCCGGTTCCAGTGGCCCAGCGTAAAGTCCCGCTCCACCGCCGGCGGCCGCAGGTCTACGCTCACCTCGTAGTCTGAGCGCGCCAGCGCCGTGGCGTTGAATGCTGGAATCCCGCCGTGGGCGCCCGTCAAATCCGGCGTCTGGCTGTCGGTGTAGCCCGTCACCCGTACCGCTGCCTCCGGCACAACCGTCCAGCCCCCAGCCGTGAACGGCAATGCCAGGTGCGGATAAAAGTCAAACCGCCCTGAGTTGCGCGCGTGAAAGTCAGGCTCCGCCCGGCTCATGTAACCCAGCGACGCTCCCAACCCCCAATACAGATTCGTCTGCCCCAGCGGCCGGTCCAGAATGTCCATCCGCAAGTTCGGCAAATGCAGAATCCTGCCCTCGTTCCCGGCCGTCGAGCTGGCAAATGTCTGAAAGCGCTCTGCCGACCCTGACGCGATATACCCCTTGTGGTTCTCCGTCATTGAGACGACGCTCTGCACCTCTGAGCTGACCGCCTGCGAGTAGTTGTCGTTAAACACCAGCCGGTAAACATAGCTCGACAAAAACTCCACATTCCCCGCCACCCGCAGATTCGGGCTCAGGTCTTTGCGTCCCAGTGCGTTGATGTCCACGCCCCCCTGGTCCACCAGCACCATCGTGCCCGGGCTCGTCGTGCTCGGCTCCTCGATGCCCCGGTCAATCAGGGCGTTCCACCGCGCCACCAGGTGGTCCAGCCCCGGCCCCTTGTAGCGAAAGTCCCCGTTCGGCGCCCAGCCCCGCTTGCTGTAGTACTCCGTCCCCACAATCATGTCCATGCTGCGGTTGATCGCCCAGTAAACCTGCTCGCCAAACGTGTAGCCCCTGATCGACGAGCCCGTGCTCACCACCGGAACCAGCAGCCCGCTGTCGCGCCCCGTGTCGTCCGTCGGATGCTGCAGATACGGCACATACAGCACCGGTATGCCCAGAAACCTGAACCACGCATTCGTCGTCGAGGCCGTCCCGTTGTCCAGGTCAATCGAGCGCGCCATCACCGCCCAGTCCGGCTTCGGCAGCCGGCAGTTGGTCATGGTCCCATCCACAATCCGGTACCTGCTCTGGCCCAGTTGCAGCAGCACCCGCCCTGAGAACACAAATGGCGTCGTCGTCGAGTAGACCGTTGTCCGCCCCGCCTTGCGCACGCCCATCGTTCCGTTCACTTGATAAAACCGCGCCGTGTGCATCGCCAGCCGCATATCGCCGTGCGTGGCGGTGATCACCACGTCCTCAGGGCCTCCGGCCACCTCCAGGTGCCCCTCGGCCTCCAGCTCTGAGCTCTGCTGGTGATACACCACCTTATCCGCGCGCAAAATGTAGTCGCGGTAATACACCACCACGTCCCCGGTCAGCGTCCACGTATCGCCCACCCGCGTCTGCCGCGCCGCATCCCACTTCACCGGCACGCCCGTGGTCGCCGTCGGCTCCGGCTCCGCCACTGGAAGCATCTCCTGCCCAGGGTCGTTCGGAATTTGCCCGTCCGGAACTCGCTCGTCCGCAACCGCCTGCGCTTGAGCCTCTTTCGCGCCTTCCTGCGAGGGAGGTAACGCATTGGTCAACGCCTGGCCCCCAACTAGCTGGTGACACAGGCCAAGCACCGTGATAAACACTAGATGACGAGCACGCATTCCAGATCCCAACTCCGTGGTAAGGCTCAGGATAGCAAAAGCCAGCCACGATTGGTCCGGATACGCGCCTCGATGCTCTGGCAACAGGACAAATCGTCATCTCGATTGGCCCCGCGCGCATCCATTCCTCGCGCCGGAAAGCCCCTGCATTCTTCCGCGCATCCTCCATCTTCTCCTGACACAAACGTCCCTGACGTGTGCCTGGCGGCCGCGTCGCGGACCGCATCGGCGCACCGGGCCTCAGGTCCCGTGCTCCGCCAAAGAAGGGAAGCGGGAGATTTGAGCACAATGGCCGGGCAGCCCACACCAACACCGCAGTGGAAGCAGGAAGTGAATCGGCGCCTCGCCGCCCACAAAAGCCGCAGGGGCCCCGCCACGGCCGAACAGGAGCAGCAGCCGGAGTCTCACCTCACCGCCGGCAGCCGCGCCGCTCAGGCGGCCGCCCGCGTGGCCGCGCGCTATGCGCAGGCCCCCAGCTATAACCAGCTCCAGTCCGCTGAGGTGCGCACCGCCGTGCGCGCTGCTGAAATCGCCACCCAGGTCGCTCTCGAGGCACAGGCCGCCGCCAGGGCCGCCCTCGCCGGCTTCAACTCCGCTGCCCCGTCCTCAGGCGTCCCGTCCCTGCCGCAGGCCGAGCCCCAGGCCCCCTCGCGCCCCAGAAAGCCCCAGCCCCGGCCTGAGCCCGCCGCCATGCAGCCCTTTGAGGTTCTCTGGCAGGCCGACACGCTCCCCCAGCAGCCCGAACCTGTTGCCCTGTCGCCGCACCCCGTCGAGGCCTTTGCCCCGCCGGCCAGAGACGCCCAACAGCCGAACGGCATCTTTGAAGCCCTTCCCGCCGACCTTCACCCCATCGACCGCCTCGAGCAGGTTCTGCCTGCCCAGCCCTTCCACGCCAACCTCATCGAGTTTCCCCATGAGGCGCCCGCGCCCCGCAAACCCGCTCCAAAGCCCGCCGCCGACCTCTACCAGATCGCCGACGATCATGACCTCAGCATCTTTGAGGTTGACCCAGGCCACGTCTCTCTTGAAGCCGCTGCTGAAGAAACCTGGCAGACCCCCACCGCCTTCCAGTGGACCGGCATCGAGCTGGAAACGCCCCTCGAAGAAGATCTCGAGCCCACGCCCGACCTTGCCACTGAAACCCCGGCCATTCAGCTCGCGCCCTTCGGCCTCCGCCTGATGGCTGCCCTCGTCGATGGCTCTCTCATTGCCGCCGGCCTGGTCGCCGCCGCCCTGCTGGCAATCGCCAATATCGATCATCCCCCTTCGCTCCGCGTCCTTGAGGTCGGCGCACTGGCTGCCTTCTTCCTCTCCTGCCTCGCCTACCAGGCGCTCTTCTTTACCCTCGCCGAATCAACCCCCGGCATGAAGTACGCCCGCATCTCCCTCTGCACCTTCGACGACCAGAGCCCCACCCGCGCCCAGCTCCATGGCCGCCTCGGCGCCTTCCTGCTCTCCCTCATCCCCCTCGGCATGGGCTTTGCCTGGTCCGTCTTTGACGAACAACACCTCACCTGGCACGACCGCCTCTCTCGCACCTACCAGCGCAAGTGCGAGCCTTAGCCGGGCCTCCAATCAAGTCAAGGCCTTGAAAGGGCACCGCGTCAGCCGTGCCCATAACGGCAATCGAATCTGAGAGGGCTTTAGCCCCGGAGGGATGTCTCATCGGCAATCCGGCCTTTCACCACAGGCTGCTGGCCGTGCATTCCGCAGCGTCCTCTCTACACGGTTGATATTGCAGAGAAGGCTGGCATATACTCATGTATATGCCACATCCCGGAGGCCCCCATGCAGCGCACCGCCAAAGTCTTCATGAACAACCGCAGCCAGGCCATCCGGCTCCCAAAAGAGTTCCAATTCGCCACAACTGAAGTCTTCATTCGCCGGGACGGCGACAACGTCATCCTCTCCCCGAGGCCCACCGATTGGACCGCTCTGCTTAGCCACGACGCAGCCGCCTCAAGCGAGTTCATGCAGAACGTTGAGAAACTCCCCGTGCAAGAGCGCGAACGCTGATGCCCCGCTTCATGCTCGACACTGACATCTCGTCCTACGTCATGAATCGCGCCAGAGCCAACGTGATCCGCCGCCTTGAGGCCGTCGCCGTCTCCGACGTATGCATCTCTGCCATCTCAAAGTCTGAGCTCGAATACGGCGTCGAGGTCTCGCCGCGCCGCGCTAAAGACCGGCACGCCCTCGATGTCTTCCTGCGTCACGTTCAAGTGCTCGACTATCCCCCCGATGCAGCCGTCCACTACGCGCAGATTCGCGCCTTCCTCAAGCTCAACGGAATCATGATCGGCGCCAACGATCTGCTGATTGCCGCCCATGCCCGCTGCCTCTCGCTTACGCTCGTCACCAACAACACGCAGGAGTTTGGCCGGGTGCCGGGGCTCAAGATCGAGAACTGGGCGTAGTTACTCAATCTTGCCTTGCAAATTCTTGGCTGCTCATGTAGAGTTGCTCCCCAAGTCCAATGTCAGTTATCTCAAGAGTCGTCCGCATCGTCCCCGACGTGTCTGTCGGGCTGGTTGCGTTGCTATTTAATCTCCACGGAACCCTGCGGTACGCAGCCCACCATCAAGTCACCCCTGGTTCCCTGGCGAGCCAATCAATGGAAGCAATAGCTGAGGTTCCAAGATACTGTCTCTTGAGTATTGGACCCTCACCGCTGGAGTTCTTGTATCGACTGATGTACCTCTGCTTTATAGGTTGCGACATTGCGTTGGCGTGCATGGTGCTCCTCGCTCTACGCCGATTGAGAGTCCACTATCTTTGGCTGCCTGCGCTGGGATTGGTGATCGGAACCTGTAGCATTGTTGTTCTTGCGTGGGCCGGGGCAGCCGTAGTAGGAATCCTCTGGATACTCTCTGAGATATGGAAGGGCATCAGTTGGGTCCTCGCTGCAGTTTGGGCGTGGATTGCGCCCTTCGGCTATGTGATTGGCGTCGTTGTCGGCCTCGTAGCCCTAATTGCGCTCATGGTTTGGATATTGCAGGAGTTCGGCCCGAAGGGACTATTCAATCTTGTAGCTGGGGTACTTCTCCTGATCGCTTTCCTTGCTTTCGCTCGGTTCTTGTTCCGTACCGTTCTCCTCCCCTTCATTCATTGGCTTGGAGTTGTCTTACAACCAATTCTGCACTTCTTGGGTATTCTCCTGGGATGGTTAGCTGTGGCAATTGGCTGGCTGTTCAAGATTCTAATTCTTGGGATACTTCTTGGGATGGTCTGCCTACTTGGTATCACTGGATTGGTGGGTTCGATTGGAAGGTTTGCGATAGACCAAATCAGGGCTGCATGGGCCTCTGGTGAGAGCGTGCGAGGGGCAACACTTGCGCTATTCTCCATTGGAACCGCTTTGGCGCTTATCTTTCTTGTTTCGGCTGGAACCCTCGAATCGGGGCCGATAGCGGAACCTACGGTCCAAACCATAGGTGCAAATTCAAAGCCCACCGGCTCAATAAAGAAGCACCTACGGCATCCCCGCACTCCCATCCTGCAGCCAAGTCCAGTTGTGGTTCCACAACCCCCATTACGCATCGCGGCAAGCATTGACCGGGCATGGGATGCCTCATACCTCACTCTCGGCATTTCATCGCCAACAACTGCAATGGATGAGATTCTGCCCTCGTCGGTGGGCAGGTGGGTTCAAGGGGCCTTTCGAAGTGCGTCGGCACCAATATTTGACGCCCTTCTTTTGCTTCTAGCAGTGGTGATGAGTCTTGCAGGCATCGTTCGAGGGCTGTTCTTGCGCGAAGAGCGAGAGCCAAAAATCATGTTCTACAGCAAGGACCTCATCGTACTCGTTGCATTGCCACTTTTCGTAGTCCTTGCCGTGCTAGCTGCGAATGCTCAAAGCGAGGGCTGAGAGCGATTACCTATTTGACCCGCACAACAGCCCCCGCCTACTCCGCCTGGTACCGGTGCAGCCGACCCAGCCCGTTGAACGCCGCCACCTTGTAGCACTCCGCCAGCGTCGGATAGTTGAACACCGTATCGATGAAGTACTCCATCGTTCCGTCCAGCGTCATCACCGCCTGCCCAATGTGGATCAGCTCCGCCGCGCCCTCGCCGATGATGTGTACCCCCAGCACCTTGCGCGTGTCCCGATGGAAGATGATCTTCATCCGGCCCGTCGTATCCCCGCGAATCTGCCCTCGCGCCGTCTCGCGATAGTAGGCCATGCCCACCTCGTACGGCACATCCTCGCCCGTCAACTGCTCTTCCGTCTTGCCAATAAAGCTGATCTCCGGAATCGTATAAATCCCATACGGATAAAAACTCGGGTTTGACGTCGTCGTCTGGTCCTCGAACGCCCGCGCCGCCGCAATCCGCCCCTGCTCCATTGACACCGAGGCCAGCGACGGAAACCCAATCACGTCGCCCACCGCATAAATGTGTTCCACCTTCGTCTGGTAGTTCTCGTTCACCGGAATCCGCCCGCGATCGTCCGCCTCCAGCCCCGCCCCCGCCAGGTTCAGGTCGTCAATCGCCCCCTGCCGTCCCACCGCATACAGCAGTGCATCGCCTGACACCCGCTTCTTGCTCTGCAAATTCGCCACCACCGCGCCCAGTGCCGCCCCCTGCGGCGTGCTCTTGTCGGTCACATTGGCCTCGGCAACGGGAGCCTTCTCGCCGGCCCGCCCCGCCAGCTCTTCCACGCTCTCCACCTCTTCGCCCAGCCGCAGCGTCACCCGCGCGTCCCGCAGGTGGTAGCTCAGCGCCTCAATAATCTCCCGGTCGGCAAACTCCAGCAGCCGGTCCCGCTTTTCAATCAGCGTCACCCGCACGCCCAGCACGGCAAACATGCAGGCGTACTCCACGCCAATCACGCCCCCGCCCACCACAATCAACGACCGCGGCAGCTCCGGCAAATCCAGAATCTGGTCGCTGTTCACAATCGTTCGCCCGTTGATCGGCACCTTTGCCGAACCCGCCGGCTTGGTCCCCACGGCGATGATGATCCGCTCCGCCTCCAGCGTCGTGTCGCCCTGCGGACCCTCCACCCTCACCTGCCGCGGCCCCGTAAACCGAGCCACCCCGTGCACCACGTCCACCCCGTTGCGCGATAGCTGCGCCTCGGTTACATCCACCTCGGTCCTTATCACCGCCTGAACCCGGAACGCCAGGTCCGCCATCGTGATCTTTTCCTTCACGCGGTAGTTCATTCCATACACTGACCGGTAGTTATACCCGCTCAGGTGCATCACCGCCTCCCGCATGGTCTTCGATGGAATGGTGCCCGTGTTGATGCACACCCCGCCCACCACCGACCGCTGCTCCACCACCACCACACTCTTGCCCATCTTGGTGGCGGCCACCGCGGCCCGCTGTCCGGATGGTCCCGAACCGATGACGATCAGGTCATACTTCACGGCGCTCATGCGTCTCTCTCCCCAGGCAAGCTATAAGGCCGGCGCCGCAACCCCCGGCTGCCAGCCCTCTCGCCCCTGAATCGGAGGCTACCATAGCCCGCATTGCGGCCACGTGAGGATCAGTCCGAATCTCCTGCAATCCGCCCCGCCCCTCGCCCTTCCAACTTGTCTTCACCCGCAAAAAAGGGGAAGGCGCGCACGCCCTCCCCTTTCTCTCCTCGGGGCCCTCAAGCCCCTGAACACCCTACTTGATAAAAAGCCTGAAGTACTCCACTGACTCCTTGATCTGCGCGTCGGTCAAGTCGCCCTTGTAGGCCTGCATCTTCCCCACCCCATTTCGCGTCATCTCGATCATCGCCGCCTCTGAGATCCGCTTCACTTCGCCGTCGTTGATCGGCTTCACCCGCATCAGCTTGCCAATCCCTGAGTTCGCCATACCGTCGATTCCATGACAGTTCAGGCATCTCTGCTTGTAGACCTCTGCCCCAGGACTCTGGGCAAGGCACACCGCTCCAGCCATCAACACGGCTAAAGCTGCCATCCAACGCATTCCTCTGGTCATTGCTGACCTCCTGCTGAATTTTCCCTTGTAGCGACTCCCCCTGTGATGGCCCAGGTGCGCCCTCGCACCGCTCTCTCTCCGGGTTGCCCCGGCCCTGCACTTTGCCCCAGCCTTTCGCGTCTTTTGCGAAAGCCCGGGATACCAAAAACCACAATCTACCGGCTAAAGGCAGCTCGCCCCGCCGCGGGGGTCCGCCCCCCCTCCAGCTTGAACTGCCGGATCATCCCATCCAGATCGCTCGCCAGCTCGGCCAGATTTCTCATCGCAGCCACCGCCTGCTCCGCCACATGCGCGTTCTCCATCGCCAGCTGCGAAATCTGCCCCGCTGACTCCGATATCTCGCCCGATGCCGACGTCTGCTCCGTCGCTGCCGTCGCAATCAGGTTGATCTGGTGCTCCACCTCCCGCGACGACCCGATAATCGCCTCCAGGCTCTCCCGCGCGTTCGCCGTCTCGCCCATCCCCGTCTCGACCGCGCTCCGGCTCTCCTGCATTACCTCCAGCGTCTCCCGCGTCTCGTCCTGAATGTTGCGAATCGTCCCCGCAATCTCTTCCGTCGCCCCCTTGGTCCGCTCCGCCAGCCGCCTCACCTCCCCGGCCACCACCGCAAACCCGCGTCCGTGCTCCCCGGCACGCGCCGCTTCAATCGCCGCATTCAGCGCCAGCAGATTGGTCTGCTCGCTGATCTCCTGGATCACACTCACGACCTTGCCAATCTCCTCTGAGCGCTGCGCCAAGGACGCCATCTTGTCTTCCACCTGGTTGGTCGCCGAGGCAATCTTCTCCATCGTCGCCGCCGTCGCCTGCATCACCGCCCCGCCCTGGTTGGCCGTCTCGGCCGAGGTCCGGCTCGCCGCCGCCGCTGACTCCGCGTTGTGGCTGATCTCCCCAATCGTCGCCGTCATCTCCTGCGCCGCCGCCGCAATCTGGTTCGTCTTGCTGCTCTGCGTGTTCGCGTTCCCCGCGCTCTGCACCGCCTGCGTGCTGATCTCCGTCGTCGCCGCCGAAAGCGTCTCTGCCCCCCGCGCTACTGACTGCAACACCCCCTGCATTGACTCCGCGCACGTATTCAATGCAGCGTCCAGCCGACCAAGCTCATCGGTTCCCGTCACCTCCACGCGCACCGTCAGATCCTTCGCCGCCAGCCGCTCCAGCGCCGCCGTCGCCGCCTGCACCGGCGGAGCAATCAGCCGCGTCAGCACCATCCCAATCAGCGCGCAAAGCCCCACAATCAGCAGCACCACCCCCGTGTTCACCCACGCGGCCCGGCCGCTCGACTGCGTCACCGCCGTTGACTCGTTGGTGCCGAACTGGGCGTTCAGCTTCAGGTCGTCGCTGATCGCGGCCAGCGACGTGCTGAACTGCGCCAATACCCCGTCGCTCGCAATCAGGTCCAGCGCGTCGCCCGGCTTGCCCGCCGCCAACAGCGCAATGCCCCGCTTGCTCGCGTCCATGTATTGCGCAAAGGCCCCTGTGAACTTCTGGTAGAGCTCCCGCTCGCCCGGATAGCTGATGGTCGGCTCGTAGAGCTTCACCGCCTCCTGGTACGCGTTGATGGCCTTGTCTCGCTTGGCCGTGTGGTCCGCCGTGCAGGCGGGCGTCTGGCACAGCAGCAACTCCAGGTCCTCGCGCCGAACACTGTTTACCCCGCCGCGCACATCCGCCAGTGCAAGCACCGCTGGAAGCGAGTTGCTGCTCACATCCTGATTCTTCACCGCAATATCACGGAACGTCACAAACGTGTAAGCGCCCAGCAGGATGCACAATCCGCATACCGTGCCAAAAGCGAGGATGAACTTGCGAGAGATGGGGAGATTGCGAAGCCAAGACATGCCGGTGGCCCTTTCTCAGGTGATTCGTTCCCTTCATCGGCGCATTCTGGCCGGACTTGAGACATTCCCTGCCCTCTCGCCCTCCCTTCCCTCCCACTTGTCCACCCACCCACCCCCAAAGCCCCGTGCCCCATCCATAACCCTCACCGCAGTTGGCCGCAGGCATCTGGCCCCACCGCAGGTGGCCCCGTGCCCCATCCATGCGCAGCCTCATCGCGCATGGGTGGGAGACCACAACCCTCAACCCGCCGCGCCAAAGCCAGTTGACCCCACCCCAGGTGGCCCCGTGCCCCATCCATGCGCAGCCTCATCGCGCATGGGTGGGAAACCACAACCCTCAACCCGCCGCGCAGTTGGCGATTGACCCCACCGCAGGTGGCCGAAAGCAGTTGGCCCCACCGCAGGTGGCAGTTGGCCCCACCCCAGGCGGCCTCACCCCTCCAAAATCCCCTCCTCCTTCAGCACCGCCATCAGGTCCCGCGGGCTCAGATAGAACACAATCTTGAACGGCTCCGCCACCGTATCCACGATGTAAATCGAGTCCACCAGGATCGCCTGCGTCTCCCCGCCGCCGCGAACAAAGTTCATCTCCCAGCGCGTCTTCACCAGAACATAGCGCCCGTCCAGCGGCGATTCACTCAGGCTCACAAGCGTGGTCGATTGGCTGCCCAGTCTCTCAAGCAGTTGCTTCCGCCGGGGCAGGGCAGCGGCAAAATCGCCCGCCCGCACCGCCTGCACCCCGTGCGGGCCCGCCGCCATAAACACATCGGCAAACTGGGTAAGGGCGGCCGGCAAGTCCCGGCCGGCGCTGTTGCGTTGGAACGTACTGAAGAATTGGGCAATAGGCGTCGCGCACTGATCCATAAAGAGCCTCCAAATTCCTGGTGTACAGGAGAGTTTCCGTGCCGAATGGCACTTTAGTATTATATCAAATATTAACGATTAAGTCAATAGGGCTAATCCGCAACGCCGCAATACCAAAGGTCAAACGCCCCTCAAAGCCGCTTCCCCATCACAATCCCATAACACTCAGCCCCGGCCTTCAGCTTCCGCGAAGGGCTGAACGCCTCCGTGCGAATCTCTTCGTACCCAAACCGCCGGTAAAGCGCCGGCAGCTCCGGCCGCAGGCTCAGCACCATGATCTCCACCGTCGCGCACCCCGCCTGCCGCAGATGCTCCTCGGCCGCCGCCGCCATGGGCCGCGCCAGCCCCCCGCCCTGGTGCGCCGGGTCTACCGCCAGTTGCCCCAGGTAGCCCACGCTCCCGCGCACCTCCGCATACACACACGCCAGCAACGCGCCGCCCGCGCTCTCGGCCACCAGAATCGTTCCCTTCGCCGTCATCGCAGCCAGCCGCGCCGTGTCCGTCCGCGTCCCCTCCAGAAACGTCTCCACCGCGTACGCCGCATTCACCAGCGCAATCAGCCCCGCCTCATCCCCCGCCGTTGCCGCGCGAATCCGCAAGCCCTCCACCATCGCCTCCCGCCTCCAATCCACTCACCACGATCCAATACCCCCGCCAAAGGCGTCAACCACCGTCGTCTGGCCCGCCCGACTTCGCGGCTCTCCTGCCCGTGGGCCCATTTCCCTCGCCGGGAATCTTCCTCTGGATTCAGCCAATCGGCTCTCAAAAGGCACCCCTGGCGGTTGACAGCCAACCGCCCTATTTTCTATAAAGAAGACTCCCCCAATCGTTGATTTATGTACTGCTAAGATGCAGATCTTCCCCTAGTTGACGCATCTACAACCCCGCATCTGTCCCGCAGGCCTGAGTGCCGGCTGGCCGCACAAGCCGCGAAACGGAGGTCGCCCGTGCTCAACTTCTTGCCCCGCCCTACCCTTGTCTTTGCCCTTGCTCTTGTCACAATCGCAGGTGTTGGCAGCGCCGCGGCTCGCCCCGCTCAGGACTCCGTCCCGGCCAGAGACCTGGCGCTGCTGCCGTTCACGGCGCAGGCGGGCAACATGGTCACCGTTGCCGGCGCAGGGAGTGCCGCGCCCAGCTTCGAGACCTTTGATGCGGCAGGAAATTTATATTTTGCCGATTACCGCGCAAACCTGGTCCGCAAGGTCGATGCCGCAACCGGCGTGATGACCACCGTGGCCGGAAAGCCAGGCCCCGCGGGCGACAGCGCCGACAATATCGCGGCCACCAGCGCCAGCCTCCATCAGCCTTGCGCGCTGGCCTTTGACCGCAAAGGCAACCTCTACATCGCGGAGTACAACAGCAACCGGATTCGCATGGTTGCCGCAGCCACCGGAATCATCACCACCGTTGCGGGAACAGGAACAGCCGGATTCCGGGGCGATGGCGCCGCCGCGGCCGCCGCGGACCTGCATGGGCCCCGCGGCATCGCCTTTGACAGCCAAGGCAGCCTCTACATTGCCGACAGCGGCAACAACCGCATCCGCAAGATCACGCCCAACTCGGGCGACCTTGCCTCCGGCAAGATCTCCACGGTCGCCGGCGCCGGTGCCCCCACTTTCAACGGCGACAAAATCGCCGCCACCGCGGCCAATCTCAACGCGCCCTCAGGACTTGCCATCGATGCCGAGGGGAACATCTATCTCAGCGAGTTCGACGGCGCGCGCGTTCGCATGATCGCCAGGTCAACCGGCTTGATCACCACCCTTGCCGGCAACGGGATGGCCGGCAACACCGCCTCCACTGCCGGAAAAACAAACCTCGCCACCACCGTCGATATCGGCTCGCCTGCCCAGGTGGCCGTCGATCGCGCTGGCAACGTCTATTTTGCCGATTCGCTCAACGCGCAGGTCGATAAGGTTGAGGCAGCCAATGGCTACTTCTCCGTCGTTGCCGGAACCGGAATCAGGGGCTTCACCGGCGATGGTCCGGCCATCTACACCCAACTCAACGATCCGGTCGGGGTCGCGGTCGATGCCAGGGGGAATCTGTTCATCGCAGACTCCGGCAACGCTCTCATTCGTATGGTTGCCCCAGGCGCTTCAACCCAGGCAGCCACGCCCCGCTTCAACTCCGCAGCCGCGTCCAACGGCACCAAGACCGTCGAGATTCTCGATGACTCCGCCGATGCGGTCATCCATTACACCCTCGACGGCTCCCTGCCCACTACCCGTTCGGCAATCTACAGCCAGCCCATCCTGATCGACAAAACCACAACGATTCGGACAATCGCCGAGGGCGCGGGACTCACGCGCAGCTCCGAGGCCAGGCGGCTCTTTACTCCTGAAACCACCACCACCGTGGCCACGCCCACCTTCTCGCCCGTGGGCGGTGTCTTTCACGTGCAGCCGGCGGTCACCATCTCCGATGCCACGGCGGGCGCGGTCATCTACTACACCACCGATGGCACAGCCCCGACCCCCACCTCTGCGAAATACACGGCCCCAATCACAGTCTCAACCTCAGAGGCAGTGAAGGCGATTGCTCTCGCATCCGGCCACCTGAGCGCGGTAGGCGGGTCGCAATACGTCCTGACCGCTGCAACGCCCACGCTGTCGCCTGCCCCAGGCACTTACTCCTCCGCGCAAACCGTCACCATCACTGACTCCACGCCGAACGTACCCATCTACTACACCACCAACGGATCCAACCCGGTAGCGGGGGCGGCCGGGACAACGCGCTATGCGGGGCCCATCACCGTGGCGGCCACCGAGACCGTCACCGCGATTGCGGGGGGAGGCGGCTTCCAGACCAGCCGGCCCGCCCCCGGCCTCTACACCATCAATACGCCCCCGGCCACGCCCACATTCACTTACTCGGCCGGACGAGCGAACGGCAATCCCGCCAACGGCGCCACGGTCACGTTGACGACGACTGCCTCCCTGACCATCAAAGATGCGGTCCCCGGTACAACCATCTACTACACCGCCAACGGCGCCACGCCCACCACCGCTTCCACGGCTTACTCCAGGCCAATCTCGGTATTGTCCTCCCAGACCATCAAGGCCATTGCGGTCAACGGCGCCCAGTCCAGCGCCGTGGCCACCGTAACCTTTGTCATCAACCTTCCCCAGGTGCCCACGCCTACCTTCACACCCCCTGCCGGCGCCTCCGCAAGTGCGGTCCACGTGGGCTTCCGGGATTCGCTCCAGAACCCGCCCACAAGCCTGCCGGTTAGCTTCTACTACACAACCAACGGCGCCACGCCCACAACCAGTTCAACCTTGTGGGACGGCTCAACCCCAATCCTGGTTTCTGCCACCGAGACCATTAAAGTCATCGCCACGGCTGCCAACTACGGCTACAGCAACAGCGCTGTGGCCTCGGCCACTTACACCATCCAATAGCTGCAAGCGCCGCCGCCCGCGTCCTCTTTCGCGGGCGGCGCCTACTCTCCGGCTCGTTGCTGGAGCAAGTGAATCTCGTTCTGGTCTGAGGCGGAGTTCCTCGTCCGCCGCAGCACCCCCAATCTTGAATTGTCGAGCTGGCCTTTGGGCCGGCCGGCCGCACCAGCCACACAATGGAGATCGTCCCCGTGTTCAATTCCTCCGTCCGCGCCACCCTTGTCTTCGCCCTCGCTCTGGTCACAACCGCATCCCTGGCAACTGCCGCGGCCCGCCCCCCCGCCCAGGATTCCAGCCAGGCCAGGGAGCAGGCAAAGCGGCCCTTGTTCACCGCCCCCGCCGCCGGCGACATCCAGACCGTGGTGGGCAACGGAAATTACGGAGACACCGGCGACGGGCAGCAGGCCATCAATGCCGAAATTGCCCAACCCTGCTTCGAGACCTTCGATAAGTCCGGGAACCTCTATTTTTCCGATTCCGGTCCAGCCGTTGTCCGCATGGTCAATGCCACCACCGGCGTCATTACCACGGTGGCTGGAACCGCGTGGTCCAATGGCGACACCGGCGACAATGGCCCGGCAACCAGCGCCACCCTCAGTTCTCCCTGCGGTCTGGCTTTCGACGGCTCAGGGAACCTCTACATCGCCGATCAAAGGGTCAGCGTCATTCGCATGGTTGCTGCGGGCACCGGAACCATCACCACCGTCGCGGGAACAGGAACAGACGGATTCTCGGGCGATGGCGGCCTGCCCACCGCTGCTGAATTGCGTTGGCCGGGCGGCCTGGCCTTCGACCACAACGGCAACCTCTACATCGCCGACGTCGGGAATAACCGCATTCGCATGATTACGCCGAACGCGGGCGTCATTGCCACCGGAACCATCACCACCGTGGCCGGCAGTGACAACGGGGCCTACAACGGAGACGGAATCCTGGCCACCGCGGCATATCTCAAATATCCCGACGGGGTTGCGGTGGATGCCTCAGGCAATATCTATATCGCGGACACCTCCAACCACAGAATTCGCGAAATTACCAAATCCACCGGCCTCATTTCAACCATTGCCGGCACTGGGACGAACGGCGACACGGCATCCACTGCCACCAGCACAACCCTCGCCACCTCCGTCGAAATCGGTTACCCGGATCAAGTAGCCGTGGATACCGCGGGGAACGTCTATTTCGCCGATAACGGCACGAACCGGGTGGATGAGGTAGCGGTCACCACCGGCTACTTCTCCGTGGTAGCCGGAAACGGGCAAAGCGGTTTCAACGGCAACGGCCCGGCAATCGGCGCGGAGACGAATAATCCAACCGGCGTCGCGGTAGACGGGAGCCTCAATGTCTTCGTTGCCGATTCCGGAAACTCGCTCATCCGCGAGGTGGCGCCCGGCCCTTCCACCCAGACAGCTACGCCCTACTTCAGCGTCGCTGCCGGCCCGGTCAACAGCGGCCAGACCGTCGAGATTCTTGACCCCACCCCCAGCGCGGTCATCTACTACACCACGGACGGCTCCACGCCCTCCACAAGCTCGCCCGTCTATAGCGCGCCCATTGCCATTAACAAAGTAATGACCATCAACGCCATCGCGCAGGCCTCCGGCCTCACCGTCAGCCTGCCCGCATCGGCGGCCTACACCATCATCCTCCCCGTCGCCGCCACGCCCGTCTTCTCGCCCCTGGGGGGCAACTTCACCTCCGCGCAAAATGTCACCATCACTGACTCAAGCCCCGGAGCAACCATCTACTACACCCTCGACGGATCCTATCCGTCCACATCCTCCCCGGTTTATTCGACGCCTATCCACATAGCCACACCCACACTCCTCACTGCGATTGCGGCGGGGACGGGCTACCAAAACAGCTCTTCCGCCGATGCCGCCTACGACATCTATCCCAATCCGCCGGCCGCGCCCACGTTCTCGCCCCCCGCCGGCACCTACACGGGAACCCAGAACGTAGATATCAATGCCACTACGCAGTACTCGACTTGCTACTACACCCTCGACGGCAGCACGCCCACCACATCCTCAACCCAAGCCTCGTCGCTCATCCCGGTCTCGTCCAACCTCACCATCAAGGCCATCTGCGCCATCCCCGGCTGGCCCAACAGCCCCGTCGCCAGCGCCAGCTACACCATCGTTCCGCTGCCCGCGCCCACCTTCTCCCCGGCGGCGGGCACCTACAACGGCGTCCAGACCGTGTACCTCTCTGACACCAACCCAGGTGTGCAGATCTACTACACCACTGACGGCTCCACGCCCACCAGCGGCTCCAACGAGTTCTTCAGCTCGCAGGGAATTCGGGTCTCCACCAACGAGACCATCAACGCTATCGCCTACCTGACCTCCTCGGTGTTCAGCACCGTATCCAGCGCGTCCTACACCATCAACAATGGAGCGCCCACACCCACCTTCTCCCCGGCCCCGGGCGCCTACACTTCGCCCCAGACCGTCACCATCCTTGGCGCCCCGGGAACCACCATCTACTTCACCACCAACGGCACTACCCCCACCACCAGCTCAACCGTCTACACATCCCCCATCTCGGTCACTGCCACTGAGACCATCATGGCAATCGCATCCGGCAACGGCTACACCGCCAGCAACGTAGCCACAGGTCTCTACACCATCAACCAGCCGCCCGCGGCCACGCCCACCTTCTCGCCCGCCCCGGGCAATTACACCTCCATGCCCACGGTCACCATCAGCTCCACCACGCCGGGCGCAAACATCTACTACACCATCAACGGCACAACGCCCACCACCGCTTCCCAGGGCTACAACGGACCCATCGTTGTCAGGTCCGCCACAACGTTCAAGGCCATTGCGGGTGAGTCAGGCTACGCCAACAGCCCAGTGGCAACCGGGGCCTATACGCTCACCGCCGGCGCGCCCACCTTCTCGCCCGTCGCCGGCACTTACTCTTCCACGCAAACCGTCACCATCAGCTCGGTCACGCCCGGCGCCACCATCTACTACACCACCAACGGCTCAACCCCCACCACCAGTTCACCGGTCTACGGTGCCCCCATCTCCGTCTCGTCGTCTGAGACCATCAAAGCGTTCGCGGCTGAAACCGGCTTCACCAGCAGCGCCGTTACCTCGGCGGCTTACACCATCAACTTTGCCCCCGCCGCCACGCCCACCTTCTCGCCCGTCGCGGGCACGTACACCTCCCCGCAATCGGTCGCCCTCAGCTCCACCACGCCGGGCGCAAACATCTACTACACCACCAACGGCACAACCCCCACCACCAGCTCCACGCCCTACACCAGCCCGATTTCGGTCTCCTCCTCTGAGACCATCAAAGCCATCGCCACCGCAACCGGCTATGCCACCAGCCCGGTCGGTTCCGCGGCCTACACCATCAACATTCCGGTTGCGGCCGTTCCCACCTTCTCGCCCGCCGCCGGCACTTATTCCGCTTACCAAACCGTCACCGTCAGTGACACCACCCCGAGCGCGTTCATCTACTACACCACTGACGGCTCCACCCCCACCACCAGCTCACCCCACTCCGGCGTCGCGCCGGTAAAAATCCCCGTTAATTCCTCAATGACCATCAAGGCTATTGCCGGGGCAGTCAACTACACCGCCAGCGCCGTGGCCTCGGCAACCTATACGCTCACCACCGCCACGCCCACCTTCTCCCCCGCTGCGGGCACGTACACCTCATGGAAATCAGTCACCCTCAGTGACACCACCGGCGGCGCGGTCATCTACTACACCACCGACGGCTCCACGCCCACCACCAGTTCCACGGCATACAACCACCCCATCACGGTCTCGTCCACCCAGACCATCAAGGCCATCGCAAGCGCGGCCTCCAACGGCTACAACAACAGCGCCGTTGCCTCCGCAACTTACACCCTCAACCTCACCGCCACGCCCACGCCCGCCATCTCGCCGGCGGGGGGAACCTTTGTCGCAAGGCAAACCGTCACCCTCTCTGACTCGGCTTCGGGGGCCATCATCTACTACACCACCAACGGCTCCACCCCCACCACCGCCTCCTCCCAGTACGGCGGCCCCTTCACCGTCACTTCAACTGAGACCGTCAAGGCCATCGCCGTGGTCACAAACGACAGCCCCAGCGCCGTCGCCACGGCAACCTTTTCCCCGGCTGCCGCCCCGCCCACCTTCTCCCTGGTCGCCGGTCCCTATGTCGGACCGCAAACCGTCTCCCTCAGTGACGCAACCTCCGGCGCAACCATCTACTACACCACCAACGGCGCCACGCCCACCACCGGCTCCACCAAATACACTGGCCCGATCACGGTTTCTATCTCTGAGACCATCCAGGCCATCGCCGTCGCCACGGGCCTCGCCAACAGCTCTGTCGCCACAGCGGCCTACTCGCTCACCGCCGCCACGCCCACCTTCGCCATTCCCGCTGGCTCCTATATTGGAACGGTGAACCTCGTCATCAACGACACAACGCCGGGCGTAACCCTCTACTACACCACCACCGGCACAACGCCCACCACCGGCTCAACCAAATACACTGCGCCCATCCCGGTCGCGTCCTCTCAGACCATCAAGGCCATCGCCGTTGAAACAGGCTACTCCAACAGCGCCGTAGCCTCGGCGGCCTACACCATTGACCCTTACAAAATCTCAACCGTCAGCGCGGTCCTGCCCAAGCAGACCCAAACCATCACCATCGCCGGCTCGGGCTTCGGTACCGCCGGCACCTCGAATGACCTGTACTTCTACGACAATACCGGCGGCTGGGCGGCAGGCAACACCTCCTGCCCCAACATTTGCCTGTCCGTTGCTTCCTGGACCGACAAGCAGATTGTGATCTCGGGCATCACAGGCAGCGCCTACGGCGTAAACGGCAAGAAGCTCAACAACGCTGACAACATCACGCTCACCGTCGAGAACGCCCAGGGTCTGGGCGGCATCAACGTCCAATGCAAAAACATCATCGTAGGCGCAGGCGCAACCACCTGCACGGCAACCTCGGCCGTCTCCCAGTACGCCCCGCTCACATCCGCAGGCAACCAACCCCGCGGCAAGTGACCCCGGCCAACGCCAGCCCCGCCGCAGGTGGCCCGGCACTCCGCCCTTCACGCTGTTCCATTGCGTCAAGGGCGGAGTGCCACAAACCTTGCAAGCCCCGTTCTGCTCGTCTTCACCCGCCAATCACTTCCATTCAATCCGACCCATCGGTACTTATCTCCCAGCCAAGCCTCCGTCGCCGCTTGCCCCAGACGATCGATCGCATCGCTCATCGCCTCGAAAACGTGAAAAAATCGATGTGGGCTGTGGATGAACTCCCATAAACGTGGAAGACCCAAAGCGTCTTCCATCCGAGTTCATCCGGTTCCATGCAGAGCATCCACGCGATTCGCGCTGGGAAGGACGACGAGATGCGGAAGGGGTTTACGCGACAACCAAAAGACGACCAGCCCGCCACCCAAGTCAAGAACTACATCACGCCCGGCGGGCTTGAGCGCCTCAAACAGGAGCACCATTTTCTGCTCATCAAGGAACGACCCGCCGTGGCGGAAGTTGTCGCCTGGGCCGCCGGCAACGGCGATCGCAGCGAAAATGCCGACTATCAGTATGGCAAGCGTCGCCTGCGCCAGATCGATGGCCGGATTCGCTTTCTCTCCAAGCGAATTGAAGCCGCCGAAGTCGTCGACCCGGAAGCTCCCAGATCGCGCATGGCAGCCGAGAGGGCATTCTTCGGCGCCACCGTGCGCTATGCCAACGCCGCCGGCGCGGAGCGCGTGGTCTGCATCGTAGGCACCGACGAGGTCGATCTCAACCGCAACCACGTCAGTTGGGTGTCGCCTCTGGGCCGCGCCTTGATGAAGTCGGCCGCCGGCGACAGTGTCGTGCTCCACGCGCCCGGCGGCACAGAAAACCTGACGGTGCTTGAAGTGTTTTACGAGCGCATCTCCGTTGAAACCTTCCGTGAACCACCCGGATCTGAGTCCTCGCCCGGCACTCCCTTGCCCCCACCCTCCTAACCCCGCCAACCCCGCCAACCCCGCTAGCTCCGCCAACTCCGCTAACCCCATCCAACTCCGCTAACCCCGCCAACCCCGCTAACCCCGCCAACTCCGCTAACCCCGCTAACCCCGCTACGGTGCACAGTCAGCAAAAACCAGAAAAACTACGCCTTTTCAACGCCTTAGGCCGCTAAACCACCCCCTTATAAGCACATTTGCGCAAAAAAGGTTCAATTCCGCACAACCCAACCCCCAATATGACGAACCATGCAAGGTTCCATCTTCTTAAATACACAACCATCCAAGGTTCGTTTTGACACTTTTCGCAACCAGAGAAGCCAACCTTTGCCCACTAAACCGAACCATCCAGACCAACCTTTCGCGCCTTTTCCGAACCTTCCAGGCAAACCTTTGCAACCCAAAGTTAACTACCCAGTAACCTGGTCCCTACGTCCCTTGTCCCTACGTCCCCAGTCCCTACGTCCCTGGTCCCTACGTCCCCGCCACCCCAGCTCTCCCCGCAGGTGGCAGTTGGCCCCACCGCAGGTGGCAGGTGGCCCTCCTTGTTGACGCCCGCCCCCCCGCGCCGTACGCTCAAACCATGGAATTCATTGTCAGCGAACTCGAACGGGAACCCATTGATTTTGACCTCCAACTGGCTCCCGGCGCCGTCGATCTCGGCCAGGAAGCCGAACAGATTGGCCCGCTGGCCGCCGCCGGCCGCGCTGAGGTCCTCCACGAGCACCGCGGCCCCAGGGACATCGTTGCCGATATCCGCCTAAAAGGCCTATTTTCAGGCACTTTCCAGGTCCCCTGCGCCCGCTGTGTCGAGCCTGTCAGCGTCCCCATCCAGGCCGATTTCGACCTCATCTTCCGCCCCGCCGCCGCCGACGCAGAGGCCACCGAACGCTCCATTACTGCGCCGGAAACAGAAATCGGTTATTATCAAAAAGACAGCTTGCTGCTTGAGGATGTCCTGCGCGAACAGGTGCTCTTGTCCCTGCCCGTCAGAACCCTCTGCAAGCCTGACTGCAAAGGACTTTGCCCGCGCTGCGGCGAAAACCGCAACAGCACGGCGTGTTCCTGCGAGCAGGGTCCAAGTGACCCCCGCTGGGAGGCGCTGGCTGGGCTCCGCGGCCGGATCGAGTCCAAGGCAAACAGCCCCAAGAGAAATTGAGGGTGCTCGCAAATGCCGAATCGCGGCCCAGGCCTCGTATGGCCTTCAAAGCCTCCGGCGTTTGTGTATGCCGTTGAAAAGAAAGGGTTTACCGTCATGCCTAATCCGAAAAGGCGCCACTCAACGCGCCGCACTGCCCTCCGCCGCTCCCACGACTTCCTCACCGCCGTCGGCGTCTCTGAGTGCCCCAACTGCCATGAGAAGAAGCTCCCCCATCACGCCTGCGCCAAGTGCGGAGCGTACAAGGGCCGCGCCGTCCTGGATGTCAAAGAAGCTGCCAAGTAACCCAAAGAGCCTATGCTCATCGATATCGCGCTTGACGCCGTAGGCACTGACAAAGCTCCTGAGCCGGAGATTCGCGGCGCTATCCTTGCCTGCCGCGCCCTGCCGGTCCGCGTCCATCTCATCGGGCCTGAAGGAGAGCTGCGCGACCTTCTCGACGAACACCTCGACAACGACGATCTCCCCATCGTCATCCACCATGCCTCCGAACGCATCGGCATGGAAGAGAAGGCAGCCCACGCCGTCCGCACCAAAAAAGACAGCTCCATGCGCGTCGGCCTCAAGCTGGTCCGCGAGGGCAAGGCCGCCGGCTTTGTCACCGCCGGCAACACCGGCGCAGCCATGGCCACCGCCAAAATGGTCCTTGGCGCTCTGCCCGGCGTCGATCGCCCCGCCCTGGCCACGCCCATGCCCAGCTCCACCGGCACTCCTTGCGTCCTGCTCGATGTCGGCGCCAACGTTGACTGCAAACCCCACAATCTGGCGCAGTTCGCCGTCATGGGCGAAATCTACGCCCGCAGCGTCCTCAAAATCGAGAATCCCCGCGTCGGCCTGCTCTCCATCGGCGAAGAAGAAACCAAGGGCAACGACCTCACGCGCGAGGCCTTTCCCCTCCTCAAGGCCCTGCCCATCCACTTCATCGGCAATGTCGAGGGCCGTGACATCTTCAGCGGCCTCGCGGACGTCATTGTCTGCGACGGATTTGTCGGAAATGTCGCCCTAAAAACCAGCGAAGGCGTAGGCCGCTTTGTGCGTGAAGTCCTCCGCGCCTCCCTCACCCGTACCGTCACCGCAAAGGTAGGCGCGCTGCTCTCCCGCCAGGCATTCAACGACTTCCGTCACCGCCTCGACTACCGCGAATACGGCGGCGCGCCCCTGCTGGGCGTGCGCGGCGTCTGCATCATCGGCCACGGCTCTTCCAACGACCGCGCCATCTACAACGGCATTCGCGTGGCCTATGAATCGGCCGTAGCGGGCACCATCCGCAGCATTGAAGTGGAGTTTGCCGCCCAGCCCAAGGCCGCTCCCATGCCTAAGGACGAGGCCGCCCCGCAGAGCCCGGATGCCTGACCCACCCCGCAACCTCCCCGACCCATCCGTAATTGAGAGGCTCGCCTGCCCGGCCTGCCTCGGCACACTCGTCCTTGAAGACCAGCAGCTCCGCTGCCGCACCTGTGGCCGTGCCTATCCCGTCGTCGATGGAATTCCGGTCCTGATTGCCAGCCGCGCACCCGACCCCGCCGTATAGCCCGGGTCAAGCTCCGCGTCCTTTTTCCCGCTGCCCATCCTGCTGAAAACGTTCACTTTGCGCTGCGGATCGGCGGGCCCGCGCTGGTCGGCTCATCCAGGGCCGCGCGCAGCTTGCGTACGCTGGCTGCCACATCGGCCGACTGAAACACATTCCGCCCAAAGAACAATCCAGCCGCGCCCGCGGCCATGGCTCCCCTCGCAAGACCCATCGCCTCGCTCTCTGATTTCCTGTTTCCGCCCAGCACAAGAATCGGAGCCGGGCACGCTTCAATCACTTCCCGCATGGTCTCCGTATTCCCTGTGTACTCGGTCTTCAGCACATCCGCCCCCAGTTCCAAAGCCATCCTCGTATGCAGCTTGATCCACTCCGGCGAGGTTGGTTCGGCCACGCTCTTGCCTCGGGCCAGGGTCTCCACAATCATCGGGATTCCCAGCCGCTCACACTCGCGCGCCACCTCGGCGTTGCGCTTGATCTCGCGCGCCTCGAAATCATTGTCTCCCGTTCCCACAAACAGGAAGGTCAACACCGCATCGGCGCCCAGGCGCAGCGCCTCTTCCGGGCTCGCCACCAGTTCGCTGCGCAGCGCGGCGCCGGTCTCGATCGCCGTCCATGCCGTCGTCCAATCCAGCCGCACAATCAGCCCAGGCGCGCGCTCGTTCAATAGGCCCTGGCCCGCAATCCTCACCATCCCCGGGTTCATCAGCACCGCATCCGCGCCATTGTCGGCAAAGATGCGAATCTGCTCGGCAGGGTTCAATGTGCCCGGAATCGGGCCCAGAATCAGAGCGTGATCGAAGGCAACCACCAGCGTCTTTCTGTTTGCCCGCACAATGCGATTCAGCCGAATCTGTTTTCCGAAATCACTCATCTCTCCACGTCCTCGGGCTACACCCCCTGGCAAGCCGGCGGCGCCGCAGCCGCCCCTATCGCCGGTGATAAAACGGCAGCACAATCAGCAGCGCAAACCCGATAGCCGCGGCCAGCGCCAGCGCCAGCAGAGAGAAAAGCAGCGTCAGGCTCGGGCCCTGCGACGAATCCGGCTCCGGGCTCTCATTTGGCTTTGGAGGCAGTAAATCACTCATATTTCAGGCTTTCCACTGGATCCATCTGCGCCGCGCGGGTGGCCGGAACCGTGCCAAAGATCACTCCCACCAGAACAGCAGCCGTCAGCGCGACCACCACCGACAGCGGTGAAACAGGAAGCTCATAGTCGGTGAACATCCGGATCGAGAGAGGCACCGCCAGGCCCACAATGGACCCAACAATCCCTCCGGTCACCGAGATGATCACCGCCTCGGCAAGAAACTGCATCTTGATCTCCCGATTGGTGGCGCCCAGCGCCTTGCGAATCCCGATCTCCCGGATGCGCGAGCGGACGTTGGCCAGCATGATATTCATGATCCCCACCCCGCCCACCGCCAGCGTGACCATCGCCACCAGCACCAGCACCGCCGTCAGCGCATTCGCCACTTTGGCCGCAATGGTCAGCATCTCCTTCAGAGTCTGCGTTTTGTAGACTGAGTCCGACCGGTGCCGCGCCTTCACAATGCGCAAAATATCCTGGGCCGCATCCGTTACATCGTCGATGCTCCGCATCGAAAAATAGATCTGCTTCACATCCTCGGTCCCGGTGAAATAGCGGGCAACCGAGTAGGGGATCAGAATCGTCTGGTCGGCCATCTCTGACATCCCCATGTCGTCAAAGCTCTCTTTGAATACTCCGATAATCGTGAACGGAATCCCGCTGATCTCAAACGTCGACCCCACCGCCCCGTCCACGCTCCCAAACCGCGCCCGGGCAAACGGTTCCGTCACCACCGCGCATTTAATGTCCGCTGAGTCGTCCGTTTCATCCAGAAAGCGCCCCTCGATCACCACTAAATTGCGAATATTTTGATATTGCGGGCTAACCCCCAGCACCAACGTATCCTTCACCACACCCTCGCCAAAGCTGATGCGGTCGTGCATCTCCAGAATGGGCGAGGAATAGAGCACGCCCGGCACCTGGCCCAGGACTGCCTTCTCGTCGGCGCGTGTCAGGTAGTCGTTATAGAGCACCTGCTCGGCCGCCAGGGCGCCGCCGCCCACATATTCCAGTTCGACTGAGTTGGTCTCGATCTTTTGCAGTTGTTCAAGAATGTAATGCTTGCCCGTCATGCCGATGGTCACCACCAGGATGACCGAAGCCGTCCCGATCACCATGCCCAGGGCGGTCAGCGCAAAGCGCAGCTTGCTGACCCGAAAGCTGTCCAGCGCCAGCCGCAAAACCTCGCTCAGAACCATCGTGCGCCGCGCGCTCAGCAGCGTTTCCTGGAAGGCGTGTTGTCGTGCTCGATCGCTGGGGTTCATAGGGTCCTTAACAACTTGATGCGCCGGTGCGCCTGTCGGCTGCTTGAATCGCGGGCTGAATCGTTCCGTTCAGCCGGTCCCGCGCCAAAGTTCGCATGCAACTTGCGCGCTCTTCTCAACTGGCAGGGCGTCCGGCCGGGGCAGACGAAGATATGTGATCCCGCAACCCTCTACCAAATAGCTTACATGCAGGTGCAGCCTCATCCTTGACGCCGGCGACAGGGTTTTGTGCTCTGCGGGAAGGGAACCGGCGCAGGCGCCCGCGAGCGCAAAGCAAGCGAAACCTGCGCGCAGGCCCTGGCCGCCTGTCAGCAGTCGATCGTCAACAGGGAGGTGTATATTTTTCACTGACGGAAAACACAACGAAATTCCGCGGAGAAGAACGATATGGCAGTGGGACAAGTGGAGTTAGCAAAGCCGGCGGCCGATGAGGTGTTGCTGGTAACCAGTGGCGATCTGCGCCTTGCGGCCAACCAGGAGTGCTGGCCCGCGCAGCGCGACATGGAAGCAAAATTGACCGCGGCTTTTGCCCAGCAGGGCTTCAAACTGGTGCGCGCGCACGCCTATAACCAGGCTGAGAAGCACGGCTTCATCTCGTCGCAGCGCATGGGTATGGATGTCTTCATGAATATCCATCCTGACGCCAGAATCGTCTTTGCCACCGCGGCCTGGCAGTATACCCACCATGTGCTGCCCGGCCTGCGCAGCCATCGGGGCCCCATCCTCACCGTGGCCAATTGGTCTGGGCAATGGCCCGGACTGGTGGGCCTGCTCAACCTCAATGGTTCCCTCGTCAAGGCCGGTAAAAACTTCTCCTCCATCTGGAGCAGGGAGTTCACCGACAACTATTTTCTTTCCGCGCTTGCCGAGTGGCTCCGCGAGGGAAAGATCAGCCACGACCTGACTCACGTGCATGCGCTCGACCGCACGAAACTCCCTGCCGAAGACGCAAAACTCGGCGCCGGCCTGGCTGCCGATCTCCGCCGCCGCAAGGCAATCGTCGGCATCTTCGATGAAGGCTGCATGGGCATGTACAACGCCATCATTGACGACGAACTGCTCAATCCCGCCGGCATCTATAAGGAGCGCCTCAGCCAGTCCGCCCTGGTTGCAAAAATGCGGACCGTCAGCGATGCAGAGGCGAAGGCCGTTTACGACTGGATGGTCACCCGCGGCGTGAAATTCGTCCTTGGCAAAGATCCTGTCACCGAACTCACCCTCGAGCAGGTGCTCGATCAATGCAGAATGTACATCGCGGCGGTTCGCATCGCCGCCGACTTCGGCTGCGACGTCATCGGCATCCAGTATCAGCAGGGATTGAAAGACATGGCAGCCGCATCCGACCTGGCTGAAGGTATGCTGAACAATGCAACCCGTCCCCCCGTCTTTGCCGAGGGGACAAACCAGGAACTCTATGCCGGCGGCCCGGTTGTCCACTTCAACGAAGTAGACGAGTGCGCCGGTGTCGATGCGCTCATCACCAACCGCTGCTGGAGCGCGCTGGGCATTGATCCCAGCACAACCCTGCACGATGTTCGCTGGGGCGAGCACTACAAGGGCGATGGCCTCGACGAGTTTATCTGGCTGTTGCAAATCTCCGGCGCAGCCCCAGCCAATCATTTTGTAGACGGTTATGCCGGCGCCACCAGCGAGCGCCAGCCGGCCATGTACTTCCCGCTCGGCGGCGGATCGCTCAAGGGCGTGGGCAAACCAGGCGAAATCGTCTGGAGCCGCGTGTTTGTCGAGGGCGGCGCGCTGCATGCCGATCTCGGCCGCGGCACGGTCGTCACTCTTCCCGCGGCAGAGACTGAGCGCCGCTGGCAGCAGACCACCCCGCAGTGGCCCATCGTCCATGCCATCTTCCATGGCGTCAGCCAGAACCAGTTCATGGCCCGCCACCGCGCCAACCACATCAACGTAGCCTATACGCCGTCTGGTGAAATCGCTGACAAGGCTCTGGCAACAAAGGCCGCCATGCTTGCTGAACTGGGCATTGCCGTCCATCTCTGCGGAGCAACCAGGATCGGCTAGAGAAGCGCAATGCCGGCAAGTTCGCTGCAAGGGGTGAGGCTATTGTTTCGGCGCCTCACCCTTGTTGCATTTGAGCGAATCGCTGTGAGTCCAGTCAGACACTTCCACAGGTGTGCCCTGCATGCACATCGTCATGCCCTCATAGAGCACGCCGTTGAATTCCACCGCGTCGCCCACCTGCGGCCGCGGTCCCTTGAACAGCAGGTTATACTGCGCGCCGGTCTTCACGTCCTTCAGCACCACGCAGCGTGCCTCCACGCCGGGTTCCACGCAGCCCGTTCCATGCACTTGCTTCGGCTTGTCCGCCGCGCCCCCGGTTGCCGACGCACCCGCCAGAACAAAGGCCGCCACAGTCATCATCAGTCGTTTCATCGTCTCTCACCTCTGGGACTTGCCGGGCACCGCCCGTGGCCTGGTCCTATCGTGTTCGCGAGCATACGCCCATCACGCGGGCCAGGTCTATCTCGTCTAGCCTGAGAACGCGGTTGGCCGCGAATCTTGCAGAGTATTTGTCGCGCGGTCAGCCCTTCGAGGCGGTCAGTGCCGATTGTCCCAGTCGCGCTCAGCCGGTTCCGCCGCACCGTGTGTTCAGTAGCAGGCCGCGGCATTGAATCGGTATGGACTGCCCGGTCCGCCATCTTTGCCGCCCATGTTGGTACGGTAGCAACGCTCGGCGGGATTGCCATAGCTGTGCCCGCCCGGGCCGTTGCCGCCTTGAACATCCGGACCGATGGCCGGGAACGGCAGATTCTTCCACCACGAGGGACGCGCGCTCAGATAGAGCGAAGCGGGCAATTGATGGGGCAGTCCAGGGGCCCAGAGCAGGGAATTGTCGACGTTATTCAAGTTGCCGTGCAGAATGTTGGCGGCGGTATGGTCCGGTTGCGCGAGGCGAAGGCAATCCTCGCCCGTCTTGCCACTCACAAAATCGCTGTAACCGAAGGACCATCCATAGGCGGCGTGATCGTAGTCGCGTGCGGAGGGGTATTGGATGACGGGCACCTGGGAAAGCTTCTTTCCATAACCAGCCAGAGATTGCATCTGTTCGCTGCCAAGAATATTCCCGGCAAAATTATTGCGCGTGCTCAGGCAACTCACCTGGACGGCGCGCGCCGCCTGAAAGGCGTAATGACCGCCGCCGCATTCCACGGGGCCACGGCCGTCGTAAGGAGGGCAAACACGGCTGGTTCCCAGCAGCCAGTTGCGGAAGGCCGTCAGATGGCTGCTCGATCCCCAGACTGCATCCATATCGATGCCGGCTGTGACATTGCCTTCAAAAAGGTTGAACTGCGGATGCGCGCCATGGAAGCGGAGCCCGCCGATCACAGCAAAGGGAGCATCGGCGATGAACTCGCCGGTGGTGAAGTTATAGCCAATCACATTGCCCGCTTCACCCCAGTTCAGGTTGAACGAGGCGCGGCCGCGCTCCAAAATGTTGTTTTCAATGAGACTGGCGCTGGTCTTGTAAGCCAGGTGGATGCCGGTATCGTGCGCGCCCGGCTTATGCAGAAAGGAGTTCGAGAAATAGCTGTCCCGGACTTCGTCGCGGAAGCCCCAGAGCACCTCAACGTAATCGCCGTCGGAATAGTTCGACTCCACGCCGCGGATCCAGCAGCGCGCGCAGAGCGCCATGCCGAAACTGGCATCGTAGCCGGTGTTGTTGGCGTAAACCTGCAGATCTTCCACTCCCGCCATCGTCGCTGCCATGCGAAAGGGAACCGCCGCGGGCGAGCGGGTATATGCGCTGTAGAGGGCCGGTGCGAAGCGGACCACATTGCCCTGAACGCTCAGCACTTCCACAATCTGCCCGCGCGCCAGAATGCCGGTCTTCGTCCAGCCGTCACACCAGCCGCACTTGCCTTCGCGGCCTTCAGTGGTTACAAAGGCGGGGTCATTCTCTTCCGCAATAGCTAGAAACTGGCCCGCTCTGACTCGGGTCGCGTTGCCCAGGGTAATCTCGGTTGCGCCGGCGGTCGCTCCGGCTGCAATGCGAATCGGAAAAAACGGAACCGATCCAAAGCCCATGCGAACCACGTACCCATGGCCGGTTCCCGTGGCGTTGAGGATTGTCTTGTCGGCGCCGCTGCCGCGCAGGGTTACTTCTGAGGGGATATCGATTGTGCCGGGGATCTCATATGTGCCCGGTTCGAGAAAAACAGTCTGTCCCTTGGGGCAGTTGTGCAGCGCGGCGTTGAGTGCATCTAGGCTCGCCGAGGGCGAAAGTCGTGCACAAACCTGCAAGCGGGGAGGAATCTCTCCAACGCCGGGGTGCGACCAGTCGATGACCCGATCGGCCGGGAAGAGCGAAGACGCGGTTTGAGAGCGTGCCTCAAGTGGATGCAGAGTGAAAGCAATCAGAAGCAGAAATGAGAATGGGGCAACCACCCTGCGAATCGCCTCACTGCGGCGGCCAGAAGAGAAGCAGAGTCTGGCGAGACGCGCTCCACGGCCTGTCCCGGTTAGGAAGATGACGTAATCCATTGGCAGACTCCGGGATGGACTCATTGACATCAGGATCATCGGCCGCAGTGCCTAAACAGTATAGTGGGAAAGTCATATGCGGAAATTGCGCTAACCCCTTTGCGCAACGGCCGCCGGAGTGTGGTGCCGGTGGTCGCTCGCATGGCCCCTCCAATCTTCACTCTTCCAGCCTCGGAAAGGTCGCCAATGAGGGTTCCTTTGTCCATTAACGCAGAATCCGGATTCTGTGGTCCGGGCTGAGCGCCGAGATTTCTCGGGGAGCCAGGGCCCGCGGCACGAACAGATTGGGCGGAATGTAATGCACGGTGGCGAAGACCAGAACCATCCAGGTAGGCGACATGGCGCGGAAGCCGGCTTCGCTCAGGTTATAGATCAGCCCGGCCGTGAAGAGAGCGATCTTTAGCTGACCAAGCGGCGGATTGGCTATGTAGCTCATCACGGCGTTCCTGTATCCGCTGCCGAGCATGATGGCGAGCAGGCCAATGCCCACCAGGCCGATGTTGATATAGATCTCCAGATAGCCGTCGTGGGCTTCGGCAATCCCGGTATAGCCGATCATCTGCCAGACACTCTCAATGCGCGGACTCATCCAGAAACTCTCAAAGCCGCAGCCGATGAAGGGATTGGTGTGCTGTGCCAGAACAGCCCGCCAGATCTCGGTCCTGCCGGTCAAGGTGGCGTTGCGGCCCAGCAGACCAAGCAACGTGCCGCTCGAGTCAAGAAATGAGGCAAAGGCCGCCAGCGCGATCATGCCGGCCACCACGCCGTGCAGGCTCGGGGTCCTCCCCTTTCGCCGGATCCAAAGCATGACGGTGCTGGCTATGGCCAGGCACGAAAACGAGGTCATCGAATCGCACACCAGGATCAGGACAAAGGCCAGAATGTACATCACCCCATTCAGAACCAGGCGATGGATGCGGTGACGGTCGCCCCGGTCGTGCCAGGCATTCAGGAAGGCCCAAAGCAGGCTGATTCCGCAGATCATCGAGCATTGGCCCAGTTCATTCTTCTGCGTGGTTACGCCCACGTAGTAAGTGATCTTTGCCGTCACGTCGTAGAAGGTGCCCAGACGCGGAAAGAAAAGAATCAGGATGGCCGAAAGCGGCAGAAGAATATAGGCAGCCCGCGTCAGCACGCGCTCGAAGGCTGCTGCCGCATTCTTTTCCGTCAGCATCAGCAGCACAATCGCAATGCCGCCGAATCCTTTCACGATGCGCCTCGCCGCCGCCCCAGGATGATCTGACCAGAGCAGGCTGAGCGCGCAATAAAGCAGGTAGCACAGCAGCGGGGCGTTCGAGCGCAAAAAGTAGAGAACCCGTGTGGCGCGCCGGTTCAGGAAATAAAGCGCGGCGGCAATCAGCGTGGCAAACAGGGCGGCTTCGAGCGGGGTGCTCTCCGTATATTGGGAGACAAGGTTGTCAGTTCTTGCGGCTGCGAACCAGGCCACTGGAGAACGGGAGAGGATCAGCATCACCCAAATCCACGAAACCCACAGGGCAGAGGAGACGCCTTCCACTCGGGTGCGGCCGCGATACGCCAGAGCAACGAGGAAGACCAGCCCGAGCATCGGATACAGCAGCATCAACATCGCGGTTGAACTCCTTCAACGCACACGGCCTGTTGTCGCGGCAGGCCCGATTCCGGTTCCAGGGGGCCGCACTCAGTATGCCGCATCGGCAGCACGGCTGGAAATCAAAACCCGTTTTCCCTGCAATGGACTCCAGGGGCCCGCACTCGAACCTGTCTTCCCTGCGTCCAGAATCCTCATCCAGACAGATTCAGAAAACATTTCTGCCTACCATCCTACAAGGCGGGCCAGTGTTGCCTTGTTTGCATCTCTGATTCGTTCCCCCCAGTCCGAGACGGCATCCAATGCTCCCGGCAAGACCGGCCTGAGTGTGCAGGCCGGCTTTCTGCTTCTTTGATAAACCAGCTACTCCCTCCATAAGTCTGGGCAGTACATAGCCGCTCCGATGGCCCCCGCAATGGCCGGCGCAAATACCGGTGAAATGGAGAGCAGGAAGTCCCGGAATCCGCCATTGTGCATATGTGCACCGGGATGCGGCCGATCCGGCAGAAAAGCGGCCGCAGGGCGCCTGCATCACTTTGTCCCGCCCGGCCCCCCATCGCGGCTGAACCGCTCTGCACCAGCACTGAAGGCGCGGTATGATATGAGGCAAGGCACTGTCGATCCAGCAGCAGGAGAGGCTGGAATCGTCGCGTTTGACGAGTCATTGCCTGAACCACAAGGCCGCATCCAGGCGGGCAATCGATGCTAACCAGCTCGCGGTTGTTTCGCGCTGCCTTCGGCACTCCTCAATCAATCAAACCGTGGTATGGAGTCATCTCCAACCCGGCAACAAGGCAAAGGCTATCGCGGCCCGAATGACCAGGCTGCCCGGAACCGGAAACTGACACCAGAAGGCTGAGACAACCAGTTTCTGGCGATGAAGCGAATGAGAGCAGATCATTTGGCTTCAACAAGCGAAAGTGGCGGAATTGGCAGACGCACCAGACTTAGGATCTGGCGGAGCAATCCATGGGGGTTCGAGTCCCCCCTTTCGCACCACATTGATTACAGGATAGATAAAAGCAAAAAACGCCAAAGTCGCACGGTGGCAAACACCTCTGAATCGTCCTGGTGCCGGTTGTCGTAGCGGTTGGCGCCTCGCATGCCTGCATGAACGCGGCCCCAGCCGCTGTGCTGAAGGTACGGCCTTCAATCGTCTTTCCAGGGTTTATAGTAAACATGTCTTCTTCTGCGCTTTCTTCTCGCCGCACCTTTCCTTCGAAAGGGGGGCAGCTTGAAGGTGGAAGAGCCTTCGATCGTGTATCGACGCTGTTCAGACATGGATACATTGTTGTCGAAGCAGGAGCTTTCTGATGGGGTCACTCGCAATGCATGACCCAACGCGAATGGGCCGTTTCGCCGTTTCCATCCTGTTGATCGTGCTGGTATTGACGACCACGATGGGAATGGTGTGGCACCATCATGACCAGTGCACGGCGGGCAGTTGCACGCTTTGTCACATGGTGATCGCGACCCCTGCGGCAGAAACCGCCGCCATCGGACTTGTTCCGGCCACTGCGGAATACGCGGGCGCGAAAAGTGATTTCCTTTCGCAAGGCAGGGTGAGTGAAAAGCCGCCCCGCGCCCCTCCTGTATAGCCCCTCCCTTCAGTTCGTGCCTCTGCGGCACAATCATCGGCTATCTCTTCGTTTCAGGAGTTGGAGCGCCTATGCGTTCGACAATCTTCCATTCCTATTTGCTCGTGCTTCTGCTTTCGGTCGCGGAGTCCGCGGGTGCGCAGGCCGCTCAGTCTCCGCCGCCCGCCAGTCAACTGGCGCAGAAGCCCGGCGCGCAGTTAATCACGCTGGAGCAGGCGATCCAGATGGCGCTCGAGCAGAATCACAACCTGCTGGCGGCGCGAACCACCATTCAGCAGAACCAGGCGGAGGAAATTACCGCCAACCTGCGGCCTGACCCGGTGCTCATGGGCGACTCGCAGTTTCTGCCCATCTTCCAGCCCGGCACTTTCAGCACCGACTACCTCGACAATATCGCTCAGTTTGACGTGGGCGTGAGCTACCTGTTCGAGCGGGGAAAGAAGCGGCAAAACCGGCTGCGAGCGGCAAAGGACCAGACCGCCGTGACCCGCTCTCTTGTAGCCGACAACGAGCGTACGCTCACCTTCAGCGTGGCCACGGACTTCATTAACGTGGAACTCGCCGAGTCAACGCTGGAGCTGGCCAACCAGGACCTGAAGAGCTTTCAGGCGACGGTAGACATTACCGAGGCGCGCTACAAGGCGGGCAATATCGGCCTCGACGATTTCTTAAAGATGAAACTGCAGTTGCTCCAGTTTCAAACCGATGTGGCGCAGGCAAAATTGGCGCGGGTGCAAGCGCTGTCAGACCTGCGCCAGTTGCTGGGCTACTCGCAAGTGGGCGCGGACTACGACGTGGCCGGGAGCTTCGACTATGTGCCGATGAACGCTGGGCTTGAAGATTTGCAGACGGCGGCGCTCAAGAGCCGGCCCGATCTTCAGGCGGCGCAGCAGGGGGTCGCGGCGGCCAACAGCGCATTGAATCTGCAAAAGGCAATCGGCAAGCGGGATGTCACCGGGCAGATCAACTACACCCACCTGGGTTATCTCAACGAGATTTCGCTTTTCGGGTCGATGCCGTTGCCCATCTTCGATCGCAACCAGGGCGAGATCAAGCGGGCCGGGTTCGCCATTACCCAGGCCCAGGAGCAGCAACTGTTTGCCAACGGGCAGGTGCTTACTGACGTGAGAGACGCGTACGAGGGTCTGAAGGCAAACGACGAGGTGGTGGGGCTTTACCGCTCAGGCTATCTCGACGATGCGCGGCAATCCCGCGACATCACAGACTACGCATACAAGCGCGGAGCGGCCAGCCTGCTTGACTTTCTCGATGCGGAACGGAGCTTTCGCGCAACACAACTCGGCTACCGGCAGGCGCTGGCCTCATACCTGCAGGCGCTCGAGCAGCTTCGCGAAGCGGTGGGAACCAGGAGCTTACCATGAGACACTTAAAGAATTTGAACGGGACTCGCCGCATGCGGAACGCCTGGCCCCTGCTGCTTGTGCTGCCGGCCTTGGCCGGCTGCCACTCGAACAACAATGCCAGCGGAATGACCTCCTTCTCTTCGCAGGCCTCGCCGTCGGCGACGCCGCAGTTGTTCACGATTCCCTCCGAGCAGATGAGCCATGTGCAACTGGTCACCATGACGCCGGCGCCGATCGCCAACACGCTGCGATTAACGGGCGCGGTGGCCTACAACGCATTCAAGACCACGCCGGTGATTACGCAGGTGGGTGGGCCGGTGAGCCGGATCATGGTGGTCCCGGGCAGCCACGTGCAGATGAATCAGCCCATGCTTGAGGTGAGCAGCCCCGACTATGCCCAGTTGCTTGACGGCTATCTGAAGGCGGCGGACTCCTTCCGCCTGGCCGACAAGTACTACGCCCGCGCGCAGGACCTCTATGCGCACAAAGCCATTGCCCAACAGGATCTGGAGCAGGCCGAAAGCAATCGCACCCAGGCTCTGGCCGACTTGAACGCGGCCGAACAAGGGATGCGGATTCTGGGCATCAGGAATCCCGCCGACCTGGCGAAGGCGCCTTCTTCGGCGCAGATTCCGGTGCTCGCGCCCATTGCCGGCGAGGTGGTGGAGCGGCTGGTGTCGCCGGGGCAGGTGGTGCAGGCGGGCCAGACCCAGGCCTTCACCATCTCTGACCTGAGCACGGTGTGGGTGCTGGCAAACGTCTACCAGGCCGACCTGGAGTACGTGAAGAGCGGCGAAGACGTGGTGGTGCAGACCGATGCGTTTCCTGAAAGCTTTCACGGCAAGATTTCATACGTGTCGCCGGCGCTCGATCCAAACACGCGCACCCTCCAGGCGCGCATCGTCGTCGACAATCCCGGCGAAAAGCTGAAGCGCGATATGTATTGCACGGTAACAGTGACCGCCGGCGTGATGAAAAATGCGCTGGTCGTGCCGAATGCGGCTGTGCTGCGCGACGACAACAATCAGCCCTTTGTCTATGCGCTCATGGGGACCAACCAGTTTGGGCGGCGCGATGTGGAACTGGGTGCAATGCAGGCAAGCGAAACGCAGATCGTCAAAGGCGTGTCCCCGGGCGACAAAATTGTCGGCAATGGCAGCCTGTTTCTGCAGGTCGCTAACTCGCTGCAGCACTGAGAGGACAGGCCGAGATGATTCATCGCATTCTTGAATTCGCCCTTCGGCAAAAGCCGATCGTCCTGTTTATGGTGGCGTTCATGGCCGTGGGCGGAGCGATTTCGTTCCACAACATGCCTGTGGATGCGTATCCGGATCTATCGCCGCCCATGGTGGAAGTGATTACCCAATGGCAGGGCCACGATGCGACTGAGGTCGAGCGGCTGGTCACCGTGCCCACCGAAGTCGAGATGAACGGCGTTCCCAGACTGACGGTGATGCGTTCTATTTCCCTCTACGGGCTTTCCGACGTCATCATGACCTTCAACGAGGGCACAGACGATTACTTTGCCCGCGAAGCTGTCTTTCAGCGTTTGAACGAAGTCACTTACCCGCAGGGCGTCACGCCCACGCTGTCTCCACAGGCCAGCCCATCCGGCCTCGTCTATCGCTACGTGATTGAAAGCCCCGACCGCACGCCCCAGGAACTCAAGACGATTGAAGACTGGGTGCTCCAGCGCCAATACAAGCAAGTGCCCGGCGTGGCAGACGACTCCGGCTTTGGCGGCACCGTGATGCAGTACCAGGTGCTCCTCGATCCAGCCAGGCTCTACGCCTATCACGTCACCGTGCCCACGGTGATTCAGCAGCTCTCGGCCAACAATTCAAACGCCGGCGGAGGGTTCTACGAGCAGGGCCAGCAGTTCGATTACGTGACCGGTGTGGGCCTGGTGCGCGATACCTCAGACATTGCCAATATCCTCGTCGGATCGCAAAACGGCGTCCCCACCCGCATCGGCGACATCGGCCAGGTGGAGATAGGGAATGCGCCGCGGCTGGGCCAGTTTGGCTTCAACAAGACCGATGACGCGGTGGAAGGCGTCATCATGATGCGCCGCGGTGAGCAGGCACAGAATGTGCTTAAGGCCGTTGAAGCCAAGACAAAGGAACTGAACGAACACATACTCCCCCCGGACGTGAAGGTCCGCCCCTACTACGACCGCAGCGACCTCGTGCACCTGACCATCGACACGGTGGAACACAACCTGATGATGGGCATGCTGCTGGTGCTCGTGGTGCTGATGGCCTTCCTGGTCAGCTTTCGCGCGGCTGTGATTGTGGCGCTCACCATTCCGCTCTCGCTGCTGTTCGCTTTCATCTTCGTCCACGCCGAGTGCATTCCAGCCAACCTGCTTTCAATCGGGGCCATTGACTTCGGCATCTTGATTGATGGCACACTGGTCATGGTTGAAAACATCTTCCGTGAACTGGGCGCGCGCGAAGGGCAGCAATACGATTTGGAAGAAGTCATCCGGAAGGCCGCCAAGGATGTGGACCGGCCCATCTTCTATTCCGTCGCCGTCATCATTGCCGGCTATCTGCCCATCTACGCGCTCACCGGCCCGTCAGGAAAGTTGTTCAAGCCCATGGCCGATACGGTGGCCATTGCGCTGGTCGGCGCCCTCATTCTCACGCTCACGCTGGTCCCCGTCCTCTGTGCCCTGTGGTTCAAGAAGGGCGTCCATGAAAAAGAGAACAAGCCTTTCCAGTGGGTCCTCAAAAAATATGCGGTCTGGCTTGACTGGTGCATGGACCGGCCCCAGACAACAATCGTTCTGTCCGTGGTGGTCTTCGCTGCTGCTTTGATCCTGATTCCATTTATCGGCGGCGAGTTCATGCCGCATTTGGACGAGGGCGCAATGTGGATTCGCGCCACCATGCCGTACACCGTTTCATTCGAGACGTCGAGCCGGTTCTCGCCCCAGGTGCGCGACATCCTGTTGAAGTACCCCATGGTCACCGACGTGGGTTCGGAACTGGGCCGGCCCGATGACGGCACCGACCCCACAGGGTTCTACAACGACGAATTCTATGTGGGCCTCAAGCCGTATGGCGACGCGGCCTGGAAGTCAGGTTCGATTCACAGCAAAGCCCAGTTGCAGGCGGATATCGAGAAGCAGTTGGACGCGTTTCCGGGCGTTATCTTCAACTTCACCCAGCCGGCCGAGGATGCCGTGGACGAAGCGTTGACCGGCCTCAAGAGCGCGCTGGCCGTCAAGATCTACGGGCCCGATCTGACCGTGCTCCAGACAACGGCCCAGGCGGTCAAGCAGCGGTTGAGCCAGGTGCCGGGATTCACTGAGCTGACCGTGGTGCGCCAGTTGGGACAGCCTACCCTTACCATCAATGTGGATCGCGGCAAGATTGCCCGCTATGGCGTGAACGTGGCTGACGTGGAGGCGATTGTGCAGGCGGCCGTGGGCGGGCAGGCGGCCACGCAGGTCGTGCAGGGCGAAAAACTCTTTGACCTGGTGGTGCGCATGAAGCCCGAGTTCCGCCAGAGCGCGCACGATATCGGGAACCTCCTGGTGGGCACCCCTGCCGGACAGCAGGTTCCACTCAGTGCGTTGGCCGATATTCGCGAGTCCAGCGGGGCCTCGCTCATCTATCGCGAAAGCAACTCCCGCTACATCGGCGTTCAATACAGCGTGGAGGGCCGCGATCTTGAGAGCGCGGTAGATGCCGGCAAACAGGCAATCGCTGATATTCAAAGATCCCTGCCGCCTGGCTATCGGATGACCTGGGGCGGCGAGTACGACGAATTTCTGGCCGCCAAAAGCCAGATGGTGATCATTGGTCCACTGGCCGTCTTCATCATCTTCATGATCCTGTTCGCGCTTTACGACAATTTCAAATACCCGGTCATCATCTTGGTCGGCGTCGTCCTCACCGTGCCGGTCGGCGCACTGCTGGCGCTCAAGCTGACGGGCACGGCCTTCAGCGCGTCGTCGGCGCTCGGCATGCTGGCGCTCATCGGCGTCTCTGTCGAAACGGCTGTCATTCTTGTCTCCTACATCAACAAGCTGCGCATTGAGCAGAACATGGACATCCGCACCGCAACCCGTGAGGCTTCGCTGCTGCGGCTGAGGCCCATTATGATGACGGCGCTGGTGGCATGCCTGGGACTGCTGCCCGCTGCTCTCTCGACAGGAATCGGTTCCGATACGCAAAAGCCATTTGCCATCGTGATTGTGGCAGGCCTCGTCTCGCGGCTCTTTCTCGGCTTCTTTGTCAACCCGGTGCTCTACCAGCTTGTTGCGCGCGAGGGCGATGTCCTGAAGGTCTAAAAGCCATCTCACAACCCGATTTTGATTGGGCACGGCGGTGTACCGGGGTACCCTCTGGGTCGGGGTCCGTGCCCCAAAAGCCCTGATAAGGTTGAGTGCTTGAGCCCCTCAACACCCCCTTCCACCCTGCATGGCTCCCTCTGAAAAGGAGAACAATGAGCGAATTCTCGATTTTTTCATCGCCAATCCCACCGCACAGGCTCCTTTGTTTCTGCTAACTTAGTCCCATGGGCAAGTTCTCCGGCCTTTCCCAGGCCGGGAACAAGAATCTGCTGCCCTTTGCTCTTCTGCTGACGCTCTTGCGGGCTCTCCGGGGCGGTTCTTCCTTTCCTGCTCCCGGAACTGTAAGAAACTCGTCGATTGCTGCCGAAGGCAAGCCTCGTTCGCACGATCTTTGTTCGCGATTCAAGCGCTGTGCATGAATCGCTGAAAATCTGGATCGACTACGGAACCAGGAGTGGATATGGCCCATTCGACCATCTCGTATCTGTGGCGCGACACCAAAGCACCGCAAGGATTCCGGTCGGGAGTCTCCTTGCACAGCCACACCAACCAGTCGCTTGAGACCCTCTCGTTCCTGGCCAAGTTCGGCCAGCAGTTCCCCGCGGTACGTCCGCTTATGGCTTTCATGGAGCGGAAGGCCTTTGAGAACTATGGCATTCGGCTCAACTACGCAGCCAGCTACTGGACCCCCCCCATGACCCCCAAGCTGGCCTTTGATCTGGAGCGCGGGCAGATTGAAAAGCTCGATATCGCCCCCATGGTCTCCATCAGCGACCACGACAACATCAATGCGCCCATGCTGCTGCGCATGGTGCCCAGCTCCCGCCAGATTCCAGTCTCGGTGGAGTGGAGTGCCCCCTACGGCATCCAGTCCTTTCACCTCGGCGTGCACAACCTGCCCAGCGCCCGCGCCGCTGAGTGGATGGCCACCATGGCCCACTACACTGCCAATCCCAGCGACGCACGCCTGGGTGAGATCCTGGCTGCCCTCAACGCTGAACCCAATGTCCTGCTCGTCTTCAACCACCCCATGTGGGACCTCTACCTCATCGGCAAACAAAAGCACCAGTTCCTCGTCGGTGAGTTCCTCCAGAAGTACGGCGCCTTCTTTCACGCCCTGGAGCTGAACGGCCTGCGCAACTGGGACGAGAACCGCGCCGTCCGCCGCCTGGCCGAGCGCTGGAACATGCTGCTCATCAGTGGCGGCGACCGCCATGGCGTTGAACCCAACGCCAACATCAACCTCACCAACGCCGCCAGTTTTACTGAGTTTGTGCATGAAGTCCGCCGCGAGAAAAAAAGCCACATGCTCTTCATGCCCCAGTATGCCGAGCCCTGGAAGCACCGCATGTTGCAGGCGGCCATCGATGTGGCTCGCCATTATCCTGAGTTCCCGCAGGGCTCGCGCACTTGGGACGATCGCTTCTTCCATCCCGATTCCAACGGCGTTCCCCGCCCGCTCAGCCAGTTGTGGCCTGACGCATCGGCCCCCTGGGCTATGCGCGGCATCGCCGGCCTCATGATGCTGATGGGCCGCGGCCCGGTCTCCGGCGGCCTGCGCATGGTCTGGACTGAAGCTCATCAGTTGCGCCTCGCTATGGGCGAAAACGAGGGCTGACAATCGAGCGGTCTCTGCTGCCTCAACAGCGGCGTTGGCGCGCTCAGCCATGCTGCCCGCAGCCGCTCTGCCCGCCTCTGCCTGCCGGCGCGTGCTGCCGCCCAGGCCCCAGGCGGGTTACAGCATTTTCGGAATTGGTGTAGACCGAAAGCACATGCTCAAGTGGCTTTTTCCTCAAGGAAGAGCCACCCTTCAATGATCTAAAAAAGCCTCCGTGTTTTCCGGAAATGCTCTAGTCTGGTAACACCATGAGTCAAACACCGCAACAGCCGCAAATGAACCTCGTTCAGGCTCCCGACTTTCGCGAGTCCTACGCCAACAGTGTCCAGGTCCGCGTCAGCGTTTGGGACTTCCAGCTCGTCTTCGGCCTGGCATCGGCCGACTCTCCTGAGCAGGTCACCATCCGCAACCAGAACGCCATCTTCCTTAGTCCTCAGCAGGCCAAGGCGCTGTGGAACGTGCTCGGCCAGAATCTCGCCCAGTATGAGCAGGCCTTCGGCACGCTCAATCTTGAGCCTCACGGCCACACATTTCCCCAGGGTCCGGTCAACTGAATCCGAGGAGAAAGAGCGTGCGCCTCAAGCAACTTGTGCAGCCTCGCCGGGATGCGCCTTTGCCCCTCTGGATGATCTATCCGGTCATCTTTGCCGCGCTCTACGCAACTCACTTCACGCTGCTCCGCCTGCCCTACTACTGGGACGAGGCCGGCTATTACATCCCCGCCGCGTGGGACTTCTTCCGCACCGGCTCGCTGATTCCCATCACCACCCTCACCAACGCCCATCCGCCCCTGCCCAGCATCTATCTTGCCTTGTGGTGGAAGGCCTCCGGCTTCACCCCTGAGGTCACGCGCACGGCCGTGCTCATGGTCGCCGCGCTTGGCCTGCTTGCCGTCTGGCGGCTCGTCATGCGTCTGGTGGGCGTGCCCGCGGTGGCCTTCTTCACCGTGGCGCTCACCGCGCTTTATCCCATCTGGTTTGCCCAAAGCTCGCTGGCCCACGCTGACATCTTCGCCGCCGCCTGCACACTCTGGGGCCTGGCCTACGTCCTTCCCGGCCGTGAGCGCGAGTGGTTCCCCAAAAACTGGGTCGCCGCCCTCTGGTTCTCTGCCGCGGCGCTCTCCAAAGAGACGGCCATTGCCATCCCGCTTACCCTCGCCCTGGTGAATCTGGCTGAAGGTCTCCGCGCCGACCCGCCGGCCCGCGGCCGCCTCGGTCGTCAGGCTGCCTGGCTGTCAACCTGCGTCCTTCCGCTGGCCGCCTGGTATGCCTGGCACCGCTACAAAACCGGATTCCTCTTCGGCAACCCTGAGTTTCTCCGCTACAACGCCCAGGCCACCATCGACCCGTTGCGCATTCTGGCCGCCTTCGGCCATCGCATCCTCCATCTCACCGCCCACATGAATCTCTTTGTCCCCGTCCTCATGGCCATCGCCGCGCTCTTGCTTGAACCGCGGCCCGATGCCGACGGTCATCTCCGCGCCAACATCCCCGCTCCCGCTCTGCGCCGCATCTTCATCCTGCTCCTCGTCAATGCCGTGGTCTTCAGCCTCCTCGGCGGCGCGCTCCTCACCCGCTATCTGCTGCCCATGTATCCGCTGGTGCTGCTGCTGGCCGTCACCGCCTTCTACCGGCGCGTCCCGTTCTGGCCCTCGCTCGCCGCCATCTCTGCCATGGCTTTTGCGCTGGGCCTCTTCATCAATCCGCCCTATGGCTTCGCCCCTGAAGACAACCTTGCCTACGCCCACGTAATCCGCCTCCAGCAGGCCGGCATTCTCCAGCTCAATCAGCGTTATCCCGGCGCCACCGTGCTCTCTGCCTGGCCCGTGACCGACGAGCTGACACGCCCCGAGCTTGGCTATCTCCAGCAGCCTTACGACGTCTACCGCCTTGAAGACTTTACTGTCGAGCAGATTGCCCGCGCCGCTGCCGAGCCGGAAAAGTACTCCGCCGCCCTGGTCTTCTCAACCAAGTACGATCCGCCCTCGCCGCTGTTCACGCTCGGCCCTGCAAGCAAAGCCCTCGACGAGCGCTTCTTCGGCCTGCATCACGACCTGCCGCCCGAGGCCATCGCCCTCGAACTCCACGGCGCCCTGGTGTGGAAGCAGCAGGACCAGGGCCAATGGGTCGCCCTCATCCGCTTCAACCGCCAGTTTGAGGCTCAGCTCCACAGGCCGCCTGCCTTGCCTTGACCGCCCAGGCAAAGCCGCAACGCCTATAATCACCCTGTCGTGCATATTCATTCCTCATCCCGATTGCGCCCGCTCCAGCACCGTGCCCTCAGCCTGGCCTTGGCGCTTGCGCTTGCCGGCACCATGACCATCGGTGCTCACGCTCAAAAGGTCTCCGAAGCCGGCCCTGCCCCTGCCGCTGCCGGCCGCATCATTCTGGTGCTGCCTTTTGACAACCGCACTGGCCAGCCCAGCCTCGAATGGATTCGCGAGGCTGCCGCCGAGATCCTCAACAGCCGCCTCAGCTCCGCCGGATTTGCCCCCATGAGCCGCGCTGACCGCCGCTATGCCCTCGACCACCTCGGCATGCCCCAGGGTTTCCACCCCTCCCGCGCCACCGCGCTCAAGCTCGCCGAGACCGTTGACGCCGAATCCATCGTCGTCGGCAGCTACCTTACTGACGGTTCCGGCATCCTGGCTGAAGCCCAGGTGGTCGATGTGCCCCACCTGCGCATGAGCGCCCCCGTCACCGCACGCGGCGGAATGGGCGACCTCATCGCCGTCTTTGATTCGCTGGCCTGGGAACTCACCCGCCAGCTCGACCCCACATTCAGCGTCGCTGAGGAAACCTTTGTCGCCGCCGGCGCGGGCCTTCGCCAGGACGCCTTCGAGCAGTACATCCGCGGCATCACTGAGCCCGACCAGCAGGAGCGCCTGCGCGACCTCAACAAGGCGGTTCAAATCAGCCCCGGCTTCTCCCAGGCCTGGATGGCCCTGGGCCGTGAAGACTACGACGGCCAGCAATATGAACAGGCCGCCGCCGCCTTCGCCCACGTCGATCGCGCTGATCCCGCTGCCCTTGAGGCCGGCTTCGATCGCGGTCTCAGCCTCATGTTCTCCGGCGACTATCCCGCTAGTGAAGCAGCCTTTGCCGGCGTAGCGCGGGTCTTGCCGCTCGCTCCCGTGCTCAACAATCAGGGCGTTGCGCTCGCCCGGCGCGGCAAAGACGGCATCCCGCTCTTCCGACAGGCCATCGCCGCTGACCCCAGCGCCGCCGACTACCACTTCAACCTCGCCGTCAGCCTCAAGCGCCGTTCTGACAATGCCGGGGCCCTCAACGAACTGGCCCAATGCCTGCAACTGCGCCCCAACGACAGCGAGGCCCAGGGACTCGAAAAGGCCTGGAAGGGCCTCGTCGCGCCGCCCGGCCCAGGCGAGGATGCTGAGGCCAAGGCTGACCCGCTGGAGCGTATTGCCCGCACCTTTGACGCCCAGGCCTTCCGCCAGGCCGCGCAAATGCTCGACGAGATGGATGCCTCGCGCCTGGCCGTCCTCCCTCCCCGTGAACGCGCTCAAAAGCTCGCCCTCCAGGCCAGGGATTACCTCGCGCGTGGCCTGCTTTTAGAAGCCGAGCGCCTTTACCAGGCGGCCGTGGCCGCCGATGCCCAGGTAGCTGAAGCCCACGCCGGCCTGGCTCAGGTCAGGGAGCAAACCGGCGATACCGATGGCGCCCGCCGCGAGGCCCGCGCTGCCCTGGAACTGAACCGAACCCCGGATGCGTATCTGGTCCTGGGCCGCCTCGATCTGGCTGCCGGCCGTCTCAATGAGGCTGCCAACGAAGCCGGCGAAGCCTTAAAGCTTGATCCCCGCAGCGCGGCAGCCTCCGATCTGCGCCGTCAGATTGACGCCAGGACTGCGCAGAACAAGTAAGCGTTCTGCGCTGTCCTGGCGCTCGGCAGCAGAAGTTTACCCGCCCTTGCGATCCGCACCGGCAGATCGCACAATGGGGCAGGGAAGTCAGGCCGGCTCTCAAGGCCTGAAGGAGCAAGTCCCTGGAGGAGCAAGTCATGGTTCAGCGCACCCGCATGATCGCCGTTCTGAGTGCGGCAGGCCTGCTGACAGCGGCGTTTTGTGTGGCCTGCGGGTCCGCCCTTCCCGCCGCCGCACAGCAGCCCCTCGTCGACAAGCTCGTCCTCGCTGACACCATCCAGCCCGTCTCCTCCGGCCAGCTTGACCGCGCCCTCGCCCGCGCCAGCCGCGACGGAGCCCAGGTCCTGCTGGTCGAGCTCAACACCCCCGGCGGCCTCCTCGACTCCACCCGCACCATGGCCGGCGCCATCCTCGCCTCCCGCGTTCCCGTCATCGTCTATGTGGCTCCCGAGGGCGCCCGCGCCGGCTCGGCCGGCTTCTTCCTGCTTGAGTCGGCTGACATCGCCGCCATGGCCCCCGGCACCAACGCCGGCGCGGCTCACCCCGTCATGGAGTTCGGTGCCCAGCCTGACGCCACCATGAGCCAGAAGATCGAGAACGACGCTGAAGCCTTCCTGCGCTCTTACGTCACAAAACGCAGCCGCAACGCCGAGGCCGCTGAAGCCGCCGTCCACTCCTCCCACTCTTACACTGCCCAGGAAGCGCTCGACCAGCACCTCATCGACCTCATCGCCGCCAACGACAATCAGCTTCTGGCCGCCCTCGACGGCCGCGAAATCACCCGCATGGACGGCGCCAGGCTCACCCTCCACCTGGCCGGCGCCCGCGTCGAGCAGCTCAAGCCCTCCCTGCGCGACCGGTTGCTCACCTGGCTCATCGACCCCAACATCGCCCTCCTGTTTCTCGTCGGCGGGGCGCTGCTCATCTATCTCGAATTCAATACCCCCGGCACCATCGTTCCCGGCGCGCTCGGCACCCTCATGGTTCTGCTGGCCATCTTTGCCCTCAACCTGCTCCCCATCCGCTACACCGCTGTCATGCTGCTCATAGCGGCCATCGGCCTCCTTTTGCTTGAAGCCAAGTTCGGCGGCCACGGCGCCCTGGCCATCGCCGGCCTGGTCTGTCTCGCCTTCGGAACCCTCACCCTGGTTGCCGCGCCCGTGCCAGAGATGGCCATCAACCCCTGGGTGGCCCTGGCCGTCAGCGCCGCCTTCGGCTCCATCACCGTCTTCCTCGTCCGCCTCGCCGTGCGCGCCCGCCGCATGAAATCCCGCCTCGGCCCCTCCGCCCTCGTCGGCTGCCTCGCCACCGCCATGGAACCGCTCCAGCCCCAGGGCCACCAGCCGGAGGGCCATGTCCTCGTCGAGGGTGAAATCTGGCGCTCCGTGGCCGCCCAGCCGCTGCCCTCCGGCGCTTCCGTCCGCGTCGTCGGCCTCCAGCAATCCCTGTTGCGCGTCGAGCCGGCAGTGCCCCCAACGCTCAACCCATCCACAACAGAAACAAAGCAGGAGTACAATCCGTCCTGAGTGAGGGAAGTCCAATGCCCGACATGCTATCGCCGATTCTCATCTTCATCGCCATCGTCGTCCTCTACGTCCTCAGCTCCATCAAGATCCTCCGCGAGTATGAGCGTGGAGTCATCTTCCGCCTCGGCCGCGCCCTGCCCACGCCCAAGGGCCCCGGCATCATCTGCGTCTTCCGCCCCTTTGACCAGATGGTCCGCATCTCCCTGCGCCAGGACGTGCTTGAGGTCCCCGCCCAGGATGTGATCACCCGCGACAACGTCACCCTCAAGGTCAACGCCGTCGTCACGCTTTACGTCGTCAATCCCAACGACGCCGCCATCAAGGTGGCCAACTACGTCTACCAGACCTCGCAGTTTGCTCAAACCACCCTGCGCTCCGTGCTGGGTGAGGTGGAGCTGGACGAGCTCCTCAGCCATCGTGACAAGCTCAACCTCAAAATCCAAACCATCATCGATCAGCGCACTGAGCCCTTCGGCGTTAAGGTCATCTCCGTTGAAGTCAAGCAGGTTGACCTCCCCGAGCAGATGCTCCGCGCCATGGCCAAGCAGGCTGAGGCCGAGCGCGAAAAACGCTCCAAGATCATCCACGCCGAGGGCGAGTTCAACGCCGCCCAAAAGCTGGTGGACGCTGCCGCCCTGCTGGCCACCCAGCCCATGACCCTCCAGTTGCGCTACCTGCAAACTCTCACTGAAATCGGAGTCGAGAAGAACACCACCATCGTCTTCCCGCTCCCCATGGAACTGCTCACCCTGCTCAACAAAATTGGTACCCTTGGATCAACGCCCGAACCCAAGCCTTAGTCGTGCGCGTCCAACAATCAAGATGCCCAACCCCTGAAGGCGGAGCATGCGCGGAGTCTTTGAAGACCAGGAGATTGAACCGCGCGCCAGGCGGCGCGACACCGAACTCACCCTGAGTTCCACCACCCTGCTCGGCATCTTCTTTGGCTTGGTCCTGCTCTGCGGCCTCTTCTTTGGCCTGGGATTTGCCGTCGGCCGCCTCGGTCCTGCCGAGGCCGGCTCCGCCGGTCAAGGCCAGACGGCCGCCGCGCCCGCATCCCTCAGCGGAGGCGTTTCCCGGCCCAAACCCTCCGCCACCACGCAGAATGTTCCCCAGCCCCAGCCGCTGCGTGGCCAGTCCGGTTACCCGGTCGGCTACGCCGGCTATGCACCTCGCGCATCTTCCCCCGGCGCATCTTCCCCCAGCACTCCGTCCTCAGACGAGGACTCCGCTGCCCCTAGTCCCAATGCGCAGTCCCAGGTCAGGCCCGCGTTGCCGGCTGCAGGCTACGCCCCCGCACCCCAACCGGCGCTCAATGTGCAACCGGCCCTGGCCCCGCCCGGCGGTCTCATGGTCCAGATCGCCGCCGTCACCCACCCTGAAGATGCTGATGTCTTGGTCGGCGCCCTGCGCAAGCGCGGTTACGCGGTCAGCGTCCGCCGCCAGCCTGCTGACAACCTGATCCACGTCCAGATCGGCCCCTTCTCCAGCCGCGACGAGGCCTACCGCTGGCGTCAGAAGCTGCTCAACGATGGCTATAACGCCATGGTGCAGCCCTAGCGCCTCTACCCCCGCATCCACTCCGGCAGCCCTGAAGCAATCGCCGCCCGCACCGCAACCATCAACTCCTCGCGCGTGGCAAAATTCGCCGGGTCAATCGGCGCGTGAAACACGATGTGCGCCGTTCCCGGCTTGATGCCAAAGCTGCCCCTGGCCATCATCGTCTCCGTCCCGTAAATCGATACCGGAATGCAGGCCGCTCCGGTCGCCGCCGCCAGATAGAATGGCCCCTTCTTGAAAGGCAGCAGCCGTCCGTCCTTTGACCGTGTTCCCTCAACAAACGTCGTAATGTGCAGCCCCTTGTCCAGCGCCTGCTTGGCCAGCGCAATGCTCTCCACCGCGCTCTCCTTGTTGCCCGTCCGGTCCACCGGAATAAACTCGCCCAGCTTCAGGCAGTAGCCGAAGACGGGCAGCTTGAACACTGACCGCTTGGCAAACCCCGACGTGCGCCCTGGGATGTGAGGAATCAGAGCCGGCGGATCAAGGTTGGACACGTGGTTCGCCATGAAGATGCAGGCCCGCCCCTTGGGCACGTTCTCCATCCCCTCGGCCCGCAGGCGAATCCCCGCCACGGCAAACCCCGCGCGAACTATCACGCAGCAGGCCGTGTAAAGCGGCCCTACCTTGCCCGTAATCATCGCCAGCGGAATGAAGATAATCGCCGCGGGAATTCCAATGGCGAGAATCGTCACGAAAACAAGAAGCGAAACAAGCATCGGATCTCCGTCAAAGTACAGTCCCTCGTCCTGCCGCTATGCGGCCCACACAAGGCAACCGCCCGCGTCTTACGTCCTCATCCACTCCGGCAGCCCCGAGGCAATCGCCATGCGCACTGCCCCCATCAACTCCTCGCGCGTCCCAAAATCGGCTGGCTCAATCGGCTCATGAAAAACCACGGTCGCCGTCCCCGCATGGATGCGCAGGCTTCCCTTGCCCATGATCTTCTCCGTGCCGTAAATCGAGACCGGAATCACCGGCGCCCCCGACCCCATCGCCAGGAAAAACGGCCCCTTCTTGAACGGCAGCATGCGCCCGTCTGGTGACCGCGTGCCCTCAACAAACGTGGTCATATGCACGCCCTTGGCCAGCACCCGCTGCGCCTGCGCCACGCTCTCCTGCGCCGCGGCCGGGCTGCCTCTGCGGTCCACCGCGATAAAGTCGCCCTGCCTGAACCCCGTCCCCAATACCGGCAGTTCCATCAGCGAGCGCTTCATAAACGCTGAAGTCCTTCCCGGCACCAGCGAGATCAGCGCCGGCGGGTCCAGGTTCGACACATGGTTGGCCATAAAAATGCACGCCCGGTCCCTCGGTATCCGCTCCAAACCCTCGGTCTGGAACCGTACCCCCGCCATCCAGCAACTGCTCGAAAGCATGAACCGCGTGCCCTTGTAGAGCGGCATCACGTTGCCCGTCAACCAACACCAGGGAATAAACAAGATCGCCGTCGGAATCCCGGTGATCACCATGGTTGCTATAAAAATGAATGCAGAAATCATGCCGGTCTTTCTATGCCGTCAGGGATGAAGTTCCCTCAGACGACAGGGAAGTTTCTCATAAATTCCATCGAACCCGCCATTGGAAAGAATCGCCACCACATCGCCGCTTTTGAGCTGCGGCGCGATCTTGCTCACAAGGTCCTCGACATCCGCGCAAAGCTCCGCCGGTGTTCCGGTAGCGTTCAGCGCGCGCACCACATCCTCCGGATGCAGCCGCTCGTCTTCAGGAATCCGCTGCTGCTGATAGACGCCCGCCAAAATCACCCGGTCCGCCATGCGCAGGCTCTCCACCAGGTCGCCCTCCAGCACCTTGCGCCGCAGCGTGTTTGAGCGCGGCTCCAGCACAGCCCACAGCCGCGCCATTGGGTAAACGGCCCGCAGTGCCCGCAGCGTCTCGCGGATCGCCGTCGGGTGGTGCGCAAAGTCGTCGATCACCGTGATGCCGCCAATCTCCGCGCGCACCTCAAGCCGCCGCTTCACGCTCTTGAAACTCGCCAGCGCTCCCTGGATCGCTTCCTTGCCAATGCCCCGCCCAAAAGCCAATGCCGCCGCGGCCGTGGCATTCAGCGCATTGTGTTCCCCTGCCAGCCGCATCTCCAACTCAGCCCTCAAAACGCCGCCGCGCCAAACCTCCCAGCGCGTCAGCCCCTCCTCGTGACGCAGATGCCTCAGCTGCCAATCCGCCTCACCGCTGAATCCGTACCGCTCCACACGGCAAAGCGCGCCCTTTACGCACTCGCTCACATTCACGTTGCCGTCATAGGCCACAATCAATCCGCGCCGCGGAACCAGGTTCACCAGCCGCTTGAACGCCGTCTTCACCGCCTTCAAGTCGTCATAGATGTCCGCGTGGTCAAACTCCACATGCGTCAGAATCAGCCCGCCCGGAAAGTAATGCAGAAACTTCGGCCCCTTGTCGAAGAACGCCGTGTCATACTCGTCGCCCTCCACAATAAAGGTCCGCGTAGCCTTCAGTTGAAAACTCGACCCAAAGTTCTCCGCCACCCCCCCAATCAGAAACGAAGGCTCCAGCGCCGAATCCTGCCGCGACGCATACTGGTAGATCCACGCCAGCATGCTCGTCGTCGTCGTCTTGCCGTGCGTCCCCGCCACCACCAGCGATTCCCGGCCCTTCAAAAACTCTTCCCGCAAAAGCGCGGCCATTGAGGTGAACGGAATCCGCTCATCCAGCACCCGCTCCACCTCCGGGTTGCCCCGCGAGAGCGCATTGCCAATCACCACCAGGTCCGGCGCAGGCTCTAGATTGCTCTCCCCATACGGCTCCAGAATCGGAATCCCCAGCCCCCGCAGCAAATCGCTCATCGGCGGATACGCCGCCTTGTCTGATCCCGTGATGCGATGCCCCTGCAACTGCAGCAGCCCCGCCAGCGAAGCCATCGCCGTCCCGCAGATCCCGCTCAAATGGATGTGCCGGGGAACCCGTGCTTCTGATCCCTGTTCCCTATTCCCTGGTCCCTGTCCTTTCACGCCGTCACCGCCGCTTCCAGCAGTTGCAGATGCGCCTCTTCTGCCGCGCGCAACTCTGCCTCCACGCCAAACGTCAGCGTCACATGCGAGTGCGAAACGTGGCCGCAACGCAGCCCGATCGCAATCGGTCCGCGAAACTCCGCCAGCACCCGCAGAATCACCTCGTCCAGCAACTCCGCCGGCGCGCCCGGCGAGGTGCAATCCAGCATCTCGCCAAACACAATCCCCCGCACTCCGTCCATCTTTCCCGCCTGCAACAGTTGCCACAGCATGCGGTCCACCTGGTAGGGCTTCGCGCCGGTGTCTTCAAGAAACAGCAGCTTGCCTTCCGTCTGCGGCTCATAAGGCGTGCCCAGCAGAGCCACCAGAATGCTCAGGCAGCCGCCATACAGCGTGCCCTTCGCGCGCCCCGGATGCAGCGTGCGCATGCCCTCTGCCGGCCCAACGCCATATGGCTGCCCGCCCAGCGCCGCGCGCAGGCTCGCCAAATGCACACCGCCGTCCCGCGAAAAATCCGCTGAAAGCATCGGCCCGTGGAACGCAGGCAAGCCAATCTGATCCAGCAGCCACAGCTGCGGAGCGGTCAGGTCGCTCGAGCCCACCAGCGGCTTGGCGCTCTCGGCAATCAGGTCCAGGTCCATCCCCTCCAGTAAATAATTCGATCCATACCCGCCCCGCGTCGAAAAAATGGCCCTCAACCCGTCATCGGCAAAGGCATGGTGCAGATCCTTGAGCCGCATCTGCGGCGTTCCCGCAAAGTAAAGCGGCCCGCGCGTCAGTGCATGCTCGGCTGCCTGCGGCGTGTAGCCCAGCGCGCGCAGCGCCTCAAGCCCGCTCTCCACGCGCTCTTTGCGTGGCGTCGAGGCCGGCGACACCACCGCGACAGCAGCATCCAGTGGAACAGCCCGCGGCTTCTGCAACTCACTCATCCGGCCCATGCCTCGCCGCGCGTGATCAGCGTTGCCGGCCCGGTCAGCCGCAACTCGCTACCCGGCCCGTCCCACGTCACCGTCTGCGCCCCGCCCGGCGCCACAACCCTCAGCGGCGACTTGCAGCCATTCAATGCCAGCGCAGCCGTAGCGGTTGCGCTTGATCCCGTCCCCGACGAGGTCGTCGGCCCAACCCCGCGCTCAAAGATGCGAATCTCAATCTCCGCCGGACTCACAATGCGAAGAAACTCCACATTCGTCTGGTAAGCAAAATCAGGCAGAAAGCAGATCTGCTGGCCCACGCTCTGCCAGCTCTGCCCGTCTACTTTGAACTCCGGGTTGTCCACCACAATCACAAAGTGCGGGTTGCCGGTCGAGACCTCCACGCCTTGCACCTGCACTCCCGCCGGCATCGTCACCGTCCGCGGCGCAAACACCGGCACGCCCATCCCCGCCGTCACTTCCACCGTATATCCCCGCGAAGTGTCGACGGCATTCACATGGCAAACCCGCAGCCCCGCGTCGGTCTCAATCGCCAGCTCCGTCCCCGCCTGCGCGCCGGTCTTCTCCGCCATCCACGCCGCCACGCAGCGCGTGCCGTTGCCGCTGATCTCGGCAATCGACCCATCCGCATTGTGCAGCCGGATGCGCCCTGCCTGCGGTCCGGTCCACGCAAAAAACTCCACGCCGTCCGCGCCCACGCCGGTGTTGCGCGCGCACAACCGCCGCGTCAACTCTGCCCAATCCTGTCCCTTCGCCGCCTCTTCGGTCACAATGAGAAAATCGTTGCCGCAGGCGTGCGCCTTCGTATATTCGATCAATCTTCCTCCGGATCGCGGAACGTGAGAACCCGATCGATGGCGGGCTCGGCCAGCAGCTTCCCCTTCAATCGCTCATGCTGGCGCTTGGTCGCCACCAGCGGAAAACTGATTCGCTGCAATGCGCCAATCGTGTCGCGCTCCACGCCTGCCAGCCGTTCCCCTGCATGGTCCATCGCGTCCAGAATCGACTCCAGCATCCGCGTCTGGTCGCTCCCCCGCGCCTCATACACAAGCGGATAAATCTTCAGGTTGGCGCGCCGCTCAAGCAGTCCCACCAGTTCCAAAGCCACAATCACAATCACTGCTGCCACTGCCGCTGCCGCATACAGTCCCGCGCCGCATGCCATCCCGATCGACGCCACCACAAAAACGCTGGCCGCGCTGGTCAGTCCGCTCACCCGGCTGCGATTGTGCAAAATCAGCCCCGCGCCCAGAAACCCGATCCCCTGCACAATGTTTGACGCCACGCGCCCCTTGTCCGGATTGGCATCCCCCGCCAGCACCGCGGAAAGCAGCGTAAAAAACGCGCTCCCCATGCAGATCAGCAGATTGGTGCGCACTCCGGCGGCCTTTCGGTTCACCTCCCGCTCCAGGCCCACAACGGCTCCCAGTAGGCAGGCCATCAGCAGCCGGCCTATGGCCCCATTCACCACAACAATCTGTTGCAGCCGGTCAAAGTCGAATGGTTGTGCAATCGGTCCCAGTGACATTGTCATCACGCTTCCTTGCCCGATGCTATCACCGCTTCGGCTGCCCTGTTCAGGCCAGATGCGCTCACTGCGATGAAAGAGTATCGGAGACGTAAATCGTGCCCGGCTTCTGGCCCGGCGTCGTAAAGCGGCGAATCGCCCGCAACCCCTCCGGATGGGCCTTCACCGCAGTGTCCACTTCGTCCCCGTCAAACGCCAGAACCACCGCCGCATGGCCCGCGGGCGCAGCCAGGGCATCCTGGTAGAACTCCTTGTCGCTCTCGTTGATCGTCTGCCGCAGCTTGATCCCGCTGAACGCAACAATCTCCGGGTAAACTGAGCTGACCATCAACACCGCCCCATTTGGCCGCTCGGCCAGCAACCCGCGCAGCACCGGCGGAATCTCCCGGTCGTACGCCCGCCGCGCCTCAACATTCTTCGTCCCTTCCACATAAACCAGCGGCCGCTCGCGCAGCATCTTGCCTGCATTCAAGGCAACCACGGCAAACAACAACACCGCCGCATACTTTGCCCATTGCGGCTTGAACTCACGCGTAGCCGCGATCGCAAACTGCGCCGCAAACCCCAGCCCCAGGGCCAGCGCCGGCAGCAGCTCCATCCCATACCGCGTGTTGTACCAGGAGTGCGGCCACCACACCGGCAGAAAAATCGGCACACTCCCATACGAAACCGAATACGAATAAAATGCCGCCGGAAACCACAAAAGCAGCGCCCAATTCAAACCATGCCTGCGCGCCGTCAGCCACGCCCAAGCCGTTCCCAGCAGGCTCAGTACCAGCAGCGTGTTCCCCCAAGCCATCGCCGCCGCATCCAACTCGGCCGTCTTCACATAAAAAATCAGCGACACCCATGGGTTGTGCCATCCCGGATGCGGCGGAAATCCCGGCACTGAAGTACGCATCTCTATAGCGCTGGCCGAGTAAGGCCCGCGCAAAAAGTCCAGCCAGTCCCCAAACGCAGCCGCGTTATAAACGCACCAAACCACCGGCGCGGCAACCAGCAGCGCGCTCGCCAGCCAGAACCCGCGTGTGCGCAGTCTGCCCCGCCGCGCCAGCGTCACGCCCATCGCCGTCCATGCCAATGAAGTCATCACCCAGCCGTCATACCGTGTAAACACCGCGGCCACCAGCGCCAGCGCAATCCAGCCTTCCAGCCGGCCAGTCTTTGCCGTATCTCCGTCCAGCGACGCCCGCCACTCCACCAGCCACACAACCGTCCAGATCGTCTCGCACACAAACAGCGGCTCGGTCATCGCCGTCGTTTGCAGATACAGCAGATTAGGATTCAATGCGAAAAACGCAAGCGTCAGCGCGGCCGCCGCGGGCCGCAGCCAGTTACGTCCCAGCCGATAGATGCCCGCGCAGCAAGCCAGATAAGCCAGCGCCGATGGAATCGTTCCCGCAATTCCGTTCGCCCACCACGCGTACACCTGCACAAACGGAATCATCAGCAGATGCGGCAGCGGCAGCCACACTGAGCCCAGTTGCGTCAGCCCCGGCCGGTGCGAGTCCAGCACCCGGCGCGCAATGTGCAAATGGGCCACCGCATCGCCATAGTTCAGCATCGCCCCGTTGCGCCAGCTCCACACAATCGCTGCCATTGAGGCTGCGGCGCACGCGGCCAGCACAGTCAGCCATTCCAGTCTCGAAATGGCCGCGCGGCCAATCTCGGCCCAGTGCGCATTGTGCTTCTCAGTCAAGGTGCGTCAACCGGATCAAAAGATTAAAGCGCGCGTCAATCTCCTCGCGGCTCAGTTGTTGCAGCCGCTCGGTGCCAAACCGCTCGCACGTAAACGAGCCCATCACGCTGCCGTAGTACATCGCCCGCCGAAACACCGCCGGTGTCAACTCCGGCTGCGACGCGATATACCCAAAAAATCCTCCCGCAAAGCTGTCGCCCGCGCCCGTCGGGTCAACCACCTCTTCCAGCAGCATCGCCGGCGCGCGCAGGGTCTCCGACCTCTCGCTCTTTGCAGTAGCGCCGTGGAACAGCGTGGCCCCATACTCGCCATGCTTCACCACCAGCGTCTTCGGCCCCAGTTCCATCACGCCGCGCGCCGCCTGCATCAGGTTGCTGTTGCCCGCCAGCATGCGCGTCTCCGTGTCGTTAATCAGCAGAATATCCAGGCCCTTCAGCACTTCAAGCAGCGCCGGCCGGTGATCCTTGATCCAGTAGTTCATCGTGTCGCCGGCCACCAGCTTCACGTCCGGCATCGCGTCCCGTACCCGTCTCTGCAACACCGGATCGATATTGGCCAGAAACAAAAACTCTGAGTCGCGATAAGCCTCGGGAATCTTCGGCTCAAATGAAGCAAAAACATTCAGCTCCGTGTTGTGCGTCTTGGCCTCGTTCAAATTCTCCAGGTAAGAGCCATCCCAGAAAAAGCTCTTGCCCGCCGTGTGTTCAATCCCGCGCGTATCGATCTTGCGCCCCTCAAACACCGCTTCCTGCCTGCGCCCAAAGTCCTCGCCCACTACGGCAATCACGCGCACATCGGTAAAGTAACTCGCCGCCAGCGAGAAATAGGTCGCCGCGCCGCCCAGGCAGCGCTCCCGCTTGCCTGCCGGTGTCTCAATCGTGTCATATGCAACACTGCCCACAACGGTAATCGCCATGTATCTTCCTCTCGAACGCTCAATCAACTGACTCGCTAAAACTGCTGGGTGCCCCATCCCTTCCGCGTTCTTTTGCGGAAAGGGTGGGAGTCCACGACGGCCTGCCGTCGCGCTACCACCCGTGATACTTCCCAAACAGCAGCTTCAGCCTCTCTTTAGCCGCCGCCGGAATCGCGTCCGCCTGCGTCAGTACGGCAAACCGCGCCGCCGAGGCGCACGCGCATGTCCGCTCCGTCGGCATCGCCGCCACCGCCGCCTTCACCACCTTGGCCGCGTTGTCGGCATTCTTGTGCAGAACGGCCACAATCTCTTCAATCGTCACCGCGTCGTGCCCCTCGCGCCAGCAGTCGTAGTCGGTCACCATCGCCACCGTCGCATAGCAAATCTCCGCCTCGCGCGCCAGCTTGGCCTCCTGCAAATTCGTCATCCCAATCACGTCCGCGCCCCAGCTCCGATACAGGTGCGACTCCGCCTTGGTCGAGAACTGCGGACCTTCCATGCAAACGTAAGTCCCGCCCAGCTTGCCCACCACGCCCACCGTCGCGCAGGCTGCCGCGGCCGCCTTGGCCACCGTCGCGCACACCGGATCGCCAAACGCCACGTGTCCCACAATCCCGTCACCAAAGAAGGTAGCAGTGCGATTGAAGGTCCGATCGATGAACTGGTCCGGCATCACAAAATCCGTCGGCTTGTGCTCTTCCTTCAACGACCCCACGGCCGACGCCGAAAGTATCCGCTCCACACCCAGCTTCTTGAACGCATAAATATTGGCCCGGAAATTCAGCTCCGAGGGCAGAATGCGGTGTCCCCGCCCATGCCGCGCCAGAAACGCCACCTTGCGCCCTTCCAGTTCGCCCAGCACAAACGGGTCTGAAGGCTCGCCAAACGGCGTCTCCACGCGTTCTTCATGCACGTTCGTGAATCCGGGCATCGAGTACAACCCGCTGCCGCCGATGATGCCAATCTCTGCCTGAGCCAATGCCTGCTCCTCTTGCCCGCGCCGTATCCCGGCCCGCGCGTCCGCCTTCGGCCCCCCTCAACAACTCGATGTTTTGAAAGGGCACGGCTTTAGCCGTGCCACAAACCCAGCAACATCGACGTGGGCTTTAGCCCCTGAGAGGATTCTGAATCGTCAGAGCGACTTGTTCAGAGTCTCCGTAGGTCAAACTACCTCAGTATAAAGGCCCAGGCTCACTCCCCCAGCTCTCAGCAGACGCGCCTTTCAGCGGGAAGAGCAGCAGGGAATCTGGCAACCCGTTGCAGCCGGCCCCTCACAGAGGCCGGCTCCAAAAGTGCCTTTTCGCAAGGGGGTTACAAATGCAGGTACCGGTCCGCTCCGTACACCAGCCCCAGCGTAACCAGCGCAATAAAAATCTCCCCGATTGCCCCCACGGCAAACGGCCGCCACCCCTGCTTGCCCAGCTCGCGCAGGTTGGTGCGCAGCCCCACCCCGGCAAAGGTCAGCAGGAACGCCCAACGCGACAAGTTGGCCAGGCTCGTCAACTGCGGCTTGGTGAAAATGGCAAGCGTCGCCAGCAGAGAAATCAGCAGGAATCCCAGCACAAACTTGGGAAACTTGCGCCACAGAAACGCCGCCTTGTTGCCCACTGCCTCGGCCTGCCCCCGCGAGGCCCAGTAGATCGCATAGGCCAGCACGATAAACCCAATCAGCGCATTGCGCGTCGTCTTGGCCAGCACCGCCACCTTCTGTGCCGCGTCAGAGTAAAGCGCTCCGGCCGCCGTCGCCTCCGCCGTGTTGTCCACCGCCAGCCCGGCCCAAAGCCCGTACGCCTTGTCGCTCAGGTGCAGCGAGTGGCCAATCAGCGGAAACGTGAACAGCGAGATTGCCCCCAGCGCGAGAATCGCCGCGATCGCATACGACGCATCCTCATCGTCGGCGTCAATCGCCGGCTTGGCGGCAATAATCGCTGACACGCCGCAGATCGCGGAACCCACCGCCAGCAGCGACGTCAGCTTCGGCTTCAGCCCGAACGCCCGGCCAATCAGATGCATGAAGCTCAGCGAAAGCGTCAGCGCAATCGCCACCAGCAGCAGCGAGATGCCGCCCAGGTGCAGCACGTCGCCCAGCAGAAAACGCGAGCCCAGCAGCACGATGCCCGCCTTCAGCCAGAACTCATAGGTGGCCACGCCGGCCTGAAACACTCGCGGAATGCCCACCGTGTTCGCAATCGCCAGGCCAATCACAATGGCCCACAAAACGTACTCAATGTTCGGAAAAGTAATGTGATGCGACTTGGTGTAGCCGCCAATCGACTGCTCAATGAACTTGCCTGCAAAGCCCACGGCAGCCAGCAACAGCAACCCCGGAATGAGCGCCACAAAGTCGCGAGCCAGCCCGGCAGGACCGGCCAGCACCGCGGGGCGGCTCGGGGAAAGGGAAGTAGCCATCTCGATCTCCTTGATCTGTCTGCGTTACTGTCTGTCCGCTACCACTTGATAGACGGAATCAGGTTGAGGCGCACCAGAAGTGCCAGCAGGAGCGCGAGTGAAACGGCATAGACGTCGAGCGAGATGCCGCGCCGTGGCGCGACTGCAGTCGGTTCTGACATGTTGATTTCTCCGTATTTGTGGTTTGGTTCTTACGCTGTTACTTCAGCCGCTTCTGTCCTGTTGGTCAGGCTGCCAATGTTTTGACGGACGGCCCATCCGGCAATCAGCAGGCTCGGCGCAAGCGTCGGCGTCAATCCGCCGAGCTCCCCGAGTGTCGTACATCGCACCTGCTCATCCGGCTGCGCCGCGTGAGAAACAATCGCGCAGGGCAGCTCCGGCGGAAGGCCCATCGAGAGCCATTCCTGGGCCAGCAGACTCAGATCGCGCCCCGGCATATAAACCACCCGGGTCGCATCTTCCAGTTCCGGCAGGGGCGCATGATTGTGCGATTGCGCGTGATGCCCGGTCGAGAAAATCACGTTCGACGCACTGTCGCGCCCGGTCAGCGAGCAGCCCACCGCCGCCGCCGCCGCAAAGGCCGCCGTGATTCCCGGAACCACCTCGAAATCGACGCCCGCCTCGGCCAGCGCCGCCATCTCTTCCCCGGCGCGTCCAAAAATCAACGGGTCGCCGCTCTTCAAGCGAACCACAACGCGACCCTCGCCTGCCCGCGCAATCATCAGCGCGTTGATCTCTTCCTGCGTGATCGTCTTCGTCCCGCAGCGCTTGCCCACGTTCACTCGCTCGGCGTCCGCCGCGGCCAGGTCAAGAATCGCCTGCGGCACCAGGTCATCGTGCAGCACCACCCCGGCCGTCTCGATCAGCCGCAGCGCCTTCACTGTCAGCATCTCCGGATCGCCCGGCCCGGCGCCCACCAGGTAGACCTTGCCGCCCTCGCGCCGATCCAGCGGAGCCAATGCCATCCTTCGCGACGGGCAGCTCGTCGACGCGCAAACCGGCCGCTGTGCCAGCTCGTGCAGCAGCGCCTTCCGTGCCTCGCCGCGCGGATGCACTCCCAACACCTCGCGCCTCAGTTGCCCCAGCTCGTCCACCCACGGCCCCAGATCCGCCGGCAGTTGCGCGTCCATCTCGCGCCGCAGCCGCTGCGCCAATGCCGGGCTCTCACCGCCCGTCGAAATAGCCACCTGCAATTTGCCCCGGCTCACCACCGACCCAAAAAAGAAATCGCAGTTGGGAATATCGTCCACGCTATTGCACGCGATGTTCCGCTCCACCGCACCCCGGTAAACCGCCGCGTTCACCTCCGGCGCATCCGTGGCGGCAATCACCAGAAAGTTCCCCTCCAGGTCCGCATCCGTGAACCTGCGCCGAACCCATTCCAGCCTGCCGTCGCTCGCCAGCCGCTCAATCTCCGGCCGTGCCTCGGGCGCAATCACCCGCAGCTGCGCACCCGCCCCAAGCAGGCTGCCGATCTTGTCCAAAGCCACGTGTCCTGCGCCCACCAGCAGGCAGCGCCGTCCCTCGAGCTTCAGAAATATCGGCAATAAGCTCATCGGTTCACTTCTCAATCGGCCACCCCGTGCGGCGCCGGCCCGGTCGGCAGGTCGCGCTCGGCAATCTCCCCATGCCGTCCGCCCAGCTGCGCGTGCAGTTCTTCATTCGTATGCCGCGCAAACCATGCGCGCAAATTCTCCTCCGCCTTTCGCCCGCCCAGATAATGCCGCAGCAGCCGCTCAATCGCCTCCGGAACATGCGTCGCCAGGCAGCGGTACCCCACCGGCCGCGATACCGCCGCGTGCTGCCCCACCGCCCCGCCCAGGCAAAAGTAGTAGGCATCCGTCAGTTGACCCAGGTGTTTGATCTTCTTGCCCTCCAGCCCAATATCCGCAATCCAGTGCTGGCCGCAGCCGTTCGGGCAGCCGGTTACATGCAGCTTCAACTGCTGATCGAACTGCGGCAGCCGCTCTTCCAGCTCGTCCACCAGCCAGCGCGTAAATCCCTTCGTTTCCGTGATCGCCAGCTTGCAGAACTCCGTCCCCGTGCACGCAACCGCGCCCCGCCAGAATGAAGATCCCTCCACCTGCAAGCCAATCTGCCCCAGCTCCCGCGCCAGCTCTGCGGTCTTGTCGTTGGGAATATCAATGAACAATAGATTCTGCGAAACCGTCGCTCGCAGCGCCCCGCTGCCAAAGCGTTCCGCCAGATCCGCCGCGGCCTCCAACTGTTCGCCGGTCAGCCGCCCGCGCAGCACGCTCGCCCCCACATAGCTCAGCCCCTTCTGCCGCTGCGCGTGAATCCCCGTATGGTCGCGCAAGATGTCTGCCGGTACTTCTTCTGCCACGCCCGGCAGCAGATTGAAGCCCAGCCGCGACTGCAGCTCAGCCAGAAACTTCTCCGCCGTCCAGCCCTCCTTCAAAAACAGATACTTCAGCCGTGCCCGGCTGCGATTCTCCCGCAACGCTTCCTGATCGCGAAAAATCTCCGCCACCGTTTTCGCCACGGTTACCGCCTGCTCCGGCAGCACAAACGCATCCAGCCGAACCGCCAGGTGCGGCTCCTTTGACAGTCCGCCACCCACGCGCAGGCTATAGCCAACCTGCCCGTTCTGCCGTGCCGCGGTAAACCCAATATCGTTGATCTCCGGATACGAGCACCACGACGGGCAGCCCGTTGCTGAAATCTTGAACTTCCGCGGCAGGTTCACAAACTCCGGGTTCCCCGTCAGCAGCTCCGCGATTCCCTTCGCCAGCGGCGAGGCGTCAATCAGCTCGTCCGCGGCCACTCCCGCCAGCGGGCACCCGGTCACGTTGCGCACCACATCCCCGCAGGCGCCCTTCGGTGACAGTCCCGCAGCGGCCAGCGCGTCCACCACCTCCGGCAGCGACTCAATCGTCAGCCAATGCAACTGGATATTCTGCCGCACCGTAATGTCGGCCAGGTTGCGTGCATATCTCCGCGTCAGCCCGCCAATCAGCCGCAGTTGGCTGGCCGAGAGAATCCCGTTGGGAATGCCCACCCGCATCATGAAGTACTCGCTCGTCACTCCCTCGCCGCCCGTGCCGCCGGTGGCCCCCACCCCGTCGCCCTGGGTATAAATCCCCCACCACTTGAAGTACGTCCCGGCCCACTCCGGCAACACGCTCGCCCGGCCATCCCGCGCAAACGCCCGCACCTCGTCAAAGGCCTCCCACGGGTTCTTTTCGCGCTTCAGCCGCTCCACGCGCTGGGCCGCAGTCTCTTTTTTATCAACAGGATGCGTCATCTCTTCCTTCTCGCAAAAACAAAAAACCCGCGACAGCCTGAGGGGCCGGTACGCGGGTGCTGGTCAACCTTGGATTTCTGTCGAACTCTTAGACCCAGGTCACCTCTACGCGCGGAACGGCGTCAGAAGGCGACAACAGGGCATAAGCTTCATGTGCCAATAATAGGACTAGAACAGTCCAAAATGCAAACCCGCACCCCGGCCCCCTTCTCTCGCCACCGGCCCCATCCCCTTCGCCTCCCCCATGCAGGGGGATTAGAATAAGCCAGTTACTACTCAAAATTCATCTGGATTGAAGAATGCCCATGACCTCTCCAACTCTGCTCGTCCTTGCCGCCGGCATGGGCAACCGTTACGGGGGCTTGAAGCAAATTGACCCCGTCGGCCCCAGTGGCGAAGCCATCATTGACTACTCGGCCTTCGACGCTCTCCGCGCCGGCTTCGGCAAATTCGTCTTCGTCATTCGCAAAGACCTCGAGCAGGCCTTCAAACAGAGCGTCGGCGCTCGCTTTGAAAAGCACATCGCCGTCGAATACGTCTTCCAGGAACTCGACAAGCTTCCCGCAGGCTTCCAGATCCCCGCCGGCCGCACCAAGCCCTGGGGAACCACCCACGCCGTCCTCATGGCTGAAGACGTCATCCACGAGCCCTTCGCCGTCATCAATGCCGATGACTTTTACGGCGTCCAGGCCTACCGCGTCCTCTCCGCCCATCTCCAGTCCGGAACCGGCGACTACGCCATGGTCGGTTTCACCCTCCGCAACACCCTCTCGCAGTTCGGTTCCGTGGCCCGCGGGGTGTGCCGGGTCAACGCCGACAACTACCTCGAGGATATTGTCGAGCTCACCAACATCGTGCCCCAGGACGCACATGCCAGGAACACAGACGCGGACGGCCATGTCATCCAACTCACTGGCGACGAGCCCGTCTCCATGAATATGTGGGGTTTCACGCCCCGCGTTTTTGAACAACTCCGAGAGCGGTTCGCGCAGTTCCTTGCCCTCAACGCCACCGATGCGCGCGCTGAGTGCTACATTCCAAGCGCGATCGGCGAACTGCTGGCGGCCGGTCAGGCCCGCGTCAAGGTCCTGCGCTCCGATGGCTCCTGGTTCGGCGTCACCTATCGTGACGATCGCGCCCGCGTGGCTGAGAGCATTGGCCGCCTCGTCGCCCAGGGCGACTACCCCGAGAGCCTCTGGAAATGATCCAAAACCACGACCTCGGCCCCGTGGCGCGTGAATTCCAGATCGACGGCGACTTCCTCAATGCCGTTCCCTATGGCAGCGGCCACATCAACGATACCTACCGCGCCCAGTTCCAGCAGGCGGGCGCGCCCGTCAGCTTCGTCCTCCAGCGCATCAATCACAACGTCTTCAAAAACCCCGTCGCCCTCATGGAAAACATCCAGCGCGTCACCCGCCATCTCGGCGCGCAGGTTGAGGGCCAGCCAGACAGTCACCGCCGCGTTCTCCGCCTCATCCCCGCCCGCGACGGCCTCAACTGGCATCTCGATCCCGCAGGCAATTACTGGCGCGCCTATCACTTTATTCAGAACGCCCGCACCTACGACGCCGCCACGTCCACTCAGCAGGCCTTTCAGGCTGCCCGCGCCTTCGGCGAATTCCAAAAGCAGCTCGCCGCCCTGCCCGCGCCCCGCCTCCATGACACCATCCCCGACTTTCACCACACGCCCAAGCGCTTCGCCGCGCTTGAGCGGGCCATCGCCGCCGATGTTGCAGGCCGTGCCTCTCTCGCCAAAGCGGAAATCGACTTCGCCCTCGCCCATCAATCCATCGCCGGCCGGCTCCTCGCCGCCGGTCTGCCTGAGCGTGTCACCCACAACGACACCAAGTTCAACAACGTCATGCTCGACGACGCCACCGGCCAGGCCGTCTGCGTCATCGATCTTGACACCGTCATGCCCGGCCTGGTGCTCTATGACTTCGGCGACATGGTGCGCACCACCACCAGCTCTTCCCAGGAAGATGAGCAGGACCTCTCCAAAGTCGCCATGCAATTCCCCATGTTTGAGGCCCTCGTGCGCGGCTATCTCAGCTCCGCCGGCGAATTCCTCACCCCTGAGGAAAAACATTTCCTCGCCTTCTCCGGCAAGCTCATCACCTTTGAAATCGGGCTCCGCTTCCTCACCGATTACCTCTCCGGCGACACCTACTTCCGCATCCACCGCGAGGGCCACAACCTCGACCGATGCCGCACCCAGTTCAAGCTCGTCGAGTCCATCCAGCAGCAGGAAGAAGCCATGAACCGCCTCGTCGACTCCATCCAACCCTGACCGGCGCGGCCCTTCGCGCCGCCAGAGTCTAGAGCATTTTCGCTTTTACCGTAGAGCTGCGTGCCCCATCCATTCCGCGTCTTCCAGCGGAATGGGTGGGAAACCGGCAAAGGTTCGGTCTGCACTCTCTCGGAAAATGCCCTACCCCGCGTACTGCTCGTCGCTCACCTGCTCCATCCAATCCACGGTCTTTCCATCCAGCCGCTCTTGAATGGCGATATGCGTCATCGCCGTCGTCGGCGCGGCGCCGTGCCAATGCTTCTCCCCAGGCGCAAACCAGATCACGTCCCCCGGCCGAATCTCCTCGATCGGACCGCCCCACCGCTGCGCTCGCCCGCAGCCCGAAGTCACAACCAGCGTCTGGCCCAGCGGATGCGTGTGCCACGCCGTCCGCGCTCCCGGCTCGAACGTTACATGTGCCCCCACAACTCGCGCCGGGTCAGGCGCGGTAAAAAGCATATCCACGCGCACAGTCCCGCTGAAGTAATCCGCCGGCCCCTTGGCTGAGGCCACCGTGCCAATGCGTTGAATCTCCATAATCTCTCTCCTCTTTCTTACGCGGCAGGCCGGGAAGGGAATTGATTCCTCCGGATCGATGCATCCGGAATCAATGATCGCCCGCCTCCGGCCCTTTCACGAACACGTGGTAGGTTACGCTGTCCCATGCGTTATGAATTCCAATCAGCAGCAGCACCAGAATCACAGCCGCGACGCCATAGAGCGAGAGCCCGAGCTGCTGCATCGCCAGGCAGGCTGAGCCAAGCAGCGCGCCATATGCAACAATGGGCAGCCCGCCGTGGAAGACCCAGTCTTCAAACTCTGGCTCGTAGGCGGCATTCCGCAGTCGCGCGGCGATCATGATCGCGTACACCAGCCCCGCAAGCCCGCCCGTTCCGCACACAATCGCCACCGCCAGCGTGCAGCTCCAGGGAGCGCTCAGCGCCGCCGACAGAAACAGCACCGCCGCAAAGTGAACAATCGTGGGCGTCGAGTAGGTCCGCCCTGACTCGGCCAGCGGCGCTGACCGCGCCATGTTCGCCACCAGCGCCAGAACCACAAACTGCAACCCGATCAGCGCGCCGGCCGACGAGCCCACAATCATATAGAAGTTCTGCCATTGCGCCAGCGGCGTCATCGTTCTCCTCTCAAGTGTGCAGCCAGGCCCCATCATATTGCCTGACCGCGCAGCGTTGGCAATGGGCTTGTCTGCAGTCGCGGTTAGCGGATCAGGAGGGAGCAGAGGGCTTCAGCCCTCTGAAAAAGCGCCTCAATGCTGGGCCTTCAGGCCCGGGCCGTTGTCTCTCTCCCGACAGGCAGAATATACAACTGCAGTATTAGCGCCCAGTCGTCTTCTCCAACGCCTCAGGATACCGCGCCCCCTCAATGGGAATCTGCGCCGCGGCCGTCTCGATCTCCGCCAGATCCTCGCTGGTCAGTTCCAAAGCAGCAGCCCCGATGTTCTCCTCCAGCCGGTGCAACTTCGTCGTGCCGGGAATCGGCACAACCCACGGCTTCTGCGCCAGCAGCCAGGCCAGCGCAATCTGAGCGGGTGTCGCCTTCTTCTGCGCCGCGATTGTGCCCAGCAAATCTACAAGTGCCTGGTTCGCCTTGCGCGCCTCTGGGGTAAACCGCGGAATGATGTTGCGAATGTCGGACTTGTCGAACGTCGTGTTCTCGTCCACCTTGCCCGTCAAAAATCCCTTCCCCAGCGGGCTGAACGGAACAAACCCGATGCCGAGTTCCTCAAGCGTTGGGATAATCTCCTCCTCCGGCGTGCGGTACCAGAGCGAGTACTCGCTTTGCAAAGCAGTCACCGGCTGCACCGCGTGCGCGCGACGAATGGTCTTTGCCCCCGCTTCAGACAAGCCGAAATGCTTCACCTTGCCTTCCTTGATCAGGTCCTTCACCGCCCCCGCCACCTCTTCAATCGGCACGGCCAGATCCACGCGATGTTGATAGAACAGATCGATCGCGTCAATCCGTAGCCGCTTCAACGACGCTTCCGCCACCTTGCGAATCCGCGCCGGGCTGCTGTCAAGCCCCTTCGTCCCGTGCGTCCCATCGTCGTTGATATCGAACCCGAACTTGGTCGCGATCGTCACCTGCCCTTTGAAAGGCTCCAGCGCCTCGCCCACCAGTTCTTCATTGTTGAACGGGCCATACACCTCGGCGGTGTCAAAAAAATCAACTCCGCGCTCCACCGCCGAGCGAATCAAATCAATCGACGTCTGCTTCTCCGGGAACGGCTTGTAAGAAAACGTCATCCCCATGCAGCCCAGCCCAAGCGCCGAGACTTCAAGATTTCCAAGTTTGCGTTTCTGCATCGTGATTCTCCCTGGGTGCGTCAGCACCTGCACTGCATGTTCTTGTTGCTCTCCGATTGATCCAATGCGCCCGTTGGCTCACAGCCCCGTCATCTTCAACGCCGCCTCAGGCAGCCGCGCCCCTTCAAGCTTCAAACCAGCGGCAGCTTCGTCGATCTGCTTGAGGTCGCTCCCGCTCAGCTCCAGGTTGACCGCGCCCAGGTTCTCCTCCAGCCGATGCAGCTTGGTGGTTCCCGGAATCGGCACAATCCACGGCCTCTGTGCCAGCAGCCAGGCCAGCGCCACCTGCGCCGGTGTCGCGCCTTTGCGTTCCGCAACAGCCTTCACCATCTCCACCAGAACCATGTTGGCCTTCCGTGCTTCAGGCGTGAATCGCGGCACAATGTTTCGGAAGTCCGTCGCATCGAACTTGGTGGTCTCATCGATCTTGCCCGTCAGAAACCCCGCGCCCAGCGGGCTGAATGGCACAAACCCGATGCCAAGCTCCTCCAGCGTCGGCAGCAGCTCAGCCTCCGGACCGCGCCAGAACAGCGAGTACTCGCTCTGCACCGCGGTCACCGGTTGCACCGCATGCGCCCGCCGAATCGTCTCAACCCCGGCCTCTGACATGCCAAAGTGCTTCACCTTGCCCTCGGCAATCAACTCCCTCACCGCTCCCGCCACATCCTCAATCGGCACCGCAGGATCGACGCGATGCTGATAGAACAGATCGATCGCTTCGGTCCGCAAACGCTTCAAGCCGGCTTCGGCCACCTGTTTGATGTGTTCGGGCCTGCTATTGGTCCCGCCGCTGCGCTTGCCCGTCACCAGATCGATGTCGAAGCCGAACTTGGTAGCAATGGTCACCTTGTCGCGGATCGGCTCCAGTGCCTCGCCTACCAGCTCTTCATTCGCAAACGGCCCATAGGCTTCGGCCGTATCGAAATGCGTGACGCCCAGGTCATAAGCGGCGCGCATCATCTTGATCATCTCGCCCTTGTCCGCCGCCGGCCCATAGCCTGAACTCATCCCCATGCAGCCAAGACCAAGAGCAGACACTTCCAGATTTCCAAGCTTCCGTTTCTGCATTGTGATTCTCCCCGTACGAATTTCGGTTCGCGTTGAAACGAGAAACGTCGCTGTCCGTGCGACGCCCTCCTTGTTCGGCTCCGCGGCGGTTAGCGGTTCGTCATCCTCTCCACCTCTTCCGGATACCGCCCGCCCTGCACGTCAACCTGCGCCACCAGCCGGTCAATCTCGCTCAAATCCTCCGCGGTCAGTTCCAGCGCTGCTGCCGCAATGTTCTCTTCCACCCGCGCCAGCTTCGTAGTGCCCGGAATCGGAACAATCCACGGCTTCTGCTTGAGCAGCCAGGCCAGCGCAATCTGCGCCGGCGTCGCGCCCTTCTTCGCCGCGAACCCCGCAATCAAATCCACCAGCGCCAGGTTTGCCTTCAGCGCCTCAGGCGCAAACCGCGGCAGTGACCCGCGGTTGTCCTCTTTGTGGAACTGCGTCGTCTCGTTGATCGACCCCGCGAGAAACCCCCGGCCCAGCGGACTGAACGGAACCAGCCCGATGCCCAGTTCCTCCAGCACCGGAATCACTTCCTCTTCCGGCCGCCTCCACCACAGCGAGTATTCGCTTTGCAGTGCAGTCACCGGCTGCACGGCATGCGCCCGGCGAATCGTCTGCGCCGCCGCCTCTGAAAGCCCAAAGTGTCTCACCTTCCCTTGCTCGATCAGATCCTTCACCGCTCCGGCCACGTCTTCAATCGGCACCTCCGGATCCACGCGATGCTGATACAGCAGATCGATCGTGTCCACCCGCAGCCGCTTGAGCGAGCCCTCCACACTTTCCTTGATATACGCTGGGCGGCTGTCAACGCCCGGCGCGGACCGCCCGTGTGGATTCAACGCGAACCCGAACTTGGTCGCGATCACCACCCGGTCGCGCACCGCAGCCAGCCCCTCGCCTACAACCTCTTCATTCACCAACGGGCCGTAGACCTGCGCCGTATCGAAGAACGTCACGCCGCGCTCCACCGCTCCGCGCATCACCGCGATCATCTCCTGCTTCGTCCCCGCCACCGGCCCATGCCCTTCGCTCATCCGCATGCAGCCCAGGCCGATGGCTGATACTTCAAGGCCTGCCTTGCCCAGCCTCCTCTTCTCCATTTGTCCCTCCCGCCGCCTGCATAGGCCTGTTGCAAGGCGGACCACCCCGTATGCAACCGCGGGTGGCCCGCCTCTGTGTCACTCTGCTTTGAGCGAAGCCATGTCGATCGAGAAGCGGTACTTCACGTCCGAGCGCAGCATCCGTTCATACGCTTCATTCAGCTTCTGGATCGGAATCACTTCCACGTCCGAAACGATGTTGTGCTCGCCGCAGAAATCCAGCATCTCCTGCGTCTCTTGAAGCCCGCCAATCAGCGATCCTGAAAAACTCTTACGGCCGAATATCAGGCTGAACACATTCACCGCCAGTGGCTTGTCCGGCGCGCCCACCATGGTGATGTTTCCGTCCCGGCGCAGCATGTGGATGAAGGCGTTGATGTCGTGCTCGGCGGCCACCGCATCCAGGATGAAGTCAAAGCTCCCCGCGTGTTTGGCCATCTCATCGGCGTTGCGTGAAAGCACCACTTCATCGGCGCCCAGCCGCAGCGCGTCCTCCTTCTTGCTGGCGGAAGTGGTAAACACCACCGTGTGCGCGCCCAGTGCGTGCGCAAACTTCACGCCCATATGCCCCAGCCCGCCCAGGCCCACAACCCCCACCTTCTTGCCCTTGCCCGCGCCCCAGTGCCGCATCGGCGAGTAGGTCGTAATGCCCGCGCAAAGCAGCGGTGCCGCTCCCGCCAAATCAAGGTTGGCCGGGATCCTGAGAACAAAATGTTCGTGTACGACAATGCTGTCTGAGTATCCGCCGTACGTAGCGCCACCCAGATCGCTGTCCGGCGAGTTATAGGTGAACACGCCGTTCGGGCAGAACTGCTCAAAGTGGTCGCGGCAGCTCGGGCAGGTCAGGTCGGCCCCCACCAGGCACCCCACGCCCACAATGTCGCCGGCCTTGAACTTCGTCACTCCTGACCCAACCCGCGTCACCCGGCCCACAATCTCATGGCCCGGAACGCAAGGGTAAATCGTGGGCATAATGGCGGCCCACTCGTTGCGTGCGGCGTGCAGATCGGAGTGGCAGACGCCGCAGAACAGAATCTCAATCTGCACGTCGTTCTCATTCGGATCGCGCCGCGCGATCGTGGCGGCAGCAAGCGGCGATTGTGCACTCGCGACGGAATAGGCTTTTGCGTTGTACATGAAATATCCTCAATTCTCCTGTTGATGTGGATGATCGTTCTTCGCAACGGCCTTCACTGGCGCCAAACTCCTCTGGCGCTGTATTAGAAGAACAGCAGATAGGTCGCGTTGAGAGTGAGTGCGTTGCTCACCCGCGGCGTGATGGCCTGCCCGCGAATGTAACTCAATCCTAAGGTAGCGAACTGGCCCTTGCGCACCGGCAGTGAGTAACTCGCCGTCGCCGTCGCGCCGTTGCGCCAAACACTCTTGCCCTGCGTCACCAGCGAGTCAGTCAGGTAATGGCTATGTCCGCCATAAGTCGCAACGAATGAAACCATATCGTCCGGCCGCCGGCGAAACGGAGCCTTTTGGTACACGCGAGCCTCGTAATAAAGATCGTAGGCGTTGAAGCGCGCATCCGCCTTGATAAAGCTGCCGCCCACATAAAGGCCGTGGCCCGGCTGAGTCGGCGAGGGCTGCCGCAGTTGATAGTCCACCAGCGCGAACTCGGCGTGGTTGCCTGCTTCCTTCTTGCCGTCGGCAAAGCTCAGGTAAGGCGTGCTGTTGTGCAGGTAACCGGCTCGGAACCACAGCATGGGCGCCAAGGCGGCCGGCCGCTGGTAGCCGCCTTCTTCAATCACAAGCAGCTTGTCTCCATGAGGCACGGGCCGAAAGCCGGTGTGATTGCGCTCCACTTCAGCCGGGCCGCCGTCCGGATCGACGCTGCGCTGGAACCCGGATTTCAGATAGGTATACTTCGGCCCGTTGATGCGAAAATTGGCGCCCGGCGTAGTCAGCGGGAAATACGACATGCCCACCTCGTAAGGCAGAACCGCATACACGCCCTGCGGGCCGGTGCTGGTGTTGCCGCCCACAAACAGGCCGATGAAGTCCAACCCATTCGAGGTGTAGCCGGCCTTCATCTCCACGCGGTCCTTGCCGAACTCCTTGTAGAAGTAAAGATCCCACAACTGGAATGCCTTCGGCCCGGCCGGATTCCAACTCACCCAGTTCCATACGCCGCCCATATAAAACTGCGCGTGCTTCAGGTGCAGTTGCCGCAGATCGGCGCTCAGAATCGGCTGAAGCATGCCGTTCCCGAAAGGGCTCTGCCCCACGTAGGCCTGCTGGTCGGCTGAGACGGGTGCGGCGATGGTGTTCTGCACAAACAGCGACATTGAGATAGCCCGAATGGCCACACCCTTGCTGAAAAGCGCCCGGCGGAACCCGGAATTGATATCGACAATGCTGTCGGCGATCGGCGGCATCGCCACATCGCCGCCCAGATAGTTCAGGCCCTCAATGGAACCCGCTTCGTCGTGCGTGGCCGCGGCTGGGCTTGGCGCATCCGGTGTGTCCTGGGCATGGCCCCGCAGGCCCGCCAATAGAAATAAAGCCGCAATGAAAATAATCCTTCCTGCTCTGCCGTTCAAATTCCGCACTCAAGTCTCCAGTTTCGCCCGGCGCCTGCCGGGAGGGTATGCCCGCAACTTGATGCTACTTAGAACGGGGCCGCGAGCGGTATCCTGATTCTTCCGGATGATTGCCTATTTCTGTCGATGAAATCATTTTTTGCGCATGATGGCTTGATTTGGCGGTAGGCTGAAATAGGAAACAACAGGGAGGCGGCAATGGCAAAAGACGGCCTGAAGACGGGGAGTGCGGTCAACGAGACAGCGGACCTCCGCGCCGAACTGGCGCGCGGGATTCTTGCCCATATCGATGGGGAGGGACCGGTGGCCACAGCTGTGCCCGGCCTGCGGCTGTCGCGACACAGCGCGCCTACTGAGTGCTATTCAGCCGCCTACGAGCCGGAACTGGTGGTCTTTGCCCAGGGAGAAAAACGAATCACCGTGGGCGGCTCAACCCTGGTCTGTGACGGAAGCAACTTTCTGTTGACCTCGGTGGACCTGCCGGTAGTTGGACAAATCACCAGGGCAACAAAGAAAGAGCCGTTCATGGGGCTGGTCCTGAAGCTGGAGATGCCCGTCGTCCGCGAGATTCTCAGCCAGGAAGAGTTTCTTGTTCCCGAGGTTTCGTCTGCTGCGCGGGGCATCGCCGTCGGCAAAACTCCGCCCGAGTTGCTGCGCGCCTGCTTGCGGCTGCTGGGACTTTTAGATACGCCGGCCGATATCCCGTTTCTGAGCGGGCTCATGCAGCGGGAGGTCCTTTACCGCGTGCTTCGCTCGCCGCTGGGCAAGCACCTGCGCGCCATCGCCACATTAGGTGAGCAGAGCAACCGCACCGCAAAAGCCGTTGCCTGGCTCAAGGCAAACTACGCCAAGCCTCTGCGCGTTGAAGAACTCGCCACCGTCGCGCAGATGGGCGTCTCCACCTTCCACCACCACTTCCGCTCGCTCACCGCCATGAGCCCGCTTCAATACCAGAAGCGCCTCCGCCTCCACGTCGCCCGCGTCCGCATGCTCACTGAAGGCATTGATGCCGCCAGCGCCGCCTTCGACGTAGGCTATGAGAGCGCCAGCCAATTCAACCGCGAGTACAGCCGCCTCTTCGGCCAGCCGCCCATGCGCGACGTCAAAGCCAGCCGCCTCTCCACCCTTGCAACCACTGTCAACTAACCGCGGCTCCGGGCCTGACCCGGTCAATTCGCCCCGGGCACTCCCTCCCTTCGTCTACAGCGCCCTCAAATGCAACCAATCCATCCCGCTCACATCCAATAGCCATGGACACCCCCGCCCTTCCCCCGGGCCAGACCCACCCTGTTCCTCTCTCCGGCGCCCAGCCCCTTCGCCTCCCCTTTGACAACTCCTATGCGCGCCTCCCCCAGCACTTCTACGCCCGCGTCGCTCCCACGCCGGTCGCCGCACCCAGCCTCGTCAAGCTCAATGTCGAGCTAGCCCTCTCCCTCGGCCTCGATCCTGAAGCACTCATCACCGGGCAGGGCGTTCAATTCCTCTCCGGCAACCATGTCGCCGAAGGCTCAGACCCTGTCGCCCTGGCCTATGCCGGCCACCAGTTCGGCCATTTCGTGCCCCAGCTTGGCGATGGCCGCGCCAACCTCCTCGGTGAACTCGTCGCCCCCAACGGCCTTCGTTACGACATCCAGCTCAAAGGCTCCGGCCGCACGCCTTTCTCCCGCGGTGGCGATGGCCGCGCCGCCCTCGGTCCCGTCCTGCGCGAGTACATCGTCAGTGAAGCCATGGCCGCCCTCGGCGTGCCCACCACGCGCGCCCTCGCCGCCGTCACCACCGGAGAAGCCGTCTTCCGCGAAACCGTCCTGCCCGGCGCCGTGTTCACCCGCATCGCCGCCAGCCATCTGCGCATCGGCACCTTCCAATACTTCGCCGCGCTCCAGGACACGGCAGCCCTCCGCGCCCTCGCCGACTATGCCATCGCCCGCCACTATCCTGACGCCGCGCAAGCTCCCCAGCCCTGCCTCGCCCTGCTTCAGGCCGTCATCGCCCGCCAGGCCCAACTCATCGCCCAGTGGATTCTCATCGGCTTCGTCCATGGCGTCATGAATACTGACAACACCTCCATCTCCGGCGAAACCATCGACTACGGCCCCTGCGCCTTTCTTGAGGCCTACGACCCCGCCGCCGTCTTCAGCTCCATTGACCACGGCGGCCGCTATGCCTTCGCCAACCAGCCCCGTGCCGCGCTGTGGAATCTCGCCCGCCTCGCTGAGGCCTTGCTCCCCGTTCTCGCGCTGGAGTCAGGCAGCGAAGAAGCCGCTGTGGCCGCGGCCAATCAGGCGCTCCAGGCCTTCGAGCCACAGTTTCAAGCCGCCCGCATCGCCGGCCTGCTCCGCAAACTCGGCCTCTTTGCCCAGCGCGATACAGACGCTGCCCTCGCTGAAGACCTGCTCCAGCTCATGGCCGAGAATCAGGCCGACTTCACCCTCACCTTCCGCAGACTCTGCGATGCCGCCGCCTCGCCGCAGGCCGATGCCGCCGTCCGCGCCTTGTTTCGCAACGCCGCCGCCTATGACGCATGGGCCGCTCGCTGGCGCGCGCGCCTCAATCAGGAAACGCACGATCTCCCCGCGCGCGCAGCCGCTATGCGCAACCTCAATCCCGCCTTCATCCCCCGCAACCACCTCGTTGAAGAGGCCCTCAACGCCGCAACTCTGCGCCAGGATTTCCAGCCCTTTGCAACCTTGCTTACCGTCCTCGCGCGCCCCTTCTGCGACCAGCCCGACTTCGAGCGCTACGCCACACCCGCTCGCCCCGAGCAGCGCGTCCTGCAAACCTTCTGCGGAACCTGACCCGCCCCCGGCTGAATTCGATTGACACCCACCCGCACCCCCTGTAACTCTCCTTCAGGCAACAAAGGAGGTGAGGGTGGCGGAAACGTCGTTGGTTCAGCAGTCAAGGTGGCATTGGCATGTGCGCGGCGCCTGGAGCGCGCGCGAAGATCGCGTCCCCTCGGCCGTGTGGCTCGGCATCCTCTGGGTAGGCATGATCGCCGGATTCGGCGTCGATATTCCGAACTTCCTCCACATGAATCCGCCCGCTCCGAAAATGGTTCATGTCCATGCCGCCGTCTTCACCATCTGGCTGCTGCTGCTCTCCGCTCAGGTGCTCCTCGTTCTGCGCGACCGCGTCGCCCTCCACCGCAAACTCGGTGTCTTTGCCGTTGGCTGGGCAGGCCTCATGGCCGTGATGGGTCCCTGGGCCATCGTCGCCACGGTGCTCAGGGCTGCGCGCCTCCACGGCCCTTTCCCCTACGCGTTCATCGCCACCCACGTGGTCGACCTCGGCGGCTTTCTGGTCCTTCTCGTCCTCGGCATCGCCCTTCGCAAAAATCCCGCCGCTCACAAGCGCATCATGATCCTGTCCACCGTCTGCCTTGCCGACCCGGGGTTCAACCGGTTCCTGCAAGTTCTTGACAAATGGCTGCCCGACGCGCAATCTCCGTTCCCTTGGTTCTTCAGCGTCTTCTACGGCAACCTGCTCATCATCTTCCTCATGCTCGCCTGGGACTGGCGGAAGCGCCGCCTCGTCCGCTCGCACGTCTTGGCTTCAGCCGCGCTCGTCGCGGCCATGTGCCTCGCCTCCATAATGCAGTTCTGGCAGCCGTGGCAGGCCCTCACGCTCGAGTGGGTCAAGGCCTGGCTGAGAATCTTCTCCTAGAAAAGTCTGAGTTGGAGTGCCGCTGCCTCGATGTGCCTCGGCCGTTCAGGCCCCGCCACCAACTTCGTGCGAGCGAACAGCGAGCAGTTGGCCGCACCGCAGGTGCCCTTCAGGCCCCGCCACCAACCTCGTGCGAGCGAACAGCGAGCGATTGGCCGCACCGCAGGTGCCGTTCAGGCTCCAGCACCAACCTCGTGCGAGCGAACAGCGAGCGTCTGGCCGCACCGCAGGTGCTGGCGGAAGAGGAGGGATTCGAACCCCCGATACCCTTTCAGGTACGTCGGTTTTCAAGACCGATGCCATCAACCACTCGGCCACTCTTCCGCTCTTTCCAAAATACCACTACAACGGATTCCCCGGTACCCCGCGGCCTCTCCAAAAGTCGGCCCGGCCCGGCCGGTCGCCGCCCCGCCCGCAAGGGGGTCGCAACCTCGCCAATCGCGGGTGTACTCTTGATGGGCGGGAAAACCAGTACCGGTCTCCCCGCTCAATTTTCACGGCGCTCTCAACCTCTCAGGACGGGCCTCGGCATCGCCCCCCGCCTGCTCCCGGTGACCGGCGCGCAACTGCCTCGGGGCATCCACATCGATTCGCCAAAGTGAGGACTCAATGAAAGCTTCCAGCCTTCCCACTCGCCGGGATTTTCTTCGCAACTCAACCCTCTCCCTGACCGCCGGCCTGCTCGCCGCGCCCTCCGCCAGGCAGGCCTTCGCCGCCGGCCTCTTCCCGTTCAAAGCCAAGCTCAGCGCCCACATGTGGGTCTACGCCAGCAAGTATCCGCCCAACTGGGATGCAACCGCCGACCTTGAAAAGGTCTTCAGCGACCTCCACACCGCCGGCTTTGACGGCGTTGAAATCATGGATGTGCTTCTCGGCCACGACGATGCCGTATCGCACCTCAAGCGCCTCGTCGAGCAATATGAGATCCCCGTCAGCGGCGCGTCCTACATGGGCGCCATGTGGGACGCAACCAAACACGACGAGATCCTCGCCGACGCAACCAAAGTCATCACCCGGCTCGGCCAGCTCCAGGGCAAGACCTTCGGCATCTCGGTCGGCGATGCCGGCCATTTAAAAACTGAGGCCGAGTTCGACGCCCAGGCAAAAATCCTCACCAGCATCCGCAAGCTCTGCGCGGACCACGGCATCCTCGCAAATCTCCACAACCATACCTATGAAGTCCGCGATGACCTGCACGATCTCAAGGGAACCCTGGCCCGCATTCCCGACTTCAAGCTCGGCCCCGACCTCAACTGGCTCATCCGCGGCGGCGTCGATCCTGTCTCGTTCATCAAGACCTACGGCCACCAGATGGTCTACATGCACATCCGCGATCAGTACAAAGACGGCACATGGACCGAGTATGTTGGCCAGGGCGTAACCGACTTCGCCGCCATCGCCGCCGCTCTCCGCAGTGTCGACTTCCGCGGCCGTGCCGCCGTTGAACTTGCCTATGAACGGGGCTTCGTGCCCAAAAACACCCTCGCCGACGACTGGAAGCGCAGCCACGACTACGTAAAAACCACCTTCGGCTGGTGATCTCCCGCAATCCGGCCGGCTGCCGCAGAATCACGATAGGTGGTCCCGGCCTGCAAAACAGGGTGTTGATTTCCTTAAGAAATCAACACCCTGTGTACTGTCTTCCTGCGCTCTTACCCGCGCAGGCCGGTTAGCTCCATCAGCCGCGCCGTCTCCCGATACGCCTCTTCCACCCACTCCACAATCCGCGCCGGGTCGGGCGAGTACTCCAGCTCAATTGACACTACTCCGTCGATCTCCAGCTCCTTGATCGCCTGCAGATACGGGCTGAACTTCACCACGCCCCTGCCCGGCGGCAGATCCCCGTGTACCTTCCCGTCGCAGTCGCTGATGTGTACGTGGATCGCCCGGCCCTTCAGCCGAGCCAGCGTCTCCGGCCCGCTGTCGCTCAGCGCGCAATGGCTCACGTCGATGTTGGCCCGCACCCGCGGATGTGCGCACTCGTCCACAAATCGCACCATGTTGTCCACGTTGTTCAGCAGGCTCATCCTGAACGGTTCCAGCTCCAGCGCGATATCCAGATTCTTCTTCCCCGCATAATCGCCCAGCACCCGGCAAGTCTCCAGCGCCCAGTTCCACTGGTCCTTCGCCGCAATCACCTCGCGCTGCCAAAGATACTCGCCCAGAACCACCAGCACGTTCTTCGCCTCAAACTCAGCCGCCAGGTCGATGAACGCCTTGCACCGCTGAACGTGAAAATCCCTTACCGGCTCGTTGAAGTCGATCAGCCCCGTCGCCACCACCGGCAAACTCATGATCGGCAAGCCCCGCTTCTCGCAGGTCGTGCCGATGATCCGCTTCTCCTCGGCCGTGATCGTCATCGCCTCGGTAAAAATGTCCACGCTGTCAAAGCCGATCCGGGCAATATGATTCAGCCCGGTCTCCGTGTCCATGCCCACCTGCGCAAAGGCGCTGTTGATAATCCCAAGTTTCATCTCTCACCTCGTCTTCAGATTCAAATCGATAATCTCCTGCGGAGAAGCCATCCGGTGCTCTGCGGCGCTCAACGCCGCCGCCTCCACCAGTGCAATGCTCTTCAGGTTGTCCCGCCCGGTCAGCACAGGCGCCTCGCCCGTCTCCAGCGCAACCAGCAACTGGCTCATCGTCCCGCCAAACGCATCCGGAAACCAGCTCTGTGTCGAATTGAAGTGTGTGAACTCCGCGTCGCCCTTGCGCGCGTACCGCATCGTCGAGGGTGTCGTAAACGGATCATGGCACCAGCCCACATTCCCGATCGCCAGCCCGTCCACGCCCTCAATTCGCCACACAATGCCAATGTCGCCCGGGCACCCTTCCCGCACCGGCCCCGTCCACGGGTCGTCAATCATCACCGCCCGCAGCCCGTTTTCATACTCAAGAATCGTCGTGCAGATTCCATCCGTGTGCTCGAACTTCGTCCGCGGATCGGGGCACGTGCTCGTGAACACCCGCGCCGGATCGCCAAACCATCCCCGCATGCAATCCAGATGATGAATTGACATGATCCGCAGCGTCGCCGAGCCCACATCCTGCTGCCACGGCTGCCAGTGCAGCACCGCACGCATATCAATCGTGGCAAATACCGGCTTGCCAAAGAATCCTTGCTTCAGCAGCGCGCTCGCCCCATACACTGAAGGGTCGTAGCGCATGTTCTGGTTCACTGACAACACAATCCCCGCCTGCTCGCAGCAGCGCACCGCTTCCTCGGCCTCGCCATAGCTCAGCGCCAGCGGCTTCTGCGCCAGAATGCCCTTCACCGTCCCCCGCGCGCACGCCGCGCGAATCAGCTCCAGTTGGTACATCGGCGGAACCGCGATGTCCAGCACCTCGATGCTCGGGTCGTCCAGAATCTCCTGGTAGTTCGCGCACACCCGCGCAATCGAGTGCCGCGCCGCCGCCTGGGCCGCATTCTCCCGGCTCCGCGATGCAATCGCCACCGGGTTCAACCCCAGCCGCCGGTAGCTCACCAGGTGGCAATCGCTCACAATAAATCCGCTACCCAGAACTCCGATCCGGAAATCTTTCCTCTTCGGCATCGGCGGTGCATAACTCAACTCAAGCTTCGGCATAGGCATTCTCACGCCTCCGCATTATAGGCCGCTCCGGCAATCGGCCACCAGACCCAATCTAAAACTCGTCGTAAGCAATCTGGTGCATCGGCACCTCCAGCGCTGAAAGCATCCGCGTGCATGCCTTGATCATCGCCGGAGGCCCGCACAGGTAGTACTCCACTCCCTGCGGATGAGGATGCTGCCGCAGATACTCCGTCAGCACCACCTCGTGAATAAATCCCGTCTTCCCCGTCCAGTTGTCTTCCGGCAGCGGAGATGACAGCGCCAGATTGAAGCTGAAGTTGTGATGCTGTCTGTCCAGCTCCTCAAAATAATCCTCGTAAAAAATCTCCTGCCGCGACCGCGCCCCATACCAGAAGCTGATCTTCCGCGCCGTCTTCTCCGTCTCCAGCAGGTGCGCCAGGTGCGCCCGCAGCGGAGCCATCCCCGCCCCTCCGCCGATATACACCATCTCCCGCTTGGTCGGCTTCGCGTGGAAATCCCCAAACGGCCCGATCCCTGAAACCACGTCCCCCGCCTTCAGGCTGAACACGTAGCTCGATCCCACACCCGGCGCGCAATCCTGCCCCGCCGGCGGCGTCGCAATCCGCACATTAAACCGGAACACCCCCTCCGTCGCCTGGTTGCTGGCCATCGAGTAGTTGTTCCTCCGCCCCGCCGTCGGGTTTGTCGCCACCAGATCGAAGACGTGCTGGTTTCTCCACACCGTCGCGTAGGGCTCCGGAATCTCAAAATCCTTGAACCGGATCGCCTCGTATGCCGGAATATCCAGTTGCAGATAGTCCCCGGGCGTAAACGCCATCTGCGCCCCATCCAGCGGCTCCAGCACCAGCTCCTTGATAAACGTGGCCACGCTCCGGTTGCTCACCACCCGGAACCGGCAGGTCGTGTGCGTTCGCGCCCCCACGCCGCCAGCCCGCACAATGTTCACGTAGATCCGCGTCCCGCGCACCTCCACCGGGTACGTCGCCAGCCCCCTGCAAATCGGCGCCCGCGCCGGCGAGCCGTCCACCAGGTTAAAGCGCCCGTTGTGCTTCGCGCACTCAATCACATTCCCGAAAATCAACCCGTCCGACAGATGCGTATTCCCGTGCGTGCAAACTCCATCCGTCGCAAACAGCTTGTCCTCGTCATTGCGATACAGCGCAAACGTCTTCTGCCCATGATCGAACCGCACCACATCCGCGCGCCCCAGTTGCGCGCTCTCGCAAACCGCCGCCCATCCCTCCGCGTCCGGATCGCCGCACGTCAAAATCTCCCGGTCCGTCGTCCGCGCCTTCGCCGCGGGCAGCTTCCGCTTCACGCAATATGCCGGGTCCTTCACCTGTTTGAAAAGCGCCGGAATAATCTCCCGCCACGCCGAATAAAGCCCCGGATACGGCTCCGGGCAATCTGCCTTCACCGCCTCATGCAGCTTGTCCAGCGCGTGATACGGCACCAGCGGAAACATGTGATGCTCCACGTGGTAGCCCATGTTCCAGTAGAGATATTTGTTGATCGGGTTCAGGTAAACCGTCCTGCAGTTCAGCCGGTGATCCAGCACATTCTCCGCCAGCGCCGTGTGCTGCGTGTACCCATAGATCCCCTGCAGCCACGCGCCAAACAATCCAGGCAATCCAATAAACAGCAGCGGCAATAGGCTGCGCCGCTCAATCGCCAGCAGAATCACAGCCGCATAGATTGCCACATAAATCCGCGCCCTGAAAAATACCTTGGGGAACTCCGTCTCCGGAACAAACGTCTTCTCCGCCTCAAGCATCCGCCCGCTCGCATGCACCACAATCTGCTTGAAATACTTCGGATACACCGTCAGCGAGAACAAGCTCATCGCCAGCCGCCTCAGGTTCGGCGGCCGCGGCACCGCAATCTCCGGATCGCGCCCCACGATAATCGTGTCGCTGTGATGCCGGTTGTGGCTCCACCGCCAAAGCGTCGACTCGCGCATGATCATGAACGATGAAATCTCGTAAAGCAGATCGTTCATCCATCCCGTCCTGAACGCCGTCCCGTGGCTGCTCTCGTGCCAGCGCGAGTCCGAGGTCGATGCGTACAGCACCGCGTACAGCACATAAGGCAGAATGCACCACGCTGATGGCCAAAGCGCATACGTCGCGTACCCGCTGCCGAAGATCAGCGCAAACCACAAAATCGTGTCGCGAATCGCCGGCCCGTTCCGCCGCTCCAGCAGCTTGCGCATCGTCTCCCGCGGCACCGGGCACTGGTACCACTCCGCCTCTGCCAGCCCCTTCTCCACCGCCAGTGAAGAGTTCATGCCCGTCAGGCTGTAATCGAATTCAATAGGGTTTGAAACCACGTTCGCATCCACACTCATAACCGCACTCGCTCCTATGAGATGTTCCAGATCTTTTAAACGGCACATTCCATCCGCAATCCAGGCCCTGCCTCGCCGCCGCAGCCGGCCGCTGGCAGTCCCTCCGCGGGTGGCCGGGGAACCGTGTAAAGGCATTGTAAGGCGAGAAGCAGTCGTTTGGCAGGCTTACCGGCTCTTCCACCGTTCTGAAAAAAGGGGGAGCCTCCTCGGCTCCCCCCTTTTCGGTTCATCTGGCGAAATGCTCTACGGCTTGCCCATCAGTTCATCGGCCAGCGCATCCGCGCCATACAGCTTCCGCAGACCTTCAATCATCCCTGCTGAGTGCACCGCAACCGCGCGGTTCTTGGCGCCCTCATACACAAAGTCTCCGGCCAGCGACTCAATGTTCCCGTCAAAGATCAGCCCCACCAGCTCGCCATCCCGGTTCACCACCGGCGAGCCTGAGTTGCCGCCGATAATGTCGCCCGTCGTCACAAAATCCAGCGGAGTCGTCAGGTCCAGCTTCTCCCGCGCCGCCGCCTGCCGCGGCGTCAGGTTGAACGGCGCCTTGTTGCTGAAGCTCGCCGCCCGGTCAAAGAGCCCATAGAACGTCGTAAACGGCGGAGCAATCGTCCCGTTATACGGGTACCCGTCCACCGTCCCGTACGTCAGCCGCAGCGTAAACGTAGCGTCCGGGTAAGCGTCCTTCCCATAGGCCAGGAACCGCGCCTTGCCCAGCTTTTCTCCCGCCGGCGTCAGCACGCTGTTGATGGTGTCCCGCACCCGCCGCGTCGACTCCCGCACCACCGGGTCCACCCGCCGCGCCGCCACAATCATCGGGTCGGTCGATGCCGCCACCGCTGCCTCGCCGCCATCCAGCAGCGTCTTGCGGAATCCCGCATCGCCCAGCTTCGTTCCGTCCACCAGCGAGTTCACCGTCGGCTCCACGTCTCCGCCTTGCAAGATGGCCGCGAGAAACGCGTCGCTCTTGCCCAGCTTCTCCTCGGCCAGCTTCAGCGTCGCGGTCATGAACGCCTTCTCCGTAGCCGGATACACCGGCGCCGGCGAAAGCATCTGGTACTTCAGCGATTCCAGCCCTGCCTCGTGGAACTGCGGCAGCCGCTCGCCATCCGGCTTCTTCGTCTCCGCCACGTACTGCACAATCTGCAAGGCCAGAGTAAACAGCCGGCTGTCCGCCCGCCGGAACGTCTGCAACCTGATCTCCGGCTTCGCTTTCTCCAGCGTGCGCGCAATCGTCTCCCACGCGTCGCCATAGGCCTTCTGCCACTCGGCATTGGCCGCCACCCGGCTGCGGAAATCGTTCTCTTCGGCCTGCTTCTTCGCCACAATCGCCGGGTCCGCCAGCGCTTCCGCGCGTCCCTGGTAGGCCTTCAGGCTGTTCTGCAATCCAAAAATCGTGCTCCCCACCAGCCGTGCCTGCTCCGGACCCTGTGCGCCAAACGCCTGCGCCGCGGCAATGCGCCGCTCCAGATACTCGATCACCGCCGGCTCCCGCACATCGCGCTCCGTCAGCAGTTGCGCCATCGTGTTCTGCCGCAGCGTCGATCCCGGATGCCCTGAGATAAACGTCAGCTCGCCCGGCGCCGCGCCCTTCGCGCTCCACTTCAAAAAGTTCTCCGTGTGCAGCGGCTTCCCGTTCTCATACACGCGAAAGATCGCCATGTCCAGGTCATACCGCGGATACGTAAAGTTGTCCGGATCGCCGCCATAAAACGCCGCCTGCTGCTCCGGCGCAAACACCAGCCGCACATCCGTGTACGCCTTGTACTGGTAAAGCCAGTACTCGCCGCCGTTATAAAAGCTCACCACGTCCGACCGCAGCCCCGTCTTGTCCTTGCTCTCTTTCTCAATCGCCGCAACCGCCGCGTCCCGCGCCTTCAGTGCCTTGGCCTCGTCGGCAATCCCCTTGGCCGCGCCCTGCACTCGCGCCGTCACATCTTCCATTCCCACCAGCACATTCACTTCCAGGTCCGGCGACTTCATCTCCCCGTCCAGCGTGGCGGCATAAAATCCGTCGCGCAGATAGTCGTGCTCCGCCGTCGAGTTCTTCTGCAACTGCCCCCGCGCCACGTGATGGTTCGTCAGCAGCAGCCCGTTCGGGCTCACAAACGATCCCGATCCGCCGTCGTTCAGCCGCACGCTTGAAAGCCGCAGATGGTCCAGCCACGCCTGCGTCGGCGTAAAGTTATACTTCGCCTTCAGCAGCTTCAAAGGCGGGTTGTCAAAGGTCCACATGCCTTCTTCGGCGTGAATCAAAGTCGCCGCGGCCACCAACATCGCCGCCGCCACCACCAACATAGAGCGAAAACTACGAATCAACATAAAGGTCCTCACGTACCCAAAAATCCAGAAACTAACCCCTGGCTCATCGGTCTCCCATCGCCGGTTCTTGCATCAAGCTGGGTGCCCCAGGTCTGGATCTTCAGACCTGGGATACCACGAACCAAATCGTAAGCAAGAAAAGCTAAGAGCTGAAAGCTGCTTCTACGGCATCACCAGCACTTCCACTCCGCTCGCCGCGCCCTTCTGGTGGAACACCTGCTCCGTCGCCTTCTGAAAATCCTCCGGCTTCGCATTCGGAATATCCGTGAACACCTGCGGATTCCTGTCCGTCAGCGGAAACCACGAACTCTGCACCTGCACCATGATCCTGTGTCCCCGACGGAACGTGTGGAACAGATCCGGCATGGTGAAGTTCAACTCCGCTTCCTTGCCCGGCGCCAGCGGTTCCGGCTTCTCCCAGCTGTTCCTGAACTTCGCCCGGAACGGCTCCCCGCGCAACAACTGCTCATACCCGCCCATGTGCAGCGGCGGCGTATCCAATACCCGCTTGTTCCCGTCCAGCGCCGGGTCCGGGTCCGGGTAGTTGTCCGGATACACGTCAATCAGCTTCACATCAAAATCCGAGTCCGTCCCCGAGCTGGCAACCTTCAGCTTCGGCGAAATCGGCCCCGCAATCGTCACATCCTCTTCCAGCGGCTCGGTCTGGTACGTCAGCACGTCGGTCCGCGTCGCTGCAAACCGCTGGTCGTCCACCATATACCGCTGCGGAACCGTATCCGTCGTGTAGCCCACAAACGGCACCGGATGGTTCGGGTCGCTCACATACTCGTCCTTGCTCGCCGCTTCTGTCGGCGCCTCAAAGCTCAGCTTGCCCCCCGCATGAAAATACAGCGTCTTCGCCGCCGCCGCCTTCGGTGGCCACGCGTCGAACCGCCGCCACACATTCGTCCCCGTCTCAAACACTACCGCCTTCGGTTGCGCCGCGCCCTTGCCCTTCAAATAATGCTCGAAAAACGGGAACTGAATATTCGCCCTGAAATACTCGCTCGTATTCGAGTTGAACTGCACATCCCCCAGGTGGTTGCCTTCCCCGCGCGCCCAGCCCCCATGCACCCACGGCCCTTCCACCAGCGTCGTCGGCGTCTCCGGATTCAGCTTGCTCGTCGCATAAAAAGTCTTGTACGGCCCGCTCAAATCCTCCGCGTCAAACCACCCGCCCACCACCATCACCGCGCACTTCACGTTCTTCATGTGCCGCGACAAATCCCGCGCCTGCCAGTACGCGTCATAGCTCCAGTGCTTCGCCTGGTCGTTGAACAGCCAGTTCGAGCCCTTCAAATAGAGCTTGTCCAGGTTTGCAATATTCCCCGCCTGCAAATAAAACTTGTAGCCGTCCGTCGTGCCAAAGTCGAACCGAGGCCCCGGCTTCGGCAGCTCCGGATTCTGGTTCGGCCTGAAAAATACATAGAACCCAAAATTGGCCGAAAGCATGAACGCCCCGCCGTGGTACCCGTCATCGCCCAGAAACAAATCCGTCATCGGAGCCTGCGGGCTCGCCGCCACCAGCGCCGGGTGTGAGTCAATCATCGACGCCGACGTATAAAACCCCGGGTACGAAATCCCCCAGATGCCCACCTTCCCGTTGTTGTTCGCCACGTTCTTCAGCAGAAACTCGATCGTGTCGTACGTGTCCGAGGCGTCGTCCACATCCGCCGTCGATTTCTTCTCGTCCACGTGCGGCCGCATCTCGGCAAAATCGCCCTCGCTCATCCACCGCCCGCGCACATCCTGGTAAACAAAAATGTACCCGCCCTTTTCAAACTCCTCTGACGGTCCAAGATGCTTCGGATACTGGTCTTCCCCATAAGGGCCCACGCTATAGGGCGTCCGGTCCATCAAAAACGGATAAGGCCCGCCCGCCGCATCCTTCGGCACATACACCGCCGTGAACAGCCGCTTCCCGTCCCGCATCGGAATGCGGAATTCATACTTCGTATAGTGCGCGCGAACTGAGTCTTCCTTGGGCGCGTCCGGCGCGGCCGGCTGAGCCTGCAAGGCGGTGAAGGCAAGGGCAAAAAACGCCAGAACGGCAAGCGGAAAACGGTACGGTTTGCGCATTGGGCAGCAGATTCTCCTGAACATAAACTCTACTCCACGAATCCGCCATTGGGCAGGGAGGTGCCCGGCCCAGCCATCCCACCCAGGCGCCGGCTCCGCCCGTTTCGCCTCCTCTGCCGGCTCCTCCTGGCCCCGCCCGGCGGGGCAGAGATTCACCCCTCGATTTGAGCCACCCAACAGAACCGGGAGAATTGTTCATCCCGCTCCCGTCCTGCCAGATTCAACCCAAAACCGTAGTTCCTTTTTCATTCATCGCAATCAAACGGCTAAATAGAGGACCTTTGCTCTGCACCGTGCAGACCCCTGGTTCGCCACAACCCCTGCGGTTTGATCTCCCATATAGTTTCCCCGTACAAGCCGGCAGGCGGTTCCGTTCAACGGGCAACCCCTCTTTTGCCCTGGAAGGTCGTCCCCATGCACCATTTGCGCGCCATCACGCGGTCACTGTTCGTGTGTCTCCCGGCTCTGTTGGCAGTCTTCTTTGCCGCCTCTGCCTCCGCCGCCATCCCCACCGTCACCGGCCTGAGCCCCAGTTCGGCCACGGCGGGCGGAGCCGCCTTCTCCCTCACCATCACCGGCGCCGGCTTCGGTTCAGCCTCAACCACGTTCGTCAGTTGGCACACCAGCACCGGCGCAACCCCACTCACCGCTACATCGGTAACTTCCACCAAGATCGCCGTTACCGTGCCCGCCGCGCAGATCGCCACCGCCGGTTCCGCCTGGATCACCGTCTTCACCACCATCGCAGGCGGCGGCACCTCGGTCCTCTCAAGCGCTTCCAGCTTCACCGTCAACGCGCCCCCGCCGGTGCCGGCCACCATCGCCGGCCTCAGTCCGTCCTCGGCCACTGCTGGCGGCGCTGCCTTCACCTTGACCATCACAGGCGCGCACTTCACCCCGTCCACCAGCGCGAAATGGATCACCTCCGCATCCGCTACCCTGCTGCAGGTCAAGACGCAAACCGCCACGCAGTTGACCGTCACCATTGCCGCAAGCCTGATTGCATCCGCGGACACAGCAAGTGTGGTCGTGTCCAACCCCGGAACCGTGACCGGGGCGGGCCTGGCTTTTCCCATCGTCGCCCCTCCGCCCAACGGCGCCAAAAACGCCAGCCTCCTCGGCCGCTACGTCTGCAAGCTTGAGGGCTACTTTGACAACGATGGCTCTCACTGGGCCGCTCTCGCCAGCTTCGTCGCTGACGGCTCCGATACAAACACCCTGGGCAAGCTCACCGCCGGCACATTCGACGAGAACGGCACTGACCTGCCCTCCGCCCTGTCCGGAACCATAACCGGTACCTACTCCATCGGCGCGGACTACAACGGCATCGCCACCCTCACCGGTACGCCTTCCGGAGGCTCACCCACATCCACCCAATGGGCTCTTGCCATGGCCCAATCCACCGTCCCCGCCCAGCAGTTTCGCCTGGTCGAGTCCGATGACGCGGGCGCCCATCCCTCCGGCCAGCACGGCACAGGCAACTGCTACCTCGCCACTACCGGCGCATTCACCGCCTCCACCATCAGCGGCAGCGGCTTCGCTGTTCTCATGAGCGGCGAGAACACCGCCGGCGGCAGCAGTCCCACCGCGCCCAAGGCCGGCGCAGGCCGCTTCTCGGCCTCCAACGGAAACATCACCGCCGGCATCCTCGATATAGCCAAAGGCGGCAGTCCCTCCCCGCAGGAGATCGCCTTCACCGGCGCCTACACCGCCCCCAACGCCACCTCCGGCAGGCTCACGCTCGCGCTCGGCATCGGTGGCGGCCATACCATCAACCTGGCTGAATACATCATTGACGCCAGGCGCATGTTCATCCTTGAAACCACCACCGCGGACGGCGCATTCGCCGGCGACGTGCGCAAGCAGATGGAGTCCTCTTACTCCGCCGCCAATGTCAAGGGCTCGCTCGTCGTCTACATCCACGGCGTCGCCTACTCCGGTGGATCGATCTCGGCCGCCAAGGCCCAGGTCGAGCAGGGATCCAGTACCGGCAGCGGCAGCCTCACCATCAACGAAAGCTACCAGGACAACGCCGGTACTTACTCCTCCGGGCAAGGCAACGGAACGGTCGCTCTCACCTTTGTCTCCGCCTATCCCGGCCGCGTCACCTTCAATCCTGGCCAGGGCGGGGGGTACCTCTATTTGTTTGACACCAACAGCGCCTTCGAACTCAACTACGACGGCCAGGATGGTTTCGAATCCGGTTGGGCTGAACCGCAATCCGCAACCACGTTCTCTGATGCCGCGCTGGCCGGCAATTACATGGCCGGCAGCAACTTCCAGCCGATGGAAGCAAGCTTGAACGCCGCCGCGGGTGTGTGGAATATCGCCGCCAGTGGCGCCCTCGCCTCGCAGACCAGCACAGCCGGCCAGGGCAATTTCACTTACGATTCCCCCGCCGCCCTCACCTACACCTGGAACTCCACCACCTATGGAGCATTTCAGGTCTCACATTCCACATTCGGCGCTTACACCTGCGCCGTCATCAGCTCCGTTAAGTTCGCCTGCATCACCCAGACCAATCCGGGAGCTGACCTGCTCACGATGCAAAAGTAGCCAACTCAATTGCAAGCCAGGCCCCGCTGTGTCTCGGCGGGGCCTCGCTTTTTCCGCCCGGTCCCCTCCCCGGCCAGCCCCGAAGCCACTTTTCCTCACCCGGCCACGCCCGTGCCCCCAATTTTCGCGTGCGCACCCCGCCTCGCGGCGTTAACCTATCTGTACAAGCCCATAAAGCAGCCGCCCGCGTCGTCGAACGCCGGGACTGTACCTTTTCCGCCAAGCGAGGAGAAATATGTCTAGCGACTACCGCAACTTCCTGGCCCTCTCGTATGAGGAGCTTGAAGAGAAAAACCTTGAAGCCAAAGCTGACCGCGCCAGCCGCGCCGCCGCCGACGAGATCCGCGAAAAACGGTTGAAGTACCTCACCGACGAGAAGCGCATTAAGGCCGTCACCGTCCTCTTCACTGACCTCGAAGGACGCCTCCACCTGCTCGACTACGACAAGAAGTTCCTCCTGGGTTCCTATGAAAACCTCACCTTCGACGGATCTTCCATTCGTGGCTTCACCGCTCAAAAAGAGAGCGACCTCCGCCTCGGCATTGACTGGAGCGCCTTCTACTGGGTCCCCGCTGACGTCTTCGGCAACGGCAAGGTCCTCGTCTTCGGCAACGTCATTGACAAAGACGGAACCACTTACTCCGGCGACCTCCGCGGCGTCCTCAAGGCCTACAGCGAAGAGCAGTTCAAAAAGAACGCCTACACCCTCAACGCCGCCACTGAGATTGAGGGCTTCCTCTTCGCCGGCAAAGATGCCGAGCGCAACTACCACCAGACCGGCAAGTTCGAGTTCATCAACACCGGCGGCTACTACCACTCCCTCCCGCTCGACCCGCTCCGCCAGTTCATTGACACCGCCGCTGAAGTCCAGCGCGCCATGGGCTTCCAGAACGAGAAGGACCACCCCGAGGTAGCCCCCAGCCAGTTTGAAATCAACTACAGCTACAGTGAGGTTGTCGCCGCCGCTGACCAGATCCAGCTCTATAAGCTGCTCTGCCGCCAGATCGCCAACAACCAGGGCTTCACCGCCAGCTTCCTCCCCAAGCCCGTCGTCGGCGTCAACGGCAGCGGCATGCACACCAACGTCTCCGTCTCCAAGGGCAAAACCAACCTCTTCTGGGACGAAAAAGGCGAGGAGCAGCTCTCCACCTTCGGCTGGAGCTTCCTTGACCGCATCCTCACCAGCGCCCTTGACCTCTGCCTCATCTTCAACTCCAGCGTCAACGCCTATCGCCGCCTCGATCCTCACTTCGAGGCCCCCAACCAGATCCGCGCCTCGGCCACCGATCGCGGCGCCATGGTCCGCGTGCCCATCGGCAACCATCGCTCCATGCGTACTGAAGTTCGCGCCGTGGCCCCCGATGCCAACCCCTACCTCTCCCTCTACGGCATCTTCAAAACCGGCCTCGACGGCTCCATCTCCAACGCTGAAAACCTCCGCGCCGGCGGCCGTTACCTGCCTGACAACATCCAGAAAGCCATCGGCGACTTCGAGTCCTCCGCCTGGATTGCCAAAATCCTCGGCGCTGACGTCCAGGGCCGCTATGCCGAACTCAAGCAGGCCGCTGCCAACCGCAGCCCCCGCGAACTCGGCACCATCGTCAAAGGCTCTGAGGTCCAGTTCCACCACGAGGTCTACAACCAGTCCCTCTGGAATCTCTTTTAGACCTCTCGCATCAACCCCACCCGCGGCGGGCACTCACTCTCCCCGCCGCCCTCACCCCCTCAAAGCGGCGTCGCCTCCCACGGCGTCGTCGCTTTTTTCTGCCCCCGGCTCCGCTCGCGCCGCCCTCGTTTTTATTACCTTTGTCACCGCAACCCCACTTTCCGCCGATGTACCATCAAACCATCGAGGCTCGTTTCGATGCGCTTAAAAATCTTCCCCACGCTTGTCTTGCAGTCCACCCTCTCCCTGCTCGCCGCAACCCTCCTGCTCGCCGGTCCGGCCCGTGCCCAAAGCGCGGATTCCTCCCGGCCCGCTTCCTCGCCCAAAGCCTCCGCCACCCCCGTCACCGTCACCGTCAATCTCCTCGCTGACCGCCACCCCATCAGCCCCTACATCTACGGCGCAAACTTCCCCCCCAGCGCCTCGTACATCGCCAACTCCGGCCTCACCCTCAGCCGTTGGGGCGGCAACAACACCTCCCGCTACAACTGGAAGAAGAACGTCACCAACCTCGACAACGACTGGTACTTCGAGAACTACGCCTGGACCAGTACCAGCCTGGCCCCCAGCTCCGCTGCCTTCCTCACCAACGTCTCCAAGGCCGGCGCCTCCCCCATCATGACCATCCCCATGCTCTCCTGGGTGGCCAAAGACGGCTCCAGCAACAGCTTCTCCGTCGCCAAATACGGCAAGCAGTGCTCCACTGACCAATGGCGTCCCGACGCCGGCGACGGCATCCTCACCAACTGCTCTGCCGATCTCACCGGCAACGATCCCAAAGACGCCAACGTCCCCCTCAACGATGCTCCCGTCTCCGGCGACCCCTCCGGCACCGTCTATCGCAGCCAGTGGGTCGCCGCCATCGCTCCCAAATTCGGCGCCCAGCCCCACTTCTATGATCTCGACAACGAGCCCGACATCTGGAGCGGCACCCATCGCGACGTCCACCCCACCCCCACCGGCTATGACGAGCTGGCCGCCGACATCGTCAAAGAGGGCCACGCCCTCAAGGCCTATGACCCCTTGGCCGTCCGCCTCGGCCCCGTCTTCTGCTGCTGGTGGTTCTACTGGAACGGCGCAAACAACAACGACAAAGCCGCCCACGGCGGCCTTGACTTCCTCCCCTGGCTCCTCAATCAAGTCCTCTTCAACGATGTCGTCGCCGGCTCCCGCTCCCTCGACGTCTTTGACCTCCACGCCTACTTCAACGGCCCCTCCACCTACGGCATGACCACCGCCCAGGTGGCCGCCGCCGCCCTGCGCGAAACCCGTGACTGGTGGGACCCCGCCTACGTCAGCGAGTCCGGCGAGGTCGATCAGCAATGGACCACCTCCATCCAGCCCAATGCAACCGTCGCCTTCGTCCTGCCCCGCATGCGCGCCCTCGCCAACTCCATCTATCCCGGCACCCCGCTCAGCATCACCGAGTGGAACGGCGCACTCGCCGGCGAATCCGATTTTTCAACCGCGCTGGTAGACGCTGACGCCTACGGCATCCTCGGCCAGCAGCGCGTCTGGGGCGCTTCCCGCTGGGTCGCCGCTGACCCCGCCACCCCCGCCTACCAATCCCTGCTCCTCTATCGCAACCCCGACGGAAAACACAACGGCTTCCAGTCCGTCTCCGTCTCCGCCGCCAACAACGCCGACCCCAGCCTCTTCTCCGCCTTTGCCGCCACTGACCCCGCCGGTGACACTCTCACCCTCCTCGTCGTCAACAAAGACCCCGCCCACCCCGCCGCCGTCTCCTTCAACCTCGCCGGGTTCACCCCCGCCACCATGAAGACCTACACCCTCTCCTCCACCAAACCCACCTCCATCGTGGCCGCCGCCAGCCAGTCCTGGTCCTCCAGCCAGACCTTCGCGCCTTACTCCGCCACCCTCATCGTCGCCTCCGGCAGAGCCCCTCAACCCGTCGCCGCCGAGTGGGACCTCAACCCTGACACCCTCCTCGCCAACACCTCTTCCTCCGTCACCATCGCGCCCGTCATCACCTCCGGCACGGGTTCCGTCACCCTCACCGGCGCAGCCGGCTCCGGCGGCGTCACCCTCGCCCTCACCCAGCCCAAACTCATGCCCCCCTCCTCGGCCAACGCCGCCGCTGCCGTCGTCACCATCAAAACCCCTGCCACCCCCGGCATCTACTCCTTCACCGTCACCGGAAAAGACTCCGGCGGCACAATCCAAACCCAGCAGGGATGGGTCTTCGCCACTGTCCCCGCCACCAAACTCACCAAATCCGGTGACAAGCAATCCGCCCCCCGCGGCTCCAAAATCAACCTCACCGCCACCTTCGTCCCCGGAGCCTCAGGCGCCTCCGCCGGCGGCGTCGATCTCCTCTTCACCACCTCCGCCGGCACGCTCAACTCCCGCATCCTGCGCACCAGTTCCAACGGCAACGCCACCGTCACCCTCACCCTCCCCAACTCCCCCGGCAAAGTCACCGTAACCGCCGTCGGCCCCGTCTTCTGGGGAACACCCCTCGCCACCTTCACCGCCACTGCGCAATAGTCTGCCCGTCCCCCATTCCTCACGGCTCCCTTATATCCCATGTGATACAAGCTAAAGAACAGGGTTCACGCGCTTTACCTGCCCGCGCACTCCCTGAATTCAGCGGAAAGAACCCCTCCGGGCCCACTCATGAACGCCGGCCATCCCGCGGAACTGGATTCCCTCTTCGGCGATTACCCGCTCGACCACGCATTCGACGAGATGCGCGAGCCCGGCGGCGGCGTGCGCCCCCAATACCAGGCCCTGGCCGAGACCCTCGCCCGCCTGCCACAGGAGGAACTCCAGCGCCGCAAGCAGTCCGCCGACCTCTCCTTCCTCACCCAGGGCATCACCTTCACCGTCTACGGCCGCGACGAAGGCACTGAGCGCATCTTCCCCTACGATTTACTCCCCCGTCTCATCACCGCCCAGGAGTGGGACCGCATCGAGCGCGGGCTCACCCAGCGCATCACCGCCCTCAACCTCTTCCTCCGCGACGTCTACTCTGACGCCAAAATCCTCAACGACAAAGTCATCCCCCAGGAGCTCGTCTACAGTTGCAAGCACTATCGCCGCCAGATGCGCGGCCTCCAGGTTCCCCGCAACGTCTACATCGCCGTCGTCGGCTCTGATCTGCTCCGCCTCAACACCGGCGAGTTCGTCGTCCTTGAAGACAATCTCCGCGTTCCCTCCGGCGTCAGTTACATGCTCACCAACCGCCGCGTCATGAAGCGCACCTTCCCGCAGCTCTTCTCCAGTTACGGCGTCCGTCCCATCGAGCGCTATCCCCAGCTCCTCCTCGCCACCCTCCGCTCGCTCGCCCCCGAGGGCCGCCCTGAGCCCAACATCGTCCTCCTCACTCCCGGCGTCTTCAACTCCGCCTACTTCGAGCACACTTACCTCGCCCGCCAAATGGGCATCGACCTCGTTGAAGGCCGCGACCTCGTCACCCACGACAACATCGTCTACATGCGCACCACTGACGGCCTCAAGCGCGTCGATGTCATCTATCGCCGTGTTGACGACGATTTCTCTGATCCCCTCGTCTTCCGCGGCGACTCCTCCCTCGGCTGCTCCGGCCTCTTCAACGCCTATCGCGCCGGCAACGTCACCGTCTCCAACGCCTTCGGCACCGGCCTCGCCGACGACAAAGCCGTCTACGCCTACGTCCCTCGCATGATCAAGTACTACCTCGACGAAGAAGCCATCCTCCCCAACGTCGAAACCTACCTCCTCAGCGAAGAAAAAGAGCGCAGCCACGTCCTCGCCAACCTCGACAAACTCGTCGTCAAGGCCGTCGGCGAAAGCGGCGGCTATGGCATGCTCATCGGACCCCACTCCACCGCCCAGCAGCGCGAGGAGTTCGCCCGCGCCATCCAGGCCAACCCCCGCAACTACATCGCCCAGCCCACCCTCGACTTCTCCCGAGCCCCCTGCCTTATCGGCAACCAGCTCGAACCCCGCCACGTCGATCTCCGCCCTTACATCCTCTTCGGGGACAAGGTCAACATCGTCCCCGGAGGCCTAACCCGCGTCGCCCTCGAGAAAGGCTCCCTCGTCGTCAACTCCTCTCAAGGCGGCGGCAGCAAAGACACATGGGTCCTCGAATGAGTTTTGAATCCGCACTCTTTGAGAGGGCACCGCTTCTCCGTCCGCGGAAACATGCATCAGGAAAGCACGAAGTGTCAGGGCACGGCTTTAGCCGTGCCGAAAGAAGCCCAAAATATAGCGCGGGGCTTTAGCCCCCCGAGGACAACCCACCAGGAGCAAAAAATGCTATCCCGCGTCGCCGACAGTCTCTACTGGATGAGCCGCTACCTCGAGCGGGCCGAAAACACAGTGCGCCAGTTAGACGTCACCATGAGCCTCATGCTCGATCCCGGCGGCGCAACTGCTGAAACCCGCTGGCGTCGCCTCATGGCCTCCCTCGGCAAGCCCCCCGGCATGGAGTGGAACGGCGATCTCGAAGCCATGGCCCGCAAGCTCGTCTTTGACCCCGTCAGCCACGCCTCCGTCACCTTCTGCCTCAACGGAGCCCGCGAGAACGCCCGCCAGGTCCGCGAAGAAATCTCCAGCGAACAATGGCAGCGCGTCAACCGCCTCTTCCACCACATCCACGCGCCCCAGGCACAAACCCAGTTCACCACCAACATCAATGACTCGCTGGCCTCCATCATCGATGGCATCCACCTCTTCAAGGGCGTCAGTGACACCACCATGATCCACGGCCAGGGCTGGCAGTTCATCCGCCTCGGCCGTTACCTCGAGCGCGCTTACGCCACCGCCACCCTCCTTGAGGTCTATCAGCCCGACCTCTTCCAGGTTGAAGAGGACGACCACGCCGGCTATCAGTACCTCGAGCTCGTCGGCCTCCTCCGCTGTTGCACATCCTTTGAGGCCTACTGCCAGGTCTACACCGCCGACCTCTCCCCCGGCCGCATCCTCGAGTTCCTCCTCCTCAACCAGGACTTCCCCCATGCCATCCGTTACTGTGTCGACGGCATTCGCGATGTCATCGACTCCATCCAGCGCTCCGGCGGCCGCCGCCCGCCTGACGAACTCACCGCCGTCATCGGCCGCCTCCACGCCATGCTCGGCTTCACCACCATCGGCGAAATCCTCTCCGGCGACGCCGGCGGCTTCCTCCACTCCATCCGCGAGCAGGGCATGCGCATCCACGAGCTCTTTTATCGCTATTACGTCCACTACTCCATCCAGTCCGCCCTGGCTGTCTAAGCCAGCTCTGACGGGGTCGCTGTTTTGAAAGGGCACGGCTTTAGCCGTGCCGAAAGACAACAAAGTAACAGTCGCGGGCTTTAGCCCCCGAGGGAATCTGGATCGTTTCTGCCACGTGTGCGGCGTCCCCCTGGGCCGGCCTTCAACCTGTGAAAACCAGAATCGTCGAAGGTCAATGCCAATCACTCAATGCAAGCGCGAAGAGCTGAAAGCTGAGAGCTAAAAGCTGAAAGCTGCTTTACCGGAGCCGCCATGAACTTCTACTCCATCCGCCATCTCACCCGCTTCCGCTACTCCCGCCCCATCAGCGAGAGCATCATGGAAACGCGCATGAACCCCCGCTCTGACTCCCACCAGCACTGCCTCACCTTCTCGCTCTCCGTCAGCCCCCGCTGCCGCGTCTTCTCCTATCGCGACCACCTCGGCAACAACGTCCACCACTTTGACATCCCCGGCGAACACAACCAGCTCGTCATCGTCGCCGAGTCCGTCGTCGAGCAGCAGATCCTCCCCGACGTGCCCCAATTCCTCTCCCCCGATGCCTGGGGAGCGCTCGACCAGCTCATCGAGTCCGGCGATTACTGGGAGATGCTCCTGCCCTCCACCTTTGCCGTTGAAACCCCCGCCCTCACCCTGCTCGCCAAACAGATGGGCGTCGCCCGCCGTGACGATCCCCTCATGCTCGTGCAGGAGCTCAACCAGCGCCTCTTCGATTACTTCGACTACGAGCCCCGCTCCACCCGCGTTGATTCGCCCATTGACGAGGCCATCGTCAGTGGCAAAGGCGTCTGCCAGGACTTTGCCCACACCATGATCGCCCTCCTCCGTCACGTCGGCATCCCGGCCCGCTACGTCTCCGGCTATCTCTACCGCAGCCGTGAAGACCACGACCGCTCAACCCCTGACGCCACCCACGCCTGGGTCGATGTCCTCCTGCCTCATCTCGGCTGGGTCGGCTTCGATCCCACCAACAACCTCGTCGCCCACCACCGCCACATCCGCACCGCCGTCGGCCGCGACTACGCCGATGTCCCGCCCACCCACGGCATCTTCCGCGGCGCTGCCGATAGCGAGCTCTACGTGGCCGTCCACGTTGAAGCCGGCAATCAGCCCCCCGCCCTCGACCGCAAGCTCCCCATCCCTGACGACTGGAGCGTCTTAGTCGAGCGCGCCCAGCAACCCCCGGCCCCCACCATCCCCTTCATCGACCTTCAGCAGATGCAGCAGCAACAGCAGCAGCAATAGCGAGCACCGAACAGGGAACACCACTCCGAGCCGTCAGCTTTTCCGCTCACGCAAACAAGCTGGGTGCCCCCGGTCTCGATCTTGAGACCGGGGATACCGCAAACCCAGTGCGAGCGGTTGGCCCCACCGCAGGTGGCCGTGCCCCATCCATTCGCAGTTTCATCGCGAATGGGTGGGATACCACAACCCAAAATACAGGAACGTCCAAAACCCAACGGTCGCGCCAGCGACCGTTTCTCAACTCAACAAAACCTCAATCTTCACCACCGACCCCGCCGGAAACGTAAACTGCAGCGAATCCCCGCCAACCCCAACCTCCGCCGTCCGCGTCTTCACCCGCTCCGCCTCGCCCAGCGTGTTGTGCGCGTGCATGTCGCTCTCCGCCACCACCCACGCCTTCGCGCTCGCCGCCTTCGCCCCGCGCAACACAATCTCCGTCTCCCGCGCCGCGCTCACATCCGGATTCACCGCCGTCAGCGTCAGCGTCTTCCCCTTCACACTCGCCGACCCCTTCAGCCCCCAGAAGCTCGCCGCCTTCCCATCGCGGTCATACCGCGCCTCCGGCGCGGCAAACTCCGCCCGCACCGCCGTCCCGCCCTGGTGCGCCGCATACATCTCGAACACATTGAAAACCGGCGTCGTCACAAACTCGTCGCCCCGCGCCAAAAACAGCGAGTTCAAGCAGTTCACCAGTTGCGCGCAGGCCGCCATCCCCACCTTCTCCGCGTGCCGGTTAAACGTGTCCAGCGTCAGCCCTGTCACCACCGCGTCCCGCACCGTAACCTGCTGCGAGATGATCGCTACGTCTGAAACCTCCGTCCCGCCCCGGTACCACGGCCCATACTCATCCACCACCAGCTTCACCTTGTGCTCCAGGTCAAACTCGCCCAGCGCCGTCCAGTGGTCCAGGATGATCTTTTCCATCCGGTCCGATTCCTTGCACATCTCGTACCAGTCCACAGCCTCAAACTTCAGCGCATCGCCCTTCTCCGCATCCCAGTTGTCCGTCTTCCCGCGCGAAAGGTTCGTCGCATAGTGATGCACGCTCAGCCCCCACACCCCATGCGCGTCCCGGCTCGGCTGCCCGTGGAACAGCTTGTTAAAGAACCCCCGCGTCCACGCCTGCTCGTCGCTGTTCGGCCCTGAGGCCACAAACCGCAGCCCCACCCCATAGTCCGGAACCCACGTCGTATACCGCTTGAACTCCGTCGCATACTCCTCCGGATCGAAGTTCCCGCCGCAGCCCCAGCTCTCGTTCCCCACGCCCCAGTAGCGCACGTTGAACGGCTCCGCTGACCCGTCGCCGGCCCGCGTCTCCGCCAGCGTCGTCGTCCCCTTCGGCGAGTTGCAATACTCCACCCAGTGATCGAAATCCAGCGGCGTCAAACTCCGCACATTGCCCGCAATATACGGCTCCGCCCCGCACAGCTTCGCAAACCGCGCAAAATCCGCCGTCCCAAACTGGTTCGCCTCATAAATCTGCGGCAGGTTCTGCTTCTTCTGCGCCTCCGTGAAAACCTCCGTCCAGAAGTTCGTCCGCCGCGGCCGCTTTTCCTTCGGCCCCACGCCGTCCCGCCAGTCATAGCTGTCGGCAAAGCACCCGCCCGGCCACCGCACCACCGGCGCTTTGATCGCCCGCATCTTCTCCACGAGCGCCGACCGCAGCCCATGTTCGTTCGCAATCTTCGACCCCTCGCCTACATAAATCCCGTCGTAGATCACCGCTCCCAGATGCTCGGTAAAGTGCCCATAAATCTCCGGCGCAATCCTGCCGATCGGCTCATCCACCAGCACTTCAATGTGGCTTCCCGCCTGCTTCGCCATTGCCCCGCGCCGCCCAAACAAAACCGCCGCCGCCGCCGATCCTGCCGCCGCCTTCAAAAATCTCCGCCGCTCCATGCCGTTTCTCCTCGGCAACCATCCTACAAGGGAATAGCGCTGGCAGGAAGGTGGTGGCCATGAACCCCCGTGCCCACCGCCGCCATCCCCCATCTCAATCCAGTGCTAAAATTCCCCCGTCCGCAAGCTCGCCCAGGAGACCCTCATGAAAGTCACTCGCAGAGAATTCCTCAACTCCAGCGCCTCCGCCCTCGGAGCCGCCACTGTCCTGCCTGCCGCCCTCGCTGCCTCGGCCCAAACAGCTCCCGCCCCCGCCCCCCACGCCCCTGTCCCCCCGGCCCCCGCCGTCTTCGGCAAATCCGTCCCCGTCAAAATCCACATCGCCGCCGGCGAGCCCGTCCGCGTCATGCGTGGCGGCGTCGGCGCTTCCTTCCACGTCATCAGCACGGAACTGCCCAGCCACAAACCCGGCGGCGGCGACTCCTGGTCCGGCAGCGAATGGGGCGGCAACCCCGACGCCGGCGACGACGCCCACTGGGACGACCTCTTCCATCACGCCGACTGGCTCGGCATGGATTGGTGCCGCGTCGAGCTCGAGCAGCGCGTCTACGAGCCCAACAAACGCGACTTCTCCTGGGACAACCCCGAGATGCAGGTCCTCTATCGCGTCCTCAACTGGGCCCAGCTCCGCGGCGTTGATGTCTTCCTCACCCAGATGTGGGCTGACGTCCCCTGGAACTCCTTCCCCGAGCTCGCCAAAGACCCCGTCGGCACCCTCCGCAGCGGCCCCGCCTCTCTCGACGAGTGGGCCTTCGGCCTCGGCGAGTTTATCGAGCACCTCACCAAAGCCAAGGGGTACACCTGCGTCAAATGGGTCTGCATCTGCAACGAGCCTGAGCAGGACGGCTTCTCCTGGTGGCAGGATGCCAAACTCAAGGCCATGCCCATCACCCCCGGCCTCAAAGCCGCCCGCGAAGAGTTTGATCGCCGCGGCCTCACCGTCCCCCTCTCCGGCCCTGACTGGCCCTATCTGCCCGCCTTTGACGCCTCCAAAGCCGTATGGGATCCCTACGTCGGCGCCTACGACTTCCACTCCTACGACGCCGTCTTTGACTCCATGGGCGGTGGCATGACCCTCACCCAGGCCGAGGAGTATCTCGCCGCCTGGGCCAAACTCGCCCACTCCCGTGGCAAGGCCCTCTTCCTCTCTGAGATGGGCACCATGGCCTACGGCTGGGGCAACGACGATGCCGCTCCCGCCTCCTACCTGTCCGGACTCAAGAACGCGTCCCTGCTCGTCCGCGGCATCAACGCCGGCGTTGACGGCTTCAACCGCTGGAGCTTCACCAACCGCGGCGACCTTGACGGCCACTGGGAACTCGTCCACACCTGGAACCTCGACACCAACCAGCTCGAGGAAACCTTCACCCCCCAGCCCAACGCCTATTACCAATACGCCATGCTCACCCGCTACTTCCCCAAACACTCCAGCGTCCTGGCCACCAGGGTTGAAACCCCCTTCGGCGTCAAAGACCGCAAGCTCGTCGCCGCCGCCCTCCGCAGCCCCAACGGCCATCTCACCGTCCTCGTCGTCAATGAGAGCCACCACGCCGCCGAGATCAACGTCACCGTCGATGGCCTCGCCAAACCCGTCCGCCTCCAGCGCTACTCCCTCGGCAAAGAAGCTGAAGACAAAACCACCGTCAACCTCCACCCCGAGCGAGCCATCGAAGTCAGCAAAACCCTCACTGACCGCGTTGCCCCCATGAGCATCGTCGTCTACTCCACTTACAACCTCAAATCCACTGACCCCGGCATCATCAACGAGTAGGCGAGGGGAGCGGCGCACAGGTCCGGCACGCGGTTTGCTCAGGTGTCTTCAGGCGTCTCAAATTGGGAAAGATCGTGACAATCTTCACCGGGATACTTGAATTGCATCTTGCCGCCGCGTGCGCCGCTGCCTTGTTAAGGTTCCCTGGGCCCCCAGGGATGCCGCCTTCCCCAAACTCCGCTTTTCATCCCACCATCCGATACCCGGCCTCTTGAAACCTTTCAATTCCTGTAAAAAGATTCTTGCCTCGCGCAAGAAGTCAGTTACAGATGGGGCATTTCGGGTCTATACTCCGGATTGCAGGGCGCGTGTTCCTGTCGATGAAATCCCCAGTCGGCTGGCTTTAAGTGCTTCCCCAAAGGTAAGTCCGCTAGCTCTCCAGCAAGCGCTTCCCTGCAATTGGAGTTACGACATGGAATCTTCCCCGATTTCCCCAAGGCCGTGCCTTCGCCGCGTGCGAACGGTTTGCCCGCAAAACAACGCTGCGCGCTTGTCTTCTTTCTCCGCCTGAAGGCTGCTTCCCAACCTCCAGGCCCGCACTTCCCCCTTCGGTCCAACCGCTGGCGGGCCGGTCCACACCAAGCCGCGCCAATTGCATGCCCGATCTTTTGTGTCCGCAGGTTCGCTCAACGGCGAATTATCCCCCCAACCCAAACAGAAATGGAGGCTTTACGTGAAGAAACACCTCAACACACTGGTCATGCCGGCAATGCTGGCCGTCTGCATCGCCCAACAAAGCTGGGCCGCACCTCCGCCCACCGGCGGATCCATGAGCGGCTCAGTGGTCGAGTACAACGCCGCACAGTTAAAGAACAACTCTGACATGTTGACTGTGCCGCCCAACATGGTCACCTATACCGCAAATACCACCATCGCGGCGGGCGCCATCGTCATGGTCCATTTGCCCGTGCACTTCCAGTTCACCACCCAGCAAGTCCCCTCTCTGTCCAGCGCCGGGTCCACTTTTGAACTCGTCCACATGGCCGGAAACTCGGCCAGCTTTGTGGTCGTCACCTCCGCCATTGTGGCCGGCAGCACCATCCAACTGGGCGGGTATACCGTGAGCGGTGCGGCCCGGCTTGAAAGCATCGTCCCGGTCGCCAGCGCATTGCCCGTCACCTTCCAGGTCATCGGGGTCGACCCCCAGCCTTTGCCCTTCCCTGAGTTTGCCAGCGACACGGGAGTCCATGCAATTTTTGTGGGCGCCATCCAGTTCATCGATCTCGGGTCTCCTTCAAGAGGCAGCAGATTCGGCACCGGACGATCCGAGGACACGCGAACCGATGTCATCTCCGCCATCGCCATCTCCCCGGAAATCGTCGACTTTACAAACATGTCCACCCCCGTACTCACCCCCACCGGGCAGCCGAATACTCTCGATTCCTATGAGAGCGCCACGGTCTTGATTCCCGGCATTTCCTTTGCCAACATCACTGCCTTTTCCGCGCTCGATTCATCCTGCAAACAGATGGTCGCGCCAGGCAACGTAACTCCCACGGCGTTGGTCTTCCCCAGCATTCCCTTGAATCGTGAGATCTTCTTCTGCGTTAGCGCCACCGGCAACAACTTGATCACCATGAATATGTATCCCAGCGGCTTCAACACAATCCAGGTGCTGCCCGGCCACCCCTACGATGATTTCCTGGCTAGCACCAACGTCGAGATCGAATTTCCCGGGTTCTTTTGCTACAGCTACGGCACTGTCGGCGGATGCATGAACGAATACTTCAATCTGCTCGAGCCGTTTGGTCAACTCCCCATCTGACCCTCTGTTCACAGCCCTGGCTGACTGCCCGATGTTCTGGGGCAGTGAATCTCTTTGACGGCGAATTGCCTCGCCCAACCCAAATAGAAACGGAGGCTTCACGTGAAGAAATTGATGAAAGCACTTGGATTGCCGGCAATGCTGGTAGTCTGCATCGCCCAACAAAGCTGGGCTGGTTCCCCCCCGTCGGGCGGATCGATGTCCGGCAATGTGGCCGTCTACAACGCTGCCCTGGTAACCGCAAGCAACGGCGTGCTCACGGTCCCGTCAGGCGGCGTCACCTATACCGCCAATACCGCGGTTCCCGCCGGTACCAGGTTGAATGTCATGCTGCCCAAAGGCTTCGAGTTTACAACCGTGCCCACCCTTACCAACTCCGCGGCCACCTTCTCCCTGCTCAACTCTGACCAGATTCTCAACACTGGTGCAGGAACTGCCCTCTTTGTTGTTGCCGGTGCCGACGTTCCCGCCGCAAGCACAATCGTGCTCGGCGGCTATAGCGTCAAGGGCGCAACGGCCCTCGGCACCCTCACTCCCATCGGGGCTGCCTTGCCCGTCAGCATGCAGGCCATGGGCATCGATGAAACCCCCGTCCACTTTGGCGAGTTTGCCAGCGAGTCGGGAATGCTCGCCACCTTTACGGGCAACTCTCTCGTCATCGACCTCGGAAACGCCAACGGCTCCGGCGGAGGCAAAAAATTCTACGCCTCGCCTGACACGCTCACCGCCGTGTTAGGCACCGTCGAGATGACTTCGGAGACATCCGTCTTCGGCTCAAGCGTCCCCCTCCTGGCCCCCGATGGAACTCCAAACTCTCTCAATCCATCTGACACGGTCACCTTCCAGCTTCCGGGGTATAACTTTGCCGGCATCACCGTCTACGGCTCCTCCGCCGCTAACTGCTCGGTCATGACCTATAAGGGAACGGTCACTCCCAATCTCTTGGCCTTTGCCAATCTGCCCCTCGGCCAACCCGTCTATCTGTGCGTACAGGCAAAGGGCAATCAACTCATCAAACTCTTCGGGTACCCTGACGGCGAAACCACATTCGGCTTCAGCATCGGTTACCTCATTAACAGCAACTCCGCCACCGACTACATCTCTTCCGGAAACGTGGCCATCCCAACCACCGCGGCACATGTCTGCTACGCCAACGCTCCGCCGGCCGACATGTCTTGCGCGCCCATCTTTTACAAGTACTTCACCGTCCAGCAATCGGCCCCTTGATGAGTCCTTGCCGCCGGCGTTCTAACCCGGTGCCCCACCCATTCGCGGTTTCATCGCGAATGGGTGGGATGCCGCCAACGGCCAACTCCCCCGATCGCCCTCCCGCGGCAGCCGCGTGCCCCAGCTCCGGGGCCACACGGACTGGTCTTAGTCCGTGGGGCCAAGGTCCCGACTCCGGGCGCCTGGGATACCAACCCCCATTTGACCTGACGGCACTCCATCTCGAATCATTCAAGCAACTGGAACTACACAACCGGAAGCTTGCGCAATCATGACTAGAGATTCGGCCAAAGGCGTGCTCGTTGGCAAAACCGGGTATGTCGCCTCTTCGCGTGTGCTTGGTTTGCCTTTCGGCAAAGATGCGGCGGTGCTTGTCGAGCTCTCAAACCTGCCCGGGCATCGCCTGGCCGTGACAATCAACTCCCCAACTCCCATGCGCCGCCTGACCCGCGCTGGCCGCAATGCCTGCAAACCTTGATGCCCGGCCCACCCGCCGCCGCATCCGCATCTCGTGGATGCTGTTCATCTGCGTGCTCATCAACTACCTTGACCGCGCCAACCTCTCCATCGTCGCTCCCAGGCTGGCTCAGGATCTGCCCCTCGGCCCCGTCTCCCTCGGCATCATGCTGTCCGCCTTCGGTTGGACCTACGCGCTCTTCCAGATTCCCGCCAGCCGCCTTGTCGACCGCGTAAATCCCCGCCTGCTCTTTGCCGCCGCGCTGGCCTTGTGGTCGCTGGCCACGCTTTCCATGGGCCTGGTTGGCGGCTTTTTCGCGCTCATCGCCTTGCGCCTGGCCGTCGGCGCCCTTGAGGCCCCTTCCTACCCCATCAACAACCGCGTCGTCACCACCTGGTTCCCTGAGCCGGAGCGGGCCGGCGCAATCGCCCTTTACACCTCCGCCCAGTTTGTCGGCCTGGCCTTTCTCACCCCGCTGCTGGCCTGGCTTGAGGCGCGTTATGGCTGGCGGTTTATCTTTCAGGCCACCGGCGCGGCCGGCCTCCTCTGGGCGCTCGTCTGGTGGCTCCTCTATCGCGACCCCGCGCAGTCCCGCGGCGTCAATCATGCCGAGCTCCGCCTGATTGAAGCCGGCGGCGGCATCCCCGAACTGAGCCGCAAGCTCAGCGAATCGCCATCATCTTCCGTCTGGCGCGACCTCGCCATCGTCCTCGGAAAACGAAAGCTCTGGGGCATCTACATCGGCCAGTTCGGCCTCGCCTCCACGCTCTGGTTCTTCCTCACATGGTTTCCCACCTATCTCGTCACCTACCGCCATATCGCCCTGGCCAGGGCGGGGCTCCTGTCCTCCGCCCCCTTCCTGGCCGCGTTTGTCGGCGTCCTCTCCGGCGGATTGCTCTCCGATTGGTTGCTTCGCCGAGGCATGAGCGTTACCCGGGCACGGAAAATTCCCATCGTCGCCGGCCTGTTCCTGGCCAGCCTCCTCTTCCTCGCCAATAGCTTTCAAGATCCCCGCCTGGTCATCGCCTGCATGGCCTGTTCCTTCTTCGGATGCGGATTCGCCTCCATCACCTGGTCGGTCGTCTCCACCGTCGCCCCGGAGCGCCTCATCGGTCTCACCGGGGGCGTCTTCAACTTCATCTCCAACTGCTCGGCCATCGTGGTTCCATCCGTCGTCGGCCTGCTCATCCGAGGCCAGAGCTTCACCTACCCCCTCGTGTTCATCTCCTGCATGGCCTTTATGGGTATCTGCTCCTATCTTTTCGTCGTCGGCCGCATCGAACGCGTCAGTGAGCAATAATCAAAAGAATCCATCTGTTTTCAACGCTTTACACCCATAAACCACCCCGTTTCAACGCCCTTTGCGCAAAAAAGGTTCAATTCCATACCAACCAACCCCCAATATGTCGAACCATCCATGGTTCGGTTTTCCAAAATTGGGTCAATTCTAAGGTTCATTTTGACGTTTTTCCCAACCATAGAAGCAAACCTTTGCCCACTAAAGCGAACCATCTAAGCAAACCTTTGGCCCATAAACCGCACCTTACAAGCCAACCTTTGCACTCCAAAGTTAACTATAAAGTAACCCCCATCTTCCGCCACGGCAGCCCCTTCACCCCTCCCCCGAAAGCCGAAAGCTGAGAGCTGAGAGCTAATCCCTAACCCCTGGCCCCTAACCCCTGCCTCACCCCCGCCGCAATCCTCCTCAACTCCGGCAACACCCGCCCCAACGCCACCGCCGCCGCATCCCGCGTCCCCAGCGCAAAGTACACATCCCGGTAAAGCCTGTAAATCCCCTCATATACAGCCGCCTGCTTCGCGTCCGGCTCCACTGTCCGCAGCGGCAAACACACCGCCGCCTGCGCCTCTTCAATCGTCCTGTAAGCCCCCGCCGCCAGCAGCGCAAAAATTCCCGACCCCAAACTCGTCGGTATCCCCGCCGGAACCAGCACCGGCTTGTTCAGCACATTCGCATACACCCGGTTCAACACCTCGCTCTTCTGCGGAATCCCTCCCGCATTAATCACCCGATCAATCCGCACCCCATGCTCCGCCATCCGCTCAAGAATGATCCGCGTGTGAAACGCCGTCCCTTCAATCGCCGCAAACAACTCGTCCTGCGCGGTGTGAATCAAGTTCCATCCCAGCGTCACGCCGCCCAGCTCCGGATTCACCAGCACCGTGCGGTCGCCGTTGTCCCAGCTCAAGCGCAGCAGTCCCGTCTGCCCCGCCGTGTACGCATCCAAACCCTCGCTCAGCGCGCCCACCGTGGTTCCCGCGCGCTTCGCAATCGCGTCGAAAATATCGCCCACCGCCGAGAGTCCCGCTTCAATTCCCGTGTACTCCGGATGCACGCTCCCCGGCACCACGCCGCACACGCCAGGCACCAGCTCTGCCTTCTTCGCCATGGCAATAATGCACGTCGATGTGCCCACCACGTTCACCGCGTCGCCCTCGCGAATGTTCGAGCCAATCGCGTCCCAGTGCGCATCGAACGCGCCCACCGGAATCGGAATCCCCGCCCGCAGTCCAAGCTTCGCGGCCCACTCCGCCGTCAGATGTCCCGCCAAATGATCGCTGGTCAGATACTCGCCGCCAATCTGTGCGCGGATCCCCTTGAAGATCGGGTCCACCGCCACCAGAAACTCTTCCGGCGGCAGCCCGCCCCACTTCGGATTCCACATCCACTTGTGGCCCATCGCGCAGATGCTGCGCTTCAACCCGCTTACCGTCGTCACGCCGCTCAGCGTGGCCGCCACCATGTCGCAGTGTTCCAGCGCTGTCACAAACCGCGAGCGCTTCTCCGGATTATGCCGCAGCCAATGCAGCAGCTTGCTGAAGCCCCACTCGTGCGAATACGCCCCGCCGCACCACTCTATCCCTTCAAAGCCCAACGCGTGCGCCTTCTCCGTAATCTCCTGCGCCTCGGCAAACGCGCGATGATCGCACCACAGGTAGTACTCGTCCAGCGGCTCAAGTCCCTCGCCCACCGGGATCACGCTCGATCCCGTCGTATCCAGCGCAATGGCGGCCACCGCGTCGCCGCTCACCCCGGTACTCTTGAGCGCGTCTCGCGTGGCTTCAGCCAGCGCCGCCATCTGGTCCGCGTGCGCTTGCGTGGCGTGATTCGGATCTTCCCTGCGCCGGTGCAGCGGATACGCGGCCGAGGCCGTCCCGATTGGCCCCTTCGCGCTGTCAACCAGCGTAACGCGCACGCTCAATGTGCCAAAATCCACACCCGCAACAACCGTCATCGCAGAACTACCCCCGTGTAAACGCTTTCGAATTCGCCCTTCAGACTACACCATCCATTGCACTTCTGCCCGTGCCCCAGCCTCTCACTCCTCGTCCCGGTCTCGCATTTTGCTCACCTTTTCAATCTGCGCAAGTCACACTACGACAATTCCTCATTTCCAGGCCACCCGTGCCCAGGTTGCCCGGCCGGCCTTTTTGCCGGAAAATAAACAAAAAGGAAAAGTTAAATCCTTTACGTTTGGTCATTTATGGCTTGACGATTGTCTTTGAGAAGGCAGACGATTGACATGCACTTTGTCGGCGGCGTGGATTTCCCCTGAAATTCCCGCCCACGCTGTTGAGATAGTTCTGCACGAGGGCAATCGAGATTGCCCGGAGGAAAGTTCGCAATGCAAAGCATCCGTATCGTTATGCGTTGGCTCGCCGTGTCTCTGCCGGTTTGCCTGGCGTTGGTTTCGTCCACCGTAGCGTTGGCCAGTGGCACTACCGTGAACGGCAATATCGGCGTGAACCAGTGCGGAGGCAACAATGGGCCCCAGCCCATCTTCACGGTCAAGTTGAGCACCAACCCCGTGATGACCACCACCACCAATAGCAGCGGAGCTTTTTCCTTCTTGAATGTTCCCGCGGGAACTTTTACGGTGACTCCCTCCATCGCAGGGCCGAGCGCCGTCTTCTATCCCGCCACGCAGAACATCACCGTCACCACCAGCAGTGCGCCGAGTGTGAGTTTCCAGGCCGCCCTGGGCTACACGGTGAGCGGCACCATCGGGTACTCCGGTTCTGCCACCGGTCGAATTTATGTCGCACTGATCAATAACAACTGCGGCGGCGCCGTCCCCGGTGTCAGCCTTGCCTCCAAGGGCGCCTTCACCATCCGTGGCGTCCCGCCCGGCAACTATTCCGTGCAGGCATGGATGGACACCCTTGGCTATGGCGTTCCGAACGCGGCTGACCCATCCACCAACGTGAACGCGCCCGTGAGCTTCTCGGTATCGAACGCCAATGTCACAGGGGTTGCCGCTTCGCTCGGCGCTCCTCCGCCCGTCACGCTCAGTGCCGCTCCCGGCATTCAGCAGGCTCAGGCATTCAGCGGCGGCGCATTTCTGTTCTTCCAGCCGATCATGAACAACAATGGCGTTGAGATGGCCACCTCCTACACCGTGCAGTGGAGCACCACGCAGACCTTTCCCTCCACGGTTCCATCCAGCCAGACCAAAACCTTCCCCGCTGTGGGCTCCAACGGCACAGGCATCTGGATTATCACCGGACTGACCAATACCACCCCCTACTACTTCCGCGTACGCGGCGCGGCGGGCACATCGGCCAGCCCATGGTACGAGACCTCGAGCCCGCTGACGATCAACCCCCCGTCCGGGGCCAATACCGTTTCCGGCGCGGTGACTTTTGGCGGCACTGCCACCGGACCGCTCTATACCGGCTTCTATGACATGAACACCAACAAGGTCTATGTCACCCAGGTGGGCAGCAAGGCAAGCCCGCCCACCAGCCCGGCCACTTATTCCGTCAAGGTGCCAAGCAGCACCGGCGGCGCCAACTACATCCACTTCGGCATCCTCGACAATCTGAATCTTGGCGTCATCGTTCCCGGCGATGTGGCCGATACGAATGGCAACAACAACGCGCCTGTCTCGATTACCGGCAACCAGACCGGCCTGGGGCTTGCGCTGCCCACCAGCGCTGCCACCACAGCTCTGGCAACGCAATATAACCAGCTCATCAATCAGAACGGAACCAACACCAACTACAGCCTTCAGTTCCAAATCGACCCCATGGTCAAGCAACCCGTGAACGTCACCCTGACTTCGGCCAGCAACCCCAATGTTGTCGTGCCTCAGGATCTCGTCCAGTGCAACAACTGCGGCGGCGGCAACGGCGGCGTGAACTTCGGCATTGGCATCAACGGCAGTGTGCCCAAGGTGGGCGATTCCTACGGGTTTGCCGTCACCTACAGCGATGGCGCCGTGGGAACCGCTTCCGCCGCGGTAACCGGCGTGCTGAACTCGTTGCCCAGCCATCTTCAGCCCGCCGGCGCCGGCACCAACTTCAAGCCCAACTTCAGTTGGACTGACCCCACCAACGCCGGAAACTATACCTACCAGTTCCAGTTGATGGATGCCAACTACAACACCATCTGGCAGATTCCCGGTAAGAACAACGGAGGCAACGGCTTCTCGTCGTCGCTTACTTCGCTCACCTGGGGCGTTGCGCCGGCCGGGTATTCCGGCGACACGCCATCTGTCTCCCAATTGAGCGCGCAGGAGTACTACTGGTTCGTGCAGGCCTCTGACTCCCACGGCAACTCCGCCCAGACGCAGGTAGACTACTATCCCGGCTTCTCGGCGCTGACCCTGCCTTCGCCGGCTGCCGCGGCACTGCCTTCGGGAACCAAGGGCGTAAGCTACACGGCCACCATTGCGGCAACAGGCGGCTACCCCTGCTACGGCTACCAGGTATCGGGCAGCCTGGCCACGTATGGCTTGACCTGGCGTACCAACGGCAACTGCTCCAGCCCACTCATCATCAGCGGTTCGCCCACTTCCTCGGGCACGGTCACCTTCTCGGTCCAGGTCACTGACAGCAGCAACAACCAGGTGAGCCAGAGCTATTCCATCAACATTGGCGGCGGGGCGTTGAGCCTTCCCCAGCCTTCGGACGGTACTGACACCATCAGCACGCTCGGGTCGGCACTGCAAAACGCGCCTTACTTCGGAACTCTTACGGCGACAGGCGGCTCTGCTCCCTATACATGGATAGTGAACGGCGCAACGCTTGCCAGTTCAAACTCCCCGGTGCCGGTGGCCAGCGGCAACGGACTGACCGTAACCAACACCGGCAGCAGTACGCTCACCTTTGGCGGACAACCGACCGTTGCGTCCGCGATCACATTGCATGTGACCGTGAAGAGCGGCAGCAGTCAGGCCACCGGTACATACGGGATCGTGGTCATCCTTGGACCAACCGGAACCAACAACTCCGCGCTGAGCGGCCGTTACTCCTGCCTGACAGAGGGGTTCAACGATAGCGATGGCTCGCGCTGGGCTTCGCTGTCAAGCTTTACCGCCGGCAGCGGCGCGTTCTCCAATGGCGTGTGGGATGAGAATGGCAGCGACCAGAGCGCGCCCTCAACAGGAACCCTGACCGGGAGCTATTCAATCAACACAGACAACAACGGAGTCGCGCTGTTGAGCATGAGCCAGAGCGGACATGCTGCTCAGGTGTCGGAATGGGCGATTGCGCTGACGGGTTCGGCTTCTCCGGCTGTGCAGTTCCGCGCCGTCGAGTTCGACACCAGCGGGCAGCATGCCACCGCCAACTGCTTCCTCGACACCACCAGCGCGTTTGCTGCCAGCACATTCAGCGGCAACAGTTTCGCCTTTAACATGAACGGCGATAAGGCAGTTGCCGCCACTGCGGGGGGCAATGTCTACATGGGGCATGCGATTGTGGGGCGCTTCAGTGCGTTGGGCGGAAATCTCAGCAACGGCATTATCGAGCTCGCCAAGGTCACAGCCTCCGCGGTGGAGGAGCAAACCTTTACCGGGACCTACACCGCGCCCGATGCCTATGGCCGCAGTTCGTTCACCTTCCTCGCCGCGGGCGGTGGAGTCACGATGACTGTTTACATCGTCGACAGCAACCGGATGTTCATCCTGGAAACCACCGCGGGGGGCGGACTGCTTGTCGGCAACGTGCGCACGCAGTCAGGCGCCTTAAGCTCCCGCGCGGCCCTTTCCGGTCCCTTTGTCATCTATAACCAGGGAGTCTCGTTCGCCGGCGGCGGTGTCTTGCGAGGCCTCTACAGCCAGGTCATCCAGGCCACCAGCTCCGGGAACGGCTCAATCGTGGCGAATACGAGTTTTCAGGATGGAGCAGGTACCTACCTGGTGAACGGCACCACTGGCACCTTCCCGGCCCTCACCTTCGACACTTCCAACCCGGGCCGCGCCACGCTGATCCCCGGCTCCGGCGGCGAGCTGTACCTTTACTTCTTCGGCGTCAACAATGCCTTCATGCTCAGCGTGGATGGCAATGGGGGCTACAACGCCGGCTGGCTTGAAAAGCAGACCGCGCCCACCATCAGCAACACCGCCCTCGCCGGCACCTACATGGCTGGCCCGCTGCCGATGATCAAGGCAACCGCAATTCCCAGCGTGGGCGAGTACAAGTTTGCCGGAACCACGATTGCAGCCGGTGTCTCCACTGGGATCCCGACGATCCCCGGCATCACCTTCAACTTCGACGCGCCGGTAAACATGAGCTACCTGCTCGCCTCAACCACCTACGGAACCATCACCATCTCCAACGGTTCGGGCGGATTTGCCAGCTGCATCGCGATCAGTTCGGCCCCCATCAAGCTGGCTTGCACACTCCAGAGTGACCCGGCGCCCTCCATCTTCCTGCTCCAGCAGTAATCAACGCATCGCACACCCAGGGGCCCTGCCTTCATGGCGGGGCCCCTTTTCTTAGTCCCGCGGGTCCGCTCCAAGCCATCGCCCACACGCCCGGGTTGTCCCTGCCAATCGCTTGCCCGGCCCGGTTCAGTCGGCAACCCAGCGGAATGAACGTATAATCGTGAGGAACTATGGTTCGTGACGGGTACATCTACGGTTTAAGTCTGCTGGCTGTGGCGGCATTGCTGGCGTGGGCTACGGGCAACTGGGCGTGGTCCATTGCGCCGGTGCTTCTGGCGGCTTTCTTTCTCTGGTTTTTCCGCGACCCCCGGCGAACCGTTCCTGATGCCCCGGGCCTGATTGTCTCCCCCGGCGACGGCCTGGTCACTGAAACCGTCCTCATCGCCACCCCGCAGGGCCCCCGCCGGCGCATCAGCATCTTTCTCAGCGTCTTTGACGTACATATCAACCGCTCGCCCATCGGCGGCGTCATCAGCTCCGTCCGCTACCAGAAGGGCCAATACCTCAACGCCATGAACCCCGCCTCCGCCGACCGCAACGAGCAGAATGTCGTCACCGTCTACGGGCAGGGAATTGAAGTCACCTTCAAGCAGATCGCCGGCCTCCTGGCCCGGCGCATCGTCTTCAACCTCCGCGAGGGCGATGCCGTCGAGCGCGGCCAGCGCGTGGGCCTTATCAAGTTCGGCTCCCGCGTTGACGTTGTCCTGCCCGCCGAGGCCGTCTTGCACGTCAAGGTCGGCCAGCGCGTCAAGGGCGGCGCCTCCGTGCTGGCGGCCATGCCCGGGGAGGCAGCACAGTGACCGGTCACGATGCCGCACTGGCCAGGGCCAGGACACAGGCGCAGCTGCGCCGCGGCCTGTTCCTGTTGCCGTCGTTTTTTACCGCGGGCAACATTGCCGCCGGCTACTTCTCCATCACTGAGACCATCAAGGCCATCAGCGGCATCGGCAACGCCGCCTGGCACCTCAACCTGGCCGCCATCGCCATCCTCGTCGCCATCCCCATGGATTCGCTCGATGGCCGCATCGCCCGCCTCACCAACACCTGCTCCGAGTTCGGCAAAGAGCTCGATTCCCTCGCCGACGCCATCACCTTTGGCGTCGCCCCCAGCCTGCTCGCCCTCGTCTGGGGCTTCCACTTCCTGCCCGAATCCATCAACCCCAAATTGCTCCAGCACCTCCACCAGGCCGGTGCCTTCATCTGCTTCCTCTATCTCATCGGAGGCGTATCGCGCCTGGCCCGCTTCAACATCAGCCACGACGCACAGCCCCGCAACCCCGGCCGCCCCGGACGCAAATACTTCGTCGGCATGCCCATTCCCGCCGCCGCCGGCCTGCTCGCCGCCACCATCCATTTCTGCTATGGCTACCCGGTCGAGGCCTGGTGGATCGCCATCGTCTGGCTCGTCTTCGTCGGCTTGAGTGGATTCCTCATGGTCAGCACCTGGCGCTTCTGGTCCGGAAAAGAGATCAACTTCTCTCGCGGCCATCCCTTCCAGTTGCTGTTTGTACTCGCTGTCGTCGTCTATGTCATGATCCGCTTCTCCAACGTCGTGCTGTTCCTCATGGCGTTGACTTATATGTTCTCCGGCATCTGGGCCCGCGCCGCCTATTCCTGGTCGCGTAGGCGGCGGTGGCGGCTGCATGCTCCAGTCGCTGAGGCTGCCCCCCAGCCGCCCAGCCACACATAACCCGGAGCCGGGCCCAACCAAAGGAAAACTGTGTACAAGATCGCCATTGCCGGAGCCTCCACCCTGCTGGGCCGTGAGTTGAAAGAAGCCCTGGAGGAGTCGCCCCTGGCCGCATCCAGCTTTTCCCTCTTCGACGAGGAAGAGGCCCAGGGTCAGCTGGACCAGGTCGGCGACGAAATCACCTTTGTCCAGGCCATCGGTCCCGATTCCTTCGAGAAAATTGACTTCACCTTCTTCTGCGGACCCGAAGCCCTCACCCGCAGGTTCTGGCGGCAGGCCCTCCGCTCCGGCTCAACCGTCCTCGATCTCTCCGGCGCGCTTGACCAGGAGGCCGGCGTACTCATTCGTGCCCCTTGGCTCGGCGCTGAGTCAGCCACGGTCGATCTGTTCACCCCCGCCGTCGTCCCCGCTCACCCCGCCGCACTCGCCCTGGCCCTCCTGCTCGAGCGCCTTCAGCAGGCCGCGCCTGTCCGCTCCGCCTTTGCCACGCTCCTTGAGCCGGCCAGCGAATTCGGACGCGCCGCCATGGACGAGCTCCACCAGCAGACCGTTAGCCTGCTCAGCTTTCAAACCATGCCCCGCGCCATCTACGACGCCCAGGCCGCCTACAATCTCCTCGCCGGCATGGGCGAGTCCTCCACCATCAACCTCGCCGCTGCCGAGGCCCGCATTCGCCGCCACTATGAGGCTCTCGGCGGCGGCCGTTGGCCCGCCCTCGCCCTCCAGGTCCTCCACGCCCCCGTCTTCCACGGCCACACCTTCTCCATCGCCATTGAGCTCGAGCGCCCCGTCGACCTCACCGCCCTTGAAGAAGCCCTCAGCGGCGACCGCGTCGATCTGGTCCTTGAAGATACTGATTCCCCCTCCAACCTCGCCGCCACCGGCCAGAACGACGTCCTCGTCCGCCTCCGCACTGAGGCCGGCGCCCGCAACTCCAGCCAGTTCTCCCGCCTCTGGCTCTGGGCCGCCTCTGACAATCTCCGCCTCCACGCCCAGAACGCCGTCGACTGCGCCCTCGACCTCCGCCGCCTCCGTCCCCAGGGCACAGTGCAGTAAGACAGCTGCGACAAAGTAAGATATAAAATCATTGTCTTACCCTTCTCACGCATCTTACCTATTTAACTGCGTCTTACCTGCGGTAGAATGTAAGCCATGCAACAGCTCCGCACAAAAATCAGCACCAAGGGCCAGGTGGTCATTCCCGCCGCTGTTCGGGTCCAGCTGGGCCTTGAGCCGGGAACCACGATGGCCATCACCGTGGACGGCACAAAGGTCATTCTGGAAACCGACACTGTGGCTCGGAAGCTCCGTTTGATCAAAGAATTGCGCGGGATCACAGCCGGCGGCCCGTCCATGACCGACGCCCTGCTTGAAGAACGCCGGCTTGAACGAGAGCGGGAACTAGCCGAAGAAGGCTGGTAAATGACCGTCTACGTCCTCGATTCCTCGGCCGTCCTTCGCTATTTCGACAGCGAAGCGGGCGCGGACAGAATCGAAGCGATTCTCAGCGCCTTTGTCACCGGTCGGGCAGGGATCTCCATCTCTGCTCTGCAGTGGGGAGAGATTGCAGGAAGGCTCCGCAAGCGTTTGGGCGCTCAGGACGAAATGCGCATCTTGAGCAGTCTTCTTCCCGCTGAGGTGAAAATCGTCTCCGTGAGCGCCGAGCGCGCGGTCCACGCCGCGTCGATAAGAGTGGGCAGAAGAATCTCCTACGCCGATGCCTTCGCCCTCGATCTCGCCATGGACTCCCCCGATCACATCCTCGTCACCGCCGACTACGGCTTCAAGCCCGTCGAAGATCTAGCGCGGATTGAATTTCTTCCCCCCAAATGAACTCTTGGGCCTGCTCCGAAATCCAGGCGTCGGGCCGCCCGCAGCCCCCGGCAGCGCCGCCGCCGGCTTATCCTTCGCATACACAATCGTTACCCCTGGGTTCCGCAAGCTCTCCCCCGCCAAAAACTCCCCAAAGATCTCATCGTGTACCGTCAAATACCGCCGCAACTCCTCGCGAATCACCCCGCCTGTCCCATTCGATCCGTACCCATGAATCACCTCAATCCGCCCCCTGTACCCGCTCCGCACCTGGGCGTTATAAAAACGCACAAACTCCCGCAGCGCCTCCGCCACCGTAAAGTTGTGCAGATCGATCGATCGCGATTCCGCCATGCCTTAGTCCTGCTTCCCGTTGTCCGGCCCAGTTCCCAAGCAGCACCGCGTCCAAAGCTGTTCAATAAAGCTGTCTGTCATCCCGGCAATATAGTCCGCCACCGTCCGCGCCATCCCCTCCGTGGGAATCTGCTCGCGGTGGTCTTCCGGCAGCAGCCCGGGGTCCGCCATCAGCGCCCCAAACAGCTCTGTCACCACCCGCGTCGCATGCGTATGCGCCTCGACCATTTCTGCCGAGTTATAAAAATTAGCGTAAAGAAACTTCTTCGCCGCCGCCCGCTCGGCCTCCATCCCCGGGCTCAGAGCCGCCAGCCGCTCCGGCGCGCGGCGCACATCGTTGAGCGTCGTCGCGCCCAGCTCCGTCACCCGCCGCCCGGTCTCCTCCATCAAATCGGTCACCAGCGCATTCAACATTCGCTTCAGCGCCTCTGCACGAGTCAGCTTGCCCGGCGCGGCAGGGAACTCGCCCAACACTCCGTCGTGCAGCCTGCGGAACAGCCCAACACCCGCTCTTACCTGCTCCAGCTCCAGCACTCCTGACTCCAACCCGTCGTCCAGGTCGGCCGTCAGGTACGCTATCTCGTCGGCCAGATCAATCAGTTGCGCCTCCAGCGGCGGAAAGCTCTCAAGAAAATACTCCCCCAGCTCCGGATGCGTCGCCGCCTCATAATCGTGCGAGTGCTTCACAATCCCTTCGCGCACGCCCAGCGTCAGGTTCAGTCCGCGAAACCCCGCATAGCGCTCCTCAAACCACGTCACAATCCGCAGCGCGTGCAGGTTGTGGTCAAACCCCAGCCCATGGCCTCTGAGCGCCTGGTCCAGCGCCTTCTCTCCGGCGTGGCCAAACGGCGGGTGGCCAATGTCGTGGGCCAGCGCCAGCGCCTCGGCCAGTTCTTCGTTCAGCCCCAGTGCCCGGGCCAGCGTCCGCGAGATCTGCGTCACTTCAAGGGTATGGGTCAGGCGGCTGCGAAAATGGTCTCCCGGAACCTCCCCCGGCAGCCGCGCAAACACCTGCGTCTTGCCCGCCAGCCGGCGAAACGCCCGCGCATGCAGAATCCGCGCCGCATCCCGCGAGAACGGCGTGCGATACGGATGGGGCGCCTCGGCATGCGCCCGGCGGGTCAGTTCCCCGTCGCCCGCAACGCCAACTCCCCCAGGAAGCTCCGATTTGAGCGCAATTTCCATCGTCAAGACCTGAAAAAAGCAGGTACCCGGCAAACCAGCTGGCCGCAACCCCAACTACTTCAATCGTTCTCGTCTCGTTATACCGCATGCAGCGACGCCGGCGCAGAAATCAAGCCACTTCGGTGCCGTAAATCACCAATCCTCACCCCGTCGCGGTGCTATAACCGTTCCCATGCGGCAAGGGGGTCGACAAGCTCCCCCGCGCCGGAGTACGATTCAGCCGATTTTTTTGTTAGCCCTGACGCGGTGCCCAAAATCCCGCGTCCATCCGTAAAATGCATCTCCATCAAGGAGGCGATGATGAAAATTCTCAAGGCAACTGCGCTGGCCATTCTGGCCATGGGTTTGCTCTCTACGTCCGGGTGCGACAGGCACTCGACAAAAGAAGTCTTTTACATGGTCGCCGCCAACCAGGCCCTGCCTTACTGGCAGGCCGCCGCGGCCGGTTTCAACAAGGCTGCTGCTCTCTACAAGGTCACGGCCAAAGTCGTCGGGCCAGACAACTATGACCCCCAGGCCGAACTGGCCGAACTGCAAAAAGCCGTTGCCGCCAAACCGGCCGGCATTCTCGTCTCGGTGGCCGATATCGCTGTCGTCCAGCCCGGAATCGATGCCGCAATCAACGCCGGTATCCCTGTAATCACCATGGACTCCGACGCCGCCGGAAGCCGAAGGCTCTACTTCATCGGCACCAATAATCTTGAAGCCGGCCGCCTCGGCGGACGCCGCGTGGTTGAGAAGCTCGCCGGCAAGGGCAATGTCGTCTTCTTCACCATCGCCGGCCAGCCCAACACTGAAGAGCGCCTCAAGGGTTTCAAAGACGTCTTCGCCGGCCACCCCGATCTCAAAATCGTTGACGTCGTTGACGTTAAGTCTGACGCGCGCAGCGCCTTTGACAAGGCCCAGGAACTGATGGCTCTCACCGGCCCCAAGAAAATTGACGCCTTCGTCTGCCTCGAGTCCTCCTCCGGCAAAATCGTCGCCGACGCCGTCAGCCGCACCAAGGATGCCGGCCGCCTCGTCATGGCCTGGGATGTGAACCAGGACACCCTCGATGGCATCAAGGCGGGAACCATCGACTCAACCATCACCCAAAAACCCTTCACAATGGGGTATATTGGTCTTAAGGCTTTGGACGAGACTTTCCATGCGCCGCCCAAGGAGCTCAGCAAGGACTACAGCGCTGACTCCTTCTCGCCCTACCCGGTGTTTATTGACACCGGCACTGCTTTGGTCGACAAGAGCAACGTTGACCTTTACATCGCCTCGGCCGCCGAGGGAACGAAATAGACCTGACGGCGGGACCTCACCCCTTCTGCCTCGGTCTATAGATGCGAGCTTCGCCGCTCGCACAGAAGCCCACGCCTCCCCCTCCGGAGGCGTGGGTTTTCTTCTCTTACGCCTCCTTCATCTCTAGCTGATGTCTTGAAAGCGCACGGCTTCAATGCATGCAAACCAATGCATCCGGAGCAGCACCAAGTGCCAGAGCACGAATCGGGTACCCTCTGAGTCCCGTGCCATCGTCGCGATAAAATCCTCACGGCCTTAGCCCTTGAGCCAATGCTGAATCTCAACCGCGACTCGTTCAGAGTTTCCCTGAAGCAAGCGCGCCCAAAGCGGTAAATTAAGAGAGCCGGGCCGGAGCGCGTTCCTTGTCGCCACGGCTCGCACCCAGGAGGGTCATTGTGAAGAGACGCGAGTTCATCTTCGGTTCCGCCGCAGCCGCTGCCTCGTTTGCCATCGTGCAAACCCCTGCCAGGCTCTGGGCGCAACCCCCTGCCCGCGCCAACCTCGACCGCATCGCCATCATGAGCCGCTCCTTCAACCCCATCCTCAAAAACATCAACCCCGCCGACCCAAGCCTGACGCTTGAAATCCTCGACCTGCCCGCCATGATCGCCGAGCGCTACGGCGTCCATTTCGTCGAGTTCCAGCACACTGACTTTGAATCCACTGAGCCCGAGTATATCGCCGACTTCAAGAGCCGCCTTCAGAAGGCCAACTCGCGCATCAACCAGATCAACCTCGAGTTCCGCCAGCTCAACATCTCCACGCCCGACCCCGTCCTGCGCCTTGAAACCATCGACCTCACCAAAAAATGGGTCGATCACGCCGCCGCCCTCGGCTGCGCCCGCATCATGGTCAACCAGGGTACCCTCTCACCCGAAGTGCGCCCCTTCGCCATTGACGCCCTCCAGGCCATCAACCGCTATGCAAAAACCAAAAACGTCTTCATCACCGTCGAAAACAAAGAAGACGCGCACCCCTCCCGCACGCCCCGCGCCCACTGGGATGTGGACGTTGAAGTCATCCAGGCAGCCGGTGTCTGGTCCAACCCTGACGTGGGCAACTTCCCTGACAACGACTCCCGCGCCGCCGGCCTCCGCGCCCTCTATCCCCTCTCCTCAGGCAGCAGCCACTGCCACTACAACCCCGCAAAATACAGCGAGGCCGACGCCCTCAAAATCGCCCGTGAGGTCGGCTACAAGGGCCTGTTCTCCATCGAAGCTGAAGCCGCTGACAACGGCCCCGACCCCTACGCCTCCGTCCAGACCATCCTCGACGAAATCCTCAAAGACATCTGAGCCGGACAAGGAATCGCGAATCAAGCCCCTGTCTTGAATGGGCACGGATTTATCCGTGCCGAAAACGCGTCAATTTCATCGTGGGCTTCAACCCCTGAGGCTCGACCTCTTACTTCGTCGCCCGCATCTTGCCACCCGGCAGTAGTTCATACACCTGCCCGCGCCAGAGAATGTGGCTGCTCATGTAGCTGGCCGCCCAGAAGCCGAAGCCCATCAGGTCGCGCAGCGGATAAAGCACCAGCAGGCCGAACCAACTGCGATCTTCCACTACCAGAGAGCCCACCGCAACGGCGAGCGCCAGCCGCGAAGCCAGCCCCAACGCAAACAGCGCCAGCCCCCACCAGGGATGCCCCAGCGCCGCCGTCGCTGCCCACGCCAGCAACGCAAACGGCATGCTGAACGTCAGCGCCGTGCCAAAGTGCCCCTTGGGTCTGGAGAATCTTGTGGATCGCATCCACCTGGCCTGGTGCTTCAGTGAGGCCATAAGGCTGGTGTTGATCACCATGTGGTCAATCGCGTGATGGCTCAGCACCACCGTCTCGCCCAGCTTGAAGGTCTCGTTGCCCAGCACAAAATCGTCGGCGCAGTAGTCGGCCGTCACCGCAAAGCCGCCCATGCGACGCACCACCTCACGCCGAAACGCCATGGTCGGTCCCAGCACAAACCGCATGCCCTCCATGGCCCGCGCCGCCAACACGCCGGCGGTCATCTCCACGCTCATGCCCACGGCCTCAAGCCGCGCCCATAGCCCGCCCTCGGCGGCCACGCCGCGATACAGGCAACACATGGCGCCCACGCCCGGGTCGGCAAACGGCAGCGCCACCGCGCGCAGGTAATCGGGCGTCACGCGGACATCGCTGTCGCTGATCACCAGAATCTCGTGCGCCGCCGCCGCCTCCATCTTTTCCAGTGAGGCCACTTTGGCGTTGATGTAAGCGGGTTCGCCGCCGATGGCCAGAAAACGCGCCGGAATCTGCGGATAGCGGCTGGCCACCCGCTCGGCCGTCAGCAGCCCGGCATCGTCGGCCGTGCGCGCGCAAAACAGAATTTCGTATTCGGGATAGTCCTGCTCAAAGAATGTGGCCAGGTGCGCGTCGAGGCCCGGTTCGGCCCCATGCACGGGTTTCAACAGCGTCAGCGGAGGAGTAAATCCCGGTCGCGTCTCTAGCTGCTTGAGCGCAATCCGCCGCTCCCGCAGATAGCGGGGCACTGCCGCCAGCACCATGCCGGCAAACACCGTAGACGAGATCAGGCCGAAACCGGCCAATGCGAGCAGGGCGTAAAACATGCAGCTAACAGAATACCCGTGACGGTCGCATAAGGGGAGCAGAGATTTGCCCCGCCGCGCCGCCCGGAGCCATGAATCTGTCCGTCGAAAACCGGCCCTCAGGGTTTGCGGTTGATACTCGCCGTCTTGGCCACAATCGTTGGTTTCCGCAGCGGCACAATCGCCGCGCCGGAGTTGGGAGCTGCCTGCTGAAACCGCGCCAGCATCTCCGTTCGCACGTATTCCACAAAGCTCTGCATCTGCCGGTTCATCTCTTCCATCCGCTCCCGCATCTGCAGGATGATGGCGATCCCGGCGATGTTCACGCCCAGATCCCGCGCCAGGTTCAGGATGAACTCCAGGCGCTCGAGATCTTCGTCCGTATAGAGCCGCGTGTTGCCCTCGGTCCGCGACGGCTTCAGCAGCCCCTCCCGCTCATACAGGCGCAGCGTCTGCGGATGTATCTCGTACATCTCGGCCACCGCCGAGATCATGTACGCGCCCTTCGATTTGCGTTTTGCCGCCATACGTTTTCTCGAATCAGCTTACTGTACCGCGATCCAGTCCCTAGTCCCTACAGCTTCTCAAACAGTGCCGCCCGTGGGTCATGGTTGTTCAGCTTGGCCAGCTCGCGCATAATCTCCCGGCTGCGCTCGTCGTTCAGCGTCGGCACCACCACCTCGACGGTGACAATCTGGTCGCCGCGCTTGTCAGGGCTCTGCGCGTTCTCCACGCCCCGCTCGCGCAGGCGCAGCTTCTGGCCACTCTGCGTGCCGGGAGGAATCTTCAACTGTGCGCGCCCGTCGATCGTCGGCACGTCCACTTTCGCGCCCAGGCTAGCCTCGGCAATCGTCACCGGGACGGTTAATTGAATGTCGTCGCCGACGCGCGTAAACACCGGATGAGTTCCTGTGCGCACAATCAAAAACAGGTCGCCCGGCGCGCCGCCGTTCAAGCCCGCGTTGCCCTTGCCTTGCAGGCGAATCCGCTGCCCGTCGCGCGTGCCCGCCTTGATGCGGAACTCCACCGGCTCTGACCGGCTCACCACGCCCTCGCCGTGGCAGGTCGAACACATGCTCGACCTGCGCCCCGTCCCGTTGCAGCGCGGGCAGGGAATGTTGAACTTCATCCGCCCGCCCATCTGCGTCACCTGGCCCGTGCCGTTGCACTCCGGGCACTGCGTCACCCCGCCGGTCTGCGTCTGCCCGTGGCAGGTGGGGCAGGTCTCATGCCGGTTCACCTGGATGCGCGCCTGTCCGCCGCGAATCGCGGTCCAGAAATCCACCGTGGCCTGGTACTCGAGATCGGTGCCCGGCTGCGGCCCGCGTGGGCGCTGCTGCGGCTGCTGCCCGCCCGTGAAGATGCCCGAGAAAATATCCTTGAAGCTGCCCCAAGATGCTGACCCTGCGCCCGCCTGCTGGCCTGGCGGCTGCCCCGGGCCGCTCTGAAAACCGGAAAAGTCAAACCCGTCAAAGTCCACCGGAGGCCGCGACCCCGCGCCCTGCTGGCGGGCATAGGCCTCGGCTGTCGCCGGATCGATCTGGTCGGAGTAGAAGCCCACCTGGTCATAGACCTTGCGCTTCTTTTCGTCGCTCAGAACGTCGTTGGCCTCTGAGATTTCCTTGAACTTCTCCTCGGCTTTTTTGTCGCCGGGATTCACGTCGGGGTGATACCTTCGCGCCGCCTTGCGGAACGCCTTGCGGATATCCTCCGACGTGGCCGTCTTCTTCACGCCAAGCGTCGCGTAATAGTCCTTGTTGTGGGTGGTTGCCATGGGTGCTTTTGCTCGATCTCCTGGTTATGCGCTCAGCTGCCTGTCATCCTGGCGGTTCACGCGATCTGGCGTGCCTTCAAGTCGCCCGACTTTGTGCGCGGCGCCGGAAAAATTTCTATCTCAATCCGCTTGATAACCTCTTCGCTGGCCGTTGCCAGATCGTAAGACATCTGCATCTTCATCCAGAAATCTGGCGTGGTGCCAAAATAACGCGCCAAACGAAGCGCCGTATCCGCCGTGATCCCCCGGCGCTCCCGCACAATCTCAGAGATGCGCGTCACAGGTACACGCAAGGCAAGGGCCAAAGCATTGGCCGAAAGTCTCAGCGGCACAAGAAAATCCTCACGCAGAAACTCACCGGGGTGGATGGCCACGCCCCTCTGACCGTGTTTACGCGCAATACTCATCCTATCTCTCCTCAACAACCCTCGAAATCATCGCTTCAGTGATGATCGGCAATCTCCACATCCCACGCGTCCGTACCGTCCCAACGAAAACACACCCGATACTGGTCATTGATCCGGATGCTCCATTGGCCTTCCCGGTCACCTTTGAGTTTCTCTAATCGGTTGCCGGGCGGATCTCGCAAGTCCTCCACCGCTGAGGCAAAGTCCAAAGCCAGCAGACGCCTCGCGGCGACCCTGGCAATGGTCGCCCATCGCCTGCTCTTCCCCGTCAGAAAGACCGCTTCGGTATCGTCGTCGGCGAAGGACTGAATCATGCTTACCGTTTATCGTAACACGGTAAACGTTAAGGAATGCGATTCCCGAAGCCCAACCGCACCGTCTCTCAAGCCCGCCCTCCCCTACAGCTCGCCAACCCGCCGGTATCCCGCCGGCGCCGCGTCCTTCCCATACACCTCAACGGTCACGCTGTCCCGCACTCCGCCCAGCTCTGCCGTCACCACCGCGCGCCCCGGCCGCAATCCACGAACCATGCCATTGCCATCCACGCTCACCACCGGATCGCTCTCCGCCTGGCCTACCGTCACTTTGAGCCCCTCCAGGCTCTTCAACAGCACCCCATAGTCCAGGTTGCCGTACCAGAGCCGTGGGCTCAGCTGCGCCTGCCGGTCCTCCTCGTTTTCTTCCAGCACAAGCGCCAGCGTCGTAAAGCCGCTGGCCAGCTCCATCCGTTCCAGCCCCTCTGCCGTAGGGACCACGTTTAGCCGCGCATGCCGTTGCTCCAGCCCGCCGTCTGTGAACAATGCAGCCACCGTCAGGTCCACTGCGCCGGCCGCCAGCGGCGTCACCTCGATCGTTGTCACACCGCCCAGCTCATCCACAATCCTTGCCGCGCCGCCGCCCACCCTCACCCCGGCCTGCGCGTTCGTCAGCTCCCGGCCTGCCGCATCGCGCTGCGTCACAAAAATCCGTCCCGCCCGCGCGCCGTTCATCCGCAGCGGAATCACCACCGGCCGGCCCAGCGCAACCGCCGCCTCTGGCGCGTCCACCTTCAGCCGGTTCCCTGTCACAAACGCCGGCGTCAGTTGTGCCTCTCGCGCCGGTTCAGTGATCGCATCTGCCGTTTCGTCCACTCCCATGGCCGGCTCCGCCTGCGGTGTCGTCGAGCTCTGCAGCCCCAGCCAATACGCAGCCGTCCCGTTCACTGCGGCGTAGTCCGTCACGCTGTTGTTCCCGTCGTTCGGGAAAAAGAAGCCGGCCAGTGAGGGCGCCGCGGTATGTTCCAGATCCTTGAACTTTGCCACCTGCGCCGTCGGGGCGGTCCCCGTCTGGCTGGTCACCGTCACAATCACGTCGTTGTCCTTGGTCCCCAGCATGCCGCTCAGCGTCTGCGGCGCCGTGGCATACGTCGCCGCCACAAGCCCGTTCAGCGAGTCCCGCAGCAGCGAACCCGGCGTGTCGCTGTCGTTGTAGTCTGACACCACCGCGTACCACTTCCCATAGCTGGTGTTGAAGATCGTCGCCGCCGGCGCTCCCGTGATGTGCGTACTGCCCGGAATCAGCGACGCCACCGCCCCCGTGCTCAGTGCCTGTCCCGCATAAGCCAGCGGATTCCCAATCGTCGCAAAGCAGTTCGCCAGCGTCACCGTCAGGCTCGTCCCGCAGACGTTTGTCCATAAAACATAAGGCGTGCCATTGCTCACCTGCCGTGTCCGGCTCCCGTTCGCGTCCAGCCACGTCGCCAGCGCCGAGCCGGTCTCCGGCGTATCCAGCGTAATCACATTGCGAAAAGCCCCCAGCTTCCGGTTGCGAATAGAACTGAAGTTCGCCGTCCCCGAGTAGTGCCGCGCCACCAGCCCGCCCATCGAGTGCGCCACCGCATCCACCCGCCCGCCCACCCAGTGCTTGGCGTCCAGTTGCGGATAGAGCGATCCCGTCAGATACTTGTCCAGCGCATGCGTCGAGGTCTGCTCACACCCCGTCCCATGGCCGGGCAGCGTATCCGTCGCCGCGTCAAAGCCCAGGTAAACCGAGTAGCAAATCGCCGTCAACAGAAATGAATTGGCCTTGTACGTCGAGTTGATCTTCGTCAGGTAAGCCAGCGTCGAGGCCAGGCTCGTCTTGTCGCCCCACAGCCCGTGAATCAAAACCACCGGCGTCGGCACCGTCAGCAGCGTCTGCGTCTGCTTGTTGGCAACCCCCGTGCTCACCGCCGTCACCGTAATTTGCGATCCCGTCTTGGCCGTCGGCGGTTGCCCCCCGATCACCAGCGCCAGCGCGTAGTAGGCCCCCCCGCTCGCCGTCGGCGTCACGCTCAGGGTGGCAGCCCCCGTCCCCGAGGCGCTGCTCAGAAAACCGGAACTGAAGGCCTGCAGCGTCGCCCCGTTATTCGCAGTAAAGGTCACCTTCGCGCTCGACGATGACATGAAAACCGCCACCGCCGCCGAACTCCCGTCCGCCACCAGCCCTTGCGCCTGCGCCGCGCTCGATGAGATCGCGCCCATCGCCGCCTGCGTGCTCAACACCCCGTCCGTCCCCACCAGCAGGTATGGGTCCAGAAGCGCGAGCTTCGGCGTCGTCGTCGCCGCCGACACCCCCTGCATCCCGCCAAAACCCGGCAGCAGCCCCGTCAGCGCCAACGCGCACAGCAACACCCGGCTCAGCCCAGCCCGCCGCAAAGCCCAAAAAACATTCAGCTGCCTAGACCGGGCACCAGAGCCCGAAGAACGATCGTCCTGCATCACCAACCTCCGCACAATTGCACCCGAGTTTCAACGGTCCTGCCCGCCGCGCCGCACGCGCCTGCTTATGATCGTCCCGGTCCACAATGACTTCCCAGCCGGCCGGGAATGAGCTCAGCCCCCACGCGCCTGAAAGAGCGCGGAACGCCCGGAAGCTCAAGCCACTCGAAGCGCCCGCTGCACGGCCTCCGGCTCACGGCCGATCACCACCAGATAAGCGCGCGTCGGCCCCTCCGGAACCCTTCGTCCCTGCTCCCAGTGCCGAACCGTATTCACGCTGAAACCAAACTGGATCGCAAACTCCTTCTGCGTCATTCCCAGCCGCCCGCGAATCGCCCGCACGTCGATCTCCGCCGGAATATGCACCACGTACGTGCCCTCTTCCGCGGTTCCCTCGGCAAAGGCAAGCGCCTGCTCAAGCCCCCTGATCATGCTCTCCCCAATCTTGCTCATGGTGCCAGCCTCCGCTTGCGATTCGTCTCTACCAATGCTCGCGCTAGTTTCTGGAGTGTGTTGATCTCAGCCTGACTCACATTTTCACGTTCGTTCTTTGCGTACGCGGTCATTAGATAGAGCGGCATGTCCATATCGTGGAAGAAGAAGATCACCCGCGCCCCTCCCCGTTTCCCGCGCCCTTCAAGCCCCCAGCGTAACTTGCGTACGCCCCCGGCGCCTGGAATCACATCGCCCGCCGTCGGGTTGCAGGCCAGGTAATCCACAAGCTCGGCCCGCTCCCCGTCGTCCATCAACTTCTTGGTGGCGCTGAGGAATTCGGCCATCTCCACAACCGTGATGGGGCGTGCTTCTTGCAAAAATCATTGTAGTGCAATGCACTACCTGAGGCAAATATCTCGTCAATATCAATCGACGACGAGTCTCGGCGAATTAAAGTGTTCGAGGCCTCCCACGCCTAACAATCGAGACCTCAACGCTCGGGCCCGATCCCGCTTACTCCTCAGGATTGCTTCACGTACATGAGGTCGGCGCAGCAGGTATCAAACTGCATGTCGAAGTCTTCAGTCCGATCGAGACCTGCACCGAACAGAGCGTAACTAACCGAAAGGTAGATGCCGGCCACAACTGTCATCAATGGCTCGAACCTGTGGTCGTAATTAGTCTTCAGACCCTCTGCAACTTTGTATGGGAAATTCGAAATAGCGAAGGTATTGTCGAGCGCTCGGATCGAGCAGTGGACCATCGCCGAGGCCGCGCGATATGCAGTGCTGTAATGCGCCAAGATTGGGCAGCGGCCATTTAAGTCTGCGTCGAGGGGATGCGTCTCAGTCACGATCTTAAATCCGTCCCAATTTCGATTCTCAATCTTCTTCCAGTCGTTGATGCGTCTAATATTCGGACCCGGCCAACTGTCGTCGACGCCCTCAACTTGCGCTAGGGATTCAATCCGCTCAAGAGCGTCCTTGTCCTGGATCTGCTTCCGACAAAGTTCGAGGAAATGCCTACGCTCAGCGTGAAAGAAATTTAGAAAGTTGTTGGACCGCAAATCAATTTCTTCGCGATTCAGAGTTAGGTAGCGAAGGTTGATGGCACATTCAAGAACAGAACGGCTCAGCCCGTAAGCCTCATCCGAAAACCCCGCTTCGATCAAGCAAATGCAAGCCTGACTGAGCCGATAAGCCTTGTTCAGCATCGAAAACGCAATGGAGTCGTAGAGTCGCGCATTGGGTTCAATGACCCAGATGCCACTGCTGTCCAGACATGCCTTCCACCCGGCCAAATACTGTTTGACCGCCGCAAGGTTTTGGGAATAGATCAGGTCTGGATCTTGCTTCTTCTGTCCCATTAGGTAGTCCTTGATCAATCAGGATGACGCGCATGTGGAAGAACAAGTTCGGGGTGGGCGACAACTCGTCACCCACCCCGCTCACTCAGCGAACTCCGCGAACACGCGCGAAGCGCGGCTAACTCCGCTAGCTCCGCTATTTCTTCTCGTCCACGTCCACATACTCAGCGTCAATCACGCCTTCGTCCTTCTTCTCCTCGGCCGCCGGCTCTCCGCTCGCGGGCGCAGCCGTGGCCTGCGCTGCGTTCGCCTTGTACAGCACCTCCGCCAGCTTGTGGCTCGCGTGCGTCAGCTTCTCGTGCGCGGCCTTCAGCTCAGTTGACGTCGGCGTGCCTTCCAGCACCTTCTTGCTCTCCGTCAGCACCGACTCCACCTCTTCCTTCTCCGCGCCCTGAATCTTCTCGCCGTTCTCCTTCAGCATCTTGTCGATGTTGTACACCAGCCCGTCCAACGCGTTGCGCGCCTCAATCTCCTCGCGCTTCTCCTTGTCCTCGCTGGAGTGGGCCTCGGCATCCTTCGCCATCCGCTCCACTTCTTCCTTGCTCAAGCCCGAACTCGACGTGATCGTGATCCGCGTGTCCTTGCCCGTCGCGTTGTCCTTCGCCGTCACGTTCAAAATGCCGTTCGCGTCAATGTCAAACGTCACTTCAATCTGCGGAATTCCCCGCGGCGCCGGCATAATCCCGCCCAGCTTGAACTTGCCCAGCGTCCGGTTCTGCGCCGCCAGCGGCCGTTCACCCTGCAACACGTGAACTTCCACTTCGGTCTGCGAGTCCGCGGCCGTCGAGAAGGTCTCCGTCTTCTTCGTCGGGATCGTCGTGTTGCGCGGAATCATCTGCGTGGCCACGCCGCCCAGCGTTTCAATCGCCAGCGTCAGCGGTGTCACGTCCAGCAGCAGCAAATCCTTCACTTCGCCGGCCAGAACGCCCGCCTGCACCGCCGCGCCAATCGCCACCACCTCGTCCGGGTTCACGCCGCGATGCGGCTCCCGCCCGAACATCTTCTTCACCATCTCCTGGATCTTGGGCATGCGCGTCTGCCCGCCCACCAGAACCACTTCGTCAATCTTGTCGATGCTGATGCCCGCATCCGCAATCGCCTTCTTGCAGGGCTCCAGCGAGCGGTCCAGCAAATCCTCAACCAGTTGCTCCAGCTTGGCCCGCGTCAGCTTCCGCACCAGGTGCTTCGGCCCCGTTGCGTCCGCGGTCACAAACGGCAGATTGATCTCCGTCTCCACCGTCGTTGACAACTCGATCTTGGCCTTCTCCGCCGCATCCTTCAGCCGTTGCAGCGCCATCTCGTTGCCCTTCGAGGCCAGATCCAGTCCCTGCTCGGTCTTGAACTCGGCAATCAGCCACTCCACAATCCGCTGGTCCAGGTTGTCGCCGCCCAGATGCGTGTCGCCGTTCGTTGACTTCACCTCGATCACGCCTTCGCCCACTTCCAGAATCGAAATGTCAAACGTGCCGCCGCCAAAGTCGTACACCGCGATCGTCTCGTCCTTCTTCTTGTCCAACCCGTAGGCCAGCGCCGCTGCTGTCGGCTCGTTCACAATCCGCTTCACGTCCAGCCCGGCAATCTTGCCTGCATCCTTGGTGGCCTGCCGCTGCGCATCGTTAAAGTACGCCGGAACCGTAATCACAGCCTCGGTCACCGGCTCGCCCAGGTAGGCCTCCGCGCTCTTCTTCAGCTTTTGCAGAATCATCGCTGAAATCTCAGGCGGGGTATACTCCTTGCCCTGCGCCAGAACTCCCACGTGATCGCCCTGCTGCGTCACCTTGAACGGCACCATCTTCATCTCGTCGTTCACTTCGTTGTAGCGCCGGCCCATGAACCGCTTGATCGAGAAAATCGTGTTCTCGGGGTTCGTAATTGCCTGACGCTTCGCCACCTGACCCACAAGCCGCTCGCCGCTCTTCGAGAAGGCCACAATCGACGGCGTCGTCCGCGCGCCCTCTTCGTTGGGGATCACTTTGGGCTCGCCGCCCTCCAGCACTGCCACGCACGAGTTCGTGGTGCCCAGATCGATTCCAATAATCTTTGCCATGGTTTCCTGCCTATCTCAAGAGAATTTCCGACTCTCCGAGAATCTCATGTTGAGTGAGATGCTGTCAAGTTCTTTGATGGTCTGGATGTTAATCCTGCCGCCCGGCCGTTCATCCTCCCGCCCACCCCTCCCTTCAACCCCGCAGCCGACTTCCCCCATCTGCCGGCAAGACCGCCCACGCTCGCCGTCCACCCTGCCCGCAACGCCAAAATGGGGATATAATTCCGCCGCGGTTTTCACCTTCAAGAACGGCACGCTGCTGGTGGCTGGAACCGTCGCTACGCCGGCCTTCTCCCCCAAAGCCGGGACGTACAAGGGCACCCAGAACGTGACCATCGCCGACACCACGCCCGGCGCATCCATCTATTTCACCACCGACGGAACCACGCCCTCGGCCAGCCACGGAGCCCTCTACACAACCGCGCTGAAAGTCAGCAAATCGCTGACCGTCAAGGCCATCGCCGTGCTGGCCGGTTGCACCCCCAGCTCGGTCGCCTCCGCCGCCTACACCATTCAATGAGACTGCGCCCTCTCCCGCGCCCTCGGCTCCGGGCGCGGAAGGGGGCCCAGCCCGCCCTTTGCGAACCGCCGCAGCTTGCCACCAATCCCCGCCTCATTTACTCTTTTCTAAACTACGACTGAAATGGTCGTAGTTTAGGAGAGTCTCCATGTCCCCCTTGCACCTGCTCAAGCGCGGCATCTTGCTGTGCACACCGCGCGCTCTCCCTTCCCTCTCTTGTCTCGTGCTGCTCTGGTGCCTGCTGCCCCCGGCTCTGGCCCAGGACAAGCCCTACTTTGTCACCTACTCCCACGACCTTGAAGAGCCCGGCAACCTCGAAATCGAGACCAAAACCGCCCTCGCCACCCCCAAAGACGGCCGCGGCTACGGCGCTACCGCCCTCGAGCTCGAATACGGCCTCCGCGCCTGGTGGACCACCGAGCTCTACCTCGACGGCCAGGCCACCGCCCAGGACTCCACCCTCTTTACCGGCTTCCGCCTTGAAAACCGTCTCCGCCCCCTCATGCGCGATCACGCCGTCAACCCCGTCTTCTATGTCGAGTACGAAAACATCTCCGGCGCCGACAAAACCATCCTTGAAGTCGTCGGCCACGACAGCCAAACCGATCTCGCCGCCCCCAACGCCCAACTCCGCCGCGACCACCAGCACGAGGCCGAACTCAAGCTCATCCTCTCCTCCAACCTCAAAGACTGGAACGTCAGCGAGAACTTCATCGCGGAGAAAAACCTCGGCCACGACCCCTGGGAGTTCGGCTACGCCCTCGGAGCCACCCGCCCCCTCCGCGGCGCCGCCGCCAGCCGCCCCTGCACCCTCTGTGCTCAGAAATTCATCGCCGGCGCTGAGGCCTACGGCGGACTCGGTGACACCTCCGCCCTCACCCTGCGCTCCACCTCCCACTACCTGGCCCCGCTCATCGGCTGGCAGCTCCCCAAAGGCTTCCGGCTCAGCTTCTCGCCCGGCTTCGGCCTCACCGGCTCAAGCCTCACCCGCGTCTACCGCATCGGCCTGGGCCGCGAGTTCGATCAGGTCGGCAACTGGTTCCACGCTTCAACCGGAGGTGCCCAATGAAGCGCCAAGCAATCAGCCTCTTCGTCCTTGCCCTGGCCACCACCCTCGCCCTCGCCGCTGCCTCCAGCTCACGCTGGCAGCAGGTCCCCCAAAAAGACCAGGCCCGCTCCAGCCCTCTCGCCGCCAATCCTCAGGCCGCCGCTGCCGGAGCCCTCGTCTACGCAGACCACTGCCAGCAATGCCACAAAGCCAATGCGGCCGGCGACGGACACAAGCGACCCTCCCTACGCAGCGACCGCATCCGCTTGGCCAGCGACGGCGCAATCGAGTGGTTCCTCCGCCAGGGCGATCTCGCCCACGGAATGCCCTCCTGGGCCAGCCTCCCCGAGCAGCAGCGCTGGCAGCTCGTCGCCTACCTCCGCTCCATCCAGTAACACTCCCCTCCCCGAACCCAGACTGCCCTCACCCTCTGTGCGGCAGTCTGGGCTCCCTCTTCCTCCATCTGCCCGCCCTGTCTTACAAGCCGTCTTACGCGCTCTGGCCTATCCCCTCGCCGGTCTTACAAAACGTCTTACAGCCCCTTCCCATCCTGAACCCACACCCCAACCCGCCCCAATCCTCTCCCGCCCCACGCCCAGCTAGACCATCACTGGCACCAAACCCTCCAATCGGTTACCCTCAAATCGTTCCCATACCATGACCTCTGACGCCGCCCACGCCCGCTACCCGCTTACCCAGGGTGTCAACCCGTGGCTGGTCACGCTCTCCGTCATGCTCCCCACCTTTATGGAGGTGCTTGACACCGCCATTGCCTCGGTCGCCCTCCCATACATCGCCGGGTCCCTCTCCGCCTCCAACTCTGAGGCCACCTGGGTCCTCACCAGTTACCTCGTCGCCAACGCCGTCATCCTCCCCGCCTCCAACTGGTTCGCCCGCCGCTTCGGCCGCAAGCGCTTCCTGCTCATCTGCGTCGTCATCTTCACCGTCGCCTCCTTCTTCTGCGGAGCAGCTCCCTCCCTCGGCGTCATCCTCCTCGCTCGCGTCCTTCAGGGCGCAGGCGGCGGCGCTTTGCAGCCCCTCTCGCAATCCATTCTTTTAGAAAGCTTCCCCATCGAAAAACGATCCATGTCCATGGCCGCCTATGGCCTCGGCATCGTCGTCGCCCCCGTCATCGGACCCACCCTCGGCGGCTGGCTCACTGACACCTTCAGTTGGCGCTACGCCTTCTACATCAACATCCCCTTCGGCCTCCTGGCCGTCTACATGATCACCCGCTTCGTCCACGACCCGCCCTACATCAAAAACGCCAAGGTCGGCCCCTTTGACAACATCGGCTTCGGCCTCCTCATGGTCTGGACCGGCTCCCTTCAAATCGTCCTCGACAAAGGCCAGGAAGACGACTGGTTCGGCGCACCCTGGGTCCGCTACACCGTCACCGCCCTCGTCGTCTCCCTCCTCCTCTGGATCTGGCACTCCTGGACCCATCCCAACGGCCTCGTCGACCTCCACGTCCTCAAAGACCGAAACTTCCGCACCGGCTGTTTCCTCGTCGCCATGCTCGGCATGTGCATCTACATCACCATCGCCATCCTGCCCCTCTACTACCAGGAGATCCTCGGCTACACCGCCTTCACCGCCGGCCTCGTCGTCGGCCCACGCGGCATCGGCTCCTTCATCGGCTCCCCCATGGTCGGCTTCCTCGGCTCCCGCATCGACGGCCGCAAGCTCCTCACCGCCGGATTCATCGGCTTCGGCGTCTGCTCGCTCATCTTCGCCACCATCAACCTCGACATCGGCCCTTACACCCTGCTCATCCCCATCACCCTCACCGGCTTCGCCCTCAGCTTCGTCTTTGTCCCCATGGCCACCCTCATGATGGCCACCATCCCCCGCAAAGAGATGGGCAACGCCACCGGCCTCTCCAACATGCTGCGCAACATCGGCGGCTCCATCGGCATCTCCATGGCCACCACCGCCCTCATTCGCCGCGCCGCCCTCCACCAGACTGAGCTCGGCGCCCACCTCGGCCCCTCCAACCCCGTCCTCCAGCAGAAAGGCGCAGCCATCGCCGGCTATCTCGGCCAGCACCTCGGCCGCGCGCAAGGCCGCCCCGGCTCCATGGGCCTCGTCTACGGCCTCATGCAGCAGCAATCCGCCCTCATGGCCTACGTCGACATCTTCCGCTGGACCGCTCTCTTAGCCTTCTTCTGCGCCGCCGCCGCCTGGCTCTTCAAAAAACCCAAAAAGGCCGTCGAGCCCCCAGTCGGCGTCCATTAAGGCCATTCGCGGCACGAATCGGTTACCCCGCATCCCCAAACACCCGCACCCCAGCCGCTCGTGCCGCCACAGCCAGCTTCCGATCGAACGTGGCCAGCCTCCCGCCCGTTCGCATTACCAATTCCAGATAAGTCGCATCGTAGCCGGTGAGCCCATACACGCGGCCAAGGTGAATCACTTGCGGCTGAGTCACGGCTGGCGAGGCCGGGTCCTGAGCAATGCCGCAATCCCAGAGACCGGCGAGGAATTCTCCGGCTTCCTCCGCCGCGATGACCCGCTGACGCTCTGCCAGCAAAAGAGCATTGGCCAGCTCTGCATACCAGAGGGCCGGAACCACGGCCCCGGAGGCGCGTACCGCATTCAGGCCTTGCCGCGACTGCTCTGCTTCCGCCGCATCCCGCCGCTTCAGCAGCCACGACAGCGCCATTGACGCATCAAGGACCAGCGTCACGGACGGCCTTCCTCAATCCACGCACGAATCTGTTCGTGCGTGATGCCCTCAATGCGCGGGTTTCTCATCCGCTGATAGGCTGCTTCAATCTCTTCCGGAGAACGTGTCGGAGAAACCGCCGGGATGGGAATCACCAGCGCCTTCGGCTCACCACGCACGGTGATCGTGAACCGCTCGCCCGCTTCAACCTGGCGCACGATCTCGGAAAGCCGTGTCTTAGCCTCGAAAATCCCAACCGTAGCCATAGCGCCCTCCCTCAATCCCCTCAACCAACAAACTAGTCTACCAACTAGTTTATTCCAAACCCGCCATCCCGCAACCCCATTCGCCCCCCTGTTAACCATCCCCCCCTCCCGTGTGTTCTACCGCTGAAATCAAATCTCCACCCTCGGAGGCACTTATGGAACAGGTTCTCGTCCCCATCGCCGTGTTCACCATGCTCGGCTTCGTCGTCTGGGTCATCTTCTCCTCCATCCGCCGCTACAAAACCGCCTGGGTCCAGGGCGAAGTAGCCAAGGCCATGCTCATGCGCTTTGACTCCGCACAGGCCATGCTCGCCTACGTCGAAACCGACGGCGGCAAAAAGTTCCTCAACTCTCTCGCGCAAGAGACAGGAACCGCCTATGGCAGCATCCTGGCCTGCATTCGCTGGGGCGTTGTCTTCCTCGTCGTCGGCGCGGCCGTCTGCTGGATGCGCGCCGCCGGCCTGGTTGACGCCGATGCCCAGGTGCTCGGCATTCTCGCCGTCGCCCTCGGCGTCGGCTGCGAGGCCGCGGCCGCCATCTCCTGGTTCGCCTCCCGCGCACTGGGACTCGCAGGAACCGAACCCAAGCCGTAAGCGTAGGTCTCCGCATGGAAGATGCACCCACCATCGCCGCCTGGCTCACCCCGGGCCGCACACAAACAGCAGCGGGCGAGGAGCGTTTCCGGCAGCTCTATCAAGCCACCTCCCGCCCGCTCTGGGGCTATCTCCACCATGCCACCGGCCGTCCCCATGTCGCCGACGACCTGCTCCAGGAGACCTGGTGCAAATTCCTCCTCCACCCCATCCCCCAAATGGACGAGGCCCAGACACGCTCCTATCTCTTCCGCATCGCCACCAACTTGCTCCACAATCGCTCCCGCAGCCGCGACGACGCCGCCCTCGAAGAACCCACCGAATGCACCGCCGAATCCGATGAAGCCACCCGCCTCGACGTACAATCCGCCATGCGCCAGCTCAAGCCCCGCGAGCGCCAGTTGCTCTGGCTGGCTTATGTTGAAGGTATGAGCCACGCTGAGATTGCCGCCGTCACCGGCCTCGGCGCCATGAGCATTCGCATCCTCCTCTACCGCGCCCGCCAGAAGGCCAGTCAAATCCTGCGCCCGCAAAGGACAGAACCATGAAAAATACAGGTTGCGAGCACGAACAGTTTGTTCTCCGCGCCCTCCACACCGGCCAGTGGACCCAGCCGCTGCGCCGGCACGCCGCCCAGTGCCCCGATTGCACCCAGGCCCTCCAGCTTGCCGAAGCGCTCCGCCGGCAAGCCCACCACGCCGACCGCCTCTGCACCCCGCCCGATCCCTATTGGATCCTGCAACGCTCCCGCCGCCAGGCCCGCCAGCTCACCCTGCGCCGCGTCTCCCGCCTGCTTGCCGCCATGCGCACTCTGGCCGCTGTCTACGCCGTCGCCGTCGCCGCGTGGCTTCTCCGCGGCTACGCCGCCCTTCAGTTTCGCGAAGTCGCCTCCACACTCCCCGGCACATCCAGCGGATATGCCCTCATCGGCGCCGCCCTCGCCGCAGCCTGCGCCCTCGCCGGCCTCTGGCCCATCCTCCACCAAAGCCCGCGCCCATAGCCGTTCCGCTCACCCCACCAGCGCCACAAACCTCCCCGCCCCCTCGTCATACTGCTCAATCCGCCCGCTCAGGATGTCGTAGTACCACCCATGCACCAGCAGCCTGCCTTCGCTCTCCGCCTCGCGAATGTACGCATGCGTCCGCAGGTTCTCCAACTGCGCCAGCACATTCGCATGCGTCAGCGCCGTATGCCGCGTCAGTTCGCCCGCGTTCCGCTCCACCTCGTCCACGTGCTCCCACGCCGGCTCCACATGCTGCAGCCAGTCGCGCACGCTCGGCAGCCCGTCCAGCGTATTGCTGTTCATCAGCGCCCGAATCACCCCGCAGTCCGAGTGCCCGCACACAATCAAGTGCCTCACCCGCAACACCTGCACCGCGTACTCAATCGTCGCTGAAACGCCCCCCGCCGGTTCCCCCGCCCGCGGAATCACGTTCCCCGCATTCCGGCAGATAAACAAATCCCCCGGCTGCGTCTGCAAAATCAGGTCCGGAACAATCCGAGAGTCCGCGCAGGTCACAAACAAGGTCTCCGGCTTCTGCCCTTCCGCCAGCAAATGGAACTGCCCCCGCCGCGCCGGAAACGCCTCCGCCAAAAAACGCTTGTGCCCCTCAATCAACCTCTCCATCGCTGCCGCCTCCGCGCGGGGCAGGGAACTCCCCCCGCACCCTCCAGCCTATCGCACCATCGCCGCAATCCTGTGCGCTCAGTGCCCTCAACCCAGGCTCTCCTTCACCAGCGCCCTGATCTTCGCGTCCACGTCCTCAGGCTTCACAAAAAAGGGCGCGCTCAGGCACTGCAGCGTCAACTCCTGCGTCTCTGGCGCGTAGTTCCACTTCACCTCCACGCCAAACTTCTGAGCCGTCCCGCTGTTCCCGTTCAGCCCCATCCCTGCCGCCTGCGCCTTCACCTGCAACTGCGCAAAACGCTCCGGCGAAATTCCCTTGAAAATCTGCGGCTCGCTGTGTGCCACGGTTGTCTCCTTTGCGCGGTCCTGGAAACCGGCTCATCTCCACATTCCATCAACACGCACTCGAATCCTACCAGCAATTCGTGAAATTCTCTGGAGTTCGAGACCAGCCGGGTTTCGCCCGGAAGGTCAAGTCGACTGCCGAGCGAACCGCTTCGTCGCCATGGATGCGCGGAATGCGTCGAGGAAGAAAGCGCCACGGCACTTTCGCCGCCGCATGCATGAAATTCCATGCAGGTAAAATTGGCCTGGCGTAAAATGGCCTCAAGTCGAAGAGATTTGAATGAAGGAGAGGGAATGATGGCGACCGCAGCGCAGATTTCACTTGATACCTATCTGACCACCTCCTATGAGCCCGACGTCGATTTCGTCGATGGCGTGCTGGAGGACCGGAACGTGGGTGAATTCGATCACAACATGGTGCAGCGTGCAATCCTTATCTGGTTCTACCAGCACGAAAGAGAATGGCGCATCCGGTCCATCCAGGAACAAAGAACAAGAGTCGGTTCCACGCGCGTCCGCATTCCCGACGTAAGCGTCTTTTCCCGCGACGTGCCCATCGAGCAGGTCTTTGCCAGGCCCCAGTTGATCGCCATCGAGGTCCTGTCGCCTGAAGACCGCCACTCCCGCATCGAGGCCAGGATGAAGAACTTCCGCGACTTCGGCGTGCCCAACCTCTGGGTTGTAGACCCTGAAACCCGCTCCGGCTGGGATTTGAGCGACGGAAACTGGGTGCGCAAGCAGCGGATCGAGGTCGAAAACTCCCCAATCTATCTTTCGCTGCCCGAACTGTTCGCGAAGATTGACGAAGACAACGCCGACTGAGGGCGTTCTTTTCCCAGATCTCAAAATCGCAACCAGAGGCGCCCCGCGGCTCAATCCGCCGCGTCCGCCTTCTTTCCCACAGCCCGCTTCACCGGCTTTGCTCCGCCCGCCTTCGGAATCGCATCCAGCTCCGCCTTGCCCTCCGCCAGCTGCATCAGAAAATCCTGCGCCGCAAATGCCTTGGCCTCTTTCAGCACCTTGCTCGCCCGCACATAGCTCCCATCCGCCTGTTGCAGCCGCGCCTTCAGCGTATCCGCCAGGTAAGCCGGCAAAATCTCTTCGTGAATCCGCGCCTTCGCCGCCGGGTCGCGTACCGGGAACACAACCTCGCACCGCTCGAACAGGTTGCGCGGCATCCAGTCCGCCGAGCCAAGATAAATCTCGTCGTCCCCGCCGTTGGCAAAATGAAATATCCGCGAGTGTTCCAGAAACCGTCCCACAATCGACCGCACCCGAATCCGCTCCGACAATCCCTTCACCCCGGGCCGCAAGATCGAAAGCCCGCGGATAATCAGGTCCACCTCCACGCCCGCCTGCGATGCCTGGTAGAGCGCCTCAATCACGCTCGGCTCCAGCAGCGCATTCATCTTGGCCACAATGTGTGCTGGCCGCCCCGCCTGCGCGTGCTCCTGCTCGCGCCGTATCAATCCCAGAAAACTCTCCGCCATCGTCAGCGGCGCCACCAGCAGCGGCCGGTAGTCGTCAATCTCCGCATGCGCCGTCAGGTAGTTGAACACCATGTGAATCTTCTCGGTTATCTGCGCGTCGCACGTCAGCAAACTCAGGTCGGTATAGAACCGAGCCGTCACCGGGTTATAGTTGCCCGTCCCCATGTGGCAGTAGCGCCGCGTCACCCCGTCCTCGTCCCGCCTCACCAGCATCGCCAGCTTGCAGTGCGTCTTCAGCCCCACCACGCCGTGGAACACCTGCACTCCCGCGTCTTCCATGCTGCGCGCCCAGCGGATATTCGAAGCCTCATCGAACCGCGCCATCAGCTCCACCACCAGCGTCGCTTCCTTGCCCGCCGCCGCCTCAATCAGCGCTGAGAACACCGGCGAGTCGTGGCTGGTCCGGTAGAGCGTCTGCTTCATTGAAACCACAGCCGGGTCCTCGGCCCCCAGCTGAATAAAATCCACCACCGGGTCGTACGAGTCATACGGATGGTGCAGCAGAACGTCGTGCTGCCGCAGCTCGTCAAAAATGTTCGTGCTCTTGCGGCTCAGCTTCAGCGCCTTCGGCGTAAACGAGGCAAACTTCAGGTCCGGCCGCTGCACGTCGCCATAAAAAAACATCAGCCGCGACAAGTTCACCGGCCCGTCGCCGCGGAACACCTGGTCCTCGTCCAGCTCAAAGTTCACCCGCAGCCGCTCCACAATCTCCTGGTCCGCCCCGGTCTCAATCTCCAGCCGCACCGCGTCGCCCTTGCGTCGGTTGTGCAGCTCCACGCGAATCGTCTCCAGCAGCGACCGCGCCTCTTCCTCCTCAAAATACAAATTCGAGTTCCGCGTCACCCGGAACGCCGCCCGCCCCAAAACTTCATACCCGCGATACATCCCGCCCAGGTTCTGCGCAATCAGGTCCTGCAGCAGCAGGTAGTCATACGACCCCTCCGCTGAGGGCAGCCGCACAAACCGCGGCAGCGCCCGCGGCACCGTCACCACCCCCAGCACCTGCGGCCCTGAGCTCTTCCGCTTCCGCCGCAGCAGCAGCGCCAGGCAAAGCGCCTTGTTCAGAACCCGCGGAAACGGATGCGCCGGATCAATCGCGATCGGCGTCAGCAGCGGGTCCACCTCCCGCTGAAAATACCCCTGCGCAAACGCCTTCGCCTCTTCGTCCAGTTCGTCCCAGTCCAGCAGACGAACCCCCTGCTTGCGCAGCTCCGGCAGCAGGTGCTCGTTCCAGCAGCGGTACTGCGCGCTCACAAACTCGTGAATGTCCGCCGTCAGCGCCACCAGTGACTCGTCCGGCCGCAGCCCGTCGTAGCCCGGCTCGCGATACCCGTCCTCAATCCGCTGCATCAGCCCCGCCTGGCGAATCTCCACATACTCGTCCAGGTTGCTGCCCGTGATCGCAAGAAACTTCACCCGCTCCAGCAGCGGATTCCCCGCGTCCTCGGCCTCCTCCAGAACCCGCCGGTTAAACTGCATCCAGCTCTGGTCCCGGCCGTTAAATAGCTTGTGTTTCTGTGTCGATCTAGCCATCTCGCTCATCCAATACCGTGTTCGCAAGTCTACAGCGTTCTTGCCGGTTTCCGCACCTTGCCGGCCGGTTTCTGGGCACAAATCCTCAGTTGCCATCCTTTCAGGGCATGCCGCTGCCGGTGTTAAGCACAGAACAAAACCCGGTCCGCCACCTCTCCGCACTCCGCCCCGGTTTGACCCGCCTGCCCCGCCGGGTTCAGGATAAGCAAAGAGCCAGCCTGCCTCGCCCCTTGAAAGGAGCCGTCTCTATGCCGCAGAACTCCCTCCCGCCTACCCAGAGCCTGATTCCGCCCGAGCCCATCTCCGCCGGCGCTCAGGCCTTCTCCCGGCAGGTGCGCAGCTTCCTTGACGGCCAGCCCAAAGACGAAGCTGCCGTCACACGCGCCTTTGAAGGCATGGAAGATATGTTTGACCAGATCGCCGCAGGCCTCTACTCGCTCGCCTCCATGCTCGTCGGCGAAGGCGAAGACAGCGCCCGCCTCGTTGAAACCGCCGTCTCCACCACTGAGGTCTCCGCCTGTCACGACCCCGTCCAGGCCCGCCAAAGCAGCCGCCGCACCCTCTCCACCCTGGCCCTCGACCTGCTCGCAACCCGTGACCCCGCCTGCCTCGCCGCTCCCCGCGGAATCACCCACTCTGACACCTGCATTGAAGACGACGACCTCTCCGCCGCCGGCGTCTCCAGCCAGGAACTCGAATCCATGATCGCCGGCCCTGACCGCGACCGCGTCCGCAAATGGCTCTCCAGCCTGCCCATCGCCCTGCGCACCATCTTCATCCTGCGCGCCGTGGCCGGATTCACCACCGGCCAGACCGCCGCCCTCCTGGCTGACCACGGTGGCCCCCAGGCCGCCGGATGGAACCCCAGTGCCGTCAGCGAGTTCTTCCGCCAGGGGCTCTGCTCCCTCGCCTCCCAACTCATCCACGCCAACACCGCCCGCTAACGCCCACCCCGGCCCCACACAACGGCCCTGTGCCCCATCCAATCGACGCTTTTTGTCGAATGGGTGGGAAACCACAGACCCCCGCACGCCCCAGTAAGCCCACCCCACCTCCCTGGCGATTCTCCGCGACCTCCTTTCCTCCCCGCCTGCGCAAATCCCCAACCAGTTCCGCGAAAACTCCCCAACCCGCCCCGCCCCTTTGTTCGATACACTACAAACAAGAACCCAGTTGCCAGCTTTCTGCATCTATACAAATGCAGACATTTTCAGGTGAAAGTCCATCGTTTTGAGCCGAAAAGACCCGATGTATTCAACACTTCCACGGCCCCACCCGGCCAGCCCCGCAGTTGCCGCCCTGTTGCTGTGCCTTGCCCTCCTTGCCCCCGGCAAGGCGATGGCTCAGGTGCCCCAGGCCCCCGGTCAGCAGGCCGCAAGCGCCTCCAGCTTCCAGGGCAGCGTCGCCACCGGCGAGGTCTCGGCCCAACCCATCGATCTCACCCTCGATGACGCCATCCAGCGCGGCCTCAGAAACAACCTCGGCATCATCCTCAGCGGCAAGCAGACCGCCGCCGCCCGCGCCCAGCGCCTCAGCCAGTTGCAGTCCCTGCTCCCATCCATTGACGTCTCCGGCAAAGAGACCCTCATGCAGGCTGACCTGCCCGCCGAGGGCCTCCGTATTCCCGGCTTCCCCAAAGTCATCGGCCCCTTCGGCTACACCGATGTGCGCGCCTCCGCCTCTTGGTCCGCCGTCAACATTCCCTCCCTGCGCAACTACCTCGCCGCCCGCCACAACTTTGCCGCCGCCGAGCTCTCCGCCCAGGACGCCCGCGAACTCGTCATCCTCACCGTCGGCAATGCTTATCTGCTGGCCCTGGCCGACGAAACCCGCGTCTCCAGCGTTCAGGCCCAGGTGGCCACCGCCAAGGTCTCGCTCGATCAGGCATCCGCCGCCCATCAGGCTGGCGTCGCGCCCCTGCTCGACGAGCTCCGCTCCCGCGTCGATTCCCAATCGCTCGAACAGCAGCTCATCGTCGCCCGCAACAACCTTGAAAAAGACAAGCTGGCCCTGGCCCGCGTCATCGGTCTCCCCCTCGCGCAATCCTTCAACCTTGCCGACAAAGCTCCCTACGCCGTCTTTGACCAGATTGACATCGAGGCCGCCCTTCACCAGGCCCATCTCAACCGCAAAGACCTCGCCGCCATGGTCGAACAGGTCAAAGCCGCCGGCGAACAGCGCAAGGCCGCCACTGCCCAGCGCTTGCCCACCTTCACCGCCACCGCCGACTACGGCGACATCGGCACCACCTTGGCTCACTCCCACGGCACCGGCGACGCCAGCGGCGCCCTCACCGTCCCGCTCTTTGACGAGTTCGCCCTCCGCGGCCAGGCGCTTGCTGCCCAGGCGCAGTTAGACACCCGCCAGGCCGAGTTGAGTGACAAAAACGCCCAGATTGACGCCGATGTCCGCGACGCCCTGCTCGATATCGTCTCCGCGGGCAAGCAGGTTGAGGTCGCCCGCTCCAGCGTCCAGCTGGCCAATGAAGCTCTCAGCGAAGCACAGCAGCGCTATGCCAACGGCGTCAGCGACAACCTGGCCGTCAGCCAGGCTGAGCAGTCCGTCGCCCAGGCCAACGATCAATATGTCACCAGCCTTTATCGGCACAACGTCGCCAAGCTCAGCCTGGCCCGTGCCCTCGGCGCTGGTGAGAACTACAAGTCTTATCTCGGAGGAAAGTAACCGTGGCGGATCCAACACCATCCCAACTCGAGCTGGACGAATCCACTGAGGGGTCGCAGCCGCAGTCCCGCCGCAGAGGCCTCGTCATCGTCGTCGTCGTCCTGCTTGCCGTGGCTGCCGCCGTCCTCTATTGGCGCTCCACCTTCACTGAAGACACTGACGATGCACAGGTCAACGGCCACCTCATCCAGGTCAGCTCCCGCATCGCCGGCCAGGTCCTCAAGGTCGATGTCGAAGAGAACCAGGTCGTCAAGGCCGGCGACGTCATTGCCGAACTCGACCCCGCCGACTACAAAGTCGCCGTCGAGAATGCTCAGGCTGCCCTCGCCAGCGCCCAGGCCAACGCCGCCGCCGCCAATGTCGCCGTGCCCCTCACCACCATCAACACCGGCAGCAATCTCCGCTCGGCTGACGCCGATGTCAGCGGAACCCACGCCGGCGTCGAGCAGGCTGAGCAGCAGCTCCAGTCTGCCCAGGCCCGTGTCGCCCAGGCCCAGGCCAACGCCACCAAAACCCAGGCCGATCTGGCCCGCTACAAGCCCCTCGTCGAGAAAGACGTCATCAGCAAACAGCAATATGACGCCGCCGTCGCCGCCGCCGACGCAGCCGCCGCCGCCCTCGCCGATGCCAATGCTGGCCAGCGTGCCGCCGCTGACGGCGTCCGTGTAGCCCGCGAGCGCGAAACCCAGGCCCAGGCCATGCAGAAGTATGCCCAGACCGGGCCCCAGCAGGTCGCCGCGCAGTCAGCCCGCGCCAAGGCCGCCCTCGCCCAGGTCGCCCAGGCTCAGGCCCAGCTTGACCAGGCAAACCTCAACCTCAGCTACACCAAAATCACCGCTCCCACCGCCGGCATCATCACCCGCAAGAGCGTTGAGATCAACCAGAACCTCGCCCCCGGCCAAAACCTGCTCACCCTCGTCTCGCTTGAGGGCCTCTGGGTCACCGCCAACTTTAAAGAAACGCAGCTCAAGCACATGGCCGCCGGTCAGCCTGTCGAAATCGATGTCGATGCCACCGGCAAAACCTACCACGGCAAAGTCACCCAGATCGGCGGCGCAACCGGCTCCGTCCTCTCCCTCTTCCCGCCTGAGAACGCCACCGGCAACTACGTCAAGGTCGTCCAGCGCGTCCCCGTACGCATTGACTTCACTGACCTCGCCGCCGAAGACTCCGCCCACCTCCTCCGCCCCGGCCTCTCCGTCGAGCCCAAGGTGAGGGTCAAGTAGCAGGCAAGTTGCCAGGTTTCTATGCACCGTCTTTTAGCCCTCAGTCTTCACCAGAGACTGAGGGCTTTGGTTTTGGGCTGCGCTCCCGCCGCCCGCGCGGGCATTCACCGCATCGCTCCCTCGGCCTTCAGCACCGCAATGCAGCGTTCCAGACCTCCGTCCATGGTCACAATAGCCCAGTGATTCAGCCCGGCAACTGCGCAGATCAGCATGTCCACCGGACCGCACTGGACGCCACGGCTGCGGCATAGATTGTCAAGCCGCGCTGCCTCTTCGTAATGGCTGGTGGTGATGGGTTCGTCCGGAAAAGCTTCCAGCGCGCCGCGCAATCTCTCGAATTGATCCGCATGTTGAATCCCCGAGAGGATCTCCTGCCGGATGGGGCCGATCATGGCCACGCGTCCGTCCTCGATGGCCGAGGTGAATGATTCCAGCATTTGCTGTTCGCTGCCGCTCAGGGCAGTCTTCGTCTTGCGCCGCAGAGAAAGCGACCAAACACAGGTGTCAAAGAGAATCTTCATCGCGGGCGCTTACGGCTTGGTCTCAACCCGGTCAAGCCGGCGTGCCTTCTTGTAGTCGTACTTCGCGTCAAACGGGACGGTGCCAAAAAGGTCGAGAATCTCCAGCTGCTTGCGGCGGCGGATGTACTCCTCCAACGCCGCCGTCACGGCAGCCTTCTTGGTCGGGTGGTGGCCGATGCGCCGCGCCGCATCGATCAGGCCGTCGTCGATTGCCAGGTTCGTTGCCATCGTAGTGCGCCTCGTATGTGTAGACTATCACACAATACGATGTGTGAGATTGCAGCCCCCCGGCCGAAACGAACTCCAATTCGCCAGCCCCCGGCCAGCCCGTCGAAGCCGAAGTAAACGCCACCGGCAACTACCTCAACGTCGTCCAGCCTGTCCCCGTCCGCATCGACTTCACTGACCTCTCCGCCGAAGACCCCACCCACCTCCTCCGCACCGGCCTCTCCGTCCAGCCCAAGGTCAAAGTCAAGCAGCTCTGGGGATCTCTGATCAGGTAGATGTTTTGAAAGCGCGCGGCGGCGTGCCCTCTGCGCCCCGTGCCGCAAACGCAGCAATCGCAAACACAGCAATATCGATGCGGGCTTTAATCCCTGAGAGAATGCTCAATCGTCACCGCCAATTGCTTGGTCTCTTCAGAAACGCAAACGGCCGGCTCCTCATCCCCAGTGCGCCGCCCGTTCTTTTGCTATTCAGTCTTCTTCAGCAGGTCGCATGCCCGCCGGTCGTCTTTTGAGCAGGCCATGCTGAAAAGCTGCCGCGCCTTTTCCTCATCCTGCCCCACGCCCTGCCCGTTCCGGTACATCATGCCCAGGTAGTAGCACCCGCTGCCTTTTCCCGTGGTCATCCCCGCTTCGCATCCCCGGGCAAAGGCCGCCGCTGCCTTGGTCTGATCCTGCTCCACCCCGCTCCCTCTCTCATACGAGTCGCCCAGCAGGATGCACCCGTCCACCTCGCTCTCCACGCACGATCTCGCAAAAAAACTTGCCGCTCTTTGCACATCCTTCTCCACGCCGGTGCCGTACTTGTAATCGAGCCCCAGCATGTAGCAGCCTCTGCCGCTGCCTCCATCGCAGCCCCGCGAGTAGTAGGCCGCTTCGCGCGCGTTGTCTTTCGTCACGCCAAAGCCATTGCTGTACGATTCCCCCAGTTCCGTGCAACTGGCCGCGTACCCTCCATCGCAACCCTTTGAAAGATACTCCGCTGACCTCTTCAGATCCTGCGACACATCGAAGTCGTTGTAGCGGTACATATAACCCAGCCGGTAGCAGGCCTGAGCCACGCCCCCAGTGCACGCTTGTTCAAACAGCGGCGCTGCCTCGGTGTAGCTCTTGTTGCTGAACAACTCTTCGCCCTTGCGCCCCGCCTCGCCCGGCGTCAGCGCCACGGCCGCCGGCTTGCTTTCCTCCACGCGATTCGTCTTCGGCGCCTGCTCCGCCGGTGGGTTCTCCGCCTGCGTCTGCGCCGCGGGCGCAGTCTGCGCGCTCATTTCCGGCGCCTGCTCCGGGGTCGTCTTCTCCGCCGCCCACCTCTTCTGCAACGAAGTCGCCACCACCGCAATCAAAATCGCCGCAATCACTCCCCAGATCACCAGCCTGAGCCGGCTCATCCGCGGCTTCGCCGTCCTCGCCGCAATCTCTCGCCGCGGCTCCGTCGGCACACTCTGCTCCGGCAGCGTCGGCTTCCGCATCGGCGCTGTTTCCGGCACCGTCGCCCGCCGCCCCGCCGGCACATTCTCCACCCCATCCAGCAGCCGCAAAAACTCAGCAACATCCCGCGGACGATCCTCCCGCCTCTTCGCCAGCAGCCGCAACACCAGCGCATCCAGCCCCCGCCAGTTCGCCACATCCGGCCGCCGGCTGCTCGGCGCCGTGGGTGTGGTCCGCTGGTGCTGTGCCGCCCACCCCTCGTAGCTCTCCGCCCGGAACACCGTTCCCCCGGTCAGCATCTCAAACAGCACGCCGCCCAGCGCATACAAGTCCGTCCGCCCGTCCAGCTCCGCCGCCGGCGTCCCAATCCACTGCTCCGGCGCGGCATACGGAGGCGTCAGCAGCGTGCCCCCCGTCCGCCGATACGTCGCGCTCGTCTCCTTGGTTGCCACAATCCCAAAGTCGGCAATCTTCGCAACCCACTCTTCCCCTTGACGCGCCATCAGAATGTTCTCCGGCTTGATGTCGCGATGCACCATCCCCTTGGCGTGCGCCGCCCCCAGCCCCTCCGCAATCCCGCGCGCAATCTCCACAGCCCTGCTCACCGGGAACGGCCCAGTGGTCAGGTGCAGCAGCCCCAGCAAATTCGGCCCGTCCACATATTCCATCGGGAAAAACAGCGTGCCGTCCTCGGCCAGCTCCAAATCTCCTGAGTCAATCACATTCCGGTGCCGTACCTGCCTCAGCGTCCTCACCTCGCGCCGGAACCGGTCCGTAAAACTCTCGTCCCGGCTCAACTGCCGCGACAAAAACTTCAGCGCCCGCTGCTCGCCCATCAGAATCTGCTCCGCCTGGTACACCGCCCCCATCCCGCCCTCGTCAATCTTGCGGACAATGCGGTACGCGCCGCGAATCAGCATCCCCGGCTTCAGGTCGATAATCTCGTTCAGCAGCACGCCATGCGTGGGGCAGGTCGCCTCGCTGTCAGGGTAGCCGGTGTTGCAGTGCGGACAAGTCTTCATTCGTTGGCCTTAGCAAGGATTCAAAGCATTCGCGGGTACCAGCATTGTGTCATTCCGCACCGCCACGCGCAACGAGACACGCCTCGCCCCTCGCAGACCGTGCTGCCTGCCTGTCTTTTGCCAATTCTGAAGATTGTCCTACCGCGCCGCCGTCGATATATCCCACACCCGCACCGTCCGGTCCGCGCTCCCTGAGGCCACCATCCCTGCCTCCGGGCCAAACGCTACCGACAGCACCGCCGCCGAGTGTCCCTGCAGCGTGCTGTAGAGTGCCGGCGCGCCGCTCACCTCCCACACCCTCACCGTGGTGTCTGCGCTGCCTGAGGCCAGCATGCGCCCCTCGTGATTGAAGGCCACTGAAAGCACCGCGCCCGTGTGCCCGCGCAGCGTCCCCGTCTGTTTGGCGGTCGCCGCATCCCACAGCTTCACCGTGGTGTCGTCCCCGCCCGTGGCCACCGTCCGCCCATCCGGGCTATACGCCACTGTGTTCACCGCCCGTCCATCCCCGGCCAGTGTCCGCGCCATCTTGCCTGTTGCCGCGTCCCAGAATCGGATCGCGCCGTCCGCCCCCGCTGAAACCAGCGTCTTGCCATCCGGGCTGAACGCCACCCCGTTCACCTCGGCCGTGCTGCCCTCCAGCACCAGCAGTTGCTTGTCGCCCGTCACGTCCCACAGCCGGATCGTCGTGTCGCTGCCCCCCGATGCCAGCACCTTGCCATCCGCGCTGAACGCCACCGCACGCACCGGCCCCGTGTGCCCATCCAGCGTCGCCAGCACCTGCCCCGTGGTCACGTCCCACACCCTTACGCTCTTGTCTGAGTCCGCTGACGCCAGCGCCCGCCCATCCGGACTGAACGTCACCGCCTCCACATGATCCTTCAGCGTCAGCAGACGCCCCATCGTCACCAGGCTCCACAACTGGATCGTGTTGTCCCGGCTTGCCGATGCCACCGTCTGGCTGTCTGGACTCATCGCCACTGACAAGATCGCGTCTGTCTGGTACTCCAGCGTCGCAAACTTCGCCTTCGCCGTATAAAAATGCTGCGCCGCAAATCCCCCCCCGCCCAGCAGCACAAGAATCACCACCCAGCCCCACGCCGGAAATCCCTTCCGCTCCGCCTCCCGCTGCGCCCTCAGCGCGCCTGACTGCGTCAGAAACTTCCGCGACGATCGCCCCTCCGTGTTCACCTGGTAAACCCGGCCTGTGTCGGCGCCGCTGTCGCCCGCCGCCTGCACAGGTTCCTGATCCGCCGGCGCGCTGGGCCATGCCCGCTCCTGAGTTCGCTCCGGCGCCCGCTCCTGCGCCACATCCTGCCGCTCTGCCACCTCATATTGAGCCGACGGGTTGCTCATCACCGGCTCGGCATACTGCCCATACGTCCCGCTCGCCCGGCTCTGCGGCTGTCCCCCGGGCCGCGCCGCTGGCCCCGGCTCATACACCACCGCCTCCAGAAGCCCCAACACCTCGCCCACATCCTGCGGACGGTCCCGCCGATCCTTGGCCAGCAGCCGCAACACCAGCCCATCCAGCCCCCGCCAATGCGCCAGCTCTGGCCGAATGCTGCTCGGCGCTGGCGGAGCCACGTTCATGTGCTTCTGCGCATACTCGTGGTAGTTCTCCCCATAAAACGGCGGCTGTCCCGTCAACATCTCAAACAGAACGCCCCCCAGCGCATAAAAATCCGTGCGCCCGTCCAGATCCGCCGCCCGCGTCCCAATCCACTGCTCCGGCGCCGCAAACACCATCGTCAGCAGCAGGTTGCCGCTCCGCGTCATCTGGCTGCTCTTCTTCGTCGCTACCAAGCCAAAGTCCGCTATCTTCGGAACCAGTGCGCCCCCGTCCCGCGCCATCAGCACGTTGTCCGGCTTAATGTCCCTGTGAACCAGCCCCTTGGCGTGCGCCGCGCCCAGCCCGTTCGCTATCCCCCACGCAATCCCCAGCGCCGTCTCCACATCCATCAGCCGCGGAGATCGTTTCATATACGCCGTCAGGCTCGGCCCGTCCACGTATTCCATCGAGAAAAACAGCGACCCATCCTCGGCCCGCTCCGGATCTCCGCAGTCCACAACGTTCCGGTTCCGAACCTGCCGCAGCGTCCTCACCTCCTGCAAAAAACGGCTCGTGCTGTCGTCCTCTTCCGTTAGCTCGCCTGACAAAAACTTCAGCGCCCGCGGCTCGTTCAATAGCATGTGCTCGGCCAGGTAAACCGTCCCCATCCCCCCCTGCCCCAGCTTCCGCACAATCCGGTACGTCCCGCGGATCACCATCCCCGGCTTCAAATCGCGGATCTCATTCAGCAACACCCCATGCGTCGGGCATGTCGTGTGGCTGTCAGGGTAGCCGCTGTCGCAGTGGGGGCAGGTCTTCATTCCGTCGCCTTACGCTCGATTCAAAGCATTCTGAGGGTAACAGGAGTCTTCCCTCCCGTTCTACCACAAGCAACGCCGTTGCAGGTCAACACGAATCTGATTTCAAACCAGATACCTGCGACGAACCACCTGCCCTGTGCCCAATGTCTCGATTCTCAGACATGAGATAAAGCAACCGTGCGTTCATCCCGCCGAAGGCAGTTCTCCCCACCGCAGGTGGCCCCATGTCTCGATTCTCAGACCAGGGATAAAGCAACCGTGCGTTCATCCCGCCGAAGGCAGTTGGCCCCACCGCAGGTGGCCCCATCTCTCGATTCCCAGACATGGGATACCGCAACCGTGCGTTCTCCCCGCCGCAGGCAGTTGGCCCCGCCGCAGGTGGCCGCTCTTCAGAACTTCGAAACCCGCTCCGCGACCAAAGCCTCAACCTGCCCCAGCGTCACCCCGCGCACCACAAACACCTTGCTCCGCGAAAGTTCCCCGCCCGTCAGCTCCACCGCGCTCTTCGCTACCCCAAACGTCTCCGCCAAAAACGCCACCAGCGCCGCGTTCGCGCGCCCCTCCAGCGGCGGAGCATGCACGGCAATCTTCAGTTGCGCCGCTGCTCCCTCGCCATACACGCCCGTAATTGCAGTCTTCTTCGCCCCCGGCTGCGCCCGCACGGCCAGCGTCACGCCACCCGCGACAGCCCGCAGCATCAGGCCGGCCCCGTATACGGCGCGCGTTTCCCAAACAGCGCCGTTCCAATCCGCACCCGCGTCGCGCCCTCGTCAATCGCCAGCGCAAAATCCCCGCTCATCCCCATTGACAGCACGCCCAAATCCAGCCGCGGATACGCCGCCGCCCATCTCTCCTGCCAACCGCGCAGCGCCCTGAAGCAGGCCCGCGTCTCAGCCTCCGCCACGCCCCACGGCGCAATCGTCATCAGCCCGCGCACCTGCAGGTTCTCCAGATCCCCCAGCCGCTCCAGCAGCTGCCCAGCCTCGGCCGACTCCGGCTCCAGCCCCGCCTTCGTCTCCTCCGGGCTCAGCTTCACTTCAATCAGCACCGGCAGCCGTTTGCCTTGCTTGCCCGCAGCCTCATGCAGCCGCTCCGCCAGCCGCAGTGAATCCACTGAGTCGATCCCGTCAAACAACTCCACCGCCCGCTGCGCCTTGTTCGATTGCAGGTGCCCAATCAGATGCACCTTCGCGCCATCCGCTCCAATGCCGCGCAATCCCTCGAGCTCCGGAGCCTTCAGCCCAAACTCCTGCACGCGATTCTCGCCAAACAGCCTCAACCCCAGCCCCGCTGCCTCGGCAATCGTCGCCGCGGCATACGTCTTTGACACCGCCATCAGCTCAACCTCGCCCCGCGGCCGGCCGGCCCCGCGGCAAGCCGCCGCAATCGCCGCCTCCACCCGTTCCAGATTTTCCTCAAGCGCCGTCATCGTGCATCCATTCCATCAATCTTGCAAACCCGGCCCGCTCTTTGGTATCTAATTCAGCTATGTGGACCATCGTTCTCCTCATCGTCTCCAACATCTTCATGACCTTCGCCTGGTACGGCCACCTGCGCTTCCGCTCTGAAGCCCTCTGGAAAGTCGTCCTCGTCAGTTGGGCCATCGCCTTCTTTGAATATTGCTTCCAGGTTCCCGCCAACCGCCTCGGCGCCGCCCGCTTCTCCCCCGTCCAGCTCAAAGTCATGCAGGAGATCATCACCCTGGTCGTCTTCGGCGTCTTCGTCACCTTCTACTTCGGCCAGCATCTGCGCTGGAACCACGCCGTCTCCGGCCTCTTCCTGGTCGGCGCGGCCTTTTTCGCATTTCACAACTTCTGATCTGTCTTTCCCATGCGCTGCCGCGCGCTCTCCAGTCGCTGCGTAACCCCCACGTGCCTGGCCGCCGCGCCCAGCCCAAACCGCGGCATGTTCACGTAAACGCTCTCATATTGGCCGCGGCTCACGGTATACGTCTCATGCCAGATGCCCACCGCTCCGTTGGCTCCAATGCGGCGGTTGAACTCCGCCCACGCCGGCAGATGCTCGGCGTCCTGAGCGCGAGCATAAGCGTTCAGATGCTCAAAGCTCCGCCAATACTGCACCATCCCCGCTCCCCGCCAGTAGACGAAGCCCTCGGTGTGCAGCAGGCCAAGCGCCGGGTTCTGCTTCAGCTCCGCAAGCATCTTCGGCATCGCCGTCATCACGCGCGTCCAACTGCGCAGAGCCAGCAACCGGTTCACCCGGATGCCGATCAAAAACACCACAAACGGCTCGTCGCTTTCGCCCGTGAACCGGCCGGGATAGATCTCTGCCATTGCGCTTCACCTGCTTCAAGCCAACTCAGTGTGCGTGCGCCTCTAAATACTTCTCCGCCTCCAGCGCCGCCATGCAGCCCGAACCCGCCGCCGTAATCGCCTGCCGGTACCGCCGGTCCTGCACATCCCCGCACGCAAACACGCCCTCCACCACCTTGCCGCCCAGCGTCGTCAGCACATTCTGCGTGGTGCGAATATACCCGTCGTCGTCCAGGTCAATCTGCCCCTTGAACGCCTTCGCGTTCGGCTCGTGCCCAATCCCCAAAAACAATCCTGAAATCGGCAGAACCGTTTCATTGTTGTTGGTCACGTCGCGCAGCCGCACGCCCTTCACTTCCTTCTCTTCCACGCCCAGCACTTCTTCAATCACGCAGTTGGCGTGCAACACGATATTCGGATGCGCCATCACACGGTCCAGCATGATCTTCGACGCGCGGAACGCTGACCGCCGGTGCAGCAGCGTTACCTTCGAGGCAAAGCGCGTCAAAAACAGCGCCTCTTCCATTGCTGAGTCGCCCCCGCCCACCACCGCAATCTCCTTGCCGCGGAAGAAAAATCCGTCGCACGTCGCGCAGCTTGAAACTCCATGCCCAATCAGAGCCTGCTCGCTCGGCAATCCCAGCCAACGCGCGCTCGCCCCCGAAGCAATAATCAGCGTCCGCGTGCAAATCTCGCCCGTTGACGTTTGCAGCGTGAACGGATGCTTGCTCAGGTCCGCGCCGTGCAGGTGCGCCAGTTGAAACGTGGCCCCAAACCGCGTCGCCTGCGTCTTCATGTTGCCCACCAGCTCCGGCCCCTGAATCCCCTCCGGCCAGCCCGGAAAATTCTCCACCAGCGTCGTCATTGAGAGCTGGCCGCCCGGTTCGTGGCCCTCCAGCACCAGCGGGTTCAGTCCCGCCCGTCCGGTGTAAATGGCGGCAGTGAGTCCGGCGCAGCCAGACCCAAGAATTACCGTATCGCGTGTCTCAGTCATCGTTCTTCCCATTTCCTTTGTGTGCTGCATATGGTCAAAGCCCGGTTTTGCAACGGCACGACTTTACAAATTGCGAAATAACTCATTTTGAAGGGGGCCTCGTAACAGGGCCCGACTTCACAGCTTGCGAAAAAACTCAACTCTGAAGGGCTTTGTAACAGGGCCCGACTTCAGTCGGGCCGAATCTGGCCCAAAAATCAACGCGGGGCTTTAGCCCCTGCGGGCATCTTCCCGCCCCCCGCCTCAACCCAGCCCCGCGGCCAGCAGCCCCGGCCGCTCCTTCGCCAGCCTCGCCACCAACTCGCCAAACAGCGTATTCGCCCACGCAAACCAGGGCCGCGTAAACTTCGTCGCGTCGTCCTTGTCAAACGACTCGTGAATAAATCCCGTCCCCGCCGTCGTATCCCGCAGCCACCGCAAACACTGCCTGATCTCCTGCGCGTCTGCCGTCGTCAGCGCCCGATACACAATCGCCATCGGCCACACCATGTTCGCCCCCGCGTGCGGCCCGCCCACGCCCTCAGCCGCCTTTCCGTGTACAAAATACGGATTCGACTCGCTCTGCGCAAAATTCCGCGAACGCACATACAGCGGGTCGTCCATCCGGCAGCACTCCAGATACGGCAAACTCAACAGCCCCGGCGCGCCCGCGTCGTCCATCATCAGCGCGTTCCCGTAGCCGTCCACCTCATACGCCCAGATGCTTCCCCACTTTGGATGTTCCGTCTTGCCGTAAAGGTTCAACGCCGCTTCCACTTCGGCCGCAAGCGCCTCAGCCTCCGTCGCCAGCTTCGCATCCTGCAAAATCTTCGCCGCCATCCGCGCCAGCTGCCGCAAGCTCACCACCGCAAACAAATTCCCCGGAACAAACAAGGGATAAATGCACGCATCGTCCGAAGGCCGGAACCCCGAGAAGATCATCCCCACCGGCACTGCCGGATTTCCCCACCCGCCCAGCGGCAGCGTATCCGTCGCAACCGGCGACGAACGCTGAAACTTGTAAGGCCCCGGCCCCTGCCTCCGCTGCTGTTCGCGAAACGTCCGCACAATCGCCCACGCCGCCTGCTGCCACTGCCCATCGAACGGCCGCGTGTCCCCCGTCGGCTGCCAATACCCATGCGCCAGCCGGATCACATAGCACAGCGAATCCACCTCCCACTTCCGCTCGCCCACGCCCGCCTTGTGCTCTGTCAGGTCGTTCACCGCCCAGCTCAGCGGCGCGGCCCCCGCGTCGCGCATAAACGCATTCGCATACGGGTCCACCACAATCATCCGCGCCTGCCGCCGGATCACCCCCTCCAGCAACTCCCGCAGTCCCGCATCCTCCTTCGCCATCGGCAAATAAGGCCACACCTGCGCTGAGGAGTCCCGCAGCCACATCGCATCAATATCCCCCGTCACCACATATGTGTCCGGCTTGCCCTCAAACACGCCCGGCCATACCGTCGTGTCCAGCGTGTTCGGATAGCAGTTCTCAAACATCGTCGCCAGCCCCGCATCCCCCACGCCCCGCTGCACCCGCGGAATCAGCGCCTCCACGGCCGCGCTGGTAAAGTGCCGCTCGCTCTTGGCCGGCCGCCCATGCGGCAACTCCGCGCCCCCCGCCTTCACCGCTCCCCAGCCGCCCTGCGCAACCGCCAACGCCCCCGCGCCCTTCAACCAATCCCGCCTGCTTATCGCGCCCATTCCACTCTCCCTGGTCCACTCGCCATTCTATCTGTCCGCTCATCGCCCCTCTCCGCCCACCAGAATCCCCGCCCCCCTTAGAATGGAATCCATGGCAAACCTGACTCTCATCTACGGCCTCCGCCTCCTCCCCGAGGGCGAAGTCACTCAAATTCAGGACGCAACCCTCACCCTCGCCAACGGACACCAGGCCCACGTCGCCATGCACTCCATCGAGGGCTCCCGCGAAGAGATTGAGGCCCAGCTCAAGCGCTCGCTCGACGCCTTCTTTGACTTCTACCCCGAGATCTGACCGCACACTCCCCGCTCTCTGCCCGCGCCTATGCGGCCAGAAATCAAGCCTCGCCTCTGCTCCATCCATCCCCCAACTTATCCTGACTTATCACACTGACTAAGTCGCTTCCGGATATCCGTGTGCCGTACATCACAAAAGACTGTGCGGCAACGCGACAAGTGACCCGGATTGCCTCACTCCTCTTAGCCTCGTCAATAACTTAAGCAGATTCCCCTTGGATAGACTGGCGCAATCCATTACCAAAGAGTGTGCTGCGGTGCGACAAGTGACCGGGTTTCCGTCAATCATCTTAGTCTTGAACCTAACTCGAATAACTCATCCTAGCGATATTCTCGTGCGGCGCATTACCAAAGAGTGTGCTGGGACGAGACAGGTGACCGGGATTCCTTCACCTATCTTCGCTCCGTCGATAACTCCCATAGGTTCGTCTCTAAGCCGCTCGCTCATCTCCTGATCGCGGCTCCTGGCGCGCCGAGTCTCCCGCGTTGGAGCGCTCTTCGTGTTTGCCTATGCCGCCCTTGTCGCGCGCCCTGCAGCAGCCCGCTTCCTCGTGCTGTCTCTGCTGCTCGCGGCTCCGGGCGCTGCTCGCGCCGGAGGACCCAAATACGTCGCCGGCGCAACCTACTTCAACCCCGCCGTCCTCGGCCAGCCCATTCACTGGCCCAACGGTCAGGTCAACTACTATGTCGATCGCGGCCCGCTCTCCAGCCAGGTCAGCAACCAGCAGGCCACCGCCATGGTCGATGCCGCGGCCGCTCTCTTCAATGCCGTCCCCACCGCCGCTGTCACCCTCACTGACATGGGCCCCCTCAATGAAGATGTCTCGGGCTCCAACATCGTCGCCGTCAACGGCGTCATCACCCAGCCCGCCGATGTCACGCCCAGCGCCGCCACCTACCCGCTCGGCATCATTTACGACGCCGACGGCTCCGTCATTGACGCCGTCTTCGGCCAGGACTCCAGCCAGCCCGACGCTTGCCAGAACAACGGCGTCTTCGTCTGGATTGACAACATCAACCCCGACGCCACCATCGCCCACGCCATCCTCTTGCTCAACGGCCGCTGCGCCACCAACTCCAGCCTGCTCGCCATGATGAGCTTCCAGCTCGAACGCGCCTTCGGCCGTGTCCTCAATCTTGACTACGCCCAGGTCAACCCCGGAGCTCTCCAGAACGGCGAAGCCGGAGGCACTCTCGGCTGGCCCGTCATGCAGCCTGACAGCGGCGTCTGCGGCCCCGCCGGTGGCGTCTGCATCCCCAACCCCAGCCGGCTCCGCTACGACGATATCGCCGCCCTCAACCGCATCTATCCCGTCACCGCCCAAAATCTCGCCGGCTTCCCCGGCAAGCAGCTCACCGCCCCCAACACCGTCTCCATCCAGGGCAACATCACCTTCAAAACCGGCATCGGCATGCAGGGCGTCAATGTCGTCGCCCGCCCGCTCGATGCCAAAGGCAATCCCCTCTACCAGTACACCGTCACCTTCGTCTCCGGCGCTTACTTCAACGGCAACCACGGCAACCCCGTCACCGGCTGGAACGACGCAAACGGCAGCCCGCTCACCCAGTGGGGCTCCAGCAACCCCGCCCTCCAGGGCTTCTTTGACCTAAGCGGCATCCCGCTCCCGCCCGGCCTCTCCACCGCCAACTACCAGGTCACCTTTGAAGCCATCAGTCCCAATTACCTGCTCGCCGATTCCGTCGGTCCCTATCTCGACGGCAACCCCTCGCCCTCCGGCTCGCTCCCGCCCATCTCCGTCCCCGGCATGGCCGCCGGCATGTCTCAAACCCTCACCGTCAACTCCCCCAACACCCCCGTCGCCGGCTATCAAGACGCCATCGGCATCGAGTCCTCTCCCCGCATGGTCCCCGCCAGCGGCATGTGGACCGGCCGCCTCAGCCAGATCGGCCAAACCGACTGGTTCGTCCTCCCCGTCCGCGCCAACCGAACCTTCACCGTCGTCACCCAGGCCCTCGACGAGTCCGGCGCAGCCACCAACCTCAAAGCCATGCCCGCCATCGGCGCGTGGAACGCCTTTGACCCCGCCGCCTCACCCCCCGTCGGCGCCGGCAGCGGACTCAACGGTCTCGCCGTCGGCGAAAGCTGGCTCCAGGTCACCGCCTCCGCTGACGCCCAGGTCCGCATCGGCATCGCCGATGAGCGCGGCGACGGCCGCCCCGACTATCTCTATAACGGCTGGCTCCTCTACGCTGACTCCGTCTCGCCCACCCGCCTCCCCGCCTCCGGAGGCCCCATCGTCATCCACGGCATGGGCTTTCGCCTCGCTGACACGGTCCAGGTCGGCGGACAGCCCGCCATCGTCACCAGCATCTCGCCCAACGAAATCACCGCCATCGCCCCTCCCGCCGCCGCCGGCGTCACCGGCTCCGTTGACGTCGAGGTCGATGACCTGCCCATCTTCTACGCCGCCGCCATCCTCTACAGCGGCGTCAGTTACAACTCCGGCACGGGCGACGCCCTCACCCTCGTCACCGCCCCCTCCAACACCATCCCCATCGGCGTTCCCACGCCCTTCACCGTCACCGCCCTCGGTCCCGACCTCACCCCCGCCGGCGGAGTCACCGTCACCTACACCGCCACCGGCGCAGCCACCCTCGCCTGCGGACAGTCCACCTGCCAGGTCACCGCCACCGGCGACGGCCGTGCCTCCATCAATGTCACCTCCACCGGCGTCGCCTGGTCCACCGTCACCGCCTCGCTCACCAACGGCTCCAGCCTTCAGGCCCAGTTCCAGGGTGGAACGCCCCCGGTCCTCTCCGCCCTCACCCCCATGCTCTCCCTCGCCGCCGGCGCCTCCCTCACCTGGACCACCCAGGCCCTCGTCCTCAACAACGGCAACCCCATGGGCGGTCAGGCCGTCGCCTGGCAATCCAGCGGCAGCGGCATCACCGCCCAGGGCTCCACCGCCGCCATCAGCAACGGCAGCGGCATCGCCGCCAAGGCCCTCACCGTCGGCCCCCTCGCTGAAGGCCAACTCGCCACCTCCACCGCCTGCCTCAACGGAACCAGCCAGTGCGTTACCTTCTCCGCCCTCGGCGCCCGCCCTGAGTACGCTTCCCTCGCCGCCGTCTCCGGCACAACCCAGAGCCTCTCCCTCGCCGCTACCCCCAGCCTCATCACCCTGCGCGTGCTCGATATGAACGGAAACCCCATGGCCGCCGGCGTGGTCACGCTCTACCAGTCCCTCTACGCGTTCACGCCCCCCTGCCAGCCCCACGGCCAGTGCGTGCAAGGCGCGCTCCTCGCCTCGCAGGTCTCCGTAGCCACCTCCGCCCTCGACGGCACGGTCACTTTCATCCCCGCATCCCTGCCCGGCGTCGCCACCACCCTCCGCGCCCTCGCCGTCACCGGAAACTCCGCCTCCCTCAACATCGCCATCGAGCAGCATCCCTGAAAACCGCCCTGAAAGCCAACGCCTCCGCGCCTACGGCAACGTGCATCCGGAGAGGCACGAAGTGTCAGGGCACGACTTCAGTCGTGCCGCAAATGTATGAATAATGAGACGGGCTTTAGCCCCTGCCGTGCCCAACTCTCAATTCTGAGAAATGCAATCGCACGAACCCCGTGCGAGCGATCAGCGAGCAATTGGCCCCACCGCAGGTGGCCGGGTGCCCCATGTCTGGATTTTCAGACATGGGATACCACATCCCTTGCCCCGCCAATCCCAACCCAGCACTGAAGCGGGTGCCCCCGGTCTCGATTCTGAGACCGGGGAAACCACAGACCTAAGTTTCCCCACCGCAGGCGTTTAGCCCCACCGCAGGTGGTTCTCCCGCCGCAGGTGGTCAGCCCCACCGCAGGTGGTTAAAGAACCCCGCTCGCCTTCAGTGTCGTCGTCGCGCCGTTGGCCGGCATTGTCGACGGCCCGGTCAGGTTCACCATCGTGCTCCGCCCAAGCACCATCTGGGTAGGCGACGAGCCGCTCGCCGGACACACCGGCCCTGCTCCCCCGGTACAAACAACCTGCGGCACATCCTCCACAATCCCCACCGCGCCGCTGAACCCGTAAACCGCCACGGTCCCCGTGGAACTCGATGCGGGAATCGTCCACGAGTACGGAATGCTGAACTTGCATACCGCCTTGCCCCCGGAAACCGTCGCCTCCACGGACTCTGTGCTTTGCAGCAGCCCGGTAGCCAGCTCAACGCTGTCGCCCGTTACCGGCGTCGCCACCCCGTAGTCCAGCCCCACGCCCGCCGTGCAGTGCAAATCCGCGGCCGTCGGCACATCCGACACCAGCTTCACCGTGAAGGTGATCGCCAGCGTCCCGGTATAGGTCGAGGTGCTGCTGTTGGCGGTCGCCGCCTCCGTCTCCGGCCTGCCCTGCACCACAACGCTGGCTGCCGGCGTACCCTGCATCACCCCATGCACCGCGTCATACGACCACGTCACCCGGTGCGCCAACGCCCCAATCCCCGTCCCAGCCTGCTGCGCCAGGGCCTGTCCCGCCGCCAGAAACGCCAGAACAATCAATGAAAATCCGCGCATGATCCCTCCTCAAATTTGAAAGCCCGGTTCACTCCCCAAATTGAAAGACCAGTCTACGCCCCAATCGTTTCACCAGTGTGTATCTTCCCCTTTTCCCCCTCACCCCTTTTCAGCAACGGCGCGACACTCGCAACCTCAACCCGCCAATCCCTCCCCGCCCAAAAGGCCCCGTGCCCCATCCTTTCGACTTCTTTCTGTCGAAAGGGTGGGAAACCACGAACCTTGACGACGCCAGCCCCACCGCAGCGGTATGGAATGCCACCAACCCCGTGCCAGCGATTGGCCCCACCGCAGGTGGCCCTCCCGCCACCGAACCCCAGGAGCTAAAAGCTAAAAGCCAAAAGCTCCAAGCCGTTCCCCTTCGTTTAAACTGAAACCACCATGCTCGACCTCGCTTTTGTCCGCGGCAACCTGGAACTCGTTGAAGAAAAACTGCGTGCCCGCGCCGCTGACCCGGCCGTGCTGCTGGGCGACTTCCGCGCCCTTGACCAGAACCGCCGCGAGGCCATCACCACTGCCGAGCGCCTCAAAGCCCGCCGCAACGAGCTCAGCCAGCAGGTCGGCGCGCTCAAAAAAGCCGGTCAAGACGCCACTGCCGTCATGGACGAGACCCGCGCCCTCAAAGAAGAGCTCGACAACCTCGACCAGACCGCCGCCGCCCTCGACGACCGACTCCGCCAGTTGCTCTCCGGCATCCCCAACCTCACCCGCGACGAGGTCCCCACCGGTAGCTCTGAGGCTGACAACCTCACCGTCAAAACCTGGGGTGAAAAGCCCGTCCTCGACTTCGAGCCCAAGCCCCACTGGGAACTCGGTGAAGCCCTCGGCATCCTCGACCAGGAACGCGCCGCCAAGCTCTCCGGTGCTCGCTTCGCCGTTTACATGGGCGCGGGCGCCCGTCTTGAGCGCGCCTTGATCAGCTTCATGCTTGACCTCCACACCACCAAACACGGCTACACCGAGGTCCTGCCCCCCTTCATGGTCAACTCCCGGTCCCTGTTCGGCACCGGCCAGCTCCCCAAGTTCGCTGAAGACCTCTTCCGCTGCTCCGACGCCGATGTCGAGGCCGTCGCCCGCGGCGAGTTCAAAGACAACGACCACTGGCTCATCCCCACCGCCGAGGTCCCCGTCACCAACCTCTACCGCGACGAAATCCTTGACGACGCCCGCCTGCCCATCTGCCTCACTGCTTACACCCCCTGCTTCCGTGCCGAGGCCGGAGCCGCCGGTCGTGACACCCGCGGCATCATCCGCCAGCATCAGTTCCAAAAAGTCGAGCTCGTCAAGTTCTGCCGCCCTGAAGACTCCGACGCCGAGCACGAGCGCCTCACCCGCGACGCCGAAGAGATCCTCGAGACCCTCAACCTCCCCTATCGCCGCGTCCTGCTCTGCACCGGCGACACCGGCTTCTCCTCCGCCAAAACCTTTGACCTTGAAGTCTGGCTCCCCGGCCAGGGCCTCTATCGCGAAATCTCCTCCTGCTCCAACTTCGAGTCCTTCCAGGCCCGCCGCGCCAACATCCGCTACCGCCCCGCCGCCCAGGCCCCAAAGGGTAAAATTGAGTTTGTCCACACTTTGAACGGCAGCGGCCTCGCCGTCGGGCGCACATGGCTCGCCATCCTTGAGAACTACCAGCAGGCTGACGGCTCCGTGCTCGTTCCTCAGGCCCTCCGGCCCTACATGGGTGGCCTCAGCCGCATCGTAAGGGAGTCGTGATCGTGACCCAGGTTCCAAGCCAACCCGAAGCCGCTCCGCAGTCCAGCCGCACCTTCCGCCAGATCCTCAAAAGCTACTTCTACTGGACCTACTCCCGCGGCGGCCTCCATTACGACATCATGGTCACCCTCATCCTGCTCTTCATCTTCGTCACCCCCCACCTCTGGAACTACGGGGACAAGCCCTCGCCCGTCAACGGCCCCACTCATCCCATCCAGATCATCGGCAATGGCGGCCACGGCCTCGTCATCACCGTCCAGGACTCTGATGCCAACGTACCCGCCGGCGTCTCCAACGACCAGGTCAAAAGAGCCCTCCGCAAGGCCATTGAACCCGTCACCGGAGACGCCGTCTTCATCGAACACTGGGAAACCTTCACTGACGCCGACGGAGCCCTCGTCTGGAAAGTCTGGGCCCACCGCTAGAGAGCCTTCGATCAAGTCAATGCTTTGAAAGGGCGCGGTTTTAACCGCGCCGCAATCGCAACAAGAACAACCTGGGCTTTAGCCCCAGAGGGAATGCAGAAGCATCGGCGCAACCTGTTCAGATTTCTCCTGAAGCTCTTTTTCGCAACCCCTTGCCCGCCTTGGCCGCACGTCAAATTACATAAGGAAATCTATGCGTAAGAAAAATCATCTCCTTCTCGCCGCATCCATCGCGCTCCTGCTCCTGCCCTGTCGCCCCGCCCGCGCCGCCGACGACCTTGACAAGGTTCTCCGCAAGCTCGATGCCGCCGCCGCCCGCTTCCACTCCACCGCCGCTGACTTCCAGTTCGACTCCGTTGAAACCGACCCCATTCCTGAAACCGACGTGCAGAAGGGAACCGTCTACTACGAACGCACCCCCGCCGGCTTCAAAATGGGCGTCCACATCCGCGAAGAGAACTCCAAACCCGTCCCCAAGGTCATGGTCATCTCCGGCGGCGTCTTCAAGCTCTACGAGCAACTGCTTGACCAGGTCACCACGTCCAGCAAGGTCAGCAAATACGAGAGCTACCTCGTCCTCGGCTTCGGCGCCAGCGGCAAAGACCTCGAGCAAAAGTGGACCATCAAGTATCTCGGCCCTGAAACCCTCGACGGCGTAGCCACCGCCAAGCTCGAACTCGTCGCCAAAGACCCTGACGTGCTCAAGCTCTTCCCCAAAGTCACCATCTGGGTCGATGCCGAAAAAGGCGTCAGCCTCAAGCAGGTCTTTGAAGAGGGCTCAGGCCAATACCGTGTCAGCGTCTACTTCAACATCCAGGTCAATCAGCCCCTGCCCGCCGACGCCTTCACCTTCAAAACCGACGCCAAAACCACATTCGTCAATCGATAAACCGCCATCCCCGCCAGCGCAAAAATCATCGGAAAGCACTCAATCGTGTACCGTGCCTCCGGCGCGCCCACCGTCAGCAGCAGCGCGCTGCGCAGCAGAAAATAAGCCCCCATCGCTGCCCCCAGCCGAGGACGCAGCCAAAGCCCCGCGCCGGCCAGCCCAAGGTACGCCAGGTTCAGCACCACATACGCCCAGCTCAGTCGCGTCTCCTCCGGATGATGCGCATACACCCACCAATCCAGATCGATCGGCAAATCTTCCACCCGCGGACGCAGCCACATATCCGCCATCCGGCCCAGCGGAAGCCAAACATAAAACCGCAGCGGATCGGCCGCAATCCGCTCCTTGGCCAGCCGCGCAAACCCCGCGTCCAGTGCCGGCGTCATCTCCTGCCCGTTCTTGTTGTAGGCCGCCACCAGCGCCGCCGTCTCCGCATACTGCCGCGGAGAGTCAAACGCCCGCCCCGGCACCGCGCTCAAATCCAGCTCGTTGTCCGGCACCTGCCATGAAACCGCAAACGTCGATACAAAATCCAGGCTCCACGTCTTGAACCACAGCTTCCATCCCAGGTGCATATCCTCACCCGGCTCCGTCGCATACCGCGGCGCCAGCGGCTCAAACACATGGAACACCCTCCAGTTCCTTGCCGTCCAAACCGCAAACGGAGCCAGCGCCAGCAGCACGCATACCACCCCCATCCGCATCCGCCGCTTCCGCTCCGCTGCCTCGCCCCGCCAAACCCCCATCGCCACCGCTGGCCCCAGCGCCACCCCCAGCAGCGCCCCATCCGGCCGCAACAAAGCCGCATACGTCACGGCAATAGTGAACCCAAGCGCGCTCCCCCAGCTCGCCCGCTCCGTGAACCGCGCTGCCGACCACAACGCCAGCGCCACGCAAAACAGCGTCAGCCCCTCGCTCATCGGCTCAACCGCATAAATCGCCGTGAACGGGCAAACCATCGCCAGCCAGAGCGTCCACAGCCCCGCGCCGTTCCGCAATCTCTCCCCAGAAATAAATCGCGGCCCAACCCGCCGCGCAAAATCCATCAGCAGCAGCCCGCCCGCCAGCTCCAGCCCAATCTGCACCCACGCCGCCGAGGCGTAGTTCTCCATCCCGAACACTTTGAAGCAGGCAACCAGAAACAACGGATAGCCCGGCAGCCGGATAATCGTCGCCATCGTCGCCCCGCCGGGTTGCGTCAGCGCATACCGCCCATGCAGCAGCAGGTTCTTCGCTATCCCGCCATACACCAGCGAGTCGCCCTCCACCTCAAAAAGCTCCTTCAGCATCCACAGCCGCAGCGCCAACCCCGCCATCAGCGCCAGCCCAACCCCCAACGCCGTGCCCACGCGCTGCCGGCCGCTCTCCAGCCCCGTCAATTGACTCTCGCCCCCAGCTTCCATACCATTCGTACTGTACAGCGTAATGCGTCCCTCCGCCTTGCGCCCCCCTTGCTTTTTACACCCAGGCCTTTCAAACCCATGCCTTGCGCAGAGAGATAGAAGAAGCCGACCCCCATGCCCGATAAACAGATCTTCTTCGACCCCCAGCGCAAGCGATGGAAGCGCCTCCGTCGCATCCTCGACATTACCGCCGTCGTCTCCACGCTCGTCCTCGCCGGCTTCATCTTCAACATCATGCGCCATCAGCAGGGGCCCGAGCTCTTCCTCCCCAGCCTCCGCCATAACTACAAGGCCCTCCCTGAGCGCCCCCAGGTCCTCCGCGGCGCAAAAAGCCAGCGTCCGCCCCGCCGCAAGTCCAACCGCCGCCCCTCTGAGATCCCCCTCAACAGCGGTGAAGGACTCCGCGCCGCCTATTACACCCCCGGCGACGTCGCCAGCTACTCCTCCTTCAAAGAGCACGTCCACCAGATTGACCTCCTCTTCCCCGAGTGGCTCCACGTCGATGCCCCCGCCGGCGTCCTCCTGGCCACCAACGCCGAGAATGTCGAGTACCCCGTCCTTGACGGCAACACCGTCCACGACCCAGACCTCGACAACAAAATCAAGCTCGTCATCTCCAGATCCAAGGAAGATACTGAGATCTTCCCCCACCTCACCAACTACAACCCGGTCCTGCGCACCTTCGACTCCAACTTCGGCACGGTCCTTGCTGACCCCGCCAAACGCGCTGCTCTCCACCAGCAGATCCTCCGCTTCCTCACCGCACTGCCTGAGTACCGCGGCATCTCCCTCGACTTTGAAAACCTGCCTGACAACGACTTCCCGGCGTACTTGACCTTCGTCCAGGATCTCTACGCCGAGCTCCACGCGCGCAACCTCAGGCTCTACGTCAATACCCCCATCTCCACTGAAGACAAAAACCTCAACACCATCGCCGCCAACTCTGACGGCCTGGTCCTCATGAACTACGACGAGCATCAGACCACCAGCGAGCCCGGCCCCATCGCCAGCCAGAACTTTTTTGTGGCCAACCTCACCCGCGCCCTGAAAGTCGTCCCCAAAGAAAAGCTCATCTGCGCCATCGGCAACTACGGCTACGATTGGGCCTTCTCCATCGCCGACCCCAAATCCCGCCGCCATTTGAAACCCCAGCCCCGCGGCGCTGAAGTCCTCGCCATCTCTGACGTCTTCCAGCGCGCCTCTGACGCCAACGCCGACCTCGACCTCGACGACAACTCCCTCAATCCTCACTACGAATACATTGACGAAGACGACAACGAGCGCCACGTCGTCTGGTACCTCGATGGCGTCACCGTCCTCAACGAGCTGCGTGCCGCTCGCGCCCTCGGCCTCCAGACCTTTGCCCTCTGGCGCCTTGGCCGTGAAGACAGCTCCCTGTGGAGCATCTGGGACAAACCCAGCGCCGTCGATTCCCCTCAGGCTCTCGCCATCGTCCAGCCCGGCCGCGACCTTGACACCGAGGGCGAAGGCGACATCCTCCGCATCGCCGGCGGTCCCCAGCCCGGCAAACGCACCGTCACCGTCGATTCCGACGAGCCCGACCCCCGCAAAAAGCTCATCGTCGATGAGCACATGGACGCCTATCCTCGCACCTACACCATCGAGCAATACGGCTACCATCCCAATGAGGTCGCCCTCACCTTCGACGATGGACCCAGCCCCAAGTGGACCCCGAAAATCCTCGACATCCTCCGCGACAAGGGCGTCAAAGCCACCTTCATGATGATCGGCGCCGTCGCCCAGGAAAACGTCGGCATCATGAAGCGCGTCCAGCGTGAAGGCCACGAGATCGGCAACCACACGTACACCCATCCCGACATCAGCGAAATCTCAAGAGAGCAGCTTGACCTCGAGGTCAAGCTCACTGACCGCCTCTTCGCCAGCAAGCTCGGCATCCAGGCCCTCTACTTCCGCCCCCCCTTCGACATCGACGAAGAGCCCAGCACCACGGATCAGGCCGCACCCGTCCTCCGCATCCAGCAGGACGGCTTCACCGTCATCGGCAACAAAATTGACACCGACGACTGGGACGAGCATCCCCGCAAAACCCCGCAGCAGATCACTGACAGCGTCTTTTCGCAGCTTGACCTGATGAAGACCCGCCCTCAGCTCCGCGGCTCCATCATCCTGCTCCACGACGGCGGCGGCGACCGCTCCCCCACCGTCGCCGCCCTCCCCGTCCTCATTGACGCCCTGCGCGCGCACGGCTACAACATCGTCCAGGTCTCTGCCCTCATGGGCAAAACCACCGCTCAGGTCAACCCCAAAATCGGCTTCTGGCCTCAGGTCCGCGCCGTCCCTGACTCCGTCGCCTTCTCCGGCCTCGCCATCATCGGCGAGTTCATCGTCATGGTCTTCTTCGTCGGCGACATCCTCATGAGCGCCCGCCTCCTGCTCATCGGCATCCTCGCCCTCATTGACCGCCTCCGCCGCCCTCATCGCAAGGCCTCGCCCGGTTACAACCCCCGCGTCGCCGTCCTCATCCCCTCCTATAACGAAGAGAAGGTCATCGTCCGCACCATCCGCTCGGTGCTCAACTCTGACTACCAGAACCTCCACGTCATCGTCATTGACGACGGCTCAAGCGACCGAACCGCCGAGGTAGCGCGCCAGGCCTACACCGCTGAAATCGCCGCCGGCCGCCTCCAGGTCTTCACCAAACCAAACGGTGGCAAGGCCGCCGCCCTCAACTACGCCCTCGAGCACCTTACCGAAGACATCTACGTCGGCATCGATGCCGACACCGTCATCGCGCCTGACGCCATCGGCAAGCTCATCCCCCACTTTGAAGATCCACGCATCGGTGCCGTCGCCGGAAACGCCAAGGTCGGCAACCGCGTCAACCTCTGGACCCGCTGGCAGGCCCTCGAATACATCACCAGCCAGAACTTCGAGCGCCGCGCCCTCGACCTCTTCAACGTCGTCACCGTCGTCCCCGGTGCCATCGGCGCCTGGCGCACCGCCCCCGTCAAGGCCGCCGGCGGCTATCCCGTCAACACCGTCGCCGAGGACGCCGACCTCACCATGAACCTCCTCGAGCAGCGCTACAAAGTCGTCTATGAAGACCGCTCCCTGGCCTTCACTGAGGCCCCCATTGACATGAAAGGCCTCATGCGCCAGCGCTTCCGCTGGTCCTTCGGAACCCTCCAGGCCATCTGGAAACATCGCGCCGCCTTTGTCACCAACCGCGCCATGGGCTTCTTCGCCCTTCCCAACATCCTCATCTTCCAGATCGTCCTGCCCCTCTTCTCGCCCTTCATTGACCTCATGTTCGTCGCCGGCATCGTCCACTACGCCATTGATCGCCACTACCACCCCGAGGCCGCCTCCGCCGCCAACTTTGACCGCCTGCTGGCCTACTTCCTCGGCTTCCTCCTCATTGACTTCGTCACCTCCTCGCTCGCCTTCTCCCTCGAGCGCCGACACCCCGCCAACAAGGGCGACGGATGGCTCCTCTTCCACATCTGGCTCCAGCGCTTCGCCTACCGCCAGGTCTTCTCCATCGTCCTGCTCAAAACCGTCAAGCGCGCCATTGACGGTAAACCCTTCAACTGGGGCAAGCAGGAGCGCACCGCCAAAATGAGCAAATCCACTGACGCCCTCACCGCCACCAACTAGCGGAGTTGTGTCCGCCTGCCTCTGCTTGACTCTGTAAAAATGTTCGGTGCCCCAGGTCTCGATTCTGAGACCTGGGAACCCACTAACCTCAATACAGGAACGGAACGGCCGAGCAACCAGGCTGCGTGCCCCATCCATTCGCAGTTTCATCGCGAATGGGTGGGATACCACAAACCCCAATACAGAAAAGTCCAAAGTACAATCAACCCATGGATTCCGCTCCATCCATGCATCCCCTCACCCTCTTCCTCGGCCGCACCACCGTTGACGCCCTCTACCGCCTCGACACCCTCCCTGAAGAAAACACCAAAGTCTACGCGCGGCAGTTCCACTTGGCCCCCGGTGGGCCCGCCATGAACGCCGCCCTCACCCACGCCCGCCTCGGCGGCAACACCCTCCTCGCCTCCGCCGTAGGCGGCGGCCCCTGGGCCGCCCTCGTCCGCTCTGAACTCGCCCGCCAACGCATCCCCCTCCTCGACCTCGCCGACGATACCAGCTACGAAACCCCGCTCTGCGCCGTCCTCATCAACACTGCCAACAGCAGCCGCACCGTCCTCAATCCCCCCATACAGCAAACTATCCTCCGCCAGCTCGGCCCCTGGACCGCTGAAGCCCACGCCCTCGGTCGCCAACTCCCCGCCGTCGCCCTCACAGACGGCTTCTTCTTTCCCCAGATCAGCCCCTTGCTCCAGTCCCTCCGCCACGCTGCCGTCCCCCTCATCCTCGATGCCGGCAGCTTCAAGCCCGGCACCGCTGAACTCATCCCCCTCCTCTCCGTCGCCATCTGCAGCGAGCGCTTCAACGTCCCTCCAGAACACGGCGGCCCGCTCCCAAATCCCGAATCCATCCTCGACTGGCTCATCGCCCGCGGCGTCCCCTGCGCCGCCGTCACCAGAGGCCCAAACCCCATCCTCGCCTCGGACCACGGCCGACGCTTTGAGATTCCCATCGCTCCCATCGCCGCCCTTGACACCCTCGGCGCCGGCGACGTCCTCCACGGCGCATTCAGCTACTACTTCGCCCACCAGCCAGACTTCGAGCCCGCCCTCCGCCGCGCATCCCACATCGCAACCCTTTCCTGTCAATCCCTCGGCGCCCAGGCATGGCCCGCTCCGCTCCCTCCGTCGCCTGGTGACTCATACCCCCCGCCTGCCTCGGCTAACCTCGCCAAGGGGTCCTAACTCCTGCTTCAGCCGCCGCCGCGGGAGAAGAAATGGGAGATAAATAATGAGAAATGAGACCAGGCAAGTGCACAAAAGCTGTTGCATTGCATCTAAGTAATCATATTGCCGATTACCTCGCTAGAGCCCCTGCTCGACCCCACGCCTCCTGCAATCAGATATCAATCTAAGTACTTAAAAATCATCAAAATATCGAAGACCTATCCAGAAATAAAGTCGGCACTCTCTCCGCATACCCCCTGAATCTTGAGGATTAGGTAACTATATTCAAAGACGCTAAGGTAACTCGACCCGCGACATCAATCCGCTTCCCCGCAAAAGGCCTCCCATCCCTGCTATAGACCGCCATCGCAAATCCAACCCCATTCCCTGCAAAATCAAATCCGTCCCTGTCGTGCCATTGCCGTTAACTCAGTGAGAAGCCATGCTTTAAAGAAAAATTAAGAATGACAAATTATTCACTTGCAATCTAGCTTTGCCCTCTGCCAGAATAGCGCTACCCTGAACCATAAAAGCCGGAACTCTCGACAAGCGTTGGCTTTCCGGTTCGGCTCCCAATGTGGTCAAGGGATTCAAGTTCTGTTTACATCGGGTCCCCAGGCAGGGTGCCTCACGAAGGTGCCTACGTTACGTTGCTTTATCGCGATTTGTTTCCCTTCCACCGCGCAAATAATTCAAAGCTTCAGGAGACGAGATCAATGCTAGGTCTGCCGATTCGTAGTCTGTCACAGGTTTCTGCGGCTTCGGCCGGGTTCACCCTCAGGGCACTGGCCGCCGGTAATTCACCCTCTGCAACCCGGCGCAAGACGGCCACCTCCCTGCGCACGGTCGCCGCGCTCTTGGCTGTGCTCGGCTTGGCCGGCATCTCCCTGGCCAAGGCACAGACTGCGCATCTCAGCGCCTATCGCAACACGGCCCGCACGGTTGCCTCCACCCCTGATACCGCGCCCAAATCTGAAATCTCTCTCAAGGCCGCCCCCATCACTGGCGACTTCGGCGCCGTTCCGGTTAGCGCCAGCACCCAGCAGATCCGTCAAGCAGGCAGTCTTTACCTTTGACGCCGCAGCCACCCTCGGTGGCCCGGTCGCCAGTGTCCTGTCCGGCGGAAATCGTGCCTTCTCTGACTTCGCCCTCGCGTCGGCTCCTGACCAGCGCACTGCCTGCAAGGCGCAGGCCTACTCCGCCGGCGAAAGCTGCACCGTCGAGGTGCTCTTTGCCCCGACCACTGCCGGCCCCCGCTATGGCGCCGCTGAAATCTTTGATGCCGCCGGAAAAATCCTCGCCACCGCCTTCTTCCAGGGTACCGGCGTTGCCCCCCAGGCTGTCATCTATCCCGGCACCCGCACCGCTCCTTTCACGTCCGCCACTGCCGGCCTTGCCAGCGCCACTGCTCTGGCTGCTGACGGTCGAGGCAACCTCTATATCGTCGATGCCGCAAACAACCAGGTCATCAAAGAAACCCGCTCCGGCAACTACATGCCCAGCATCGTCGCCAACAGCAGGTTCGGCGGTTTGGCCAATCCTCAGGGAACTGCCGTCGATGGCGCCGGCTCGGTCTACATCGCCGATACCGGCAACAACCGCGTCGTCAAGGCCACCTTCATCCCCGCCTCCAATGACCTCTCCCGCGGCGTCTTCTCGCTCACCACTCTCCACACCAGCAGCCTCAGCGCTCCTCATGGCGTCGCCGTCGATGGCGCGGGCAACGTCTACATCGCTGACACCGGCAACAACCGCGTCCTCAAGCTCACCCTTGCCAAAGGCGAGTACACAGAGACCGCCATCGGCAGCGGATTCCATCGCCCCTCCGGCCTGGCCGTCGATGGCGCCGGAAATGTCTACATCGCTGACACCGGCGACAGTCAGGTCTGGGTCGAGAAGCTCGCGGCCGGTGCCTACACGCCGGCCCTCATCGGCAGCGGTCTCGACCAGCCCCGCGGACTCGCTGTTGATGCCGCCGGCAACGTCTACATCGCCGATACCGGCAGCAATCGCCTCCTGCTTGAATCCCGCCAGGGCGAACTGTTTACCCAGTCTGAAGTCGCGCGCGAATTGGGCGCGCCCACCGGTGTGGCCCTCAACGGCGAAGGCAATCTCTTCATCGCTGAGAGCGGCAGCCGGCGCGTTACTGAACTCAAGGTAGCCGAACAGCAGTCGGTCAAATTTGCCCCCGCTGGCGAATCCGATACCGAAACTGCGAAGATCCTCACCCTCGTCAACATCGGCAATGCGCCCCTCTTGTTCCCCGCTCCCGCGGCCGGCAAGAACCCCTTCTTCGCCATCGAAGGGTCCTCCGCCCAGAGCGCATACGTCCTCAAATCCGACAGCTCAGAGGATTGCCAGCAGTTGACCGCAAGCTCCCCTGAGGCCGCCTCGCTCCAGGCTGGATCCACCTGCCTGCTCCACGTCACTGTGGCCCCCCGCGCCGTGCGCGGCGCCGCCAACCAGGCCGCAAGCCACGTCCTCACTCTCACTGACAACTCCCTCAATGCGGCCAGGGCACAGCAGGCCGTCAAAATTGAGTGCACCGTCTGCGGCGGTACGGCTGCCACCCTCACTAGCCCCGCCACCAGCGCAGGCGTGGGCGTCAGCCCGCTCGGTACCTCCCCGGTCACCTTCACATGGTCCGCCGGTTCCGGCGTCACTTACTACGACCTCTACATCGGCACCACGGTCCCGGGATCCTATGACATCCTGAACTTGCAGCACACGACCGACGTGTCGAGCGCCCCGATCACCTTCCCGTCCCAGGGCCTTACCGTCTACGTTCGCCTCTCCTCCAAGATCGGCGGCTCCTGGACTGACGAGGACTACACCTTCGCTGAGTCGCCTGCCGCCGCCGCCGTGCTCGCTGCTCCCACCTCCGGCGTCTTGCCAAGGCCTCCCGCCACAAAAACCTTCACCTGGTCCGCGGGAACTGGCGTTACCTACTACGACCTTCTGGTCGGAACTACCGCTCCCGGCTCCTGGGACCTCGCCAACATTCAGCACACCAGCGCTACTAACAGCGGACCCATCACCATTCCCTCCCAGGGCCTCACCGTCTACGTGCGCCTCATGTCCAAGATTGCTCAGGTTTGGACCACCTACGACTACACCTTCACTGAGGCAGCTCCGCAGAAGGCAGACATGATCTCCCCCCTCAATGGCGCCTCGCTGCTCAGCCCTCCTAACAGCCAAACCTTCACCTGGACCCCCGGTATTGGCGTTACCCTCTACGACCTCTACCTGGGTACTACCGGGCCCGGCTCGTGGAACCTGTATTACGGCGACCACCTGGCCACCACCTCCACAACTGTCTCCATCCCAGCTGGTCCCGGAACCCCCATCTACGCACGCCTGCAGTCCAAGATTGGGGGAGCCTGGTACCACACCGACTACATCTACTACACTTCCCAGGCTGGTCACCTCACCAGTCCTGCCACCGTCGCAGGCGTCGGGGTCGCCAAGCTGCCCGCTTCTCCCGCCACGGTCGACTTCACCTGGACAGCAGGACACGGGGTCATGTTCTACGACCTTTACGCGAGCACCGTTGCCCCGGGCGGCTATGACCTTTATCGGATTGAGCACACAAGCTCGCTCGATAGCGGCCCATTGACCTTCCTGCCTCAGGGACAAACCGTCTACATTCGGCTCGGGTCGGATATCGCCAACACCTGGACGTGGTACGACTACACCTTCACTGAGGCGCCATCTGCGGCCGCGGTGCTCACAAGCCCCGTAACCTCCGGCGGCGTTGGCGGTGTGCTCCCCACCTCCCAAACCTTCACTTGGTCCACAGGAACCGGCGTTACCTACTACGACCTCCTGGTCGGCACCACTGCCCCCGGCTCCTTTGACCTCGCCAACATCCAGCACACTGCCGCTACCTCCAGTGGCGCCATCACCATTCCCGCAAACGGCCTCACCGTTTACGTGCGCCTCTCGTCCAAGATCGGCGGCAGCTGGACCAACAACGACTACACATTCACTGAGTCTCCTGCCGCCGCCGCCGTGCTCTTGACTCCCACATCCTCTGGCGGCGTAGGCGGTGTCCTTACCAACCCGCAAACCTTTACCTGGTCGGCCGGTACAGGCGCTACCTATTACGACCTCCTTGTCGGAACAGGCGGCGTCGGACACTATGAACTCGCCAACATCCAGCACACAAACTCACTTACCAGCGGCCCCATTGCCATTCCCACGGGCGGCCACACCATCTACGTGCGCCTCTCCACAAAGATCGCCGGGACCTGGACCAACTACGACTACACCTTCACTGAGCCATAACCCATCGCGAGGCTTCTGCCTGTGATCCTGGCGGCCACACAACCGTGGCCGCCGGCCACTCCCAAAAGCCTCTTCCCCTTTTCTGCACGGCCGGCGGGCCGGGAGTTTTCTCCCGGCCCGCTTCCTTTCCCCCCGCCCCGCTCCGCCGCACCATAGAATGGTTCCTGGACCCTCATACCATGAACTGTACCCACGCCGATGAACACCGCCTCAGAGCCATCCAGCCCAAGCTCGTCCATCTCGCCCGACTCATCGGCAACACCCACCTCCTCGCCATCGAGCTCTCCTACCGAGGACAGCCCCGCGTCATCTATGCCAAGTCCGAGCAGGGCAACCTCACCGGAAGCATCAAAGACCGCATGGCCTTCCACATCCTCAAAACCGCCTACCTCGCCGGCGCAATCCAACCCTCTGACACCATCGTTGAAGCCACCAGCGGAAACACCGGCATCGCCTTTGCCGCCCTCGGCCGCGCCCTCGGCCACCAGGTCCGCATCTTCATGCCTGACTGGATGTCCCTCGAGCGCACCCGCATCATGGAGAGCTACGGCGCCACCGTCATTCCCGTCTCACGCCAGCAGGGCGGCTTCCTCGGCAGCATCCAGATGACCGAGGACTTAGCCGCTGCCGGCGGCGTCTTCCTCCCCCGCCAGTTCTCCAACCGCGCCAATGTGCAGGCCCACTTCGAAAGCACCGGCCCTGAAATCTGGCTCCAGCTCGCCGAACTCGGCCTCACCCCTGACGCCTTTGTCGCCGGCGTCGGCACCGGCGGAACCGTCATGGGCGTCGGCTCTTACCTCCGCTCCCGCAACCCCAAAGTCCGCGTCTTCCCCGTCGAACCCGCCGAGTCCCCCACCCTCTCCACCGGCTGCAAAGTCGGCTCCCACCGCATCCAGGGAATCTCGGACGAGTTCATCCCCGCCATCGTCGATATCGCCGCTCTCGACCCCGTCATCGCCATCTCTGACGGTGACTCCATCCTCATGGCCCAATCCCTCGCCGCCTGCCTCGGACTCGGCGTCGGCATCTCCTCCGGCTGCAACCTCCTCGCCGCCATCCAGGCTCAGGACCTCCTCGCCCCCACCTGCGGACCCAACCCCGTCGTCGTCACCGTCTTCGCCGACGACAACAAAAAATACCTCTCCACCGGCCTCCTCCAGCACGAGCCCCTCCGCCCCGGCTACATGACCCCCGACATCCAGCTCACCGGCCTCCGTGTCATCCCCGCCTCCCGCTCCTTCGCCCCCGAGCCATGGCCTGACCCCTCCCTCTCCTCTCAGAACCAGCCCTGGAGCTCCTTCGTCATCTAATCCGCGGCCATCGCCCCCTCGGCACTGTTCAACTTTGAACACGCCTTCTCGCTTATGAACGCAACTCCGCAATCCTCAAACAGCTAACCTGTTGATTCCAATAGAACCAATGCCCGATCTTTTTGGCGCATCACGTGCCCTATTTCAGACAGGGCACGTGTGCCCGGAGGTCAGCCGATGACTGTTCTGCTCAAAGATCTAGCGTACGCATTCCGCCAGTTGCGCAAGACCCCCGGCTTCACCGCTACCGTGCTCCTCACCCTCGCCCTCGGCATCGGCGCCAACGCGGCCATCTTCACCCTCGTCAACGCCATCCTCCTCCACAACCTCCCCGTCACTGATCCAAAAACCCTCATCCGCATCGGCGACAAAGACGACTGCTGTGTCAACGGCGGCTGGAGCGACGACGGCGACTACTCCCTCTTCGCCACGGATACCTACTCCTTGTTCCGCAAGAACCTGCCCGAGTTCGAGGAACTGGCCGCCATGGAGTCCGGCTACGCCTGGCGTCCCATCACCGTCCGCCGCGCCGGGCCCCAGACCGTTGCCAAGTCTGTCATGGCTACCTTCGTCTCCGGCAACTACTTTCGCGTCTTCGGCCTTTCGCCCGCCGCCGGCCGCCTCTTTGTCGATGCCGACGACCAGAAGGGAGCCCCCCTGACCGCCGTCATGAGCTATGACGCATGGCAGCAGGACTACGCAGCCGATCCCGGCGTCGTCGGCAGCTCGTTCTACATCAACACCAAGCCGGCCACCATCGTCGGCATCGCGCCCAAAGGTTTTTACGGCGACCGCATTGACACCAATCCCCCCAAATACTTCCTTCCCATGAACGCCATGGATGCGGTCATCGGCGCGCCCTACTTCAACGACCCCGACACGCAGTGGGCCTATGTCGTTGGCCGCGTCAAGCCCGGAACTTCACTCCCCGCCCTCCAGGCCAAGGCCAGCGCCCTGCTCAAGCAGCAGTTTGCGCCCCTCAAAACCTTCACCGATCCCCGCGCGCAAAAGTTCCTTCCCCGCACCCACATCGTCCTGTCGCCCGCGGGCGGCGGCATCCAGAACATGCAGGACGGCTACAAAGACCATCTCAAGCTCCTGCAATGGATCGCCGCCCTCGTCCTCCTCGTCGCCTGCGCCAACATCGCCAACCTCCTGCTCGTCCGCGGCATGAGCCGCCGTGCAGAGCTCGCCATCCGCTCGGCGCTCGGTGCGCAGCGCAGCCGCATCGTCCGCCAGTTGCTCACTGAGAGCGTCCTCCTCGCCGCCATGGGCGGCCTCCTCGGCCTCGCTGTCTCTTATCTCGGAGCCCACGCCCTGGTGGCGCTCGCCTTTCCTGATCGGCACAACATGCCCCTCACGGCCTCGCCTTCGCCGCTGGTCATCGGTTTTGCCTTCGCCCTTTCCCTCGTCACCGGCATTGTCTTTGGCCTCGCCCCCGCGCTCATGGCCGCGCGCACGCAGCCCGTTCACGCCCTCCGCGCCAACGCCCGAACCACCGCCCACTCGGCATCCTTCCTCCAGCGCGCGCTCGTTGTCCTCCAGGCCGCTCTCTCTCTCGTCCTGCTCGTCGCCGCCGGCCTCTTCGCCCAGAGCCTCAACAAAGCCCAAAGCGTCGACATGAAGCTCGATGCAACCAACCGCTACATCGTCCACATCAATCCTCAGGCGGCCGGCTTCAAAAATATGCAGGTCGAGCCTCTCTACCGCTCCATCGTTGACCGCTTCCACGCCATCCCCGGCGTCCTCAAAGTCGGCCTCGCCACGTACACCCCCATGGAGGCAAACAACTGGGGCTCCGGCGTCAAAGTCCAGGGTGAGCCTGACCTCAACAAGGGCGCTTCCTGGGTCAAAGCCACACCAGAGTACTTTGACTCCGTTGGAACCCGCGTCGTCATGGGCCGCGGCTTCACCCCGCAAGACACCCTCAATGCCCCGCCCGTCGCCGTCGTCAATCAGGAGTTCGTCAAGCAGTTCTTCGGCAACCGCAACCCCATCGGCCATCGCTTCGGCTTCTCCGGCCCTGGCCAGGTCGGCCTCGATGGTGCCCATGAGATCGTCGGCGTCGTCCAGGACACCACCTACACCAGCGTCTACTGGAAGAACCACGCCATGTACTTTCTCCCCCTCACTCAATTCGCCGGCTCCGCCAACGATCCCAATTTCTCCATCGACAAAGACCAGTCCATGTTCGCCGGCGCACTCGTCCTGCAGACCAGCCGACCCATCCCCGGCTTTGAAAAAATCGTCGGCGAAACCCTCGCCGCCATTGATCCCAACCTCACCATCGTCAAGTTCCAAACCTTCCGGCAGCAGATTGACGACCGTTTCATTGACGAGCGGCTCATCGCCCGCCTCACCTCTCTCTTCGGCCTGCTCGCCCTGCTCCTCGCCGCCATCGGCCTTTACGGCGTCACCGCCTACACCGTCGTCCGCCGCACCCCTGAGATCGGCATCCGCATGGCCCTCGGGGCTGCCCGCGGACGCGTCGTCGCCACCGTCCTGCGCGGAGCTATGCTCCAAACCCTCGCCGGACTCGCCATCGGCATCCCCGTCGCCCTCTTCTGCGTCCGCTACGTCAAGTCCCAGCTCTACGAGATCACCAGCGTCAACCCCCTCGTCCTGGCCCTCGCCATTGCCGTCCTGGCCCTCGCCGCCGCCATCGCCGCCATCATCCCCGCCCGCCGCGCCGCCTCCATCAACCCCGTCCTCGCCCTCCGCATCGAATAACCAGCGCCTTCATCGTCACCCGGCGCCTCGAAACCCTGCCCCGTGTGAAGTCGAGACAAGGGGAAAGACGGGATGTTCCCCGCAATCTGAAGGCGGTAAATGCACAACCCTGAACCAACTCCCGCCCCACCCCCAGGACGCCCCACCCTCCCACAGATGCGGTCATCCTGAGCGAAGCGCCTTTCAGCGGAGTCGAAGGACCTGTATTTGTTCTTTTCCTCCTCCCCCCACAGACGCCGTCCTCCTGAGCCAAGTGCAGGTGCCCCCGGTCTCGATTCTGAGCCCGGGGATACCCAAAATGTCGCCTCGTCCGTTCTCCGTCTCCCCACAAATCCGTCATCCCGAGCAAAGCGCTTTTCAGCGGAGTCGAAGGACCTGTATTTGTTCTTTTCCTCCACCCCCCACAGACGCCGTCCTCCTGAGCCAAGTGCGGGTGCCCCCGGTCTAGATTCTGAGACCGGGGCTGCCCCAAAAGTCGCCTCGTCCGTTCTCAGTCTCCCCACAAATCCGTCATCCTGAGCGAAGCGCTTTTCAGCGGAGTCGAAGGACCTGTATTTGTTCTTTTCCTCCACCCCCCACAGACGCTGTCCTCCTGAGCCAAGTGCGGGTGCCCCCGGTCCCTCGCTGTTGGGGACCGGGGAGAGCACCAAACCCTCCCGGTCACGGATGACTCCCAGAAAGCGTCCCAAACCGCGAACCAATCTCCCCCGCCAACCTCGCCAACCCCGCCAACCCCGCCAACTCCGCTAACCCAGCCAACCCCGCCCATGCGCACAGTCACGAAATCCGCGAAACCCCATGCCCTTTCAACGTCTTACGCCCCTAAATCGCCCCATTTCAACGCATTTTGCAAAAAAAGGTTCAATTCTAAGGTTCGTACCTGCCGTTTTTCGCAACCATGCATGGTTCCGTTTTTCTAAAAAGGGTCAATTCTAAGGTTCCGAATGACATTTTTCCCAACCATAGAAGCTAACCTTTGCCCACTAAACCGAACCTTAGAAGCAAACCTTTGGCCCCTTTTCCGAACCTTACAAGCCAACCTTTGCAAGCAAAAGTTGACTACTCAGTAACCCCGGTCCCTTCGTCCCTGCCTTACTCGTTCGCCTCAATCTTGCGCCCATGCAGCTCCTGCACCATCCGCGAGTTCATCCGGTAGAGCGCCGCAAAGGTCCGCAACTGGTCGCGGCTCAGGCTCAGCTCTTCTTCAAACACAAACCACCGCACCCCCTCCGTGCAGGGCGGCGTGGTCAGCGAGCCCATGTAGGTCCAGTAGCCGCGGTCGGCCGGCAACAGCCCCGCGGGGTTCACAAACTCCGTCACCTTCTCCACGCCCCCCACCTTGGCAGGCAGTTGCGGCCACAGCGCTGCCAGCACGGCATTGGGCTTGGCGATGTCCTCAGCCAGGCGCACGGCCACCACCACAATCTTGCCGTCCGCGCTCTTGTGCAGTAGATGCACCACCATATCGCTCAGCTTGCCCTTCACCGGCTCCTCGGCGGGATGGTGAAAGTGGAACTGCACCAGGTCGTAGCGCACGCCGCCGTAAACAATGTAGCTGCCCGGATCAACGTGCATCACCACCGTGTGCCCGTTGTTCTCTTCGGTGATCGGCCCGGCAATGTAGTGGAACTCGATCGGCTCCAGCCCCTTGTTCAGCCGCGCTCCGCGAATATCAATCGGCGACTGCTCGCGCCCCTGCGAACAGGCCTCGTAAGCCGGATCGAGCTTGCCCCAGCGCAGCGGGCCGTTCTTGCCCACGTAGTCCCAGTGAGCGGTCGATTGCGCTGCGGCCAGCGTGGCGGCAGCCCCCAGTGCGAGCGTGGCAAGTACGGCAATGCGCATGACGATCTCCTCGATGAAAAGGCGGGCAGACTCTCCGGAAAATTCTAGTTCATTCACGCCCCCGCCGGAAAAACAAATGGGCCCCCTCAACTGAGGGAGCCCATTGGTCGTCTGTCGATCTGGTCTACTTGGCTGCGGCCTTCAGACCGGCCTGCTCGGCCAATGCGGCTGCCTTGTCTGTGGCTTCCCAGGTGAACTCCGCCTCGTTGCGGCCAAAGTGGCCGTACGCCGCGGTCTTCTGGTAGATGGGACGGCGCAGGTTCAGGCTCTCGATAATGCCCTTGGGCGTGAGCGAGAAGTTTTTGCGGACCAGCTCAGTGAGCTTGGCTTCGCCCACCTTGCCAGTGCCAAAGGTCTCAATGCGCACGCTGACGGGATCGGCCACGCCGATCGCATAAGCCAGCTGAACTTCGGCGCGGTCGGCCAGGCCGGCAGCGACAATGTTCTTGGCGATGTAGCGTGCCATGTAAGCCGCGGAGCGGTCAACCTTCGTCGGGTCCTTGCCGCTGAAAGCGCCGCCGCCGTGACGGCCCGCGCCGCCGTAGGTGTCAACGATGATCTTGCGGCCGGTCAGCCCGGTGTCGCCCATGGGTCCGCCGATGACAAAGCGGCCGGTCGGGTTGATGTGGTACTTGGTGTGCTCGTCGAGCCACGCGGCCGGAAGCACTGCCTGGATGACGTGCTTGAGAATGTCGGCGTGCAGGTCTTCGTTGCTGACGGTCTCAGAGTGCTGGCTGCTGATAACCACCGCGTCAATGCGCGCGGGCTTGCCGTTCTCGTCGTACTCGACCGTGACCTGGCTCTTGCCATCGGGGCGCAGGTAGGGCAGCTTGCCGCTCTTGCGCACCGCAGTCAACTGGCGGGTGAGCTTGTGAGCCAGTGAGATGGCGGCCGGCATCAGTTCGGGGGTCTCGTTGCTGGCGTAGCCGAACATCATGCCCTGGTCGCCGGCGCCGCCAGTGTCAACACCCTGGGCGATGTCGCCGGACTGCTTGTTGATGGTCGAGATGACCGCGCAGGTGTTGGAGTCAAAGCCATAGAGGGCGTTGTCATAGCCGATGGAGGCGATGACGCCGCGCACGAGAGACTGAAAGTCGACATAGGCCTTGGTGGTGATTTCGCCGGCGATGACCACCAGGCCGGTAGCCGTCAGGGTCTCTGCGGCAACGCGGCTATAGGGGTCCTGCTCGAGGCAGGCATCGAGAATGGCGTCGGAAACCTGGTCGGCAATCTTGTCAGGATGGCCTTCAGTGACGGACTCAGAGGTAAACAGAAAACGATCGCTCAACTTCAGATTCCTCCCCATTGAAGGGATTTTCGGTTGGTGGCTTGCCGCGATGAACGGTTCGCACAGGATGCGGCGGGGGCAGAGAGCGCGAAACAACTCACGCGCCGGCCACTTTCCCGCATCAGGACACGCCTGCACCGCCGGGCGCAAACCTGGGGGCACGTCTCTCTATGGTAATCGCCCCCGGCGCCAGGCGCAAAGACTGGGTGCTGAATGGGGAGCAGGAGGGGTTCAAGCGCTCCAAGGGCAGGGTGAAACGTCCTCTTCAGGCAGCTGGAGGGCGGGGTGTTGCCTTAGCGGTTGAGCCAGGCAACCACATGCACCCAGGTGCCATAGACGGCGCTCCAAAAGCCGTGCAGCTGGCGGCGAACTTCCTTCATGGGCAGCAGGGTGGGCCACCAGCCGGCGCGGAAGCCGTAGTAGCGCAGCGTGACATAGCCGCCCGCAAGCACCAGCAGCAGCAGCAGAACCGCTCCCAGCCAGCGCAGCCGGATGGTCATGGCATCGTGGCGCAGGATGCGCGCCTTGCCCACGTTGGAGGCAAATGCCGTCCAGTCGCGATCATCCTCCATGGTCTGGCCTGAGGCTGTGTATGCCTTGAGAAAGCGGTCGGTCCAGTCCTGCTGGTCAAGGCCGATGGCGCCGGCATAGCCGCGCACAATGCCCTTGCTCAGAATGCCGCCGGGCAGCAGGCGAAACTTCTCCTGCTCCAGCGCGATGAGGTGGCGCCGGCTGATTTTGGTGACCGCAGTGATCTCTTCCAGCGCGATGCCGCGCGAGAGCCGCTCCATCCGCAGGTCTTCTCCAAAACTTCCCATCGGCAACCAAAAAGAGGGCACAAAGCCCTGGGGATTTTCAACCACAACAATAACGCGGCCTGCGGCTGAGGTCAAAGGCAAAAACGGCTTTTCCCTTTCTTTTCATGAGCCTGGAACCACGGCTGCAACCTGCGCCGCGGGTCTTGTCGGCCCCGGTGCTGTTACCCTTATGACATAAGGTTTTTTCGCTGTTTTCGCGCCGCCGGAGCCACGCTCATCCATGAATAAGCTCATCATTGCCAATCTGCTGCATCGCCCCCTGCGCTCGCTCATCAGCGTGCTGGCGGTGGCCATTGAAGTCATCATGATGCTCACCATCATCGCCATCATGGTGGGCCAGCTTACCGGCCAGAAGAGGATGAATAACGGCATCGGGGCCGACCTGATTGTTCGCCCCAGCAACGCCATTGTGTTTAACGGCGTGGGCGGCGCGCCCATCACGGCCAAGCTGGCGCCCTTTCTGGCCACCCTGCCGCACGTGGCCGTGGCCTCGCCGGTCATCACCAACCTCTCAATGAGCGATGGGGTTGAGGTGCTGTGGGGCATCGACTACCCCACCTACAGCCGGTTGAGCCCGTTTGTGTTTCTCTCCGGAGGCCCGATCCAGGCCCCCTATGACGTGATGGTCGACGACGTGTTTGCCACCACCGGCAAGGGCCACCAGGTGGGCGACTCGATCCTTATTCAGAAGCACCCGTTCCGGATTTCGGGCGTTTTTGCGCATGGCAAAGGCGGGCGCAAGCTGATCTCGATTGTGACCATGGGCGAGATGATGGGGGCCGAGGGCAAAGCCTCAGCTTTTTATCTCAAGACCGACCGGCCAGAAAATGTGACGCAGGTGACCGCCGAGATTCACTCCACCAAGGGGTTGGAAAACTACCAGGTGATGACCATGGAAGAGTGGTATTCGCTGATGACGCCGGAGCGGATCCCGGCGCTGACCACGGCCATCAACGTGGTCATCGGCATTGCGGTGATCATCGGCTTTCTGGTCATCTTCCAGTCGATGTATACCTCGGTGCTTGAGCGGACGCGCGAGATCGGCATCCTGAAATCGATGGGCGCCTCCAAGCTGACGATCGTCGGCGTTGTCTTGCGCGAGACCGCGGCCCTGGCCGTGGCGGGCGTTTTCGTAGGCGTGGCTCTGTCGTTCGCGGTCAAGGCGCTGCTGTCGCAGAAGTTCCCCACGCTCTACCTCGACATGAACCTGGCCTGGGTAGCCCGGGGCGCGGCGATCGCCTTTGTGGGCTCGCTGTGCGGCGCGCTCTACCCGGCCTGGATGGCCGCGCGCAAGGACCCCATCGACGCACTGGCTTACGAATAGGGCTTCACTGGCCGGCTTGAGTGTTTGCGGAAGGCCCGGTTTGGATGGCCAGCGAGATGCAGATTGAGAGGAAAAGCCGGCAGCCGGAACGGTTAGCCGCATTCACCACGGGTGGAGCCTATGGCCGCGCAACTTTCCGAGCCATCAGAATTGCCAGCCGATGACACGGGCCCTCGATCGCAAGGTAAAACAGATAGCTGGCAACCAATGAGATCGCAATCATCAGCAACTGCGCGTTCCGGTTCTGGACGAGGGCCGTCATGCCGGCCAAAACGAAAAGACTCGGAACCAACGTATGCACGAGATAGAGTGAGTAACTCCAGCGGCCAGCACTCTCAAGGAGCATTGAAGGCGGATGCTTCCTGAAGTAGCTCACCTCTGCCCCAATCCAATAACAGATTGGGATTGCGAATAAATTCAATAGGATGCAATTACTTCCCAGCGGGGCGGAGATATGGAATTTTGCCAGCCTCAAGACAACAGACAATACAAAGATAGCAATGCGAACGAGCCAGATTCCATAGGAAGGCAGAATTGCAAAAGACTGGTAATGCTCCGCGAGCCAGCATCCGAGCAGCCAGCATGGAAGACCGACGATCCAGGTTGCCCACCCGACAGCCGTATAGCCGTTGTTGTTTGATTTAACCAACGTAAGATGTGTTGCAATCTCTACCGCGGCAACAGTAAAGGCGATCCCAATCATGACTTGCCAACTGGACCTTTTCTTGACATATAACAATGCAGGATAGAGCACATAGTAAATGAGTTCACAAATGACGCTCCAAAGGACAGTGTCCTGGAGGCTTGTTACTTCCCAATGAAAGAGCTTCGTCAATGCAATAAAGGCGAGCGCCGGAGGAACAATGCGGACGAATCGACGGATGTAAAAGTTTGAAACTACAATCGGGCGGCCATTCCTGAATGGATAATGAATGCAAAAACCGCTGACGACAAAAAAAACAATGACTGCTGCCGGCCCGTTAAACAAGCTATTGAGAACGCCGATGGATATCTTGGCCCATCCCGTGGCATTGGTTCCGTGCCCCGCAATACCCCCAAAACCCCAATGGTCCAAGACCACGAGAAATGCGCAGACAAACCGCAGACTATCGAGCCCGACGAGTCGATTGTCGCCTTGACGGTTTGGAGCAGGCGCATCCGCACCAATTGGATTCATTCCGGCTTGGTTTTGCATTGGAGTTTTGACTGTCGGCTAACTGCCAGTATACCGCCAATTACCCTCTGCCTGCGGTCATCGAAAGGCAGCCCCTGCATTTGCTGGATTAACAGCAACGAAGGGGCAGCCCGCGCACGGCCCGCCGCTAGATCTCCACCAGCTCCTTAATCCCCCGGGAGCGCAGGTAGGCCTCGTCTTTGGCGCGGCTTTCCACGACAATCGCAGGCCGCTTGCCCTGCTCAATCAGTTTCATGTAGGGCGCAGCAATCTTCCAATCCGCGGGCCAGGAATTCTTCAAGACCCCCGAGTCAGGAATGACCAGAGCTAACGGCCGCGCAACCACCGGCTCTGGATTGCGGCGCAACTCCTCGGCCAGCGCTTTGAATTTGATGCCCAGCGGCTTGGGGCGGTTGTGGATGTCGAGCAGGCCCAGGGTGTACTCCAGCTCATTGAAGTCCTTGATGGCGCGGTCCACATCGTGCGAGCTCCACCAGGTAATGCCCCAGGCCTTGCCTGTCGACGCAATATTGCGCACCGAGTGCTCCATGAAGACCGGCTTATATTCCTCGGGCATCCAGCCGTTGGCCACGCCTGTCTCCTCGACCCAAACGCGGCGGTGCGGGTCGGTCTGATAGGCGGCGGCAAGCTCGACCTCGTACTCGGCCAGGTGGAGCGATGCGGGATCGGAGTACTTGTACCGATCCAGAACCCCGTCGAAGTAAATGTAGGAGTGAACGACGGTGGCGCTGCCGGTAGTGGCCAGGTTCGGCCGCGTGAAGCCGATGTCCGCGAACCAGTGGGAGTGGTCGGCGCCATTGACGTGGAATTTGCCGGGCGCAATCTCGGCGCAGTAGCTCAGAATCTCGGTGGCCCAGGCATCGGCCTGCTGGGGCGTGACGGGGTTGTTGAGGCCTTGCAGAACGCCCAGCTCGTTGCCGATATCGAAGCCCATGAAGCGCTTGTGCGTTCCGATTGTATCCACGATGCGGCGGAAGAGGAGCTTTTCGGCATCGATGACGCGACGTGAGGTGAAGATGTTCCAGTTCTCGCTCTTTTCGGGAATGGCCACCGGCATGACCCAGGCGGGCAGGTAGCTGAGGCCGCTCATCCAGCCGTTGAGGACCGTGATCTCGACGTCGAGGCCGGCGCGGTCGGCTTCGTCCAGCAGCGAGCGGAGATTGTCGAGGCTGCGGTCGCTCACCGAGCTGATGCCCGGCTGAAACAGCGGCCAGAGCAACTGAATGCGAATGTGGTCCATGCCCAGCGACGCGATGCCGCCCAGGTCGCCGGCGACTGCCTGGCGATCCCAGTCAAGCCAGCAGTACCACCAGCGCTTGCGCGGCGTGTAGTTGGCGCCAAAGCGAAGCGGCTGCTTGCTCTCGGTGGCCTGCTCGGCGGCGGCCAGCAGGGGCGTGCGGGCGGCCAACGCGGCGGCCGAGCCCAGCACCGATGTCTTGACGAAATTGCGGCGTGAAATCATTCTCAAAGCTCCTTTTGCTGCTCAAAAACCGTCCCTCCCACTTTACTCCCGGCAGGCGCCGGCGCCGGGCGCGCAGGGCTGCGGCAGAAAGCTCGCCCCTGGCGGGGCAGCGGCGGCGCGGCAATTCCGTCCGAGAAAACCGGAATACAGGTGATCGGGAGGCTTGCAATCTGGCGCGGGGCGTGTTAACTGTTTAGGCAATAATGATTTCATTGCTACCGGAACAGTAAACTTCGGCGGCAATCGAAAAGAAAGCGTCCCGCGATGAAGATCGGCACCACGATTCGCGCCCACCGGCTGCAAAAGGGGCTCTCGCAAGGGGATATCGAGAAGAAGACCGGCCTGCTGCGCTGCTACCTTTCGCGCGTCGAGAATGGGCACACCGTGCCCTCGCTCGACACGCTCTCAAAGATTGCCATGGCTCTCGATCTGCCCATCTCGCAGTTCTTTGCCGATGACACGCTCGGCCACAACCTGAACACGCAAAAGCTGTCTGACGATGAGCTGCGGTTCCTGACGCAGATCCGGCGCTACAGCTCGAATTTGAACGAGAGCGACCGCAAGCTGCTGCTGACGATGGTGAAGAAGTTTGCCGCCACGGCGGTTCGCTAAAGAACCGGCCTAGACGTCGTTGCCCAGGTGGAAGATCGGCTCAGCGCCCTGACCGCCGGCGAGCAGCGTCTGCTCCTCGGCTGGCTCCAGCGGCTTGTAGCTCTGGGCAATGTCCATGGCGAGGCGGAAGTAGCGCTCGTCTCCCGGCGGCACGGCGGCGGTGACGGGATGGCTCAGCGTCCAGCGGAGGCCGAGAGAGGCTTCGTGCGGAAACGCCGCCGGCTGGTACCAGCACTTGGGTTGCGGATGTTCTTTGACGTCCGCCGGCCACACTGTCTTGGCCATGCTCTTGAGCGCCAGAATTCCCATCTTCTTTTCCTGAGCTTTTTTGAGAATCTGGGGGCCGAAGCCGGCCTGGGAAAACAGCACCCAGTTCAGCGGAAACAGAATCGTATCGAAGTGGTAGCGGTCCATGGCCGCCAGCGCCGTCTCGGCCGAGTGGACGGAAAAGCCGATAAAGCGGATCTTGCCTTCCTTCTTTGCCGCTTCCATGGTCTCCATTGCCCCGCCGGGGCCGAGCACCTTGTCCAACTCGGCCATCTTGGTGAGCGCGTGGAACTGGTAGAGATCCAGGTGATCGGTCTTGAGCAGCCGCAGCGATTCCTCAAGCTGGGCACGCGAGTCTTCTTTCATGCGGCCTTCGGTCTTGCAGGCCAGGAAGCTCTTGTTGCGGTACGGCTCGAGGGCCGGACCGAGCCGCTCCTGCGCGTTGCCATAGCTGGGCGCCACGTCAAAGTAGTTCACGCCGCGGTCCACCGCCTCGGCCACAATGTTTTTGGCCGCCGCAGTCTCTTCGTTCATGACCACGATGCCGCCGAAGCCGATGATCGAGAGCTTCTCGCCGGTCCGGCCCAGCGTGCGGCGGGCAATGGGCTGCGAAGGGCTGGCTTCAAGCTGGCTGGCGGATGCAACGGTTGCGGCAGCGATTGCGGCTTGCTTCAGAAATTCGCGGCGCTTCATGGCTCGCCTCCTGAAAATCGGGTGAGTTGGGGACTCGTACGGAGATATTCTTGCACAAAATCGGGGAGATTGAGAGGTTGGCTTAAACCTGCGGCGGTACATGGGCCAGGTAAAAGCTGAACAGCACCAGGATGCCCACCACCACGCCTATGGCCACGCGCAGGCGCCTTTCAAACAGCGCCCTGGGCGAGCCCAGCCGGGGCACCATGGGGGCCGCAAACAGCAACCCACAGGTGAAACCGCCCACGTGGGCCATATTGTCAATGCTGATGCCGGAACCGATTACGTGGGTGCCAAAGCTGATGGAGAGGCCAAGAACCAGGTTGAGGGCGGCAAAGTAGATGACCGACTTGCGCAACCGCTTGAGTTCAAACGCCGGCACCGGCAGGCGGTTGGATTTGAGCAGCACAATCAACGCTCCGGCGATGCCGAAGACCGCTCCGGAGGCGCCCGCACCGGCCGGGAACCAGATGTTGCCGAACGAGTCGTGCAGCGGCCGAATCCAGTTGACGCAGGTTGAAAGCAGGTTGCCTGCCGCGCCGGTGAGAATATAGACCGCTAGCACCCCCGCCGAACCCATCAGCGGCTCGGCCAGCATTCCCAGGTTCCACAGGCACCACATATTGGTGGCCAGGTGGAGGATGCCCACGTGGACAAACATGGCCGTCACAATGCGCCACCACTCGCCCAGCACCAGCACGTTGCCGGCGTTGTCGGCGCCAAAGTGCATGAGCTGCTCGGTAGTCGGCGACCCAATGCTCACCCCGCGCAATACCATCACCACAAACACCAGGCAGTTGATGCCCACCAGCAGATAGGTGGCCGGCGCAGCGGCCCACCGGGGCTGTGGCCTCCGCACGGGTTGCGGCGGCGTGTAGCCGTAGTCCGGCGGAAGAATCTGCGGTTCGGGAGGCGGAACGGGAGGGTAACTGCCCATAGCATCACTTTAATGCATTTCCCTCGGGGCTGCGGCGTCGCGGCGGGCAACTGTTGAAATTGCTTCCCCCCAAAAAACCGTCTGCGCCGTTGCTGTGCGCAGTGCGGCGCTGCCTGTGGGAAACCAGCCCCTTCGGCACGCCTGCCGCGCCCGCCTTTCGATGTACTCTGGAGTTTGATTCACAGCAAACCGGAACGGCCGTCTGCACCCCGGCATCAATCTCTGCATTAGAGGAGTGGAACGTGAGTTCAACCGCGACTGGAAACAAGCCGATCAAGCGTGCGCTGCTGAGTGTGACTGACAAGACCGGGCTGGTGGAGTTTGCCCGGGCTCTGGCCGGCTTTGGCGTGGAACTGGTTTCGACCGGCGGCACCGCCTCGGCGCTGCGCGCGGCCGGCCTTGCGGTCAAGGACATCAGCGAACTCACCGGCTTTCCTGAGATGCTGGACGGGCGCGTCAAGACGCTGCATCCCAAGGTGCATGGCGGCCTGCTTTACGTTCGCGGCAACCCCGAGCACGTGGCCGCCGTGGCCGCGCACGGCATTGAGCCGATCGACATGGTGGTGGTGAACCTCTACGCCTTTGAGAAGACCGCTGCCCATCCCGGCGTCGCCTTCGGTCATCTGATTGAAAACATCGACATCGGCGGCCCGTCGATGGTGCGCTCGGCGGCCAAGAACTTTGCGGATGTAGCCATTGTGACGCGCGTGGCCGATTACCCGGCGCTGATTGAGGAACTCAAGGCGAATGGAGGGGCGCTGAGCCATGCGACGCGCTGGCGGCTGGCGAAACAGGCCTTCGCTACCACCGCGGCCTACGATACCGCGATCGCCAACACGCTGGACCGGATCGCCGAAGCTCCCGCGCCTGAGGCAGCCGCGGCGCCGGATGCAGAGGCTCTGCCCGCCACGTTGCGCATCAACGTTCCGCAAGCGCAGTCTCTGCGCTACGGCGAGAACCCCCACCAGCGCGCCGCGCTTTACGCCGATGGCACTGGCCTGGGCATTGCCAACGCAACCCAACTGCAAGGCAAGGAGCTGAGCTACAACAATCTCGTCGATCTCGATGCCTGCTGGGAACTGGCCCAGGAACTGAACGAAGTCGAGTTGCACGAGCCGGCAGTGGTGATCGTGAAACACACCAACCCCTGCGGCGCAGCCACCGGTGCAACCGTCCTTGAGGCCTACCAGAAGGCGCTGGCCTGCGACCCTGTCTCGGCATTCGGCGGCGTCATCGGCATCAACCGCGAGGTGGACGGCGCGGCCGCGGCCGAGATCGCCAATCTTTTTGTCGAAGCGATTGCCGCGCCCAGTTTTAGCGCCGAAGCCCGCGAGCGCTTTGGCGCGAAAAAGAATCTGCGCCTGGTGGAGGTGCATGCCGCGCCACCGCGCCCCGTGGTGAAGCAAATCAGCGGCGGGTACCTGGTGCAGGACGCCGACACCGGCCGCGTAGACGCCTCGGCGCTCGAACCAGGCCTGAAGGTGGTCACCTGGCGTCCGCCGACTGCCGAGGAGTTGCGCAGCCTGCTGTTTGCCTGGCGGGTTTGCAAACACGTCAAGTCGAACGCCATTGTTTATGCGCGGGACGGCCAGACGCTGGGCATTGGCGCGGGGCAGATGAGCCGCGTAGACGCAGCGCGGTTCGGCGCAATGAAGGCCGTGTTGGGGCTGAAAGACTGCGTCGCCGCGTCGGATGCGTTCTTCCCCTTCCCCGATGGCCTTGAAGCGGTAGCCCAGGCCGGCGCCACCGCAGTCATCCAGCCCGGCGGCAGCATCAAGGACCAAGACGTCATCGACGCCGCCGACAGGCTCGGCATCGCCATGGTGTTTACGGGGATGCGGCACTTCCGGCATTGAGACGCGAAGGTGGCTGGTCCTGATATCACTTCTCGCTCGCCTTCTGCTCGGTCAGGCGCAGCTTGTGGGGCTTTTGCGGATTGAGACTCTTCAGAGTCGAGCGCCTGAGGGCCCTCGCTTTGGACCGCAGGAGAGGGCAAAGACCGAGCGCGGACAACCCCATCCTGGGGGCAGCCCCGGCCACCCGAAAGTAATTGCAGACCCAACACACTCTACTCAGCCCAATCCTGCCGCGGTCGATAACCGAATCAGGCCGCCTGCCTGATGGCGGGCGCCAGCCTTCCGTTCGATCGGAGTCTGCACCATGGCAGCTTTTCTCGCACTTCTCGCCTATTCATTGGGATCAATGGCATTGGCTGGTTGCAGGGCCCTTGTCCGAGCCAGCTCGCGTTTGGCGGGGGTCACAGCAACCCTGCGCAGCGCAACCTGAGTAGCCCGTATTCCAGGGCTGAGTTTCTGTCTAGCTGCCCGGGGGCAAGAAAAGCGGGCTGCTCCTCAGCCCCCTGGGGAACAGCCCGCTTCGTAGCAATCTCCGGACCTACCGCGGCGGATCGGAAACGCCCGTTGTGTCGGCGGGCGAAGGCGGCAGTGGCACGGTTGCGCTCGGTTGATCTGCCTGGGCGCCGGGCGCGGGCTGGGTTGGCAGCGGAGCGCCGTGAGCGGGCATGGGTTGCGCTGGAGCATCGGGAGCGGACTCCTGAATGCCGATGGCGGCACCGGAGACCACTAACTCGACACGGCGGTTCAGTGCGCGGCCTTTGTTGGTTGAGTTATCGGCAATGGGCTTGGTCTTGCCAAAGCCGATGGAGGTGATATTCGCATCCAGCACGCTCTCAGCCACAAGATAAGTGCGCACAGAACCGGCGCGCTCCTCGGATAACTTCTGGTTGTATTCGTCGGAGCCGATGCTATCCGTGTAGCCCTCAACCTGCGTTTTCAGGTCAGGGTAGGCGAGCAGAATTCCGGAGACCTTGGCCAGCTTTTCGCGTGCTTCGGGTTTCAAGGTGTATTTATTGAAGTCAAACAAGACGTCGGGCATGTTGACGATGAGGCCGCGCGCCGTCTCAGTGGTCTGCAACACCTGGTTCAACTGCTGCTTGAGGCGCTCACGCGACTGCTGCGCCTGGAGCGCAGCCTGCGCGGCGCTTTGTTCGGCGGCCTGCTGCGCCAGCTTCGCCGCGTTTGCGCGTGCCTCAGCATCAGCCGCCGCGGCTTCAGCCTGCGCCCGTTGGGCGTCGGCTTGCGCGCGTTGCGCGGCCTGTTGCTGGGCATCCAGTTGGGCCTGCGCGGCAGCCTGCTTTGCCTGCTCGGCCGCCAGTTGCGACTGCTGTGCGTCCACCTGGGATTTCTGTGCATCCGCCTCAGACTGCTCGGCCTGCGCTTGCGACTTCCGCGCTGCTTCTTCGGCATCGATTCGTGCCTTTTCGGTGGCTGCATCGTCTTCCGCCTTGATCTTGCGGATGGTGATGATGCGCGCGTCTTCAGCAGATTGCACCGCCTCACGGGCGTAGGTAATGGTCTGCTTGCGATCATTGTGCTTGTTCGAGTCAAGATCCTCGGCGTTCTTGAGCGCTGTTCTGGCGGTCACCATCGTGTCCGCGGCATACGTCTCCGCGCCAGCTGCGTCTGCGATTTGCACCGCATTCTCAGCCTCATACAGTTCCAGTGGCGAGTCCTCGTTGCGCGTAATCGGATGCAGCACAGTGTGCCGTCCCGCGGCTTGCTCGTAAGCCCCGCGAGGCAGCAGCGTGTAGTGCGCGTTCACCTGCTCCAGAACGCCTTCGGTCTTATCTTCCAAGATAACGTTTTGCATCACCACCGCATCGCTGGGCATGGTGACGGCATAGTAGGGCTCGGCGGTGATGATCAAGCCGAACGCCTGCAGGTTGCAGGTAACGGTGATGTGGTTTTTGTCATGTGAGCCGGAAGGCAGCACCTCGCCGAGATTCATCGGTCGGCCCTCGGGCGTGATCGCCCACAGCACATAGGTGAGATATTCCACGCCAAAACTGTTGGCCGGCGTGAGCCCTTCGAAGTCCGCGTCGATCTGGGTGCGGCCGTCCTTGCTGTCCACTTTGGCAAAGCCTTTGGCGTCCGGCAAGAGGTTGGTGCCTTTGAAGCCGATCTTGGTGGAACCGCTGCGATGGAAGTAGTTGATGGCAGGAATGTCGCGCCCAACCACCTCTATCTTGTAGAGAGGAACATTGTCGAGCGTGCCGGAGCGAACCATGGAACCCTGGTCCTGCGGCCGCTGTTCTGTCGATGTGGGGTTTGCTTCCTGCGCCATCGCCGATGCGGAAAAGGCCAGAACCAAAAGACCGTAACCGATGCTTTTCTTCAACATAATTCGAAACTCCTTTTTGGGCACGAGGAGGAAGGAACGGCCCGGGTGAGCGTCTGCTCGCGAGTCCGCAAGTCCGCACCGGAAACTTCCAGGACATATGCATGCCGGTACTCAGGTTGCGCTTTCGAGCCCGCCAAGTTCTGGTCTGGATTGGACACACGCAATGGGAAAGGCCTGGTGCGGACAGAAAGTGAACAAGCGCATCTGATCGAAAAATCTTCGTTTACTAGCACGCATGGTCGCCTGCCAATCAGCCCTTTGCTGAATTCTCTGCATTTATCGCGAAACCTGCCCCCCCGGGCAATGGCATCCACAAATCCCCATCATCGCCAATCTTTCCCGCCATTCACCCCAAATGGCGGTTAGAATCGTCTCTATAGTAGGCAGAGTGTCTGCAACCCACCTGCCTGCAATCCCTTTCAGCCGTCCAGCGGTGGGTTTCAACCCTTTCGCCCGGCACAAGAGGCATGGAATCCCCAGGATGATGAAACAGAAAAGCAAGCTGCTTCCCCTTCGGCTGTCGATCGCCGCCGCGTCTCTGGCCCTCACGCTGACGGCTTCTTTACCTGCCCAAAAGGCGCCGGACACTTTCCCGCCCGACACCGCGGCCCCGGCCAAGCCCAGCCCCGCTGCGCCTGCCAAAGCCGCGCCGGCTGCCACCGCACCCGCGCTGGCCCCTTCGCAACAGGCAGCTCCGGAAAACAACGCGCAGCCGCAGGACCGTGCCCAGGCCTACTACCACCTGGGACTGGCCGGGATCTATGAAGCCGAAGCCGTCGACGCCGGGCGGCCTGAAAACATTACCTTCGCCATCGAGGAGTACAAGAAGGCGCTGAACGCCGACCCCGGTTCGCCGCAGTTGAACAACGCGCTGGCCGAGCTCTATTTCCGCACCGGCAGGGCCCGCGAGGCCGAGGCAACCGCGCGCGCGCTGCTCAAAACTTCGCCGGACGACGTTGACGCGCATAAGCTGCTGGGCCGCATCTACCTGCGCCAGTTGGGCGAGCAGGAAAACAGCGTCTCCTCGTCTTCGCCCGCCGGCAACGTGCTGGACCAGGCTATTGCCGAGTACGAAAGAATTGTGGCGCTCACGCCCAAAAGCGTTGAAGACCGCATGGTTCTGGGTCAGCTTTATACCGTGAAGCACGACACCAAAAAGGCTGAAGACGAGTTCAAGACCGCGCAGGCCATTGAGCCCGACTCAGAAGAAGTGGTGTTGAACCTGGCCCGGCTCTATGCCGAGAGCGGCAACCTGGCCCAGGCCGTCAAGGCGATTGAGGCGGTTCCCGTCGCCGACCGCAGCGCCAAGATGGAGGGGGCACTGGGCGCAACCTATGACCAGCTGAAGCGGCCCAAGGATGCCATCGCCGCCTATCAACGCGCCGCCGACATGGAGCCGGGCGACCTGCAAACGATGAATGCGCTGGCCGAGGCGCTGCTCACGGACAATCAGCTCGACGAAGCGCTCAAGGCATACAAGCGGCTTGCCGAAGCCGACCCGGAAGATATCGGCGCGCTGGTTCATGTGTCTGAGATTCAACGCCGCCAGGGCAAGTATGAAGACGCGCTGGCCACCATTCGCAAAGCGGTCAAGAAAGACCCCAGCTCCCTTGAAGCGGGCTATAACGAAGGCCTGCTGCTTGACGTGCTGGGCCGCTTCGACGAGGCGGTCACCGTTTACGAGAAGATGGCGGACCTGACCTCGCACGCCAACGGCGCCTATACCACCGAGGAGAAGAACAACCGCGGCATCTTTCTGGAGCGGCTGGGCGCGGTCTATAACGAGCTGAACCGAACCACCGAGGCGATTGCCACCTATCAAAAACTCATTGAACTGGGCGGCGAGTCGGCCCTGCGCGGCTACCAGGGCCAGGTGGATGCCTATCGCGACGCCAAGCAGTATGACAAGTCAGTGGAAGTGGCGCGCAAGGCCGTCGAGTCCGACTCAAAAAACCGCGACCTGAAGCTGATGCTGGCCGGCGCGCTGATGGACCAGGGCAAGACCGAGGACGGACTCACCGTGGCCAGGGCGCTGCTGGATAACTCCGACAAGGACCGCACGATTTGGCTGGCTATCGGCCAGATGTATGTCCGGGTACACCAGTGGAAGGATGCAGAAGACGCGCTGAACCACGCCGGAGCCCTGACCCAGAAGAAGGAAGACAAGATCTATCTTCTCTTCCTGAAGGGTGAACTGGCCGAGCGGCAGAAGCACTTTGAGCCGGCCGAGCAGTTCTTCCGCCAGGTGCTTGAGCTGGACGCCAACAACGCCATGACGCTGAACTACCTGGGCTACATGCTGGCCGACAAGGGCACGCGGCTGAATGAAGCGCTGCAGATGATCCGCAAGGCCGTGGACCAGGACCCCATGAACGGCGCTTATCTGGATTCGCTGGGATGGGCCTACTTCAAGCTGGGCGAGTACGAGCTGGCCGAGGACAACCTGCGCAAGGCGGTCGATCGCGACCGCACCGATCCCACCGTCCACGACCACCTGGGCGACCTGTACGAGAAGACCGGCCGCATCCGCCTGGCCGCCGCGCAGTGGGAACTCTCGCTGGCCAACTATGCCAAGTCCGCCCCCGCTGACGTGGAACCGGCCGACGTAGCCAAGGTGCAGAAGAAGCTGGAGAGCGCCCGCGTGCGCCTGGCCAAGCAGGAAGACATTACCGGCCAGCCGAAGCCCGAATAGCTCCCAGGAATCAGCCACGATTGCCGGGCGCCCCATCCTTCCGCATTTCTTGCGGGAGGTTGGGATACCCCAAATGATGGTTCTCCCCGCTGAAGGCAGTTGGCCCCACCGCAGGTGGCTACGGCAGCGGCCGGTCGGTCCACAGCTCTTTGTCGGCAAGGGCCTGGACTGCGTAGAGGCGCTTACCCAGCAACTGCTCGACCTTGCCGCGATTCTGATCCTGGGCGAAGAGCCACTTGCGCTCTCCGGTGCCCCACTCGGCCGCGAGCTTCTCATTGCTGAGGAAGATATCGGGCGCGTCGGGGTAGCAGGAGCCCCACAGCAGCGGCGAGCCCTCGCCATGCTGGCCGCAGCGCGGATAAGCCAACTGTGCCGGCTTGTTGAGCAGCTTGTGGGTATAGAAGATGACCGACGACGCGTCCGACTGCTCGCCGTAGATGATGAAGGTGTCAGCGGGCGAGCCTTTGGCGTTGATGGTGTCGGCAATCTGCTTTGATCCAAGCATGGGATCGAAGCGGGCAAAGGCGATATGCGCTGCGATGAGGAATACCGCGGCAGTGAGCGCCAGGCTCACGGTGGCGGCCATCTGCTTGCCCTTAAGGCGCAGCAGCCAGCTCAGCGTGGGACCGATGAGCAGCGTGACGGCGGCCAGCGCGGCGGGCAACCGCAGCGCAGCGAACGATGCGCCGGTCAGGTCAAACAGGTGCGACATGGACAGCGTGTAATCGCCCACGCCACGATGCGCCAGCAGCGCGCCAATGTCAGAGACGTAAGGCAGCCCGCGCGAGACCCACAGCCCCCACGCCAGCACAACTGCCGCCACTACGCCAATCACCGCAAACACGGCTTGCGCGCCGGTGAGCCATGCCGTTGACAGCAGCGGCGTGCCCTCGGGATCTCCGTCGGTGGAGCGCTTCTCTTCAATGCCGGCAACCACCGCGGCAATGAGGATGAACAGCGGTGGCCACACCGGGAAGGTATAGTACTCCTGGTTGGACGAGATGGCGAAGAACAGAAGCGTCCAGGCCGAGAACAGGCTGAGCAGCCACACCGTGCGCACGCGGAACTTGAGCTTCAACACGTAGCTGGCCACATCTTCGCGTGCCGCGGCGTCCAGGTAGAAGTCGACCGTTTGCCCGGCGTCGGGTTTGAGATGCTGCATCCAGTTGCGGCGCGTCTTCCAGGCCACGGCCGCCACGGCGGGCAGAAACAGGCTCCAGGGAAAGAGCCACACCAGGTGGAGCAGCCAATAGGCGGCATGGGGCAGCTTATTGTAGTCGTGGGGATAGCGCAGGCTGAAGAAGCGAAGCACATGCTCGTTGATGAAGTAGAAGTACCAGAAGCCGTGGACGTTGCCCAGCGTGGGGTGGTTGCCCACGGCGTTGCCCTGGTCAGGATTGGCCAGTCCGCAGAGAATGTGCCACGGCGCGGCAATGGCCAGAAACAGCAGTCCGCCGGAAAATGGCTTCAGGTCGCGCCACCGCCGCCACTGGCCGGTGAGCGCCAGGTAAGGGATGATGGCGCCCACAAAGAAGACGGGTGCAATCAGCCCCTTGGTGAGCAGCGCCAGCCCCAGCGCCGCCCACATCCCATAGATGCGCGCGGGCTTGTTATCTTCCAGGCCGGTCAGCAGCCAGTAGAGCGTCAACAGCAAAAACAAACTAAGGATCGACTCGGGAATGATGAAGCGCGTAAACAGAAATGGGCCGATGGAGGTGAGCACGCCGAGCGCAGCATACAGCCCCGCGCGCGCGCCCCATCCGCGCCGTGCCCAGAGCCACACCAGCCAGGCCAGCGCCAGCATGGCCAGCGCGTTGGGCAGATGGGTGGCGAAGGTGTTCTGGCCAAAGACAAAGTAGACGCAGGCAATGGTCCAATAGGGCAGCGGCGGCTTCTCAATGTAGCGGATCCCGTTGATTTTAGCCGTGACCCAGTCGCCGCTCTCAAGGAAGTGCTGCGCCGCCTGCGCGTGCGACGAGTCCACATCGTCCATCAGCGGTGGGGTAAAAAGAGAGGCAAAATAGACGGCGATAAAGATTGCCGCAATCATCAGCCAGGCAGTGCGCGCGGAAAGCTGCGCCGCGGGGCGGCTGTGCGTTGAGGTGCGGTCCAGATTCGCTGAAAGGGCCATGGGGAAAAGGATAACAGCGGGGCGGGCGCACGCGTCTCAGTGTGCGGACAAGCTCGCGGCAGAGCTTGTTACAAACAGTACCGCGGATACGATTTCATATCGTCATAGGTTATTATTTAACCCATAGAAGGTTAATTATTTACCAAACAAGCAAGCCCGGCTTTCACTCCGGGAACGCCAACACCTGCCAGACGCCATCGACTCAATGAGATAGAAGACATCTTGCCGCGGGCGGAGTTTGGCACGCGAGATGCATCCCAGGAAGGCGTAGAAGGGAGGCTAGCGTGGTTGACTTTATTATTGGCGTGGCTTTTGTTGCGTTGGTGATTTCACCGGCGATTTTCGCATCGGTGGGAAACTCCAGAGCGAAGGACAACGACCTATAACCGGATTCTCAAATTTGAATACATATTCCACGAAAGTTGTTCGCCCATTGGCGCCCATTGCAGGACCAACGCGGCAGTTTCAAGGGCAAGGGCGGCCGTTCACTCCCCGTCCTTGCCGCTTCCGCCCCATTGAGGGCCCGCCCACTCAGTTGTGCGGGCACGCCTGCTCTCACTCTTTTCCTGACATTGAGATCATGCTCAACTCCGGCAGCTCATTGGCTTGGCTGAGGCCAAGACGACGCGGCTCTGCGTAATTCAGCGCAAACAATGCGCAAGGCCGGTTCCTTGTGTTACTGTCCCTTTACGTTTGCTCTTCCCCAAAAAGTAAACAAACTATCCCCTGGAGGCTCTCTTGGCCACTCGCCTTGGCAGGCAAGCTGTTGTTATCGGCGCTGGAATGGCCGGGATGCCCGCAGCCCGCGTACTCGCGGACTTCTTTGATTCAGTCATCGTGCTTGAAAACGACACGCTTCCCAAAGATGCGTCGCCGCGGCCGGGAACACCCCAGTCCAAACACCTGCACGCGCTGTTGGCCGGCGGCCAGCGAGCGTTGTCCACGCTCTTCCCGGGCTTTGAGCAGAGGCTCACAGCTGCTGGGACCCATTCTCTTTCCGTCTCCGGCGACTACTGGCTTGAGCGGCCCGGCTATGAAGTCTACCCGCAGCGCGACCTCGGTTTCAGGATTTACAGCATGACGCGGCCGTTGCTGGAGTGGGTAGTCCGAAGCCACGTCACCCAGATCCGCAACATTGAGATCCGTGAACAATGCAAGGCCCAGCAACTGCTAACTACTGCCGATGAAACTGCGGTCAGGGGAGTTACCTGCCTCTACTCCGATGGAAAAACCGAAGAGATTCCGGCAGACCTGGTCGTCGATGCCAGCAGCCATGGCCAACTCACCTACAATCTTCTCGCCTCGCTGGGGATGCCGGCGCCGGAAGAGACCACCGTCGGCGTGGACATGGGCTACGCCACCGCGGTCTACGAAATGCCTGAGGATGCACCGTCGAATTGGAAACTCGTGGGCACCTACGCCGATCCGCCCCGTGACCGCCGTGGCGGCCTGCTCACTCCGATTGAGGGCAACGGATGGATCGTCGCCCTGGCCGGCAGCCATGACGGAAAGCCACCTGACGACGAAGCCCAGTTTCTTGAGTACGCCCGGCAAATGCGCACCCCCACCATCTACAACGCTATCCGGGGTGCCCGGCGCGTCTCGGCCATCACCCGCTACGGCTTCAAGGCCAGCCGTTGGCGGCGCTTCGAGAAGCTGGAGAGATTTCCCGGCAATCTGATTCCCTTCGGCGATACCATCTGCCGCTTCAATCCCATCTATGGCCAGGGCATGAGCGTGGCCGCCAAAGAGGCTTGCCTGCTGCTGGATCTGTTGCAAGCCGCGGCCCACCAGGGCCAGGGGTTTGCCTCCGTGCCTGGCGAGTTCCTCGCACAGGCTCAACCCATCATCGACGCGCCGTGGGGCACAGCGGTGATCCCCGACTTTCTTGATCCGCTCACTGAGGGCGAGCGCCCCGCCAACCTCGACGATGCACTGCGATTCGGCAAAGCGCTGCTTAAGGTTGCCTACGACGACCCGGCCCTGCACAAGCTGATGCTTGAAGTGCAGCACATGCTCAAGCCGCGCAGTGTTCTGCGCGAGCCGGGAGTTCTTGAACGTATCGAAGCTGAAATGGCCCCGGCATAAGAGAAACGAGGAGACGCCATGCACCCGATCAGTCATCGCTTCATTGAAGCCAACGGCATTCGCATGCACCTGGCCGAATGTGGCACGGGCCCGCTGGTTCTGTTGTGTCATGGATTTCCTGAGTCCTGGTACTCGTGGCGTCACCAGTTGCAGGCGCTGGCCGAGGCAGGGTTTCATGCCGTCGCGCCGGACATGCGCGGTTACGGCCGAACCGATCGTCCCGAGGCAGCGGATCAGTACACACTGCTTCACCTTGTCGGCGACATGGTGGGCCTGCTGGACGCGCTGGGCGAGCCAACGGCCGTGATCGCGGGCCACGACTGGGGCGCACCCGTCGCCTGGCATGCCGCGCTGCTGCGGCCTGACCGCTTTCAAGCCGTCATCGGCCTGAGCGTTCCCTTCATTCCCCGCCGTCCCGCTCTGCCCACCACCCTGATGCCTCAGACCGAAGAGGCTATCTTTTACCAGCTCTACTTCCAGGCACCCGGCGTGGCCGAGGCGGAGCTGGAGCGCGACGTACGGAAAACCGTTCGCAGCTTGCTCTTCAGCGCCTCAGGCGATGCTCCGCGGTTGCCAGGCGACGCAACGGCAGGTAAGGATGTGGGGATGGTCTCGCGGAAGGGCGGTTTCCTCGATCGCATGGCCGATCCTGCGGTGCTGCCGCCGTGGCTCACTGAAACGGATATCGATTTCTACACGCAGGAGTTCAGCCGCACAGGCTTCCGCGGCGGGCTGAACTGGTACCGCAACCATGATCGCAGTTGGGAGATGCTGGCTCCGTTTGCCGGTGCACGGGTGAGTGTGCCGGCGCTCTATGTAGCCGGCGACCGCGACCTGGTGGTGGCCTTTCGCGGCATGGGTCAACTCATCGCCAATCTCATCCACTTTGTGCCGCAGTTGCGCAGAACTCTCATTCTCTCCGGCTGCGGCCACTGGACGCAGCAGGAGCGCGCCACAGAAGTCAACGAGGCAATGATAGACTTTCTGCGCAGCCTGAGTTAGGGAGCGATTCAAGAGGTCGAAGGTTTCCGTCACCGTGCCCCGAGCTGTGCCCGAGGGACTGGAACTGGAATCGCCGTGCGGCAGCCAGCCTACTTGCGCGCGGACTTGGGGCGGGGACTCCTGGCCACGCTCTGATAGATGGCTCGCGCTGAGCGGGGATCGATGAGCCAGTGCAGCCGCGGCGGATGGCTGCTGAAGTCGATGCGCGCGATGGAGCCTTTGCGCATGCGGATGCTGGCGCCGCCGTTGCCTGTGATCAGCCGGCCGAGAAACTGGAAGGCGTTGGGATTGTGGCCGACGGCCAGCACTCCTTCGCGATCGGCATACCTGGCCAGCATCTGCTGAAAGTCGCCAAAATCCCCGTCCAGGCCCAACGCGGGGCTGATCTCAACCTTTCCGTCGTAACCCAACTCCGTGCCCACAAACTGCGCGGTCTGCATGGCCCGCTTCAACGGGCTCGACACGATCACGTCGACCTGCACTTTGAGGGCGCTGAGTACGCGCGCCATCAGCATGCACTGGTCTTTTCCTTCTTTGATGAGAGAGCGCTTCGCGTCCAGCAGCGGGTTCTCCCGGGCAAGCCCGGCGTTGGCGTGGCGCATCAGGTAAAGGTTCATCTTGTTGGCTCCAGCGGAGTTAGATCAGGTCCGCCAGCTTTCTTGAGGTTCGATATTAGCACGTTTGTAACAAATGAGCGGCACCCTCACCGGGGAGCGCCGAGCCCCGGCAAGCGGATAAGCCGTTAGTTTAGACGCACTCAAGCGAAATTGTCTTGCCCGCGCGTCGAGTTCAAGGCTAGCCGGGCATATCTGGCTTACAGGCCGGCCCGTGAGTTCCGCCGCCACCAGAAAATGCAATAGAATCGGCGGGACTGGAATTCGCGCCTCGAACTGCCTGCAAAAAGCAGCGGGCGCGCGTCCGGCATCCCAACCGGTTCGCGGGAGAAAGCTTCCATGACGCTATCCACTATTCGCATCCCTTCCTGGCTCATCCTTTTTTCGCTTACGCTGGCCACGCTCCATGCCGCAGCTCAAAACAACGGCCGCACTGAAGTGAACCTGGGGCCGTCCAGTTGGAAGGTCTGGCTGGACGAAACCGCCGCCTGGAAGAACGACACCCTGTACCTGCCGGCGGAAGCAGACGTGGCGAAGATGCCCGTGAATGCGCCCACCGGCGGCTGGGAACAGCTTTATGCCCGCGCCGGCGCCACATATAGCCTGCCGCTCGTGGTGGAAGAGATCTTCGGGAAGGGCCAGAGCACCTGGACTTATCGCGGCGTGAGCTGGTTCTCTTCATCCTTTGACGTGCCCGCCGATTGGCAGAAGAAGGTGGTCCGCCTCGAAGTGCAGAAGGCAAGCGAGCGGGTGGAAATCTATGTGAATGAGAAGCTCGCCGGGTACGACCTGGTTGCGGGCACACCGTTCACGGCTGACATTTCCCGCTTCCTCATTCCGGGCGGCAAGAACCGCATTGCGCTGCGCATCACTAACTCCGGCGGCCAGCGCGGCTGGCAGGACTTCCCGCTCGTCGATTGGGGAAAGTACAAGATGCTGCCACATCACGACTTCAGCGGCATCGGCGGCACCGTAAAGCTTTTTGTCACCGACCCGCTCTTTATCGAGGATGTGTTCGTCAAGAATCTGCTGCCCGCAAACGCCAATCATGTCCAGGTGGAAACTACGTTGCGGAACCCTGCCGGGCAGACCGGCCAGGCAAGCCTGGCCATTCAGATTGTCTCCGCGAAGACCGGCGAGACGGTTTACTCCGGCAAGTTCCAGGCCGATCTTGCCGCGACCCCAAGCCAGACAATCACGCAGGAGATCAGCGTCCCCAAGGCCGCGGTCTGGGATGTACGGCATCCGAATCTCTACCAATGCGTCGTGACGCTTGAAGGGACGGGTTCAACCGATCGCTACCAGCAGACCTTTGGCTTCAGAGTCTTCGAGGCCAAAGCCAATGCGGCGGGCGAGCAGAACTACTATCTCAACGGCAAGCGCATCCGTCTGCGCTCGGGCATTGACTGGGGCTTCTACGCCGGTCGCGGCTATTATGCCACGCCGCAGATGGCGGCGCGCAGTGTTCAAGCGGCGCTGGCCATCGGCAACAACATGATCAGCCAGCATCGCAACATCGGCGATCCGCAGTTGATCAAAGCGGCGGACGAGGCCGGCCTGCTGATCTACGAGGAGCCCGGCGGCTTTGAAGACTCCATTCTCGACCACACCAACATCGGCGCGGACTTCCACCTCGCCCTCACGTTTGAAGGCCAACTGATCAGGGAAAAGTGCCGCCGCATGGTGATGCGCGACCGCAATGATCCGTCGGTTATCATCTTCAACCTGGCCAACGAGCGCAACAGTTGGGATCTCATCCATCGCAAGGTCATGACCGAGATGCACTATCTCGACGAGACCAAGATGATCGTCAACCAGTCCGGCGGCGTACCGGGCGGCCCGTCGGGAGACATTCCCCACATGCGCCCCTACGAGCACTTTATTCGCGCCGACTACATGGACGACCACACCGTGGGCGCCGAAGGCCGCTTTCAGGAGCTGGACTTTGCCTCGCACCGTTCGGCATTCGACCGCATGAACTTCGGCATCACGGGAGGCATCGACCCGCAAAAGCGCGACCACATTGTGTATTGGGGAGAGGTGCGCTGCTTTGCCGCGCCGGACAACTGGTTCAAGGCCGCGCAAGAAGCCGCAAGCCTGCCCGAGGGCCGGAGTGGATATGACCGCAACACCTTTGAGCCGCTTGCCGCCAAAACCGCAGACTACTTCAAGCTCAACCGCCTCGCCGAGACCGGCAGCCGCGTGATTCACGGACCTGAAGACGTGACGCCGCAAGCCGGGCGCGGCACAATGTACACCGATGGCCGCATCTCGCAAATCATTCTGTCGAACGATGCCGAATCCGGCTTCGTCATCAACGCATGGAGCGGCGGCAGCGTCCCGCTACCCGCCCAGGGCACCGCAGGCTTCCCGTTCCCCGAGGCCTTCTGGGAGTGGTACTCCGGCATCGTGGACGAAGCGCGCAACCTGAAAGGCCCGGCCGAGGACTATGCCTATTGGACGCGGCCGCTTCAGATCGCCATCTTCCGGCACAACGGCAAATACTTTCACGCGGGGGACAAGATCGCCTTCGACATTTACCTGATTAATGAAGGCCAGTTATCCGCCGGCGACTTCATGCTCTCGCTCAGCGTCACGGATGGCGCCGGTCGCGATACCGGGATGAAGAAAGAGATTCCCTTCACCGTACGCGGCGGCGACACCTATGCGCAATTGATCGCGGGCGAAGTTGGCTTCACGGCCGATGCGGCCTGGCACGCCGGGTATATGACCATCACCGGCAAAGTCATTCAAGACGGCGTCAAACTCATCGACGGCACAGAGCAGGTGCTGCTGCAGAACCGTCCCTCATGGGCGCACGAGCTTGCCCCCGTAAAAGTCGCCGTCTCCGGCTGGCCTGCAGCGACACAGGCCCTCGCGGACGCCGGCCAGAAGCCTGCCGGCCTCACCGCCGCGGGCAAGCTCGATGTGATTCTCGCAGGCGATGTGCCCCCTGACGCCGATCTGACCGCCGTTCTCAAGCGCGTCAACTCCGGCGCTCGCCTGGTCGTCAAGTTCAACGCCGCCTGGGCCGATGCGCTCTTCGCCCGCGGTCTGCTCAAAGAAAAGGTGACCGCGTGGGGCGGAGAACAGACGCCCAACTGGTGGGGCAACGGATGGGGCTATCTCGACCACTTCATCGGCGACCGGGCTCTGCCGAGCAAGACCGCGATCGGGACTCGCGGATGGGAGGCGCCCAGCGATCCGGTCGGTTTTGCTCCCTTTGTCGCCGCGGGCGCGCAAACCGCCTACGGCGCTTACTTTGCGCGGCCAGACAAACTGCTGGTGCTGCTGGGCGAGATCGATTATGGCAAAGGCAAGATCCTCCTGGCGCCGGGCTATCCGGTTGACGGAAATGAAGCGTTCAACGATCTGCTTTTCTATAACCTGATCGTCGAGTAGCCGGTTCTCATCGCGGGCAACTCAGCAAGCCGGAGTTGCCCGCCCGGCTGCCGCAAATCTGCTCCGCGCACCCCCATCCACGCGCCCCCGCGATACACTTGAATTGACCATGTTTGAAAACCTGACAGACAAGCTGCAGCGTGCCTTCAAGTCCCTTCGCGGCCAGGGCACGCTTACTGAAGAGAACATCACCGAGGCGCTCGGCGCCATCCGCGTGGCCCTGCTCGAGGCCGACGTCAACCTCAACGTGGTCCGCGACCTGATTGAGCAGATTCGCGTCAAGGCCATCGGAACGGAAGTGCTTACCGCGCTCTCGCCCTCTGAGCAGGTCATCAAGATCGTCCGCGACGAGCTGATCGCGATGCTGGGCAAAGATACGGCGCGCTTCAAGTTTGCCTCGCAACCGCCGACGGTGATTTTGTTGGCCGGCCTGCAAGGCTCGGGCAAAACCACGACCGCCGGCAAGCTGGCCGCCTGGCTCAAAAAGGGCGGCCATCGGCCCATGCTGGTTTCGGTCGACGTCTATCGGCCTGCCGCGCGCGAGCAGCTCAAAGTCGTCGCCAAATCCGTTGAGGTCAGGCTCTATGAAGGCGACCAGAAGGGCGAGACGGCCGGTTCCGCGCTCGTCGAGCGGCTTGCCGGCGAGGCCCGCCGCGAAGCGCGCAACATGGGCTGCGACACGCTGATTGTGGACACCGCCGGCCGGCTGCACATTGACCAGGAGCTGATGACGGAGATGGAGCGGCTGAAGAAGCTGCTTAATCCGAGCGAGATTTTATTTGTCGCCGACGCCATGACCGGCCAGGACGCGGTCAACTCCGCGCTCGACTTCCACACGCGGCTCGGGCTTACCGGCATCGTGCTCACTAAGATGGACGGTGATGCACGCGGCGGCGCGGCCCTTTCCATAAGACATGTAACGGGCCAACCGATCAAGTTCATCGGCACGGGCGAAAAACCGGACGCCTTTGAGGCCTTCCATCCGGACAGAATCGTCGGCCGCATCCTGGGCATGGGCGACATGATGTCGCTGCTGGAAAAGGCCGAGTCCACCCTCGACCGTAAAAAGTCAGAGGAGTTCGCCAAGAAGGCGCTGTTGGGCGACGGATTCTCGCTGGAGGATTTCAGGGACCAGTTGCGGCAGATCAAGAAGATGGGATCGATGGAGAGCATTCTCAAGATGATGCCGTCGGTGGGCCCCTTTGCCGGGCTTCAGCAAGCCTCAAAGAACGTGGACGAAAAGCAGTTTGTGCGGCTTGAGGCCATCATCAACTCCATGACGCCGCTGGAGCGCCGCAACCACGAAATCATCAGCGGCACGCGGCGCAAGCGCATTGCCAAGGGCAGCGGGACCGAAGTGCAGGACGTGAACAATCTGCTCCGCCAATACGCCCAGATGGCCAAGATGTTCAAGCAGATGGGCAAAGGCGGGATGGCCGCCAAAATGATGCGCGGCGGGCTGGGCGGGATGGGCATGGGCGCCAAACAAAAGTTTGGACGGTAAGGCGGAGCCGATGTCCGCCCTCCAGGACCTGTTCGACGGCGTGACCACGATTACTCGCTAACCCTGAATCAGAACCAGGCTGGGCTCGATCCGCGCCCGGAACTCCGGCGTGAGGGCAGCTAGCTGGAGCACGTCGACCTTGAACGGAAGCCGGGACTCGTCCAGCGCTTCGCGGAGCATGGCCATTTCGTCGAAAGGGAGTTCTTCGCCTCCCACGGCGATATCCAGGTCAGAGAACCGCCGCACACGCAGGCCTGTCGCTCGGGAGCCGAACGCCCAGATCATGCGGCCCGGCAGGTATCTCTCTAAAAGGTCAGACAGCTCTTCCCATTCGTGGGTCTCAACCACGATGGGCGGCACAAGCCGGGTCTTCACATCAACTGTCACCGGATTCCGCCGTCCTTTCGAGTTCGGTATATAGATAAGCTGCTTCCTCGGCAAAGCTGGGAATTCTTTCGACGACCTGGCGAGCAACATCTTCGTTGTACACGTGACTCGTGAGGTTTCGGGCCTCCCGGAACCGATACCAAACGTCCCAACCGGAGCGGAGCAGGCCCATTTCGCTTGCGGTGCGAATCAGGGTCGGGAAGGTCATCTTCTTGTCAGGCTGCACGGAAGCCGCGTGCATCAGGAAGCGTTCCAACATGCTGGCGCACAGCCCATACGTGAATTCGAACCTCTGGATCACGCCATCGCGATAAAGCGTATTGGCCGGTTCGCGCTCTAGCGCGGCCAGCCCTTCCCTGAGGCGCTCGACCGCCCTGCCAAGCGGTGAATAGTCGATACCAGACATACGCACATTCTATGCCAGCTTGCATCTGCGAGAATAACGGAAATGGTGCAGCTCCAGGACCAACTCGACGAGATCACCGCCAACACCCGGCAGTTGGTGCAGGCCGAGCGGCTGGCAGTGGGTGAGCGCGCCGTGGCGGAGCTGTTCGCCTCGGGCATCGAAGACCAGATACTCCCGGTCGGCGCAACGGCACCCGACTTTGCCCTCAACGACGCGACCGGCCGGCTGGTGCGGTCGGCTGACATGCTGGCGCTGGGGCCGCTGGTGATGAAGTTCTTCCGGGGGCGGTGGTGCTCTTACTGCTCGACGGAGTTGGAGGCCTGGCGCGACCTTTACGGGACCGTTCGCGAGCACGAGGCGCTGATGGTGGCCATCAGCCCTCAGACCGAGCGGCAAAGCGACTTCATGGCCGGCCAGCACGGGCTTCCTTTCCCCGTGCTCTCCGACCCCGGCTGCGCGCTGGCCGAGCAATTCGGCCTAGTCTACACCGTTCCCGAGTATCATCGCACCTATTACCAGTCGATCCTTGTCAATTTGCCTTTCATCAACGGCGAAGCGAGCTGGCGTCTGCCCTTGCCGGCAACCTACGTGATCGCGAGAGACCGGAAGGTCCTGTTTGCCGAAGCGCACGCTGACTTCCGCGTCCGTCCCGAGCCGGATGAGGCGCTGGGCACCGCGTTCGCCTCCCAGGGCCGGTAGTTCTTCATCGCGCCCCCCACCAGTGAGCGGCACGGCAGCGCGGTTTAGACTGGAGGCACTGCCGCGATGAAAGATTCCATCCACGTATCGAAAGAGAACTACCTGAAAGCCATCCTTGAAGCTGATGCCGAGGGGCGTCAGGTGATCCCGGCCATGCTGGCTCATTGGCTTGAGGTGTCAGCGCCGGCCGTGACCATGGCGCTGAAGCGGCTCAAGCGCGACGGCTGCGTGGAGGTGGGCGCGGACGGCATTGTTCGCCTCACCGAGGCCGGCCGCAAAACCGCCTACCAGACCGCCCTGCGCCACCACCTCATCGAGCGCATGCTCAGCGAGGTCTTCGGCATGGAGTGGTACGAGATTCACGAAGAGGCCGAGCGGCTTGAGCACGCCGTGAGCCCAGCCTTCGAAGCCAAGCTCAAAGACAAGCTCGGCGAGGGCGGGGCCTGCCCCCACGGCAACTCCGTGCTGCCTGAGAACCCGGCTGAACGCAAAGGGCGCGGAGAGGTACCCCTCTCCGAGGCCGCCGCCGGTCGCCGCTATACCGTGATCAGCCTGCAAGAACGCGACCCGAGGCTGCTGCTCTTCCTCCACCAGGCCGGTATTGGCCCGGGAGAGAGCCTGCGCGTCGCGAGCCAGAATTACGACCAGACCGTTTCAATCGAGCTTTCGACGGGAGCGTCGATCCTTGGCCGCCCCGCCGCGGAAGCGATCTGGCTGCGGCCGGAAAGATGACGGTAATTTAATTTAATAATAATTGTTAACCATAATTAACTACTTGTGGCATACTCAGGTTGAGTGGTCAGTGCGACCACTTGCGCACAGGCCATGACCCCGGAGACAGCTACCCAGCCCGCCCTCGCAGAGCCCTCGCTACCGGAGTTGAATGCGAGTGTGCGCCTTTCGCGCTCCCCGCTCTACTGGCGGCGGCTGCTGGGTTTTCTCGGGCCGGGGTTCCTCATCTCAGTGGGCTATATGGACCCCGGAAACTGGGCCACCGACATTGCCGGCGGCTCGCGTTTCGGCTACACACTGTTGTTTGTCATCATGGCCTCAAACCTGATGGCCATCCTGCTGCAAAGCCTCTCGCTCAAGGTCGGCGTGGCCACCGAGCGCGACCTGGCCCAACTCTGCCACGAGCACTACGGCCGCAGGCTGAGCTTCCTTCTTTGGATCGGCGCCGAGATCGCCATCGCCGCCTGCGACCTGGCCGAAGTCATCGGCTCCGCCATCGCGCTGAATCTGCTGTTCCATATTCCGCTGCTTTACGGCGTGCTCATCACCGGCCTTGATGTGCTGCTGATCCTGCTGCTTCAGCGCTGGGGATTCCGTTACGTTGAGGCGTTGGTTATTGCCCTCATCGGCACCATCCTGGCCCTGTTCATGGTGCAGTTGTTCTTCTCCAAGCCGGAATACTGGCCGGTCTTCCGCAACCTCATCATTCCCTCGCCCTCTATCATCACCAACCCCGGCATGTTGTACATCGCCATCGGCATGCTCGGCGCAACGGTGATGCCCCACAATCTTTATCTCCACTCCGCCATTGTGCAGAGCCGCCGTTACAAGCGCACCCCCAAGGGCAAGCGTGAAGCCATCTTCATGGCCAACATTGACTCTGCCCTGGCCCTCACCGTGGCCCTGTTCGTAAACGCGGCCATTCTGGTCGTCGCGGCCGCTGTCTTCCATCGCAGCGGCCACTTCGAAGTCGAAGCCATCCAGGACGCTTACAAACTGCTCAGCCCGCTGGTGGGCGCGGCCGGGGCCAGCACCCTTTTCGCCATTGCGCTGCTGGCCAGCGGACAGAACTCCTCCATCACCGGCACCCTCGCCGGCCAGGTGGTCATGGAGGGTTTCATCCATCTCAAGGTTTCGCCCTGGCTGCGAAGGCTGATTACGCGTTCGCTGGCCATCATCCCCACCGTCATCGTGGTGGCCATCACCGGCGAACACGGCACGGAAAAGCTTCTGCTGCTGAGCCAGGTGATTCTCTCGCTCCAGTTGAGCTTTGCCGTCGTTCCGCTGGTACTGTTCACCGGCAACCGCAAATTGATGGGCGAGTTTGTCAACGCTCGCTGGCTCCAGAGCCTCTCCTGGTTCGTCGCCGTCCTGATTGCCGGTCTGAATGCCTGGTTCCTGGTGCTGATGCTCCGGTAAAGCAGGGACTAGCAGGTCTGTGACCGGGGATCTGCCGCGGTATCCCAGTACACAGCTTTCTCACAACCTCAGATGAAAACACCGGCTGTGAACTTTACTCCCTGCTCCCTGTTCCCTGTTCCCTGTTGAGCTACCATGGTTGCGATGCAAGTTCTCTCCGCAACCGAGATGCAGGCCTGTGACCGCGCGACCACAGAGCGCTTCGGGATTCCCTCGCTCGACTTGATGCGCGCTGCCTCGACCGCCGTGGCAACCTTCGCGCAACAGCAGTTTCCCGCTGCGCGCCGTATCACGGTGTTGTGCGGACGCGGCAACAACGGCGGCGACGGCATGATGGCCGCGCGGCTGCTCGCCGCAGCCGGTCTCAACGTGACCACGCTGCTGCTGGGCGCGCCGGATGCACTGAAGGGCGATGCGCTTGCAGCCTGGGGCGAACTGCTGGCGAGCGCTTCGCCGTGGACTGTCCAAGTGGTAGAGACCGCAGATGAACTGGCTCGCCATAACGAGGCATTGCAAACCGATCTGATCGTCGATGCGGTGCTCGGCACCGGATTCAAGCCGCCGCTGAAAGGCCTGGCCCTGGCTGCGCTTGAATGGCTCAAGGCGAGCGCAGCGCCCATCCTTGCCGTTGACATGCCTTCCGGCTGGCCGGCAGATCAGACGGCTGCGGCGCCTTTTGGCCCCGTCTTCCTGGCCGATGCCGTGATCACTTTCACGGCGCCCAAGCCAGCTCATCTCTTCGGAGCATTGACGCGCCGGTGGTCGCAACCCGTTGTGGTGGCGAACATCGGTTCGCCAGTGGCCGCCATCGTTTCGGCGCTTCAGCTCCACTGGGCCGGCTCGTCCCTAGCGCTCGCGCAGGCTCCGCGGCTGGCTACCGCCAATAAGGGCAACTTTGGGCATGTGCTGGTGGTGGGCGGCACCCTGGGCACGGCCGGCGGAAAAGCCGGCGCTCCTGCCATGGCCGCACTGGCTGCGTTGCGCGCGGGTGCAGGCCTGGTGACCGCAGCCGTGCCGGCGCCGGCGCTCGCCGTGGTCTCGGCCATCGCTCCCGAACTGATGACGTGGCCGCTGGCGGCAACCGCTGCCGGCTCCATTGCCGCTGAAGGTCTTGCCCCGGATTTTCTCTCCGCATTGCTGGCCGGCAAGACGGTGCTGGCCGTCGGACCCGGCCTGGGCCAGAGCCCGGAAACCGTTAAGTTCGTCACCGGCCTGCTCTCGGCCGCAAAAATCCCCTCGGTCATCGACGCGGACGCGCTGAATATTCTGGCCGCCAAGCCAGTGCTGCTGGCGAAGCTGGCAAAAAGCCGCGCTCTAGTGCTCACGCCGCATCCCGGCGAGATGGCCCGGCTGGCCGCAATCTCAATTGCCGAGGTCCAGGCCAACCGCCTTGCGGTGGCTCGCAGCTTTGCCCAGCGCCTCGGCGTCACTTTGGTACTCAAAGGCGCGCGCACACTCATCGCGCATCCCGATGGCCGGGTTGCCGTGAACACAACCGGCAATCCCGGCATGGCCAAGGGCGGCAGCGGCGATGTGCTCACCGGCTTGATTGCAGGCATGTTGGCGCAGTACCCGGCGGATGCGGCGCGGGCGATTGAGGCCGCGGTCACACTGCACGGCCTGGCCGCCGATCTTGCTGTTCGCGCCCACGACGAACACACCCTGCTGGCCACCGACGGTCTCAGATACCTTTCGCGGGCTTTTCGCTTTCACGCACGCGGTCTCAACGGTTATCTTTGGTTGCAGGGGCTGCCGGTGCAGGCATTGCATGCTGAAGCCCTTCGAGAGGCCCAGGAATGACCGAAGTCGCCCTACCCGCCGCCGACCGGATGCACCAGTTCACCTCTCGCAGCGGCGCCGACACGGTAGAGGTGGGCCGCCAGCTTGCCGCGATCCTTGTTCCGCCGCAACTGCTCATTCTCCGCGGCGACCTCGGCACCGGAAAAACCACGCTGGTCAAGGGCATCGCCCAGGCCCTGGACGCGGCTGAAGCCGACGAAGTGACCAGCCCCACCTTTACGCTGCTGCACGAGTACGACGGCGCCCGTGAAGGCAATCCTGTAAAGCTCTATCACCTGGATGTCTATCGCCTTGAAGGCGAGCGCCAGCTTGAAACCCTCGGCCTGGATGAGTTGCTCACGCCCGATGCGCTGGTGCTGGTGGAGTGGGGCGAGAAGTTCAAGAGCATCAAGAAGAAATCCAGCGGCGAAATCGCCATCACGTCAGAAGGCGGCGACGTGCGCAAGATTACGGTGACGCTGAAGGAATAGCGGAGCGAGCGGAGTTAGCCGTCCGCCGCGGCGGACGTGTTTGCGGAGCCTGCATGATTCCGGCGCGCGCTGTTTTTCATTGCCTGTTTTGAGAGACCATGAATCGAATCGCTTTTGATGAAGTGCATCGGACGCTGGCTGGCGTTCTGCGCAAGCTTGGCTTTTCCGCAGATCGCGCGCAAGAGTCAGCGCGCCTGTTTGCCGAGACCACCCGCGACGGCGTTTACACGCACGGCATCAACCGCTTTCCGCGCTTTGTGGCCACGATTCAAAATGGCAGCGTCGATCCCGAGGCAACACCACAGCGCGTCTCCGGCTTCGGAGCGCTGGAGCGCTGGGATGGCCGCAGAGGCCCCGGCAATCTCAACGCATGGGCCTCGATGGAACGCGCGATGGAACTGAGCCGCGCCCATGGGCTGGGCTGCGTGAGCCTGCGCAATACCAACCACTGGATGCGCGGAGGCACCTATGGCTGGCAAGCCGCCGAGGCAGGACTCATCGGCATCTGCTTCACCAACACCATGCCCAACCTGCCGCCGTGGGGCGGGATCGAACCGGTTCTTGGGAATAATCCTCTGATCTTCGCCGTTCCGCGTGCCTCCGGCCAGGTGGTTCTTGATATGGCCATGTCACAGTTTTCTTACGGGACTCTGGAGAGCTACAGAAAGCGCGGCCAGATGCTGCCGGTGGACGGCGGCTTTGACTTGGAAGGCAATCTCACCCGCGACCCCGGTTCGATTGAGCAGTCGCAGCGGCCGTTGCCAGTGGGTTATTGGAAAGGCTCCGGGCTGTCTATGGTGCTGGACATCGTAGCCGCCACGCTCTCGCTGGGCAACGCCACCCATCAACTTCCCGCCGATCCGCTCTTCGAGACCGGCATTTCCCAGGTGTTTCTCGCCATCAACCCCGCGGCTCTCAGCGACGGACCTCAAGCCGCCGATCTCGCCGACGAGATTGTCGCATCTGTTCACAACTGCCGGCCCGCTGACACAAGCAAACCTGTGCGTTATCCCGGCGAGCAGACGCTGCGCACACGCCAGGAAAACGAAAAGCTCGGCCTGCCGGTGGAACCCGCGGTGTGGGCACAGATTCTGGCGATGTAATTACCGACGCTCGCGCTACTTTGCTGAAGCCTGCGCCGAGGCAAGAAACATCTTGACGTGCGCAAACTCTGGCCGCGCTGAGTGCGCGCCGTTCTCGGTCCACTTGAGCAGCGCGGCGAAAAACTGCTGTGCCTTGCCCGCGTCGCCCGCTTCTTCCGCCGCAACTCCCGCATGGTAGAGGCCGTTGAAGCGGTTGGGACTCAGCTTCAGCGCAACTTCATACTCCGCCAGCGCCAGCTTCGGCTGGTGCGATTCCAACAGCATATCGGCCAGCATCTCGCGCGCCGGAATATCCACCTCGCCCTGGCCGACCTTGTCTTGCAAGTCGGCGGCGGCGCGCATGTGGGCGAGCGCATCGTCCTGCTTGCCTTCGGCAAATGCAACCCAGCCCAGCACCTCGTCCCGCTCAATCTTCGCGCTGGTGTCGTCGGCCAGGTAAGCGAACTTACCTTTCTTCACTTCGTCCATCAATGCGTTGTAGCGGGCCAGATCGGCGCGCGCCGCCTCAGCCTGCCGCAGATGGCCGTGGCCGATCACGCGCGCCCAGATGGCCAGCGTGGCAATCTCGGGCGGCGCCTTTTTCACGGGCTCAAGCGCCACTGCCGCCTTCCAGTCGCGCATTTCCAGAGAGTAGAAGACCTCATACTTGCTGTGGTAGTAGGGAACCATGCCCTCCATGCGATGGCCCGCCATGGCCGGCATAGCGGCAATCTGGGCGAGCACTTTGGAGGTCTGGTCAAGCACCCACTTCGCGCGTTCGTCCTGCGCGCTCTGCAAGTAGGCGTAGAGCAGAAAGTCGTAGGCGTGGGGCTCGTCCATGAGGCCGCTGCCGAGTTTGGCCTGTGCCGCGGTTGAGGCGGCCACCGAGCCGAGATTCGCTTCAATGTCCTGCGGCCACATGCCCAGCCGCGCATAGATGTGCCCCGGCATGTGATACGCGTGGGCGCCGGAGGCCGCGATCTCACCATATTGGTCAGAGGCGGGCAAGGCCAGCGCCGCCATCTGCGGGTTGTCGCAGGAGTGGATGATGTAGTGAACGAGCCCCGGATGATCGGGATATTTGGCAAACAGCGGCGTCAGCACCGCCATGGCTTTTTGTTCCGCGGTGAGGCTGGTGTCTCCGGGCTGAATGGCCGCCAGCAGCGACAGCGCATAGAAGGCGCCGGCGTCCACATCGCCGGGATACTGCGCGTAGAGCTTGCCCAGGGCATCGCGGTAAGCCTCGACACGCGCGGGGAACTCCGCCTTGCCGGGGCGGTAGAAATCGGCCAGGGCGGCAATGTAAGCCCGCTCGCGATCTGTCGCGGCGAGTTCCTGCGCCTTCTGAATCTCGGCCCATCCGGCCGCAACGGCTTTCTCGTCGGGCCGGTTCCATATCTGGTGGAACGAGCTCATGGCCGCGCCCCAGTGCGCCATGGCGCAGGAGGGGTCAGCCTTGGCAATTTCGTCGAACTGCCGCTGCGCCTCTTCATACCAGAAGTCATGCAGCAGCGCCACGCCGCGATTGAACGGCGCCTGCACGGCTGGAGCGCAGGAGACAGAAAACGAGACCGTGCCCAGCCGCTCATCGGTGGCAGGCTTGGCCATGGTGTCCATGTTCATTTGGGCAAAAGCGGGCAGGGCCGCCAGGGCGACCAGGGAAAGGGGAAGGGGAAGGATTCTCATCGCCCTCAGATTATAGGGTGACCGGCTCGCCGCTGGCACGGGTTGATTTTAAAGACCCTGACTTCGTTATGTGTTCCATCCTGCTCACAACCGCGCCTTCGCCTACCCCCGAATCCAAGGCATTGAGCGCATTTGCGCAGCCATGCAGTTTCCCGGTTGCTATTTTTGGCAATGTCGCAGCGTGGCGGCGTTCGTTGCTGCGCCGTCGAAACGATGGCGGCTGGGCTCCTGGCCACCAAAGCTGGAAAAGAGGGAACTATGCGTAATTTCAGGATTGGATTCATGTGCTTCCTTGCGACTTTGCTGGTCGCCGTCGTCACCGGGTGCGGTCTGGAAACGGTAAGCCTACCAGGCGTCGTGTCGGTCACTCCGGCTCAAGGCGCGACCAATGTCGCCGTGAACGCAGTCATCAGCGCCACCTTCAGCGGGGCGATGAGCGCGTCTTCCCTCAACCCATCGTCCTTCACGCTCGCAGCGCCGGGCGGCGTTGCCGTGCCGGGAACCGTTGCCTACGCCGGCATGACGGCCACGTTCACCCCGACAGGCGGCACGCTGCTCAACAGCACAACGTACACGGCCACCATTACACGAGCGGCGACAACCCTGGGCGGCGCTTCGCTGCCGGGCAGCTATGTTTGGACGTTCACCACCATCACTCCTCCGCCCGCGGTGGTTTGGACCGCGCCGAAGAACACAGCCACGGGTGTGCGCCTCTCCCAGGTGCTCACGGCCGGATTCAACGAGGCCATGACCTGCTCTACCCTGGCATCGCCCGCGACATCTTTCACACTCGCAGGCCCCGGCGCCACTCCAGTCTCCGGCACTGTGGCTTGCTCTGGAGCCTCCGCAATCTTCACGCCGGGAACCGCACTTGCTTACAACACCGTCTACACGGCAACCGTCGCCGCCGGAGTCACCGATCTCGCGGGCACTCCGATGGCTGCTCCCTACACCTGGACCTTCAGCACCGTTCCGTCGCCCAACGCCTCGCCCAGGGTCATCTCTACCGTGCCAGCCAACCTGGCCCCCGGCGTTCCTACCAACCAGAACCTGAGCGCCACTTTCAGCGAGGCCATGGCGCCCGCAACAATCAACAACTCAACCTTCCTGCTGAAAGTCACCGGCGGGGCCACGGTGAATGGCGTCGTGACGTACGTTCCGGCCGGCTCAATTGCCACTTTCGTACCAAATGTTGCGCTGTTGCCCAACACGAGCTATACGGCCACCGTCAACGCTGGTGCATTGAACCTGATGGACGGAGCCCCGCTGGTTGCGTATTCCTGGACCTTCACCACCTCTCCTCTCGCTCAGTCCACGGCGCCCACGGTCACTTCAACCATTCCGGTCACGCTCCCTGAAGACACCGATGTGCCTCTGAACCAGCAGGTGAGCGCTACCTTCAACGAGCCCATGGATCCCGCCACCATCGACGGAACAAACTTCACGCTGACGGGCCCGGGCAACACTCCGGTCACCGGCCTCGTGGCTTACGCCGCGATCAGCAACCAATTGGTCTTTTTGCCCTCGGCGAATCTGCTGCCCGATACAACCTATACGGCCACCATCAAGACTGGCGTTCAGAATCTGGCGAGTGTCCAACTCGCTAGCGATTACGTCTGGACCTTCATGACCGGAACAGCCTTGAACACCGTTCCGCCTGAGCTGGTGATGACCGTCCCATCCAACCTGGCAACAAACGTGCCGCTCAACCAGGCGGTCAGCGCCACCTTCAGCGAAGCGATGAACCCGCTCACCCTGACCACCGCATCCTTCGAGCTTACCCAGGGCGGGAATCCCGTTCCGGCAACGCTGACTTACGATCCGGTCAGCTCCATTGTCACCCTGACGCCCACCAATCTGCTTGCCACCGCCACCACCTACAACGCGACTGTGACTGACGGTGCGACTGATCTGCGGGGCAATTCGCTCGGCAACACCGGGGTGCCCAATCCCTGGACCTTTACCACCGGCACCAAGATCATTACGCCGCCGGTCGTTCTGGGGTCCACCATTGTCACCTTTGGCACGCTCGGCGGCGGCGCAGGCATCACCAATGAAGGCATCCATACCGTGATCAACGGAAACATTGCCACCACCGGCGTCTCCACCAAGATCACGGGATTCCACGATGACACGGTGATGGTTGCCGGCCTACCGCAGTGCGTTTATATGGAAACAGGAAGCGATGTTGGATTTGTGAATGGAGTCATCGATACGGCTCCTCCGCCACCGACGGTTGCCTGCCCCAATGAGGGAACTGCTACGACCTTGGCCATCGCCACCCAGGCGGCGCTAGAAGCGCGCAACGCCTACACAACCCTTTCTACCCTGCCTCCCGGCATCACCCTCGCCACCAACGAACTGGGCAATCTGACCCTGGCTCCGGGAACCTACACCTCATCCAGCTTCTATGACATCACGGCTGGTCCTCTCACCCTCGATGCGCAGGGCGATGCCAATGCCACCTGGGTCTTTCAGATTGGGTCATACCTGCAAGTCGGCACGCCCACATCGTCTGAGAGCGTTCTGCTCATCAACGGCGCGCAGGCCAAGAACGTCTACTGGGCGGTCGGAGGCCTTCCTGGCGCAGTGATTAACTACGGTGGCGGCGGAACGATGGTAGGCACCATCATCTCGCAACCGGGAATCACCATTTCCAGTCCCGGCGTTGCCGCCATCACCACCATCAACGGCAGAGTGCTGGCATTGGATGCCTCCACCACCATGGTCAACACCGTAATCAATGTACCTGCTCCATAGGGCTGGTGCTGAGGCCGCCTCGCTGGCGGTCTCAGCACCGATTTCTTTTCCATGCGCTGTTCCGGCATGTGCAGTTTGCGCCAGGTTTCACCGGCGCTGAGTTTTCTTTATGATCGCGACGCGCAGTTGGGGAGGCGACAATGAGGTTCATTGAAAGATTGGTTGTCACAGCGGCATTTGGCATTTTTCTGGTGCCTTCGTTCCTGCTTCATGCCGACTCAGCGGCAACGCTGCCAAACGGCGCAGAAAACAAGGCTGCCGATTCCAGTTCCAGCACCGCAGCCAGTGCCGAACCCTACGAGTTCATGCCCATGCACTCAATGGCGGCAGCCAGTCCGCTGATGGGAGGCCGCGACATCGGCATTCCCCGCTATGAGCTGTTTGTGGGCTACTCCTACCTGCGTGCGGTGCCAACAATGGCCGCGGGCAACCGCCTGGTGTGGCTCAACGGCGGCAGCACGGCCCTGGCCTTCAACTTGAACCGCTATCTGGGCCTCGTGGGCGACTTCGGCGCCTACACCAACTCGCAGATTCGCTTTACCGGCGGGTATACGTCCACCGTCGGAGTAGATAATCCGAACATTGCGGTGCTGAGTTATCTCGGCGGGCCGCGCCTCTCGTTCCGGCAGTTCGGCAGGCTCACGCCCTTTGTCCAGGTCCTGTTTGGCGGGATGCATGCCAACGAGGTGCGGCTCAGCGATTGCACCTTCAGTTGCACGTTTCTTCCCGATCAGAACAGCTTTGCGTGGACAGCCGGCGGCGGCCTCGACTACAAGTTCCATCGCCATTTCGCCTTCCGCATCATCCAGGCGGAATACCTGATGACCCGGTTCACGGACTACAACACCGGCAATTCCTTAACCCAAAATGATATGCGGCTCTCCTCCGGCATCGTCTTCCGTTTTGGAGGTGGTCCCGCTCGCGTTCTGCCGCCTCCCTCGCCGCTGGAGTACTCCTGCTCGGTCAGGCCAGCCGCGGTCTTTCCTGGGGAGCCGATTGCCGCTTCAGGCACAGCGGTCTACCTGAATCCCGCCAAGCCGCCTGTCTACACATGGCAAGTGGACGGCGGCACGGTGACTGGCAACTCTGAAGTTGCAACGATCGACACGACCGGGGCTGCCGTTGGCACTTACACGCTCAAGGGCCATGTCTCGCAGGGCGACAAGCCCGCCGAGAATGCCGATTGCACGGCTCCCTACGCGGTCAAGGTCTATGAGTCGCCCACCGTCAGTTGCACGGCCAATCCCGTTGCGGTCATCTCCGGCGATCCATCCAACATCACGGCTGTCGGCGTCAGTCCGCAGAATCGTCCGCTCACTTACAGCTACAGCACAACCTCCGGCACGGTGAGCGGCACGGGAACCACCGCCAGCCTCTCCACGGTGGGGACCGCGGCGGGAACCGTTGCCGTCACCTGCACGGTTGTGGACGACAAGAACCAGAGCGCTTCAGCGCAAACCTCGGTGATGGTGGCCGTTCCTGTGGCCGCTCCCGCGCCGCGCACCAGCGACCTGTGCTCGATCCACTTTGAGCGGGATCTGGCTCGCCCTGCACGCGTAGACAATGAAGCCAAGGCCTGCCTGGATGAGATCGCGCTCAGCCTGAACAACAACCCGGACGCAAAACTCGCGCTGGTCGGTAATGCCTCCTCTGAGGAGAAGGCCGGCGACAAGCTGGCCGCCGAGCGCGCCGTCAACACCAAGGCCTACCTGGTCAAGGAGAAGGGAGTCGATCCATCCCGGATATCTGTCTACACCCGCTCCCAGGATGGCAAGGCCGTTTCAAGCACGCTGATTCCGGCGGGCGCAACGCTGGATAGCTCGGGCGACACGGTGGTGGACGAGAGCGCCGCGGCACATCCGGTCCGGGGCAAGAAGAAGTAGGCTGCTTCAAGCAACACACGGAAAAAGGCTGGCGGGAGAGACCCTCCAGCCAGCCTTTTTCGTTCCATCGTCAAATCTTACTGCGCTCAGAATCCCATGACGTTATAGCCGCAATCCACGTAGAGCACTTCGCCGGTGATCGCGCTGCTCAGGTCGCTGGCCAGAAACAGCGCCGCGCCGCCCACTTCCAACTGGTCCACGTTGCGATGCAGCGGGGCGCGGTCAGCGTGGCTTTTCAGCATGTCGGTGAGGTCGCCGACGCCGCGGGCGGCAAGGGTCTTGATGGGGCCGGCAGAGATGGCGTTGACGCGAATGTTCTTTGGGCCGAGGCCGGAGGCGAGATAGCGGGTGGTGCACTCGAGCCCGGCTTTGGCAATGGCCATCACGTTGTAGTTGGGGACGACCTTTTCAGCGGCGTAAAAGCTGAGGGTCATGATGCTGCCGCCTTCGGTCATCAGCGGGGCCGCGGCGCGGCTGACGGCGATCAGCGAGTAAACACTCACGTCCATGGCCACGCGAAAGCCGTCGCGGCTGGTGTTGATGAACTCGCCGCGCAGGTCGGCCGCCGGGGCAAAGGCGACGGCATGGACCAGGGTGTGAATTTTCCCGTATCTCTCTTTGAGCGCGGCAAACAGGCTCTCAACCTGCTCGTCGCTGGAGACGTCGCATTGGAAGCCGGAGGCGCCGGGCAGTTCCTTGATGAGGTCCTCGGCCTCGAGCTTCATGCGCTCGTTCTGGTAACAGATGGCCATGGTGGCGCCGGCTTCACTGAGCTTTTGGGCGATGCCCCAGGCGATGGAACGCTTGTTGGCCAGCCCGAAGACCACGGCCGTCTTACCCGCCAGATTGATCATGCTTTCTTTCTTCCTCCGTGGTCCAGGGACTGGGGATGAGGGGACCACCCAAGTAATAGAATATCAGCCACAAAGAGGATTTCAGCCCCCCAGATCAACCAGTTCCACTTTGCCGGTGGGCTGGCCGAGGAACCTGGAACCGAGCCGTTCGAACTTATCCACCGAATCGGTGGCAAAGCAGCGGACTCGCCCGGCCGGCGGCAGAGGCTCAGGATGCAATTGGCTGAAGAGGCGCAGGGCCGCCTCAGCGGCTGCCTCGGCGGAATCAATGACCTTCATTCCAGCAGGAACGGCGAGTTCAAGCAGCGGACGCAGTAGCGGGTAGTGGGTGCAGCCCAGCACCAGGGCGTCCGGATTCATCCCCTGGGCCGCGGCCTCGGCATTCAGTTCGTCGAGATAGATGCGGATCACCTCGGCAGTCACCGGGTGGCTCGTCCACCCTTCTTCCACCAGCGGAACCAGAAGCGGGCAGGCCTTCTCAAGCACACGCAACCCTCGGGCACGGCAGGCAGCGCTGTAGGCATGGCTCTGAACCGTAGCATCGGTCGCGATGACCAGCACGTCGCCGGTTTGGGATGCGGCACGGGCAGCTTCGGCCCCCGGTTCAATGACGCCCAGCACCGGCACCGCGACCGCGTCTTGAATGGCGTCCAGGGCCAGGGCGCTGGCGGTGTTGCAGGCGATCACCAGGAATTCGGCGCCCTGCTGGTTGACCAGGAATCGTGCGCTCTCCTGCGCATAGCGGGCAATGGTGCGGCGCGATTTTGAACCGTAGGGCAGCCGCGCCGTGTCGCCTATAAACGCAAACCTTGCGCCGGGCAGCCGGGCAACGAGGGCACGCAGGACGGTGAGCCCGCCAAAGCCGGAATCGAAGACGCCGACAGTCGGCGTGGAGTTTACCGTCGCCCTTCCGTAATTGCTGCTCGGCTCGTTCATGGCTTGCTCATTCATGGATGGGAGCCTTCCGTGGGCACGGCCTCCGCGGTTAGGTAGGTGCGCGTCAGATCGGCGTGGCCGGCAAGGGTTGAGTGCTGCGCGCCATCCACCAGGAAGCGGACCTGCGCGACCCGCGGCAGATTGGCGTGCAGGGTGCCGCAGATGGAGAGCACGGTCAGCGTCTCGGTCTCAAGGCCGGAGGGATGGGTGGCCACAAATGCGCCGCTCAAATTCACCACCGCCAACTGCGCGTCAGGGTGCTGCGGATCTTTCTCACCGGTGGCCGGCAACAGAAACACCTGGGTCACAGCGTTGGTCCCTCCCGGCGCAGGGTGCAGGGCATCGGGTGTGGAATAAATCTCAAGCAGCTTGCCCAGCACGGCCCGCGCTCGCGCGCCGGGGTCGCTGGGCAGGGGCAGCAAGCGGACCTGCGGAAACAGCGTGTTATCGGCATCGCTGGCCACCAGAAGGGTAGCCTGCTCAGCCGGGGCTACCTCGGGAGCCCGCGTGGGCGCCGAATCTTCGCCGGCCATCAGCCGCTGGTGGGCGCGGTCGCGCAACTGCCATAGCACCACGCCCATCACCAGCGAGGCCACCAGCAACACGGAAACGATCACCCTTTGATGCCGCGGAATCATGGATGCGCCTCGCTCCGCCATTCCAGTAACGCTGCAGCCAGCGCCGCGGCAACGCGTGCCTGATAGTCGGCGTTGTCCAGTTCGGCGGTAGTCTGCTGGGCGGCGTTGCGCTCGGGCGCAATCTCCACGGCCACCGCGGGGCAGGCCATGCTGTCAACGCCGGGCATCGCCGCGCGGCCGAGGGTCACCGATATGCCTGCGTGCTGCAAGGCGCTATTCAGCACACCGGCCAAAGCGAGGGACCGCGGAACCCAAGCCGTCTGGGCTGTCTTCCACGCCGCAAAACGGGCGGGCGGCGGCGCGTTTTTGTCGCCTGTGTGCGGGGGCGATGGAAGCGATGAGATGAACAGGTGCGTTCCCGAACCGCTCTCAGTGGCGTGCAGGCTCAGGCAGGCCTGGGCATTGGCGTGATTGGCGAGCTCGGCGCGATGGCCGGGGTCGATGAGCATGTCCGATTCGCGCAGGTTGAGCACCTGGATACCCCGCGCCGCGAGCAGCGAGCGCAGCCTTACGCTGAAGTCGAGTGTGAAGCGCTTTTCGGTTGCGCCGTTGGCCAGGCGCCCGCCTGTGTCGTCGCCGCCATGCGCGGCGTCGAGCACCACCACAAACCGGCCTTGCGGGCCCGCCGGAGCGGGAGGGGCCTGCGCGGCAGCCGATGCCTGCACAGCCGCAGCGGCAGTCATGAGCCAGAGGACAACTCTGCGCGCTCGGACAGCTTGCTTCCCGTCTGCGGCAGAAGGCCGAATTTCGATCCCAACCGGCAAGAAAGCGTCCTCAACTGTCAAAAGGGAGAAACCGTTAGAGCGACCATTCGCTGTGCTTTTGAATCTCGGCGTACATGGCATCCGGCGCGAGATCTAATTCGCCAGGCCATGCGACTGCACCGTAGTCCAGCGTAACCTGAGCGAACAAAGACGGGTCGGCCAGCGCGGCAAATACCCCGGCCTTCGGCGAATGCACCAGGCCGGACATATCCACCGTCCCCGACAGCCCATCGGCAAATGCAACCCGCAGCCGGAACCCGGGAAGGGCCTCGACCTCGGTAACGCGCCAAGGCGACCGGGGCAGCACTTCAGGGGCTAAGCCAGCGGCGAGATCTTCGCCGGCGTTTGATTCTGCACGCATAAGACCCAATCCCTCCTGAGTTCATCTCGGTGTAGCTGTGCCCACTCCAAAACCAGCGCCATAGCGCGGGCGGGCAAGTCCCCGCGAATTACCTCAAGCGTCTCAATGGCGATCAGTGCCTCAAATTCCGCATAAAGCGCATGAAAGTGAGGTGGAGCGTGGTCGCCAAAGTACATCTGAATCAAGATACCGTAGAACCTGCTGATCGTTGGCATCGATCTCCTCGGTTTCTTGCCGTCTTAACCCTGATGTCTCTGCCATTACGCCCAGTTACTCCAGCGCATAAATCGTCAGCCCGCTCAGCAGCTTGGGGAAAAAGTCCGTCGACTTCTGCGGCATCACGTCCCCCGCAAACGCCACTTCCCTCAGTTGCTCCATGGTCACCGGGTTGGTCAGGAAGGTCACGTTGGCCTCGCCGCGGCGCACTTGCTCCACGGCTTCGCCGGCGTCGCGCAAATAGCGCAGGTTGGTCTGGTCGCGTACCTTCTCCTCGTTAAGACCGAGCAGCCGGTCCAGCAAAATCGAGTGCAGTTGGCTGAGATCAAGCTGGCGCTGCCGCTCTGGCAGGCCAGCCAGCGCCGCCGCCGCCGCCTCAGGCTTTGAACGCAGCAGCAACGCGCCCGTCCTGGTGACGGCCACAAAGGCAGTTCCCTTTTGCTTGCCCAGCGTCTCCATATAGTTCACCGCTTCGGCCGCGGGCAGCGCTTCTACCGTGAAAAACTCCTCAGCCGCGCGCGCAAAAGCCGCCGCATCAAACCCTGCCAGGTCATGGACCACCCGATGCGTGGGCAGAATCACCAGCCCGTCGGAGTCCATATTCACAAAGCTCATCATCACGGCGGCCTCAGGATACGCGGGCTGCGGCAGTGCGCTGGTGCTGTGCTCGGACTTGGCCGGCGACTGGGCAGCGTGCTCTTTGGAATAGTTGAGAGCCGTTTCGTAGCGATGGTGGCCGTCGGCGATGATCAGCTTCTTATCGGCCATGGTGGTGGTGAGCAGGCGGATAGCGGCCGGATCGGCGATCTTCCACAGCCGATGCAGCACGCCGTACTCGTCAGTCACTTCAGCCTCGGCCGGGCCGTTGCCTTCGTAAAGAATCTTCTCCACGCTGCCAGCGGGGTCAGAGTAGAGCATGAAGATCTGCCCGAAGTGGGCGCGGGCCGCCTTGAGCAGGTTCAGCCGATCGCTCTTGGGCTTTGACAGCGTCTGCTCATGCCGAAACACCACCTGCTCGGCGTAGTCGTGGAGCTTGCCCAGGGCAATAAACGCCCGCCGCTCCTTCACCACGTCGGTTCCAGGAACCTTGAAACGCTGCGAGTAGGCAAAGATGCAGGGGTCTTTTTCCTTGACCAGAACTCCCTGTTCGCGCCAGGCTTTGAAGTCGCGGGCAGCCCGCGTGTAGACACTTTCGCCCCGCTCTGCGTCAAACAACTCCGGCAGGCCCAGGATAATGCGCACGAGGTTGAACGGGCTTCGCTGGTAATAGGCCTGCTGCATGGCCGGGGAAATCTTGTCGTAGGGCTGGGTCACCACGTCGTCCAGCCGCACCGCGGAAGGGTTGTAGCGCCAAGCGCGAAATGGGTATATGTGTGCCATTCGAAAGGTCTTGCTCTCCGTTTATCCGCGATTTTCTACGCTCGCAGCCGGCATGTTGCCGGGGCCTGCGCGGCGAGCGCGCTCAGGCTCGATTGTATCCCAGCCCTGATGCGCGGCAGGGAGATGCGGGTACCGGCAGGTGGGACTTGACACCAGGCAAGCACCCGGCCAGGCGGCCGCAAATCGTGCTAATATCTGCTTCAATCTTGTGTTTCGCGACATGAAGACACTTCCCTCACGGCGAAAGACTCGAACTGGCAACGCACCCCGGCACCCTTGGCGCCGGGGCCTGGGAATTTGTGCGCTGGTGGGGGCCTTTGCCCTGCTGCGCGCCCCGGCTCAGGATACCCCGCTGGACAAGGTTCACGTGCGCACGCCTGCCGACCAAGCCCAAAGCACCGCGGAACCCTCCGGAGCCGAGGCCCCCGCCGCCACCGGCCCTGACGCACTGCGGGCCCGGCCCGGCGCCCGCATCCGGATGAACGTCGATATGGTGCTTGTCCCCATCACCGTAACCGATCCCATGAACCGGCTGGTGACGGGCCTGGAAAAGGAAGACTTCCAGATCTTTGAGAACGCCGCGCAACAAAAGATCAGCTCTTTCGCCAGTGAAGATGCTCCGGTCTCGATCGGCATCGTCTTTGACCTTTCCGGCTCGATGGGCTCCAAGCTGGTGCGCGCCCGCGAGTCGATATTCCAATTCATCAAGACCGCCAATCCGCAGGACGAGTTTTTTGTCATCGGCTTTAACGACCGGCCCGAGCTGATTGAGGATTTCACCAACTCCGTTGACGACATCCAGGCTCGGCTGGCCACCGTGCGCAGCAGCAAGCGCACCGCCCTTCTGGACGCCATTTACTATGCGGTGGTCAAGATGAAAGACGCGCGCCACGAACGCAAGGCCATCCTTGTGGTCTCAGACGGCGGAGACAACAACTCCCGCTATACGCAGAACGAACTGCGATCGCAGGTTCGCGAATCGGATGTGGAACTCTACGCCATCGGCATCTTCGATGCCTACGCGGCCACCACAGAGGAGCGCACCGGGCCGCTGCTTCTCGACGAGCTAAGCGAAGAGACCGGAGGACGGATGTTCCGCGTGGACGATATGTCGGAGATGGGCGACATCGCCGAGAAGATTTCAACCGAGCTGCGTAACCAATATGTCATCGGATTTCATCCCGCGGACCTGACCCGGGACGGCAAGTGGCGTAAAGTGAAGGTGAAGATCAATCCACCTCAGGGTTTGCCTCCACTCACGGTCCATGCACGCACCGGCTACTATGCGCCTTTGCAATAACGCGGTTCTCCTCTTTCTGATTGCCGGAGCGGTGATTTCGCTGCCTGGGCAAAGCTTGCCTGCCTCGCGCACCCCGGCGCAGGCCCCGGCACAACGGCCCGCCCCGGACCTTACCGTGGATCGCGATCCCGTTCGCTCGCCTGACGCCGAACCCACAACCACCGAGCCTCTGCGCAAAGCAGCCGAGGGCTACGTGCTCCACACCGACGTGGAAGAAGTGGTGCTCAACGCCACCGTGCTCGACGGAAACCGCCTGGTACCGGACCTCAAGAGAGACAATTTCGAGGTCATCGAGGACGGCGTGAAGCAGACCCTGCTCAGCTTTCAGCACACGGATCTGCCTGTCTCGATTGCCCTCGTGGTTGACAACTCCGGCTCCATGTTTCGCAAGCGCCCCTCGGTGAACAAGAGCGCTCTTGACCTGATTCAGGCCTCAAACCCCCAGGACGAGGCCTTTGTGGTCAACTTCTCTGACGAAGCCTTCATTGACCAGGAGTTTACCGCCGACGTCAACAAGCTGCGTGATGGGCTGAGCCACATCGAGTCGCGCGGCGGCACGGCGCTTTACGATGCCGTGGCCGCGTCGGCTGACAAGCTGGTGGCCGACGCCAAACACCCCAAGCAGGTGCTGGTGCTGATCACCGACGGCGAAGATAACGCGTCCACCCTCAATCTGGTGCAGACCATCCGGCGGGTGCAGCAGCTGTCAGGGCCAGTCATCTATTCGATTGGGTTGCTGTTCGGCGACGAGATGAGCCACTCCGAGGTTCGAAACGCACGCCGCGCCCTGGAGATGCTCTCGACCGAGACCGGCGGCATCGCCTTTTTCCCCAAGAATATCGAGGAGATTGACCAGATTGCCGCCGAGGTGGCCCGCGACATTCGCAACCAGTACACTCTGGGCTACCGCTCCACCAGGCCCACCACCGAACCGGGTTTTCGTCGCGTTGAGGTGATAGCCACCAGCGGGAGCCATGCCAAGCTGACCGTCCGCACCCGCACCGGGTACTTTCCCGTGGTCCGCCTCAGGAAGCAGCCCACTCCGGGGCAAAAATAGAACCGGGAGGCGCGGATGCTTTTGAGCGCGCCTGAAGACCGCAATCGTTTACCATTTCACTCGCAGTGATTTCGGCATGCGGCAAGGCCCTCTGCGCCCGCCCAGCCGTTCTTCTGCGTGAAATGGAGAGCAAAGACGATGCGAGAGATTCCTGGATTCAGAAAAATGCAGGCGGCAGCGGCATTTTTCTTCTGCATGATGCTGCTTGTGATCCCAGGCCACAGCCAGGGCATCGCCGGCCGCTGGGCAGCCACCGGCAAAACGATGGAGAACGGCGAAGTCTCGAGGGCAATTCTCGAACTCAAGCAAACCGGCAGCGACCTCTCCGGCAAGCTCACCGGCCTCGGCTACGGAGTGGACGTGAAGGGCACGGCCAACGGAACGCACTTTGAGCTCTTTGGCGTCGGTTGGGACGAAAAGACTCCCCTGATCGTGGGCGAAGCGGTCAACGGTGAGCTGCACATTACGCAGTGGGGCGACAAATATGTGGCCAAGCCGGCCACGGCTGCCGACGAGATTGTTCTGCCGGCCTACATTGAGCCGCCCGCGCTCCACAAGGTGCCCTATAACGGCCTGGCCAAAACTCCGCCGATGGGCTGGAACAGTTGGAATCTCTTTGCCGAAAAAGTGGACGACAAGACCGTGCGCACGATGGCCGACGCCATGGTATCCAGCGGCATGAAGGCCGCCGGATACATTTACGTCAACATCGACGACACCTGGGAAGGCGTGCGCGACGCCGACGGAAACATCCAGTCGAACCACAAATTCCCTGACATGAAAGCGCTGGCCGCGTATGTCCATTCGAAGGGGCTGAAGATCGGCATCTACTCCTCGCCCGGGCCGCGCACCTGCGGCGGCTACCCGGCCAGCTATGGCCACGAGCTGCAGGACGCGAAGACCTTTGCCGCCTGGGGCATTGACTATCTCAAATACGACTGGTGCAGCGCCGGCAACATCTACAAGAACGACGCCCTCCAGCCCATCTATCAGAAAATGGGCGACGCTCTGCATGAGTCTGGCCGGCCGATCGTCTATAGCCTGTGCGAGTACGGCATGGGCAGCGTGGAAAAATGGGCGCCTGAAGTCAGCGGCAACCTGTGGCGGACGACTGGGGATATCAATGACTCCTGGGGCAGCATGATCGCCAATATTGAAAAGCAGGTCCCCACGGCTCCCTGGGCCGGCCCCGGCCACTGGAACGACCCCGACATGCTGGAGATCGGCAACGGCCACATGAGCGACGACGAATACCGCGTCCACATGAGCCTCTGGTCGCTGACCGCCGCGCCGCTGCTGGCCGGCAACGACATCCGGACGATGACGGAGACAACGAAATCCATCCTTCTCAACAAAGAAGTGATCGCGATCGACCAGGACCCGCTGGGCAAGCAGGCTTCGCCGGCAAAGAACGGCGACCTGGAGACCTGGATCAAGCCGCTGGCCGATGGCAGCGTTGCCGTGGGTGTGGTGAATCTCGGCTCCGCCGCTGCGCAAGCCACGGTCAAGGCTGCCGACCTGGGATTGGGAGGGCCGGTGAAGAAGGCGCGCGACCTGTGGGCCCACAAGGACGTGAAGTTTGCGGGTGGGGCTTATTCGGCAAGTGTGCCTTCGCACGGTGTGCTGCTGCTGAAGGTCAGCGCGAAGTAGCGACGGTCCGCGGTATCCCAGGTCCCAAAGTCGGGACCTGGGGCACCCGGCATTTGAATACGACGGACAGTCCCCGCTATGCCGCGATAAGCTAGAAGCTGGAACCCTGGAGCTCAAAGAGAAAAATGTCCGATCCCCACTACAAGTACGACACCCTCGCCGTGCACGCCGGTCAATCCCCTGACCCGCAGACAGGCGCCGTGAATGTTCCCGTTTACCTTTCCTCGACCTTTCAACTAACCGGCATCGGCACGGATCGGGGTTGGGACTACTCGCGGGCCGGCAACCCCACCCGCGACCACCTGGAAGAAGCGCTCGCCGTGCTCGAAGGCGGCACCAGCGGCCACGCATTTACCAGCGGCATGGCGGCGATTTCAGCTCTGGTGGCCATGCTGCGGTCGGGCGACCACCTCATCTGCTCGCACAATGTTTACGCGGGCACCGTCAGACTGTTTGACCAGATCGTGTCCGGTTACGGGATCGAGATCCAGTACGTTGACACCAGCAACCTGGCCGCGGTTGAAGCCGCCATCAAGCCCAACACCAAACTCATCCACATTGAGACGCCCAGCAATCCGCTGATGATCCTCACGGACATTGCCGAAGTCAGCCGCATCGCCCACGCGCACGGCATTGAAGTCAGCGTGGACAACACCTTTCTCTCGCCGGCGCTGCAAAACCCCATCGCGCTCGGCGCGGACATCGTGATGCACTCGACCACCAAGTACCTCAACGGCCACTCCGACGGGCTGGGCGGCGCACTGATTGGCTCAAAGCCCGAGCACAAGGAGCGTTTTCTGCTGGTGCAGAAGGCGGCCGGCGGCGTCATGTCGCCCTTCGAGTGCTTCCTGGTTCTGCGCGGCATCCGCACGCTGCCCCTGCGCATCCGCCAGCATGAAGTGAACGGCCGCGCCGTGGCGGAGTTCCTTTCGACGCATCCGAAGGTAAAGAATCTCGCCTATCCCGGCCTCAAGACCCATCCCCAATACGACCTCGCCGTCAAGCAGCAGCGCGGCTTCGGGTCCATGATGAGCTTTGAAGTTGAGTCGCGCGAAGGGGCGGGCCGCTTCCTGGCCGCGATCAAGATCTTCATCAGCGCCGAGTCGCTGGGCGGGGTTGAATCGCTGGCCTCGCACTCGGCTACCACGACGCATGCCTCGGTGACCGAGGAGCAGCGCACAGCCATGGGGATTACGCAGGGGCGCATTCGGTTGTCGATTGGGATTGAGGACAAGGAAGACCTGATCGCCGATCTGGACCAGGCGCTGAGGGCGGTATAAGCGCAGGCTGCGCTCGGTTCTGTTCCGGAGTATTCTAGTTTGTGGGCTCGTACCAGTTCGACGGAGTCACATTCCGCGTGTACCCGGAGGATCATGATCCTCCGCACGTTCATGGCCGATATCAGGGAATAATCGCCATCCTTGAACTGGGCGCGGATGGGCGCGTGCGATTGGCAGACCGGGAAGACGCGATCCGGCCGGGAGATGCGAAGCGAAACCAGGTGCGGCATATCCTGACGGTGGCCACCGCGCACTTTGCCGATTTGATGGAACTGTGGGAGGAGGCTCATGCCTGAACCTGCACAAATCGTCACCAGCGATGCCGAGATCGACGCGGCAATCGAGCGTGCGCGCCGGTACGAGAAATATGATCGCCGGGTGCTGAAGGCTACCTATTCGAAGCTGACCGACAGTTTACGCCTGACCTTCGACGACGGGTCCATCTATATCCTTCCGCGGCCGTTGATCCAGGGGCTTTCCCACGCCAACGCGAGAGAACTGGGGCGGATTCAGATTTTAGGCGATGGCACGGGTCTACTATGGCCGATGCTCGATGTTGCCCACTATGTTCCCGGCCTGCTCGGGGGCGTCTTTGGGTCGGAGAAATGGATGACGGCCCTGCACAGACAGCGGAAGAAGCTGAGACTTGTTGAAGGATCGCGTCGCCGGCTGCACACCTAAGTGATCTTGTTTGCGCCTTGGGAAGGGAGGGAGAGTACGCCATGAGAACCGGACTGGATAGCCGTCATTGCGCCCTGGACTGCCGCATCGAAGAGAAGAAGGGAAACACTCTTGTGGCCTCTCTGCGGAAGGTCTATGGCGATGACTTCTTGCGGGACTGGCGAAGCGACGCCAGGCTCTCTACAGTGCGCCAGGAGACAGACATGTCCCTCACCGAGTTGGTGCGCCAGCACCAGCGGGGAAAAGCGTAGCAGCCGCCCTCAGTGCGCCATCGGCACCGGAGCGTTCTTCGCCGGCCGGCGCATCAGAAACGGCAGCGGCACCAGAATCACCGTCAGCAGCACCATCATCCAGATTGAATCCACATAGGCCAGCAGGCGCGCCTGAATCTGCGCCATGCCGTAGATTTGCGCGCCGGCATGCTGCATGCCGCCGGCCGCGCCGCCTCCGTTGCTGTGCATCCACGCCCCGGCCAGCGCGCCGTTCAACCGGTCATAGGGCGGGTTGCCGGCAACCGTATGAGCGCCCAGCATGGCGAGGTGTTTCTGCGTCTGCCGCATGAGTAAGGTCGTCACAAAGCTGATGCCCACGCTGCCGCCCAGGTTGCGCATCAGCGCGCTCATTCCGCTCACTTCGTTGTACTTTTCCTGCGGAACCCCTGTGAAGCACAGCGTATTGATGGGAATAAACAGGAACGGCAATCCCAGCGCGATCACCACGCGCCAGCTCACCGCCATGCCGAAGCTGGTATTCAGGTTCAGCCCCGTCATGCGCCACAGGCCGAAGGTGGTGATGATGAATCCAACGGCCACCAGCCAGCGCGGATCGAATTTGGGCGCGAGCGCGCCAGCCACGGGAAACAGGAACATGAGCGCCAGCCCGCCTGAAGAGACGGCCATGCCGGCCTGCTCGGCGCTGTAGCCCATGATCTCCTGAAGGTATTGCGGAATCAGCACCGTCGAGGAGTAGAGCGAGACGCCTACCATAAACATAACGAACATCGTCGTTCCCACGTTGCGCTGTGCGAACAGCCGCAGATCCAGAATGGGATGTTCCACGTGGAGTTGGCGGATCACGAAAATTGTCAGCCCAATGGCGGCAACCACCGTGCAGGTGACGATAAACCGGGAGCTGAACCAGTCATCTTCCTGGCCCTTGTCGAGCAGCACCTGGAGAGCGCCGATTGAAACAACCAGCAGGCCCAGGCCCCAGTAATCGATGCCCTCGCGGCGCTTGCGAATCTTCTCAAGATATGGCGGATCTTCGACCACGCGGTTGGTGAGGTAGAGCGACAAGATGCCGACTGGAATATTGATGAAGAAGATCCAGCGCCAGCTGTAGTTGTCCACAATCCAGCCGCCCACCGTGGGGCCCAGCACTGGCGCAATCACCACCGCCATACCATACAGCGCAAAGGCCATGCTGCGCTTCTCCGGCGGGAAGGTATCGGCCAGGATCGACTGCTCACTGGGCTGCAAACCACCGCCGGCCGCGCCTTGCAGAACGCGGCAAAACACCAGCACGCCGAGCGTCGGCGCCAGCCCGCACAGCAGCGAAGCCATGGTAAACAGGAATACGCAGCTCATGTAAAACCGCTTGCGCCCCATGCGATTGGCAATCCAGCCGCTGATGGGCAACACCACCGCGTTGGCCACCAGATAACTGGTGAGCACCCAGGTGGCTTCGTCGCGGCTGGCGGAGAGCGACCCGCCGATGTGTCCCATGGCCACATTGGCAATGGAACTGTCCAGCGCCTCCATGAAGGTGGCCAGCGTTACGGTGCCGGCAATGACCCAGGGGTTAGCGCGCGGCCGCCATGTGTCGTGGAATGAGAGGGTGGCGGCCGCCAAAACTTGCTCCTTGCTGTTCGTCGTGCGAGTCGGGAGGATATGTGGATTTGATGCTGTTACCAGACTAATGGATGCGCGGCGGGGGTGGAAGCGCCGCCTGCCAGTGTGTCATGCTGAGGGGGCATGCCTGAAGACCTGACAAATGCGACGCCGGAAAGCACGCTGCTGTTGGGGATTGATACCTGCGGCCCCACCGGCTCGGTGGCACTGGGCCAGGTAGTCCAAGGCGAAGTCCACATCCTGGGCGAATCCGAACTTGCGAGCCGAACGTACTCCACAACATTGATTGCCTCTGTCAGCGAATTGCTCGAACTGGCGCAAGTGAAGCTGGCGCAACTCGCGGCCATCGTCGCTGTCCGCGGCCCGGGCAGCTTTACCGGAGTGCGCGTAGGGCTGGCCGCCGTCAAAGGCCTGGCAGAGTCGGCCCGGATTCCCGTCGTGGCTGTTTCGCGGCTTGAGGTGCTGGCCCACAAAGCCGGCCTTGCCTCCGCCGCCCTCGACGCCCATCGTCACGAGGTTTTTCTCCGCATCGGGGAGCCGCAACCCGGCGAACTGCTGGCCGGCGCACCCGAGTTGGCTGCCCTCGCCCCGCCGCCTGCGCGCATCGCCGTCTGCGATGAAGCCGCGTCAACCCTGCTTTCCGCCGCCTGGCCGGCCACCGAAATGGCTCTCCACCCCGCGCCTACCGCCGCCGACGCACTGCGGCTCGCCCAGCAGTGCATCGCCGCTGGCGAATTTGTTGACCTGGCCCTTCTTGACGGTCACTACCTGCGCCGCTCGGACGCCGAGATCTTTGGCGACCCCACGCCAGCGGCCAAGGAGCCCATCGAGCCAAGCCCCGGAATCCTCGTCCGGCGCATGGGCGCGGCTGACCTCGAACGGGTCATGGAACTCGCCCAAAGCCTGCGCGCGGCTCCACATTGGCCGCGAGCGGCTTACCTGGCCGCGCTTGACTCCCAAGCCTGGCCCAGGCGGATCGCCCTCGTGCTTGAGGAGGCCGAGCCGGCCCAGGTGGCACAACTGAAGGGTTTTGCGGTAGCGAGCGTGCTGGCCGGTCAGGCTGAATTGGAGATGATCGCCGTCGCCGCCCAGTTCCAGCGCCGCGGTCTGGCCCGCCGGCTCTTTGCCGAGCTGATTCAGGAGTTAAAGTCCCACGAAATTGCTGAAGTCATCCTTGAGGTCCGCGCCTCCAACCACCCGGCGCTCCATCTTTACCACTCCCTCGGATTTGTTGAGACCGCCCGCCGCGCCCGCTACTACGCTGACCCGGTTGAAGATGCGGTACTGCTCAGCCTTCCGCTCGCCTGACCGCTCTCGTGCGCCAGGTCACCCCCTGAATGCGTGATGCCGATCACTCTTGTCCCATTTTCGTTCCGAATTCCACAGCTTCCCGTGACCTTTGGTCTGCGGGGGGCTTGCCCATTGCCGCGCCATGGCGATATATGTAGATGTTCTGTTAAATACGGAGGTGCTTGATGGACGAAATCCAGGACTCCACGCTGAGCGAAGAACTTCATCGCCTGCATGCCGAACATCATCGCTACGCTCAGCGGTTGGAAGAATTGTTGCAGAAACCCTACCTCTCCGAGGATGAACAGCTCGAAGAAGTACGGCTGAAGAAGCTCAAACTGCACGCCAAGGACCTGATCTTCGCCCTTGAGCGCAGGTCGCCGGCGGTTGCTTAACCGTTTCAGCCGGAGTTTTTGAGTTACTTCTTTTTTCCCGGCATCATGCCCTTGATTCTGTCCATCAGGCCGGGCTTGGAAGCGGGTGTGCCTGCCGAAGGCTTGGCCGCCGGCACCGGGGGAGCTTGTGGTTGAGTGGCCTCTGCCGCAGGGGGTGGAGCGCCCTCTTGCGCTGCTGGGTTCTCTGTGGTCTTTTCGCTCTTCTCTCCGGCCTTTTCGCTTGGAGGCGCTGGCGGCGCCGGTGCACTCACAACCCTGGTGCCGGGCAGAGCCGGAATCGGCTCATCGCTATTCCTGACAAGGATGGAGATTCTGCGATTCGATGGATCTGTGGGGTTGGATGCGATCCGCAAGAGTTGGTCGGCGTAGCCGCGCACCTGCGTCACCTGGTTGGAGCGGACGCCGTGCTCCTGAAGCAGGCGCCGTGCTGAGTTGGCGCGATCGGCCGAGAGCTCCCAGTTGCTATAGTTGGCGTCGCTGGAGTATTGCGTTGCGTCGGTGTGGCCCTCGATCAGCAGGTCGTTGGGCAGGGTCTTCAGCTCGGTGGCCAACAGCGCAAGCAACTCTTGCCCGTTGGCGCTCAGGCGCGGGCTTCCGCTCTGGTAGAAGGTGCCGTTCTTATCCTCCAGCAGCTCGATGCGCAGTCCCTCGGGCGTGATGGTGATCTCAATCTGTTTTGAGAGCTTTTCCAGCTCTTTGCGCTCCTTGATCTCCTGCTCCAGCCTGGCTTTGAGCTTTTGCAGGTTTTCAACGTTCCCCGGCTGCACGGTCATGCCGTTGCCGTTCATGGTGGTGCCCAGCAGGTTGGCGGTGCCTTTGGGATCGTTGAAGTAGCCGGCGACGGCCTTTTTCACCTTCTCGCTTGAGTTCATGAGCCACAACACGATGAACAGCGCCATCATGGCGGTAACAAAGTCGGCATAGGCCACCTTCCAGGCGCCTCCGTGGTGGCCGCCGTGGCCGCCCTTCTTCTTGATCACGATAATGGGCTGAACTTTATTGCCGGGGGCCATGTGCCGCACACCTCCTCATTGCTCCTGGGCCACTAGGCCGAGGCTCCATCCGAGCCGGCGCTGTGTCCCTTGCAGCGCTTCTCCATCTCGTCGAAGCTGGGCCGCACATGCGCGGGAATGGCGCGCCGCCCCATTTCAATGGCGATCATGGGAGCAGAACCCTTCAGGAATGACAGGAGCAACACCCGCAGCACGTGCAGATAGCAGTTCTGCTCATCGGCGGTTTTGCCCATGTTCGAGCTCAGCGGACCGGCCACGCCATAGCAGAGCAGAATGCCGAGGAACGTGCCCACCAGCGCCGCGGCAACCTTGTGGCCGATGGCCTCGGGCGGGCCGCCCAGCGCGCCCATCGTAATCACCACGCCCAGCACCGCGGCCACAATGCCCAACCCCGGCAAGGCATCCGCCATGGTGTTCAGCGCGCTGACCGGCAAGGTGGCTTCGTGGTGGTGGACCTCCATGTCCAGTTCCATCATCTGGTCCATGTCGAACGGCTCCACGCCTCCGGTGATGGCCATGCGCAGCGTATCGCACACAAACTCGCGAGCGTGGTGGTCCTTGAGGAACTCCGGGTAGTTTTTGAAGATGGAGCTTTCCGACGGCTTCTCCACATCCATCTCGACGCTCAACAGGCCCTCTTTGCGCACCTTGTTGAGAAACTGGTACATCATCTTCAAGGTGTTCAGATAGCGTTCTTTTCCGAAGCTCGATCCGCCCAGCACGCCCTTGAGGCCGGCAGCAATGCCTTTCAGAATGTGCACGGGATTGGCCACCAGAAGGGTGCCGCTTGCCGCGCCCGCGATAATCAGCAGTTCCGCAGGCTGCAAAAGCACCTCTAGGTGGCCCTTCTCCATAAGGAATCCGCCAATAACCGATGCAAAGACCACGAGAATGCCTATGATGGCAAACATGCCTGCCCCCCCGGTGCAAGTGTGATATGGTTCCCGCCTTCATGAATGCTTGTCACCATGGCCGCCTGAGCGCGGCCCAGCAATTGCGCCAACGTCTCTGCCGCGTCAGCCTGGGCCGCACCGATACTCACGGTCAGCGAGACGCGGTCTCCCCACCAGCGAAACTCGGCCGTTCTGGCGATTCCCATCAACCTTTGCGCGTGGGTTGCCAGCATGTCTGCCGTGCGCTCGTGCGACAACACCAGGAACTCATCCTGGCCCCAGCGTCCCATCTCCTCGGCGGGTCGCAAGCCATTCAAGATAGCCTTTTCTACCTTTTCGAGCATTGCCTCGCAGGCTCGGGCGCCGTGGGTCTTGCGCAGCTCATGCGCCTGATCCACGGTGATCCACAAAACGCCGAAGGGCACCCCGGCGCCGGTGAAATCGGCAAAGATCTCCTCGATTCGCTGCTCGAGATCGGCCTGGCTCTCTTCCACGCCTGAGTTCTCGCCGCATTCTCCGCGGGGCAGCGCATCCAGACTTTCAGCAGGGTGAAACACGACAGCAGAGCCCAACCGGCCACCCAGCCCATCGCGAAGCACCAGGGTTCGCGCAATCACGGGCACGTCGTGGCCCAACTTGTGGCGCACAACGAGCGGCGCTCCATGAGCAGCCGCGACACCGGGCTCATCAATGGCTTCGCGCCCAGTCGGGCTCGAGAGAAGCGCATCGAGGGGTTCGGGAGCTGCCCGCCCCAGCAGGTCCACGCTCACATAACCGGTAATCGCCTCGGCAGCCCGGTTCCAAAACGCCACCTGGCCGTCGGTGCGCAAAAGCGCAATACCATTCGGAAGGCAATCCAGCGCAGCTTCAACGAGCTCGGTGCGATCGGTCATGCGCGCGCCTCCACCTGATGCATCGGCATAACGGGGGTGCAACTTCATTCGAACTATGCTCCCAGGAAGACATCGTGACGGATGAGGGAAGGGATCCCACGGAAGGAATTTCGCCCTCCTGCGTTGACGGAGTGGATGACCGGCTGCAGGCTGGGAGCGAAATGTCGTGACCCCCGGGGTGCACAGGCTGTAATCTTCTATCTAAGGGTTCCTTCTGCGCTCTGGGCTCTTCCTCTTTGAGTCGGCAACACAAGGAATGGGAACGTTTGACAGTGTCGCAAACACAGACAGGCCCACGCTTGCGCGATCTTCAGCCGATAGGGCACAGAGGAGTGCAGCCATTGAGCGCAAGTGAACCGGAGTCTCCGGGTTGGCAGAGCGGTCAATCGACCTGGCTTCAGATGGGTTTTTTGCGGGGTAAGCAGCAGAAGAGACGCAGATTATGAACAAGATCATTCTGGCCGATTCGCAGGCAATCTTTCGTGCAGGCACCGCCAAAGTTCTGGCGATGGACGAAGACCTGCGCATTATTGCGCAATGCAGCGATCTGGACCGCATGCACCATGCCGTCACCACCTTTCCGGGATCCATCGTCCTGTTTGCCGCATCGTTGCGGCCCGACCTTGTCAGGCTCCGGCACTTGCTTGATTCCGGCGGCAGCAGCGGCATTGTGATCGCAGAAAACAGCGATACCGCAGATCATTATCTGCAGCAGGGGTTTCGCGGGGTGGTCTTTCGCAATGTTTCGGGGGCAGCGCTGGTTGAGTGCGTTCGCCGCGTGGCCGCAGGCGATGTTTGGATGCCGCCGCAACTGATGCATGCCGATTCGCCCGAAGAGGATATGGTGGGCACGCGCGTTCGCGACCGGCTTACGCCCAAGGAAATGCGCATTGTAGCGCTCATCGTGCAAGGCTGCAAAAACCGCGAAATCGCGATCCGATTGAAGACCACCGAGCAGGTGATCAAGAACTACCTGCGCTCCATCTACGACAAGACAGGAGTCAGCGACCGCCTCGAACTTGCCCTGTTCACCATTCACCATCGGGTGCTGGCCGCAGCCGCCGCTGAAGTGGGCAGCAAGCTCGAAGCCGAGGAACAAAAGGCCGCCCCTCCCTCAGCCGTCGCATAAAGCGGCGACTGCCGGGTCAGGGCGCCGACTCCAGAAGCGCGCTCAGGCCTTTCATGTCTTTCACCACAATCCGCCGTGCATCCACTTCCAGCAGGCCCTCAGCCTGGAGCCGCATCAAATTGCGCGAGATGAGTTCGCGCACCGTCCCCAGCTGATTAGCCAGTTCCTGGTGGCTCGCGGGCAGTTGAAACTCGATGCCGCCATCGGTCTTCACTCCCTGTTCCTGGGCCAGCTTGAGCAGCGTGGAGACGAGACGCTGGCGAATCGTAGTAAACGACAGCTCCTCAATAATGCCCACCAGGCGCCGCAGCCGCGCGCCCGCCACAGAGAGCACCTTGAGCGCAACTTGGGGATGTTCAAGACAATAGCCATGAAAATCGCGTTGCGAAATGAAGGCAATCTGCGTGTCTTGAATGGCTACGGCTGAGGCCGGATAAGGCCCTCCATCGAAAACCGGCAGTTCGGCCACGGTCTCGCCAGGTTCATTGACAGCCAGCACCTGTTCACGGCCGTTGGCCGAGGCCTTGAAGATGCGCACTTTGCCGCTGGCCACGATGTGCAGCCCATGGCAGGGCTCTCCCTCAGAAAACAGCAACTCGCCGCTCTTGAAGAGCTTGCGAGCGGTCCGGCCAGCCAGTGTGCGCAGTTCCTCCTCAGAGAGCCCAGCGAGCAAGGCAGTGCCGGCGAGAACCGCGACAATATCAAAACGCTGAATGCTCACCTGTGGATTCTAGCAGCCGGCAGAATCCAGAAAGCGGCGGGTCCGGTTCTTATCGCAGCCAGCGACTAAAGTCACTGCGTACTCCCACGTGGTTGCCGCATGCTCACAATCAAGGAGTTCATCATGACCACACCAACCCTCACCGTCCGCGAGATTGCGCTGCAGCAGCCTTCCTCCATCCGCGTCTTTGAGCAGTTCGGCATCGACTACTGCTGCGGCGGGCGGAAGCCACTGGCCGAGGCCTGCGCGGCCGGAAATATCGAGCTCAACACGGTAGTCTCCGCTCTGGAGTCTGCGGCTGTCGCACCCGCTGCCATCGCCGCGAATTGGCAGCAGAGTCCCATGGCAGAGCTGGTTGCGCACATTGTCGCCACACATCACACCTATGTGAAGAGCGAGTTGCCGCGGCTCGCCATGCTAGCGCAAAAGGTGGTGAATCGCCATGGCGACACCAAACCCGAGCTGCCGCAGATTCAAGCTGCACTCGCCGCGCTGGACGAGGAGTTGACCCAGCATCTGGCCAAGGAAGAAGCCATCCTGTTCCCCTTCATCGTGAAGCTGGAGCGCGCATCCGACGGCGCCGCGGCACAGCCCGCCGCCTGCTTTGGCACCGTGGCCAATCCCATTGCCATGATGACCCAGGAACATGAAGCTGCAGGCGCCCTGCTGGCAACGATGCGCACCCTAAGCCAAAACTTTGCGCCCCCAGTGGGCGCCTGCCCCACCTTTCATGCCTTCTACAACGGCCTGAGAGAGTTTGAGCAGGACCTTCACCAGCACATCCACCTGGAAAACAACATTCTGTTTCCGCGCGCCATTGAGTTAGAAGCTGCAACCCGGCAGCTAGCTTCAGTGTGATCGGTGCGCATTTTGCAGGTCTCGGGGCCAGATCTGGGCTCTGAGACCCACGAGGCGGTTTGTTCGCGAGCTGCGCAGGCATTATGGGACCGTGATGACTACCTTGCCCACCTGCTGGTTTGACTCAAGGTATTGGTAGGCCTCGATGGTTTGCGCAAAGCTGAAAGTGCGGGCGATTTTCGGAAAAAAGCGGCCGTCGGCGAGGCGGTCAAAGACATATTTTTTTGCTGTTGAGGCGAGCGCCGGGTCGCGCGTTACCTGCATCAGCGTATAGCCGTGGACGTTGAGGCCCTTGACCATCGCTGTCATGATCGGGAACGGGGTTGGGGCGCCGGCGAGGGCGCCGTATTCGATGAGGTGACCGTTGGTTGAGGCGGCCTGGGCGAGCTTCTCGATGCCGGGGCCGGCGACGGGGTCGAAGGTGATGCGCGCGCCCTTATTGCCGGTAATCTCTTTGATTCGAGCGACATAGTCTTGCTCATCGCTGACAATCACATGGTGCGCGCCGAGGGAGAGCAGTTCGTCCCGCTTGGCGGCTGTGCGGGTGACGGCAATCGCGGTCGCGCCGTGGTCGCGGACAATCTGGATGGCGGCCAGCCCCACGCTGGAGGAGGCGGCGGGGATGGAGACGAAGTCTCCGGCCGTCAGGCGGCCCACAAATACGAGCGCCCCGTAGGCCGTAAGGTATTGCATCCAAATGGCTGCGGCCTGCTGAGGCGTCAGGTTGGCCGGGTACTCGCCCAACGTCTCGACGGGGACAATGGCCTCTTCTCCGAGGGTGCCGTAGCGATTCTGCGAGAAGCCCGGAACCGTGGCTACCGGCTTGCCGATCCAGGCTGCATCCACGCCCTCGCCCACGGCGTCAACAATGCCTGCCACCTCGTAACCTATTCTTGAGGGGAGGGTTGGCTGCTCGAAGTAGCGGCCGCGCAGGTAGACGGACTCAGCGCGGTTGAGGCCCGCCGCCTGCACGCGCAAGCGTACCTCGCCTTTGCCGGGTTGCTGTTGCGGGTGCTCCTCAATTTGCAAATTTTCCGGGCCGCCAAGGTGATGAAACCGGACGGTTCTGGGCATGGATTCTCCTTCATCCGTTTGGATGGGATGGGGCTGAGATACGATTCGCACGCAGCCCAACGAGGGCTGCGTGTGAATCGTATATTGTTGATTATAAATGACTTATGTTGGGTTACAATTTTTCGGCGACGCTCTTGGCCTGGGTGAAAAGGAGCAGGTAGTCGGCGCCGCCGGCCTTGGAGTCAGTGCCGCTCATGTTGAAGCCGCCGAAGGGGTGGGCGGCGACCATGGCGCCGGTGCATTTGCGATTGAAATATAAATTTCCGACGTGAAATTCCTGGCGGGCGCGGTTGAGTTTCTCGCGGTCGGAGGTGTAGATGGCGCCGGTGAGGCCGTACTCAGTGTTGTTGGCGACGGCGAGGCCTTGCTCGAAGTTGGCGACTTTGATGACGGCGAGGACGGGGCCGAAGATCTCCTCCTGAGCGAGTTTGGCGTCGGACTGGATGTCGGCAAAGACTGTGGGCTCAAGGAAATAGCCGCCGTCGGGAGTGGCGGGGGCGTGGCCGCCGGCGATGAGGCGGCCTTCTTTTTTGCCGGTTTCGACGTAGGCGAGCATGGAGGAGAGGGCGGCTTGATTGATGACGGGGCCGAGGTTGTGATTTTCTGCCGGGTCACCGAGGGTGAGTTTGGCGACGCGCTCGCGGATGCGTTCGAGGAAGGCGTCGTAAATGGCTGATTCCACGATGGCACGGGAGCAGGCGGAGCATTTTTGCCCGCTGAAGCCGAAGGCGGAGGCGACGACGGCATCGGCAGCGGCGTCGAGATTGGCATCGGCACAGACGAGGATGGAGTCTTTGCCGCCCATCTCGAGGATGGTTCGTTTGATCCAGATTTGATTGGGTTTATGGCGGGCGGCCTGCTCGTGAATCTCAAGGCCGACGGCTTTGGATCCGGTGAAGGCGATGAAGCGGGTTTTTGGGTGCTCGACGATGGCGTTGCCGAAGGTTGCACCGGAGCCGGGGCAGAAGTTGACCACGCCGGCGGGCAGGCCAGCCTCTTCAAGAACCTCAATGAAGCGGGCGGCGATGGTGGGGGCGTCGCTGGAGGGCTTTAGAATCACAGTGTTGCCGGTGACGATGGAGGCGGCGGTCATGCCGGCCATGATGGCGAAGGGGAAGTTCCAGGGGGGGATGACGGCACCGACGCCGAGGGGGATGTAGAGGAGTTCGTTGCGTTCGCCGGGGAACTGGATGGGGGTGGTGGCGGCGGCGAGGCGGAGGGCCTCGCGGGCGTAAAACTCAAGGAAATCAATGGTTTCGCCCACGTCAGCGTCGGCCTCGGCCCAGTTCTTGCCGACCTCGAAGGTGAGCCAGGCGCAGAACTCGAAGTGTCGCCGGCGGATGAGGTCAGCGGCGTTGAGGAGGAGGGAAACCCTTGTTTCCACAGGGGTTCGGCTCCAGGACTCGAAGGCCTTGAGGGCGGCGGACATGGCGAGTTCGGCATGCTCGGCGCCGGCTTTCTGGTGGACGCCGACGATCTGGGCGGGGCGGGCGGGGTTGACAGATTGGATCCTGGCGGCGGTTTTGAGGCGCTGGCCACCGATGATCAGGTCGTATTCGCGGCCCAGCTTGGAGGCGACCAAGTCCAATGCCTGCCGCATGTTGCGGGCGTTTTCAGGGGAGTTGAAGTTGGTGAAGGGCTCATTGACGAAGACACCCTGGGGAGAGCGGGGCTGGATTTGGGGTACGCGATTTGAGGTAGCCATAACCCATCGATTGTAGTCCAGGATCAGGACCAGGGACCAGGGACGTAGGGGCCAGGGACGCAGGGTTACTGGGGAGTTAACTTTTGGTGGCAAAGGTTTGCTTGTAAGGTTCGGAAAAGGGGCCAAAGGTTTGCTTGTAAGGTTCGGTTTAGTGGGCAAAGGTTCGCTTCTATGGTTGGGAAAAGTGACATTTTTAACCTTAGAATTGACCCTTTTTAGAGAAACGGAACCATGCATGGTTCGACATATTGGGGGTTGGTTTGCTTTAAATTGACCCTGTTTTGCGCAAATGGGCTTAAAACGGGGTGGTTTAGCGGCGTAAGGCGTTGAAAATGCTTAGGTTTTCTTGGATTTGTTGACTGTGCAGGTGGGCGGAGTTAGCGGGGTTGGCGGGGTAAGCGGGGCTGCGGGGTTGGTGGGGCCGGGTTGGTGGTCTTTCAGCGAGTCAGCGCCGCTGCGCGGCGTTAGCAGGTCAGCAAGTCAGCAGGGGCGGAGAGCGCGGGATAGGGATGCGGGGAGTAGAAAACGGGGCTGTCAGGCACCGCCGGAGCTTGGTGCGGGCCTCAGAGCGCCAGCGGGGTGAACTCGAGGAGCAGGCCTTCGTTGCCGGGCAACTGGGTGACGGCCATTCCGGTTACATCTTCTACCAGGTAGTGGGCGGCGTCGAGCGTGTGAATGGGATGCGAGAAGGTTGTGGCCACCACGGTGCATCCGGCGGCGCGGCCGGCCTGCGCGCCTGAGGAGGAGTCCTCAAACACCACGCATTCTTCAGGGCGGAAGCCGAGCAGCGCTGCGCCGGCCAGGAATGGGTCAGGGTGGGGCTTGCCCCTGGAGACCTGTTCGGCCGCAATGATGCGCTCGGGGACGGGGATGCCGCCGGCGGCCAGGCGCACGCGGGCCAGCTTCTCTGTCGCGCTGGTGACCACTGTCCAGCGGGCACGGGTGGCTGCGTTGCTGTTGAGCTTCTTCAAAAGCTGGAGCACGCCGGGCAGAGCATTCACGTCCGCGGTGTCAACCATCTCGTGATCTTCAATGATCTTCACTTCCTCGGCCGGGTCCAGGTCGGGGCACAGCTTGGCCAGGGTGTCAACGGCGCGGCAGCCGTGGGCGGTTTCGCAGGCCAGCACGGGGTCCACGCCGCGCAGCAGGGCCCAGTTGGTCCAACTGCGTTCAACGGATTCAAGGGAAGAGATGAGAATGCCGTCCATGTCGAAGAGGAGGCCTTTGCAGCGGATTTGGACGGTAGGATAGATGACGGGTGAGGGCATGGTTCTATTGTAATGGGCGCCGGATTAGCGCTTTGGCGGGGCTTCTTTGGCGGGCGCGAAGGTCATCTTCGGCGGGGTGTCGAGGGTGACGGCGGCATCGGCGGCGAGCTTGCGCGTGCCCTGCTGGATTTGATTTTCCTTGATCGTCACTGCACCCTTGGCGATCTCGGCCTCGCCGCTCCAGCGGTCGAAATGGGCCAGGGCGGGCGGAATAGCGGCTGAACCGGCAGCCGGGGCAATGGACCCATGCCGCCAGTCAAAGTGGAGCCTGCCCAAGGCTGAGTCAGCCAGGTCTTTGCCGGTGTAGCCGGAGAGCTGGATTTTGCCGTCTGCGTCAAAGGCGGCGCCGGTAAAGCGCTGGTGGAGCAGTTTGCCAATCTCGGGGGGGCTGAGCTTTTGAAAAGCGGCCGTCACGGTCCAGGCGGGTTTATCTCCGGTTTCAAGAGAGCCGTTTGCGTGGACCTGTCCGCCCAGCAGGCGGGCGTCGAAGTTTTCAATCTCAGCGCCGTCGGGGGTGGTGCGCACGGTGGCGGTTGCGTTGGTGAGGGTCACCAAATCCAGGATGAGGGAGTCGGCCTGGATTGTGCCTTCAAGGCGCGGCCAGGGGGGCGAGGAGGCGGGGCGCAGGCGCTCAATGAGGGTGGAGAGGAGCGTGCCCCGCTCATGGGCGCCGAGGATTGCGGACTCGAGGGCGACGGCGTCAAGCGAGTCGAAGTGGAGCTCGAATTGGGGCAGGCAGGGCGTGGGCGTTGCGCAGACCTCGACCGCTGCCAGGGTGGCTGTGCCTTTGACGGGGCCATAGCTGAACTCGACCGGGTCCCAGCGGATCTGGCCCTGGCCCAGATGAAGCGTGGCCTGGGCGATTTCAACATGGTTGGCCAGGTAATCGGACTTCCAGTTGGCGTTGTGGAGCACCACGGTGCCGCTGAGGTGGCGCGGGGCGCTCATCTGGCTGGCGAGCGCGGCCGCGGCCAGGCCAGTGGGCAGGTTGGTGGCGGCAACGGGCGGGGCGGGCATCCAGCGGCCGGCGGCGGCCAGATCGACGGTCATGGGTTCGCCGGCCAGATTGTCGAGGGCGCCGGCGTCTCTCATGCTGGCCACGCGGGCCAGCTCGCGGGCTCGGGCCAGTGCGGCCTGGCCGCGCACGGTCAACTGGTAGCCGGCGAGCGTGAGGCGGGCGGAGAGGTTGAGCGGGGTTGCGCCGCCGGCGGGCAGGTCAACGGTGGCGGCCAGGGCCCTGGGCTGGCCCGGCGCGGTTGCGGCGGGCTCAAGCACCAGCCGGGGCAGGCGGATGGGCGTGGTGAGCCGATCGCCGCTGAGTTGGAACCCCTCGACGGTGAGGCTGCCGGCGAGCGGCCTGGCCGGGGCCGGGCGGGCCTTTGCGGTGTGATTGGCGGCAGCGGCGGGCGATTTGGCCGGGGCGGCATTCTCGCCATAGGAGATTTTCCCGCTGATTGTGCCGAGGGCTTCAAGGCCGGGGCCAAAGTCGCTGCGCACGGTGCGGAGGGCGTCAAGGCCGGCCTGGACGGGAATCTGGGCCAGCTCAACGGTGAAGTGCGCCGGAACCCCTTCGCCGGGCAGGGCTCCGGCGAGATGAATGCGCCCGTTGCCGAGGGGCGAGTCGCAGGCCAGGTTCTCGATGGCGCGGCCGGTGTAGTGGTAGACGAGGCCGCAGCGGGCATCGAAGTCAAGGGGCGTGGCGGGGGCAAACTCGGCCCGGTGAACGCCCGCGGCGCGCAGCCGGGTTTGCACCTGGGCGGCGTCGGCGGTGCCGTCCACGTGCATTTCGCCGGTGAGCTCGCCGCGCCAGCCGGGGTCTGCGCCGAAGACGAGGCGGGTGAGCTGTCCGAGTTGGGCGTCGCGCCACTCGAGGTCAAGGTGGACCGGCATCTGGCGCAGCTCCGGCGCGCGGCCCACGCGGGCTTGCAGGCGGACGACGCCCGTGTCAGCCAGGCCAAGGCTGAGGTCAGTGCGAGCGGGCTGGCCGCGCAGCTCAATGCGCCACTCGCCGGGGTTGCCCTGGGCGAACTTGAGATCGGTGGAGAGCAGCGAGAAGGGCAGCTTTTCAACGCCGTTTTTGATGTTGATGCGGGAGTTGGAGGCCTCGAGCGCGGGCAGCCTTCTGGAGGTGCGCGGGGCGGCGCCGGGCTGGGCATTGGCGGCGACGCTGCGAAAGAGGGGATCGAGGTTCCAGTGGCCATCGGCGGTGCGGACCAGGTTGAGGCTGGCCTCGTCCACGCTGACTGAGCCGATTTCAAGGCGGCCGCGCCAGAGCGAGAGCAGGCGGATGGAGGCGACCACGGTGTTGGCGTGGAGAATGGGCTCTGCGCCGTAGGCCGGATCGTCTTCAACGGTGAGGTCAGTGAGGACGAAGCTGGGCCGGGGCAGCACGCGCACGCCGACGGACGAGAGGCGCACGGGGCGGCCGAGCGAGGCAGCCATCAGTTGGGTGATGCGGCTTTTGTAGTTGCTGACGCTGACCAGCGGAGGCACAACGAGCACCGCGGCGACCAGCAGCAGCAAAGCCAGCGCCAGCCAAAGTTGCTTGATTCTGCGCCGCCGGCGATCTGTCTCTTCCGTCATGGTATTTTGAGCTAACAGCTAACAGCTAACAGCTAACAGCTAACAGCTTACAGCTTACAGTTGAAAAGCGAACAGCTATCCCCTCGCTGGGAGCTGTGAGCTGTCTGCTGTCTACTGTGTCCGGTGCAGGGTGCGCTTCCAGCGGGTGTCAGAGAAGAAATGGAGGGCGACGTGGCCCAGCCAGGAGACGGTGCTTCCGGCTCCGGATTGCTCGTATTGATTGTCAGGGGTGACGAACGACCAGTAGTTGAACAGCGGGCGACCGACGATGTTTTCGCGGGGAACGAAGCCCCAGTAGCGGGAGTCGAGGCTGTTGTGGCGGTGGTCGCCCATCATGAAGTATTTGCCGGGGGGGACGACCAGATCGCCGTTTTCAATGTGGTTGGGGAAATCGACGGACCAGGTTTCGGTGGCGCCCAGGTCGACCGAGGGGGGCACGGAGGGGTACTCGTCGAGGAAGTCGCGGTGATTGTCGTCAGTGGTTGGCTCGGCATGGGGCTGGGACTGGGCCACTCCGTTGAGAATGACGACGCCGTTGCGGAGATGGATGTGGTCGCCGGGAACGCCGATGAGGCGTTTGACGAGGAAAAGGTCAGGCTCGCCGGGCTTGAGAAAAACGACGATGTCGTTGCGGCGGGGCTCGCGATAGTGGACCAGGGGCATCCAGGGGGCGGGCGGGGCCAGGGTGATGCGGTCCACGACGAGGTGGTCGCCGACGAGCAGGGTCTGCTCCATGGAGCCGGAGGGGATGACGAAGTTCTGCCCCAGGAAGGTGAGGATGAACAGGCCAATCACGAGTACGGAACAGATGCTGGCCAGCGCCTCCCAGGGCGTTTCTTCCACTGCCGCTGGAGCGGTTTCGGGGGCGGGGTCGGCCGCGGGCGGCGTCTTGACGGGCGGGGATTTTTTCTTGGTCATTCTCTCGCTCGAGTACAGTGGTCAGCTAACAGTGGTCAGCTAACAGTAGACAGCTAACAGTAGACAGTGAACAGCTGACAGTCTCTGTTTGCCGGGAATCGGCGTTCCCGGGTTTTTGACTGACAACAGTTCGCTGTCAGCTGTTTTTAGTGGACCACGTGGAAGATGCGTTTCCAGCGGGCAAAGCCTGAGAGCCTTGCCGCTAGTTCTTTATCGTGTCCGAGTCTATCATCCGCGGCCGTTTGCGCGGCCGGGTCAACGTCGGTGGTGGAGGGGCGGGTGAGGGAGAAGTAAATGACCAGGGGGCGGGCGACGATCTGGGATTGGGGCACGAAGCCCCAGAAGCGGGAATCCTTGCTGTGGTTGCGGTTGTCGCCGAGGACGAAGTACTGGCCGCGGGGGACAACGAGTTCTCCGTCGGTGGTGAGGCTCTGCATCTGCTTCCACCAGACGGGGTCGACCTCGGGATCAGTGTAGATGGCGGCGGGAAACTCGTCACGGAACGGGTTGAGGAGCGCCGGCTCGAAGGTGACGTAGGGCTCGTCGAGGGGCTGGCCGTTGACGGTGACGCGGCCGTCCTGAATGCGGAGCCGGTCGCCGGGCAGGCCGACGACGCGCTTGACGAGCAGGGGCGGATTGGGATGGTGAAAGACGACGATGTCTCCGCGGGCCACGCCGCGATAGGGCAGCAGAAAGCGGGTGAGGCTGCCGGCGGGGGCGTAGACCTGCTTGTTGACCAGCAGAAAATCGCCCACCAGCAGGGTGTGCTCCATGCTTTCACTGGGGATGAGGTAGGGCTGAAGGACAAAGGTGAGCAGGAACAGGGCAACGACAATGGTGCGCAGCAGCGAGGCCAGGGCCTCAGGCACGGTGGGCAGATGGCGCCACAGGGGCGAGGCCTGAACCGGGGACTGGTTCGGGGTCTGGCCTGGGGCGAGACCGTGGCTGCGATCGGGCCATGGGGCGGGGCTGCTCATGCGGCTGGTGGGTCCTCCACGGGTTTGCGGGCAGTGCTTTTGCCGGCGGCTTTGGCCGGCGGGGAGCCGGGCGCCTCTTCAAGATTATCGGGCATTCCGGGTCTGGCGAGCTTTTGCAGGGCGCTGCGCGCGGCGTCCTGCTCGGCCAGCTTTTTGGTGCTGCCCATGCCCCTGGCCACGGCCTTACCGGGTTCGCCTTCGCCTGGTTTGACGCGGACCTCGACGAGAAAACGCTTGCGGTGGTCGGGGCCGCTCTCACTTTTGACGCGATAGACGGGGGTTCCGGCGCGGGCGGCCTGCAGGTGCTCTTGCAGCGCGGATTTATAGTTGCCCAGCGCTGCTCCGGACTGTAGTTCCCGGGCCAGTTGCTGCTCGGTTTCGCCCAGGATGTGGCGGTGGACAAAGGCGCGGAGCGGGTCGAGGCCGCCGTCCAGGTAAAGCGCCGCCAGCACCGCCTCCATGCTGTTAGAGAGCACGGTGCTTTTGCGGCGCAGGCCGCCGCGGTCTTCTCCGCGGCTGACGCGCAGGTGGCTGCCCAGGCCGATGGCTTCAGCCACTTCAGCCATGTGCTGGCGGCTGACCAACTGGGCGCGTACGCGGGTCAGCTCGCCCTCCTGCCACTGGGGATGGGCGGCAAAGAGAGCCTCAGCCACGGCCATGCCCAGCACGGCGTCGCCGAGGAATTCAAGCCGCTCATTATCGGTGGTCAAGGCGGCTTTGCCGTTGCCGGCCGCCTGCTCGTTCGATGCCAGCTCCCTGGCGAGGGAGCGGTGGGTGAGCGCGCGCACCAGCAGCTCGCGGCTGGCAAAGCCATGGCCGAGCGCGGTCTCCAGTTCTGCCAGATCAATTTCCAAGCGCGCCTCTTTGGGTTTGAGTTTCAGTCACCGGCGGGCAGGGGAAGCACGGGCTTCCTCTGCCCCCGGTGCCGCCAATCTACCGGTTAGACGCAAAAGGCGCGTTTCGCGGTCAAAACCTGCCGGCTATGGGCGGCCGGGGGGCGCCGGCTGGCCGGGGGCGGCGGTTGCGGGTTTGGGAGCCTCCGCGCCGGGGGTGTCGTCGGCATCATCTTCGCAGGCGTGGCCCTTCATGGCATAGGCGGTTTTGACGCCGCGCTCGGCAGCCAGGCGGGTATCCTGCTGGCCGTCTCGCACTTCCAGGGCCTGCTTGTACTCGGCCAGGGCCTCGTCGCGCTTGCAGTCCAGGTCAAGCATGCGGGCCAGATAAATGTGCGACCAGGCGAGCAGGCGGGGCTCCTTGCTGGTGGCCAGGGTCTTCTGGAAGTCGTTGATGGCCTCGTCGGGGTGGCCGGTGAGGATGGCGATCCGGGCCAGGATGAAGTTGGCGCGGGCGCTCTGGGCGGCGAACTGAAGCGTATCGGCCGGCTCGGCCAGCGCCTGGCGGGCCATCCATGTGGCGGTTGCGGTGTCTCCGGCAGAGAGGCGCGCCTCGGCCAGATCAAGGCCTTCCAGCTTGCGCGGCTTGGAGCGCACCAGCACGTCGCCGTCGGCTTCCTTGTCGAAATCGATGTTGTGGGCGCGGTGCACCTGCTGATCGACGTCCATGCTGTAAACCATCTCGCCGATGGTGTCGCGCAGCCCGGCGGGGTCTTTTTCAAACAGAATCAGATTCTCATAGAAGTACTGGGTGAGCACAAAGCCCTGAGTCATGTCGTGGCGGACGGTGCCCAGGCGCACGGCGTCAACCTTCTGCTGATAGGCGCGGCGCTCGTTCTCATATTGCGGCATCTCAGAGCGCGTGACTCCGGCGGGAATCTTGTACTCGGGGATTCCGGTATCCATGGTGCGGGCCTCGATGGCTTTGATGAGGCATTCGATGGTCAGGGGCACGCTGTCATTGCGATACATGAACTCAAGGGGCGCGTCGCGAATCTCTTTCAGGATGGGCTGGGTTCGGTCAACGGCGGTGGTCCGGGCATAGATGAGCGGCTCAATCACGTAGTGCAGGTAGATGTGGCGCACGTCGTTGAGGCGAATCTGCCCATCGACGGGCGAAACCACCACCACGTAGTCGGCGCCATAGACGCGGGCATTGACCAGGTGGGGCGAGAGGAGCGGCTCAAACACCACCACAAAACGCCGTCCGGTATAGGTTGAGGCCGGCATCTTGAGGTAGAGATTGGTGTTGACAATCATCTTTGAGAGCGAATCGTGGAGTTTGTCGGCCTCATGGTCGTAGGTGAGGTGAACGGCCAGCCAGATGCCGTGCAGATCGACCGCGGCGGCAAAGTCGCTGAGCAGGGGCACGATCTCAGCCACCTGCGTTGAGTCGGGGGGCATCTCGGCCAGGTCGACCGAGGTTTCCATCTGCGGCGGCGGCGTGAGGTAAAGCGAGAGCGAGACGTATTGCGAGATGTCGCGTTCGGTGCCGGTCAAGCGGTGCTGGGCGATATAAAGGCAGACCGCATCGCGCTTTTTGCGGGCGTTTTCGCTTTTGGCCAGCGCGTTGTTGATCTCGTCGCGCACTTTTTTGCGGATGGGCGCGCTCTCTTCAAGGCCCTCGTTGTAGCCGCAGGCGTTCAGGGCCGCGGCCATCACAAACACCGGCTCGGCGCTGATGAGCGAAACGGTAGGTCCGGCCGGATCAACCAGCGAGGGAGCTTTCTCCTGCTGGAACGGCTGCGCCGAAGAAGAGCTCTGGCCTTTGGTGGAGGAGCTTTCGCCGGCCTGGTCCTGGGCCACAGCCAGACCGGCGCCGGCCACAAGGCCAAAACCTGCCGCAAGAACGAGAATCGAAGATCGAACTGAACCGAACGTCATAGGAAGAACCTGCCCTTGCAAGTCTACAGCGGAAGCAGCGGGGAATCATCCCCGAGAGGGCTGCCGAAGGCCCCCGCTCAGGTTTAGACGTTGGCAGAGGCGAACCGGCCATGGCGGCCGGGTCTCCTGTGTCTCTTGCCGGAGCCTCTGCCGGGTCTGCCGCGAGCAAAAAATCAAAAAGCCCCGCCCGGATCATTCCGGACGGGGCAAAAAGCTTTATATTCCCTATTCCCTATTCCCTATTCCCTGGTCCCTGGTCTCCGTCTTATCCCCTGACGGAAACGCCGGAGAAGCTGAGCACGGCGAGGCCGCGGACGGGTTGGCCAAAGCGGCGGGCGGGCTCAAAGACGCTCCACAGCAGCAGGTTCTCCACCTGGGCGCGGGTTACGTTGTCTGTGGGTCCGGCAACGATGCGGTAGTCGTAGACCTGGCCTGCGCCGTTGACATAGGCCTCAACCACCACCGGGCCAGAGACTGCGCCGATCTGGTTGCTGTTTGCGCCTTCAGACAGGTAGAGCAGATGCGGTCCGGTGGCCATGCCGAGGGGCTCGTCGGGGTTGGCGCGGGCAGACTCAGGCTGGGTAAACATGGTGACCAGCACAATGACGGTGCCCATGAGCAGCACGGCGCTGGCAAAGCCGGCCGAGGCCTGAAGCAGGAAGGGGCCGACGGTGTTCCGCCAGGCGAGGCTCAACCCCTGCCAGGGGCTCTTGCGGCTGCGGGCCCGCTCCTGGCTCAGGGCCACGCGGATGCGCAACACCAGATCTTCCGGCTCCGGCACGGGGCCGAGGCCGGCCAGCGAGGTCTGCACCTGGCGCAGCGCGGTCCACTCGGCGGCGCACGCGCGGCAGCGGTCAAGGTGGTCGGCGATGCGCTGCATCTCGCGCCCGGTGAGCCGGCCGTCTAAATACTCTGAAAACTTTCCCTGCATACTGCTGCAGCCGTTCATTGTGCCTCCTCTCCCAGGGGCATCTCAAACGCGGTGCGCGCTGGGGAGAGAGCGGGGCGCTGCTGAGCGGTGAGAATCGCCTTCAAGGCCAGGCGTCCCCGCACCAGCCGCGACTTCACGGTACCCAGATTCACGCCTTGCATCTCAGCCACTTCCTCGTAAACAAAACCTTCAATATCCCGCAAAATCAGGGTGGTGCGGAACGGTTCCGGCACCTGATCGAGCGCCGCTTCAACGCGTGCCCGGGTCTCTGCGTGGACGGCCATTTCGTAGGGCGACTCGGCTGGGTCAACCAGCATATCCACCAGCCGGGCCGGGGTTCCTTGTTCGTTCTCGGCCATCTCCTGCTCGATGGCAATCTCCTGCTGCTTGTGCCGCATCCACCAGCGCCGCTGGTTCGAGGCCTCGTGCAGGGCGATGCGATAAATCCACGTTTTCAGCGACGACTCGCCGTGGAAGCTGCCCACTCCGCGAAAGACCTTCACGAAGACTTCCTGGGTCAGGTCGGCGGCGTCGCTGCGGTCATGCACGGTACGCGCCAGCAGGGAATAGATCGGTTGGTGGTAGCGCTGGATCAGCCACGCGAACGCCTCTTCAGAGCCGGCTCGCAGTTCTGCGACGAGAGCCGATTCTTCAGATTGGAGCGTCAGCGCGCTGGCTAGATTGCCCATGGTGAGGTCCGCCTGCATTCAGAGTCCCCCCACGTTAACGCAACAGGCCCAGAGTTGGCATCTCTGAATTGCACAGGAACGCCAAATACGCGGTTTTCTGGTGCGGCCACTCGCCCCGGCGGCTGAAAAACAGCTGCTGGAAACCAAACAACCCTGCGGAGTGCGCGGGAAACGGAACACTGGCAACGTACCAAGGGTCCCGCGCGCTCTATTGTCTTAGACACCGGAGACCCCCTGAAGTGTTCCCGGTCACGAAGGATTTGTGGCCGATTCGTCTCCGGCAGAGCGGTGGCGGCGGCCGGCGCTCGAGGCTGTTCCAGCCTGGGAAGCCCTGTACAACCGCTTCACGCCTCAGGGGTTTGACATGCTTCGCCCGAGCGGAGACAATAGGAGAGTTGCATCCCCAACACGTGGGCCTGTGGCGCAGCTGGGAGCGCGCTTCCATGGCATGGAAGAGGTCATCGGTTCGATCCCGATCAGGTCCACCAAATCCCCCTTAAAAATCAGCCAGTGAAGGGAGTGCCGTTTTGCGGTTCACTGCCCTGCGCCCTTTTCCGTGAATCCGAGGCGAGCGTGCTTTGCGCCAACTCAAGGCCGAGTTGGAGCGCACGAACCGGCTCTGCAACGCCTTAAGTCAGATCAACCAGGCGATTCTGCGCTCCTGCAACCAGCAGGAGCTCTTCGATCGAGTTTGCCAGGTGGCGGTGGAACTGGGCGGTTTCAGGCTGGCGCCGAAGGAGGGCCGAAGCGGCAAACCTGTGATAAGCCCACCATCCGCCCAGGGCAACCAGTGCAAGAAGAGCCGCCACGCCCTGAAGTACCCGCCCCGCTCCGGAAGACTTCCTCGCTGCTCTTTCAGGCTGATGCATCGTCTGCCTTTTTTGAAAAACCGTGCTCCTGTTTGCCCGCGCCCGGAAAGCGGCCGATGCGGCCGGCTGGAACTGCGCCGCGGCCGAACCAGACCGCGGGCATCCACCAGAGTGCCCGCGCGGAAACGCCGGGTCGCCCACCACGGCTGTGCGTCATCGGCCCCGGCGTCCCGGTCTTCGCACATTCACTTCTGCTTCTCGCGCTTCTTCTCCTTGCCGGTCTCATCGTCCCCTTCAACGATGTAGCCGATGCGATAGTTTCTGGGATCCGGCGGCCGGGTCTTCCTTTTCTGGGAGCGAAAGAGAAGCTTGTCAAATCCAAAGGTGCTCATGGCCACAATCAGCATTGCCACGATCGCGAAGATGGTTTCGCCCGTTGTCCACTCCAGACGCATGCCGGCCATCATCCTTCCTTTGCTGCAACTCTCCACCGGATTCGGGAAACCCGCAATGGTACCACAGGTGCGGACAGGGGAGTCCGGGCAGACCTTCACCGCGCTTTGCGCCATGCATGGGAGCACATCTTGACGACAGAAACGCGGGAGTGGATGAGCGGGCAACTGCCCACAGACGCTCAGCCAGGCAGTGGCCGATGCCGCGGCGGGCCTTTGTTGAACGGGAACTCTCCCTTCAGCCAGGCGCATGGTACGGGGAGGCCAGACACAGACGGGGCGGATTCTCAAGGTATTGAGCGGGTCGGCGCCGTCATCAGGGCATGGAAGAGGGCATCGGTTCGATCCCGATCAGGATCACCAAATCCCTCCCGAACAGAATCAACCTGCAGCCACCCATCGCCGCGCTCGCTTACCATGAGAAGCGGAGGCGCCGCCAGCCCATGTTCACTCCCCAGCCCATCGGATTTGTCAGCAGTCCCTTCAAAGACACAGCATCCATTCCCAAGGGCCTGGGCGCGCAGCACTCGGAGACCGGGGTGTTGCGCATTCTGCCCGCCTACGAGGCCGGCCTTACCGACATCGACGGCTACTCGCACCTGATTGTGCTGTGGGTCTTTGATCGCGTCGAGGGCTTTGACCTGCTGGTGACGCCGCCCACAACCAACCAGCCGCACGGGCTGTTTTCCACGCGCTCGCCGCGGCGGCCCAACCCGATTGGGCTCACGGTGGTGGAACTGCTTGAGCGGAAGAATGAGTCGCTGCTGGTGCGCGGCGTGGATATGCTGGACGGCACGCCGATTCTGGACATCAAGCCGTACCTGTCCAGCATTCCCCAGGAGAAGCTGCGGCGCGGATGGCTGGGCGAGGCCGAGTCTGCGTCGAAAGCGAAGTAGAGCCGGACCCAGCCAGACGGTGGGAGACTGCGGATTTATCGAATGCCCAGCAGCTTGTGGGTTTGCAGGCTCAGCCGCCAATGCGGATGGTCAAGGCAATAGGCGAGAGCGAGTTGGGTATTCACTTCGCGGCGCGGCCCGTCCATGGGTTGCAGAAAGAAGTGGCGGAAGGCGAGCGACTCAAAATCTTCAGGGTCGGCATCGGCCTGGGGAAAGACCAGCTTCAGCTCGTCGCCGCCGCGCTGCACAAACTCCGCGCCCGCCTTGGGACTGACGCAGATCCAGTCCAGGCCGGGCGGGGCGGCGAGGGTGCCGTTGGTCTCGACGGCGATCTCAAAGTCCAGTTGGTGCAGAGCGTCGATCAGCGGCGCGTCGATTTGCAGCAGCGGCTCGCCGCCGGTGCAGACCACGAAGCGCTTGCCGGTTGAGTTGGCAGGCCATAGGGCCTCAATGGCCGCGGCCAGAGCCTGAGCGGAAGCAAACCTGCCGCCGCCGGTGCCGTCCACGCCGACAAAATCCGTATCGCAGAACCGGCAGGCGGCCGTAGCGCGGTCAGCCTCGCGCCCTGACCAGAGATTGCAGCCGGCAAAGCGGCAGAAGACCGCCGCGCGGCCGGCCTGCGCGCCCTCGCCTTGCAGCGTGTAGAAGATCTCTTTGACCGCGTAGCTCATAAAAACCAGCTTTCAGCTTTTAGCTCTCAGCTTTCAGCACATCGTGCCAGCGGTGGGGCCTTCAACTTGGCACGAACAAGCTGAAAGCTGATGGCTGAAAGCTAAGAGCTGCCTTTTTCGTACTTCAGCGGATCGGCGATGCCATTCTCGCGGAAGCCCTTTTGCCGCAGCAGGCAGGAGTCGCACTGGCCGCAGGGCGCGCCCGCCGGCGATGGATCGTAACAACTGCTGGTGAGCGAGTAGTCGACGCCCAGTTCAATTCCCTTGGCGATGATCCGCGCCTTGGTCAGCGCAATCAGCGGCGTGTGAATCTTGAGCGCCTGGCGGCCCTCCACGCCGGCCTTTGTAGCCAGGTTGGCCATCTTCTCAAACGACTCGATGAACTCCGGACGGCAATCGGGGTAGCCTGAATAATCCAGCGCGTTCACGCCGATGAAGATGTCGCTCGAACCCAGCACCTCAGCCCACGCCAGCGCGAACGAGAGAAAGATGGTGTTGCGCGCCGGAACATAGGTGATGGGAATGCCGTGGCTCATCTGGTCGGCATCGCGCCCCTTGGGGACGGCAATATCGGCGGTCAGCGCAGAGCCGCCGAAGACGCGCAGATCGATGACGGCGGTGCGATGGCCTGCCACGCCGAGGGACGCGGCCACGCGGGCAGCGGCTTCCAACTCGAAAATGTGCCGCTGGCCGTAAGAGAACGAGAGCGCGTAGGGCTCAAAGCCCTGGCTCTTGGCAATCGCCAGCACCGTGGCCGAGTCAAGGCCTCCGCTCAACAGCACGACTGCACGTTTTGGTTCAGTCGCCATAATCATTGCCTGGACGGCAAGTCCTCTCCGCCTTTGCCGATGTCCATGGAGGGCGAGATGGGATTGTCTTCGTCGATGTAGGCTTCGACGCATTGGCTGAGAATGCCCTTGGCTTCGAGGATGAACTCGACCGCATCGCGCGCCGCGCCGTCGCCGCCTTTGCTGGGCGTTACATAGTGGGCTTCGGCCTTCACCTGCGCGCGGGCATTGGCCACGGCAATGGCAAATCCGCACTGGCGCATGACGGGAAGATCGATCACGTCGTCGCCCACGTAGGCAATCTCGTCGAGCGTCACGCCTTCCTTCTGCATGATCTCGCGCACCGAGCGCATCTTGAAGGCCTCGCCCATGTAGACAAATTCGAGCTTCAGGTCGCGGGCGCGCAGGGCCACGGTTTCGCTGATGCGCTTGGTGATGATGCCCAGTTTCATGCCGCCCAGCCGCGCCAGCGAGATGGCCGTGCCGTCGTGGGCGTTGTAGCCCTTGGCCTCGACCATCCTGGTGGCGCCATCAGGCGGCGCGGGCACTGGAATCAGCCAGATGCCGCCGTCGGTCAACACTCCATCGACGTCGAAGAGAATGATCTTGATGCGGCGCGCGCGATCTTCAGCCGTAAGGTTCATGCTTCGATTCTACCGAATGCGGCGGATGCGGTTCGCCCGGCTGCGAGAGAATGGAAAGCATGGATCAGGATCCAGTTCCTGTTGTGCCTCTTGAACCCGGTGACTGGTACTTTGACGGGCCAAACGTCGTGTTTACCGGGCAGTATCTGCTGAAGCGCGGCAGGTGCTGCGAGTCAGGATGCCGGCATTGCCCGTATGGATTTACGCAAAAGCAGCGCCCCGGCCAATCGGTTTGAATCAGCCCGGCCTTTTTCATGGTCAAAGCCGCATATGAGTGGTATAAATCCATTCCAGCATTGAACGGCATGAATCGGTCCTCCCCTGGAACGTGAACCAACCCCGTTTTGCGCCGCAAGCAATGACATCTCAAGGAGGAACGCATGCATTTTCTTTGGTGGATCCTGGTAGGACTGGTGGCCGGCTGGCTAACCGGAAAGATCATGAAGGGCGAGGGCTACGGCTTCATCGTAGACACGCTCCTCGGCATTGCCGGCGCAATCGCGGGCGGCTTCATCGCCGGCCTGCTGGGCTTCTCGCCTACGGGCGGGCTGCTTTACACCATTCTGATTGCGCTTGCCGGCGCAATCATCCTGGTGTTCCTCGTCCGTCTCATCTCGGGAAAGAAGTGAGCTGAGGTTCGCTTCAACTGAAGGCGCCCCATTCCGCCCGCGTTCTCTTTTAATCCAGAGCGCGGAAGGGATGGGGCGCTTTTTTGCGCTTGCTTACTGTGCCGCCGGGCCGGCGGCCGGCGGCTCGCTCTTCGCCGCCTCACGCACCAACACCGCGAAGCGCGGAAACGCAAAGCTGCCCTGGGCGTCGTCAATCAGGTTCAACTGGCAGAGGTAGGGGCCGGGCTTGAGGCCGGCCAGCGGCACATCCAGCTCGATGGCCACGGCGTCGCGGCCGTCTACGTTGGTAGCGGTGGCGCGGACCAGCGGCGTTTCATAGACCTTTGTTGCGCCCTGGATGAGTTCCAGGCTGCTCAACACGTTTATGCCCGGCCGGGTTCCCCTGGGCGTGTCGGCGGCGGGCTTTTGGCGCGCCGGCTCATAGATTTCGTAGAGCAGATAAAGGTGCTGGTCCTGGCGGAAGACGTGGCTGATGTTGGGCACATACTCCTGGCCCGCGCGCACCAGCGGTGAACTGGCCTTGCCGGGCTGGCGCATGCTGGCCAGCAGGATGGAGCTCATCTTCAGCGGCGCCTTCTTCATCTCCGGCAGCGTGATCTCCGCCTCAAATGAGCCCATCTGGCCGGTCTGGTTTTCGCGCACGACAAACTTCAAAGTGTATTTGCCGGGCGGCAGATTGAAGCTGGTGGTGTACTGGATATTCTTCTGCCGCGCCTGCAAGATGGGATCGAGATTGAGTTTGACGGTTTCGCGCGCGTGGCCGATGGGGCGCCTGGCTTCGTCAATCACCGAGCCGACGATGTCGAGCGTGGCTTTGTCTTTGTCGCCGCCTTTCACAAAGGGAATCTGCGAGCCGGGGACGATGAGCGAGACCGGCACATAGAAGCGGTTCTCGTCGAGGCGGAAGTAGAGCGCGTCCATATAGACGGCCATGTCGGTGGCGGGCAGGTCGCTGGCCAACTGTTCCTCGAGTTCGCGCTCGCGGTCTTCGTGGCCTTCATGCTTGAAGTCCGCGGGGGCGTAGTAGCCAGGCCGGTACTCGAGCTTGACGCCGGGGCGGTTCACCTTGATGGTCAGTTTGCGATATTTGCCGTCGCGGGCAGGGTTGGTGCTGTGGAAGCCGACAGCGTAGTAAGCCGAAGTGTCGCGCTGCACCTGGGCGAATGCGGGGGCAAAATCGTTGGAGTCGAAGAACGCCTTGCCGCCGGTGTCGCTGCTGAGGGAGGCCATCACCTCTTGCGTGGCGAAGTTGGCGCTCAGGTTGTTGGCGAGCGCGCCGCCGTTGAACGCTCCCGTGCCGCGCAGGCTGCCCGTGGAGGCGTCGCCCAGCGGCGAGATGGCCTGAAGGCCGCGCGTGTCTACGCTGTAGATGGCCAGGTTGGCGCGCACCGCCGCGTTGATGGCCGCGCGCAGCGACGCCTGGTTCTCAATGCCGTCGCGCGAGATGCCGCCGGAAAAATAGAGCAGCGACTTCTTCTCGTTGATCTTTTCGAGCGACCTGGCCACCGCGCGCAGCGCAAACAACTCGCGGTCGGTGTTGACGTCGTTGTATTCGCTTTCGTCGGGCGTATAGCCGGAGGAGTCTTCCACCTGGTTGGAGTTGGCCGTTGCGCCCTGGGCAAAGCCCTGGCCCTCGGTTCCGTTGTACGCCGCGACTTCTTTGATGAGCGCGTCTTTGTCGGCGGTGAAGTCCTGGTCCACCTTGAGCGTGGTGTCGAGCGAGACCAGGGCTACCAGGTCGGCGGGCTGCATTTTGTTCTTCAAAAAATCGCGGGCCGCCTCCACGCTGCGGTCCAGGTCTTCAGGCTGCATCGAGGTCAGGTCAAAGAACATCACAATCAGGCGGTGATTGCGCAACTCCTCGGGCCGGGCGACGACGACGGCCTTGCTGCCGCTTGCGCCCGCGGCCAATCCGCTCACCGTGGCTTCGTTCAGCGGCGTGGCCTTGTCTACGCTCTCAAAGTCGAAGCTGGCAATCTGCTGCGGCTTGCCGTTCTCCTGGATGGTGAAGTCGCTCTGCTTGAGGCCCGCGACCAATTCGCCGGTCTTTGCATCGCGAACCACAACGTTGGTCAGCACCAGTTCGCCATTCATCTTGAGAACGAAGCCGGCCTGCGGCGTGTTGGAGACTTGACTGGCTGGCGATTGATCAGGATTTTGCGCGAGCGCCGGCTGCGCGCTGGGCAGCATCAGCGCCAGCATCGCAACCATCGCTCCCGCGTTCCTCAACCAACCCGCCATAAGCACCCTTCCCGCACCAACCCGCTAACTCCGCTAACCCCGCTAACTCCGCTACCGCCTAAAACCTGAACCGCGCCGTGAATTGAAACGAGCGCATCGCCGCTGCCGACGTCACCTGTCCGGCCGTTGCCGTATCCAGATTCGTGTCCACCCCGGCGTACTGCACGGTGTTGAATACATTGTTGGCCGTGGCGCGCATCTCCATGCTGCGCGTGCCGCCCAGCGCCATGGTCTTTGCCAGCGCCATGTTGTTTGAGACCGTTCCCGGCCCGGCGATGGAGTTGCGCGAGGCGTTGCCGAAGGCATTGCCGAATGCGTCTGCCGCGGGCTGGGAGTAGGCCGCCGTGTTGAACCACTTCTTCAACGTGCCGCCGCCTTCAGTGGGCGACGCTCCCTGCACGCGATTGGGCCGCAGCGTGCCGGCCGTGCCGTGGGCCACGTCAGAGATGGCGACGCCATAGCCGGGCGTGAGCGGCGTGCCGGTGGAGAACGTGTAGCTGCCCGAGATCGACAATCCCTCAAACAAATGCGAACCCGTGCCCGACGTGAGCCAGCGCTTGTCTTTGCCGAAGGGCAACTCGTACAGATAGGTGCCGCTCACCTTGTGGCGCACGTCAAAGCTGGAGTTGCCTTCTTCGGCGCGCAGATTCTGCCAGTTCTGCGCAACCACACTGGAAGTGCCGCCGACAGAGCCGGCATTGTCAATGGAGTGCGAATATTGATAATTTGCGCCCAGTGAGACGCCGCTGCCAAGGCGCTTGTTGAGCCGCAGCGTGCCGGCATTGAATCGCGAGAAGCCGGCGGACTGCTCATAGTTGAAGGGCACGTTGCCGGGATCTGTCGCGGGGCTGCTCGCGGTGGCTCGTGGGGCGCTGGTGATGTCGAGGTTGCTGCCCTTCGATCCGTTGTAGCCCAGGTTCATCATTACGCCCCACGGCCAGGTTTTTTGAATGTCCACGTTATAGGTCTGCACATAGGGCAGGCGGTAGTGCGGGTCAAGCGCATAGCTGCCCACCGCGGCGGGCGCGGGAAATCCGTTGGCCAGCGTGAAGGCTCCGGCCGTTGAGGCCACATTGGTTTGCTCGTTGACCAGTGTGGGCTGGTTCACCATGGGCTGGCGCGCCATGGCGCCGGCGAAGGTCGAGTACTGGCCTACCGTGTAGTTCATGCCATAGCCGGCGCGCAGCACGGTCTGTTTGGGCAGCCGCAAAGCCATGCTCAGCCGCGGCGCCAGCGCCAATGGATAAGGATGAACCAGCGCATTGGGCAGCGGACCGGAGAACTTGCCCGCGCCGCCGGCCTGCGTTTCGGCAATGCCCGTGAACCCAGCCTGCGCGTTGGTGTCAACGAAAGCCAGGTGGCCGTATTTCTCGGTGTAGGGCGCGTAGTACTCGTAGCGCAGGCCGTAATTGATTGTGAGTTTTGCGGTCGCCCGCCAGTCGTCCAGAGCAAACAGGTCCATCGCGTTATCGCGCAGGTAGCTCTTTTGCGCGGCCACGTCGATGGTTGTTTCCTGCGGCAGGCCGAGCAGAAAATCGGCCAGCGCCGAGCCGGTGGCTGCGTCCTGCGCCGGGTCTTGAGTGAACTTGCCGCTGAAGGTGAAACTCCCGGTAGAGTTGGAGCCGCCGAGAAAGTCGCGATGCACGCGGCGGTAGTCGCCGCCGAAGCGCAGGTTGTGTTTGCCGTGCATCCAGCTCAGGGTTTCGCTCAAGGCGATGGTCTGCGAGACCGAGAAGTTGGGCTGCTGCTCGTTGAGGCCGGAGAAGTGCGAGAGCGAGATGCTGGGCAGCCCGAAGTTGAGCGGGTTGGTGTTGAGCGCCGTACTGCCCGGCCCCATAATTCCCACGTGCGTGGCCACGTCTGTGGCGTTGGTGAAGAAGTTGGTGGTCTGGCTGGTGCTGCGGTTCCAGTTGGCGTTGAAGACGTTGGTCAGCTTGCGATAGCCCACTGTGTAGCCGGCCTGGAGCGAGTCGGCGTCGGACGCGCCGTTGCCGCCCAGCAGCGGAAACAGGTTCACGTTGTCTTGCGCGGAGTGGCTCCAGTTGTAGTTGAAGTTGATGCTCTGGCGCAGGCCCTGTGAAGTTTGCGAGCGGCGGCCGCCGCCCATTCCCAGCAGCGTTGCGTTCTTGCCCAGCGCGCGCATATAGCGCAGGCCGGCCTGCGTCGAGTTCGATTGCGCGGTGGTCAGCAGGTGATAGTTGTAGCCGTTGGTCGCGGAGCCGCCCGCGAGGTTGGGGGCAGGGAAGTAGGGCGTGCAGGTGGAGCCGGTTGCGCCCGCGGTGGGGCACAGCAGCGCGGTTGCCTGCGCGGCGATGCGGCTGGCGGGAATCACGTTCAGCGCGCCGGTGACGGGGTCTTTGAACTGCTGGCCGGTGGTGGGGTCAAAGATCGGCGGCAGGCCCGCGGCGGAAAAATCTCCGCCGCGCTCGGCGGCCGTGGGCACGGTGGCGTACTCATCCAGAGGGTTGGAGTTGCGGGTGCCGCTCAGCGTGAGGAAGACCGTATCTTTGCCGCTGGGCTTGGTGAGGTGCGGAATGTAAGGCGCGCTGATGAAGGTGATGCCGAAGCGGTTGGTGCCCGAGGCCGGCTGCTGCTGCGGCTGGCCGTTCAGAGCGAAGGGCTCCGCATCGAGGGCTGAGTTGCTGCCGGCCCAAAAGAGGGCGCCATGCGGCTGGCTGGGATTGAAGCCGCGGAAGTTGCCGCGCCCGCCGCCGAAGCCGCCGCCACCCGGTCCACCACCGCCGCCAAATCCACCACCAGGTCCGCCGCCGCCAAATCCGCCACCGCCAAAGCCGCCGGCGCCAAACAAGCCGCCGGGCTGGCCGCCGGTTTGCGCGCGCAGGGTCTCCATCGCGTCGCGAATGCGGTCCATGTCCATGCCTGCCAGCGGACTTACCTGGCCGGTCTGTCCACTGATGGCCACCGAGTCGCCGCTGAAATCGGTGTTGCCGGCAATGGAGGGCAGCGCCGCCCCGGCCGCCCCGCTGCCAGCCCCGCCGCTGCCAGCCTGGCTTTCGGTGTCGGCGTTGAGCGCGCTCAGCAGGCTCAGGTTTTGCGCGCCGCTGGCCGCCAGTTGCTGAATGGCCTGCAAGGCCGCTGCCGGCAGGGGCTGGCCCTCTTGCCGGTCCTGCTGCTGCTCAAGCAGCGCCGCCCGCGAAGCCAGCATCAGGTTGAAGGTCATCGTCTGGTCGCGGCTGGCGGCGTTGAGCAGCGCCTCTTGCGAGCCCTGCGCAAACGCCGCAAACTGCGTACGCACCACGTAGCGGCCGTTCTGCGGAATGGTGAGCGCCCATGCGCCGTTGATGTCAGTCGTGGTTTGGTAGCGCTTGCCGGTGAGCGTGTTCTGCGCGGTCACGGTGACGCCGGGCAGCGGAATGGCGCCGCTCTTCACCACGCCGTGCAGTTTTCCGCCGGCCGCGGGCGCTGGCGGCAGGGCCTCGGCAGCAGGCGCGCCCGCGGGCGCCGGAACCTGCGCCCTGGCAGTGAGGCCGCCGGCCGCGGCCATTCCCAGCAGAACTGCCCATCGCATGGCTCTTTGCCGCATGCACACTCCCGGCTTCCGCGCGCTTCTGCTGTGTGAGACGCATCGCGCACCGCGAAGGTTTACTCCCCTCGGTCAACGGCACGGGCGCATGCATCCGGTGAAATACCGTCGCGGAGGCGGCCAGCGCGCTCAAGATATACTCGGTTCATCCTCCTGATCGACTCATCCGGCGCTTCTGTCTTTCCAGGGCCGGCGATCACCAGGCCCACAGCCGTCTCTTCCGGGTTCGTTACTTGTGCGAGGTCACTTAGCTTGACGAGATCGTCCGAGCGCCGGCTCTTCGCTCTCTGGCTGGCGGTCGTCGCGGCCTTCGCGCTGCTGCACGCCTTGCACCTGAGCGCCGACTTTCCCAACCACTCGCCCTGGATGAGCGACTGGGCCAAGTACACCGACGAGGGCTGGTATGCCAACGCCGCCCTGCGCGCCCACCTGCTGGGCCGCTGGTATCTGCCGGGCGAGTTTAACCCGGCCGTCGCCGTGCCCGTGTGGCCGTTTCTGTGCTGGATTCTCTTCTTCATGACCGGCGTGAGCGTTGAGGCCGCGCGCGGGCTGGCCGTTGCCTGCTTCTTCACCAACCTTGCGCTCAGTTATCTGCTGCTGCGCGCCCGCGGCTCCCGGTGGATGGCGCTGCTGGCGCTCAGCCTGATTGTCACCAGCCCGTTTCTTTACTGCTTCAGCCGGCTGGCCATTCTTGAGCCGCTGCTGACCGTCTTCACGCTGGCCGCCCTGAACCTTGCCGTCCGGCTGCCCCGGCTGCGCCGTCCGCTGCCGGCTTCAGCGGCCATCGGCCTGCTGTTTGCGCTGATGGCCATGACCAAAACCACCGGACTGTTTCTGCTGCCCGCCCTGGGGTGGGCGCTGCTTGCGGCGCTGCGCGGGAACCGGAAGCTCGCCCTGCGCTGCGCCGCCGCCGCGGCCGTCACCGCTGCGTTTGTTTTGTCCGCCGGCTTTGCCTTGGTGGTTCACTCTGGCCTGCTTGCCGACTTCAGGAATTACTTCCAGGTGAACAACTACATCAAGCCGCCGGAGTTCTACTGGCCGCTGGTCAGCCTGTGGTGGTCGTTCCATGGCGGCCTGTGGATCGATCGCATCCTGGCGCCGCTGGCGGGCCTGATCGTGTTGACTGCGTTGCTGGCGGGCCGTCGCGCCGGGGGCCGCAAGCTGCTGGCCGACCCGCTCTTTGGCGCCTCGGTCTGGGCCATTGCCGGCTGCATCTTTTTCATGACCGTGCAGAATCATCCCCAGCCGCGCTACTTTGCGGTGGCGGCGTTCTTCTGTTTTTTTGTGGTGGCGCAAGGGGCTGAGGCGCTGCTGGGTGCAATGGGCCAGGCTGCCGCCTTCGACTTCAGAGATCGCGCGCCCCTGCCTGCGCTTGGCTCACGTGTTGCCGGCCTTGTGCTGCTCGCCGCAGCGGCCGTGGCCGTGTGCGCCAACGCCGCCTGGACGCTGAACTACGCGGCCCATCCCGAGTACAGCTTTGTGAATGCCGCCCGGCAGATTGCCCAATATATAGATGCCCACCCCAACGGCAGTCGCATGCTGGCCTCGGTCAGCGGCGACGAACTCTGCCTCATCACCCGCGTGCCGGCAATGGGCGAGGACTTTGGAACCCAGGACCTCGACCCACGGCTGGCCGCCTATCGCCCCGGCTGGTTTGCCACCTGGAACGATCTCGATCCCGGAACCCTTGAGGCGCTGCACACCTACTATTCAGTGGAGCAGGTGTCCGCCTATCGCGCCTTCGATCATCCCGACCGCAACCTGCTGGTGCTTTTCAAACTCCACCCGCTGCCCAGCGGCCAGACGCGCGACCCCGGGGAGCGGAACCTCCAGGTCCCGCTCTCCGGTGACAAGATCGGCATCTCCGTCGAATAGCTGCCGCGGCCCGTTAGAAAGGCAGCCGCAGCGTGGCGATGAAGGCGTGGTTATAGGCGTTGTAGTGAGTCGCTGCCACCTGGAAGCCAAATCCGGCCGCGAACGCTGTCCGCTTATGGATGGGAAAACGGCCAAACACCAGGCCCGGCGTCACAAAGGTCTGTTTCTTGCCGTCGTGGTCGCCGCCCTCCCATAAGGTTGAATTGATCTCAACCTCGGGCCACAGTTGCTTCAGCGCGTGGTACTGGAAGGCGTTGTTCGAGACCACCGTGCGCCCCATCGTGCTGACATTGGTCACCGGAATGCCGCTGCCCAGGGTCGCTTGCACGTCAAACTTGCCCCAGCCTTTGCCCGCGGCCAGGGTGGGCGTCACCACGGCGCCGGCCGAGCCGTTTTTGTAAGTGCCGGTGGGGATGCTGCCGCCGAGAAAGCCGGTGAAGATGTAGCCGCCATGGTGCTTCTCGTTGCCGGCCAGAAAGCGATACTTCAGCGTGAACGAGACGTCGCCAATCCCATCCACCGTGGACGGATTGGAGTGCAGCAGATAAGGCGGCAGATTGATCAGCAGCTCGGTCTGCCGGGTGGGAATCAGCTCCAGCCCCTTGCCGCCATCCAGGTTGGTCACGTTTCCGGTGGGGGTAATCTGGTGCATCACGTCGAAGCGGAACTCCTGCTCAAGGCGCGGGGTCACGGTGGCCACCGGGGTCATCCAGTGGGGCTGCTCAGCCTGGGTCTTTGAGACGTGCTCCAGCCAGTGGTCTACCCAGTTCTGGGCTGAAGCGGTAGCCGAAGCCAAAACCAGAAGGGTCAGGGGAAGGAGAGCTTTAGGCAATTTCAATCGATTCTCCTCGAATTAGAATGATTCAATACAAATTATATCGGAGATTCGATCAGAATCAGGCCAGGGACATCCTGCCGCCGCGGCCGGTCATCTGGCTTTCCCGGGCCGTGCGGGGTTAAAGGCGGGCGATCATCACTTCAGTTGACTTGATCAGGGCAATGGCCGAGTCGCCCGGCTTCAGCTCCAGCTCGCGCACCGCATCGGCCGTGATAATGGCCGTAATGCGTTGATTCCCAACGGCAAGCACCACCTTTGCCATCAGGCCGTCGATGACCACTTCGATCACCGAACCCTGCAGCTGGTTGCGTCCGCTAATGCGGGCCGGGCCGTGTTGCGAGGCCACCGCGGGCAAAAACTCGTTCAGCGCGTCCAGCGGGATGCGGTGGTGGCCGCCCGGTGTCTTCACGGTGCGGATGCGCCCGGCCAGAATCCAGTGCTTCACCGCCGGGTAACTGATGCCAAGCTTCTCAGCCGCCTGGCGCGGCGTCAGCAGTGCCGGTGTCGTCGTCAAAGGTGGGCAACCTCCACGCCAGTACTCTACACGCTTTGGCCCAAACCGGCTAAGTCCGCGACTGGAACGGGCTTGCGGTGCCTTGTGATTGCAGTCACTCGACACTGCTTCATACGGGTGATAGCCTTCCGGTGGCTTTCCCCGGTGGTTCTTTGAGGTCGTGATTTCGGGGCTGTTAACGCTACACATGCAAACTTCTGGTTTGGAGGAATTGTGACCGCACAGTATTTGGTGTATGTATTTCTGGCCGTGAGCGCGTTGCCGCTCGTCGTGGCCTTCTTCGCGCCCCAGGTGACCGGCGCCGCCGGGATGCAGAAATTTGCCGCCGCCGTCAACGCGGGCGCCAGGGCATTGCTCAAGCGCCGCTCTGCCGCCTTGGCTCTGCTGGGCATGCTGCCGCCCACCTTCGCCCACGCTCAGCCGGAACACGCGGCCGGCGAAGCCAACCTGATCCTGCCCGACCTGTCGACCGTGCATCACTTCGGCCTCGACGGACGCGCCCTGTTGATGATCGGGTTGCTGTTCTGCATCGGCGGCCTGCTCTTCGGCCTCACCATCTTCGTGCAGTTGAAGAACATGCCGGTTCATCGCTCCATGCGCGAGATGTCTGAGCTGATCTATGAGACCTGCAAGACGTATCTGATCACGCAGGGCAAGTTCATCCTGCTGCTCTGGGTCTTCATCGCCGTCATTATCTCGCTCTACTTCGGCTATCTGGCGCCGGTGCCCAACAAGCCGATTGGGGTCACCCTGCCGATCATTCTGCTGTTTTCGCTGGTGGGCATCGCGGGCAGCTATGGCGTGGCGTGGTTCGGCATTCGCGTCAACACCTTTGCCAACTCCCGCGTCGCCTTCGCCGGATTGAAGGGCAAGCCCTATCCGCTGTTTGCCATTCCGCTGAAGGCCGGCATGAGCGTCGGCATGATGCTCATCTCTGTCGAACTGCTGATCATGCTCTTCATCCTGTTGTTTATCCCGGCCGATTATGCCGGCCCCTGCTTCATCGGCTTCGCCATTGGCGAGTCGCTTGGCGCGGCTGCCCTGCGTATCGCCGGCGGCATCTTCACCAAGATCGCCGACATCGGCTCCGACCTGATGAAGATCGTGTTCAAAATCAAGGAAGACGATGCCCGCAACCCCGGCGTCATCGCCGACTGCACGGGCGACAACGCAGGCGACTCGGTTGGCCCCAGCGCCGACGGCTTTGAAACCTACGGCGTCACCGGCGTGGCCCTCATCACCTTCATCCTGCTGGCCGTCAAGAGCCCGCTCACCCAGGCCGAACTGCTGGTGTGGATCTTCGTCATGCGCGTGGCCATGCTCATCTCCAGCTCGGGCGCCTACTTCCTCAACGGCCTGATCGCCAAGATGAAGTACGCCCACTCTGACGAGATGGACTTCGAGGCGCCCTTGACCTCGCTGGTCTGGATCACCTCCGTCGTCTCCATCGCCCTCACCTACGTGGTCTCTTACCTGATGATCCCGGACCTGGCCGGCGACCCCACGCTGTGGTGGAAGCTGGCATCCATCATCTCCTGCGGAACCCTGGCCGGCGCGCTGATTCCCGAACTGGTCAAGGTCTTCACCTCAACCAACTCGGCCCACGTGCAGGAAGTGGTTACCAGCGCCAAGGAAGGCGGCGCGTCGCTCGGTATCCTCTCGGGCCTCGTGGCCGGCAACATGTCGGCTTACTGGCTCGGCTTGAGCATGGTCGCCCTCATGGGACTGGGCTACTTCTTCAGCATGATGGGCGGGTCAATGGATCTGATCATGCTGGCTCCGGCGGTCTTTGCCTTTGGCCTGGTCGCCTTCGGCTTCCTGGGCATGGGCCCGGTCACCATCGCCGTGGACTCCTACGGCCCGGTTACCGACAATGCTCAATCGGTCTACGAGCTGTCGCTGATTGAGACCATCCCCGGCATCGAGGCTGAGCTGAAGAAGGAATACAATCTCGACGCCAAGTTCGAGCGCGCCAAGTATCTGCTTGAAGCCAACGACGGAGCCGGCAACACCTTCAAGGCAACGGCCAAGCCGGTGCTTATCGGCACCGCCGTGGTGGGCGCCACCACCATGACGTTCTCCATCATCATGGCCCTCACCCACGGCCTCACCATCAACGTTGAAAAGCTCTCTCTGCTGCACGCGCCCTTCATGCTCGGGCTCATCTGCGGCGGCGCCATCATCTACTGGTTCACCGGCGCCTCCATGCAGGCAGTCACCACCGGCGCTTATCGCGCCGTCGAGTTCATCAAGGCCAACATTCACCTGGAAGGCGCTGAGAAGGCCTCGGTCACCGACAGCAAGAAGGTGGTTGAGATCTGCACCAAGTACGCGCAGAAGGGCATGTTCAACATCTTCCTGGCCGTCTTCTTCGCCACCCTGTCGTTCGCGTTCATGGAGCCGTTCCTGTTTGTCGGCTACCTGTTCTCGATCGCCATCTTCGGCCTCTACCAGGCCATCTTCATGGCCAATGCCGGCGGCGCCTGGGACAATGCCAAGAAGGTTGTCGAAGTTGACCTGAAACAGAAGGGCACGCCTCTGCATGACGCCACCGTCATCGGAGACACCGTGGGCGATCCGTTCAAGGACACTTCGTCCGTGGCCATGAACCCGATCATCAAGTTCACCACGCTGTTCGGCCTGCTTGCTGTCGAGCTCGCCGTCACGCTCACCGCCACCAACCCGATGCTCACTCACGTGCTCACGGTTGCCTTCTTCCTGGTGTCGGCGTTCTTCGTCCACCGCTCGTTCTACGGCATGCGGATTGAGAACAAGGAAAGCAAGTAACCGCTGACCGGTAACCCCAAAACAGACGCCGCCTGGAAACGGGCGGCGTTTTTTTTTGGCGACGACGGCAACCGCCCGTTCCCGCCCTTGCCGGCGAAACTAGCCGACACACTGTCATGCAGGGCAGGTTAACGGCAGAACTGTAGCGTTTTGAACCACTTGAATGGGGCAGGGTAGGCTGGATCACGGAGATCGGATATCCTGAATGTGACCCGTTCACCAGCCACGCCATGATTCGCAAATTTCTCTGCCAGGGAACGGAGAGTCATGCGGGCCTCAACGCTGCCCAATCATCTGAAGTGGAAGAAGGTTTATGTCCCCTGCTGGCCCAACGCCGAACTGGCTTGAAAACGCACTTGCGCCCATCTCACGAGTCAACGCAACCGTACTCGGCGACTTCTGCCTTGACGTTTATTGGCTGCTCGATACCGAATCCGTTGAGCTGTCGATTGAGACCGGGCTGCCGGTGCGGCGCGTGCGCACCCAGCGCTACAGCCTGGGCGGCGCCGGCAACGTGGTGGCCAACCTGGTGGACCTGGGCGTGGGCAGCGTGCGCGCCGTGGGCGTGGTGGGCAACGATCTGTTTGGCGCCCAGATGCTGCGCCTGCTCAAGGAGCGCGGCGTCCATGCGGATGCCGGCATGGTTGTCGATCCAGCCTGGCAATCGCTGGTGTATGCCAAGCCCTGCGCCGGAGCCACGGAAGAGAGCCGCATCGACTTTGGCGCGTTCAACACCCTGGCTGCCGGCACAGCCGACGCGCTGATTGCCGCGCTTGAAGTGGCCGCGGCCGAGAGCCATGTGGTCATCCTCAACCAGCAGATTCCCGCCGGCGTCAGCGGTCCCGACGTGATTGAGCGCATCAACGCGTGCATCGCGCGCTACCCGCAAACGCATTTCATTGTGGATGCGCGCCACCGGCCCCACCTCTATCGCGGCGCGATTCTCAAGCTGAACGCAGCCGAGGCGGCGCGCTTCCTGGGCAAGCCGGAAGACGCGGTGTATTCAGAGGCGGAGGTTTGCGAGCTGGCCAAAAGCATCTCCGCAAAGACGGGCAAGGCCGTCTTCCTCACCCGCGGCGAATACGGCATCGTGGTTGCCCATGACGGCGTGGTCGAAGAGGTTCCCGGCATCCAGGTGCTGGGCGATACGGATACGGTGGGCGCGGGAGATACGGTTGTGGCCGCGCTGGCCGCGGCGCTGGGCAGCGGGCAAGACCCTCTGGTGGCCGCGCGGCTGGCCAACACCGCCGCCATGGTCACCGTGCAGAAGTTGCAAACCACCGGCACGGCCACGCCGGCTGAGATTCTGGCCGTGGGACCCGCGCCGGACTACATCTTTGAGCCGGAGCTTGCCGAGTCGCCCCACTTCGCTCGATACATTGAAGGCACCGACATTGAATACGTCGGCCCGCTGCCGCAGGACCTGGCCATCGAGCACTGCATCTTCGATCACGACGGCACCCTCTCTGTGTTGCGGGAGGGCTGGGAGAGCGTGATGGAGCCAATGATGGTCCGCTCCATCCTGGGGCCGGCGTATGACACTGCCTCCGCCGCGTTGTTTGCCGACGTGACGCGCAAGGTGAAGCGGCTCATCGACCGCACCACCGGCATTCAGACGCTGATGCAGATGAAGGGCCTGGTTGACCTGGTGCGCGCCGGCGGCTTTGTTGCCGAGAGCGACATTCTCGACGAGCACGGCTACAAGCGCATCTTCAACGACGACCTGATGAAGCTGATTCACACTCGCGTTCGCAAGCTCGCCTCGGGCGAGTTGAAGTCGGCCGACTTCCAGATCAAGAATGCGCGCGAGCTGCTCAACGAGCTGCACGGGCGCGGCATCAAGCTTTACCTGGCCAGCGGAACCGACCAGGCCGACGTCATCGCCGAAGCCACCGCCATGGGCTATGCGGATCTGTTCGAGGGCCGCATCTTCGGCTCAATCGGCGACATCAAGGCCGACGCCAAGAAAATGGTGCTGGAGCGGATTGTGCGCGAGAACAAGCTGGCCGGCCACCAGTTCGCCACCTTCGGAGACGGGCCGGTGGAGATGCGCGAGACGCAGAAGGTGGGCGGCCTGTGCATTGGCGTGGCCAGCGACGAGCTGCGGCGCTTCGGCTGGAACTATGCCAAGCGCACGCGCCTCATCCGTGCCGGAGCCTCGCTGCTGGTGCCCGACTTCAGCCAGTTGCCGGCGCTGCTCAAGGCGATTCATCTCGCCTAGCGGTCGGTGGTGAAGGTCAGGTTTTGAACGGGCACGGCTTTAGACGTGCCGAAAATGCCCGATATAAAACAGAGGGCTTTAGCCCCTGAGAGAAAGCAGACTGGTGGCAATTTGATGCAAATCGATACTCCGAAGATCCTCACCGTTGAACAAGTGCGCGCCGAGCGCGACAAACTGGTGGCGCAGGGCAAGAAGCTGGTGTTTACCAACGGCTGCTTTGACATTCTGCACCGCGGCCACGTGGCCTACCTCACCTTTGCGCGCAACCAGGGCGACGCGCTGGTGGTGGCCGTGAATACCGACGCCTCGGTGAAGCAGAACAAGGGCGACGAGCGGCCCATCAATCATGAGGAAGATCGCGCCTTCGTTCTGGCCTCGCTGCGCGCGGTGGACTTTGTGGTCATGTTTGGCGAAAAGGAGCCGAAAGACATCATCGCGCGGATTCTGCCGCAGGTGCTGGTGAAGGGCAAGGACTGGGCCCACTACGTCAGCGGCCGTGAAGTGGTTGAAGCCAACGGCGGCCAGGTGGTGCTGGCCGACCTGGTCGAGGGCCGCTCCACCACCAACGTGATTGAGAAGATCGTCAGGGTGTACGGCAAGACGGAGGAGCAGCGTGGCTAAGCAAATCGTGGTAACCGGGGCAAGCGGTTTTATCGGCTGCAACCTGGCGGCGGAACTCAATGCCCGCGGCTATCGCAACCTGCTGCTGGTTGACAGCCTGGGCCGCGATGACAAGTGGCGCAATCTGGCAGGCCTCGATTTTGAAGACCTGCTGCAGCCTGCCGCGTTCCTCACTTTGGTCGAGAGCGGCAAGCTCGCGGATGTGGATGCCATCTTCCACCTGGGCGCATGCAGCGCCACCACCGAGCGCGATGCCGATTACCTGCTCGAAAACAACTATCGCACGACCCGGACCCTGTGCGAGTGGAGCCTGAAACACGGCGTGCGCTTTGTCTATGCCTCCAGCGCGGCCACCTATGGCGATGGCGGCAAGGGCTACAGCGACACGGCGCCGCTCGCGGATCTCCGCCCCCTCAACATGTATGGATATTCAAAGCATATGTTCGACCTGTGGGCGCAGAAGCATGGCTACTTCGACCGCATCGTGGGCCTCAAGTACTTCAATGTCTTCGGGCCCCACGAGACCTACAAGGGCGATATGCGCTCCATGGTCCACAAGGCCTACGGCCAGATTCTTGAAACCGGAAAAGTGCAGTTGTTCAAGTCATACCTGCCCGAGTATGCCGATGGCGGGCAGATGCGGGACTTTGTTTATGTGAAAGACGCCGTCGCGGCAACGCTCTATTTTCTCGAGCATCGGGAGATCGGCGGCCTGTTCAACTGCGGCACCGGCAAGGCGCGCACCTGGATCGACCTGATGAACGCGGTGTTTACCTCCATGGGGGTTGCGCCGCAGATTGAATTCGTCGAGATGCCCGAGGTTCTTCGCGGCAAGTATCAATACTTTACCCAGGCAGAGATGGCCAAGCTGCGCGCGGCCGGCTACACCGCGCCGTTCACCTCGCTTGAGGATGCGGTGCGCGACTATGTGCAATTCCTGGGCAGCGAAGGCGGCAAATAAGCCTTTGCGCAGGGCTCGGCCTGCGTTGCCTGACCGCGCGGCGCCCATGCCCCGGCAGCGCATAGCCCGCCTTGACCGGCACACCAGAACTAAGCCATGATTCAAGGCAGCGGCATGCAGGCTTGAGGGTCAGGCTTACGCCTGTGCGAGCCCGAACTCTCACAGTTCCGGAGGAGATTGCTTGCAGGTCTCGGTGGCGATGGCGGCATACAACAGCGAGCGCTTTCTCGCGGAAGCGATTGAGAGCGTTCTGGCGCAGACGCACAGCGACTTTGAACTTATTATTGTCGACGACGGATCAAAGGACAGGACCGCGGAGATTCTGGCGCACTATGCCGCCCGGGATTCGCGCATTGTTGTTCTTCACCAGGAAAACCAGGGCATCGCCGGGGCTTGTAACCGGGCCATTTTTGCCGCAAGAAACGAGCTTGTTTCCAAGATCGATTCTGACGATCGCATGCTGCCCAACCGCCTTGAGCGCCAGATCGAATTCCTTCAGCAGCATCCCGAAATCACCGTGGCCAGCAGCTACTACTACATGATTGACGTGCGCGGAAAGCGCATTGGGAGCTCGGGCATGGGCTACGCCGACGGCACAGCCGATGCGCGCGCGGCGAACCCTCTGAACGTCGTCTGGATCCACAACACCACCGTGATGATGAGAAAGAGCGACATCCTCGAACTGGGAGGGTACTCGCGGGAGTGTACCCGCGGAGAAGAGGACAGGGACCTTTGGGGCCGGCTTCTTACTGCCGGCAAAATCATCAAGTGTCAACCGGAGTTTCTGACCGAATACAGGCTTCACTCCGGGGCCTTCACCGCCAAACACGCGGTGGTTACCCTGCGCGCGCTGCGATTTGTCGAGACCAACATCGTCCGCCGGCTACAAGGGGAAGCAGAGCTCTCCATGGAAGAGTTCGATCGGCAAGCGCGAGCCCTTTCGCTCTGGGACCGGTTTCATGAGCGCCGCACCCTGGTCTCCTTTGGCTACTACAATCAGGCAACTCGTTATTATGGTGAAAGAAAGCTGTTTCACTTTGTGCTCCTGTTCGGATTGTCGGTGGCGCTGCGGCCCTTTGCCACGTTGAGCCGGGCGGCAAAAAGGCTGAAGCGAAATTGAATTCGCCCCGAGGCCTGGCGTAGTGGCCACCATGGGTTGGCCGGGCCGTGTGGGTGTTGCAACGCCCTCTCTCGCTTGTGCATCCTGACGCTGTGCGCGGAGAGTTGGGCGGAAAGGTACGGAGGGTTCGCTGTGGCGATGTCAATGAGCCGCATTGCGGTGGTGGTGTCGTGCTTTAACCGCAAGGCGACAACGCTGGCAGGTCTGGAATCGCTGTTTAACCAGCAGCAGCTCGACGATGTCAGCGTCACCGTCTTCCTGGTGGACGATGGCAGCACCGACGGAACCGCCGCGGCCGTTGCCGAGCGCTTTCCCGCCGTGCGCGTGATCCATGGCGACGGCTCGCTGTGGTGGGTGGGCGCCATGCGCATGGGCCTTGCCGCCGCCATGCAGGAGGGCTTTGACGGCTACGTCTGGTGGAACGACGATACCGCCTTGATGCCCGACGCGCTGCACCGGCTTATCGCCTGCGCGCTTGAGGTTGAGCCGGAGCTGGGCCCCGCCATTGTTGCCGGCAGCACCTGCGACCCGGAGACGCGCAAGTGGACCTTTGGCGGCTGGTACAAGCGGCCCTCGGGCATTCGCCTGGACTACCTTCCCGTGGAGCCGGACCCCGACAAGCCCGTCGTTGTGGACACCATGAACGGAAACTTCATCCTCGTTCCCAGCGCCGTCGCCCAGGTTGTGGGCAACATGGAAGAGAAGTATACCCATCGCTGGGCCGACTGGGACTATGGCCAGCGCGCCGTGATGGCCGGGTTCAAGGTGGTTCTCGCGCCTGGATTTTTTGGCTTCTGCAAAGGCAACCCGGAGACCAAGACCTGGCGGGACGGCAGCATTCCCCTGTCTGCGCGCTGGAAAGACCTCATGTCGCACCGGGGCATGATTCCGCGGCAGTGGCTGGTTTACTCGCGGCGTCACCTGGGATGGCGCTGGCCGTTCTACTTTGTGTCGCCTTACGTGCGGGTGCTGTTCAAGGGCATCACGTCGCGCAACCCGACGGGCAGGCATTAGCGCGGCCGGCAGGCCTGCCCCGGTTGCTCACCCGCTCGTTTGCAGCTCTTCCAACCGCTGCCGCTGGCGGCCCTGGGCGTCAAAGTTCCCCGGCGCCAGCCAGGCCTCAAACGCCTTCTTGCGCGCCGGCCACTCCCGGTCAAGCATTGAGAACCAGGCCGTGTCGCGGTTGCGGCCCTTCACCACCATGTGCTGGCGAAAGATTCCTTCAAACGTAAATCCCAGCCGCAGCGCCGCGCGCCGGCTGGGCGCGTTGTCCGCGTTGCACTTCCACTCGTAGCGGCGATAGCCCAGGTGCTCAAACACGTGGCCGGCCATCAGGTACATGGCCTCAGTGGCCGCGGTGGTGCGCTGCAGGGCCGGCGCGAGCAGAATGTTGCCCACTTCCACCACGCCGTGCGCCGGGTCCATGCGCATGTAGCTGGCCCACCCCGCCGCCTTGCCTTCCAGCCGATCTGCGCCTGGCACCTCAGCCCCTGCCGGCACAAGGGCCAGAAACACAGCGTCGCGGGCCGCCTGCTTTTGCTGAACAGCCTGCTGAAACGCGGCCTCGGTCGCATAGGGGCCGTCAAAGAGCCACTCCCATAGCGCATCGTGGCCGCGTACGGCCTGCCACAGGGCCGCGGCGTGCCGCTCGGCGTTCAGCGGCTCCACGGTCACAAAGTGCCCGCGCAGGGTCACAGGCCCGGGCAAAGCGGCGGGCTGCCAATTGAATCCAGTCATGGTTCCAAGGTAGCAGTCCGACGCGCGGAGTTGACCACCTGCGAGAGAGTTGACGACGTGCTGGGACTGAACTTGGCAGACCCGCCATAGGTTGCTGTAATTGAGTCTGTTCCCACGGGCAGCGACGAAATGCTCAGATTGGCGATGCCTCCATTCAGCGCTCCGGTTCCGATTACGGCGCCATTGAACTTGAAGGTTACGGTTCCCAACGGGCCTCCCCCGGATGAATCCACCGTGGCCGTGATGAGCACGGACTGGCCGTAGGCCGATGGGTTGGGTGAAGAGTGCAGAGTGGTGGTGGTCGGCGCGGGTGAGATGGCCTGAGAAAGCGCGGCCGAAGTGCTGGGGGCATAGGTTGTGTCGCCTGAGTAAACCGCGGTGATGGAGTGGGTTCCCACCGCCAGAGCCGACGTTGCCAGCGAGGCAACCCCGCCGCCGTTCACTGCGGTTGTGCCCAGCGGTGTGGCGCCGTCGAGGAACTGTACCGTGCCGGTCGGGGCGCCGGAGATGGAGGGCTTTACCGTTGCCGTCAGCGTGACCGATTGGCCAAGGAACGCCGGGTTCGGCGAAGCGGTCAGCGTCGTTGTTGTGCTCCCATGCACCACCTCGGTGAACACCGGCGACGTGCTGGCCTGGAAGTTGGCCGCTCCGGCGTAGGACACCGTCAGGGCAAGGTTGCCCACCCCCAAAGCCGTCGTCGAAAGTTTTGTCGTACCGCCCGTAAGAACGCCCGTGCCCAGTTGTGTTTTGCCGTTCAGCAGGAAGGTTACGTTGCCGGTGGGCGTGCTGGTAATGCCGGCCGTCGGCGCAACCGTCACTGTCAGCGTCACCGCCTGGCCGTTCACCGCCGGGTTGGGCGATGCGGTCAGCGCACTGGCGGTCGGTGATGAGATGGCAAACGTGCCGGTATTGGCGCTCTCGGTGTTGCCCGCCACATCCACGCTCCAGTACTTGAGGGTGTGGCTGCCCACGGTTGAAACCGTAAATACGCCTGAATAGGGGACGGTCGCCGCACCGTCCAGCGAGTAGTAAGTGGTCTTGATGCCGCTCAGGTTGTCAGTGCCCCTGAGGCCCACGTTCACCGCCGACTGGTAAGCACCGCCTGACCCCGTGCCGCCGAGGGCCATCTTGGTCGCCGGCGGGGTCGCGTCTACCTTGATGGGCGCAACCAGAACGTTGCTGAAGTTGCCTGCCCTGTCTACTGAGAATGTGGTGACGGTTTGCGTTCCTTCGCCCAGCCTGAATGGAGTGGCATAAAGCTGACACGCGCGCAGGTTGCCGGGAGAGCAGTTCGTCGTGCCTACCACTCCATAGATCTTGTCGATGCCTGAGGCGTTGCGGTCGCCGGGGTCGGCGGCTGTCAGCGTAACGGTCACGGCCGTATTGAACCAGCCGCTGGCCGGAGCAGGCGGATTGGTGTTGACAGAGATGGTGGGCGCTACGGTGTCATAGCAGAGCGGCCCGTAGGTTTCAGGGTAGTTGGCCAGATTCGCCGTGCTCCACCCCTGGTTGTTCCATCCGCGGACGTAGGCGGTATGGCAGCCCTGGCTCACGCCGCCCAGGCAGCCGGTGCGCTCAAAGCCCAGGCAACCGTTGTAGCTATTTGGCAGCAGCGGGCCGCTATAAAAAGAGTTGCCCGCTCCCGGCGTTGGCTCGCTGGCGGGATCGGCGGGAAGCGAGTCCCAACCAGCGGTTTCGCCGGCGATGCCGGTGCCCGGTGTGCCGCCCTTGGGCACGTAGTCGTGGATGGTCCATAGAACGTCCTGGTCGGTGTTGTACCACTTGTTGATGGGCGGGCCGCTGAAGGTCACGTAGGGAACGCCCCTGGCCGGGACGATCTCCCAGTTGAGGGCCCAGGCAAGCTGCAGCATATTGGCTGAGCCCCAGCCGGTGGCTTCGTCGTAGCCGGTATGGGCGCAATAGGCCGTCAGGTTGTACGTTGCTGTGTAGTAATTGCTGTTGCAGCCCGCAACAATGTCATAAAACGGATAGTGGGCCGCATCCTTAAGCATCCCTTCGAAATACAAAAAGGGGTTCGGGTTGCCGATGGGGCTGCAGGGCGAGGTGCCGCTGATGCCGCAAATGCTGCCCAGGGAGGAGAGATAGGCGTTCTCCTGGGCAAAGAACCCGGCCAGCTCGGGCGCGACAATGCTGGTGCCGCCAAATCCGCCCAGCCCGCCCTTGAAGTAGACGTTCTGCCCCATGCCGCCGGCATTGAGCGAGAAGTCGGGCACCAGCCGCGCGTTATATCCCAGCCCCTTCTGCCACGACGGTTGCCCGAAGATCTTGCTCACGCCTCCGCCGCCTCCTCCGTAGTTGGCCGCGCAATCTGCCGCGGTGGGGCCGCCCGTCCAGGCCACCTCGGAGTTGAAGTACGGACCCAAGTTCAGGGAGAGCTCCGTGCCGCCGGCTGAGACAAAGCTGGGCTCCGATTCGGGATACGACAATGCATCCGTTTTTCCGCATCCATTGGTCGCGCCTCCATCGCCGGACGAGGCCACCAACGTCCATCCCTGCCCCGCCATGGCGTTGAAGATGGGATGCCACACGGTTTCACCCAGCGTGTAGTCGTTTCCAGTGAGCGTCTCAGTACCGGCCCAACTGGTTGAAAACACCTTGGCGTGGCCGTCGGTCAGCATGTAGTTGTACATGTCGGTAAAGGTCACGTAGAGCATGTTGGCGCCTTCATAGACATACACATGCGCCGTCAGCTTGGCCGAACTGGGGTTGTTTGCCATCGCTATCGCCCACTCGGTGTCAAGCGTCGCCTCATCGTTGGGCCCATCCACGGCGCAGCCGCTCACCCCCGGCGTACACTCCACCCCCGGCTGGCCGGTGGTTCCGTCGATGGTGTAAACGGTGTAGTTCCACGACAGCCCGAACTCCTTGAAAAACGCCTGCACATCGCTGTCAGCGAAGCCCGCAAACGCCGCCACGGCGATGGAAGACTCCGGCGGCGAACCCGTTTTGTTGTTGTGCGGGTTGCAGCAGTGGCCCAGCGCCATCAGCGCATCCCAGTCATAGGCCTGCGAACTGAACAGGTCCGATGGGTCGAGAAAGCCGTTCGTTGAGTGGGCTTCAGGGGCTGCGTGGGCCTTCATCCGGGCGGGGTCGCCGTCGCCCTGCGAGGCGTGGTGGAAAGCATGCACCGGACCCGGCGCATAGTCCGGCCCCTTCTTCGCGCTTCCGCCAGGCAACGAACTATGCAGCCTCTGCATGCTGTTGAGTCCCTGCACAGCGGAGACAATACCGGAGAGGCTGGCGGGAATCAGCGGGTCGCGATCGTTGGCAAAGTCCACTTCGTCGTCAAGCCGGTAGTTGTTCAGGGTTAAACCGAAGGCCTTCTCGATCACCCCGGCCGGCGCTTCCAGATCCACCACCAGCCGATTGCTGAACCGATTGGTCACGGTGAGGCCCTGGCTTGTGGCCCAGTCCACCACCTTCTGCTCGTCCTCGGCCGACGGCCCAAAACGCGCGTTCCACTCCTCGGGGGTCAGGAACTTGCGAAAATTGGGCGACCCGATGTCTTGCAGCTCGGCAAGGAACTGCTCCTCTTCCGCCATGTGCGGAGGCCGCAGGGCTACCGCCAGGCGCAGCTTCTGCTCCGGGCTGTAGTGGCCCACCCGGATGGCTCGCCCGTCCAGCACCTGAGCTGGCGTGTGAGCGGGGAGCCGTTCAAGCGTGATTGCGGGCTGTGCCTCCTGACCCGCCTGGGACGGGACCGGGTGCGCGGCAGATGCGGATAAGGAAGGGAAGGCAGTGAGAATGAAGGCAAACAGGAATTTCCCCGCAACGTACATGGCGTGCTTCCTCGCGGATTTCGTCCTTCCACGGGAGGGGGGCGATACAGCCTGCGTTCCGGGGTTGGACCGGCTCCAGGCGAAAGTATTGGCTTATCCGCCTGAAAATGCAAGTGGACCGCTCCGCAATCGCGCGGTCTCTGAAGACGGAACGCGCCGGCTCTACGGATAGCCCCTCCCGGAGGAGATCCGCCAGGAGGGGCCTTGGTCTGGCTGCAACGCGTCCCGGTCATCTGGGTAGTTTTGGGCCGCGTACATTAACGGACGTTCACTGCCAGGCTCTTCTGGCTTTCAATGTTTCCCGCCACATCCACGCTGAAGTACCTCACCGTATGCGAGCCGGAAACGCTGATGGTGAAGGGCCTCGCATAAACGGTGCACTTGTTCAGCGCCGAGGCCGTGCAGGCTGTGCTGTCAATCGAGTAGTAGGTCTTGGAAACGCCCGACCCGGTTCCATTCGACGACCCCGCATCGCTTGCGCTCAGCGTTACTTTCACGGCCGTGCTGCCAAACACGATGCCTGGTGTAGCTGTCGTAACCGGCACAACCGTGTCGTAGCAAAGCGGGCCATAGGTTTCAGGAAAGCTGGCGTTGCCCGCGGTGCTAAATCCCTGGTTATTCCAGCCCCGCACATACACCGTGTGGCAGCCCTGGCTCGCACCGCCTGAGCAGCCGTTGTCAACGAACGCCAGGCATCCGCTTGACGCGTTGGGAAACTGCGGCCCGCTATAGAACATGTTGCCCGAACCGCCGTGCGGTTCGCTGCCGGGCTCAGCCGGCAGCGAGTCCCATCCCTGCGTCTCTCCCGCAATGCCGGTGCCGGGCGTGCCGCCTTTGGGCACAAAATCGTTGATCTTCCAGTTGACGGTTTGGTTGCTGTTGTACCACTTGTGAGTGGCCGGCAGGGTGCCGGTAAACGTGACGTACGGCACGCCGGTGGCGGGAATCACCTCCCAGTTGACGGCCCAGGCCAGTTGCAGCATGTTGGCCGAGCCCCAGCCGGTCACCTGGTCGTAGCCCTTCTTGGCGCAGAAGGCTGTCAGGTTGTACTCCACCGTGATGTCGTTTGAGTTGCAGCCCGAGACGATATCGTAGAAGGGAGAGCGGCCGGCGTTGTTTCTCAGCCCCTCCTCATAGATGGCGTAGTTGGCGTTGCCCAGCGGCGCACAGGCCGATGTGCCTTTCGATCCGCATTTGTTCCCGATCGCCAGCAGATAGGCATTTTCCTGCGCAAAAAAGCCGGCCAGCATCGGCGCGGCCACGCTGGTGCCGCCATCGTAGTGCCACCCGCCGTTGAAATAAACGTCATGGCCGTAATAGGTGTCCAGCGATAGGTCCGGCACGGCGCGCATTGAGAATCCCATCCCCGATTGATAGCTCGGAGCTGTCCAATACTCGCTGGCCCCTCCCCCGCTGCCGCCGTGATTGCTCACGCAGGATTTGGGGCCGGTTCCGCCCGTCCACGCCACCTCATATGTTGAACTGGTGCTGCCTTCGTTCAACTCGGTTCCGCCCGCCCCCACCACGTTCGGATCGGAAGCCGGATAATCGACTCGCAGGGCATTGCCGCAGCCATCCGGCGCGCCGTTATCCCCGCTTGAGGCCACCAGCGTCCAGCCCTGGCCGGCCATGCTTGACAGCACATTGTCCACTGACTTCATGGTCGCGTTATAGGTGTCCATCTCCGGGTTGCTACTGTACTGGGTGTTCTCTGCCCAGCCCCAGCTGGTGCTCATCACCCGCGCGTGGGCGTCGCTGAGCATATGGTTATACACGTCCAGGATGACGGCATTGCTGTAGCCTGAGCCCTCGTACACATACACCATCGCCGTGGCCGCCGCTGACCCTTTGCTGTTGGCCATCGCCAGAGACCACTCGGTATCCATTGACACCTCAACGCAGTTGTCGTCGGCAGATTTGGCGTTGTTGCACGTGTAGCCGCCGTCGATCCCGATCTTCTGAACGTGCACCGCCAGGTAGGGAAAGGCCTGCTGAAACGACATGATATCGCTTCCGGCCACATCCCCGAACGCTGCGATCGCAATCGTCGTTTCGCGCGGCGTATGGTCGGTGGGGTTGTTCAGCGGGTTGCAGCAGTGGCCCTGGTTCATCAGCGCCTGGTAGTCGTAGGCACTGCTTGACCACATATCCGTCGGTTGCCAATAGCCGCTCTTGGGCGGCGTCACTCCCGCGGTGCTCAGGGCCGGCTCTGCGTCTTCCGGGCTGGCATCCCGCTGGATCGTCTCCAGCAGCTTCACCGGCGGCCCTGGCATATAGTCCGGCTGCGGCGTCAGCCGCCCGCTGCCGCCACCCGGGCGCGCCACCTCAATTGAGTTCAGTCCCAGCACCGCATCCACCACCCCGCTCAGGCTGGCCGGCACCGCCGGGTTGCGGTCGTTTGCATACACCGTCCGCGCCTCAAGCCCGTCGGCGGCCGGCAGTTGGTAGCGGTTGATGGTCAGCTCCAGAGCCTTCTCAATCGTCCCGGCCGGCGCTTCCAGGTCCACCGCCAGCCGGTTGTCGTAGCGGTGCGTCACCGTCAATCCCTGGCTGGTGGCCCAGTCCACCACCGCCTGTTCGGCCTCGGCTGTGGGCCCGAAGCGCGCATTCCACTCTGCGGCGCTCAAAAAATGGTGAAATAGCGGCGATTGCCTGTTCTGCACATCTTCCAGGAACTGCCGCTCCTCTTCCCGATGGGGCAACGCCAGAACCACGGCCAGCCGCAGCATCTGGGCGGCATCGTAGTGGCTCTCCCGCGTTGCGGCGCCATTGAGCACTTCGATCGGCGTTTGTCCGGTCAGCCGGACGGTTGGCCCGGAATACCCGGCCGCGGGAATTGTTCGGGCGAGCGTGGGTTGCATGGGTTGCGCAAATCCGGTTGTGCCGGCACTGACGATCAGGGCGATCAGCGAAGCTCCCAGTCTATTCATTGCTTACCTCCTTGCAGGCATGAACAGTCAAACAGGGGTCCCAGCCGGGCGTGAGCAGATGACGTCCAGTCACGGCCAAAAAGTATTCTCCTTCACGGATGCATCCTGCAAGCGCAAACTTCACGTCTCTCCGGATTCTTCAAAACTCAGCCTTCGCTTGGCAGGGGAACGGTCTGGTTTCTCCACAGTTCGCACAGCCTGGGCCCCGAAATGCACCGTTCCTGCGCCTTGTGGAGGGCTGCGGCGAGGTCTAGCCTTGAAGACGTGCCTGGCTGTTTACTCCCCTTGTTCCCCGGATGCACCATTTGTGGGGCAAGGCAGGCCGTTGCAACCCGCGTCCCGCAAGGCCATTTGCGCTTTCCACAGGCAATTGCCGCTGTTTCGTTAAGAGATGTCGGGAATGCAAACAAAATACAACATCTTGTGGTTTGTTGTTGACTTGCACCATAGACAGCGCTATTTTTTCATCTGCGGCTGTAAACAGACTGTAACGTTATCGGACGTGAAGACCCCCCGATTGGCCGCTGGAAGCACCGTACTCGCGCTCATTTCAAGTCCCAGACCCCGGTCTTTGCCAGAGATTTCAAGTTCCAGGCATCCAGGCTGCCGTGCGCCGGATGGAAGAGATTTTTCGCCGATTTTTAGCCCATTGAGAGGATCCTATGAACGAGGCTTACATCCAAACTGCCGCTGCCGCCCCGCAGACTCCTTATTCCCGAGAGGGACTTGCCTTTACTCGTCGCTTTTCAACCGAGGGCGTTTCGCCCTACGACGAAGTGCAATGGGAACGGCGCACCGCCTCCATTACTGACACCAAGGGCAACATCATCTTTGAGCAGAAAGATGTCGAGGTGCCCATCGACTGGTCCATGACCGCCACCAACATTGTGGCCTCAAAGTACCTGCATGGCCACCTGGAGTCGAACGACCGCGAAACCGGCGTGCGCCAGCTGGTGGAGCGCGTGGCCGAGACCATTCGCAACTGGGGCGTGAACGGCGGCTACTTTGCCACTCCCGTCGATGCGGCCATCTTCTATGACGAGCTGGCCCACATGCTGCTGACCCAGAAGATGGCCTTCAACTCGCCGGTGTGGTTCAACGTAGGCTGCGACCGCCTTGAGCCCGATGCGGTGGGCCAGAACTGGCATTGGGACCCGGCCACCGGGGGCGTGGTCTATGCCGCCACCGGCTACCACAATCCCCAGTGCTCGGCCTGCTTCATCAACGCCGTCCACGACTCCATGGAGGGCATCATGGAGCTGGCCCGCACTGAGGCTCTGCTGTTCAAATACGGCTCCGGCACCGGCACCAACTTCAGCTCGCTGCGGTCGAGCAGGGAATCGGTCACCGGCGGCGGAACCGCCAGCGGCCCGCTCAGCTTCATGCGCGGCTTTGACTCCTTTGCCGGCGTCATCAAGAGCGGCGGCAAAACCCGCCGCGCCGCCAAGATGGCCATCCTCGACGTCGACCATCCGGATATCGTCGACTTCATCGAGTGCAAGGCCAAAGAAGAGGCCAAGGCCCACACCCTCATCAAGGCCGGCTATGACGGCTCCGGCCCTGACTCCGAGGCCTTCTCGTCCATCTTCTTCCAGAATGCCAACAACTCCGTCCGCGTGAGCGACGAATTCATGCGCGCCTATGAGACCGGCGGCGACTTCACCACCCTCACCGTGAAGGACCGCCAGCCTGTTGAGACCTTGAAGGCCCGCGACATCATGCACAAGATCGCCGAGTCCACCTGGCTCTGCGGCGACCCCGGCATGCAGTTTGACACCACCATCAATAAATGGCACACCAGCAAGAACACGGCGCGCATCAACGCCTCCAACCCCTGCTCGGAGTACATGTTCCTCGACAACTCGGCCTGCAACCTGGCCAGCTTCAACCTGATGAAGTTTGTCACCCCGTCGGGAGCCTTCGACATCGCCGCTTACCGGCACGCCATCTCGGTGACCATCACGGCCATGGAGATCCTGGTCGACAACTCCGGCTATCCGACTGAGAATATTGCGCGCAACTCCCACGACTACCGCCCGCTGGGCCTGGGCTATGCCAACCTGGGCGCGCTGCTCATGTCCATGGGCCTGCCCTATGACTCGGTTGCCGGCCGCGACCTGGCCGGAGCGCTCACCGCCATCATGTGCGGCCAGGCTTACCTTCAGTCGGCCATCATCGCCGCCAACTGCCCGCCGCTGGCCTCGGCCACCCCGCTTACCGCATCGGTCGAGCGGCAGGGCGGCGCCTGCCCCGGCTTCTACGTCAACCGCGAGCCGTTCCTGGATGTGATCCGCATGCACCGCGCCGAGGTCAACAACATCGGCAAGTCGGTCTCAACCGGCGAGCCCTTCAGCGTGCCTCAGCTCGATGCGCTGATCGACTCCAGCCGCGAGTGCTGGGATATGGCGCTGATGTACGGCGAAAAGTACGGCTATCGCAACTCGCAAACCACCGTGCTGGCCCCCACCGGAACCATCGGCTTCATGATGGACTGCGACACTACCGGCATTGAGCCCGATCTGGCGCTGGTCAAGTACAAGAAACTGGTGGGCGGCGGCATGATCAAGATCGTCAACAACACCGTCCCCGCCGCCCTGTTCAAGCTCGGCTACGACAACGACGAGGTCAACGCCATTGTCAGCTACATTGACGCCACCGGCACCATCGAGGGCGCGCCCGGCGTCAAGCCCGAGCACCTGGCCGTCTTCGATTGCAGCTTCAAGCCCTCCAAGGGAACCCGCTCCATCCACTACATGGGCCACATCAAGATGATGGCCGCCGCGCAGCCGTTCCTCTCCGGCGCCATCTCAAAAACCGTCAACCTGCCCCACGAGGCCAGCGTGGACGACGTGGCCGAGGCCTATGCCGAAAGCTGGCGTCAGGGCATCAAGGCCGTGGCCATCTATCGCGACGGCTCCAAGGGCACCCAGCCGCTCAACACCAGCCTCGACGCCAAGCGCGAGCCCTCGGCTCTCGACGTTGCCGCCGGGCGCGTAATGGCGCAGATTGCCGCCGGCCAGCCCGCTGCCGAAGCGGACCTCAAGACCCTCGAAGCCAAGATCGGCGACAAGCTTGAAGTCAGCGCCCGCTCGGTGGTCTCGGCCGCCACGGCCTTCCAGAACGCCATGGAAGAGATTGCCCGCTCGGCCGGCATTCCCCTGCTGCAATCGGCAGACAACGCCAGCATCGCCTCTCTCGACCCCGCTACGCAGGACCTCAACGGCCCGCCGCGCGCCGTGCGCCATCGTCTGCAGGATGAGCGCGCCTCCATCACCCACAAGTTCTCCATCGCCGGCCACGAGGGCTACATCACCGTCGGCCTTTATCCCACCGGCCAGCCCGGAGAAATCTTCATCAAGATGGCCAAGGAGGGCTCCACCGTCTCCGGCCTCATGGACGCCTTTGCCACCTCTATCTCGCTCGCCCTGCAGCACGGCGTGCCGTTGAAGGTGCTCTGCGAAAAATTCGCCCACACCCGCTTCGAGCCCTCCGGCTGGACCGGCAACGAGCAGATCGGTTATGCCAAGAGCCTGATGGACTACATCTTCCGCTGGCTCAACCTGCGCTTCCTCTCCGGCACCCAGTTGACGCTGTTTGCCGGCCTTGGAGCAAAGGCGCCGGAACTGCCAGCATCGCCCAGCATTCTCTCCGATCCCGATGTGGAAGAGGACCCCGCCGCGCAGAACCAACTGGCCAGGATGGCTGAGGAAATGGCGCGCCGCATCAACCAGGTCAGCGGCCACTCCGGCGGCGGCATCGCTCCCGACTCCTATCCGCGGCCTTCGGCCTCGGCCAGCCCCACCCACGGGCCCGACCTCAAAGACCGCGGCCTCTATCACGAGACTGAAGGCATGCGCAGCATGTACGAGATGGGCGACGCGCCCAGTTGCTCCACCTGCGGCGCCATCATGGTCCGCAACGGCAGTTGCTACCGCTGCATGAGCTGCGGCTCAACCAGCGGCTGCAGCTAAAGCATTCTCAGCTTCAGCCCTCGAGCTGATGTGGCTACTTCTGCCGCTTCATTCGCCTGACACCCAAGCCATCCAGCTTGTTGTCGGCGCTTAGAAGCGGCAGATTGTTCTGGATCGCCTGGGCTGCGATCATCCGGTCGAAGGCATCGGCGTGTTGGGCGTCGAAGCGCGCGGCGCGCGCCATTGTCTCCGGTTCCAGGGGCAGAATTCCGAATCCAAGGCGGCTCTCGATGTTGACAATCAGGCCGCTCTCTAATACCGCCGCCCCGGGGATCTTGCCAACCCGCACTTTCAGGCTGATCTCGTAAATCGACGCCGCGGTAACCAGCACCTCGTTATCAAGGTCGGCGATCAGCTTCCTCGTCCATGGCTCCATACGAGACGAATCGATAGCCGGCAGCAAAATTCAGGCTCGCCGCCAAAAATGAGCAATATTGACCATTTTCTAACCCCCGGTGACAAAAAAGTTACTGGCTGGTTTCTCTGCAAATCACCCGTGAAGCGCACGCTGGCGGGGGGCGGACGGCCGCCGGCCGCAGCGGGGAATCCCTGTTAATTCAGGCGTTTGAAAGGTGTTCTGAAGCGCCTATGGTTTGGCATATTCAGCGCCGCTAAGCATATGATTTTACGAATGCTTAGATACTTTTGCCGAATTCGGTTAATCGCTTGACAAAGCATAGCCGGTGGCCCGAGAATCGCCGCTGTGCTGTGGACTGCCGCTGTTCGTGTTGTCTGTGTCAGCCGCAGCGCAAAGCTGGAAAGTGCTCTCGCATTGGGGCGCATTTCCCAGCACAAAACAAGAACAAAAATCCTCAACCTCACCGCGAGGTCAGGCTCCTCGGTTGCAAGTTCCTGGGTAGCCTCAGCCTCGTACGAATGAGCTTGAGAAACAAGCATTACCAGGCATCACCTTTTAACGATTCAGGAGGAAACAAATGCAAACAAGCGCAAAGAGAAGTGTCTCTTCGGCCTCGTTCTGGTCGATGAAGCACATCGGTTTGCTCGCTCTGCTGCTGGTTGTCATGCTCGGCATGACCACCATCGCAGGCAACGCCCAGGCTACTTCGGGCACCATCCTCGGCACGGTTACTGACGCGACGGGTGCGGTGGTCGGAAATACCCAGGTTCAGCTCATCAGCGCTGAAACTGGCGTCAAGTCCCTTGCCACGACAAACGGCTCTGGATACTTCCAGTTTGTCGACGTCATCCCCAACACCTACAAGATCGTCATCGCGAAGGACGGCTTCAAGCAGCTCTCGCGCGGTGGCATCGTCCTGCAGACACAAGCCAGAATCCAGGTTGACCTGCAGTTGACCGTCGGCGCTTCGACAGAGACCGTCGAAGTTTCCGCCAGCAGCCCCCTGATCGAGGCCGACAACGTCTCCCTCGGTACCGTGGTTGACGAGCGCGAGACCAACGAATTGCCCCTCAACGGCCGCAATCCGATGAACCTCACCGCTCTCGTCGCTTCGGTTATTCCACTGGGCGAGACCTCCGGCAGCCCGACCGGCAACAACCCGATGGCCTGGGGCAACTACCAGATCGGCGGCGGCATGGCCGGACAGAGCTCGACCTACATCGACGGCTCTCCCGACAACGGCATCTACGATCACAACACCGAAATCATTCCCTCCCAGGACTCGATCGCCGAGTTCAAGGTGGAAACCAACAACATGGGCGCGGAATATGGCAGACTCGCTGGCGGCGTGATCAACTTCGTCACCAAGTCCGGCACTCAGCAATTCCACGGCAGCGCCTGGGAATTCATCCGCAACAAGATCTTCAACGCCAACACCTACGGCGGCAACAATGCGGGCCTGCCCCGCGCACCGTTTACCCAGAACCAGTACGGCGCCAACTTTGGCGGACCGGTTTTTATTCCTCACGTCTATGACGGCCGGAAGAAGACCTTCGTCTTCGCCAACTGGGAAGGTTTCGGCCTTCGCCAGGGCGTTCCTTACGTCACAACGGTTCCGACCGCTGCCGAACAGAGCGGCGACCTGTCCCGTTTTGCGCACGTGCTTTACGATCCCACCACGACCTGCCCCAATACCACTTGCACCGCGGGCAGCATGATGGAAGACGGCGTTCGCATGTACCCGGCCGGCATGGCCGCGATCGCGCAAGGCGATCGCCTGCCCATCGGTTGGGATGTAGGCAGCGGTTCGGCCACGACTCAGTTCCAGTCCACGACCCCCGGCGTCTCCAACTACATCAACCCCACCTCGCTGGCTTACATGAAGATGATGTATCCGGCGGCCACGGGCGCCCTGAACGCCTCGGGCACCAACAACTACACCGCCAATGCTTCCAGCGGCGGCAACAACTACCAGTTCGTGACCCACATCGATCACGACGTCAGCGATCACCAGCACATCAGCGGTCGCTATACCTGGTGGGACAACATCAACCTCGCGGCTGATCCTCTCAAGGACGGCATGTGCGGACAGGGCGAGTGCAAAGAAGTTTATCGCATGCACAACTTCATCCTCGACGACACGCTTACCCTGTCGGCGAAGACGATTCTGGACACACGCCTGAGCTATAACCGCTACGGCTACCTCCGTACCCCGAACAACATCTGGGGCACGAGCCAAATCACCGCGATCGCCTGGCCGTCGGCCTATTCGGCGCTGGTCGAGTTCCCCGGTCCCCCGGTTTTTGACGTGGGCAGCTGGGATACCGCTGGCCTGTTCGGCGGACAGGGCGCTGACTCCACCATCATCGATTTCCAGGACACCTATCGCCTGGCCAGCACTCTCACCCGCTTTGTGGGCAACCATACCCTCAAGCTCGGCGCTGAGTTCACCATGCAGAAGTTCAACTACGCGCAGACCAACACATCGGCCGGCCTGTGGAACTTCAGCCAGGGAACCACTGCCAACAACTACAGCAGCTCGTCCCCGGATTACGACGCCACCACCGGCATCGACGCTGCCTCTTACCTGTTGGGCTACTCCAGCGGCGGCAGCTCGTCTTACGCCGATCGCATCGCTTCCGAGTCGAACTACCCCGCCATCTTCCTTACCGATGACTGGCGCGCCACTCAGAAGCTCACCTTCCACGTTGGTGTGCGTTGGGAAAATACCCTCCCGTTCACCGAGCGCCACGACCGCATCAGCTTCTTTGATCCGAACGCGGCCAACGAATACCTAGCCTCCAACGGCTTTGCCGGCGTCAAGGGCAATGCTGGCCTGGTCGGCACCACGCAGCGGCCTTCGCGGTATGGCATCAACCCCGACAACATGGAATTCTCTCCGCGTTTCGGCGTTTCTTACCGCCTCCGTCCCAACACCGTGGTCAATGCCGGCTTCGGCATCTTCTGGCTGCCCAACGACGTTACCCTTTCCCAGAACCCGGGTTGGGATGGCGACGGCGCTTCCAGCACCGGCTACACCTACTCCACCAACAGCTTTACCCCGACCAACAGCATCAGCACTCCCTGGCCCCTCGCCACTCCTGGCGATGCCACCTCGGCGTACCTGATTCTGCCCGCCGGCCACAACCTGCCCAAGTTCCAATACAACACCATTGGAAACGGCGCGACCATCCTGTTCCCCAACACCAACTGGGCTTACACCGAGCAGTGGAACTTCGGCGTACAGCAGCAGCTTGGCAAGAGCACCGCAATCGACATCTCCTATGCCGGCGCCGCAGGCACTCACCTGCCCGCTGGTGGTGGCTGGTTCTCGATGGACGCTCTGCCAGACTCTTACCTTGCCGGTCAGGCGACTTGCACCACCAACACCAACTGCCTCTCCGACCCAGTCGACAACCCTTACTTCGCGGTTATTCCGGCAGGCCACTCGCTGTCGCCAGACAAGTACTCGCGCGGACATAGCTACACTCCGTATCCGCAGTATTCTGGCATCAGCACCCCGGCCGACGTAGCCTCCTCTGATTACCATGCTCTCGAAGTCAAGATTCAGAAGCGGTTTGCCCAGGGCGCTTCGGTCAACGTGGCTTACACGTTCTCCAAGTTCCAGTCCAACACCGACACGCTGAACACCTGGCTCGAACAGGGCGTCACCGGCGCCAGCAACGTAAACGACATGAAGCATGAGAAGTCGCTCTCTTCGAACGACGCTCCTCAGCGCCTGGTTGTTTCCTACGTGTATGACGTTCCGGTCGGCCGCGGCAAAACGCTGCTTCCGAATCTCTCCCGCCCCGCTGACTTCATCCTCGGTGGATGGGGACTGCAAGGCCTCACCACGCTCATGAAGGGCTTCCCGCTCGGCATCAGCGAAAACAACGGTGGCTCCATCGGCACCGTCAACAACGGCAACTCGCGGCCTAACCAGGTTGCCGGTTGCTCCAAGTCCATCGGCGGTTCCGCGGTCAAGAAGCTTGCCGGCTGGTACAACACGGCCTGCTTCACGGAATCCGTGCCCTTCGTTTGGGGCAACGAAACCAGACTCGATGCCACCCTGGAATCTCCCGGCGTTGCTAACTGGGATATGTCCATCGTCAAAAAGTTCCCGATCACGGCTGACGGCAGATTCAACATGCAGTTCCGTGCCGAGTTCTTCAACCTCTTCAACCGTGTCCAGTTCGGCTACCCGAACACCACGTTTGATGCCACCACTGGTGCTGCCACCGTCTCGCCTGCAGGCGCAAACACACCCAGAACCGTGCAGTTTGCTCTGCGCCTCAACTTCTAAATCTGTGGTTTGAAACACCTCACCAGCCCGGTCCGGAGCCGAAACGCTCCGGGCCGGGCTTTTTCTTCTATGGCCCCGAGGAATCTTCGAGACCATCGTCCAAACCGCCTTGTATACTTGGGAAACCATTGCCAACGATTGCGTTGTGAAGGCTGCCGGCTGCAACGCCGCGGCGGCAGATTCCCCGGCGCAGCTTTCCGGCTGCCTGGCTCACGGCGGCAAAGCGCAGACGGGCATGGTTGGGAGGCGCAATGTGCGCAAAGGTCCGGATCGAGCTTGATCCGCTTGGATTAGTTCTTGAGGCTGAGCCCGGTTCCACCCTGGAGAGCCTGCTCGCCGAGTACGGCGTTGAGTTTCCCTGCGGCGCCTCTGGCCTCTGCGGCGGGTGTCGCGTGCAGGTGCTTGAGGGCGCGGCCGAGCCGCAGGAGTCTGACCTCGAGATCCTCACCCCAGCCGAACTCGCCGCCGGATACCGTCTTGCCTGCCGCCTGCGTCCCCACTCCGACCTCAAACTCAGAGTGGAACAGTGGAGCATGCCCGTGCTGGGCGACGACACCGCCGTTGCCCGCTCAGCCAAGCGCGGCCTGGCCGTGGCCATTGACCTGGGCAGCACCACCATCGTCGCCCAGTTGCTCGATCTGGAATCGGGCGAAGTCCTCGGCATAAAAACCGCGCTCAATCCCCAGGCCGCCTACGGTGCCGATGTGATGAGCCGCGTGCGCGTTTCGCTGCGCAGCCCGGAGCTCACCACGCTCATCCGCGCCAGCCTCGGCGAGTTCATCGCCGGCCTTGCCGGCGCGCGCCAGGCCGAGATTACTGAAGTCGTCATCGTCGGCAACACCGTCATGCATCATCTCTTCTGCGCGATTGACGCTGCGCCGCTGGCCCAGGTGCCCTTCCATCCCGTGGATATCGGCGAGCAGCGCTTCTCGGCCCGCGACCTCGGCTGGAATCTTTCTCCCTCCGCCGTGGTGCGTTTTCTGCCCTGCCTGGGCGGCTTTGTCGGCTCCGATATCCTCGCCGGCATTCTCTCCACCGGCCTCCACGTCGGCCCCAAACTCCGCGCCCTCATCGATCTCGGAACCAACGGCGAAATCGCGCTGGGCAACAGCGAGCGCATTCTCTGCGCCTCCACCGCCGCCGGTACCGCCTTTGAAGCCGGCGCCATCCGCATGGGCATGCGCGCCGCCGCCGGCGCCATCTCGCACGTCTCCTGGCAGCAGGGCCGCATGCACTGCGGCGTCATCGGAGACATTGACGCTCGCGGCATCTGCGGAAGCGGACTCATTGACGCCGTGGCCACCGGCCTTGAGATCGGCGCCATCTCCCCCGCCGGCCGCATGTCCGATCCGGCCCGCGAAATGCTGCTCCAGGCGCCGGTCAAGCTCTACCAGGCCGACGTCCGCGAGTTGCAACTGGCCAAGGGCGCCATTGCCGCCGGCCTGCGCATCCTGCTGGACCACTGGGGCGCGCAACTGGAAGACATCGACTGCGTCTACCTGGCCGGCGCATTCGGCAACTATCTGCGTCCTGAAAGCGCCTACCGCATCGGCCTGATTGAAGTTCCCCACGACCGCCTTGTGCCTTCAGGCAACACCGCCCTGCGCGGCGCCAAGCTTTCGTTTGGCGTTGAAGACTTCCCGGTGTTGCGTATCATTGAGCATGTTCCCCTTGCGTCCGACCCCAAGTTCGAAGACAAGTTCGTAGCCTGCATGGCCTTTCCCGACGGTGTTGACGCCGCCGGGCCTGCGGCAGAATCTACCCTCTAGGAGAAATCAATGCGTCTATTGCTGGTTGGTTGCGGAATCCTGTTGCGCGAGTTGAGTGACGCCATCGTGCGCTCGCCGAACCTGATCGATGCGAACTATCTGCCCACGGGCCTCCACGACACCGGGTCAAAGCTCATGCGCGAGGCCATTCAACAGGCCATCGACAACGCCGAAGGCAAAGGCTACGAGGCCATCGCCCTGGGCTATGCCCTCTGCGGCACAGGCCTGGCCGGCGTGCGCGCCCGCTCCGTGCCCGTTGTCATTCCCCGCGCGCACGATTGCATCGCCCTGCTCATGGGCAGCCGTGAAAAATACCAGAAATACTTCAATGAGAATCCCGGCACTTACTATCGCTCCATCGGCTGGGTCGAGCGCGAAGATCAACTCGTTGAGCAGGTGGCCGGCATCGGCATGGATTGCGACCTGCAGAATCTCATCGACAAGTATGGCGAAGACTCCGGCCGCTTTCTCTACCAGGAGATGACCGGCTACAAGAAGAACTACTCCAGGCTCACCTTCATCCGCACCGGCCTCGAGGTCGATGACAGCTTCAGGCAGCGCGCCGAGGCCGAGGCCGCTGACAAGGGCTGGAAGTTCGAGGAACTGGAAGGTTCAACTTCGATCTTCCACCGCCTGCTCAACGGCGATTGGAACGACGACTTCCTCATTGTCCAGCCCGGCCAGCAGATCGTCGCCAGCAACGACGAACGCGTGCTCACCGTGGCCGCGGTCAACGAATCCTGATGAACCGTTCCCTGTGCGTCCTGCCGGATCGGCTCTGTTTCAGGCGTGAAAGACCTCGCCTCTCGCGTCAAGGTGGAGCTCTCTGAGCCTGATTTCGCTCAATGAAATTACCGATTCGCCTAAATGATTGCAGCCCTTGAGCCAATCGCTGCCTGAAAGCCGGGCCAGCCGGAGCTTGCCATGCGATTCCTGTTTCATGCAGCGATATGTCCGGCAATCCACAGTTTTAACTTGCGAAGGGCCAATCCACAGGAATATAGTCTCTGCAAACAAGCTTGAGCTTATTCCAGTGGAATGAAAAGGTTATCTCGGGAGTCTGGTGTGTGCGGTTTTCTGCTTGCGGTGATCCATCCCCGCGGCCCGCATCCTGCCGAACCCGGCATTGCCGCTCAAGCAGATTTCGAGGAGGAACCGAGAGATGGCAGATTTCGCAAAGCTTTACGACGCGGTGGTTGAGGGAGACGCGCCGGCAACTTTGGCCCTGACAAAACAGGCGCTTGCTGAGGGCATGACGCCGGAAGAACTCGTCGCCAAATACATGATCCCGGCCATGGATGAGGTCGGCAAAAGATTCGAGGCCGAAGACTACTTCGTACCGGAACTGCTTCTCTCGGGCCGCGCCATGAAGGGCGCTCTTGAAGTGCTGCGTCCGCTGCTGGCCGCAAAAGGCGCCAAGCCCGTTGGCAAGGTTGTCATCGGCACGGTAAAAGGCGACCTGCACGACATCGGCAAGAACCTGGTCGCCGCCATGCTTGAGGGCGCGGGTTTTGAAGTGACCGATCTGGGCACCGACGTGGCGCCAGAGAGATTCGTCGAGGCCGTCACCACCAAAGGCGTCAATATCGTCTGCCTGTCGGCCCTGCTCACCGTCACCATGCCGGCCATGAAGACCACCCTTGAGGCGCTCCGCTCTGCCGGTGTTCGCGACAAGGTCAAGGTCATGATCGGCGGCGCTCCTGTAACGGATCAGTATTGCCGCGAGATCGGCGCTGACAGCTACAGCGAGAACGCCAGCGCGGCCGTCGCTTCAGCGCGCAGCCTGGTCGGCGTATAGGTTGGCGTGCAGCCTGAACACAGGCCGGCTCTGAACGCCGCCTGTGCGCAGCAGCCTTCTTCCATCAACGGGTCCCCGGCCAATCTTGACGCCGGGGACCCGGCTTTTGGCAGGCGCAGCGCGCTGTCAAATGTTCTGAACCCTGGGACCGCACCGCAATGTCCCCTTAGCCTCCGCCGTCCCGGTGGGGCTAATCGGTGTCGCCCCGCATCGCGTCGCCGCGCTGACCCGGCAAGTGAACCTGTCGCACGATCTTCTTCCAGGCTCGCTGATCTTCCCGGCTCGTTGAACCGTGCCGCAGAGTGAAAGGCCAAGATGACTTCTCAGGAACGCGTACTCGCCTCAATGAACCACCGCCAGCCCGACCGGGTGGCGCTCGATCTGTCTGCCCACCGCTCTTCCAGCATCGCTGCCATCGCCTACCCCAAGCTCAGGGCCGCGCTCGGCCTGCCGCCCCGCACCGTCGATGTCTACGACCCCATTCAGCAGCTGGCTATCGTCCATGAAGATGTGCTCCAGCGCTTCGGCGTCGATGTCGTCTCAATGGGCCGAGGCTTCTGCAATGACGACAAGTGGTGGGCGCCCTGGACCCTGCCCGACGGAACCCCCTGCCGCATGCCCGTCTGGGTTAAACCGGAGCGCAACGGAACCGAGTGGATTGTCCGCGCACCCAAAGGTCACATCATGGCCCGCATGCCCGAGCTGGCCGTCACCTTCGATCAGGCCTGGTGGCCCTTCCTTGACGGCGAAGAAGATGTCTCCCGCATTGAAGAGCTCTTCCCCGAACACATGTGGACCGGCATGGGCTCGCCTCCGGGGCCCTCTGTCGCTTCGCCTGAAGAGCTCACCGCCGGCGCACGCGCCTTCCGCGCCTCCACTGACCGCGCCATCCTCGGCGGCTTCGGCGGCAACCTGCTTGAGATGGGCCAGTTCTACTACCGCATGGACAACTTCCTCATGCTGCTGGCCGGCGACCCCAAACGCGCCCACGCCTTCCTTGACGCCCTGGTCGAGATTCACATGCGCAGGCTTGAGAAGTTCCTCGCCGCCGTCGGCCCTTACATTGACATCATCGGCTTCGGTGACGACCTGGGCGCGCAGAACAGCCCCCAGATCTCGCCCAAAATGTACCGCGAGTTCTTCAAGCCGCGCCACGCCATGATGTGGGCCCGCGCCAAACAGCTGGCCAACGTCAAGGTCATGCTCCACTGCTGCGGCGCCGTCCGGCCGCTGCTGCCTGAGCTGATTGACGCCGGCCTCGACGCCATCAACCCCGTCCAGATCAGTTGCCGCGGCATGGAGGCTGAAGGCCTGAAGCGCGACTTCGGCAAGGACCTCTGCTTCTGGGGCGGCGGCTGCGACACCCAGCGCATTCTGCCCACCGCAACCCCCGAGGAGGTCCGCACCCATGTCCTCCACCAGTGTGAGGTGCTGGCCCCCGGCGGCGGTTTCGTCTTCCAGCAGGTCCACAACATCATGGCCAATGTCCCCGCGGAGAACATCATTGCCATGTATGACGCCATTCGGGAGTACGACGCCCGCGGCTGAAGCGGCTTGATCCTGGGTTCCCGCCCCGGAGCAGATTACCCAGGGCGGCTTTTTCTCAACCAGAAAGCCGCCTTCCCCATTCCGCCAACCTACACAAATTGGAAGGCGGATTGGAGCCGGCCATTGCCTGTTTCCACCCGCTTTTCCAATCCGCAGCTTCCCCAGCCCTCAAAAAGCTCAATTTCCACCCGGTGGGGCCGAATTTCTGCCACAACTCCGCCCAAATCCGCCCCGAAAATGTTTACTTTACAGCTACCAAAACCCATAGAAGTTACTGAGTAGTTAACCCATGAAATGCCCCGCCTCGGCCCTCTGCCCAATGGGCCTCTTCCCCGCGTCCAGCGCGGATTCTATTCGATTTAAAGTGGCTCTTAGTGGCTTGACAATCGCCCGTATAGCCGCGCATAATTCTCAGCGGTCGGGATTCGGGTAAAAAAGCACCGGTTGTGTGTTTACCCGCTTCTCCGATCGCAAGCGCAACCGTACTGCCCCGAAGATTTCATGCTTGCTGGGGCGAACCATTAATGCGAAACCGCGGTGCCCCTCGTTCGTCATGCTCAGGGGCGAAACGATTAATGCTCAACCTGGAAATGTTCCGGAAGGTCGGTTCAAATCCATGTGCACCATTACAAGACGCTCAACATCGGCTCGATTTCATGCCTCCCGTCAGCTCGGCTAACGGAGGGCGCGATTCCGTGCGTCTGGATTGAGCAACAACCCTGTCACATCGATTTCACAATCGGAGGACGCAAATGCAATCAAGTGCAAAAAAAGGTGTCTCCGCAGGCTCGTTCTGGTCTGTGAGAAGCATCGGTTTGCTCGCTCTGATGCTGGTCGTCATGCTCGGCATGACCACCATCTCAGGCAATGCCCAGGCTACCTCGGGCACCATTCTTGGAACGGTCACTGACGCAACGGGCGCCGTGGTGGGCAACACCACCGTGCAGCTCATCAGCGCCAGCACCGGCACCAAGACCACCGCCGTCACCAACGGATCTGGCTACTACCAGTTCGTCGATGTCATCCCCGGCACTTACAAGATCGTCATCCAGAAGGAAGGCTTCAAGCAGTTGTCCCGCGGCGGAATCGTCCTGCAGACACAAGCCAGAATTCAGGTCGATCTGCAGCTCACCGTCGGCGCCTCGACTGAAACCGTCGAAGTCACCGCCAGCAGCCCTCTCATCGAGGCTGACAACGTGTCCCTCGGCACCGTCGTTGACGAGCGCGAGACCAACGAGTTGCCCCTCAACGGCCGCAACCCGATGAACCTCACCGCCCTGGTCACCTCGGTGATCCCGCTGGGCGAAACATCGGGCAGCCCGACCGGCAACAACCCGATGGCCTGGGGCAACTACCAGATCGGCGGCGGCATGGCCGGACAGAGCATCACGTTCATTGACGGCTCCCCGGACAACGGCATCTACGATCACAACACTGAAATCATTCCCTCTCAGGACTCCATCGCTGAGTTCAAGGTTGAAACCAACAACATGTCTGCCGAGTACGGCAGAACTGCTGGCGGCGTCATCAACTTTGTGACCAAGTCCGGCACCAAGGACCTGCACTTCAGCGCCTGGGAATTCATCCGCAACAAGATCTTCAATGCCAACACCTATTACGGCAACGCAGCCGGCCTGGCTCGCCCGCCGTTCACCCAGAACCAGTACGGCGCCAGCTTCGGCGGACCGATCGTTCTTCCCCATATCTATGATGGCCGGAAGAAGACCTTCGTCTTCGCCACCTGGGAAGGCTTCGGCCTCCGCCAGGGCGCTACCTACACCACAACGGTTCCGACCCCGGCCGAGTTGACCGGCGATCTCTCCCGTTTTGGCAAGGAACTCTACGACCCGACCACCACCTGCCCCAATACCACCTGCGCGGCAGGCAGCACGATGGAAGACGGCGTCCGGACCTATCCGGCCGGCATGGCCACCCTCAACCTCGGCGATCGTCTCCCGATCGGCTGGGATGTGGGCGCTGGCGACCCGACGACTCAGTTCCAGTCGACGACTCCTGGCGTCTCCAACTACATCAACCCCACCTCGCTGGCCTACATGAAGAAGATGTTCCCGGCGCAGAATGGCACGCTGAACTCGTCCGGTGTGAACAACTACACCGCCAACGCCTCCTCGGGCGGCAACAACTATCAGTTCGTCACCCACATCGACCACGACGTCAGCGACCACCAGCACCTCAGCGGCCGCTATACCTGGTGGGACGACATCAACCTCGCGGCCGATCCTCTCAAGGACGGCATGTGCGGTCAGGGTGAGTGCACTGAGGTTTACCGCATGCACAACTTCATCCTCGACGACACGCTCACCATGTCGGCGAAGACGATCTTGGACACGCGCCTCAGCTACGGCCGTTACGGGTATAACCGTACCGCTCTGCACCAGTGGAGCACCACGGACATTACCTCCATCGATTGGCCCTCTGCTTACTCGGCGCTGGTTGAGTTCCCCGGTCCGCCCACCTTCGTGGTTGGCAGCTGGGATACCGCCGGCCTCTTCGGTGGCCAGGGCGCTGACTCCACCATCATCGACTACCAGGACACCTATCGCCTGGCCGGCACTCTCACCCGCTTCGTTGGCAACCACACCATCAAGCTCGGCGCAGAGTACACCATCCAGAAGTTCAACTACGCGCAGACCAACACCTCGGCCGGCATCTGGTACTTCGGCCAGGGCACAACCCAGAACAGCTCGGTCGGCGCCAATGCCCTCGCGAGCACCGGCAACGACGCTGCTTCTTACCTGTTGGGCTATGCCAACAGCGGCAGCTCGCTGTATTCCGCCAAGATCGCTTCTGAGTCCAACTACCCGGCCATCTTCGTTACCGATGACTGGCGCGCCACCCAGAAGCTCACCTTCCACGTTGGCGTCCGGTGGGAAAACACCCTGCCGTTCACCGAGCGTCATGACCGCATCAGCTACTTTGATCCCAACGCGGCCAACGACTATCTCGCCTCCAACGGCTTCTCCGGCGTCAAGGGCAACATCGGCCTGGTCGGCACTCCCGAGCGGCCTTCGCGTTACGGCATGAACCCCGACGACATGGAATTCTCTCCGCGCGTCGGCCTTTCTTACCGTCTCCGCCCCAACACCGTGATCAACGCCGGCTACGGCATGTTCTGGCTGCCCAACGACGTCACCCTTTCCCAGAACCCGGGATGGGACGGCGACGGAAGCTCAGGCACACCGTATACCTACTCCGAGAACGGCTACACGCCGACCACCAGCATCAGCACGCCCTGGCCCCTCGCCACTCCTGGCGATCCGACCTCGGCGTACATCATTCTGCCGGCCGGCCACAATCTGCCGAAGTTCCAATACAACACCATTGGCGGCGGAGCAACCGAAATCTTCACCAACAACAACTGGGCGTACACCGAGCAGTGGAACTTCGGCGTCCAGCAGCAGCTTGGCAAGAGCACCGCTATCGACGTCTCCTACGCTGGCGCCGCAGGCACTCACCTGCCCGCCGGTGGCGGCTGGTTCTCGATGGACGCCCTGCCAGACTCTTACCTCGCCGGTCAGGCATCTTGCGTAGCCAATACCAACTGCCTCTCTGACCAGGTCACCAACCCCTACTACGGCGTCATGCCCGCTGGGCACTCGCTGTCTACCCCCACTTATTCCCGTGGGCACAGCTACACGCCGTATCCGCAGTATGCGGGCATCAGCAACCCGGCCGACGTGGCCTCTTCCGACTACAACGCTCTTGAAGTCAAGGTTCAGAAGCGGTTTGCCGCCGGCGCCTCGATCAACGTGGCTTACACGTTCTCGAAGTTCCAGTCCAACACCGATACTCTGAACGGCTGGCTTGAGAGCGTCACCGGCATCGGCAACGTCAATGACATGAAGCATGAGAAGTCGTTGTCTTCCAACGATGCTCCTCAGCGTCTCGTCGTTTCCTACGTGTATGACCTGCCCATCGGTCGCGGCAAAGCGCTGCTTCCGAACATCGACCGCGCTGCTGACTTTGTGATCGGCGGATGGGGACTGCAAGGCCTCACCACCCTCATGAAGGGCTTCCCGGTTGGTATCAGCGAAAACACCGACAGAATCGGCTCCACCAACAACGGTGGCTCACGTCCTGACCAGGTTGCCGGTTGCAGCCGCGTCATCGGCGGCTCCGCTACCAAGAAGCTGACCGGCTGGTACAACACGGCCTGCTTCACTGACTCGGCTCCGTTCGTCTGGGGCAATGAGAACAGGCTTGACACCAAGATCGAAGCTCCTGGCGTTGCTAACTGGGATATGTCGATCGTCAAGAAGTTCCCCATCACCGCCGACGGAAGGTTCAACCTGCAGTTCCGTGCCGAGTTCTTCAACCTCTTCAACCGCGTCCAGTTCGGCTATCCGAACGGGACCTTTGATGCGCCGTCCGGCGCTGCCACCATCGGCTCGACCTACAACCTGCCGAGAACGGTGCAGTTCGCTCTGCGTATCAACTACTAGTTTGCTTGACTGTACCTCCTGAATCGCCCGGTGCGGGGTGGCAACATCCCGCACCGGGGTCTTTTTTTTCGGGGCAAAAGAACACCCCTCCCGCCTCGCAACTCCCCTTCACCATCTCCGCCATCCCGCGCCGCAGCCAGCTGACCCCACCGCAGGTGGCAGGGGCCTGCCCACAAAAGCCCGTGCGAGCGGATAGCGAGCCGCTGACCCCACCGCAGGTGGCTGGCCCCACTGCAGGTGGCTGACCCCACCGCAGGTGACAGGGGCCTGCCCACAAAAGCCCGTGCGAGCGGATAGCGAGCCGCTGGCCCCACCGCAGGTGGCTGGCCCCACTGCAGGTGGCTGACCCCACCGCAGGTGACAGGGGCCTGCCCACAAAAGCCCGTGCGAGCGGATAGCGAGCCGCTGGCCCCACCGCAGGTGGCTGGCCCCACTGCAGGTGGCATCCTTGTATACTTGGAGAATCGCTTCGAATCCTCATGCCTTAGCAGCCATGGACTTACCAGCAGGTCTTCAGCATCGTCGCTCCAGGGCGTCCGGCCCACAGCTTGAGAGTTCCCGGCTCTGTTTCCTCCGGCCTTGCGCCGCCATCGCTCTGCTCTGCGCCGTTCTGCCCGCCTTTGCCGCGCGCAACCTTACCGATGAACTCGGCCGTGCCGTCACCGTGCCCGATCATCCTCACCGGCTCATCTGCCTGGCCCCCAGCATCGTTGACGATGTGTATGCGCTCGGCGCGGGCGCTGACGTGATTGCCGTCTCTGACTACACCGAATACCCGGCCCAGGCGCGCTCCAAACCCAGCATCGGCCTGCCGCTTAACCCATCCATGGAGACCATCGTCTCGCTCCACCCTGACCTGGTGCTGGGCAGCGGCGACTCGCGCACCAGCGAGACGCTCAACAGCCTCGCCCGCCTCGGCATTCCCGTCTTCATGGTCAGCCCGCATGGCATCGAGGGCATCTACAAATCCCTGCTCAGTCTGGGCCAGGCCCTGGGCCGCGATAGCGCGGCCGGCTCCGTCGTCGCCGCCCTGCGCAAGCGCGAAGCCGCCATCCGCCTCCGTGTGCAGGCCGCGCCCCCCGTCAACCTGCTCATGCCCATCTGGTATGACCCCATCATGACCATCGGCAAGTATGCTTATATCACTGACCTGATCGCCATCGCCGGAGGCCGTTCCGTTACCGCCGACATTCCGCAAGAGTGGCCCCAGGTCAGCCTTGAAGCCGTCATCGCCCGCGCTCCCGAGGCGCTGCTGCTCGTCAGAGGATCGGGCATGTCGCTTGAAAGCATCCAAAACCGGCCGGGCTGGCAGTCTTTACCCGCCCTGCGCAACCATCGCATCTATTACGTGGGCCCCCAGATTGAACTACCCAGTCCCGTGGCCTTCAACGCATTGGAGGAGTTAGCCAAACAGATGCACCCATGAGGCGGGCGCTCCGTCTCTCACTCATCACTGTTCAACAACGGCATGCTCGGGAAGTGCGGTGAGCTGCAAAACCACAACAGGTTCCCCCGGAGTCACCACCCTGGAGTGTTGATTTTCTCAGAAAACAACACCCCGCACAGGGCTTTTTGACGGCAAGGGCACTGTGGTTTTGCTCCGCGAATCCGCCACTACCCCGTAACTGTAAGCGAAGAGGCTTGAGCCAAAATGCCACTGGAGCAGCGCTCCGGGAAGGCGGCCCAGGCCAGTGAAGCGCGAGTCAGGACACCGGCCATGCTGGCAACTCCCGAGGGGGAACTTCGTGTTTCGATCTTCATGTCTACGCAGTCCATCCTGCACTGAAATAGCCAGCGCGCCTTTTTGGCAGAACCGCTCTCCCTCTCTTCCCGGAGGCGCATCATGACCGGGAAGATTGAACGCATCCGTTCTGAATCCGCCGCGCCTTTTCACACCGCCCGCTACCGCCTGCTGCTCGGCGGCCTTGCCCTCGCGCTGCTTATGGGCATCCTCATCGCCGCCTGTGTCGGCGTCGTGCCCATTCCCATGCGCGCTCTGGCGCAATCCATCCTCGGCGGCCAGGCGCTCAGCGCTGACCAGCACCTCATCCTCTTCACCATTCGCCTGCCCCGCATCTTTGCCGCGGCCATGGCCGGCGCAACGCTCTCCGTCTCCGGCCTCCTCTTCCAGGGCCTCTTTCGCAATCCCCTCGCCGACCCTTACGTCATCGGCTCCTCCGGCGGCGCGCTGCTCGGCGCCTCCTTCGGCGTCTTCATTCTGCCCCAGCTCTCCATGGCCGGCTTTGGCGCAACCGCCCTGCTCGGCGTCCTCGGCGCCATCTGTTCCATCTCGCTCGTCTATATGCTGGCCAGCGTCAACGGCCGCACCCCGGTCGTCGCTCTGCTGCTGGCCGGCTTCGCCGTCAGCACCATGCTCAGCTACTGTTCTTATTTCCTCGAAGTCATGGATCACGACTTCGGCACCGGCATGCGCGTCCTCTCCTCCTGGCTCCATGGCACCATCGCTCAGCCCACCTGGCCGCAGCTGGCTGTTCTCGCCGCCATGGTGCTGGTCGGCATCGCCGCTTCCTTCCCGCTCACCCGCCGCCTCAACACCCTCGCCCTCGGCGAAGAGTACGCCGCCCATCTCGGCCTTCACGTCCAGCAAACCCGCATCGCCGTCATCGTCGTGGGCTCGCTGCTCACCGCCGCCGCCGTGGCCCTCGGCGGACTCATCAGCTTTGTCGGATTGATTGTGCCTCATATGATGCGTATGATTCTTGGGCCGGACCATGTGCGACTTTTGCCGGCCACCGCGCTTGCCGGGGGAATCTTTTTGCTCATTGCCGACACCGTGGCCCGCACCATCATCGCCCCCTCTGAGCTGCCCGTCGGCGTGCTCACCGCCTTCATCGGCGGACCGTTCTTCCTCTACCTGCTGCGCCAGGCCAAGCGGGAGGTGTTCGCATGACACCTCTCCTGCGCTTCACCGCTCTCGGCTTCAACTTCGCTGACCGCACCGTCTTCACCGCCCTTGACGCCAGCGTTCCCCCTGACGCCTCCATCGCCCTCGTCGGCCCCAACGGCTGCGGAAAAACCACCCTCCTCCGCCTCGCCGCCGGAACCCTCAAGCCCACCCATGGCGATGTGCGCCTCAACGGCAAGTCGCTTCACACCCTCAGCCAGCGCGCCATCGCCCGCTCCATCGCGCTCGTCCCGCAAAACGTTGAAGTCTCCTTCGGCTTCACCGTCCAGCAGTTTGTTGAGCAGGGCCGCACACCCTACCTCAAAATGTTCGGCGGCATGAGCGTCGCCGATCGCGACGCAGTCGAGCACGCCATGGAACTCACCGATACCTGCTCCCTGCGCTCGCGCGTCTTCAACCAGCTCAGCGGCGGCGAGCGCCAGCGCGTCAAAATCGCCCTCGGCCTCGCCCAGCAACCCTCCCTGCTCCTGCTTGACGAGCCCACCCAGCATCTCGACATCGGCCGGCAGCTCGAGCTCATCGATCTGGTCAAGCGCCTTCGCCGCCACGGCATCGCCATCCTCGCCTCCATGCACGAACTCAGCTTGATTGAGGGCGTCTTCTCGCAGGTGTGGATGCTCAGCCCCGGCGAACCCATGCGCCAGGGTTCACCCCAGGAGATGCTCCGCCCCGATCTTCTCAGCCGCGTCTTCGATTGCCCGCCTACCAGCGGCCCCGTCCTCCTGAAACCATCACCCAAACAATCGGAAAGGGTTCGAGTATGAAAATCGCCAGGAACATGTTTTCGCAGCAGGCGCCCACCCGCAGAAGCTTCCTTCAAACCGCCGGCGCTTCCCTCGCCGCTCTCGCCGCGGCTCCCTTCGCCGCCGCTCAGCAGGCTCCGGCTCCGGCCCCGGCCAACCCCATGCGCGCCGACGGCACCTTCGCCTGGCAGTTCCCCAGCGCCGACAAAAAGAAGCAGTGGGAAGACTACTCCTTCAGCATCGACCGCTGGTGGGGCGACTTCCCCAAAGACCTGCCCGACTCCATGGATATGTTCGCCGATAACGAGTGGGCCATCGGTCCCTTCACCAAGTACGCCAACAATCCTGTCCTCGCCCCCACCCCCGGCGCCTGGGACCAGGGCCACTTCGGCGGCGGCGTCCACAACGGCTCCATCATCGTCAAAGACAACATCTTCTACTACGTCTACCGCGGCGAACGCACCATTGATATTCCCAAGACCACTGACATCGACTACATCTGCGACATCGGCGTCGCCACCAGTACGGACGGCATCCACTTCAAAAAAGACATCGTCCACAGCCCCTTCTTCCGCAAGGGCGAAGACCGCCAATACAGTTATGAAGATGTGAACATTGTGAGTTACAAGGGGACTTACTACTTATTCTGCAACCAATGGCTCTGGGGTAAGCAGGCGGATAACAAAGTCAACGGCATGATCGTTGCCACCTCAAAGGACTTACTCAACTGGACTAAGATCGGCATCCTCTTCCCCGACGCCAAAACCACCCATCGCAATGGCGTCGTCCTGCAGAACCCCCACAACGAAGCCATCAAGGTCAACGGCAAGTTCGTCATGTATCTTGACGACAACCTCGTCGCTTACTCCTCTGACCTGCTCCACTGGGAGTCGCACAAAAACCCCAACCACCTGCCCGGCGGCGAAACCTGCTTTGCCCTCGGCGACTACGACCCTGAAAACCCAGACGCCATGATCCTGTTCACCGGCGGCGCACACACCGGCCATTTCTACGGCGTCGGCGAGATTCGCCTCTCCAGGGCCGACCCCGAAAAAGCTCTCGGATGGCTGCCCCGCTCCGCGCTCTTTGCTGAGAAGAAATACCCCTTTGAGAACGGCTTTGCCGCTGAAGCGCCCCACCAGCCCATCTCCTTCTTCGCTGACTGCGTCTTCTTCAACGCCCTCACCCTCCACAACGGCAAATGGTGGGTCTACTACGGCGGCAGCGAGTACTACACCAGCCTCGCCACCGCCTCCGTCCGCCACCGCAAAACCACGTAGCGCGGTGTCTCAAAGGGTCAAAGCATAATTCTCGCGGTCATCCTGAGCGAACGGGGCCCCAAGCGCTTTTCCGCTTGGGGGTGGTGAGTCGAAAGCCTGCCCTGAGCGAAGCCGAAGGGGATCTGTATTCGTTCTTCAAAGAAGCTCGCCAGACACCACACCAGGTCCCCGACCGCCAATTCCTGCACCATTTCCGTGCCCCATCCTTTCGCCTCTTTCCTGGCGAAAGGGTGGGATCCCACAAACCTCAACCAACCCACAAACCCGCTGACTCGCTACCTCCGCGAAGCGGCGCTGACTTGCTGACGGGTTAACTCCCCCCCCGTCGTTTTCCCCTGTGAAACACCGCCCCACCCACCTCCACCCTCCCCCCTCTCCCTCCCACAAAACAGGATGACCCTCCTGCCTTCGCGGTAGTATCATCCCGAATTGCAGAGCAATGAAACCCCCGCGCGTGCAATGCGACACCCCTGCGCGCGAACCCGTTTCATCCCGCACCCCTTTAGCCACACAGCCACGCCCCAGGAGGAACCATGCTTACCGCTTTAACCCAGAACGTTGAGCGCTTCATCCAATCGCCCCACCTCCACACCATCGGCGGCAAGCAGGTTCCCAGCCGCGACGGCGCAGTCCAGCAGGTCTTCGATCCCTCCACCGGCGCGGCCATCGCCTCCGTCGCCTTCGGCGGCCAGGCTGAAATTGACCAGGCCTTCGCCGCCGCCCAGGCCGCCTTCCCCGCGTGGGCAAAAACCTCGCCCGTCGAGCGCGCCGTCCTGCTCCACCGCTTCGCTGACCTCATGGAAAAACACGCGGCCGACCTCATCCAGATCGAGTCACTCGATGTGGGCAAAGCCATCGTCAATGCCGAGGGCTTTGACATACCCTTCGGCGTGGCCTGCGTCCGCTACTTTGCCGACCTCATCAAGCGCGTCGAGATTGACACCCCGCTCGCCTTGCCCCACATGGATGCCCGCACCCATCGCGCCCCCTACGGCGTCTGCGGATTCATCTTCCCCTGGAACTTCCCCTTTGACCTGCTGGTCTGGAACATCATTCCCGCTCTCGCCGCCGGCAACACCGTCGTCGTCAAGCCCTCGTCGCTCACGCCGCTCAGCACCCTCTTCGCCGCCATGCTGGCCAGCGAGGCCGGCCTGCCCGACGGCGTCCTGAATGTCGTCGTGGGCGAAGCCGACGCAGGCCGCGCCCTCGCCGGCCACAAGGGCCTCAAGCGCATGAGCTTTACCGGATCAACCCGCGTGGGCCGCGAGATCGGCGAAACCTGCGGCAAAAATCTTGTCCCCGTCAAGCTCGAGCTCGGCGGCAAGGGCGCAGCGGTCGTCTTTGACGATGCCGATCTCGATGTCGCTGCCGCCCAACTGGCCGCCGCCATCACCTTCAACACCGGCCAGGTCTGCTGCACCGCATCCCGCTGGATCCTTCAGGAAAAAGTCCACGACACGCTGGTCGGCAAGGTCATCAACCTGCTCAAAGCCACCAAGCTCGGCCCCGCCCTCGACCGCGAAACCCAGATGGGCCCCGTCGTCTCCAGGGTCCATCACGAGCGCGTCCTCGCCCACATCGAGCGCGGCAAAAAGCAGGGCGCTGAGATCCTGCTCGAGAGCAAACCCCAGGTGCCCGCCGGCTACGAGCACGGCTACTACATGACCCACACCCTGCTTACCGGCTCGCCCAGCAATGTCTGCTGCAGCGAAGAGATCTTTGGCCCCTCCGCCTTCGTGCTCAAGTTCAAAGACGAGAACGAAGCCATCGGCCTCGTCAACAGCCTCGACTACGGCCTCGCCAACAGCGTCTTCAGCGCCGACCTCGCCCGCGCCAACCGCGTCGCCGAGCAAATGATTGCCGGCAACAACTGGATCAACGCCCATAACGTCTTCGCCTACGGCCTGCCCTACGGCGCAACCAACCAGAGCGGCCTCGGCGGCGGCGTCAACAGCCCTGAAACCCTGCTCGATTACCTTCGCCCCTTCACCATCGCCCGCCCATTGGCCTAGCTGGCCGTTGTGCGGAGAACCAAGAGCATCCAGATCGGCGCGGCCAACGCTGCGCCGATCGCTCCTACCATTGGCTTGAGGAGACCACCCGCATCATCCCTCCAACCCCGCACAATCCGGCCCCGCACGACTTCCTCGCCACCCTGCGCAAGGACCGCCTCCTGCGCCATCCCGGCGCGACCCTCACGCCCCTCACCGACGGCGTCTCCAGCGAAATCTATCGCGTTGACGACGGCCCCGACACCTTCGTCGTCAAGCGCGCCCTCGCCCAGCTCCGCGTCAAAGACGAGTGGCTCGCCGACGTGGGCCGCAACCGCTACGAGCAGCTCTACATCGCTTACGTTGCCCGCATCCTGCCCCAGGCCGTTCCCGCCCTGCGTCCCGGCGCCGTCGATCGCGGCTACTTCGCCATGGAGTTCCTCGGCTCCGAATTCACCAGTTGGAAGCAGCAGATGCTCCGCGGCCAGGTCCACATTGAAGACGCCCTCCGCGCCGCATCCATCCTCGGCGCCGTCCACGCTCACTCGGCTGGCGACCCCGAGGCCGAGCGCACCTTTCCCACCACTGCCAACTTCATCCAGCTCCGCATCGACCCTTACCTCGTCACCACCGGCAAGCGCCACCCCGATCTGCAGCCCCTCTTCGATGCCGAGGCCGAGCGGCTCGCCCAGTCGCGCCTCTGCCTCGTCCACGGCGACTTCAGCCCCAAAAACCTCATGGTCTCGCCCGCGCGCATGGTCCTGCTCGATTGCGAAGTAGCCTGGTATGGCGACCCCGCCTTCGACCTCGCCTTCCTGCTCAACCATTTCCTGCTCAAGGGCCTCTATCATGCGCCGCGCCAGATCGGCTTTGAGCAAATGTGCGCTGCCTTCTGGCAGCGCTATGTCGAGCTTGCCGGCCACGCCCTTGACACCGTCGCCCTCGAGCCCCGCGTTGCCCGCCTGCTCGCCATGCTCCTGCTCGCCCGCATTGACGGCAAATCCCCTATCGAATACCTCACCGAAGACCAGCGAATCTTCGCCCGCCAATTCGCCCGCAAAACCATCCAGAACGATCCATCCAATTTGCACGACATATTCCACCCGTGGTTCACTCAACTCAAGCTGGATCTTTGACCGCGTGATTTTGTAGCCACTCGGTGCCCCATCCATTCGCCTTTTTTCTGGCGAATGGGTGGGAAACCACATAAGCCAAAAGGACCAATCCATACGGTCTGAGACCTCGAGGAGTCGCCGCGATGAAGATTCAATCCATCCATGCCTGCCAGGTCTATGACTCGCGCGGAAACCCCACCGTCGAAGCCGAAATCGAGCTGGCCAACGGCCTCCGTGGCCGCGGCACGGTTCCCTCCGGCGCCTCCACCGGACAGTTCGAGGCATTGGAACTGCGCGACAACGACCCCACTCGCTTCCGCGGCAAATCCGTCTTCCAGGCCATCGCCAACATCGAGCGCGAAATCGCTCCCGCCCTCGCCGGCTTCGACGTCTGCGATCAGGCCGGCCTCGACGGCAAACTCATCGCCCTCGACGGAACCCCCACCAAATCCCGCCTCGGCGCCAACGCCATCCTCGCCGTCTCCATGGCCGCCGCTGCCACCGCCGCCGCCGCCCAAAACCGCCCCCTCCACGACTGGCTCGGCCAATCCAACGGCACCCTCCTGCCCCTGCCCGAGATCCAGATCGTCGGCGGCGGAGCCCACGCCCACTGGCGTACCGACGTGCAGGACTTCCTCCTCATCGCCACCGGCGCGCAATCATTTCAAGACGTCATGGAGATCACCTTCAACGTCTATCGTGCCGCCGGCGACCTCCTGCGCAAGCGCGGCGCGCTCTACGGCGTGGCCGACGAAGGCGGCTATTGGCCCGAGTTCGCCACCAATGAAGAAGTCCTCCAGTTCATGACCGAGGCCATCGTCGCCGCCGGCTACTCCCCCGGCCGCGACGCCGCCATCTCCCTCGACATCGCCGCCAGCGACCTCTACGACCCCGAGACCGGCCTCTACACCTTCCGCCTTGAAGACCGCACCTTCACCTCGTCCCAGTTCGCCGCCCTCCAGATCGGCTGGTGCGACCGCTACCCCATCGTTTCAATCGAAGACCCCATGGCCGACACCGATTGGGAAGGCTGGTCCGCCGTCGCCTCCGTCCTCCGCTCCCGCATCCAGCTCATCGGCGACGACCTGTTCACCACCAACCTCAGCCGCATCCGCACCGGCATTGAGCGCAACGCCGCCAACGCCGTCCTCATCAAGCTCAACCAGATCGGCACCGTCACTGAGACCCTGGCCGCCATCCGGCTCACGCAACAGGCCGGCTGGAACCCCGTCGTCTCCGCCCGCTCCGGCGAGACCGAAGACGGCTTCATCTCCCATCTCGCCGTCGCCACCAACGCCGGCCAGCTCAAAGTCGGCTCCTTCACCCGAGGCGAGCGCATGGCCAAGTGGAACGAAGTCATCCGCATCGAGCGCCAGCTAGGCCCCCGCGCCCGCTTCGCCGGCCGCGCCATCCTCGACCGCCTCACAAAGCCGTAGTATGCAGATTGCGAGGCACCTAACCTAGTCTTCGCTGTCATTCTGAGCGAACGGGGCCCCGAACGGTCTTCAGTTCGGGGGTGGTGAGTCGAAGAATCTGCGGGTGCCCCCGGTCCCTCGCGGTTGGGGACCGGGGAAACCTCGAAGCACAACCGGGCCTCTGATCTGCCGCACGGGCCTCAATCCTGGCCATCTTCCGCAGCCTGTTTCTACTCCAGTTGCACATCGCAAAATCCGGAGGGAGCAGGGGCGGCGGGTGGCCCCGGTCCCAGTGACAATCCCAAACAACCATGCGGGTGCCCCCGGTCCCTCGCGGTTGGGGACCGGGGAAACCTCGAAGCACAACCGGGCCTCTGATCTGCCGCACTGGCCTCAATCCTGGCCATCTTCCGCAGCCTGTTTCTACTACAGTTGCACATCGCAAAATCCAGAGGGGGCAGGGGCGGCGGGTGGCCCCGGTCCCAGTGACAATCCCAAACAACCATGCGGGTGCCCCCGGTCCCTCGCGGTTGGGGACCGGGGAAACCTCAAAGCACAACCGGGCCTCTGATCTGCCGCACTGGCCTCAATCATGGCCATCTTCCGCAGGCTGTTTCTACTACAGTTGCACATCGCAAAATCCGGAGGGAGCAGGGGCGCCCATAAGCGCTGAGATAAGCAGGATTGCCTCGGTGCCGCCCTCCACCCTGTCGAAGCAGCTACCGGCCCTGGGAGACTCACGCAATGCCGACTTTCCCGAGACCAATTCTGGGCCCGCGCTATAGGTCCGGGTCCTCCCAGTCGGGGTTTTCCCAAATATTCACGTCGATTGCTCGTGAATCAGTTAGTTGAACGAAATCGACAAACCATTGATTCTCTGCATCTGGATAATCGTCTGAACGTGCGTTAGCGTAGAACTCCCGCTCTATCCCAGCTATTGCCTCCCGTCGCTCAGACCTGAGAAATGGCTCAGCTACAGATTTGCAGACCCTCAACTTTGCGCCGATAGAAATTCCACCAGCCGTAATCTCGTACACGTCTCCATAGACAACAGATACATCTGGAAGGGGAAATACGCGAGCAGATCCGTCTGGAGGAAAATCGAGGGAGGAATCATAGTCCCACACCAATGCAACATACTCGGCTGCCACAAGCTGCCGAAGTTCTTTTCGCGAACAATCCTCAATAAATTCTCGACCTGGACTAATCCATGCATCCGACAAGCGCAGAATCTCCTCAGCGGACGCATTAGCTAATCTGGAGACACGCGCTGGAGCGTAATAGCGACGGGCTATTCGCAGACCTTCTCGCGGATTGGCATAGAAAAAAGCATCTGAATATTTCTGGGCAATGTCGACTCCGCCGGCGATTCTCTTGTTTATCGCTCTCCAGTGTGCGCGAAAAACCTCGACCAAAACAGTTTCGAACGACTTCATTTTCCTGGTGGTCTTGGCTTTTGGTTTCGGTACGCAGGGCCTCGCCATTGCTTAAATCTCCTAACGTGCCCGAGGCATCTAGGCAGTATTGAAAGGCAGCCTATCAGGTTACTGCGCCTCTGGATTCGGCAATACCCGGAAAATTGCTACACTCTCGCCGCCAATGACCATTCTCTTAAGAAGACTCGCTTTGAAGGCTTGTTTGCCGGGGCCGACCAATCTCCACCCTTTGCCAGTTGTCATTCGCACGCCGCGTTTTACAGTCATGCCGACTACCTTCGTCTTGCCAGGCATTGTGTCCCCCTGAATTGCAATCTGGTTTGTGGTCCTTGGCAAGAATTATAGGGTAGCCTTAGGGTTTATAGTCGTCTCTGTCTGCACAATTGCCGTTGACGAATTGTGTTACCGATCTCGTAGCTGACCCCAAAAGGCGTAGGAAGGATCTCTTGACGGGAGCAGGCGATGCGCTCAGCGGTAGCATTTTTGTGACAACAACGGAATCGGTACCCGTAAACGCCGCAGGCTCCGGGAATGAGGCGGGGTCCGGATGGTTTGGGGTTTGGAACCGTCCGTTCAGGAATCCAGTCCCATGTCGAATGGGGGCCCCTGAAAGCAGCTCATCCTGGCGCTTATGGGCGGGGCACCCGCTTTGTGGGTCGAGGCCCCCGAAAAGTGGCCAGAATGAAGCTTCCGTAGCAGCAAACTTCCCGCTGCCCCACGCCTCTCCGCGCATAAACTGAATCCTGATAGAGGACCACCCACCATGAACATCGCCTTCCTCGGCCTCGGTAAGATGGGCTCGCCCATGGCCCGCCGCCTGCTTGAAGCCGGCCACCCGCTCACCGTCTGGAACCGCACCCCCGGCCCCGCTGAATCCCTCGCCGCCCAGGGCGCAACCATCGCCGCCACCCCGGCAGCCGCTGCCCAGTCCGCTGACATCGTCCTCACCATGCTCTTCGACGACGCCGCCAACGAGCAGGTCCTGCTCGCCCCCGACGGCGTCCTCGACGCCCTGCGCCCCGGCGCGCTCCACGTCTCCCACTCCACCATCAGCGTCGCCCTCAGTGAGCGCCTCACCGCCGAGCACGCCCGCCGCGGCCAGCAGTTCGTCGCCGCTCCCGTCTTTGGCCGCCCCAGCGTCGCCGAAGAGGGCCGCCTCTGGATCGTCGCAGCCGGTCCCGAGCCCGCCCTCGCCCTGGCCCGTCCGCTCTTCACCCCCCTTAGCCGCGGCCTCTCCATCCTCGGCCCCGAACCCCGTCAGGCCCACGCCCTCAAACTCGGCGGCAACTTCCTCATCAGCGCCATGATCCACTCCCTCGGCGAAGCCTTCGTCTACGCTGAAGGGCAGGGAATCGCCCCTGAAGCCTTCCTTGAAACCGTCAACAGCGCCCTCTTCCAGTCCCCCTTCTACGCCGCCTACGGCAACGTCATGCTCCATCCCCCTCCGCAGCCAGGCGCAACCATCGATCTCGGCGCCAAAGACCTTCGCCTGCTCCGCCAGGCCGCCGCCAGCCGCCAAACCCGCCTCAGCCTCGCGGACAACCTCGCCGAAATCTTCGCCGAAGCCCAGGCCACCGGCCTCGCCGGCGAAGACTGGGCCGTCGGCCAATACCGCATGGCTCAACGCCGCGGCCGCCCCGCCGCGCCACCGGAAAAAAAGTCCTAGAATAGTCCCATGAGCCTCAAGGGAAAGATTGTCTTCATCACCGGCGCCAGCTCCGGCATCGGCGCCGCCACCGCCCTGGCCTTTGCCGCCGAGGGAGCCCGCCTGCTGCTCGCCGCCCGCCGCGCGCCCAAGCTGGCCGCCGTCGCCTCCGCGGCCCTCGAGCAGGGCGCAGCCCAGGTCCACTCCATCCAGCTCGATGTCCGCGACCGCCGCGCCGTGCAGGACGCCGTTGACAGCCTCCCCGAGGAATGGGCCGAGATTGACGTCCTCGTCAACAACGCCGGCCTCAGCCGCGGCCTCGACAAGCTCTACGTCGGCAAAATTGAAGATTGGGAAGAGATGATTGACACCAACGTCAAGGGGCTGCTTTACGTCTCCCGCGCCGTGGTGCCCGGCATGGTCGTCCGCGGCCATGGCCACGTCGTCAACCTCGGCTCAACCGCCGGCGAGCTCACCTACCCCAACGGCGCTGTTTACTGCGCCAGCAAGGCCGCCGAGCGCGCCATCAACGACGGCCTCCGCCAGGACCTGCTCGGCACCCCTGTCCGCGTCACCACCGTTGACCCCGGCATGGTCGAGACCGACTTCAGCCTCGTCCGCTTCCACGGCGATCACGAGCGCGCCGCCAAAGTCTACAAAGGCGTAACCCCGCTCACCCCTGAAGACGTGGCAGAGGTCATTGTCTGGGCCGTCAACCGGCCCCCGCATGTCAATATTGCGCGCGTGCTGCTGACCCCGGTCCAGCAGGCGAACTCCCTGCTCTTCCACCGCGAGTCCTGAGGGCCGCCTGGGGAACGCCCTTGAAAATCCTCTAGTTGCCTAGCGAAGCGCCTCGATCTGCGCCTCGACCTGCGTCAATGCCGCCTCAAGCGCCGTGCGCCGCGCCGGATTTGACGTCTTCTGCGAAAGAATGTTCTCTCTCTGCAAATTCAATGCCTGCTTCTGGCGTTCTTTTTCCGTCCGGTGCTGTTCGATGATCCGTCGAGCATCCTCGCTCACATAACCTTCAGGAGCGCTCGACGCCGCTTGCTTCAAAGCCTTTGCCATCTATCCCTCCACCCGTTTACTTTTCCTGCCCACGAGCCCTATCTTCATTCTACGGGTCTTTCGGCCGGTTCCGTACCGCCTGGCTTCAGATAGTTGCCCGCTCTGGTGAAGGAGGTTCCCATGCATGTTTGGCAGATTCCCTCGTTCGGCATTGATTCTTTGGAACTTGTAGAGCGCCCCACCCCCGCCCCCGGCCCCGGCGAGGTGCTCGTAAAAGTCCGCGCCGTCTCCTTCAACTATCGTGACCTGCTCATGATCAAGGGCCAGTACAACCCCAAACTCCGCCTCCCCCGCATCCCCTGCTCTGACGGCGCCGGTGAAGTCATCGCCGTCGGCGACGGAGTCTCCGCCTTCAAACCCAAAGACCGCGTCTGCGGCATCTTTATGCAGAATTGGCTCGACGGGCCCCTCACCCACGCCAAATCCAAGGGCGCTCTCGGCGGCGACACAGACGGCATGCTCGCCGAGCGCGTCGTCCTCAAAGCCACCGGCCTGGTCCACATCCCTGAGCACCTCAGCTTTGAAGAAGCCGCCACCCTGCCCTGCGCCGCTGTCACCGCCTGGAACGCCCTCGCCGCCGCCAGCCTCCAGCCCGGAGCCACCGTCCTCATCCTCGGCACCGGCGGCGTCTCCATCTTCGCCCTCCAGCTCGCCCGCCTCCGCGGAGCCCGCGTTCTCGGCGTCAGCTCCAGCGACCAGAAGCTCGACCGCGCCTACGCCCTCGGCCTCGACGGCGGCCTCAACTACCGCGAAACCCCCGACTGGGACCAGTGGGCCCTGGAAGAAACCGGCGGCGAAGGCGTCGACCTCGTCGTTGAAGTCGGCGGCCTCGGCACCATCGCCCGCTCCCTCCGCGCCCTCCGCATCGGTGGCGTCGTCGCCCAGGTCGGCGTCCTCTCGGGCGCTGCCGACCCGCTCCCAATCCCTTTCATCCTCCACAAACAAGCCCGCATCCAGGGCATCTACGTCGGCTCCCGCCGCGACTTCGAAGAGATGAACAAAGCCATCTCCCTCGCCGTCCTCCGCCCCGTCGGCGAAAACTTCAACTGGTCCCAGGCCCGCGAAGTCCTCCACCGCATGGAAGAAGCCTCCCACTTCGGCAAACTCGTCCTGACTGTCGGCTGACGGAAGTTGGAAGCCATCCCATACACCGGTTTTGGCAGGGCACCGTTCTAGCCGTACCGCGAGTCCATTTGCCTTGAAAGGGCACGGCCTCGGCCGTGCCGAAAAAGCCGAATAAAAGGGCCGGGCTTTAGCCCCAGAGGTGGCCTGATCCGGACCGTGCGCGGTTCAAGAGATAGTCCTTGTCGATGTAATTCAGCGAGATAGTATGGACCATTCTACGATGCATGGTATTTTGGTCTGGACTATTCTGTCATGCATCGAAGATCGGTACTTGCCGCGGCGCTTACCGGCGAATGACCCTAGAAGTTGACCGGAATCGGCCCATCGAACGGAAACACCATCGCGAGGGCTGCCTCAACCTCGCCCTGCGTCCGCTTTCTCGACCCGCTCTTCCGATCACGCTTCCCAATCGCGACCGGAACCTCGAAATAGTCGGCGGCCTCTGACATCCCGAGCCGCAGCAGCCTTGGATCTCCGAGATGGATGCTAGTCGCTGGACGCTTCGAAGCGTGGCCGAGAGCCTGAACGATCTGCATCGCAATCGCCCTGGCCATTGGCGGCGGAACTGAGTTGCCAATCTGCCGCGCGCCGTGCCACTTCGTCTGGTGGAACCGGAACCAGTCCGGAAAACCATGCAGTCTGGCCATCTCGCGAACCGTTATGCAACGTGGGTATGCGTAATGGATAGGCCTCGGGCTCGTGAAAGCCCCGCGAGAGGAGTCGGTCCCAGCCCTCAGCGTATTGCTCAGTCCCTCGGCCGAAAGCTTGTAGAAGCGGGATATCGGCTCAACTTGTCCAGGAGGCGTTTCCTCAAAACGCCTCCTGGAAATCGCCGTATGCTCCGTCCGCAAACTGGATGTAAGCAGATGCCGGTCCCACTGCCGCGGATACCCGAAGTGCCAGGAATCCTCTCCGGCGCAGCGCATCTCGCGAGCATAGCGGCTGGGACGGCCCCATTCCGCTGTCTGGACCTCGTCGGTGCGGGCGAGATCCTCAAACTGCTCGGCGTTCGGAAGATCGCCCAACGCATCCTGGCACGTCGGCCCCGGGCGGAGCAGGCCCGTTTTCTCGGCGTCGGCGGGCCGGCATGCGGCCCCCGGATACTCCGGCAATCGAAGCCCCTTTTTCGCGCCCATCAAAAACAAGCGCTCGCGATGTTGAGGCACGCCGAACTCCGCCGCGTCCAAGACCCTCCAAGGCAGTTGCGTACGGTAGCCTGACCTGGCGAACTCCTCGATCAGCTCTTCCAGTACCGCTTTGTGTTCCCCGACCGTCAGCCCCTTCACGTTCTCGAAGACGAAGTACGATGCCTTCAATTCGGTCACAATGCGAACGAACTCTCGAACCAGTCTGTTCCGTGGGTCGTCAAGCGCCCGGTGACCGATCATCGAGAAGCCTTGGCAGGGGGCGCCCCCAAAGACAACGTCCACGTGCCTGCGCCCTATCCCAGCTCTGCGCCGAATCTCTTCTCCAGTCAAATCGACTATGGAATTTGGCAGCACCACACAATCGGGAAAGTTGTACGCGTGGACAGCGCAATGGATGGGGTCGATCTCAACCGCGGCCACGACATCGAAACCGGCCTGCTCGAAGCCCAGGCCCAGGCCTCCTGCGCCGGCAAATAAGTCGATTCCGATCGGTCTTGGCGCCTGCATCCTTCTGCCCTCAGCTATCAGATTACCGGGTTCCGTGAGACTTGTCGATCGCAATCTTTCCCGCCGGTCCCAGAAACGAAATGAGCCGTGTCTTCAGCCTATCGCGCGGCGTTGTCTTGCATTGCCAAACGGTCAGTACACGCCAACCCGACTCGCGTAGCCTCCTCTTGTTTCGCTCGTCCTTCTGCCGATTCCTTTCCAACTTCGGTAACCAGAACTCGGGACGCGACTTGGGCGGACGGCCAATGCGGCACCCATGGCCATGCCAAAAACAACCGTTTACGAAAACAACCTTCCGCCTTGACGGAAAAACGATATCGGGGGTGCCTGGCAAATCTCGCCTGTGCAATCGAAATCGGTACCCAAGGGCATGTAAGAGCTGACGCACAACCAATTCGGGCGCGGTATCCTTCCCGCCAATGCGAGACATCAACGCGCTTCGGCTCTCGACTGATCGATTGTCCACCATGGTGCGAAACCCCAAACCAGGTTCCCGGGTAACCCCTATAGTGCATTATCATCCTTACAATAAATGCCACCTGAACGTACAGCGCCGTAGCCCTTGAGGAAAACAGCGCTGCGCAATGCAAAAAACGGCAGAACGGTCAAAGCTCGGAAGGAGGACGTCGTTGCCCGAGGAGAGAGAGAACCGATACAAGCGACTCCTGGAACATGTCTTTTTCGATAAGGATTTCGGGGCCTACAAGGCGGGAACGACAAGAATCGAGTTCGAGCGCGAAGCTCTCGAACGTGCCGCAAATGTCCTCGGCATCAAGCTTCCCAAGAACCCCGGGGATGTTATCTACTCCCAGAGGTATCGGACGTCGCTGCCCAAGTCGATTCTCGAGACCCAGCCGGAAGGCATGGAATGGATCATCGATGGCGCTGGCCGGGCTCGCTATCGATTCTGCCTCGTTCCGTCCAACAGAATCCTGCCCAATCCATCGCTGCGAGCGATCAAGGTACCCGATGCCACTCCGGAGATCATCGGTGCCTACGCTTTGAACGACGAGCAGGCGCTGCTGGCGAAGGTTCGGTATAACCGCCTGATCGACGTTTTCCTTGGAGTGACGGCATATTCGCTCCAGAGCCACATGCGCACGACGGTCAAGGGCATTGGCCAGATCGAGATCGACGAAGTCTATGTCGCCATCGACCGGCAGGGTGTCCAATACGTGATCCCGGTCCAGGCCAAAGGCGGAAAAGATCAGCTTGCAGTGGTGCAGACGAAGCAGGACTTGGCTTGTTGCGCCGAGAAGTTCCCCGCGCTTGCGTGTCGATCCGTTTCTGCCCAGTTCATCGACATGGAAAACAACGTCAAGAAGATCGCCATGTTCGAGTTAGCTGTCGAAGACGACCGGGTCGTTATCGTCGAGGAGAAGCACTACCGGCTCGTTCCTTCCGCGCAAATCAGCCCCGAAGACCTCCAGGCTTACCGGAATAACTAGACGGCGGGTAGCCCGCAACTCACGATGCAAATCCGGCGCGATAAGAGGTGCCTCAAGTCTCATCCGTCGCGGCGAAAGACCCGGGAAAGCGACGAACCTTTCCCTTCCGGCCCCTGCCAATTCGGCTGGAGCCAGCAACGCAACCAACCCGAGACGCCGTCAGGCGTCCACTGTTCCCTACGTCCCTATTCCCTGTTCCCTACGTCCCTGTCCCCCTCACCGAAACCGTATCCCCCGCCTCCGCATCTCCTGCTTGATCGCCCGCCGCAGCCGGTCTGCCGCAAACTCCGTGTCGATGGGAATCCTCTTCGGACGCCGCAGCCGCAAACCCTCCGGCTTCTCCTCCTGCAACACCCGCCAATACCCAAGCCGCTGTGCTCGTTCCCGCTCCCGCCGCTGCTTCTCCCAGACCCTGATCGCCTCATTGCACCGCTTCTCCTTGGCCTTTCTCAGCCTCCACGCCCGCGCCTCCGCCCGCCTCTGCTCCCGCCCCGCCTCCAGCGCCGCCGCCATCCCCGTCAGCGTCCCCTCCTTCGGAGCCAACCCATACACCAGCTCGCACCCCAGCCCCTCGGCGGCGGCACGCAGCTTGGCCAGCCCAATCGTCCCCGCCCGCTCTGAGTCTTCCAGCCGAAAAACCTCCCCGTCCGTCACGCCCAGCCGCTCGGCTAGCTCCCTCACCGGCAGCCCCATCGCCTGCCGCACTGTCCTGACCCACCCCTTCACCTGCCGCGAACCCCGTCCCGCCACCCGGTAAGCCAGGGCAGCTTCATCCAACTTCCGCACAACATCGCCCACTTCGTACTTGCAACCCATCTCCATCCTCCACCCAAAGAGATTTACGTATCTTCCAGAAAAGCAAAGCTTTTCCTCCACTTTTCAGCGCCCTGTCAAATCTTCGCCTTTTTGTCGTTTCAACCCCAATTTTTGCAAAAACCACGCTATTTCTATGCAAAGCCTTTTTCGCTCGGATTGGGCCGATCAGAGACCCCCGCTTTTCCTCCCTCCGGGAGCACGAGAGAACAGCCCAGCCCGGAAACCGCCGCGGCGGAAGGAGCCCCTGGGAACCAACTGACAACTGAAAGCTGATCGCTACTCCCTCCACCAACCACATGCGTTAATCTTGAAAGGAACCCACTCCCTCCCCCAGTTCGGTGGAACCCCTTGATCGTCGAAATTGAAAAACTGACAAAGATCTACGAGTCCAAACTGCGCGTGGTCGCCGTGGACGGCATTGATCTGGAATTGAAACAGGGCGAGATCTTCGGCTTGCTCGGCCCCAATGGCGCCGGAAAAACCACCACCATCTCCATCGCCACCACCCGCACCCTGCCCACCTCCGGCACGGTCCGCGTCGCCGGCGTTGACGTCGTCCGGCACCCCGCCCACGCCCGCCGGCACATCGGCGTCGTCCCCCAGTTCAACACCCTTGACCGCTCTCTCACCGTCTACGAAAACCTCTACTTCCACTGTCGCTACTTCGGCTTCAGCCACTCCCACGCCAAATCCCGCTCTCTGGAATTGCTGACTCAGTTCATGCTCACCGAGCGCAAGGATGTTTACCCGGCGCAGTTGTCCGGGGGCCTTGCGCAGCGTGTCCAGATTGCCCGCGCCATCGCCCACCGGCCCACCGTGCTGTTCCTTGACGAGCCCTCCGCCGGCCTCGATCCGCAGAGCCGCATGGCCATGTGGTCGGCCGTCGAGGGCCTGCGCAAAGAGGGCATCACCGTCCTGCTCACCACCCATTACATGGAAGAGGCGGACCAGTTGAGCGACAGGCTGGCCATCATCGACTATGGCCGCGTCCTTGCCCTGGGCCCGCCCCAGACCCTCAAGGCCAGCTTCGGAGCCCTCACCGTCTTTGACCTCAAGCTCAAAACCCTCGAAGGCCTTGAGCCGGTCATCGCCGGCCTGCGCGGAAGGCCCGATGTCTCCAGCGTTGAGCCCACGCCCGAGGGCCTGCGCGTGATCGCCAAAAACACAGAGGGCGTGCTGCCCGACATTGTTGTGGCCGGCGTTCGCTTCGGCCTCCGCGACCTGGCCATCACTGAGCCCAGCCTGGAAACCGTCTTCATTCAACTCACCGGGAGGGACCTGCGTGAATAGCCCGACAGAGATCAGAGATCAGCGGTCAGAGATCAGCCGGCCCGGCGGTGAGGTGAACATGCGGGGGCCCGGGATATTCTTCAAGGCGTTCCTCGGCCTGTTTTTGCGCGACTTCCGCGTGCTGCTGCGCGAACTGGCCCCGTTCCTGCTCCGCGTCGGCATGCAACCCCTGCTCTTCCTGTTTGTCTTCACCTTCATCCTGCCCCGCATGGCCACCGGAAACCCCATGGCCGCCGCCGGGGCCATGGACTTTGGCACCGTTCTGCTCCCCGGACTCATGGCCGTCGCCATCATGTTCTCCGGAATCGCCGCCGTCGCCCTGCCCCTCTCCTCCGAGTTCGGCATCACCCGCGAAATCGACGACCGCGTCATGTGCCCCCTGCCCCTCTGGGCCGTCGCCCTCGAAAAGGTCTGCTTCAGCGCCCTTCAGAGCATCGTGGCCGCCCTGCTGGTCATTCCCATGGCCTATTACATTCCTGCCCACCCGGTCGCGGCCCACGTCACCAACTGGTTCCTGCTGGCCCTGGTGCTGCTGCTCTCCAGCCTGCTGGCCGGTTCGCTCGGCCTCGTCATCGGCTCCAGGGTCAGCCCCCGCCACATCGGCCTGGTTTTCTCCATCATCGTCGTCCCCATTACCTTTTTGGGGTGTGTCTACTATCCCTGGGCCTACCTGGACAAGATCAAATGGCTACAGGTAGGCGTGTTGTTCAACCCCATCGTCTACATGAGTGAGGGCCTGCGCGCCTCCGTAACGCCAGGCATTGCGCACATGCCGTGGTGGGCCATTCTGGTCGCGTTGGTCTTCTTTACCGCGGCACTGGGAAGGCTGGGGCTCAAGGGGTTTCTGGGCAGGGTGCTTTCCTAGATTGGGATGGGTATTTCGCAAGGTCGGGGCGGTGGTTTTTAACACCACTTTGGCAGCAGAATCGAATCGCTGGCAGTGAGCCCAGCGTCTAAGCTAAGGACAGGGGCGCGGTCAAAGGCGCCGCGAGTCAATTTGACCCAGAGTGCGCAAGCCATGATCGAGCAGCCAATTCCCGCCGCAGGTATGACCGTCCCGGGTAGGGGAGGGCTGCGGCTGGCGGTTCTTTTCCTGCTCGGCGCGCCGCTCACCCTGCTTTTGGCGGGTTGCGGCATGGGGGGCGTTTCTGCCAACCCTGGAGGGGTCAGCTTTGCACTTTCTCCCGGCATCAGCGCGATTGACACCAACTGCACCGGTTGCAACGCGACGAATGCGCTGGGTCGCAGCGTGCACAGGTTCGGCACCACGCTCTCTGACCAACATGCAGCCTTGAATTGGTCGGTGTCTGGGGGCGATGCGGTGAGCGGGCCGGGGACCATCAGTTCGGCAGGGGAGTACACCCCGCCCAGCTATCTCACTGCCGATCGCGTCCAGGTGGTTGTGACGGCCAGCCTGAGAACCGCAAGGGGCCCTGCGCCGACAGCCAGCACGGTGCTCACGGTGACGCCAGGGTTTCTGCAGCCGCTGACCCCGCAGAATCTGGCACTGGGCGCCAATGGGCAGGTGACCGTTACCGGCTATCTGGCCGAGGCGGGCGGAACTGCGGGAATCAATTTCTCCTTATCGTCTGAGGCCGGCGGGACAAGCGGCGGATTGGGGACTTTGAGTGCGTCCAGTTGCCAGCGGGGTGGCCAGGCTTTCACGTGGTGCCGGGTCACTTATACGGCGCCAGCTTTCGTCCCTGCCACTTCATCCACGTATATCGTGGCCAGGACACAGGGCCAGTCGTCTGGGACATCGACCGAGGTGCTGCTCAATGCCGCGGGGGTATCGAGCAATCCGGCGGCCCACCAGGCTCAGATGCCAATGCAGGTGCTGCTGGGTTCATCAGGCGGCAACGGCATTGACTACGATGCCCGGGGCAACCAGATTGTGGATTGCTGCGGCGGGACTCTGGGCGCACTGGTGGCCGACCAGACCGGCCGCCAATACCTGCTGAGCAACAACCATGTTCTGGCCAGGAGCGACCAGGCCAGCGTGGGTGACGCCATTACCCAGCCCGGCTTGATTGACAACAACTGCACCCCCAACGGAGCCGGCGCGACGCCGGTGGCCTCGCTGACGAACTGGCTGCCGCTTGGCTCGCGCGCCACCAACGTGGACGCGGCCATTGCCCAGGTCATGTCACGCACCGTTGACCCGACCGGCAGCATTCTGGAACTGGGGGGGCGGCAGCCGGATGGCACGCTGGCCGCCGCACCTCCCGGCATCAGTTCCAGCGGTGGCAAGGGGGAAGCTGCCTGGCTTGACCAGCAGGTGGCCAAGAGCGGCCGTACGACCGGTTTGACGTGCGCCCGTGTCTCCGCACTTGACGTCGACGTCCGCGTGGACTATTACGTTGACTGCGCCGAGACCCGCCGCTATCTCACCAAGACCTACACGGGCCAGTTGGCCATCAGCGGCAACTCTTTCAGCGATGCCGGAGACTCGGGCGCCCTGGTGGTAAGCGCCACGAGCGCCGAACCGGTGGGCCTCTACTTTGCCGGTGGAATCGATGCCGGCGGGGTGAGCCAGGCCATGGCGAATCCGGCTGGCGATGTGCTGGCCGAGTTGAGCGCGCAGGGCGGCGGCCACACCAGCTATAGCTTTGTGGGCACAGCCGACCATCCGGTGAGCTGCCTCAACTATGGCGATAACACGGTTTCCGCGGCCCAGGGCCGCACGCTCGCTGATGCTGAGATCGCGCGCACGCAGCAAGCCCTCACCACGGCGCGTACGCTCGTCAATCCCGCGGCGGGAGTTCTGGGCGTGGCCACAGGCAAAAGCAACGACGCTTCAGGCGAAGGCGCGATTCTGGTGTATGTGGACGAGAGCATGATGGTGAATGTGCCGGCTGCTCTAGGCGGAGTGCGGAGCGAGGTTGTTCCCACCACGGCGCACGCCGTGGCCTTCGGATCCGCGCCCCAGGCAGCTTCAGCCTTCACCTTTCCGCCGTTGACGGTGGGCGTGCTGGGCCAGGCGTTGTTGGTGAAGAAGCAGGTTGCCCGCAGCCTGATGGAGCAAAATCCGGCCTTCTTTGCCGTTGGGGTGGGCCAAAGCCTCGACAATCCGCGAGAGGCGGCGCTGGTGGTTTATGTGGACCGCAACCGCGTTCCCGCGCAACTGCCGCAAGTGATCAGCGGCCTGCGCACCCGCTACGTGGTGATCGACCGGTTGCACGTGACACGCGCGTACGCGACGCCGATGACGGCGGGAAAACACTGCATGGCTCATCCGCTGGCCGGGCTGCGTTAGGCTCAATACAAACTTGTTATTGGGCCACCATAGCCCTGGCGATCTGCAAACCATGGAAGCGGCCGTTCTCAATAAAGATCTCGTTTGTGCGCGAGCCAGCCACAATGACACCGGCCAGGTAGATGCCGGACACGTTGCTCTCAAGCGTCTCCGGATTGCAGACCGGCAGCTTGTCAGGGCCCTCGAGGCGGACACCCAGTTTCTCAAGGAACATGAAGTCGGGGTGATAGCCGGTCATGGCAAAGACAAAGTCATTCTTGATGGTCTCAAGGCCGGCAGGTGTTGAAACGGTCACGGAGTCTGGGGCAATCTCGACGATGTGGGAGTTGAAGTAAGCCTTGACTTCGCCGTTTTTGATGCGGTTCTCAATGTCGGGCTTGATCCAGTACTTCACATGACGATGCATCTCGGCGCTGCGATGGACCAGCGTGACGCGGGCGCCGCTGCGCCATAGCTCCAGGGCGGCGATAGCCGCCGAGTTCTTGCCGCCGATCACGACTACATCCATTCCGGAGAAGGGGTGCGGGTCGAAGTAGTAGTGATGGACTTTGCTGAGGCTCTCGCCGGGAATGTTCAGGTAGTTGGGCAGATCGTAGTAGCCAGTGGCAATGGCCAGTTTGCGGGCATGGAAGGCTCCGTGGCGGCCAAAGCGGTCCGTGGTGTGGACGGTGAAGGCGCCGTCCGCGCCGCTGACCCGCTCCACGCGATGATACTGGCGGATGTCGAGCCGGTAGTAGGCCGCTACCTGGCGGTAATACTGGAGCGCTTCATTGCGGTTGGGCTTGGGATTGGGGCTGGGAAAGGGAATGCCGCCGATCTCCAGCAGTTCGGGCGTGGTGAAGAAGGTCATGTGCGAGGGGTAATGGAAGAGCGAGTTGCAGATGCAGCCCTTGTCGACCAGGAGGGGACGCAGACCGGCCTTTTGAGCCTCAATGGCGCAGGCCAGGCCGGTGGGTCCGGCACCGACGACGAGGAGATCGAAGACTTCGTTATCAACTGCATTGGGCTCGAGCGTGGGGTCGTTCATGGCTCTAGATTAGGGCATGGGAGAGATTGGTGCGGGATTTGGGAGCATGGGAATGCTGGTTCCCGAGAGATGGTAGAATGGTAGATGTTAATGGTAGAAGGGTGGAAAACGGCCATGGCGCTGAATATCAAGGATGAGGAAACGTATCGGCTGGTGAGCGAGCTGGCCAGGAAGACTGGCGAGAGCCTGACGGCTGCGGTCAAGGTTTCAGTGAAAGAGCGATTGGAGCGTCAGCGGGAGGCACCCCAGCAGGAGAGCCGTTTGGAGGCCATTCGGCGGATCGTGGAGCGGACAGCGCCCTTAATGAACGACGGCAGGAGTTCCAAGGAACTCTTCGACGAACTTTACGACGAAGAAACAGGACTGCCGAAATGATCGTCGACTCATCGGTCATCCTTGCGATTTTGAAGGACGAGGCGGATGGGCTGTCTCTGTCGAGGGTTCTGGTTGCAGCCGTTGGCGCGCGCCTCTCCGCCGCATCGTATCTGGAATGCTCGATTGTTCTGGACAAGAATCGCGACCCAGTGCAAAGCGCCGGGTTAGATGACTTGCTTGAAGAAGCCAGGATCACGATTGAGCCGGTGACTGAGGCACAGGCGCGAATAGCCCGCCAGGCCTATCGCGATTATGGCAAAGGGAGCGGGCACCCGGCGAACCTGAACTTTGGCGACTGCTTCAGCTACGCGCTGGCGCGGGAGAAGCGAGAGCCGATGCTTTGGAAGGGCGACGATTTCGGGCATACGGACATTCGGCCGGCTTGAACGGTCAAGGTCTGCGATTTGTGACATGGCGGGGCGATTCAGCGTAGGGGCGCTCGATTCGAAAGGGAGATGTTTGGTGTTGATTTTGGGGTGATTTGGCGTGAAAAGGCGGCATTTTGGGCTCAAAAAGGGCTGAAATTGGGTGGTTTTGTTTACTGATTTGTTAATAGGTAAAAACTTCAACTTATTCATTCGTAAAGGCTTGTTTGCTTATGGGCGCTGGAAAAGTTGCTCCCGAAGGGGGAAGGGGGCGGTTATTTGGTGGATTTGGGCGATTTGGGTTGGAGGCGGAGAGTGGCGAGGGCGACCTGGGCGGCCTGGAAGAGACGGCTGCTCTTTTCCGGAGGGATGGCGCCGATGAGGATGCCGTGGGCGGCGCAGGCGACGAAGTCGCGGACGCCTTCGTGGGTGGCGAGCAGGGGCATGGCGTTGCAGTAGGCCACAGCCGCGTCCTTGGCGGCAAAGACCTCGTCGAGTTCGCTGCCGCCGCCGGGGGCGTCTTCCATGGAGGCGTTGAAGGCGCGCTGCCAGGCAGTGCAACAGCGGCGGAGGGCGGCCTTGGCGCTGGTTGGGGCGGGCCCGGGTCCGGGTTCAAGTGTAGTGGCGGCCGGGTTGTGTTCGATGGCCATGACAAGGGCACGTTCTTCGAGGGATTTCTTGGGCAAGGAGATTCTCCTACGGATAGTGTGCGCCGGGGGAGGGATATTTTCTGCAAGAGGCTTGGAAGAGGTTTTGGCTTCGCAGGTGGAGGGAGCAGGGGCAAGCCAAGAGCAAGGCAGGCTGAACTTTGGCGACTGCTTCAGCTATGCGCCGGCGCGGGAGGGGCGGGCGCCGATGTTTTGGAAGGGCTACGACTTTGGGTATACAGACATTCGGCCGGCGGCGGAAAGCGATTGGACAGATAGCGGTTCTTTGATTCGGTGGTTTCTGGATTGCCAACTATCCAGTCGCGGAAGCAGGACCACGCAGATTCCGCACATTCAAGGCGGTCAATGAGCGCTTTGGCCTGTTGGCGACAGTGGAGGTTTCGGGCCATGTCTGCGGAATGCGCAGCGAGAGCTGGCCCGCCCACTCATCGCGATAAAGCTGCGATGAATGGGGCACAGCATGTCTGTTCGTCTGTGGCAATCAGAGAGAAAAAATGAGCGGGCCACCTGCCTCTGGCTGGGTCAGGTGCGGCTATCTCCGCAGATCTAATTCAATGTTCGAATAGTCCGCGCTTCACTTTTAATTAGGGCGCGAACGGCCGCAACCGTATATCTCTTCTTTAGTGACGGTGCCAAAATGTGGAAAAGATCGGACGAAGCGAAACCAAACGCGCCTGCACCGTCGGCAAGGCTACGAACGGTGGCCGGGATTTCTTCGGTAGTAATCAGGGCAATTGCGGTCGGTGCGTAGATCCGGAGGCTGAGTTCTTTGTAGCGCTCATCCACTGTAGAGAAGACATTCGCCAAAAGCAGCCCCCTCGAGCCCACGAGCTCACGAACGTCGCCAGTGGTCCGGGAGCAGATGCGGAGGTTGCAGGAAAGCAGTACTACCGCGGCCTCAGGAATAGTTCAGAGAATCCTCTTCAGAATGTCGGCGGCAACGACTTTCAGGTATCCGTCTACCGCATTCACCGCCTCCCCCGCCTCGACTTCGCTGATGATTGCGATGTCGTAAAAGGAGTCGTTGCGCTTGCGGCGCATCCGGTCGAAAAGGTCAAAGGTGGGTCCCAGCGCCGGGCCAAGGTGCTCTTGGGCGAATTCAAGAATTGCGACGTGGTGGCCAAGCTGGACCCGAGGGCGCTGCCCATGGCTCAGCATCAACGCCAGCGAGGCCTTCAGGACAGCCTGATAGGCCGTCTGGTAGGCAGTCTCCTCGTCGATCTCAAGGTTCTTCCGGGCCGCGACAGCCTTCTTTTCCGCGTCAGCCAGGAATTGCTTAACCTGCCGGGGATCGATCTTCTGCTTCTTCGTCGTTGCCATTCTGTATCAACCCGATCCGCTTTCCGTTCCAGATGTCGGTGACAAAGGGGTCGCGACTGCCGAGCCTCCGCTTGAGTTCCTGAGGAGTGAAAACAGTGTAGCTGACCTCCCGGTGCAAGAGCTTCTCCGTCTTCCGCACCTCGCGCGACAGCAGCGCCTGATCGGGCTGGCCCACGATAAGCAAATCTATGTCGCTGGCCGAGTCCGCCTCCCCCTTGGCAAAGGAGCCGAAGATCCAAGCAGATTCGATGCCAGCAACCGGCTGGAGCGCCCGTTTCAGGGCCGGTTCGATGCCTACTGAGCCCTGGAGAAGGGCAAAAACCGGCTTCAGAAAGGGGTAGGCGCGGTTGACACAGTAGTAGAGCTGTCGGCCCTCCCGGTCTGCCCGCAGGAACCCTTCACGTGCCAGCCGTGCCAGTTCCCGAGAAAGGTTTGTCGAGTCGGCATCGAGTTCGGCGGCCAGTTGACGCACGTAGACCCGCGCCTCCCGGTTCATGTGGAAGAACGTCAGAACCTTGCGCCGCAGCTGGGAACGAAGGGAAATCATTGCAGTAAAATTATACTGCAAATGCAGTAAGAATATGCTGCGATCAGCCGGAAGGACGCGGGTTTATGACTTTGGTGGCAGGAACGGCGTTAGCCTGGATTAACCATGTGAGTTGAGCCTAACGCGTTTTTGATGAGCGCTTTGGCCTGAATGCGGCAGTTGGCGCGCCCGGCTCGCAAAATCGGGTTGGGAGAGAGCAGCAAGAACGGCTAGCTGCATTCTGTCAGTGAGACCGGCAACAGTCCCACGCCGCTGAGCCATGGAGCGAGTCACTCAGAAGGATCGAGCAACTCAGAATGCTTGAGCTATCCGGACCTTCTGTCCCATTGAAGAACTTACCGATTCGCACCCATGACCTTCGCGATCCGCTCGAATGCCCAATCGAGTTCTTCCCGAGTGACAACAAGCGGGGGGCCGATGCGGATGACGCGATCGTGAGTTTCCTTGCACAGGATTCCTTCGTCCATCAGGGCTTCGCAATAGGGGCGAGCCTTGCCGTGGAGTTCGATACCGATCCAAAGGCCTTTTCCACGAACCTCTTTAATGGCAGCACTCGGGAGCGCCTGAAGCCGAGAGAGCAAGTACGCTCCCAGTTCGGCGGATCGCTCGACCATCTTCTCGTCAATCAAAACGCGCAGGGCAGTTCTGGCGATGGCGCATCCGAGGGGGTTTCCTCCGAACGTACTGCCGTGATCGCCTGGGGTGATGACGCCCAGAATCTCACGCGATGCAAGCACAGCGGAAACGGGATAAAAGCCGCCGGCGAGGGCTTTACCCACGATCAAGATATCGGGCGTGATTCCTTCATGCATATAGGCGAACAGTTTGCCGGTGCGGCCCAGGCCGGATTGAATTTCGTCGGTCATGAGCAGCACGCGGTTGCGGCGGCAGATCTCAGCCGCTTCGCGAAGGAATCCGTCCGGCGGGATGAGGATTCCAGCTTCACCCTGGATGGGCTCGACGAGGAACGCGCAGGTATTTGGGGTAATGGCGTTGCGCAGCGCCTCAACGTCGCCAAAGGGGATCACTTTGAATCCAGGCGCGAAGGGTCCGAACCCATCGCGGTATTGTTCGTCGGTTGAAAAGCCCACGATGGTGACAGTGCGGCCATGGAAGTTATTGGCGCAGACGACAATTTCAGCCATGTCCTGAGGGATGCCCTTGACCTTGTAGCCCCACTTGCGCGCAACCTTGATGGCGGATTCGACAGCTTCAGCGCCGGAGTTCATCGGCAACACCATGTCGAAGCCAGTGAGATCGTGAAGATCTTTACAAAGGAGGGGGAGTTGGGCGTTTCGAAATGCGCGCGAGGTCAGGGTGACTTTGCCGGCCTGCTCTTCGAGGGTTCGAAGGATCTTTGGGTGACAGTGACCTTGGTTTACGGCAGAGTAGGCGGCGAGGCAATCCAGATAACGTTTGCCCTCGACGTCGTAAACCCAAACGCCCTCAGCCCGTTCAATGACTACGTCGAGAGGACGATAGTTGTGGGCTCCGTGTTGGCGTTCCAGATGGATATAGTCCTGAGCTTGCATTTGCGGCCCTGTTGATTGCGTCTTCATGGTTACTTTCATTTTGCCTTAACGAGATGCACGGTGCGCCGCTTCACAACAGCCCCCCTGGCCGAAATGTGCGGGGCGGCGGCCTGCACACGCACCTACGCGAACGTTATAAAGCAGGCTAACCGGGATTCGGCTGATGGTTTGGCCCGTTTGGAGAAGCCGCGCCTAAACCTTTGGCTGCGGCCTCTGTTCTTCAGCCGCCAGGACTTCTTCAACCGCTGCCCACGGTCCACCTTGAATCACGAGATACTTCAGGTAGAGTACTGCTCCCACGCGATCAGTGGAACCGAGCAAGCTGTGAGCAGCCTTCTGAACCTGCTCATTTGAAAGAGTTGCAAGGTCAAACGACTCGTCGATCATGCCGTCGGCATGGGGAATGTGGAGCAACTCAAGAAAGCTGACAATCACGGCACGATGCTCGTTGAGAATGTAGTTCTTCAGCAGCTCATCCACGATCGGGTCAGGAAGCGAAAGTGTAGCCGCCGTCCAGACGGCCAGTCTCTCAATGGGAGTTTTGCGGACTGTGACCTCGCGAAGGTTTTTTGCTTTTGCGAGGAAGGCAAAAAGGGGCTGCCTGGCTACGCCCTTCAATTCAGCCCAAAAATGTTTGCTGGCAGCAATTCTTGTCTCTTCGGGCATTTGTCGCCAAATGCGATTTGCAGAAACTGACATTAGCGGTCCTCTCGATCCGGTGAACCCGAACACTCAGCTTTAATGATACCGGTAGCGGGAGAAGCGCACGGAAGGCAGCAGGCCATGGATGCAGGCGCGAGGTGCAAGAGCAGCGCAAGAGGGACTTCCGGCGGCAATTCTGACATAAGCTCACGTCGGGGAAGAGTCTCGCTTTCCGGCAGATCGTCGAGTCGCTCATCGATTGCTTCATGCAGGTAGAGAAAGCGTGGGGGCGGTTAACCAGCAATCCGGGAACTGCTCAACTTTGGCCCCTATCCTGCCAGTACGTCCTTGCATCCATTAATCTAAGAGGGTTAGACCTTCGAGGAGCCTCCATGACCGTCATCCTGCAGGAAGATTTCATATCGAGCGTAGCCGCCGCGCTGCAGTACATCAGCTACTACCACCCGGCGGATTACATTCGCAGCCTGGCCAAAGCGTATGAGCGGGAAGAGTCGCCCGCCGCCAAGGACGCGATTGCGCAGATTCTCATCAACAGCCGTATGTGCTTTGAAGGGCACCGGCCCATCTGCCAGGATACGGGGATTGTGACCGTGTTTTTGAAGGTGGGGCTGGATGTGCGCTTCGAGGGCCCTGCGGGCGGCAGCCCTTTGGTTGATTTGCAAGGGATGGTCGATGAGGGCGTGCGGCGGGCTTATCTCGATCCGGATAACAAACTGCGGGCTTCGATATTGGCCGATCCGGCTGGGAAGCGGACGAACACCAAAGACAACACGCCGGCGGTGGTGAGCGTGGAACTGGTGAAGGGCGACAAGGTGGATGTGACGGTGGCGGCCAAGGGCGGCGGGTCAGAGGCCAAGGCGAAGTTCATCATGCTGAATCCTTCGGATTCGGTGGTGGAGTGGGTGTTGAAGACGGTTCCGACGATGGGCGCGGGGTGGTGTCCGCCGGGGATGCTGGGGATTGGCATTGGCGGCACGGCGGAGAAGGCGATGCTGCTGGCCAAGGAGTCGCTGATGGACCCGATCGATATTCAGGAGCTGATTGCGCGCGGGGCGCAGACTACCGCGGAGACGCTGCGCATCGAGCTGTATGACAAGGTGAACCGGCTGGGGATTGGCGCGCAGGGGCTGGGCGGGCTGACGACGGTGCTGGACGTGAAGGTGCGCGATTATCCGACGCACGCGGCCAACCTGCCGGTGGCGATGATTCCCAATTGCGCGGCGACGCGGCATGCGCATTTTGTGCTGGATGGGTCGGGGCCGGTGTATCTTGATCCGCCTGACCTGAAAGACTGGCCGAAGCTTGCCTATGATCCGCAAGACGCGCGGCGGGTGAATCTGGACACGGTGACGCGGGAGGAAGCCGCGACCTGGAAGCCGGGCGAGGTGCTGCTGCTGACCGGCAAGCTGCTGACCGGGCGCGATGCGGCGCACAAGCGCATGACCGACATGCTGAGCCGGGGCGAAAAGCTGCCGGTGGACTTCAAGGGGCGGTTTATTTACTACGTGGGTCCAGTGGACCCGGTGCGCGACGAGGTGGTTGGTCCGGCGGGGCCGACGACGGCCACGCGCATGGACAAATTCACGCGCCAGATGCTGGCCGAGACGGGTCTGCTGGGCATGGTGGGCAAGTCAGAGCGGGGGCCGGCGGCGATTGAGGCGATTCGCGAGTTTGGGGCGGTTTACCTGATGGCTGTGGGCGGCGCGGCGTATCTGGTGTCGAAGGCGATTCACGGTTCGCGGCTGCTGGCCTTTGGCGACCTGGGCATGGAGGCAATCTACGAGTTTGACGTCCGCGATATGCCGGTGACGGTGGCCGTGGATGCGAAGGGAACCAGCGTTCACCAGACGGGGCCCGCGGAGTGGCAGAGGCGGATTGCGGGAATCCCGATTCTGCAGTGAACAGTTGACAGTGTTCAGTTGTTCGAGGCTGATCGACTGCGGCGGGAATGGAAAAGGCATTGCGGAGAACTGTAAGGGCGAAAGCCCCTTCGTTTCCGGCAATGCCTTTTTAACTATCCACTAATCACTGCCCACGAGCCGCTGCTTCTTTACCGTTTGCCGAATTTGTAGGCGATGCTGCCGGTGAAGCCGAGGTTGTTCTGAATGGAGCCGCCAAAGCCGGTGGGATAGTACTCGGGGGTAACCCGGAGGCCGACGGTCGGGGTCAGGTTGTACTCGCCGATGATGGCGGCGCTTGCGGCAAAGACGGCGGCATTGGGCCAGAGCCCCAGGGCAGTTGAAAGTTTCGTGTCGCCGCTGGTGTCGCCAGAGAAGTTTCCATAGCTCATGCCGCCCATGACGCGCGCAGCGACGGAGAACTTGGGCTGCATATAGAAGCGATAGGTAGGCCCGAGCAGGACGGAGTATTGGCTGACTTCGGCATTGGTGATGGCGCTGTTGGTGACCTTGTTGTTGTACACATAGGCCGAGCCATAGTAACCGCGGCCATCCAGGGTCACGCCGAGGCGCTCATTCAGGTAGCGGGTGAAACCGGGGTTCCAGCCGTACTCGTGGGCGCGTTCGAGGGTGGCGCCGGGTTCGAAGCGCAGGTAAGCCATGCCGAAGTAGCCTTCGTACTCATGGCCGTAGACCTCATGCAGCGCGGCGGCGCGGCGCTGTTCGCGGCGGGCTTTGATGCGCGCCTGTACGCTGAGGTTGGCCGGCAGTTGCGAAGTGGCAGCCGGCTGCTGCGGCGCATCTGGAGTAGCGGAACTGCTGCTGGAGCTTTGGGCCAGAATGGCGGGAATTGCCGGCAGACCCAGTGCCAGCAGAAGGGCAAGACGTCGAAAAGATTGCATCGGCTTCGGGTTTCCTCCACGGGAATGCGGAAGGTTGCTGCCTCTGAAGGCAGGACTTCCCCCAATTGGTATTAAACCACCTTGGGGGGAGCTTTGCGGGGCGGCGGCGACTGGTTTGGGGCTCGGGTGGCGAGAAATGTTGTTGAATGCGCTACCGGATGGCCTTCAGATCCGCCTGCAAGTGGGCCTGGTCAAAGCCGGCTGGCGAGCCCTTGGCGGTGAGCCAGTCCTTGCCGAACAGGGTATGGGCCTCATCGCAGTACTTCTTCCAGAAGGCGAGGGTCATGGTCTTCAGGCCGCCCCAGGTGATGCAGGTGAAGCCATTTTTGTCGTACCTGGGCACAAACACGCAATGGCCGCCCCAACTGCCTGGTTTGGCTTTGGCGCCGCCTTTGGGGGCCACATCCCACACTTGCTGGGTCTGTGCGGTCAAAGGCAGCGCCAGGCCGATATAGACACCGCCAAACAAGGCAATCGACTGGCGAATCTCAGTCAGGTTGGCCGGTTCAGGGTCAGCGAAGGCGAGCAGTTTATTGCCGGCGAGAGCGTGTTTCTGCCAGTCGTTGAGAACGTCGAGCTCAATGCCGCCGCAGTCGGTGCTGGGCTTGCCGGGCACGTAACCGTCCCACTTCTCGTAGTACTTTTTGACGGTGGCGTCGGGCAGGGTGCGGATTTTGCCAGTGTTGGCGGTCCAGACCTGGACGGCGTGCGCCGCGCCGGCAATGGTGCAACAGCCCAGCTTGTCGTTGAGCATCATGCCCCAGGAGGCAATGCCTTTGGTCCAGTCAGCCGCGGGCGGAGGGGGAGGCAGGGAGGGCGTCAGGTAGTCGCCCAGCGCCAGGGTGCGCGAGTCAGTCTTGATGGCCTTGCGGCCCAGTCTCATCTTTGAGTGATCCACCATGGGAGTGCTCCTTTTCATTGGTCAACGGGTTGCAATTGCCTGCGTCGGCCATTGCAGTGCAGGACCAATCTGGCCGGGTCTGGGTTGAATCTTCCCTTTTGACCTGGCACATCATCCCTTATAACGGAATCAATGCCTAAATTCCGCACGCAGGTTAGGCAAATGCTCTAGGATGAAGGGCAACGGAGGCCGAATCGCGATGGGTCGGATTTTGCTTGGAATTTTATTGGGAATTGTTCTTGTGCCCGTTGTGGTGCTGGGGTGGCTCCGTTTTGGCTCGGTGCCGGTGGCCGTAGCGGATAAGCCATTCCCGCAGGAGAGGCAGTTGACCGGGGCGCCGCTGCATGCCCGCATCGATCGCGAACTGGTGAAAACGCCGCCTGTTCAGGCCGATGAGGATACCTATGTGGCCGGGGCTCAGGTTTACCGCGACCAATGCGCCGTTTGCCACGGACTTCACGGCAAGCCGTCTGTGTTTGGCGCGCATATGTTTCCCGATGCGCCTCCGCTATTTGAGATGCACCACCACGGCGCGGAGAGCATGATGGGCGTGACCGACGACCCGCCCGGGGAGACGTATTGGAAGGTGGCCAACGGCATCCGTTTGACGGGAATGCCCAGCTACAAGGGCGTGCTGACCGATACAGAGATGTGGCAGGTGAGCCTGCTGCTGGCCAATGCGGATAAACCGCTGCCCCCGGCCGCAGTGGCGATTTTGCGCGGCGAAACGGCCCCGGAACTGGCGGCAGCGGCAAAAGGCTCGGCGCCAGCGAAAACGCAAAAGACGGCGGCGCCCGCGAAGTAGTGTTCCTCCTCGAACGCACCAGAAAGGGATCGGATCTATGAGCGTCATCGACTCGCTGCGCAAAGGCTTCAGCTTCTTTCTGATGTGCTTTGGCGTCTCCAGCCCAAAGAAGAAGGCGCGGCCGGCAGTCAAGCCGGCAACCAAGCCGGAATCGGGTGCTTAGGGCCTGGCTCAGGGCCGGCGCATACGATTTTGAGAATCGTGCAACTTTGGGCTGGGCCGGATGCTCGAATGAGATGAAAGCCCCTGTTTTGCAGGGTTGAGTCTGCGAGGTTAATCCGCATGGCAAATACAGACAAGAAAGGCCTTTTGCGCGCGTTTCTTGATTTCTTCATGCTCTTCAGCGGCATTTCGACGGCATCCAATCTCTCGCGTACCCAGGGGCGGCCGGTTCGGAACCGCGGCCTGTTTCTCTTTCGCAAACCTCCCGGCAAGTAGCGGGGGCAGGCGCGCGCTTCGCACGGCAACCGCTGAATTGTTAGAATCAAAACATGCCGCTTACGCGCCAACAAGCTCTCGACCACTTCCACTCCCCTGACCTGATCGGACTGGGCTTTGAGGCGGACGCCGTTCGCCGCCGGTTGCACCCCGAGGGCGTGGTCACTTACATCATTGACCGCAACATCAACTACACCAACTTCTGCACCGAGTACTGCACCTTCTGCGCCTTCTACCGGCCGCTGAAGGGCGCGCGGTCTGAAGAAGGCTACATTCTCGACTTCGAGAAGATCTACGAGAAGATTGCCGAGACGCAGGAGATGGGTGGCACCGGCGTGCTGATGCAGGGCGGCATCCACCCCGACTTGAAGATTGACTGGTTTGAACGGCTCTTCAGCGGCATCAAGCAGCGGTTCCCGCAGATCTGGCTGCACTGCCTTTCGGCCTCAGAGGTGCTGGCCATCGCGGAGTATAGCGATCTGAATCTGCGCGACACGATTGCCCGCCTGCGGGACGCGGGTCTGGACTCGATCCCCGGCGGAGGCGCCGAGATTCTGGACGACGATGTGCGCGAACGCATCGCTCGCCTCAAGTGCAAGACCGAGGATTGGGTCAGCGTGCACCGCACGGCGCATCAGTTGGGCATGAGGACGACTGCCACGATGATGTTTGGCGTGGGCGAAACCTTTGAGCAGCGCATCAATCATTTCGAGGTGGTTCGCCGCCTTCAGGAAGAGACCGGCGGCTTTACCGCGTTTATTCCCTGGAGCTTTCAGCCGAACTTCACCGCACTGGGCGGGAGAGGCTGGGAGGAGGCGACGTCTGTCGAATATTTGAAGGTGCTGGCAATTTCTCGGCTCTATCTGGACAACATTGAAAACGTACAGGCTAGCTGGGTGACGCAGGGCTTGAAGGTGCTGGAGATGGGGTTGCACTTTGGCGGCAACGACGTGGGCTCAGTGATGCTTGAGGAGAACGTGGTGAAGGCCGCGGGCACCAGCAACTGCACCACGGAAGAAGAGTTGCGGCGGATTATTCGCGATGCGGGGTTCAAGCCCGTGCAGCGAGATACGTTGTACCGGACGATGTTTTTGAACTGAGAGCTTCGACACCGAGGTGCCCATGGGTGTCTTGACACGGATTGGCGTTGCAATCGATTCGGAACTGCTGAAGCGGTTTGATCGTTCCATTGAGAAGAGCGGATACACGAATCGTTCCGAGGCTTTCCGGGACCTGATCCGCGACCGGCTGGTGCGGGAGCAGACAAGCGATCCGCGAGCGATCGTGGTTGGCACCATTACCCTGATCTACGACCATCATGCCCACGGAATCGGGGAGAAGCTGACGGAGGCGCAGCACGAAAACCACGATCTCGTGGTATCCACCATGCATGCACATCTGGATCACGATTCGTGTCTCGAAGTTTTGATGGTTCATGGCACGGCCGCGCGGGTGAAGGAGTTCGCCGATCGCCTGATCGGGCTCAAGGGCGTGCAGCACGGCCGACTGGTGATGACGGCGCCGGCGCAGGCTATCCAGCCGGGGAAACGCGCACACAAGCACATCCACACCAGCGGCGGATCAGTGCGTCCTCTATCAAAACGTCCTTCTTAACCCGAAGCGCGCCTGAAGCGGCTCGACGGGGTGGGCGACACGTGTGAATGCCGAGGGGCCAATTGGAGTCCCTCCGGGAGTTATCCCTGGAATCGTACGGGACTCATAGGCGTAGTCAATGTCGCTATCGCTGCGGTCAAGCAAATTCAGGAATTCGGCCGAGATCTGCCAGTTTTTCTTGAAGCGGTAACCAATCTCGCCATTGAGAAGTGCGGTTGCCTTTGAGCGAAAGACTCCGTCCGACGTCAGATCGCGCGGACCAAAGTAGCGCAGGCGCAAACTCGACGAGAAGCCCTTGGAATCGTGCAGTGCGATGCCCGAGGAAATCACCACCCCAACCGCCTCAGGCACACGCTTGCCGCCAGGACTGTTCGGCGCGGCATCCTCTTCGTCCGTCTGGGTGAAATGGGCTCTGGAGTCCGCAAGGTCAAAATCGAGAGCCAGATGTTCCAGTGGCGTGTAGTAGTTGGTCCATTCGACGCCATAGCGGTTGCTGGGCTGCTTTGAAGCGGATGTGCCTCCGGTATCGCCATCTTGCTGCAATTCTGAAGCACTGTGGAGATACCACAGCGAAAGCGTGCTTTGAAGATGAGGAACGGCCACAGTGCGTGCGCCGATCTCGCCCCCTTTGGTTGGGATCAACGCGGGAATTCTCAAAGCAGGCGTGTTGGGATAGGGATTGTCTGCCGAAACCGGTTCCACAGTTTGCGTTGCGCCACGGCCGTCGTTCGAGTGAAAACTGAACCCGCCCTGCAGGTAGAACTCGGAATTTGACCACGGGCCGAAGATCAGACTCGCTTTGGGGCTGGGGAGAAACTTGCTCGCTGTGCCGGAGTTGGCCGCGTTTACCGAGGCCGAGTAAGCCAGACTGGTGACCTGAAAGTATTCCGAGTCGCCGCGAACGGCCGCTACGGAACGGAGTTTTTTTGCCCACTGGATTCTATTCTCCGCATAAATACCCACTTGCGTGTCGGTGAAGCGATCTCGTTCCCTGGTGGCGGGCAAAGCCGGGGGAACAGGGTCGCCGGTGTTGTAATCGGTTTTGTCCATGCGCACGCGGTTCTTGGTTGCGTAAAGGCCGTTGTCGATCCAATCGTTGCGGATTTGCAAGCCGAAAGTATTCTCCACCTTGCGGTCGCACCATTGGCTGAAGATTGCGTGGTGTGCGTCCATCCCAGCCACCCAGCGCCTGTCCTGCTGTTCAAACTGGTCGCCGCGAATAGGATCAACCAGGTAGTAAGTGAAATCGGAGAATAGATCGAGATCGTAATAGAAGGCGTAGGCCATGAGATTGGAGGCGGAATTTGCGGCTTGCCGATGTCCCTCTGCCTGCACGCTATAACGTTGGCTGTGGCCACCGTCGGTCGGGTCCAGTGTTCCATACAAACCAACGAGAGGTATGGCGTTGACGGGGATTTGATCGCTTGAGTGCCATCTTCCGTGGTAAGCGCGGGCCGAGGCGCTCACACCCTCGGCGTCATCGCCCTGGCTGTAGGTGACGAGGCCATTGACTTTGTCATATGCATCCGGATGCGTCCATGGCCCGTTGTCGTAGTACTCTTCAGCGCCGTAGAGCAAATTGCCTGGACCGAGCTTTTGCGATGCGCCGAAGACGGCTCGCCCATAGCCAAACATTCCGCCTTCAACCTTGAAGAATTCCTGGGGCAGCGTTTTGAAATACTCCAGATGAGCCGATCCGGCGGAGCCATAGTTTCCGATATCGGCGTAGTAAGGGCCCTTCTCGAAATTCACCCGCCTCACAAACTCCGGGATGACGGTGTTCATGTCTGAGTAGCCCTCGCCGTGCGCGTGGGACGGCAGGTTCAGCGGCATTTCATCAATGAAGATTGCGAAATCGGTGCCGTGATCGAGATTGAAGCCGCGAAGGTAATATTGGTTGGCTTTGCCGCCGCCGGCGTGCTGCGTAATGATGAGGCCGGGAACCGTCTCCAGGACTTCTCCCGAGCGAAGAATTGGACGATCCTGAATCTCTGTCGCGCCCACCGATCCCTGGGCGCCGGATTCAGCAATTCCGATCAGGTCATCTTCCCGGCCCTGGACGTTGACGGTGGTGCTGACGGAGCCCACTTCCAGAGAGATGCGCAGCGGGGCCAGCGCTCCGGTGGTCCCGAGCGTGACAGAGATTTCTTTGGATTCAAAACCGGGAGTGGATACTAGAAGTCGATAATTGCCCGCCGCGAGTACGGAAAAGTTGAAGGAGCCGTTCTTCTCAGACTGTGCCGCACCTTGCACAGTACCGTTCGAGCTTCTGACCACCACCGTAGCGCCGGCAATCACAGCGCCAGACCTGTCAAGGACAGTGCCCGATATCCGAGGCGGATTGGCCTTGTCGCTTGTGTCGGCCGGGGCAGCCAGCGGCGTGCGCACCTGCCTGACGGCGTCGGACGGCTGCGCGGAAAGCAGCGAGGCGGACGCACATAGAGCGGAGGCGACGAAACGGCGAAAAAACATCAGCTCGGACTCCCGGGAGGATTGCACAATCCATTTCTCTCTGCAAATGGTCGGGTTTCCCGGGCGGGACGCGAGCGCCCTGGCCGAAAGCACCTGAGCAGATCGACGGCGTGGCTTGGCCTATGAAGAATGTTCGCATGCGTAGCACGAATATGTAAAGCGTATGCGGCATATGATTTGTGGAGTTGTATGCGCCGGGGAGGCTTTGCCATTTCAAGGAAAACCTTGACAAACGTGAAACGCCGGCACTGGAAAGAGCTTCCCCCGGGCCGGGCGGCAGCGCGCATCGAGGAAAGTGCCGGGACTCTTAAGTGCGCAGGATCGTTTCAGGGATGAGTCTGGCCGCCGGCTGCGACCTCCAGGCCATGTTGAATGAGCTTGAGGATGGAGGACAGACTCTGCTCGGCTCCGCGCCGGCTGCCGGGCAGGTTGACGATGAGCGTGGCGTCTTTGAGCCCGGCCACGCCCCGCGAGAGCCAGGCGAAGGGATTGGCTGCGGCACCCAGCGCGCGCATGGCCTCGGCCAGTCCGGGAGCTTCGCGATCGATTACGTGGCGCGTTGCTTCAGGGGTGCGGTCGCGCGGCCCGAGACCTGTTCCGCCGACGGTGAGTACCAGTGCCGCTCCCTGGCTGCTCAACTGTTCCAGCGTCGCAGCAATCTTGCCTTCATCGTCGGGGAGCAGGCCGGTCCAGAACTCAGCCTGGGGCCAGCTCTGCCGCAGCAGTGCAACCACGGCGGGGCCTGCAGTGTCAGTGAGCAGGCCCTGGGAACAGCGGTCAGAGATGGTGAGGACGGCGAGCAGCATGGGTTGATTCTAGTGCCTAGAGTGCAGGCAGGATCTTGATGGTGTGAAGCCAGGTTTCAACCTGCTGCGGCCAGTTGGTCACGGGCAGATCGGTGCGGCGGAGCCCGTAGCCGTGGCCACCCTGGGCATAGATGTGCAGCTCTGCCGGGACGTGTGCGTTCTTCAAGGCCATGAAGTAGACCGTCGCATTTTCAACATGGACCGGATCGTCTTCAGCTTGCACGATGAAGGTTGGCGGGGTATTAGGTGTTGGGTTGATATCGGGATTGGGGGCGAAGTTCTTGTCCTGGAGCGCCAGGTAGCCGGGATAGACGACGACGGCAAAATCGGGACGGCAACTGAGTTTGTCAGCGGCGTCGATGGGATCGTAGAGGCGGTGGTCAAAGTGGGTGCTGATGGCCGCGGAGAGATGACCGCCTGCGGAGAAACCGAGAACGCCGACGCGGTTGGGATCGATGGCCCACTCCGCGGCGTGCAGGCGGACCAGGCCCAAGGCGCGCTGCGCGTCTTGCAAGGCCGCGGCGGACTTGGGATACGGGCCGGAGCCGGGGACCCGGTACTTGAGCAGCACGCAGGTAATGCCGGCTGAGTTGAGCCAGTCGCAGACCTCGGAGCCCTCCAGATCGATGGCCAGAATGGAGTAACCGCCGCCAGGGAAGACGACCACAGCGGCACCGGTGTTCCTGCCTTTGGGCTGGTAAAGGGTAAGCGTGGGGACAGAAACGTTTCCCAGCCGTGCCACGCGACGGCCGGAGACCAGGTTGTCTTTGGCGGTAGTGGTATCCATCTCTGCGGGCGGATTGGCCGGAACGCCAGGCGCGGCGCCGGGCCACACGGCAATCGTGGCGTGGTCGGCCGAGGCGGGCCATCCGGAGGGTTGGGCGGCGAGGCTCAGGGAAAAGGCAGCGATTGCAGCAAGCGTCAGGATGGCATTCTGCTTCATTGGAAGACTCCGTTCATTCAGATCATCGCAAGGATGATTGCAGCCCGAGGGGCCGCGCTGCAACCCAATTAGTCTTTGGTGTCTGCGCATTGTATTCAATTGCTCAGATGGGGGATGGAAAGAGTGAAATGCTCAACATGCTGTTGTTGCTGTTTGAAATCCGCGCAACGCAGACAGCCGGAGGCAAACATGCTTGGACTCATATTGGCAGTGGTTTTGATTTTGGCGCTGGTTGGCGTTCTGCCCAGTTGGCCGCACAGCCGTAACTGGGGCTACTACCCGTCGGGCGGAATGGGACTGATCCTGATTGTCGTCCTGGTGCTCCTGCTCCTCGGTCGAATCTGAGCGACGTGAGGGACACCATGAAAGGAATCTGGCGCATGCGGGTTGGCCGCGCTGCGGCGCTGCTACTTGTTGCTCTCATGTCAAGCGGAAGCACGTCGGCATACTCCGTTCTAACGCACGAGGAGATTGTTGACCTGCTTTGGCCCACCGAAATCCGGTCGCTTGTCTTGCACCGCTTTCCCGGTCTCACGCCGGAGCAGATCAAAGATGCACACGCTTACGCTTACGGTGGGTCAGTGATTCAGGATCTGGGCTACTATCCATTTGGCAGCAAGGAGTTCAGCGATCTGGTTCACTATGTTCGCAGCGGCGACTTTGTCAGTGAACTGTTGATTGAGAGCCGGGACGCCAACGAGTTTGCGTTTGCGCTGGGCGCTCTGTCTCACTACACGGCAGATATCGACGGCCACCCAGCGGTGAACCGGGCGGTTGCGCTTCGCTATCCAAAGCTCCGGGCAAAGTTCGGCTCATCGGTTCGCTATGCCCAGGACAAGACGGCGCACCTGAAGACAGAGTTCGGATTCGATACCCTGCAGGTGGCGAAGAATCGCTATGCGCCGGAGCAGTATCACGACTTTATCGGGTTCGAAGTTTCAGAGCCGCTGTTGGAGCGGGTCTTTCCGGTGGTGTACGGCGTCGAGTTGAAAGATGTTCTGACGCATGAGGACCTTGCAGTGGGCTCATATCGCTTGTTCATCAGTCGTCTGATTCCGGAGATGACCCAGGTTGCGCTTGAGGCCCACCAGAAGGATCTGATGCGTGAGCAGCCAAACTTCGCGAGGAAGAAGTTTCTCTATCGTCTGTCGCGTTCCGACTATGAGCGAGAGTGGGGAAAGACTTATGCAAAGCCGGGGCTGGGTACGCGCATTCTGGCAACGTTGCTGCGTTTCATGCCGAAGGTAGGCCCGTTCAAGGGCATGGGGTTTAATAACCCGACCCCGCAGACTGAAGACCTTTACATCAAGAGCATTAACACGACGGTAGACGATTATCGCGCGCACCTTGATGCGGAGGATGCCGGCAAGCTGCTGTTGCCGAACTTCGATCTGGACAGCGGCGCCGCGACCAAGGCCGCGGAATACACGTTGACTGACGAGACGTACGCTCACCTCTTAACCAGGCTGGCAGCGAACGGATTTGACGGGGCGACGCCACAACTGCGGGAGAACATACTGGCCTTCTACGCCGATTCCGCAGCGCCGACTGCGCCGCGGAAAGCTCTCGGGCGCTGGCAGGCCGTGCAAGCCAATCTGAGCCTGTTGAGGGCCGCAACACCGCATTTGGCGGCTGCGAACAACTCTTCGCATTGATGGACAACGCGCAGGCGGCATCCATTGGGCAGCCGGGCTAGCGAACGTGCTGATTCCGGCTGAGCGCAATGGCCTGCTTGTAGCGTTGGAATGCATCGGTCCACGCGGAGCCGCGCGCAGGCTCATAGCGCTGATATTCGACCGACATGCCGAGCGCACGGCGGCCATCGGCAAGCGAATTGAGATGCCCGGTGGCAACGGCCTGCAGCATTGCGTTACCCAGGGCGGCGGCCTCGACGGGGCCCGCAATTACCTCGCGTCCGCAGGCGTCGGCGGTCATCTGACACAGGAAGTGGTTCAAGCATCCGCCGCCAACGACACGGATGGTTCGCAATGTGCGGCCGGTGATGCGCTCAAGGTTTTCGACCACTTCACGATAACTGAAGCTCAGGCTCTCAAACACGCAGCGCGCCACCTCGCCCGCAGTCTCGGGAACGGTTTGCCCGCTGGCGGTGCAGTAGGCTCGCACTTCTGAAATCATGTTCGGCGGGGATTGCAGTTGACTGGCCGAAGGGTCAATGAACGACCGAAAGGCGGCTGCCTTTTGCGCGGCTAGTTCCAGTTCTGCCCATGCGTGGCGTTGTCCGGCAGCATCCCAGATGCGCACGCACTCCTGCAGAATCCATAGTCCGGTCATGTTCTTCAACAGCAGCACGCCCCCGTCAGCGGCGCCTTCATTTGTAAATCCGCCGTGGAAGAATTCATCGCTCAGGTTTGGCTCTGCGGCGGCGACACCCATCAGGCTCCAGGTGCCGCTGCTGAGAAAGACGCTGGAATCATCGAGGCCTGGAATGGCGGCAACGGCGCTGGCGGTGTCATGGGAGGCAACCGCGACACAGGCGAACGCGGCGTCAAATCCGCATTCGGACTGCACGGCCGGCAGCATTGGGGCAAGTGTTGTGCCAGGCAGAGCCACCTGGGGAAAGATGCGCTGGGGCAAACCCAGGGCATGGAGCACGGGCAGCGACCAGCAATTTGCACTCAAGTCGTAAAGTTCTGTTGTCGTGGCCTCGGTATACTCTGCGCGTTTTTCACCGCAAAGCAGAAACTGGAAGAAGTCTGGAATCATGAGCAGCGTGTTCGCGCACTCGAGCAGCGGGTCGCGGTCGCGCACCATGCTGGCAAGCTGGAAAACGGTGTTGATCTCCATGGTCTGGATGCCGGTGGCGCGGAACAGATCGTGGGTGCTCATCACCGCATTGAGCTGCTCGGGAACACCCCGCGTGCGTGCGTCGCGATAGTGGTGCGGATTGCCGAGCAGGTTGTCGCGCTCGTCCAGAAGGCAGTAATCCACGCCCCAGGCATCGATGCCGATGCCTGCCGGGGTTTGCCTGCCGAGCGAGCGGTAGTGCTTCAATCCGTTCAGAATTTCGGCCCAGATGCGCAGCACATCCCAATGGAGGCTCTGGCCAAGGCGAATGCCGCCGTTCGGAAAGCGATGCACCTCGTGCAGGCTGAAGCGGTTGCCATCCCAGCGGCAATCCATCACCCGGCCGCTCGATGCGCCCAGGTCCACGGCCAGAAAGCTTGTAGTTGCGTTCATGCAGATTCTTCCAGAACTCGTGGCACCAGTGTAGCTGGAGGAAGTGAGTAGCGGCTTGATTGCGAAGAGGGAAAGCGCTAAAACGTTCTCATGGATTTAGAGCATCGTGTTTCTGCATAGGTAAGGCCGGTTGGCCATCTGTGAGTGAGCTGGCCAACCGGCCCTGAAAATCAGCCGAATTATCTTGCCAGTGCGTCGAACTCGGCGATGGATGCGGGCATACGCTTCGTCTTTATCGTCTCCGCGTAGTACTCAACCGTCACCTTGGTCTTGGCAGGAATCCAGCGGCATGTGGGCGTGTCGAACAATTTGCCTCGTTCGATCATCTCCCTGCGAGTTTCAGCAAACGCTGAGGCGCTGAATTCAAGGCCGCGTGAAAGTGTGTGCGAGTTCCACGGCTTGAAGTCGCGGAAGTTATTTTCTTCCCAGATGCCGATCCAGGGAAAATCGCTGCGCTTCCAGGAGTAGGAGATTGCCGTCTCCAGCGCCGGCGACCAGGCGATGAAGAATGACCGCTCCTGATCTTTCTCCATCATGAAAGAGCGGAAACCACCTGTGCCTTCAACGTCAGGCAGCGTCTCGCGCAACTCGTGTCCGGGCTTGTCGCGAATCGTGCCCGACTCAGCGTCGGTGCCGCCGGGCAGCGAGCCAACGTAGTTGGCGTTCGCATAGAGTTCTGTTCGTCCGCGATCGAGGAATGGCGGGCCGAGCGTGACATGCTGGGTCCAGGCGATGGGCCGGTCATAGGCGTCGAGGTTCTCGACAGTTTCCCTGACGTTCATTCTGGCGCCTTGCAACGTGATGACGCGCTCGACGGCGAGGCGAGAGAGGGGCAGAACGCAGCGCCCAATCAGGCCGCCGGGAGAAGCTTCGAACTGCCAGGGCACAATGCCGGCTTCACCGTGGATGCAAACACCCGCGGCCTGCTCGGTGGCAGAGGGCATGCCGAATACATCCACGCAAAGATTGTGGCCGAGGATGCCGCAGAGCAGTTTCGCCTCTGGCCAGGGGCCGTACTCCGGGTGAGTGGCTTCTGACCAGGTGCTCGGCTCGATGGTGGGCCAGGGCGGAATCCAGAGTGGATTGACGTCGGTGGCCTTGTTGAGGATCTCGGCGATGTGGCCGCCCTCCTCAGTGACCGTGACGCGAATCAATCCGGTCTCAATCTGAACCGCCTTGCGCTTGTTGAACGTTGTGTGCTGCATGGAAAAGATCCTCTCTCTCTGAACTGAATCTGAAACGTTGAAGCATCCGCCGGTGTGGCGCTCGATCTTGCGGCTCAATGCTCCTTGGCGTAACGGACCATCGCCCTGACGTTTTCGACTGGGCTGCGCGGCGGCACTTCACATCCACAATTGACGATGAAGTATTTTCCGCAGATGTCATGGCAGCGCCCGACGGCGTCGTAAACGCGCTCGGCCGTGCCCTCGAACACGTCGGAGATTGTGGAGATGTTGCCGCTGATCACGCGGTCGCCCAGCACGGCTTTGATTTTTGCCAGGTCCGAAGGAAAGTCGATCTCGTAGATATCGACCGGCAGAGTGGCAAAATCCTCGGCTAGCTTGGTGATTCTTCCGCACATGTGTTGGCGGGTGATCACCAGGGGGTGCTTCTGTTTGATGTGCTTGAAGACTCTCATCTGCTCGGCGACGATGAAGTTCTTGTAGAGCACCGGACCCAGCAGGCCGGCCGCGGCATCGCTCATGCCGATGGTGTCAGCACCGTAAGCGATCTGCGCATCGGCGTACATCATGGCGACTTCAGCGCAGTAATGCAGCAGATCGCGGCAAAACTGGGGATCGTCGGTAAAGTCGGTCATCATCCGGTTGATTCCGCGCAACTCCGCAGCCAAGGCCAGCGGGCCCTCAACCCATCCGCAGATTGAAGCATTCGGGCCAGCTTCTCGCCGCATGATCTCGATGGCCTTGATGCGATCGAACATGCGTCCGGAGGGGTTCAGGTCGGGCATGCGGAACTCATTCAGGCGGGCCTTGTCGGCCAGCGCTGCCTTCTCTTCCTGAATGGCCGGGCCCTGGTTCTCAAACCACTCGATGCTTCCATCTCCGGCGATATCGATGACCTCGCGAGCCGGGTCAGAGCAGGTGAGCAGAACATCGATATCGAAATCCCGCATGACCCTTAGTTGCGCTTCGGCCATCAACCTGCCATCGCGCGTGTAGTCGATAAACTTCATATCCGAGTAACTGGCCGCGAACTGCATGAGCATCGGCTGACAGGTCAAATGGTCTACCGGCTTGCCGGCAATGGTGGCGCGCACGCGCTCTAAAGAGTTCAATGAAATATCCTCCCCAAGATCGATCTTGCATACTGGTCGCAGTGCATGCGCATTTTTTGGCGCAGTGCTTTTCGGTTGCCAGCGGAGCAAACATCTACTTTAGTCCTGAATGGTTGCCGTGGGAAGCAGGGCGACAAACAAAAGCGGCTATTTCGTATGTCGAAACTGGAGCAGAATGGCGCATTGGAAGCAGTTTGCGATTGCAGGCCTTTTCGCAGCGTTGACGGGCAGAATGGCCGGGTTGCATGGAGCCTGCTCTTGAAGATATTGAGCTGACCGGTGCGTATCGCTGCGTGAAACATTTATGCCCCTTTGCCTATGCGGTGAGTTTGGCCAGAGGATGGTTCAGTTGGCGTTGATTCACAGGCAGAACGGCCAGGAAGGCTGAGCGTATAACCGGCGAGCCCCATCCAGCCATGCGATGGGGCGCCGGATGAATGCGGTCGCAAGCATCGATCGAATGGGCGTCGAGTCTCGTCTCGCAAGGGGCAATCGCAGACCGAGCTTTTCAACTTGCGTGGCATCCCGCGCCAGCATATGATTCTGGTGCGAAAAGGAGAACCGAACCATGGAGCTATGGTCGAGGCGCGAAGTTTTAAAGTTGGGAGTTTTGGCGTCAACGGTGGCTGTGTCGCCCAGGTGGGTTGAGGCCAGCACAGAGCGCAACGTGGCGTTGAACCGGGCGGCATGGGCCTCCAGTTCAGCGGATTTCATCAGCACCGGCCACATGTCCACCGACGGGCTGGGGAGCACCAAGTGGCAGAGCGCGGATGCCGATCTGCAGTGGATCTATGTCGACCTTGGAGCCGCGTGCAACATCCGCTCCGTGGTGCTTCGCTGGGGCGCAAATTATGCACAGGCCCACAAGGTTCAGGTATCCGCGGATTCCGGACCTTCGCCGGAGACGGGATTGGTGGAGAACTGGTCCGATGTGCATCAGACGCTTGACGGCAAGGGCGGCGTGGAGCAGATTCAACTTTCTGAAACAAGCGCGCGCTACGTTCGGCTGCTGCTGAGCCAGAAGGCGAAAACCGGCGGTTACGAACTTTCTTCCTTCGAGGTGTTTGGCACCGGCGGTTTTGAGGCAACGCCGTCGCAAGTGCCTGCGCCGGAAGCGGACGGCAGCTTGAGACTGTGCGGCGGGTGGCGCCTGGTGGACCAGGCGGCGATTCCGGACAAGGCCGTCGCAGTTTCAACGCTCGGCTATGACGACAGCAAGTGGCTCATCGCCACTGTTCCCGGAACTATCCTGACCAGCTATCTAAACCTTGGCGCTGTTCCCGACCCGTTCTATGGCGATCACCTCAGCCAGATCTCGGATTTTTTCTCTCATACAAACTGGTGGTACCGGAACGAACTGGAAGTGCCCGCGAGCTATGCAGGCAAGCGCGTTTGGCTGAACTTCGACGGCATTAACTATCGCGCCTATGTCTATGTGAACGGCAAGTGTGCCGGAAGCATCGACGGCGCATTCATTCGCGGTCAGTTCGATGTGACTGAACTGGTTACGGCCGGGAAGAAGAATTGCATTGCAGTGCTCATCATGCCGGTTCCCAAGCCGGACAAAGTATTGCCCAAGAAACTCAGCGGATACGATTGGCCGCTTGAGTTTCCCAAGAACGAGCCGACGGTTCTGGCCGGCGACAGTTGGGATTGGCTGCCTACCATTCGCGACCGCGATACCGGCATTTGGAATCATGTCAGGCTCGCGACTACTGGTGATGTGACGGTGGAGAATGTTTTTGCCAGCACGCATTTTCCTGAGGCCGGCAACCTGAACCGTGCCGACGTCACGCTCAAATTGGAACTGAAGAACCACTCCTCCAAGCCCTGCAAGGGCGACTTGAAGGTGCGGCTGGGGGAGATTGAGTTCACGCACCCGGTGGCACTGGATGGCGGCGAGTGCAAGCCGTTGACGCTGGACAAGGCCACGTACAAGCAGCTCTCGCTTGTCAATCCGAAGCTGTGGTGGCCGAGCGGACACGGCGAGCAGAACCTCTACGATCTGACGCTCGAATTCAGTTGCGCGGGCAAGGTCTCGCACGTCAATAGGTCGAAGGTTGGAATCCGCGAGTACAGCTATAACCCGAAGCTGCACACGCAATGGGATCCGAAGAAGATGCTCAACGGCGTGAACGGCCCCGGTCAGCCCAAGCCGGAGGTTCCAGAGCCGTTGAGCTTCTACTGCAATGGGAAGCGGATCTTTGTCCGCGGCGTGAACTGGGGCATGGATGAAGGCATGCTTCGCTGCAATCGCGAGGGCTTTGAGAACCGCGTGCGGATGGAAAAGGAGATGAACTTCAACCTGATCCGGAACTGGGCCGGCAACCTTGACAAGACTGAGTTTTTCGACGTCTGCGACGAACTGGGCATCATGGTTTGGGAAGAGTTCGGCATCGCCAACGGATTGATGCCGGATGACCCGGGGATGTGGCTGGTGAATGCGCGCGACCGGTTCCTGCGGCGCAGAAATCATGCCTGCGTTGCGCTGTGGTGTTCTGCCAATGAGTCTGTCCCGGAAGATCCGATTCTGACCGAGATGCCGAGGATGGCCGAGGAGTTGGATGGGACTCGCTTCTTCCTGCATCTCTCAACACAAACCCCGCCCACCAACGGCGACGGCCCCTACGATACGCGGCTGCCGAGCTTCTACTTCAAGGAACTTGCCGCCGGCTTCCGTCCGGAGCTTGGGTCGCCGACCATACCGTCAGTGGAGAGCATGCGGCGCATGATGCCTCACAACAAGCTGTGGCCGGTGAATGAAATGTGGGCGCAGCATGACTGGTGGCTGGGAACAGGTTGGGACAACGGAGCCGGCCTCTGCGGCTGGACCCAGAACCGGATCGCGGATTTCGGCGCGCCCAAGGGCATCGAGGACTTCTGCCGCAAGGCGCAGTTCGTCAACATGCAAGTGTTCAAGGGCATCTACGAAGCCTGGAACGATCGCATGTGGAATGACTGCACAGGCGTGATGATCTGGATGAGCAACCCGGCCTGGCCCTCGCTCACCTGGAACACCTATGACTACTACATGGAGCCGACAGCGGCGTACTTTGCATGCCGCAAGGCCTGCGAGCCAATCCACATCCAGTGGAATGTCGTCACGGAGAAGGTGAAGGCGATCAACTGTACCTCAAGCGAGTTGAAGGGGCTGAGCGCGGAGGCTGTTGTCTACAACCTAGACGGCAGCGTCTTCAAGACGATGACCGCATCGCTCGATTGCGGCGCCAACAGCACCCATGACTGCCTGGCGTTGTTTGCTCCTGGCGAAGACAAGACTGAAAAGCTGTCTGAAGTGCATTTCATCAAGCTTGCACTGAAGGACAAATCCGGAGCTATTCTGTCGAGCAACTTCTACTGGCGCGGCAAGACGGAGGGCAAGTTCCAGGACATTGAAGGCATCAAGCGGGCCCGCGTCACGGGAAGCGCGAGTGCGATCAAGGACGGCAAATTGACGGTAGACGTGAACAACCCGACAGCGGGCATTGTTCTCATGGCACGGATCAAAGTGGTTGACCTGGCGACCGGCCTGCTGGCGGCTCCGGTGCTCTACTCTGACAACTACTTCTCGCTGGTTCCGAACGAATCGCGGAGCATCGAGATCAACCTGAAGGCTGTGCGCGCGGATCGCCCGTTCAAGCTGGTTTTGGAGGGATTCAACATTGATCCGGTGGAACTGACGCACGCGTAGACCTGGTGACCTGTCGCCTGACGGCATGGAACGCTTCTTGATCTGCGCTGTCAGACAAAACTGAAAAGCCCCCGCCGGTGTTCGATGCCGGCGGGGGCTTTTGTGTCCAGGGTCAGCGAGTTTTTTCGAGTTCGCAGCAATGGCGCGTGTTGCAGTCCGAGGCTATGGCTGCGGCTCAACCAGATGATGCGCGATGGCGAACAGAGCCAGTTCCAGACGCGTGGAGACGCCGGTCTTGTCGAAGATGTTGGACAGGTGCCTCTTGACGGTTTCTTCACTCAGGCTGAACTGCTTGGCTATATCGCGGTTGCTGCAACCTTCAACGATGCAGCCCACCACCTCAAGCTCGCGGGGGGTGAGGCCATAGGTTTTGCGCTGCGGCACGGCGGCCTGCTGCATCAGGTCGTGGAGTGCAGAGACAAGATTAATGACGCGCTTTCCGCCGATCCAGTAGTCGCCGCTCATGACGGTGCGGATGGCGGTTTGGAGGTGTCCAGCGAGTGCGTCTTTGAGGACGATGCCTCTTGCGCCGATGTGGAGGGCCTCAATAATTTGCTGGGTTGTTATCGTAGAAGTCAACAGGAGGATCTTTACGGTGGGGGTACCGTTCATGATGGCGCGCATGGCTTCAAGGCCGGGAAGGCGCGGCATCTGGACGTCGAGGAGGAGGATATCGGGCTGGAGTTCGAGGGTTTGGGTGATGGCCTCGTCGCCGTCAGAGGCTTCGCCGACCACATCAAAGCCGTCCTCGGGGCGGAGCATATTGATTACGCCGATGCGGACCACGGGGTGGTCGTCCGCCAATACGATTCGGATAGCTCTTTCCACTGGAGTGGCCTGCCTCCCAGGAACGTGCTGCTAGAGAGCGAACTCAGTGTCCAGCATACGCTCAAGAGACATGGCGGCGGAGCGTAATTCAGCCAGCAGGGGCGTGACGGCCTCTAGTTGATAACTGGCAGGTTTCAGGGCTTCAAGGCGGGCGGCGATGCCGGCGATCTGGAGCGCGCCGGCCATGCCGCAGCCGCCTTTGATGGCGTGGGCGATGCGGCGGATTTCAGGGAGGTTGGCGGCGACGACAGCGGCCTGGAGGGCGGGAATGCGGAGTTGGAGATCGTCGACGAGGGCGGCGTAGATTTGGCGGACGGCGGCCGGGGGCATGAGGCCGCGCAGCTGGGCCAGGGTTTCGGGGCCGATGACGGGGAGATCGGGTTCAGGCTGAGGGGTGGCGGGGCGGGTTTGGGCTTCACGGTCGTCGAGAAGCCTGTGGAGCTCTTCGGAGCCAAAGGGCTTGAGGAGGAAACCGTCGGCGGCGGATTCGACCGCGTCGGGCGCGGCGCTGGCGCTGATGGCGATGACCGCGGCCTGGCTGCGGGCGCGCAGTTCGCCGATGAGGCGGGCGCCGCTGAGGCCGGGCATATGGGCGTCCATGAGGATGACGTCAGGGGCGCAGGCGCCGAGGGCGAGAGAGTCGAGGGCGGCGGGTCCGTTGACGGCGGTGTGGACGGTGTAGCCGCCCATGGTGAGGACGACGGCCATGACCTCGCGGCTGACCATGTCGTCATCGATGAGCAGGACCGTGGGGAGTTGCTTGCTTGCGCCCTTACCGAGCATGGCTCTAGTGTGACACGGGAGGGAGGGCAGGGAACAGGGAACAGAGAACAGGGAACAGGGAACAGGGAACAGGGAACAGGGAATAGCTCTTAGCTCTCAGCTTTCGGCGCTTTGCGATTTGCTTTCAGTTGTCAGGGAAGAGGGGGGCAGGCGGAAGGGTCGCAGAGGCGAGAAATGGGGATTACTGGGGAGTCAACTTTGGGTTCAAATCCGGGCGGCAAAGGGTGGTCTAAATGGTTGGTTTTTGGGGGGCAAAGGTTGGCATGCAAGGTGCGTTTTGGGGGCCAAAGGTTTGCTTAGATGGTTCGGTTTAGTGCGAAAAGGTTTGCTTAAGTGGTTGGGAAAAGTGACATTTTTAACCTTAGAATTGACCCTTTTTTGAAATTCGGAACCATGGATGGTTCGACATATTGGGGGTTGGTTTGCTTTAAATTGACCCTGTTTTGCGCAAAGGGCGTTGAAACGGGGTTATTTGGCGGCGTAAGGCGTTGAAAAGGCTTGGCTTTTCTCGTTTTTGTTGACTGTGCGGGTGAGCGGAGTTAGCGGAGTTAGCGGGGTTGGCGGAGTTCGCGATTCAGCGGGTTAGCGCCGCTGCGCGGCGGCAGCGAGTCAGCAAGTTAGCGGGGGTGGTGGCGAGGGCGCAGGTGACGACTGTTTGAGCGCTGGGGAAGGTTCCGTCAATGCCCGGTTTTCGACCCGGGGGGCACCCGGCTTGGTGGTTTGGCGAGGACGTCTATTGGGAGTTGTTCGGTGATTGTTGCACTCCCCGGTCCCCGAATGCGAGGGATTGGGGGCACCCGGCGCGCTTTCAAAGCATTGACCTGATCAGAGGTTCGTTAATTGAACATGGCGGCAACGGTTACGGATTGGGTGAGGAGTTGGATGGTGCAGGTGGGGGTGGTGTTGGGGGTGTTGGGCGCGGTATCGCAGTTGGAGGTCCACCCATTGAAGTTGGTGCCGGCAGTTTTGGCGGTCAATTGGATATAGGAGCCGACTGGCAGGGCGCCAAAGCAGCTGGGAACGGGAGCGTTGTACCCGCTGTACGTGCAAGTGAAGATTTGGGGTCCCGTCGCGATTTGCTTGACCGGGTCGTAGAGGTAGCCGGTCACCGAACCGGCGAGGTAATTGCTGCCGAGGAGGGCGATGGAGACGGAGGTATAGGTTGGCTCCGAGCCGGTTCCACTCTCCGTGAGGGTGGCGGACGCGGTGACGAGGGTTCCGTCGGGGTTGGTTCCGATGGCGGTGATGGCGGTGGTGCCGGCGAAGGTTCCGCCGGTAGCGAGGCCGGAGGAGTTGATGGTGCCGACCTGGGGTTCGCTGGAGAGCCAGGTGACGGATTTTGTGCAGTCCTGGACAAAGCCGGAGCTCTTGCAGACGGAGCCGCTCTGCGGGCTGAGAAAAGTGCCGAGGGCGAGGAACTGGGCAGGTTGCAACTGGCTGTTGACGGTTTGCGCGGCTGGCAGGATGGCAAGGGAGAGCAGCGGCTCAGAGGTGATGCCGGTAACGGCGAAGGTGGCATTGGCGGTGACGAGGGCGCCATCGGGATTTTTGACGGAGGCGGAGATGGTGGTTTTGCCGGTTTTGAGGGCGGTGGCCAGGCCGGTGGCGTTGATGGTGGCGACGGTTGGATCGCTGGAGGTCCAGGTGACCTGGGTGGTGAGATTTTGGGCGGCGCCGGCCGAACCTTTGCCGATGGCGATGAACTGGCCGGTTTGATTGACGGCGGCAACGGCCTGGGAGCCGGGGACGAGGTAGACGGAGTCGATGGTGGCGCCGGCGACGGGCGACGAGGTCGGGCTGATGCCGCCGCAGCCGGCCAAGGACAAGGTGAGAGCGACGAGCAGCAGAGCTTTCAAGCAAGAGCGGTTGGACACAACGGCCTCCTAACGCAGACAACTGGCTGACCTTGATCAGCGGGCACATCGGCGGAGAAACAAATCCCGGCAGTGGCAAGTGCACGGGCTGTTTTTCCGGGGGTATCTTTGTCGAGATATTGAATCGTGCAGCCGATGGTATTTGGTTTTGGCGAGGCCGTCAATTGGGAGTTTTGGAATCCCCGGTCCCCGAATGCGAGCGACCGGCGGGCACCCTCGCTTGTGGTTTGGAAATGTCGCGGGATCGGGGCCAGCTGCCGCGAGTCAGGATGTTCGGGAAGACGGGTTTGTGGTTGGGGGAGAGTGGTCAATTGGGGGTTGTCGTATCCCACCCATTCGCGATGAGGCTGCGAATGGATGGGGCACGGAGCATTTTTGGATTGGCGAGTGCAAGAGACAGGGCCGAGCAGGGGCCGTGGGTGGGTGGCTGAATGCGAGAACGTGGGCGGTTAGTCGTTGGCGGAGGCGGAGACTTCGTGGAGCCAGTTGGGGGCTTTGAGGAGTTCGCGGGGTTTGGAGCCGTCCGCGCCGCCGACTAAACCGTCGCGTTCCATGAGGTCGATGAGATGGGCGGCGCGGCCATAGCCGATTCTGAGGCGGCGCTGGAGCAGAGAGGTGCTGGCTTTGCCGAACTCGAAGACGAGGCGTACGGCGTCGTCGAACATGGGGTCGTTTTCTTCGGGGTCGGGGTTGGAGCCGTCAACGGCGGCGCGCTCGTCTTTGGGGGATTCGAGGAATCCGTGGACGTATTCGGCTTCTCCCTGGGCTTTCCAGAAGGCGACGACGGCGGCGGTTTCTTTCTCGCTGACGTAAGGGGCGTGGAGGCGCATGAGGCGGGAGCTGCCGGGGGGGAGGAAGAGCATGTCACCGCGACCGAGGAGGGATTCAGCGCCGTTGGTGTCGAGGATGGTGCGTGAGTCGACCTTGGTGGCGAGGCGGAAGCTAATTCTCGTAGGCACGTTGGCTTTGATGAGGCCGGTGATGACGTCGACGGAAGGGCGCTGGGTGGCGAGGATGAGATGGATGCCGACGGCGCGGGCCATCTGGGCGAGGCGGGTGATGGACTCCTCGACGTTGGCGCGGTCAAGCATCATGAGGTCAGCGAGCTCGTCAATGATGATGACGATGTAAGGGAGAGGCTCCTCGTCTTCAGAGGAGTCAAAGAGGGAGGGCATGCCGCCTTCGAAGAGCTTGTTGTACTGGTCGATGTTGCGGACGGAGCGGGAGGCGAGGAGCTTGAGGCGGCGCTCCATTTCGCGGACGGCGTTGCGGAGGGCGTTGGCGGCGAGTTTGGGCTCAGTGATGATGGGGGTGAAGAGGTGAGGGACGCCCTCGTACATGCCGAGCTCGACGCGCTTGGGGTCAACGAGGATGAGTCGGACCTGGGCGGGGGTGGTGCGGAAGAGCAGGGACATGATCATGGCGTTGATGGCCACGGATTTTCCGGAGCCGGTGGAGCCGGCGATGAGGACGTGGGGCATGGCGGCGAGATCGGCGGTCATGATGCGGCCGTTGATGTCTTTGCCCATGGCGATGGCGAGGCGGGACTTGGCCTTGAGGAAGTTCTCGCTCTCAATGACTTCGCGGAGGTGGATGGTTTCTCGCTCGTGATTGGGGACCTGGATGCCGACGGTGCTTTTGCCGGGCATACGCTCGATGAGGATGGACTCAGCGCGCATGGCGAGGCAAAGGTCGTCAGCGAGGGAGGTGACGCGGGAGTATTTGACGCCGGCTTCGGGCTTGAACTCGTAAGTGGTGACCATGGGGCCGGGATTGATTTGGACGATCTGACCGCGGACATCGAACTCGGCGCATTTCTCGACGAGGGTTTTGGCTTCCTGGCGGAGTTCGTTTTCGCGGACTTTCTGGGGTCCGTCACCGGGGTTGAGGAGGGTGGAGGGGGGAAGCTTGAATCCGGAGACATGTTTGGGGGCGACGGGAGCAGTGCGGAGGTCAGCGTCGGCGCGGTCGTGGATGGCGATTTCATGGATGGCGATGGGCTGGGGCTCGTAAGCGGGTGCGGCTTCAGACTGGAAGGGTGCGGGCCGCAGGGCGGGCTGCTGGGCGGTGCGGGCGGCCGGGGGGCGCGGGGCGGCGGCGGCGACGGGGGGCTGATAGGGCTGGGGGGTAACGGCGGGCTCGGATTCGGGCTCGGCTACGGCGCGCTCCCAGATGCTGGCGCGACGGGCGGGGGCGGGTTCGGAGTCATCGTCGTCGTTGGTGAAGCCGGTTCGCTGGTAGGCGGGGATTTCGTCGAGGAGTTCATCTTCCACGGGGCGCTCGCGGCGGCCGAAGAGGGAGGCGAAACGGCGGGGCCGGGCGGGGAGTTCGTCACCGTGCTCAGGGGCGCGGTAGGCGACGGAGCGGGGAGTGGGGGAGTGCCAGATGGCGCCCTCCTCCTGGAGGCGGCGCTCTTCTTCAGCCTCTTCGCGTTCGTCGCGGCGGCGGTCGCGCCACTGGACGTAGGTGAGCCAGCGGTCCTGGAAGGATTCGAGGATGGCCTGGAGGCTGATGGCGAAGGCGAAGTAGAGTCCGGCGGCGGCGAGGGTTGCGGCGACGAGCCAGGTTCCCTGGATGTTGAGATAGCCGATCATGAAGTCGGCGAGGAGGCGGCCGACGACGCCCTGGAAGGGAACCGCGCCGCGCCAGAGCCAGTGGTAGGGCAAGAGGGCAAAGACGGTGGGGAGAAAGGCGAGGGCCATGAGGCTGCCGATGAGACGAAGGAAGGCGGAACCGGCGGGGCGGGAACGCATCCATGCCCAGCCGAGCTGGCCGAGCCAGAGGGGGATGAGGAAGGCGGCGAGGCCGAGGGCCTGGAGGAGGAGGTCAGCAAGGGCAGCGCCAAAGAGGCCGATGTAGTTGTGGGGGATGGCGGCAGGCGTGGCGGTGTTGAGGGAGGGGTCAGCGGGGTGATAGGTGGCGAGGGCGAGGAGGAGCATGAGCGAGACCAGCGACAGCATGAGCCCGAGAAAGATGTTCAGGGGGCGGATGCGCGTGGGCGAGACGACATAGTGAAGGGGCTTCATGGGGGCTTGGTTCCGCTGAAGCGCGCCGAAAGGGGCGGCCGTGGGCGGGGGAGAAAGATCCAGAGCAGCTTTTATTATCCCCGTGGGGAAGGGGGAAACGGGGCAAAAGAGGGGCGGGGGAACCACGGTGTGGACCCCCGGAGGGCGGGGCGTGCCGCAGAGGAGGTGGCTTACACTCGAATCAGATGCTCAACCGGGGCTATGCCTACACGACCATTCTCGGCAGCAAATGCCATGGGCAAACCGTGGTGCGGCACCTGGCAGCCTTCTATCCGCACTCGACCGCAGAGGGTTGGCAGCGGAAGCTGGACAACGGCGAGGTGACGCTGAACGGTGTGCCGGCCGACGGAAGCGAAGCTGTGAGTCCAGGGCAGACGCTGGTGTGGAACCGTCCGCCGTGGGTGGAACCGGACGCGCCTCAGGAGTTCGAAGTTCTGTGGGATGACGCGCATCTGCTGGCGGTGAACAAGCCGAGCGGGCTGCCGACGCTGCCGGGCGGCGGGTTTATGGAAAACACGCTGCTGCGGCTGGTGCAGAAGCAGACGCCGAACGCCAACCCCGTACACCGGCTGGGGCGGGCGACGACGGGGATTGTGCTGTTTGCCAAGACACGGCAGGCGGCGGCGAGCCTGTTCGCAGACTGGAACACGGCGAAGGTGGAAAAGATTTACCGGGCGGTGGCGCAAGGCATTGCGGAGCAGGACGCCTACGAGATCGACACACCGATCGGCCTCGTGCCGCACCCGCGGATCGGTTGGGTATGGGCGGCGAGCGCGGGCGGGAAGCCGTCACGGTCAACGGCCAAGGTGATGGGACGCGGCGCGGGCAGCACGATTTTTGAGGTGAGCCTGCACTCGGGGCGGCCTCATCAGATCAGAATCCATCTGGCATCGATCGGGCATCCGCTGGTGGGGGATCCGCTGTATGGGGCGGGCGGGATGCCTCTTGAGGATCTGCCCGGGCTGCCGGGGGATGGAGGGTATTTGTTGCATGCGCATTTTTTGAGGTTCCGGCACCCGGTTACGGGGGAAGAGATTCATCTTGAGGCGGATTTGCCGGGGGGATTTGCGAGGTTGCCGACGGCTAAGGCCGGGGGCACCCGTCGTTTGCCTTTCATGAACTGCAACGATGCTGCGGTTCGGAATGGGACGGGGCATCGAATGTGCAGCCATCCCCGGTCCCCAAAAGCCAGGGACCGGGGGCACCCTCGGTGAGGTTTTAGGCCTTTGAGACCGGGGGGCGGGAAGAATCGGGCCGGGGATTGCGCATCCACTCGGGCAGTTGCCAGCCTCTCTCACGGGCCGTCCACTCCGACTCGATCTCCACGGTTGCGCGCACGCCGGTTTGGTAGTGGCGGAAGCTTGACCACTTCCAATCATCCGGTGATGCTACCAATCCTCGTGCGACTGGGTTTCGATGGATGTAGCGCAACTTCTCAACAAACGTGTCGTGTGCCGAGACGTTGAAGTCGTAGTAGTGAGCCTGCCAGAAGGGTCTCGTCCGGCTGCGCATCGACACGGACAATTTGAGGGCCTGCATCGACCTGGACAAGAGCCCTCGCGCGGGCTCGTTGACCAACAGATGTATGTGCTCCGGCATAACGACGTAGCCGGCAACGACGAAGTGATAGCGGAGACGGACGCGTTCGAGCGCATCTTCAAAAAGTTCCATGGCCGCGGGCGGGGACAGGTAGGGCCGGCGATCAAAACAGCTGAAGGTGAGGAAGTGGAAGTCCCCCGCTTGCTGGTACCGGATGCGCTCGCCTTTCATGTACTGCGAGGATACTCCGGTTCGGAGTGGGATGGGGTGTGAGATTTGCGGACCTCCCCGGTCCCCAAGTGCGAGGGACCGGGGGCACCCGCGGTTTGGCCTGAAGGCGAGACCGGGACCAGCGCCAATCCCCGGTCCCCAAAAGCTAGGGACCGGGGGCACCCGTCGGTGGGGTTTTAGGGCGTCGAGACCGGGGGGCACTCGCTGTGGGGTGGGAAACGACATAGGGACCGGGGGTACCCGCGGTGTGGGTTTAGGGCGAGGCCGAGCTGGGGATGGATTTGCTGGGCGGTTTAGACTAAGGGCTGTTCTGAGACGGGGCTTATGCGAGCCGAGATTATTCTTCAGCGGAGCGGGGACGCGGCGGCTGTTGCCGAGAGGCGGGAGCGGCTGGCCGCGGTGCGCGCGGCGCTGGCAGAGCGCGAGGCGGACGTGGCGCAGACTCGCTCGCAGTTGAAGGCGTTTGAGGGGCGGTATCTGCGGCGGGTGGGCGTTCTGTATGCGGAGCTGGATGAGATTTGGGCACGGATTACGGAGCGGGAAGTGGATGTGTACAAGTCAGAGTCGGCGCGGCGGCGGGCGCAGGAGGCACGCGAGCGGGCGCAGGAGACCCACGAGGCCGCATTTGGCGCCGAGCAGCAGGCGGAGGAGTTTGATCCGTCGCCGAGTTTGAAGACGCTGTTTCGGGAGGTGGCCAAGCGGATTCACCCGGACTTTGCCAGCGACGAGGAAGAACAAAAGCACTTTACGCTGCTGATGATGCGGGCCAACCAGGCCTATAGCCGGGGGGATGGCGAGACGTTGCAGCGGCTGCTGGACGACCACCTGGAAGTGAACGCGGCAGTTGCCGATGAGGGAGACGGGGTGGTGTTGCTTCGGCTGGCGCGGCAGATTGAACATGCGGAGCGGGACATTGGCGCGCTGGACGGCGAGCAGGCGACGCTGCTGGGAAGCGAGATTGGGCAACTGTATGCCGATGCAGAAGTTGCCGAGCGCGAGGGGCGCGATCTGCTGGCGGAGCTGGCGGCCGGTTTGCGGGAGCGGATTGCCGATGCGCAGTACCGGTTGGAGTTTGTGGAGCGGCAGGTGATCGCGCTTGGACGATAAGGCTCAATCGGGACTGCTGCATATTCCTACGGGCGGGGCTTTGGCGCTGAACTCGGTTCGGTCGAGCATTTTTGCGCGGGGGCGGCGGGACGCGGCGAATTCGACTGCAAACGCGGACTACCAGAGGGGCGTGGCGGAGTACAACGACGGGCGATTTGCGGAGGCGGCGGCCAGCTTGAGGCAGGCGGCCGAACAGGGCCACGCGGAGTCGCAGTACATCTTGAGCACGATGGTTGACGCAGGCAAGGGCGTGCGGCAAGACGATGCGGAGGCCGCACGCTGGGAGCGACTGGCCGCGGAGCAGGGGCACGTGTATGCGCAGGCCAATGTGAGCTTCAGGTGTTACAGCGCGGGCGACCTGGCCGGGGCATTTGGATGGTGCCAGAAGGCGGCGGACGGGGAGCTGGCGTGGGCACAGTACAACCTGGGGCTGATGTATCAGAAGGGCGAGGGAGTGGCGCGCAGCGACGCCGATGCGGCGCACTGGTATCGGCTGGCGGCGGCGCAGGGGTTTGCGGAGGCGCAGCAACGGCTGGGAGACGCTTACTACTTTGGGCAGGGAATCGCGCGCAGCTATACGCAGGCGGCGCATTGGTATCGGCGGGCCGCGGAGCAAGGCAATGCGCGGGCACAGTTCCAGCTTGGGCACCTTTACGATGTAGGTCTGGGGATTGAGCACGACTATGCGCAGTATCGCTTTTGGACGCACAAGGCGGCAGAGCAAGGGCACGAAGAGGCGCTGCGCGAGGTGAAGCGGCGCGATTACCGGGATCCGTAGGGCGGCTTGGGCTTTGTGGGTGGGTTTTGGTACGCGACGCTGAGCCCGACGCCTAGTTTTGCTTTGTTACACAACCTCTGGGTTTTGCGACTTGCAGTCCCAGGTGCGAGGGACCGGGGGGCACCACTCGTTTGTGATTGGTCGGACTTGGGCGGCCCGGTTATCCCCGGTCCCCAAAAGCGAGGGACCGGGGGCACCCATGCATTTGTGGTTGGCCGGATCTGGGCGGCCCGGTTTTCCCCGGTCCCCAAAAGCGAGGGACCGGGGGCACCCATGCATTTGTGGTTGGCCGGATCTGGGCGGCCCGGTTATCCCCGGTCCCCAAAAGCGAGGGACCGGGGGCACCCATGCATTTGTGGTTGGCCGGATCTGGGCGGCTCGGTTATCCCCGGTCCCCAAAAGCGAGGGACCGGGGGCACCCATGCATTTGTGGTTGGCTGGACTTGGGCGGCCCGGTTATCCCCGGTCCCCAACTGCGAGGGACCGGGGGCACCCATGCATTTGTGGTTGGCTGGACTTGGGCGGCCCGGATAGAAAACCCCTGGGTCTCGGTTCGCTATCCCAGGTCCCCAAAAGCGAGGGACCTGGGGCACCACTGATTTGTGGTTGGCCGGACTTGGGCCAGCGGGCGGCACGTCTAAGGATGCGCACTTTCAAATCCAGACTTTGACCGCGGGGTGCTAGTTGCCGATGAACTGGCTTCCGAGGGCGAGGAGGGTACCGCCGAGGAGGATGCGGTAGAGGGCGAAGATGACGAGGCCGTGTTTGCGGACCCAGAAGAGGAACCACTCGACGACGCCGAGGGCGACGATGAAGGAGATGACGGCGCCGATGAGGAGGACGATCCAGCGGTCGGAGTTCATGACGACATGGGGGGCGGCTCCGGCGGCGAGTGCGGCCTTGCTGGGGTGGATTTCTTTGAGGAGGTCCCAGCAGGTGGCGGCGACCATGGTGGGGATGGAGAGCAGGAAGCTGAACTCGAGGGCGGCGGGGCGGGAGAGCCCGACGATCTGGCCGGCGGCGATGGTGGACATGGAGCGGGAGGTGCCGGGGAAGATGGCGGAGAGAGTCTGGCAGAGTCCTATCCAGATGGCCTGAACGAGGTTCATCTGCTCGACGTCCTGAGTGGGGGCTTCGTGGCGGACGCTCCAGGCATCGATGATCCACATGACGATTCCGCCGAGGAGCAGGGCCCAGGCGATGGCCTTGAGGCTGCCGAGGTTTTTCTCGCTCCACTTGTGGAGCAGGAGGGCGGGCACGGAGGTGAAGACGAAGGCGATGAGGGTGAGGGAGATGGGATGGGTGAGCCAGTTGCGCTCGCCGTTTTCACCGCGGGGGAAGGTGCGGATGAACTCAATGATGCGGCCCATGAAGAGGAGGCAGAGGGCGAGGATGGCGCCGAGCTGGATGACGATGGTGTACATCTTCCAGAACGGATCGTCGAGGGGCAACTGCATGAGGGCTTCAGTGATGCGGAGATGGGCGGTGGAGCTGACGGGGAGAAACTCGGTCAGGCCTTCGACGATGCCGAGGATAACGGACTGAATGTACGGGTTCAAGTGGCCTCCAAAGTGTCGTGCCATGGACGGCGCATGGCGGAAAGATTGCCTCGTCATTGGGACGAGGATGAACCGGTGCAGCAAGGTAGTGAAGAGGATCCCCGAGGGGCTAAAGCCCCGCGTTTATTCTTAAGCCCGTTGCGGCACGACTGAAGCCGTGCCCTTTCAAAACGACCGATGCGTCCCGGGCGGTTTTGAGGTTTCAGTTCAGGTCAATCCCGTAAACGGGGACACCCTCATCCAATTTGTACACCAGGGATGCGGCGCGCCACGCAGAATCTGACTGAGGGAACTTATCTTTCAACCTGGCGGCGAGGGAGCGGGCGTGGTTGTGGGCGTCTGCGGCTTTTTTGTCGTTTCCGTCGGCGGTGTACATATCAGTGAGTACGGCCTGGCGGTAGACGGCCTGGTAGAGAGCCTGTGCGGTTCGGGGGCCGTCTGGGTAATCGAGGGCGTATTTCTCGTAGGCTTCGGATTCGATTTCAGGGCAGTGGGTTTGTCCCTGCCAGTCGCCGCAGAGCTTGTTGTCAATGAGGGCGAAGGCGGCGAGGGCGGCCTGGCGGGTGGCGGGATAGTATTTGATGACTTTGCGGAACTCGTCTTCGTCCATCTGGTCGCGGAGGTAGGGGTCTCGCTCCTTGGCGGAGACGCGGGTGGAGGCATCGGCCTTTTCAATTTGCCATTGGATGTCAGCGGTGCGGAAGGCAGCCTCAGGGACGAGGGGGGATGTGGGGAACATCTCGGTGATGCGGCGGTAGAGGAGGCGGGCGCTCTGGGCGGCGTTGGCGGGGCCGCGGGGATCGGCGGCGAGGTTCTCCTGATTGGCGGCTTCTCCCATGAGGATGAGGTCGCCGCCGGGGGTGTTTTCAACGACGATGCCCTTGGCCTCAAGCCAGCCGGAGATGGGCGGCGGGATATCGTCGCTGCCGAAGTCAGGGGTGTCTTTGTCGCTGACCTCTTCGATGTCAGTGTTGGCGTAGACGCGCATCCAGGGGCCGCTTTTTTCGGCGACGACCATCTCGCGGCCGGGCTGGACGCGGCCGACTTTCTGCGAGGAGGGGTCAGGGGCGACGTAGAGGATGGTGACGCGGAGGGCAGCGGCGCGGGGCCCGGCCATTGGCTTGATGGGCTGGCGCGGCTTTTTGTCAGCGGCGGCGGGGAGGGCGGCGCAGAGGATGGCCAGGGTGAGGGCAAGGATGCGGGGTTTCATCACGAAAACCATGATAGTGGAACGACGCTTGGGCGGGTGGGAAGTGAGCCGGCCGCGGTTGGGGCCGGCGCTGATTTGTGGGGGCGTGTTGGGGGGCGGGGTTGAGATTAGTGGGATCTCAGGTTCCAAGATCGGGGCCTGGGGCACCGGGTGCTCCGGCCTCACCTAAGTATCTTCAGTGAGGATCTGGGCGAGCATTGCGGGGTCGATGTTGCCGCCGCTGACTACGGCTACAGCGGTGGTATAGGGCGGCAGCTCGGCGGCGTGGAAGAGGAGGGCGGCGGCGGCGACGGCGCCGCTGGGCTCGGGGACGAGGCGGGTGGCGGCAACGATGGCGCGCATGGCGGCGCGGATTTCGGATTCGGTGACGGTGACGATGCCGTCAACGAAGGCCTGGATGTGGGCGAAGTTTCGCTGGCCGACGGACTGGGTGCGGAGGCCGTCAGCGATGGTGCGGCTGGTAAGCTCGGCGGGCCACTCGACGATTGTGCCGGTGCGGAAGCTTTCGGCGGTGTCGCCGGCCAGTTCGGGCTCGACGCCGAAGACTTTGCAGGAGGGCTTGAGCTGTTTGACGGCGGCGGCGATGCCGCTGAGCAGGCCACCGCCGGAGACGGGGGAGAGAACGAGATCGACGCCGGGGAGGTCTTCGACGATTTCAAGGCCGCAGGTGGCCTGGCCGGCGATGATCTGCGGGTCGTCGTAGGGGGGGATGACGACGTAGCCGTGCTGGCGGACGAGCTGGTCAGATTTGGCGAGGCGCTCAGAGGAGGCGAGGCCGACATCGACGACCTCAGCGCCGAGGGCGATGGTGGCGGCGCGCTTGATGGCGGGGGCGTTGGAGGGCATGACGATGACGGCTTTACAGCCCGAGGACGAAGACCCGTCGCCGGTGGCGGCGGCTTTCGATCCGACGAGGCGGGCGGCGTAGGCGACGGCCTGGGCGTGGTTGCCGCTGGAGTAGGTGATGACGCCGCGGCGAATCTCCGCTGGGGTGAGCTGGAGGATTTTGTTCAGGGCTCCGCGGATTTTGAAGGCGCCGATGGGCTGGAGGGATTCAGCTTTGAGGTAGATTTGCTTTTTGGTGCCGAAGCCGCTGAGGCCGGGGATGGCGGCTTGAATGAGCGGGGTGCGGATGGCGACGCCGGCGATGCGTTGGGCGGCGGCGCGGATTTCTTGGAGGGTGACGAGGTGTTCAGCGGTCATGGGAGGTATTTCTCAGGGACGGGGTCGGCGGGGGTTTCGGCTTGCCAGGTGATCTGGATGATCTGCCATTGCTTGCCGTCGTAGATGGCCTGGATGCTGTTGATGCCTCGGTCGGCGATTTTGTCGGCGGAGTCGATGGTGGTGGTGTAGGTGCTCCAGAGGTGGGCGATGTGGGCCCATTGTTCGGTTTTGACGCTGATCTGGTGCTCGTGGAAGACAGAGCTTCCGCGCTTGCGGATGGCTTCAATCCAGCCGTCAACGGTGAGGATGCGGGGCGTGGCTGTGCCGTCAGCGGCGATGCGGATGGGGATGAGGCGGGCGTCGGGGAGGAAGAGCTGGCGGAAGCAGGCGCGGTCTTTGTCGGCGGGGCCACTGACGGCGGCATCGATGGCGGTGATGAGCTGGGGGAGCGTGGCGGTGGAGGGGCAGGCTGGGGCGGCGGGTGTTTGGGCGCGAAGGGTTGGGGCGATGAAGGCGGCGGAGAGGGCGAGGAGAACGGCGGGGCGGAGCATGGAGGAATTCTAAATGCAGGGAACAGGGAATAGCTCACAGCTTTCAGCTAAAGGCTGGCGGGTTGAGATTTGTGGTTTCCCACCCATGAATCAAAAAAGCGATTCATGGATGGGGCACGGAGCTTTGGGTGGGGAGATCAAACAGTGGTGGTCTCCCACCTATGAATCAAAAAAGCGATTCATGGATGGGGCACGGAGCTTTGGGTGGGGAGATCAAACAGTGGTGGTCTCTCACCCATGAATCAAAAGCGATTCATGGATGGGGCCAGTTGCGTTTGACGCGTGCGGGGTCTGGTCTTGGCTAGATTTCCATGATGACGGGCATGATCATGGGGCGGCGGCCGGTGCTTTTGAGGATGAGGCGCTTGAGGTCGGCGCGGACTTTTTCTTTGACCTGGCCGTAGTCGGATTTCTGCTCAGTGTTGAGGCCGTCGAGAGCCTTGAGCACCACTTCGCGGGCCTGGTCAGTGATGTCAGCGCCGCCGAAGCCGCGCATGACGACTTCAGGGGCCTGCTCGATTTTGCCGGTGCGCTTGTTGATGGCGAGGACGACGAGGACGACGCCATCTTCAGAGAGGATGCGGCGATCTTTGAGGACGAGATCTTCAACGACGTCGTTGGAGGAGCCGGAGTCAATGAGGATGCGGCCGGTGGTGACCTTGTCTTTTTTACGGGCGTCTTTGTGGTCGAGCTCGAGGACGTCGCCGTCTTCAAGGACCATGGCGTGCTCGACGGCACCGGTGTCAAGTGCCAACTGGGCGTGCTTGCGGAGGTTACCGTAGTTGCCGTGGACGGGGATGAAGTACTTGGGGCGGACGAGGTTGATGAGCAGGCGGAGCTCTTCCTGGCTGCCGTGCCCGCTGACATGGATGAGGCCGTTGGAACCGTCGTCGTAAACGACGTTGGCGTCGCGGCGGTAGAGATGGTCAATGACGCGGAAGATGCTCTTCTCGTTGCCGGGGATGATGCGGGAGCTGAGGACAACGGTGTCACCGGCGTCGATGCGGGCGTGTTTGTGGTTATCGACAGCGGCGCGGCTGAGGGCGCTCATGGGTTCGCCTTGGGTACCGCTGATGAGGATCATGAGCTGCTCGGGCGAGAAGTCGCGCATCTGGCCGGGGTTGATGATGAGTCCCTGGGGGATGTCGATGTAGCCGAGGTCCTGGGCGATCTCAGTGCTTTCCATCATGGAGCGGCCGACGATGGCGACCTTGCGGCCATGGGCGCGGGCTAACTCCAGAGCGATGCGGATGCGGTAGATGGAGGAGGAGAAGCAACTGAAGAAGAGCTTTTTCTTGGTGCGGGAGAAGATCTCGTCGAGGCGGGGAATGACGGCCTTTTCAGAGGGCGTGTATCCGTGGCGATCGACGTTTGTGGAGTCCTGAAGGAGGGCGAGGACGCCGCGCTTGCCGTAGTCGGCGAAGGTATGGAGATCGAAGAGCTTGCCGTCGAGGGGCTCGAGGTCGATTTTGAAGTCGCCGGTGTGGATGACGATGCCGACAGGGGTCTCAATGGCGAGGGCGACGCAATCGACGAGGGAGTGGGTGACGTGGATGGGCTCGATGGTGAACGGGCCGATGGTGAATTTTTCTTTGGGGACGATTTCAATGAGTTCTGTCTCGTCGAGGAGGCGGTGCTCTTCGAGGTTGCCCTCGACGTAAGCCAGGGTGAACTCAGTGGCGTAGACGGGGACCTTGATTTCGTTCAGGATCCAGGGCAGTCCGCCAATGTGGTCCATGTGGCCGTGGGTGAGGACGATGGCCCGGACATGCTGCTTGTTTTCAATGAGGTAGGTGATATCGGGAACAACGATATCCACGCCGAGCAATTCCGATTCGGGGAACATCAACCCGGCATCGATCACGATAATGTCGTCTTCCCAGCGCAGAGCCAGGCAATTCATGCCGAACTCGCCCAGGCCGCCCAGGGGAATGATTTTCAGTTTTTTTGTTTGCATCTGTCATCTCTGATGCTAACACCGGAGGGGCAGGGAACAGGGAACAGGGAACAGGGAGCAGGGGGTAGGGAACAGGGAACAGGGAGCAGGGAGTAGGGAACAGGGAATATGGAATAGGGTTGGCGTTTCGGCGGGCGAAAGATTGGGCGCGGCGGGTTGTGGCTGGAGTCGGCGGTGGGTGTGGGGGGCGTGCTGGTGGAATTGTCCGCGGGAAGAGGCGCGGATTGAGCCAGGGGAGGGGATAGAGGGCGAGGGGTTGGATTTCGTGCTGCGAAATTGGGGGCTGGGGCGAAGATTGGGATTTCATCGGGAAGAGGGTGGGAATAGGCTTGGTGTGTTTGTTGGATGGGTTGGGGCTGGTTGTGGGGCCTTCGGTTGCGGGCCTGATGCCGACCCGCACGAGGAGTTGAGGGATTGACGGGACGGGCGGGTTTGTTGAGTATGTCCTGTTCCGTGGAATTGAAGAAAAGCCGTCGGCTGAAGTGGAGGCTGAGCGGAAAACGTAATCAGAAAAAGTGAGGAATCATGCGTTCACGTCATCTTGTATTTTTGCTTGCGGTTCTCTCGTTTTGCTTGATCGCGGTGTTGACGGCTGGTGCGGGGCAGGCGAAGGCGACCAAGGCTGCGCCGACAGCGACCGATGTGCTGCTGGATGGCAGCGACTGGCGGATGGGCTCGTTTGATTTTGATGCGGGGCTGAAGGCGGGGGCCGACCAGGAGAAGTTCGACGACAGCGGGTTCAAGGCCGTGACGGTGCCTGGGGATACGCAGTTGCAGGCGGGGTTTACGGGCGTGGAGCGGTGGTTCGAGACCAAAGAGCTGATCGCGGTGAACCAGAAGGAGTGGTGGTACAGGAAGCATTTCCACGCCGGGCCGAGGATTCAAGGGACGGTGAGCCAGATTGCGTTTGACGGGGCGGACTATTTTGTGACCGTTTGGCTGAACGGGCAACTGCTGGGATCGCACGAGGGGACGTATACGGAGTTTGCCTTCGACGTGACGGACAAGCTGCGCTATGGCGGGGACAATGTGGTGGCGGTGGTGGTGACGCATCCGTGGGTTCCGAAGGGGCGGGGGTTGCTGGAGTACTTGAACGGCGATTTCAGCATGGCGTATCCGGGGAACCTGGCGGTGGTGAACAAGCCGCCGTATTTTATCGACGTGGCGTGGGATGCTCTGCCGGCGCAGGGGAATGCGGCGTTCGATATGGGGATCTGGCGGAGCGTGCATTTGAGGACGACCGCGCCGGTGACGATTGACGATGTGCATGTGGAGACGCAGGCAATCGAGGCGGATGGCAGCGCGACGTTGCATGTGGGCGTGACGCTGAAGAACGCTGGAACGACGGCGATGACGCGGACGGTGACGCTGAAGCTGAAGCCGGAGAATTTTGCAGGCGCGGCCGAGGAACTGGCTCCGTTGACGATTGCGGCGGCGCCGGGGGAGACGAAGGCCGAGGCGACGGTGCATGTGGCGAACGCGCAGTTGTGGTGGAGCTGGGACCACGGCAAGCAGAACCTCTACAAACTGGAGGCTGCGACGGAGGGCGGCAAGGGCGAGTGGGGCGACAAGCGGGCGGTGACGTTTGGAATAAGGACGATTACGCGTGACGCGAACATGGCGTACTGGCTGAACGGGAAGAAGATTTTTGCGAAGGCGTCGTGGTTTTCGATTGAGGATTTTTATCGGGCGACGCCGACAGCGGAGAACTATGAGCGGGATCTGCGGCTGTATCGGGATGGGAACTTCAACCTGCTGGTGAATTTTACGGTGGTGGAGAAGCCGGAGTTTTATGACTTGTGCGACCGGCTGGGGATTCTGGTGGTGGAGGAGCTGCCGTTTTTGCAGTTTGGGCCGCAGCAGATTGTGGCCAAGGACAGCCAGCGGCGCGAGCCTTATATGAAGCAGGCTCACTTGCAGGTGGCGGAGATTGTGAAGGCGCTGCGGAATCATGCGTCGATTATCGAATGGGCTCCGCTGGCGGAGGCGCACGAGAAGGCGGGGGAGTGGGGCTTCTCAGGCAATCCGTTTCCGCAGGAGGGGTATGACACGTTCATGGCGGAGATGAAGGCGATTATTACCGATCTTGCGCCGGGGAGCATTTTTCATCCGAGCCTGTGCGATTTGGGCGAGCAGCATTTTTGGACGGCGGCGGCGGGGATGATCTGGGAGCGGGAGCCCTACCAGGTGCTGTTCGACGCGAAGACGGGATTTGTGTCGGAGTATGGCGGGATTTCGCTTTCATCGTATGAGAACCTGGGGAAGTATCTGACGCCGGCGCAGCAGTGGGGCGCAAAGACGCCGCTGCCGAAGTGGTTCAACCTGCCGATTGATACGACGGCGTATGCGTATCTGACGAGCTTCGATTCGCCGGGACTGTACAGCATGCTCTACCGGACGGAGCATTGGATCGATCGCGATCCGCGGACGCTGCCGGAGCTGGTGAGCGACACGCAACTCTACCAGGGATTGATTTTGAACTATGCGGCGCAGGCGTTTCGGCGGAAGAAGTATGAGCCGGTGAACGGGATCCGGTCGTGGAATTTTCTGGAGCTGGGGCCGGGTTTCCGGTTTGGGATTGTGGACTACGATCGCGTGCCGAAGACGGCGTATTGGCTGATGAAGCGGTCGCAGGCGCCGGTGGCGCTGAGCTTTGCCTACAAGGATGCGCTGGAGTCGCAACTGGCGGGGGCGAAGTGGAGCGCGCCGGTGTGGCTGATTAACGATACAGACAAAGAGGTGAAGGGGACGGTGCATGCGGAGCTGGTTGCGCCGGACGGGACGAAGGTTGCCGCGAAGGATTTTGATGCTGCGATTGCGGCGGACGGCAAGGGCGTGGTGGGCGATTTCTCGTTGACGCTGCCACAGGCGGCGGGCGTGTATATATTGCGCGCGACGTTGAGCGGGACGGAGACGGCAACGGAGACCAGCCTGATCAAGGTGGTTGCGCCGGCATTTGCGGCCGAGCACCGGGTTCTGCTGATTGCGCAGAGCAAGGCGGCTGCTCCGATTGCGGGGATGCTGCGGGCGATGGGGCTGACGGTGGATGTGTATGACCAGAACAAGCTGGACGAGATGGGGAGCGAACTGGCGGATGGAGCGGCCTTGCACGCGAAGTATGACGTGATCTGGGTTGGGTGCTTTGAGGCGCTGGCCAAGGTGTTGCCGGAAGCTTCAGCGAAAGCAATCGCCGAGGCGGTGAAGGCGGGGACTGGCTTTGTGATTACGGGCGGCGAGGGGAGCTTCCATGGGGGGCTGGGGCATGCGGCAGTTGTGGAGGGGACGGGGCTAGACCCAATTCTGCCGGTGGAGATTCAAGGGCGCTCGGATCTGATTTATGGGGCGCACGGGATGGACGATGCGATGACGACGGAGAATCCGATCAAGGAGATTGCATCGGGGAGCGACGCGACGGAGAACGGAGCGTCGCCGGAGGGGTATGGGCTGCTGAAGCACTATGGCGTGGCGGCGTTTAACCAGGTGGCGGCACGGACGGGAACGCATGTGGAGTTGACGATCGACAAGCAGCCGCTGCTGGTGACGGGGATGTATGGGGCGGGGCGGACGGCGGCGTTTGCCGGGTTTACGCCAAAGGAGGATGAATCGACAGCACTGCCGATTGATGAGTACCTGATTGCCGAGCCGCAGATGCGGGCCTATTTTGTGCTGTTCGCGGATTTGATTTCGGATGTGACGAAGGGGACGCCGCACCGGGCGGAGGATTTGCTGGCGGAGCATGAGAAGCCGGCGTTCCAGATGTTGAAGGAGCAGCCGAAGACGGAGCTTGGTGTCTCGAAGGTGGAGGCTGCGGCTGCGGCGGCGGATGGCGGCATGCGGAGCAAGGTGCAACTGAAGAACAAGGGCGGGTATGCACACCTGGTGCATCTGCGGTTTGAGTGGGCGGCGGGCGGGATTGCGCCGTATGTGGCGGAGTTGAGCGATAACGATTTTGAGATGCTGCCGGGCGAGGCGCGGGAGATTGAGTTGACGTGGCGTGCGAAGGGCGGCGCGGCGGCAGCGGGGAGTTTGGTGGTGAATGCGGCGAATGCGGCGGAGGTGCGGGTGGCGTTCTAACCACCACCTTCGGCCACCTGCGGTGGGGCCAACACGCCTTCGGCCACCTGCGGTGGGGCCAACTGGCCTTCGGCCACCTGCGGTGGGGCCAACTGGCCTTTGGCCACCTGCGATGGGGCCAACTGGCCTTCGGCCACCTGCGGTGGGGCCTGCGGCCACCTGCGGTGGGGCCAACACGCCTTCGGCGGGGAGAGTTGAGGGCAGAGGTATCCCAGGTCTGAAAATCCAGACCTGGGGCACCCGGCTCAGGATGACAGTTCAGATCAAGGGGATTGAGTTTTTTGGGGATACGAAGGAGGAGCGATGCGGACGATGCGGCTTGGGATGGTTCTGGTTGCGGGATTGGTTTGTTTGGGGAGCTGCCTTGCGGCGGAACAGAACGTGGCGCATGCGGCGGCGGCGAAGGGCGCGACGGGCGCGGCGGTGGATGTGGCGCTGGATGGGAGCGACTGGCGGATGGGGCGGTTTGATTTTGGCGCGGGCGTGAAAGCGGGGGCGGAGAAGGAGAGCTTTGACGATGGCGCGTTCAAACTGGTGACGGTGCCTGGGGATACGCAGTTGCAGGCGGGGTTCACGGGGAACGAACGATTCCTGGACAGCAAAGAGCTGGTGGCGGTGAACGCGCATGAGTGGTGGTATCGCAAGCATTTCAAGGCCGGGGCGAAGGTTGCGGGGACGGTGAGCCGGCTTGTGTTTGACGGGGCCGACTACTATACGACGGTGTGGTTGAACGGGGAGCTTCTGGGCACGCACGAGGGGACGTTTACGGGGTTTTCGTTCGACGTGAGCGAGAAGCTGCGGTATGGGGCGGACAACGTGATTGCGGTGCTGGTGACGCACCCGTGGGTTCCGCCGAATGGACGGGGATTGCTGGAGTATCTGAACGGGGACCTGAGCATTGCGCATCCGGGCAGCGATGTGCAACTGAAGAAGCCGCCGTACTTTATCGACATCAGCTGGGACGCGCTGCCGGCGCAGGGAAATGCGACCTATGACATGGGGATCTGGCGGAGCGTTCATCTGCGGACGGAGAGCGTGGTGAGCATCCGGGATCTGCATGTGGAGACGACGCGGATTGGGGCCGACGGGACGGCGACGCTGCATGTGGAGGTGACGCTTGAGAACGCGGGCAAGGAGGCCGTGGCACGGAGTGTGCGGCTGAAGCTGACGCCGGAGAACTTTGAAGGAGCGGGGCAGGATGTGCCCGCGCTGGAAGTGACGGCGATGCCGGGCGCGACGAAGGCGGAGGCGGAGATCAAGGCGCCGCAGGCGAAGTTGTGGTGGACCTGGGACCACGGGGCGCAGAACCTTTACAAGCTGGAAGCGAGCACCGCGGCGGGCAAGGAACTTTGGGGAGACCGGCGGGAAGTGGTGTTTGGCATCCGGACGATCACGCGCGATGCGAACATGGCATTCTGGCTGAACGGGCGCAAGATCTTCATCAAGGCATCGTGGCTGCCGATTACGGATTTTTACCGGTCGACGCCGACGCGGCAGGACTATGAGCGGGACTTGCAGTTGTTTCGCGACGGCAATTTTAACCTGCTGAATATTCTGACGGTGGTGGAGAAGCCGGAGTTCTATGACCTGTGCGACCGGATGGGGATTCTGCTGGTGAAGCAGTTGCCGTTCTCGCAGTTTGGCGGATTCGCGCTGCTGGACCGCAACGGTCCGCGCCATGAGCCGTTCCTGAAGGAGGCGCGGTTGCAGGTGGCGGAGATTATTACCGCGCTGAGGAATCATCCGTCGATTGTGGAGTGGGCTCCGCTGGCCGAGGCGCATGAGAAAGGCGGGGGATGGGGCTTTGAAGGCTGGGGAGTGGATCAGGCGGGGTATGACGATTTTATTGCCCAAATGAAAGCCATTGTGACGGAGCTGGCGCCGGGGGCGGTTTTTCATCCCAGCTTGTGCGACCTGGGTGAGCAGCATTTCTGGAATGCGGCGGCGGGGATGCCGGGATCGCAGGATACGTACCAGACGCTGTTTGACGCGAAGACGGGATTTGTGTCGGAGTATGGCGGGATCTCGATGTCGTCGTATGAGAATCTGGGCAAGAGTCTGACGCCGGCGCAGCAGTGGGGCGTGAAGACGAGGTTGCCGCGGTGGTTCAATCTGCCGATTGACACGGAGGCGTACGCGTACCAGACGAGCTTTGATGCCGATGGGCTGTACAGCATGCTGTATCGCACGGAGCATTATGTGGATAGCGATGTGCGGTCGCTGGCGGACCTGGTGCGGGACACGCAGGTGTACCAGGCGTTTGTGCTGAAGTATGCGGGGCAGGCGTTCCGGCGGAAAAAGTACGACCCGATCAACGGGATGCGGAACTGGGATTTTGTGGAGCTGAATCCGGGGTTCCGGTTTGCGGTGGTGGATTACGATCGCGTGGCCAAGACCAGCTATTGGTGGATGAAGCAGGCGCAGGCGCCGGTGGCGTTAAGTTTTGCGTATAAGGATGCGCTGGAGTCGCAACTGGCGGGGAGCCGCTGGGCAGCGCCGGTATGGCTGATCAACGATACGGACAAGGAAGTGCGCGGGACGGTGCATGCGGAGCTGCTATCGGCCGAGGGCAAGAGCATGGCGGCGGCGGATTTTCCGGCTAGCGTCGCGGCGGATGGAGCGGGTTCGGTGGGTGAGTTTTCACTGACCTTGCCGGAGACGCCGGGGGTTTATATTTTGCGGGCGGCGCTGGCGGGGTCGGAGCAGGCGATGGAGACCTCATATATCAAGGTGACGCCGCCCGAGTTTGCGGGCAAGCATCGGGTGCTGCTGATTGCGCAATCGAAGTTTGCCGGGCCGATTGCGGCGATGCTGCACGCGATGGGGCTGGACGTGGATGTGTACGACGAGAACTCGCTGGAGGAGATGAAGACGGAGTTGGCCGACGGCGCGGCGTTGCACAGCAAATATGACGTGATCTGGGTGGGATGCTTTGAGGCGCTGGGGAAGGTGCTGCCGGAGGCCTCAGCCAAGGCAATCGCCCAGGCGGTGAAGGCCGGGTCAGGGTTTGTGATCACGGGCGGCGACGGCAGCTTCCACGGCGGGCATGGGCACGCGGCGGTGCTTGAGGGAACGGCGCTCAATGCCGCGCTGCCGGTGGAGATTGGCGGGCACGCGGACCTGACGTATGCGACGCGGGGGATGGATGACTCGCCGGCGGCGGTGAACACGATCCGCGAGATTGAGGCGGGCGACGGGGGCAGCCTGGCGCAAACGCTGGAACTGCTGAAGCATTATGGCGTGCCGGGATTCAACGTGGTTGACGCGCGCGCGGGGGCGCGGACGGAGCTGTCGATTGCGGGCAAGCCGTTGCTGGTGACGGGCACCTATGGGGCGGGGAAGACGGCGGCCTTCAGCGGCTTTACGCCGGCGGCCGACGATTTCTCCGCGTTGCCGATGGACGAGTACCTGATCAACGAGCCGCAGGCACGGGCTTACTTTGCGGTGTTTGCGGACCTGCTGGCGGATGTGCTGCCGGGCGGGGAGAAACGCAACGCGGATCTGCTGGCGGCGCATGAGAAGCCGCTGTTCCAGACGCTGAAAGAAGAGCCACAGACGGAGTTGGCGGTGACCAAGGTTGCGGATCTGGCGGCGGGGGAGCGGGTGCGGGTTGCGAACAAAGGCGGGTATGCGCACCTGGTTCATCTGCGGTTTGAGTGGGCGGGCGCGAAGCCGTTCTTGGCGGAGATGAGCGATAACGATTTCGAGTTGATGCCGGGGGAGATGAGGGAGATCGAGCTGACGTGGCGGGGGGCGGGGACGAAGGCCGCGGGAGGCCTGGTGGTGAATGCGGCGAATGCGGCAGAGGTGCGGGCGGCGTTCTAACCACCTGCCACCTGCGCCACCTGCGGTGGGGCTAACTGGCCTTCGGCCACCTGCGCCACCTGCGGTGGGGCCAACTGGCCTTCGGCCACCTGCGCCACCTGCGGTGGGGCTAACTGGCCTTCGGCCACCTGCGCCACCTGCGGTGGGGCTAACTGGCCTTCGGCCACCTGCGCCACCTGCGGTGGGGCTAACTGGCCTTCGGCCACCTGCGCCACCTGCGGTGGGGCCAACTGGCCTTCGGCCACCTGCGGTGGGGCCAACTGGCCTTCGGCCACCTGCGGTGGGGCCAACTCGCCTTTGGCGGGGAGAGCTGACAGTCGTGGTATCCCACCCATCTGCGATGAAGCCGCAGATGGATGGGGCACGGAGCTTTGGCGGGGAGAGCTGGCGGCGGTGGTATCCCAGATCTGAAAATCCAGACTTGGGGCACCTGGCATTTTGGGGAAGGGGAAGGTGAAAGGCAAATGCAGATACCCTTCGGCTTCGCCCAGGGCAGGCTTTCGACTCACCACCCCCAACCTCCACCCCACGGACGAAGACCTGTCCGCGGGGACCCCGGAACTGAAAAGCGTTTGGGGCCCCGTTCGCTCAGGATGACGGTTCTGAGGGAGGGTTCAGGATGACGGCGGGAATTTCAGGCCGTGTTCGCTCTGGATAACAGCGTGAATCATGCCATGACAGCGGCAATCTCGCCAGGAACATCGGAGACAGGGCACTAGCGGAGCAGGTCTTCGAGGGTGGTGGAGAGGTCGGTTTTTTCGTCGCGGAATTTGACGATGACGGGGGCGTAGAGGCTCAGGGCCCAGGCGTCGCTGTTGGGATGCCCTTTGCCTTTGGCGACGGGGCGGGAGCCGGGGACGACGACGGCGTTCTCGGGGATGATGAGGGGCGCGTCGCTGGTGGCGCGGAGGGTGACGCCGTTGACGAGGTCGAAGACGGGGGTTCCGCGGGTGAGGATGGTACCGGGGGCGAGGACGGCGCCTTTGCGGACGATGGTTCCCTCGTAGACGCCGCAGTTTCCGCCGACGAGGACTTCATCTTCAATAACGACGGGGCTGGCGTTGATGGGCTCGAGGACGCCGCCGATCTGGGCGGCGGCGCTCAAGTGAACGCGTTTGCCGATCTGGGCGCAGGAGCCGACGAGGGCGTGGGAGTCAACCATGGTTCCTTCGTCGACCCATGCGCCGACGTTGATGTACATGGGGGGCATGCAGACGACGCCTCGGGCGACGTAAGCGCCGGCGCGGATGGAGGAGCCGCCGGGGACGACGCGGATGCCGTCAGCGGAGTTGAAGTGGCGGACGGGATAGGTGCCTTTGTCGACGAAAGACAGGCCGGCGGCGGGGAACTCCTGGAGGACGCCGAGGCGGAAGCCGAGCAGGATGCCTTGCTTGACCCAGGCGTTGACGCGCCAGCCGGTGGGGGCCTCGGGGTCAGGGGCGGCGGCGCGGACTTCTCCGGCCTCAATGGCGGCGCGGAGGGTGAGGAAGGCGGTCATGGCGGCGGGGTCGCCGATGGCGGCGGGGCCGGCGGCGAAGTGGCGCTCGATGGTTTTTTGCAGCTGGGTAAGGGTCATTCCGTTCTGAGTTTATCAATGACGGGTGGGGCGAGGGGCAGGGCGGGGATTTTGCGGGGCGGGGCGGCTGCGTGGCGCGCGAGGGCGGTCAGGCGAGGGGGCCGGCGGACATTTTGGAGCGGGTGAGGCCGGGGAGGCGGACGGGCTGAAGGCGGAAGGAGTTTTTGCCCGCGGGGACCATGGCGAGGGGGATGGAGATGCGTTCAGGCTGGGTGTGCATGTGTTTGGACTCGAGCCATGCGCAGAGGCGTGGGTCGCGGATCTGGGGATGACCGTCCCAGAAGTCGGGGCCGAGGCCGCACTGGATCTGGAGGTGGTCGAGCTGGAGCTCAATGACGGCGATGTCTTTGGGGAAGTAGCGGCGGACATTGTTGACGCCGACGTGGAGGCCTGTGACTTCATGGCCTTTGCTTTGCGTTTTAACGACCATAGATGCCTTCAATCTCTGGGGAGACCTAAGCAAGTCTAAGGAGGGTGCGGTAGACGGGCGAGGGTGGAAAGCGGAAAAGGACGCGGCGCATTCCGGAATTGGGATGGGTGGGAGGACCAGGATATTTCGGGAATTGAATGAAGTTGCAAGTTTGCGCAGGACGAAAAGGACGAGTTGGCGCAGGGAGCGGTAGACGCGGCGGCTCGCATACACTGAAGGGGTTTGGCGCGGTCTGGAACTGGATTCCGGGAGGCCGCGCAGGGGAAACGGGATGAAGAGGTCGGGGCTGTTGTTTTTTGTGTTTTTTGCCGCATTGGGCGCGGCCGCGGCTGCGGGGCCGAAGTTCGATGGCGAGGCAGTGCGGACGAACAATCGCGGGGTTGCGGAGATGGGGCAGCAGTTCCCGGAGCGGGCAGCGGCGAGCTTTGCGGATGCGTTCAAGAAAGACGGGAAGCTGACGCAGGCGGCGATCAACGAGGGGATTGCGCTGCTGTATTTGCAGAAGACGGCGGAGGCGGAGAAGGTGTTGCAGGCGGCGCTGGCGCAGGATGGGGGGAGTGCGCAGGCGTGGTACAACCTGGGGCTGGCGCAGCATGCGGAGTTTGAGCTGGAAGCGGCGCTGGCCAGTTTTCAGAACGCTGCGAAGGCGGACGGGCGGGACGCGGACACGATCTATTTTGAGGGCGTGTGCTACCAGGAGCTGAAGCAGTGGGACAAGGCGATTGAGGCGTTCAAGAGGGCGCTCGAGATTGAGCCGCAGCATGCCTCGGCGGAGTTTGCGCTGGCGCGGGCTTTGCAGCACGCGGGGCAGGCGGCGGAGGCCAAGGAGCACTTCAAGATTTTTCAGCATTTGACGAACGCGAAGATCTCTTCGGCGATCGGGATGGGGTATGGGGAGCGGGGTCACTACTCGACGGTGACGCCGGTGGAGGAGAAGGAGACGGGGCAGGCGGGGATGATTGCGGTGAAGTTGGAGGCGCGGGGGGTGGTTTCCCCGGGTCAGGGTGTGAAGGGATTTGCTGCTACGGGCGGAGCGTGCGTGATGGACGTGACGGGCTCGGGCGGCGCGGACCTGGTGTTGATGGAGACGGGCGCGCAGGCGATTGGCGTGCTGCATGCGAAGAGCGATGGGAGCTTTGAGGAGTGGGATGCGGCGACGGCGGGGCTGAAGGCCAAGGGCCACGCGGTGGCTTGCGCGGTGGGCGACTTTGACGGCGACGGGCTGAACGATCTGGCAGTGGCGCTGGACGATGCGGTGCTGCTGTTTCACAACCTGGGGAAGGGCAAGTTTGAGGATGTGACGGCGGCGGCGGGACTGGCGGCGCGGAACCGGCCTGCGGGGATCACGTTTGTGGACTACGACCACGACGGAGACCTGGATCTGTTTGTTACGGGTGAGGGATTGAAGGCTGGGGAAGCCGCGAATGTGTTGTGGCGGAACAACGGGAACGGGACGTTTACGGAGTGGACGGAGGCTACAGGGCTGGGCGGGATGGGGAAGAGCGCGGCGGCGATTCTGACGGACTTCAATAACGATCGGGCGGTGGACATTGCGGTAACGGGCGATGGGGCTGCGCCGGTGATCTATGTGAATCCGCGAGAGGGCAAGTACCCGACGCAGGCACTTTATGACGTGAAGCTGCCGGCGACGGTGGGGATTGCGGTGCTGGACTTTAACAAGGACGGCTGGATGGATATCGCGGTGACGCATGAGGGCGCGCCGGGAGTTTCGCTGTGGCGGAATGTTGAGGGGCCAAACCACGTGGGGCGGCGGTTTGAGCGGGTGGAGTTGCCGCTGAAGGATGCGCTGCGGGGATGGGGTTTGACGCCGATTGACATCGACAATGACGGGTGGATCGATCTGGCGGCGATTGTGGAGACGAAGGCGGGGCCGCGGGTGAGAGTGCTGCGCAACAAGGGCGATGGGAGCTTTGAAGATGTGAGCCGGGCACTGGGGCTGGACCGCGTGCAGTTGAAGGCTCCGCGGGGGCTGATTGCGGTGGAGGGCGACGGGGCGACGGACCTGCTGGTGACGCAGTTGAATGCCGAGCCGGTGAGGCTGCGCAACGTGGGAGCGAACAAGAATCACTTTGTGCGGCTGGACCTGACGGGGTATGCGGACAACAAGACTGGGCTGGGCGCGCAGGTGGAGATTTTTGCGAGCGGGCACTGGCAGAAGTGGGAGGTTGCGGGGGCGCAAGGATTCGCGACGCAGGGCGCGCTTGGGATTTTGGCCGGGCTGGGGCAGGCGGAGGGGATTGATCTGCTGCGGATTTTATGGCCGACAGGCGTGCTGCAGGACGAGGTGGATTTGCCGCATACGGCGGTGATTGCGATGAAGGAGGCCGACCGGCGGGGCAGTTCGTGCCCGGTGTTGTTCGCGTGGGACGGGCACAAGTACAAGCTGGTGACAGACCTGATTGGAGCAGGGGTGGTGGGGCACTGGTTCTCGCCGCAGCGGCGGAATATTCCCAAGCCGGAGGAGTGGATCAAGGTGGAGGGGGACGCGCTTGCGCCGGTGAACGGAAAGCTGAGCGTGCGGTTTATCGAGCCGATGGAAGAGGTGAATTACATCGATCAACTGCGGATGGTTGCGGTGGACCATCCGGGGGAAGTTGAGGTGAACCCCGATGAGCGGTTCCTGGACGATCCGCCGTTTGCGTCGGGGCGGGTGGTGGCGAGCGAAGGAGCTCAGCTGCCGGCAGGCGCATGGGATGGAGCGGGGCGGGATGTGCTGGCTGAAGTGAGCCGCAGGGATCACCAGTTTGCGAGCGGGTTCACGGCTACGCCGTATGACGGGTTTGCGAATCTGCACTCGCTGACGTTGGACCTGGGTGCGGTGGACGCGCGGCGGCCATTAAGGCTGCTGATGACGGGGTATGTGAACTACTTCAGCGCGACGAGTTTGTATGGGGCGTGGCAGGCGGGGATCAAGCCGGTGTCGCCGTATGTTGAGGCGGAGATGGCGGATGGGACGTGGAAGCGGGTGTTGGAGGATGCGGGATTTCCGGCCGGCCTCGAGCGGACGATTGTTGTGGATTTGACGGGCAGGCTTCCGGAGGGAGCGCGGCGGATTCGACTGGTGAGCAATCTGGAGATTTTCTGGGACCAGGTGCTGGTGGACAACCATGCGGAGGGGGAGGCGAAGAGCACAGAGGTACCGCTGGCGACGGCGACACTGCACTTCCGCGGGTACCCGAGGCAGATCGATCTGGCGAGCCCAGGGGATCTGGATTATGATTACGACCGCGTGAGCCTGACAGGGCCGTTCCAGCATGAGCGGGGCAACTATACGCGGATGGGCAATGTGACGGAGCTGGTGAAGGGCGTGGACGACCGATATGCGATCTTCGGGAGCGGGGAAGAGATTGCGGCGGAGTTTGACGCAGGCAGGCTGCCGGCGCTGCGGGCGGGATGGAAGCGCGACTACTTCTTTTATGCGAACGGGTATGTGAAGGATATGGACTGGTGGGACGCCTCGCCGTTCACGGTGGCGCAGTTGCCGTTTCATGGGATGAGCGCCTATCCTTACCCGTCGAATGAGAAGTTTCCCGAGGATGGGGAAGCGCTGGAGTACCAGTTGAACTGGAATACGCGATTCGATTCAGGGGAGCCGGTGCGGTCATACCGGTTCGACTACCGGATGTTGCCGTCGACGCCGACGGAGGATCAGGCGCCGGCGATCATCGGCGGGATTGGCCATGAATGAAGTTGTACTGAAATCGGCGGTGGAGCAATTGGCGCTTTTGCGTTCAGGGAAGGTGTCAGTTGCGGCATTGGCGGAGGCGCAAATCCGGCAGATTGAGCGGCTGAATCCGCAGTTGAATGTGTTTGCTGATTTTAATGCCGAGCGGGTGCGGAGGCGGGCGCGGGAGCTGGATGAATCAAAGGAGGCGCGGGGGCCGCTGCATGGGCTTCCGGTGACGGTGAAGTCGTCGATTGCGACGGCGGGGTTGAAGTGCGAGATGGGGAGCCTGCTGCACAAAGGCGAGACGCCGGCGGAAGACGCCTTTGTGGTGACGCGGCTGCGGCTGGCGGGGGCGCTGATTCTGGGCACGACGAATTGCCCGGAGTTTTTGATGGCGTATGAGACGGACAATCTGCTGCACGGGCAGACGCGGAACCCGTGGGATCTGGAGCGGTCGCCGGGGGGATCGAGCGGGGGCGAGTCAGCGGCGATTGCGGCGGGGCTGTCAGCGGCGGGGCTGGGGTCAGACAGCGGCGGATCGGTGCGGGTGCCGGCGCACTTTACGGGGATCTGCTCATTGAAGCCGACGCCGGGACGGATTCCGGGGCGGGGGCACCTGCCACCGTGCGTGGGGCCGTTCGCGACGCTGGGCGCGATTGGGCCGATGGCGCGGACGATGGCGGATGTGGCTCTGCTGTTCAAGGTGCTGAGCGGGCAGGACCCCTGCGATCCGGCAAGCGCGCCGGTTGAACTGCGCGAGCCAACGGCGAAGGATTTGCGCGCGAACACGGTTGGAGTTTTTGAGGACGACGGGTTGGCGCCGGTGACGCCGGGGACACGGGCAGCGGTGAGGGCGGCGGCGGCGGTGCTGAAGGCGGCGGGGTTTCGTGTGGAGCCGTTCAGGCCGCGAACGCTGGAGGCGGTGCGGAAGCTGTGGTGGAAGCTGTTTGTGCAGTGCGGGGCGATGTTCTATGCGCCGGGGATTCGCGGGCGGGAGGCTGAGCTGAGCCCGATCTTCAGGGAGTTTTTGGGGATTGCGGCGAGCGTGCTCCCACTGACGGCGGCCGACTTGCTGGATGCGTGGGCGGAGCTGGACCTGCTGCGGGTAGAGATGCTGAAGGAGATGCGGGAGTACCCGGTGCTGCTTTGCCCGGTGGCGAGCATTCCGGCATTCCGGCACGGGGAGCGGGAGTGGACGATTGACGGGCAGCGGGTGGGCTACCTGGACGCGGTGCGGTATACGCAGTGGTTCAATGTGCTGGGCGCGCCGGCGGCGGTGGTTCCGGTGGGGCAGTCATGGGAAGATATGGGGCCGGGGCTGCCGGTGGGGGTGCAGATTGCGGCCAGGCCGTTTGAGGACGAGACAGTGCTGGCGATCGCGGGGATTGTGGACGCGGCGTTTGGGTACCGAGTGCCGCCTCTGGCGACTGTTTGAGTAACCATTGTCAAGTTCATCCGTCACAGTAGTTTCGCCGGATTGCCTCCACCTTTGGATGGAGGCGAGTGGGGTGCAATCGCGGTAGTCTGACGCTTCCCCGGAACGGAGCGCGCAGGGTGCGTCAAGACTGGCACGAACAATTCGCTGAAAGCCCGGATGTGTTGAGGAGTTCCCGGCCCCAGACTGTAATCAGGGTGCTGGACTTTGAGATCGGCGGCGGCGGGTTTGTGACCATGGCGGGGCCGTGCTCAGTGGAGACCGAGTTCCAACTGATGGCGACGGCGAACCACGTGCGGCGGGCTGGGGCGCGGATTTTGCGGGGCGGAGCGTTCAAGCCGCGGAGTTCACCTTATTCGTTTCAGGGACACGGGCTGGCAGGGCTGAAGATGCTGGCTCATGCGCGGCAAGAGACGGGCTTGGCGATTGTGACCGAGGTGATGAGCGAAGAGGATGTTCCGCTGGTTGCCGAGTATGCGGACATTTTGCAGATCGGGTCGCGGAACATGGAGAACTATGCGCTGCTGGAGGCGGCGGCGCGGTCAGGGCGGCCGATTCTGCTGAAGCGCGGGATGGTGGCGACGATTGCCGACATGCTGCGCTCGGCGCAGGTGGTTCTGGAAAACGGAAATCCCAACTTGATTTTGTGCGAGCGGGGGATTCGGACGTTTGAGACGGCGCTGCGGAATACGTTTGACGTGGCGGCGATTGCACTGATCAAACAGGTTTCGCACTTGCCGATTATTGCCGACCCGAGCCATGCGGCGGGGGCGAGCGAACTGGTTCCGGCGCTGGCGCGAATTGCAGTGGCGGCGGGAGCGGACGGGATCATCGTTGAGGTGCATCCGAATCCTGAAGAGGCGTGGAGCGATGGGGAGCAGTCGCTGGATTTTGCGGCGTTCGACGCGATGATGGAGTCGCTAGAGCCTTATCTTGCGATGCGGGGGGCGGCGCAGAGTGAGAGGCCAACGGCGCGGCGCGGGGTTTCTCTTCAGTTTCGCGAGATCGACGGCGCACACGCCGCCGGGGCGCGGCAGGCCGCTGCGGTACACGCGCTGGAGGCCGCTGGATGAGATCCACGGCCAGAGATCTGGCGGCCTCGATTTTAATCCTGCTGGTTTTCCCGATTTGCGGTTTGACGCAGAGCGAAGGGAAGCTGCCGGAGGCAGACGTGATTGTGACGGCTGCGCCGGTATACCTGCCGCTGGCGGCACTGAGCGGAGGCGAGCGCTTTCCCAAGGGCGCGGAGCTGCTGCTGATTCACAACGGAAAAGCTGAGCCGCTGGTGACGGGGTTCGCGGCGAGCGCGGACGCGAATGTTGCCTTCGACGGCAAGACGGTGCTGTTTGCGGGCAAGGAAACAGAAGGCGCGCCGTGGCAGATCTGGGAGCTGACGCCGGCGACACACGTTGTGCGCAAGGTTACGGCGACGGCGACGGATGCGATCAGGCCGGTGTACTTGCCGACGCCGGCGCCGGGCGGGCGGCTGGTGTATGCGCAGCGGACGGCGCAGGGATTTGAGCTGGAGAATGCGCGGGCGGCCGTGCTGGGGGCAATGGATGCGGCGAACGATCCGCAGGCGGCGCTGGTAAGGGTTACGTATCTGGCGGGGAGCGCGGTGCCCGCGGATGTGCTGGCGGATGGGCGGATTCTGTTTGAGGCCGGCTTCCCCTTCGGCACGGGGCGAGGTACGGCATCAGGAACGGCGGAGTTGTTTCTGGTTTACTCAGACGGGTCGGGCGTCGAGTCATACCGCTGCGATCATGGGGCGGCGCGCTGGGGCGGGAGGCAACTGGCTTCAGGCGATGTGGTGTTTACACATGGGGCGAAGCTGGGGCGGTTCAGTTCTCCGCTGGCGCATGAGGCGGCAGTAGCTGCGCCGCAGGGCGAGTATGCGGGCGCGATTGCGGAGACGGGCGCGGGCGAGTGGCTGGTGAGTGAGCGGGCGAGCGCCGCGGGGCATTATGCGCTGAAGGCCTGGAAGCCGGGGGCGGCGAGTTTGAGAACGGTGCTGGCGGTGAGCGGCAAGGATCTTGTGGAGCCGGTGGTGGTGGCTGCGCGGAAAAGGCCGAACCGGCATCCGTCAGGGTTGCATGACTGGAGCTATGCGAATCTGCTGGCGCTGGACGCGCGGCAGTCGCGGGCGGGGGATTTGAAGACGGCTCCGGCGCGGGTAAGGCTGGAGACGATGGACGCCGAGGGGCACGCGGCGGTGAACGGGACGGCGCCGGTTTATGCGGATGGGTCTTTCTTCGTCAAAGTGCCTGGGGACCGGATGATCCGGTTTGCGCTGCTGGATGAGAAGGGCTCTGTGGTTCGGCAGGAGCAGGGGTGGTTCTGGATCAGGCGCGGTGAGCAGCGGATCTGTGTAGGCTGCCACACGGGGCCGGAGCGAGCGTCAGAGAATCGCGTGCCCGATGTGCTGATGCGGACGACGACGCCGGTGGATTTGACGGGGACGAGTGCGGCGAGCAGCGCGCAAGGCAAGACATCGGGGGGCAACTGAGATGGATCTTCGCATTCTATTTTTGTTGGGAGCTGTTTCAGTAGCCGTGGCGCAGAGTGCCGCGCCGACGGATGCGGCGAAGGCGGCTGCTCCGGCGGCGCCGCAGTCGACGATCAAGTTTGAGGATGCGACGGACGGGGCTGGGATCAGCTTTGTGCACAGCTTTGGATCGCGTCAACTTGGATCGCTGCTGGAGGGCACGGGGGCGGGGTGTTTGTGGTTTGACTACAACAACTCGGGACTGCCTTCGCTTTACGTGGTGAACGGGCGGCCGCTGGACGATGCGATGCATCCTTATCCGCTGAAGGAGAAGCCGGCGCCGCCGCCGCACAACCATCTGTATCGCAACGACGGCAAGGGGCACTTTACGGATGTGACGGAGAAGGCGGGGCTGAATCCGGATATGTATTCGGTGGCGGTGACGGCGGCCGACTATGACAACGACGGCAACGAGGATTTGCTGGCGACCGGGTATGGCAAGGTGATCTTGTATCACAACGACGGGAACGGGCACTTTACGGATGTGACGGAGAAGGCCGGGATCAAGGTGGACGGGTGGGCGATCAGCTCGACGTGGCTGGACTATGACAAGGACGGCTGCGTGGATTTGTTTGTGGGCCGGTATGTGAAGTTCGATCCGAAGTACAGGGCGTTTTATGCGGCGGACAATTATCCGGGGCCGCTGGACTACGAGGGGGAGACGAACAAGCTGTTCCACAACAACTGCGACGGGACGTTCACGGATGTGAGCGAGAAGTCGGGGATTGCAGGATTTGTGGGCCGCACGATGGGCGTGACGGCGGCGGACTATGACGGCGACGGGTGGGACGACATTTACGTGGCCAACGATCGCACGGAGAATTTTCTCTTCCACAACAAGCACGACGGGACGTTTGAGGAAGTGGCGAACGATACCGGCACGGCGTATGGGCAGAACGGCGAGTCGACGTCGTCGATGGGACCGGTGTTTGCGGACTTCAAGGGGCGCGGGGTGCTGGACCTTTGGGTGACGGACGGGCACTATAACCGGCTGCTGTTCAATGTGGGGACGAAGGGCTTTGAGGATGTGGGCGCGGAGACGGGCGTTTCGCAGGTGAATGCGCAGTACGTGAGCTGGGGCACGGGCGTTTACGACTTCGACAACGACGGGCTGCTGGACATTGCGATTTTTCATGGCGGGCTGATTCACCTGATTCCGCAGGAGCACACGGTGTTTCGCGGATTGGGCGGGGGGAAGTTCGCGGATGTTTCGCGGGACGCCGGGGCGGTGATGAGCGTGCGGACGACGGCGCGCGGGGCCTGCTTTGCGGACTATGACAACGATGGCAAGGTGGACGCGTTTGTGGTGAACCTGGGCGGGAAGGGAACGCTGGTGCACAACGTGTCAACCAATACCGGGCACTGGATTGCGATCAAGCTGAAGGGGACGAAGAGCAATCGCGACGGGATTGGGGCGCGGGTTGAAGTGTATGCGGCGGACAAGCGGCAGACGGCGGAGCGGGTGGCGGGGTCAGGGTATCTATCGCAGGACGACGGACGGCTGCACTTTGGGCTGGGCGCGGCGACGGCGGTGGACAAGGTGATTGTTCACTGGCCGAGCGGGCGCGAGCAGACGCTGGAGAAGCAGGCGGTGGATGGCGTGCTGACGGTGGAGGAACCGAAGTGAGCGCAGGCCGACAGATGGGAGTGCGCGCGGGGCTGGGAGTGGTGGCTCTGGGACTGGTTGCGGCTGTGTTTTGGCCGCGGCCGGCGGCGCATGCCCAGGGGCGCGAGGAGAAGGCCGATGCGGTGGAGTACGCTTCGCCGCTGGAGATGGTGTTCTCGGCGGACGGGGCGAGGCTTTTTGTTTTGTGCCAGCAGAGCGGAGAGATTCGCGTGCTGGACGCGAAGAGCTTCGCGGTGATCAAGAAGATTGCCGTGGGACGCGTGCCGCGGGGGATGTCGCTCTCGCCCAAAGGGGACAGGCTTTTTGTTACGAACTCGTGGGACGACACGGTGTCAGTGATCGACACGGCGAAGCTTGAAGTGACGGCGACGTGGGCGGTGGGAGCTGAGCCCTCGGGGGTGGTGGAAGACCGGGCGGGCAGGCACGTGTTTGTGGCCAACAGAATTTCAAACGACATTGCGGTTCTGGATGCGCAGACCGGAGCGGAAGAGAAGCGGCTGGCGGGCGGGCGCGGAGCGAGCTACCTAACGCTTTCGCCGGACGGAAGCCGCATCTATGCGACGCATATTTATCCGAACCAGGGGGCGCAGCGGACGGGGTTGGAGAATCGCACGCCGCCGGAGTCAGAGATTACGGTGATTGACGCGGCACGGGCGGTGGTGGTGGATCGGATGCCGCTGCACTCGATTGCGGGCGTGTTTCATGTGGCGTTCTCAGCCGATGGACGGCTGGGGGCGGTGGCTGAGTATCACCCGAAGAATCTTGTACCGCTGGCGCACCTGGAGCATGGCGGCGCGTTTGAAGACACGCTGACGTTGTTTGGCGCGGATGTGGGCAAGCCGGTGGAGGTTCCGCTGGACGAGCTGGAGCGGTATGCGGCGCAGCCGTTCGGGGTGGCGATCTCCGCGGACAAGCGGCGGATGTATGTGAGCTGCGGCGGTTCGGAGATGGTGACGGTGATTGACGTGGCGCGGCTGCTGGGGTTTGTGCGGACGCACGCGAGGCCGGCGTCGGGCACGTTTGTGCAGGATCTGTCAGCGAGCGGGAGTTATGTGGTGGCGCGGATCGCGGTGGGACGGAACCCGCGGGGGATGGCGCTGAGCCGCGATGGGGGCAGGCTGCTGGTGGCCAACCGGCTGGACGACACGATCAGCGTGATTGACACGCGGACGAACCGGGTGGCATCGACCATGAAACTGGAGGGGCCGAAGGCGGTTTCGATTCTGCGGCATGGGGAGCAGACGTTTTATACGGCGCGGCAGTCGTTCCAGGGGCAGATTGGCTGCGCGACCTGCCATATCGATTCAACGTTTGACGGGCTGACGTGGGACCTGGAGCCGGATGGGTTTGGGCGCGACATTGTGGACAACAAGCTGCTGGAGGGCGTGAAGGGCACGGAGCCGTACAAGTGGACGGGCACGAATCCGAACTTGCCGACGGAGTGCGGACCGCGGACGGAGAAGTACTTCTGGCGGTCAGAGCAGTACGACGACCTGACGCTGACGGACCTGGTGGTGTATGTGCGGGAGATGCCGACGCGGCCGAACCGGTGGAAGCTGGCCGGGCGGGAGATGACGCCGGCACAGGAACGGGGCAAGGCGCTGTTTGAGCGGACGACGGACAAATTTGGGCAGGCGATTGCGGAGTATAACCGCTGCTCGTTTTGCCACAGCGGGGCGAAGGGAACGAACCAGAAGATTGTGGACGTGGGGACGCAGAAGGCGAGCGACAACACGGGACGGTTCAAGTCGGCCCCGCTGACGAACATTGCGCTGACGGGGCCATTTCTGCACGACGGGTCGGCGCGGACGCTGGAAGAGATCTGGACGATTTACAACCCGGATGACAAGCACGGGCGGACGAACGATCTGACGAAGGACGAACTGAACGATCTGATCGAGTACCTGAGGACGCGATGATGAAGTTTGCGATCGAGACGCTGCTTGGGAATGAGGGCCTCCGGGGCTTTTGGTTTCCCACCCATTCGCCAGAAAGGCGGCGAATGGATGGGGCACGGAAGATTGTGTGCGGGGTGGCCGTGTTGTTGGCGTGTGGACTGGTTGCCGCGGCGCAGACACAGGCTCCCGGGGCGCACCAGGCGAAGGTTGCGCAGGCTGCGACGAGCGCACAGCACGCGCCGCTGCCGCGATTCAGATTTGAGAACTTCACGACGGCGAACGGACTGCCGGACAACCATGTGTACGCGGTGCTGGTGGATGGAGAACGGATCTGGGCGGGGACGGAGAACGGGCTGGCGGTGTATGAGAATCACGCGTGGAAGACCTACACGACCAAGGATGGGCTGGCGCACCGGGCGGTGTTGACGCTGGCGCTGGACAAGCACACGGGCGACGTGTGGGCGGGGACGATGGGCGGGTTGAGCCGCATCTCGGGCGGTCGGATTGACACGTACACGCAACTGAACTCGGGGCTATCGAACGATGTGGTTTACGGAGTTTCAGTGGTGGGCGAAGAGGTGTGGGTGGCGACGGCGGCAGGCGGGTGCCGGCTGAACCTGCGCAGCGGGCAATGGACGCTGTATAACGAGCGGAACACGCCGATGAACGAGATCTGGGTGTATGGGGTTTCAGCGACGGCGACCAAGGTGTACTACGCGGTGTGGGGGTCGGGGGTGCTGGAGTACGACCAGCAGACGGGGCGGTGGGACAAGTACGACGATCCGGACGGCGAGACCGAGATGGTGCTGTTCAAGGATCAGGGATTGATTCACGAGATTGTCACTTCAGTGAGTTTCGTGGACAATATTCTTTGGGCTGCGACATATTTTGGCGGCAGCCGCTACGATGGCCGCTACTGGCACAACTTTCTGACGAAAGACAGCGGACTTCCCTCGAACTTTATCAATGTAATCAAGGGTGTTGATGCGAACCGCTGCTGGTTTGGCACCGACAAGGGACTGGCTTACTATGACGGCGCGAACTGGGCTGTGTACCGGCCCTCGCTCACGACGGGCAAGCCGGAGATGACGGTACGCGACGCGCAGGGAAAGACGACGCCGGTTGCGGTGACGACAGCGCCGGCGCACAACTATGTGCTGGGGATCGATTTCGCGGGCGACGATGTATGGGTTGCGACGGCGAAGGGATTAAGCCACGGGATTCGACAAAAACAGTAAGGCATCAGGAGAGCAGGCAATCATGAATGTATTTGAGGATATTTTGAAGACCATCGCGCACGCGCCGATTCAGAAGCGCGCCATGACCAACCACGGAGTACTGAACGAGGCGTATGCGTATGCCAAGCCGAGTTCGTTCTCGCGCGGGATGCGGATCGACATCGGCGGGGTGTGCATTCTGCTGATCTCGGGGACTGCATCGATTGACGAGAACGGCGTGAGCGTACACGTGGGCGACTTTACGGCGCAACTGCGGCGGACGTTTGAGAACATCACCGGGCTGCTGGAGAGCGAGGGCTGCACGTGGCACGACATTGTGCGGACGAGCTGCTACCTGCGCGACATCGACCGCGACTATGACGTGTTCAACATTGAGCGGACGAAGTTTTTCAAGGAGCAGGGTCTGGACCCGCTGCCGGCATCGACGGGCATCGAGGCGCATCTTTGCCGGCCGGAGCTGCTGATTGAGATTGAAGCCATCGCGATGTTCCGCACGGACAAGGCAGCAGACCGCAAGGAGTAAGCGCGATGAGCAAGGGATGGCGGATGGCGGCGGCAGGCGCGCTGGCGCTGGCATTGGGCGGGGCGGGGCAAGTTGGCGGCCAGGAGACGGGCAAGTGCGAGTGCGGGGCGCATCCGCCGGGCCCGCCCAAAGATCGCGTTGTCACGCCGTATGCGGGCGAGCCGAGCGACCTGAGCCCGTATGCGAAGTTTGCCGCGCCGTACGATCTGAACTATATCCATCCGAATATTTACTCGGGCGCGGGGCGGGATGTGCCGGAGCCGAAGGATCTGACGGAGGTGCGGATCGGATTTTTCGGGCCGATCGAGCACAATCCTGAATCGGTGTTTGGGCAGCGGATGCTGCACGGGGCGCAGTTGGCGGTGGAAGAAGCCAACGCGCGGGGCGGGTATGGCGGCAAGCCGTTCAAGCTGATGCTGCATAACGACTATGACAACTGGCAGGCGAAGGCGGTTTATGGAGAGGACCGTCCGACCGATCCGGCGATCTGGGGATCGGCATCAAACGAAGCGGTGAAGATGGTGTACGACGACAAGGACTGGGCGATCTTCGGGTCAATCAGTTCAGAGTCGACGCACATTGCTCTGCGGGTGGCGCTGCGGGCGGAGATTCCGATTGTGAACTCGGCGTCGACGGACCCGACGATTCCGGAGACGTATATTCCGTGGTATTTTACGGACTTGCAGGACGACCGGGTGCAGTGTCTGACGCTGGCGCGGCGGATTTTTACGCAGGTGGGATTGAAGCGGGTTGCGCTGCTGCGCATCAACAGCCGGTATGGGCGGTTTGGGGTGATCAAGTTTCGCGATGCGGCGCGGCGGCTGGGCCACCCAGTGGTGATTGAGCAGAAGTTTCTGCCGGGGGACACGGATTTTACGAAGCAGTTAAAGGTGATTGCGTCATCGCGGGCGGACGCGATTGTGCTTTGGACGGATGAGATTCCGGCGGCGCAGATTTTGAAGCAGATGAAAGCGTTGGGGATGAAGCAGCGGGTGTTTGGCGCGTATCGGACGCTGGGGCCGACGCTGCTGGCCGAGGCGGGCGACGCGGCGGAGGGGTTTGAAGCGGTTTTCCCGTACGATCCGACGCGCAACGATGCGAAGTGGGTGAGCTTTAACAAGCGATTTGCGGCGCGGTACAACGAGGCGCCGGAGCAGTTTGCCTCGCTGGCGTATGACGCGATGAATGCGCTGCTGGACTCGATCTGCAAGGCGGGGTTGAACCGGGCGCGGATCCACGATGCGCTGGCGAACATTGAGCACTACGAGGGCGTGACCGGGGCGATGGTGTTCGATCCGAACCAGAAGAACGTTGCGCCGATGTACCTGGGGACGGTGCATGGCGGGGCGGTTACATATCGGCTGGCGACGATGGACAAGACGCCTGTGCAGGCGAGTGGGTTAGCGAGTCAACAAGTCAGCGAGTCAGCAAGTCATCAAGTCAGCGGGGCGGCGGTTGTGCCGTATGCGCGGGTGGGGGAAGACGGGGTTGAGTATGCGGGGCCGCATGGGGCGAGTGTGCCTGCGGGGCCGGCACGGGTGATCTTGTTTGGGGCGCGGGCCGGCGAGGTGGCGGAGCGGGCCGAGGTGAAGGCGGCGCTGACAGCGGGCGGGATGAAACTGACGTTGTTGCCGGTGGAGAGCGGGCAGAACTGGGGCGCGGCATCGACGCAGCTGGTGCATGCGCTGATGGACGAGCATGCGCTGGCGATTGTGGCGCTGGACCGGGATGCGGCGCACCTGGCCGAGCAACTGGCGCTGAAGGCGTTTGTCCCGGTGGTGGCTTTGAGCGAGGACCGGACGCTGACCTCGACGAATGTTCCGTGGATCTTCAGGCTGCCGGCGGCAACGACGCCGGGGGCGGCGTTGCGAGTGCTGGCGGCAGCGGCGGAACGGAGCGGAGCGAATCCGGAGGGGTTGAGGAATGCGCTGGCTTCGGGGCAGGCTTTCGACGGGGTGGCATTTTTGAGCACGGGGGAGCCGCGCGGAGAGTGAGCTGCGGGGACGGCTTCAGGCGGGGCGGGTCAGCTCGAAGTTGTAGCCGAAGCGGACGGAGTTGTCAGAGTAGCGGAACCAGTGCGGTTGGAAGGCGTATAAGCCGGCGCGGAGGATGGCGAGGCGGAAGACGCTGCCGAGGGCGAATCGGTCGCAGTAGGTTTTGACGAGGGCGCGGCGGCGCAGGGGATCGTCGATAAGAGCGACCTTTCCGCGCATCTGGACGCCGCAGATTTCATTCCAGTCTTGGGTGGGCCGGAAGACGGCGGCAGAGGCTGCGGGGTCGCGGGCGAGATTGCGGCTGTGCCGGCTGTTGGGGGACGAGAGCCAGTAGAGATTGAGGGCAGGGTCAACGATGTAAAAGAGGGGGGCGAGGCAGGGTTGGGCGTTGTCGCCGGTGGTGGCGAGGGCGAGGGTGGACTGGGAGCGGAGCAGGGCGGCGATGGAATCAAGCTGATGGGATTGGCTGGTCATGGCGGCGGCGGGTTCAGTCTTGATCGTAAACGGGAGATGGTTGGAGGGGCGGCATTGCGGGCGGAGCGGGGGAGATTTTGTTCCTCCAAAAAAGCGAGACAGCGGGAGAGTTCCGCGAGGCAGTTTTTCCTCGCTTACGTGGGAACCTCACCGCTGCCGGCTTTAAGGCCGCGGCAGATGGGAGCTCTTCCCATCGCCTGCAGGCAAAATCAGAGCGCGAACTTCGCGCAACCATCCACAGGATGGGATGAAACGGGCGGGAGTCGCTGTGATGGCGGGCACGGGCCGGGGTGACGGCGGTGGGGGCAGTTGCCCGGTTTGGGCCAGTGTGTGCGGAGAGGCGACAAAAAGAGGCAGCCCGGGTTGGGGCTGCCTCTTTTCCCTTATGCCAAATCCCGAAGGATTTTTTGGGGGGTTAAGGGAGGTAGTAGCGGAGGCTGGTCCAGAACATGTTGTCGATGCCCTTGGCGCCGATGCCGCCGGCGCCTGACCAGCCCTCACGGACTGCGTAGCCATACTGGATGCCCTGACGGAGGCGGCCGCGATCACCCTTGTAGATGTCGTACCAGTAGCCGCCGGTGATTTCCTGCACGTCGCGGGTTTGGGCGCCGCAGGAACTGCCGGTGTAGTAGCCGGTGGAGCTGCCGTTGTAGCCGGGGGTGGTGTTGACGTTGCAGGAAGAGTTGTTGAGGAGGCGCGAGCCGTAACCCACGGCAGCTGCCGAGGGAGCGGACCAAGTGGCACCCCATGCGCCATCGTCGACAGCAGCGGTGCTGAGGGCGCTGTAGTCGAGGGTGAGGGGATACTTTGCGGTTGAGCCGCTTCCCGTCTCGTTGAGGCAGACGCCGGTGTAGCCTGTGGCCGTGGAAACAAAGCACGGATTTGGCCCGCCGAGGGTGGTTGCGGTGGGCGTGGCGAAGTCAGTACGGCCGGCATAGTCGCCGCCGTAATTGAGGTAGATGGAGAGGCGGGGGTTTGGATTGGCCTCGAGGGTGAAGAGTCCGGAGACGTTGTGGATGGGGGCGAGGTAGCCGTTTGCATCCGCAGTTACGTCAGCCAGGGTGGAGTTGCCGTAGCGCCCGATGCCGGGGCCGTAAGCGCCCTTTGCGCCAAAGGTGAGCTTGTCTTTGATGAGTGGAACGCGGAGGCTGGCGCCAATGCCGCCGACCATGATGCTGTTTGAGGCGCCGACGGGCGCGCTGGGCAGCTTGGGAGCAGCCAAAGTGGCAGACCCGGCAAGCTGGGAGGCGAGGACGTCAGTGTTTCCGCCATAGAGTTCGCTGTTGGTGGTGACGCCGGCGTAAACGGATTCGTGAGCGAAGCCGCCGATGCCGAAGATTTCGTAGTGGCCCCAGCCGGGATCGAAGGCGGCCTTGATGATGACATCGGGAGCCTTGTTGAAGCTGATGTTGGCAATGTTGGCGCAGGAGTTGAGGGTTTTGTAAACCGGCACCGCGGTCTGGATGGTGTCTCCGTTATCGTCAATGGACTGCTGGTTTGTGTAGTTGACGATGGAGGTTGCGGGCGAGCAGGCGCTGATGCCGGCGTTGTAGTTGCCGCCGTTTGCGCCGGCGCTTCCGAGGACGGCATAGGGCTCGTTGCCAGCCAGCGAAGCGGTGTAGAGGAGTTGGGGATTCTCAAGCGCGACGCCAAAGGCGGCGTGGTCGTAGGTTTTGGTGACGCGGAAACCGTACTGGCGGGTCCACACAAAACCGGTGACGTAATTGGGATCGATGACCTGCGGGGTCATGATATCGCCGGAGAGGTTAGAGATGCCCTTCTTGTCTTCAGTTGCCAAGGACCAGAGCTGGCCGGCGGTGACGGCGAAGTGGTTTTTGGTCTCAGCCTGAGCCCAGACGACGCGCTGGCGGAGGACGTAGCTGTTGGACTGGTTGTTGTTGGAACTGATGCCGGTACCGAGGAAGTCAGCTTCATAATAGCCGCGGAGGGTGCCCCAGTTGGTTTTGCCCTCGGCCATAAGGGAGAGGCGGGACTGGCGGGCGGTGCCGTAGAACTCCGACAGTTGGTATGCGTCTGCGCCCTCGTAGGGGATGGAGCTGAAGGCGGTGGGAATGTCACCGCCGGTGGCCTTGGAGCGCCAGACAGTTTCAGCCGCGACGAAACCGCCGGGGGTGAGGTTGATGCCCTTGTAGTGGAGGGCAGAGGGGTTGGCGAGTTCCTTCTTCATCTTGGCGGTTTCGTCCGAGACGGTGGTGGCCAGCGAAAGGGAGTTTGTCTTGAGATCGGTGACGGTGGTTTGCAGGGTGGAGACGGCGGCAGCGTTCTCAGAGACCGCCTGCTGGCCCTGGGAAGCGGCGGCCTGCGCCTTTTCGGCAGCAGCCTGAGCCTGAGCGGCAGCGTCCTGGGCCTGCTTCAACTGCGCATCCTTTGCGGCCAGGTCGCTCTTGAGGCTGTTGATCTGGCCTTCGAGCTCCTGCTTGAGGGCCTGAATCTGGTCTGCGACGGAGGGCGGCGGCGGTGTTTTTGCCTTTCTGGCTGCTACGTGCTTCTTCTCCGGGGGTGTAGAGTCCTCGGCGTGCGCGTATGAGGCAACCAGACTGGTTGCCAGCACCGCTGCGGCGGCGATAGTGAGTGTGAATTTCATTGAGCCTCTCATTTTCCTCTCGAAACTAAGGTTTGGTTCGTGAAAGCGTTGAATCGCGCGGGGCGCCTTCTGGTTTCTGTGCGCTTATCGCATCTGCATTGGAGGTAGGTGTGAATCAAGCCGGATTGCTTTCTCATCGGCAACAAGGTTGAAAAAAAGAACGCATGCGGAGCGGCGAGGAAAGTTGAACGGTTCGTCCTCAGTCCACTTCCGTTATTCAGACTCGCAGAGTTTTGTGAATATATGACTAATTCACGGGTTTTTAACATAGCTACCGATTGGTGTATGTAATTGATTTATATGTATTTAGTGTGGGGTAGAGCAGGTTGTTGGCCCGCGGACAATGAAATTCACATTTCTGTAACAAATTGAGCCCTTGAAAGCGGTTGGTATGTTCGCTGGCGGGGGATTAGCTGGGGGAAGAGGGATGCAGAATGTGAGCTATATCACATTAGCAGGGGAGAAGGATAGCGGTCTGCGCGCGGGCTAGTGAGAAGCGGGCTGTTGGCCGGCGCTGAGCAGGTTGGCAAAGAGCCGATAGGCTCCGGGGACGAGCTCAGGGAACTGGCGGTAGAGGGCGAAGGCGAGATAGACGTAGGTCCCTTTGCCGGGATGGGTGATGAGGAGGCCACCGCGCTGGGGATCCTGGCCGGGGTCAGCGGTTTCAGTGAGGGCGACATAGCCGGGGTCCCAATGGTCAGGGAAGCCGTGGCCCCGCTCCTCGACCCAGCCGTCGAAGTCGGCGGGGGTGATGGGGTTGGGCCAGTTGAGCAGGGGGTTGGCGGGCGCAAGGATCTTGACGGGGGCTTGCTCGTCGACGACGCGCTCGGCCATGCGGCCCATGGCGAGCGGCAGGGGGGCGGGGAAGTCGCTGCCCTGGTACTCGACGACGAGCGTGCCGCCGGCGCGGACAAAGCTGTTGAGGCGTTCCTGGTTGGCGGCGAGCTCAGGGCGAGTGGTGTATGCGCGGATGCCGATGACGATGACGTTCCAGGGGGAGAGATCGGCCTGGGCCAGCTCGGCGGCGGTGAGCAGGTGGGGTGTGAGGCCGAGGCCTTCAAGGGCATCGGGGACGAGGTCGCCGGGGCCCATGACGTAGGCGACGCGGAGGCCGGGGGCGAGCTTGAGGTCTACTTTACGGGTGTTGAGGCGGGCGGGGCGGACCTGGTTATAGGGCAACAGGCCGGGGTAGCCGACGCTCTGCCAGCCGGTTGCGTATTCGTGACTGGCGGAGTGGGCGACGGCCTGGATTGGATAGGAGCCGGCCTGAGCGGCGGCGGGCGTGACGCGGAAGAGGAGCGGCTCGGCGTCACCGGCGGTGGAGCGATGGAATGCGGCCTGAGGGGGATCGGCGGTCCAGCCGGCGGGAAGTTTCAGTTCGACAGAGCCGTCGGCTGGGCCCTGGGTATGGACGGTGACGCGGACGGGGAGGGCGGAGCCATCGGGCGGGAGGATGCGGGCACTGGGTTCGAGGCGGAGGCCGATGGCGGGCTCGACAACGAGGGGCTGATAGACGCCGCCGGGGCCGACGATGCGCTGGAGGGTTTGGACGACCTGGCCGATGCGGATGGGCAGGCCGTCAAAGGTGAACTCGGCCCAGGCGGCAAGGGGATAGGGCGCGAAGGAGCGCAGGCGCAGGTCGGGGCGGGAGACGTCGTAGTAGGGCTGAGCGATGGAGGGGCGGGTGAAATAGGGCTGGGTGGGCTCGGCGTTTTCTGCAGCGGTTATCTGGAAGAGGCGGTCGGCGCCGGCGGCGGTGGTGTCTTTGGCTGGCCAGGGGTCGCCGGTGCGGCTCTCAAGCCAGACGCGGGTGAGGGTGGCGGCGGGATCGGCAGTGGCCGTGTGGACGCGGACGCGGAACTGCTGGCCGGGCTGGACACTGCGCGGGGTTTCGTCGGCAGAGCCGCCGCGGAAGGGGCCTGCGCCTTGCAGGCTGTCGGCTTTGGTGGTGAAGGCGGCGAGGTCGAGGCCGAGCAGGTTCTTCAAGGCCGATTGGGCCTGTTCGATCTTGGCGTCGAGTTCGAGCAGGAGGTTGGTTTTGGAGCGGGCGTCGAGAGTGCCGGAAGCGACGGTTGCGCGGAGGGTGAGAAGCTGGCGATAGACAGGCGCGAGCTTGCGGGCGGCGGCAGGGCCGGAGAGGCTGTCGCGCGTGGCGTTGAATTGGGTGAGGCTGGCTTGAAGCTGATCGAGACCTGCGGTGAGGCTTGCGGGAGCAGGTCCGTTGACGAGAGAACGCAGGCCGGGGAGGGTTGTGTCGATGCTGACTCTGGGGTTGTGGAAGAGGTCGGCGGTCGGCTGGGGGGTGGCAGCGTTGGGCTTTGCGGCGTCAGCGACGGCCCAGAGATGGTAGCTGGTGCTGCCGGGGCCGCTGAGGGTGGGGTTTGCGCCGCCGTTCTGGGACTTCTGCTCGCCCCAGCCTTCACGGGCGATCTGCATGTAACTGCGTCCGAGGATGGGGTCCCAGTTGCCGACGGGGAGGGTGACATCAGTGGATGGCTGGCCGGAGATGACTTCGCCAGTGGCGTAGTTTTTGAATTTGGCGGGGGCCCACTTGCCGGTGGCGTAGTCGAACATGCCTTTCTCAGTGATGGGCGCGAAGGGGACCATGGAGTAGACGGCGAGGGGCTGCCAGGGCTGGAGGCCGTCTTTCAACTGATCGGGAAAGATGGAGGGATCGGCGGCGGCTTTGAAGACTTCCTGGGCGATTTCGCCGGAGACCTGGTGGTGGCCGTGGCCGTCAGTGACGCCGCCGACGAAGGTGGAGACGATGATTTGTGGTCGCTCACGGCGGACGGCGAGGACGGCGTCATAGAGGACGCGGTCGCGGCCCCAGAGGGCGAAGGCTTCCTCTTGAGTTTTGGAGAAGCCGAAGTCGGCCTCGGTGCCCCAGAGCTGTTTTGCGCCGTAGAACTGGCCGGCTCTTAGAAGTTCATGGGTGCGGAGGATACCGAGGGTGTCATCGGCGTCGGCGGACATGGCGTTCTGTCCGCCTTCACCTCGGGTGAGGGTGAGCAGGGTGCAGCGGACGCCGAGGCCGCGGGAGAGATAAGTGAGCAGGGCGCCGTCTTCGTCGTCGGGGTGGGCGACGATCATCATGAGGCTGGCGGTGGTGGAGAGGCGACGGAGGGCCTGCTCGGCAGCGGCCTGGCCGCGGTCTTCAGCGAGGGGCAGGGCGATCTCAGAGGGCTCGGGGGCGGGGATGGATGCGAGGTCGAGCGCTGGTTGCGCGGACGGTTGCGCGGCGAGGGGAGCCGTGGTGGCGAGGGCGATTGCGAGGGCGGCAAGGGCGGCCCAACCTGCTGCGCATTGATGGGACTTGGGAAGAATCATGCTACCCGCAGTGTACAATCCGGTGAGCAGAAAAGCGCCTTGAGCCTTCCCTCTTCCAATACGACAGCGGCATTGCAGCGGCGGATCGGGCTGCGGTCGGCGGTGCTGTTTAACATGCTGGAGATGATCGGGGTGGGGCCGTTTATTACGCTGCCTCTGGTGATTGCGGCGGCGGGGTACCGGCTCTCAGTGTGGGCGTGGGTGGTGGGCGCGGGGATTGCGGTGGCCGACGGGCTGGTTTGGGCGGAACTGGGCGCGGCGTTTCCGCAGGCGGGGGGCTCGTATGCGTTTTTGCGCGAGATTTATGGGCCGAAGGGCGCGGGGAACTGGCTGAGCTTTTTGTATGTGTGGCAGTTGAGCTTTACCGCGCCGTTGTCGATTGCTTCAGGGTGCATTGGGCTGTCAAGCTTTCTGGCGTTCTTTTGGCCGGGGCTGGATGGGGCGCCGCTGGCGGCGTTGCCTGGGCTGCACTACAGCAACTTTGCTGCTGCTGCGGCGTGTTTGCTGGTGACGGCGCTGCTGTATCGGAATCTGACTTCGGTTACGCGGCTGGCGTGGGTGCTGTTTGTGGGCGTGCTGGCGGCGATTGCTGGAGTGATTGCGTCAGGGTTTGCGCACGCGGCGGCCATGGGCGGATGGCAGATGCCGGCTTCGCCTGCGATGAGTTTGCCGGCGGCGCTGGGGGGATTGGCGCAGGCAACGCTGATTACCACGTATTGCTATTGGGGTTACTACAACATTTGCTTTCTGGGCGGCGAGGTGCGGCGGCCAGAGCGGACAATTCCGCGGGCGATTCTGCTGTCAGTGTTGTTTGTGGCTGCGTTTTATGTGGCGATGAATCTGGCGGCGCTGCCGGCACTGCGGGATGCGGCGGCGCACGCCGCAGAGAGCGCGGTGGTGCGGCTGCAACTGGTGGCCGATATTGCGCACTCGGCATTTGGGGCATGGGCCGGGTACCTGATGGCGGCGCTGATTGTGTGGACGGCGTTTGCCTCAGTGTTTTCGCTGCTGCTGGGCTACTCGCGGGTGCCGTATGCGGCGGCGCGGGATGGGAATTATTTTCGCTTTCTGGCGGCAGTGCATCCGAAGCACGGGATTCCGCACCGGTCACTGATTGCTCTGGGGTTGGTGGCGGCGGGGTTCTGCTTTTTCTCACTGGCGCAGGTGATTACGATGCTGGTGATTACGCGGATTCTGTTGCAGTTTTTTTTGCAGCAGGTGGGCGTGATGCTGCTGCGGGCGCAGCGGCCGGCGCTGGAACGGCCGTTTCGCATGCCGCTTTATCCGCTGCCGCCGCTGGTGGCGATGGGGGGATTCGTGTTTATTCTGCTGAACCGGAGCCATGCACTGGGCGGGCTGGCGGTGGCGGCGGGCATTGCGTGCAGCGGGACCGGGATCTATCTGGTGAGGGCGAAGGGGCTGAGGCAGTGGCCGTTTGGACCGGGCGAGCCAGAAGACGGCGAGGCAGGTTGAGGGTTGTGCTGTCCCAGGTCTCAAAGGCGAGACCTGGGGCCACCTGCGGTGGGGCCAATCGCCTTCGGCCACCTGCGGTGGGGCCAATCGCCTTCGGCCGGGAGAACTGACAGCGGTGGGGCACGAGGCGAGTGAGGCGAGGTGGGTTGAGGGTCGTGCCGTCCCAGGTCTCAAAGGCGAGACCTGGGGCACCCAGCCTTATCGGTTGAGTTGGGATGCGTTCGTGGGGCGGGCGCAAAAAAATGCTGTAACGGGCAGGGGCTGCATCCTGTCTAATGGTTGAAAGCGCACTTTCCCCGCGCGAGGTCAAACTTATGCTGATTGGCAAGCCTGCTGCGATTCCCTCATCTGAGATTACTTGCAAGGATATGTACGTGAACCGGCGGCGCTTTTTGCGCGGCGCGGCGGCGGCGGGCGTGGCGGCGCTGGGCGCAGAGCGCGTGGGGCGGCTGATTTCGCCGGGCATTGAGGCTTTGGCGGGAACGAAGCTGCAGACGGTGAAGAGCGGGCTGACGACGACGGGCGAAGACCTGACCAGCTATAACGACGTGACGCACTACAACAACTTTTATGAGTTCGGCGTGGAGAAGGACGAGCCGGCAATGCACGCCGGCGCGCTGCCGACGCGGCCGTGGACGATCCGCGTGGATGGGAAGGTGGCCAAGCCGAAGACCTTTGACATTGAGGAGCTGTTGAAGCTGCGTCCGCTGGAGGACAGGGTCTATCGCCACCGCTGCGTGGAGGCGTGGAGCATGGTGATTCCGTGGGTGGGCTACTCGCTTTCGGAGTTCATCAAGCAGTGCGAGCCGCTTTCGACGGCGAAGTATGTGCAGTTTCTTTCGTACTACGACTCGAAGGTGGAGTTGTGGGCTTCAAGGAGCGCGATTCGCTGGCCATATTCAGAGGGGCTGCGGATGGATGAGGCACTGAATCCGCTGACGCTGCTGACGTTTGGGCTGTATGGCGAGGTGCTGCCGAACCAGAACGGGGCGCCGGTGCGCATTGTGGTGCCGTGGAAGTACGGGTTCAAGTCAGCGAAGTCGATTGTGGCGGTGCGGTTCCTGGATAAGCAGCCGCCGACGACGTGGAACGACATGTCGCCTGGGGAATATGGGTTTTATTCGAACGTGAATCCGGGAGTAGATCATCCACGCTGGAGCCAGAAGGTGGAGCGGCGGATCGGGGAGCCTTTCTACAAGGCCGGACGGGGGACTCTGCTCTACAACGGGTATGGGTCGATGGTGGCATCCATGTATGACGGGATGAATTTGAAGAAGAACTATTAAGGCAGGGAATAGGGAGCAGGGAGCAGGGAACAGGGGCCAGGGACGTAGGGACTGGGGACGTAGGGACTGGGTTGCCGGCTGGGAGAGTATGAAACGATCGACGTTGATTTTGTTGAAGACGGGGACATGGGTTGGTTGCCTATGGCCGCTTGCGCTGCTGGTGTATGGGGCGGTGACGAATACGCTGGGGCCCGATCCGGTTTCAAAGATGGCGCTGACGACGGGATATACGACGCTGGTGCTGCTGCTGGTATCGCTCGCGGTAACGCCGGCGAGGAAGCTTGTGCCCAAGCTGAACTGGCTGATCAAGTTCCGGCGGCTTCTGGGGCTGTTTGCGTTTTTTTATGCGACGGTGCATCTGCTGACCTATGTGGCGCTGTATGCGGGGTTCGATGTGAACACGATGGCGACCGACATTACCAAGCGGCGGTTCATCATGTCAGGGATGGCGGCGTTTCTGCTGCTGCTGCCGCTGGCGGCAACATCGACGACGTGGGCGATTCGGAAGATGGGCGGGAAGAATTGGAACCGGCTGCACAAGCTGGTGTATGTGGCGGCGATTGCGGGGATTGTTCACTACTGGTGGCAGGTGAAGCCGGGGGTGTTGAGTCCGCTGCGGCTGACGGTGGTGTTGGCGGTGTTGTTGCTGGCGCGGCCGGTGCTGGCGGTGGTGCAGAGGCGGAAGACGCGGGCGGCGTAGCCCCCGATGGGGCTGAAGCGCTTGGGCGAGAGTCAGGTTTTTAGAGCCGCTGAGCAAGATGGCGGACGATAAGCGGGAGAGGGGTTTTATTCAAAAGCAGCAAGTCAGCGCCGCTTTGCGGCATAGCAAGTCAGCAAGCCAGCGTTAAAATCCAGTCCGACGCAGACACTGAAGCCCCCATGCTCGCTCCGCGATTTTCGTTCTACAAGTGAGCTATCAGGGCGGCCTACTGGGTTGCGGGCGGGGTGGCGAGGGTCGGGGTTTCGGGGAGCGCGAGGGTGAGGGGCAGGTCGATGTCGTCGATGTCGTCCTGGACCATGATGGGGAATTCCTTGACGGCATAGCGGCGGGCGGCGGGCGATTTGGCCGGCTGGTCGGGGGCGTCGGCTTCGGGCTTGTCCTCGGCGTCGGTGACCTGAAGGATGTATTTCTCGGCGGCGACATAGGGGAAGCTGAAGCTGCCATCTTTGAGCATGGCGGTTTTGCGGGCTTCTTCGCGGTCGTCGGCATAGAGCAGGTGGATGGTGGCCTGGGTGGGCGGGTGGCCATCGATGGCGGCGTCTACTTTTCCTGAGAGATTGTGAAGGCCGGTGAGGGGGATGACCATGTCCTGTCCTTCGGCGATGTCGCCGTCGGCGACTTTGACGGTGGTGGCGTTTTTGCGGCGGAGGGTGTTGCCGAGGCAGATTTGCGGCGCGGCGGATTCGGTTTCAACGGGCATGAGGGCGCAGACGATGTACTCGCCGGCGGGCAGACCGGTGAGGGAGTAGCGGCCATGGCTGTCAGAAACGGCGGAGATGGCCCAGTCGCCGAAGAGGCTGAGGCCGACGGCGGACCAGGCTTTGGTTGCGGATTTGCGCAGGACGCGGAAGTGCATGCCGATGGCGGGGCTGCCATCGTCAAAGGTGACGGCGCCATTGACTTCAGCGGCGCGATGGATGGTGAGGTTGAGGGCCGTGGCGTGGTGGGCGCGGACGGTGACGAGGACGAGCTGGTCTCTCCACTGGTCAAGGAGTTCGAGGGCCTGATCCTGGTCGGTGGTTTTGGCGTTGACGCGATCGACGTCGATGGCGCGCTCGGGGTTGAAGTAGCCCTCCTGAGAGGCAAAGGCGTAGTACTGTCCGGGCTCGACGGCTTCAAGATGGAAGCTGCCGTCGAGGCTGGTTTGGCCGGACTCCTCGGCGGAGAGGGCGGCGGAGTCGCCGGGCCTGGCGTCTTTTGCGGGAACAGGCAGAAGGCTGACGGCAGCGAACCGGGCGGGCTTGCCGGTATCAGCACAGAGGACGATGCCGCTGACGGAGCCTTTGGTAGGGTCGGGCTTTTTGGGCGGGCTGCCGGAGTGGCAGGCGGCGAGGCAGAGGGCGAGAAGCGAGGCGGCGGATGTGCAGATGGAGCGCTTCAAGGGCTCGGCCTCCCAAGCTATTGAGGGAATTGTAACGCTGCCTGGGCGTTGCAAGCGGGCAACTCTTCCGGCCGCGGCGGGCGCTCATGGCCTTTGAGGTGGGGATCGCTGACGCCGATGGTCAGGAAGAACTGCCTGGCCTGGCGAAGGCTGGGAGCATTGGCGCCGCCTTCATAGTCCGGGGTGGCAAACTGAACGGGATCGTCCTCCCACCAGCAAACCTCGCAGAGCAGGAAGGTGCCCGGGGGCTCACCGGGGAGGGTGAGATTTCCGCAGCAGGGGCAGGGGAAGCGCGGGACGGCGGTTTCGTTGGGAGCGGGGGCGGGGTCGAGGGCGTCGGTTTCAAGCGGCGCGTCGGGGAGGTCGGTTTCGTCAAACTCGAGCACCGACTGGGTAACGGGGTGAAAACTCCGGCGGTGGAGGGGTGTGGGGCCAAGGCGGCGCAGGGCCGCGAGATGTTGGGGGCAGCCGTAGCCTTTGTGCTGGGCGAGGCCGTAGCCGGGGAACTGGCGGTCGAATTCGACGAGGAGGCGGTCGCGGTGGACCTTGGCGAGGACGCTGGCGGCGGCGATGGAGAGGCTGGTTGCGTCGCCGTGGATGACGGCTTGCTGAGGGCAGGGCCAATCGATGGTGTCGCGTCCGTCGATGAGGAGGTAGTCAGGGCTGAGGGCGAGTTGGTCCACGGCCTGGCGCATGGCGAGCAGGGAGGCCTGGCGGATGTTGATGCGGTCAATGGTTTCAGCGTCAACGGCGGCGATGGCCCAGGCTACGGCGTTGGCGCGGATCTCGATGTCGAACTCGATGCGTTTCTTTTCGCTGAGTTTTTTGGAGTCAGTGAGGCCGGCCAGGTGGAAGCTTTTGGGGAGGATGACAGCGGCGGCGACGACGGGGCCGAAGAGGGGACCGCGGCCGACTTCGTCGATGCCGGCGATGCGGAGGGCGCCCTGGCGGCGGGCGGCTTGTTCGAGGGCGAAACCGCAAACCGGGGTTGCCGCGGACGGGTCTTTGTCTGCGGGGAGGTCGGCGGGGCGCTTGGGCATGGATTGAGTATAGAAAGCAAAACCCCCAGCCGGAGGGGTTGGGGGCTTGATTTTGGAGGCAGCGGGCGCTTTTATGCGCGGACTTTGCCGGTGACGCGGTCGACTTCGCGGAGGCGGGCAGCCTTGCCACGGAGGGAGCGGATGTAAAAGAGCTTGGCGCGGCGGACCTTGTAGCTGCGGACCTTCTCAATCTTCTCGATCACCTTGGAGTTGAAGGGGAAGATGCGCTCGACGCCCTGGCCGAAGCTCATTTTGCGGACGGTAAAGGTGCCCTGGGGCCCGCGGTTAATGGCGATAACCAGACCTTCAAACGCCTGCAAGCGTTCCTTATCGCCTTCCTTGATCTTGACTTGGACGCGAATCTGGTCGCCGGGCACGAACTCAGGGAGGTCGGTGCGCTTGAGCTTGTCAGCCAAGCGTTGCATTACGGGATGGATGGACATAGTGTTTTCCTGGTGTTGAACTCAGAATCTTGAGTTTATCAGAGAAGGGGGCGGCGTGCCTAATCGGTGCGGATTTGCGCTTACGGGGGGCAGATGGTATGTTGGTTTCGTGAACTCTCTCAACGTCATGAAGGCGGCGGCGTGTTGTTGCACAGCGATGTGTACGGCATGCGTGTCTTCTGGCGTGAGAAAAAGGGCAAGGCTCAAGTAACTCAAAAGCTGCCGCCTCTTTTTAGACCCACCGCCAGGAGTTGAACTGGCAGGTGGGTTTTCTATTTTTGGGCAGAAAACAGAGGCGGGGGCGGGAATCAAAAGGCAATCGCCAGGGAATGGACGAGGGGAAGAGATGAGCGTTCCTGAGATCAGGGTGGAAGAACTGAAGCAGCGGCTGGATGCGGGCGAGAACCTTTTCTTGCTGGATGTGCGGGACGAGTTCGAGTATGAGATTTCGAATATCGGGGGGCAGTTGATTCCGCTGGCGGAGCTGGCGCGGCGGGTGAACGAGCTGGATGTGAACAGCAAGATTGTGACTGTGTGCAAGATGGGTCCGCGGGGGGCGAAGGCTGTGCAGGTGCTTCACAAGGCTGGGTTTACGCAGGTGTGGAACCTCACCGGGGGGATTCATGCGTGGGCAGACCGGGTGGACCGCGGGGTGCGGAAGTACTAGCTGAGGTGGCCGGCCTGTAGGGGCAGATTTGCACGCCCGCTACGGGGATTCAGTGCTATTTTTAAGAAACGAGAGCTGCTTAGAGCGCTCGGACAAGTCCGCTTGCAGCGTTTGACGGCAAGTTTCCGGAGTTTCCCTGCAACCGACCTGAAGGAGGCAACACGTGTCTGAAGAAGGCAACCGCGCATCTTTGCGCGAAGCAGCAGCATTTCAATTAGCGAATGTTACCAAGACAGCGCCCCAGTTTGGCGCCATTACGCCACGGTGGCTGGTCCGGCTGCTGGACTGGAAGCCGCTTGAGGCGGGCACATTCCGCGTGAACAAGGTGGACGAAGGCAAGGCGATTGAGTCAACGTGCGGGCACGAGGACGAGTCGGCGCTGGCCGCGACCTATGTGGAGTATGTGGACCAGCCGCGGGAGTACCGGCTGAGCAGCATCAATGCGGTTTTGAATGTGCATACGCGGGTATCGGACCTGCTGAGCAATCCCTACGACCAGGTGCGCGAGCAACTGCGGCTGCTGATTGAGAGCGTGAAGGAGAAGCAGGAGAGCGAGCTGCTGAACAACGCAGACTATGGCCTGCTGAACAATGTTGCCGACGGGCAGAAGGTGAAGACGCGCAAGGGCGCGCCGACGCCGGACGACCTGGACGAGCTGCTGACGAAGGTGTGGAAGGAACCATCGATCTTTCTGGCGCATCCGCGGGCGATCGCGGCGTTTGGCAGGGAGTGCACACGGCGGGGAGTTCCTCCGCCGACGGTAACGCTGTTTGGGACGCCGTTCTTGACGTGGCGCGGGATTCCGCTGGTGCCCTCAGACAAGCTTGCGGTGAGAAGCAAGGACCAGAAGACGAAGATCCTGCTGTTGAGGGTGGGCGAGAAGAAGCAGGGCGTGGTTGGGCTGTTCCAGCCGGGGCTGCCGGGCGAACAGAGCCCTGGATTGTCGGTCCGGTTCATGGGGATCGACCAGCGGGCGCTGGCTTCTTACCTGGTGTCGCTGTACTGCTCGGCGGCGGTGCTGACGGATGATGCAATCGCGCTGCTGGAAGATGTAGACGTGGGTCAATACCATGAGTACAAGTGACGAGACGCACGGCTCGGCATCGGCAGTGGAGACGGGGAACTGGGCGGGGATAGCGGCGGCAAGCGAGGGGCTTGGTCCCGCGCCGCTTTCGCCGGCGGAGCTGGCGCGGATGGCGAACCTGATGTTCAACGCGCTGCCTGAGCCGCTGCAATGGCCGGCTGTCAAAGCGGCGGCGACGGTGTTGCCGGCGAACTCTGCGTTGAGCGGGAATCCGTATGCGGCTGTGCCGAGCCCGACTGCTCCGGCGGTTCCGGGGCTGGCGTCGGGAGTGACCGAAACGCAACCGGGTGTGGTGACGCCTTCTGTGGACAGGGGCGCTGCGCCGGATGCGCGGGCGCAGGCTGCTCCGGCAACCGTGCCTGCGGGTGCGCAGGGGTTGCCGGGATTTGCGTTTCTTGACGACGTGCGGCCGCTTTATGGGGAACCGGTAGCGGAGCCAGCGGGCGGGAATACACCGCCGGCGGCGTTGGGGAATCCTGCGTCGAGCGACGAGATGTATGCGTCGATTCCTGCTTCTCTGGGGACAGAGGGGCAACCGGGACAGTTTGCAGGCGTTTCGCAGCCTCCTGCGCCGACGGCGCCGGGCGGGTTGGGCCTGGTGGATTCATCGGCGATTCCGGCGTTCTCGTTTCTTGAGGAGGCGAGACCGCTGTTTTCGAGCCCGGCGACGATACCGGGGCCGGTACCTGCGGATGCGGCGTGTGTGAATCCTTTTGCGGGACCGCTGGATGTGAACAGTCCGCAGTTGCCGGGAACGGTGGCGCACGGGGCGGATTCTCGCGGGCCGGAGGTAAGTGAGGACGGGCCACGGCCGCTGTATGCGGCGGGTGGGATCCCTTTGGTTGCGCCGGGGCCGGGACAGCCGGAGCTGACAAATGACCTGGGGCTGAGCTCGTATTCGTTTGACGTGGAGGCGATCCGAAGGGATTTTCCGATTTTGCGGGAGCGCGTGAACGGGCATCCGCTGGTCTGGCTGGATAACGGGGCGACGACGCAGAAGCCGCAGTCGGTGATTGACCGGATCAGCTACTTCTATGCGCATGAGAACTCGAATGTGCATCGCGCGGCGCACGAGCTGGCGGCTCGGGCGACGGATGCCTACGAGACCGCGCGGGAGAAGACGCGGAGATTTTTGAATGCCGGGTCAGCGCGCGAGATTGTGTTTGTGCGCGGGGCGACGGAGGCGATCAATCTGGTGGCGCAGAGCTGGGGACGGCGCAATGTCGAGAAAGACGACGAGATTGTGATCACCTGGCTGGAGCACCACGCGAATATTGTGCCGTGGCAGATGCTGTGCGCGGAAAAGGGCGCGCGGCTGCGGGTTGCTCCGGTGGACGACTCGGGGCAGGTGCTGCTGGACGAGTATGAAAAGCTGCTGGGACCGAAGACGCGGCTGGTATCGATCACGCATGTGTCGAACGCGCTGGGCACGGTGACGCCGGTGAGGGCGATGGTGGACGCGGCGCACCGGCATGGGGCGCGGGTGCTGGTGGACGGGGCGCAGGCGGTGTCGCACATGAAGGTGGATGTGCAGGCGATCGGCTGCGATTTTTATGTGTTCTCAGGGCACAAGGTGTTTGCGCCGACGGGGATCGGGGTTGTTTACGGGAAGCAGGAAGTTCTGGACAATATGCCGCCCTGGCAGGGTGGCGGGAACATGATCCAGGACGTGACGTTTGAGAAGACGGTTTACCAGCCGGCTCCGCAGCGGTTTGAGGCGGGGACGGGGAACATTGCCGATGCGGTGGGTCTGGGCGCGGCGATTGACTACCTGGACCGGGTGGGGATTGCCAATGTGGCCCGGCACGAGCACGTGCTGCTGGAGTACACGACGGCGGCGCTGCTGCGGATTCCGGGGCTGCATTTGATTGGCACGGCGAAGGAGAAGGCGGGCGTTCTGTCGTTTGTGATGGACGGGCTGAGGACCGAGGAGATTGGCGACTACCTGAACCGGAAGGGGATTGCCGTGCGCGGGGGGCACCACTGCGCGCAGCCGATTCTGCGGCGGTTTGGGGTGGAGAGCACGCTGCGGGCGACGCTGGCCTTGTATAACACCTGCGAGGAGGTGGATGCGCTGGTGGCGGCGTTGTGGGATCTTCGGCAGGGGCGCGGGCCGGGGCTTTAGGGCGGCGTGAGCGGTTGGATTTGCCTGAAACGGCAGTTTTCGGCGATACTTAGGTGTTGTGTCTTGTGTGGCTGGGCACTCTTGTCCGGCCCTTTTATTGGCCGGGCGCCTTGGACGACTAGAGCGCCGGCCGGAAATACCTCAAAAGACGACAACAGAGCATGGCAAGTTGAAAGGAACCGTATCTCCGTGGTGATGATTCGTTTGGCGCGTTTCGGCGCCCGCAAGCAGCCCTACTATCGCATTGTGGTGATTGAGAAGGACCGCGCCCGCAATGGCCGTTCCATCGAGGTTGTCGGCACCTATAACCCGCGCACGCAGCCGGCCACAGTGGACCTGAAGCACGAGCGGATTGCGTATTGGCGCGGCAACGGCGCGCAGCTTTCGCCGATTGTGCTGAAGCTGGTGACCAACGCCCCGGCTCCGGTGGCGGAAGTGGCCGCAGTCTAAACAGTCCTTTTTTGCCGCACCCCCCTTGTCGCTGACCGAAGGGGGGACCGCTGCCTCGGGCACCCCTTGCGGGGTGCAGCCGGCGGGCACGGGCGGGTACCTGAGCAGCCGCGCGAAGATTTTCGAGCGGTAAGTAGTTGCCGAACGGGGCAGTTGCTGCTAGTATTCGCGCACCGCCTTCAGAGGGTAAATTCTGGGGGCATCCGGTCAGAGGCAAGAACATGACCCAAACCGATATGGTGGCAGTGGATGAGCTGGTTCGCGAGATTGCGCGGGCCCTGGTGGATGAACCGGCAGCCGTAGACGTGGAGAGCGTGGACCGGGACGATAACACGGTCTTGAAGCTGCGCGTTGCGCCTCAGGATGTGGGCAAAGTGATTGGCAAGCAGGGCAGGACTGCCCGCTCCGTGCGCACGATTCTGGGCGCGGTGAGCATGAAGCTGCATCACCGCTACACGCTGGACATCCTGGAAGAAGACGAATAGGCCGGCCGTTGCGAGCTGCTTAGGCCGCGTGGCGGCAGCGGAGGCAGACGTGACCGAGCAGGATATCCCTCATCAGGTGGGCGAGCCGCAACGGGCGGACGAATGGGTGTGGCTGGCGCGGATACGGCGCGCGCAGGGCCGCAAGGGCGAGGTCTTCGCCGATATTCTTACCGATTTCCCTGAAAAATTTGCGGAGCGGCGGCGGCTTTGGCTGTTGAACACCTCCGGCGGCGCCTCCGGTGCGGGTGGGGTTGCGTCTAAGCGGGTAGAGGCAGCGCCGCGGGCGGTGGAGCTGGTGGGAGATTGGCTGCACAAGGGCGGGATTGTGCTGCACTTCAAGGGTGTGGACTCGATCACTGAGGCGGAGATGCTGCAAGGGCTGGTCGTGGCTGTTCCGATGGCGGAGCGGGCGGCGCTGGGCGAGGACGAGTTCTATACCGGGGACCTGATCGGGTGCGTGCTGATGGATGTGGCGGGCGGGGAGCCGGTGAGGGTGGGCGAGATTGAGGACGTGGACCGGACGGCGGGGCCGGTGGCGCTGCTGGTGGTGAAGGGCGCGTTGGGCGAGGTGCTGGTGCCGTTTGCCAAGGCGTTTGTGCGCAGGATCGATCTGGAGAGCAAGCTGGTGGAGATGGCGCTGCCGGAGGGGCTGGCGGAGTTGAACGCGGCTGGATAAGCCAGGGAGCGGCTCGGCTGTCTCCAGGTTTCCGACCGCTACGCGGCTAGAATGAACCCCATATTCGATGCTGGTATACACTATGGCAAAGGAAAATGGGAATGCCGGCAGCAAGAAAAATTACCGTGGAGGTTCCCGCAGCGCTTTTGAGCAAGGCGCAAAAGGCCAGTGGCGCCGGGATCACGCAGACCATTCGTACCGGGCTTGAGCTGGTTGCGGCAGGCAGAGCCTACGAGCGTCTTCTTCAACTGCAGGGGAAGGTTCAATTCTCAAAGACACTTGAAGAGTTGAAGGCAGACCGATGATCGCGGCGGACACCAGTACCTGGATCTCATTCTTTGAGGGAGAGCAGGGAGACGATGTTGTCGCGCTGGCCAGTGCGCTGCAAGCGCGTCAGGTGGTCATGGCGCCTCCGGTACTGACAGAACTGCTGAGTGACCCTGAACTCCCTGCCTCTGTGGCGCAAACTCTGCTGGAACTCCCACTGGTGGTGTTGAAGGACGGATTCTGGCAGCGAGCGGGAAGACTTCGCGCAAAGGTCCTCGCTAAGAAAAGGAAGGCTCGACTCGGCGATGCCTTGATTGCGCAATGCTGCATGGACGCCGATATTGCCCTCATCAGCCGGGATGCAGATTTCAAGGCGTTTTCGGCGGGCTTGAATCTGCTTTAGCCGGTGTGAATCGTCTCTCTGATGGCTGGTCTGGGATCTGGATTAGGATTGGGGGGGCGTCCCGTCTTTCTGCAGGTTTCCTGTCTGTGAGGCTTGATGTTTCAATTGTGTGCGATTCCAGGTCCGCCGCGGCGGATGGGGACGTGGGGCACCCGCCCGCTCATCGCGATAAGACTGCGATGAACGGGGCACAGCTTGTTTTGGCTAAGGATGATTCTGGTGACCGGGCCACCTGCGCTTGAATACGACCTTGGCGACAAAACTTCTTGCAGATTAAAACTTCCGGGCAGTGGCGATGCGTTTGACTCGGGAAGCCTCAAGGGCTGGCGGCTGGTCGGGGAATGTGCCCCAATATCACCGGTCCCCAAAAGCGAGGGACCGGTGGCACCCTCATTGTAAGTTGAAAAGATCACTGGGGCTGGGGCCGCCCGCCAGTTTCCACCGCGGATTCTCCCGTAACTCTGATTCTTGGGGTATGACCGCCAACTCGGACGTTGCTCGTAACTCGAACATTACTCGTAAATTGAGCAATTAGCACGTTGCAGCGTTTCATCCTACTGAAAGGCCAGCGGCTTCCAGGTGGCGCCTTCTTTGAGGGCTAGCTGGAGGGGGCGGGGTGGGCCTTGCGGGGGGACGGTGACTTCAACCCAGAGTTCCTGGTTGGGTTGGAGGGAGGTGGGGACGGCGTCGTCGTTCGCCACATAGAAGTTGGCGGGGTCGGCGAGGCGCATCTGGTCGCAGGGGCTGCCGGGGTCGGCTTCAACGAGGACGCCGTCGGAGGGGCCGCGGGGGTTCTGGAGTCGGATGGCGAGGAGCTGATTGTTCTCGACTTTGAGGCTGGCGGGGAAGTGGACCCACTGGACGGGGGTGACAGTGAAGCCGTCGGGGCGGGTGGTTCCGTCGAGGTTGCGGGGGAAGATGGCTTGCTTGGCGGAGGGCAGGGTGGAGCGGCAGCCGTTGACGGTGAGTTCCATGCTGAGGTAGCGGCCGCGCATGGGCAGGCGCGGATCGCTGAGGGTGGCGCGGGTCCAGACGCGGGGGCAGGCGTGGCGCTGGTAAAGGTATTTGGCGGCGATGGAAGAGACCAGCAGCAACTGAATGGCCAGCAGGACGAGGGATGTTTTGGAGAGCTTCATTGGGCCTCCGGGGCGGCGGGGCGGGCTTTGCCGATTTGGCCGAGCAGGCGGTGGCGGGCTTTGTCGAGGGCCCACCCGCCGGCGAGGAAGAGGATGCCGAGGCCGATGAGTCCGAGGGCGCGGCCGACGGTGTTGAAGATGTCACTGAAGTAGAACCAGGCGACGGCGAGGCCGAAGCCGGCGATGCCGAGGTTGACGAGGGCGCGGGAGGACTGGCGGACTCCCCACCAGGCGACGAAGACGGCAAAGGCGGCGACGAGGATGTGGGAGAAGATGCCGGGCTGGGTGAGGATCTCAGAGCGGGAGTAAGTGCGGTAGTGGACGGTGTCCGAGTATGTGCGGCTCAGCCAGGGGAGGACGAGCGAGAAGACGAACGCCGCGGCCACGGGGATGAGGGCGCGGCGCATGCGGAAGAAGGCGAGGAAGAGAGGCAGGGCGGCGATGGCGAACCAGGCCCAGGTGCGGGTGAAGAGGGAGAGCGGGGTTTGGTCAGGGGACCAGGAGTGCCAACCGGTGACGGCGAGGGCGACTCCGGCAACGCTGGCCGCGGCGGCCGCGGCGAAGAGGATGCCCTGTACGGCCTTGTGCTTTGAGTTGAGGAAGAAGGTGAGGTAGAGCAGGCTCCAGACGATGAGGGTGCGGCCGATATAGACCTCTGCGCCGATGTGGCTGGATGCGCCGTAGCCGATTTCGCTGGCGATCCAGGCGGGAATGAGGAGCAGGGTGAGGGTCTGCTGGGCCTGGTCGCGGAGGAGGAGCCATCCGGCGAGGGCGGCGAGGGCCCAGAGCAGGACGGCGGCGGGCCAGTGGCCCTCGATATTGAAGATTTGGCCGACCAGCGCGATGGCCGCGCCGGTGGAGGCGGTGCCGACGGCGTGGAGGGCGGTGGAGAGGGTGAGGTAGCTGTTTCGGGTGAGGCTGCCGGCGACGTGGAAGACGGTGACCAGGGCGATGACCGTGACGTAGCGCCAGGCGGGGCTGAGCTGATCCCAATGGGCGGAGACGAAGAGGACCACGCCGGTGGCGAGCAGGATGGCGCCGAGGATGAGGGCGACGAGACCCTGCCAGCGGAGGCCGCTGGATTTTTGCTGGTCTTGCTCCCAGGCACGGATGCGGGCGGCGGTTGCCGCATCGAGGACGCCGGCCGATTGCCAGCGATTTAAGAGCGAGTCATTGTCAGCCATGGCAGTTGGGCAACATTAGAGCACATTCCGGCAGGGTACACACGGAAACCTCTGCGACTATCATCGAAGGTATGCGCTTTGAGATTGTCACCATCTTTCCGGGGTTCTTTGCGAGCATCTTTGAGAACGGGATTTTGCGCCGCGCGCTGGCCGAGGAGCTGGTGACGGTGGGGATTCACGATCTGCGGGAGTTTACGCATGACCGGCACAGGACAGTGGACGACCGGCCGTTTGGCGGCGGCGAGGGGATGGTGCTGAAGGCGGAGCCAATCGCCGAGGCGCTGGCTGCGTTGGGGATTGCGGCGAGGGCGGAGCGGCGGGCGGAAGAGACTGCGCGGACGCGGGTGATTCTGCTTTCAGCGCAGGGGCGGCGGTTTACGCAGGCGGTGGCGCGGGAGCTGGCGGGCCTGGAGCGGGTGGTTCTGCTCTGCGGGCGGTATGAGGGCGTGGACGAGCGGGTGAACGAGCTTTATTGCGACATGGAACTGTCAATTGGGGACTACGTGATCAGCGGCGGCGAGCTGGCGGCGGCGGTGGTGGTGGACGCGGCGGCGCGGCTGATTCCGGGGGTGCTGGGCAACCAGGCATCGGGGGAGTTTGAGAGCTTTGGCGTGGCGGATGCGGAGATTGAAAGCGATGTGGACGGGGTTCCGCGGAGCCAGCATGGGGCGGGGGGACTGCTGGATTATCCGCACTATACGCGGCCGGCGGAGTTTGGCGGGTTGAAGGCTCCGGAGGTTCTGCTGAATGGGGACCACTTGCAGATCAGGCGCTGGCGGCGGGAGCAGCAGTTGCGCAAGACGCTCGCGAACCGTCCGGATCTGCTGGAGGGGGCGGCGCTGAGCAAGGAGGATCGTCGGGTGCTGGAGGGGCTGCGGCGGGAGGCTGGCGAGCCGGCCTAGTTTTCGGGGTCTGAGGTTTGTTGCGGTGCTGTGCGAAAGCAAATACAGATCCTTCGACTCACCACCCCCAAACTGAAATGCGTTTGGGGCGCGCGTTCGCTCAGAATGACAGATGATTCATTGATTATGCATTTGTGGCGGGCAGCCGGGATTCGACCTAAAACGGTTTGACCGGGGCGGGCTGGTCGGCGGTGACTTTTCCGATTTCGATGGCGGCTACATAGAAGTTTTCACCGCCGGTGGGGCAGGCGGCGAGGCGGCGGAGCATGGCGAGTTGGCCGACATGGGTGAGGGCGTCGGCGACGGGGCCCTGGAAGAGGCGGTCCGCGGGGGCGTGCAGGGGCTCGGCCGAGGCGAGGAGTGCGTCGAATGCGCCGAGGGCGGCGAAGAAGCGGTGGTTCTCTTCGGGCCATGAGAGCGGCTTGGAGTTGTGCCAGGCGGGCTTGCCGGCGGCCATGCTGAGGGCCCAGTCAAACAGGTCGCCCATGTGGGCGAGGATCTGCGCCGGAGTGCGGCCGGCGGCGTCAAAGGCGGCGAAGGTCGGTGGCGCGCCGTTGAGGGCGCGCGAGGCGCGGTAGGCCAGGGTGGCGAGGGTGTGGCGGAGAAGTTCGCGATTGGCATCCATGAATAAAAACTATAGCGGAGGATCTCAGGACTGGGAACGGTCTTGGGCAGGGAAGAGGAATTTGAGCATGGGGACTACGCGGCGGGCCCAGCTGGGTTCGTCGTGGGTTCCGCCATGGACGCGCTCGAAGTGGAGGGTTTGGCCGGTGAGCCATCCGTTGGCTTTGAGGCGGCGATTGAGCTGTTCGGCGTCTTTGAGGGTGCGGTGGCCTTCGCGGTCGCCTACGTCGAGCCAGACGCGGGGGCGCTCCCAGACCTGGGGGGCGCGTTCGTTGAGGTAGCCGAGGATGCTCTTGTGGTTCCACCAGACGCTGGGGGAGAGCAGGGCGAGGCGGCCGAAGCACTCGGGGTGGCGGAGGCCGAGGAAGAGCGAGACCAGGCCGCCGAGCGAGGAGCCGCCGAGGCCGGTGGATTCGCGGTCGGAGAGGATGCGGTACTGGGAGGCGATCCAGGGCATGAGCTCGCGGGTGAGCATGAGGCCGTACTCGTCGGCCTGGCCGCCGCCCATTTGCCAGTCGCGCTCGTGGGTGTACTCGGCGAGTCGGCGGTCGCCGGTGTTGTAGATGCCGACGATGACGAGGGGCTCGACTTGGCCGGCCTGGATGGCGGCGTCAGCCTGCTCGCGGACCTCCCAGGTGCGGCCGGGGATGAAGGAGGTGCGGCCGTCAAAGAGGTTCTGGCCGTCGTGGAGATAGAGGACGGGGTAGAGGCGGTCGGGCTGCTGCTCGTAGCCGGGCGGCAGGTAGACGATGAGGTCGCGGTTTTCAGGCAGGTAGTGGCTGGGGAATCCGCGATGAAGGCGGAGACGCGGGTGGGGGGCGTCAGCGCCGGGCGCGGTCTCAGCGGAAGTCTCGGAGGATTGGGCTTCAAAGCCTGATTGTGGATTGCGGTTCAATTGCGGCGTTCACCTTGGTGGATGGTTGGGGGTGGTGGAAAGCGGCGCGGAAATGGCGATTCCGAAAATCGTCAGCCCGGGATTCATCAGCCCGAGACTGTAACATTAACAAGAAAACGGCGGTTCTCCAATTGCCTGGCCTCTCTGCGGGAAGGATTCAGGCGGGAGCCGGGTTCTAATGGAGCGCAATCCTTATGGTTCGTGAGTATCACAAATGGCATTCTCCGCGGCTGGGCCGGGAGATGGAACTGTTGGTGTTTGGCCACGGCGGGCTGCCGGTGGTGGTGTTTCCCACGTCGGGCGGGCGGTTTTACGAGTTTGAAGACCGGCAGATGATTGCGGCACTGGCGGGGAAGATTGACGCGGGGCGCCTGCAGGTTTTCTGTGTGGACTCAGTGGACATGGAGAGCTGGTATAACAAGCAGGTTCCTCCGCGGTGGCGGATCGCGCGGCACGTGCAGTATGAGGATTACGTGATCCACGAGGTTGTTCCGCTGATCCGGCAGAAGAACGGCAACGGGCGGCTGGTGAGCCTGGGTTGCAGCTTTGGCGGCTATCATGCGGTGAACATTGCGCTGCGGCATCCGGATGTTTTTACGGGGCTGCTGTCGATGTCAGGGGCGTTTGACCTGACGAATTTTCTGCAGGGCTACTATGACCAGGACTGCTATTTCAATTTGCCGACCCACTATCTGCCGAACCTGGGAGACCCGTGGTTCTTTGAGCGCTACCGGCATAACCGCTACGTGCTGGCGACGGGCTGGGACGACCAGTGTTTGGGGCAGAACCAGAACCTGGACCGGGTGATGAGTTCCAGGGGGATTCCGCACGATTTGTTTGTCTGGGACTCCTATAACTCGCATGACTGGCCGACGTGGGAGCGGATGGTGCGGGAATATCTATAAGGCAGGGACCAGGGACGCAGGGACTAGAGACCGAGGGCAAGGGCGTTGGAATGGGGGTGCTGGGATGAGTGAATTGAATCCTTACGAGCGGTTTTTGGATGGCCGGGCGGTGGAGGCGATTCTGGGCGCGACGCCTGGGGCGCTGCGGGCGGCGTTGGACAGGATAAGCGCGGAGCAGGCGAGCGCACCGATGGCGCCGGGGAAGTGGAGCGCGGCAGAGGTGCTTTGCCATCTGGCGGATTGCGAGCTGGTGTTTGCGTTCCGGCTGCGGCAGACGCTGGCCGAGGACGCGCCGACGATTCAACCGTTTGACCAGGACAAGTGGGCTGCCGTGTACAAGGGCATTGGCGGGGGCGAGGCGCTGGCGGCGTTTTGTGCTTTCCGAGCGTGGAACCTGCAACTGATCACGGCCGCGCTGCCGGGGGCGGCGAACCGGACGGTGACGCATCCCGAGCGGGGGACGATGACGTTCCTGACGATTGTGGAGACGATGGCGGGGCACGATTTGAACCATCTGGCGCAGCTGGAGAAGCTGGCGAAGTGATAAGCATCGCTTTGCGGCAGGGTTAGCCTTGGTGTTTCCCAAGTCTCAGCATCGAGACCTGGGGCACCCAGCGAATCTGAGGGAACAAAAAACCTGCAAGAGTTTTGACGGCTTCCGTTCTCAGGATGAGGAGGGCTACGTACTTTTGGCTGCGGCGGGAACTAATCAGTTCCGGCCGGGGTCAAAGAGAGTAGCATTCCGCATGTTGCTGCCGAGGAGGCTGTATGCGCCGCTCATTTGTTGTTGTGCTTCTGTTCGGTTTTTCTTTTGCGCTGGCTGCTCAGACGCCGGCTGTTTCCGCAAACAAGTCACGAACCGGCTCGCCGGCGCCAATGGCGCAGTTGGCCCCACCGCAGGTGGTGAAAGATCTGCCGGTGCGGAAGGTCGTGCTTTACAAAAACGGCGTGGGGTATTTTGAGCACGCAGGGACAATTGTGGGCAATCAGCAGGTGGCGATCGATTTTACTTCGCCGCAGTTGAACGATGTGTTGCAGTCGCTGACGGTGCTGGATGAGGGCGGCGGGCGGATTGCGGCGGTGAACTACAACTCGACGACGCCGCTGGCCGAGCAACTGAAGGCGCTGTCGCTGGGCATGACGGACGAGCCCAGTTCGACGGAGCTGTTTCAGGCGCTGCGGGGGCAGCGGGTTGAAGTTCTGGGTGGGCCCGGCGGCGCGATCACGGGGCGGCTGATGTCGATTGAGACGCGGACGGAGAAGGCAGCCGGTGCGGAAGCCGACACTCCGGCGAACGGGACGATTGATCAATACTTTTTGACGCTGATTGCTTCGTCGGGGGCGGTGCGGGTGATTGAGCTGACGCCTGCGCTGAGCTTGCGGCCGCTGGATGCGAATCTGCAGGGGCAGCTTGACCGGTATCTGGAGCTGCTTTCGACGACGCATGCGAATGGGCTGCGGCATTTGACTCTTGACGCATTGGGGCAGGGACAGCGCGAGCTGCGGGTGAGTTACATCAGCGAGGTTCCGGTGTGGAAGGCAACGTACCGGATGGTTTTTCCGCGGGTGGCGAACGGGAATGCAACCGTGCAGGGGTGGGCGGTGGTGGATAACACGGTGGGCGCGGACTGGGACAACGTGCAGTTGTCGCTGGTAGCGGGAGCGCCGCAGAGCTTTATCCAGCCGTTGTCGCAGCCGCTGTATACGAGGCGGCCGGAGATTCCGATTTCGACGGAGGCGCAGACTACGCCGCAGACGCATGAGGCGGCGGAGATGCTGAATGACGAACTCACAGCGGCTACGCGGATTCCGCATGACATCAAAATGGTTGCCGAGAAGGAAGCCCCTCCTCCTCGCGCCTACGGCGTGGCGGGTATGGAAGGCCTGGGAGGGTCTTCAGGCGGCAGTATGGGATCGGTTTTCGGTAACGGGGCGAACACGGTGAATGTCGTTCCCGGAGGCGAGGGTGGCGGCCGAGTTTACCGGCCTTCGGATGCGATCCAGCAGGGGGATGTTTCAACGAATGCGTTCGACGACTTTTTTGAGTATGCGCTGACGCAGCCGGTGACGATTCACAAGAACGAGTCGGCGATGGTGCCGATTTTGCAGCAGGAACTGCCGGCGGAACATGTGACGCTGTGGAGCGAGAAGGACGGGACGCCGCTGCGGGCGGTGTGGCTGGAGAACAAGTCAAAGCTGACGCTGGACTCGGGGAGCTTTTCGATTTTTGAAAGCGGCGAATTTGCCGGGGAGGGATTGCTGGAGCCGATTCATCCGGGAGAGCGTCGGCTGCTTTCCTACGCTGCCGACCAGGCAATGCGCGTAAAGGTGACGGCGCGCGACAACCAACGCACGCTGCGCCATGTGCAGATTCAAAATGGCGTGGTGGTGGAGACGTATATGAACGTGGCGTCGGTGACTTACTCGGCCACAAACTCGGCGGACTTGGATCGGGTGGTTTTGCTGGAGCACCCGCGTGCCAATAACGGCTGGACACTGGACGGGGATGTGAAGCCTGCCGAGACGGCGCCGAACCTGTATCGGTTTCGGGTGCCAGTGGCGGCGCACACGACGGCCACGCTGGAGGTGCGCGAGCATGGGCCGGTGAGCACGACCGTGAGTTTGAACGCCGGCTACAACCAGTCGACGTATCTGCTGGACCTGGTGAAGCGGGCTCCGGATGCGCTGGAGAAGCTGAAGCCGCTGATGGACGCGTGGACGGCGCTGGCGGATCTGGAGCGGCGGATTGGGGCGTCAAAGAAGGCGGAGCAGGATGCAGCGGCCGATGAGGCGAGGGACCGCGAGAACCTGACAGCTCTCAAAGGCAACGATGCGGCAAAGCGTTTTGTGGACGAGCTGAATCGCGCCGAGGACTTGTTGCAGGCGACACGCAAACAGACAGCGGAGCTGGAGCAGCAGAAGAAGGCGGCGACGGAGAAGCTGAACGAGAGGATTGCGCAGGTGAGTTTTGATTGGGATGTGAAGGCGGGGAGGTAGATCGGGGATTGTTTCGAGGCTGGTGAGGCTGGCGCATTTGGCCCGGTTATCGAGGGGCAGTAGCCGCGTGGTAGCTATAGAGCACCAGGGTAGGGTATTCGCAGAGGCGATGAAAGCGCGGATTTGCGTCGAGCCAACCGATCATGGGACTTGAAAAAGCATCGCTCTGCTTGAGGGCGATGAAAATGCCATCGACAGGCAGGCGATTCAACGTGTCGTATAAATCGGGTCCGGTTTCCTCCACGGGATGAATTTGGAGGTTGGTGTAATAGGCATAGTCAGGATAGTTGTCTGTTGCGTACAGGACGGTGGCGGGCGGGAAGGCTTGGTTCAAGTAGTCCGAGACCTGCATTTCGCCGGAGGTTCCGTGATTGAAGAAGGGGGATTGAACGAGCCGCATGGTTGGCAAGAACGTGTACGCGAGGGCGGCAACGAGGAAGACGGCGCCCGGCAGGCGCACTGCCTTGCGGCCTGTAGTGAGCAGGCTCAGCCCGCTTGCGGCCAGCAGCAGCAGCGGAGGCGCAAGGGGGATTGCATAACGCGGTTCCTTGTGGCTGAGCGCACTGAAGAAGACGAGCAGGGCCGCGGCCCAAAGCCACAAAAAAGAATCGAGTTTGCCGAAGCTTTCATTCTCCGCGGTGTTGATAGCGCCAGGCCGAGGATGCGATCTTCTGGCCTTCCAGAGATGCCAGGCCCTATCCGCGGCCCACAGCGCCAGTCCGATGAGCACGATGCGGGAAAAGATGTTGTTGAAGTTTATCAGGTAGAAGAACGGCGATTCCGCGGGGCCATCCAGGTTGATCCAGCCAGCCTGGAAGGTGGTGAGGAATCCCCCGTAGCGAAGCCTGGACCAGCAGAGGTAAGGGCTCATCCCGATGGCAAAGCCAAGGGCGCAGGCCGCAGCGGCCCGGGTGCGCCGCTTTGCCCGCAGAACCAGCAGGGACAGAACTCCAACGCTGGAAAGGGAAGCAAACCGCATGAGCACGGTGAGCGCGAGAACAAACCCGGCGGCGGCGAAGCGGGGGCCTGTTGGCTTGGCGAGGGCGCGGAGAAGGAGCCAGAATGCAAGCAGGATGAGGGTGAGTGCGGGGCAATCGGTGAGGAGGCCGTTGCCGGTGTTGTCGCTTACAAAGCCCGGTGGGAAGATGCCCACGAAGAACGGCGAAAAGGCAAGTAACAGAGAGGCGATGGCGGCCGAGACCGGATTCGCGATTCTGCGACCGCAAAGAAAAAGCAATGCGGGGCTGAGGGCGTTGAGCAATCCAGTGGCGATGCAGGCGGCATAGATGTGATGCCAGAACAGATAGACAAAGGAGAAGAGGAGCGAAATCAGGGGAGGGCGAAAATTCAATTCAGAGTAATTGATCTTGCCGCAGCAAATGACTTCAGCATTCTGGAGATAGGCCGTTTCGTCCCAGAAGTGCATCCTGGACATGCCCCACAGCCGCACCACGAGGGCCCCGGCCAGAAGCAGGAACAAGAAGGAGAATTCCAGGGCGGAGTGGTGCGGGCGCGCAACCTCGCCGGCCATCGCCGTGGGATCGGGTCTTCCAGACTGAGTCATCGAAGTTGTTCAGCAGGGTATCACCGGGATCGATGGGACCGCAAGGCGTTGCAGGCAGCGAGCGAGCACGCAAGCTGGTGAATTGGAGCAGGAGTGAAGTGCCGCGCCCGGTGAACGCACCGAGGGGTTTTGACCGGGAGGTTCAGGCAGGGATGTAGAACGGGGATTGCTTCGAGGCTGGGGAACTGGCGTGGCACCCTACCCTTGCAACAAAACAATGCAAGGGCAGGGCACGGGCTTGAGTTCGTGAGTGGGAGTCAAGTAGTGCTGACGACCTGGCCGGTCATGGCGTAGACAATGGTGCGAGCGGTTTCGTCTTCATCGGCGCGCGAGGAGATCATGAGGTCGTAGAGGTGTGGGTTGCACCAACTCTTGGCGAAGAACTGCTGGAGATACTTGGCGCGTTCGCCATCGACGGTGCGGATGCGCTGCTCGATATCGACGCCTTTTTCGAGACGGTCTTTGAGGCGGAGGATGCGCTCCTTGACAGGAGCGTAGACAAAGACGTGGTAGACGTCAGGGCGGTGCTGGAGGACGCACTGTGAGCCGCGGCCGACGATGACGCAGTTGCCTTCGGCGTGAGCTTTCTCAATGATTTTCTCGGAGATCTTGACCATCTCTTCGGCATCGAAGACGGAATTGTCAGGCAGCTCAAGGCCGGCGGCGAGGGCGGCCGAACGCATGGCCTGCTGATTGATGCGGCGCAGCCAGGAGACGACGTGCTCGTCGTAGTGCTTGACGACGCTCTGGTCTACATGGGCCGCGTAGGCAATGGCGTCGATGATGTTGCGATCGAGCAGCTTCCAACCCAGCCAGTGGGCGATGGTTTGCGCGATGCGCCCGCCTCCGCTTCCAAACTCCCTGTTCACTGTCAACACCCGGTATGCCACGATAGCCTCCTCTATAGAACAAAGCTGATAACACGAAACTCTCTACTTTACTCCTGTCCCATGGTTCGTTCCAACTCAGCCTGGGCGGTGCACTGGTCGGCCTGGGCCTGGAAGAGCGAAGCCTCAGAGTCGGCCAAGTCAGCCTCAGCCTGTTTCAGCGCGGAGGCATTCACGGTGTTTGCCTGGACCTGGTTGGCGGTGATGCGGCGCATCTCAGCCCGGGCCGCCACGCTTTGCTGGGCGGCGGCGAGGCCGGTTTCAGCACGGTGAACTTTGCGCATTTCCTTTTCCATATCAATGCGCACGCGATTCTGGACCTGAAGAAGATTCTCCTGCGCTTCTTCAAGCTGGGTTTTGCGTTCGCGCACCTGGCCGCTGCGCTTGCCGAATTCAGCCAGTGTCCAATCCATTTTAAGTCCCACCGCGCCGTTGTTTTCGCTGAGCAGGGGGACGCCGTTCTGGTAGACGTAGTCAGCGAAGGCGCCAATCTCAGGGATGTACTCGGCATGTGCGGCGGAAAGGCCGGCGCGGGCTTTGGCGACCATTTCTTTTGCGGCGGCAACCTGGGGGCTGTGTTCGAGGGCCTCGCTTTCAGCATAGGTTGCATGCGCGGAGGCGGGCGGGGGCGCAACCAATTCGACATCGGTGTTGAGCGGAAGACCGACGAGGTCGTTGAACTCGACCTGCATGTCGCTGATGGCGTCTTCAAGAGTGCCTAGCTGATGGCGGGCCTCGGCGATCTGGGCTTCGCCTTCGAGGGCTTTCAACTGGAGCACCGCGCCAGCCTGGACGCCGTTGCGGGCTTCAGTGAGTTGCTCGTCGCCGGCCTCGATGCGCAGGGCGGCGGCCTGCTTGCGGCGCTGGGCGCTGAGCAGGGCGTAGTAAAGCTGCTTGACCTTGAGCGCGACCTCATCGCGGGCGCGCTGTGCATCGTCGCGGGCCTGGCCGGCATCGGCTTTGGCGGCGCTGACGCCGGCGTGAATCCTGAACATCTGGGTAATGGGCTGGGCGGCGGTAGTGGTGGAGAGAAGAAAGTCCTGGTTGCCGAGCTTGATGGTGATGTTCTTGCCGGGAACAGGGCCGTCAGTGGGATAAACGCCGAGCGCGCCCATGGGGATGACGAGGCGGTCCATCTCGCCGAGGTGAACGGCGTTGGTTTGATTGGCGAGGACGGGGAAGTAGTTGGCGCGGGCCTGGGTGACGCGCGCGTCCATCTCTTTGGCTTTGAGGTCGGCGAGTTTGACGGTGGAGTTCTGGTGGTTGGCAAGGGCAACGGCTTCATCGAGGGTGACGCGGCGGGGCTGGGCCTGGGCGATGGAGGCGAGCGCGAGGGCGAGGACCAGGGCTGTGGAGGCGGGGCGTGCGATGGGTTGGCGGCGAAGGCGAGAAGACCAGGAGGTCCAGGCGTGGCGCACGGGCTCACCATGCGCGACGACGAAGAGGACGGGAATGACGACGAGGGTGAAGAACATGGAACCGAGCAGGCCGAAGGCGATGACGCTGGCCAGGGGGGACCACATGCTGGAACCGGAGAGGATCATGGGCGTGACTCCGACGGCGGCGGCCATGGAGGTGAGGAAGATGGGGCGAAGGCGGCGCTCGCCGGCTTCGAGAGCGGCCTGCTCCAACTCGACGCCTGCCTTCATGCGCTCGTGAATGTAATCGATGAGGATGATGGAGTTGCGGACGACGAGGCCGCCGAGGCTGACGATGCCCATAAAGGCGGTGAAACCGAAGCGGTTGTGGGTGAGCAGCAGGCCGAGCGCGGCGCCGGGCAGAGCGAGCGGGAAGGCCGTCATGACGATGAGCGGGTCAATGAGGGTGCGGAACTGGAAGAGCAGGATGAGGAAGATGAGCACGAGGCTGAGCAGCAGGGCGTGTTGCATTTCGCCGAAGGTCTCATCCTGATTTTCGCGTTCGCCGCCGTACTGGATGCGATAGCCGTGCGGGAGGGGAAGGGCGCTGACCTGCTTGCGGGTGCGGACGAGGATCTGGCTGGCGAGGCTGCGGCTATCTGGGAAGGCGCGGACGGTGAGCGTGCGTACGCCGTTGCGGCGGACGATGCGGCCGGGTTGCCACTCGGGGGCGAGCGTGGCTACGGCGCTGACCGGGACGCGGGCGCCGGTGACGGGTGACATGACGTAGGTGTCAGAGACGCTGGTGAAGCTTTGGCGGTCGGCGGCGTCGAGGCGGAGGACGACATCGATGTCGCGGTCGCCCTCCCAATAGGTGGTCATGGGCGCGCCTTCAAAGCTGCCGGCGAGCTGCTGGGCGATGGCGGCGTTGGTGAGGCCGAGGCGGTTGGCGACCTCTTGGCGGACGTTGACGCCCATCTGCAGGGCGTCTTCGTGCCAGTCAGTGTGGATGTAGGTTGCGCCGGGGGTATGGCGGAGGATATTTTCAACGCGATCACCGAGGGTGCGGAGGACGGTTGCATCGTCGCCGACGACGCGGACCTCGACGGGAGCCTCCATCACCTGGCCTTGCTGCAGCTCTTTGACCTGCACGCGGGCCTCGGGCACGGCGTCGGAGAGGCGCGGACGCAGAGCGGCCACCAGTTGCGGGGTACCGCTCACACGGCGGGTGTTGACGAGGACCTGCGCGTAGTTGGAGGCGGGGACCTGGGGGTTGACGTTGTAGTAGAAGCGCGGCGCGCTGGAGCCGAGGAAGCTGGTGTAAGAGGCGACGAGCGGCTCTTTTTGCAGGACAGTTTCGACTTTGCGCACGGCGGCATCGGTGGTTTCAATGCGCGTACCTTCAGGGAGCCAGACGTCCATGACGAACTGGCTGCGCTCAGCGGAGGGAAAGAACTGCTGGGGCACGAGGCGGAGAATGATGAGGCCAACGATGAAGGTGAGCGCGCCGCCGATGAGCACTTCGCGCTTGTGACGCATGGCGCGGGTGATGGCGGCGTTGTAGTAATGCTGCATACGGTCAAGCGGGGTGATTCTCGGGCTGGTCGCGGCGGGCTCCTGTGCGTGGTCTTTGAGTCCCTGGCGAATGAAGAAGCGGGCGGTGAGCGGAGTGAGCAGCATGGCCACGACGTAGGAGCTGCCGAGCGCTGTGGCCACTGCGATGGGCAGGGCGCGGATGAACTCGCCGACTGCGCCGGTGAGCAGCAGCAGGGGCAGGAACGAGGCGATGATGGTGAGCGTGGCAGTGAGCACGGGCGTGGCCATCTCAGTGGCGCAGCGCCAGGAGGCTTCTTCAATGGGCGTTTTGCGGTCGAGCAGCTCGACGTAGTTGTCAGCGATGACGATGGCGTCGTCAACCACCATGCCGAGGACGGTGATGAGCGCGGCGATGGAGACCTGTTGCAGCTCAATGCCGAAGAGATTGAGGAGCGCGAAGGTGATGGAGACGGTGACGGGAATGGCGACCGCGGAGACCAGCGCCACGCGCATGGGCAGCAGCAGCATGGTTACGAGGATGACGGCAACGATGGCGATGCCGAACTCACGGAAGAAATCCCAGATGCGGTCAGAGACCACGCGGGGCTGGTCGGCGACGAGGTCGAGTTTTACCTCGGGGGGCAGGGAGGACTGAACGCCGGCAAGCGTGGAGCGGACGGTATTGCCGAAGCTGACGATGTTGTTGCCTTCAAGCATTTCAACGGCGAGAAGGATGGCCGGCTCGCCATCGATGCGGGCGTACTCGGTGGGGTCTTTGTAGACTCTCTGAACATCGGCGAGGTCGCCGACATAGACCGGCATGCCGGTGGGCGAGAGGTCAACCATAACCTGGCGAATCTGCTGCTCAGTCTGGAGGCGGGAGCCGCTCTCGATGGGGACCTTGTTTTGGCCGGCAGGGACGCGGCCGGCGAACGCGACGGTATTGCGGCCGGCAAGGGCCTGCATCATCTTTTGCGGGTTGACGGAGTATTGCGCGAGGCGCTCAGAGGAGACGTTGAGATCGATCTCTTCTTTCTGATCGCCGATGCGTTTGATTTTGGAGACAGCTGGGATGGTGCGCAGGGCAGCCTCGACGGTTTGTGCGTAGAGCTTGAGCTCGCGGGGGCCGTAGTGACAGCCATGGACGGCGATGAGGACGGCGGTGGTGTCGCCGAAGTCGGAGTCGACGGCGGGGCCGCGGACGCCGGCGGGCAGGTCGGTGGCTTTGAGCTGTGCCATGTCAAGCCGGAGCTTGGACCAGAACTCGTCGGCATCGGCGACGGATTTGTTGAGCTCGACGTTGACGACGACGACGCCGTTGCGAGTGGTGGAGAAGGTTTTGTCGCGGCGCACCTCAGAGAAGCGGAAGAGGCGCTCTTCAATTTTGCGCGTGACCTGGGCTTCGACTTCATCGGCGGTTGCGCCGGGATAGGCCGCGGAAACGATGCCGACGCGGATGGTGATTTTGGGGTCTTCGCGGCGGGGCATGGTGAAGAGCGCATAGATGCCGGCGACAAAGAGCATGGCGGCGAGGACCAGCGACACTTGCGGATAGCGGAGCGAGGCGCGGACGGGGTTCATTGCGCGCCTCCGGCGAGCTTGACGGGCGAGCCCTCGCGCAGATTCTGCTGGCCGGCGACAACGACCTGCTCATTGCCACTGAGGCCGGAGCGGATTTCAATCTCGCTGCCCAGAGGCGCGCCGACTTCAACACGGCGCTGGGTGACGCGGCCCTGGGCGGGGGAGTAGACGTAGACGTGGACCACGCCTTCAGCGTCACGCAGGATGGCGTCGCCGGGGACGGTGAGCGCGTTCAGCACGGACGAGGAGAAGATGCGCGCCTCGCTGACCATGCCGGCGCGGAGGATGCGGTCAGGATTGGCGACGGCGATTTTTGCGGTGTAAGTGCGTGAGGCGGGGTCAGAGGCGACACCGACCACTTCGACTTCGCCCTCAAAGACGCGGTTATCGAGCGAGGGGATGGTGACGAGGGCGCGGGCGCCCTGGGTGACTTTGCCGATTTCGGATTCGGGAATGGCGACGCGAACTTTGACCGGGTTGAGGTCGAGGACGGCCATGACGGGAATGCCTGCGCCCACGGTGTCTCCGACATCGATGCGGCGCATGCCGACGAAGCCGGTGATGGGCGCACGGAGCTGGCAGTCGGCGAGATGCTTTTGGGCTTCGTGCATCTGGGCGGCGGCGGCGCGGGACTGGGCGGCGGCCGAGTCTTTCTCTTCAGGGCGGGTACCCTGGCGGGCCATGGCGTAGCGCTGTTGGGCTGCCTGGTAACCGGCTTCAATTTTTTTGAAGTCGTTGGCGGCAAGGCTCTGGTGATCGAAGAGAAACTTCATGCGCGTGTACTCGTCTTGCCAGCGGTCGAAGTCAATGCGGGCCTGCTCGAGTTCCTGGGGGCGCAGGCCGTCTTCGGATTTGTGGGCGACGGCTTGGGCGGCATCGGATTGGGCAACGGCGGCATCAAGGGCGTTGCGGTAGTCGGTGGAGTCGAGTTCGGCGAGCATCTGGCCCTGGTGGACGGACTGGCCCTCCTCGACGAAGACTTTGGCGACGCGGCCGGGGATCTGGAAGGCGGTCTGGGCGGTGACGTTAGCCTCGACCGAACCGCTGACGGCAACAGTCACGGGCTCGACGCGATGAAGGGGGGCGCGAAGGCGGACGGGGACCGGCTGATCAGCGGCTACGGGCGTGCGCGGGCCGCAGCCGGCCAGGGGGAGAAGGGCGAGCAAACAGAATGGATAGAAGGAGATAGATGTGTTGTGGGGAAAGCGAATTGGGCTGGGCGACGGGACGGGAGGGAGAAAGGTGGAACGCTGGTCGATCATGGAGGTTCTTTCTTGACAAACTTAGAATGACACGTCATTCTTTTATTTGCAAGAGGGGACCAAGGGAAAAGATGGCCTATAAAACGTCTGCCGCCGCGGTGGCCCGGAAGTTGGCTCGCCGCAACACGCTGCTTGAGGCTGCCACGCACCTGTTTGGCAGCTATGGCTACCACGCCGCCACGGTCCCGATGATTGTGGCCGAGGCCGGCAGTTCTGTCGGGAGCTTTTACGCGTATTTCCGCAACAAGGAAGATGTGTTTGCGGCGGTTCTGGAGGCGCTGGGGGAGAAGATCGACCGGCTGATTCACCAGGCCAAGCAATCGGTGCCGGACCCGATGCGAGGGATTCCGGCGGCGGTTGAGTCGCTGTTTCTCTTTCTGGTGGAGAATCCGCAACAGGCGCGGATTCTGATTGTGGAGTCGTCGGGGCTGAGTCCGCGCCTGGAGAAGGTGCGGCGGGCGATTCTGGGGCGGCAGGCCGAGCAGGTGAGCCACTCGCTGGAACTGGCGAGCGCCGATCTGGCGGTGGCGAACCCGGGGATTGCGGCACGGTGCCTGGTGGGGGCTGTCTACGAGGCGCTTTATAGCTGGCTGGAGCAGCCGTTGGGCGAGCGGCTGCCGGCGATTGAGGCGGCGCGCGCGGTGGCGGACTACAACTCGCGGGCGCTGCGGCGGGGCTGAACGGGCTGACCTACGCCGGGGGGCATTACACTGGAATCGCGGATGGTCCCTGGAGGTTGATGCGGCATGAAGAAGATCGGCGTACTGTTCGGCATGGAGAACAGTTTTCCCGGCGCACTGGTGGAACATATCAATGCCCGCAACATTGAGGGCATTGAGGCGGAGTTTGTGGAGACGGGCGCGGTGAGGCTGGACAAGGCTCCGCCTTACGCGGTGATTGTGGATCGCATCTCGCACGACATTCCGTTCTATCGGGCTTATCTGAAGCACGCGGCGCTGAACGGGACGGCGATCATCAACAATCCTTTCTGGTGGTCGGCGGACGACAAGTTTTTCAATTACACGCTGGCGGCAAAGCTGGGCGTGGCGGTTCCGGCGACGGTGATTCTGCCGCACAAGCAGCACCCGGAGGGGACGACGGACCGGTCGATGCGGAACCTGGAGTATCCGCTGGACTGGGAGGCGGTGTTTGCGTATGTGGGCGAGCACGGGTTCATGAAGCCAATCGATGGCGGCGGCTGGCGCGATGTGTATCACATTCACAATCGCGAGGAGTTTTTTGCGGCCTATGACCAGTCGCGCGACCTGTGCATGCTGTACCAGAAGGCGGTGGAGTTCAAGGAGTACTTCCGCTGCTATGTGGTGGGGCAGAAGCGGGTACACATCATGCCGTACGATCCGCGCAAGCCGCATGCGGAGCGGTATGTGCTGAATCCGCCCGAGTATGACAAGGCGCTGCTGCATCGCGTGGAGCAGGATGCGCTGAAGCTTTGCCGCGCCCTGGGCTACGACTTGAACACGGTGGAGTTTGCGGTGGAAGACGGCGTGCCGTACGCGATCGACTTCATGAATCCCGCGCCGGATGCGGGGCTGGAGTCAGTGGGTCAGGCTAACTTCGACTGGATTATCAAAGAGGTCGCGGACCTGGCGATTGCGCGGGCGCGGCAGGCGCCGAGCCATTTGAAGCTGCGCTGGTCGGCGTTTCTGGGGGCGGTTGCGCCGGCGGCCAAGGCGCGGCAGCGTGGAGGGAGGCACCACCATGCGAAGAAGAAGCATGGGAAGCATATGGGGTTGAAGGCGCGGTAGTGGATCTTCGAAGATTCCGGAACTGAGATTTGCAACGACATATCCGTGAGGTCAGGGCCCTACCCTGATGCTTTGCACCGGCTACAATGTCCCCAAGCTATCCCCAAGGAGTTCGTATGCGGCCATCTTTCTCGCTCGGCATTGAAGAGGAGTACCAGACCATCGATCCGGTGACGCGGGACTTGCGCTCGCATATCCAGACGGAGATGCTGGCGCATGGCAAGCTGCGCTTGCAGGAGCGGGTAAAGGCGGAGATGCACACCTCGGTGGTGGAGGTGGGCACGCGGGTGTGCCGCAATATCGACGAGGCGCGCGAGGACATTTACGAGTTGCGGCGGGAGATGATCAAGCTGGCGCGCGAGCATGGCCTGGTGCTGGTGGCCGGGGCGACGCATCCGTTTGCGGACTGGCGGACGCAGGAGATTTATCCGGACCCGCGGTATCACCAGGTGGTGAAGGATCTGCAACTGGTGGCGCGCGCCAACCTGATCTTCGGGCTGCACGTGCATGTGGGCATTGAAGATCGCGAGGCGGCGATTCGCATCATGAACTCGATGCGGTATTTTCTGCCGCACATCATGGCGCTGGCGACGAACTCGCCGTTCTGGCTGGGGCTGAATACGGGGTACAAGGGCTATCGCGCCAAGGTGTTTGAGAATTTTCCGCGAACCGGGATTCCGGATGCTTTCCAGAGTTACTCGGAGTTTGAGAATTACGTCAACCTGCTGGTGAAGACCAACTGCATTGATAACGCGAAGAAGATCTGGTGGGATATAAGGCCGCATCCGTTTTTTGACACGGTGGAAGTGAGGGCGTGCGATATTCCGCTGCGGGCCGAGGAGACGGTGGCGATTGCGGCGCTGATTCAGGCCACGGCGGCGTATCTCTACAAGCTGCATGAGGCCAACCAGGACTTCAGGCAATATGCGCGTCCGCTGCTGATGGAAAACAAGTTTCGCGCGGTGCGGTACGGGCTGGACGGCAACCTGATCGACTTCGGCAAGCAGCAGGAGGTGCCGATGCGCGAGTTAGTGGAGGAGTATCTGGCGCTGATCGACCCGGTGGTGGACGAGTTAGGGAGCCGCGAGGCGATCAACGGGATTCGCACGATCTTGAAGACCGGCACGGGCGCCGACCGGCAGTTGAAGGTCTTCGAGGAGTCGGGCGGAGACTTGAAGGCGGTGGTGGATTACATGGCGCAGGAGACTGCGGCGGGGTTGTAAGAGGCGCTTTGCCTGGCCAGGTTCGGGAATATTTCGACGAAGAAACGCAATCATCCTGGAATTCCGTTGACAGTGCCGGAAGGCAGTGCCACGATCTAGTTGGTCCCCCACTTTTCTTAATTCTTCAATCCATGCAGGCATTTTGAGTTTTCCATAGATGTTGACCTGACGGAGGCCTCGACGTGATGAAGCTGTCTGGCTCTTTGCGGAGCCGTTTTCTTCCTGCGCTTGCCATGCTTTGGATGGGGTCTGCTGGACCAGCACAAAGCGCGCAGATGGCGGCAGTGAATGCACCTGTTGTTTCTGCGTCTGTTGTTCCACAACTGGCGCGGTACGACGGCGCGGCGCAGAACCGGGCCGGGGACACGGTGGAGATGGCATTCCGCATCTACGCATCGCAGGAGGGCGGCGAGGCGCTTTGGAGCGAGACGCAGCATGTGACCGTGGGCGCGGACGGGAAATACAGCGTGTTTCTGGGCGGCGTGACAGAAGCGGGATTACCCCAGGCGGTGTTTGCGGGCGGGCAGGCACGTTGGCTGGGGGTGAGCGTTGAGCGGGCCGCGGAGCAGACGCGGGTGCCGCTGGCCTCAGCGGCGTATGCGATGAAGGCGGCGGATGCCGAGACGCTGGGCGGGGTTCCGGCGGCGGAGTTTGTGACGCAGGCGCAGTTGCGGGCCAATGCACAGCCGTCGGCAGCCGGCACGCCTCCTTCCGTGGCAGCCTTGGGGAACTCTGCCAGTGCTGCCCGCCCCAAGGTCAAACGCCCTGACGCAACCGTATCCCCGAACACGCTAGCCATGTTTAACGGTTCGAGTGCTCTGGTCAGTTCCGCGCTGGCGGTGTCGGGAAGTGATTTCAATTTGCAGTCGGGCACGATTGGCGCCGTGACCTCCAAGACCACGATCGTCAACGGTCTCAGCGCCGCCATCTACGGATATTCGGGGGCCGCGACCGGTCCGGTGTCAGGCGTGACGGGAACCGCGGCCAGCAACACGGGCTCGGGCGTGACCGGCACCGAGTACTCCGCTACGGGAGGGGTGAGTGGCGTGTCTGGAAGCGCGCACAGCGTCACGGCGGGCGCCGCAGGCGTGAGCGGAGTGGAGGCTTCCCCGACCGGAGCGGTTTATGGAGTGTCCGGCGCAACCACAAGCGCCGGGCCGGGCGCGGCGGGTGTCTACGGTGCAGTGTGGTCCGGGACGGGCGCGGTTTATGGTGCTGAGGGCCAGGCTTGGAGCACGACAGGAGGCGCGGCGGGCGTATATGGGTATGAAGGCGCCACCACGGGACAGGTTTATGGTGTGAGCGGCGTGACGCCCAGCACCGGCGGCATCGGGGTCTTCGGGTCGTCGACCGCAACCTCGGGCAATGTTGCAGGAGTGATGGGCCAGACCTCAAGCAACAACGGCGTTGGCGTGATCGGAATCGCCAACGCGGCGGGCGGGACAGCCGGATTCTTTGTGGCGAACAATGGCGCGCAGGGGCTGGCTGTGCAAGGGGGCGCGGGCGCGAACCAATCCCAGGTATTCAAGGTCGACGCCAGCGGCAACGGCGCCTTCGCCGGTAACGTGGCCGTCACAGGGAACGGCTCATTTGCTCACAGTGTGACTGTCTCACAAAACGTAACCATCTCGGGCAACGTGACCGTGTCAGGCGGGCTGAAGGTCACCGGCCAGGTGACGAAGGGCAGCGGATCGTTCAAGATCGACGACCCGCTGGAGCCGGAGAAGAAGTATCTGTCGCACTCGTTTGTTGAGTCGCCGGACATGATGAACGTTTATAACGGGAACATTGTGACGGACAGGCATGGCGTGGCGACGGTAACGCTGCCGGATTACTTTGAGGCGCTCAATCGGGACTTCCGTTACCAGTTAACCGTGGTGGGGCAGTTTGCGCAGGCGATTGTTGCGAAGAAGGTGGCGGGCAACCGGTTTGTGATTCGCACCAGCAAGCCGGGCGTAGAGGTTTCGTGGCAGGTGACGGGGATTCGGCAGGATGCCTATGCGAATGCGAACCGGATTCCTGTCGAAGAGGACAAGCCGGCTCAAGAGCAGGGATATTATCTGCATCCTGAGGCATTCGGGCAGCCGGAGTCGAAGAGCATTGCGGCGGCGCACCAGACGCAACCCTCGTCCGGCGAAGTGCAATTGAGCCAGCGGTAGTTTTGTAGCAATCCGTTTGTCCCTGGCCGCATTGAAAGCGGCCAGGGACCCACCGAATGCCCGCCGGGCTAACGCCCCGGCCCCATCACAACTGCGCGCGTCCCGTTGTTCGCCCACGGTTCAGCCCGGCGCACGGCTTTCACCTACCAGGCCAGAGCGAAATCAGTCCGGGCTTGTCGTGTCCAGATCTTCAAGCTCGTCGTACCAAAGGTAGAAATCTGTATCGAAGTCGAAGTGCTCTGGGAATTCCAGCGTCGGCAGATTCGAACTCCAAGGGACAATCTTGAGGAACTTGGTCCTGCCGCCCTCGGGGTCCTCAACCACACGCTCCCGCCGCCCACAGATAGTGCTCAAGGCTAGTTTCCCGCGCGTGAACAGTGTTCGCACTTCGATCGCTTCACGGGATAGTTTCACTGTGCTCAAAAACGATTGCGTAGCAAACCAGGTGCTGGCCAACATGAAAAGGGCTGTCCCAAGAAGCTGAAAATAGCTTGGCTCCCGGCTGTGCGACTCCCGTATCCAAACGCCAATCGAACACACCAACGAACCAGCCAAAAACACAGCTGCAAAAATCTGCAACGACGAACGCTGGTGGTAAACACGCTCGGGTCCTCTGACCTCTGACATGGGAAAAACCCTCCGTTCGGCAGATTACCTTGCGAATCCGGCTTGAAACTCCACGGAAACTCTGAACACGTTGCGGCAGCGGTGCAGCATTCCCTCAGGGGCTAAAGCCCACATCGTGTTGTTGCGTTATCGGCACGACTGAAGTCGTGCCCTGACACTTCGTGCCTCGCAAGGAGAGTTCTTCCGCAGCCTGTGAAGTCGTGCTCTTTCAAAGCATCGACGTGATCAGATGCAACCTAATCCTGTGTTGCGATGGCGGAGATGGCACGGGTGCGCCACTTGCCGTTGGTGAAGTCAGGGAACTCGACGGGGGCGCTGCCGCGGGCTACGGATGTATAGCTGAGCGGGGCGATGGCGGACCAGGCGGCGCAGTCGTAGACATCCAGATCGGGCGCGAGGCCGTTGCGCACGCACTCAAGCAGGCGGTAGAGCATGATGAAGTCCATGCCGCCGTGGCCGCCGACTTTTTGGGCGATCTCGCCTTCCCGCTTCCACAAGGGATGCTGATACTTCTTCCAGTCGTCGATGGAGCCAAACTCGTCTTCCTTGCTGACGCCTTCGATGTAGATACGCGGGGGATAATCCTCAAAGATGCCCTTGGTTCCGGCGATGAGGTTGATGCGGTCGTAGGGGTGGGGGCTGGAGACGGCGTGCTTCACCGTGATGGTGAGGCCTTTGGCGGTTTTGATGAGCGAGGTGTTCATGTCGCCGCAGATGTACTTCTCTGCCCAGCGCGGGTCACCGGGCTGAAGGTGATCTTTGCGCCATTTGTCGAGGCCGCGCTGCGGCGAGCTCATGGAGACGATGTGGCCGAACTTGTCGCCGCGCTGGATGCCCATGTAGTTGGCGACGGGGCCAAGGCCGTGGGAGGGGTAGAGGTTGCCGTCGTGGCGGGTGTGCTCAGTGCGTCGCCAGAGGCCTTCGCCCTTGTCTGAGAAGAGCTCGCTGCGGAGGTCGTGAATGTAGGCGCCCTCGCCGTAGAGCAGGTCGCCGAGTTCGCCGGCGTGGACCATGCGCAGGATGAGGGTTTCGTTGTAGCCGTAGCAGCAGTTCTCAAGCATGAGGCAGTGCTTGCGGGTCTCCTCGGATGTGCGGACGATGGACCAGCACTCTTCGAGGGTGGTGACGCCGGGGACTTCAATGGCAACGTCTTTGCCGGCCTTCATGGCGGCGATGGCCATGGGATAGTGCCAGCTCCAGGGCGTGGCTGCGATGACGAGGTCAACGTCTTTGCGGGCGACCATGGCTTCGTAGTCGTGAGGGCCCTTGGTGTAGAGCTCGGGCTTTTTCTGGCCGGCGGCGACGACGAGGCCGGCGGCGTGCTCGGCTTTCTCTGCCACGATGTCGCAGACGGCGACGACCTGCGCATCGGCGGCGAGCAGGTTGCCGAGCAGGCTGGTTCCGCGGCCTCCTGTGCCGATGAGCGCGATGCGCGGCTCACGTTTGGCGAAGGCGACATCCATCATGCTGTGGTGGACGGTAGATTCGGCGGCGTGGGCCAGCTCGGCAGCGGATACGGTGGCGGCAGCGGCAGCGCCGAGTTGCATAAAGCGGCGGCGCGTCCAGACTCCAAGGTCCATTTGGGCGCCGAGTTCGGAATTCAGGTCATCCATGCTCATGGTTTCTCCCCCGGTCATCCAGTCTAAATGCATTGCTTGGCGGATGGCGTGGCTTTACTTCACGGTGAAGCTGAAGCAACTGGAGTATTCCGAGCTGCCGATGGTATTGGCGGCCTGGGCTCTCCAGTAATAGGTGGTTTTGTTTTTGAGGCCGGTGAGCGCGAGGCTGGTGTTTTTGCCGGGACTGGCGGCGCTCACGGCCTGGCCGCCGCAGCTTGCTGTGTACAACTGGACGGAGTAGCGGGTGGCGCCTCGGTCGGAGTTCCAGCGAAGAGTGACGCTGGTTGAGGAGACGGTTGCGCCGTTGGCGGGGGCGGTGAGGGTGGGGATGAAGGGGGCGCTGGGAACTGCGGCGAATTTGTCGATGAATCTGGATACGTCGAGCGATCCCCAGCCGGTGGCCTGGTCATAGCCGGGTCCAATGAGGTAACCGGCCTGGCCACGGTGGAGGCCGTTGACGCCCGCGGCGCTGTTGTTGCAAAGGCTGGGGGTGGTGACTTTGCAAAAGGCCAGTTTGCTTGAGGCGACGGTGACGTCGTGAAAGGCCGAGGGGGTGGTGGCGGCCATGGCATAGAGGGAGGGGTTGAGATTGCCTTGCGGGGCGCCTAGTTTCTGGTCGAGGAGCGCGACGATGCCCGCCATGTCAGGCGCGGCCGCGGAGGTGCCGGAGAAGATCTCAAGGTATCCGCCGCCGCATGGGGCGCCACCGGCGGCCAGGCAACCCAGGTAGCCATCGTGGCCGGCCGCGGTGAACGCGATGTCTGGTGTGTAGCGCCCGGCTCTGGCGCTGGGTACGCCGCTGCCTTTTTGCCAGGCGGGCGTGGGGATGAACTGACTGACTCCTCCGCCTGAGGCGGCCACCTGGGTAACGGTTGGCTGGGTTGTGTCAGCGAGGGGCTCGTTCCACGCGCCCTCGGGAATGTAGCCGAGGGCAGAGAGACCGCCGACGCCGTTGCTCGCGCTCCACCAGGCAGCGGGATCGGCGCTGTCAGCGAACTCAGTGCCGCCCACGCAGGTGGCATAGCTGGAAGAGCAGAGGGCGTTGGGGCTGATGGGCTGGGGGGCCGATGGCGGCGGCTGGCCGTGGATGTCGCAGCCGGCGGCGCCCGCGTCTCCTGAGCTGACCATCACGGAGATGCCTTCAGCCGCGGCCTGCTTGAAGAGGGTGTCCCAGTAGGCCACGCCGGAACGGTTACTCTCAAGCTCGCACTCGGCAAAACTGAAGTCGATGGTTTGGGCGGGCACCGGGGTGGTGTTGACCAGGTACTGCGCCGGAGGGTCGATGCCGCCGCTGGCGTCAGAGGCGACCACCAGCAGGACCTTTGCCGCCGGGGCCACGCTGGCCGCGCGCATCACATCGAGGGTTGCCTCAATCTGGAAGTCGATTGTTGCGTTGCCAGCAGGAGGGGCGGTGAAGGCGGGCCCGGGATCGACGCCGCCAAAGGCGGTGGGCACCACTTCGACTGGATTGGGAAAACTGGTTGCGGTCAGGTCGCGGAAGTTGGCGTAATCCGTGAAGTCGGTGCGCGACTCACCCACGATGCCGATGGTGACACCGGAGCCGTTGAGGCTTGCGGGGAGGTTGTAGACTTTGACGAAGTCGGCCGGGGTTACGACGGTGGCGCCGTTGGAGAGCAAGAGGTCAGGCCCATCCCGCTGCACGGCGCGGGCAAAGTGCTGGGGCCGCTCGGCGCGGGAGTGGAGGCCGCGCACGGATTGGATGAAAGGCGCCAGGGATTGGGGGACGACGGGGTCGGATGCGATGGAGTAGCGCTGCCGGCCATCCACGTTGTAGGAATAGAACTCGGTTTGAAAGGCGCGGGCGACGTCTCCGGCGGAGCCCACGAATCCGATGAAGATGCGGCTTGGCGCCACAAAGGTGACGTGCAAGCCCTCGGACTGGAGCCAACCGGTGAGGCTGTCAATCTGCTGCGGGGCGAGGCCGAAGCGATCGCCGATCTCGGCTGGCGTGAGCCATCGATGGAAATCGGGCGAGGCGGGATTCTGCTGGTCGGCGAGGAACTGATCGAAGGCTGCCTCTTGCAGGGGCGAGCGGGCCAGCACCAGCGTCATGGAGGCCATGGGCTGCTCGGCGGGAAGTTGGCCGGCTATGTTTTCAGCCGTGGCCCAGGCGGGCAGGTGGCCGGTAAGCAGGCCGGGGCGGGCGGCAGGGGTTGTCTGCGCCTCAACCGCGGGGCCGGCAAAGAGTGCGAGAAGCAGGCAGACGAGCGGCGTGGCGCGGCGAGTGAACCACGGGGAGTGATGGCGATAGATGCGGGGGGGGAGTGGGGAGAGCATGGAGAGGGTTCCTTGGCCAGCGTTGCAGGCGTGGTGGCAGCGAGCTTGCAGAGGTTGGATTACGGGCTTGTGCGGGCAAAAGGAGAAACAAGGTAGTTCACAGCTATCATCGCGCCCGGAGCGCTTCAACGCAAGCAAGGCAGTGAGCGGTTGTTTGCGATGCGGAGCTGGGTCAGGTGTTGAGACAAGGAACAGCAGATGCGATGGGGAGTGTTAAGGCTGGCCGAAGCAGGAGGGCTCACAACAAGACGCCCCACTCTTTTGCCCGCGGCGGGATGAAAGAGTGGGGCGTCTTGTTAATTCTGAATGGCCGGAAGAAGTCTTCCGGTTGGCTGCTTGACGCGGATTAAAGGACGCTGAAGCTGAAGCAACTGGAGTAAGAGGAACTGCCGCCGCTTCCGGTTGCATCCACTCTCCAGTAGTAGGTCTTGCTGTTGCTCAGGCCTGAGAGCGTGACGGAGGTGTTTGCGCCGGGGGAGCCGACGGTGATGGCCGTGCCGCCGCAACTGCCGGTGTACGCCTGGACGCCATAGCTTGTGGCGCCGGAGACGGCGTTCCACTTGAGGGTTGTGGAGGTGGTGCCGGCGGTGAGGCTGGCTGCATTGGCGGGCGTGGTGAGCGTGGGCACGGCCGGGGGGATCTTGGCGACGAAGTTGGAGCAACTGGAGTAAGGCGAACTGCCGCCGGGACCAACTGCCTGGACTCTCCAGTAATACGTTTTTCCGGTGGTGAGGCCAGAGATGGCGAGGCTGGTGTTAGCGCCGGGGGAGCCGACGGTGAAGGCAGTCCCGCCGCAACTGACGGTGTAAGCCTGGACGTTGTAGCTGGTGGCGTTGGTGACCGCAGACCACTTGAGCGTGGCGGAGCTTGTGGTGACAAAGGCGGCATTGGTGGGGGATGTGAGCGAAGGCGTAGCGGGTGGAATCTTGGTGGTGAAGCTGTAGCAACTGGAGAAGGAAGAGGTGCCGCCGGGGCCCGAGGCATCCACGCGCCAGTAGTAGGTTTTGCCGGTGGTGAGATTGACGAGAGTGGTGCTGGTGTTGGCGCCGGGCGCGGTGACGGCGATGGTTGTTCCGCCGCAACTGCCGGTGTAGCCCTGGACGTTGTAGCTGGTGGCTCCGGTGACGGCGTTCCACTTGAGCGTGGCGGAGGTGGTGGTGACCGTCGACGCGTTGGTGGGAGCGGTGAGCGTGGGTACGGCCGGGACGATCTTGACGGTGAAGCTGAAGCAACTGGAGTAGGCGGAAGTGCCGCCTGTGCCGGTTGCGCTGACGCGCCAGTAGTAGGTGGTTCCGGAGGTGAGGCCGGTGAGGGAGATGCTGGTGTTTGCGCCGGGGGAGCCGACGGTGACGGCCGTTCCGCCGCAACTGCCGGTGTAAGCCTGGACGCTGTAGCTGCTGGCTCCGGTGGACGCGGCCCAGGAGAGGGTTGCGGAGGTGGTGGAGACGGTTGCGCCGTTGGCCGGGGAACTGAGCGTGGGCACGGCCGGAGGCGTGGGCGTCCCGCCGCCTGAATAGTTGTTGATGAAGACCGACACATCGAGCGAACCCCAGCCTGTGGCCTCGTCAAATCCGTTGCCGACCATGTAGCCTGCCTCGCCGCCAGTGAGGCCGCTGGGCCCTGGGTCGCTGTTATTGCAGAGGCTCGGCGTGCTGAGGCTGCAGGAACTTACTCCGCTGCTGGTCAGGTTGACGTCGTGGAAGGCGCTGGGTGTGCTTGCGGCCATGGCGTAGATCGTCGGGTTGAAGTTGCCCTGTGCGGAACCCTTGTGCTGATCGAGGAGGGCGGCAATGCCGGCCATATCGGGGGCGGAGGCGGAGGTGCCAGAGAAGATTTCAATGTATCCGTTGTTGCATGGTCCACCACCGGCGGCCAGGCAGCCAATATAGCCGTCGTGGTCAGCGGCTGTGAACGAGAGGTCGGGGGTGTAGCGACCGGTCCTCGCGGTGGGCACGCCGGTTCCGGTTTGCCAGCTTGGGGTGGCGATCACTTTGCTGACGCCGCCGCCGGTACCGGCGATTTGGGTCTGCGAGCTTGAGTTCAGCGGCTCATTCCAGGCTCCCTCTGCGATGTAGCCCAGGGCAGACAGAAAGCCGCCGCCGTTGTTGGGGCTCCAGTACTTTGAATAATTGCTGGCGTCGCTGAATTCGGTTCCGCCGACGCAGGTGGCGTAGGAAGAGGAACAGATTGAGTTGGGGCTGATGGGATTGGGGGAGGCGGGCGGCGAGGCATTGTGGGTGTCACAACCGCCCGCGCCGGAGTCGCCGGAGGCGACGAAGACCGAGATGCCTTCTCCGGCAGCCTGCTTGAAGAGGGTGTCCCAGTAGGTGACGCCCGACGTGCCGTTCAGGTACTCGCAGGCACCCCAGCTCACATCCATCACCTGAGCGGGGAGTGGAGTGTGGTTGACCAGGTATTGCGCGGCCGGATCGATTCCGCCGCTGGCCTGCGTGGCAACCACCAGCAAAAGCTTGGCCCCCGTGGCTACGCTGCCGGCGCGCTGCACGTCGACTGTGGCCTCACCCTGAGCGGACGGATAGCTGCATGGGTTCGAGGGGCACGAGGTCGTGGCCGGGCCGGGATCGACGCCTCCGTAGGTGGTGGGGATAATCACGGTGGGCTGAGGAACACTGGAGCCGAGGAAGCTGTTGAAGTTGGAGATGTCGGCAGAGTTGATGCGCGCCTCACCGACGATGCCGATGGTGAAGCCGGTGCCGTTGAGGTTCGAGGGCAGATCGTAGATTTTTGCAAAATCCGCCGGTCCGACGTAGTGAACGGTGTTGTTTGAAACGCTTGCATCGGGCGAAGGCGCCACCAGCGCGTGGGCGATGTGCTGAGGCCGCTCGACGGGGCTGTGCAGGCCGCGGATGGCCTTGATGGCCGGGGCGAGCGCGCGGGGAACGAGGGGCTCTGAGGCGGGCGCGAAGAGTTGCTCGCCGTTGACGTTGTAGTACATGAAGTCCGTCTGGAAGGCGCGGGCCAGATCGCCGGCGGCGCCATTCACGCCGATAAAGAGGCGGCTTGGGGAGACCCAGGAGACCTTGAGGCCCTGGGACTCGATCCAGTTGCTGAGGGTGTCAATGTCCTGCTGAGAGAGGCCGAACCGGTCGCCGATTTCAGTGGGGGTGAGCCAGTGATGATACTCGGGCGATTCCGGATTCTGCTGCTCGGCCAGGAGCGCATCAAAGGCCTGCTCTTTCTGAGCCGAGCGGGCCAGCACGAGCGTGACCTGGTTGATGGGCAGTTCAGGGGGAACAGAGCCGATGAGGTTTGCCTGGTTTGCCCACCCGGGGACGTGGCCCTTGAGGGTTTGAAGCTTTGCGGGATCGAGCACTTGCTGGATGAGGTTGGGGCTCTGGCCGGATGCGCTTGCGGATTCGCTTGCCGCGGCAGGGCCGGCGGCCCATGCGGAGAGGACGCCGAGGCCCGCCAGAATGCAGGCCACTGCGGCAGCGCGGCCGAAGCCGGGCATGGCCGGCCGAAGGCTGATCTGGAGCGCCCGCACCGCGCGTTGGGGGGCTTTTTGAGCCGGAGCGACAACGGGCGACAGCAAGGACCGAACAGCATTGAACGCTGGGAACCGCATATACTCGACCTCTTTCACCGGCTTCCTGGGGAAGGCTCGGATTTCTAAGCCGGCCTTGGGAAGGACCGGGCTTTTTTCGCCAGCCTTTGGGTCAAGGCTGGGTTACGATCGTCAGTCACTTGAAAACAGCCTTTGTGACAACAGATCTCCCATTCTCAAGCGTGCATTCGAACGAACAACTTGCATTATCCAATATATAGACGCAGGATGAGGGGAAATTCCTTTCAGGCGGGGAGCAAAAAGTAGCGAAAGACACCCACTTTCGTAACCTGGGGAAAGGAATGACCTGGGCTCGTGGCGGCCGGCGTGCGGCCCATTCCTTTCCCCTGGGAAATCCGGTAACCTGAATAGATACGCACCGCCAACAGGAGATCCCCACCCGACGCATGTCTCAAACTTCCGCAACCCTGCTTTCGATTCCCTATCCGGCTGAGTTTACTCCCGGCGCCCTTTCTGCCGTGACCACGTGCCTGCGCATCGGCCGGGACGAGAAGGTTACGCTGATTACCGACCGCGCCACGGAGGCCATTGCCGCCGCCCTGGCCACCCAGTTGAATGAGCTTGGCTGCCCGTGGAACGCATTCATTCTGGAGGATTTGGCGCCGCGGCCTCTGGTGGACATGCCGGCAGCGGTGCTGGCCGACATGGAGACGTCGCAGGTGTCGATTTTTGCCGTCCAGGTGCAAGCCAATGAGCTGCACTCGCGGATGCAGATGACGGATGTGGTGAACCGGCGGCACATGCGGCACGCGCACATGGTGAATATTACCCCGGAGATTATGTGCCAGGGGATGCGAGCCGACTTTAACCTGGTGGACCGGCTGAGCCAGAAGGTTCTGGACCGGGTGAGGCGAGCGACCCGGATTCGGGCCACCACGGCGGCGGGAACCGACATTACCGCCGAGATGAACCCCGGCTACAAGTGGTTCAAGACCTCAGGCATTATTTCGGCAGAAAAATGGGGCAACCTGCCCGGCGGAGAGTGCTTTACCTCGCCCGGCGAGGTGAACGGGACCTTTGTGGTGGATGGCGTGGTGGGCGACTGGCTTTGCGCGCGGTATGGGCTGCTGGCGGCAACGCCGCTGACCATTGAGATTGCGGGCAACCGGATTGTGAGTTGTGCCAGCGAGAACAAGCAGTTGGAGGCGGATTTCTGGGCGTACACGCACACCGACGAGAACTCTGACCGGGTGGGCGAGTTTGCCATCGGCACCAATCTGGGCGTGGAGCGGGTGATCGGCAACATCTTGCAAGACGAGAAGTTTCCCGGCATCCACATTGCTTTCGGAAATCCGTATGGCGAGCACACGGGCGCGCCATGGCGCAGCGGGACGCACATTGACGTGGTGGGTCTGGGGTTCAACATCTGGCTGGAGTCGGATGCAGGCGAAGAGCAGATCATGCGCGACGGGCGGTTTTTGATCGCGGCGTGATGCCTGCAAGGGCGTCGCGGCTTATAGGGGCTCGGCCGCGGAGGCGGGGACGGATGCGCAGGGACCTCCAGGGGGCGGGCGCTCCGCAGACGGAGGTGGCACATTGGCGAGCACAGAGCAGAGCGGCACACAATCGAGCAGCGGCAAGGTGGCGCTGGTCACCGGGGCAGGCAGCGGAATTGGCCGGGCGGTGGCTCTGGCTTTGAACGGCGCAGGATACCGGGTGGTGCTGGCCGGGCGGCGGCTGGCGGCGCTGGAGCAGACCGCGGCGCTTGCCAAGGGGCTGGAGATTCTGGCCGTGGCGACCGACGTGAGCCGGCCGGAACAAGTGGAAGCCTTGTTTGCCGGGGTGAAAGAGAGGTTCGGGCGGCTCGATCTGCTGTTTAACAATGCGGGCACGAGCACGCCGGCCATCCCGATTGAAGACGTGAGCTGGGAGCAGTGGACGACGGTGGTGGGGGTGAACTTGAGCGGCGCGTTTCTGTGCGCGCAGCAGGCGATCCGGATGATGAAGCGGCAGCAGCCGCGGGGCGGGCGGATCATCAACAACGGGTCGATTTCGGCGCATGTGCCGCGGCCGCATTCAGCGCCTTATACAGCGACCAAGCACGCCATCACGGGGCTCACGCGGTCGATCTCGCTGGACTGCCGGGGCTATGACATTGCGTGCGGCCAGATCGACATAGGCAATGCGGCGACGGAGATGAGCGCGGGGCTTGCGGCGGGGGCCTTGCAGCCAGGTGGCAATGTGGTCCCAGAGCCGCGATTCGACCTCAGGCATGTAGCCGATGCGGTGCTTTACATGGCGGGATTGCCGCTGGAGGCGAATGTGCAATTCATGACGGTGATGGCCACCCGGATGCCATTCATGGGGCGGGGATAAATTGGTTTTAAATTGAAAGAGAATCGCCAGCGACAGCAAGGCTACCCGGTGACGCTCAGATTCATTGACATTGGGGCGACCGGGAGCATCTATCTTTAAGCTATGACAGATTCCGCTTTGCATCCTCTTCGCACCCTTGGCAACTCCGATCTGGAACTGACTCCAATTGGCTTTGGCGCATGGGCCATCGGGGGCGGCGACTGGGCCTTCGCCTGGGGGCCCCAGGATGACAACGAGTCCATTGCCGCGATTCATCGCGCGCTTGAGGCAGGCATCAACTGGATCGACACCGCGCCCGTCTATGGGCTCGGGCACTCTGAAGAGGTGGTGGCCCGCGCCCTCAAGACCACATCCCATAGGCCTTACATCTTTACCAAGTGCTGCCTGTGCTGGACTGGGGAGCGCTCTATCTATCGCTGCCTCAAGGCAGAATCGCTTGCCGTTGAGCTTGAGAATTCGCTCCGCCGCCTCAATGTTGAGGCCATCGACCTTTACCAGATTCACTGGCCCGACCCCGAACCCGATATCGAAGAGGCCTGGGAGACCCTGGCCCGGTTCCAGCAACAGGGCAAGGTGCGGTGGATCGGCGTTTCCAATTTTAATGTGGAGCAGATGAAGCGAATCCAGAAGGTCGCGCCCATCACCAGTTTGCAACCGCCCTATTCCATGTTGCGCCCGGCCATCGAGAACGAGGTGCTTCCATTTGCCCAGGAGCATGGCATCGGCGTGATCAACTATTCGCCGATGGTCAATGGCCTGCTGGCCGGCTCAATGACTGCCGAGCGCATTGCAGCAATGCCCGCCGATGACTGGCGCCGCAACGGAGTGGAGTTCAAGGAGCCGCGCCTCAGCCGCAATCTCAGGCTGGTGGAATTGTTGCGAGAGATCGGCGCCGGGCACGGAGTGGGCCCCGGCGTTGTGGCAGTGGCCTGGACGCTGCACAACCCGGCCATCACCGCCGCAATTGTGGGTGGGCGAAGCGCACGGCAGGTGGACGGGCTGGCGCCGGCACTCGGATTCAGGCTCGGCGAAGAGGAATTTGCCCGGATTCAAACGTTCCTCGCAGCCAACCCCGTGTGAACCGGCAGGTGAAAGGCAAAACAAGAGCCCCAGCCGAGGCCGGGGCTCTTGTGTGTTGCTGTTGGGGGGGCTTGATTACATGGCCGCAACGAAATCGGGAATGATGGCGGCGGCGTGCTCCTGGAGCAACTGGGTCATACGGGCGGCCATGGAGGCGTAGAGGTTGGCGGCGCGGTAAGCATTGACGCGAACACCCTCGCTGGCCTGGGAAAAGGCGTATTGGGCCAGGGCCATGAGAACACAGACCCTGATCTGCATGGCGTCGCTGCGGAGGGTTTCAAGCAGGACGCGGTCAACATTTTCACTGTTTTGTGTGGCGTAGTCAGCCATCTCGAGCATGACGCGTGCGTTCTGGTACATGACCCAGAGGCCTTTGGGGCCCCCCATGCGCTGCCAGGCGTCTTCGGGGGTGGCGTTAATGCCCTCTTTCCAGAGGAAATGATCGCTTACCTCGCGGGCGCTCCAGTCTGGGCGGAGGCGAGCGAGCAGCGACTCCCACGACTGCGCATGTCGCTGCCTGTTCCTGCCCCGCCAACAACCGAGGTAGAGGGCAAGGCCCACAATGGCAGCGATTTGAAGTACAGGCACAATCATCGGATATCCTTCGGGCGGGTTTTGGTAACCAGGGAATCAGTTAACGCAGCCCTACCGGTTCTAGCCGTACCTCCTACTAGTAACAGAAAATTCTCCATTTGTGGACTGAAATTTTTCTGTTTTACCTCTTTAGTGGCAAATGAGAGTACCCAATAGGCCAATGCACTTAAGTAACAAAAGACGCCGAATTCGTCGAGCCAATGGTACTGCTGGCCGACGGGTTGGTAGGTGTGGACGACGGTGATGGCCAGGGAGACGAGGGAATAGAAGCCAAGGCCGGTGGCGATCTGGAGTTCGCGGCTGCGCCATCCGATGGCGAGCAACTGGCTGAAAGCGGCCATGCCGAGAAAGATGACGACGCGGAGGATGGCGAAGGTCTGCTGGAGGCGGAAGAAGTAAGCGCCCTGCCGGGTGAGGTATTGGGGCATGGTGATGCCGGCGAGGGGCCAAAGCAGGAGTCCGGCCAGGGCAATGAGGACAGCAATGGCGATCCAGGAGCCCCTGGGGAGGGAGCTACGGATGGGGCGCAGGACGGACCAGGCGAGTTCGACGAGGACAGCAAAGATCATGGCCGAGTCGACGACCATCTGGGCTTCATAGAGTTTGAAGAAGGTCGCCTGAGGCAGGGAGCGAAAGGCAAAGAAGAGGCCGTCGTTGACGAAGCTCCAGCAGACGAAGAGGAAGAAAGCGGGGAAGGAGTTGAAAACACGAATCCTGAGCAGCAGCAGGACAAGTGCTGCCTCCTCAACTAATCCGCAAATCCAGAGAGCGTTATCCAACGCTTGCCGGGCCTCCTGCTGAGTGTGCGACAGCAGTTCGCGCTCCTTCCAACTCTAGCAGCAGAAGCGGACGGCGGCGATGTTCAGCGCCCTGAGTGGTTAAACCTCGGTCAGGGTGCGGCCTTGATGAGGCACGGTCGGCGGCAGCGGGGGCGGAATGACGGGGCTGGTGCTGGCCACGGTGCTGGTGAAATGAGGCACGGTTGGCGGCAGCGGCGGTGGAATGACAGGGCTGGCGCTGGCCACGGTGCTGGTGAAGTGAGGCACGGTTGGCGGCAGCGGGGGCGGAATGACAGGGCTGGTGCTGGCCACGGTGCTGGTGAAGTGAGGCACGGTTGGCGGCAGTGGCGGGGGAATGACAGGGCTGGACATCTTCTGGCTGGTTGAAAGGGTCGAGGCGGGGGGCGACGCAATGAGCGAGTTTTGTGATGATTTGAGGGGAGTTGCGATGGCCAGACTGGCGCTGACGGCAAACGTGGCGGCGAGAATCGCGATACGGGACTGGATGCAGATTGAGGTCATTTGTGATGCACTCCTGGGGTTAGACTTTGTACCAAGAGAGTAACCCAAAAGGGGGAGATCGGCTACTACAAAAGTAACCAGCATTCTGGACTCTAAAGCGCGAAAAAGTAAACGAAAGGCATACTGGAGTGGCGTTTGGAAGGTATGGTACCGGGTGGTTACCTTGAGCCTCCGGGAGGCAAGGGGCTGGGTGTTTGGCCACTGGCTGCCATGCAGGGGATATCTTTATCGAAAGCGGCATCGTGTTCGAGGAGGAGGCAGCATTGATCCCGGAGTTGCGTACCCGATTTAATGAGAGGTTTACCCCGGCCGGTTACGCCGCGCTGCTGGGGTTGCTTGAGGAGCGTTGCGGTATGCGGATCGACTACCGGGTTGCAGAGACGCCGGTTTTTGTTCCGCTGGGCTTGCTGGAGCAGATGGCGGGCGCGGGGGCAGAGCTGGCGCGGGTTTTGCTGGCGAACCAGGCCTGCCTAGAGGCGGCGCGGAGAGCGATTCCGGCTGGCTACCGGGTGGCGAATGAGAGCGCGCGCCCGCATTTTTTGACCGCGGACTTTGCCCTGGTGGAGGACGCGGGCGCATTGACGCCGCGGCTGGTGGAGATTCAGGCGTTTCCGTCTGTGTATGGCTATCAGGCGGTGCTTGCCGCGGCATATGGCGATGCGTTTGAGCTGGGAACGAGGCTGGACCCGCGGTTGGGATGCTATCTGAGCGGGCTGGACGAGCGAGGCTATTGGGAGCTGCTGAGGCGGACGATTGTGGCCGGGCACGATCCGGAGACGGTGGTGCTGACGGAGGTGGACCCTTTGCACCAGAAGACGCGGCCCGACTTTAATGTGACGGCGGCGCGGCTGGGCATCGCGGTGGTGGATATCGCCAGCCTGGAGGCGTTGGGGAACAAGCTGCACTATCGCAATTCAGCCGGGCGGCTGACGCCGATTGAGCGCATCTATAACCGGGCGATTGCCGACGAACTGATGGCGCGCAAGATCCGGTTACCGTTCGACCTTGGCGGCGAGTGGGATGTGGAGTGGGCGGGGCATCCAAACTGGTACTTTCTGATGAGCAAGTTCTCGATTCCGTGGCTCTCGGGGCCGGGGTCGCGGCACAAAGTTGTGCCTCCGGCGGTGTTTCTGAGCGATTTTCTTGAGGGGGACGGGCGTGCGGAGCTGGCGGCGGCGGGTGTGCCGCTGCCCGCGGGCAAGGGGCCGGATACGGTTTTCAGCAGCCTGCTGCTGAAGCCGCTGTTCTCGTTTGCAGGGAAGGGAATCCAGTTTGATCCGACGCAGGCGGAGCTGGAGCGGATCGCGCCGGCAGAGCGGCACGGGTACTTGTTGCAGCAGCGGATGAACTTTGTGCCGACCGTTGCGACGCCTGCGGGGATGACACAGGCCGAGTTCCGGATTTTGTATTTATGGCCGGACGGGGGCGAACTGACCCCGGCGCTTTCGCTGGTGCGGCTGGGCCGGGGAAAGATGATGGGTGTGGACCATAACCGGGATCAGGCATGGGTAGGGGCGTCAGCGGCGCTGTTTCCGGTGGGCGAGGGAGGGTAGGGGGGCGCGGGCAGGCGGTCGGCGCAGGCCCAAGTTGCTGATTCTGCATAGTTGTCTGTTTCCGGAAGAAGGAGGAGCGGCTGTTTGAGACTAAAACACTCTGAATTCTTGGCTGGGGTAACCGTTCCGAGAACTTTGGTGCCGTTGGACTTATGGTAGAAATTCAGTAAAGTTGGGGAAAGCAAGACTCCGTTGGGGAACGCTGACGACTATGGAAACTCAAGAGCCAGGGTTACCGTTGAAGATGCACACCGATGCGATAGCCGCATCCATTGAGGTGCGCTGCGCTGTGCGCTTCCCACTGGTGCTGCCGGTGGTGCTTGCCAGCGGCAAGACCGAGTCAGCTGCCCGGACGCGGAACGTATCGGCGAGCGGAGTTCTATTTGAGCTGGATCATCCGGAGCGGGTGGGCCAGGACATCCGGTTTTCGCTGCGGATGCCCGGTGCGGTACTAGGTACCCCCCGCGATGTTTTGGTGCATTGCATGGGACGTGTGGTACGCTGCCCGAAGAGTCAAGCCCAGTACCAGGCTGCCGCCACGATTGACGAATATCAATTTGCGGAGCAGTAAGTTGCCGGGCTGGCTACGTACCAGCATCCTATGGAATTATTGGACGAAACTCCTGATGGCGAAGTCCTTGACGGACAGGGCAAGGCGGGCGCAGTTCGCATTATTCTTGCGGATTCCCAAGCCATCTACCGTGTAGGGATACGCAAGATTTTTGCGCTCGAAGACGATTTGCGCGTGGTGGCGCAGGCGGATTCGGTTGAAAATCTGCGCGCGGCCATCGAGCGCTATCCGACCGACATCGTGTTGCTGGAGGGAAGCCTGCTGGCCGGGACGGCCAACGTGATCCCCGATCTGCTGCGCATTGCGCCGGATCTGAAGCTGATCGTGCAGGCGGTTGCGGCCGACGAGAACCACACGGTGGAGTTGTATCGGCGGGGCGTGCGGGGCATCATCTCGCGCTCCATCTCGCCCGACCTGCTGGTGCGCTGCGTGCGCAGAATCGCGGCCGGCGAAACCTGGATCGACAATCAATCCGTGAACTGGGTGATTGAGGCCTATCGGGCCCAGGCGGCGGCGCTGGTGAGCCCGCGCACCCAACCCAAGCTGTCGCCGAAAGAGATGGCGATTATCACCTGCATCACGCAGGGCAAGCGCAACAAAGAGATCGCCTTCCAACTGGGCACCACGGAGCAGGTGATCAAGAACTACCTGCGCAAGATCTATGACAAGCTGGGCGTGAGCGACCGGCTCGAGCTGGCTTTGTATTGCCTGCACAACAAGATCATCCAGAGCGATGCCGACGAGGAACAGGTGGCGCAGAAGGTTCTGGCCGTTTAGCTTCGAATCACGGCGTTTGCTTCGCCGGTGTGTCCTGTTCGCGGGAGGCCCGGTTTCCATCACAAGCCAGGGGGGCATTGGGTTCGGCTGCGGGCTTGCGTGCCGCTTCGAGCAGGCCGATGAACTGCGCCAGTTGGCCGCTGTCTAGGTGGCCGAGCAACTGCTTGGGCGCGGCGAGGATGACGGGGTCCATCTTGCGCAGCAGCTCCAGGCCGGCATCGGAGATCCGGGTCCAGACCACGCGGCGATCGTTGCGGTCACGCTGCTGGCGGATGAGTTTGAGGGCCTTCAGCCTGGCCAGCAGGCGGGTAATGTCGGGCTCGGCGGCGATCATGCGGCTGCCGATGGCCGAACAGGTGAGCCCGTTGGGGTGTGAGCCGCGCAGAATCCTGAGGACGTTGTATTGGGTTGAGGTGACACCCCAGTCGCGGGTTTTCAGGTGAAAGGCGCGCTCGAGGCAGTCGGCGGTGCGCAGCAGATTGAGCAGCGCCTCTTCTTCCTGGCTGGAGAAGGGTGGCTCCTGCACGATTTCTAGTTTCAAGCCGGCCATTGGCAATCTCCCCAGTTGAGCGATTGATCCAGTTTATATACGCGAAGGCAGATTGCGGGCGCCGGAGCGAAGAAACAAACCGCGGCGCGAGCCGAGGCCAGGAGCGGAGAGCTCAGGCGCACTCGCGCCTCCACGCACCGCTCCTGGATTTGGTTGTTCCGTCGCGCACTTTGAAAAACAGCCGGCGCGACCGAGTCTATTTCGCGGTCTCCTGCTTCACGATCTCTACTTCGATGGTGAGCTTGACTTCGTCGCCCACGAGGGCCGTGGGAGCACTGGAACCGATGCCAAAGGCCGACCGGCTAATGGTAGTGGTGGCGGAGAATCCGGAGTGGGTCTTGTGGTCCATCATGCCTTCAGCGGGCTGGCTGGGGCCCTCGACATCCAGAACTACCGGCTTGGTGACGCCATGGACGGTGAAGTTGCCGCTGACGGTGAGCTTGCTGCCGTTCTTGACCACACTTGTGCTGGTGAAGGTGGCGGTGGGGAACTTGGCAACGTCGAAGAAACCGCTCGACCTCAAATCCGCATCGCGGAAGGCGACACCGGTATCTACGGTGGCGACGTCGATGGTGGCTGTAACGGTGGACTTGGTGACGTCAGCTTCATTAAAGACGAGGGTGGCGGCGACGGCGCCAAAGCGGCCATGCACGTTGGAGACTCCACCGTGCTTGATGCTGAAGTCGACCTCGCTGTGGGCCGGATCGGAGGTCCAGGTGGAGTATTGCGCTACTGCCATGGGAGCCGCGAGGGCCAGAATGCCGGAGAGTAGTGCCAGACGTTTCATCATAAGAGATTCCTTTCGGTGCCGGGCCGTAGGGCCGCAGTTTGTGGGATGCTGCTTTTACCGGACGGGCGCGGTTTCCGGGGAAAAGCTGGGAAGCACCGCGCATGGGTTTCACCTGCGTATTGGATGCAGTCTTACAATATTTGTTGCAACAAATATTGTCTGATCTTTTTTGCTCATGCGGTGGTCCCGGGGAACGTGCAGGGCCGCGCATTTTCGCCGCCCGCTTTAGAAAGCGTCTGGTATGCTCCCCTCTATGTCTGTTCTCAACGACTTCCGGCGCCTGAACACTGCGCAGCGCCACACGTTTGTGGCCGCGTTTCTGGGCTGGACGCTGGACTCGCTGGACTTTTTTCTGCTGATCTTCTGCGTCAAGGCGATTGCCGGGGAGTTCGGCACTCAGCCCTCGGCGGTAATGGGCGCGGTGTTTTTGACCCAGGCCTTCAGGCCGGTGGGGGCGCTGGTATTTGGTATGCTGGCCGACCGTTTTGGCAGGCGGCCGGTGCTGATGGCGAACATCCTGAGCTTCGCGGTGATTGAGCTGGCCTGCGCCTTTGCGCCATCGCTCACAGTGCTGATGGTGCTGCGTGCACTGTTTGGCATTGCCATGGGCGGGGAGTGGGGCGTGGGCGCGGCGCTGGCCTTTGAGACGCTGCCCCAAGCGGGGCGCGGCAGCTTCAGCGGCCTGCTTCAGGAAGGCTATGCGGTGGGATCGATGCTGGCCTCGGCGGCCTTCGCGTTGTTCTTTCACTGGATTGGCTGGCGCGGTTTGTTCATTCTGGGCGCAACGCCGGCTTTGCTGGTGTTTTATGTGCAGGCGCGGGTTGAGGAGTCGCCCGTCTGGCTTGCAGGAGCCAGGAAGCGCCGGGCGCGTTCGGCGGCGGAGAAGCGCACCACCAAGGCAGGCGAGCTGGCCCGGTTATGGGAGTTTCTGCCCACGTTCCTCTATCTGGTGCTGCTGATGACGGCCTTCATGAGCTTCAGCCACGGCACGCAGGATGTGTATCCAACCTTTCTCTTGATCCAGGCAAAGCTCACTCCGGAGACGGTGGGACTGATTGGCCTGCTTTACGGGGTTGGCTCAATTGGCGGAGGCATTGTGTTTGGAGCGCTCTCAGAACGCTGGGGCCGCAAGCGGGCGATTGTGACTGCGGCGCTGCTGGCGATTCCGGTGATTCCGCTGTATGCCTACGGGCACTCGGCCTTTACGCTGGGCGTGGGCGCGATTCTGATGCAGTTCATGGTGCAGGGGGCGTGGGGGGTGGTTCCGGCCTATCTGACTGAGCTTTCGCCGGCGCCGGTGCGCGCCACTGCGCCCGGGCTCGCCTATCAGCTAGGCGGGCTCGTGACCAGTTGGAATGGAAAGGGCCAGGCGCTGGCTGCCGAGCACTGGGGAAGCTATCGCAACGTATTGGCCTTTACGGTGGTGGTGGTTGCGCTTTTGCTGTCGTTGCTGGCGATGCTGGGCAGGGAAGCAAAAGGCAAAGACATGACGGAGGCCTGAGCCTGGCCGTACCCCAGTTGTGCCATTGCGGCAATCCGATGGTGCTATTCCTCAGCCTGTTGGGCGTTGCCTATCATGGTTTCCGCGTCCCGGCTTTTGCACTTGGGGGCGCTTTGCGGTCGGGCAGAGTGGATGGTTGAAAGGGACGCAATCAGCCGGTACGCGCCCCGCTGGAGCGGTGCTGCCGGCCGGCACCGGGAACGAGCCGCGTATGTCGCAGACATGCGGTTGAGGGCTTTGGTATTGTGTTGATCAGATTGGTACTTGAGTCCGGGAGGGGGGAAGGAGGAAACGTCGCGGCGTGTAGAATGCAGGCTGTAGCCCACAGGGCGAAGCTCTATGCTTTGGGGACGAACGATTGAAGAACCGCTGAAATTGCCCCCGTTATTGGAAAGGCGAAATCGAATGCCGGCTCGACTGAATCCCGACATGGGGATGAACCAGGAATCCTGCTGGTGGGCTGTGTATACGCGCCACCAACACGAGAAAATGGTAGCCAGGATGTTGACGGGAAAAGGCATCGAGGTATTTCTTCCGCTCTATGAATCAACGCGGCGCTGGAAAGACCGCAACAAGATGCTGATGCTTCCGCTGTTCCCCTGTTACTTGTTTGTGCGTGGCGGGCAGAACTGCCGGCTGGCGGTGGTTTCAACCCCGGGCGTTCATATGCTGCTGTGCAATGGCGAGCAGGTTGCGCGGGTTCCGGAAGCGGAGATTCAGGCGATACGCAAGACGGTTGAGGGAGCGCTTCAGGTTGAACCGCATCCATTTCTCAAGTGCGGCGAGAGGGTTCGGGTGAAGCGCGGGCCCCTGGAAGGCGTTGAGGGTCTGCTGGTGCGCAAGAAGAACCAGTATCGGCTTGTGCTTTCAGTCGAAATGCTGGCCCAATCGGTTGGCGTTGAGATTGACTCATCAGATGTGGAGCCGATCGTGGCGCAAGGGGTGACAGCCGGGTTCGAGGCCGGTGAGTCACTCAGCATTGGAAACTTTGATGGAGCGTCATCCGGGTGTTGGGCGACAATGAATTAGCGCATGATCCGCGCCGAGCCGGCGCCGGATCAAGGAACTCGAGACATTGAAGCTGGTGTCGGAAAGGAAGAAGCCATGACGACGTCTCGCGAGAGTGACTCCGGAAAGTCGAATGGCTCTCCATTCGAGATGCCCTCGGCCGGAGAACGCGAGGTTCTGGACGAAGTCTCATTCAAGCGGATGATCGCGATTGAGCGCAAGAGGACAGAGCGCTCGAACGAGCCGTTTCTGCTGATGCTCATCGAGGCGGGCAATCCGCCGAGTCCTGAGATCGATGCGGTGACGCTCGGGAATATGGCCATGGCCCTGATGTCAGCCAGCCGGGGCACGGATATCATCGGCTGGTACAGGGATCAGACCACGATCGGACTGATCTTCAGCGGGCTTGCGGGCGAAGACAAGAACACCATTTTGACGACGATTCTGGGCAGGGTGAAGGCAACACTGCGCGACGAGTTGCTCTTTGACCAGATCAACCAGGTGAGCATCTCGTTCCATTTCTTTCCCGACGAATGGAATCACGCCAAGGGCGCGCAACCCATCAACCTGGTGCTTTATCCAGACCTGTTGAGCGCAGGGCCACATAAGAAGTCGCAATTAGCCCTGAAGCGGGTGATGGACATTGTGGGCAGCGCATTGGCGCTGGTGGTTACATCGCCGCTTTTCTGGCTGATTTCGCTGGCCATTAAGCTGACATCGAAGGGGCCAGTGTTCTTCAGCCAGACTCGCGTTGGGCAATATGGCAAGCCATTTGTGCTGCTGAAATTCAGGACGATGTATACCGATATCGATCGCAGCGTACACAAGCAGTACGTGACGGATCTGATTGCCGCAAAGAAAGAAAACGACGACCCAAATCCCAAGGGGCCCCGGGTTTATAAGCTGACGAACGACAAACGCATCACGCGGGTGGGGAACTTTTTGCGCAGGACCAGCCTGGACGAGCTGCCACAGTTTATCAACGTGCTGCGCGGTGAGATGTCGCTGGTGGGTCCGCGCCCTGCGGTGCGCTATGAAGTGGCTGCTTACGAGACATGGCACCGGCGGCGGGTGCTGGACTTCAAGCCGGGTATTACCGGGCTGTGGCAGGTTTCAGGCCGGAGCCACGTGAAGTTCGACGAGATGGTCCGGCTGGATTTGCGCTATGCCAGGATGTGGACGCCGTGGCTGGACGTGAAGATACTGATCCGCACGCCCCTCGCCGTCATCAAGGGCACGGGTGCGTATTGAGTTTTTACGCCGCTGCCGCATTTCAGGGCAAGGAGAGAACCGAACCAGGTTCGCCCTTGCATGGCTCGAAGAATTCTAACGGTAATTGGTTTAAGGATGGGCGGTTCAACAAGTGAACTTCGGCGTAATTGGATACGGTTACTGGGGCCCGAACGTAGTAAGGAACCTGGCCTCAATGGAAGGTTCCCGGGTGGTGACAATCGCTGAGATCTCCCCAGCCGCGCGAACGCGCGCGCTGAAGGCTTATCCAGGAATCGGTGTCACCTCGGACGCGATGGACGTGATCAAAGCCACGGACATCGATGCTGTTGCCGTCATCACGCCGGTGTGGACACACTACGAACTGGCCAAGGCCGCACTGATGAACGGCAAGCACGTGTTCGTGGAGAAACCATTCACCAGCAATACCGCGCAAGGCGAGGAACTGGTGAACCTGGCCCAGCAGAAGAATCTGCGCATCATGGTGGACCACACATTCCTGTTTACCGGCGCGGTGAGAAAGATCAAGCAGCTGGTGGACGAGGAAGCGCTGGGCAAGCTGTACTATTACGACTCGACCCGCGTGAACCTGGGACTGTTTCAGCACGACATTAATGTGTTGTGGGATCTTGCGCCGCACGATCTGTCAATCATGGACTACCTGATCACGGCCAAGCCCGAGGCGATTGTGGCCACCGGCCAGAGCCATCTGAGCGGGTACGAAGATGTGGTGTACACGACTGTGTATTTCCCCGAGAAGGTGATCGCTCATATCAATGTGAACTGGCTTTCCCCTGTGAAGGTGAGGACTACGCTGATCGGCGGCGAGAAGCGGATGCTGGTGTGGAACGATCTGGAAGCCGACGAAAAGCTGCGCGTCTATGACAAGGGCGTACAGATCACCAACAACGAAGGGGTTTATGACCTGCTGGTTCACTACCGGTCAGGCGATATGTGGGCCCCGCATCTTGATCAGGTTGAAGCGCTGCGGCAGGAACTGGCCTATTTTGTGGAGTGCATCGCAAGCGGGCAGGACGCCTTCAACGACGGCGCCGCGGGCCTGCGTGTGGTTAGAATGCTTGAGGCCGCGAGCGAATCGCTGAGCAAGCGAGGGGCGCTGGTTTACCTCTAAGCGCGCAGTTGCTTTCGGCCTGCGAAATGCCGGGAGGCCGCCTGCATTGATGATTCAACGGGTTGTATTCACTCGAAGCGGGCAAAAGCCGTTGCATTGGATCTCGATCCGGTGCAGGAACTGCGGCGGCAGGTTACGGTGCGCGGTTGTGCTGAGCTTTTCCGGAAGGCTGCCATGAAGATTGCAATTTTCGGCCTGGGCTATGTTGGGTTGACTGCCTCTGCCTGCCTCACGCACGAGGGGCATGAGGTGGTGGGCGTCGACGTCAGCGACGAAAAGATTGCCGCGGTAAACGCAGGCCGGTCGCCGATCGCCGAGCCGGGCATTGCCGAGATGATTGCGTCCGCGGTTGCGAAGGGGAAGTTGAGCGCCACCAAGGATGCCGCGCCCCACATCAACACCTGCGAAATGGCGTTTGTTTGCGTGGGCACTCCGAGTGCGCCGGACGGCTCGCACAATATGACGTACATTGCCGAAGTGTCACGGCAGATTGCGGCGCTGATCGATCCGCACCGGGCCGATGCGTTGACGGTGGTTTATCGCTCCACCATGCGGCCAGGCACAACCGAAGACCTGATTGAGCCGATCTTCGAGGCGCAGTTGGGCGCGAACTCGGGCAAGGTGGAGATTGTTTACTGCCCGGAGTTTATGCGCGAATCGGTGGCCATCGACGACTTCTTTCATCCTCCCAAGATCGTGATCGGCACCAAAGACGCAGGGCCCTGCGCGCGGCTCGATGCGCTCAATAAGAAGATCGAGGCGCCGCGGTTTTATACGCATTATCGTGAAGCCGAACTGACTAAATTTGTTGACAATACATTCCACGCGGTAAAGATCGCGTTCGCCAACGAGATTGGGCGCGTATGCGGCCAACTGGGCATCAGCGCGAAGACCGTTCACGAAATCTTTGTCTCCGACACCATCCTCAACATCTCACCCTATTACCTGCGGCCGGGCGGCGCCTTTGGCGGATCGTGCCTGCCCAAGGACGTGCGTGCGCTGCAATACATTGCCAGCGATGCGGGCGCGGATACGCATCTGGTGGATTCGCTGATCCGGTCGAACGAGGCGCACAAACATTTTCTTTTTGAGAGCTGCACGCGCGATCTTGCTCCGCGCAGCAAGGTGCTGCTGCTGGGCATAGCCTTCAAGAGCAACAGCGACGACCTGCGAGAGAGCCCCAATATCGACCTGGCACGCAAACTGCTGCAGGCCGGCTACGACCTGTCGATCTACGATCCGCACATTGTTCCGTCGAAGCTGCTGGGCCAGAACCTGGGCTACGCATTCTCAAATCTTCCCAAGCTCACCAGGCTGCTGGTTGAAAAATCCGTTGCCGAGGGCGGCCACTTCGATCTGGTGGTGGACACGCGCGGCTGGGCAAAGACGTTGTCGCTCAAACCGGGTCAACGTATCATTGACGTCAACACGCTGAACTGAAGGCCTGCCAGGCGGACGAATGACAAACTCTTTAAGCAGCCCGGATGAGACCGCGGATGCACGTGACAATGCGCGCAGGCCGCGAAAGCCCCGGCTGTTGATGATTGTCGAGAACCTGGCCGTGCCTTTTGACCGGCGCGTCTGGTCAGAAGCAACAGCGCTGGCGCGCAACGGCTACGAGGTCTCAGTCATCTGTCCCAAGGGGAAGAATGCGACCGCTTCCTACGAGGTGATTGACGGCATTCACATCTTTCGCCACTGGATGCCGCTGGAAGCGAGCGGCATGAAGGGCTACCTGGTGGAGTATGTGGCGGCGCTGGTGTTTGAGTTTGCGCTCAGCCTCAAGGTGCTGTTCACGCGCGGCTTCGACGTGATCCAGGCCTGCAACCCGCCGGACACGTTGTTCTTGATCGGCGCATTTTACAAATACCTTTTCGGCAAAAAATTTGTCTTTGACCACCACGACATCAGCCCCGAGTTGTTTGAGGCGAAGTTCGGCCGGCGCGGCATCATGTGGAAGATGCTTTGCCTGCTGGAGCGCCTGACCTTCAAGGTGGCCGATTATTCCATCGCCACGAACGAGTCGTACCGCGGCATTGCGATTGAGCGCGATGGCATGAGGCCGGACCGCGTGTTTGTGGTGCGCACGGGGCCGAACCTGAAGCGCGTGCGCATTCTGCCGCCTGACAACAAATGGAAGAAGGGGCGCAGGTTTCTGGTTGCCTACGTGGGCGTGATCGCCAAGCAGGAAGGGCTCGATCTGCTGCTGGAGTCGGTGAAGTATCTGCGCGACGAGCGGAAGCGCAACGATATCCAGTTTGTGATTGTGGGCGGCGGGCCAGACCAGGAAGAGGTGGTCAAGCTCTCGCACCGCGCCGGGCTGGACGATGCGGTTACCTTCACCGGGCGCGTGGACGACCACACGCTGTTTACGATTCTTTCAACTGCGAATGTGTGCGTGAATCCCGACCGGCCCAACGCGATGAATGACAAATCGACCATGATCAAGATCATGGAATACATGGCGCTGGGCAAGCCGATTGTGCAGTTCGACATGACCGAGGGTCGCAACTCCGCACAGGAGGCAGCGCTGTACGCGCTCAAGAACGACACGGCGGATTTTGCCGACAGGATCTGCGAGTTGCTTGACGATCCGGCAAAGGCGGAGAGAATGGGCGCCTTTGGCAGGGAGCGAGTTTTGAATGTTCTCGCGTGGGAACACGAGGAGAAGAAGCTGCTTGCGTTTTACGAGAAGGTCTTTCAGGGAGTTTTGCCCTCCCGGTGAAGGGTGCGCGGCAGGCAACGCGATTGCCTGCAACTACACGATGCAGGACGCTGAACCAGAAAGGATCGCAGGTCAGGCCATGGATTCTCATAACTCAATTGCCGGTGACGTGGTGTTGGGCAAGGACGTGCGTCTTTCCAAGTTCATCAACTTGTACGGTTGCACAATCGGCGATGAGACGAAGATCGGCGCATTTGTTGAGATCCAGAAGAATGCGAGCGTAGGAAAGCGCTGCAAGATCTCAAGCCACACTTTCATCTGCGAGGGCGTGACGGTCGAAGACAATGTCTTCATTGGGCATGGCGTGATGTTTATCAATGACGGCCATCCACGCGCAACGAATACGGACGGCAGCCTGCAGACCGAAGCGGACTGGAAGGTGGAGCGAACCATGATCAAGACAGGCGCATCGATTGGATCGGGAGCTACCATTCTCTCCAGGGTGACAGTGGGAGAAAATGCCATGGTGGGCGCGGGCAGCGTTGTCACCCGGGACGTTCCCGCGCATGCGGTTGTGGCCGGGAACCCCGCGAAGGTGCTGCGGTATCTAGGGCCGCAGGCGGAGCAGGCCGGTGTTCCCGCGGCCATCCCGTTTCTCGACCTTGTGACGCCTCATCTGGAGTTGGAACAGGAACTGGTGAGCGCATTCCGCCAGAGTCTGCACACGGCGGGGTTTGTGGGCGGCCGGCCGGTGGAAGAGTTCGAGAAGGCATTTGCAACATTCTGCAATACGGCGCACGCCGTTGCGGTGAGCAGCGGAACCGATGCGCTGCGCTTTGCTCTCATGGCTTGTGGAATTGAAGCAGGCGACGTAGTGGTTACGGTTCCGAATACATTCATCGCGACTACCGAAGCGATCTCGCAGGCTGGTGCGCTGCCGGAATTTGTGGACATTGACGACCAGACCTGCAACCTGTCAGTCGAGCGGCTGCGCGATTATCTTGAGAAGCAGTGCAAGCGGAACGCGGCGGGAAAGCTGGTGAGCCTGCGCAGCGGGCGGCCGGTGACCGCGGTGGTGCCCGTGCATCTTTATGGCCAGATGGCTGACATGGATGGGATTGAGCAACTGGCCACCGAGTATGGCCTGAAGGTGATCGAGGATGCATGCCAGGCGCATGGGGCGGAGTATTTCAGCGCCAGGCGCAGCTGCTGGATGAAGGCAGGCTCGATGGGGCATGCGGCTGCATTCAGTTTCTATCCGGGGAAGAACCTGGGCGCATGCGGTGAAGGCGGCGCGGCGACCACCAACGATGCCGAAGCAGCGGCGAGGATGAGGCTGCTGCGCGATCACGGCCAGATCAAGAAGTATTACCACGACGTGGAAGGCTACAACGGGCGGCTTGATGCGATTCAGGCCTCGTTTCTTCATGCCAAGCTTCCGCACCTTCCGGGATGGAACCTCAAGCGGCGGGAGCGTGCAGCCGAGTATCGCCAACTGCTTCTTGACAACGGCGCTGTAACTTTGCTGCGCGAGCCCGAATGGTCACGCGGAGTTTACCATCTCTACGTGGTGTGCGTCGCGGACCGCGATGGGTTGATGGAGCATTTGAAGAACGAAGGCATTGGCACGGGCATTCACTATCCAATTCCATTGCATCGGCAAAAAGCCTATGCGGCGCTCAACTATGCCGAAGGAGATTTCCCGGTGACTGAGCGCATGGCGAGGCAGATTGTTTCACTGCCCATGTTCCCGCAGCTTACATCGATACAGCAGGCCAGAGTGGCCGAGCAGATTGGTGCGTTTACCGCATCCAGACCAGGCAAAGGCGAGGTATGACCGTGGAGCAACTTCCCACTTACGTGCTTGTAACTCCCGCGCGCAACGAAGCGGAGTTCATTGAAGCGACGATTCAGTCCATGGTAGCGCAGACTGTGCATCCGCTGAGGTGGGTGATTGTCAGCGATGGCTCCACGGACGGCACGGATGAAATTGTCGAGAGGTATTCCGCGGCGCATGAGTGGATTGAGTTGCTGAAGATGCCGGAGCGCAAGGAGCGGCATTTTGCAGGCAAGGTGCATGCGTTCAATGCGGGGCTGGCCAGGGTGGCCGACCTGCCCTACGGAGTGATCGGAAGCCTGGATGGGGATGTGAGTTTTGACCGCGACTATTTTGCGTTTCTGCTGGAAAGGATGGTTGCCGACCCGAGGTTGGGCCTGGTGGGCACGCCCTACAAAGACACGTCGCGAGAGGTCTACGATTTTCGATTCGTGAGCATTGAAGATGTGTCAGGGTGTTGCCAGCTTTTCAGGCGCGCGTGCTTTGAGGAGATTGGCGGCTACACTCCGGTCAAGGGCGGGGCGATCGACACGATTGCGGTGTTGAACGCGAGAATGAAAGGCTGGAAGACGCGCACATTTACTGAGAAGATCCTGTTGCACCACCGCAAGCAGGGCACGGCGCAGCACGGACCGCTGCGGGCCCGATTCGATACCGGCATGAAGGACTATGTTCTGGGCAATCACCCGGTTTGGGAGTTTGCGCGGGTGATTTATCAGATGACCAAAAGTCCATTTGTTGTGCGAGGCCTTGCCGTGGGAGCCGGATTTACGTGGGCGGTTTTGCGCGGCACGGGGCGGCCGATCAGCCGGGAACTGACGGAGTTTCATCGCCGGGAGCAGATGCAGCGGCTCAAACAATTGTTCACAGGCAAGCCAAAAGGGTGAGCCGGAATGGCATGCATTCGATGAGCGGGGCACTGCTGCACCATGGGTGAAGAAGTGCGGATGGACGATCCAGATCAGGATCGGGCGGGGAACGTTGAGCCCGAGAGAGTTGAGGCTCGCGGCGCAACTGCTGCCGCAGATGAGCACGGCCGTGGGGTTGTGGCCATCAATGCCGACGACTGGGGGCGCGATGCGAACACGACCGACCGCATTCTCGAGTGCGTTCAGGGCTGCGTTGTCTCGTCGGTCAGCGCCATGGTGTTCATGGAAGATTCAGAGCGGGCTGCGCATGCTGCTCGCGAACACCATGTCGATGCAGGGCTCCATCTCAACTTCACCACGCCCTTCACCGCGTCGCAAAGCCCCGCACAGCTCATGGAACACCAAGAGCGATGCACGCGATTTCTCAGAACTCATCGCCTTGCGCCCCTGCTTTATCATCCCGGTCTTGCCGCGTCGTTCCGCTACGTGGTTGAAGCGCAGATGGATGAGTTCGAGCGGATCTACGAGCGCGCTCCGAACCGTGTGGATGGCCATCATCACATGCATCTATGCCAGAATATTCAGTTTGCAAAGCTTTTACCGGAAGGCATTATGGTGCGAAGGAACTTTTCGTTCCTGCGCGGCGAGAAGAGCTTCTTGAACCGCGCGTACCGCAGCCGGCAAGACCGCGTGCTGGCTCGCCGGCATTCCACTACCGATCTGTTCTTTGCCTTGCGGCCTGTCCATCCACTCAGCCGGCTCGAAGAGATCTTTGCTCTCGCCGGCAGATATGCGATTGAGTTGGAGACGCATCCTGTCGACGCAGAGGAGTTCAGGTTTCTGATGGAGGGCGGCTTGAAGCAAACGATGGGAGAGGTTGAAGTGGCACAGGGATATTTTCCGAGGGCCGGCAGTGCAGCTTCAAACCAGGAGGGGTGACCGTGAACTCGAGGTCGAGCAGCGCGGCGTTGGGGACGAATGGGAACTCTCAACCGGAGTTGTGCGGATCAGGCCAGCCGAGCCTGCCCCACATCGCGGTGTGCATCTGCACCTACAAGCGGCCTGTTCCATTGAAGCGTCTTCTGGACAGCCTGCAGCAACAGGAGACCGGCGGGCTGTTTACCTATTCGGTGGTGGTGGCCGACAACGACGAGGAAGAGGCGGGCCGGGCGGTAGTGGCCGAAGCTCAAAAATCTTCGGCGCTGCGCATCAGGTATTGCGCTGAGCCGCGAAGGGGAATCGCGCTGGCGCGGAACACGGTGTTGGCCAATGCCCAGGGCGATTACCTGGCCCTTATCGACGATGATGAGTTTCCCATTGCATCATGGCTTCTGAAGCTGTTTGTCGAATGCAGAGATTACAAGGTGGATGGCGTTCTGGGGCCGGTGCGCAGGCATTTCGATGAACCGCCTCCATCGTGGCTCAAGAAGAGCAATCTCTACGATCGGCGTGTGAACGCGACCGGAATGGCTGTAAGCTGGCGCGAAGCGCGGACAGGCAACGTGTTGATGAAAAGGCGCGTGATTGAGGGGGATGCGAACCCCTTCAATCCTGAATTTCGAGCTGGCGAGGATCACGATTTTTTCCGCAGAAAGCTGGAAGAAGGATTCAGCTTTATCTGGTCATCGGATGCGGAGGTGTATGAGTCGCTTCCGCCGGCGCGATGGAAGAGGGTGTATTTCCTGCGAAAGGCGCTCTTGCAAGGTGCAACGGCGGCGCAGCAGCCGGATTGCGGCTTAGTCAGTATCGCCAAGTCAATTGTTGCCGTGCCCCTGTACATCGCAGTCTTGCCGCTTTCACTTCTGTTCGGGCAGCACCGACTCATGTCGATTCTCATCAAGCTCTGCTCTCATGCGGGCAAGCTGTTGATATTGGCCGGCATCAATCCCGTTGACGAAGAATATGTAAGCGACTAGGTTTCACGGTTCTTGCCCGGTCCTATTTAGAGAGATAAATTGCTGCATAGCGCGTAGAGTCACTGGCGCCAGCCAGTCCCGTCCTGGCCTGCACTCCCGCGGGCACACAAAGCGGCGGCTCTGCGGATTCAACGTTCCATCACAACCGAATTGCGTCTGCTCAGGCGGGTCATAGCCTGAACTGCGGCGTACATCAGAATCACGAGCAGGCCGTCGGATGCCAGGCTGGACCAGGCTGCGCCGCGCCAGCCGTAGCGGGGAATGATCCAGAGGTTGATGAGGATGTTGAACACAGCAACAGTGACATGAGTGCTGGCGCGCACACCCTGGTGGCCGGCGCCGGTGAGTGCCTCTCCCATGAAGTAATGCAACGTTTTCAGCAGCGGCAGCAGTGCCAGCCAGCGCAGCGCCTCGGCCGTGGCCCCAAATTGCGGGCCCAGGATCCGCGGCAGCAGACCTGCGCCCAAAAACATGGCCAGGGCCGCGGCAAGCGAGTAGATTGCGGCGGGCCGGATCAGGCGCAGGCTGAAGGAGAGAGAGACTTCAATTCCATTTGCGCCGTGGCGAAAAAACCTGGGGTACGCGGCATTGAGCAGCGAGCGGACCGGCGTGAAGGCGACATCGATGATGCGATAAGCGGCAGCATAGATGCCTGCTGCGTCGAGCGAGACCATGCGCGCGAGCATTGTCTTGTCAATGTCGTTATAGATGGTTTGCGCCGAGAGGCTGGTGGAGAAGTAGAGCCCCTCGATAAACTCCGGACGGATGCGATGCAGCGCAAAGCGGGGCGAGCCGATGCGGCGGGAAGTGGTGACCAGGGCGATAACGGCCGTGGTCGCAGTGGCCACAAGATAAACGAAGGCCCAGGCCTTGGCGGTGGGATGCTGGACGAAGAGTTTGAGCAGAACAATCCCTGCCAAGCGGAAGACACTGGTGAGGACCTGCAACTGCGCGGAGCGGCTCATCTTCTCGATGGCCTGGAATCCAACAGCAGCCAAGTCGGCCACTTTGACAAGGATCAGGTCAGAGATGCCGACCATCAACACGCTGGTGAGGGCGACCGAACCTGGCAGCAGGAGTTTCGCGGTGGCGAAGATGGCCAACAGGAATCCGAAGCCGCTGGCACAGATCATCAGCAGGCCGTTGCCCCAGTAGTCGGCCATGAGACTACGGTCGCGCGCAACATTTTTGACGAGAAGATTAGCTGCGCCAAAACCGGAGAAGGGCGCGGCAATTGACACGAGGGCGGTCACGGCGACAAAGGCTCCATACTGCCGCGCGCCCAGCGTTCGAGCGACAAGAATGAAGTAGGCAGCCTGCACCAGGATCTGAAGTCCGTAGCCGCCAAACATCCAGCCCGTGTTGTGGGCCAGGGTGCTGGAGCGGATCTTGTCTATCAGCTTCTTCATCGTGTTGAGGCGGGGTTCATTCTCCGGTTGTGGCTCCGATGCGCCCTGTTCAAGGTATTAACGCCAGCACGGCTGGCGAATGCTGCCGGTGAGATCCCCGGCTCAGCGAAAGCTGTTACAGATCGTTGTAGCTTATCAGCTCTGAGTCGCCGCGAAGCAGTTCTCTCCATGGACCGCGCAACAACTCAGTCTCTGCAGCGAACCGGTCTCTGCCGGGATGACACATGAGCTCAATGGAGCCGGTGTAGCCGAGGCCGGTCTGAAGGCGTTGATGAAACAGCGAGAAGGCCGCGAAGCCGTCGGTAGTGCGGGTGGCGAAGAGGTGCCGCAGGGCGAAGTTCCAGGGCCAATGGCGGGCGAAATGGAGCCTGTTACGCAGCGTGGCGTGAGGCGGCGGAACATTGCGCCGCAGGCGGACTTTATGAATGTTGAACCTGCGCTGGATGCGCTTGAGTACGCCGAATAAATCTGCCCTCGTGTGCACGTGATGGTGCGAGTCAAGGTGGCTGATGGGCACGCCAAAAGACTGGGCGCGCTCAATCTGCGCGCACCACTCGGCATAGACGCCCTCGCGCGCCTGCGCTGTGACGGGAATGTCGATGGGGCGGCTGCGGGCGTTGCCGGCGAACTCGCCCTTGTCATTGAGCAGCGAGCGCAGGCCTGGATGCGGTGAGAGAGGGGCGAATTCAGTCACATTCAAGTGGACGCCGAAGGAGCATTGCGGAAAACCGCCGATGCGCCGGACGGCATCTTCAATAGCCGGTGCGTTCATCATCAGGGTGGCCGAGGTAACGCGGCCTTGCTCCATCATTTCCAGGATGGCGTGATTCACGATCTCGCTCGCGCCCAGGTCGTCGCAGTTGATGATGATTCTCATGAGGGCCTCCGGGGAGTGAAAGCGGATTCGTCGACGGTGACGACGTTGTCGCGAGTCAGTTCGCCGGCTAGATCCATGGCCAGCAAAATCGTTTCGCCCTCTGTCTTGATAGTAGCGAAGGGCATCTCATCGAAGACTCGGCGCAGCGGGGCGTTTCTGGCGGTCTTTACCAGATGGACGAGGAGCGTTTTGGCGCCCTGCTGTTTGAGGTAACTGCCAAGCCAGCCATAGAAGGCGTGCTCCACATGCTTCTGCGCGACGCGGCAGGAGAGGACGAAATCCCTTGCCACAGGCGCTTCGCCTTGCAAGGCGATGCTGGCGAAGCCTACGATGCCGTAGCTGCCAAACTTGTCTTCGCACTCCATGGCCACGCACAAGAAGCCGCTGTCGGCAAGCAGCGCCGCGAACTCGTCCTGCTCATAGCGACGCGAGGAAAGGTTCAACTGATTGGAGCGCTGAATCAGCTCATGGCAGCGCGCGATCTCTGCTGCGGTGCGTGGCTGAAACACCTTCAGCTTGAGCTGGCAAGAGCGCAGGAACTCAAAGAAATCTTCGCCGAAGACTTCCTTTGCTTTCTCTCGCTGCATCTCTGTCAAATAGGATTTGCGGCGCAGGCGGCTGGCCTCAGTTACCGGCACATCGAACTCGGGATAGCTGAGAATCTGAGCCAGCGCGTCTTCGGTATAGACGCGTACCATGGGCAGGGCCGTGGAAACCTCGCGCCGCTCGAACGGGGAATCGTCGATGAGAGCAAAGGTGTCGATGTTGATGTTGAGATGATCGGCGATCTGCTTGAGGTTGGCGCTCTTTGGTCCCCAGTTAATAGCCGGATAGAGGAAGAAATCTTCCAGAGCATGCTTGCGAATGACCGCGAGCGCGTCTTCGTGACGATTCTTGCTGACGATGGTTTGAACGATTCCCCGCTCATCGAGCGCGCGAATCAGTTGTTCGGCTTCAGGCCGCAACTGGAGGTTCTGCTCGCCGTCTTCAACAAGAATTCCCTTCCAGAGCGTATTGTCCAGATCCCATGCAACGCATTTGACCCTGGCGGCGGGAGACCCGGCGGCACTGGTATCGCTTATGGGAGCAGCATTCGCGGAAGCGCCCGGCTTCAAAGCCACAAAATCAAGCCAGGTGAAGATGACGCGGGTTTCTTCGTCGCCTTCGGGGTAGATCATGAGCAGGTAGTCGTCTTTGGGGCCAAACACCGTGGGCAGCGGAACGGCGAGCGAGAAGCGGTTGCAGCCAAAGTCGAGTTCGAGGCTGGTGCGGAAGACCGAGGCGAGATTCTTTCTGAGCTCGACGATCAGTTTTGTGGGCGCCTGCTGCACGCTGTAGCACTCGACGGCCAGGGCGTCGAAGGGCACGCCAGGTTTGCCGAGGCGTGAGAGCAGCTTTTCGCGGCGCCAGGCGGCGGAGTTCAGGATGCGGCAGTCAGGGTCAAGGCCACGCAGAATGCTCTCAACGGCCCTGAGCGTTGCGGTGATGAGCCGGTCGGCACTGTCGAGAAGACGAAGGGGCAGCAGCGGCAGATAGCGGCCAGTGAGGCGTGCTTCAATCTTTCCCCAGCGGCGGAACTTGAGATCGGCGCCGCAGTTGAGCAGTCCGCGAAAGCGCGGGTTACGGACGATGCCATACGCCAGCCGGGCACAGCGACGGTCGCGCCGCTGCACGTACAAAGGGCAAGTGGTGTAGCAGAGCGGGGGAACGCACTCGACACAGTGCTCCTGCCACTCCAGCAGCATCGCGCCGCGCACCGGGTTGGCCCATGCGGAGGCTTGCGGAGTGAGACTGTCCGGCTCCTGTAACCAGAGTTTGGGCGCGCCCCAATCAAACTGGAACATGGCACAACTCCTTGCGTTCGCCGTTCAGGTCAGCCATTGCGCGTCCCCTTCAGAACTCCTGCGATTTTTCTGGCGGCAAGCAGCACACGTTGGTTCCGCGCCAGAGTGTTGTCACGGAACTCAGAGAGGCCGCGGCGGAACAGCACGCGGGTTTTGTAGGCGACGCCGAGAGAGCTTGCCGGCGGGCGGACCTGCTCACGGTCGGCGATTTCAATGTGTCTTGATTGGCCGGGTTCTGCGTGGACATCGAGGGCGAGGAATCCATTGTCGATGGAGTAGGGAACCGGGACGCCATCGACCGAGACCTGTAGGACGATGTCTGAATCGGGTTCGGCCTTGCGCAGCAGGAAGCGGCCGGAGCCGGCTTCGCGGCCTTTAAGCACGAAGCTGCGGGTAAAGAACTGCACCTCAGTTGAGCCGTTGGGCAGGCTGCGTTCGCGGCAACTGCGCGTGAGTTGATAAGTGAGCGAGGGCCAGGTGAGAGTCGGAGCAAGCTTGTGAAGTTCCGCGACGACTGCTTCGATCGGCGCACAGCCTTTGCGGAAGAACTGATGGTGTTCGACGAGGAGGGCGGGCTTGCCGAGATAGAGGTCAAAGGCAAGATCAAAGAGATGGCGCGAGTAGTGGCGCATGAAGATCGGAAAGCCGTTATAGCGGGTGACGGCGGGCAGCAGCAGATCGCCGATGGTGATGTCGTCCGGTCCGTGATCCATGGGAAAGACGGTGGTGTTGACGGCGGCAAGATAACGGTTGGCGCGCAGAGCCTGGATAGCGGCGGCGGAGAAGCGTCCCTGGGGGAAGACCATGACGGGTTCAAAGCACGCGCCTGCGCGCTTGTGCTGTGCCTCCATCCGGCGCATGGCCAGGCCGGCGAGGGTATCGAGCAAGTGGGGGTCTTGCGCTTCAAACTCGCGATCGGTGTGGTCGCAGCCGTGGATGCAGATGGACAGGTTGGGGTCTGCGCCGAGCAGGCGGGCGGCGTTCTTACGGGTGGTGCGCCAACCATTCCACGGAATGAAGGCGATGGAAGTTCCATAGCTGTGCAGGTTCATGGACCGTTCGAGGACGCGGTAGTCGAGGAAGCCATACCGCGCCGTCAAGCCGGGATCGTCAATGATGAGCCTTGCCGTGCTCGGCGGCCCTTGCCAGCAGCTGTCGCCGAAGCAACTGCGCAGAAAGACGATGGGCGGCACCAGAGAGCTGTAGTAGTGCTCGACACCGCGCTTACGGTGGAGCGTCTTGCCAATATCGGGCAGCGCGCCGGCGATGAGAAACACGCCCGTGGCCCTGCGCTTGAAATGGACAAAGACGGGGCGATCGTCGGCGGTGAGGATCGCGTCGGTATCTGAGGCCTCTCTGCGCAAAGCAAAGGTAAAAGCCGGTTCTTCATAGGCGCCGGAGAAGCCGAGACCGGCGAGCACTCCGCTGAAGTGCGCGGCCGTGCGCGGCAGAGCGAAGCGCTTTATCTGGCCGTCGAGTGTTTTGATTCCAGAGATGGCCCCGGCTGCCAGCGGCAACAGGGCGCGCTGATGATGCACGGCGCTCGTGCAACCATAGACGAGCAGTTGCGCGAGCGGCCCGTCAAGCAGACTTTCGAGGCCGGCGCCGGAGCCGGCGTCGCGGTTGATGGCCGCCAGCGTATCCGCGCTCATGGCCAGGCACAGGGAGGCAGGAGCGAACTGGTCGAGGAGTTGCCGGGCAAGCGAGCCATTTTCACCCAGGGCGATGGTTTTTGCCGAGACACCCATCCGCTCTGCCAGGGCCAGAAGACGCCGGTCTTGCGCTGCCGGTTCCGGGCCTGAAGTGGCGAGCAGCAGATATTTGCCGTGAGGCGTCATTCGTGTGGAGATACTCCGTCGATTGGAATGATGATACCGCTTTTGCCCCGTGCTCAGGAGGGGAGCATGGGGCGCGCGGGCCAAGCATGCAGGCGCCTGTTCGGGCGGCTTGATTAACGCCCCTTGCGGCGCGTAGTCTGGTCACACCCCCGCTGGGTGAGCGCAAAGTCGTCGCTTTGACGCTGTGAATCCCAGGCGAAGCTAGCCGAGCGCGCGATGACATCACAAGGGCAACACCAGGCCGGGCAGGTCGCCGGCAAAGCGCGGTTCAGGAGAAAGAAGATTGATGGTCGATCTTGAGACCCTGTTGGGCGATTCCTTCTACCGCGATCTGGACGTGGACAAGACGCTGGACTACATGCGCCGCCGCTACGTTGAGCCGCTGCGGCAGATTGTGGACATCAGCCAGTCGTCGCTGGCCGATTGCGCGTCCGGCTTTGGATGGCTTTCATTCGCCTACTTGCTGGCCGGCGGGCGGCGGGCGATTCTCGTGGATCCCGATGGACCGCGGCTCGAGAAAGCCGCCAAAATCGCGGAAGGGCTCGGAGTCGCGGATCGCTGCGAGTTTCATTGCTGCTTTATGCAGGAGCTCGACATTGCTCCGGCAGACGTCTTTGCCAGCATTGAGACTCTGGAGCATGTGGGCGCCAAAAACATCAAGCCGTGCATTGAGGCGCTGGCGGCAAAGGCCAAAAGGGCGGTGATCCTGGCCACGCCGAATCGCTGGTTCCCCTGGGTTGCTCACGACACAGGCTTGCCGCTGGCGCATTGGATGCCGTTGGGCCTGCGGACCCGCTATGCGCTGGCCGCCGGACGCGGCGACCGGGAGAGAACGAATACCTTTGTTTCGCCGGGCGACCTGGGACCGCTGCGCAGGCGGGGGTTCCGGCCGGTCTCAAAGTACCAGACGTTCGCCACCTATGAGGAGTTTCTGCGGTTCTATCCGCACTATCTGCCTTATGGCGACAAGCCGGCGGCTCGCAATCGTGCCGCGGCTAAGCCGGGACTGGCAGCCTGGGTAAGGGCTGCGGGAGCCTTGGCGGGAACGCGGAGCTATGCCATTGCGCCCAATCTTTCGTCTATCTGGGTACGTGACCAGGATTGACGCGCTTTTGAAGGGGTGGCGGCCGGCGAAGGCATGGACGAAAGCATAGCGGCAGTCCCACGGCTAGATGACGGCTATTTGGCCGGTTTTTTAGGGTTTGCTGGGCATATTACCCTACTTTTTGGGCATTTTCCCTGTCGTTGACATTTTAGTGTTTACACTTTGGATTCAGATTGTGGTTACCAACAGGGGCGGGATGCTCTCCCTATTCGTTGTATTTCGGTTTGACATGCAACTCCTTATAGTTACGACACCAGAACTCCGGATCTTTGGAGGATGGCCGACTCTGAAAATGGAGTTTGCAGGTTCGCCCCCAATGGCAGCAGCAGATGGGGCAAGACGCCGCAAGGCGCACGAGACGCTGAACGAATCGCCGAAGACGAGAGATCGTCTGCGGCGGGAGGCAACAGCATGAATCAACGATTCGGCACTTTATGCATCCTTGTGCTCCTGACCGGAGCGGGCAGGATGGTGGCACAGCAGCCTGCACAAGGGCCGCCCGAGGTACCTGTGGCGGCGCCAGGCCAGAGTTCTGCCCAGCCCCCGTCTCAGAGCCGGGCCGAGGGCTCAGACCTGCAAGTCTCAGGACCGTCGCTGAAGCTGAATCCAATTGAGGTGTTGCGCCGATTTGAGCCGCCGCCGAATGAAGAGTACCAACTGGGCAAGGGCGATGAGATTGTGGTGGACTTTGCCGGCCGGCCCGAGATGCAGGCCAAGGTGGTTGTTGGCCCGGACGGCAACATTTCACTGCCGCTGGTTGGGGAAGTGAAGATGGCCGGGCTGACCCGGGCCGAGGCGGCCAACGCCATTGAAGAAGCGTTGAAGGACTACTACACGAATCTCGAAGCCCAGGTTTCTGTAACCAAGTACACGGCCAACCGGGTGGTTCTTCTGGGTGCAGTCGATCATCCCGGGCCTTTTGAATTCGCCGGCACGCCAACCTTGCTTGAAGTGCTGGCACGGGGCGGAGTGCAGACCGGGCCCAGCAAAGTGGATTCACCGCTGGGCAGCAACCAGATACCCGAGCGATGCGCTATCTATCGGGGCAGCGACCAGGTGGTGTGGGTAGAGCTGAAAGCGCTGATCGAAACCGGCAATACGCTGGCAGACATGCGGCTGCGCCGGGACGACATTGTTTACGTGCCCAGCTTGAGCGATCGATTCATCTCGGTATTGGGCGAGGTGGGCCATCCGGGTGCAATCCCATTGACGCATAGCTCGACCATGGCCAGCATCCTGGCAGGCGCCGGCGGCACCACGGAGAAGGCGGGCAATAACCCGCGCATTCAGATTGTGGATCCGGCCACGGGCACCTCGCGGGTGCTTTCGTTGAAGGATGCAATTGACCCGGTCAAGTCTCTTGAGGTTTCACTCAAGCCGGGCGAGATCATCTTTGTTCCACGCAGCGGGTTCGCCAAGTTTGGCTATGTACTGCAGCAGCTCGATCCTCTGGTATCGGTTGCCATGATGGGCTTCTACACGGGGGTATTATGAGCTTTCAACGCAGTCAGTCAGGTTCTTTTACACAAAACAGCCTTGGCGATGGCTCGCACGGCGGCCCGCTCCCCATGGCCAGCTCCCAATCGAACGCAGACGAGCAGCAGCTTTTCCGTCTTGACCTGGCACGCAGCCTGCAACTGCATCGCAAGCTGGCAGTGGGGATTGCGTTGCTTGGGTTGGCGATTGCCGTGGGTTTTGTGGCGATGCGTTGGCCGGTCTACTCGGCGCAGAGCCAGGTCTACATTCAGCCTGTGGCGCCGCGCGTGGTGGAAACGGGAACAATCCCCCACTGGCCCGACGATCAGCCCACCTACGACTCGTTCATCGATCAGCAAGTGCAGAGCGCAGCCTATCCTGACGTGCTTTTGAGCGCGGTACGCCGGCTTCCTCCAGGCGGCTGGCAGAAACTGGGTGAGAGCGATCAGGCCGCGGCAGAGCGCTTTGCCCATTCCATAACGGTGGCTCGGATTGGCACCAGTTACGAGGTTACCGTCACGGCGCAGGCCAGGAGCGCGGAACTGGCTGCGCAAATGGCCAATGCCATGGCCGCGGCCATGGTAGAGAAGGCATCGCGGGAAGAAAAAGCCGGTGACCCTGAGCGGCTGGCCATTCTGCGCGAAGAGCAGGAACGGATCAAGAAAGAGCTTGAGACCGACCGCACCGAGCAGGCATCGCTGAACGCCAGCCTGGGCGTGGCGTCGATCGGCAACGTTCCCAATCACTACGACGACGAAATCAGCAGCATTCACACGGCACTGGTCACGGCGCGCACGGCGCGGGACGACGCCGAGGCGCATCTGATAGCGATGGGCGCCGACAAGGAAGAATCCTCAAAGGCTCTGGATGCCGAGGCCGACGAACTGGTGAATGCCGATCCCGGGCTGGTGAGCATGAAGACTTCGCTCAACCAGCGGCGCGCAATTCTGATCGGCCAAATGGCGAACCTTACGCCGAATCACCCGCAGTATAAGCTGGACGCGACGGAATTGGGGCAGATTGACGCCTCACTGGCGTCCATGGTGAAAGACCTGCGCACCAAGGCGGCCGGGCGCATCCAGCAGAAGCTGCGCGCCGAACTTGGCCGCACTGCCGGCGTTGAAGACAGGTTGAATGCGCAACTGGGCCAGATGGCGGCCGCTGCCGGCGGCGCGACGCTGCGGTTGCAGCGGGCCAGCGACCTGGGAGCGGACATTACCCGCCTGCAGACGCGTCAAGCCAGTCTGGACGATCAGTTGCACAATCTGCTGCTGCAAGACAGTGTGCCGGGCGCCGCGCATCTGGCGGCCGCCGCCATGCCCCCGCTGCGCCCCAACTTTTCAATTATCCTGAAGCGGGCATTGCCCATCACAGCGGTCGGGCTGCTGCTGGCTTTGCTGGCAGCTTTGGTCGCCAACAACCTTGACTCGAAGATCTACATCGCGGCCGATATCGAACGCGTGCTGGGAGTGAAGGTGATGGCTCAACTTCCTGACTTCAACCAGGTGACCGACAGCGTTGCGGATGAGCATTTCTTGCGGCTCTCGGCATCCATTGAACATGCGCATCAGCTGGGAAGCATGAGGAGCTGCATCTTTACCGGGACCGGGTCTGGTGCCGGCGTGACTACGGTGGCATCCAAGGTCAATTCCATGCTTCAAGCCATGGGCCAGCCCACGGTGCTGGTAGATGCGGCATGGACGCAGCCGAACTCACTGGCCAGTTCCAACGGTCTTGGCCTGAACGACCGCGCGGCCGCCGGCCAACTTGCCTCGCAGCGCGGCAGCCGGTCCATTGGCCTGCTGCAACAACTGGCCGAGGTGGCCGAGACGGGGGCCGAAAACCTGATTCTCACCGATGCGGCGCCGCTTGCTGTTTCAGCCGAGACGGAGTATCTGGCCCGGTTTGTCGATGCGGCCATCATCGTGGTCGAGAGTGGCGTAACCACCCGCGATCAACTCAAGGAAGCGGCCGCAAGTGTGCAGCGGCTGGATGTGGGAGCAGTGGGATTTGTGCTGAACCGCGTGAATCTGGACACGGCCGACCCGGCTTTCCGCAATTCGATCCATGAAATGGAAGACTATCTGCACACGCAGAGCAGCTCGTTCAAGCAGGATCTGGAAGCCATCCAGCAGCAGCGCCGGCAACTGGCGGCGTCTGAGGCGCCAGCCATGCCCCGGGGCAACTACCTGCCCAAGCCGGATACGCATATATTCTATGTATCTGAGTGGAAGGCGAGATACCCGGACGGCGATGTGGAAGCCGCACTGATTGAAGCCAGGCGCCAGGGCTACGAGGTGGTTCAATAATGAGCGAACAGGCCAACCCGCAGGTGGATATTGCCGGAGGCATGCGATCGAAGCTGCGGAAGGCCGCGCCTCAGATCGATCTTGCGGCGGGCCTGATTGCGAAAAAGAAGCCTTCGTCCAAAATCGATCTTTCTGCCGGCCTCATGCCCAGGGAAGAAAGCGCGGCGCCGGGTAAATCCGCCGCCGGAGGGGTTGCGTCCGGCAAACGCGGACCGGCACGCAACGCGCCTTTGGCAGACTCATCGTTAGCAGGGGCTGGACAACCGGGCAACCAGTACGCGCAGACGCAGGCTGCGCCACCGCCCAAGCCACTCAATCCGCTGCGCGACGTGGTGCGCCGCGTTGCGGCAGCCAACGAGCACGCTGCAGCCGAGGCGCCTCGGGCGCACCAGGAAAAGGAGCATGTCCTGGCCGTCGATGGCACACCGCAGGGCACCTGGCAGCCGGCAGCGCCGAGTCAGGGGGCTGCGCAGAGCGAGTTCGACGCACAAAACCAGAGAATGCCGCAGTCTCATCCCGATCCTGTTCCGGAGCCGAGACAGCCGCTGCGGGGACGCGAGCCCCAACGGGAACCCGCTGCGCCCGCGGCCTACGCCGCACCAAGGCATGAACCCGCGGCCCCCTCCCAGGCTCAGCCGTGGGAGCGTGCCCCCAGGCAGCGTGAGGAAGTGCAGCCTGAGAGCGACTTCGCTGGGTCCGGCATCTATCAGCAGGCCGATCCTCAATACAACGCGGCCACTCGGATGACGGGCCTGAGAAATCTGATTCAGACTTTGGGGATGAAGACCCCGCCGCCTGAGGCCTTCGAGCAGGCTGCTCAAGCTTCACGGCCGCCCGAGCCAGTGCAGCCCCGTCCGGTCTATCCGCGTACCCCCCCTCCCATGCCTCAGCCGCCGGCCTGGAACAACGTCACCGGCGCCTCGCCTACGCTGGTGACTGCGCCGCCCGAGTTCCTGCCTCCCAGGCCAATGGTTGAAAAGGAAGAGAAGGAACGCTCCTCGTCGAACAACTCCACTCGCCGCGATCGCCGGGATACCTACGACGACGTCGAGATTCTGCCCTCGTGGCGGGGCCAATACAAAAGGAAGTAAGCCAGCGATCGGCACACTCCGAAACGGCCGCAATCGGTGTGCCTGAAGCGGGATCTATTGGGGCCGGATCAGGTCAAACCGGTCTTGCGTGCGCACCCAGGTGTGCCCGGCCATGCGGCCCACGGCGTCCAGCAGCGCAGGATCGATGCGGAAGTCCTCAAACAGGTCTTCGCGCAGGTGAAAGCGCACCACCTCGCCCAGCACGATCACGCCCGCACCCGGAACGCGGCCGGTATAGATAACCTGAAGCAGGCGGCACTCCATCTGCGCCGGCGACAAAGCCACGCGCGGCGGGCCAACCACCTGGCTGGCCACGGCGTCGAGCCCGGCGAGTTCAAACTCGTTGACTCCCGGCGCAACCTCGGCAGCCGCGGCGTTGGCCCCGGCCGCGATCTGTTCACTGACCACGTTGATGACGAACTCACCGGTCTCTTCAACGTTGCGCAGAGTGTCTTTCCGCTGCTCGGGGCGCATGCCCGGTTCAGGGTTTGCCGCGGCTCTGAGCGCAGGGCAGAACAGCACCGTGGGCGGGTTGGAGCCGACGCCGCAGAAGAAGCTGAAGGGCGCCAGGTTGGCCAGGCCGTTGCGGTCGATGGTGCTGACCAGGGCGATGGGCCGGGGCACGATGATGCCCGTCATCAGCTTGTAGATCTGGCGGGGCTCGCAATTGGCGGGGTTCACACTGAGCATCGAGGGTTGCGCAGGGGCTGCTGGGTTCATGCTGTTAGCCTAGAACATTGGGCTGGCTCGCACCGTTCCCGGCCTGGCCCGCTTTGGTCCCGCGGGATGTAGCATATGTGGTGCGGGGCGAGGGAAATTCGTCTTCCCGTAACATGCGATGATGCACAATCGTTAACAGGAGATGTACACTTTTGCCGCGAATTCACTTTCAACTCCAGCTGGCCGAGCTCAAGGACAAACTGATGGCCATGGCTGCCCTGGCGCAGCAGGCGGTTGAGTCGGCGGTGGACGCCTACTTGCAGCGCGACAAGGGGCTGTGCAAATACGTCAAGCAGAATGAGACGGCCATCAATACCGCGCAACGCGAGCTGGACGAGATGGCCTACGAATTGCTGGCCAAGGAGCAGCCCATGGCCATCGATCTGCGCTTTATCCTGGCGGTAATCAAGATCAACGGCGACCTGGAGCGGATCGGCGACCAGTCGATGGGCATTGCCCGCCGCACCAAGGAGATTCTGAACCACGAAGAAGCCGACCTGCCGGTGGATTTTGCCGCCATGGGCGAGTTTGCTGGCCGCATGATCCGCTCGGCGGTGCAGGCGCTGCTGGAGGGCGACGCGCGCCTGGCCGATACCGTGCGCGAGATGGACGACGAGATTGACCGCATGAACCGCCGCGCCCATGCCGACCTGCTTCAGCTTATCCAGGACAAGCCGCAACTGACCATTCAGGCGATGAACGGGATTCTGGTGTCGCGCAACCTGGAGCGGATCGCCGACCATGCCTCGAATATCGCCACCGACGTGATCTTCTGGATTCGCGGCGCCGACGTGCGCCACCAGCTCAGCATGTCGATGGACTGAAATCCAAACCCGTCGATTCCAACCCAAGCTGAACCCACCCGGGGCACGAAGCTGCGGCCACACCATCACCTCGCCTGCGAAGCCGACGCGGGAAATGGTTGAGAATTCCGATCTACTGGGACAATCGCGGGTTATACTTGTCAAAATCCAGATTCTAGACACCCCCCTTTATCTAGGATCCGGAAAATCAGGAATTTAGGAAGCGGCATTCCTCTGCCGGAGGTCAAGCTCATGGTGCTTTTTTCAGGAAGCGAGCCACGCCACTCGTGTGGCCGCGGCGCGGCGTTTTTGCGGGTATTCTCGTGGGCGATTCCCTTCGCTCTCGTCTTTCAACTCGGCGTAAACGCGGCGGATGCGCAACAGGCGCGGCGCCCGCATGCGGGCAAAGGCGCCATGTCAGCGCAGGAGATTTCAACGCTGCCGCAAGCAGCGGTGCCGGAAGGGGTTCCCGCCGACTCGGTATGCCCTCGCTATGCTCCCGGGTCAATCGTTCAGCAGCCGCCGGAGCTGAAAAGCTCAAACGGCGTGCTTGAAGTAACGTTCAAGTTCCAGACAGTGGTTGATGCGAATGGGATTAACCGCTTCTGTTTTGTGACCGACGGAGGCGCCGAGTCGCCCACGCTGCGCGTGAAACCAGGCGACAAACTGACTATTCACTTCCAGAATCAGCTAAGCGGCGGAGGTCCTCCCAGCTTCAATGACAGTATGGCCGGGGAGCCGATGGACCCGTCGTTCAAAGACAACACCGGAATCAATCCCTGCCACGGCGTGATGAACCCCAACGTCACCAATCTTCACTTTCACGGAACCAACACCGCTCCGGTATGCGGGCAAGACAACGTGACCACGGTGCTCATCCAGCCAGGCCAGAACTTCGACTATAACCTGCAGATTCCGTTGAACGAGCCGCCGGGCATGTACTGGTATCACCCGCACGCGCATGGCTATGCTGACATGCAGGTGGGCGGCGGCGCATCCGGAGTGCTGATTGTCGAGGGCCTTCAGTCCGTCGATCCCTCCTTACAGGGCCTTACTGAGCGCACGTTTGTCCTGCGCGATCAGAACCTGCCTGCCTCTGAGATGAACGACCCGAACATTCCCGCGTGGGACCTTTCCATCAACTATGTCCAGGTGACGTATCCCAGCTACACGCCGGCGGTGATTCAGACCCTGCCCGGCAAGAAAGAGTTGTGGCGGGTTGCCAACAACTCCGCGGATACGATTATGGATCTGCAATATGTGGTCAACAAGGCGCCCCAGCCGATGAAGGTTGTGGCCATCGATGGCGTCCCGATAGCGGCCGGGCCCAGCGGAAGAACCTCCATGACGAAGAGCGCGATTCTGCTGGTGCCCGCCTCGCGCGCGGAGTTTGTGGTGACCACGCCTGCGCTTGGAGACAAGGCGCAGTTGATTACGAAGTATTGGGATACGGGGGAGGATGGCGACCTTGACCCCGACAGACCCATCGCGAATGTTGTGAGCATGGCTGCATCCGGCGACGCACCGGCAGAAGAGGCCTCTGTTGGAAATCCGCCTTCGCCGCTGCCGGCCACGCACGTGCCCATGCGCTTTACGGCTCTGGCCACCACCGTGCCTGTGGCGCAGCGCAACCTCTACTTCTCTGAGGTGCTGCAAGACCCCAACAACCCTGCCGGCCCAACCAATTTCTTTATCACCGAAGAGGGCGAGCAGCCCCAGGTCTTTCAGGTGGGCCAGGCTCCCAGCATTGTTGTCCACTCCGGAACAGTGGAAGACTGGGTGGTTGAAAACAGGGCGCTCGAAGATCACGTCTTCCATATCCACCAGATTCACTTCCAGGTGACTGAAGCCAACGGCCAGCGCATCGACGATCCAGCCTTGCGCGACACGGTCGATATTCCTTTCTGGGATGGCAAGGGTCCCTATCCGAGCGTGAAGCTTCGCATGGATTTTCGCGATCCGAATATTGTGGGCGACTTTGTCTACCACTGCCATATCCTGGCGCACGAAGACGGGGGCATGATGGCAGTGATTCGGGTGCTGCCACCGGGCGTGCCCACCACCACCGCAGCCACCGTATCGACCACTACGATCGCTCCGGGGCAACCGGTTCACTTCACGGCGGTTGTTGCAGAGGCTGTCAGCTCGGGCAGGACGCCTGCAGGCAATGTTCAGTTTCAGCTTGACGGCAACAACGTGAGCAATCCGGCCTGGGCGAATGCAGGGCTGGCGGAGTTCAGCACGGTGATCAATGGCCCGCCCGGCTATAGAAAGCTGACGGCATTCTACGAAGGCAGTTCGATCCACGCTGAGTCGGTATCCAATGTGGTTGCCGTTAAGGTTCTGAACTTCGGATTGAAGTCAGCGGGCGCAAGCGCAATGGCGGGAGCAACGGCTGTTGCCACCGTCAATGTGAAGCGTGCGGATGGGTTCCCGGGGCCGGTCACCCTCACCTGCTCTGTACCTGGAGCGATGACGAATGCCGCCTGCTCGCTGAGCCCAACCTCAGTGACCGCGAGCGGGCACGCAGCCTTGACGGTGAGCAGCGGGTCAGCCGCGAAGGGGACCTACAAGGTGAAAGTGACGGGCAAGGGCGGCAATGACACGAATGCCATTGACGTGCCCATCACGCTGAATTAGGCCGCATCAGCCGCTCGGCTTTGGCGTCATGCACCCGGCAATATCGCCATGCCTCTGAGATGGATGCAAACAGCTGCACGCGCAGGGATGCGCGTGCAGCAAGCAAGTTGAGAAGATTCACCGGGCTGCGCTGAGCCAATCGGCGAAGCTTTCTTCTCTCTTTCGCAGCAAAAGTTCGAAGTCCACCAGCGGCAACGGCCGGCTGAAGAGGTAGCCCTGGAAGGCGCTACAGCCGAGTCCGACGAGGAACTTCTTTTGTTCCTCGGTCTCAACGCCCTCGGCAATCACTGACAGGTGCATCGCGCGGCTCAACGCGATAATGGTCTGCGCAATGGCGCCGCTGGTCGCGTCCACCAGGATGTCGCGGACGAATGCGCGGTCAATCTTCATGCGGGACAGAGGCAGGCGTTTCAAGTAGGAGAGCGAGGAGTACCCGGTCCCGAAGTCGTCCAGCGAGAATCTCAACCCATGCGCATTGAGCTCGGTCATCTTCGCGATGATCTCTTCAATCTTCTCCAGCAACATGCTTTCGGTAATCTCCAGCCTGAGCTTGCGCGCGTCCGCCCCGGTGCGCTCCAGCGTGGCCAGCACATTTTTCACAAAGTCAGACTCGTGCAATTGGCGGGCGCTTATGTTCACGGCAATCGTCAACTGGTCAGTCCTCTTGTCTCCCGCCCATGCTGCCAGTTGCGCGCAGGCGGTCTCAAGCACCCAGTCTCCCATGGGCAAAATGAGTCCCGTCTCCTCGGCCAAACGGATGAACTCGGCTGGCGGAAGAATGCCCCGCACCGGATGATTCCAGCGGATCAGGGCCTCGACGCCGGTCAAGTGCCCGTGCTCAACCTGAGGCTGATAGTAAAGCAGGAACTGCTGCTTCTTGATGGCCTGGTGAAGCTCTTCCTCAAGCGTTGCTGAGGCGTTCACCGCGGACTGCAACTCAGGGGTGAACAAGCGTATCCCGTTGCGGCGCTCGGCCTTGGCCTCGTGCATGGCAATCTCAGCCTCTTGCAGAACCGCATGCGCAGTTTCCGGGTGAAGCCCGAACCCGGCGATGCCGATGCTGGCCGTGCGGTGGAATTCGCTGCCGGCCAGCAGGTAGGGCTCGCTGAGCGCAGTGCGAATCTTCTCGGCCACGAGCATTGTCTGGCTTGAAGCTTCCTCGATGTTCTCGCTGAGCGATTCAAGCATGACCGCGAATTCGTCTCCGCCGCAGCGCGCCACGGTGTCGGCTCCGCGCACACAGGCGCTCAGGCGCCGCGCCACCTGCTGCAGAAGCAGGTCGCCCATCTGATGGCCGAGCGTGTCGTTCAGATTCTTGAAGTCGTCGAGGTCGATAAACAGCAGCGCGCGCGTGTGCAGGTCCACCGCTGCCTTGGCCAACGATTGCTCCAGCCGGTCAAGCAGCAGCCGGCGGTTGGGCAGGTGCGTCAACGGGTCGTGGAATGCAAGATCCTTGATGCGCTCCTCGGCCGCCCGCATCTCCGACGTATCCCGGATGACGGACAGAACGCAGGGAATGCCGTCCAGTTCAACCACCGAGGCCGAAAGCAGCATCCAGAACGTCTCTCCATTTTTTCGCCTGAATGGAATCGTCACATCGCGGAGGCTCGTCTCGCCTTGCAGCATTTCCGCTGTATCCTGCCGCGTGATTGCATCGGTCCACATGCCCAGTTCGCTGGATGTATGCCCAATGACCTCGTCGCGCTCGTACCCCAGGATCTTGAGGTATGCCTGGTTGACGTCGATAAGCCGGCCATCGTCCAGGCGGCTGATCGCAATCCCGTCCAGGCTGGTTTGGAACACCGTGTGGTAGCGCGCCTCGCTCGCCATGAGTGTCTCCTGCGCTGCGGCCAGGCTCTGCTCGGCTGCCTTGCGGTCGTTGATGTCTTCCACAATGGCAATGAAGTGCAGCACATTCCCTTCCGCGTCGCGCTGCGCTGAGAGCGTGATCTTGGCCCAGGTCAGGCTGCCATCCTTGCGCACGTAGCGTTTTTCCCAGCGGGCCGGGCGGGCGTCGCCGATGAGCATGTGCGCAAGCACATCGGTGCTCGGCGCTAGATCTTCCGGAGCGGTGATCTGCTGGAAGGTCATGCCCGGAATCTCGTCTTGGGCGTAGCCCAGAATTTCGGCAAAACGGGCATTGCACCTGAGCAGCCGTCCCTCCACAGAGGAGTGGACAATCCCCACAGCGGCCTGCTCAAAGGTGGCTCTGAAGCGCTCCTCGCTGTTGCTGACCTCGAGAGCTGCCAGCTTCTGTTCGGTGATGTCCTGTAACGTGCCAAACAGCCTGCACACGCGCCCAGCCTTGTCTTTACCGGCCTTGCCGCGCGCGCGTACCCAGCGCAGGGCGCCGTCCGGTCGCACAATCTGCAACTCCAGGTCGTAGGGTTCCGCCGTCGCCAGGGCGTTCTGCAACGCCGCATCCAGCCGCTTCCAGCTCTCCGGCGTGTAGAGCTTTGCCCGTTGCGCGTGGCATGGCGCCGGAACCTTCGGGTCCCAGCCCGTAATGCGATACATCTCCTCGGACCATGTGGTGGTATCGGTGTCCACATCCCAGGTGGAGCTGCCCAGGTGCGCCACCTGCTCGGCCTCGTTCAGCCGGGCCTCCCGCTCGCGCAATGCATCCACGGCCTGCTTGCGTTCCGTGATGTCCTGGAATGTGCCGGAGAGAACGCGTGTTCCGTCACTGCACGTGGAGACTTTGCCCAGGGCGTGAACCCCCAACCGCCTGTTCCGGGCGGTCACAATCTCCAACTCCACGTCGAATGGTTCGTCGTGGTCGATGGCCCGGCGAACCGCTTCGGCAATCACCGGCCTTGACTCCGGCGTGTAAAACCCCACTGCCCGCTCCAGCGTCGGTGTGAAGTCTTCCTCCACCTCATGAATGCGATAGACCTCGCGCGTCCACGTCAGCCGGTTGGTCGTTAACTCCAGTGCCCAGCCGCCCACCTTGGCCATCTTCCCGGTCTCATTCAGCATGGCCTCCCGCTCGCGCAGCGCCTCCTCTGCCAGCTTGCGCTCGGTGATGTCCTGAACCAGTCCGCTCAAGCGGATGGGCTTCCCGCTTACATCGAATTCCAGCCGGCCCAGCCCATGCACCCAGCGCACGGCTCCATCGTTCTGCCGGAGGATGCGATATTCCATGTCGAAGGGTTTGCCCTGACCAATCACCTCGTTGTTGAAATAGACCGTCATCCGCTCGCGGTCGTCGGGGTGGATAAGCAAGCGCCAGCCTTCCGGGGTGCGGTCGAACTCCGCGCCGGCGCCTGCAATGCGGTCGAAAACCTCCGAACCGGTCAACACGCCCGTTGAGAAATCCGCCAAATAGCTGCCGATGGAACCAATGGCCTGTGCTTCTTGCAGGTTGGCAAGGCTCTCGCGCAGCGCCTCTTCCGCCTGCTTGCGCTCCGTGATGTCAGTATGTACCCAAAGCCGGCCGGAAGGCTTCCCACCTGCTGTCAAGGGAATGAAGTCCCTTTGAAAGACTCGTCCGGAGAGCAGCGATATCTCCTCGCCCAGCACCAGCTTGTTTGCCCTGGCCATCTCCTTGATGCGGGCGAAGTTCTCCTCCGACCGGGGGAAAACAGGCTTGATCTTGTTCAGTATCTCAGCCTGGCTGAGGCCCACCAGGGATTCGGGGGAGTCTTTCAGGTTGAAAAGGTCACACTCTGCCTGATTGGCAAACTCTACCTGCCCCACATCCGAGACCAGCAGGACGCCGGAGTTCATGTTCGAGAGGATGGAGTAGAAGCGCTGAAGCGTGGAGCACAGTGCATCCTCTGCCTGCTTGCGCTCGGTGATGTCTTCAATGAATCCTTCGTTCACCGGCGTTCCGTCGGCCGCGAAGGTCTTTCGCGTGTTCAGCGCCACCCAGATCGGCGCACCGTCCCTGCGCTTCAGTTGGCACTCGAATCCCCACAACGACCCTTTCTCTTCGACAAGCCGGATATACCTTTCCCGTTCGGCAGGGTCGAACCACACATCGTGCGCTGAATCCCTGGCCGTGGCCAGGTATTCCTCCACCGAGTCGTAGCCCAGCATCTTCACCAATGCGGGGTTTGCGTTGAGCGTCCGCCCCGACATCGATGTTTGAAACATCCCTTCCAGCGCATTGTTGAAGATGCCCCGGTACTTCTTCTCGGCTTCAAGTACCTGGTCCTCGGCCAGCTTCCGTTTGCCGATGTCCTCCATGAAGCCTTCGTAGTAGAGAAACTGCCCATCGGCACCCTTCACTCTTCGGATATTGAGCGAGACCCAGAAAAGAGTGCCATCCCTGCGCTTGAACTGGCACTCGTAGTCTCGAAGCAACCCCCTCCATTCAACTGCGCCAAAGCCCTTGCCCGATCATCCGGGTCTGCCCACACCTCCAGAGCGGTGTTCTGTACGGCGCCAATCAGTTCCTCAGTGGATTCGTAGCCCAGCATTCTGGCCAGCGCGCGATTGGCCGTCAGGATTCTGCCTTCCGCACTGGTCTGGTACATCCCCTCCAGCGCCCCATCGAAAATGGCCTGGAACTTTTCCTTCTCCTTCAGCAGATCCTTCTCCGCGTTCTTGCGCTCGGTGATGTCTTTGCCGAAGACAGAAACACCGGTCGTTTTTCCATCCACCAAGATGGGGTTCAGGGCAAGCGCCAGTGTCCGGCCATCGGTCAGCGAATATTCAGATCGGAAGTGGCCCTGTGAAAGCGCTCGCTCATAAAGCGGAGGCCAGAGTGTCGCTCTCTCCATGGGAAGCGAGTCGGTCGGCACCATCCCCGCGGCAAGCCGCACTCCATAATTAACTTCGTGGTACTTTTGTAATGCGCGATTGAAGGTGATCAACCGGAAATCAAGGTCCACTGACCAGATGAGGTCTTCCGTGCTCTCGATTAATGCAATCAGATTGGCATCCGCGTGATTCTGCACTGGGGCCCCTTTGCTTTGTGCCGTGGGGAGCAGGTTCCCGTTCAATGTGCTGGCGCCAGACCGCGTCTTATCTCTAGCCGTTCTATAGATTCTTACCGCGCGACAAATTCTACCACCGCTTAAGCATAGTGAGTGTTTAATTCGATACACGAGCCGTTGAAGCGGGCATCCCGCAAAACCGCTCGCAGCTTCGCTATCTTCTTGAACGTGCTTCGCGCACTAAATCCTTTTGGGAACTCGCGGCTTCTACTGCATCAGGTCGATTGCGCTCTCTTCTATCTCCGGCAGCAGCAGTTGAAAGTCCTCCAGCGGCAGCGGACGGCTGAAGAGGAAACCCTGGAAGGCATGGCAGCCCATTCCGGCCAGAAAGTCGCGCTGGGCTTCGGTTTCCACTCCTTCCGCGATGACCGACAGGCCCATGGCGCGGCCCAGCGAGATGATGGTCTGCGCAATGGCCCCGCTGGTCACGTCGATCTGCATGTCGTGAACAAAGGCCCGGTCAATCTTCAACTGGCTGAGCGGCAGGCGCTTGAGATAAGCCAGCGACGAGTAGCCGGTGCCGAAGTCGTCAAGCGAGAAACGCAGCCCGTGCGCCTTGAGGGCGGTCATCTTGGCAATGACATCTTCAACGTTGTCAACGAGCATGCTCTCGGTGAGTTCAAGGTCGAGGTTCTTCGGGTTGGCGCCGGTGCGATAGAGCACGCTCAGCACCTGGTCAACGAAATCGGGCTGGCGCAACTGGCGCGCGCTGATGTTGACCGCAACCGTGATATGCGCCGTCTCTTTTGCGCGCCCCCACTGGGCGATCTGCCGGCAGGCAGTCTCAAGCACCCAGTCGCCCAGAGGCAGAATCAGGCCCGTCTCCTCGGCCAGGGGGATGAACTGGCCCGGCGGCAAAAAGCCGCGCTGCGGATGCTTCCAGCGCAGCAGCGCCTCGGCGCCGATGAGGGTGCCGGCCTGAACCTGCGGCTGATAGTAAAGCTGGAACTGGCCGGTGCCGATGGCCTGCCGCAGGTCTTCTTCCATCGACGCGCGGGCATGGATGGCTGCCTGCAGGGCCGGGGCAAAAAAGCGTACCGTGTTGCGCCCCGCGGTCTTGGCCTGGTACATGGCAATATCCGCCTGTTGCAGCACGTCGTCAATTGTGTCTGTGCGATTGCCAAACAGGGTGATGCCGATGCTCGAGGTGCTGAGGCACTCCCGGCCGGCCAGCAGATAGGTCTGGCAAATGGAGTCAAGGATCTTCTCGGCCACGCCCCTGGCCTGGGAGGCTGCCTCTTCAATGTTCTCGCTTAGGTCTTCAAGAATCACCACAAACTCGTCGCCGCCCAGCCGCGCCACGGTGTCTGCGTCGCGGACATGCTGGGCAAGGCGGCGGGCCACCTCTTGCAGCAGCAGGTCGCCGGTCTTGTGGCCCAGCGTGTCGTTCAGAGTCTTGAAGTCGTCCAGGTCGATAAACAGAAGCGCGCCTTTCCTGCCGTTGCGCGCGCTTGCGGCCAGCGTTTGGCGCAGCCGCTCTGACACCAGGCGCCGGTTGGGCAGGCGCGTGAGCGGATCGTAGAACGCAAGGGTCCTGATCTCATCCTCGGCCACCTTGGCGCCGGAGATGTCGCGGGTGATGGAGAGTATGCAGGGAACGCCGTCAATCTCAAGCACCGAGGCCGACATCTGGCCCCAGAAGAGCTCTCCGTTTCTCTTCCTGAACTGCGCCTCGAGGTTTTCGCAGCTATGGTTTTGCCGCAGAATCTCAACCATGTTCTTGCGGTCGCGCGGATTGGCCCAGACGTTCAACTCCAGCGACGTTCGCCCGATGACCTCGTGACGCTCGAAGCCCACAATGTCAAGGAACGCCTGGTTGCAGTCCACAAAGCATCCGTCGCTCATGCGGTTGATATTGATGGAGTCGATGCTGGTCTGGAATGCGGTGCGGTAGCGCGTCTCACTGCACAACAGCGCCCGCTGCGCCGCGGCCAGGCGCTCTTCCGCGGCTTTGGCGGCCGTGATGTCCCGGGCGATGCAAAGAACGCAGTCTGCCCCGTCGATACTCATGATGGAGGCCGACATTTGCCCCCAGACAATTTCCCCGTCCTTCCTCCTGAACCGGGCCACCAGTTCGCGGCAGATTCCGTGCTTCACCAGTTCTTCTGTCAGCCGGTCCCGATCGCAACGGTCAACCCATACGTCCAATTCCAGAGACGTATGCCCAATGACCTCATGGTGCTCGTATCCCATCGAATTCTGAAAGGCCTGGTTGCACTCGATATACACCCCATCGGACAAGCGCGAGATCGACATGGAGTCTGAAGTGGTCTGAAATGCGGCCTGGTAGCGGGCTTCACTGGCTTGATGCGCCTGCTGCGCGGCGGCAAGGCGCTTCTCAGCGGCTTTGGCGGCTGAGATGTCGCGCACGATGCTGAGCACACAGGCCACGCCGGCAATTTCGATCGGCGCCGCCGAAACCAGAATCCACACCGTCTCTCCGTTCTTCGCCCGGAACTGCGTCTCCACATCCCTGAAACTTTCATCCCGGCTCAACGACTCTGCCATCTGACCGCGAATTGCAGGGTCCACCCAGAGGTTCAGCTCCAGCGAGGTTCGGCCAATCACCTCTTCTCGATCGAAGCCGAATAGATCGAGGAATGCTGGATTGGTATCGATGTACTTACCATCGCTCAACTGGCTGATGCAGATGCCATCCACGCTGGTCTGAAAGATGGTGCGGTAGTGCGCCTCGCTGAGGCGCAGCGCTTCAGTCGCCGCGGCCAGGCGCGCCTCGGCCTCTTTGCGGGCGTTGATGTCTTCAACCAGCGCGATGTTGTAAAGCGGCCTTCCCTCGCCATCGCGCTGCGTAGAGATGGTCAACTTGACCCAAGTGAGGCTCCCGTCCTTGCGGACGTAGCGCTTCTCCCAGGTGGGATTCGTGTCAGAGCCTCTTGCCAACTGCAGGCGAACGGCCTCGCTATGATCCCGATCCTCCGGCGCGGTGATCTGCTGGAAGTTCATGCCCTTGATCTCTTCCCTGCTATAGCCGACGATCTCGGCAAAGCGAGCGTTGCAGCGCAGATATTTGCCTTCGAAGGAAGTGTGAGCGATGCCGACGCCGGCCTGCTCAAAGGTGGCGCGATAGCGCTCTTCGCTGGCCCGCAGCTTGAGCTCAGCCTGCTTGCGCTCGGTGATGTCGCGGATCACGCCGCGCATCCTCACCGGCCGCCCCTGGGCGTCGAAGTCCAGCTTGCCGCGCCCATGTACCCATCGCTCTGCCTGGTCGGCATGGCGGACGATGCGGTACTCCTTGTCGAATGTCCTGCCTTCCCCAATCACTTCATTCACAAAGTAGCTGGCCATCATCTCCCGGTCACCGGGATGAACGATTTCCGTCCAAGCCTCCACAGTGTGAGGATAGTTTTCGTCAATTCCGAACAGTTCATTCAGCAGATCGGAACCCACCCAGACTCCCGTGGCGATATCCAGCACATAACTTCCCAGCGCGCCGACGGTCTGCGCCTCTCTAAGAGACTCCAGGCTCTCGCGCAGCGCCTCCTCGGTGCGGATGCGCTCGGTCACGTCATGCACGATGCAGAACAACACCTGTCTGCCGTCCAAATTCACCGGCGACGCATAGGCTTCCACCGCGCGTTCTTCGCCCGACATCAGCCGGATGCGATAGTTGAAGACTCTGCGTTTCTTGCTGAGAGCCATTTGCCTGTCGAGCGCGCTCTCTTCGCAACCCAGAGTGCTCATCTCGCCGGTGTGCATTCCGATCAGGTCTTCTCGCCGCAGGGCATAGAACGAGGCAGCCGCATCGTTGGCGTCCACTATGGCGCCGCTGGCCGGATCCACCAGCAGGATCGCGCATCCGTTCTCTTCAAAGAATCTGCGAAACCGCTGCTCGCGTTCGGTCAGCGCCTGAACGGCCAGCTTGCGCGCGGTGATGTCCTCAATGAATCCCTCAAGGTAGAGCACACGCCCATCGGCAGCAAAGACCTTGTGCACATTCAGCGATACCCAGATCTTCGATCCATCCTTACGTTTGTATTGGCACTCGAAACCAAGCAGCACGGGGTTGGTCTCAAGCAGTTCCAGGTACCGGGCCCGCTCGTTTGGGTCGACCCACACATCGTTCGCCGAGTCCTGGACCCTCTCCGTGACCTGATCCACTGAGTCATAGCCGAGCATCCTTGCCAGCGCCGGGTTGGCGGCCAGCGACTTGCCTTCCATCGTGGTCTGGAACATGCCTTCCAGCGCCCCGTCGAAGAGGTTGCGATATTTCTCTTCCGCCTCGCGCAGCGCCAGCTCGCTCGCCTTGCGCTCCGAGATGTCAGTCACGAAGCCTTCGTAGTAACGCATGCCGCCATCCGCTGCACAAACTTTGCGGCAGCTCAACGAGGCAAATAGGATGGAGCCATCCTTGCGCTTCAGGCGGCAGTCGAAATCCCGCACAAATCCCTGCGCCGCCGCCAGGCCAGTAAACTTTGCATGTTCTTCCGCGTCGGCCCAGACTTCTTCAGTCACGTTGGTGATCGCGGTGAGCAACTCTTCAGGGCAGCCGTAGCCCAGCATTGTCGCCAGGGCCGGGTTGGCGGTAAGAATGCGGGCATCGGGCCCGGTCTGGAACATTCCTTCCACCGCCCCCTCGAAAATGTCGCGATACTTCTTCTCAGCTTCCCTAAGTTCCCGCTCGGCGGCTTTGCTCTTCGTAATGTCCTTTCCGAACACTGAAACGCCAGTCGCCTTTCCGTCGACGAGGATGGGATTGAACGAGAGTTCGAGAGTGCGGCCATCGGCCAGCGGGTACTCGGTCTGAAAGGGCCCTTCGGCGACCGCACGCTCATAGAACGGAGTCCAACGGGCCGCTCGCTCCGGAGGAAGGCTTTCATGCGCCCGAAGCCCCGCCTCAATGCGCACACCGTAGTTCTTCTCGAAATTCTCGCGCAATGCGCGATTGAAGGCAGTGAGCCGGCAATCGAGATCGACTGACCAGATCAGGTCTTCGGTGCTCTCGATCAACGCCAGCAGATTGGCTTCGGCCTGGTTGCGCATCTCGGCCCTTCTTGCGCCCGGCCCTGCCCTGTCCGGCTTCGAAGTGTCCCTCATTGCGAGGGGGGTCAGCAGATTCCCACGGCAGACTTCTCCCTTTTGCCGTAGGTTCCCAAGGGCGCAGAACCTTCTTCAGACAACTCTGTACTCTTCATCGGAGGCATCCGGGAGACCTTTAAGAATCTGCCGGGGTGGCCAAAAGGATGGCCACAGCTTACACTGCGCGTAGAGAATTTCCACAGGATTTTCTTCTCAAAGCTGCCGATCTGTGGCTGTTTTGCCACGGTTTTGGCACTTTTCCAGTTCCCGCTTTCCGGATTGGAACCACCGCGCTGAGCGCGCCTGGACCATTTTCGGCTTTACCGGCAAAATCTCGGTCCACCCTGTTTCGGAAAATGCTCTAAGGCTGGTTCCACACAGAAGAAACGGCCTCGCTGCGGGCGACAGAAAGCAGCGCGGGAACCTCTGCCGGCGTGCGGGCAACCTGGTCGGCCTGCGCCATCTCCTCGTCGCTGCCATAGCCCCATCCGGCAGCCAGGCTGCGCATCCGGTTGGCGCGCGCAGCCTCGAAATCAAAGCACCGGTCGCCGATCATCCATGTGGAGTCCGGGCCAAGCCTGTGCTCGCGCAGCAGCGTGGCCAGCAGCAGTACCTTGCTATGGTTGGCATACTCGGCTTTATCGCCATAAACAGCCACAAACAGCGGGGTCAGCTCAAACAGATCGAGAATGCGCACCGCGGCGTGCTCGGGTTTCGATGTGCACACATACAGCGGAAAGCCCTGCCCGCGCAGCTCAATCAGCAGCTCGCGCACCCCGGCATAGACTGAGTTGTTCTTCCAGCCCTCGCGGTCATAGCAGGCGCGATAGTCGCGCACCAGCGCGGCGCGGTCTTCGGCGCTGCCATCGGGCAGCAGCTCCACGGGCCACTGGTCCGCCGGCGGGCCCACAAAACGATCCAGCGAGCCCACATCGCCAATCTTCCAGGCGTCCACCGTTTTTTGAAGGCAGCCCACAATGCCGGGCTTTGAGTCAGTGAGGGTTCCATCCAGATCGAAGATGAGAGCGGGCAGGGAATCAGGCATACCTTAAGTTTCGCAGACCAAAGGGGTAGGGCAAAACCCTTCGCAGTGAGGACGAATCCTCGACCGGCCTTGAGCGACCCCGCAACTCCGTGATCGCCCACGTTCCTGCCTGTTCAGAAGCGAACAACGATTGTCGAATTTGAACAACTGCCTCCACTCGGAACAGCGTCCGACCGCGCGCATCCCGTTCCGGTTCAATACAATTGCTTCCGGCCCTTTGGCGAGCCAATTGCTTCCCTGGGCTGTCAATGGCGAGGTGAAGGCTTATGGCGACTTGCTGGTTCTTCTGGTCCACTCAGTGCGCGGCGAGAGTGAACTCGACATTAAAACCATTCCTCTGCTGCGTGGCGGCGGGGATGCTGGCCGCTTGCGGCCCTCAGGGCGCGCGGGCGCAAGCCAGCGGTGGCAGTCAAGCCGCACTTGCCGTGCAGAGCTTCCCGCTGGCTCAGGCATCAGACCTTTCCGTCTCCGGCGGCAAAGCCGAGGCGGTTGAGTACCTGGGCCGGCGATGCGTCCGCCTGACCACCGCATCCAGTGAGCAGGTCTTCGCCTTCCTGAAGACTCCGCCGTTTCAGGACGGGACCATTGAAGCCGATGTCGCTTTGAAGATCACCACCCCACCCGGCGTACGCATGCCGGGCTTCTTCGGCATCGCTTTCCGCGCCCGGCCCGATGCATCGCACTACGAAATGTTCTACCTGCGTCCCGCCAACGCCCTCTCAGACGATCAGGCCATGCGCAACCACTCGGTGCAATATATCTCCGCGCCTGATTTTGACTGGTACAAACTGCGCCGGGAGTGGCCCTGGATCTATGAGTCCTGGGCCGATTTGCAGCCGGAGAGATGGACCAAAATCAAGATCGATGTGCATGGCCGGGCAGCCAGACTCTACCTGAACGGATCAGACAAGCCGAGCCTGGTGGTGAACGGCCTGAAAGGCGAAGACCTGCGCGGCGGCATTGCACTGTGGGGATATGCGGGCGAAGAAGCGTATTTCTCCAATCTGAAGATGACTCCCGCGCAACCGCAGCCGGTAGAGAATGGCGGCGAAGCTGCCGGCTCGTGGGATGTGAAATTCTCCAGCGACTACGGCGCTTTTGCCGGATCAATGAATCTCCACCGCGACGGCGCCGCGGTCACTGGAACCTGGTCCGGCGCGTTCGGCGATGCTCTGCCCCTCAGCGGTACCTGGCGCAATGGCTATGTCGAGCTCACCTTCAGCGGAGCCTGGAACGACAAAAAGCCAGCGCCCATGACTGCCACGCTGGCCGGCTGGATTGATGGCGAATCAGCCGGTGGCCGCATGAAAGTGGAAGGCCGCGCGGACGGGCCGTGGACGGCCACGCGGAAGAAGTAACCTCCCCAATTTCGCTGATCTGCCTTGCGATGGGGCGCCAGCTCGGCTAGATCGCCCTGATCCAGCCGCCGGCCTTTGCCTCCCATTCGTCCGGACTCATATGATGCAGGCATGGACGAGCGTGAGGATGAACTCTCAAGGCTGGTAGATCAACTCAACCGAACCGCGGCTGGCGCCAAATCTGCAGAGAAGCGATCGGTCGACCAGCTCCTGGCAGTTGCCCTCGAAAGCCATGCCTCTGACATCATCCTGGTTGCCGGCTCGCCCGCCACGCTGCGCGTCAATGGTGCTCTGGCGGCAGACCCAAATCCGCCCCTCTCCGCCGAGGTGATCCGCGGCATGCTGTTGCCTTTGCTCTCGGCAACCCAGTTACGCGAGCTCCAGGAGCGCAAGTGCATCGACTTCTGTTTTGTGCGCGGGGCGATGGGCCGGTTTCGCGCCAACCTTCACTATCAGCGCGGAACCCTGGCTGCCTCCATCCGCCTCCTTCCGGCGCAGATCCCCACCCTCGAAACGCTTCACCTGCCCGGCTCCCTGGGCCAGTTGACCGATCGGCGTCAGGGTCTCGTTCTGCTCACCGGAGCCACCGGCTGCGGCAAAACCTCAACCATGGCCGCGCTCATTGATCGCATCAACGCCAGCCACCGCGACCACATCATCACCATTGAAGATCCCGTTGAATATCAGCACAGCAACCGAAAATCCCTCGTCGAGCAGATTGAGCTCGGTTATGACACCCCCAGCTTCGCCCAGGCCGTGCGCGCCGTTCTGCGGCAAGACCCTGACGTCATCCTCGTCGGCGAGATGCGCGACAGCGAGACCATGGCCGCGGCCCTCACCGCCGCCGAGACCGGCCACCTGGTGCTCACCTCGCTGCACACCAACGACGCCGCGCAAACCGTCTCCCGCATTCTCGATACCTTCCCCACCGGCTATCAGACCCAGATTCGCCAGCAACTCTCCCTCGCGCTCCTTGCCGTCATCTCACAGCAACTGCTGCCCGCCGCCAATGGAGTCGGCCGCTACCCGGCCGTTGAAATTCTGGTGGCGACCACGGCCATTCGCAATCTGATTCGCCGCGGCGACGACCATCAACTCCGCGCCAACATCGAGACCGGGCGCTCCGAAGGCATGCTGACCATGGAGCAGTCCCTCGCCGAACTGGTGCGCCTGGGCCGCGTCTCCCGCGAAACCGCCTTTGCCCACTGCAACCACCCTGAAGATCTCCACCGCCACCTGAACGGGTAGCTTCCTTCCTCGGCCCGCCACCATCCCTGTTCCCGGCAAGGCTCCGGGGTGATATGCTGGCGAGCGTTGGAAAAACCGATTTACGCAAGGGAGAAAACAGCCATGTGGTTCCTGGGAATGGATGTAGGCACGGGCGGCACGCGGGCCGTGATTGTGGACGGGGATGGAAAACTGATTGCCGGGGCATCGAGCGAGCATGCTGCCTTCCGCACCCCTCACCCAGGCTGGGCTGAGCAGGACCCGGAAGACTGGTGGCGCGCCGCGCAGGAGGCTATTCAGCAGGCCCTGGCCGCTTCCCCCGAACCCCGCCAACCCATCGCCGCCATCGGTCTCACCGGCCAGATGCACGGCGCGGTCATGCTTGACGAGAAAGGCGCCGTCCTGCGCCCCTCGCTCATCTGGTGCGACACCCGCACCCAGCCCGAGTGCGACTGGCTCCACGGAAAAATCGGCTACGAGCGCATGATCGAGCTCACCTGCAACCCGGCTCTGCCCAACTTCACGCTCACAAAACTCCTCTGGGTCAAAAAGCACGAGCCCGAGATCTTCGCCAAGATTCGCCACATCATGTGCCCCAAGGACTACGTCCGTTACCGCCTCACCGGCGAGTTCGCCATTGATGTGCAGGAGGCCAGCGGCACGCTGCTGCTCGACGTCACCCATCGCTGCTGGTCAAAGGAAGTGGCCGAGGCCGCCGGCATTCCCGAGAGCTGGCTGCCCAAGGTGTATGAATCGCCTGAAGTCTGCGCGCGCATCAGCCCCGCCGCCGCTGGCCTCACCGGCCTGTCTGCTGGAACCCCCGTCGTTGCCGGCGCAGGCGACCAGGGCGCTGGCGCAGTGGGCATGGGCATTCTGGCGCCGGGTTCCGTCTCGGCCACCATCGGCACCTCCGGCGTGGTCTTTGCCGCAACCGCCGCTCCCACCAAGGACCCCAAGGGCCGCATGCACACCTTCTGTCACGCCGTTCCCGGCCTGTGGCACGTAATGGGCGTAACCCAGGGCGCTGGCCTCAGCCTGCGCTGGGTGCGCGACACCTTCTTCCCCGGCCACAACTACGACGAGCTCAGCGCCGCCGCGGCCAAGGTTCCGGCCGGCAGTGACGGCCTCGAATGGGCGCCCTACCTGCTCGGCGAGCGCACCCCGCATCTCGACCCCGAAGTCCGCGCCGCCTTTGCCCGCATTGAAAACAGCCACACCGCCGCTCACTTTGTCCGCGCCGTCCTCGAGGGCGTGGCCTACTCGCTGCAAGACACCTTCACCCTCTTCGCTGACCTGGGCATTCCCGTCACCGCCATTCGCCTCGGCGGCGGCGGCGCGCGCGGCTCGCTCTGGCGCAAGATCCAGGCCGGCATCTACGGCCTGCCCGTCGAAGTGCTCACCGCCGAAGAAGGCGGCGCCTTCGGCTGTGCCCTCATGGCCGGCGTCGGCGTAGGCCACTGGGCCAACCTTGAAGCAGCCTGCGGTCAGGCCATTGAAGTCGCCCAGCGCATCGACCCCGACCCGGCAGACCTCGCCGCCTACAAAACCGGCTACGCCAAATGGCGCAAGCTCTACCCAGCCCTCAAGTCGCTGCGCTAAAGGCTTCCGTCATCGCGCTGAACTGAGCGTTTCCAGCGAGCCTGTTTCGACCCTTCGGGGTGGAGACAGGCTCGTTTCGTTGGAATCACTTGATGTGCGCACAAAAGGTAACGCTCCGATGTACAGCCCAAGCGGCCATGCATTAGCCTTGCTTCCAACATTGATTTATCGAGCGAGGGTCTATGCTTCTGCGTTCTTTCTTGGCTTCTCAGGTTTTGTCGTGCGCCGCGGTTGCTGCATTCGCCCAAGCCGCCCCGTCTCCCGCGCCTACGTGCGCTGACTTGCACCTCGTCCCCGCGCCGCGAGAGTGCACCGCAGTCCAGGAGATATCCCTCGGGAAAATAGGCTTGGGTTCTTCCGTTAGCAAGAATGCGGAGGACGAGTTTGCCCGCCGCGATCTCGATGAATCTCTGGCCAGTCTCGGTGTTGGGACACACGTCGGCGGCACGCCTGCTGAAATCGCGCTTCTCCGCGCAGACAATGCAGTGGCTAAACAACTGCTAGCCCGGCACCGTTTAAGCTTCAATTCCGCCATGCAGGACGAGGGCTACGTCATAGTGCCCGGCAGTTTGAGGGGTCTCGCCGTCATCGCCGAAACCTCCGCCGGCCTCTTCTACGGCGCGCAAACCGTCAAGCAACTGATCCGCGGCTCCGGCAAAGACGCCATTCTCCTCGTTCCCACCATCCGCGACTGGCCCGCCATGCCCCATCGCGGCATCTCTGACGATTGGTCCCGCGGTCCCATCCCCAGCATGGAGTTTCTCAAGCGCGAGATCCGCACCCTCGCCGCCTACAAGATCAACATCTTCTCGCCCTACTTTGAAAACACCTTTGCCTACGCCTCCTCGCCCCTCTCGGCCTTTCCCGGCGGAGCCATGACACCCGCCGAGGGGCGCGAACTGGTCGCCTACGCGGCAAAATACCACATCACCATCATTCCTGAGCAGGAGGCCTTCGGCCATCTGCACAAGGTTCTCAAGTTCGAGCAGTACACCGCACTGGGCGAAACGCCGCATGGCACAGTGCTCGCCCCTGACGATCCAGCCACGCAGCCGCTCATCGGAGCCTGGTTCGCCGAACTCGCAAAAGTCTTTCCCGGCCCCTGGGTCCACATCGGCGCCGACGAAACCTTTGAGCTGGGCCGGGGCAGGACTCACGATCGCGTCCAGCAACAGGGCCTCGGAAAGGTCTATCTCGACTTCCTCAGCCAGATTCACACCACGCTCGCGCCCAACAAAAAGCGGCTTCTCTTCTGGGGCGACATTGCCGTCAAGTCGCCTGACCTCGTCACAACGCTGCCCAAAGACATGATCGCCGTGGCCTGGGACTACGACGCCAAGCCGGACTTCACCGGCCTGATCCTCCCCTACAAAAACGCCGGCCTCGAAACCTGGGTGGCCCCCGGCGTCAACAACTGGAATCGCATCTACCCCAACAACAACGAGGCCCTGGGCAACATCCGCGCCTTTGTGCGCGACGGACAGAAGCTCGGTTCTACCGGTATGTTGAATACCGTGTGGAACGACGATGGCGAAGGCCTCTTTGACGCCAACTGGTTCGGCATCCTCTTTGGCGCGGCCGCCGGATGGCAGCCCGGCGAAAGTTCTGAAGAGGCCTTCACCGCATCCTACGGCCAGGCCTTCCATCGTGACGCCACGGGCAAGCTGAGCCAGGCGCAGCGGGAGATGATGGCCGCCCACGCCACGCTCAGGAAGGCCGGCCTGGGCGATGCCCAAGACGTCTACTTCTGGCTCGATCCCTTCTCGCCGCTGGGCCAGCAGGCTGCCAACAAGCTGCGGCCGGTGGCCGGCGAGCTGCGCCTCCACGCCGAGCGCGCCATCACCTTGATTGCTGAAGCCCGTGCAGCTCTGCCCGAGAACAGCAAGCTTGAAAATCCTGAGGCGCTCGACGCGCTTGAGCTGGGCGCGCGGCGCGTTGACTTCATGGCTCTCAAATTCCAAACCAGCGACGAGTGTGTCGCGCTCTACAGTCAGGCGCGCGCGCTCAGCGCCGACAAGACCCGCTGGAACGATGTCGGGGAGCTGCTTTGGACCATCAGCTCCAGCGATGGAAGATTCCAGGACATTCGCGACGGCTATGCCCAGCTTGGCGGCTTATTCCGTCAGGCCTGGCTGCGCGACAACCGGCCCTTCTGGCTTGAGAACAACCTGGCCCGCTACGATGCCGCAACGCAGCTTTGGGTGGGGCGCGGCGATCGCTGGCTTCAGGTCCTCCAGCAATGGCGAGAAACCCACACCTTGCCAACCCCGGAGCAAGCAGGCTTTCCCGCCTTAACAGGGAATTAGTAGCCCGGTCAAAGCAGAAAAAGCTCGATTTCCCGCTTACCGGCGTCCCATTCCCAAGTCTTATTACCTGGGTCACGGAAAACTTTAGTGCTGTCTGGGTGCTTGTTTCGAAAGAAGTTAATTGGCCACGATTGTTCAACGGTGGTAGTCTACCGTGACATTCAGGCTGGCAATCCCCTTTGCAAGCGAAGTGGACCCTCCAGAAACCGCCCCAACCACGGGAGAATCCATGCTGCAACCGTCACGTTATTGTCTGCTCGCACTCATCGCGCTGGCACCGTTCGCCCCCATCCAGTCAAACGCGCAGTATGTGGCCACCCACCACCTTCGCCAGCAGGTCAGCAATGGGAAGTTGCAGCCGGTCGGCCATCTGCCCGCTGAGCAGATTCTGAAGCTGGATCTCGTGCTCCCGCTGCGCGATCTGGCTGCGCTCGAGGGCTTTGTTGAGCAGGTCAACGATCCGGCAAGTTCCTCTTACCGGCAATACCTCACAGTTCCGGAGTTTACTGCCAGGTTTGGTCCCAGCCAGCGAGATTACGATGCCGTGGTTCAGTTCGCCACGAGTCACGGTTTGGCCGTCACCGGCGGCTCGCGTGACGGGATGGATGTCCAGGTTAGTGGCCGTGTCTCAGTGATTGAGAGGGCACTCCACATCAACCTGCTCACCTATCAGCATCCCACTGAGAACCGGGTCTTCTTTTCGCCCGATCGCGAACCAACCACCGACCTGCCCATCCAGCTGTGGCATATCTCAGGCCTTGAGAATTACTCCACTCCGCATCCTATGTTCGTGCGCAGAAGCGATGATGCGGCGGCGCACGGCATCGACTCCAAGGCCGCTGCCAAACCAAAGACAACCGGCTCGGGCCCATCGTCGTCCTTCCTGGGCAGCGATATGCGCGCGGCCTATTATGGCGGAACGGCTCTCACCGGCGCGGGCCAGAACCTGGGCCTGCTTGAGTTTGCCGGCACCGATCTGGCCGACCTGAACACCTATTACAAGAACATCGGCCAAACCAACAAAGTGCCCATCACGCTGCTCTCCACCGACGGAACCAGCACCGCCTGCCTGGATACACGCGCCGGCGGCAGTTGCGACGATACCGAGCAGACGCTGGATCTCACACAGGCTCTGGGCATGGCTCCGGGACTTGCGAGCCTGGTGATGTATGTGGGCTCCGATGACGTTCCGATCATCAGCGCCATGACCACCCACAAGCCGCTGCCGCTGACCATAGGCTGCTCCTGGGGATGGACGCCGGTCGACCCCACCGCCCTGAATCCCTACTTCCTCAAGATGCAGGCGCAGGGCCAGACCTTCTTTGTTGCCTCCGGTGACAGCTCCACCTGGTCAAACAAAAATGCTGCATGGCCGGCCGATAGTCCCTATGTCGTCTCGGTCGGCGGCACTGATCTGGTCACGGCCAGCGGTGGAGGCGCCTGGAAGTCAGAGACCGCGTGGGCCGACAGCGGCGGCGGCATCTCCCCTGCCAGGATCGCTATTCCCGCCTGGCAGCAGATCGCCGGCGTGATCACCACGACCAACAAGGGCTCAAAGACTTATCGCAACGGACCTGACGTTTCAGCCAATGCGAATTTCACGTTTTACACCTGCAGCGACCAGACCGCATGCCTGGCCAACCAATATGGAGGCACCAGCTTTGCCGCTCCCATGTGGGCCGGCTTTCTGGCCCTGGTCAACCAGCAGGCAGCCTCGCTCGGCAAACCAGCGGCTGGTTTCATCAACCCCATCATCTATGCGCAAAACGTGACCTCGGCCTATGGCACAAACTTCCACGACATTACCAGCGGCACGTCGGGCAGCTACTCGGCTCTCACAGGCTTCGATCTGGTCACCGGATGGGGCAGCCCCAAGCCGGCCCTCATCAATGCGCTCGTTCAGTAGCTGACGATGACCGCTCAAAACCCGAAACGCCCCTGCCGCTTCTCCGCGCAGGGGCGTTTCGCATCTTAGGCCATCCGCTTGTTCTGTTCCCCGCAAACTGCCAACTATTGAAAGTCCGCAAACACAAACCCATCGCGGTTGACGATCTCTCCGGTTTCTATCGCCAGTGTCGCCGTGAACATGGGCCCGCCATAGACGCAGGTATGAAACTCGCCGCGCTCGCCGCAGGGATCAATCTGCGGCGGCAGCTCGGCAAGCAAGGCGGCGTCGAACTCGCGGCCGGCAAACGAGGCCGCCAACTGGTTGGTGTCCACGCAGGCCAGCCGGGCGCGCAGCCCGCCGGCAATCATCGTTCGCGCCAGCTCGGCCGTAGGAATCTCCCACAGCGGAAACAGCGGCTCCAGCCCGGTGGGCTTGAGCTGCTGCTCGCGATAGGCGCGCACATCCGGCAAAAACAGGTCGCCGAAGGCAATCGCGTCCACGTGTTCCGCCACTGCGCGCGCGCATACCTCGCTCATCAACTGCTCATACACTTCATTCGAGCAGGGCCAGGGCAGCGGCACCGTCCACAGCGGCAACTGAGCCGCCGCGGCTTGCGCCTCCAGCACCGAGCGCCGCGTGCCGTGCATGGCCACCCGCTGGAACTCCGAGTTCAGTGTGGTCAACAACCCCACCAGTTCAATATCCGCCTGCTGTTGCAGAAGGTGCAGCGCCCACGCGCTGTCTTTGCCGCTGCTCCACGACATAAGAACACGTTTCATACGTCGATCAACCTTTCTCGAACCCAGCCGCTCGAGGCAAACTCTAGTTCAGCGTTAGCTCCGCGCTCAGCGGTGTGTCTTCGCTGGAGTCACCCACCCGGATCACAAACTTGCCGGGATCGATGGTCCACTTATGCGCTGCCGTATCCCAGTAGCTGAAGGCGCGCGCGTCCAGATCGATGCTGACATTCTTGGTTTGGCCGCGAGTCAGGTGAACCTTCTCAAAGCCTTTCAGCTCCCGCTCAGGCCGCTGCACTTTGGCTGAAGGGTCCGATACATACAGCTGAGCCACGTCGGATCCGTCCACGTTGCCATCGTTGGTCAAGTCGAAGGTCACAGTTACAGTTTGTCCGGCTGTAGCGGTGGCCGGCACAACCAGGTTGGCGAACTTGAACGTGGTATAACTCAGCCCAAAGCCGAAGGGAAACAGCGGATGCTTTCCGGTCGTGGTCCAATAGCGGTAGCCCACCATCAGGCCGTCGTCATATCTCACATGGCCAATCTTGTAATCCACTTTCTTGCCGCCGGTTTCGATAACATGCAGCGTGGTATCGGCTCCTTTGACGGGATAGTAGTATTTCGCCGACGGGTTCTCATCCCAACTGCGGTCAAAGCTCACCGGCAGCTTGCCCTCGGGGTTGTGCCAGCCGAAGATGACTTCGGCAATGGCTCTGCCGCCCTCCTGCCCTGGATAATAGGTCTCAAGCAGCGCGGGAACCTTGTCGATCCAGCGGTGCGTGTCCACGGATCCGCCGCCGGTCAGCGTGACCACTGTCTTCGGATTGGCCGCCGCTATCGCCTCAATCAGCGCATCCTGGCCAAAGGGCAGCTCGAAGGTGCGGTCGTAGCCCTCGCCCTCGGTGGCTGGATTAAAGCCCACGGCCACCACCACCGCATCGGCGGCTGCGGCATAGTCGCGGGCCTCTTTGCTGGGAATATCGGCCTCAAATGCCATGCCAAGCCCAAGGTGCAGGCCGGGGATGTGGGGCATATAGTCGGCCACTACATACACGGTCTTACCTGCCTTCAACTCCAGCGCAACGGTGTGCGGCACCTGGCCCTCGGCGTGCGGCTGCTCCAGCACTTCCTTGCCGTCTACCCGCAGCTTGTAGGCGTCTTCGCTGGTGGCCGCAATCAGCAGCAGATACTTGCCGGTCTTGGCCGGCTTGTAGGCCGCGGTGTAGCGGATGCTGCGCGCCGCGGTATCCACGGGGCCCCACATCGAAGGCTTCCAGTCGTCGATGTTCCGGGTCTCGCTTACGCTCGGCTGCCCATTAAAATCGCTCGTTGGGAATGTCTCCACCTTCACTGGCCCGTCCCACGTGGTTGTTTCAAAGAACTCGTTAGGAGTGGGCAGCCCCGGGCTGTAGAGCACATGAACGCCCGCTCCCAGCAGGTTGGCAATGCCGGCCAATGTGCTGATCGAGTCAAACGGCGTGGTATACGAAGAGCCGCCGCCGCCGGTTACCGCCGGATAGGCGTTGGGCCCGATCACGGCAATGCTGTTGATGCGGTGAGAATTGATCGGCAGCAGGCGGCCCTGATCCTTCAGCAAGGTCAAGCTTCCGCGCGCCACCGCCAGCGCCACCATGCGATCGTCCACGGCATAGGTTGAGTCGGCCGGATCGAACTGCGGCCGGTCAAGAAAGCCGTAGCGCAGGGCCGTCCGCACCAGACGCAGCACCTTGTCGTCGATCGTCGATTCCTTCACCAGGCCCTGCTTCACCGCCGGAACCAGGTTGGCCGCGTTCATAAACTTCGCCGTGGGGTTTTCCAGGTCCAGCCCGTTGTTAGCCGCTCCCACTGCGCTATACGTCGCATCCCAATCTGAAAACAACAGTCCCTTGAAGCCCCATTCGCCCTTCAGCACCTTCAGGTTCAGGAACTCATTCTCGGTGGCATGCACCCCATTGATAAGGTTGTAGGAGTTCATCACCGCATCCACGTGGCCCTTGGTCACTGCCGCCTCAAAGCTGGGCAGATAGATCTCCCGCATGGTCCGCTCGTCCACGTCCACGCTCACGTTGTGCCGGTCATACTCCTCGTCGTTCAGCGCATAGTGCTTCACGCACGCAACCACTCCCTGCGCCTGCACGCCCTCCACATAAGGCACCACCAGGGCGGAGTTCAGAAACGGGTCTTCAGAGAAGTACTCAAAGTTCCGCCCCGCCAGCGGCGAGCGCGCAATGTCAACGCCGGGGCCAAACATGAAATGGACCGCGCGCGCGCGCGCATCCCTGCCCAGCGCCTCAGCCTCCCGCCGCACCAGCGCTCGATCCCACGAAGCGGCAAGCGCCACGCCTGCCGGATACGCCGTGTCCGGCCCCCATGCGCGCACGCCCACCGGCCCATCGGAGTACTTGAGCCGCGGCAGCCCGATTGCCGGCTCTCCCGTCGAGTAGTTTCCGTCCTCGGTATCGCTCAGCAGCGCGATCTTCTGCTCCAGCGTCAGCCTGGCAACAAGAGCCTGCGCTTTGGCTTCCAACTCGGGCGTATCCGGCGCCGGAGCCTGCGCCGCCGCAACCGCTGCGCAACCCAGCAAGACCGCCGGCAGAGATGTTTTCACAATGCCGAAAAGAGAGAAAGATGAGCGTTGATTGGGGTTTGCCATGACCCGCAAGGTTAGCGCATTTGGCGTTGCGCTGTATACCGATTCGACACCCGAAACTCAGCGGTTGGGTGGCCTGAAAGGCGGCCAATTTCCCTCTGCCCAACGGGCAGGCGCGGCGGCTATCGTCGGCGCCAATCTCCCGCCCGGGGCAATCACCGCGTGCCGTAACCAGAGGCTGCCAATCTGCTGTAGCACTCCGGACGCCCCATCATAAATCCTTGACTTGGCGGTATTTGTTGACCTTGCCGACAGCATTGTGACGCGAATCACAGCTCGGGGTGAATGATGTCACTGCCTCGCCCTCTGGGCAAAGCGCAGACTCGGAATCCAATAGGTTTGATGGGTAAGACGCCGCGCGGCGTCTGGAGGCGATCATGAGTTTTGCAACCGGCCTGAAAACGATCGTTGTGGCTACTGACCTGAAAGGCCGGTCGGAAGCAGCTCTGGAGTATGCAACCAAACTGGCCACAGCCTACGGGGCGCGCATTGTGCTCGCCTATGGCGTGGACCCCATGGAGTTTGCCGCCGTGGATTCGGTCCCCGGCCGGGTTCTGAGCGGACTGCCGGAAGAGGCGCGCCACGCCCTGGACGATCTGGCCGCTGAGCTGCTCCGTGAAGGCATCCACAGCCACTCTGAGGTTCGCCAGGGCGCCGTTGCCCAGATGCTGATTGACGTGGTCCGCCAGTATCAGGCCGGCCTGCTCGTCATCGGAACCAAGGGCAACCAGGGCGCCGGCCCGGTGGTGGTGGGCGCCATCGCCGAGCAGCTTGTGCGCCTTGCTCCCTGCCCGGTTTTGGCCGTGGCCGCTGATTGGAACGCCGGCAGCTTCCGTCCCACGCCCGGCGGGCCCGTGCTTTTGGCCATGGAGCGCAATGAGGCCACGCAGGCCGCCGTCGCCACGGCCTATTCGCTGGCCCAGACTTTTGAGCGGCCCCTGCTGGTGCTCCACGCCCGCACCGCCGCTGAGGCTTCGGCCTTTCTCAACCCCGGCGCAACCTCGCTGGAGGAGTTCGGCATCCAGCCGGAAGCGCGTTTCCCGGTGCGCTTTATCGTGAAAGACGGCAATCCGGCTGACGCAATCGCCGAGGCCATCGCGCAACATCATCCCAGCATCCTGGTGGCTGGCGTCAAGCGCGCCAGTGGAACACCAGGACCGCATGGCACCGCATTTGCCTTGCTCGCCCGCTCCCGCGTTCCTGTGTTGTGCATCCCGCCGGAGCCGGTGCCCGCCGTCCAGGAGCGGGAGGCTTGTACCCCCCTTTAAACCAAGTCGCGCATTGCTGCGCGGGAGTCGTGGATTCGCCGATCACGCGAAATGGGACGCCGGAAGGAGAGATCCAACCAACCCATTTCATATTTCCGTTTTTCCCGGATTCGGTTGCAGTGGGAGCGATTTGCAGACAATGAAACACGGTTCAGCGCAAATCGGCGGCGGAAGAAACGCTTACCAGAGCACGGCCGGCACACGGTTGACGGGCGCCAGGAGACGCCAGACCGGATACCGGACAAAGACAAAGGGAGAGGTCACCATGCAATCTCAGGCAAGGGCCGGGCGAATGGATGCCGTTGCAGCGCATCCGCTGGCAGAGTTGTTGGCGTGCCCTCCGGCCACCGGGAGTCTGCTCAATGGCGCCGCCACCACTCTCGATTTCGACGCCGGCAGTGTCGTCTTTCGCCAGTCTGACCCGTGTCTGGGTCTCTATGTCGCTGTCTCGGGGCGCTTTCTGCGCAGAACCGAGCGCCTTGAAACCCGCCTCACCCTGGGCCCGGTTCGCGCCGGTGACTTGGTGGAACTGGCTGCCGTGCTGGGCGATGGCCGCCACACCTATACCCTGACCGCGCAAACCCAGGGCTCGGTTTTGCTTTTGCCCATTGGCGCACTGCAACAGGCTTTTCAGCAGCACCCGCCCTTGCGGATGCAGTTGTTGGAGGAACTGGCCCGTGAAGTCTCGCGGGCCTATGACGCTTGCTGCCTCACCCGCACCACGCGGCCGCGGCAGCAAGGCTCTGGAGTCCAGCTCTGAGGCTCTAGATCGAGTCTTTTGCGCCATGAAATTTCCGCGCCGCGGCCTTTTCCGCCATGGAACGGAAGTTGACAGAAAATCCCTGCCTTGCCCCCGACTCAAGTGCGCTATACTTCAAATTGCACATCGGCGAAACCATGGCAGCTTTTCATTCCCATCACCCCCCGGAAGATTGTGTTAATTGTGAGCATCGCCATCTGCGAATGTTTTGCAATCTCACACCGGAAGCACTGCAAGACTACGACGGCATCGGCATCATGATGAGCCATGCACGTGGCGCAAAGCTGTTTTCAGAGGGTGACCCGGCGCGAAACGTCTTCGTCATCTGTTTTGGCCAGGTCAAAATCTCCTCCACCTCCCGCGACGGCAAAACCATGATCCTCAAAATCGCCGGCCCCGGCGATGTCATGGGGCTCAGCGCCGTGCTGGCCAACGTTCCCCATGAAGTCACCGCCGAAGCCATCGAGCCCTGTCAAGTCAAAACCGTTCGCAAGCAGGAGTTTGTCGACTTCCTCGGCCGTCACGGCATCGCCAGCATGCACGCAGCGCAATCGCTCTCCGGTGAATACCTCACCGTCTTCCACGACGCAAAACGACTGGCTCTCTCCGGCTCAGCTGCCGGTCGGCTCGCCCGCCTGCTGCTTGACTGGGGACGCTCCTCGGCCAACGGCAAGCCAGAGATCCGCTTTACCATGGCCCTCACCCACGAAGAGATCGCCAACATGGCCGGAACCTCCCGCGAGACCGTCACCCGCCTGCTCAACCAGTTCCGACGCGACCAGTGGATCACCATCAAGGGCTCCAGCATGACCATCATCAAGCCCGACCAGCTCGAACGGTTGACCGCTTAGGCGTTTCTGCATGAATCCCTGCTGAAAATCTACCCTACCCTCAGCCCTGCACGGCCAGCCGCTCCGCCTCTGCCTCTGCCGCCACCGCCAGCGGCTCCCGCAGCGTCAGCACCGGGCAGCGCGCATGGGCCAGCACTTTATAGATCGTCCGGTCGTGGGTCAGGTTGTCAAACGTTGTGTGATCCGCGGCGCCCAGAACAATCAGGCTCGCCTTCTGCTCCACGGCCTCGGCCAGGATCTCGATCGACGGATTCCCATGCACTACCCGCGGCTCAACCCTCAGGCAGCAGCCGGTCCGGGTCGCGGCGGCCAGAAGTTCCAGCTCGTGCATGGCCGCCGAATCCAGTCCGGTCGGCAGCCCTTTCCGCTCCATCTCGTCGATGGGCGGCAAAATGTGTAACAGCACCAGCCGCGCCTTCTGGCTGGCCGCTACCCTGCAAGCAAGCGCCGCGCTCGGGCGAGAGGTCTCTCTGAGTGTGGTGGCGTGCAAAACAACCCGTTCCGGGCTGTCGCTATCCACCGGGAGATGAGCCTCGGGTCCCACGGTGATGACCGGGAGGTTGACCGAGCGCAGCACTTGTTCTGCCACGGAACCAAGAAGCAACTTGCCCAGCTTGCTCCGGCTCCGGGTACCGAGAAGAACGCGATCTGCATGGAACTGGCGCGCAGCCTCCCTGATTTCATGGGCCGCAATGCCTTCGCGCACCACCGCATCGCACACCAGCTCGTGGCGGCGCGCCATCGCGCACCATGTTTCCAGCTCCTTGGCGGCAAACTCCAGCGCCCCCGACGGATCATAGTAGGGCATCCCTACCGCGTCCATGGCCACCGCGGCGCCGGCTGCCAGCACATGCAGCAGAATCAGCCGGGCCCCGCTCTCGCCGGCCTGCCTCAGCGCAAACGGCATCAGCCGGTCCAGGTCGCTCAAGTCCGTGGCCACAAGAATCACCGCCGGATGCGCCCAGCGATCCATCCCTGTTCCAGGGCTCGTCTCCGCCATCGCATTTCACCTCGCAACTGGCAAGCGTGGCACCGAAGAAGACGACTCGATGTGCCCCGGCGCACCGCCCAATGTGATTTATATCACACGAAAAAGCCCACTCTTTCCCAATGCATAAGCCCCCTCTAATGACCATCGAAGCCCCTCCCCGAAGCCCCCCCTTAACACTTCCTGAGAGTCGCCGATATCTCATGAAGAAGCCACATCAGAAATGAGCTTCTTCATCGGAATGAGGATCATGCAGGCGCTCATCGACCATCAGTCCGTGATCAATGCAAACGCTCAATTCTGGGAGCAGATGCTGGCCATCACTCTGGAACCCATCCCTCAGCCCGGAATGTTCTCTGCCGACCCAGGACACATGCGCGCAAGCGTCACTCTCTCCGGCGTGTGGAACGGAAGCATCGAAGTCCGCCTCGCCGAGGGCCTGGCCTACATGGCCACCTCGGTCATGATGATGCAGCCGGTTGAAACCGTCTCTGAGGCCGATGCCCTTGACGCCGCCCGCGAGATCGCCAACATGATCGCCGGTTCTCTCAAATCTTCGCTCCCCCGCCCCTGCTCCATGTCCGTTCCCGAGTCAGACCTCGAATCCAGGCACTTCCACAGCCTGCCCCCGGCCGACGATGCCCTGATGGTCGTCTTCCGCCATGAGGCCGGTGACCTCATGGTCCGCGTCTGGGAGCAGGACTGCCGGCAATAAGCCCAAATCCCGGCAATCCCCTCTGCCTGGCCATTGCCACTCCAGCCGGCCCAACCCGTGCGCCGGCCAAACTCCGCCGACCCCTGGTCCAACTTCCTGGCGCTCCCTCGGGTTGGCCCCCCGCGCCGTCCCATTTTCTGCACTTCCTTATTGCATTCTCATGAACATTGCCGCTATGGTTAATGCAACGGCGGCCAATTGAGCGCCTTCCACTCGCTCTGCCTTCCCCGTGAAAAAATTGGAACTCCGTGCGATCAAGAGCGCCCGCTCTCGGTTAACGCTGTATCTCTCTTTCGGCGCTATATCACACGACTTGAACGGCAACTTTGGAGGAATGACGCAATGAAATCCCGCAGCACTCGATGTGTACTCACTTTCATCCTGCTTTCGGTTGCCGTGCTGTGCGCACTGCCGGCGGCCTGTTTCGGCCAGACATTTCGCGGCGGAATCCAGGGAACCGTCACTGACACCACCGGAGCCGCCGTCCCAGGCGCCCTGGTCAAGATCGTCAGCCCCGGCACGGGCCTCAGCCGCACGGTGTCAACCAATGACCTGGGCGGCTATGTGGCCTCGGAACTGCCGCTGGGCACCTACAGCATCACTGTCTCCAAGGCCGGGTTCCGCACCACCACGCTTACTGACATTCCCGTTAGTGTAGGGTCGGCCGCCCGAGCTGACGTCAAACTCGCCACCGGTACGGTTGAGGAAGTCGTCCAGGTCACCGCCGAGGTCCCGCTCGTTGAGACAACCAGCAACACCACTGGCGGCACCATCGAATCCACTGAAGCCATGGAACTGCCCGTCAACGGCCGTGACTATACCAAGCTGCTGGAACTGGTTCCGGGAGCCACAAGCGACCCCGTCGGCTCCACCGAGTCGGCCGGCTCCTACGGACTGTTCAGCCTCAACGGCAACCGCGGCCGCTCCAACAATTACCTGCTCGACGGCACTGACATGAACGACGGCTACCGCAACCTGCCCTCTGTGAATCAGGCCGGCGTCTGGGGCGCGCCCTCCACCATTCTTCCCGTTGACGCGCTGGCCGAGATTCCAGTCACCGGCAGCCCCGAGGCCGAGTTCGGCCGCAGCGCCGGCGCCACTGTCAACATTGTCACCAAGAGCGGCGACAATACCATTCACGGCAGCCTCTTTGAGTATTTCCGCGACGGCTCGCTGGCCGCACGCAACTACTTCAACACCGTGGCTCAGCCCAAAAACTCGTTTACCAACTATCAATTCGGCGGCATGGTCAACGGGCCCATCATCAAGGACTCCTCGTTCTTCACGGTGGCCTATGAAGGGCAAAGAGAAAACGGCGGACTGCCGCAGTTGGGCACCGTGCCCACGCAATCTGACATCACTGCGTTCACATCCGGCGGCGGAGTCATCAATCCCGTCATCCAGAACCTGCTGGCCAGCAATCCCTGGGGCGCCCTGCCCGCCACCGGCGGCAGCGAGACCTTCACCACGCCCTTCCTCAACAACAGTGACAACCTCATCGCCAAGGCCGATCAGCATCTGAAGCTGTTTAGCCCCGGCGACCTGCTTACCGGCCGCTACTTCTATGCCCATGGCCAACAGAGCTTCCCGCTGGGCATGCTTTACACCGGCAGCAGCGCACCCGGTTACAACACCTCCACGCCCACCCACGTCAACATCGTTTCGCTTTCCTACACTTCCATTCCCAAGCCGAACCTGATCGTCGAGATTCGCGGCGGCTATAACCGCTTCCTCCAGCAATTCCTGCCTCAGGACATCGGCCTTGATCCCAACGCCAAATTCGGCCTCAACACCCTGCCGCCGGGCTTCACCTCGCGCGACCTCGGGTTGCCCACCATTGACGTCGGCGCCTACAGCCCCATCGGCTCAACCGCCAGCGACTCCCGCGGACGCGTCGATACCAACTACCAGCTCTTCGGCAACGTCTCGCTCAGCAAGGGCCGCCACAGCTTCAAGGCAGGCGTCGAGTGGCGCCGCACCTTCATCAACAGCTTCATTGATTCAGGACATCGCGGCAAGCTCACCTTCTCTAGCCTCGAAGATTTTCTTACCGGTAACCTCTCCTCCGGCCACGGCGGCGGCAGTTCTGCCGAGGGAGCCAGCACCCGCTACTCCTATCAGAACGGCGCCGGAGCCTACTTCCTTGACTCCTGGCACCTCAACAGCAAGATCGCGCTCGACTACGGACTGCGCTGGGATTACATGGGCGTCATCGGCGCCGAGAACAACGCCTTCAGCATCTTCAACGTAAAAACCGGCGAGCTTGAAACCATTGGCGCCGCGGGCGGTCCCTCCTCGCTCTATCCCAAGGACTATGCCAACTTTGCCCCGCGCCTCAGTGTGGTCGACGATCTGCTCGGCAACGGAAAGCTGGTCGTCCGCGTCGGCGGGGGCATCTTCTACGACGGCGCCTCGCAGGACTTCTTCGTCGGCAACCAGGCCTACAACACCAACGCCGGAGAAGCCGGCCCTGCATTCAACGGCATCGGTTTCGCTTCCCCCGTGGTCTCCACAATTACCGCTGGCACCGCGATTTTTGGCGACTACACGCCCAACAGCGTCTTCACGGTCGATCAAAAGCTCAAGACGCCGAGATATGGCTCTTACAACCTCAACATTGAGTCGCAGGTAACCAAAACCATCGCCGTCGAGGTCGGCTACGTGGGCTCGCAGGGGCGTCACCTGTTCCACTTCCGCGACATCAACCAGTTCAACAACGAGGCCGGACCCGTCACCTGCGCCGGCGGCCAAACCATTGCTCCGGGTCAGCAATGCTACCCCACTTACACCTACGGCTCGTTCGTCAATATCCCGCTCTATTACGTCAACCAGATTGAAACCACCGCTGCCTCCACCTACAACTCAGCACAGGGCACGCTGAAGCTGCAGAACTGGCACAATCTGACTTCGGTGCTGAACTACACCTGGAGCCACTCCATTGACACCGCCAGCGACGGTCTTGACTTTGTTCCCAACGCCGCCATGCCCGATGACAGCTTCAATCCCCACGCCGAACGCGCCAGTTCAAACTTTGACGTGCGCCACCGCGTCCAGTGGTATTGGACCTACAACTTCCCCAAGTTCGAACACGCCAAAAAGCTTGTCAATGGATGGGCCCTCGACGGCATGTTCAACTTCGCCACCGGCCAGCCCTATACCGTGAGTTACCTCTTCGAGAACGACTACAACGGCAGCGGCGAATACTACGGACGGCCTGACATCGTCGGCAATCCCCACTCCGGCACAAGCGGCACCAACCTGCTGAACCTGGCTGCCTTTGCCGCCCCCTGCACTGTTGACACCGACCCCTCGAGCCAAACCTACGGAGATTGCATCAACGGCCACCCCGGCAGCGAGGGCCGCAACGCCTTCAACTCCTCCAACTACACCAACTTCGACTTCTCGCTCACAAAGACCACACACCTCACTGAGAAGATTGCCATCGAATTGCGTGCCGACTTCTTCAATATCCTCAATCACCCCAACTTCTCAAACCCGCTGCTGCCAGGCTTCGGCATCGATGTATTCGGCAACAGCTACACGGCAGGCAATCGCCTGATGGCTGGCGTTGACCCCACTACCAACGGGGCGCAGTTTATGTCCACCACAGCCACACCTGACGTGGGCAGCGGCAACCCCTACCTCGGCGGAGGCGGCCCGCGCAGCGCTCAGCTGGCAGCCCACTTCACGTTCTAGCTGATTTCTGTTTATTGCTGCACTCTGGCGGCGTCCGAAATGCTTCGGACGCCGCCTTTTTGCGCGCAAGGGGCTGAATCGCAATTCGTCAAACGCCGGATGAGCGCGCCCCGCACCGTCTTCCGTAGAGCACTGGCCGGGAATCTCCCCAATGCGGTTCCTCGATCGATGTTTATGTCAGAAACGTACCCGGTCCATCCGCCGGCCGCCGCGGCAACGCAGGAAACCTCACCCCCGCCGCCAGGGCCGCCATCGACTCCGTAAACGCCTTGCGGAACGACTGCATCTCATCCCGCGTGCCCACGGTAATCCGCACCTGCGTCGGCCACGATGGCCACATCCGGCCAACATACACCTCTTTGGCCGCCATCGCCGCAACAAATTCCTTGCCCGGCTTGCGCACATCCACCATGAAGCAGTTGCTCTCTGAAGGCGTGGTCCGGTATCCCTGCCCTTTCAGCCAGTCCAGCGTCTCGGCGCGAATCTCGCCAATCAGCTTCTTGCGCGCGGGCACAAGTTCCGCATCCGCAAGGCTCGCCTTGCCTGCCGCTACTGCCGTCACCGGCGCGGAATTCAGTCCGCCCAGCACGCTGATCTTCTCCAGCAGGTCAGGCCGCCCAACCGCAAACCCAAGCCGCAAACCTGCCATGCCATACAGCTTTGAGAAGGTCCGCAGCACAATCACGTCCTTGCCCGCCTTCACAAAATCCACAGACGGCGTCGCGTCCGACAGATGAATATACGCCTCATCGATCAGCAGAATCGTGCCTTTGGGCGCGTTGCCCGCCGCGTATTCCATCTCCGCCCGGCTGGTCACGGTGCCGGTTGGGTTGTTCGGGTTGCAGATGTAGATCACGCCCGGCGTCGACGCGGCAGTCACCATCGCTTTCACATCGTGCGCGGCCGCTCCCGCGGGGTCCGCCAGCGGAACCCTGATCACCGGCGCATTGGACACTTTGGCGGCCCACGCCGGCGCCTCGTACCCGGGGTCGGCAATCACCAGCGGCTTGCCCGGCCCCGTGAACGCCAGCACCGTATAGTGCAGCGGCCCGCTCGAGCCGGGAAACGCCATCACCTGCTCCGTGCTCAGACCCTCCATCTTCGCGAAGGTCGCCACCAGCTCCTGCTGCACGTCAAACAGGTAGCGCCCGCCGCGCGGAATGATCTCGGCTACCGCACGCCGCGCCCCCTCTGACGGCCCCAGCGGATTCTCGTTGGCGTCAATGTGAATGCCCTGGTTCGATGGCGCGAAGTGCAGCCGCTGAGCCTGTGCAAAGTGCGCCTCGGTCAGAATCGGCACACCGGCCAAAGTCGAAGCGCCTGCCGCAAAACGGAAAAACGAACGCCGGGAGATCTTCGACGATCCAAAGCTGGGGAATGGCTGCACAGGCAATACTCCTTCGGTCGAGTTGCAGGCACACATACGGTCAGGCCTGGATGCTCCTCGGGAACAACGGTCCGCACCATGTCTCCGGAGGCTGGAAAATCGCGCAGGATATAGCGGGAAAAGGGGTTCCCACCTCCCAAACTACCCAATCCATCCGCGGATGACAAGCAGGATTCACAGCCTCATCGGGCGAACGGGTCCGCGGCTGCACTTCTGCGGGCAAATGCTAGCCCGCTCTCCAAACGCTGAATCTTCCCCCAGGGCAACCGCTATCCCTTGCCCCCGCAATGCCGTTTTCCTCCGCCTCAACCCGCTTCCAGTTTGCAGCTTGACAAACCTGCCAGTAAACCCATTTACTTATGGGCGAACGTCCACGTGTAGCAAGGACGAATTCATCCCTTCTCAGGTGACCCAATGCTCGGATTGGTCCCAGCTTTGCTCCCCGCCGGCAGCCTTCCCTCGCTCCCGGCCCTCATGGCCTTCGCCGTCGCGCCTCTGGCCCACCTCAGGCCTCTCGACATCGCGGTCATCGCCATCTACTTCTGCATGGTCATCTGGATCGGCTTCTATCTCAAAGGCCGCTCCAACACCAGCGAAGAGTTCTTCATGGCCGGCCGCGAAATGACCGCCTGGATCGCCGGACTCAGCTTCGTCTCCGCCAACCTCGGGTCGCTTGAGTTGATGGGCTGGGCCGGCTCCGCTTACCAGTACGGCATCCTCGCCACCCATTGGTACTGGGTCGGCGCCATCCCCGCCATGCTCTTCCTCGGCCTGGTCATGATGCCCTTCTACTACGTCTCCAAAACCCACTCCGTCCCCGGTTATCTCAATCTCCGCTTTGGCGAGCATGCCCGCATCCTGGCCGCGCTCTCCTTCGCCACAGAGATGATCCTCATGAGCGGCGTCAACATGTTCGCCATGGCCGTCGTCATGAAGGTCGTCCTCGGCTGGGACATCACCTTCAGCATCCTCGTCAGTTCCGTCGCTGTCGCCGCTTACGTCGGTCTCGGCGGCCTCCGCTCCGCCATCTTCAACGAGGTCCTCCAATTCGTCCTCATCTGGGGCGGTGCTCTCCTGGTCCCCATCCTCGGCATGATTCAGGCCGGCGGCGTCGGCGGCCTCAAAACAAAAATTATCTCCAACATGCATACTGACAGCTACTTCCACCTCTGGCGCGACACCGGCCACTTCGCCGCCAACCCCATGGGCGTCCACTGGACCGGCATCGTCTTCGGCCTCGGCTTCGTCATCAGCTTCGGTTACTGGACCACCGACTTCCTCGTCGTTCAGCGCGTGCTCGCCGCCCACAATCTGCGCGCCGCCCGCATGGCTCCCATCATCGGCTCATTCTTCAAGATGGCCGTGCCCTTCATCGTCATCCTCCCCGGCCTGCTCGGCCTCGTCCTTTTGCAGAACCCCGATGGCAGCCGCCGTCAACTGGTCGGTGAAGACGTCGTCAAGTCCTGCTCGGTCAATCCCTCCGCAGACAAAATCGACGATCCCGCCGCCTGTTCCTCCGCCATGGCAACCAAGTCCACGCTGCCCGCTGCTTACCAGGCCAGCGTCCTCACCGGCGCCGCGGGAACTGAGCTGCACAGCTACAACGAAGCCCTGCCCCTCATGCTGGTCCGCTACTGTGGCCCAGGCCTGCTCGGCCTCGGCATCACCGCCCTCATCGCCGGATTCATGAGCGGTATGGCCGGCAACGTCAGCGCCTTCTCCACCGTATGGACCTACGACATCTACAAGCCCCTCATCAACAAAAAAGGCTCTGACAGCCACTACGTCCTCGTCGGCCGATTATCCATTCTCATAGGCGTTGCCGTTTCCGTCGGCGCTGCCTACCTGGTCATGCACGCCCACGGCATCATGGATTACGTCCAGGCCCTCTTCAGCTTCTTCATCGCGCCCCTGCTCGGCGCAATCCTCATGGGCATGTTCTGGAAGCGCGCCACCGCCCCCGCCGGCTTCCTCGGCCTGCTTTGCGGAATCGTCACTTCGGTTAGCCTGTTTGTGTGGGTCAAGTTCAACCCCTCTGAGCTGGCCGCTGTCGCGCTCTCGCCTGATGCCAAGCCCATGGCCGAGAATCTCTACCGCGCCATCTGGGCCTTCATCACCACCATCGTCATCATCTTTCTCGTCAGCCTCGTCACCAAACCCAAACCAGTCGCCGAGCTCGACGGCCTCGTCTATGGCGTAACAAAGCTGCCCAGCGAACCTCCTGTCCCGTTCTACAGGAACGAGTACATGTGGGCCATCCTCGTGGTCATCATCTTTGCCGCGCTCAACATCCTCTTCTGGTAGCTGAAGCAAGCGCCCTCGCAGGCGCAACACGAAAGGGCAAACAACATGCATGGTTCCGGAATTCCCATCTGGTTCTTCATCGGCGTCCTGCTGGTCGTCTACGGGCTCATGATCTTCGGCTACGGAGTCTACGAGTGGCAGACCGGCAGCTATCCACCGCTCGTCGAACTCACCAATCTCCACACACCCATCTGGTGGGGCGGTCTGCTGGCCCTGCTCGGCATCTTCTACGTCGTAAAATTCCGCCCCGGCCAGGCAAAGTAGAACATTTTCCAAAAACAAGTCTTGCGTCAGGGCGCGACTTGAGTCGCGCCGTAAACGCAAAGAACAAAAGCGGGCTTTAGACCCTGAAGAAATGCAACAGGAATCTCGAAAGAACCATTCAGCACGATTAAGGGAGCAGAAAATGGCACCACGAGCAATGACATTCGCAATCATCGTAGGCAACCGCGGGTTCTTTCCCGGTCATCTGGCCAAATCCGGACGCGATGAGATCCTCGCAGTCCTTCAATCCGCCGGCGCAAAGGCCATCGTCCTTAGCCCTGAAGAATCCCGCCACGGTGCGGTAGAAACCTACGCCGAGGCCGAGCTCTGCGCAGCCCTCTTCAAAAAGCATGCCGACGAGATTGACGGCATCATCCTTACCCTGCCCAACTTTGGTGAAGAGCGCGGCATCGTCGATGCCATCCGCCTGTCCGGCCTCAAGGTCCCGGTCCTCGTCCAGGCCACGCCCGACCGCTCTGACAACATGACCATCGCCGTGCGCCGCGACAGCTTCTGCGGCAAAATGAGCGCCTGCAACAACATGATGCAGTACGGCATCCCCTACTCGCTCACCACGCTCCACACTGAGGCCGTCACCTCGCCCGAGTTCGCCGCGGACCTCGAATGGTTCTCCCAGGTCTGCCGCATTGTCAAAGGCTTGAAAAATCTCCGCATCGGCGCCATCGGCGCGCGTCCCACGGCCTTCAACACTGTCCGCTACTCCGAGCGTTTGCTTGAGGGCAGCGGCATCACCGTTGAAACGCTTGACCTGAGCGAAGTCTTCGGGCGGGTGGCGCGGCTCAAGGACTCCGACGATGCCGTACAGCAGAAGCTGGCCAACATCAAGGCCTATGTTTCAACCGCCGGCATCAGCGACGAAGGGCTCATCAAGCAGGCCAAGCTGGCCGCCGTCATTGACAACTGGATGAAGGCAGCGCGCATCGGCGTCACCGCACTTCAGTGCTGGACCTCAATGGAGGAGTTTCTCGGCATCGTCCCTTGCACGGTGATGAGCATGATGTCGAACGAGCTGATGCCGTCGGCCTGCGAAGTGGATGTGCCGGGCGTGTTGAGCATGTACATGCTCGCCCTGGCCAGTGGCACTCCCTCCGCGCTGCTTGACTGGAATAACAACTACGGCAGCCACCCCGACAAGTGCGTCTGCTTCCACTGCTCCAACCTGCCCAAGCACTTCTTCAAGGATGTCCGCATGGACTACCAGGAGATCATCGCCGGCACGGTCGGCAAAGAGAACACCTTCGGCACCTGCGTGGGCCGCGTCAAGGCCGGCGCCATGACCTATGCCCGCTACTCCACAGACGATCGCCGCGGCGTCATTCGCGGCTACACCGGGCCCGGCAAATTCACTGACGACCCGCTCGAGACCTTCGGTGGCGCAGGCGTAGCCGAAATTCCTCAGTTGCAAAAATTGCTGAAGTACATCTGCCGCGAAGGCTTCGAGCACCACGTAGCCGCCAACTTCAGCGATGTCTCCAAAGCCATCCACGAAGCCGCCCGCTACCTCGGCTGGGAGAGCCACCACCACCCCGCGATCGATGAATAGGCTGAGTGTGTGAGGCCAACGCGCCGTCGTTCTTCAAGGAGAGCGATCCGTTGCGGAGCATCGAGCCACAGTGGCTGAAATGCAATCCGGGCTTTGAAAGGGCACGGCTTTAGCCGTGCCGCAATCGCCCCAATCTCCACGCGGGCTTTAGCCCCTGAGGGAGGCTCTTAAACGGTCTCCCTCAAATGTTGGGTGCCCCTGGTCTCGATTCTGAGACCAGGGATACCGCGGACCTCGAAGAGCAAACACTCATCGAGCAGAGGAACAGATCATGGCAAAGAGAATCACCAAAAGCCTCGTAATCAACGGCGCCACCCTCGTCCCCGAATCTGCATGGAACGAAGAACTCGAACTGAAGCACGAAAAGCTCGTCGAGTTCCTCAAATCTCACAACCTCGCCGGCGTCCTCATCCGCCGCAACGAGAACGTAGCCTGGCTCACCGGCGGCGCGGTCGAACTCCGCGTCCTCACCCCCTGCGAAACCGGCGTCGCCGCTCTGCTGGTCACTGCCGCCGGCAAGCGCTACTACTTCACTACCGAGAATGAAGCCCCGCGCCTCCACGACGAAGAGTTCGCTTCGCTCGACTTCGAGCCCGTCCTCTTCCCCTGGTACGCCGACGACACCAACGCCGCCGCGGCCAAACTCGCAGGCGGCCCGCTCGGATCTGACACCCCTGGCCCCGGCCTCAAGCCCGTCAATCTCTCGCCCCTCCGCGCCGCTTTAAGCGAAACAGAGTTCGCCCGCTACCGCTGGCTCGGCGCTGAAGTGGCCGCCGCCACTGTCGAAGCCATCAACCAGGTTGAGCCCGGCCTGAGCGAATACGACCTTGAGGCCATCACCGCCTCCGGCCTCCTGCGCCGCGGCATCCTACCCTCTGTCTATCTCTTCGCCGTTGACGATCGCATCCTCAAATACAAGCACGCAGCCGCCCGTGGCGCGCGCCTCAAGCAGTACGCCATGCTCAACCTCTGTGCGCGCAAGTGGGGCCTGGCCATCTCCATCACCCGCTTCATCCACTTCGGCGCATTGCCCGCGGAGCTCGCTGCCCGCTTCCAATCGGCTGCGAACGTCAACGCCGCGCTCCTCGATGCCTCCCGCGTCGGCACAACTTCCGCGGAGCTCTTCAAAGTTGCGCAAGCCGCTTACGCCGCCGAAGGCTTTCCCGGCGAAGAGCAGCTTCACCATCAAGGTGGTCCCACCGGCTACGGCGAGCGCGAATGGGTCGCCACCCCCAACGGCATTGAAACCGTCGTCAACAACCAGGCCTTCGCCTGGAACCCCAGCATCCGCGGCGGCAAGGCCGAAGACACCGTCCTCCTCCACGACGGCAAAATCGAATGGCTCACGGCAACGCCCGAGCTCCCAGTCATCGAAGCCAGGGCCAACGGCACCGTCTATCCCGCCGCCGGCGTCCTGATACGCTAAGCTGGCTGCAGCATTTTCTCGCTTCGCCAAAGCACGACTGAAACCCACTGATGAAGATTGGCTTTGTAACAGGGCACGACTTGACAGCTTGCAGAAAATGCATCCGGAGGCGCACGAAGTGTCAGGGCACGACTTGAGTCGTGCCGCCAATGCCCCCAAAATGAATGAGGGCTTTAGCCCCTGAGGGAAATTGAACACGCAAAGAGGCCTTATGAAAGCTCTCGTACTCGAAGAAAAGCTCCGTCTGTCGCTGCGCGACATTGACCTGCCGCTCGAGCTCGGCCCCCGCGATGTCCGCATTCGCATCGCCCGCGTCGGCATCTGCGGCAGCGACGTCCACTATTACAAGCACGGCCGCATTGGCCCCTTCGTCGTCGATGCGCCCATGGTCCTCGGCCATGAAGCCTCCGGCACTGTCGTCGCCGTCGGCAGTGAAGTCACCCATCTCGCTCCCGGCGACCGCGTCTGCATGGAGCCCGGCATCCCCGACCCCACCTCGCGCGCCAGCCTCGAAGGCCACTACAACCTCGACCCCGCCGTGCGCTTCTGGGCCACGCCGCCCATTCACGGGTGCCTCACCAATGAGGTCATTCACCCCGCCGCCTTCACCTTCAAGCTGCCCGCCAATGTCTCGCTCGCTGAGGGCGCCATGGTCGAGCCCTTCGCCGTCGGCATGCACGCCGCCACCAAAGCCCAGATCAAGCCCGGAGCAACCGCGGTCGTCACCGGTGCGGGCCCCATCGGCATCATGACCGCCCTCGCCGCCCTCGCCGCAGGCGCAGGCCAGGTCATCCTCTCCGACCTCTCCGCCGAGAAACTCGCCATTGCTGCACAGTATCCCGGCATCGTTGCCTTCGACATCCGCACCGGCTCTCTCGTCGATCGCGTCAAACAGCTCACCGCCGGCTGGGGCGCCGACGTGGTCTTCGAGGCCAGCGGCAGCCTACGCGCCTACGACAACATCTTCGATCTCCTCGCCCCCGGCGGCACTCTCGTCCTTGTCGGCATGCCGCCCGGCGTAGTTCCCTTTGACGTAGTCGCCGCCCAGGCCAAAGAGATCCGCGTTGAAACCATCTTTCGGTACGCCAACGTCTATGCCAAGGCAGTCGCTTTGCTGGCGTCGGGCAAAGTTGACCTCAAGCCGCTTATCTCCGCCACATTTCCATTGAGCGAGGGCGTTGCCGCCTTTGAGCGCGCCGCCGAGGGCCGCTCGTCTGACATCAAGCTCCAGATCGCTGTCGAGGACCCCGCCTAGTGACGGAACGCAGCCACGAACTCCCCGCGGAAGACCGCCATTTCCTCGGCATGCCGCTCGCTCTCCTCGGCGGCTACATCGCCATCGTCTTCTGCATGACCGGCGACGGAATCGAGCAGGCCTTCCTCTCCAAATACGTCGTCCTGCTCGGCTTCACGCCCGCCGATGCCGCCATGGTCTTCACCGTCTACGGCGCTACGGCCGCGCTCTCCAGTTGGCTCTCGGGCGTGCTGGCCGATGTCTTCACGCCGCGCCGCATCATGCTGCTCGGCATCGGCTGGTGGCTGCTCTTCCACGCGCTCTTTCTCGGCCTGGGTCTCGGCCTCGCGCACCCCAACCTGCCGCTGACCTTGCTGTTTTATGGCATTCGCGGCTTCGCTTATCCCATGTTCTTCTACGGCTTCTTTGTCTGGGTGGTGCAGAAGAGCCGCCCTCACGATCTCGCCTCGGCCATCGGCTGGACGTGGAGCATGTTCACCATCGGCTACGGCATCATCGGCTCTTACCTGCCCAGCTATACCATTCCCGCCATCGGTTACATGGGCACGCTGTGGATGTCGATGGCCTGGGTGCTGGCTGGCGGCCTGTTGATCTATTTCTATACCGGCGGCGTCACCAGCACGCCCAACGCCTCCATTCAGACCGGGACCAGCCGCTTTGCCGAGATTGCCAAGTGCGTTACGCTCATCTTCCACAACAAGAACATCGCCCTCGCACTCATCACGCGCATCATCTGCAACCTGTCGCTCTTCGGCTTCCCGGTCATCATGCCCCTCTACTACACCTCGGCGCGCATCGGCTTCTCGGTGCCCGAGTGGCTGCGCATCTGGGGAACCTTCTTCCTCGTCCAGCCCGTCACCAATGTGCTCTGGGGCCTCATCGGCGACCGCATCGGCTGGATGCGCCAGATGCGCTGGGTGGGCTTTGTCGGTTGCGGCACCGCTTCGTTGCTCTTCTACTGGATCCCGACCCACTTCCCGCACAACACCTTCGCCGCCACCATCGCCGCACTTCTGTTCGCCTTTACCATCACTTCGTTCGTCCCCATGGGCGCCATCTTCCCCATGATGGAGCCCAACCACAAGGGCGCGGCCGTCAGCGTACAAAATCTCGGCGGCGGCCTGGCCAACTTTGGCGGCCCTGTTCTCGCCGCGCTCATTCTCCCCTTCTGGGGCATCGCCGGCGTCGTCATCACCTACGGCGCGCTCTACTACATTGCCGCCATCCTCACCCTCTTCATCCACGTCGACCAGCCCAAAGGCATATCGGCAGCATCCCTCAAGGCAGTGGTGAGTGATTAGTGGTCGGTGATCAGAGAACAGCAAAGGCGGTCTCGCGGCGACGATGCAAATTTGCGCGGAAGCGGATTTCGCCTTTCACGAGAAGTGGACGAAGAGCAGCCTACCCGATCGCGGCCTGGCCTGGAGCGCCGGGCGGGCAGAGTGGCGCCGGCATCAGCACCTGGTTCGAGGGAGTCAACGTCTTGCCCAGTTCCTGCTCCAGGAAGCTCCGATACCTGAGCGCAGCCTCGGAAACATCGGTAACAAACTCCCGGTCGAAACGAAATCGCAGAGCCCACAGTAAGCTGAGGCGGCCAAACCCCCGTGTGTGCAACAGTTCCCTCTTTGGAAACACAACCGGAGTCCCAAACGCCAGGCATGGCAAAATCACATGAAGCCTGTTCGTATAGACGACTTCAGCTCTTCTGAGCTGTTCGATCCTTTCCATCGCAAGATTCCACTGTGCTGTCCAATCAAGATCCTCGATCCAATTCGACAAGCTGACTACACCCGGATAGGGGCGGGCATCCACGCTATATCTGCCGCTGCGAGGGCCGTCATATCGAGGCAAGGTGAGAGTGGCGCAGCCAACAAAAGTAGATCTCACTCCGCGCAAGGCCAGAAGCTTCTGCGTGAATGGATCACGCGCTCCGATCAGGGCGCCGGTCCTTCTCAACCAGTCAATATAGTGTGCCCGGTTCTTCGCCAAATGGACGCCGGCAAAGATGCAGTTCTCGCTCGGTTTAGGATCAGTCCCCCATCCCAGCCACCCGTTGACCACAAGCGGCAGATTGCCTGCAATATCCGGAAATGGCTCATCGCGATAGACCCCGGCACATTGCGTGCCGAGCAGGCGGCATAACGCATACGTTTGAATCGCATCGCCCAGATTCCGTGTGCCGCGATAGACAAAGACCTTGAGCATTCCCTCTGATCTCCTTGCTTTGTGCGAGGTAAAGGCTTGTCAACGCGCTTCAAAAAACAGCAGCTTTCCAAGTCCCGATTGGATGAAGTACCGGTTGAATTCTCGCGCCTGATCCCATTGTCCCTGGCCGCTATTCCATTGGTTGCAGCACCAGCCGCGCCGTCAGCACCACCAGCGCCGCCCACAGCGAATCGGCCGCCAGCAGATGAACCACCTGAACCCACAAAGGGGCCAGCAGAATCACGTCGAGCAGGCCGAGCGTATACACGGCGGCCAGCAGAGTCAGCACGCCCGCGCACAGGTTGCGATTGTCCCAGTGCGTCTTGTGTTGCGCGGCGCGCACCAGCAGCCAGATGAGCACAATGCTGGCGACAAACGCAATCGTCGGATGCGTCCAGCGCCAGCGCACCAGCCAGCCGCTGGTGGCGCTGAAGTCCTGGGCCAGAGCAAGGCCCAGCGACGAGGCAGGAAACAGCGTATCGCCCAGCGCGGCCAGCGAGCCGGTCACGCCGACAATCATCACCACCACCACTCCGGCAATGGCGCCGAAGGGCGCAACCAGCCGCACGCTGCCGCGCAGGTAGCCCTTTTGGCGGCTCAGCAGATGTGCGGTCAGCGTGATCGCCGCCAACAGCAGCAGCGTGTTGGTGAGATGCAATGCGAGGAATGCTGGCCGCATAGGCGACTGGCTTTGCGCCGTGTAGCCCAGCTTAACCAGCAGCGCTCCGAGGATGGCCTCAATCAGCGTGAGCACAACCGAGGCCACAGCAGTGGCCCGCGCCAGGTGCCCGCGGACTGTGTCTTTGAAGCTCCACACCAGCAGACCGACGACGGCAAACAGGCTCAGCAGGCTGGTGATGCGGTGGGCAAACTCGATCATCGTGTCAACGCGGGCCGAGTGCTGCAGCACGGTGCCGTTGCACAGCGGCCAATGGTCGCCGCACCCTGCGCCGGAGCCGGTGGCGCGCACCAGCGTGCCCCACAGGATGACGGCGATGAAGTAAGCCAGCACACCCCAGGCGAAGCGGCGCAGCGCGGGCGAGGGCAGGGGGGGGGCAAGTTCAGGAACCGCGGTAGTAGGCATAAAAAAGAACTCCAGATGGAACCCACTAGTGTAGAACAGGCGGCGGCGGCGGCGCCTGCTGCCGTGGCAGGCGTTCTGTGAAGTTCGAGGAATGCCCCGCTCCCGACGGCCAAAGGAGGCGAGGTTAAGGCAGCAACCCGCTCTGTTTATTCCCCCAGCAGCCTCACCACATGGTTGACGATAATCAAATCTTCCAATGGCGGAATCACGCGTACCGTGACCGGCGAACTGCTGGTTGAAATCACAGCCGCGCCGCGCACGTTATTGCGCTCTGGATCGACGACGATACCCAGCCCGCCAAGGCCGGCGCAAATCTCTGCACGCGAAGCAATGTCGTTCTCGCCGATGCCGCCGGTGAACACCAGCATGTCGAGCCCGTTGAGTTCGGCGACGTAGCTGCCGATCCAGCGAGCGATCGTCCAAGCGAACTTGTCCACGGCCAGCCGCGCCTTTTCATTGCCTGTCTTGATGGCTTCCCGCAGGTCCCTCATGTCGTTCGACAGTTCGCTCATCCCCAGCAGGCCAGACTTCTTGCTGACTACAGTTTCAAGCTTGTCGGCGGCTTCAAGCGTGTTGGGCGTCGTGAGGCCGATCTGCTTGAGGATGAAGAGGAGCACGCCTGGATCGATGTCGCCGGTGCGCGAACCGCTGATGATCCCGCTGGTGGGCGTGAGGGCCATTGACGTATCAAGGCACTGGCCGTTGCGAATGGCGGAGATGGAGGCGCCGTTGCCCAGGTGCGCGACAATCAGCTTCTCTGGCACATTGGGCTGCAACTGGTAAACAATCGACTCGTACGAGATACCGTGATACCCGTAGCGGCGTACGCCCATGGCCACATATTCGGTGGGGATGGGCATCCGCTTGGCCACTTCGGGCAGCGTGCGATGAAAGTAAGTATCGAGAATGGCGAAGTTGGGCAGGCCCGGGAAGAGCTTGAGCGCCTCGCGCATGATGTAAACGGCGATGGGCGTGTGCAGCGGAGCCAGCGCCTGGTAGCTCTCGATCTCATCAATCAGCTGCGGCGTGATGAGCTGGTTCTCCGTGATGGTAGGCCCGCCGCAAACCGTGCGATGCCCGATGGCGGCCGGGGCGGGCACCTTGCCGGAGTGCAGCGCGTCGGCAACGAGCTTGAAGGCCACGGCGCGCGTGGGCACCGCCGGTGTCTCATCGAGGAGCTTCTTCCCCGTCGCGTCCTTGATCCAGAACTTTCCCAGATCGGTGCCGATACCGTCCACCGCGCCCTCGATCAGGCGGGTGCGCTCGCCGTTGCCGGCTTCATACATTGAAAACTTGATTGAAGAAGAACCGCTGTTCAAAACCAGGATGGGCAAAGACGGCATGAATAAGATCCTCTGGGTTGGGCTGACCGGGTCAGCGGGGCTAGCGTTGTTAGCCGCGCTCCGCGCGTCTTCGCGGAGTTAGCGGGGTTAGCGATGCCGGGTGCCCCAGGTCCCGAGTTTGGGACCTGGGATACCACAAAACTTAACTCTCCTTCCAGCGCCAGTCGCGAATCTCCGGCAGGTCGTCGCCGTTCTCCGCTACATACAGCTTGTGGCGCTGGATTGATTCCGAATACCACTGCTCGGCCGCATCCGCATGCGCTGCCATGCGCGGCACGCGCTTGATGGCGTCCAGCGCCAACTGGAAGCGGTCGATATTGTTGAGCACGCACATGTCAAAGGGCGTGGTGGTCGTACCCTCTTCCTTGTAGCCCCGCACGTGAATGTTGTCGTGATTATGACGCCGGTAAGTCAGCCGGTGAATTACTGCCGGATAACCGTGGAAGGCAAAAACCACCGGCACGCCCACCGGGAACAGTGCGTCGAACTGCTCGTCCGAAAGCCCGTGCGGATGCTCGGAGGGCGGTTGCAGCGCCATCAGGTCCACCACGTTGACCACGCGGATGCGCAGATCGGGCAGCCGCTCGCGCAGCAGATTCACCGCGGCCAGCGCTTCAAGCGTAGGCACATCGCCGCAGCAGGCCATCACCACGTCGGGCGAGCCCGCATCGTTTGACGCCCACGGCCACACACCTAATCCTGTCGTGCAGTGCGCCACAGCTTCGTCCATCGTGAGCCACTGCGGCGCGGGCTGCTTGCCGGCCACAATGAGGTTGATGTAGTTGCGGCTGCGCAAACAGTGGTCGGCCACCGAGAGCAGCGTGTTCGCGTCCGGCGGAAGATAGATGCGCACCACGTCAGCCTTCTTGTTCAGCAGGTGGTCGATGAAGCCCGGATCCTGGTGCGAGAAGCCGTTGTGGTCCTGGCGCCAGACCAGCGAACTCAACAGATAATTCAAACTCGCAATCGGCTTGCGCCAGGGAATCTGCCGCGTCACCTTGAGCCACTTGGCGTGCTGGTTCACCATCGAGTCAATGATGTGAATGAAGGCTTCGTAGCATGAGAAGAACCCATGGCGGCCCGTGAGCAGGTACCCCTCAAGCCAGCCCTGGCACATGTGCTCGCTCAGGATCTCCATCACGCGGCCTGTCTGAGACAGGTTCTCATCCACGGGCAGCGTCGAGGCCATCCAGGTTTTTCCGGTTCCGGTGATCACGTCCTGAAGGCGGTTCGACGCGGTCTCGTCGGGCCCAAACACACGGAAGTTTTTCTCGTCCTTGTTGGCCTCCATCACCGCGTGCAGCAGTTGGCCCAGAATGCGCGTGGACTCAAAGTCGTGCTGCCCGCGACCCTCAATCTTCACCGCGAACTTGCGGAAGCTGGGTACGTTGAGCGGCTTCAGCAGCAGGCCGCCGTTCGCGTGCGCGTTCATGCCCATGCGGCGGCGGCCCTTGGGCGCAATCTCAGCCAGCTCGGCGCGGAAGGCGCCCTTCTCGTCAAACAGCTCTTCCGGCTTGTAGCTGCGCATCCAGTCTTCAAGCAGTCGCATGTGTTCCGGCTTTTCGCGCAGCTCGGCAAAGGGAACCTGGTGCGCGCGCCAGGTATTTTCCACTGGCTTGCCATCGACGAACTTCGGTCCCGTCCAGCCCTTGGGCGTGCGCATGATCAGCATCGGCCACGCCGGCCGGCGCTCCGCGCCTTTGTCTTTTTGAGTTGATTCACGCGCGGTGCGTTGGATCTCGGCGATCCGGTCCAGCATGGCATCAAACACCGCCGCGGCCTGCTGGTGCATCGTCTCCGGATCGTCGCCCTCCAGCGTGTAAGGCTCATAGCCGTAGCCGCGCATCAGGCTTTCCAGCTCGGCAGGCGGAATTCGCGCCAGGATCGTGGGGTTCGCGATCTTGTAGCCGTTCAGATGCAGAATCGGCAGCACCGCGCCGTCGGTTGCCGGATTAAGAAACTTGTTCCCGTGCCAACTGGTCGCCAGTGGGCCGGTCTCTGCCTCGCCGTCGCCCACCACGCAGGCCACAATCAAGTCGGGATTGTCGAATGCCGCGCCATAGGCATGCACCAGCGAGTAGCCCAGCTCGCCGCCTTCATGAATCGATCCCGGCGTCTCCGGCGCCACGTGGCTCGGTATCCCATACGGCCAGCTGAACTGCCGGAAAAGCCGCTTGATGCCGTCGCGATTCTGCTCGATATGCGGATAGATTTCCGTATACGAGCCTTCGAGATACGTGTTGGCCACCAGGCCCGGCCCGCCATGCCCCGGGCCGATGATATAGAGCATATTCAGGTCGCGCTCGCGGATCAGCCGGTTCCAGTGGACGTAAAGAAAGTTCAGCCCCGGCGTGGTGCCCCAGTGGCCCAGCAGCCGCGGCTTCACGTCGTCCAGCGTCAGCGGGCGCTCAAGCAGCGGGTTGTCCTTGAGGTAAATCTGCCCTACGGAGAGATAGTTGGCGGCACGCCAGTAGGCGTTCATCTGGGCCAACTGGACTGGGCTCAGAGGTTCCGGGCTCAGGGGTGTCTTGCTCGAGGTTTCCTGGTTCATGCTGCACCTCGCAAAGGGGATTTGCGCGCCACTAGAAAGGCTAGCAGCCGCTCGTCCTGCCGCGGGTGATTCGAGTCACACAGCAGCGAGACAGCGGCCTGTCTTGTGGCACGCACCTTGCGCAGACTGATTGTTGGCGACAGCGCCGCCCGCGCGCTGTATCGGAGCGCTCGCTCTGCGCGTTAGCTTGCTGATTGTTTTAGAAGGTTCAGTATCCGGTACGGGCGGCAGGCTCGCCGAAGCCGCGGGTGCGCATTAGAAGTGCCGCTTCAGCTTGAGAATCCGCGACTCAAAGCCGTACCATAGCGCCGTCGCCACAAGCGTCGTCATCAGCAGGCGGAAGCCCACGATCGCCAGGTTGCCCGGGATGCCATAGCCGGCGTGGTCCATCTTCGCGTCAAACCAGCCAAAGTAGATAAATACTGAGATGTGGGTCATGTAGACCCCATAGCTGATGCGGCCATAAAAAGCCAGCGGCCCGCTGTGCAGCGCGGCGTTCACCGGATTGCGCATGCCGGTGGACGCGATCAGCGCCAGAATGCCGCCGGCAAAACCGACCGCCAGCGCCGAATCCAGATACGGCGTCCCTCCGGCAATCGTTCCCGCCAGGCCGATGCCCACCACCAGCCCGGCCAGCCCCAGCCCCAGCCAGATGCGACGGTCCAGCCGCAGTGTGTGCAGCCCGATCGCCAGCAAACTGCCCCAGGCAATGCCGTCCAGGTGAATCAGCGTATGCGTGGGCGTGAGCCAGCCGTAGTGCTGGTGCCGCATCCACGGGCATTCCAGCAGCACCGCCACCAGAATCACCGCCATCGTCCACGGCCGGCGCACAATCTTCACCAGCGGCGCCCAGAAAAAGTAGTACTGCTCCTCAATCGCCAGCGCCCACGTCGGCCCCAGCGAAGGGGGCAGCGTGATGTGAAACAGGTTCTGCACGCAGAACAGGTAAGCCAGCCACGGCGCGGTCCTCACCGCATCCCACACCGAGGGCCCAATGAACCACGGCGCATTCAGATAGACCACCACCACCACCAGCACGTACATCGGCCAGATGCGCAGTGCCCGCCGTGCATGAAAGTTGTGATAGTAGCGAGGCTGATCGCGCGTGGTCAGCAGGTTGCTGGTGATCAGAAATCCGCTGAGGATGAAAAACAGGATCACCCCCGACCATCCCCAGATGGCCACCGGGAAAGCCCAGGTCCCTTCCAGCCGCGGATGGCAGTGGTAAAGCACCACCCATAAAATCGCAAGCCCCCGCAGCCCGTCGAGTTCGGGCAGGTACTTCGGCAACCAGGCTGGGCGTTCGATTGGCAAGGTGTATGTAGGAAACGCATGAACAGTCTACCCGGCCTGAGCCGGTTTCAGTCAATGCCGGATTTTCCTGCAAGAGTCTTATGGCCTTGTTTGTAGTGCGCCGGGTCTTTCACAAGGAGGAGTCGTTGATTGCTCTACAGGCGTTGGCAGGTGGCCCGATCAAGCCGTCTCACTCTCGGTTCTCCCCCCGATGAACTGTGCCCCATTCAAAACGCGCTCTTTGCGTTTTGAGTGGGAGACCACGATCTTGCCTCAACACCCGCTCATCGCTGACGCGATGAACGGGGCACAGCTTCGATTCTGTCAGCACGCATCATGATGGGGTTTGACCGAGCCACCCGCCGGCGGAGGCCCCGGGAAACCACAAACCTCAATCCAGCGTGAAAAACTGATCTCTGATCCCTCACCCCTGATCTCTGTATCACCCTTTCGCCAGCTCCCGCGCCCGCTCCGTAGCCCGCATCACCGCCTTGATCAGCGTCACGCGCAGCCCGCCTTCTTCCAGCTCCAGAATGCCGTCAATCGTGCATCCCGCCGGCGTGGTCACCGCATCTTTCAGCAGCGCCGGATGATACCCGGTCTCCAGCACCATCTTCGCCGCGCCAAACGTCGTCTGCGCCGCCAGTTGCGTGGCCGTGTCGCGCGGCAGGCCCACCTTCACGCCGGCCTCGGCCAGCGCCTCAATGATGATGTAGATATACGCCGGCCCCGATCCCGAAAGTCCTGTCACCGCGTCCATGTGCTTCTCGTCCACCGTCACAGTGCGGCCCACGGTCTCGAATATCCGCTCGGCTAGCTCCATCTGCTTGGGCGAAACAAACCGCCCCCGGCACAACGCTGCCGCTCCCGCTCCCAGCGCCGAGGGCGTGTTGGGCATGGCGCGGATCACCGCAAGATCAATCCCCGCCGCTTCCTCTATCGACCGCGTCTTCACCGAGGCCGCGAACGAGAGGATGGTCTGCTTCTTGTTGAGTGCTGGCTTGATCTCTTCAATCAGCGCCGGAACCTGGAAGGGCTTCACGCCCAGCAGAATCAGGTCGGCATGCTTCACGGCCGCCAGGTTGTCGGTGCTCACGTCCACACCCCACTGTGTGCTCAGCGCCACGGCCCGCTCGGCGTGGCCCACGGTGGCGTGAATCTGGTCGGGAGCAAAAAGGTTCTGCTTCAAAAACGCCTGCAGCAGAATGCCGCCCATCTTGCCCGCGCCCAAAACAGCTACGCGAATGTGGGGCAACTGCGCGGGTACTTCAGTGGCTTCAACGGCTATCTCTGCCATCTGCTTTTCCTTGTCATGGTTGAGAGTTGTGGTGCTGCCTAAAGAATACGCGCAACGCCCAAGCCGGCGCCATGCCGGCCATAGGCTGCCACCAGGCAAAACGGCCGGCGCCGCCCCTCCTTCGAGGCGATACGCCGGCCGTTCCTTGTCTGCCCCCGTTCGCCGTTTACCGGCTCAGCAACTCGGTATCGCCCAGGAAGGCCTTCAGTGCGGTGTTCACTTCGTTGTTCCGGTCCGCCGCCGGCCAGATCGAGTTCCACAGCAGTGTGCCGCCGGGCAGCGTCAGCGTCTTCTGCCCATAGGCCACCGCGCTCACCAGGGTGATGTTCCAGGCCCGGAACTCCAGCTCATACAGCGCGGCATCTTCAAAGCCCTTCTCCGGCGTGCGGATGTCGGCCACATGCTCGCCCATGTGCGCCATGGCCCGCACCAGGCCGTCGCCTTGCAGGCGGTTGCTGTTGAAGCTCACGTTATAGAGCACGCCGTCGGCCGAGTCACGTGGCCCCTTCGCCTCATCCTTCGCCGCCGCCTCATTCAGGCTGCCGTTGGCAACAAGCACGCCGTTCTCTTCCTTGGGCTTTGGAAAGGCATTGGCAGCGCGCGCAATGGCCTTGCCGGGCTCGCTGTCGGCGCCGTACGCGCCCACCGCCTTGCGCACCCCTTCCACCGGGTCGCCGCTTGTTGTGCCGCCTTGCGACGGGGGCATCTCTTCCTTCGACGCGGCCATTGACTTGGAGTAGTCAAGCTCCTTTGAACTCACATCCGAGACCGACTGCAACACCAGCCGCGCGCTGTAATCATTCAGATTGCCAAACCCCGCAAGGCTCACGATCTTCCCGGCCTTGTCGCGCCGCACGCCCGCCTTGGCCACTCCATCCAACCGTCCCACCAGCGTTGCGCTCACTGCATACCGGCCGCAGCCAAGGCACATCCCGCCATTCTTGCTCGACGTCGCCAGCAGTGAATCGAACTGCTTGAAGTCTTTGCTCTTCTCCAGCGTTACCGGAGCGCGCTGCTCGGCGGCCACGCTTCCGGCAAAGTTGCTCGCCGCCTGCAACTGCAAAAGCGCCACCGGCCCTGACTTGGCCTTCGTGCCTTCAGGATAGGAGAGCCAGATGCCGTTGATGTGCAGGCCGCAGGCGCCGCCCTCCACCACAAACTGATCAAAGCCCGCCGTCACCGTTCCCTTCATGCGAACCGTCTTGCCATTAAACGAAACCGGATCTTTCAGAACATCGCAAACCGTTGTATCGACCACCTGCGCATGCAGGCAGAAAGAAAATGCACAAACTAAGCCGAGGACGACAAGGCGCTTCATCTAAATCTCTCCGCAAGGCGAAATTGTTCCTATTGGTGATTCGCGCAGCGCGCAGTCCATTCTCAAAGGGAACCAATAAGGCTATCACGTTGAATTAGGCCAATGAAAGAGGGCGCGGTGCTTTCCGCGCCCTCTTGCCGTTCGGGTTGCAGTTGCCGGTGTTTAGAAGCGCACCGACAGCGTGCCGCTGATGGTGCGCGGGGCGCCCACCTGCAGCGTGTTGTTGTTGACTGACAGCGGATCGCTGCCGCTGAAACCGTTGGTGCCCATCGAGGCGTAGTACTGCGAGTTCAGCAGGTTATATACGTTGAACTGCGCCTTCAGCTCCTTGAACGCGCCCAACTCCTCGCGCTTGTAGCCGGCGCCGAACTCAGCCAGAAAACGGCCGTCTACGCTGCCGTCGTTGGTGTAGGTAAAGTAGCGCGTTGACAGGTAATCGGCGCCCAGGCTGGCGAACAGGCCAGACTGGTGCCACTCAAGCGAGGTCTTGTAGAGCCCCTTCGGCGTGTCCACCATCACCTTGCCCTTGATCGAAAGGCAGTTGCCGCTGCCATCCGTGTAAAGGCAGGTTCCGTCGGCCTTGGTCACGTTCTGGTCGAACGTCGAGAGGTTGAACGTTGCGCCGTTATAGAGCGTGAACTGCTGTCCCAGCTTCAGCGTGATAGCTCCGTCCACGCCGTTCGTGGTGACGCCGCCCACGTTGTTCAGCAGTGACGGGTTGCCCTGGATTCCTTTGCCGTTGGCAAACGCCAGCAGGCGGTTGCTGAAGTTGACGTGGAAGAAGCTGGCCTGGGCCGAAGCAATTTTCGTGGTCGAGCGGAAGCCCGCTTCCTCGGTCCACGATGTCTCCGGCTTCAGAGATGTGTTCAGCGTGTCGAAGGCCGCCTGCGTGGTGCCCCAAGGCGAGTTGCCGAACCCATAGCCGCCCGGCTGGTACGAACGCACGTTATAGGCCGCGTCGCCGAAGATTTCGTTGTTCTTGTCCAGCTTCACGTTCACGCCAAACTGCGGCAGGAACGGCTTGCCTGACGTGAGCTTGCCTTGCGCGTAGGTGTTGGGCACATACACCGGGCTGGACTCGAAGGCCTTTGAGAGTTCCCCGTCCGTGGTCGTTTCTTCGCTCTTGAAGCCCGCCGAAAGCGAGATCTTGCTGGTCGCCTTGTACACATCTTGCAGATGGATGTCATATAACTCGGAGTTAAAGACATACTCCCACTGTGTATAAAACGGATTAGACGGGAAGGAGTAGAGCGAGTGCACCGGGTCGGTCGCGGTCGTCCCGTAGAAGCGCCGCGCCAGGTTCCAGCGCTCGCCTTCAAACCAGATCCCGCCCTCCACCTTGTTGCGGCCGTCTTCATAAGCCAGCGAGGTCAGAAAGCCCGCGCGGTTGATCTGGTACTCCGAGGTGCGCAGCGAGATCGGCGAGATGATCGTCGCTGGGCTGGGAGCATAGATGTTCTCGTAAGTAGGCAGATAGGGCGTGAACCAAAGCCCGCGTCCGTCGTTGTGGTGGCCATATGCGACCACCTTGAATGTGACTTTGTCGCCCAGCGCGGTCTTGTAGCTTACGCCGCCGATCGTGTCTTTCCGGAGTCCCGCGCCGCCATAGTACCCGGCGTCGCACGGGTCTTCGTTGGCCGCCAGCCCGTTCACCGGCGCAGGGTAGTTGCCCACCCCATCGCAGGCCCAGGCCGCCTGGATTGACTGCGCCCAGTTGCCGTAGTTATCCCAGTTATAGCCCAGCTTCTGAACCCAGACCTTGTTATCGTCCTGGTAATCCACTTCGCGCCGGTCGCCCACATTGGCAAACACCGACAGAATGCCGCTGTTGCCCACGTAGTGGACCAGCTTGCCGTTCAGTTGCCAGTAGTTCTGCCCAATCTGCCCGTGGCCTCTCCACTTGTCGGTGAGGTTATACGCGCCGCTCAGGTAAAACTTGGTGTGGCTGGCCAGCAGGCCGCTCTCCAGGCGGATGAACGTGCGGTACGCGTTAAAGCTGCCCATCGATTGGTTCACCGTCAGCGAGCGCTTGTCAGACGGGTCGGCGGAGTAGAACTGCAGCGTGCCGCCCAGGTTGCTCGTTGACGCCGTCTCCAGCGCGCCCGTGCCCTGCGAAAGCACGATGCGGCCGATGTTCTCGTCCGTAATCGCGCGGCTGATGTGCAATCCATTCCAGTTGCCATACGACATGTCGCCCAGCGGAATATCGTCCAGCGTAAACCCAAGCTGGTTCTGGTTGAACCCGCGCACTGAGATGCGCACCGCCCACTCATACGAGCCGTAGGGATCGGCCGCCTGAAAGTTCACGCTGGGCATCTGCGCAATGCTTTTGATGGGGCTGGTTCCCGGCGCTTCTTCAATCAGCGCCGGAGCATTCAACTCCTGCTCCACGCGAAACTCGCCCGGCGCCGATACCACGATCGTCTCAGTGCTGGTGAGCTTGGTCTGCGGCTCTTCTGCGCCTGCGGGTGCAGCCGGTCCGGCCGTCTGCTGTGCCCCGGCAACTCCTGTGCCCAGCAGTGCGGTAAGAATGAGAACTAGCGAAAGATGGCCTCGAGTCATGAATATTCCTTTCCGTATGAAGCACCCGCCGACCTGTGGCGGTGTGCGTGTGAGCAGATGCGCCAGGCCTGGTGCGGACAGCGCTCCCGCTCCGGCTGGTCGATGCAGTCAGGATGAATACAATCCGGCGCGGCCCAGGGGAACTAGCCCGACTGGCGCAGAAAAGCTTCTAACTTAGGTAGGATTCTGGGGCAGAGATAAAAATGTAGGGTTAGATGTGGATGAATAACCGAAGAAAGTCGATCCTTCCTGTGATGATTCGCAAGTTTTATCCAGATTTGATTGTCGTGTCCAATTCAGCAATGCAAACCAAAAAAACGACCGGCGAGTCGCCTCCCTTGCGGAGCGCATCTCCGGCCGTTCCGGTTGAACTCTCCGCCGCTTACCGGGTCAGAAACTCCATCTTGAGCAGGTAGTCCTGGATGGAGCGTTCCAGCAGATTCTGCCGGTCGCCCGCAGGCCAGAGTTCATTCCAAAGCATGTAGCCGCCTGGCAGCGTCAGCGTTCTCTGCCGCGACCCCACTGCATCCAGCACCGTCGTCGCCCAGCCCTGGTATTCCATGTCGAATATCGAGTTCAGCGGCGCGTCCGTCGGCGGCTTGCGCAGGTCGGCTATGTGCTCGCCCAGGTGAACCAGTGCGCGATACATCGCGTCCTCTTCCAGCCGGCTCATGTTGAAGCTGCAGTTGTAGAGCACGCCGTCGGGCGAGTCCTTTGCGCCTTGCGCCTCGCCCTTGGCTGAGACTTCGTTGGTCGCTCCGTAGCCGGTGATTACCCCGTTGTGCTCGCCTTTGCCGCCATAGGCAGCCGCGGCCCGCTCAATGGCCAGTTGCGCCGGGCTGTCTTTGGGGAATGCCTGCGCCGCCTTGTCAATGCCGCCCAGTTGCTGGATCAGGTCCAGCGACATGTTAATGCCGGGAGAGTGGAATCCATGCATCATGTTGGCAGCGTCCGGATCAAGCCCCACCGTCTTGGTTGCGTCCGGCTTGTCGTCCTTGGCGATCGGATCGGACTTCGAGTAGTCGACCTCTTGCGGCGTCAAGTCGCTCACCGATTCCAGAACCAGCCGGGCCGGATAGCCGTTCAGATTGCCAAACCCGGCAATGCTCGTAATCTTGCCGGCCTTGTCCCGCTGCAAGCCCGCTTTGGCCACGCCATCCAGCCTTCCCACCAGCGTGGCTGTCACCGCATACCGGTTGCATCCCAGGCACATGCCGTTGATCTTGTGCACGGTCGAAAGCAGCGAATCGAAGTTCTTGAAGTTCGCGTCCTTGTCCAGCTTTACCGGTGTTGCCGGCGGCGGCTGCACCGTGCCCGTGAAGTTCCGCGCCGGCTGCAGTTGCAACAGCGCCACCGGTCCTGCCTTGCCATGTGTGCCTTCCGGATAGTCCAGCCAGATCGCGTTCACCTGAACGCCGCAGCCCTTGTCCGTGATCTCGAACTGATCAAACCCGGCCGTCACCAGCCCCTTCAGTTGCACCATCTTTCCGTTGAACGACGCTGGGTCCTTCAGAACATCGCATACCGTGGTGTTGACTACCTGCGCGTGAAGGCAAAATGAAGTCGCGCAAAAAGCTATGATTGCGGCAAAACGTTTCATCTGGTTCTCTCCCATTGGGTCTGTTGCAGGCATTGGCGCCCGGCCTTTCCCCATAAAAGGCCAGGCTCTTGCGCTGAGCCAATGCGTTGGTCAAACTCCAGCGCACCAGTGCGGCCGCTACTGCTTGCCGCCTGCTTTCTGGCTCGCGATCCAACTGTCAATCCGGTCGCTGAGCAGGTCCAGCGGCAGCGCTCCCGCGTCCAGCACCTGGTCGTGGAACTGGCGCAATTCAAACTTGTCGCCCAGTGCCTTCTTTGCGCGCTCGCGCAGTTCAAGAATCTTGAGCTGGCCCACCTTGTAGGCCAATGCCTGTCCCGGCCAGGCAATGTAGCGGTCCACCTCGGCCTGCACGCTGGCCTCGTCAATCGCTGAGTGGTCGTGGAAGTAATCCACCATCTGTTGCCGCGTCCAGTGGTCGGTGTGGACGCCCGTGTCCACCACCAAGCGAATCGCCCGCCAGATATCGGCTTCCAATCTCCCGTAGTCTGAGTAGGGATCCTGGTAAAATCCCAGATCTTTACCCAGCCGCTCAGAGTAGAGTCCCCAGCCCTCGTCATACGCGTTATACCCGTCGTATTTGCGGAAGGTGGGTACATCGGTCAGTTCCTGCGCAATCGAAATCTGCAAGTGGTGGCCCGGAAGCCCCTCATGATAGCTGACGGCCTCAACCGCATAAAGGTTGCGCGTCGCGGCGTCATACGTGTCAATACGCAGCCGCCCCGGCCGGGTTCCATCCGGTGAGCCCGGCTCATAATATGCCGGCGCCGAAGTCTTCTCCAGATAATCCGGAACCGCCGCCACCTCGAACTTCGCCTTGGGCAGACGCCCAAACAACTGCGGCAGCTTCGCCTGCATCGGCGTCAGGTAGCCGCGATACGCATCAAGAAGCGCCGCCGGCGTGGCCCCCCGCAGCTTCGGGTTCGCCTTCAGACCGGCGCGAAAGCTCGCCAAATCCTTGAAGCCCAGCTTCTGCGCAATCCCCAGCATCTCCGCTTCGTCGCGCTTCACCTCGTCCAGCCCGATCTGGTGAATCTGCGCCGGCGTCAATTCCGTCGTCGTCGATTGGCGAACCCGGAACGCGTAGTACTTTGCCCCGTCCGGCAGCGCGGAGATGCCCGGCTCCGCCCGCCCGGCCGGAATGTAGCTGACCTCAAGAAAACGCGCAAACCGCGTATACGCCGGCAACACCTCTTTGCCGATCGCGTCCAGCATCTCGCCCTTGATCCGCTCCCGCTCCGCGGACGGAATCGCGGCCGGGAAGTTCTTCAGCGGCGTCGCCAGCGGAGAGTCCTCCGGCTTTTGCGTGGCCAGCTGCTTCACCTGCTCCAGCGCCTTGGCCAGCAGATATTTCGGCGGCACGCGATGGTCGGCCATGCCGATCTCCATATTCGCCGTCACCTGCTCAAACGCCATGGGAATCGCATGCAGCCGCGCAATCCAGTCGTCGTAGTCCTTGATCGATTGAAAGCTCAGCTCGGCCACCAGTTGGGCATAGGTCGTGTGGATGCCGCCCATCTGGTTCACGGGCATCTCCCACGCCTTGAACTCCGCCTCGTCCTGGTCCTGGGCAAAATGGCGCAGCAGCAGTTCGCGGCTGATCTTCTCCTGCTCGGTGAACCCCGCCGTATCAATCGCCGCCAGCCGCATCAGCATCGCCTGCTCGCGGGCCAGTCCCTCGTGGTAAGCCTTCACGCTGTAGTCGCTGATCTGGTCGTTATACCGCTTGTCGCCCAGCATCGAGGCAAACTCCGGATCGTGCCTCAGATTGTCTTCCCAGTAGTCGGCAAACAAAGCGTTCAGCGCCTCGCGCCGGTCAGCCAGCGAGTCGCCCGGCGCGGCGGCGGCAGCGGCGGCTGGCGCCTGGGCGCGCAGTGTGGGAAGGGTCAGAAGCAGCACGAACGCAGAGACGGCCAGCAGGGGAAGACGCGGAATTCGCAACAGAGGGCACCTCGGGGTGAAAATGGGCTTCCTGTTGAGTTTAGTCTTTCGCCGGCGTTGCCGGCCTGCGGGTAGAGCAAACGGATCGGCTGGGAGTTCGGTTGGAAGCGCGTGGGTCAGGAGACCCATGCGACAGCCGGCCGGGAGGCCAGCGCTACACCTGGTTTCTTGCCGGAAGGGTGCGCGAAGGGGATTTCGGGTACGGCTGAAAGTAGACGAAAACGAGGGGTTTGTGGGGGTGGAGGGCGACGAAATGAAGGGGGAAGGCCGGTATGGGGATTTTGTGGGCCTAGAGGGGTAGGTTTTGGGGCGGAATGTCTGGTTTCAGTTGGACGAAAAGTTGAAAAAACAGGTGAAAATGAGCGTTTTTTGCGCGTTTTTGGCATGTTTTAGGGTGGTTTTTTTGAGGAGGCTTTTTGGGGGCTGAACGGCATTTCTCTCGGTTGGGGCGACAACCCGGAATTCAGATCTGGCGAAGCGGGGAGACGTCGAGGGCCGGGAGGCCCTCGAAACAGCCGGCCGGGAGACCAGCGCTACAATTCGCGGCGGCGCGGTTCTGGGGCACTCTCAAATCTGAGAGAGAATTGAAATGCGGGCCGGTCGGCGCGTGGAGGAACCGCCGTGATGAAAACGATGAGTATCCGGATGGACCGGGAGAACTTTGAATTTCTTTCCGCAATGAGCGTGGAAGAGCAGAGCGATCTGTCCAAAGCCGTACGCGAGTTGGTGACGCGGGGCAGAATCCTGTTGGCAGTGGAGCGGTACCGCAAGGGCGAAGCCTCGCTGGGCAAAGCGGCAAAGGTGGCGGGCCTGCCCGTGGGACAGATGATGACGCTGCTTGTGGAGTTTGGTGTGCAGAGCAGGATCGACGAGGAAGACTATCGGCAGAGTCTGGCTAATTTGGCGAAGGTCTGGTAGGGCGGGCTCTGCTTGGGGCCTCCGCGGCCCCAGCCTCATCCCCGCGCAACCTGCCCCAGCCTCCCGCCCGTTTTGCATATCCCTTCGCCGGTCTTTCTCCTGCGCTCCAAAAACCTCCGCCGGCTCCAAGCCCCCGCTCCACTCGTCCGCCCGTAGCACGCACAAATCAAACGAGTAACCTGCCTTCGCCCTTTGCACTCAATTCATTCCTTATTCGCTACGCTGAGTACAGAAAAACCAAAATGAGAAACAAGCAGAACGGAAGGTCCTGAGCACCTTCCTGATCTTCTTCGGCCCATCTCCGCGGCGCGTGTGCGCAGGGGAGAAGAATTCCGCTGCACCCGGTGAGCGCTTTGGCTCTGGTGCGGCTTTCACGTCTTCATTCAACCGTGATCCGGCAATCCCGTTCGGGCTCTCCGGAGGCTTCCCTCTGCGGATGCGTTTTTCCGTGGAGAAGTGGCCGCGAATGGCGGAGTGATGGGCAATATACAGCAGCAGCGCAAAAAGCGAATCGATGCAGGCAACACAACCAGCAACCATCAATACCCTGAGCCCTCAAAAGCGAATGGGGAAACTCTGGAACTCGCGGAGCCGGCCTCTGAGAATCCGGTTCCATCGCGCCGGGGCGGCAATCACCGCTCTTCCGGTTCAGGCTATCGGCGCACCCCGCCGGCCAGAACACCCGGCAAGCGCAGAAAACCCCAGGCCAGGCCCGCGGTCATCGACCCGGAACAAGCCGGTGCGCTGTTGCGCGACGCCATCAACCTGGCCGCTATCGTAAGGTGCGAAACAATCGCCAGAGCGTTGGTCGACAAGACATGCAAAGGCGACATTCCCGGAACCCGGCTCCTCACCGAGGTTACCGGCGTCAAATCCGCGTGCCGCAAGCTGAAAAGGCGCCTCGGCCCCAGCTATGCTGAACAACTGGGCGCTGAGCAATCCTGGCAGCCCCAACGCGATCAACACTCCGCGGAAACCGGCGCTGGAGTCGTAGTTCCAGAAGCCTGAGAGCGCCTGCTCTCAGCGTTCCATGAATGAAACAACAAGGGCCGCGTCCGGAGGAAGAACAATCCCCTCCGCACGCGGCCCATGGCCTCCCAGGCCACTCCCCCCTCGCTCGGCCAATCAGTGAAAACCCATCTCTCCAACGGTCCTTCCCACCGTTTTCCTGAGCCCGGCGTGCGCCTCATCTCTCCCAGCCCGAGCGCAGCCGCACAGTCAACATCAACAGGAAAAACCAATTGTTTTCAATGCTTTAGGCTCCTAAATCGCCCCATTTAAGCGCATTTTGCAAAAAAAGGGTCAATTCCATACAAACCAACCCCCAAAATGTCGAACCATGCATGGTTCGTTTTTCTTAAATGCACAACCATGCAAGGTTCGTTTTGACACTTTTCCCAACCACTTAAGCAAACCTTTGGCCACTAAACCGAACCATCTAAGCAAACCTTTGGCCCCCTTTACGCACCTTGCAAGCCAACGTTTACGCGGGTTTCAGCCCTTACAGCGCCAGAATTCCCTCGTTGCCAAGTATCCGGTAAAGCGTCGACCGGCTGATCCCCAACTGCCGTGCTGCCCGTAACTTGTTGCCCCGATTCAGGTCCAGCAAATATTGAACGTGATGGCGAACGACAGCGTCGAGAGCAAGGTTCTCTGGGCGCAGGGTAGGATGTACCTGCTGAAGCACCTCCATACTCGTAGGCAGAGGCAGGTCGTCAGGCCGGATGACGCCGTTCTCCGCTTCAAGCAGAGCGGCTTCAAGAACGCTGGCCATCTCGCGGACGTTGCCAGGCCAACTGTGCTGAAGGAGGCGGGCGAGCGTTCCAGGGCCGAGAACGACAGGGCGGTGCTGATAGCGGGCGCAGAGGCGGTCAAGCAGAGATTGGGCGAGGAGCGAGATGTCCTCGCGGCGCTGGCGCAGCGGAGGAATTGCAAAGCGGACGGCGGTGAGCCGAAAGGCGAGGTCGGGCATAAGCAGGCCCTGACCGGCCATCTGGCGCAGCGGGGCCTGGGATGAGGCGAGCACAACCGCGCGGCCGGGGGCGCGGTCCTGGAGACTGCGCAGGACGCCAAGCAGCAGGCCCTGGCCGGGAGGGGCGAGCAGGTCAACGCGGTCGAGGTAAGTGAAGCCGGCGAGGGTGGAGGGGTCAGCGTCGGTGACGAGCCACTCGCGGGCGTCTCTGCGCTGGAAAGTCGAGCCGGCAAGCGGAGAGCGGTTGAAGATGAATTGGGCCAGGGTGTGCTTGCCGATGCCGGGTTCGCCCTCAATGGCGGCGACCTGGATATGGGGGGCGGCCATCTCAGCCTGCATGAGCAGCTTGCGCCATGCGGCGCTGACGCCCACGACCGGGGCGAGCTGCGGCGACTCGGGCTCGACGAGCGAGAGCGAGAAGGCAGAAGGCTGAGGATGGAAGTGGCCGGCGCTCTGCATGGTTCTCAACGTGCCTCGCCTCCGCGGCCCGCGGCAATTTTACCGGGCCAACAGTGGATTCATCGGCGAGAAGAAAAAAAACATGAACCGCAGAGAAGTGGAATCTCTGCGGTTCGAGTGGCTTGCGGATTAGGGGGTATTGCCGGGGGCCGAGCGGGTTAACGGAAGCGCTTGGAGGGCTCGTCAGAGAAGATTTCGCCGTCGCGGATGTGGACGACACGATGGGCGTATTCGGCGATGTCAGGCTCGTGGGTGACGAGAACGATGGTGTTTCCGGCAGCATGGAGGGAGTCAAAGAGGGACATGATCTCGATGCCGGTTTTGGAGTCGAGGTTGCCGGTGGGCTCGTCGGCGAGGATGATGGAGGGCGAGTTGACGAGGGCTCGGGCCACGGCGACGCGCTGCCGCTGGCCGCCGGAGAGCTCGTTGGGCTTGTGGTACATGCGGGACTCGAGGCCAACGTTTTTGAGCGACTCTTTGGCGCGCAGGATGCGCTGGGCGGCGGGGGTTCCGTTGTAGATGAGGGGCAGCTCGACGTTGTGGAGCGAGGTGGCGCGGGCGAGCAGATTGAAGGTCTGGAAGACGAAGCCGATTTCCTTGTTTCGAATGCGGGCGAGCTGGTCGTCGTCGAGCTCGCTGACGAGCTGTCCGTTGAGCCAATATTTTCCTTTAGAAGGGGTATCGAGGCAGCCGATCAGGTTCATGAGGGTGGACTTGCCGGAGCCGGAGGGCCCCATGATGGCGACGTACTCGTTGTGCTTGATGCTCATGGAGATTCCGCGCAGGGCCTGGACCTGCTGCTCGGAGCCCATGTCGTAGGTGCGCCAGAGGTCTTCGACGACGATGACGTTGCCGGTGGGCCGTGCGGGCGGTTGCACGAGGTTGTCTGTGCTGGTGTCCAAAAGAGCCATCCGATTCGTTTCCTTTGTCCGAAGCCGAGGACCGTTCGATTTCGTTTGCGGCGGTTGTGTTTTGGTATCCCCGGCCAGAAAACCGCTAGCGGGGCACCCAGCTGTTTCAAGCTGGTGGTTTAAGAACTGCTTCCGCCGGTGGGGAGGACAACTTTGAGGGTGTCGCGTTTTACGAGCGATCCGTCTTTGAGGGCACGCAGAGTCTTGTAGGGGCCGGTGACGATCTCATCGCCTTCGCCGAGGCCGGCGAGCACCTCGATGTCAGTAGCGCCGGTGATTCCGGTGGTGACGGGAACGAACTTTGCGCGGAGCTTGCCGGACTTGTCTTTGTTGAGGATAAAGACACCCTGAACGGGGGTGGTTTTGGCGGCCGGTGTTGAAGTGGCGGCCTGGACGCCGCCCTTGACCTTGTCGGCCTCAGGGTCGTGCATGGTGAGCGCCTGGATGGGGAGGGCTAGGACGTTTGCCTTGTGGGCGGTGGTGATTTTGGCGGTGGTGCTGAGTCCGGGGCGCAGATCGTCGGAAGGCTGGTCAAGGGTGACGACGACCTTGAAGTCCTTGGCTTCTTCAGTGCCGGTGGTGGACTGGGAGGTGGCAATGCCTGTGGAGCGGAGGATGGCCTGGTCGCCAACGAGGGTGACGTGGCCTTTGAAGACCTTTCCGGGCAGGGCATCGACGGTGACGTCGGCGGGCTGGCCGATGCGGATGTTGACGATGTCAGTTTCGTCGACCTTGACTTCAGCGGTGACAACGCTCATGTCGGCCAGTGTGAGGAAGGTCGAGCCGAGGGTATTCTGAATGCCCTCGACGACGGTTTCTCCTTCACGGACTGGGACGTCGGTGACGATGCCGTCAAAGGGGGCGACGGCCTGGGTAAGGTCGAGCATGTTCTGGTCAGAGCGGAGCATGGCCAACTGGGTCTGGAGATGCCCGCGGGCGGAATCAGTCTGCGCCTTGGCCTGGTTGACCTGAGCAACGGCCTGGTTGACGGAGGCGACATCGGTGTCATAGGCGGCTTTTTTGGCGTCGTAGTCCTGCTTGGCGAGAATGCCGTCCTTATAGAGCTGCTGGGCCCGGTCCCAGTCGAGTTTTTTCTGTTCCAGATCAGCCTTTGCGTGCTCGACGTTGGCCTCGGCGGTTTTTTCGGCCGCCAAATAGGAGGCGATGTCAGTTTTGGCGGCGTCGATGGCGGCCTTCTGGCCGCTGACGCTGGCTTCCTGCTGGACGTGTTCCACCGTGGCTACGATTTGGCCTTTCTTGACCAGGTCACCCTCTTTGACGACGAGGTGGGTGATGCGTCCCATGGAGGTGGCGCCGAGGTTGGCGTAGGTCTTGGGCTTGATCTGGCCGGTCCCGCTGACAACCGTGGCGAGGTCTTGCCGCGCGATTTTGGCGGTGAGGACCTTGGTGTAGCCGGACTGCTGCCTGTAGATGAAAAAGGCCACCAGGGCAGCAGCAACCACGACGGCGAGAACGATGATGAGTATCTTCTTCATAGACATTAAGGTGCTCCGGTACTCCCTGACTCCAGTTTACGCAAATGCGGCACGAGCGGTTCCAGGATGCCGCCCAGAAAGTTTGCGGTAGATTCCGGATGCGCCCTCTGGGCGGTTTCCGGGGTGGTTTGGCACTTTAGGGCAAAATCCCTGCTGCGCGCAGGTTAGCAATGGCCGCTGCCGCGAAGACCGATGCGGAAGAGGAGGGGGTGGCAATGTGCCTGTTTCTTTGACGACGCAGCGGGTCTCGGGGTCTCAAAGCGGGGGTGGAGGGCGCGAATGGATTGGGTTTAGGGGGAGCAGGCGGTGACCTTGCGGGTGCGCGTGCGTCCAACGAGGGGCGCAAACTCCCTACGGAATCTTGCCCAGCCCCATCTGGACCCGTAGAATAGGGAATCGCAGGAGTTTTCAAGGCTCATGATGCTTATTGGACGCCGTTTTGTCTTCGCCGCGCTCGGTTGCGGCCTGGTAATGTTCTCCACCACCGGTCTCAAGGGCCAGGAGCCGGCATCCGCCGGCCAGCAGCAGGTTCAGTCTTCCGCGGGGCAGGCCCCGGTGCAGGACCAGGAAGTGGACCCGCTGAAGCGTGAGCGGACGGACAAGGAGAAGTTTGCCGCGCAGAAGGCGGTGCGCCAGGAGTTGAAGGGTGCCTACAAGACGTGGTTAACGCAGGACGTGGCCTACATCATTACCGATGAGGAGACGAGGGCGTTCAAGAACCTGAGCAACGACGAGGAGCGGGACGCGTTTATCGAGCAGTTCTGGCTTCGCAGGAACCCCGATCCGGATTCGCCGGAGAACGAGTTCCGGGAAGAGCACTACCGGCGGATCGCGTATGCGAACGAGCATTTTGCGGCCGGCAAGCCAGGGTGGAAGACAGACCGCGGCCAGATCTACATTGAGTACGGCAAGCCGGACAATATTGAGGCTCATCCGGACGGCGGCGAATATACGCGACCGGCGGACGAGGGCGGTGGCACGACGGTTACATTTCCTTTCGAGATATGGAACTACCACTACATCGAGGGCATTGGCAACGACGTGAACATCGAGTTTGTGGATACGTGCCAGTGTGGGGACTACCACTTCACAATTGACCGCGGCGAGAAGGATGCGCTTCAGCATGTTCCAATCGGCGGCGATACGACGATGGAGCGCTTTGGCGACAACAAGCGCCGGGATCGATTGAGCGACAAGCCGGAGACGCTGGGCAACGGCAAGATGGGGCGTGGCGACAACAGCCACGAGTTTGACCGGATCTCAATGGCTGCCAAGCTGTTTGCTCCGCCGCCGATCAAGTACAAGGATCTGGATGCATTTATCTCAGAGCACAAACTGATGTCTGGGCCGGTGTTTCCGTTCGACGTGCGGACGGATTTTGTCAAGGTGACGGAAAACTCGGTTCTGGTGCCGATTACGCTTCAGTTGAAGAACCGCGACATTACGTTTGTAACGAAGGACGGCGTGGCCAAGGGAGTGGTAAACATCCTGGGCAAAGTGACGACGCTGACGCACAAGACGGTGCAGACGTTTGAAGACACGGTGGAGGTGGAGCAGCCGGCGGAACTTCTGGAGAAGAGCCTGGACAAGCAGTCAGTATATTGGAAGGCACTTCCGCTGATGCCGGGTTTGTACCGGCTGGATATCGCGATCAAGGACGTAAACAATCCGGACCACATTGGGCTTTATGGGCGGGGTATCCAGGTTCCGACATTCCATGACGAGAAGCTGGCGACTTCGACGCTGATCCTTGCGGACAAGATGAATCTTGTATCGTCGCACGACATTGGGAGCAGCAATTTTGTGATTGGGAACACGTACATTCGGCCGAGAGTTACGCCGAATCCAGCCACGCCAGTGAACTTCAAGCGCAATCAGAATCTGAATTTCTGGATGCAGGTATATAACCTGGGTATCGACGAGGCGACGAAGAGCAACAATGCGACGGTGAGCTACCAGATAACAGACACGGCGACCGGGGCAGTGATTCTTGATAAGCAGATGGATTCAAAGGTTTTAGGGGTGCATAGCGACCAGATGACGGTAGAAAACACGCTGCCGATGGCGGGTTTGCAGCCGGGCAAATACAAGGTGACGATCAAAATAAGCGATGCGATCTCAAAACAAGAGATTGCGCAATCGGCGCCTTTTGTCGTGGAATAGGGTGTATCCCCAGCCAGAGGGCTACCAGACGACAGATCTGGAAGCCGGTGCGGGTGTAAAGACTTAAGCAAGATCGCCAGGGACGCCGAGTCAGGTCACTCAAAGTGATGACACGCAGGGTCCATCTCGTTGTTTTCGGCCTACTGATGGCCCTGGGAGCTGCTCCGTCGCAAGGAGCGCTCTCAGGATCGGTAACAGGAATCGTGCGCGATTCGGCTGGGATCCCGCAGATCGGGGCGGAGGTTCAGTTGCTTCGTCCGGATCTGACGGTGCTTCTGAGCGTGTATACGAATTCAAGCGGCCGATTCACGATACCGTCAGTGACGCCGGGCCGGTATGCGGTGAAGGCGATGGGGGCGTCGTTTCTTCCGGCGTTGCGAGAGAATGTGCGGGTTCGCTCGATCACAGTGGTGAATCTGACGCTGAACACCTTATATGAGGTGATGCAGTGGCTACCTGCCGAGCCGCGCGGGGCCAACAGCCGGCGGGACGATTGGGCGTGGACACTGCGATCGGCCGCGAACCGGCCGCTGCTGCACTGGCTTGAGGACGGCCCGCTGGTAGTGGTATCGGATGGGACGGGGACGGCTCCGAAGCTGAAGGCTCGGTTGATGGCGACCGGGCAGGCGGGCACATTTGGCGAGAGCGGTGAGCGCTACGAGGCCTCAGTGGAGGCGACGCCGAGCAACAGCAGAGAATTTCTGGCGCGCGTGGCGTTCGATCCGGCGACGGATGCCGGGATGGAATCGATGCTTGGATTCCGGCAGGATCTGGGGTTTGCCGGGTCGGTTCAGTCGCTGGCAGCGGTAGCAATTCATCCTGAGATTGAAGGCACGGAGGCGGGCGGGGCAGCGGGCTTGCAGGAGGCCGCCGTACGCACCGAGGAGAGGCTGCATCTGGGCGACATGCTGGAAGCCGAGGTTGGCTCGAACCAGGTGTTGGCGCGGTTTGCGCGCAACTCCCCGAACACGGTGGCGGCGGTGTTGCCGTATGCGATGGTGGGCTGGCGCGAGGGCAAGTCGACGATTCGCTACAGGATGGCCACAGGGATGAGCGGCGAACCGGATGAGGGTGCGGCGGGAGGATTGCTGCCGATGCTGAGCATGCGCGACGGGCAACTGGCGCTGGAACGCGGGATGCACCAGGAGATCAGCTGGGAGCGTCGTACCGATGAGTCAGGCATGACGGTGATGGTGTTTACCGACCGGGTGGAGAATCCCGTGCTGGAGGCGATGGGCGAGGATGGCGCGGGGCTAACCGCATCCTGGCTCGTGGATAACGGGAGCGGACTGATGCATGTGGCCGGGCCGGAGTACTCGTCGGCCGGGATGATGGCATCGTTTGAGCGGCGATTGCCGGGCGGGAACCAGATCCGGCTGAGCTATGCGAATGGTAATGCGCTGGTGATGGCGGCGACGCAGGGGAGCGGTCAGGCGTCGATGGCAGAGTTGGTGGCGGCGGCGCATACACGGCACGCACAGATGTATGCGCTTTCGCTTTCAGGCACGCTGGAGGGGACGGGGACGCGATGGTGGGCGAGCTACCGGTGGCAGCCGGAAGACACGCTGAGCCCGGTTGGGGCGTTTGCCAGGGATGCGGACCAGCCTTACCTGAATCTGCACGTGAGCCAGCCGATCCACTTGCGGCGCGATGGCAGCAGCGGGCTGGTGGCGCTGTTGGATTTGCGGAACCTTCTGGCGCAGGGGTACCGGCCGTATGTGTTGAGCGATGGATCGCTGCTGGTGTTTGCCGAGGACCGGCGTAGCATTCGGGCCGGGCTGGCGTTCAACTTCTAAGTTCTTCCGCCTCTTTCAATTCACTCAGATCAGTGCGCTCCTCAAGCTTTTGTGAGGATGCCGTGGACGATTTCGGCATTCTCTTTGACTTCGTCTTTGAAGCGGGGGAACATGCCGACGTAGACGGCGTCGTGGGGCTTGATGCTGGCGTAGGCGGTTTTGAAGGCCTGGGCGATGCCGTCGTCGGCGATGCGGCCTGCGGCGAGGATCTTGAATGCGAAGCAGGTTTTGGTGGTCTGGCGCATGACTTTGTACATGCGCTCGGGATCGCCCTGGACATAAATGTCGTTGGGCATCTCCATGAGGTGGCCGCCGAGGAACTGACGCCACTCCTCAGGGCTGCGGGTTCGGTTGTAGACGCAGCCGGAGTAGAAGTCGACGTCCCAGCCCTGGGACTCGACGAGGTCAATGACTTCAGGCTTGTGGGTGCCGACGCCGACCAGGACGCCGAGGTCGCGGGCGCGCTTGCACCAGTCGCGTTCACCGCTCATGTCGCCCTTTTTGAAGGCAGCGTCCATCTCTTCGCCGCGGCGCTGGAGAGCGAGGGGCTTCAAGTCTCTGACGATCGCGACCGGATCGTCCTTGGCCATCATCTGCATGATGAGGTGCATGTGGCCGCCTTCGGCCTGGAACCTGGCGAGGTCCTCTTGCGAGCGTTGTACATTCACAAAATTGAACGCGTTGATGCCGAAGCTGTTGGCGCGGTGGAGCACTTCGACGACCTGGTCCTGCGTATACCAGTCGCGCATGGCCAATCCGAAGTTATTGTTGTAATGCGCGAAGCCGTACATGGGGTTGACGCCCATGACGAGGCGGCTGATCTCGACGTTGCCAAACTTCATTTTTGGAACCTGGACGTGGGGGCCAGCGTCTGGGGCCGCGGGGGCCGCGTTCTGGGCCTGCGGGCTGGCTTGCGGCTCGGCCGTGAGTTTGGTTGCCGCGCCACTGGCGATGCCTACCGCGAGCGCGGCGCTGGACTGGAGGAATTCCCGGCGGGTGTTGGACATTTGGTTTCCTTTCATCTGGACTGACTACCGGGTCACAATCGACGAATAGGTCGCACAGGCCTATACATCGCAAAGATCAACGGCCTCGCGGAGGCTGAAGAAGGGGTCGCGGGTAGGAATGAACTCGTGGGCGACGAAGCCTTTGTAGCCGCCGTCGGCGATGGCGCGCAGGATGGGGGCGTACTGAACCTCCTGAGTGCTGTCAATCTCGTGACGGCCGGGGACGCCGCCGGTGTGGAAGTGGCCGACGGAGGCGAGGTTTTGGCGTATGGTGGCGATGAGGTCACCCTCCATAATCTGCATGTGGTAGATGTCGTAGAGGAGCTTGACGCGGGGCGAGTTGACTTCTTCGACCACGCGGACGCCCCAGGCGGTGTGGTCTGCCATGTAGTCGTGGTGGTCGACTTTGCTGTTGAGCAGTTCGAGGCAGATGGTGACGCCGTGGTCCTCAGCGATTTTTTTTACACGGTTGAGGCCGAGGACGGTGTTGCGTGCGCCTCCTTCGTCGGAGAGGCCGCGGCGGTTTCCGGAGAAGGTGATGACGTTGGGGACGCCGGCCTTGGCGGCGAGGGGGATGTATTTTCGGAAGCCGGCCTCGATGGCGGCGTGATTTTCAGGGCGGTTCATGGCGTCGGCGATGGTGCCGCCATCGGCGTAGCCCATGGTGCAGATGAGGCCGTGGCGGGGCGGGATGTCCCACTCGTCGGGCTGGAGGAGATCGACGCCGGCAAGGCCAACCTGGGCGGCGTAGGCGCAGAGGTCGTCTAGTGGGGTTTTCTGGTAACACCAGCGGGCGACGGATTGATGGATGCGGTTTTTGCGGGGCTGCATTTTTTCCTCCCCTGGAAGGACCTGGGCAATGGAGGCGAGGGCCGCGGCTGCCGAGGCGGTTCTGAGCAGCGAACGGCGGGTGATTTGCATGCGGTTGCCCAGCCTTTCATGTCGCAGCGGACCGGCGATTGCGGACCCGGAACTTGAAACACGCAATTTTAGCACCTGCTTGGGACGGCTGACGGTGTTGGGCGCGTGGTTTTGGAAAGTGGTGGCGAGATATGCTATATTCTTCAAGGGTCACAGGGAGTTTTCAGCTTGTGTGCGGTCGGCGCAGGCGCTCCAAAACACGGCCCATTCCGATTTTTTGGACGCGTAGCTCAACTGGCAGAGCATTCGGCTCTTAACCGACAGGTTGTAGGTTCGATTCCTACCGCGTCCACCAAAGAATCAACAACTTAGCGAACATCAGCAAATTCCAAACCCCACAGAACCCCACAATAGCTCAAACCGCCACTGGCTGCCGCACAGCCAAGGGCGGTTCTTGCGGCATCACCATCTGCACAACCTTTGAGTTGGCATATTGCTTGGCTCTCAGGCTGGCGTTGCCATACACGTTCATGGTCGTGGCCACGTTGCTGTGCCGCATGAGTTTCTGCTGCACACCGATGGGAGCGCCCGTTTCGTCCAAGAGGGAACGATACGTGTGCCTGAATACGTGCCAACCAATTCCCGGATGGCCAATCTTCTCACCGGCAGGCTTCAGAATCTGTTGCTGAATGACGCCCGCGTAGTAGCAGCCGCCGGTGACGTGCGACGGGAAGACAAGCCCGGTCGTTCTGGCTCCCCTCCAATCGCGCAGGATTTGAGCAAATGCGGGATCAAGTGGGATGTAATCGTTGGACGCCTCGGTCTTCACTCTTCCGATCCGGCCGTTGACGACTCCCTGCTGAACCAACATCGCTCCGGCCCCGAAGTCGATATGCTCCCAGCGAAGGGCCAAAACCTCGGACACCCGCATCCCGGTGCACATCGCGACAATGACCATCGTCCTGTATGGCTCATGCAGCATGGAAACCAACTCCTGAAACTTCTCAGGGGTGAGAATTTGCGGCTTTTTAAGCCGCTTGCTGGTTCCCTTCAGCTTCACCAACTCCATAGGGTTTCGCTGAACGTCCATCAAGCCCCACAGCATTGCCCGTTCGAACAGGAGATGCAGGAGGGCTCCGACATGGCCGCGTGTCTTCGGCGACAGAGGCAAAGACTTCAACCATTCAGAGATTTCGAGTGGTCTGGCGTCTGTGAGTAGAGTGCTACCCCATTTGGGCCGGATGTGCTTCTTGAGGTAGCTGCGGTAACCGGCGGCGGTGCTCCAGGAAAAGCCGTCCGTGATGGTGGCCTCCCCCGGTGCCTGTCGCAGAATTCCTTCCAGGCGCTCCTCGGTTGAGAATCGGTCAATCACCAATCCCAGCGTTGGCCTGTTGTGCGCCTTGAAGGCTTTCGAATCGTTGATTCGGAGCACGTCCTCTTGCAGACGGACAAGGGCTTTTGTTTCGGTTGGATACTCCAATACACTGAGCGTTATCTGGCGCATAGGACTTCCCGGCTCCGCATGGTTGCGAAACCTGTACTCCCAAACCTCAGCTCCAGACTTGCGCCGCACTTTTCGTAGACTTCCTTGTTGATACCGATTGCGCGTGAATTTCAAGATGCTCTCCTGATCACTTCACGCGAAACGGCTGGCTGAAATGATTGTGCTGTGAACGCATCCATGAGGTCAAGTGCAGACAGGCAGAAACGCCAATATCCACCCAACCGCCGAGCATTCTGTCGTTGTCTCGCCAAGGTCTCCATCCCGTTCAGTTCGCACTCACGATTCCCCAGCCGCAAACATTCGTAACGATGCAGTGTTCGAACAACCAAGGTTTACCTCTTGCTCGGCTACGGGCACGAGTAGTTGGGAATGGTGGACACCGGCGTGGCGCTAGAGCCAGTCATCTGTACGGCCTCGTCCACCCAGTTGGAGAGATCAGAGGCCCTGAAGCGCCAGAGCTTGCCAATGCGATACCCGTGAACGCGACCGATCCGTGCCAGGCGTTGCAGGGTCTTCGGGTGAATTTTGACCAGAGCCGCAGCTTGTTCACTATCGAGGAACGGCTCGAATGATTCAAGAGAATGAGGAAAATCGACCATGGTTCTGACGCTCCTGTAGCAATGGACTCTGAGGCTTGGGCTGTGGCTCTACCGCCAGTTCTACAGCGGCGACGAGTTGAGTTGTTTGTCTCCAATTGCAGCCTCTGTGATGTGTTCAGTCTGTACGCTGAAGCGCCTTCACTGAATACAGGAAATCACCTAGTTTCGTATGAAGGGCTTCTTCAATAAGGCTTCCACTATTTGAGAATTCGATCAAAAGCTTTACTAAGGCTCCTGAGCCTTTGGTACATATTTCTGCTCTCGCAAGCTTGTTGCATGAGCGAATACCACAAGATTGAAACCCTCTACGAACGTGACGAGCACTTCAAAATTGGACCGGATTTGGTCCTGAGAAATCGCGTCTACGACACCCTCAAGACTTGGTGCTGGACCGAGAAGGTTGACGGCACCAACATCCGCGTGATCTGGCAGGGCGGCAAGCTGAGCTTCAGCGGCAAGACTGACAATGCCTCGATCCCGGCCGAGCTGGTGAAATGGCTCTACGAGAACATCACCCCTGAGAAGCTGGCAGCCTGTTTCCCCGACGGCGGCGACGTCGTCATCTACGGCGAAGGGTATGGCGCCGGCATCCAGCGTGGCGGCCTCTACGGGCCGACCAAGAAGCTCATCGTCTTCGACGTGTTCGTGATCGACACCGACATCGAACACACGCGCATGGGTGGCTGGTGGCTTAGCGACGAAAATATGCGCGACGTGGCCGGCAAGCTCGGCCTGGATGCAGTTCCCTATCTGGGTGAGATGACCCTCGAAGACGCAACGGACAAAGTCCGCACCGGTTTCCGCTCCTCTCTCAACGGCGGCATGGCTCAGGCCGAGGGAATGGTCGGCCGTCCGATCGAGACCCTCTTCGACAAGAAGGGCCACCGGCTCATCGTCAAGCTCAAGACGAAGGACTTCGCCAGAACACCGGCCAAGGTTCTCACCATGCCTGCGCTGATCGAACTTCCACTCGCTGCCTAAC